>Ga0209262_10000003_pt1 | contig 767519 bp, 748 predicted proteins | sample Lowcelwee11metaG_FD_187171 | JGI IMG/M metagenome (GOLD analysis project Ga0209262, IMG submission 187171) | Freshwater pond sediment microbial communities from the University of Edinburgh, under environmental carbon perturbations - Low... | ecosystem: Environmental > Aquatic > Freshwater >...
ACACGTACCCACACTAATCGGTTGTTTTTTCTAACTTTTAAAGAACTTTTTCCGTCTTTCCTTCACCACCGTGGCAGCGAAGAGGTGCGCATTATAGAGACTAAATTATTTCCGTCAACCTAATTTTGCACCGATAATCTTTAACTGTTTGGTTGCGGGGGCAGGATTTGAACCTACGACCTTCGGGTTATGAGCCCGACGAGCTGCCAGACTGCTCCACCCCGCGTCAGTTGAGGGACGGCATTCTATAGACGCGCCCACATCAGGTCAAGAACTTAATCCTGTTTATGTTCATTCTTGCGCTGCAAAGCCCACTCGACATGTTCTCTGACAAGAGAGGATGCATGCTGCGACTTTGACTGCAAGGCCTGCAAGCTCTCAGCCGTTACAGGTGCATTGCCTAGCGCCACAGCGATATTCCTCAACCACTGCTGATAGCCGATGCGATATATCGCACTCCCCGCCATACGCGCTTGAAATTCATCCTCACTCCAAGAAAACAACTCGACGAGTGATATGTCGTCCAGCTTGTTCCGCACCGAAAAATCTTGCTCTATGCTCTTCACCGCGAATCGATTCCAGGGGCAGAACAATTGGCAATCGTCGCAACCATAGATGCGATTCCCAATTAGCGCCCTCAGCTCGTGAGGGATACTGCCCTTGTGTTCGATAGTCAAATAAGAGATACAGCGCCGCGCATCCACTACATATGGCGCTGTGATAGCCCGTGTTGGGCATACATCCATACATGCGACACAGGTCCCGCAATGACTTTGCTGTGCTTCATCCACTGCAAGTGGAATATCTATGAATATCTCACCCAGGAAGAACCAAGAGCCTTGCTCGCGTGAAAGTAGAAGCGTGTGTTTCCCTCTCCAGCCCAGATGTGCCTTCTGAGCCAACTCCACTTCGAGTACAGGCGCACTGTCTGTGAACACGCGACACTGACAGTCGACCACATCCCTGATCTTCTGGGCCAGTTTTTCCAATCTGCTTCGCATCACTTTGTGATAATCACGCCCCAGCGTATAGCGAGAAACATAAGCACGAGAAGGATCAAGCAATACCGCTTCGGCAGCATGGCTGGTCTCAGGAAAATAATTCATGCGCACAGAGATCACTCGCAAAGTGCCCGGCAGCAACTCTGTCGGACGCGCCCGCTTCACTCCATGTTTTGCCATATAATCCATAGCACCGTGATGGCCGTCGGCTAGCCACTGGAGCAGATGATCTTCCGCCCCCCCCAGACTGGTATCCGAAATACCAACAGCCTGAAAGCCGAGCTCTCTGCCCCATGCTTTGATGCGCAGGGCAAGTTCGTCCATTTCCAACCGGGGATCACAATTTTGCATGAATCGAATCATAGCCCAATAGCTCTGCCAAATGAGGAGGCCACAGCAGCCTTTGCACTGCGATTGGCTCATGCGATTCGTCCCGGACTGGTGATCTATCTGCGCGGAAACCTCGGTGCCGGCAAGACCACGCTGGTTCGGGCCTTGTTGCTGGCGCTTGGATATACGGGGCGAGTCAAAAGCCCGACCTATACTCTGGTTGAAAGCTACGAAGTTAGGGGGCTACACTTGCGGCATTTCGACCTCTACCGTTTTCGCGATGCTGATGAATGGGAAGAAGCCGGATTCCGTGACGAATTCGATGCACAAAATATTTGCCTGGTTGAGTGGCCCGAACAGGCTACCGGACTACTGCCTGATGCCGACCTCAGTCTCACCTTTGAAATACTTCAGGATGGCCGCGAGATTTTCCTGCACGCCTATACTGAAGCTGGGAAGAAATGTTTGAACGCACTCTAAAGTCTATTTCTCTGCTGTTATTGGTATGGGCAGGTTCCGCCCATGCAGAGATACCCGTCACTTCCGCCCGCCTCTGGCCCGCACAGGATTACACGCGCCTGACGCTGGAATCGAAATCCGCCATCCGCTACAACCAATTCGCGCTCTCCAACCCGGACCGATTGGTCATCGACCTTGAAGAGATCGAACTCAGTGCAACCTTGAATGAACTGCCAAACAAAGTCGACAAAGAAGACCCATACATCAGCAGCTTGCGCATAGGACGCTTCAAGCCCGGTGTCGTCCGTCTGGTCCTAGATCTGAAATCACAGGTCAAGCCGCAGTTATTCAGCCTGAAACCTGTCGGAGATTATGGACACCGGCTGGTTCTGGATATTTATCCTGTCGTCCCTGTCGATCCCTTGATGGCATTCATGGCACAGCAACTTGCCGCAAGCGAGCCAGTCGCCAGCGATAGCAATACCGAATCCGTCATAACAGAAGATGCGGCTCCAGCAACGCAACCACCTGCCGCCTCGGTGGCACAACCCTACCCGGAATTGCGCAATCGCGTGCTTGTCATCGCCCTAGATGCAGGGCATGGAGGGGAGGATCCGGGAGCTCTGGGACGCAGCGGGACTCGCGAAAAAGATGTGACACTGTCCATTGCACGCCAGCTTAAGACACAGATAGATGCGACCCCGGGTATGCGCGCAGTACTCATTCGAGATGGCGATTACTTCATCCCCTTGAGTGGTCGTGTAGAAAAAGCACGCCGCGCGCGCGCGGACTTATTCGTCTCCATTCACGCCGATGCATTCATCAAGCCGCATGCACGGGGCTCCTCCGTATTTGCATTGTCCGAGGGTGGTGCCACCAGTGCCAGCGCACGCTGGCTCGCAAGGAAAGAGAACGAGGCCGATCTCATCGGTGGCGTGAACCTCGCTGTAAAAGATCCTTACCTTGCCCGCACTCTGCTCGACCTGTCACAAACGGCGACCATCAACGACAGCATGAAACTGGCCAAGCATGTTCTGAATGAACTGGGAGACATCAATACTCTGCATCGCGGTCACGTAGAACAAGCGGGGTTCGCGGTACTTAAATCACCGGATGTGCCTTCCATTCTTATCGAGACAGCTTTCATCAGCAATCCCACCGAGGAACGCAGACTAAAGGATGTGTCGTACCAGAAGAAAATGGCTGGTGCGATACTCAGCGGTATCAAGCGCTATTTCGCACAAAGCCCAGCACTATCCAAGCACAAGATAGCGCTCGGCGACTGAGTCTCAGGCAGGGAACACACCGGTGGACAGGTAACGGTCGCCGCGATCACAAACGATGAAAACAATGGTGGCGTTTTGCACCTGCCGCGAGATACGCAACGCAATGCTCAGCGCACCACCTGAAGATATCCCGCAGAATATCCCTTCTTCCCTCGCCAGACGGCGCGTCATCTCTTCCGCATCCTTCTGCCCTACATATTCGATACGATCGATGTTCTTGGGATCATATATCTTGGGCATATAGGCTTCCGGCCACTTGCGAATACCCGGTATTTGCGCCCCATCCTCCGGTTGAGCTCCAATAATCTGGATCGCGGCATTCTTTTCCTTGAAGAATCGTGCGTTTCCCATAATGGTGCCGGTGGTGCCCATGCTGCTGACGAAGTGAGTGACTCTGCCCTGGGTATCGCGCCAGATCTCAGGGCCAGTACCTTCGTAATGCGCCAGTGGATTATCAGGATTCCCGAACTGGTCGAGGATGATGCCGCGACCTTCGTCCCGCAACTTCTCTGCCGTATCCCGCGCCAACTCCATACTGCCCGCCTTTGATGTCAGCACCAGCTCGGCACCAAAAGCACGCATGGTCTGGCGGCGTTCCACACTCTGATTCTCAGGCATCACCAGGATCATCTTGTAACCGCGCATGGCGGCGGCCATCGCCAGCGCGATACCGGTGTTGCCACTGGTCGCCTCGATCAAAGTGTCTCCGGGCTTGATGCTGCCACGTGCTTCAGCATGTCTGATCATGGAGAGCGCAGGCCTGTCCTTCACTGAACCGGCAGGATTGTTTCCCTCCAGTTTGGCGAGAATCACATTGGATGTATCACCGGGAATGCGTTTAAGCCTGACCAGCGGCGTATTTCCGACATAGTCTTCCAGAGTCTTGTACATGGCTTGTTCCAGAGATCGGTTATGCCTGCATGATAAATGCAGGCGACTTCCTTTGCACTGCCGCGTTATAGGGCGATGCCTGAAGCGTCGAACAATCCCTCGAACAGAATGGAACTCAGATAACGCTCTCCCGAGTCTGGCAGGATCACAACGATAGTCTTGCCCGCATTCTCGGGCTTATGAGCCTGACGAACAGCAGCAGCCACCGCCGCCCCACTTGAGATACCGGAGATGATGCCTTCCTCTCTAGCCAGACGACGTGCGAACAACACCGCATCCTCGTTCGTCACCAGTTCGACTTCATCCACCAACGACAGGTCCAGCGTGCCCGGCACAAAGCCTGCTCCTATGCCCTGTATCTTGTGGGGAGCAGGCTTGAGCTCCAGCCCTGCCCGCTTTTGCGTCAGGATCGGACTGGCCGTCGGCTCGACTGCCACAGATTTGATCGCCTTGCCTTGGATGTTCTTGATATAGCGTGACACACCGGTGATCGTGCCGCCGGTGCCCACACCTGCCACGAAGATGTCGACCTTTCCGTCGGTATCGTCCCATATCTCCGGTCCCGTGGTCGCTTCATGGATAGCCGGATTGGCAGGGTTCTCGAACTGTTGCAGCAACACGTACTTTGCATCGGAATCCGCGATCTCCTTCGCCTTGGCGATCGCGCCGCCCATCCCCTTCGCTCCTTCGGTCAGGACCAGCTTGGCGCCATAGGCGACCAGCAACTTGCGTCGCTCGACGCTCATCGTTTCAGGCATGGTCAAAGTAAGCGGTATACCGCGCGCTGCGGCCACAAAGGCCAGCGCAATTCCGGTGTTACCACTGGTAGGCTCGACGATCTCTTTGCCCGGGCCGAGCAAACCCTTCTGCGTCGCATCATCGATCATTGCCACACCGATGCGATCCTTCACCGAATAAGCTGGATTGCGCCCCTCGATCTTGGCCAAGATGGTGGCAGGCGCACCATCACCGATCTTGTTCAGTTTGATCAGCGGCGTACGGCCAACAGAAAGCGAATTATCTGCGAACAGCTTTGACATCTCACACTCCTGAAATTGAAATGAAACAGTGGCTGCATTATAGGCAGAGCCCATCATTGCCGATAATCACATTTGTTTATTTTGTTATTCCAATTGAGCATAAATAAAAATCCGCCCGGCTGCAGGCCGGACGGATCGAATGTTGCGCCTTGAAAAACTACTTCTTGTCCGGCTTGCTCACGGTAAATTCACTGCGCAACCGCTCTACCGTCTTCTTGCCGAATCCTTTGACATCATCAAGCTCTTCCACACGTTTGAACGGCCCGTGCTGCTTGCGATGCTGAACGATAGCTTCGGCTTTCGAGGCACCGACACCCTTCACAGCCTGCAACTCCTCCACGCTCGCTGTATTCAAATCAACCGCTGCGTAGAGTGAACCGGAAAACAAAAGCACCGACAGGGTTAGCAACAGCTTCTTCATCACTTGCTCCTTTCGAAGTTAGCGACCTAAGTCGCGGGTTGCATACCCTCCTCCCGCGTTACTTCGACTTCTCCAGCATGTAATTCACGTAATTCGCCGTGCCTTGCTCCACGGTCAGGAATGGCTCTGCATAGCCGGCTTCACGCATAGCCGCCATATCGGCCTGAGTGAAACTCTGATACTTGCCGCGCAGCGCATCCGGGAACGGAATATAGCGAATGATCTGTTGCTGGAGCAATTGCTCCAGCGTCAATACGGGCTCCCCGTTCGCGGCGCGCAAGGTATTGATCGTCGCCATGGCCACATCGTTGAAGCTCTGCGCCGTACCCGTCCCAAGATTGAAGATGCCCGATTTCTCGGGGTGATCCAGGAAGTGCATATTGACCTTGACCACATCTTCGACTGACACGAAGTCGCGGAGTTGTCCGCCGTTGGCGTAACCATCGCAACCCTCGAACAGCTTCACATGCCCATCAGCTCGATACTGGTTGAAGAAATGGTATGCGACCGAAGCCATGCGCCCTTTGTGCTGCTCGCGCTGTCCGTACACGTTGAAATAGCGGAAGCCTACGATCTGCGAAGTGCGTTCTGACCAGCGTCGACGCACCACTTGATCGAACAGGAACTTGGAGTAGGCATAGACGTTCAGCGGCGATTCGTATTCTCGGCTTTCCTTGAACACGCCGCCGCCGCCGTAAACCGAAGCGGACGAGGCATACAAGAATGGCACATCTTCGCTCTGGCAATGATTCAGCAACTCCAGAGAATAACGATAATTGTTCTCCATCATGTAACGGCCATCCGTCTCCATGGTGTCTGAGCAAGCACCTTCATGCAACACGGCGGCGATCTCGCCATCGAGGTCCCCGCCCACCACGCGTTCGATAAAGTCCTCCTTATCCATGAAGTCGGCGATCTCACAATCCGTGAGGTTCAGGAACTTGTCTGCCTTCTTCAGATTGTCGACCGCGATGATGTCGGTCACACCGCGCTCATTCAGCGCCTTGACCAGGTTGGAACCAATGAAACCTGCTGCTCCGGTTACCACGTAGTACATGCTATCTCCTTGAAATAGAAGGATGGATCCCCCCCCTCTTTCCCTTCGCTATGCGCGAAAGGGTATTACATTAACCACACTTTCTGCAAGGCTTTATTGGGTCGACGGTACTCAGTCCTGATTCTTCATATCCTGCAGAATCTCTTCGCGCGAGACCACAGCCGTACCCAGCTTGGCCACCACCAAGCCTGCTGCACGATTGGCGATGCGCACCGCTTCTGCCATATCCGCGCCGCTCGCCAGCATCACAGCCAAGGTGGCGATGACCGTATCTCCCGCCCCGCTCACATCGAACACTTCACGTGCCAGTGTCGGCTCGTGCAATATGCCCTGCTCACGGAACAGCGACATGCCTTCCTCGCTACGCGTCACCAACAAGGCATCCAATCCCAACTCACTACGCAGCTTCTGTGCTTTTTCGTTCAGTTCCGCTTCGCTCTTCCAGTTGCCTGCCACCTCGCGGAATTCGCTGCGGTTAGGCGTAAGCAGCGTTGCACCGCGATAGCGTTCGTACTCATCGCCTTTAGGATCGACCAGAACCGGCTTTCCAGCCGCGCGTGCCAGCCGGATCATCTCGGCGATATGGGTCAACCCCCCCTTGCCGTAATCGGACAACAACACCACATCGCAATCCGGCAATTTGCTGCGAAAATCGGCCAGCTTGGCTTGCAACACTTCGTGACTCGGCGGTGTCTCAAAATCAATGCGCAGCAATTGCTGCTGACGTGCGATGGCACGCAGTTTGACGATGGTTGAGAAACTCTCATCGCGATGCAACAAAGCTTCGACCCTGCCTTGTCCAGTCAGCAGGCGTTGCAGACAGTCACCAGCCTCGTCCACGCCGACCACCGACAACAGTGTGCAGTGTGCCCCCAGTTCCGCGATGTTACGCGCGACGTTGGCTGCGCCGCCGGGACGCTCTTCAACCTTGCTCACTTTCAGCACCGGCACCGGCGCCTCCGGCGAGATACGGCTGACATCACCGAACCAGTAACGGTCCAGCATCACATCACCGACGACCAACACCCGTGCCTTATCGAACGATGGCAGCTTCATGCCACATCTCCTGTCTCTTTCAGAATGTCTTGCAGGGCCTGCAATGGATCAGGCGCTTGCGTGATCGGGCGACCGATGACCAGATAGGTGGAACCTGCCTGCAGCGCGGCCTGCGGCGTCATGATGCGCAATTGATCGTTCGCTGCCGCATGCGCCGGACGAATACCCGGTGTGACCAGACAGAAATCCTTGCCGCATTGCTGGCGCAGCGTTGCCGCCTCCTGCGCCGAACACACCACGCCATCCAAGCCGCTATCCAGAGTCAGTTGCGCCAGACGGGATACCATCTGTGCCGGACTGGCCTCGATACCGATCCCATGCAGATCTTCCTGCGCCATACTGGTGAGGATGGTCACAGCGATCAGTTTCGGCCGCTGCGCATGATTCGCCAGCGCCTCACGCGCCGTCTCCATCATCTTGCGACCACCCAAAGCATGCACGTTGACCATCCAGACACCCAATGCCGCTGCCGCCTTGCAGGCTTGCGCAGTGGTATTGGGGATGTCGTGGAACTTGAGATCGAGGAACACTTCGAATCCCCGCTGCTGCAAACTCTCGACGAGTTGCGGCCCAGCCGTGGTGAATAGCTCCTTGCCGACTTTCAGTCGGCACAATGCTGGCTCAAGCCGCTCGGCCAATGCCAAGGCGGATGCCGCCTGCGGAAAATCCAGCGCGACGATGATCTTCGGGGCTAGTTGTGCGATGGTACTCATGCGATCAATCCATTCTCTTCACTGCGTTTCGGCGAATAGCTTTCCCAACTGTGGCACGCGGGGCAATGCCAATAGAACTGTTTAGCCTTGAAACCACAGTGTCCGCAGCGGTACATCGCAAGGCTGCGGGTACGGTTGTGTATGAGCGACTTCACCAGTTCGACATCGCCGCGTCGCTCGCCGGTCATCTTCATCAATTGCGCCTCGAGCAGCTTATCCAAGCCCAGCAGCGTGGGATTGCGCTTCAGTTCATTGAGCACCATCTGATAGGCAGCCTCGGGGCCATCCGTCGCGACCAGCGCCTCAAACAGCACATTCATAAGATCCAGCGAGGGGTGCTTTTGCAAATAGCTGCGCAGCAATTCCACACCTGCCGACTCGTTACCACCCTGCTGGAAAGCGTGCAATATGCGCTCTGCGACCAACGGCAAGTATTGCGCATCCTGTGTCTCGACTGCTTTCCATATCTCGATAGCGCGCGCCGTATTCCCGGTAGCCAGTGCGATATCACCCAGTTTGATGCTGGCACGCACCCCTTGCGGATCGACCGCGAGCGCCTGCTCCAGATGCACGACAGCAGCATCCACTTGTTTGTCCGCACATTCGCGCTCGGCCAACTCACAGTAAAAGAACGACGCCTGTCTTGCATAAGACTTGCCGGTCAAAGTAGCCAGTCGCTGGCTGATATCGATCGCTTTCAACCAGTCTTTCTCCTTCTGGTAGATCTCCAGCAGGAACTCCAGCGCAGCCTTTTCGTGGGAAGTGCCGTTCAGACCGTGGAATGCCGTTTCGGCCCGATCCAGTATGCCGGCCTTCAAATAATCCTGTGCCAGTTCGAACAAGGCTTGCTGGCGTTTCTCTTCATCCAGATCGGCGCGCTCATAGAGATTGAGGTGCATACGTATCGCGCGATCCACCTCGCCTCGGCGACGGAACAGACTGCCCAGCGCAAAGTGCAGCTCGATAGTCTGCGGATCAACCTTCACCACTTCGATAAAGGCCTCGATAGCTTGATCCTGTTGCTCGTTGAGCAGGAAGTTCAAGCCTTGAAAATAGGAGCGCGGCAACGAGCTCGATTCAGACAACAGCTCTTTGATATCGACACGTGCTGCCAGCCATCCCATACCGAAGAACAGCGGGAAAACCAACAACATCCAGGGTTCAAAATCCATCTTGTATTTTCAGGAAGAATGTTCGGAAGTATCTGTTTGATTCTCAGCACTGCGCCCGGATTGAAAGGATCGTGCTTGTGCACGGGCATGAGCCAGATCGCTACGCAAGCGCACCACCGTATCGAGCATCGCCAGCATGCCCAAAACGACCCCGAGAACAAGGAAGCCCAACAACGCGACCACTAGCGGTGCTTGCCATTCATAACCGAACAGATAGCGTAGTGAGACGATCTCGTTGTTCTTCATCGCAAAGCCCAGCAATGCAACAAACAACAGGATCCGCAGCAACCAGGTCAAATAGCGCATTCTTTAATTTTCATCATCGAATCGGGGTGCAAAGATAGCACGAACACGCAATTGTTTCTCGCAGGGATATTGCCCAATGGGCAATAACTCGCAAAAAAATTGGCGGCGCATCTTGCGATGTGCCGCCAATCTTTCAATCACTTGCTACTTCAGGATTGAGGGTAATCCACGCGTTCCCGCAGTTCCTTGCCTGCCTTGAAGTGAGGCACGTACTTGGCAGGCACCTGAACCTTGTCACCCGATTTTGGATTGCGCCCCAAACGCGGTGGACGATAGTTCAAGGCAAAGCTGCCAAATCCGCGAATCTCGATACGTCCACCTTCAGACAAAGTGGCGGACATACTGTCCAGTATCACCTTGACCGACAGTTCGGCATCCTTGCCCAAGAGCTGAGGATGACGCTCTGCCAGTCTGGCGATCAGATCGGAACGTGTCATGCCCTGCCCCCTTACTGCGTGTCAGCCTTGCTGGAATCCATCTTGGCCTTGAGCAAAGCACCCAGGTTGGTAGAACCGGAAACATTGGTGTTGTCCGCTGCGAACTTCTGCATCGCTGCTGCCGTGTCAGCCTTGTCCAGCGCCTTGACCGACAGGTTGATACCACGGTTCTTGCGATCCACATTGATGATCACAGCCTTGACGCTGTCGCCTTCCTTGAGGTGGTTGCGGATGTCTTCCACGCGATCCACCGAGACTTCGGAAGCCTTCAGGTAGGCTTCTACTTCGCCTTCCAGCATCACTACGGCGCCCTTGGCATCCAGGGACTTGACGATACCGGTAACGATAGCGCCCTTGTCGTGGCCGGTTACGAAGCCGCCGAACGGATCACCTTCCAGTTGCTTGATACCGAGGGAGATGCGCTCGCGCTCGACATCGATAGCCAGCACGACTGCTTCCAGTTCGTCGCCCTTCTTGTAGTTGCGCACAGCCTCTTCGCCGGCAACACTCCAAGACAGGTCGGACAGGTGAACCAGACCGTCGATACCGCCATCCAGACCGATGAACACGCCGAAGTCGGTGATCGACTTGATCGCGCCCTTAACTTTGTCACCCTTCTGGTGGTTCGCTGCGAAGTCATCCCAAGGATTGGACTTGCACTGCTTCATGCCCAGAGAGATGCGGCGGCGTTGCTCGTCGATCTCGAGGATCATCACTTCTACTTCGTCGCCCAGCGCAACAACCTTGGAAGGATGGACGTTCTTGTTGGTCCAATCCATCTCGGACACGTGCACCAGACCTTCGATACCTTGCTCGATCTCCACGAAAGAACCGTAGTCGGTCAGGTTGGTCACCTTGCCGAACAGGCGTGTGCCTTGCGGGTAGCGACGTGCCAGACCATTCCAGGGATCGTCGCCCATCTGCTTGATGCCGAGGGAAACGCGGTTCTTCTCCTGGTCGAATTTCAGGATCTTGGCTTCGATCTCGTCACCGACAGTCAACACCTCGGACGGGTGCTTGACGCGGCGCCATGCCAGATCGGTGATGTGCAACAGACCGTCGATACCGCCCAAGTCAACGAACGCACCGTAGTCGGTGATGTTCTTGACGATACCCTTGACCACTGCGCCTTCTTTCAGGTTCTCCAGCAGGGATTCGCGATCCGCACCCTGTGTCGCTTCCATCACAGCGCGGCGGGAAACCACCACGTTGTTGCGCTTGCGATCCAGCTTGATGACCTTGAGTTCCATGGTCTTGTTTTCGTACGGTGTGGTGTCCTTGACCGGACGGATGTCCACCAGCGAACCAGGCAAGAATGCGCGGATGCCGTTGACCATCGCAGTCAGACCGCCCTTGACCTTGCCGCTGACATAACCTTCAACGATGCGGCCTTCTTCCATCGCCTGCTCCAGGTCGATCCAGGCAGCCAGACGCTTGGCTTTTTCGCGCGACAAACGTGTCTCGCCGTAACCGTTTTCCAGCGACTCGATCGCTACGGTGGTGAAGTCGCCAGCCTTGACTTCGATGTTGCCAGCTGCGTCTTTAAATTCTTCAACGGGGATATAACTTTCGGACTTCAGTCCGGCATTCACCACGACCACGTTCTGCTCAACGCGAACGACTTGGGCGGTGATGAGTTCACCTGCACGCATTTCCTTGCGATTCAGGCTTTCTTCAAACAGTGATGCAAAGCTTTCCATTTCGGCTACAGCGGTCATTTTCGATCTACTCTCAGGTTATCCCGCAACTGCACGGGGGTTCGTTCATCAACCCGGATGGCGGGGAGCCAAGCGGGGCCTAACTAATTGCACGGTATCGTGTCAGCACTTCATCGACTGCCTGCGCGATGTTCAGCGGCGTCGTATCCAGCAGACTTGCACCTTGCGCCTGTTGCAGAGGAGCGACGCTACGTTGCATATCTCGCTCGTCGCGCGCCTGTATATCCTGCAAAAGGGCGGCGATATTAGCACCCATCCCTTTTTCTTTCAACTGCTTATAACGACGTTCCGCGCGTGCCTCGGCCGAGGCGGTCAGGAACACCTTCAACACCGCATCGGGGAACACCACCGAAGCCATATCGCGCCCGTCTGCCACCAGTCCGGGCGACTGCCGGAAGGCGCGTTGTTTATCCAGCAAAGCGGCCCTGACCTGCGGTAGTGACGCCACTTTGGAGGCGGCAGACCCGGCCTCCTCGGTGCGCAATTCATCGCCGACCATCTCGCCATTCAGCCAGGTCTCACCCTTCTCGAAGCGGATATCCACCCTGCCCGCCAGCGCAGCCAACCCGGCTTCATCATCCAGCGCCACACCATGACGTTGTGCCGCCAAACCCAGCAGGCGATACAGCGCGCCACTATCAAGGTAATGCATGCCCAAGGCATCGGCCACGCGTTGGGCGACCGTCCCCTTGCCGGAAGCAGAGGGACCATCGATAGCGATAACTGGAACGGCTTGGGTCACTTTTGCGAACTCCGTGAAATAGTCGGGAAAGGTCTTGGCGACACACTTGGGATCATTGATACGCACCCCTGCGCCACCGAATGCGGCCAGCGAAAAGCACATCGCCATGCGGTGGTCGTCGTAAGTGTCGATAGCCGCGTGTTCGAACTGTGCGGGCGGCGTGATGCGTATGTAATCCGCCCCCTCTTCCACCGTCGCGCCAACCTTGCGCAATTCTGTTGCCATGGCGGCGATGCGGTCGGTCTCCTTCACGCGCCAGCTGGCGATGTTGCGTAGCGTGGTCGTGCCGTTGGCGAACAACGCCGCCACGGCCAGCGTCATCGCCGCATCGGGGATGTGGTTACAGTCGAGGTCGATAGCCTTCAGCTGGCCACCTGCCGGGCCGCTGGCTTCCATCCAGTTCGGGCCCATCGTGATGCGCGCGCCCATCTTTTCCAGTTCTTCGGCAAAACGTTTGTCGCCCTGCACGCTATCTGCCCCTACACCTTCGACGCGTACCGCCCCGCCACCGATCGCACCGGCAGCCAGAAAATAGGAAGCCGACGAAGCATCGCCTTCAACATATATCTCTTGCGGCGAGACATAACGACTGCCGGCCGCAACCGTGAAGCTGCGCCAGCCATCGCGCAGCACTGTCACTCCGAAGCGCGCCATCATCGCCAGCGTGATCTCGATATAGGGCTTGGAGATCAATTCGCCCACGACTTCCACCTTCACCGTGCGGCCAAGTAAAGGCAACGCCATCAGCAGACCGGTCAGGAATTGGCTGGACACATCGCCGCGCACCTGGGCCGTATCGCCCGCCAGTTTGGCCGGTGATATTTTCAGAGGCGGAAAACCTTCGTTGCCCAGATAGCGAATATCCGCACCAAGTTGGCGTAACGCATCCACCAGATCGCCGATAGGGCGCTCGTGCATGCGCGGCACACCGGACAATTCATAGCTTCCGCCCGACAAAGCCAATGCCGCCGTCAAAGGACGGAAAGCGGTACCCGCATTCCCCAAGAACAACTTGGCATCTTGATTGGGAAAGTCGCCCGCGCAACCAGTGATGCGATAGGCATTGGCGCCCAGCGGCTCCACTGCCACACCCAAAGTAGCCAATGCTTCCAGCATGCGATCGGTATCGTCCGACTTCAGCAGATCGCGCACCACGGTCATGCCTTCGGACAGTGCCGCCAGCAGCAACACGCGGTTCGAGATGCTCTTGGAACCAGGCAGGCGCACGGTACCGTGCGCGGACATCAAAGGAGGTAGGTCAATAGATTCGAGCTGAGACATGCGATGTGGTGAATGATTATTGTTGGGTCCAGGCGCTGCGTACTTCGCGCGCCAGACTGAATATCTCTTCCAGCTTGGCCGCGTCGTTGTTTTGCAACGCCTGATGGATGACATAGAGTTCATCCGCGTAGCGCTTCACTTCCTGGAGCAGGGCATCTCGATTGGCCAGACTGATATCGCGCCACATCTCGGGCGAGCTGGCAGCGATGCGCGTGAAGTCGCGGAAGCCGCTGGCTGCAAAAGACAACAACAAATCCTTGTTTTCCCGCTGCGCCAGATCGTGCACCAAGGCGAACGACAACAGATGCGGCAAATGGCTCACCGCCGCGAACACGCCATCATGCTCTTCCGGCGTCAGCTCGCTCACCACCGCCCCGCAGGCTTCCCATGCCTGACGCACGCGCGCCACGGATAGCGAGGAATTCTCGGGCAATGGCGCAAGCACGACTTTTTTACCTTGATACAGATCAGGCATGGCCGCTGATGCACCACTCTTTTCCGCACCCGCGATGGGATGCGCCGGCACGAATTGCGCGAGCTTGTCGCCAAGATTGGCGCGCGCTGCAGCGACCACATCGCATTTGGTGCTGCCGCCATCCGTCACCAGCGTCTGCGCACCGAGATACGGTGCGACACGCGCAAAGATCTCACTCATCTGCGCCACCGGCGTGGCCAGCAACACCAGATCGGCATCACACACCTCGCTCGCCACATCGCTGCCGATGCGATCCAGAATACCCAGCCGTTTGGCTTCATCCAGCGTGGATTGACTACGGCCGAATCCGACCACCTCGCCCACCGCGCCCGCTTTGCGCAGCGCCAGCGCGAACGAGCCGCCGATGAGGCCGGCGCCGAAGATAACGATCTTGCGGAAGGTCGGCTGCATGTCTTACAGCGTGCGCCCGATCGCCCCGGCGATCGCACCCAACGTTCCCATCAGCTTCTTTAACTCGTCCGGCGTCAGCGCTTGATCGGCATCGCACCATGCATCACACGGACTGGGATGCATCTCGACTAGCAGACCGTCCGCGCCCGCCGCGATGGCGGCTTGCGACAATGCCGGCACCATCCACGCCTTGCCGCCCGCATGCGAGGGATCGACGATCACCGGCAGATGCGTCTCTTTCTTAAGCACAGCGATGGCCGTCACATCCAGTACGTTGCGGTAAGCGGTCTCGAAGGTACGGATGCCGCGTTCGCAGAAGATGATGTTGTGATTGCCGCCCGCGGCGATGTATTCCGCAGACATCAGCCATTCGCTGACGGTGGCCGACATGCCGCGCTTGAGGATGATGGGCTTGTTGACCTTGCCGACCGCCTTGAGCAGATCGAAGTTCTGCATGTTGCGCGTGCCGATCTGGATGACGTCCACGTCGTATTCCATGAATGCGTCCAGTTGGCGCGCATCCATCAATTCGGTGACGATGGGCAGTTTGTATTTCTGTGCCGCCTTGCGGAACATATCCAGCCCTTCCACGCCGTGCCCCTGGAAGGCATACGGGCTGGTGCGCGGCTTGAAAGCGCCGCCGCGCATCAAACGGCAACCCGCTTCATGCGTGAATTTTGCCGCCAGATCCATCTGTTCCTGCGTCTCCACCGAACACGGTCCGGCGATGATCTGGATCTGCTTGCCGCCCAGCGGCACACCGGCGATGTCGACCACGGTGTCCTGCTTGTGCGATTCGCGCGACACGATCTTGTATTGTTTGGCGATGTGCATCGCCGATTCCACGCCCGGCAAGGAAGTGAACATGTCGGCATCCAGCTTGCGCTCGTCGCCGATGGCGCCGATCACGATGCGCTCTATGCCTCGCGAGATATTGGCCTTCAATCCGGCTTTTTCCAGCTTCTTGACGACCGTATCGATCTGCGCATCGGTCGTGTCACTGCCCATCACGATGATCATTTGGCTACTCCGTTGACCTGTTCATTGATGCACTTCTCCAATGCCCCCAGGAATTTGGCGTTCTCGCTTTCCAGCCCGATGGAAACGCGCAGCCAGCCCGGCATGTCGTAGTTCTCGATCGGGCGCACGATTACGCCCAGTTCCAGCAAACGCCGGTAGGTTGCCGAGGCATTACCGATGTGGAACGCGACGAAGTTGCCACAGGACGGAATGTAGTCCAGCCCCAGCTTGCCCAGCCCCTCGATGATCTGCGCCATGCCGCGCTGGTTCAACTCAAAGGTCCGCTTCACGAAAGACACGTCCCGCAACGCGGCGACCGCAGCCGCCTGCGCCACACTGTTCACATTGAACGGCTGACGCACGCGATTCATCATGTCCGTCACCTGTTCGTGGGACATCGCATAGCCCACGCGCAATCCGGCCAGACCATAGGCCTTGGAGAAGGTGCGCGAGATGATGAGATTGGGAAACTGCTTCAGCCAGCTTACGCTGTCGTAACGTTTCTCTTCCGGCAGGTATTCGTTGTAGGCCTCATCCAGCACCACCAGGATATCCTCCGGCAGATCGCGCATGAACTGCAGCAGATCCTCCGCCTCAAGGAAGGTACCGGTCGGATTGTTCGGATTGGCGATGAACACGATCTTCGCCTTGTTCTCTTTCGCTGCCTTCAGCATCGCCTCCAGATCGTGACCATAACCCTTGGTCGCCGGCACGCCGATGCCGGTCGCGCCAACCGCCTGCGTCGCCAAAGCGTATACCGCGAAGGCATGAGCCGAATACACCACCTTGTCGCCCGGCGTGAGGAAGGCGCGTGCCGCCAACTCCAGCAAGTCGTTGGAACCATTACCCAAAGTGATGTTGGCATGGCTCACGCTATAACGTTTGACCAGCGCATCCTTCAGCTCGAAACCATTGCCATCCGGATACAGCGCGATGTTCTTGATCGCTTCCTGCATGGCAGCAACAGCGGCCGCGCTGGCACCCAGCGGGTTCTCGTTCGACGCCAGCTTGATGATGCCGGTGATGCCAAGCTCGCGCTCCAACTCGGAGATCGGTTTACCAGGCTGATAGGGCGCGATGGCGCGGATGTAGGAAGGGGCTAAATCACAATAATTCATAAACTCAAATCCACCACAAAATATTAGGGATACGCCGATAAAACAGGCAGATGAAACCGATCTTACTGGCGTTTCCGCTCTGCCCGCGTCTCTTAAATTAATTAAGACTGATTATTCAAACGGCGACCGGGTAGGAACCCAGCACCTTGACGAAAGCCGCGATCCCCCGCAATTGCTCGAGTGCCGCAGCCACTTTGGCATCGGCCTGATGACCTTCGATGTCGACATAGAACACGTATTCCCACAGACCTGCGCCCGAGGGACGCGATTCCATCTTGGTCATCGACACACCGTGCTGGGCGAACGGGGTGAGCAGATCATGCATCGCACCCGGACGATTCGCCGCCGTCATTACCAGCGAAGTCTTGTCGCGCCCAGAGGGTGCCACATCCTGGTTGCCGATCACAAGGAAGCGCGTGGTGTTGCGCGCGTCGTCCTCGATGTTCTGTGCCAGCACCTTGAGCTTGAAATGCTCTGCCGCCTGCACCCCGGCGATGGCAGCGGAGAAGGACTCCTCGGTCGCCAATCGCGCGGCATCCGCATTACTACTAGCCGTGATGCGCTCGGCATGAGGCAGATGCGCATGCAGCCAGTCCTGGCATTGGCCGAAAGATTGCGGATGCGAATACACCTTGCGGATGACCGACAGTTCGTTCTCGTTCGACAGCAGGCATTGATGCACTTGCAGCATCACCTCGCCGCATATCTTCAGACTGCTGTTCAACAGCAGATCCAGCGTACGTCCGACCGCACCTTCTGTGGAATTTTCCACCGGCACCATGCCATAGCTGGCCCCACCGCTTTCCACCGCCTTGAACACGCCATCGATGGAGTCGGCGGGGATGCCTACCGTCGCCTGGCCAAAACGCTGGAACACTGCCGCTTCGCTGAACGTGCCGTGCGGCCCCAGATAGGCCACATGCAAGGGCGCTTCCAGCGCGCGGCACTGCGAGATCACTTCCGTGAACAGTTGCTTGATGGCTTCTGCCGATAGCGGCCCGGCATTCTCCTGCACCAGTCGTTGCAACACCTGCGCCTCGCGCTCCGGACGCAGCACCGCACTCCCACCCTTGGCATGACCGATCTGCTGTGCCAGCTTCGCACGCCGGTTGAACATCTCCAGCAACTGTCCATCCAGCTGGTCTATCTGTTCGCGGTATTTCACTAATTCTTTGCTCACGCTTCTTTCTCCAGCGGCAGGTCACGCACCATCAGCACGCCGGGAATGGCGGCCAGATGCGCGGTCAGTTTTGGCGGCAACGCGCTGTCGGTATCCACCAGCGTATAGGCCATGTCGCCGCGCGATTTGTTGGTCATATTGTGGATGTTGATCCCCGCCTCCGCCAGCGCAGATGAGATCTGCCCCAGCATGTTCGGCACATTGGCATTGGCGATAGCGACCCGGAATGCCGATTCGCGCGGCATCGTGACATTGGGGAAGTTCACCGTGTTGCTGATGTTGCCATGCTCCAGATATTCACGCAGTTGTTCGGCCACCATCACAGCGCAGTTCTCTTCCGCCTCGGCAGTCGACGCACCCAGATGCGGCAAAGCGATGATGCGCTCGTTGCCCAGCGTCTTGTTGCTGGGAAAGTCGCACACGTAACAACGCAGGTGCTTGCTGTTCAATCCGGCGACCACCGCATCTTCGTTGACGATCGCATCGCGCGAAAAGTTCAGCAGCACAGCACCCGACTTCATCCCGGACACGCGCTTCTCGTCGATCAGATTGCGTGTCGCCTCCAGCAAAGGCACATGCAAAGTCACAAAATCGCTGTGCCTGAGCAGATCCTCGATGCTGTGCGCCTTCTTTACTTGTGAAGACAAACCCCACGCTGCATCGACCGTGATCTCCGGGTCGAAACCGATCACCTGCATGCCCAGACCCAGTGCTGCATCCGCCACCAACCTGCCGACAGCACCGAGACCAACCACACCCAGCGTACGTCCGCGCAGCTCGCTACCGGCAAATTGTTTCTTGCCGTCTTCAACCAGCTTGTGCAGAACCTCGTCTTCACCGCGCAGCACAGACGTGAAATTCAGTGCGGGAACGATGTTGCGCGAAGCCAGCAGCATGCCGGTGATGACCAGCTCTTTCACCGCATTGGCATTCGCTCCCGGCGCGTTGAACACCGGCACGCCGCGCGCGCTCATCAGCTTGACCGGCACGTTGTTCGTTCCCGCCCCGGCACGCGCGATAGCCAGCACACTGGCGGGAATATCCATCTCATGCATATTGTGTGATCGCACCAGGATCGCGTCCGGCTGAGCGATGTCGTTAGCGGTGACGTAGCGCCCTGCAGGCAAGCGCTTCAAACCCGTCGCGGAGATCTTGTTCAGCGTGAGAACCTGGAATATGCGGCTCATGGCGGCGCGCTCGAGATTCAGGCTTTGCTGCGGGCGAACTCGTTCATGAACCCGACCAGCGCCTGCACGCCTTCCAGCGGCATGGCGTTATAGATCGAAGCGCGCATGCCACCGACGGAACGGTGACCTTTCAGTTGAAGTAATCCGCGCGCATCCGCCTGCTTGAGGAAATCGCCATCCAGCGCGGCATCCTTCAGCGTGAACGGAACGTTCATACGCGAACGGTCAGCCTTGTTCACCGGGCAGTGGTAGAAACCGTTACTGGCATCGATGGCGTCATACAACAGTTGCGACTTGGCGATGTTGGTCTTCTCCATCGCGGCGATGCCGCCATTCTTCTTCAGCCACTGGAACACCAGCCCTGCCATGTAGATGGCGAAAGTGGGCGGCGTGTTATACATCGACTCGCCGTCGGCATGTATCTTGTAGTCCAGCATGGTCGGCGTGCCTGCAGCCACCTGACCGATCAGGTCTTCGCGCACGATCACCAGCGTCAGACCGGCCGGGCCGATGTTCTTCTGCGCACCGGCATAGATCAGTCCGAACTTGGAAACGTCGATCTCGCGCGACAGGATGTTGGACGACATATCCGCCACCAGCGGCACATCGCCCGTCTCGGGGATCCAATTGAACTCCACGCCGCCTATAGTCTCGTTCGGCGTGTAATGCAGATAGGCCGCGTTCGGATCGCACTTCCAGCCATCGAAAGCCGGCACAAAGCTGCAGTTCTTGTCCTTGTTATCTGCGACCACATTCACCGCGCAGAATTTCTTCGCTTCGCCGATGGCCTTCTTCGACCATTCGCCGGTATTCACATAGTCAGCCGATGCCTTGTCGCGCATCAGGTTGAGCGGAATCATGGAGAACTGCAGGTGCGCGCCGCCTTGCAGGAACAACACCTTGTAGTTGGCGGGGATACCCATCAACTCGCGCAGATCGGCTTCCGCCTGGGCGTGGATGCCCATGTATTCCTTGCCGCGGTGCGACATCTCCATCACGGACATGCCGCTGCCGTGCCAATCGGCCAGTTCCGCCTGTGCCTGCAACAATACTTCCTTCGGCAATACCGCCGGACCTGCACTGAAGTTGTAGATCGACATGCCCTTCTCTCCCCGGAAAATCACTCGTTATCGGATTCGATTTCAGCTTCGGATTCTTCTTCCGTCTCGGCGATGCGGCTCAGACCGGCCAGCTTCTCGCCCTTCTCCAGATTCATCAGCGTCACACCTTGCGTGGCGCGGCTCATCTCGCGGATCTCATTGACGCGGGTGCGGATCAGCACGCCGTTGGTGCCGATCAACATGATCTCGTCTTCATTTTCGACCAGCGTGGCAGCGACGACCTTGCCGTTGCGCTCCGAAGTCTGGATCGCGATCATGCCTTTGGTGCCGCGTCCGTGGCGTGTGTACTCGGTGATCGAAGTACGTTTGCCATAACCGTTCTCGGTCGCGGTCAACACGGATCGCTCGCCGTCCTCGGCCACCAGCAGGGCGATCACTTTGCCGCCCGCCGACAGGTTCATGCCGCGCACACCGCGCGTCACACGCCCCATGGAGCGCACATCGTTCTCGTCGAAACGCACGGCCTTGCCCTCGTCGGAGAACAGCATCACGTCGTGCTTGCCATCGGTCACGGCCACACCGATGAGGAAGTCATTCTCATCCAGATTTATCGCGATGATGCCGGCTTTGCGCGGATTGGCGAAGTCCGACAACGGCGTCTTCTTCACCGTGCCTTCGCTGGTGGCGAAGAAGATGAACTTGTCTTCGGCGAACTCCTTCACCGGCAGCACCGCATTGATCTGTTCGCCCGCTTCCAGCGGCAACAGATTGACGATAGGTCTACCACGCGACATACGCGTACCCTGCGGCACGGCATAGACCTTGAGCCAGTACACGCGACCACGGTTGGAGAAGCACAGGATGTAATCGTGGGTGTTGGCGATGAACAAGTTGTCGACGAAATCGTCTTCCTTGGTCGAAGCAGCCTGCTTGCCGCGACCGCCGCGCTTCTGCGCACGGTATTCGTCCAGCTTCTGCGCCTTCATGTAACCGCCGTGCGAGATGGTGACCACCACGTCCTCGGGCGCGATCAGGTCTTCCATCGACATATCCTGTGTATGCGTGATGATCTCGCTGCGACGCGCATCGCCGAACTGGGCGCGGATGGTGACCAGCTCATCGCCGATGATCTGCGTCACACGCTCCGGTTTTGACAAGATGTCCAGCAGGTCGGCCACCTTATCCATCACTTCGCGGTATTCGCCGACGATCTTGTCTTGCTCCAGACCTGTCAAACGTTGCAGACGCAGCTCCAGGATCGCTTGTGCTTGCGCGTCGGACAGGAAGTAACCCGTACCTTTGACCATGCCGAACTCCGGGGCCAATCCTTCCGGACGCGAAGCCTCGTTGACGCGACTCAGCAAGTCCTCGACCAGCGCCGAACGCCAGCCGCGCGACATCAGCGCGCGCTTGGCTTCCGGCGGCGTGGGGGCTGCTTTAATCAAGGCGATGATCTCGTCCACGTTGGACAACGCGACCGCCAGACCTTCCAGGATATGGCCACGCTCGCGCGCTTTGCGCAATTCAAAGATGGTGCGACGCGTGACGACTTCACGGCGATGCCGCAGAAAGGCCTCGATGACGTCTTTCAGGTTGCACAGCTTGGGCTGGCCGTCCACGATGGCGACCATATTGATGCCAAAACTGTCCTGCATCTGGGTCGATTTGAACAGCTTGTTTAGGATCACGTCGGCGTTCTCGCCGCGCTTCAATTCGATCACAGCGCGCATGCCGGACTTGTCGGACTCGTCGCGGATCTCGGAGATGCCTTCCAGCGTCTTCTCGCGCACCATCTCGCCGATCCTCATCAGCAGGCTGGCTTTATTAACCTGATACGGCAATTCGTCGATGATGATCGCTTCGCGGTCACCCTTGCCTATGTCCTCAAAGTGGGTACGCGCGCGCATCACCACGCGACCGCGGCCAGTGCGATAGCCCTCCTTCACACCCGCCAGACCGTAGATGAATGCGGCTGTCGGGAAGTCCGGTGCAGGCACCAGCTCGATCAGTCTCTCGATATCCATGTCCGGCTCGCGCAACAATGCCAGACAGGCATCCACCACTTCGCTCATGTTGTGCGGCGGAATATTGGTCGCCATGCCCACCGCGATACCTGAGGAGCCGTTCACCAGCAGATTGGGGAAGCGAGCCGGGAACACCAGCGGCTCGTGCTCGGAACCGTCATAGTTCGGTCCGAAGTTGACCGTCTCCTTATCCAGATCCTCCAGCAACTGATGGGCGATCTTGGCCATGCGGATCTCGGTGTAACGCATCGCCGCCGCGTTATCGCCGTCGACCGAGCCGAAGTTACCCTGACCATCGACCAGCGTGTAGCGCAGCGAGAAGTCCTGCGCCATACGGACGATGGTGTCGTATACCGCGGTATCGCCGTGCGGGTGATATTTACCGATCACATCACCGACGATACGCGCCGACTTCTTGTAGGCTTTATTCCAATCGTTGGACAGTTCGTGCATCGCGAACAGCACGCGACGGTGCACGGGCTTCAGGCCATCGCGCACATCGGGCAAGGCACGTCCAACGATCACGCTCATGGCGTAATCGAGGTAGGACCTGCGCATCTCTTCTTCGAGGCTGACTGGGAGGGTTTCTTTAGCGAATTGTTGTTCCATGAGCGACCTGACGAATGAGCCGGTTAGGCAATGAAAACGAAGGCCGCATTCTAGCACAGCGACCACGCTTGCCGAGCAGCCGACCGACACCCCACAAGTTTGGCTATTACCGGCAGTTTTGTTATAAAGTCACCGCCCTACCTACGAGATCGACAGCATGTCCAACGCAGATCCCATCGAACTTGAGAAATTCTCGCAACTCGCCCACAAGTGGTGGGATCCGAACAGCGAGTTCAAACCGCTGCACGAGATCAACCCGCTGCGCTTGGCTTATATCGACGGCATCGCGCATCTTGCGGGCAAGTCGGTGCTGGACGTGGGCTGCGGCGGCGGCATCCTGAGCGAGGCACTGGCCGACGCCGGGGCGACGGTGACCGGCATCGATCTGGCCGACCGATCGCTGAACGTCGCCAAACTGCACTTGCTGGAAAGCGGCAAACAGGTCGAATACCGCAAGGTGGCGGTCGAGGATCTGGCAGTCGAACAGCCCGGTCATTACGACGTGGTTACCTGCATGGAGATGCTGGAACACGTACCCGACCCGTCAGCCGTGATCGCCGCCTGCGCGCAATTGGTCAAACCGGGCGGCCATGTGTTCTTCTCCACCCTGAACCGCAACCCCAAATCCTACCTGTTCGCCATCATCGGTGCCGAGTACGTGCTGAACCTGCTGCCGCGCGGCACGCATGACTATGCGAAGTTCATCAAGCCTTCCGAACTGGCGCAATGGTGCCGCGATGCCGGTCTGCAAGTGCAGGAACTGACCGGCATGAGCTACAACCCGCTGAACAAGACCTATGCGCTAGGCAACGACACCGGCGTCAACTATCTGGTCGCCTGCCAACGTGGTTGATGCCGTCCTCCTAGATCTGGACGGCACCTTTGCCGACACCGCCCCCGATCTGGGTGAGGCACTGAACCATGTGCGCAGCCTGCATGGCTTGCCGCCGCTGCCGCTTGCCACCATGCGACCGCAGGCCTCGCACGGCTCTCCCGGCCTGCTCAAGCTGGGCATGAATGTCACGCCCGACAGCGACGGCTACGACGAGATGCGCGCCGCCTTTCTGGAACACTACGAAGCGCATGTCTGCGACCGCACCAAGTTGTTCCCCGGCATGGCGGCACTCATCAGCGAGTTTGAAGAACGCGACATCCCCTGGGGCATCGTCACCAACAAACCGCACCGCTACACCGTGCCGCTGATGGAAAAACTGGGCTATGCCTCCCGTGCCGCCTGCTTGGTGAGCGGCGACACCTGCGAGGAAGCCAAACCGCATCCCGCCCCCCTGCTGCACGCCGCCAGCCTGATCGGCGTCGAACCCGGCCGTTGCCTGTATCTGGGCGACGACCTGCGCGACATGCAGGCTGCCAATGCCGCCCACATGATCGGCATCATCGCCGGCTATGGCTACCTCGATGCGAATGCCGATACCGGCACATGGCAGGCGGCAGGCAGCGTACAGACACCTTTCGCACTATTGCGCTACCTGTCGCTTTGAACGACGGTATGATGCCCGCCTCAAGGCAAGTTTAGCCCACCACATGAGCGAACAGACCGGTAACGACATCCCTTCGACAGGAGACCAGAGTGACGTGCAGGAGATCCTGCACAAGGTCATCATCGCCCACCAGCAAGCGCTGGCATTGCTGCATCAGACCGAAACCGCCTACAGCCGCCTCGTGCCCCACCAACTGCTCAGCTTGCTGCAGGCCAAGAGCATCGTCGACGTCAAACTGGGCGACCAGGTCGAGCGCAAGATGACCATCATGTTCTCCGATATCCGCGACTTCACGCAGCTGTCGGAATCGATGACGCCGACCGAGAACTTCGAATTCATCAACTCCTACCTCAGCCAGATGGAACCGGTGATCAGCCGTCACCACGGCATCATCGACAAATACATCGGCGACGCCATCATGGCGCTGTTCGAAAAAGGGGCAGATGAGGCGCTGCGCGGTGCCATCGACATGCTGGAGCGGCTGGGCTACTACAACACCGGTCGCGCCCGTGCCGGTTACAAGCCCATCCACATCGGCATCGGCCTCAATACCGGCATGGTGATGATAGGCACCGTCGGCGGCATCAACCGCATGGACAGCACCGTGATCGGCGACGCGGTCAATCTGGCCGCCCGACTGGAAGAGGCGACCAAGACCTACAACACCCCTATCATCATCAGCCACAACACGCTGTATGACCTAAACGATACCAACGCATATCACATCCGCTTCCTGGATCGCATCCGAGTCAAGGGCAAGTCCCAGCCACTATCGGTGTACGAAGTGTTCGACAACGATCCGGAAGAACTGCGCACCCTCAAGGAAGAGACGCGCAACGTGTTCGAGCAGGCCGTCGCCTACTACCACCTGAAAGACATAGGCAAAGCCATCCAGTCGTTCAAACGCTGCCTCGAGATCTGCCCGAACGACCTGTGTGCGCACATCTATCTCAAGCGATGCTACGAGTTCGAAGCGACCAACTACCACCACGGCACTGGCGAACTCGACCTGCTGCAAACATGGAAAGAAGAGTTCAAGAGTGGCATCCCCGAGCTGGATACCGCCCACCAGTCGCTACTGGAACGCATCAACCAGCACGCCACCCGCATCCGCCAGAACGAGAGCGACGATTTCCACGACGTCTATGCCTTCCTCAAGCAATACTGCGAAACACTGTTCCCGCAGGAAGAAGCACAGATGCGCGAACACGAGTATCCCTTCGCCGACAGCCACACCCAGGAACACAAGCGGTTCATCGAGAACTATCTCGATCTGGAAAAGCGCATGCATGCCGGCAACGAAGACGCGCGTTATCTGGCCTACCGCACCGAACTGTTATTGCTGGACTGGTTCGCCTCGCACGCCACCCGAGCCGACCGCCACTTCGCCCGCCACCTGCACCAGAACAACGGCCAGTAATCCCTGTTACAATACGGCTGCTTGAAAAGCACCCGGGGGCGACTTGGCTTCGACGTGGGTTTCAAAGCAGCGCAGGGCATACCGAGGACCCGCAACCTCGTAAATCAGCTGGAAAACCAATAGTCGCAAACGACGAAAAGTACGCTCTAGCCGCTTAAGGTTAGACCTCACACCCTGCTGTCCGTGGAGGGGCTCGATACCGCAAGGTTGAGATGAGTTGAGGACATTTACACGGAATCGTGTCGTGCAGGGTCACTTTGTACGAAGCTAAAACTAAGGTGGCTCGTCCGTTAGCAGCCTGTCGGTTGGCGTCTAACGGATAAAATTAAATAACCAGACTAAGTATGTAGAACTGTCTGTAGAGGGCTTGCGGACGGGGGTTCAATTCCCCCCGCCTCCACCAATTAGTAGTACAGCAACATTCAACGCCGTCCTAGAGACGGCGTTTTTCTTTACCTTTCCCTACACCTATTGGCCTATCAAAACCCAGGCGATCCGATTGCATCCTACCGAGACGGGGGTATCATTGGGGGTATCAAGGTAAATTGAACCGGGGAAAATATCATGTCTGGGGGTATCGTAAAAACGCTGTCAGATAAGGCTTGCAAGGCGTTCGCTGCTCAAAAGGCCCATGGGAAGAAGCTTTCAGACGGCAAGGGCCTCTATCTCCTAATAACAGCGGCCGGTAGCGCCGTCTGGCGCATCAAATATCGCATTCAGGGGAAAGAGAAAACCTATTCCATTGGCCCGTACCCCCTGATTTCGCTCGCTGCCGCTCGCATCGAGTTGAGCGAGGTGAAAGCGCTTCTACTGGAAGACAAAGATCCCGTTGCTGAGCGCAGAGTAAATCGGGCGACGAATGCAGCCCAAACAGACAACACCTTCCGCTCAGTCGCCCAGGAATGGCTGGCAATGAAGCAGAAGGAATGGAGTGCGGGCCACTACACCAAGTCGGCAAGGGCATTAGAGCGTGACATCTACCCTGCCCTTGGCAACCTTCCGATTTCCAGCATCACCCCAGCCATTGTGGCCAAGGCCATTGAAGACATCCACAAGCGTGGCGTACTCGAAACCGTTACCCGCATTCTCCAGCACTTGAACGGCGTATTCCGCTATGCGCAAGCCAAAGGGCTTTGCCGTGACAACCCAGCCCTTCCCGCTCGTGAACTGCTGCCCCGCAAAAAAGACAGCGGGCGGATGCCCGCCCTGCTGGAATGGAGCGCCTTGGGAGATGTTCTACGACGCGCAGAATCCGCCCGGCTCTCTCCTTCTGTGCGGATGGCTCAACGCCTTATCGCCTATACCGCCATGCGCATCGGTAATGTGGTGAATGCGGAATGGAAAGAGTTTCATCTGGACGAGGCGCAACCTGTCTGGATCATCCCGCGCAAGAAAATGAAGGTTGCCACCCGCGACATAGACCATCGCATTCCGCTATCTGCAGAAATTGCTGATGAATTGCGCCGCTGGCGAGATTTGTTCGGCGGAAAAGGTTTTGTATTCCCCTCCCCTCAAGGCAGCAAACATATCGGGCGCGAATCCATCGAAAAGGTGTATCGCGTCACCCTGGGGCTGGGCGGAAAACATAGCCCCCATGGCTGGCGCAGCGCATTTTCCACCCTGGCGCGTGATAACGGCTTTGCGCGCGATGTGGTGGAGCTTGCCTTGGATCATGCCCACGACAACGAAGTGGCACGCGCCTATGACCGGGGCGAACGTTTTGATGACAGGATCAAACTGTTTCAGTGGTGGGCCAAGCAACTTGCTGCAGCACAATACGGTGCAACAGTTATTCCACTGAAAAGCAAAGCAGCCTGTTAGTTTACATTTTAAGCGCGCGTGAAATATCCTCCCAGTCATCAAATGACCGTTCCTCTGCGCTTATAAATTTAACCTGATCGAACTCCCGTTGGTATCCCCTTTCCGTAGGGAATAACACAAGATTTCGACCTCCCGGCCGTACTGCGCTCGGATAGACAATGCCATCCAAGTGCTGCTCACCTTGCGCAACAAATGCCAGCGCAAAGTATTCGCATACAACTTGAGATGGAACATATTCAATATGCTCTCCACCATCCTTACGAACAGGCTGTGACATTTCATGGATGAAACTCTCCAAGAAAAGAATAGCCTCTCGCTCATTCTCCTTCGCCGGATCAAAAATTGACGGCTCCTCCGGCAACTCAGTCAAATCAAGAATATTTAACACTCGGACAGTCTCGAAATTAGCCCTTGCCAGGTTGCAAGGCGGACCATTTAGCACCTCAGCGCAGGCCGTTTCCGGCTCAAATGCCAAATACAGGTAGCTAATCCCTGCCGGATTCATGCGCCCGGCTCTTGCTAAATCAGAGGGCGGCGCCCCCATGTGATCTGTATCAAGAGGCCAGTCAGCCTCTCCATCTCTTACTCGAACTCTAAATAATGGAACTTTTGCAGGTATACGACTAAGAAGCTCAAGCTCTTTCGCCAATTTTCCTATCGTATCTAAAATATTTTTTGGATCTCGCTCCCATGGTTCAGCAGGTTTTGTTGCCAAAGGGTGCTGGAAGAAAAATCTGAATTCGTGCTTGATGATATTAACGAAGTTATTCCACAGGCTACTTAACTCATCACGATAATGCATGGCCAGCCAGTGACCATTGGGCGCGCGCGCCCAATCCGTATAAACAAATGCATCAGCAATATCTTCAAAAAGCTGGGCGTCACACTCAAGCCTAATGGTCAACAACACATCCCTTGTGTCATACAAATGAGCCATCCACTCACCATCGTATGCCACCCCTGCTTGAGTAGGATCATTGAACTCATGCAATACCGCGTAAGCAATCGGCTCCATCAAGACAGCCACAGGTGCCGCGGAATTAGATTCAGTTATCTGCCCACAGTAATCGCACTCAACTTCATCGGCATGGTCGCGAATTATTGCCTTCAGATAGGCGTCTTCAACGCAATCGGCGCAGACACGCCCTTCCGGTTCAGCCCAGCCTCGTGCCTCATCGTCCATCATTGCTTCTTTAGCACGCCCCATTAGCCCTCCCATTCCTCATGCCCCAGCGGCATCTGGCTTAGCATGTCTCGATACTGCCGCCATTGCGGAATGTGCGTATCCAGAATCGCCGTATAACGCTCGTTATGGTGGCGCTCAAGCAGGTGCGCCAGCTCGTGGACCACGATGTATTCAATGCATTGCGCGGGCTTTTTGGCCAATTCCAAGTTGAACCAGACGCGGCGGGAGGCTGCGTTGCAGCTCCCCCATTTGGTTTTCATCTTTTTGATACCCCAGTCGGAAACCTGAACACCCAGAATGGGCTGCCACTTCTCCAGCAACGGGGCGATCAGCGTTTTCAACTGTTCCCGATACCAGCGGGACAAGATGGCCTCACGTTTGACCATGTCCGTGTTTGGCCGTACATACAGGTCGAGATTACTCTGCCCCTGGACTGACACCTTGGGGGACGCATCATGTTCATGTACTCGTAGGCGATAGCGCTGCCCCATGAAATAGTGCGACTCCCCATTCAGCATTTCTCGACGGGATTGGCGAGGTTGCTCCTTGAACTTTGCGACCTGCTTTTTTATCCAGCCCAGCTTATCGATGACCGCCATTCGAACGGCCTCATCGCTCACGACCAGCGGCGCGGCGACCCGCACCCGACCTGCCGGCGGATACACCCCTAGATGCAGATTCTTGATGTCCTTGCGCTCGACCTCAACCTTGATACCGGCTACTAGCAATTGGTGCGACTCAATAATCACGCTGCATCTCCGCAAGTTCCACGATGCGTTTGGCTTCAGCTTCTATGCTGTATTCGCCCTCATCCTGCCGAATGCCCTTAAATCCTGCAGTTTTCCGAGCTTTCAATATCATTTCCAGCACGGCCTTGACCGCCCTGCTCACCAACTTGGTCTTGCCTGCATGACCTCGCCAGCCATCCTGAAGGCTGTTTCGTATCGCGGCATCGACAGCCAGAGCCAGCTCCTCATCCTTACCCAGATTGTTGTAGAGCGCCCTTTGCGCCCCGGTCTTGATTCCTGGAGGCAACCCATCCGTACCGCTCTCTCGACTTGCCGCCTCCTTGGTTAGCTTGGCCACCTTGTCCAGATACTCCTTATAGCTGATTGCTCCTTTGCGTCGCTGCTCAATAAGGGCATCCAGCAGTTTGGACATCTTTGCATAGTAGGCCGGATCGACAGGCGACTCCTTGATGATCAGCTTGCGAACGTTGTTCTCAATGGTCTCGGCAACGGCATTCTCATTCTTCTTGATGCGATTGGGCAGCGCATCCACGGCTTTCGCGCCGCGCTCAAGGATCAGCTGAATCAGGCTCATGTCATCGAACGCAGAGATTTTCTCGCTTTCCTCTGCCCGGATGTATTTGTCTATCAGGTAGCGCATGGCCGGCTCATAGAGCTTGAGGTCGATGTAATCACCGCTCGACAGTTTGATTTCGTCGCGTACCTTGGTGTACCGATCCACCTCAGCTTTAATCTTCTCAATGTCCGCTGGGCTATACACCTGCTCCAAGTCATTGGCGATGGTTGCAAATGCGCGAATCAGGTTCGCCACATACGTGTAAAGCTTGAGGCGCTTCGACTCGTTGTTCTTGAGCTGCTCGGCATTGCCAGACTCTTGGGCGCAGAAATACCGCATGAATGCTGCAGAGTCCTTCGGCGCTTCGACAGGTTCACACCACGCCTTGACCTTCTCTCTTGCCAACTCAAGATCTTCTTTGGCTTGAGTAAGCCAATTCTTCAGCAACCCTGCCACATCCTCCTTGTCGTAGGCATCCAACGCACCGCTGGTGTAATCATCCACCGCGCCTTCCAGACTCTTGAACAAGTCCTTGTAGTCGACAATGTAGCCATATTCCTTGTCATCCCCGTCCAGCCGGTTCACTCGGCAAATGGCTTGGAACAAGCCGTGATCGCGCATCTGTTTGTCGATATAGAGATAGGTCGCCGAGGGGGCATCGAAGCCGGTCAACAGCTTGTCGACGACAATCAGCAGCTTCATCTGCCCCGGCTCTTCGATGAATTTCTTCTTTACCTGCTGCTCGAATTTTTCGATTTTCTTGATGGCCTGCTCGGCAGGTTCGTAGAACCACTCGGCCAGCATGCTGGAATAAACGCCGTATTTGAGCAGGTTGTCGGTCTCGCCCTCACCGGTCGTTTCGCCCTTGGTATCGGCAATCGCGGGGGCATAACTGGTGACGATGGCGCATTTACCCTTCAGCTCCGTCTGCGTAAACAGATCATAGAGCTGACACGCCTCAAAGATACTACCGGCCACCAACATGGCATTGCCATGCCCATCCATCAGGCGCGGCTTGGTGTTCATGTCGAGGACGATGTCATCAACGATCTGCTCCAGCCTGGAGCGGCTGGACAACATCCGTTGCATCGTCCCCCATTTTTGCTTGAGCTGCGCCTTGGCGAGATCGTTCAAGCCCTTGGTTTTAACCTCGAACCACTCATCAATTTTTTTCTTGTTGGTGAGGTTTTGATCGATGTCCCGCGCCTCGTAGCGCAAATCCAGCACAACGCCTTCACGCACCGCCTGATCGAACTTGTAGGTGTGAATGTAACGGCCGAAGATTGCGATGCTTTTCGCCTTATCCGCCTTTAATAGCGGCGTGCCGGTAAAGCCCATGATCAGGGCATTCGGCAGCAAAGCCTTCATGGCCTTGTGCAAGTCTCCCGACTGGGTGCGATGGCATTCATCGACAAATACATGGATGTCGCCCTTGGCCTTGAAATCGGCCGGCAGTTTCTGGAGTGAGTCGATGAACTCCTTGGTCGACTCCCCCTCATCTTCATCGTCATTCGTCTTGCCGCCGAATTTGTGGATCAGGGTACAGATCAGGGAATCTTCCGTTTTATTCAACCGGTCGATCAAGTCCGCGCCGCTCTTGGTTCGGACAATATTCTCGCTCACCCCAGTGAAGACCTTCTCGATCTGCTCATCCAGCTCGGTACGGTCGGTGATGATCAACACCCTGGCATCGGCAGAATGCTCGCGTATCCACTTAGCCAGCCAAACCATCGTCAGGGACTTGCCGCTCCCCTGCGTATGCCAAATGATGCCCCCTTCGCGACAGCGAATGAATGATTGAGCTTCCTTGACGCCGAAATACTGGTTCTGCCGGCACAGCTTCTTGATGCCTGCATCAAATACGATGAAGTCGTGGATGATTTCCAGAAAGCGCGTCTTGCTGCATAACTGCAACAGGTGCCGATCCAGCAAATTCGGCTCGGCAGCATGCTCCCCACTTTCTTCGACCCACTTCAGGTAATACTTCTCAGGCGTTTGAATCGTGGCATAACGAAGCCCTTCGGTGTCATTGCCTGCCATCACCCACTGCATCGTGGAAAAGAACGGTTGGATGAATTCCTTCTTCTGGTTATCCAGATTCTGGCGGATGCCTTCAGAGACCGAGACGGTCGAACGCTTCAGCTCCAGCACCCCAAGCGCGATGCCGTTGACATAGATCACCACATCGGGACGCTTGGTGTTGGCCAGCACATTCGCCCCCTTGACCGTCACCTCTTCGGCAATGGCGAAGTGGTTCTTTTCAGGTTCGCCCCAGTTGATCAGCCAGACAGTTTCCTTATTTTCCCCCGCTCCGGGCGAGAGTTTCACCCCGTAACGCAGCAAGCGATAGACTTCCTTGTTACGGTCGTAGAGACTCTTGCTGGTATCAGAGGCGACCTTGGTCAGCTCATGCAGGGCGCGCGCAATGAGGATGTCGCTGACATTCTGTGTCTTCAGCCAGGCGGACAGCAGCTTCGGCTCGATGTTGCGATTCCCCAGCCCCTCCTCGCCCTCGCGGTCGATCCAGTTGCCCAAGTAGTCATAGCCCAGACGATGCTGGAATAGCTCGACCACCCGCTGTTGCGTTCGCCTCTCAATTTGACCGACAATACACATCCCCCCTCCTGTGACTAGACTAGACTAGTTTCGCTCCGGCAACGGCTCGCCAACGCATATCTAACTTGCTGCCAATCTTCTCCACCAACCCTTTTTCTTGAAGCTTGTTAAGCATAAGCCTGACCGATAGAGGTGAAAGTTGGAGCTTATTCGCCATCTCATGATGGTTTATCGAACCATTTCGAGATACGAACTCATAAATCTTGATTTCGATATTGGATAACTCACTTTTATCGACGCACAGCAACTTGTATTTATTCTTGATATGGATTGCGACTCGCTCAATCTCAGGAAACATTGTCGCTTCACTGATGCCAAGCAACTCCAGCTTACTCAACAAGTCTTTTTTGTTGGGTTTCTTGATCTGAATTCGCCCTACAATCCTTTCACTATTTAATTGAGCTGGCTTACTTTTCTCCCCATCGACCCCAAATAACATGAACGCACCATCCTGCCGAATGATTCTAGGGTTATCCAAAATAGGTTTTACGCAAATAACACCGTGCAGATGATCCGGTTGGATTAATGGCTGGAAATGGGGCTTGTCTTGCCGAATATCGTGAAGCAAGAGTTTTATTTCCTTTGTTTTGTTAAATGACTCAATCCGTTTTTCATCATCAGCAATCGACTTATCGACTTTCGGAATCTGGAATTCATAAGGGCGATGGCTCAAATTTGAAATCACGCTGACCGTATCGCTATCAAAGTACTTCACCTCATTTTCGGTATCGAATCCGAAAATAATGACTTCTCCATCCTCATCATTATTTTCGTGAACAGTGCATGCATTAAATAGCGCAACCAATGGATTGCTGGTTAAGTCCAATAGGCGGGTAGGAAGTGAGTAGTGCTGCATTTTCACCAGCATTTTGAATGTTGACATTCCCTCTGGGAAATCATTGGGGCAACGTACTATCAACTCGTTCAACATGCGCGCTTCATTCTTGACCCACCCGTCATTGCGATATAGGGATGGCACTAGTTTGTAGCTAGCTCTCGAATGTCCACGGAAGTAAAGAGTCCGCCCTTTATTTGGGTCTTGAGTTAGTTTTTCTAGCTGATCTAGAAAAGTACTAATGGCTCCAACTTTGTTACTTTCTTCTTGCATGCCTTCTCCTAATCCACCAAACGAACTCTTCCAGTCAGCAGCTCCTGCATCATGCCCTGCTTCAAGTTACGAGCCTTGGCGAGCCGCGCGTCAAGTGCCGCGATTTCGGTATCCATGTCGGAGAGGACTGCCGCAATAGCGGTTTGTTCTGGCACAGATGGAAATGACAGTTCAATCTTGGCGATATTGGTTTTGCTAATGCCCGACACTTTCGTCCCAACCGCGAAGAAACGAAATTGAGCTTTCACCTCGGCGGTTTGAAAACAGAAGCGACGGTAGGCGTGGACAAGCTCATCGGTTTTGCTCTTGGCCACGATGGTGTGCAAGCCAGAAATGAAAGGAATGCCCTCCGGATTTACCACCACGACATGTTTGCTTGTTCCCTCATCATCCTCGGAGGCATCGACAAAAACGACATCTCCATCAGCGAGTAAAGATGAGGGTGAGACTTTCCCCAATGGCACATTTAGTTTAGGAATATCCGAAAACTCAGCACGAACGTCTATGTAAGTTTTATTAGCGCCGTGAATGTCGCCATAGTGTAGATAGCAATGACCTTCCGAAGATAACTGCTCGCGGGAAGCCGATAGCCCACCGCTGAAATTGAACAATTCTCCAAAAGATTTGACCGCCCACTCTCCCCCAAACTCCGGCAGGCGCACCTTGCCGGTCAGCAGTTCCTGCATCGCACCTTGTTTGAGCTGGCGCTTCTTGACAATGAGGCGCTCTAGCGAGTCGATCAGCGCATCTGCATCGCTCAGTGCCTCGGCGATAGCTGCTTGTTCGTTATTGTTGAGCGGGAGAGGAATTTGGATTGAAGACAGTGCTGTCGCGCTAATATGCACAACAGCATCTCCTTGCCCCTTACTAGCCTTCTGCCTCACTACAGCAGGCGCATTAAATAAATAACCGAAATAAGCAGGAACACCTTTAGTTGGAGACAAGATGACAATATCGCCTCCCGCGTAAGCTTCGACCTCCTCAAGAAAAGCAACGCACTTACCGATTTCTTCCTTGGTCTCTCCAGAGCCAGCAAAAAGAAGGTCGCCTGTCTTCAGGCGCTTGCTAGTTTTTGCAACATCAGAAGATATAAATGAATTGAAGTGACGCACTCGGTCATTATGGTGAGTGTAAATCTCGCCATATCTGACACAGGGAATCTCGCCACTCGATGCTTCATCTTTCCGTATGCCCTGACCTTTGGAGAAAAGACCCAGTGAGCCTATAGGTGCGACCTCCCAATCCTCCGGTATCACCCCCACCTCGGTCTGCTTGTAACCCGGTGGAACAAGTTGCGATTCGATGGTCATACCGCGAATCCCATCTTACGTAGGTGTGCCTGCACCTTCTCCGCCAACTTCGCCACATCATCCTCCAACTTCGGCAGCGGAGTTTCGTAGCGCTCGACTAATTCCTTCACGCGCTGAGTGAGGCGCTGACTGATGCGGTCCATCTCGCTGCGGACGGCACGGTCCAGCGCCCCCAGCCACTTGATCTCCACGACCAAGTCCTTAATCTCTCGCTCATTCAGCTCTGCATACTTCGCGGATACTAGCGCATCTAGCACTTTCTGCTGCGCCTTGACATTCTTGCCCGCCGCCGCCTCTTGCTCGATCAGTTCGGCATAGGCTTCCAGCTGCTGCATTTCCTCGACTGCCTTGGCGTCTCCCTTGATCGCCTTGAGTCGATCCTTGACGCTCTTAGTCGTCAGTTTGCCTTTGTCGTTCTTGGCATCGGCTAGCAGCCCCTCTTCGCCGCCATGCTCTTCATCCATTTCCGCCATCTGTTGCACGATGGATTCCCGTTCCGCTTCCAACGACTCGATGGCACACCGCTCCTCGTAAAAGTAAAAGGAGATGAGCAGGTCGGGCGGGATCAGGTCGGTATTCTGCTCGCCGTCATCATGGGCCTGCCAGCCGGAGGTGGCGATCATCCACGCATCGTCCTGCATGGTCTCGGCCCAATAGTCCATCAAGTGCTGGTAAATGCCATACGGGTCAACCAGCGCCGCGAGGCTGGTTTCGGCGCTGAAGGCTGCCAGCAGACTTTCCGAGAGTGTATCGATCAGCAGCTTGGGGCGTTCACCAACCTGAATGTCCCGCAACTTGGGCGTATTCGCCGTTTTCCATTGATCGAATATCGCGCTGACTTTCCGATTAAACGCTGTGAACTCAGGATGGCCAAATATGGCCTTCTTGAGATGACTAGCCTCCACCTTGAGCTGGCAATATCCGGGGCGGTCCGCATCGGCAAACAGCTCGTTGCGGAGACTGGGAAACTGATTCCAATAAGGGGCTAACCCATCAATATCCGCCAGCGGGATGCCGCCCTTGAGATGCGCCTCGATGTCCTGATGATCTTCCGGCTCGGAGCTATCGATGTAGCGCGGCAGGTTCAGATTAAAGCCGTTCTTTTCGATTTCTGCCTGCGGCACCAGACGCGAATACTTTGGCGTTTTCAGTTGGCGGTTGAAGGTATCCACTATCTTGTGGATGTCGCGCGCGCGCAGGCGGTTTTTGTTGCCATCCTTGATGAAGCCCTTACTGGCATCGATCATGAAGATGCCTTTGCGCCCGGCGGCCCCCTCCTTGTCCAACACGATGATGCAGGCCTCAATACCTGTTCCATAGAACAGGTTTTTGGGAAGCCCGATGATGCCCTTGATGTAGCCCTGCTTGACCAGGCGGGTGCGGATGCCGGCCTCTGCCCCGCCCCGGAACAGCACCCCATGCGGCAGAATGACCGCCGCCTTGCCGGTGGCCTTCAGGCTTTTGAGCATGTGCAACAGGAAGGCATAGTCGCCATTCTTGTCGGGCGGAATGCCATACTCGAAACGGCCATACAGGTCGTTAGCCGGATTGAGGCCGCTGGTCCAGTTCTTGTTGGAAAACGGCGGATTGGCAACTACGTAGTCGAAGGTTTTGAGTTTGTCATCGGCGTCCTTGAAATGGGGATTGGCGAGCGTGTTGCCCTGCCAGATTTCTGCCGTGGGACAATCGTGCAGCACCATGTTCATCCGCGCCAAGGCCGATGTGGCGTTATCCATCTCCTGCCCATAGAGCGCCAAATCGTAGCCGGTGCGGCTTTTTGCCTCGTCGTGCGCCTTGAGCAACAGGGAGCCTGATCCGCAGGTCGGATCGTAAATGCTCTGCCTGTTGTTGTTCGCCTTATCCAGCTCAATCACCAGCGCCATGACGCGGGAGACCTCGGCCGGGGTATAGAACTGCCCCTTAGATTTGCCGGATTCCGTGGCAAAGTGGCGCATCAGGTATTCGTAAGCATCCCCCAGAAGGTCGTCGCCCTCGGCACGGTTGAGGCCGAAATCCAGCGTCTCGAAAATGGCCACCAGTTTGGTGAGGCGGTCCACCATGTCCTTGCCCTTGCCGAGCTTGTCTTCATCGTTGAAGTCCGCAACGTTGATAGCGCCTTTGAGGCTGTCATTGGCATCGGCCAGCTTGCCGATAATCTTGTTGAGCCGGTCGCCGATTTCCTTGTCGTTCTTGGCGGCAACCATGTCCGCAAAGCTGCCGCCGACGGGTACATCGATCAAGGCATCCGGATCACCGGCATATTTGTCGGAAACATACTTAACGAACAGCAGAACAAGGATGTAATCCTTGTATTGGCTGGCATCCATGCCGCCGCGCAGCTCATCGCAGGACGCCCAGAGAGAGGAATACAGATCGGATTTCTTGATGGCCATCGGAGGATTTATCCCTGAGTTGTGTTTGCTTCTTATGGGTGGTGGTTTTATCACACCCAGGGCATGTTTTGTGCGGTAAAGTACAGGGCGATCCAATATCGTGTTAAGCACATTCAACGTGAGCGATTTCAACTCCCTTACTCTGCTGCTGGAGCCGTGGTTTGATAAACCTTTCTCCGAGCTGCCTGATGATCTACAGCAACGCATCAAGCATGATTTTCTGCCCCCTTGGGATGCTCTGAGTCCAGATCAACGACGCGAGGCTGCTCTCCAAATTGATTACCAGCACGATCCGGCCACCGAAGCAGACAGACAACGCTGGTGGGATCTCACCATGCGCAGAGAGCAGCTTGAAAATGATGTTGCCGCATGGAAGGCGACTGCCACACCTACTGCCAGCGATCTCGCTCACAAAGAAGTCCGCTTGGCGGAATTGCATCAGGAGCTGAGTCAGCTGGAGCGAGAAGAACAGAAGCTGCCAAGCCGTTACTATCCCGGTCGAAATAGCACCGATCGTTCTACCGAGATACTGTCTACTACCCCAGCATTGGAAATCGGAACACCGGAATGGCGGAAACAGAATGCATCTGCCGCCGCAAACGCTATGCACAACAAGCCCGGGGGTAGTCGCGACAAGCGCCAGCAAATACAGGACATCTGGGCTACCGGGAAATATTCCAGTAGAGACATTTGCGCAGAGCAAGAGTGTGCCGCCTTGGGAATGTCTTTTTCTACAGCACGGAAAGCGCTGATAAACGCCCCCGACAACTAGTTGCCTATCCTCTGCTTAGCATCGGCTAGCCGATGCTAAGCACGCTGTATTCTCTCCTCCAGCCCCTGTCGCAAAAATGCGTGCCTCGTTCAACAACGCCCAAGGAGGCACAAACATGGCCGCTACGATTCTCAGACTTCCCACCGTCCTGAGTGCGCGAGGTAGATCACGCAGTTCCCATTATCTCGACATTCAGCAAGGCTTATTCACACCCCCTGTTCAAATCGGTTTAAGGGCAGTCGGCTGGCCAGCCGATGAAGTAGCTGCCATCAACGCAGCACGCATTGCAGGGAAAGCCGATCCAGAAATCCGCACCTTGGTAGCGAAGCTGGAAGCAAACCGCAAGAATTGCTTATAAGGGGAAAAATAATGAGACCAAATCGTAAATCACCACGTCCATTATCCCCAGCCTTTCGTAAAGCCGAACGCTATGCGAAGTCAATCCCGCACAAGGCCGATAGACCCCGAGCGATTCATCACCTGCTGCGCATGTTGAAGGCTGCCACAAGAAAGGGCTCTAATTATGGCCATCAAAGTTCTTGCTAAGGTATGGGAAGGGTACCCAGGGGACAGTAGCGCGGAATTGCTCGCGTTACTGGCCTTAGCCGATTGGAGTGATGACGAAGGACGCAGCTTCCCGTCAGTCGCATCGATTGGCCGAAAGTGCCGAATTAAATCGAGGCAAGCGCAGCGTATAGTTCATCGCCTAATCGACACAGGCCTGGTATCCGTGATCGAAAATGCGAATGGTGGCGCACCGGGTGCATCTCGCCGCTACCGAATCAATCTGAACCGACTAACGGGTGTCATAAATGACAGGGGCGTCAAAAAAGACACGGGTGTCATTTATGACGCAGACAGGTGTCATATACGACGCGATACGGGTGGTCAAAATGACACCCTAACCGTCATAGAACCATCAATAACCGTTAAAGAAGTTTCCTCACCTGCTGGCAAGCGCAATACAAAGTCCGCTGAGATCACACTGCAAGCCTTCATCGATTCATGCAATGCCGCTGGTAAACTCGCCATCCCAGAAGACGATTCAATATTCTCCTATGCCGAAAAAGTCGGGATTGATTCGCAAATGCTGGCTGTTTGCTGGGAAGAGTTCAAAACAGCATACCTACACGATTCCTCCAAGCGCCAAAAGGACTGGCGTGCGCACTTCCGCAATGCGGTTAAGCGCAACTGGTACAAGCTCTGGTTTCTGAAAGAAGGTGCAGCTGCACAGTGGACTACTGCGGGTGAACAAGCACGGAGGGCTGCAGCATGAGCCACGAACTGGATACCGTGTTGCCCCCCTACTCGCTGGAAGCTGAACAGTCCGTGTTAGGCAGCTGTCTGCTTGCTGGTGCGAATGCACTCGAGCGCATTGAAGGAATGCTTACTGAGCAGGATTTCTATCGACTGGAGCATCAGCAGATCTATTCTGCAATCCAACGTATTGCTAATGCGGGCAGCCCCATTGATGTCATCACCGTTGCAGAAGCCATGGAGGCATCAGGAAGCCTCCAACGCATCGGCGGCCTGCCCTACCTAGGCAGCATCGCGCAAAACACGCCCAGCGCTGCAAATATCAAACGCTATGCGGAAATCGTGAAAGAACGCTCTTCCCAACGAAGCCTACTGGCGATTGCAGAGAATATTAGAGCCAGTTGCGCAGCACCCGGCGCGAACATTCCGGAAATCATCAGCCAAACCGATGCGGCGATGGTGCAGCTGATTGGTTCCGGAACTGACGAACCTGTGATGGTATATGACGCCATGAGCGACGCTATCGAAGATATTGAGAACCGCGCAGAAGGGAATATGCGCTCTGGCCTACTAAGCGGAGTGACCGACTTCGATGAACTCACAGGCGGCCTGGAGCCTGGCCAGCTCATTATCATTGCGGCGAGACCTTCAGCGGGAAAAACTGCCCTAGCTCTCAACATAGCGAACCATGTATCTCTGCAGGGCGATACAGTTTGTTTCTTCTCCTTGGAAATGACAAAACGCGAACTGACTCAGCGCCTGCTTGCAGAGCGTGCGGCAGTATCAGTTCCGCAGATGCGCTCAGGAAAGCTGGAAGAGGACCAATGGAGCCGAATCAGTACCTGCCAAGGCAATGCTGATGGACAGCTATTGTTCCTGATAGACCGTTCTGCAATTGGCGTTCCATACGTCAGAGCCACCGCACGCAAGATCAAGCGCCATCATGGTCTTTCCCTGATAGTGATTGACTATTTGGGGCTAATGAAAGGAGAAGGGCAAACGCGGACTCAGGAGGTCGGCAGCTTAAGTCGTGGACTCAAGGCACTCGCCAAGGAGTTGAACGTTCCAATCATCGCACTCGCTCAACTTAATCGCGCAACCGAAATTCGTCAGGATAAGTGTCCACAGCTTTCAGACTTGCGCGATTCTGGAGAGATTGAGCAGGATGCCGACATAGTAGCGATGCTGCACCGTGAAGAGTTGCATAACCCTGCGCAGGAGTGGTCAGGACTGTCCGAGCTGTATATTCGGAAGAACCGAAATGGCGAACTAGGTAATGTGTTGCTAATGTATCAGGGTGAGTTTATGAAGTTCTCCGAGTTTCAAGGCGTGTCACCGCGAATCAAACAGAGTAAAAGTCGCTATAAAGTGGGACTGAACTAACCCTGTCTTTAGATTTATCACGGGCGATAAATTGGCGATAAATGTACGTCTCTGCATAAGGGTGGGCTGGCTGCTGCGCAAATGCGCTCATTAAGCCCCATTTCATTTCAAACCCTGATTTTTCAGGCGCTCTAGCGGCAACGCTCTATCGCCTACATCTCCTCAAACCTCGCCAATTTCCTAAGACAATTGCAGTCACTGCATAAACTGAACCTAGGATTTCTTTTTAGCACCCCCATTGATATATCCTTACCGTGCCATATCGTTCTAGATGAGGGGCTCCACAAAAAGTCCTCTTTCGCAATAACTCCTGTAGTGGCGGCATCTCGGCCATAGCGGGCAACTGTGAGCTTGGCTGAATACGGCAGCTTCCGACCCATTGCAGTCACTCGAGATTTTCAAAAGCAGATAGTCAACGTTTAAACAATTGGAGTGTTCAGGCCTTGGAGTGGAACTTCGTCTGGCTCGTTTTCAGTTGCCCCAGAATTTTGTATAGTTAAATTCTGTGGTGATTTGCTTCCAAGACCCAGCACGTCTATCACTTCATTGGTTGCAATTTGCGTAGTCCTATTGATGTTATTTGCATAGGCTATAGCATCGTCTTTACTGCCGGGTATTGGCTGTACATTGGTATCCACGAGTCCATCTGGGTTTGGAAGTGGATGACGGCTCAATATCTCATCACAGAGTCTTGCTACACCACGAACCCCTTCTGGTGATCGCAGTATTCGACTGTCGGTCGAAAATGTTGTGCCGTTCGGCAAAGCTATATGAGTCGGATGTGCACCCTGAAGATCAATATCGGACTGCGACTTAACCCACAGTAGATAAACACCGAAAAGCAATAAAGCGGCAAAGAGTAAAAATATCCAACCACTCGCCAATCCTGTTGCAACAAGGATTGCACTACAGAAAATACAAATTGCCGCAATAACAGACCAAGCAACCAGCAATACCTGACTATGCATTGGATGCACTTTGATATTAGCCTTGAGTTCTGCAGCAGCTACTGTGTTTGTCATACAGCGCTATCAGTTATCGTTATGGTTCCATCATCATTCTTGACGGGAACAAAAGGCACCGCAAAGTTTCTTGATGCCCAATCATAGCGGCCATTAAAAAGTTGAATGATCTTCGCAACTGACGGCCCATAAGAAATTACCGTTGACGGATCAATTACGCATCTAATCAAATCAAAATTTAACGAAGATACTTCAAGGGTGCAGTTATCAAACCGACACCCGATGAATCTATAACCGTCCAGCACAATTTTTTGTCCATTGTAGTAAAGCCCGTTTACTTCAGGTCGACGAAGTAAACCCAATAATCCTTGGGAAGGGGGAGGCGGCGGAGGTACGTGTCGCGTACCCAACATTGCTGCCAAGCTCCCATGTGGGAAATTGCTCGTGTTGCTCATCTGAAAATACCTTTAAACAAAGGAACGATTGGAGTCAGCATCACAATTATTTTCATGCCGTAAAGGACGTACCCTAACCCGCGCCGCACAGATGGTCAATATGCCGAAATATCTAGATATTTCGAATGTCTGCAATGGCACAAAGCGGAAGCAAGTGAGAGCTACATCTTAAGAAAATTACTGTCACCGCATAAACTGAGGTTGGGATTTCTTTTTACCCCCCACCCCCTTCGATTCTTTGGGAAATTTTGAAAATCCTGAAGCCCCCCCCATGCGCCCGCTTTCTGATTTGGGACTCCCGATGGATTCTGCATCCTAAGTACTGTTGCTATTGGGATGATAAAAATTGGAGAGGTAGCGATAACTTTTCAACAGATGATTTTATTGTTGTGATAGGATAATAGTTAATCGACTTCGATTAATTATTATCCATTACTAGACAATGATTACCTGCCGCCTTTCTACAATCCTTGGGGCTAAACGACTCAAAGTGTCGGATGTTTGCCACGCCACCGGCATCGCCCGTGCGACTGTTGACCGCTATTACTACGACAAGGTGAACAGCTTCGACCGTGAGGTGTTGGCCAAGCTGTGCAAGTTCTTGAAGGTGAAGCCTGGCGAACTACTGGTGTTGGTCGATCAACAGGATTTGTTCGATCCCTATACGGTCGTGGAAAACAGTTATCCACCCTCATCTCCCTCAACCTCTTATGTGATCAAGGAACCAAAATGATCGAGCGCGAACTCAAACTGCTGCTTGAATCCAATGCCGTGAAGCAGGTGCAGGTGCACTTTGCAGTGATGCGGGAGGGGTATATGGTTGTTATCAACGGCCAGTCACTTGAAACCGCCAAACGGGAAATACGTGAGTTCAAAACACTCGATGCAGCCGCTAAATTGTTGTTCAAGATTGGCATCGCCAATTTCTCGGTGAAGTTAAAAACCAATTTTTGATCCTGCTGCGACACGTTGCCGAGGCTGCGCACGGCCAGAGCAACCTACTCGACCAAGCCCTCTTTGCGCGCATTTCTTAAAGAACATGGAATCTATGATGAAAACCACCAAGCACTCACAGAAGGAGAAACCCGACTTCTCATCGGGGCCAAGTCCCTTGACGCCGCACGAGATCGAATCGCTGCGGAAGTCCAGCCAGGAAACGGGCGCGGCGGGCGCGGCGTTCTTTCGCAAACTGCGCGAAGCGCAGGCGAAGTAGCGCACGCTGGATGCGCGATAGACGTTATTCAACCGGGTCAATCCGAGCGATAGAGTCCCGGTTGACGGTGTAGTACAGGACGCCTACCATGCCGCGCATGAAGAGATCGAAACGCTCAGAGCCGCCCTCGTTAAGACACGCAAAGAACCTGTCGAAAAAGGCGCGTACCGCAATGCCGCTTTGCCTGACGCTGGCGCTATCGCGAGAATTGCAGCCGCTTTCGGGAAGAAAGTTGCGGGAATCACTGCGGACGATCCGCTTCTAATCGACTTCAACTATGGTGATGGATGGCTTGCCGCTCTTCAGTAGAGAAAGCTTCATTAACATTGATTTCACTACAAACAAGACGTATGGCGTAAGCACAGATGGAGGCCAAAATGGACAGCCAAGAAGAACGTCTGTTGAAGGAAATGATCGAGGCTTCTCAGTCGCCCAACAAGCGAACCAAGACGCCCACCGAAATATTAGCGGCGACGCCCCATCAGAAGGGTGGACTGGCGCAACTCGCGCAAGCCGAGCAGGACGCCCTATTACTTTCTTCAGCAGGGCAATCACGCCCGCTACGGGCGTTGACATCGCGGAACGACTCGGAGCAACCCTTCGTGCGGATGGACAGCCCAGAATACGAGCTGGTGAGAAAACAGCTCGTCGCGCTGTATTCCTCCAGTCCCTTGTATCAGCAGCACGCTAAGGCGACGGGGGACGAAATGCAATACTGGAGCAATTTCACCGCTGGGGGAACGGTTCGCGCCCCGAAAGTACCAGTCGGATTTTCTCTCGAACAGCTAAAAACGATGTCGATAATGGACATCGTGGAAGCGAACCGCAACGCGCGCTAGACCGTCAAGGCAGTGTGGTAGGCGATTCTGATCTCAGACCTGATGTGACTGAACACAAAAGCGCCCTGCCCACCGAGCTACAGCAACAAGGTAGAACGCTACTTGACCGACTTGGACAAGGTTGATGACGCTGGAGGCTGATGCGATGGGGCGCTACTTCGATACACAGCAAGCGCAAATTTCACATCGAGGCATACCATGAACGAAATCGAACAACTCCTGATGGACTACGACCCCGACGCCACGGGCAAAACCTACGCACAGTTAGCGGAGGAACACCCCGACATAGCTGGGCTGCAGGTACTCGCGTCACGCGAGGCGGAAAGGCTAGCACAGGATTGTTGCCAAACTGAAAGACCTTTACGGCGGGGAGGACAGCTATGAAACACTCACGATTGATGCAGGCAACTACCTACGCCGGCATACCGAACCTTCCCTTGGGTATCTTGAGTCACTGTTTTCTGCGCGAAAACTCAAGGCGGGTTCTGAGGCAGTACGACAACGACTACTTGAACAAGAAGCTGCCGCACGAGGAAGCGGTGGAGAACGCGCGGCAGCTTTCGCTACGCTTGAGAGCGGAGGAAGAAGCCTCGGGCATCACAGAGTATGAGAAGTAACACTGGAATGTATGGGTCGTTGAGAGCACCGCCTGAAGAGTTCTGAAATTACACCTTCACCTTTTACGCTGGGGGTATTTTTGGGGGTATTGTCGAAAACCCCAACGTGAATATTTCGTCCAATGACATACAGCCAAGTCCCATACGGGTTGCGGGTTCAATTCCCCCCGCCCCACCAACAAATGAAAACGGCACCCTTGCGGTGTCGTTTTCATTTGTTGCGTTGAGATTGAGTGGGAATTGAATCCGCGTCCGGCACGGACGCGGGGCGAAGGGCGTTAAACAAACAGCACCTGCGTGCTGTTTGTAGCCCGGAACGGCCTTCGCATGCAGGCGAAGGCACGGCCTGCAAGGCCAATTCCCGCGCTATCCGCTCAGTCCCTCAGAATCAGCCACTCAAAAATATCCACATCGAAAATAGACTTCTGCAACTATGCAGAGGGCAACTCGAAAGCCGAGCAATTCCTACTCTATCTGCTCCCCATCATGGTGATGCCCGCGCGTCATCGAACAGCATCTGCAGTCGCATGCTCATTGCCGGGCTGGCTTTGTACTGGTACTCATTGGGGAAATGCAACTGCGGTGTGAATTCGAAGAACAGCCATTTCTGATGCAGGCGGTAACGGTAGTGAACCAGGAACACCGTGTCCGTCATCTGCGTACTTGGCTCGCTGACGCCGAATACGGTGGCCTGATAGATCAGCGATGTCCGGTCACTCACCGTGTGATAGAACGAAAAACTCTGGCTCATATCGAAGTTCGGATTATCTTTGAGCCAGATAGCCAGACTGGTGGCGCGGAACATTATCGACGGACTGACCTGACGCTCCATGTCTATCTGGGAAGTTTCACCGATGCCGGTCTGGCTGAACCAATAGACTGATTGTCCCAAGGTCAGCCGCCAATCATCCAACGGTGTCGAATAGCCGACCTTGGACCGCACGAAAGGCTGCAAAGGCAGCGGGAACCTGATGCCCGCATCGGTACGATAGCTCCAGCCATTCCTCGCTTCCAAGGCATAGCGTGCTGCCAAAGCGAGGCTCTTACGGGTCGCCGGCTTGGTATTCATGACGGTCGAACTTTTCACCGGCACATCTTCCAGATTCCGCTCCGGGTCAGTCTCGACCAGCAGATGCAAACGCCCTTCCGAGATGGGCAGGCGCAGATTAAGGCTGGCAGACAAGTCATATTGAGCTGTACCGCCATATCCCGTCGCACGCGAAAGATCTAGACGCATCACGCTGGGGTTACGCTCTTGAAAGTGCTCATTGCCGCCGAAAAAACTGTCGATGTAACTGGCGAACCGCGTCAGCCTGCCGGAAAGATAATCTCTCGGCGCCTCGATGGGATCGAACACATCAGGGACAGGTGTAACGGGCGGTGTCTCCGCAACGATGGGTTCGGTAGCGACTTCCTCCTCTCCCCATGTCGGCATGGCATGACACACCGCCAGTGTCACCAGCAGTATCTTTGCAGAACGCGATGTCCACATTAAGCCAGACATGACATAAGCGCCGCTCGCCCGCTATGGCAGCGTGCGCGCCACCCGAAAACCAAAGAAGCTGAAGCGATTGCCGGCGGCCTCACTGTTGCGCCCTGCGGAACGGACATTGCGAGGGCCATTGTTCCAGGAGCCACCGCGCAGCACGCGCTTCTCGCCATCGCCCTTCCAGGATTTTCCGTTCAACGGCGCATCGACATAACTCTCGTGATAACTGTCCTCGGTCCACTCCCATGCATTGCCCAACATATCGTGCAAGCCGAAGGCATTGGCTTTGAAACTGCCCACCGGAGAAGTGAAGTCGAAACCGTCTATGCACGCATGTATCCCCCACGAACTGGCCCCCTCGATCAATGCTTGCGCGGTCTTGTCGGCGGTGTTGGCAAAGCCGCAAGCCAGATCCGCATCGTCACCCCAGAAGCGCGAAGTGGTCGTATTGGCACGCGCCGCGTACTCCCATTCTGCTTCGGTCGGCAGCCGATACTTCTTCCCGCTCCTGCGCGAGAGCCATTTGACATACGCCTGCGCATCGTTCCAACTGACGCAACCGATGGGATGACGGTCGCTCTGGCCGTAATGCAGCACAAGCCAGTCGCCTTTGCGATCCTCCACCATGCCCTCCTCCAGCGTCCCACATCGGTCGCCCGAGCTGTGCTTGGTGGCCTTGACGAATGCAGCGAACTCACCGCGTGTGACCTCATACTTTCCCAGCGCGAACCTGGCCACCTTGACACGACGCAGCGGCCCTTCATCGTCGCCGCGCCCCGCCTCGGCCTCCGGTGAACCCATCTCGAAATGACCGGCCGGAACGATCACCATCTTCGGACAGCCTGCACAATCTGCAAACGACTTGACGGCTTTGGGATTCTTTGCGGGTACGGCCGCATGCCCGTCACTCAGGGTGAAGACAAAGCCGACCATAAACAAGAGGAATGTGCGAAGTGACGAGTTCATGGTGTCATCCTGGATGATCGCCTGCCGATGGTATCGCTGTATCGACCCGGTTCGATACATTCGTGTTGCAAGCTACCAAACCACAATGCGTAGTGCCGCGTGAACTCCGCGCCCAAGAAGAATATCTGCGCCGAGTAGTACACCCACAGCAGTAGCGCGATCAACGAACCCGCCGCACCAAAGCTGGAGGCAACCCCGCTATTGCCCAGATACAGACCAATGACAAATTTGCCAAGACTGAACAGCGTTGCCGTGAACACCGCACCTATCCATACATCACGCCAGGTGAGTGGTGCATCGGGAAGCGTCTTATAGATGATTGCGAACATAGAAGCAGTGACGCCGAAAGAGATGAGTGTGGTGAGCATCGCCAGCACCTCGACGGAGCTACGCAACTCGCCGCCCAGATGGTGCTCCAGCATGCCCAAAGTGGCACTGATGACGAGCGAGACCAATAATAAAAAGGACAACACCAACACCATGCCGAACGACAAGACGCGTGCGCGCACGATCCCGGCGAATGCCGACTGGTCAGAACGATCCACACCCCAGATATCATCCAGGCTGTCTTTCAATTCCACAAATACACTCGTCGCGCCCAGCAACAACAACACGCTGGCTACCAAGGTCGCGACCATACCGGAGCTTGGGTCTTGCGCCGCTGCCAGTAATGCCTGGATGGCTTGCGCACCGTTCGGCCCGACCAAGCCTTGCACCTGCGCCACGATCTCGCCCTGGGCTGCTTGCGCCCCAAACACATAACCCGCGACGGCGATGGACAACACCAGGATCGGCGTCATCGAAAACAAGGTATAGAACGCCAGTGCCGCGCCTTTGCTGATCGCACGGTGTTCCATCCAGGATGAAAGCGATTTTCTCACCACGATACTCAAACGCCGTATCCAATCTGGTGTAACCGCGCGGTACGCGAAGCCACCGCTCGTGGAAGGCGCACTATTTAGACGGGTCTTCATCTTCTATCCTCGATCCGCACAAAAAATGGCCGCATGTGGCGGCCATCTTCTTCACTGAGCAAGCTCAGAGTTTATTAGCCGCGCCCTTGATGACTTCCTTGGCATCGCCATAAGCCTTCTCGGCTTTGCCCTCAACTTGTTTGCCCAGGCCTTTGGCTTGCTGCTCCTTGCTACCCACCAATTTGCCCGCTTCCTCTTGTACTTTTCCTGCAATGTCTTTCACGACACCTTTGACTTGATTCTTGTTCATATTCGATCCCTTCGGCTTGATTGGCAGGAAAGCCCTGCATAGGTTGCAAGATACGACCGGCCCCCTTTGCAGTCTGTGCGCTAGCTAACCAAGGCAAGTTCCCGTTGAACGCATGATCTGCCCGGATACCGGAAGCAGGCTGTGTGCCATGCCGTACAGACCCGCCTGTCAAAGCGTATATAAGTACCTGTGCGATGCAGCATCTTGCGCGCGAAATATATCTACAGGTGAAAACCATATGAAAGATGCCCCCGCCACTTACCGTCGATTTTTCAGCCTAACGGTATTTACCGGTGTTGTCGGTTTGGCGGGCTTCATCGTTTTGCTATTGGCGAGTCTGGCCAGTGAATATCGGGACGAGACCCGGCATGCCCGGGTTGAAGTAGAGAATCTCACCCGGCTGCTGGAAGAGCATGCGCTGGCTATCGTGGATAAAGGCGATCTGCTGTTGCGCGAAGTGCAAAGGAATCTGCAGCCTAATGACATGCGCGTTTCGCACGGTGAACGTAGCGCGCGCCAGCAGCAGATCCATGCTTTGCTGAGATCGCAGACTGAAGGCGAGCCTGAAGTGGAGGCGATCCATATTTCAGATGCAGCGGGAAATCATATATACAGCTCGCTTGATCAGACCCCACGTATCAATATCGCCGACCGTGCTCACTTCACTGCCCACCGAAGCGACCCGAATGCCGGTCTGGTGATCTCTTCCCCGATCATTTCGCGCACCTTCAACAAATGGACCATTGTGCTGACGCGCCGGTTGGATTTTGAAACAGGCGGGTTTGCCGGTATCGCGGTGGTCATTCTGGATCTGGACCATTTCCAAACCCTGTACCGCAAGCTTGATCTGGGGGCACATGGCGTAGTCGCCATGTACGACAAAGAGCTTCACCTGGTGGCACGCTATCCGCCCAATCAGCAATTGATGGGAAAAGTCGTGCCCTTGGTCGTAAAAAAATATATCGATAACGGGGACACACATGGCGTTTACTTGAACCGGTCGTCCGTGGACGGTATCAAGCGACAGTTGGGCTTCAAACAGGTCGGCGAGCTGCCGCTGATCGTTTTCGCGGGCATTTCCGAGGAGGACTATCTTGCTGCATGGCATGGACGCATTTGGAAGTACAGTATCGCGACCGTTGTTTTCAGTCTGGTTTCGCTAGGCTTCTGGTTGCCCCTGCGGCGCGCCAAAAAGATCCTGCTAAAAGACGAGGCGCGGTTTCGCCTGATGCTGGAGACCAGCCCTATTGCCGTGCGAATCGCCAATGCGAGCGGGCGCAAGGTGATGTTCTCCAATCAGCGTTATGCCGAGCTGATCGAGGCGCCCGCCGATCAAGTAACCGGGATCGACCCGAAGATGTACTACGCCAAGCCGCAGGAATACGAGGAAGTGCTTCAGGCTTTGTCTCACGGGGAAAGTGTCAGCAACAAACTGATCGAGCTGAATATCCCGGGCGGCAAGAAGAAATGGGTGCTGTCGTCCTACTTCAACCTGGATTACCGGAATGAGGCGGGTGTTCTGGGATGGTTCTACGATATTACCGAGCGCAAAGTGGCGGAAGAGCGCATTCACACACTGGCCTTCTACGATGCTTTGACGCAATTGCCCAACCGGCGATTATTGGCCGACAGGCTGGCGCAGGCGATGGCAGCCGGAAAACGCAGCGGCCGATATGGCGCGCTGATGTTTCTAGATCTGGATAACTTCAAGGCGCTGAATGATACGCACGGGCACAGCTCGGGCGACTTGTTGCTGGTCGAAGTGGCGCGGCGTATCGGTGCTTGCGTGCGGGAAACGGATACGGTGTCGCGCTTTGGCGGTGACGAGTTCGTGGTGCTGCTGCGCGAGCTGGATACGGACAAAGACCGCTCTGCTGCAGAAGCCGCCATCGTGGCCGAAAAGATCCGTCTTGCATTGGCCGAGCCTTATGAACTGACGATTCAAAGCGAGGGGAACAAAGAAGCCGCAATCAAACATTGCTGCACATCGAGTATCGGTGTGGTGGTGTTCCTTGGCCGTCAGGCCAGCACCGAAGATCTTCTCAAGTGGGCGGACATCGCGATGTATCAGGCCAAGGAAGCCGGACGTAATCAGATCCGGTTCTATGATGCGATAAGTTGAATGTGCGGGCATGGGTTGGCAAACATCACCCTGGCCCCATCCGGCAACAACCCGATCACGGTGATGCTGCCGTCCAGCGTGCGGCTTCCTCACCGGCGAAGACAGTCAGTTTTTCAAGCGCGTTGTGTACGGCACGGTTGGATGCCACCACCACGCCGTAAGGGCCTGCGGTCTCCAGCCCGACCGATTCGTCGAACTCGCGCCATGCCAATACCTGACGGTTCGCGGTGTCCACGATGTAGGCACGCAAAGTGAAGCGCACCCGACTCGGTTGCATGTCCATCTCATAATGCAGACGCACGATCTCGGTATCCAGTCTCAGCTCGCCCACCGCCGCACTGGGCGTCAACACCACTGCCCGGTAGCCACCGCTGCGCGCCAGCGCGTTGGCGATGAGCGGCGTCAACATGCGCGCCGGTGTGTCTACCCATTCGCTGTGTGCAAAGTATTCAAGCTGGTGCGGCAAGCGCGCGTAGAGGATGTGCTGGCTGTCATAGCCGGCCGCCGCATGGGTCGGATTGACGATGAGCGTCGGTCGGCGCGCTGTGGTGTATGCCGGTTCAGCCGTCTGCGCCGCATCGTATTGCAGCGCATCGAGTGCATAGAAAGTGGGTTGCACACTCGCGGAAGGCCCCACGACCCCGCAACCGCTCAAGAGCAGCGTGAGTAGGAATGCGCCCAATGGATAGTGATATCTGTTCATGGTGCGGAGGCTCCTTTTGATGTTTCTCCCGGTCCTTCCCGGAGTGGTGTGCGCCCGAACAGCAAGCCATCCGGATTGCGTTCGATCTGTTCGCTCAGGCGGCGCATAGAAGTGGATAGCACCGTCAGCTCGCCCAGCAATCTTTCCAGTTCCGGCAGGGTCTCCGCTGTGAAGCGTTGCGCATCGGCCCCGACAGTTTCCACCAGCTTGCCGGCCGTGATGCTGGTCTGCGCCATCTCGTTACCCATCTTCTCCACCGCTTTCGCCCCTTGGTCGATCTGCGTAAGCACGGGACTGAGTTGCAACGATGCATGCGAAGCGTTCTTCGCCGCATGCGCGATATCGGTCATCGCGCTATCGAGCTCAGCCTTGCGCGCGGCAAAGGTGTGCGCCACCACGGCGATGTCTGCCAGCGCGCGCCGGAAGGAATCCTGGTTCTCGGCACTCAGTATCGAATTGATGTTGTCAGAGGTGCTATCCAGCTTGGTCATCACACTGGTCAGCACGTTCTCCAGCCGTGCGCTGAGCGAGGGTTTGGTCTGGATAACGGGATATTTGTTACCCGCAGTCTTTTGCAGCAGGGGCGAACCCTTGCTCCCGCCGCTGAGCTCGACATAGGCGAAGCCAGTCAGCCCCTGCGTCTTCAGCACCGCCACGGTATCGACCCTGACCGGTGTGCCCCGCTCGATGGCGAACAGCAATATCACCCTGTCCGGGTCGCTGTGATCGAGACTGATCTTGCGCACATTGCCCACATCCACACCGTTGTATTTCACCACCGCGTTCACATTCAGGCCCGACACCGATTCGTCCACGACGGCCAGATAGCGGTCATATTTCTTCTGGTAGGCCCCGCCCGAGGCCAGCCACAGCGCGACCGCGACCAGCACCGAGCCGAGCAAGAGGACGAAGGCACCCACCAGGGCGTAGTTGACTTTGGTTTCTATGATGTACTCCCGGCGAGTTGTGTTTCTGTTTGAGGGTTTTCCTGGGTTTGCGCTTCCCGGCCGCGCGGCCCGGCGAAGAACTTCTGTATCTCGGGATTTTTGGACTGCGCCAGTTCGTCCATCGAACCGACCCCCTGCACCTTGCCCCCGGCCAGCACCGCAACGCGATCGGCCACCTGCCACAGCAGGTCGAGGTCATGCGTGATCATCACGATGGTGAGACCGAACAGGTCGCGCATCTTGAGGATGAGTTCATCCACCTCACCCGCGCTCGCCGGATCAAGGCCGGATGTCGGCTCGTCCAGGAACACCAGCTCGGGGTCCAGCGCCAGCGCGCGCGCCAGTGAGGCGCGTTTCATCATGCCGCCGCTGAGCGAGGTCGGATACATCGCCCCCACCTCCGGCGCCAATCCGGTCATGGAAAGTTTCCACGCGGCTAGCGCGTCGATGAGTGCGTCATCCAGCTTGGAATGCTCGCGCAACGGCAGCCCGATGTTCTCGCTCACCGTGAGCGCGCCAAACAGTCCGCCATACTGGAACATCACGCCGCAGCGTTTGCGTATGTCCAGCATCCCGGCTGTGTCGATCTGCAGCAGGTCGGCACCCAGTACCTTGATCGTGCCGGAATCGGGTCGCTGCAGCAGGATCAACTCGTTCAGCAACGTGGATTTCCCCGAACCGCTGCCGCCGATCAGCGCGAATATCTCGCCACGGTGTATCTCAAGGTCCAGACCGTCATGCACGACCTTGTCGCCGAAACTCGTCCTGACGTCTCTGACCTCGATCACTACTTCATCATGGTTGGTCGCCGTATGCATGTCACATGTCCAACAGGCTGAACGCCACAGAGAACAAGGCATCCGCCGAGATCACCAGAAATATGGACTGCACCACGCTGCGCGTAGTCTGACGCCCCACACTGTCCGCACCACCGCTGGTTCGGAACCCCTGAAAACAACCGACGATGGCGATGATGACGGCGAACACGGGGGCCTTGCATATCCCGATCAGATAGGACGTGACGCTGACTGCCGAAACGAAGCGGTCGAAGAATTGCACGAAGCCGACATCGAGTTGCGAACCGGCCATCAGCATGCCGCCCAGCACCCCCATCACATCCGCGAACACCGTGAGCAAGGGCAAAGCGATAACCAACGCGATGATCTTGGGCAGCACCAGCAGTTCCAGCGGCGCGATACCCAGCGTACGCATGGCGGAGATCTCTTCGCTTACCGACATCGAGCCGATCTGTGCGGCATAGGCCGAACCGGAACGACCCGCGATGATGATGGCGGTGATCAATGGGGCGAACTCGCGCAGCATGGAAAGCCCGATCAGATCCGCCACGAAGATGTTCGCACCGTATTGTTTGAGTTGGTCCGCGCCCTGAAAGGCGACCACAATGCCGAGCAGGAACGAAAGCAGCCCCACGATGGGCAGCGCATCGAACCCGGCGCTGCGGATGTTGAACAGGATGGGACGCCAGCGGATGCGCGAGGGGTGACGGATACTGCCAGCGAGGGCCACCGCACACTCGCCCACGAAACTGAACAGTGCATACGCCTGATCGAATCCGGCCGCAACAAAGCGGCCGAACGCCTCCAACATCGGCATGGGCCGCTCGCGAGATACGGGCTTGGCATCCTCCAGCGTGGCCACTTCTTTCAGCAAGCGTGCGAAGTGCGGGCTCATCTCCCGCACCGGCAGGACATCACTCCCCGCCCCGATACGCTTCAGAAAAGCATGCAATATCCAGGCACCCGCGCTATCCAGCGATTGGATGCCCGAGCCATCCACGATCGCACCCGCTACCGGCGTGATCCCGTCCAGATCCTTCCCCAGGCCGGTGATGCCACCCGCAGTCCAAGCCCCGGCCAGCATGATCTGTTGCGGCGTGGATGCGGAAAGCGTGACGGAGGCGGCCGACAGGTCGGACATGGGTAAATACCAAGATGCGGGGATAGCAGCTTAGACGAGCTTGTGCCGCACGTTTGTGCGCCAGCATACAGATAGCACCCGATCATGCCCCTAAACTCACAGCCGCTTCAGAAGTATCCATAAAACCAGTCCAAGGATTCCACTATGCGCACCGGGTTTCGCTGCAAGGTTGGTATGACTGCGCTATGCGCCACCGTGTTGCTGAGTCTCACCCAGCCAAGCATGGCCGCCGAAGCGGACTTCGCCAGCCTGACGCAACGCCTGCAAGCGGAGAAATCCTCGTTCGCACGCCGCCAACAGACCCTGCTCGCGCAACGCTATGACTTGTCTGACCGTTCGGCACAAGGCGTGACCATGTCGCGCGGCAAGTTGTTGCAAGCGGGTGTGCGCGTCAAGCTGGCCCGGGGCATGACATGGGAAAAGCTGGCGGCCTTGTCCTCAGACGAGATCAGGCAACGACAGCTGTTCCCGCCCGGCTTCCTGCCGCTCCCCCATCCGCACCATGAAGCGGGCGGCATGGTCTTTCCCAAATTCCTGATCGAGGAGACCCAGCGACAGACCGATCGCGATCTGACCCGATTCGATCTCGACTTCGATCTGCCGGACCATTTCCTGCCCGAGTTCCCGGCCCCGATCTATCTGACCACGCGGCCCGATCTGGGCGATGTATCGCAGGGCAAGCTGGTGACGCTGGCCAACTTCAATGCCATATTCAAAGACATCCTCAACCCCAAGCAACTCGAAGGGTTGCGCTTATTGCTCACGCCCTTCCCGCAGCAGCAGTTCAACGCCACCGATGACCGCCGCAGCTTGAAAGCATCACAGGGCGTGGCGTGTTTCGACTGTCACGCCAACGGACATAGCACCGCCTCCACCCACACCGTCGGCGATATCCGCCCCAACGATCATCGCCACCGTATCGACACCCCGACTCTGCGCGGCGTGAATATCCAACGCCTGTTCGGTTCGCAACGGGCGATGAAGACGGTGGAAGACTTCACCGAGTTCGAACAGCGCGGTGCGTACTTCGACGGCATCCCGGCCGATGCCGCGCGCAAAGGAACCAACATCCTTGAACGCGGTAGTCAGGTGCATTTCATGGCAGAGTTCCAGGCGCTGCTCGACTTCCCGCCGGCCCCCAAACTCAACCTGCTTGGCAGACTAGACCCGGGCAAAGCGAACGCAAGCGAGCTGCGCGGTCAGGCGATATTCAACGGCAAAGGACAATGCGCGATCTGCCACAGCCCGCCGTATTACACCGACAACAGCATGCACAACTTGCAGGTGGAACGTTTCTTCGACCCGGTCACCGTCAATGGCCGCACCGCGTCGGCCGACGGTCCGATCAAGACCTTCCCCTTGCGCGGCATCAAAGACTCGCCGCCCTATCTGCACGACGGCCGTCTGCTGACACTGGAAGACACGGTGGAGTTCTTCAATCTGGTACTGGCATTGCAACTGAACGAACAGGAGAAGCAGGACCTGGTCGCCTTCATGCGTGCGCTCTGATCGAGCGCACAAGACTCACCCTTTTTTGGTCCACAGACCGCACCATCCATTGGCGCTGATCTTGCCATCCACACGATTACAGGTGCTCGACGAGGCCATGAAATGCGCACAGTCGCCGCATTTCTTTCCGCTATTCGGCTTGGTCTGGTAATTCACGCTCGCCTTGCTTACTTTCTTGGCTTTGCTTGCAGGCTCCGTCGCAGCCAAGGCATCCGTTGCGCGGATAAATGTGACCGGCACGAGCAGTGCGCAAGTCGCCGCCACCATCCCGCGCAACACATTCCTGCGTGACTGCATTGCAGCGTCCTCGCATGGTGCGACCTCGGTCGAAGGGCGCGAACTTTGTGCTATGTCTTTTTCCATGTCCATCTCCTTTGAAAATAGTAGGGCCGACGGAATCGCCGACTGGATTGCAGGATGTCAGCACATCCCGCAGGTGACAGTGCGATAGCCAACAGACTAAAAACGTCTGCGCGCACATCGTGCGACATCCTGCAAACATCATCGGAGGTTCACATGAGCACGATCACCCTGCAAGACGGCACGCAGCTCTACTACAAGGATTGGGGGAGCGGACAGCCTGTCGTGTTCAGCCACGGCTGGCCGCTCAGTGCGGATAGCTGGGAATCGCAGATGATGTTCCTCGCCTCCAACGGCTATCGTTGCATCGCCCATGACCGGCGAGGGCATGGCCGGTCGGGCCAAACCTGGCATGGCAACGACATGGACACTTATGCCGATGACCTGTCGGAACTGCTCGAAAAACTGGATCTGAAAGAAGTTGCGCTCATCGGCTTCTCGGCGGGGGGCGGTGAAGTCACCCGCTACGTCGGACGCCACGGGACGAAACGCTTGTCCAAGGTCATGCTGATCTCCGCCGTGCCGCCGCTGATGCTGAAAACAGCCGCCAATCCCGGCGGCTTGCCGATTGAGAAGTTCGACGAGATACGCAGTGCCTCCATTGCCGACCGTTCGCAACTCTACAAGGACATCGCCAGCGGCCCCTTCTTTGGCGCGAACAGACCGGGCGCGAAGGTCTCACAGGGGATGATCGATGCGTTCTGGCATCAGGGCATCATGGCCGGCCACAAGAACACCTACGATTGCATCAAGGCATTCTCTGAAACCGACTTTACTGAAGACCTGAAGAAATTCGATGTCCCGACGCTGATCATCCACGGGGATGATGATCAGATCGTGCCGATCGGTGCGGCGGGGATCAGTTCCGCGAAGTTGGTGAAGAACGCGATTCTGAAGATCTATGCGGGCGCACCGCACGGTCTGGCCGATACGCACAAGGAACAGCTCAACGCCGATCTGTTGTCATTCTTGAACACAAGTCGTTAGTTGACGATCTGCTCACAGCGCCGACATCCTCGAGAAAGGATGCGGGCGCTTGCCGGGGTCAGAGCGCCGCTTCGAACACGCGCCGGGAAACCTCGATATCCATATCGCGATGCTCACCGAGCGCGACCATGTCATGGCGTTTCAACTGCGCGACCAGCGCCGGGATCGCGTCGTTGCCGATGCCGTGATCCGACAGGCGGGTCTTCACGTTCAATGACTCGAAGAAGGTGCGCGTCAGCGCGATCACCCGGTCGATGCGACCGTCCTCGTCGCCATCATGCAAGCGCCAGACGCGTTCCGCGTACTGCAGCAATTTGGCGCGCTTCTCATCACGCCTGACCTGCATCATGGCCGGCAATATGATCGCCAGCGTCTGCGCATGATCCATACCGTGCAGTACGGTGATCTCGTGCCCCAGCATATGCGTGGCCCAGTCCTGCGGCACACCGGCCCCGATCAGGCCGTTGAGCGCCAGTGTGGCCGTCCACATCAGATTGGCACGCACCGCTTCATTGGCGGGTTCCGCCAATGCCCGGGGTCCCTCCTCGATCAGCGTCAACAACAATCCTTCGGCGAACCTGTCCTGCACTTTCGCATCAACCGGATAAGTGAGGTATTGCTCGATGATATGCACGAACGCATCCACCACGCCGTTGGCGACCTGTTGCGGCGGCAGGGTGAGCGTCTTGGTCGGGTCGAGTATGGCGAAACGCGGAAAGACCAGCGGGCTGGAAAACGCGAGTTTGTCGCGGGTCGCCTCCCTGGTGATCACCGCGCCGTCGTTCATCTCCGAACCCGTCGCCGGCAGCGTAAGGACACAACCGAAAGGAATGGCTTTCTTGATCGTCGCGTGTTTGGCAAGGATGTCCCAGGGCAGCCCCTCGAAGCCGATGGCGGCCGCGATGAACTTGGTGCCGTCGATGACGGAACCTCCGCCCACGGCCAGCAGGAAATCGATCTTCTCGCGTCGCGCAAGCTCGACCGCGTCCATCAGTTCTTCATAGCTGGGATTGGGCGCGATGCCGCCGAACTCGAACAAGGTGTAACCCTTGAGCGCGGCCTTCACCTCATCCAGCGTACCGGTCTTGATGACGCTGCCGCCGCCGTAGGTGATCAATATGCGGGACTGCGCGGGGATCTCACTGGCCAGATCGGCGATGCGCCCCTTGCCGAACAGGATGCGGGTCGGGTTGTAGAAGGTGAAGTTCTGCACGATGCGATCTTTACTTCTGGATGACCCTGACCAGAACGACCACGATGGCGATGATCACCAGTATGTGGATGAAGCCACCCATGGTGTTGGCGGTGATCAACCCGAACAACCACAGGACGATCATGATCAATGCAACGGTATAAAGCATGGTATTCCTTTCTATAAGACTTCCGGCTGTGATGATTCCTTTTGTGTCTCGGCACTGTCATCCGTCGCAAAGCCCACATCGCTGCCTATCAATCCGCCAGCCAATGCACCACCGACGATGCTCGCCGTCCCGCCCGTACCCACCACAGCGCCGAGCGCAGCCCCGATGGTCGCGCCGACGCCTATCCCGACCGTGGTGCATCCCGTGAACACCAGTGTCAGCATCAGGATGAGCGCAGTACGGCCGGGCAGATTCATATCAATGCTTGTCCGGGCGCGGCAGCAGTTGGTGTTCCGACATCCACTCGTCGAGTTGGTCTTCTTCCTCCTCCGAATTGATGCCCTGCGAGCACTGGATACGGCCGTCGGTGCACAAGTGCCTCGCCAGCATCACACCGGACTCATCGTGCGTGATGCCGCACCAAAGTTGCATGCTGCGCCCCTTGATCTGTTTCAAGCTTCCCGCCACCTGATCCCAGTTCATAGCCGATCCTCCTGCATCCGAAAACTGCACACATCATTGCGCACGCGGTGACCAAACTCTGTGCGTTAACGCACGCGCAAGGAAGTTTCCGGGGTTTTAAGGCGGGGTATGTGCGTAGGCGCACAGAACACAAAACTCCGAATCATCACTATCCGCTCCAATGCGCAAATCATCTTTGCGTCCTCCGAATCCCATGGCCGCATCCACGACGCGGGGCACTTACAGTTGAAGGAATCATCCACTTTGAAACAATCCCATAAAACAATACTGTGGTTCATGGCTGCGACACTCTCGGTCATGTTTGGCATCGGTTTGACCTTCTGGTCATACCATCAGATTAACAAGGCAGACATCCTGCGCATGCACAACTACACCGTGCTGCGCGACGCCAACAACCTGATGTCTGAGTTGGTGGATGCCGAAACGGGACAACGCGGATTCCTGCTGACCGGGAACGAAGTATTTTTGCAACCCTATCTAAGGGTCAGAGAAGGCATGGAAGAACGTCTGCAGGCGTTGCGCAAGATGACGACTGTCGAAGCCGCCCAAAGACACCTGGATAACATGACCCCCATGGTGAACGCATGGATGGATGAGTTGAAACTCGTTGTCGCGTTGAATCGCAAGCATGACATGGCGGGCGCATTCGCCATCGTCGGCAGCGGCAAGGGCCAGTTGCTGATGGAATCGATACGCGCCGAGATGGGGCGCTTCATCAAGATAGAGGAAGAATCACGGGCCGCGCACGATGCGGCATTCCAACTGAACATGCTGCGACTCTTCAGCCTCATCGTCGCTGCCAGCCTGTCTGCTTTGTTATTCGCGCTGATGTTCGCTTACCTGTTCTATCGGCAAGCACAGCAACAGCTCAAAGACGCCGTGCATCTAGAGACGAAACATCTCCTCGATATCCAGGAAGACGCGAATCAACGCCTGCAAAACGCCTACTTCGACCTGCAGGCGACCGACGAGAAGCTCGCCGTCACGCTGCATTCCATCGCCGATGCCGTGATCACCACCGACGCCGAGGGCAAGGTGAGCTACCTGAACCCCAATGCGGAATACCTCACCGGCTGGATGCAGAAGGAAGTCATCGGGCTGCCCATAGGCGACATCTTCCATATCATCAGCCAGGACACCCGGCTCCCCGCTGCCATCCCGGTTCTGGACACCCTGGCCCATGGCACGGTCCACGGACTCGCCAACCACACCATACTCGTGGCACGTGACGGCAGCGAGAAATCCATCGCCGACAGTTGCGCGCCAATCACCATGCCGGACGGGAAAGTGATCGGTGCCGTGCTGGTGTTCAGGGATGTCACGGATGAATACGCCACGCAACAGGCGATGCACGACAATGCATCGCTGATACAGACCATCCTCAACAGCGTGGTCGACGGCATCATCACCCTGCGCGCCGAAGACGGCATCATCGAAACAGTGAACCCGGCCGCCGAGCGCATGTTCGGCTATTCGGCCGCCGAACTGATCGGCCAGAATTTCGTCCTGCTCATACCCGATCTTGAGCAGGATAGACGCACAGAGATGTTCGAGAGATTGAAGACCGATGCCGATGGATCGACCATCGACATCGGCAGCAACATCCCGGGTCGGCGCAAGGACGGCAGGAGTTTTCCGGTGGAGATCTCGCTCAGCCAGATGTGGTTGAGGGGCGAGCGTCACTACACGGGCATCCTGCGGGACATCACCTTGCGGGAACAGGCTGCCGAAGCCTTGCTCAAAGCCGGCGGTCTGCAGAGCGCCATCTTCAACAGCGAGAACTTCTCCAGCATCGCCACCGATGCGCAAGGCGTGATCCAGATCTTCAACGTCGGCGCGGAACGCATGCTCGGCTACACCGCCTCCGAGGTGATGAACAAGAACACCCCGGCCGACATTTCCGATCCGCAAGAACTGGTCGCCCGCGCCGAAGCCCTGACTGCGGAACTGGGCACGCCCATAGCACCGGGTTTCGAAGCGCTGGTGTTCAAGGCCAAGCGCGGCATCGAGGACATCTACGAGCTGACCTACATCCGCAAGGACGGCAGCCGCTTCCCCGCCGTGGTCTCGGTGACGGCGCTGCGCGACGCACAGAACGACATCATCGGCTACCTGCTCATCGGCACCGACAACACCGCACGCAAACAGGCCGAAGCCGCCTTGCAGAAAGCCGGCGCGTTGCAGAGCGCCATCTTCAACAGCGCCAACTTCTCCAGCATCGCCACCGATGCCAAGGGCGTGATCCAGATCTTCAACGTCGGCGCCGAGCGCATGCTCGGCTACACCGCCGCCGAAGTGATGAACAAGATCACCCCGGCCGACATCTCCGACCCGCAAGAGTTGGTCGCCCGTGCCGAAGCACTGAGTGCGGAGCTGGGCACCCCCATCACACCTGGATTCGAAGCGCTGGTGTTCAAAGCCTCTCGCGGCATCGAGGACATCTATGAGATGACCTCCATCCGCAAGAACGGCAGCCGCATCCCGGTCGTGCTATCCGTCACAGCCCTGCGCGACGATCAGGACGCCATCATCGGCTACCTGCTGATCGGCACCGACAACACCGCACGCAAACGCGCGGAAGAAGCCTTGCTCAAAGCGGGCGCGCTGCAGAGTGCCATCTTCAACAGCGCCAATTTCTCCAGCATCGCCACCGATGCGCAGGGCGTGATCCAGATCTTCAACGTCGGCGCGGAGCGCATGCTCGGTTACACCGCCGCCGATGTGATGAACAAGAACACCCCCGCCGACATCTCCGACCCGCAGGAGCTGATCGCCCGTGCCGAGACCCTGAGCGACGAGCTGGACACGCCCATCGCACCGGGATTCGAAGCGATGGTGTTCAAGGCCAAACGCGGCATCGAGGACATCTACGAGCTGACCTACATCCGCAAGGACGGCAGCCGCTTCCCCGCCGTGGTCTCGGTGACGGCGCTGCGCGACGCGCAGAACGACATCATCGGCTACCTGCTCATCGGCACCGACAACACCGCACGCAAACAGGCCGAAGCCGCCTTGCAGAAAGCCGGCGCGTTGCAGAGCGCCATCTTCAACAGCGCCAACTTCTCCAGTATCGCCACCGATGCCAAGGGCGTGATCCAGATCTTCAACGTCGGTGCCGAGCGCATGCTCGGCTACACCGCCGCCGAAGTGATGAACAAGATCACCCCGGCCGACATCTCCGACCCGCAGGAAGTGATCGCACGGGCCGCCGCCCTGAGCAGCGAACTGGACACCCCCATCACCCCCGGATTCGAGGCGCTGGTGTTCAAAGCCTCACGCGGCATAGAGGATATCTACGAGCTGACCTATATCCGCAAGGACGGCAGCCGCTTCCCCGCTATTGTCTCCGTCACCGCCTTGCGTGACGAGGATAGCGCCATCATCGGCTACCTGCTCATCGGCACCGACAACACCGCGCGCAAGCAGGTCGAAGCCGAGCAGAAGCAGCTCGCCCAGCGACTGCGCGACCACCAGTTCTATACGCGTTCCCTGTTCGAATCAAACATCGACGCCATCATGACCACCGACCCCTCCGGCATCATCACCGACGTCAACAACCAGATGGAGGCGCTCACCGATTGCACGCGCGACGAGCTGATCGGCGCGCCCTTCAAGAACTACTTCACCGACCCGGAGAAAGCCGAAGCCGGCATCAAGCTGGTGCTGACCCAGAAACACGTCACCAATTACGAACTGACGGCACGCACACGCGGCGGCAAGGAGACCGATGTCTCCTTCAATGCCACCACCTTCTACGACCGCGATCGCAAGTTGCAGGGCGTGTTCGCTGCCGCGCGTGACATCACGGAACGCAAGCAGCTGGATCACGTGTTGCAGGAGAAGAACGTCGAGCTGGAAGGTGCGCGACTGGTGGCGGAGAAAGCCAGCCTTGCCAAATCCGACTTCCTCTCCAGCATGAGTCACGAATTGCGCAGCCCGCTGAATGCCATCCTGGGGTTCGCGCAGTTGATGGAGACCGACTCACCCGACGCGTCGGCCGCGCAGAAGGAGAGCGTCGAACAGATACTGCAGGCCGGATGGCATCTGCTCAAACTCATCAACGAGATCCTCGATCTGGCCAAAGTGGAATCCAGACAGATCCCGCTCTCGGAGGAGCCGGTCTCCCTGTCGGAGGTCATGCTCGAATGCCAGGGCATGGTCGAACCCCAGCTGCAGCAGCGCGGCATCCAACTTACGCTGCCCGCGTTCGACATACCATATTTCGTCAAGGCCGACCGCACCCGCTTGAAACAGGTACTCATCAATCTGCTGACCAACGCCATCAAATACAACTCCAAGCAGGGTGTGGTGGAGGTGAAGTTCGACACCCATAACGCCGGCCGACTCCGCGTCAGCATCCGCGACACCGGCGCGGGCCTCTCCAGCGAGCAGATGGCACAGCTGTTCCAGCCCTTCAACCGGCTCGGACAAGAAGCGGGCGGAGAGGAAGGCACGGGCATCGGGCTGGTCGTCGCCAAGCGGCTGGTGGAATTGATGGGCGGCACCATCGGAGTCGAAAGCAAAGTCGGCACAGGGAGTGTGTTCTGGTTCGAACTCATGGTGGCGACCGAGCCACTGCTGGTGATGGAAGAGGTGAACGAATCTGCCCAGTTGCCACAACACACCCCGCGCTCGGAAAAAGTGCATACCCTGCTCTACGTCGAAGATAACCCCGCCAATCTCAAACTGGTCGAACAGATCATCTCGCGCCACACCGATCTGCGCCTGCTGACCGCCGTGAACGGGAACACGGGCATAGAGATCGCCCGCAACAAGCAACCGGATGTGATCCTGATGGACATCAATCTGCCCGGCATCAGCGGCTTCGAAGCCCTCAACATCCTGCAGGCAGACGCCCTCACCTCGCACATCCCGGTCATCGCCGTCAGCGCCAATGCGATGCAACTCGACATCGAAAAAGGCATCAAGGCCGGGTTCTTCCGCTACATGACCAAACCCATCAAGGTCGACGAGTTCATGGAAACGCTGGGTGTGGCACTGGCTAAGGCCGAACAACTCGCAGAGACCGTAGAGACAGGAGCGTGATGCCATGGTAGACACAGCAGATATCCTGAAAGGCAAGATCCTGATCGTGGACGATATGCAGCCCATGGTCGTGCTGCTCAAACGGATATTGCACAGTGGCGGCTTCGTCTCTATCTCCACCACAACCGATCCCGGCCTGGTGTGCGAGCTGCACCGCGAGCATGGTTTCCACCTGATTCTGCTGGATGTCGAGATGCCGGGCATGAACGGCTTCCAGGTGCTGGAGGAATTGAAGAGAGCCAACCCCGACGACATGCCCCCCGTCATCGTCATCACCGCCCACCCGGCGCGCAGGCTGGAAGCGTTCCAGGCGGGCGCGCGCGACTTCATCGGCAAGCCGTTCGAGATAACCGAGGTGTTGGCGCGCGTGCGCAACATGCTGGAGATGCGCTTGCTGCAACTGGAGACGCAGCGCTATATCAAGGCGCTTGAAGACAGGGTGCATGAGGCAGAACATCAGATCTCCGGACATTTTCGGTAGACAAACGACCATGCTCGACACCCCCAGCCTGCTCAACGCCTCCATCCTGATCGTGGACGATCTTGAAGCCAACGTCCATCTGCTGACGCGCATCCTCACTTCCGCAGGCTATACCGCCGTCACGTCGACCACGAACCCGCTGGTGGTCTGCGATTTGCACCGCAAGCACCAATACGACCTGATCCTGCTCGACTTGAACATGCCACGAATGAACGGATACCAGGTGATGGAAGGTCTGCAGGAGATCGAACTGGGCGACTACCTGCCGGTGCTGGTCATCACGGCGCAACCGGACGAGAAGTTGCATGCGCTCAAATCGGGGGCGAAGGATTTCATCAGCAAACCCTTCGAACTCACCGAAGTCCTCGCCCGCGTCCGCAATATGGTGGAAGTACGTCTGCTGCACAAGGCGCTGCACGACTACAACACCCAGCTTGAGCAACGCGTCAAGGAGCGCACCGCAGACCTGCTGGAAGGCAATCTGGAGACGATCTTCACCTTGACGCGCGCGGCGGAATACAAGGATGAGGACACCGGCGCGCATGTGCAGCGCATCAGCCATTACAGCCGCGAGCTGGCGCAAAGACTGGGACTGCATGAAACATTCGTGGACCGCATATTCATCGCCAGCCCCATGCATGACATCGGCAAGATCGGCATCCCGGACCATATCCTGCTCAAGCCCGGCAGCTTCACGCCTGAAGAATGGCAGGTGATGAAAGGCCATGCCGCGATAGGCGCAAAGATACTGGGCAGCAGCAAATCTCTGTATCTGATGATGGCGGCCGAGATCGCCCTCAACCACCATGAACGCTGGGATGGCGGCGGCTATCCCGGCGGCAAGCGCGGCGAAGCCATCCCGCTCTCGGCACGCATCATGAACATCTGCGACATCTATGACGCCCTGCGCAGCAAACGCCCGTACAAAACCGCCTTCGATCACCAAAAGACGATGGACATCATCGTGCACGGGAACGGACGCACTGCGCCGCAACACTTCGACCCGGTCATCCACACCGTATTCACAAAGAACCACAGGGCCTTCCAGGACATCTTCGAATCCTTTGCCGCCGCCCCCGCACAGGTGCACGCATGATCGGCGCGGACGACATCCATCAGGGCAAGATACTGATCGTCGATGACCAGGAGGCGAACGTCCGCCTGCTGGAACGCGTGTTGCGCAATGCGGGCTATGTCTCCATCACCTCCACCACCGACCCGCTCAAGGTCGCGGCGCTGCATGCCGCCCACCGCTACGACCTCATATTGCTCGACCTGCAGATGCCGGAGATGGATGGCTTTCAGGTGATGCAGTCACTGAAGGCGAGCGCACCGGATGACTATCTGCCGGTGCTGGTCATCACAGCCCAGCCGGATCACAAATTGCGCGCCCTGCAGGCGGGCGCAAGAGACTTCATCACCAAGCCGTTCGATATGGCCGAAGTGCAGATACGCGTGTACAACATGCTGGAAGTGCGCCTGCTGCACCTGCAAACCAGGCAACTCTATGAGCAAGTGCTGGCAGAACAGCGCGTATCCGAACGCTTGCTCCTCAACGTGTTGCCCCAAGCCATCGCGCAAAGATTGAAGGGGCGGCCCGAAGCCACGGAGGACTGTTTCACTGAGGTGATCGCCGACAGATTTTCCGACGTGACTGTGCTGTTCGCGGACATCGTCGATTTTTCGAGATTCTCCACGTCGGTCAGCCCCGAGGAATTGGTCGGGGTGCTGAACGACATCTTCACCCGTTTCGACAGCATCGCCGACAAACGCGGACTGGAGAAGATCAAGACCATCGGCGATTCCTATATGGCCGCAGCCGGTCTTCCCGTACCGGCCTGGGACCACGCGATACGCGCGGCGAACATGGCGCTGGACATGATGGAGGCCATGGAGAAGTTCAACCAGCAGCGCCACCAGCAACTGAAAGTCCGCATCGGCATCAGCACGGGCGCGGTCGTGGCGGGCGTCATCGGCAAACGCAAGTTCCTGTACGACTTATGGGGCGACGTGGTGAACACCGCCAGCCGCATGGAATCGCAAGGTGTGGCGGGACGCATTCAAGTGACAGATTCCACGCAGCGCTGGCTCGAATCGATGTTCGCGCTGGAAGCGCGCGGCCCCATCGAAGTCAAGGGTAAAGGGGAGATGAACACATGGTTCCTGAACGAACGGCGCATCTTGTGACCCGCAAAAAAATGACACGGAACGGGGTTGCCGTTCCGGGTCAAGTTACATCAGATATCCATAAAGGGGAGAATGAATATCTGACCGGATCATCTGCTTCATTTCAAAATGATACAGTGCGCTGCCGCACATACCCGATAGTCACACGCCTACATACTGCACCCCTGTATCATCCATGCGTGTATAAAGGAATGAATCTACAAGATCATTCCTTATCCGCAAGTTGTCCGCATTGCCAACTAGCGTTGCAAAACCGAGGGCAATAAAATGGGCACTATCACTTCCCTGCCGCATGCGCCTGACAAGAATCACCTGCTCGCGGCATTGCCGAGGGAAGCATTCGACCGCATCTTTCCCCATCTGGAATACATCAAGATGCCCCTGGGCGAAGTGCTGTATGAATCCAGCGGCGTACTGCACCACGTCTATTTCCCAACCGATGCCATCGTGTCTCTGCATTACGTGATGGAGAACGGATCGTCAGCCGAGATCGCCGGCGTCGGCAACGAAGGGGTACTCGGCGTCTCGCTCTTCCTGGGCGGCAACACCACGCCCAGTATGGCCACGGTGCAAACGGGCGGCTACGGCTACCGGATCAAATCCAGAGCATTGATGGAAGAATTCAACCGCGCCGGTGCAACGATGCGCCTGATGCTGCGCTACACCCAAGCCTTGATCACCCAGATGTCGCAAACCGCCGTGTGCAATCGTCACCATTCGGTCGAGCAGCAACTGTGCCGCTGGTTATTGCAGACCCTTGATCGCCTGCCCACCCCCGAGTTGACCATGACACAGGAACTCATCGCCGGCATGCTGGGGGTGAGGCGCGAAGGCATCACCGAAGCGGCAGGCGATCTGCAGCGTGCAGGCCTCATCAGTTACCGTCGCGGCCACATCACCGTCCTGAACAGGGCGGGATTGGAGAACCACGCCTGCGAATGTTATAAGGTCGTCCGGAAAGAGATGCACCGTTTACTCGATGACACGGGTGACGTCAGCAAATATCCGGCCAATCGCAAATAAGGAATAGACATGCCTAGCAAGAAAGTCGCAACCGGTAAACGCAAGACACCGGCTCGCAAATCGGCACCTGCCATGGTGCAGGCAGAACCCGTCACCAAGGCCGACGCGCCTGACGCGACGAAACAGCCCGTTGCGGCGAACTTCCCCATCGTCTGCCTGGGCGCTTCAGCCGGCGGACTGGAAGCCTTCGAACAGTTCTTCCGCCATGCAGCGACCGACAGCGGCATGGCCTACGTGCTGGTGTCGCACCTCGACCCCGACCATGTGAGCATCCTCACCGAGATCCTGCAACGCACCACCCGCATGACGGTATCGGAAGCCGAGGATCAGATGGTCATCGCGCCCGACCACGTCTACGTGATCCCGCCCAATCGCGACATGACCATCTTCCATGGCACACTGCAACTGAGCCTGCCCGACCAGCCGCGCGGACAGCGCATGCCTATCGACGCCTTCCTGCGCACGCTGGCCGATGACCGGGGCGAGTCCTCGTTCGGCATCATCCTTTCCGGCACCGGCACGGACGGCACACTGGGTCTGCGTGCCATCCTCGGTGCCGGAGGCGTGACACTGGTGCAGGAACCGGCCAGCGCGAAATATGACGGCATGCCGATGAGCGCGATCAATGCGGGCTATGCCACGCATGTGTTGCCGCCCGAAAAGATGCCGCAAGCATTGCAGGCAGCAAAACGCCGTCTGGGTGACACTTCTGCAAAGATACCCACGGACCCCGCGCCAAAATCGGCAAGCGGCACCAACCGCATCCTGATGCAGTTGCGCACGTCCACCGGCCACGATTTCTCGCTATACAAGAAGAGCACCATCGGCCGCCGCATCGAGCGCCGCATGCTGCAACACGACATCGCGGACACCGAGATCTATGCGCGCTTCCTGAAAGAGCATCCGGCCGAGACACAGATCCTGTTCAAGGAACTGCTGATCAACGTCACCAGTTTCTTCCGCGACCCCGAAGCATTCGATGTGTTGCGCAGCGAAGTATTGCCGAAGCTCTTTCAGGACAAGCCGGATGGCTATGTGTTCCGTGTCTGGGTGGCGGGTTGCGCCAGCGGTGAGGAGGCTTACTCCGTCGCCATCCTGTTGCGCGAGTTGATGGAGGAGACCCGGCCCGGGTTCAAGATACAGCTCTACGCTACCGATCTGGACGACGATGCAATCGCTATCGCGCGTGCCGGCGTCTACCCGCCCAACATCGCGCAGGACATCTCGCCCGAGCGCCTGCGCCGCTTCTTCACCAAGGAGCCGTCCGGTTACCGGGTGAAGAAGGATATCCGCGAGATGGTGGTGTTCGCGGTGCAGAACGTCATCAAGGACCCGCCTTTCACCAAGCTCGATCTGCTGTGCTGCCGCAACCTGATGATCTATCTGGAGCCGGAGTTACAGAACCGGCTCATCCCCGCCTTCCACTATGCGCTCAAGCCCGGCGGGGCCTTGTTCCTGTCGCCATCGGAGAGCATCGGCAACCATACCGACCTGTTCGCGCCTATCAATCGCAAATGGAAGCTGTACAGCGCCATCCACTCCATCGCTTCCAAACGCGCGATGCTGATCGATGGACTGAACCTGGCCTCAGAGAAGATAGTGAAAGTCCCGGAAGAAAAGACGGCGATCACCAAGCCGGGGAATTTTGCGGAGCTTGCCCGGCGTCAATTGCTGCAATCCTATGCGCCCGCTTCCGTGGTGACCGATCTGCGTGGCAACATCCTTTACGTGCATGGCGAGACCGGCAAGTTCTTGCGCCCGGCACCGGGTGAAGCGTCGCTCAATGTCGTCGACATGGCGCGCGACGAGATGCAGATCCCGCTGCGCACCGCCCTGCACCAGGCGGATGGCCAGAGCGAGCCGACCTTCGATCACGATGTGGCGATCAAGTCCGACGGCGAGACCCTCAACGTGCGCTTCAGCGTGCGCCCCCTGCCCGATGCGGACATCGGCCAGGGCTATCTGCTGGTCAGCTTCCAGATACTGGGCGATGAAGCGAACGCTAAACCTGTCGCGCGCACCAAGGCTGGCGGCAAACGGTTGACCGGCCCGGCGGCCATGGCGCGCATCGAAGCGCTGGAAAGTGAACTCAAATATACAAAAGACAATCTGCATTCGACCGTCGAGGAACATCAGGCCTACAGCGAGGAGCTGAAATCCATCAACGAGGAGATGCAGTCCACCAATGAAGAATTGCAATCGACCAACGAAGAGCTGGAGACTTCCAAGGAAGAGATGCAGTCGGTGAACGAAGAGCTGATCACGGTGAATACCGAGCTGCAGTCCAAGATCGAACAGTTGGCCGGCATGCAGAACGACATGAAGAACCTGCTCGACAACATCAACGTGGGCACCATCTTCCTCGACGACCAGCTGAACATCAAACGCTACACCCGCGAAGCCATAGAAATCTATCGCCTGGTCGCCACCGACATCGGCCGCCCCTTGATCGATATCAAGTCGAATCTGGAGAATGACGACCTGCTGACGGACGCACAGGCGGTGCTGGACGATCTGAGGGCGCGCGAACGCGAGGTCTGCACCATGGGCGGGGTTTGGTATTCGGCGCGCATCCAGCCCTACCGCACGCTGGACAATGTGATCCGGGGCGTGGTGATCACCTTTTCCAACATCGCGCAACGCGTCGCTTCCGACGCCGCCGTCAGACAGGCACGCATGCTGGCCGAAGGCATCGTGAACACCGTGCGCGAGCCGCTGGTGGTATTGGATGGCGGGCTGAAAGTCGTCTCCGCCAGCCGCTCGTTCTACCAGCACTTCAAGGTCAGCGAGCAAGAGACCGTGGGGCAACTCATCTATGACCTGGGGAACCGGCAATGGAACATCCCCGATCTGCGCAAACTGCTGGAAAGCATCCTGCCCGAGAACCAGAGTTTCGATGACTTTGCCGTCGAGCACGATTTCCCCGCGATCGGACACCACAAGATGATGCTCAATGCACGCCGCATCGTCGGCGCGGACGGCAACACCCAGATGATCCTGCTGTCCATGCAGGCCGTCACATGAATACATCCCGGCGATGAGCGAGCTTCCTCCATCCGATCTGTTAAGAGCGAAAGCGGAGGAACGGCTCGCGCACGAAAGTGCCCCCCTCCTGCCGCCCCGCTCGGCCGAGGAACTGTTGCACGAACTGCAGGTGGACCAGATCGAACTGGAGATGCAGAACGAGGAGTTGCGCCGTGCCCAGCTGGCGCTGGAAACAGCGCGTGATCGCTATGTCGATCTTTACGAGTTCGCGCCCGTCGGCTATCTCACCCTGTCACACGAAGCCCGTATCAATGCCATCAATCTGACCGGTGCCACCATGCTGGGCGAGGACAGGAAGAAGCTGCTGCAGCGCAGTTTCTCGCGCCTAATCGTGCCGGAGCACCACGATCGGTGGCAGAAGTTCTTTGCCGCTGCACTGGCCATCACGGACAAGCAGACTTGCGAACTCACCCTGCAACACAAAGACGGACGACGCATGGATGTGCGCCTGGACAGTCTGCTCATCAAGACTGACGCAGCCGCTACCGAACTGCGTGTCGCGCTGACCGACGTGACGGACCAGAAGCGTCTGGAGCATATCCTGCAGGAGAACAACGCCGATCTGGCCAAAGCGAAATCGCTGGCAGACAAGGCGAATCTGGCCAAATCCGATTTCATCTCCAGCATGAGCCATGAACTGCGCAGCCCGCTCAATGCGATATTGGGTTTCGCACAGTTGCTGGAAGCCGGCCCGCCCCTGCCCACGCCGCCGCAAAAATCCCGCATCGACCAGATCATCCATGCGGGCTGGTATCTGCTGGGGCTGATCAACCAGATCCTCGATCTGGCCATGATCGAGTCCGGCCGCCAACCCATGACCATGGAATCATTGTCTTTGAACGAATTGCTGCTCGATTGCCAGTCCATGATCCAGCCGCAGGCGGACAAGGCGGGCATCCGCATCGACTTCCCGCGTCTGGATGAGCCCTGCTTCGTCTATGCCGACCGCACACGCTTGAAGCAGATCCTCATCAACCTGCTTTCCAACGCCATCAAATACAACCGCACGGGCGGCACGGTCGATGTCGCGGTGCATTCCAATATCGACGGGCGCGTTCACATCGGCGTGCGGGACACCGGCACAGGCCTGACGCCGGAGTTGCTCAAGCAACTGTTCCAGCCCTTCAACCGGCTGGGCCAGCAGACAGGCAGCGTGGAAGGTACGGGTATCGGCCTGGTGGTCAGCAAGCGTCTGGTGGAATTGATGGGCGGCCGCATCGGTGTGGAAAGTGTCATTGGCATCGGCAGTGTGTTCTGGATAGAGATCCACTTGAGTGACATGAGCCACAGTGCCGCCAGCGGGCATGTGTTGCTGGAACCGGTACAGGCGGCTGTCGAGGCGGCCATCCAGGCGGCCGTTCAGAAACTGCAGGAGCAGGTTCATCCCGAAGTGGCGCCGCGCACCGTCCTGTATGTGGAGGACAACGCAGCGAACATGATGCTGATGGAGCAGATCCTCGAACGGCGCTCCGGCATCAAACTCTACAAGGCCGGCAACGGCACGAGCGGCATCGCGCTGGCACGCATCCATGTTCCTGAAGTGATCCTGATGGATATCAATCTGCCCGGCATCAGCGGCATACAGGCCTTGCACATCCTGCGCGCCGATCCGCTCACGGCACACATCCCGGTGATCGCCATCAGCGCGAACGCGATGCCGCGCGATATCGAAAGAGGGCTTGAGGCCGGATTCATGGGTTACATCACCAAACCCATCAAAGTGGTCGAGTTCATAGAGACTCTGGATCTGGCATTCGAATACGCGCAGCACCTCCGCTCCGATAAAAGCGGCGAGGATGGTCGATCATGATCAGCGATCAGGACTTCATGAACGCCAAGATACTGATCGTGGATGATCGGGCCAGCAATGTGGCCTTGCTTGAAGACCTGTTGCACGGCGAAGGTTATCTTCATGTGACCAGGACTTTGGACCCCTGTGCCGCAAGCGGACTGCAGCGCGCGAACGATTACGATCTGATCCTGCTGGATATCGAGATGCCGGGTATGGATGGCTTTGAGGTGATGCACGAGTTGAAAGAGAACACCACTCACGGCTATGTGCCCATCCTGGTGATCACGGTACAACCCGAATACAAACTCAAGGCACTGGCATCAGGCGCGAAGGATTTCATTTCCAAACCGCTGGATATCAGCGAAGTCAAGACACGTATCCACAACATGCTGGAGGTGCGTCTGCTCTACATGCAACTGGAAGCCTCCAATCGGACGCTCGAGTTCATGGCTTTGCACGATGAGCTAACAGGCCTACCGAACAGACGGCTGCTGCTTGACCGTCTATCGTCGGCTATCGCGCATGCTCACAGGAACGAGAGTCTGATGGCAGTACTGTATCTGGACCTGGACCTGTTCAAAGGGGTCAACGACCACTTCGGACACGATGCGGGCGATGCCTTGCTGGAGGAAGTGGGCAAGCGGCTGGTGGCCGCAGTGCGTGAGGTGGATACCGTGGCCAGACTGGGAGGAGACGAGTTCGTCCTCATCCTCTCCGAGCTCAAAGAGATCGCGGACATAGAGATGTTGGTGGGCAAAGTGATCGCGGCAGTAACGTGCCCCTGCCACATCAACGGTACGGATGTGAGCGTCACGACCAGCATAGGGGGCAGTATCTACCCCATGCACGGCGAATCGGCCGAGACATTGATGAAGCGTGCCGATATGGCTTTGTACCGCTCCAAACATATGGGCAAGAACAGATTCAACATCGCATCCGACCTCGATTCGAACCAGTATGCGATGTGAGCGATGCGGTTCATGTAGTCAGGACGCCGTCCTGAACCAAAGTATGCAGGAGGAAAAATGATAGAAGAAAAAGATATCTTGAGCGCTACGATCCTGATCGTGGACGACCAGCAGGCCAATGTGACGCTGTTGGAAGAGTTGCTGCATGACGCCGGTTACCTCAACGTGACGTCGGTCACAGACCCCTGTGCGGTGTGCGAGATGCATAGCGCCAATCACTATGATCTGATACTGCTCGATCTGGTGATGCCCGGCAAGGATGGTTTTGCCGTGATGGACGAATTGAATGCGATCGTGACGGATGACTATGTGCCTATCCTGGTGATCACCGCGGAACCCGGACACAAACTGCGCGCCCTCGCCTCCGGTGCCAAAGACTTCATATCCAAGCCGCTGGACCTGGTCGAGGTCAAGACACGTATCCACAATATGCTGGAAGTACGTCTATTGAACCGAAAACTCGCCGTCTACAATAAGCAATTGGAGCAGAAAGTCGCGGCCCGTACAGCGGAGCTGAGCGAGAGCGAAGCGCGTTTCCGTCGTTTGGCCGAGCTGTCTGCGGACTGGTATTGGGAGCAGGACGAGAACGGACACTTCACCCGCGTGTACGGCCCCGCGCTTGAGATGCTCGGCGTGCAGGAAGGTGAAGCGACCGCCCCCATGCGCGAAGACCAGGGTGCCTACTGGAGCGAGACCAAGCAGAAGATGCTGGAAGAATTCATCTCCGCCAGAAAGCCGTTCATCGATTTCGTATACAGCCGCACCAAAGCGGATGGCACGGAACAGTTCCTGATGGTGAGCGGCGAGCCGATGTTCGATCCGACAGGACGTTTCACCGGCTACCGCGGGATCGGCAGGGATGTGACGGACAGCATCCACCAGCAACAGACCTCACGGTAAGCAAGCGCCGCAGCGGTCCTTCGACCACTGCGGCAGCCTGCTTATCAACTTTTTTTAATAACAGGGCGGGGAAGCAAGCGGTCGTACTCTTGTTTCACCACTTCATAGCACTCGCATACTTGCGCTTCAAGTTTTGGGCGATCCAGTATTTTGATGACGCCGCGTGTGTAGGTGATGATGTTTTGTTTCTGCAACTTAAGAGCCGCTTCGGTCACACTTTCCCGCCGTACACCCAACAGGCTCGCGATCAGCGCCTGCGTGATCGTCAGTTTGTTATCGTGCATCCGGTCCAGGCTCATCAACAACCAGCGGGCAAGCCGCTGGTCGTTCGAGTGATGTTGATTGCAGACTGCAGTCTGCGAGGTTTGGCAGATCAGTGCCTGCGTGTAGAGCAGTGACAAGCGTTGCAACTGCCCGCCTATGGCGAACTCTTTCTTCATGACTTTCCTGCTGAGCCGATAGGCATATCCCGGGCTTTGCACTTCAGTACTGCTCGGCATACTCTCCCCCCCCATGAAAATGGAGATACCGACCAACCCTTCATTGCCCACCAGCGCAACTTCACTCGATGCACCGCTCTCCAGATCATAGATCAGCGACACGATGCCGCTGGTCGGGAAATGCAGGAAGTTGATATGGTCACCTGCTTCACCCACCCGCAACCCCAGTGGCATGGCAATGAACTCCAATTCAGGCAAGATGCGTTCGTAGTCCTCTTCTGGCAGGGCTGCAAGAATGAGATTCTGTTTTGGATCATGGGGCAACTCATTGGTTGTGTTTAACATATCCGATTAACCTTATAAGGCGTACTCCATTGAATTAGTGTTGTGCTGTTGTTGATGCTTCCGGGCTATAAAAAAACCATCAACTTCAAGCGTGCGCTTTATAGCAAAACATAGGAGGCGCATATGTTCGGTGTCTAACATATAGATATGAATCGGCCAGACACCAAACCGCTCTTGAACAGCACCGGCTGAATTGATCCCAAAAGGGCAATCAACCTTAGGCCATACCCAAAGCATGATTTACTTTGGCGATCAGCGTGCCTTGATCGAAAGGTTTCACCACAAAATCCACAGCGCCCGCTTTCAGACTGTCGCTGACGACCTGCCCTTCACTTTTGCCGGTGATCATGATCACCGGCACCTTGGCGAGATGAGGCATGGCCTTAAAGTACCGTATGGTTTCCAGACCATCCATTACAGGCATCATGACATCCATGAGAATGAGATCCGGCTTCATCTTGTGCAAAAGATTCAGCGCCTCGATACCGCTGAAGGCAAAGACAAGATGAAAGTATTTTTCATCCAGCAGCTTGCCGATCAGTTTGTGCTGGAACACATCGTCATCCACCACCAGGACAGTCGGGCCGCTGTGTTCGGCCTGCGGCGGGGCATGACTTGCCGTTCCAATAAGATTCCCGCCCGGCATCATTGCCTGGACCGGATGCTGTTTCGATCTCCCCAAACCCTGCAAGGGAGCTGAAAGCTTAACCGCTGTCCGCTCGGCAGATTCCGGGGGTGCCAACTCGCGCAACGCATTATGGACTGCCATGATCAGGGCATTGTGGGCAGACACGATCAAGTTCGGATCATCAAAAGTCATCGGCCAGAACAGAATGTGATCGTCAAAACCTTCCTGCAGGCACAACTCGGCAGCCCGCTTCAGCTCCTCCTTGTAGCAAAGGATCACGGTGCGGTATGGATGCCGGTGAGTTTTCGGGCAAAGCTGCAACAGGCTCAAATAGTAGCGTTCCGACTTTTCCAGTTTATTGAATGCCAGCACCAGCACATCGGGCCTGTGCTGCATGAAATCGGATGCCGCCTGATTAGTGACTGTGGAAGTCACCACATGCTTGAATTCCGCGCTCAAGATCCCTTGCACCCGTTTGGCATCGCCGATGATGTCTGTGACAACCAGTATCTTGGCCGTTGAGGCGAGTGTAGTCATGATGAGTTGATCTTATTGTGGAGTGGTTTCATCTGCAGTCTGCTCAAGCGTGCCGGTTGGCATCATGAAAAGTCTGAGGCCACGACTCGATCCATGCCGGTAGCTCGTCACCCGGCATCGGTCTGGCGATAAAATATCCTTGGGCAATGTCGCACCCCCGGTTGCGCACAAAATCCCAATCCGCCTGATCTTCAACCCCTTCCGCCACCACATCCAGCCTGAGTTGTCTGGCCAGATTGAGACAGGAATCGAACATCGACCACAATTTCTCGTTGCTGCAGGCGCCATGCACAAAGCTCTGATCGATCTTGAGTTCATCGAAAGGGATGTCGCGCAACTGCGCCAGAGAAGAGTTGCCTATGCCGAAATCGTCGATCGACAAGCGGAAGCGCTTCATACGCAGCCGGGTCAGGATCTCCAGCGGCGTGCGCAGATCCACCATCAGCTGCGATTCCGTCACTTCCAGCTCTATCATCTGCGGCGACACACCTGCTTCTTTTGCAAGCCCGACCACCACATCGGCAAAGTCCATCGAAACCAGATCGTCCATCGACAGGTTGACGGCCACTTGCAACATCAACCCCGCATCCTGCCAGAGCCGTGCTTGGGCGAGCGCATTCGTCAGCACCACCCGGGTCAAGGCATTGATCAGTCCGTGCGCTTCCGCCAAGCCTATGAACCGGTCGGGATACACGAGGCCATCTTGCGGGTGGCGCCAACGCACCAGTGTTTCCACGCCCAGCACACGGCCGGAGGACGTCAGCACCTTTGGCTGGTAATGATTGACCAGTTCGCCATTGGCGATGGCTGCGCGCAACTCGTCCGCACCGTAGATATTTTTCTGCGCTTGAGGCGGGTGCTGCGTTGGCGCTGCCCATTTCCCGATCAACTCCGCCAATCCTCGCGGCGTGGCAGGCTTGTGCAAATGCCCCAGCACCGTGATGTGATGTGCCCTTGCCAATTTTTCGGCAGCCTGCTGCATACGCTCATCCTCACCGCTGACAAGGATGAGGCTGCCGGTAAAGTTCCGCCCCACCAGATGGCGCACGAACTCAAGCCCGTCCATCTCCGGCATATTGAGGTCCATCAGGATCAGCTCAGGCGCTTCATCCGCCTTGCCGATCAACGCCAGCGCGTCAGCGCCGCGCTCGCAAGTTGCAACCGAGGTGCACCCCAGATCGGACAGCACGCGCGCAATCAGCTTGAGCGCAAAAGGCTCGTCATCGAGCACCAGGATCCTGATCGTTGAATTTTTCATGAACGTGCCACCATTTAATTCTTCAGTTCGTTTATACGCGGATCGAATGGCTATCCACCGTCGATCCGCGCCTCAGTCAAACGCTGCCATCAATATCCATCGAGAAAGTGCACCACCTTTGCCAACTCCTGTTCGAATCCGGGCAACAGCGCGGTTACCGCCGCACCATTCCCGGGCTTGCCGGTCGCCTCCATCTCGGCACACAACTCACCCAGCGCCAGCGCACCCACCGAACGCGCCGATGATTTGAGTTTGTGCGCCAACGCACCGGCCGCCTGTGCATTTTCAGCCGCACAAGCGGCACGCAGTTCGACTGCGATCTTTGCCGCGCTGATGCGGAAGTCATGCAGGAAATCGCGCACGGTCGCCTCGTCGTCGCCGACCAGTTCCTTGAGAACGTTCACATCGACCGGCACGGATGCCGGGGCTTGAAGTCCGCCCGCCCCGAGTACGACTCCCGCTTTGCCATGCGGGCCACCGGGTTCGGCAGCAAGCGGCAGCCACTTCTCCAGCATCGCTTTCAAATTGACCAGCTGCACCGGCTTGCTCAAGTAATCATCCATACCGACCTCGCGACAATGTTCCGGTTCGCCCTTGAGGACATTGGCGGTGAAGGCGATGATGGGTATGCGTGCCTTGCCGTTTTCGGCCGCACGGATGGCAGCAGTCAACGCGTAGCCGTCCATCTCTGGCATGTGCAGGTCAGTGAGCAACATGCCGTAATCCCCGCGCTTCCAGAGTTCAATAGCTTCGCGGCCATTGCTGGCGATGTCCGCAACTTGTCCGAGCAATTTGAGCTGTAAAAGTATGACTTTCTGGTTGATGTCGTTGTCTTCCGCGATCAGGATCAGCCTACCCCTGCGGCGCGCTTCCTCGCGTGACAACGGGGTGATCGTCGCCGCAACATTGTCGGACCGGCTTTTCCAGTCAGTCACTTCGATCCTGCCGGCAGCCACCGCCACGGCTTTCAGCAGTGCCCTGCGCGACAGTACATTGCCATCCACCGACACGATATCGGCATCTTCCAGCCGCGGCTCCCGACGCTGCCCGCGCCGGATGACGACGAAGCGGGTTTGCTGTTCCGGGTGGGCGCGGGCTGCGGCGCGCAGTTCATCCAGCGTCGGGTTCGCGGCAGCGGTGTCTATCAGTACGATGCACAGGCCGGGAGGGTGACTGGCTATCCATTTCCTGATGGGCGCCAGATCCGGTACGCGTTCGACCAGCGCGCCCGCATGAGAAAGATAGGCCGCAAGATCATCTGCCATCCCCCCTGTGCTACCCACCACCAGACAGGGCAGCCCGGTTACCTGTTGGGCGTATCCATCCGGCTGATCGGGTAACCGTTCGAATGGCAGGCGCACGCAGAACTTGGAACCTTTACCCGGCTCACTCTGTACGGTGATGTCACCACCCATGCTATTCGCCAGATGACGCGAGATGATCAACCCCAACCCGGTTCCGCCGTAGATCCGGGTGGTGGAAGAATCGGCCTGGGCGAAGGGTTGGAACATCCTCGCCAGCGTTGCTGTATCCATGCCGATGCCGTTGTCGGTCACACGGAACTCCAGCATCACCTGCGCCGGTGTGCTGTCTGCCATCACGGGGTGTACCGATACCTTGCCTTGCCGCGGCTGACCGCTGGAGAACTTGATGGCGTTGTTGGCCAGGTTGACCAGTATCTGGCGCAACCGCCCCGGATCGCCCATGACTTGCGTAGGTATGCCAGGGTCGGTGAACAGCGTCAGCTCCACCTCTTTCTTCAAAGCGATATGACTCACTGTTTCGCATGCCGCCTCCACCACGTCGGCGACGGACATGGGCACATTGTCGATCTGCATCTTGCCTGCCTCGATCTTGGAGAAGTCGAGGATGTCGTCGATGATGGCCAGCAAGGCGAACGCCGAGTCATGGATGATGTTGGTCATCTCAATTTGCGAGCCATTCAGGCTGCTTTGCTGTAGCACATCGACCATGCCGATCACACCGTTCATCGGGGTGCGGATCTCGTGGCTCATGGCGGAGAGAAAATCGGATTTTGCGCGGTTAGCCTGTTCGGCTTCGAGCCGGGCACGCTCCAGATCGGCGGTGCGCACCGCGACCTTGCTTTCCAATTCTTCGTTGAGCTTGATTATCGCCGCCTGCGCCTGCTTGTACTGCGTGATGTCTTCATTGATCGACAGATAATGGGTCACGCTGCCATCGGGCTGACGTACGGGAGATATCCAGGCCGACTCGATATATTCACCGCCATCCTTGCGCCGATTGATGAGCTCACCCTTCCACACCTCGCCTCGGCCCAAGTGCGCCCACAGGTCGTCGTATATCTCCTTCTGCGTATTGCCCGAGCTCAACATTCGCGGGCTCTTGCCGACAGCCTCTTTCGCGCTATACCCGGTTGCCTTGACGAAGGCGGCATTGACGTACTCGATCTTTGAATCAATGTCGGTGATGATGATAGAACTGGGGCTTTGCTCCACCGCCAATGAAAGCTGGCGCAACGATTCCTCGGTACGCTTTCGTTCTGTGATATCGGTCGCGGTGGCATAGGTGATGCCTTCCTGCTTGTCATAATAGGCCGTCCACGACAGATCGATCACGCGGCCGTCTTTGCACAAGTAGCGATTATCGAAATGCAAAGTCGGGCGATCTTCCACCTGTAGCCTCATCTCGTTCTCGGTTCTTTTCCGATCTTCCGGCAGAACGAAATCGAGGAACGGTTTCGCGATGAGTTCGCTCTCGGAATATCCGGTCAGTTTTACAAATGCCGGATTGACCTGCGTGAAGCTGCCATATGGATCGGCGATGCACATCGGGTTGATGGAAAGCACAAAGAACTTCAGATACTGCTCCTTGTCCTGCTCCAGCTTCTTGCGCACGGTGATGTCCCGCGAGATGCCCAGCACGCCCAGCAACTTGCCGCCGGCATCAAGCATCGGTGTCTTGATGGTTTCCAGCAGGGCGCGATGCCCGTCATCGGCAAAGACGACCCATTCTTCGTTGACGACGGGCTTGTTTGCAGCCATGGCTGCACGGTCATTCTCGCGAAAATATTCCGCCAATTCCCTGCCCACAAAATCGAAATCCGATTTGCCGACGATGTCCGCCTCGCTTGCGCCGAATAAACGCTCAAACATCGGGTTGCAGCTCTGATAGATGCCCTCTTCATCCTTCAGCCAGATCAGGTCTGGGATGGTGTCCACCAGCGTGCGCAAACGGGTCTCCTTCTCCTCCAGCAAGCGCGCCAGCCTCTTGCGTTCAGTGATGTCTTCGCCGATGCTCGCCGTACCGATCACTTCTCCCTCTGCCGAGCGCAGCACCGAATTGTCCCAGTGTATGAGCAGGCGCTCGCCTGAACGCGTGAGTATCTCGTTCTCGTGATGATGCGCTTCCGGAAGATCAGCCAGCAGCGCGTCGAAGAATGGACCCTTCAAATGGTGCGATTCGGGCGGAACGAAGATATCGAACCAGTTTCCCCCCACGACCTCTTCGCGCTCCCAACCGGTCAGACGCAGCAAGTATTCGTTGCAGTAGGTGATGCGCCCTTCACTGTCGAGCATCATTGAGATCAGTTCCACATTTCCCAACATATCGCTAAAGCGCCGCTCACTTTCTCGCAACTCGGCATTGGTGTTGGAGATCGCCAGTTCAGCCATTTTCAGGTCATGGATATCCGTGCAGGTCCCGAACCATTTGAGCGTGTCGCCGTTGGCATCTTTGACAGGTATTCCGCGAACCAGCCACCAGCGATAGATACCATCCGCACGGCGCAAGCGGCTTTCGATCGAATAGATGCCGCCCCCCGTCACTGCCAGTTGCCATGCATCCCAGGCTTGCTGCATGTCGTCCGGATGGAAGGGTTTGTTCCACCCGTGCCCGTAGCTTTCCGCCAGGGTGAGTCCCGTGTATGCGGTCCACTGCCGGTTCAAATAGATGTTCCAGCCATCCGGTCGCGTGATCCAGACGATCTGCGGCATGGCTTCGGCCAAGGTGTGGAATTCAGCTTCACTTGCCCGCAACGCTTGCTCAGCCAGCTTGCTTGCAGTGATGTCCTGCAACGTCGCCAGGCGATAAGGCATGCCATCCAACGAGACGAACTCCGCCGAGAGCAGAACATTGACTGGATTCCCGCCGCGCGTGCGCAAGGTCACTTCGACATTGCGCAATGAATCACCGGCGTTCCGACCAAGTACGAGCAAGCGCTGCAGCTCATCCTCGGTGATCACGCCCAGATCCGCCAGGCTCTTCCCCGCCATTTCCTGACGGCTATAACCGAGAAAGTCCGCATACGATTGATTGGCATCGACCATCACACCTTCAGGCGTGCCGATGGCGATCATCGCGGGATTGGATTCGAATATCGTTGCGAATCTCTCCTCGCTCGCTCGCAAGGTGTCCTGCACACGCTTGCGCTCGGATATGTCGCGCATCACACCAATGGCTTGCCAACCGCCTTTCACTTTCAATGCAGTGACGGATAGCTCGACCGGGAATTCACTGCCGTCCTTGCGGATAGCCGCAACCTCGATGAGGCTTCCAACCATCGCCCCCTTCCCGGTCTTCTGGAATTCGGCAAAGCCGCGTATTGCATCGGTGTGATAGTGCGAAGGGGCAAACAAGGGATGTATTGGCTTGCCGAGCGCTTCTTCTTGGGTGTACTGGAAGTGTCTTTGCGCTGCCGGATTCCAGCTTGTGATGCGGCCCGCTTCGTTGATGATAACGATCGCTTCCTGAGCCGAGGTATTGATCTGCCGCAGGAGCTCGTCACTCTCTATTTTCTTGAAGACCAATAGATAGAGCACTGGAGAAATGATCAGGGTAAGCAGGATGGATTCTACGAGGGTGCGGTAAACACCAGACAGGTGTGGGTCGACGGGAGGGGACTGGATCACTGACAGGATCAAAAGATCGACCAGCATGATGCTCAAACCCAAGATGAACACTCCCCCCAATGGTGTCTTGAATAACGTCGGCAACTTCCAGTTTTTCATGGCGGGTTCATTTGGATCTTGAACATCCAGTTGGCGATCTGCTCGCTCTTTTGATCCTTGAAGCAAAGCAACCATGGGCAAAGCTGCGCATGGTTATGGCTCAATTCCTTTTTATATATCCTTGACTACATCTTCTGTTCGCTAGTGCACATAGGTATGCAGCATGGTTTAAAACTAAAACCTGCCGTTGCCTTAAAGCACTACTGGAGATCAAACATGCATGCTTCACTAGAATTAATTAATTTGCAGTCGCGATATCACGCAGCTGACCGCAGGATGATTTTCCGGACTGGAAGAGTTTGTTTTCGAGCATGGGCTTTGCAACGCTTCAACGGTACAGGCTGTTTACGACATAGCCCCTCAAGCGTCAGGCGATTGTTCCAGTTCGTCATCCCGGGCGACCCAGCGTTCCAGCAAGCTCAGTCCCACTGCGAGCAGCGTCGGGCCGATGAAGACACCCACAAGACCGAACGCCATCACCCCGCCGAATACGCCCAGCAACAGCATGATGAATGGCAGGTCGCTACCTCGGCTCATGATCATCGGTAATACAAAGTTGTCTATACCGCTGATCAGGATCACGCCCCAGGCCAACATGAAGAACGCCCACCCGATGTCACCTTGCATCAACAGCCAGATCACGGCGCCCCCCCAAAGGATCGGCGGGCCGATAGGCAGCAAGGCCAGCACGCCCGTGGCGAAGCCCAGCATCAGTGCCGCGGGGACACCGGCGATAGCAAATCCTATGGTCGCGACGATGCCCTGGGCTAGCGATGATCCGAACAGTCCGTACATGACACTGCGTACCGTCTTGACGATGATTGTGATGATGTCTTGCGTCTGGCCCCCGATCACGCGAGCCATCACCCCCTCAAGGAAGCGCATCAATTCGACACCGTAACGATAGAAGTAAAAGCAGATGAAGGTGGCCAGACTCATCTCGACCACGCCCTGCCCCAACACCGATCCGCTCGCGATCAACATCTCTTTGGCAGGCACCAATATTCTATCGGTGAGGGCGTTCATCTCTTTTTGGTTCGATGCCAGCGTGTGCCAATAGTCGTGCACCGAAGTGCCGATCAAAGGCAGCTTGGCGACCCATTTTGGCGGCTCCACCGGCCCGCTTCTGACAATCTCGCTGATGTATCCATAGATGGCCATCACGTTGTCGCTGAGGCTGTAGGCAACGAGCGCGAGGGGAAGGATGACAACGAGGATCAATGCGAAAGTCATGCTCGTCGCTGCCCAATTCCTGCGTCCCTTGAAACGCCGCAGCAACCATTCATAGGCGGGCCAACTGGAGATGCACACCACCGCTGCCATCAGCGTGGCGACCAGGAATGGACGCATCACGATGAAGCACCCCGCCACCAGCAGGAATACGGCGGAAAGTTTGGCTATTTGTTCGATGCGTTCGCGCATTGTGCTTACCTTGGATCCGTTTTTACATCAGTCATTCACCACCGAGCCATCTCAGTGGTGATCTGCTGCGATGGCATTGCGCGCCTGCCGGGGGGGCGCACTGCCCGGCAGTCCGAACAAAACAATAGCGCCCGCGATCAAGCGGGCGCCAATTGCATACAACATGATTAAATTACCTGGCCGAGCGTGTGAACGGGAACACTTTGGTGAATCCCAAGATGTCTGTCACCAGCAACACGATAAAGATAGTGAACAGGATGCCGAGGATGTCCCCGCCGGCGGGCATCGTGTCTATCTTGCCGGCCACCTGCTGCACTTCCTGGTCGGTCAATGCATCGACGCGCGATTTGGCGGTACTGGCATCGATGCCTTGAGCCTGCATCGCCTTGAGCACATCTTCGCGTTCAAGGAACGACTTGATACGCTCGCGTTGGTTTTGCGACTGTTCTGATGCGGCAACTTGATCCACACCTATCATCCCGGCATAAGCTGCCTGGATAGGCAAGGTCAGACTCAGAAAACTGGCGATCAGCAAACGGCTGGTCATACGCATAAATCGATTGTTCATTTTTCTCTCCTGATTTAATTAAAAAACATTACGGTTCCCTAGGGCAGATACACCCTATCCCTGTTCTTTCGATGCAGCATGAATCCGTGCATGAACCACCCCAGCACAAAGCCGATCAACAAGGTGAAGAAGATCAGCATCGCGCTCGATATGGTCGCGGTCCAATAGAGGAATTCCACCTCCACTGTCGCGACGTTCTGCGCGATGAAGACCGCCGCCAGACTTGAGATCAGCAAGATAAGTGCGAGTTTCATATCCATCATACGACTCTCCTTGATGAGATCATCGGCGTGGCGATTCCAGATCATTTGAACTTGGCATGCGCATCCGACATGCCGCTCTTCAGGTCGTCCCATACTTTGTCGGCCGTCGCCTTGACGTCCTCCCACGCTTCCGCACTGGCACTGCCAAGCTCTTGCAACTTTTCGGAGGCGCTGCGCTGCTTTACACGCAATGCCTGCACGACTTCGGCATGCTTCACCTTCAAGTCTGCATTGACATTCTCCGCTTTGGCCTCGAGCAAATTGATTTGCGCACCCCATTCTTTCAATTGGGCCGCTTTCTTCTGTTTGTAGGCTTCCTGGATATCCATGATGTTCTCCGTCCTTAAATATTTATTCGACCTATAGGCGCTTCTGCCCTTATTTATTGACGACCAGATCGTTCTTTACGCGGCTGACACCGGCCACAGCGCCGGCCAGACCTTCGGCCGTGTCACGATTCGCCGCTGTACCGACCGAGCCGGACAAAGTCACGACGCCGTTGATCGTCTTGACGCTGATCTGCAAAGTCTTCAGACCCGGCTCGGCGAGGATGGCGGCTTTGACCTTGGCAGTGATGCCCGTATCGTCGATGGCGACACCCGCTTTTTCGCCTTCATGGGACATGGAATCGCCCGCCTTTTCGATCTTGTCGCCCATTTCATCGACCTTTTGATCGATGCTCTTGCCTGCCGATTCGGCCGGGCCCGGTTGTTTTTCACATGCGGCAATACCGGCAGCCAGGAACATCGCGGCAGTGACGGTCAGGATGGTTTTTGAGGAGATCATTGCATTTCCTTTTCTTTATGGATGTTTCTTCCGAACAACTTCGGCGAGATGCCGAAGTTGCCGATCATCTTTTTGGATAACTGAAGATGATGTTGACGCGACGGTTCTCTTGCCGACCTTCTGCCGTGGTGCCGTAGGAAACGCGACGTGTCTGACCGAATGCCGAGGTGGAAAGACGCGAAGGCGAGACACCTTGTTTGTCCACAAGATAGTTCACCACGTTCTGGGCACGGCGTTGCGAGATAGCCATCGCATCTTTCGCAGAGACGCGCGTCTGGTCCTTGCCGGCCCCATCGAACATGGCCGCGTGGCCTTCCACAGTCGCCGTTACAGCCGGGTTCGCGCGCATGAAGTCGGCGACTCGGCCCAGTTCAGTGAAGTAGACAGGCTTGACTTCGGATTTCAATGCGTCGAATTCAAGCTCCATCGCCACCGTGAAACGGGCCGGTGCGACTTTGAGGCCCGCATAATCGGTGGCACAAGCGATGACTGCACCGATACGACGGTTCGCCTGCTGACCTTCCGGCGTACGATTGTCCGCGATGGGACGCGTATCGCCGTAGCCGATCGCGCTCAGGCGCGATGCGTCTATCTTCAGATCATCGACCAGATAACTGACCACACTGTCCGCGCGTTGTTGTGAAAGTTTCTGGTTGTATTCGCTCGCACCGACACTGTCGGAATGGCCTTCGATCACTGCCGTGGCTTTCGGATACTTCTTCATGAACGTGCCAACGACCGCGAGTTTCTCTTTATCCTCGCGCTGTATGCTGTCCTGTTTGATCTCGAACTGCAGATCCAGGATGGTGCAATATTCCTGCACCTTCACCGGCACGATGACCACAACGGGAGCGGGTGTCACGACCTGGGCGACTTCAGCCTGTTTAACAGGTGCCGCCTTCTCTTTGCCGAACTGATAGACCAAGCCCAGGGACAGCATATTGATATCGCCCTTGTTGCCTACCGCATCATCGATACGATAGCGCTCGCCTTCGAGACGCATCGCCAATGCCGGAGTGAAATCGTATTGCAGGCCGACCCCGACTTTGTAGTTGGCCGCGCTCTTGCTTGGGTTCGGATTCGACTGCACTGGAACCGCCCCGGTACTGGTGAAGGTGTCCTTGGCCTCTGTGTACTGCAGCCCCAGACGTCCAATTCCGGAGAATTTTTCCGTGAAGGGGAACATCCCTACTGCATCGATATTCAACCCGCGCAGTTTGATATTGCCGATCAGCGTCCCAGCCGGAGTTGTAGTTGCTGTGTACCCGAACTCGCCCAGGTCGTAATAGCCGCCTTCGACTGCGAAGTACTCGCTAAACTTGTAACCGCCGAACAGTTTGAATGCCGTCTTGCGATCGCGCTCAGCCAGCGTGGTCGTGGTCAATCCGGATTGCAACAACTGTGCACGGATGCTGTCAACGTCGATCCTGGCCATCGACTGCCCTGCATTGATGCCGATGAGCCAGCCTTCCTCTACCGCCATCGCGGCGGAACTGCCCATCACCGTGCATCCGGCGAGTCCGATGGCACTTAATGCCTTCACTACTCTTTTTGTATTGTTCATGCTGTTCTCCACAAAATTTTTTCTGTTCATCGAATATTGCTACTTCTATTCAGCTTGGGTTGCCCCCCAATCAGGAGGGCGCCCAATACTCCATAAGTAGTTAAGGTACGGTGATAGTGGTGACTGAAGGAGAGGCAGCACCAGTCAACACGATCGCACCGGCGACCCCACCCGCACCTCCCAATACCCGTCCTTCTACCGTTGAGCCATCCTTGATCGTCGCATCACGACCGGCCAGTATGTTTCCATTCCAGCTTGTTCCCGATCCGATAGTGATATCGCGGCCGACTATGAACCATATGTTTCTGGCTTGCGCCTGGTTGGCCAAAACGATACTGCTTGGCAGGAGTAGTGTTCCGGAGTCGGTAAAATCTCCTGCCCCACCTATCGTTCCAACCTTGATGATAAAGATGGCGTTGGCATCGTTCTGTGCATCGAACGTGGAAACACCGCCGGCCGACAAGCCAAGATTCGCCTCGTTATAGACGCCGGGCAGGAGTGTCTTCCCGGCCAGTTGACCGGAAAGGAAGCCAGGGGCGAAAGTATCGACTTTTGCAAAGCCCTCGGTCCACGCCGCAGTCAAGGCGCTCATGACATTAGCTGCTGTCGCACCATTATCAGAATCACCCGTGAAGCGTATCAAACCGTTCACGGTCAATCCCGTGGCATGCGCCCCATAGGCCTCAACCAAGCAGGACTGGGATGCAGGTCCGGCGGCACCGGTGGAATCCGTACATGTGATGCTGGGAGACAACGCGATATTCCCGTTGACCACGGTGACACCGGTCGATGTCATTGCGGTGTACGCTGCAATGCCATAGGTCTCAGCGGCTCCCATGGTGAGGGCGAGCGGCACTACGGCTGCGGCAGTCTTGAAGCTCCATGCGTAGCTACAAGCGATCGGGACACTACCGCCGGCGACCGAACTCGTCGCGGCAGTCGTGATGATCGCCGTGTACGTAGTATCGGCCACCAGTGGAGCAGAGGTTGTAAAGGTCGCTGTCTTATTGAGGACACCCATTGCAACTGTTCCCGCAACGATGGTCCCTGTTCCGACCGTCATATCTTTGATGGTGAACGTGCTCACTGCACCTGGAGTGGCGGAGTTGATCGTCACCGGGTCCATTTCCAAATCGAAGGTGGCCGTGATGACCTTGACGCCCGTACCGATCGACACGTTCTGATTTGCATTGATCGGATTTGACGCAGTCACAGTGGGGATCGTTGGGCTGGTTGCTGCGCTACAGACACCACCGGGAAGGATCGCACCTGCCGGTGCACCAGGGATGCTCACATCGATGCCTCCGCCCAGGATGGGGCTTTGACCGCCGCCGCAACCCGCGAAAGCTGACACCAGCAACACTGCCGTCAACCATTTCATGGGTTGAAAGATATTTTCAAGACTGTTCATTTTGTTTCTCCTGTATGTAATCCCGAACTGTGCGGCATATCTCTGCCGAACTATTGCGGGCACTCTATTCGGTGTGGGTGCTATCTGGATCTTGCCGACCTGCTCCGGAATCTGAGCCATCCCGGCCAACACGATCTTTCACACGTGGAATGCTTATCGCTCATTTCAAATGATCTCTCCGTGCGCTAACGCACATGTAGCAAATAAACTCTTGAGCCTAGGCACCGACATGACGAATCAGCATATGAAAAAAAGGCCGTCGCAAGACGGCCTTTCAGTTACTGCTGTACTACCCGATCGCTCACACTTTATGGCTGAGTGACCGTGGTCGCATCCAACACCACTGCGGTCTGTGCCAACAATCTGCCGTTGATCGATGACAGATTGCGAAAGGTGATCGAGGTTTGACCCAGGATGACTCCTTCGAAGTGCGCGTTTGTTCCAATGGTCACGGCCCCGGAGACTTGCCAGAAGACATTCTGTGGCAATGCGCCACCACTCAGAATGACGTTCTTGGCAGCAGCCATGTCGAGCGTACCTGCCACCTTGAATATCCACACATCGGTCGCAGTGCCATTGAGGGTGAGGTCCGTCGGAATGGTTACCGCGCTTCCCCATTCATAGACCCCCGGGGCGAGCGTCAGTCCGGTCAGCGTGCCGGCTCCCACGTTGGTCGTCGCGGCTGATGTCGCTGTGCGTCCGGCGGCATCAGTATACGCGGTGCCCATGTCGAGTACTGCCGTACCCAGATCGGCGGACGTTGTCCCGCCCACATTGTCAGCGGCAAATAGTCTTCCGGGCGCGAACACTTGAGCGGAAGTGAATGCGGTATCCGTGGGTTCCGTGATCAACGACCAGCCGGTCAATCCAACCCTGGCGACAGGGCTCACGCCCACATTCCCCGTTATGACCGAAGTTGGAACGGTCGAGATCCCTGTTTTGGCCAGAACCGCATAGTTGGCAGCGGTTCCCAAATCAACCGGTGCCGTACCTGCGGCTATCGTAGTGCCAGTGGTAAAGCTCCACGTCTTGGTGACGGGCATCGCTGTGCCAGCCATATCCTTGACCCCCGTGGTGATAGATGCCGTATACACGGTGCTAGCCAATAGATTGGCGTCCGGATTGAAAGTCGCTGTGGTTGTACTGGAGGCGGTCACCACCCCGGCGACAGGCGTGACACCTTGCATCAGGGTATAGGTTGTGTCGGTGACCGTTAACGGGTCCACCGCCTTGTTAAAAGTAGCCGTGATGTTCGCGTTCAGCGCTGCACCCGTGGCGCCATCTGCAGGAACAGTAGCAGTCACGCTGGGCGGGGCGGTATCTGCCACTGTAATGAAGCTCCAGGTCTTAGTGACGGCCAGAGCGTTACCCGCAACATCCTTTACCGCTGTGGTGAGCGTGGCCGTATAGGTGGTACTTAATGCGAGGTCGCCAGTCGGGTTGTATGTCGCGGTGGTACCCGCGTAGCTCACCACACCTGGAACGACTGTAATGCCTCGCTTCAAGGTGAAGGTCGTGTCAGTGATGGTCGCAGCATCCATCGCCTTGCTAAAAGTGGCAGTGATATTCGCGCTGACCGCTACACCCGTGGACAGATTCTCCGGGGTGGTGGCGCTCACGCCAGGCGTTTCCGTACCTCCGCCTCCGCAACCCGCAATCAATGCAGCCAGCACTATTGCCATGAGCCAGGTCAGTGGATTATTTTTACATTCGCCTTTTTTCATTTTTTCACCTCTTTGTCTGTTCTTATATCCATCGTTACAAGCAACTGCGCGATAGCAGCTGCCACGTTCACGGTCTTTATGTTCTTTTCAGCAGAGAAGCTCAGTGCGCTGTCGCACATACTCATCCGGATCGGTGATCGCCATCAGCAATTAAAAGGCCGTCTTGCGACGGCCTTTTAATTGCTGATCGACTTACTATGCGCTATTACTTAAGGCGCTATGATGTTTCCATCCAGCGTGACCGCAGTCCCTGACAATGCTCTGCCATGAAGTACCGCTCCTGTTTGAATGGCGATCAACGTTGCTGGTGATGTCAAAATATTGCCATTGAACGTCGAGTAGGTTCCAAGCGTTGCAGTTGCACCGCCGACCTGCCAGAACACATTTGAGGCAACAGCACCACCCGCGAGTTGAACCTGTACACCGGCGGGAACACTGGCCCCAGAAGCAACCGCAAGGTTCCCAGACATTTGGAATATCCAAACATCGCTAGGTCCGCCTGTAAGCGTGATATTGCCGTTGATATTGAGGTCACTGCCCCATGTGTAAGTTCCTGGAACAAAGTCCGTGCCTGCAGGAATATTTCCGGCGAGAAGATTAAGATTTGCAGCACCGACGCCCGCAGGTGTAGCCGGATCTGAAGCTGCAGTGTATGCAGTTCCCAAGTCGAGTATCGCTTGGCCTACCACGCCACTCGTCGGCACAGCACAACCCGCGAAACCTACCACTGCATAAGAAGCATCTGAAGCATGGATCTTGCTCGTTCCCTGCATCTCAGCACATGCCACGGTAATGAACGACCCTGCCGCCGGGCTCAATCCGATATTTCCAGTGATCGATCCAAGCACAGGATCAGCTTCTGTAATACTCGTTGTCGCAAGAACCACGAAGTTGTTCGTCGTTATTGACAGAAGATCGACTGCTGGAGGTCCTGCTGCCACTACGGCGGCAGCGACTGTCACCGTGACGACATAGGTTGCTGTCGACGCATCAGCTGCTGTCACCAAATAGGACTTTGTCGTCGTGAAGTCGTTGCTGGTCGTACCGCTCACCTGGTCGACGCCCGCGATTGTTGGAGCGCCGGCACCGGTAGATGCAAACGTTGCGACCAAAGCTGTCACATCGGTTCCATTAGGAACGGTCACAGCGATTGCGAATGGCGACGTTGTACCGCTGATGACACCTGTTGCAGTACCCGGTGTGCCGGATGTCCATGCAAGTTGATAACTGGTGATGGCTTTGGATGAAGCGGAGGCTACCGACACAGTCACGGTATAGCTTGCCGTCGTGCCGTCCACTGCAGTGACGACATATGACTGCGGGGTTGTGAAGTCATTCGCCGTCACACTACTTTCCTGAGTAACGGCAGGAGTACCCACTGTCACTGTCGTACCCGTATTGGTGAAGGTCGCCACCATCGCGGTGACTGGCGTGCCGCTCGGTACTGTCAATGCAATCGTCTTGGCTGTCTGGTCGATGACACCGACCACGCCTCCGATCGAGAATGCGGTAATGGCTTTTGCCGAACTTGGCGCAGCGGCTAGGTCTCCCCCGCCTCCGCAGCCCGCCACGAATGCGGCAAGCAGCACCGCCATGAACCACGTCAGTGGTTTTGAGATGAATTGAGTACTGATCATTTGATTCTCCTTAGTGTTGGGTGATGAGCGAGTCGTGCATCCAGTGGATATGACTATCGACACATCTCCAGTACGAAACTTGCAAGATGGCTTATCACCGCTTTCGCCCGGCAGCTCGGTACGCTGTCGCACATATACCCGCATATTCATGAATTCCTGTCTCTGTGTGTGCGAGCGCACAGTTCTTGTTCGTGGCGTGGAGTCTGATGGCGACTCCCTGAACTTAATGGATGACGAAAATGAAGACCTCTACGAACTACAGAACAAAATCTCTGCTGGCCAGGATCGGCATCGTGATGGGCAGCGTGGTGATGCTGGCCGCATGCACTAGTGTGCAGCCGCCGCTTGATCAGATGGCCACTTCCAAAGCCGCAGTGAATACGGCGATCAGTACCGGCGCAAATGAATTCGCACCGGCGCAGCTCAAGGCAGCCACGGAGAAGATGGCGCTCGCCGAGAAGGCGATGTCCGACAAGAACTATGCGACCGCAACGCAACAGGCCGAGCAGGCTCTGGTAGATGCGCAACTGGCGACGGCAATGGCACGTTCTGCCAAAGCCAAGAAAGCGGCGGATGCACTGCAAGAAGATAGCCGCATCCTGCGCCAGGAACTTGACCGCAAGACCAATCAATAATCAATGGAGTCATTCATGAAAAATTCTCACTATGTACCTTTGTCGCTCATCGTTCTGGCCATCCTGGCCGGCTGCAATACTACAACTCACAATGCCCAGCTTCAGGACGCCCATGAGCGCTACACGCGTGCCCAGGGGAATCCGCAGGTCACCACGCTGGCTTCCGCTGAACTGGCTGTGGCGGCCAACTCTCTCGAACGGGCGGACAGCGCATTGAGCAAGGGCGAGGGCTCGGCCACGGTCGATCAGCTGGCCTATGTGGCGGCACAACAGGTCTCCATCGCTGAAGAAACGGCGAATCAAAAGACGTACGAGTTGGCTGTGACCAATGCGACGGCGAATCGCAATCAGATCCGCCTTGATGCCAGGACAGCCGAGGCCGATGCAGCCAAACGCAAAACGGCGATCGCGAATCAGACAGTAAGCCGGCAAGCGGAGGATCTGGCTGCCGCTGATGCGAATGCGCAAAGTGACCAGGCCCTCATCGCCATGCAAGCGCTGAAGATCCGCGAGCTGAACGCAAAGCAGACAGAACGCGGTCTGGTCGTCACTCTGGGCGATGTCTTGTTCAATACAGGCAAGTCCGAGCTCAAGTCCGGCGGAGCGCGCAATGTGCAAAAAGTGGCCGACTTCCTTAAGGAATACCCGAAACGCAATGTCCTGATCGAAGGGTTCACCGACAGTGTCGGCAGTGAGAGTTTCAACCAATCATTGTCGGAACGCCGTGCCGAGTCGGTACGGTCTGCCTTGATCGGTCTGGGTATACGTGCCGAGCGCATCTCTACACAAGGATATGGCGAACAGCGCCCTGTTGCCGACAATGACACTGCCGCCCATCGCCAGGCCAATCGCCGTGTGGAGATCATCTTCTCGGAAGATGGCGGAACTATTCCCGCAATGTGATCGCGCACCACCACGACATTTAATCAGTTTCACCAAGGAGTTAAGTCATGACCACCAATGCAATAGATATGAAGAGCCTCAACGTTTCCAAAGATAAATTTATGGATGAGATGCGTACAGTCGTTGACGATGCCGAAGCGCTACTGAAAGCCACATCCAACCAAGCTGGTGATGGAGCGGTCGCAGCACGTGCCCGTATCGAGAAGAGCCTGCATATCGTCAAAGAACGTTTGATCGATGCGGAACAAGCTGTCGTTCATCACACCAAACATGCTGCAAAGGTTACCGACCAATATGTACACGAAAATCCCTGGAAGGCGCTCGGCATCACTGCGTGTGCCGGCGTCATCGTGGGCATGCTCATCGCCAGACGCTGAACATGTCCGACTCGACAGGACTGATGGAGTCTCTGAAACGGATGGTGGACACGCTGTTATCCATCATCCAGACGCGCCTGGAGTTGCTATCAGCCGAGGTTGAGGAAGAACGCGTGCGTATCGGGCAGCTATTGCTGTACGGTGCCATCACGTTCTTTTTCTTCGCCATGTCTATCTTGCTGCTCACATTCCTTATCGTGGCAGCCTTTTGGGATAACCATCCTCTCCTGGTCTTAAGCGGACTTATTGCGTTGTTCCTCATTGCAGGAGCGGTCTCTTTGTTTTCATTCCGCAAAGTCGCCCAAAGCAGATTCGCATTATTTTCAAGCAGTCTGAACGCATTGGCGGAAGACCGTGATGAGTTGACCCCCAGATCATGAGCCCAAAATTGACAGCGCTTGCAGACCGGCGCAGGAAGCTGGTGCAGAAGATCAGCGAACAGCGTACGGAACTGTCGGAATTGATGCGGCAATGGCAAAAACCCTTGGCTGTAGCCGATTCGGGTCTTAAGGTGATTCGAGTCGTGCGCGGCCATCCCGCATGGCTGGCTAGCGGCTTGGCTGCCTTGCTGGCTTGGCGTCTCAAAGGAATCGCAGGAACGACCCAGCGTGGCTGGCCGCTCGCATACCTCTATTCGTCCGCGATATTCGCCGGTACCAAATTACTTTCCACGCTCGTGTCTCCCCTGATGAAAAAACATGATAAGGCTGGGGACGATTCAGAGGATCGGTAACCGCCGCACGATCAGCCGTTGCACACCCGCCTTGCTCATCATTGAAGCCTCAGCCCGATGTCGGTATAGTCGCCGGACTTTCTCAGGGCATGCACATGGGCGCACAAGACGTTCCTAATCACAAACTCAAACTGACCGAGCTACTCGACATGCTGGTCACTGACGGCATGGTGGACAAGGCAGAGGCCGATGGTCTTGTCGCCGAGCGCCGTGCCCAGCGCAACGACCATCACCCGCTGGTCGTCATCGCGGAAAAGAGCTGGAAGTCGCTGCTGCCGCCCAATCGTATCCTGACGCTGGAATCCCTGACCGAATGGCTGGCCGCCAAGGCCGGGCTGGAGTATTTCCACATCGACCCGCTCAAGATCGATTTTTCCAATCTGACCGAATTGATGTCCATCGATTACGCGAACCGCTTCTCCATCATGCCTATCCGCATCGACGGTGGCGATCTGGTGGTGGCAACGGCAGAACCGTGGCTGCGCGACTGGGAGACCGTGTTGCGCCAGACCTCGCGCAAGAGCATCCGCCGCGTGGTCGCTTCGCCGCTGGACATCAAGCGCTATCTGGTCGAGTTCTACAATCTGGCGCGCTCGGTGAAGAGCGCGACGAACACCAACGCCACCTCCGGCAACCTCGCCTCGTTCGAACAACTGGTCGAGCTGGGCAAGAGCAACAAGCAATTCGATGCCAACGACCAGCACATCGTGCATATCGTCGACTGGCTGTGGCAATACGCCTTCGAGCAGCGCGCCTCCGATATCCACATCGAGCCGCGCCGTGAAGCGGGCATCGTGCGTTTCCGCATCGACGGTGTGCTGCATCAGGTTCACCAATTGCCGATGTCGGTGATAACCGCGATGACCAGCCGCATCAAGCTGCTGGGTCGTATGGATCTGATGGAGAAACGGCGCCCGCAGGATGGCCGCATCAAGACGCGCACCGAGGAAGGCCAAGAGATCGAGCTGCGCCTGTCCACCCTGCCCACCGCGTTCGGTGAGAAGCTGGTGATGCGTATCTTCGACCCAGAAGTGTTGGTGCGCGACTTCGCCGAACTGGGCTTCTCGGAAGACGACCGCACCCGCTGGGAACAGATGACCGGCAGACCGAACGGCATCATCCTGGTCACCGGCCCCACCGGTTCGGGCAAGACCACCACGCTGTATTCGACCCTGAAGCATCTGGCCACACCGGAAGTGAACGTGTGCACGCTGGAAGACCCGATCGAGATGGTGGAGCCCGCCTTCAACCAGATGCAGGTGCAGCCCGATATCGGCCTGAACTTCGCCGATGGTGTACGCGCCCTGATGCGCCAAGACCCGGACATCATCATGGTGGGCGAGATACGCGATCTGGAGACGGCCGACATGGCGATCCAGGCGGCACTGACCGGTCATCTGGTGCTTTCCACCCTGCATACCAATGATGCACCTTCCGCCATCACGCGCCTGCTCGATCTGGGGGTACCGCCTTACCTGCTCAATGCCACGCTGCTCGGCATCATGGCGCAGCGACTGGTGCGCACACTGTGCCCGCATTGCAAACAGCCGCACCCGGCCAGCGATGCGGACCACGTGCTGTGGGACAATCTGGTCTCGCCGTGGAAAGCCGCCCGCCCGACACAATTGCAACGCCCGCAGGGCTGTCTGGAATGCCGCATGACCGGCTACTCGGGGCGCATCGGCATCTATGAGATCCTGCTCATGTCGCCCGAGCTGCGCAAACTCATCACTTCCGAGACCGATATCGCCGCGCTACGCGATCAGGCCGGACGCGAAGGCATGAAGCCGCTGCGCATCTCGGGGGCGCAAAAGATCGCCAACGGCACGACCACTCTGGAAGAAGTGCTCAAAAGTGCACCGCCAGCTGAACAGAATAGATAACAACCTAGGGGCGTCTCTAAAAATTCAAAATTCTAAGCAAAACAAGGCGCGAGCAAAAAATCACGACGCAGCATATGCTGAATATGTAAGGAGTGATTTTTTGTGAGCAACGCAGTATTGCGACGAAGTTTGGATTTTTAGAGATGTCCTTAGATAACAAGGGGAGCATTGAAATGAGTATCTTGAACAGTCTCAACCAGCAACATGCCATCGAGAACCACGTACAACTGCGCGAGATCGCCGACGGCGTGATCATCGCCGAAATCGCCAACCAGCACGCGCTGGCCAACATCGCGCTGCAGGGTGCGCATATCGCCACCTTCCAGCCGCGCGGCGAAGAGCCCGTGTTGTGGCTTTCACCCAATGCAAAGTTCGCACCGGGCAAATCCATACGCGGTGGCGCACCGATCTGCTGGCCATGGTTCGGCCCGCACAAGACCGACAGCAGCCTGCCCGGCCACGGTTTTGCCCGCACCGTGCCTTGGGAGCTACTGGAGACCCGCGCCCACTCTGACGGCTCCACCAGCTTGCGCTTCGGCCTGATAGAGAACGACGCCACGCGCGCGCAATGGCCGCATGCCAGCACCGCGCAACTGGAAGTAAGCGTGGGCAAGGCGCTTAAAGTCGAACTGGTCACCACCAATACCGGCGATGCCCCGTTCGAGTTGGGCGAAGCCCTGCATACCTACTTCCAGATCAGCGACATCGACAACATGACCATAGCCGGACTGGAAGACTGCGAATACCTGGACAAGGTGCAGGACTTCGCGCGCTGCACCCAGCAGGGCGGCATCAAGATCGAGAGCGAAGTGGATCGCGTGTATGTGAACACCGAGGCCGATTGCGTGATCGAGGACAAAGGTTTGAAGCGCGCCATCCGTATCGCCAAACAAGGCAGCCGCTCCACCGTGGTGTGGAACCCTTGGAAGGAAAAAGCCGAGAAGATGGGCGACTTCGGCCCCGCCCTGCATCGCGACATGGTGTGCGTGGAGAGCGGCAACGCACTGGAGAACGTGATCACCCTGCAGCCCGGCGAGACACATCGTCTGGTGGCGGTTTACAGCGTGGAAAAACTGTAACGTACCCGCGTCATCCCCGCGCAGGCGGGAATGACAGACGAAAAAAGAGCCGCTTTTCAGCGGCTCTTTTTCATTGCATCGACAAACTTAGTTCGCGCGGCGCTTGAACTCGTTGGTGCGGGTGTCGATCTCGATCTTGTCGCCGATCTCGATGAACGCGGTCACCGGCAGTTCAAAACCGGAACCCACCAGTTTGGCCGGCTTCATCACCTTGCCTGAAGTGTCGCCGCGCACAGCCGGTTCGGTGTACTCGACTTCGCGCACGATGGTGTTCGGCAGCTCAACGGAGATGGCCTTGCCTTCGTAGAAGGTCACTTCGCACTTGTCTTCCATGCCGTCCATCAGATAGTTCACTGCGTCACCGAGGTTCTCGGCTTCGACTTCATACTGGTTGTACTCTTCGTCCATGAACACATACATCGGATCTGAGTAGTAGGAGTAGGTGCACTCTTTCCTGTCGAGGATGATCTGTTCGAACTTGTCGTCGGCCGCGTACACCGTTTCTTTGGCGGAACTGCTCAGCAGCCCCTTCATCTTCATCTTCACCACGGAACCGTTACGGCCGGAACGGCTGTATTCGGCCTTCAGGATAACCATCGGCTCGCCGCTAACATCGATCACATTACCGGCGCGGAGTTCTTGTGCTGTTTTCATGTTTACTGCCCTAAAATTTTGAGGCGCGGATTCTATGCAACTTGGCGGGAAAAATCCAGCAGATTCAATGCAAGATCATTCCCTGACAGACGTTTTCCCCATGCCAGGCCATGTTCCGCCAGCAGTTTGTGCCGTTCGCTGAACCGCCCCCAGGCAGCCGCAACATCCGTCCCGCCGTTCCATGCCAGCCATAGATCGCGTACCGCCAGCGCGGCATCTGCCGGCAGTCCCTCGACATAGCGTGCCCGCAAGGCATCCAGTTTTTCCAGATGCACCCCGTCCTGCTGCGCATAGATCTGCCAAATGAAGGGCTTACCCGCCCATTGCGCCCGCACGCAGGAATCCTCGCCGCGCACGAAATTGACGTCGCAGGCCCACAACAGCCGGTCATATTCGGGCTGTTCGACGAATGGCAGCACATGCACGGTCAAACTACCGCGCTGCCAGACATCACCGGCCCGCCCGCCCGCTTCGCCAAAGAAAGCCGCCACCTGCGGCACGGCGCGCCCTTCCGGCAACAGGCAGCGCAGCGGGGATGCCCCATCCGCCCAAGCCTGCAACAACGGCGCGATGGCCGCATTCTCATAGCTGAACAGCGATACGCGCAGCTCCCCCGCCTGCCGTAGCGGCGGCACTCCCAGCCCTTGCCAGTAGCGCGCCTGCATCTGTGCGTCTGCACGGAAGGCATCGCGTTGCGCCAGCAAGCCGCACTCGATCAGCAAGCCGCCCGTTTGGGCGGTGAAACCCGGGAAAAAGAAATACTTGGTCAACGGCAACTGCGGATGCGGAGAAGGTAGCTTGTGGTGTGACTCCACCCAGTCTTCCGCGCTGAGATATTCCAGATTGAGCCAGACGGGCTTGCGCTCGCGCACCGCCATCGCCCGGATGTAGCTTTCCGGCAATTTGCAGGCGAACGCGCCGATGACCAGCTCCGCCGGCGCGACCTCCGGCATGTCCGCCGTCCATAGCCGTATCTCGACACCGCGACACGTCTGCCGCGCCAGAGCGACATCCAGTTCCGGCAACATCCGCCCGAAGCTGTGCAGGTCATCCACCCACAAGCGCACCGCCAGTCCATGCTCGTTCGCCAGCTGCCGCGCCAGCCGCCAGCACACGCCGATGTCGCCGTAGTTATCCACCACGGTGCAGAAGATGTCGCAGCTGCGCGGGAAGTCCTCCTTCATGCCTATGCCGCCTGTTGCTCCAGCACGAAGCGCGCGCCCGCATCCTGCCCCAGCAGCGCCACCAGCTTGGGCATCACTTCCTGCAAGGTGGCATGCAAGGTCCACGGCGGGTTGAGCACGAACATGCCGCTGCCGTGCATGCCGAAGCCGTCTTCGGACGGTGCCTGCACATGCAGCGCGACATGCAGCCAGCTCTTCACCGGCAGGCGCTTCAGCTTGTCGGGCAAGCGCTCTGCTTCTTCACGCTGCAGACAGGGATACCACACGGCATAGGTGCCGTTAGCGAAACGCTTCAAGCCTTCCTGCAAGGCCTCGACCACGCGCTTGTAATCCTGCTTCTCTTCGTAGGGCGGGTCGATCAGCACCAGTGCGCGGCGCGGCGGCGGCGGCAGCAGCGCTTTGAGTGCGGCGAATCCGTCCGACTTCTGCACCATCACCTGTTTGTCGTGCGCGATGAAGTTCTCCGTCAGGATCTCGTAATCTGAGGGGTGCAATTCGAACAGGCGCAACCGGTCCTGTTCGCGCAGCAGCATCTGCGATACCAGCGGTGAACCGGGATAGAGCTTCAGCCTGCCTTCGGGATTGAGTCGTTTCACCAGCGCGACGTACTCAGCCAGCGCGGCTGGCAAACCCTTGGCATCCCACAGACGCGCGATGCCGCTTTCGTACTCCGCGTTCTTCGCGGCATAGCCGCTGAGCAACTCGTAACAGCCCGCTCCCGCATGTGTGTCGATGACCCAGTAGGGTTTGTCTTTCTGCGCCAGATACTGCAGCAACTGCATCTGCACAAAGTGTTTGAGCACGTCGGCATGGTTGCCGGCGTGAAAGGCGTGGCGATAACTCAGCATGGTTCTTTACCTTTGAAAGGGGCGCTATTCTGCATGCAAAGCTTCGACCGGGTCGAGCTTTGCGGCGCGCATAGCCGGGATGACGCCGGCAGCGAGGCCGATAGACACGGCGGTGAGTTCGGCCAATGCGGCGAACATCCACGGGGTATGCACCGGCAGCGCGGGCACCAGCAGATGCAGGCCCTGCGCGATGCCTATTCCCAGCAGTAAGCCCAAGCCGCCGCCCAAGGCGGAGAGCATCATGGCTTCGCCCAGGAACAGCACCAGCACCTGCTGTTCGCGCGCACCCAGCGCGCGCAGCAGGCCGATCTCGGCGGTGCGCTCGGTGACGGCCATGGTCATGATGGTGAGGATGCCGACCGCGCCGACCAGCAGAGAGATAGCCCCCAGCGCGCCGACGGCGAAGGTGAGGATATCCAGCACGGAGCTCAACACTTCCAGTGCCTGCTCTTGCGAGATGATGGTGAAATCTTCGCGGCCATGCACTTCGATCAACCGATTCTTGATCAAACGGATCAGGACATCCGCCTCGACATCGGCGCGATAACTGACATTGATCTCCATCAACCCAGGACGGTTGAGCAGTTCCATCGCCCGTGCCGCCGGGATGAACACCGCGTCATCCATATCCATGCCGAGCACCTGCCCTTTGGATTCCATCACGCCGACCACACGATAGCGCTGCCCGCCGACACGCAGATACTGTCCCAGCGGATTGGTGTCGCCGAACAGCTCCTGCTGGATCTTCGAGCCGATCACCGCTTGGGCGCGGGCCTGCTCGTCATCCGCATCCGTCCAGAAGCTGCCGCTCTGTACTTTCATGGTGAAGGCCTTGCCGAAATCGCGCCCCTCGCCCAGCACCATGGTGCGGCGCGTCTTACCCTCGAACCGCACTTCCGCGTTACCCATCAGTCCGGGGATGACATATTCCACATAGGGCAGACGACGCAAAGCATCGGCATCCTCCAGCGTGAGCGGCCGGGCAGAGCCAAAGATGCCGACGTTGCCGCCCTGCGTCTGGGTCTTGCCCGGTTGCACACTGATGATGTTGGTGCCGAACTGGGAGAACTCGCTGAGCACGAACTGGTGCAGTCCTTCACCGATGGAGGTTAGCAGAATCACGGCGGCGATACCGATGGCGATGCCCAGCCCGGTGAGGAAGCTGCGCATCCGGTAGGTGAGGAAGCTGGAGGAAGTGAGCGTGATCAGGTCGCGGATATACATGATCATTTCCCCGCCAGCGCGGCGACCGGATCCAGCTTCGCCGCGCGTCGCGCCGGCCACACGCTGAACAGGATGCCTGTGCCCAGTGCGGTGGCGGTGGCGGCGATCACCGCCCACCAGGGTGGCGACACGGGCAGACTGGGATATATCTGTCCGATGATGAAGCTGCCGGCAAAGCCCAATGCCAATCCGGCGACACTGCCGATTGCGGATAGCAGCGCGGCCTCGGCAAAGAACAGATGCCGTATCTGCTTGCCCGGCGCACCCAATGCTTTCAGCAGACCGATCTCCTTGACACGTTGCGCCACGGCGATGAGCATCACATTCATGATCAACACGCCCGCCACTGCCAGGCTGATGGCCGCGATGCCGCCCACTGCCATGGTCAGTGCACCGAGGATGCGGTCGAAGGTCTGTAACACCGCATCCTGGGTGATGACCGTCACATCGCGCTCGCCGCTGTGCCGTTCGACCATGATGGCTTCCGCATCGCGCGTGACTTGCTCGATGCTGTCGCGGTTCCTGGCTTCGATCAGGATACGGAACAGGCCGGAGTTGTTGAACAACTGGTGCGACGCGGCGACCGGGATGATGACCAACTCGTCGGTTCGCATGCCCATGGATTCGCCCTGTGAGGCCATCACCCCGATGATCCGGAAGCGGCGATCCCCCAGGCGCACCCACTGGCCCACGGCCTGCTCGTTACCGAACAGTTCGCGCTTCATCTGGTTGCCCAGTACGCACACCGACGCCGTATCGTGGATATCGCCCTCCGGCAGGAAGCGCCCGACCGCCATTTGCATATGGCGCACCGCCAGCAGTTCGGAGGTCGAACCCAACACCACCACTTCCCGGTTCAATGCGCCGCGCGACAACGATGCGGAACCGACCGTGAGCGGCGCGAAACGCTTGATGGCACGGCTGCGCAGTAAGGCCTGTGCGTCATCCAGTGTGATCTCACGCGGCGTCTGGCCGGACATCAGACCGGGGCCGACCCCGGACGTCTCGGTGCGCCCCGGCAACACGATAACCAGATTGGTACCCAGCGAAGCGAATTGGTCGACCACGTAGCGGCGCGCGCCCTCGCCTAACGCAGTGAGCACCACCACAGCGGCGACACCTATGGCCATCGCCAGCATCATCAACAGCGTGCGGGTGGGGCTGCCACGCAGGCTGCCGGAAGCGAACTGCAATGTGTCGGACAGCCTCACTTTGCCTGCTGTTCGTCGGACAGGATGCGCCCGTCCAGCATGTGGATACGGCGATGGGCGCGCGCACCGATCTCGGCATCATGCGTCACCAGCACCAGCGTGATGCCCTGCGCCAGCAAGCCTTCCAGCAACTTGAGCACCTCCCAGCCGGTGGCCTGATCGAGGTTGCCGGTCGGTTCGTCCGCGAGCAACACCGAGGGGTTCATCACCGTAGCGCGGGCGATGGCCACGCGCTGGCGCTGGCCGCCGGAGAGCTGGTCCGGCTTGTGGTCGGCGCGATCCGCCAGCCCGTAGCTCTGCATCAGCACCTGCACGCGTTCCTTGCGTTCCTCGGGAGGAACGCCGGCGAGGATCATCGGCAACTCGACGTTCTGTGCGGCGGTCAAACGCGGCACCAGATGGAAAGACTGGAACACGAAACCGATCTTCTCGCGCCGCACGCGCGCCAGTTGCTCATCGTTCAGGTCGGTGACGTTGCCACCGTCCAGCAGATAGGTGCCCGAACTTGGCCGGTCGAGCAGGCCGAGCATATTGAGCATGGTGGATTTGCCGGAGCCGGACGGCCCCATGATGGAGATGTACTCGCCCGCCCCGAAACTAAGATCGATATCGCGCAAAGCCGTGACCTGCTGGTCGCCGACCGTGAATGTACGGCAGACGTTCTGCAGTTCGATCATTTTTCTGCGGGTTGAGCGGCTTCCGGCTGGACGCTCGCGCCTGCTTCCACGCCGTCACGATCCAGCGATGACACCACCCGGTCACCCTCGGCCAAACCGGAAAGCACTTCGACCTTTTCCCAGTTGCTCAGGCCGGTGGTGATGACGCGCGCTTCCAGCACACCTTTGTCGCCATAGCGCAGCACACGGTCACCTTCCAGCAAGGTGGAGGTCGGGATGCGCAACACATTCAGCCGTGTCTCATAGATGATCTCGACATCGGCGCTATAGCCGACCAGCAGACTGTCGCTTGCCGCAGGCTTGTCGAACTCGACCTCGACTTCAACCGTGCGCGCCTGTTTCTCCAGATCGAGCACGTAGGGCGCGATACGGCGTACCTTGCCGTTGAACGTACGCCCCTTGATCGCGTCCAGCGTGATGCGGCTGACCTGCCCGACCTTCAGCTTGGAAGCATCCACCTCGTCGATGGGCGCACTGACATACATGCAGCTATCGTCGATCAGATCGATGGCGGGAATGGTCAGGATGCCGGGCGGCGATGGGGTGGCGTATTCGCCCAACTCCCCGCTGATGTCCGCCACGATCCCGTCGAACGGTGCGCGCAACACCATGCGCTCCAACGTGGCCTTGGCGACGCGGACGCGCGAGCGGCTCTGCTCCACATCGCCATTGGCCGAAGTGCACGCAGATTGTTTCGCGGAGGCTTCTGTCATTGCACGGTCCAGTTGCTGCACCGAGATGAAACCTTTGGCGCGCAGCTCCTGCGAACGCACCGCATCACGCTGGGCTGCATCAGCCAGCGTGCAGACTTCCTGCACACGCGACAACGCGACCTTGAGCTGCTCCTGCGCCAGACTCTCCTGCGCGTGCAGATCGTTGTCCCACAACTCCAGCAAGATCTGGCCCTGTTTCACACGCTGGCCTTTCTTCACCAGCAACTTGGCGATCTGCCCGCCCGCCGAGGGCGACATCTTGGCGCGACGGCAAGCATTCACCGTACCCGCGCGCGTGTTGCTGACCGAGGCTTCCACGATGCCGCGCTCTACCGTCTGCAAAACCACGGGTATCGGTTTGGCACGCGGGAACAGCAGTGCTACAGCCACAACAGCAGCCACTGCCATGACGGCAATGATGGTTCTCTTGTGGCGGGAAGATTGCGAACCGGAAGTCGGTAAGGTCATTGATACTCCTGACTGTTCGCTGCGGAATAGCGAGAGAAATGGTGCCGATGAGGGGAATCGAACCTCTGACCTACGCGTTACGAGTGCGTTGCTCTACCAACTGAGCTACATCGGCATTTCGGCGCGGATTATATGCGGATAGCGCGCAGTCGGGCAACGACTAACGCCAACGATATGCCGAAACATCAAGTATTTGCGGTCTATCCAATACCTTGTTGAGCAGCACTTCCGCACTGGCGGGTGCCATGGTGACACCGTAGCGAAAATGGCCGCCGTTGACATACAGATTCAGCAAAGCGGGATGGCGATCTATGGTCGGGATGTTGCCCGACGAGCCGGGGCGCAATCCCGCCCAATGACGCACGACAGGCATGCCCTGCAAGGCGGGCAGCAACACGATAGCGCGCTGCAGCATGGATTCGCGCGCTTCCTCCGTCGTGGATTTGTCGAAGCCGACATCCTCCAGCGTGCTGCCGATCAGCAGATGACCATCCTTGCGGGGGATGAAGTAAAGATCGCCCTGCAACAGGATGTGGGGCAGCGGCGGCGTATCGAACTTGAACAACAACATCTGCCCGCGGATGGGTTTGATGTCCAACTGCTGCGCATGCTCGCCCAGCAACACCTTGCTCCAGGCACCCGCCGTCAACACATAGTCGTCAGCTTTGAGATCGCCCTGACTGGTACGCACATGCCGCACCCTACCCGCTTGTGCTTCGACTGCCAGCACTTCGCACTGCTCCACGATGCGCCCGCCGAGTTGGACCACCCGCTCCCGCATGGCGTGCAACAAACGCGGATTGCGGACTTGAGCGATTTCCGGCAAGAAGATCGAATCGCCGGCAAGCTCGTAACGCATACCGTGTGCATCACACCAGTCGATCGCCACTTGCGGATCGAACGGCGGCAACACGCGCATACCGCAACGCTGGTACTCGGTATCCACCCCGGTATTGGCAGTCAGCTCAGCAGTGAAACGCTCGAACCGCGCCATACCCTGCAACGCCAGACGCGTGACTTCCTCGGGGTAGTCCCAAGGACACAACGGCGACATGATGCCGCCCCCCGCCCAAGATGCTTCCTGCCCGAGTTCACCGCGCTCCAGCACGGTCACTTGGCCGCCTGCCTGCAGCAAAGCCTGCGCGGTAGCCAAACCGACCGCACCCGCACCTATCACTATGAAATGTTTTGACAAAACCACTCTCTATGTCGTGCCGTTAGTCTGGGGAAAATGCCACTCATCGGCAATCGCTGGCTTCGCGCGAGCCACTGCCTTATTTTTGCTACACCAAACAAAATCTGGAGCGCAGAATGAAACAGCAGAACGGCTTTACCCTGGTCGAAGTCATGATTGCCGTCGTTATCATCGGCATACTAGCATCGGTGGCGATGCCCGCCTATCAGGACTATGTCATTCGCGGAAAACTGACCGAAGCCACTTCCAATCTGGCCGATGCGCGAGTCAAGATGGAGCAGCACTTTCAGGACAACCTTAAATATGGAGATGCCGGAGGTACTGTCTGCCCCGCCTCCATCTCGGCTTCCAGCGATAATTTCAACTACACCTGCAGCACACCCGCTACGGACGCCTACACTATCACGGCAAAAAGCAAAGCCAGCCTTGGCTTGAATGTTTTTGTCTACAGCATTGATGAAGACAACACCAAGACCACCACAAGTTTGAAGAGCGGCTGGGGCACCACCCCCGCGAACTGCTGGATCACCAGCAAGGGGGGATCGTGCTGAGCTTTCGCAACAAGACTGGGCAGACCGGCTTCTCGCTGGTGGAGTTGATGATAGGCGTCGTCATCCTGGCGATCCTCGCCTCGGTCGCCATGCCCAGCTTCCAGACCTGGCTGCTGAATTCGCAGATCCGTAACGCCGCCGAATCCATTTCGAACGGGCTCCAACGCGCACGTGCAGAAGCCGTCGGACGTAACGTGAACGTAGAATTCGTCCTGTCTGCCGATTCATCCTGGGTGGTCAAGGTGGCCGGCGGCGCAGACATCGAATCCCGCTCCAGTAGCGAGGGCTCCAAGAAGGTCGCGGTGACCACTGATACAGGCACGACCACAGTCACTTACAACAACTTCGGCGGTGTCCAGGCTGCCAACCTTAATGGCTCCGCCCCTTTCACCCAGATCGATGTGGATTCCAGCACTTTGTCGGCAGATGCAAGCCATGAATTGCAGATCACCATCGGCGTGGGCGGGAACGTCAGAATGTGCGACCCCCACGCTCCGACCGGAAGCCCCAGAGGCTGTTAAGCGGAGGATCATCATGAAACATCAATACCTGCCCGAAAGATCCTCACAGCAAGGCGTGGTCATCATCGAAGCGATGATCGCCATCCTGATCTTTTCCGTCGGCGTGCTGGGCATCGTGGGCATGCAGGCCAACATGGTCAAGAACACCTCGGAATCCAAATTCAGAGCAGACGCCAGCTATATCGCCCAGCAACAGATCGGCTCGTTATGGGTCGCACCGAGTAGCCTGCCGGCAGACGGCAGCAGTGCAACCAGCAACATCGCCGATCAACTGCCCGGCGGGACTCTCACGGTCACACGCAGCGGCAACCAGTTCACTGTAACCGTCGGTTGGCAACAGCCCGGGGAAGTGCCGCACAGCTACACCACCATCGCGACCATTTCGGGAGCCTGAACGATGTCAAACGCAAACACTCGTCTCGACCGCCAAAGCGGCTTCACCCTGATAGAGATCATGGTGGGGCTGGCTATCGGGATGCTCGCGACCATGGTCATCCTCCAGGTCCTCTCGGTCTTCGAGACCCAAAAGCGCACCACCACCGGCACGGCGGATGCCCAAACCAACGGCAGCATCGCGCTCTACAACCTCAGTCGGGAAGTGCAGTTGGCGGGCTATCCATTGATGCCCGGAATTTCGGCGGCAGACCCGTCCATTCTCGAATCTCCGTTCGAGTGCACCACACTGACTTTTGGCGGCACGGGCATGACCGGTATTACGCCGGTCAGCATCGTTGACGGCACCAGCGACACCATCATCATCCGTTATGGCAATTCGCAAAGCGGCGGCATCCCCACCAAGGTCGACGGCGTTCCTACCGCCAGTGCCGTGCCCGTGGCCAGCAGCCTGGGTTGCGATGACAGTGGCGACATCGCCCTGTTCGTCAACGGCACCACATGCTCCACGGCAGGCATCCCCTTAAGCGGCGTCACAGACGCCTCGACCATCGCGCTTTCGGAAGCGTTGCCCGTGGCAGCCGTTGAAGGTGCCAACTTCTCCTGTCTGGGCGACTGGATCGAAGCCACTTATGCCGTCAACAACGACAATCTTGAACGTAACGGCACACCCACCGTGGCGGGTATCGTCAACATCCAGGCACAGTATGGTGTCTCAACCTCCCCCAACTCCAATCAGGTCACCCTGTGGGTCGAGCCCAGCAGCATCACTCTGACCAATATTACGGACCGCAACCGGATCAAGGCGATCCGGATCGCCGTCGTGGCACGCAACGATAAAACCGAAGTAAGCGATGTCACCACGGCTGTCAGCGCATGGACAGGCAGCGCCTCCTCGCCTGCACCGGCGGTCGACTTGAGCGCCGATGCGGACTGGCAACGCTATCGCTACCGTGTCTTTGAAACCATCGTTCCCCTGCGCAACATGATCTGGGCTAAGGACGCATTATGAAAACGACACCATTCAATCGCCGTATGGCATACGGCGCACCCAAACAACGCGGCGTGGTCCTGTTCTTCGCCTTGGTCGCCCTCGTCGCGATGTCACTGGCTGCCGTCGCACTGATCCGTTCTGTGGATACCAGCACCATCATCGCCGGCAATCTGGCCTTCAAACAGTCGGCCACCAGCGCCGGCGATGCCGGCATCGAAGCCGCCATTACCTGGCTGGATACAACAAGCGCGAATAACGGGGGAAAGAGTGTCCTGGACGACCCCACGCATCATTTCAACATCACCAATCTGGCAGCCAGACCCGGTTATCACTCCAATATCGATTCCAGTCTGGATCTGTTCGATGCCGCAACGTGGAACAGCAGTGACAACAAAAATGTCCTGGCCGGCACCGATGATGACACCGGAAACGAGATCCGCTTCGTCATACAGCGCATGTGCCGCTTGGCCAATCAACCGGCTCAAGATGCCGAGTGCCTGTTCGGCGGCGAATATGACCCCAAGGGCAAAGAAAGTATCAGAAGTTACTCCGAAGTCTGCGTGGGCGACGGATGTTACATACCGGGACAGTCACCGTTGATCCGTATCACCGCCAGAGCGTCCGGCCCCAGGAATTCAGTCAGTTACGTGCAGGCATTCGTTTACTAGGAGGTCACCATGAACCAGATTCGACACACACCTCAATCGGTCATCCATACGGCACTGTTCGCGCTGTCTGTAACGTCGGTCCTGCTCGCTTCGCCAGCGTATTCCGCCTCGCTCACACTGGCGACCTCGCCGTTGGCGACCTCCACCACGTCGACCGTGAAGCCCAACCTGCTGTTCATCATCGACAACTCCGGCAGTATGGGCTGGGAATTCATGCCCGACTCAGTCGACAACAACGACTACAAGAACTGTTATCGCAACCACCTCTACAACGGTGTGTATTACAACCCGGACCTCACCTACACGTTGCCAATCAACAGTGATGGCAGCAGCTATCCGGCTTCCAGCTTCACCGCTGCCAAGACCAACGGATTCGGCGGCACAACCACCACGAACCTATCCTCCGCATTCAGAGCCGGAGACGATGGAAGCGATCAGGCCGCCTATTACTACAAATATACCGGCACCACACCGGCCGTAGCGGTGCGCGGCACCTGCTATGCCGATACCAGCTATACCAAGGTGACCGTCAGCAGTACTTCAGGGCCGGGCAGCACGGACGAGCGAACGAATTTCGCCAACTGGTACACCTATTACCGCACTCGCCTGCAGACGATGAAGACCGCAGCGGGCCTTGCGTTCAGCGAACTCAACAACAGCTACCGCGTCGGCCTGATGAAGATCAGCGCAACCACGCCGGTGGTTTATCTGAATACCTTCGAGGGCACACACCGCGACGACTGGTATACCGCGCTATACGGCATCGCGACCAGCGGCAGCACGCCTTTACGCCGTTCGCTGGCGGATGCCGGTCGCTACTATGCAGGCGAACTATCAGGCACCGATCCCGTGCAATATTCCTGCCAGCAGAACTTCACCATCCTCTCCACCGATGGTTTCTGGAACGGCGACCCCGGCTTCCAGGTGGATGGAAGTACCGCTGTCGGCAACCAGGACGGCACCGCAGGTCGGCCGATGTTTGACGGCGCACAGGCCGGCACCACGGTGACCACCACCTATACGCGCAACACTTTCTCCGAAACTGGAACAAAGATATCGAACACCACGCCTGCCGGTCAGGATTGCAACAACAATTACAGACGCATCGTCGTCACCCCTGAGACCAAGAGCTGCAGCATCACCACCGTGAGTGGCGTGGCAGGTGCAGAAACCTGCACCTCGGCAGTCTCGGGCAGCAAGTACTACATGAGTCCCTATACATACGACAAGACCACCTGCGTTTACAAGAACGACGTATCCGCCCCCAGTTCGACCTCCTGGGTCGGGGCATCACCCGTCACCACAGCAGGCACCGGCGGCGGCAGCAGCGACAGTCTTGCGGACGTCGCCATGTACTACTACCAGACCGACCTGCGCACGACCGACCTTGGCAACTGTACGGGCGCCATCTCCGGAGAGGACGTTTGCGAGAACAACGTGTTCATCGGCGCCAACGACAACAATACCCAGCAGCACATGACCACCTTCACGCTGGGTATGGGCGCCAGTGGACAGATGACTTATTCGGCCAGTTATCTGAGCGACTCCTCGCCCACCAGCGCTTACGTCGCGGTAAAACTCGGCAGCGAGTCTGACGGCTCCACGATCTGCCCCTGGCAGACGAGCGGCACCACCTGTAACTGGCCGATCCCTGCCTCAGACTCGCTCAAGAACATCGACGACCTGTGGCATGCAGCGGTGAACGGGCGCGGTGCGTATTTCAGCGCCGAAGACCCGACATCGTTATCGGCCGGACTGGCTCAGGCACTGGCCGGCATCAACGCGCGCAAAGGTGCGGCGGCGGCGGCGGCCACCAGTACGCTGAATCCGGTGGCAGGCAACAACTTCGCCTATGTGGCGAGCTATACCACGGTCGCCTGGAAAGGTAACCTGGAATCGCGCGGCATCAACACGGATACCGGCGTAGTAAGCGAGAACGCCACATGGTGCGTGCAGGATGTCGTTGCCAGCACCTGCGCCTCACCTGGCACCATCGTTGCCGAAGTTAGCGGCGACACCACAGTCTATAACTGCGTGACACCGGACTCGGTGATCTGTACAGACGGTGTACTGGAAGGCACGGATTGCAAGATCCAGATGGCAACCGCCTGTACCGGCACCATGAACGCGCTAGTGGCGGATAACAGCGATACCCGTACCATCAAGACGGCAAACAGCACCGGCTCTGGACTGATCGACTTTTCGTTTGCCAACATCACCGCGACGCAAAGATCTTATTTTGCCGCCGCGCATATCGGCACACTGAGCCAATGGTCTACCATGACCGCCACACAGCAAGCTGCAGCGGCCGGTGCGAATCTGGTCAATTTCATGCGCGGTCAATTTGGATATGAGGATCGCGCGTCCAACGCGGTCGACGACCGCCTGTATCGCTATCGGGAAGCTGTCCTCGGTGATGCGCTGGAGTCGCAGCCCAGTTATATGGGCCCCCCGATATTCAGCTACACATACCCAGGATACAGCGGCTTCAAGACCGCGCAGGCCAGCCGCCCCGGCACGGTCTATATGGGTGCCAACGACGGCATGCTGCATGCCTTTGCTGCAGATACCGGCATAGAGCGCTGGGCCTACGTGCCGAGCATGGTGATGTCCAACATGTGGAAGCTGGCGGATACCAACTATGCCACCCTGCATACCAACTATGTCAACGGCAGCCCGATCACTTCGGACGTCTGCACCGCCAACTGTGCAGATGCAGCGACTGCGGTGTGGAAGACCATCATGGTGGCCGGCCTGAACGAGGGTGGACGTGGCTATTACGCTATGGACATCACCGACCCGACCGCCCCCTCACTACTCTGGGAATTCACCACGATGTCCGGCTTGGGAGCGCAATCGGGCTATGACGATGACGATGTCGGTTATAGCTTCGGTCACCCCATCATCACCAGAAAGTCGGACGGCACCTGGGTGGTGCTGGTCACTTCCGGTTACAACAATACCAGCCCCGGCGACGGCAAAGGCTATCTGTATGTCTTGAACGCCGGCACCGGAGCGATCATCAGCAAGATCAGCACCGGAGTAGGCGATACCACCACACCGAGCGGACTTGCCCATATGGTCGCATGGAACGATGACCCGGCCGGGAGTCAAGCCGGCTTTGTGTATGGCGGCGACCTGCAGGGCAACTTGTGGCGTTTCGATATTCACAGCAATAGTAAAATAACGTTCGCTACGCTGTTCTCGGATGCGGCTGGAACCACCCCGCAACCGATCACCACCACACCTGTCCTGGGCAAGATCGCCGGCAAACGCGTGGTATTCGTCGGAACCGGTAAATATCTGGAGACCACCGACTTGCTCACGACCCAGAAGCAGTCCATCTACGCCATCAAGGATGACGATGCGACCACCACCTTGGTCAACCCGCGCAACACGCTGGTCAACCAGACGCTGAGCAACAATACCGACGGAACAGCTACTCGCGTAGCTAGCGACAATGCGGTGAACTTTTATTCCGGCCGCGGCTGGTACGTCGATCTGCCGGACAGCGGGGAGAGGGTGAACATCGATTTCGATCTGGTACAGGGTACGCTGTTGGTCCCGACCATCGTCCCATCCAACACCGTCTGTTCGCCGGGCGGCTATGGCTGGCTGAACTATCTGGATTACAAGACTGGCGGAGCGATCGACGTTTCAACCGGCCTCTCATCGATAAAATATGACTCCACTATCGTCGGTATCAATATCGTCTATATAGGTGGAAAAGCAAAAGCCAGTGTGGTCACCTCGACCGATCCGACACCGGACCTAGTCGACGCAGAGCTCGTCGGACCTGATGATGCTGTCTTCAAATCCAAGCGAGTCATCTGGCGCGAACTGATTCCGTAATCTATGTAGTCTCAAAACACAAAAGCGGCCTGTTGGCCGCTTTTGTGTTTGTATCGCAGGTATTCTTCCCGCCTGTTAGCCCAATGCCTTGGGTATCGGAAACACTACATTTTCCTCTATCCCATCCAGCTCCTTCACCTCACCCGCCCCCAGCGCCTGCAGACGGGCGATCACCTCGGTGACCAGCACTTCAGGGGCGGAAGCACCGGCGCTGATACCGATGTTCTGTTTTCCTTGCAGCCACTCCGCCTGCACTTCACTGGCGTTATCCACCAGATAGGCGGTTACGCCGATGTTCCTGGCGACTTCGCGCAGGCGATTTGAATTGGAGCTGTTCGGTGAGCCGACCACGATGACCAGGTCGCATTGTTGTGCCAACAGCTTCACCGCATCCTGACGGTTCTGGGTGGCGTAACAGATGTCGTCTTTCTTGGGGCCGGTGATCGAGGGGAAGCGCGTCTTGAGCGCGGCAATGATGGTGCTGGCATCGTCCACCGACAGTGTGGTCTGTGTCACGTAAGCCAGATTCTGCTCATCCGCCACTTGCAACTTCTCCACATCGGCGGGGGATTCGACCAGATACATGCCGCCTTCGGCCTGCCCCATGGTGCCTTCCACCTCGGGGTGACCTTTGTGACCGATCATCACGATCTCTTTGTGCTGACCGTGCAGGCGCGAGACTTGAAGATGGACTTTGGTCACCAGCGGACAGGTCGCATCGAACACGGTCAGGTTGCGCACTTCGGCTTCCTGACGCACGGATTGCGGCACGCCGTGCGCGCTGAAGATCAGGATGCTGCCGGGCGGCACATCCTTCAGGTCCTCGATGAAGATCGCGCCCTTGGCCTTCAGCCCCTCGACCACGAACTTGTTGTGCACCACTTCGTGGCGCACATAGATCGGTGCACCGTGCAGCGCGATGGCGCGCTCCACGATCTCGATGGCGCGGTCTACGCCTGCGCAAAAACCGCGCGGATTAGCCAGCAGTACGTTCATGTCTCTTTCCTCGAATACCGTCCCAGATCAGCAATGCGGCCCCGCAGGTGATCGCCGAATCGGCCACGTTGAAGGCGGCGAAGTGATAACCCGCCCAGTGAAAATCCAGAAAGTCGACCACGTAACCATAGGCGATGCGGTCGATCAGATTGCCCAGCGCACCGCCGAGTATCAGCGCCAGCGCCAACGCGAAGAGCTTCTCGGCCTGGTGTTTGCGCAACAGCCAAACGATCCACACCGACGCCACGACAGCGATGAGCGAGAACAGCCAGCGCTGCATGCCGCCGGCATCGCTCAGAAAGCTGAACGCCGCACCGGTGTTATGCGCCAACACCAGATTGAAGAACGAGGTGATCGCAAGCAATTCGCCATAGACGAAGTGGCTGCTGATGGCGAGCTTGCTCGTCTGGTCGAGGACGATGACCACGACTGCCAGCAGCAGCCAGCGCTTAAGCATACTGGCGTGCCTCGCCGTCGCCGAACAGGTTGCTCACGCAGCGACCACACAGCGTGGGATGCGCGGCATCGCTGCCCACATCTTCGCGGTAGTGCCAGCAGCGTTCACATTTCTCGTGGACGCTCGGGGTGACTGTGATCTCCAACTCGCCATCGCGTTGATGCACGTTGGCGCGCGAGGTGATGAGCACGAAGCGCAGGTCATCATCCAGACGCGACAGCAATTCGAAAGTCGCTTTAGGCGCGTACACATCCACCTCGGCCTGCAAGGCGGAACCGATGGCACCGGCGGCACGCTGGTCCTCCAGCTTCTTGTTGACCTGCTCGCGCACGGCGCGGATGTCTGCCCAGCCGCTCACCTGCTCACCGCTCAAACCGCTGTCCGGCAATGCATACCACTGCTGTTCGAACACACTCACCTCGTCGCCGCCGTTCAGCGTCGCCCACACTTCCTCGCCGGTGAAGCTGAGGATGGGCGCGATCAAACGCGCCAGTGACTGCGTGATGTGGTACAGCGCGTTCTGTGCGGAACGTCGTGCTGGCGAAGACTCGCCTGCGGTGTACAGACGGTCTTTCAGGATGTCGAGATAGAATCCGCCCAGGTCTTCCGAGCAGAAGCCTTGCAGCTTCTGCACCGCCAGGTGGAACTCGTAACGATCGTAATCGGCGCGTACATCGTCTTGCAGCTTCTGCATCAGAGCCAGCGCGTAGCGGTCGATCTCCAGCCATTCGGCCACCGGCAGCGCATCGCGCTGCGCATCGAAGTCGCTCACGTTGGCCAGCAGGAAACGCAGCGTGTTGCGGATGCGGCGGTAGCTGTCGGTCACGCGCTTGAGGATCTCGTCGGAGATGGTCAGCTCGCCGGAATAGTCGGTCGCTGCCGTCCACAAGCGCAGCATGTCCGCGCCCATGGTGTCGATCACCTTCTGCGGCGCGATGACATTTCCCTTGGATTTCGACATCTTGTGGCCCTTGCCGTCCACCACGAAGCCGTGCGTGAGCAAGGCATCGTAAGGCGCGCGGCCGTTGATGGCACAGCCGGTCAGCAAGGAAGACTGGAACCAGCCGCGATGCTGATCGGAACCTTCCAGATACAGATCGGCCGGTGAACGCAGACCTGCGCGTTTCGCCAGCACGGCGTAATGCGTCGCACCGGAATCGAACCACACGTCCAGCGTGTCGGTCAGTTTGCGGTAGTGCGCCGCATCGTCGCCCAGCAGGTCGGCGCTGTTCAGCGAGAACCATGCCTCGATGCCGACTTGTTCCACGCGCTTCGCCACTTGTTCCAGCAGCTCCGGCGTGCGCGGATGCAGTTGCAATGTCTCTTTGTGCACGAAGAAAGGCATCGGCACGCCCCAGTTACGCTGACGCGACACGCACCAGTCGGGACGGTTCTTGATCATCGCCTCGATGCGCGCACGGCCCCAGGACGGGAAGAACTTGGTATCAGCGACCGCATCATTGGCCAGTGCACGCAAGCTCACGCCCTCCTCGCCCTGCTCCATGCCGATGAACCACTGCGGCGTGGCGCGGAAGATGATCGGTGTCTTGTGGCGCCAGCAATGCGGATAGCTGTGCGTCATCTTCTCCTGATGCAGCAGGTGGCCGCTGGCTGCCAGCGCCTGCAGCACGATCTCGTTGGCCTTCCACACGAACACACCGGCCAGCGGCGTCTCGCCCACCGGCAATGTGGTAGAGATGAACTTGCCGTCGTCGCCGACCGGATTCTCCACCGGCAGGCTGTACTTCTGGCCGACCACATAGTCGTCCACACCGTGCGCCGGTGCGGTATGCACCAGGCCGGTACCGGCTTCCAGCGTGACGTGTTCGCCGCAGATGATGGGCACGATGCGGTCGTAGAACGGATGCTGCAGCGGCAGGTTCTCCAACGCCGAACCGTAGCAGGTGGCCGCGAGACCGTCGCCACGGTCGTTGTGACCAGCTAGCTGGTAGCGCTTCAGGCAATCAGTCGCCAAGTCGAACGCCAGGATCAGATAGCCCTTGTCAGTACGGATCAGGTCGTATTCCAGCTTGGGATGCACGCTCACACCCTGGTTGGCAGGCAACGTCCACGGCGTGGTGGTCCAGATCACCGCATAGACTTTGGCACTGCCGGGCAACGACACGCCGAAGGCCTTGCCCACCGCCTCGACGTCCTTCACCTCGAAGCCTACGTCGATGGCGGGCGATACCTTGTCCTCGTATTCCACTTCAGCCTCAGCCAAAGCGGATTGGCAATCCAGACACCAGTTCACCGGCTTGCGCCCCTGATACAGGTAACCGTTCTGCTGGATCTGACCCAGCGCGCGGATGATGTCTGCCTCGGTCTTGAAATCCATGGTCAGGTAGGGATTATCCCAATCACCCAGCACTCCCAGACGGATGAAGTCCTTCTTCTGGCGCTCGACCTGTTCCTTGGCGTACTCGCGGCACAGTTCGCGGAACTGCGACGGCGGGATGGCTTTGCCGTGTTTCTTCTCCACCTGCAACTCGATAGGCAGACCGTGGCAGTCCCAGCCCGGCACGTAAGGTGCGTCGAAACCGCTCAGCGTCTTGCTCTTGATGATGATGTCCTTGAGCACCTTGTTCACCGCGTGGCCGATGTGGATGTCACCGTTCGCATACGGCGGGCCGTCGTGCAGGATGAACTGCGGGCGTCCCTTGGCCGCCTTGCGGATGCGCTGGTAGCGCTGCTGCGCCTGCCAGTGCGCCAGCATCAGCGGCTCGCGCTTGGCGAGGTCACCACGCATGGGGAACGCCGTGTCGGGCAGGTTCAGGGGATATTTTTTCTTGTCTTCACTCATGATCGATAAACCATTGCTTTGCATTATTCACATCCGACGCGATCTGCCGCGTCAGCGCTTCCAAACCGTCGAACTTCATCTCATCGCGCAACTTGTGCAGGAATTCCACCCGCAGATGCTTGCCGTATATCTGCTGCGCGAACTCGAACAGATGCACTTCCAGCACATATTTCGCATCGTGCTTCAGCGTCGGCCGCAGGCCCAGGCTGGCCACGCCCTGCAACACGCCGATACCGTCCGAATGCACCTGCACCACATACACGCCCTTCAGCGGCGGCAGGTTGTGCTTCATCTGGATGTTCGCCGTGGGGTAACCCAGCTTGCGACCCATCGCATCGCCATGCACCACGCGCCCGCTGATACTGTAAGGGCGACCCAGATAGTCGCGGGCGACATCCAGCTTGCCTTCCGCCAGCGCCGTACGGATCGCCGTACTGGAGACGCGCACCCCGTCGAACAGCACGCTATGCATCGCCACCGCCTCGAAACCGTGTTGCGTCCCAGCCTGCTGCATCAACGCAAAGTCACCGCCGCGCCCGCTGCCGAAACGGAAATCGTCACCGATCAGCACATGTTTGGCACATAACGCTTGCGCCAGGGTCAGCACGAAATCGTCCGCTGTACGTTGTGCGAACACCTTATCAAAGGGGCACACATACACCCGGTCTATGCCCATCCCGCGGAACAGCTCCAGCTTTTCGCGCAGACTGGTGAGTCGCGCCGGTGCCTGCTGCGGGGTGAAGAATTCGCGCGGATGCGGCTCGAAGGTCACCACCGCCGTCTGCAAACCGCGTGCCTGCGCCGTCTCGCGCAATTCCTGCAGCATCGCCTGATGCCCGAGATGCACCCCGTCGAAATTGCCGATGGTGACCGCCAGAGGTCGAAAATCCGTAGAATGGAGGCCGCGTAGAATCTGCATAGGGCGCGGATTATACAGCCTTACACCCCGTAATCACCCCCGCCAAAAAGGTAAAACATGCTGAGCTACCCACGCGTTGCGATAGATTTCATGAACAACGACCACGCCGAGTTCGTCGCCCTGCGCAAACACCTGCTCGACCTGCTGCATTCGGGCGCGGATCACACGCAAGTGGATGCCATGCTGGACACCCTGCTGGAACACACCCGTCTCCATTTCGCCGAGGAAGAGCAGCTGATGCTGTCGGTCCAGTTCCCGCCCTACCCGATGCACAAGGGCGAGCACGACAAAGTGCTGGCCGACATGATCGCCCGCGCCGAAAACTGGAAGACCTCACGCAACAGCAAAGACCTCAGCAGCTGGCTGGAACACGCGGTACGCGACTGGTTCGTCAATCATGTGAGCAGCATGGATTTCGTCACCGCCGCCTACATCCAGGCGCGGAGTGCATGATGAGTGAAGCGGTATTCGACCATAGCCGCTTCGTGCAAGCCCATGCGGCCATGCTTGAACTGTTGGACAAAAATGCTGCCGAAGCCGCACTGAACGAAGCACTGGCGGCCATGCAGGACAGCTTGCAGCAACAATTCTCGAAAGAGGAACAAGCCATGCAAACCGCCCAGTTCGGCCCGCTGGATGCGCACAAAAAAGACCACGACCAGGCGCTGGAACGCCTGTCTGCGCGCGTCGCGCAATGGCAGGAAACATACGATCGGCAAGCCTTGCTGGAATATCTGGAGGGGCCGTTCTCGGACTGGTTCGTGCGTCACGTCAACTCACGCGACTTCATCACCGCACAGCGGCTGTCGCTGGGCGTCTAGCGTTGCGGCGGTACCAGTCCGCGCAGTTTGAAGCAACTCGGATTCGGCGTACCGTCCAGCTCATACTCATTGAACTCGCGGCACACCTGCGGACGCGCGTCATAGATGCCGCATCGCACCGCCTGCCCCACCTCGCCCTCCAGCGCGATGCAGCGCGGCGGATAGATATCCGTGCCCTGCATGCAAAAGGAATATTCATTGAGTCGATTGGTGAGTTTGAGCGGCACATAGCCACCGGGGGAGACATCCACTTCCTCGCGATGCAGCACGATGCGGAAGTGCGCGCAGCATGCGCCGCAAGTCAGGCAGGGATTTCCCTCACTCATTCCCTGACAACTTCAGCGTGCAAGTCGTGCTCGTCGGAACCGGTGATCTTCACCGTGACGAACTCGCCTACTTCCAGGTCCTCACCGTCGATGTAGACCAGTCCGTCGATCTCCGGCGCATCGGCGCTGCTGCGTGCAATGGAGCCTTGTTCATCCACGTCGTCCACCAGCACGGTCATAGTCTGACCGACCTTCTTGGCCAGCTTCTCCGCGCTGATCTCCTCTTGCAGGTACATCAAACGCGCGAGGCGTTCTTCCTGTTCTTCGGGGTCGATATGGTCGGGCAACGCATTGGCGGCAGCACCTTCGATCGGCGAATACTTGAACGCGCCGACGCGGTCGAGTTGCGCTTCTTCGATGAAGTCGAGCAGTTCTTCGAACTCTTCTTCCGTTTCGCCGGGGAAGCCGACGATGAAGGTGCTACGCAGGGTGATGTCCGGACAGATCTCGCGCCATCTTTTGATGCGCGTCAGCACGTTCTCGCTGCTGGCCGGGCGTTTCATCAGTTTGAGGATGCGCTCGTTGGCATGTTGGAACGGAATGTCCAGGTAGGGCAGGATCTTGCCTTCCGCCATCAGCGGAATGACATCGTCCACGCTGGGATACGGGTAGACGTAATGCAAGCGCGTCCACACGCCGAGGTCGCCCAGTGCGCCCGCCAGTTCGGTCATGCGTGTCTTCAGCGGCTTTCCTTGCCAGAAGCCGGTGCGGTATTTCATGTCCACGCCATAGGCCGAGGTGTCCTGCGAGATGACCAGCAGTTCCTTCACGCCGGACTCGACCAGCTTCTCCGCTTCGGCCATCACGTCATGCACGGGACGGCTGACCAGATCGCCGCGCAGGCTGGGGATGATGCAGAAGGTGCAACTGTGGTTACAGCCTTCGGAGATCTTCAGGTAGGCGAAATGCTGCGGCGTGAGGCGCACGCCCTGCGGCGGCACCAGATCGGTATAGGGGTCGTGCAGGCGCGGCAGATGCTGGTGCACTGCGTTCATCACCGCTTCGGTCTCGTGCGGGCCGGTCACCGCGAGCACCTTGGGATGCGTCCTTTGCACGATGTCGCCCTTGGCACCCAGACAGCCGGTGACGATGACGCGGCCGTTCTCCTGCAAGGCTTCGCCGATGGCTTCCAGCGACTCGGCCACCGCGCTGTCGATGAAGCCGCAGGTGTTGACCACCACCAGATCGGCTTCCTGATAGCTGGGCGTGAGTTGGTAACCTTCGGCCTGCATGCGCGTGAGGATGAGCTCGGAATCGGATGCCGCCTTGGGGCAACCGAGCGAGACGAAACCGATCTTGGGTTGAGTTTTACTCATGACGTATTCCTGTAGATTCTTCCGGCCGTTCCAGCGTCGCGTCGATCAGCGAGACCGGGTCTTCGATGGGCTCCAGATGGGTGGTGATGTGGCTGAACGGCACGGCGGCACGGATCTCGGCTTCGATCTGTTCGACCAAGTCGTGGCCGCGCTGCACCGTCCACTTGCCCGGTACCAGCACGTGCATGGAAATGAAGGCCTGCCGCCCGGCTTCGCGCGTACGCAGCGCATGGAAATCAAGACCTTGTGCCCGGTACTTCTCCAGCACGACTTCGATGGCGTCGATATGCTCCTGCGGGATGGCGGCATCCATCAGGCCGGAAGCCGAGCGGTGCAGCAACTGCCAGCCAGTCCACACGATGTTCGCCGCCACCAGCAGCGCGATCAGCGGGTCCAGCCACAGCCAACCGCTCAGCCACACCAGCGCCACGCCGATGATGACGCCGACCGAGGTCCACACGTCGGTCATCAGATGCTTGGCATCCGCTTCCAGTGTGATTGAATTGTAGGCGCGTCCGGCCTTGAGCAATTGGCGCGCGGCGAACAGATTGATGAGCGAAGCGACCACCGACACAGCCAAGCCGACACCGACCTCGGCCAGCGCCTGCGGATGCAGCAAACGGTCGATAGCCGCGTATGCGATGCTGAATGCCGCCAGCAGAATGAGGAAACCTTCGAACGCGCTGGAGAAATACTCCGCCTTGCCGTGGCCGTAGGCATGCTTCTCATCGGCGGGAATAGCTGCCAGTGTCAGCACGTACAAAGCCATCAGCGCACCGGCCAGATTGACGAAGGATTCCAGTGCATCCGACAGCAGACCGACCGAGCCGGTCAGCCACCATGCCAAGCCCTTGAGCAGGATGGTGGCGACGGCGGCCGCGATGGACAGCCAGGCGAAACGGGTCAGATCGGCATGCATCTCAGACCCCGGTCGCAATACCGACCAAGCCAACGGTCGCCACGCCCAGCACGATCAACACCACCTGTTGCACGGTATCGCGCATCCGGGTGCGTTTGTGCAGACCGGGAATGAGGTCGGCCACGGCGACATAGATCATGCTGGCCCCCGAGAGCGCGAGGATGTAGGGCGTCCACGACTGCAAGCCTTGCAGCGCGTAATAGGCCAGCACGCCGCCCACCAGCGTGGCGAAGCTGGAGATCAGGTTGAGCTGGAACGCGCGCAGCTTGCTGTAACCGGAATGCAGCAGGATGAGGAAATCGCCGACTTCCTGCGGGATCTCGTGCGCAATGATGGCCAGCGCGGTGACGATGCCCAGATTGATGTCGACCATGAAGGCGGCGGCGATGATGATGCCGTCCACGAAATTGTGGAAAGTGTCACCGATGATGAGCATGGTGCCGCTGCGGCCGTGGTCGTGATCATGGGATGAAGGCTCAAGCGGCTCGTGCGCTTCGCAATGGTCATGGTGGCAATGACGCCAGATCAACACCTTCTCCAACGTGAAGAACAGCAGGATGCCGAGCAGCACAGTGCCACTCACGGCGGCGGTGTCGCCGGCCAGATCGATCGCTTCCGGCAGGATGTCGAGGAACACCGCGCCCAGCAGCGCACCGATGGCATAGCTGACCAGCATGCCGATCCAGTGCGTGCGCGCATTCAGCGCGAACAGCGCGGCAGCGGCGACGCTCAGCACGCCGCCGAACAGGCTGGCGACGATGATCCAGGTCAGGACGGACATATCAGGTCAGGGGAATACGGGGCGCGCATTGTACCCGACGCGGCGCTATTCCCCCAGCACCACATCCTTGGTCTCGGGCAGGAACAGCAGGCCGATGACCGAGGCCATGATCAGCATGCCGACCGGATACCAAAGTCCCGCCATCACATCGCCCGCCTGCACCGACAACAGGGTCACCATGAACGGCGACAGGCCGCCTATCCAGCCCGCACTCAGGTTGTGCGGCAACGCGGCAGCAGTGTAGCGATTGCGTGCCTTGAACAGTTCCGGCAGCACGGCCGTCTGCGGCCCGGTGATGAGGCCGACCGCGACCACCGGTATCAGCAGCAGCAGGAACAACATCACCGTGTTGGCCTGCTTGCTGTCGGCTTGTGCAGTCCAGCCTTTGGATCGCAGTGCTGCGCTCAGGGCATCAGGGTCGAAGCCGCTGACTTCGACATCCGCACCGATACGCACCACCGCCCCCTCGCCCGGCTCGGTGCTGTGCACGATGCCGTTCTTGATGAAGAACTCCTGATTGCGTGCGCATTCGCTCTTCGCCTTCTGGAAGGGACTGTAGTCGCAGTCAGTGCCGGACAGTGTCACCGACACTTCGCTGTTGAATCGCTCCAGCGCGGGATTGCCGAAATGCTGCAGCCCGTTGAACACCGGGATGATGGTGATCGCCCCCAGCAGCAAGCCGGCCAGCAGCACCGGACGACGCCCGATGCGGTCGGACAGCCAGCCGCACCATATGGTGAGCGGGAACAGCACCAGCGTGGAGAGCATCACCAGCGTGCTGGCGAGTTGCGCATCCAGCCGCACCACGCTCTTCAAAAACACGTTGGCATACACCTGCGAGGTGAAGAACAACAAAGAACCGCCCGCCGAGATACAGAAGAACAACAGCGCCATGCCCTTCAGGGTCTGCCGGTCGCGGAAGCATTCGCGCAACGGTGCCTGCGACACGCGGCCCTGTTCCTGCAATTCCTTGAACACAGGCGATTCTTCCAGACTCATGCGCGTCTTGATCGAGATGTACAACAGCACCACCGAGAACAGGAACGGTATGCGCCAGCCCCAGCTGCTGAACTCCGCATCATCGAGGAACTGGTGCAGCAACACGATCTGGAGGGTGGAGACCAGAATACCCAGCGGCCCCATCAGTTGCAGCACGCTGGTATAGAAACCGCGTCGGCCTTCGGGCGCATGTTCGGTCAGATAGACCGCCACACCACCGATCTCGCCGCCCACCGCAAAACCTTGCAGCAAGCGCAGCAACAGCAACAATGCCGGAGCCAGCATACCGACCTGCGCATACGTCGGCAGCAAACCGACCAGGAAGGTGGAGGCACCCATCAATGAGATCGTCACCAGGAAGATCGGGCGACGACCGTAACGATCGGCCAAAGTACCGAACAGCGCTGACCCCAAAGGCCGCACGATCATGCCCACGCCGAATGCCGCCAGACTCGCCAGCAAGGCGGCAGTCGCATCTTCCGGCGGGAAGAACAGCACACTGAAGTAGGTCGCCAAGGTGGCGAAGGTGAGGAAGTCATACCACTCGAGGAAGGTGCCGAAACAGGCGGCGAGCACCACTTTGCGCTGCTTGGGAGTGATTGTATTCATAGCTGCTGACTACGTTATGGGAACAGCGGTGGGATATAAAGCATATGCTGACGCTTGTCCACCCGGGCGCTTGATTTACGGTGTGGCGAGACACACAATGTAGCCGCAATGAACCATTCGTCGCAGTCCGCTGTCACAAGCGCGGCCCTTAACTTCCGGAGATCACGATGAGAACCCATTCCCTGCTACCCCTTTCTGCCATCGCCTTGCTGCTGTCCGCCTGCGCCACACCCGACGCCGGCAAGCCGGTCACCTATCAGGATGTGAATTCCACCGGTGTCGTGGCCGGTGTGGGCGTGGAGAGTCAGGATGTGACCGCTGTCACCGATGCGATGGTGAAAGACATCCTCGCCACGCCCGAAGTGGTGAAGCGCAGTCAGGCGGCACGCGTCATCCTCGATGCGGCCTATTTCGAGAACGAGAGCAGCCAGCGCATCAACAAGAACCTGCTGGTGGATCGTCTGCGCATCAATCTGCAGCGCGCGGCCCAAGGCAAACTGCAGTTCGTCTCGCGCGAATCGGCCGACATGGTCGCGCAGGAACGTGACATGAAGCGCCAGGGCACGACCGACGCCGGCACACTCAAACAAGCCAAGGCAACCGCCGGTGCTGACTATCGCCTGATCGGTCGCATCAACTCGCTGGATGCGCGCAGCGCACAGAGCGGCACGGTGGAACGCTACACCCAGATCACCTTCGAACTGATCGATCTGGAGACTTCACTCAGCATCTGGTCCAACCTGTATGAGTTCAAGAAGGGCGGCCAGGACGATGCGGTCTATCGCTGATCCTTCAGCGACGACCCGCTTCGTTCCCCGCGCGCTGGCGTGCGCCCTCTGGCTGACCCTGTCCGGCTGCGCTTCGACGGGACTCGATAGCGAGCCGGTCCAACCGGGACGCATCGAACAACTGCTGGAGCCTAAAGCGGAAGTGCCGCCTGCCATGCGTCCTTTCGTGCTGCGCGATCAGGAACAAGGCCGCCGCGACCGCGTGCTGAACGAGGCGATGGCGGGGCTGACCGCGCTGGAACTGTCGCAACCGGATATCGCCCAGCGCCTGCTGTCCGACGCGCAAGCGCTGATCGAGACCATCTATGCGCACGATCCGGCAGCCAACCGCGCGCGCAGTAATTTCGTGCCGGAGGCCGACAAGGATTTTAAGGGCGACCCTTACGAACGTGCCATGGTCGGCTACTACCTCGCCCTCGCCGATTTCTCCGATCCCGATCTGGACAACGCGCGCGCCGACCTGCGTTTCGCCGAGATACAGGACACCATGTCCGCGTCGGAGACCTTCCAGAGCGATATGGTCATCATGCCGCTCATTCGCGGCTGGCTGTACAACTGCTCGGGACGCAGCGCACAGGCGAAGGACGAATTCGCCGCCGTGCGCAAAGCGAAACCGGGTATCAAGCCCCCCGCCGCCACCGATAACGTGTTGCTGATCGCCGAGGTCGGCCGGGCACCGGGCAAGGTCGCCACCGGACGCCATCAGGAAGAACTGCGCTACGCGCGGCGCGACGACGGCACGATACGCGGCGTCACCTACACGCAAGGCGCGCAACTACTGGTGGGGCAACAGATCGAAGACGTGTACTGGCAAGCCTCCACACGCGGCGGGCGCGCGGTGGACAAGATACTGGCGGGCAAGGCTTCGTTCCGCAATACCGCCGAGGGCATCGCGACCGGCGCTGCCGTATTCGCACACATCTCTTCCGATCTGGCGCGCAATGCAGCCCGACGCAGAGACAGTGATGATGCCAACCAGTACGCCGGACTGGCACTGCTCGGCATACTGGTCAGCATCGGCAGCGACATCGTCGCCGCCTCCACCCATCCTGAAGCCGATACGCGCACCTGGTCGAGCCTACCCGACCGCATCTATGTGGCGACCACGCAAGCGGATGTGAATGCCGAGCAGCTGCCGTGGTCATTGGGTTTCCATGATGCGAAGGGCGCGCTGCAAAGTGCGGTGGAGATGAAGACCTTCCGTTCCGGTGCCTGCATGCTGGTGTGGGGCAGGCAGTATCCGGGCAGTTATCCCTCCAGCTGGACGGACAGCTCACTAAGACACGAAGCAGCGGTGCATGAGAGCTGCAAAGGTGATTGCAGTTCGATCGCCGAACAGGCGACACTCGATGCCAGGAATTTCAATACCTCGCTGGCACCACTCGCCGCGCCAGACGTGGCTCCCGACAATGTTGATTCGGGCGTCACTTTCAGGCGCAGAATATTCCTCACCAACCCGAACTGACCGGACAACCCCACCTTACCCACAGGAGAACATCATGCTGAAAAAGACACTTTCCATCCTGCTATTGAGCTTCATGGCCGCGTGCCAGTCCTTGCCCGATGCAACCATCATCATGATCGACGAAGACCATCTGGAAGACGTGGTCGAAGTGAACGACGTGCAATCCGGACGCACCGCCACCGGCACCCTGCGCGTGTGGGGCGAGTTGAAGAACCTCACTGACCAGCGTGTACTGATCGAGGTGCGCGCCGCATTCCGTGGCGACGACGGGCGTGTAGTGGAGAAGGCAGGCGGCTGGACCCGCGTGTTCATCGACCCGAATTCCACTCAGGATATGGAACTGCTTTCCACCGTCAACGATGCGGAAGAGTTCTTGCTGGAAGTGCGTGAGGGAAAGCAGTAAGGAGTTGACTCAGGCGAGCCAGATGAAGCTACCCATGCGCCCGGTCACGCGGTCGGGGCGGGGCGTTTCGCCCAACTATTGCTCTTGCGCCGAGTCCTGCAAATTTCGCGCGAACTTTAGTTGCGATGAGTGGCCAAGCCCAATAGCAGCTTAACGAAACGGGTGCGGGTGTCTACCCCGAGCTTGGCATATATCTGTTTGACTTGACTGTTCACAGTATTAGGGCGAGTGCCAAGTTTCTTTGCCACTTCCTGCGTGGAGCCTGATTCCAGCAACGTCACCGCCACCTTCGCCTCGGCCGGTGTCAGGCCATAGGCACTTTGCAGCAGCGCCGGATCAACATGCACCTCCTGCGCGCCATCGGAAATGAACACGATGGCAGCGTACGCGCCGCGATCCCCGCCAAATTCGCCATGTTCACCGAGCGCGGAGAACTGCAGGGTATAGCTCGCCACACCGGAAATGCGCTGAATAGAGACACAACTGGAGAAATGCGGCGTGTCAAAGGGATCGCGACTCAAGGTCGCACTGATCGCATCGCCGATTGCCTTGCAGGCCGCAGCATTTTCCGCGACCAGATCGCCATGACACGCACTATGGGTAAGCTTGCGCAAACGCAGGCCGTCACCCTCTTCCAGCATGCGTTGCGCGGAACGATTGACGAAGGACACTGCACCGTTCGCATCGATAAGCAACACGCCAGCGGATAATCGGTCAAGTGCCACCAAGGTGGTGGCCGCGGTGAGTTCAGCAGAACGCAGGCGCTGCATCACACCCAGCGAACGCGAGATGTGCGGCAAGATCAAACGCATCTTGTTGCGATCTTCTTCGTTAAGGGTCGGAGTATCCAGCCCGCGCATCAGCGCACAAGTGGCCGGCATTGAGTTGGTTGAATCAAGGCCGAAGATATGCCGCCCAGCATCTGCCCCATGTGCGGCCTTTGGGAGAAGAATTCCTTGTATATCTTCGATTCAATCAATTTTTCGCGCGGCACCATGTCTTCGCCGATGACAACATTCCCGTCAAAGAACACGCCTCTCTCAATTCCGGCATGGATCCACACATCTTCTTGCTGATACTTGTTGGTATAAAGATCCATATGCGGCTGATCCAGCCCATGATTGAAAAAGTAGCCGCCGGTTTGAGGGGTGTGTAGCGTGGTAAAGACAATGCACTGCGGCATCTGCATATATTCGGAGATGGACGGGAGAATGTCTTTTGTCCAGCGACTGGGGTCTGTCGCCCCTTCGTAAATCAATCCAATCAACTCGCTAAGGCGCGTCAATTCCTCGTTTCTGCCATCCATTCCCCATCTCCCTTTACACCCTGCTTCGATACCCAGTTCTCAAGTTTTTAAGCTAGCCAGATGAAGGTTCCCATGCGCCCGGTCACGCCGTCGCGGCGGTAAGAGAAGAAGCAGTCAGGCTCGCCATAGGTACAGCGCCCGCCGCCGTGGATGGACGTGATACCGAGTGCGTTCAGACGCTGATGCGCCAGCAGATAGAGATCGGCCCGGTACTTGCCCGATTCGCCCTGCGCAACGAAGGCTTCCTTTGCTTGCGCATGCTGCGCGATGAAAGCCTCGCGCACTTCCGCGCCGACTTCGAAGTGTGTCTGGCTGATGGCCGGGCCCAGCCAGGCCAGCAACTTGTGCGGTGCGACATCCATCGCTTTCACCGTCGCTTCGATCACCCCGTCGCACAAACTGCGCCAGCCCGCATGCACTGCAGCGACCACCGTGCCATCCTCATCACACAGCAGCACCGGCAGACAATCCGCCGTCATCACCACGCATACCGAACCGCGATGTCGAGCGATGCTGGCATCGGCCACCACCCGGCATGCGGCCGCATCGGCATTCGCCACCACGGTGCCGTGCACCTGCTCCAGCCATACCGGTTCGGTGGGCAGCAACGCGGAAAGTGACTGGCGGTTGTGATTCACCCGCAGCGGGTCATCGCCCACATGCAGACCGAGGTTCATCGAATCGTAAGGAGACTGGCTCACACCGCCGGTGCGGGTGGTCTGCATCGCCCTGACGTTGACCGGTGCCGGCCAGTCGGGAGCGATATAGGGATCACACGACTTCATCGCTCGCTGCCTCGATCGCCTCCAGCAAATCGTCCATGTCGTCCGGCAGCGGTGTATCGAACTCCATGCGTTTGCCGGTGGTGGGATGATCCAGCGCCAGTTTCCAGGCATGCAAGGCCTGACGCGGGAATTTGATCAGGATCTCCTGCAAGGCCGGCACACATTTCTGCACGCCCTTGATGTAAAGCGTATCGCCCACCAGCGGATGATCGAGGTAGGACATGTGCACGCGGATCTGGTGGGTACGCCCGGTCTCCAGCTTGCAACGCACCAGCGTGCAACTGTGGAAACGTTGTTCGACATGGACATGGGTGATGGCTTCCTTGCCGCTCTCGGTCACCGCCATCTTCACGCGCTGCGTGGGATGGCGACCGATCGGCACGTTGACCGTGTAATCGCGGTCCACCTCGCCCCACACCAGCGCCAGATATTCGCGTTTCACGCTGCGCGCCTGCATCTGCCGCACCAGTGCGGTCTGCGCCACCAGCGTCTTGGCCACCACCATCAGACCGCTGGTGTCCTTGTCCAGACGGTGAACGATGCCCGCGCGCGGCACTTCGTTCAGCTCGGGCGCATGGAACAGCAAGCCGTTCAGCAACGTCCCCTGCCAGTTGCCGCTGCCTGGATGCACCACCAGCCCCACCGGCTTGTTGATGACGAGGATCGCGTCGTCTTCGTAAATGATGTCCAGCGGGATGTCTTCCGGCTCGGCCACCATCTCTGAAGGGTGCGCCTGCGGCAAGACGGTCAGCTTCTCGTTGCCCCACACCTTCTGTTTGACGGTGGCTGTCTTGCCGTTGATCGACACCAGCCCCTGCCCTATCCAGTCTTGCAGGCGGCTACGCGAGTATTCAGGGAGCAATTTGACCAGTATCTGATCCAGACGCAGTCCGCCGAGCTCGGTCGGCACTTTGAACTCAAGCGGGTCGGCGCTATCGTCGTCTTTGCTATAATCGGGTAATTCTTCATCGGGTTCTATCATGCGTCATAGTTTAGCTGTTTTCCTCCTGTTCACGTTAGCTGCTTGCAGTTCGCTTCCCGAAGAGGAAGATACCAAGCTCACCGCGGACGAGTTGTATGCCATGTCCAAGGTCGAGATGCAGGACGAAAGCTACGAGCGCGCCGTCAAGCTGCTGGAGCGCCTGCAATCGCGCTACCCCTACGGCCGCTATGCGCAACAGGCACAACTGGACATCGCCTACGCCTATTACAAACAGGGCGAACCGGCACCCGCGCTGGCCGCGCTGGACCGCTTCATCAAACAGTTCCCCAAGAGCGACGCGCTGGATTATGTGCACTACCTTAAAGGTCTCATCAACTTCGACGAGAACCTGAACAGCTACTTCAGTACCCTGTTCCAGCAAGACCCCGCCGAGCGCGACCCGGTCGCCCTGCGCGCCTCGTTCGACGCATTCAAGGAACTGGTCACGCTTTATCCGGCCAGCCGTTATGCCGAAGACGCACGCCAGCGTATGCAATACCTGCTGGTCACGCTGGCCAAGCACGAGATCGCCATCTCCAGCTATTACCTGCGTCGCGGTGCCTACGTCGCCGCACTCAACCGCGCACAGGGCGTGCTGGCCGACTACCCGGAGACCATGCAAACGCGTGACGCACTGCAGATCATGGTGCAGGCCTATACCCGTCTCGGCATGAACGACCTCAGCCAAGACACGCAACGCGTGCTCGACAGCAACATCGCCAAGGACGGCATCAAGCCCTCGCGGACCTTCTTCAAGGAACGCGAGACGCCGTGGTGGAAGTTCTGGGAGTTGTAAGTTGAAATACTGCGCAGACTGTGGCGCCCCGGTCGAACTGCGCACCCCGCAGGACGACAATCGCGAGCGCTACGTCTGCACCGCCTGCGACACCATCCACTACCAGAACCCCAAGATCATCGTCGGTGCCATCCCCGAATGGGAAGACGGCCGCATCCTGCTCTGCCTTCGCGCCATCGAACCGCGCCACGGACTGTGGACGTTGCCGGCCGGATTCATGGAGAACGGCGAGACCGTTACCCAAGGTGCCGCGCGCGAGACGCTGGAAGAAGCCAACGCCCGCGTCGACATCCACGAACTGCTCGGCCTCTACAACCTGCCCTACATCAACCAGGTGCAGATGCTGTTCCGCGCCACCCTGCTCGACCTCGATTTTTCGCCCGGCGTGGAAAGCCTCGATGTGCAGCTATTCAAGGAAGAAGACATCCCCTGGGAGCAACTCGCCTTCCGCCCGGTGCGCTACGCGCTGGAACACTTCTTCGCCGACCGCAAGCGGGGCGAATTCAAACTGTATAGCGGCGACCTTGCACCACCTACACCCAAAGCCTGAAAGTGTTTGGCTTCCAAGACCCTCGAAACTGAATATATTTGCAAGCCATGAACACCTCAGCACATTTTGATGCGCACCCTGACAGGCCCCCTATCGGCTGGACGTTGATATTCATCGCCTGGCTGATCGCCACGGCATCCACGCTGGGTGCGCTGTTCCTCGGCGAGGTGATGGGCTACACGCCGTGTTTGCTCTGCTGGTATCAGCGCATCGCCATGTTCCCCTTGGTATTGGTGCTGGCTGCAGGCCTGTTCCCTTTCGATGTGCGCGTCGTGCGCTACGCGCTGCCACTGGCACTGGCCGGTTTGGGGCTGGCGCTGTTCCATCTGGCACTCATCGCCGGATGGATACCGGAAAGCATCAAACCCTGCCAGCAAGGCGTGCCGTGTTCCAACGTGGAGGTGGTGTGGCTGGGTTTTGTGACCATTCCCTTATTGTCTGTAATGGCCTTCACCGCCATCGTCGCCCTGCTCCTGATCACCCATATCAAAGGTTCCAAATGAAACAGAAAACCCTATTCATCGTATCCGCCGTCGTTCTGTTGCTGGCCTTTGTCGCCGCTGCCGTGTTCTATTCGGGGCAAAAGGAAGAAGCTGCCAGACAACTCGCCGAAACCAATCGCGCCGCACTGATGCGCATCCATTCGCCCACAATGGGCAATCCCGATGCGCCGGTCGTCATCGTCGAATTCTTCGACCCTGCCTGCGAGACCTGTGGCGCCTTCTACCCCAGAGTCAAAAAACTCATGGCAGCACATCCGGACAAGATACGTCTCGTGCTGCGCTACGCACCGTTCCACGATGGCTCAGACAAAGTGGTCGCCGTCCTGGAAGCGGCACGCAAGCAGGGCAAGTTCTGGCCTGCACTGGAAGCGCTGTTTGCATCCCAGCGCGACTGGACAGCCAACCATACCGCGCAAGTAGGTAAGGTATGGAAGCATCTGGATGGCTTGGGATTGAATATGGAGCAGATGGCTTTCGACATCACCGCCCCGGAGATCGAAGAACTGATCGCGCAAGACCTTGAAGATGCGCGCACCCTGAACGTAACCATGACCCCTGAATATTTCGTGAACGGCAAACCACTGCCGAGTTTTGGTTATGAACAACTGACCGAACTGGTGGATCAGGCGTTGGCGGAAAGTATGCGCTAAAGGACAGTACCGTTACACCCGCCCGATTCAGTTCGGTCGGTAAACAACCCGCAATATTCCCATCGCCCATTCAAGTTTCTGGAACCGGGCGATCTCGCCCCCGCGATCAGGATGACACTGCATGGCAAGGCGGCGATATTGCTGTCTGATCTCGGGATAGTCGGTGGGATGCGAGAGTCCCATCACGACCAAGGCTTTGTCGCGTTGCGCGTCACCGGCGAATCTTTGCCAGAAACCGTCGAGCAGACGCACCACCTCTTGCTCATCGGTAGCGGCGAGGTTATCCAGATCGAGGTAGTAAGCGGCTAGCGGATCAAACAGGGCCGGATGGTCTGATGGTGCGTGGCGAGAAGGTGTCTGCCGTATGGCCAGACAATGTATCTCCAGATCGCTTCGCTGCGCCGCGCGCAGATTGTCGCGCAGCAGATACAGGCAATGGAACAGCAGGAAGTGGCGCTGGAACAGTCCAAGGGGGCTTCTGAAATAATCCTCATCGAACAGACTGACACCGTGCTCGGCCAGTTTTTTCAGCAGCTCATATTCGGTGAGCCCCGCCGGGTGGGTATCCAGGATCTCGCTTAGGACGGACTGGATCCCTTCAATGACAACATGCATAGGAAAGTGGAGTCGATCTCTTTTCAGTCATACACTGCCGTTCCAAAAGCAATTCAACTCCGACACATTTCTTCATTGGCGGTCACTCAACGTATCCACTGCCGATCGCCGAGAGCGGCAGACTCAGTTCCATTTTTGGCACCTGTTTGGCGATCCATGCGATGAAGGTGTTGCTGTTGGGACCGGGGAAGACGGTGTAAGTGTTCTTCCAGGGATATGCTTGTGCGGCCCTGTCCACTTCCGCGATCAGTGCATCGACGCCCGCACCGCGATGCTGTTTGATGATTCTGGGCCGCTCCCCAAACCAGTAGCGATCAGGGAGGTCTGGCGCGACCTGCATCACCGGCTGACCATTGCGAGCGCGCCAGCCGACCACATCGTAGACCGTGTACGTTCTCTCCCCGCTACGCTTGGCGGCGATCCAGGTATGGATGGCGAACCAGCCGCGCCAACCCCATGCATCCGCGCCGAACACGATCAGCACCGCCTCTTCCGTGGTTGCGGGGTCGGGCGCGATGCCGGCCGAAGCGCGACTGGCTGTGCGCCAATCGTTATTGGCACACCCACCGAGCAACAGCGCACCCAGCAGGGTGAAGACCGATAGTGCTCCGAATTTTTTCACTCGATGCACACTCGCCTGCTACTTCCCGCTACTCATCGCAGCGGTGAAGCGTTGCTCAAGTACCGGCTGCTTCTCATACTCATCCAGCGCGGGTGTCATCTCGTCCGCCAGCAGTTCCAGCCGCTTGTCGAAGGACGGGTGGGTCTTGAACATGAGCGCGAGATTGGAGTCGCTGGGATTGATGGATTGCAGGGTCTGCAGCACGGCGGGCAGACCGTAGGGGTCGTAACCGGCGCGGGCAGCGAGTACGACACCCATGCGGTCGGATTCGAACTCGTCCTGCTTATCCAGTCCACGTGCATAGATCTCCGTACCGGCGCTGACCAACTTGGTCAGACGTGGGTCACCGCCTTTGGATTGGATAGCTTCGTTCGCAAATTCGCTTAACAGTTCAGAGCGCGCGCCTTTTTTCAAGGCCAGCAAGTGGTGTTTGCGCAGCACATGCGAGATCTCGTGCGCCAGCACACCGGCCAGTTCCGCTTCGCTGTTCATGCGCGCGAGCAGCCCCTTGGTGATGAACACGTAGCCGCCCGGGGCGGCGAAGGCGTTGATATCCGGATCGTCCAGCACGCCGAACTGCCAAGGGATGTCTGGGCGCTCGGTCTGCAACGCGATCCAGCGGCCGATACGGTTCACATAGCGCTGCACTTCGGGGTTGTCGAGCAAGGGCGCGGCACCCAGCAGGTTGCTGGCGATGCCAGTGCCCAGCTCGATCTCCTGCGGCTCACTCACGTCCTCGTTGGCCTTCTTGATCTTCTGCACCGTCTTCACGGCCTTCTCCAGATCGAAGTTGCCGAAGTCGAACGCATGCGCCGGAACAGACAGGCTCAGCGCCATCATCAGTAAGAGTGTTCTCATCGCTCACCTCCCGGCAGATAGTCGACCTGTTGCGCTTTCAGCTTCCCCGCCATGGCAAAACGCTTCGCATCCGCCTTGGTGGCGGCATATTTCTGCGCCTCTTCCAGCGCCTGCGGGTTCGGCTTGGCGTTCTTCAGGTCTTCTTCCGACAGGCCGCGCACGCCGGTGGTGACGGTACTGCCGCCGCGTCCGGTCTGCGCCACGTTGAACAATGAGCGCAGGCCGTTGTCGGCGCGGCGCTGCGAGGTGCCGCGTACCAGTTGCAGGCTGAGCATCTTCACCCAGCCGCTGGTCTTGCCGCTCTTCACTTGCGTCCACGAGGCGCGACGCTGCAGCACTTCGACCTTGCTGCGCTCGGGCAGCGTGAGCAGTGTCTGTGCATCGCTGTAGGGCTTGGCCTTTAGCTCCGTACTGCGCAGGGTGATGGCCTCCTCTGCTGCGCAGGCACTGCCGACGAACAGCAGTGCCGCGATGAATGTGATGCAATGTCTCATGCCGATTCTCCTTTTCTGGACGGGGCAAACAGTTCCACATCCTGCTCGCGCCCTTTCACCTTGAACGATCCGAACGACTGGAACTCGAATGCGTCGCCGCAAGCTTGCATGGTCTCGCGCGAGACGAGGATGCGCGACACGCCCTTGGTCAGGCCTTCGATGCGACTGCCCAGGTTCACCGTGTCGCCGATGGCGGTGTATTCGCGGCGCTGCTCGCTGCCGATCAGGCCGACCACGGCGGGACCGCTGTGGATGCCAATACCGACATCAAAGGTCGCATCTTCTTCGCCCAGTTCTTTCTTGAACTTCTGCAACACTTCACCCATCTCCAGCGCGGCTTCCACCGCGTGGCGCGCGTGGTCCGGGTCGTCCAGCGGCGCACCCCAGAAGGCCATGATGCAGTCACCGATGAACTTGTCTAGCGAGCCGCCGTGGCGGAACACCACCTCGACCTGCAAGCTGAAATAACGGTTGAGCAGTTCCACCACCTGCGCCGGCGTGCGCTTCTCGGACAAGGTGGTGAAGCCGCGGATGTCGGAGAACAGGATGGTGATCTGGCGGCTCTCGCCTTGCCGACTGAGACCACCGTGCGCCACCAGCTCCTGCACCACATGCGGATTGACGAAGCGGCTGAACATCTGCACCGCCTGTTCGCGCGATCTGCGTTCGCGCAGATAGGCGCGCAAGGCGAAGGCGACATAGGCCAGCCACGCCAACAGCAACGGTGACAACACCGGCAGCAACATCAGGTTGCCGACTGCAAAGTATTCCGCCAGCAACAGCAACACGGTGACAAGCAGCATGCCCTGCCCCACTTTCAGCGCGTTCATGCCGCGTATGAACACGATGCTCAACACGCCGATCAGCAACAGCGCGAGGCCGCTCGGAAAACCTTCATCAGCGCGGCGCATGGCGCGGCCGTTCTTCAGGTTGTCGATGGCAGTGGCCAGCATCTCCACACCGGGATAGAGGCTGGCCAGCGGCGTCACGCGCACATCATGCATGCCGGTGGCGGCGGTGCCGATGATGACGATCTTGTCCAGCAGCTCATCGGCCGGACGCTGCCGCTGCTCGCGGCCGAAGTCGGCGTACAGGTCGGCATAGGAGATATGTTTGAACGCGCCAGGCTTGCCGCGCCAGGCGAGGATCATGTCGCGCTGCTGCGGCACGTCGTAGCCGAGCTCTTGTGCGACACGCGCGGGCAGCGACGGGATACGCCAGCCGTAGGCTTCGCTGTAAAGCTGATAGCGGCGGCCGACGCCGTCGGCATCTTCCTCGAAGTTGATGGTACCGACGCGCCAATGTTCGGGGTCCAGCGCCAGCGGCGGCAGCATGGCGAGCTTCGCCTTGTCGTCCGCCCCCTCACCGCGTTGCAGACCGAGCATGGGAGCAATGTCGCTGATGGGCGCACCTTGCGCATCCATCACGGCATCGCGCCGCACCATGGGGAAGTAGACATTGTTCAGGCCTTGCAGCGACTGGTTGAAGGCCTCGTCACTGTCGGGGCGGAACGCATCGCGCTCGCTGAACAGGATGTCGAAAACGATGGCTTTGGGTTGCTGCGCAGCGATGCCCTGCAGCAGTTCGCCGTGGACGGCGCGCGGCCAGGGCCAGCGCCCGGCGTCGTTCTCCATCTGCGCCAGGCTGGTATCGTCGATGTCGATGATGACGATGTCGGGATCTGGCGTCAGCGCCGCCGCCTGCATGCGCACAAAAGCATCCGACAACCGGTTCTCCAGCGGAGACAGCGCATGCAGGAACAACAGCTCCAGCAAGGCGAGCAACATGAAAGCCAGCCCGATGTGTTGGGCGCTCTGACGGTCTGCGTTGCGGGGCGCGGTCTGCATGGCTTTATTCTGCCTGATTCCGCATGAAATCAGCGACTTTCTGGAATGCGGCCATCAGCTCCTTGCGCAACGCCTCGTCCTCCACCACGTCGTCCACTGCCTGCGACATGCACATCATCCACTGGTTGCGCTCTTCGTCGCCGATAGCGAAAGGCATGTGACGCTGGCGCAAGCGCGGATGACCGAACTTCTCCACATACAGTTGCGGCCCGCCCATCCAGCCGTTGAGGAACATGAACAGTTTGTCCTCCGCACTTTTCAGGCTGATGTGGTGCATCTTGCGGATGCGATGCGCCTCGGGCAACTCGTCCATCAGTTGATAGAAACGCTGCACCAGCTCACGTATCTTGGCTTCGCCGCCGATGCGCCGGTAATGGTCGTTCTGGGGTTCTGTCGCTTGCATGTTCACTCCGTAAAGAATCTTGTGTTCAGTTCTTGCAGACCGAGCATCTCCAGTATCTCGCTCAATCTTTGTGCCGCCTTCTGGCGCGGCAGGTCTTTGTAGCTGGCGACGATGAGCTCGTTCTTCATCGAATGCTCCCAGCCCACCAGCTCGGTCACCGTTACCTGATAACCGTGTGCTTCCAGTTGCAGGCAACGCAGCACGTTGGTGGCGTGGCTGCCGAACTCGCGTGTGTGGATGGGGTGCCGCCACAGTTCGGTCAGCGTGTTCTTCAATGCCGCGCCCTTGTTCTTGCGCAGCACGGAGGCGACCTCGGCCTGACAACACGGCACCAACACGATGTGTCTGGCCTGCTTGGCCAGCGCGAAGCGGATGGCATCGTCGGTTGCGGTGTTGCAGGCATGCAGCGCAGTCACCACATCCACCTGCGCGGGCAACTGGTCCGAGGTGATGGAATCCGCCACCGACAAGTTGAGGAAGGACATGCCGCCGAAGCCGAGCTGCTGCGCCAGTTCGCGCGAATGGGTGACCAGTTCCTCGCGTGTCTCGATGCCGTAGATATGCGAAGCATCCTTCAACGCCTTGAAGAAAAGATCGTACAGGATGAAGCCCAGATACGACTTGCCCGCGCCGTGGTCGACCAGCGTCAATGCCTCACGCTCGTTCTTCACCTCCTGCAACAAGGGCTCGATGAACTGGTACAGGTGATACACCTGCTTCAGCTTGCGGCGCGAATCCTGGTTCATCTTGCCGTCGCGCGTGAGGATGTGCAGCGCCTTCAGCAGTTCGACGGACTGGCCGGGGCGGATCTCGGGGTACTCGGGAGTTTGTGTTTTCTTCATGTGCTGCATTTTCCTGTATTTCAGATTCGATGCAATGGCGACAACGCCACCAGCAGTTCTTGCGGCAAAGGCGGCACAGTACCGCACATCTGCGCCGCGATGATCTCGGCCGCCAGCCCGGCAGTGAGCAGGCCGCGCGTGCCGTGCGCGAGACTGCAATACAAGCCCGGCACCACCTCGCCCGCCAGTGGCATCGCGCCGGGCACGGAGCAACGCACAGCGGCGCGTCCACTCAACGGCTTTGCGCCGCCCAATGCCTGATACAGCGCAGGCATATGCGCGGATAGTCTGGCGATATTCTCTGCATGGTCGGCCTCGCGAACATCCGTTGCATCATCGTCGAACGCGGAGGTCGCCCCTGCCACATGTTCGCCGTCCAGCGCAGGTGCGCAATAACCTTCGGCACACAGCACGGCTTTCAACATACCGCTGGCTGCCGTGGCGGGGAGCACACTGATCTGGCCGCGCACCGGCTGCAACGGCAAAGCGGCGAACTGTGCCAGCCTCTTCGCCTGGTACGCCGAGCACACTACGGCTTGCTCCGCCTCGATGGCAAAGTCCTCTCCGCTCGCGCGCCAACCGTTTGCAGTCCGCTCCAGTGTAGTGACTTCGCTATCCAGTCGCAGCGTGATGTTCGGATGCTGCGCCAGTCTGGCGCAGACTTCAGGCGGCACTACCCAGCCTCCGGCGGGGAACCACAAGCCGCCGTGTGACATGGCTAAACCCGCCAGCGCCGATGCCTGCTCCGCATCCACCGCTTGCAGCAGATGCGGCGGCCATTCCTGCGTTGCCAATTTGCCGATCCGTTTGGCTTCGGAATCTGTAGCCGCCAGTTGCAGCAAGCCGCATTCGGCACGATGTACATCGTCCACCGGCAACACTGCGTCGAGCAACACCAGGGCGTGACCGTAGGCCGCCAGCACGAAACGATGCAGTGTGTTCATGCCCGCGCCGAAGCGTGCGTGCAGGATACCGCGCGGGTTGCCGGAGGCGGCGCTGGCGAGTTGTGAGGCGGACTCGATCAGCGTGACTGGTATGCCGCGTTGCGCCAAGGCATGTGCCGTGGCGCAACCGGCAAGGCCGCCACCGATGACGAGGGCGCTACGGGGGTGCTCCACTCGCACGCTTGGGGGTGAGGGAGTGAAAATTTGCCCGCATGTCATCTCCCACTTGCGACCATAGCCCGGCACGCGTTTCACCATGAACCCGGCAGCCTGCAGGCTGCGCCGCACCCAGCCAGCGCTGGTGTAGGTCGCCAGCGTCGTCCCCGCATGCGAGGCGCGGGCGACGGCGGCCAGCACGGCTTCGCTCCACATCTCGGGATTCTTTGCGGGAGAGAAGCCGTCGAGAAACCATGCGTCTACGCTATCTGGCGGCAACTGCGGCAGGGCTTGCGCCACATCTTCCATCGCCAATGTCAGACGGATACGACCGTCGGCGAAATGCCAGCGGTTCCAACCCGGCACGCGGCGCTTCCAACCGGAAAGTAAAGCCTCCGCCTGTGCAGCCAGCTCCGGCCACAATGCCAGCGCGGCGCGCAGCGCTTCATCGTCGATGGGGAATCTTTCGGTGCTGAAGAAATCCAGACTGGCACCTGGCGGCGCGGTCTGTTCGAACAAATACCAAGCGCATAAAAAATTGAGCCCGGTACCAAAACCGGTCTCGCCGATGCAAAAGCTGTCGCCATCGCGCAGCGCTGCAAAGCGACGCTCCAGTTCATTGCCTTGCAAGAACACATGGCGCGTCTCTTCCAAACCGGATTCGGTAGAAAAATACACGTCGCCGAAACGGGATGAGAATGGCTGGCCGTCTTTCCAGTCGAGCATGGTGTGATCGGCGGGATTGACCGCCTATAGAGATTCCGAATCTGGAACAGCGGATTATACGCGGCGGCAGGAGATGCCGACCTAGGCCATCCTGGTCAGGCTGGCGAAGAAGAGACTGTCGAATCGACGGCTGAGATGGCTCTTCAATCGTTCGTGCCCATCATCTTCGAAGCGGGAGAATTCGATCTCTGTCAGGAAATCACCTTCATGCACCACAGTGATGAGACTGCGCCCCACAAGCCTCACCAAGGCATGGTCACCGCCCTGAACCAGCGAGGGGATCTTCAGCATGACCGCCACTTCTTTCCCGCTGCAGATATGGTGATCACTACGAATACGCATCGCGCTGGTAGAGATATCGTGGGCGAAACCTTCACGTATCGTGATCGGTTTGCCTTGTTTCTTGCAATCACACAGGAATCGAACCGGCCAGTTCGCTGGATAACGGGTTACATGTGCTTCTTTCATGGCGATTCTCCAAAGCAACATCACACGGAATTCTGGCCAATCGAAGTATCCGCCGTGCATGCATCGCGTCAATATGCCTAACTGCCTATGTAGTTTTGTGGATATATAGGCCATTGCCTATATATTCATCATGACGGGCTATACCTCGCCATGTTTCCGACATCCGGATGGTCTCGACCTTTCATTGTCGATACAATCCGCACGCTTCACATTCCGTAACAACTACACACTCAGGAGACATCGTGATTCGAAACAGCAAACTGATCGCCGCACTGGCATTGAGCGCGGCATGCACCAGCGTACATGCCCTCAATGACCAACCGGCCGCCGCACATAGCGCCCCCACCTCCTTCGCCACAGCACCGGGGGCGCATTTCATCCTCAACGGCGGCCTGACGTATGGCGGTGATACGCTGGTGACAGTGAACTATTCTGATGGCAGCTCCGGCAAAGTGAAGGCGGGGTCGTTCGTTCAACTCGGCGCAGGTATGCTGTATCAAATGCAGGACAAACCGGTCGCGCTGCAGATCACGGCCAACTATCACTATGATCTGGAGCAAGGTTCGAACGGCTCGGTCCTGTTCTACCGCTACCCGATCGAAGCACTGGCCTATTACACCGGCAACGAGCGCTGGCGTCTTGGCGGTGGCGTGCGCTACGTGCTGAATCCGATGCGTACCGTCACGATGAGTGGGAAATATCGCATCTCGTTCGACAATGCATTCGGTCTGGTCGGTGAGACCGGCTATGCGATAACCCCGAACTTCTGGGTGAACGTGCGTGCCGTCCTGGAAAAGTATCAGCCCAATGACTACACCATCAACGACGTGCTCGCGGCCGACATGTCCGCATCCCCGTCGGTCAACGGCAACCATATTGGCGTGAATTTCTCCTATCAATTCTAATGCCACGGCCGGCAGACATATGCCGGCCCCACTTATGAGCAAGCAATCTCTCGACCGCATCCTGCAATCCCAAGGCTTCGGCACCCGCAAATGGTGTACAGGTCTGGTCGCCGACGGCAATGTGAGCATCGGCGGCGAGACCGTCACCGATGACCGCACCCGCTTCGAAACCGACGGGCTGGAATTCAGCGTGTACGACGAACCGTGGCTGTTTCGCGAGCATGTCTACATCGCGCTGCACAAACCCGCCGACTACGAATGCTCGCGCAAACCTTCACACCATCCCGGCGTGCTCTCGCTGCTGCCGGAACAATTCACCAACCGCGACGTGCAGCCGGTCGGAAGGCTGGACCACGACACCACCGGCCTGCTGCTGATGTCGGACGACGGTTCGTTCATCCATAAGCAGTCTTCACCCAAGCACCATGTGCCCAAGGTGTACGTTGCCACCACGCACGATCCGGTCACACCGCAATTGGTCGAGCACTTGTTAAAAGGTGTGAAGCTGAACGATGAGCCCGCCCCGCTATCCGCGGTACTGTGCGAAAAACTGGATGAACACCAACTGAAGATCGTTCTGGAACAGGGCAAATACCACCAGGTGAAGCGCATGCTGGCCGCCGCAGGTAACCATTGCACGGCGCTGTGCCGCACGCAGATCGGCGGGCTGACGCTGGAAGAATTGGGACTGGCGGAGGGTGAGTGGTGTTATCTGGACGAGGCTATGCACGCATCGCTCAAGCCAGCAACCTAGCCTCTAGGCGTTGACGTATTTGCAATAAGTCTCGCGTATGAAGACGATGGCGACCAAGCCCATCAGCGAGAACCCCAGCATAAGACCGATGCCCGCTTGATAGTCGGCCAATCCCAGCGGGGCCGCACTGCCCGCATGCGCACGGTCGATGGCCCAGCCCACCAGCGGTTGCAGGATGGCGGTGCCGAGGAAGGCACCGACATTGACCACGCTGGTGGCCATGCCGGACAGTGCGGGCGGATTGACTTCTTTCGCGCAGGCCCAGCTCAGGGTGAAGCTGGGGGCGGCCAGCCCCATCACGAAGAACAGCGTATGACTAGCCACACTGCCCATCTGCATACCGGCCAACAGCGGCAGCCAGCACAGGCTGTACACCAGCGCGCCGACGAACATCACCGGCTTGCGCCTGCCCAAGCGGTCCGACAAGGTGCCGATGAAGAATGCGCCGACGGCGAAACCGGCCAGCAGCAGTGTGGTGTGGTCGGTGGCGACGGCGCGATCCATGCCGTATACGTCGCGCAGGAAGGGCACTGCCCACAATCCGCCGAAGGCAAACAGCGTGCCCGCCAATCCCATGTTCACCCACAGTCCCGGCCAGGTGGCGCGGTTCTTCATCACCACCAATAGACCGTCGTACCAGTGACCTTCATGCTTGGGATGAGATGCCTTGCCGTCCAGTTCGCGCAGGCTGGGCAGCCCTGCTTCGCCGGGATGGTTGCGCACGAACCACCACGACAGTGCGGCCAGAAAGAGGGATGCGATACCGACCGCAACGAACACCGTGCGCCAGGAGACGAAACCCAGCGCCCAAGCCAAAGGTGCCGCAGCCAATACCGAACCCATATTGCCGAGCAGGATGGTGGCACCGGTCGCTGTTCCAAAATGACGGTCATGGAACCACACCGCATTGAGCTTGAGCATGCAGATGAAGGAGACCGACACACCGAGGCCGACCAGCAGACGGCCGGCGGACGCCATCGCCAGCGTATCTGCCATGCCGAACAGGATGGAACCGATGCCGGCGATGACACCGCCGATGGCCACCACACGGCGCGGTCCCAGCGTGTCGGCAAGGATGCCGGTGGGGATCTGCATCACGGTGTAGACGTAGAAGTAGGTCGCGGCCAGACCGCCCAAAGAAGCGCCGGTCGTATTAAAGGCAAGCTGCAGGTCGGACGAGATCGCCGCCGGTGCGAAGCGGTGGAAGAATGACAGAACATAGGCCAGGCCGACGATGGCGAACGCCGTCCAGCGCAGACGGAAAAGCTGATTGGTCTGATGTGTATCGAGCATGGAGAGCTTGTACGTCCTTATCCAAAGATCACTTCTGCGAAGCATATACGGAGTGATGCGCTATGCTTACGCCCCTTCGCCTGAGCGGTCAGGCACCGTATCAGGAAATCACATGGCAATCAAAGCGACCGTATACAAGGCCAATCTGCAGATTGCGGATATGGAGCGGCATTATTATCAGGACCACGCCCTCACGCTTGCGCAACACCCATCAGAGACGGACGAGCGCATGATGGTGCGCCTGCTGGCATTCGCCCTGCATGCGCACGAGTATCTGGAATTCGGGCAGGGCATGACCGATGAAGATGCCGCCGACCTGTGGCAAAAAGACCTGACCGGCAGCATCGAGCTATGGATCGATGTCGGCATCCCCGACGAAAAGCTGATCCGCAAGGCCTGCGGTCGCGCCCGGCAAGTGGTGGTGTACTGCTACGGCGGGCGCGTGGCCGACATGTGGTTCGCACAGAACCGCGCGCAGTTCGAGCGCCAGAAGAACCTAACCATCATCAACCTGCCGCCGGAGAGTACGCGCGAGCTGCCCAAGCTGGTGCACCGCACCATGAATCTGCAATGCACCATTCAGGATGGACAGGTGTGGCTGAGCGACGGCGAGCACAGCATGGAGATCCAGCGCGTGAAACTGCGCTGAATCACCCGGTGATCAGGCGGTTGCGGTCGCCTTTTCGATCAGCGGCTGCAACTCGCCCTGTTCGAACATCGCCAGCATGATGTCGGAACCGCCGATCAACTCGCCGTTGATATAGAGCTGCGGGAAGGTGGGGAAGTCGGCGTAGAACTTCAGGTAGTTCCAGGACACCGGGTCTTCCAGCACGTTGACGGCCACGTACTTGTTGACACCTGCCGCCTTCAGCACCTGCGCGGCGCGGCCGGAGAAACCGCATTGCGGGAATTGCGGCGTGCCTTTCATGTACAGCACGATGGGGTTCTCGGTCACCGTCTTGCGGATGATGTCCAGTGCGATCTCTTTTTCGTCCATTTTGATTCCTTATTGAATGTTGGCCCACTGCGCGGGCGTCATCGTCTTCATCGACAGGGCGTGGATCTTCTCCATCTTGTCGCCCAGCACCTGATACACCAGCTTGTGCTGCTGCAACATGCCCTTGCCTTCAAAATCCTTGCTCACGATCACCGCGTCGAAATGGCGACCGTCGCCTTCGACCTGGATGTGTTCGCATGGCAGTCCCTGCAGGATGAAATCCCTGACGTTATCGGGTGTGACTTTCATCGATGATCCTCAGACGCAGCCGGTCGGCTTGGGCATGCCACCGTATTTGGTGATCGGCTTCATGGGGCCGGTCATCCAAAGTTCGAACACGTCCTTCTGGTCTTCGTCGATGTATTTGGCGAATTTGCGGATAGGCGGTACCGAAGTGAATTCCTCGTAGTATTCGCGTGCCTTCATGATCTGCTGCCACTTCTTGTCGTTCAGCTCGTAGCCGTCCGCCTCTGCCATGGCACGGCCGATCTCTTCGGTCCAATCGCTCATATCGACGAGATATCCGTCACCGTCACGTTCTGGTAATTGCATGGTCTGCCCCTCTCTAGTGAAAAAGTGCAGCCATTTAACCTAACCCGAGTAATTTAGTCAATTACTCTTGTTGGGGGGGGGGATGGGTGGCTGATCACCCACCAAGGGGATCAGTGACGGGTCAGCTCGACCAGTTTCGCATCCTCGACACGGATGTGGTGGATCAACCAGTCGCGCAGATAGGTCAGCACATCGAACTGGGCGACCAGCGGGTTGGCGTGCAGTTCTTCGTAGAATTCCGCGATCTTATCTTCGAAGGCATGGTGCTGGTGCAATTGGCGATCGATGCCGGGAAATGCATAGTGATTCATCATCTGCTCTTCCGAACGGAAGTGGATCTTGGCATAGGCATCCAGTGATTTGATCAACCGCGCCACTTCACGCGCGCCGCGCTTTTTGATCACGACCTGATACAGATCGTTGATCAGATCGAACAGATAGCGGTGATGCTCGTCGATGACATCGATCCCCACACTCAGGCTGTCGTCCCAAGGGACCCACTCGTTCTCGCGATGGCGGATAGGCGGCAAAGTCAGCACCTGCTTGGGATCGATGATCTCGTCCCGGTACAACTCGCGGATACGCAGGATCTCCGGCATCGAGGCATCAAAAGCCTGCACGACTGTCGGGTCGAAATGTTTACCCGCCTCGGACATCACCCAGTCATGCGCTTGCTCCACCGTCCAGGGCTCTTTGTAGGGACGGGTCGAGGTGAGCGCATCGAACACATCGGCGACGGCGCAGATGCGCGCCAACAGGGGTATCTCCTCGCCCTTCATCGCATTGGGGTAGCCCTTGCCATCCCAGCGTTCGTGATGGCAACCGGCGATATCGCGTGCCGCCTTGATCAGTTCGTCCTTGCCTTCGAGGATGGTGACGCCGATCTCGGTATGCGTCTTCATCACCTCGTACTCTTCGTCGGTCAGCTTGCCCGGCTTGAGCAACACCGCATCGGCGATGCCGATCTTGCCGACATCATGCATGGGCGCGGCGATATACAACAATTCACGCTGATCTTCAGGGATCGCCATGGCCTTGGCGATGGATTGCGCATAATTGGTCATGCGCATGATGTGCCAGCCGGTCTCGTTGTCCCGGTATTCGGAGGCCACGCCCAAGCTGCGGATGGCATCCGCGCGGGCTTCTTCGAGTTCAAGTTCGCGTATGCGCAAGGTCTCCATGGACAAGGTGCGCTGTACCAGACCGGACAGGGCGCGCGACAGATCACTGAAGAAATCCTCATAGACCTCGCACAGCTCGTATCCCATCGGGACGAACAGGGTCACGTAACCGATGTATTTGCCTTCGACGCGCAATGGCAACAGCATGATGCGGGTATGGACGACAGCACCGACAGAGGGATCTTCGTAGGTGACCTGCTTGGTATGGCAGCGCTCGACTGCGCCGGGCTCGGGCAGTTTCAGGTCTTCCCAATTCAGCGTGTTGTCCCATGCAGGCGGCATGCCGAACTGTGCGACCTGGAAATATTTGCCTCGGGGGTTGAGTAACAGGATCGCACCGCGCGACTCGACGGGGATATCACGATGCTCTTTCATCAGAATGAACAGATGTTTCAGCAGATCATCCAGATCACCCGAATCATTGCCGGACACCGTCAACTCAAAGACCAGCTTGCTTATCGCAAGCTTCTCCTGACCTTTTTCCATCAACCTCGCCTCCATTCCCATTGTCCGATCTATGTATCTATTGCTGCACTGCGCCGAACTTCACGCATTAGGACACATTTCAATGAGGGAGACAATTCCAGTTGTCACTTTCGACATATATTTTTTCTTCCGGATAACAGCGCGTTCGGAAACGGCATAGTCTGCAGCGGATTATCGGGTGATAATCCCGCCTGAAAATCGCTTCACGCGACAACCAACAAGGGATCCGCATGCCAAATAACACACTGAATCAAGCTTCTCTGGATCAACTCTTCCTCGCAGCACGCACCCACAACGCCTGGACCAACCAGCCGGTACCTGACGAATTGATGCGCCGGCTCTACGACACCTTGCGCATGGGGCCGACTTCGGCGAATAGCTGCCCGGCACGCATCGTGTTCGTGAAGACGAAGGAAGCCAAGGAAAAACTGCTGCCGACGCTGATGGAAGGCAACCGCGCCAAAGTCATGGCCGCCCCCGTCACTGCCATCATCGGCTATGACCTGCACTTCTACGAGAAACTGGGCAAGCTGTTCCCCAACGCGCCGGATGCGCCGAGCTGGTTCAACGGGGATGAGAAGACCGCCTTCACCAACGCCTTCCGCAACGGCACTTTGCAGGGTGCGTATCTGATCATCGCGGCGCGCGCGCTCGGCCTCGATTGCGGACCGATGTCCGGCTTCGACAATGCCAAGGTGGACGAGCTTTTCTTTGCGGGAACGAATGTGCGATCGAACTTCATCTGCAGCCTCGGCTACGGTGACCCCAAGGGCGTCTATCCGCGCAATCCGCGACTGAGTTTCGAGGAAGCCTGCCGCATCGAGTGATGCAGCTGCCCTGAAATGAAAAAAGCCGCGAGCAGGACGCTCGCGGCTTTGGTCCGTATCGATCAGGCGTGCATCTGGTTCAGTTGCTTGGCGATCACGTCGTGGTTCAGCCACAGCACCGGACCTGCCGGTTTCGATGTCTCGTGGAACATCAGCGGGCCGGTACCTTCCAGCACCAGCGAACTCAACACATCCGTCACCAGCGCGTCGCGCGTCTTGTGCATCTTGGTGATCGCTTCCGAAGTGCCGATCATCACATCCGCCAGTTCGGCAGTGTTGTCCATCGGCCACGCTGCGAAGTTGCGGAAACCCTTCATCACTACGCTATCGTTGTAGGCGTCGATGGTGCTCAGCAGGTTCTCCAGTGATTCGCCTTCCTGCAACACCTCGCGGCAGGCTTGCCACTGTGATTCCGCCCAAGCGCTGCCGCCTTCCTGCTTCAGAGCTTTCAGCAAGGGGAACAGCGACAACTCCACGCCGACGAAGATATCGGACGAGTTGGTGCGGATCTCTGGGCAGTTGTACACCGTCGCCTTGATGCCCTGCTTCCAGGCCGCTTCCGCGTGCTGCTCCAGACGCATCTTGGCGCGGCCCTGCGTGTAGTTGGTGTAGGTCTGCCACTGGTACTTGCCGCCGATCAGGATCTCGGTGCCGTGGTAACCGTAGGCGGTGTAACGCACCTGCCCGCCGCTCTTCTCCAGACGCGCGCGGATGGCGGCGCTGCCCTCGATCAGATGCTGGAAGGTGTTGGCCGTGACTTCGTCGAAATTCATCAGGATCAGCTTGCCCAGGTCACTGTTGACCAGCGCGCTGGACGGCATGAAACGCTCGCCGCGTCCCTTGTAGATACGGTTGGCGATGGCGAGGAACACCTTCACCTTGGGGATGCCGCCCGCCATGGTGTGCGCAAAAAAGGCATTGGCACCGTCCGGGATCATGCCGTCCAGCTCGGCCATCACCTTGGCCACGGAATCCGTGAAGCGCTTCACACCTGCCGCGCGGCACTTCTCGACCTGCGCCCAATCCAGCTTGTCGGTCTGCCAGCTCTTCAGTGTCATGTCGGAGATCAGATCGGTCGGGGTCGGCTCACCGGCCGGTGCATCCAGATCGAAACCGGCCATCAGCGGCACGTTGATGATGCGCCCACCCAGATTGGCTTCTGCCGTCGCCAGCTCTTCTGCGGTCAACGCACGCAGCGCGTTGTTCTCGTCGCGACGCCCCACCGTGATACCGACGACGGTCATACCGGCCTTGCGCGCCTCGTTGATCAGGCCGTTGGCATACCCCCGTCCGAACAGTTCGCCGAACAACACAAAGACATCGCCTTTGCGAAAGATGTTGGACTGCGGAACGTTGCGTAAAGGGATCGGTGCTTGCATGCGATAGACTCCGTTTAATGTTTTGTGGCAAGGCGAGCCCGGCAGGCCGCTCGCGAGGGCGCAATTGTACAGAATAAGGGGCTGATACGGCTCGCCTTAGGTGTTCACATCCCGCCGCGACTCAATCCTGCAGCGTAATGGTGGCGACAGCCGTCATCTTGTCTATATCGAGCTGCAATTCGCAGAATTCATCCAGCTCGTTAGTCGGCGTGGGGTCATCGGCACAACTGCAGCCCGCGATCACACTCTTGAAGAATATCCCGGCCATCACGCGGATGACCGGGCCGGCATCTTCGATACGCTTGATGATCACACTGATCGGCCGGTCTAGCGCCTGGCTGCCCGAAGTCAGCCCAGCCTGCAGCGGCAGGTCGGCGATGCCGAGCTGCATCAGCTCGCGCTTGAGCGTCTCCTCGAACTCGGGACGCCCCCACACCGATAACGCCGACTCAAGACGTAGCACCGCTCATTCCTCGACCACACAGTCTCGGCCATTGTCCTTGGCGCGATACAAAGCCTGATCCACGCGCACCAGCCAGCTATCCAGCGATTCGCCCGAACGTATCTCCGCCACACCGAACGAAGCCGACAGACACCAGGCATCCTGCTGGCCGGCAAGCAGATCGCTGTCCTTCAGTTTGCTACGGATACGCTCAGCGAGTTGCGCGGCGGCCGCACTATCCGTCATGGGCAACACCAGGATGAATTCCTCGCCACCGTAGCGCCCGAAGAAATCCCCCTGCCGCAACAACGGCTCCACACGGCGTGCGAACGACACCAGCACGTTATCTCCCACCCCATGACCGAAGCTGTCGTTCACGTTCTTGAAATGGTCGATGTCGATCAGCACGATGGAGCACACACTGCCGTAGCGGCCGAACATCTCATACTGGCGTTCCAGTTGTTCGACGATGAAGTGGCGGTTATACAAACCGGTGAGCTGGTCATGCACCGCCAGCACTTGCAGCGTCTGGTTGAGCGCATCGAGTTGCCTGTTGCGCAACTCCAACTGGCGGCGGTTGCTGCGGTTCTGTACCAGCTGGCGCATCCCCTCCCCGAACTGCCGATAGGCATCCCAGCCGATCTGCATCTCGACCAGGAACAACACTCCCAAGCCGATGGCAAGATTGACATACAGCGATTCCCCCAAAGACAGGAAGAACAGGAAGGGCACGATCAGGATGGATGCGCAAAAGGTCAGCATGGTGGTGAACGAAGGCGCCATGTTGGTCACGCTGACCGCCGAGATGGAGATCAACAGCAGCAGGATGATCATGTCGCCGATCGCTGCAGTTTCACCTTCACCGTGGAAGAACACGATGGCCGCGCCCCAGCTCAGCCCTTGCAACACGCGCAACACGATCTGCCAGTTGAGCGCAGCGCTGATGCGTGCATGCGGCATGGGCTGCTTCAACCAGCGGGTGGAGAGCACATAGGTGATACCGTCGGAAAGACTGTTGAGCAACATCCAACCGAAGATCCAGACCCAGGGCGTGGTTTCCCACACCAGCCAGGCGATGTACAGCGTGCCGAGCGGCGCCATCAGCGAAGCCAGACGCGCGCGTTCCAGCAGCGTCCGGAAACACAATACTTCCACTTCCGCCTCATCTTCCGGTGAGAGGCTATCCATCCACTTATCTTGCATATCTCCTCCAAGCGGCCCGAGTCTAATTCCCTGGCGCGTGTTTTGCCAGCATCCGTGCGGCAGCGCGCTTTAAGTGCCTGATCTTCAGGAGTACCATGTAATGGCCAGTGGTCATTCCGCAATTCAGACCGGGGAGAAGAAGATGGATCCCTTGCTCGGCATCAACCCCAATGCATCGGTGGCCGGCATCCTTGCCAGCCCTGCCGTTACGCCTTCCTATGCGTTGCTGTCCGCCCAACTCAGCCTGTCCACGCCGGCCTTGTTCGGATATTCGTCGACCATGGTCGGCATCTCGGCTAGAGGACAGTTGCTGTCCGCCAGCGTCACGTTCCAGAACGCGCTACGCCCGCTGAAATCCGGCACGACCGAGGAAACCGTCGATCTCGCCGAATTCACCACACGAGCACAAAGTCTGGTCGATGCATTCAACACACTGCAAAGCACCATCGCCGTTGTCGACAAGATGAACCTGCCATCCTCGGGCAGCATCACCACTGCAAGCGATTTGGCGCGTTCGCTCGATGCGCAAGCACTAACCGGCTATACGAACGGGGGAACGACACTGACCGATCTGTCGCAGTTGGGTATCGAGCTCCAGCCTGACATCTTCCCGGCAGGAAGCAGCCGACTGACGCTGGACACCGACACACTGGAAGCGGCATTCACCAGCGATGCGCAAAGTGCCACGACCCTGCTTGCGAGCGCGGCCGATGCATTCAGCACAGTAGCCGGCAATTTCATCAGCCGATCCGGCAGCCAGTTCCCGTCGTTTGAAGCATTCCTGCAGACCACCTCGAACAGCGATCTGCTCGCGGGTCTGCCGCAGTTACAGACCTTGAGTCTGCACGACGCACTAGCCAGCCAGGCAGAGGATCAAACCATCAACTGGCAGCTGGTTTATGCCGCCATCACCGAGTATTCGCTGGTATCGCAGTTATACGGATGATCAGGCGCTTGCGCGCGCCAGCGCCTGCAACACTGCCTGCAGCAGTTGCCAGCAACGCGCGACCGACTCGACTTCCACCCGTTCGCCTGGCGCATGCGCGCCGCGTATGTCCGGCCCGAACGAGATCATGTCCAGATGCGGATGGCTGGACGCCAGCAGGCCGCATTCCAGACCGGCATGGATCACCTGCAACGATGCCGGTGCGCCGAACTGCACGTCGTACACCTGCTGACACAAGGCCAACAATGACGAATCCGGATCCGGTGTCCAGCCCGGATAAGCACCATCCTTGTAAGCACGCAGACCGTAGCCGGAGGCGAACGAGACCAGCTTGTCGGCCAGCACATCCGCGCGCGCATCCAGCAGCGAGCGCACTTTGAAGGTCACTTTGCTCTCGCCCTGCGCCAGTTTGAATACGCCCAGATTGCTCGATGTATCGGTCACACCGGCAAAGTCATCGCTGATGCGCGAAACGCCGTTGACCGCGTTGTCGAGGAAGCCGAGCAGACGATCCCGTTCTGCAGCCGTCACCGCCTGCCCCACCGGCATCTCGTCCAGCTCGTAGCGGAAAGCCACGCCCGCATCGACATCCGCGAAGCGGTGCCGCCATGATGCCAAGCGATGCTCCACCCATTCGTCTATGCCGGACACCGCCGCCAGCGGCACGGCGCAGATCGCGAACGCCTCGCGCGGGATGGCGTTGCGCGCACTGCCGCCCTGCATCTCGATCAGGCGCACATCGGTATGCGCGGCCAGGTCGCGCAAGGCTTCAGCTAGCAACTTGATGGCATTGCCGCGCCCGAGATGGATGTCGATACCCGAGTGACCGCCGCGCAAACCGGATACATCGAAACGCAGCACCGCGTAGTCCGGCGGCAGCGCTTCCAATGCGGCGATGTGCCGCACTTCCACATCCACTCCGCCCGCACAACCCAGATAGAAATGTCCCCATTCCTCCGTATCCAGATTGATGAGCGACTTGCCCTGCAAGGTGCCGGGCGCCAGACCGCGCGCGCCGTCCATACCCGATTCTTCATTGATGGTCAGCAACACTTCCAGCGCCGGATGCTCGATTCCTTGTGCCTCCAGCGCCGCCAATGCCAGCGCCACACCGATGCCGTTATCCGCGCCCAGCGTGGTGTTCTCCGCCACCACCCAGCCGTCGCGCAGCACGGTGTGGATGGCATCGCGTTCGAAATCGTGCACCGTGCCGGCATTGGCCTGGCACACCATATCGAGATGACCTTGCAGGATCACGCCGGGCGCGGATTCGCAACCGGGACTGGCAGGTTTTTGCAGGATGAGGTTACCGACACCATCTTCAAAATGCGTGATGCCGTGTGCATCAGCCCAGACAGTGAGGTGGCGCTTCAGCGCTTCTTCACGATAGGAGGGACGCGGGATCGCGCACAAGGCCGCAAAATGCGACCAGACTACGGTTGGTTGCAGACCGCTCAGGGCCGATTCGTTTGTTGTTGCTGTCATGTCCTCGCGACGGTGCCCCGCACCGACTTCCAATATAAATCCATATGCTCATCCGGCAACGGCCTGCGTTTGACTACACGGTCGACCAGTTGCTGCCCTCAAAGTCCCACAGTGTCAGAGGCCGTGAAAACAGATAGCCCTGGAACGTGCGACAGCCGAAGGATACCAGCAGGTCGAGCTGATCCTGTGTCTCCACGCCTTCCGCCACCACTTCCAGACCGAGATTTTGCGCCATGCCGATGATGGTCTTCGCGATCATCGCATCGCCCGGTTCGGTGACCACGTTGCGCACGAACGCACGGTCGATCTTCAGCTGGCTGATCGGTAACTGGCGCAGATAGGAGAGCGATGAATACCCCGTGCCGAAGTCATCCAGCGAGAAGCGGATGCCGGCCGACTTGAGACGGCTGATCTTGCCTATCGCCTCATCCACGCCGTCGACCAGCGAAGTCTCGGTCAGCTCCAGCTTGAGCAACCTCGGCTCGACCCCGCAGCTATTGACGATGGACAGCACATCCTCGACGAAATCGGCGCGCATGAAGGCGGCAGCCGAAACGTTGACCGCCAGCGGGATGCGCGCGAAGTCCGACTTCTCCTGCCAGCGCTGCAGCCGCTGGCAGGCCTCGCGCAGCACCCAGAAATCGATGTCGGCGATCAACCCCGACTCCTCCGCATGCGAGATGAACGCGTTCGGGAACAGCAGGCCGCGCTCTGGATGTTCCCATCTGAGCAGCACCTCGGCACCGATGCAGCGCCCTGCCGCATCGACCTGCGGCTGGAAAAACAACTGGAACTGCCGCGCCTGCAAGGCCAGATGCATATCCTTGTTCAGTCTGGCCCGCAGCTCCAGCGCCTGCTGCATGGAGGGATCGAAGAAGCGCAGTGTCGCGCGACCGCTGTTCTTGGCCTGATACAGCGCCACATCGGAATGCTTGAGCAGTTCGTCCACGCTCTTCTCGCAGCCATGGAACAGCGTCACGCCGATACTGGCCGTGCCGTGGTATTGCTGGCCGTTGAGCAGGTAGGGCAGATTGAGCGAAGCGAGCACCTTGGTCGCCACCGACTCCGCGCGCGGCACCACATCCAGCTCGGTGTCGAACAGGTTTGCCAGCATGACCACGAACTCGTCCCCGCCCAGTCTGGCCACCGTGTCCCCCGTGCGCACGCAGGCGAGCAGCCGGTGCGCCACCTCGACCAGCAACTGGTCACCGACATCGTGGCCCTGCGTGTCGTTGAGCTCCTTGAAGTTATCCAGATCGATGAACAGCACCGCACCGTAACTCTTGTTGCGATCGCAGGTCGCCATCGCCAATTGCAGGCGATCGATCAGCAGACGCCGGTTGGGCAGTGAGGTGAGCGTATCGTAGTAGGCGAGGCGGTTGATCTCCTCCTCGGCGGCCTTGCGGCTGGTGATGTCGCTGAAGATCCCGACATAGTTCGTCACCCGCCCCTGCTCGTTCTTGACCGCTGTAATGGTCAGTTGCTTGGGATAGATATCACCGCTCTTGCGGCGATCCAGCAGCTCGCCCTCCCATCGTCCTTCGCGCGCCAGAGTCGCCCACATCTCCTCGTAGAAGGCCTTGTCATGCTTGCCCGACTTCAGGATGGCCGGCGTCTTGCCGACCACCTCGCCCGTCTCATAGCCGGTGATCTCGGTGAATGCCTTGTTGGCACGGATGATCCGGCTTTCCGCATCGGTGATCAGGATGGCGTCGTGAGTCTCGAAAGCGGTCGCGGCGATCGCCAGCTGCCGCTCCTTCAATATACGCTCGGTGACGTCCAGATTGGTCGAACGCACCCCGCGCAACTTGCCCTGTTCGTCGCGCAGGTCACTACATATATGCTCCAGCCAGCGTATCTCGCCATCCCGTGCCCGGATGCGGATCAGCAGTCTTTCCGGCTTGCCCTGCTCGTGCATCTGGTGCACATGCTGATCCCAGACCTCGCGATCCTCCTCCAGCACCAGACGCGACATCAGGTGCGGCTGGTCATAGAATTCCGCCTGGCTGTAACCGGTGATCGATAGACATGATGGCGACACATATTCGTATTCGCCATCGGTGTTGCGCACATAGATGAATTCCTGCGCCAGGTCTGCCACGGCGCGGAACAGCCGCTGGCTGTCCATGATCTCGCGCCGCATCGCGACCAGCGTCGACAGCAGCAGACCGATGACTAAACCGAGCAGTGTGGGAACGATGAAACTGCGCGGAACCGCATTGTCCAGCAAGATGAATAGTTGTACCGATGCGAAGGCCAGTACCAGGAACACCCCGAGCAGGGTATAGCGCAGGTAGATCGAACGATGCCTGCTGAGGAACGGAAGCATTTCCATACGACCTCCTGTCAATCACCGGCGCGAAACACGCGCGCACCACCCGCGTAGAGCCCCTTCATCGATCTCCGAACAGCTTCTGCCACCAGCGCCGACGGTTGCCCGGCAAGGGTGCCGCGTCCGCGATCAGCGACGGCGGCATGCGGCTCAGCATCCAGCGCGGCGGCACCGGGGTGCTGCTGCACGAGCTGCCGACGCTGCCCGGGTCATGGATCTTGATCAGCGTGGGGTGTTCCATATCGTCGGCATACACGATACCGCAGTGCGTGCAGTCATGCTCGCGCCGCAGCAATGCATCCACCTCCGTGATGAACTCGTTCAATGCCCCGACCGTCATCGTCTGCGGCACCGGCTCCTCGCCGACCATGCTGATATACCAGCCCTCCGGCTTCGCCCGCACCGCCGCCCACAAGATATCCAGGTCGGTCCAGTGCAGCATGCCGCGAAATGGGCCTTTCATTCGATCCAGGAATTCCTGACTCATATCAATCCTGCCAATGTCCGATCAAGGTTCAAAATTGCAGCCATTCACCCTCGCCTGCCCGGTCAACTACACCACGCAGGCGGTGGCACGCACAACCCGGTTGCGCCCGGCCTGCTTGGCCTGATACAGCGCAACATCGGCTTCCGCCAGCAGGTCTTTCATCTCTCGCGCACCAGTGGTCGCGGAACAGGTGAAACCGATGCTGATCGTGATGGCGATCGCACCAGCCTCGGTCTGCAGCGGCGTAGCCGCCAGTATCTCACGCAACGATTCGGCCAATATCAGCGCACCCTCGGAATCGGTGTCCGGGGCGATCACACAGAACTCCTCGCCGCCGTAACGCCCCAGCACATCGCCCGCGCGCAGTCGCTGCCCCATCAGCGCGGCAGCCTGGCGCAACACCTCGTCACCGAGCGGATGGCCGTAGGTATCGTTGATGCGCTTGAAATGATCGATATCGATCATCAGCAAGGACATCGGGTGACCGCTGCGTTGCGCCCGCACCAGTTCCGCCTGTTCGATCAATGCGCGGCGATTGGGAACGCCGGTCAAACTGTCGGTCATCGCCAGATGCATGATCTCCCGGTCCGTGCGCTCCTTGATCATCAGCACAAAACCCACCGATCCAAGCAAGGCGGTAGCCATCACCGCGATGAACGAGATGACCTGAACCCAATGGATGGCGACATGGTTCTGCGGCTGGGCGAAGTCGACCAAACCGGACAAAGCCGCCACTGCCCGCATGGCAAGTACCAGCAGGATCATCAGCACACCCCCGAACAGCAAGCGCCATGCCCGGCCCTTGCGCGTCTCGGTATCCGACAGCAAGGCGCGGGCGATCAGTACCACCTGGAATGCATAGATCAATCCACACCAGATGAAACGGCCCGCAATGTCGTCGATCAACATGCCGGTCGTAGCCAGCATCAGCACGACCGGCACGAAGAACTTCCAGAGTGCAAACTCGCGGCGCTGGAATTCGTAGATGGCTGCAAGGATCAGCGCATGGGAAGCCGCCTTGAACATGTTGGCGGCAACGATGGAAAGCTCATCCGGGACTGCCCCACGTGCGGCGACCAGCAACCAGGTCAACGTCTCCAGCAGCACCGCGATCGCCCACTTGTTCAATCCCTGCTCGTGCCCCTTGACTGAGGCCGCGACGAACAGGCTCAACACCATGAGCGAATTGGCCAGTATCAGGGAGAACAACAGGGTGCGCGGATCAAGAAGCATGGAGGAAATGGCAGATAAAAAGAAGCGCGAAGATTAAGCGGAATGCACGCAGCATAGGTTGCCAGCCGGTCAGGGTCAAATATTCACCTCCTGCACCGCATCCAGCGACGCCGCCACGAAGAGCCGATGGTGGAGATCGCGATATCCCATATAGGAGGAAGTTGCGGCGTCATCGACATACCCAAGGAAGCCGGTTCGCCCATCTTCGGCTGCCACCACAAGCCTGAGCGCGGGCTATCCGCAGGCCTATATATTTTTATTTGTTTACAAAGCAGAGCCCAAACGGTAGCTTTATGCCCGAGTCAGCAGAACGCCCATTCACTGAGCTGCGACGATATGGGCTATTGGTATGCACAAATCAATAATCCAGCCCGAGAAGGATCGCCATGCACCGCACATATATACGCATCCCCGCCCACTTCTATCGCGTCACGCTGCACAACCCTACGGACAGCGTAACCATGGCGCTGGTGCCCGACGAGAACAATGCCACCCTGATCGCCCATCTGCTCACCGAGCACTACGGCCTGCGCAAGGACGAGCACATCACGGTCACGACCACCGTGATCCGCCATGAAGACGAGCGCTCGACGGGTAACGTGGTCTATTCCAACAGCTAGATCCGCAGGCGACCTTCCTCACAGCCGGGCAGCGTCGCCAGCCTGTCCAACATCAGCGATAGCGCCAGACCGGCATCTTCCTTTGCCGCTCTCTTATATAATTCTTCCAGGGAAATATCTATAGGTTCACCCGTCGCCGCGAAGGCGATGGTGTTGCCGCTGGCACAGCGCGGGAATCTCACCGCACGCTGCTCGAAGGCCGATTCGACGAAAGCGAAACCGCCCTTCACGCCGTCGCTCAAGCCGATGAGGTTGACCGCAAAAATCCCCTGATCGCCCAGTCGCTCGCGGCAAGCTTTATAGAACGGCAAGGTGTTCAGATCGCCGGGATGCGAGTGATCATTGAAACCGTCCACCATGATCAAGTCGAATTGTTGTTCAGTCTGATAAACGAACTCCACCCCGTCACCCACCACCACTTCCAGCCGCGCCGGATCGTCCGGCAGGCAGAACGATTCCTTCGCCGCCTGCACTACCTTGGGTTCTATCTCCACCACGGTCAGATGCGCTGCCGGTCTGTGTTTGTACAGGAACTTGGTCTGCGAACCCGCACCCAGACCGATCAGCAACACCCGTTTCGGAAAATCGCCGGTGCGCAACAGCAGCGCCGCCATCATCACCCGCGTGTATTCGAATGCCAGATCGAACGGGCTATCGATGCGCATCGCGCCCTGCATCCATGCCGAACCGAAATGTAGCGTCCGCAAGCCGTCGATCTCCTTCACCTCGACCGTGTAACCCATGCTGTAACCGTCCCCTTATGAACCCTGTTCCGATAACGCCTGCAACTCCGCTTCGCTGAATCCCGCTGCGCGACGCGCCTCCAGATTGAACGGCCCGCGCAAGGGCGCTGGATGATGTTGCGCGAACAAACCGGCATAGGTCGCAAGCGGTTCCAGCCCGCGTTGCGCGCACAAATGATCGAACCAGCGAATGCCGATCTGCACATGCCCCACCTCGTCGCGCATGATCACATCCATGATGGGTGCTATCGCCTTGTCACCAGCCTGCACCAGCCGCGCCTTCATGCCCGGCGTCACATCCAGCCCGCGCGCCTCCAGCGTGCGCGGCAACAAGGCCATGCGCGCCAGCACATCGTGCCGCGTCTTCTGCGCCATATCCCACAGCCCGTTGTGCGCGGGGAAATCGCCGTAGGCAAAACCCAGCGTGTGCAAGTGATCGTCCAGCAGTGTGAAGTGCAGCGCCTCTTCCTCCGCCACCCGCAGCCAGTCGGCGTAATACTCACGCGGCATACCCGCGAAACGCCACAGCGCATCCAGCGCCAGATTGATCGCATTGAATTCGATATGCGCCATTGCATGCACCATCGCCGCGCGACCTTCCGGGGTATGCATGGCGCGCCGCACCACGTTGCGCGGCGCGATCAGCTCGGGTCTGGCGGGATGTCCGGGGATGGGTAGTGCGCACGCCAGGCTGGCATCGGCATCAAGCGCAAGCTGGCCGTCCGACCAGCGCTGCACCAGTTTCCGAACGCCGTCACATTTTGCGGCCGCATCCCGTTCAGCCAACAGATGGCAGGCAGCCAGTCTCAATTCCATCGGAGTGGACAAGCAGTTATTTCTCGACAGACGGCCATTCGCTGAATGGGAAAGGCACGTCTTCCGTCACAAAGGTCAGATAGTCCACGGTCTGCCGCAAGTAGATGCCCAGACTGCGACCGAACGAAAGCAAACGTGCATTGGGCGCGTCATTCACCAGCACGATCAAGAACTGGATGACCGAGACAAATGCCAGAACTGTCCCGCTCACATGCACCGCAAGCCCCATCAGCAACATGAATATCGCGCGTATCCAGATGTTGCGTTTGCTGCCCGTTGGTCCAGCTAATTCACTCATCGTTTCCCCCTGCATATTTCAGCCGGTTATGTGTTAACCCCTAAAGTAGCGGGAAATATATCCGATATAAGGTTCAAACGGAGGGCATCATGGTCAATATCTACCTCACCACCGACCCGCACACGCACCGCGCACTGTATGACAGTGAATCCCGATTCATGGGGCTGTTCCATTCGATGCGCGATGCTTATGAAGCACTGGGCGATCTGCTGAATTTCTGCAGCATCCGCTCCGCCAGCTAGACAGTCAGGGTCTGCATCACCTCACGGCGCCTTCATGGCGCTATTCAAATGCCGGTACGAGCGGCATCCTCTGAACGCAGTTGCTGCAACTCATCAAGACACAGGTGGATGAACGCCAGCGCGACATACACCGGCGCGATGAAGTTCAGCAGCGGCACGAACTGCAACAGCCCGGCCAGCGCACCCAGCAGATAGAGTTTCCCCGAAGCACGCTCGAAGACCTGAGCCATCTCTTCGCGACTGGCATGTTCGGCCAGCGCGTCATAGCGGAACAGGCGCTGATTCAGATAAGCCATGAGCACGATGGGCAACACCAGCGCGAAAGGCGTGAACAACCACAAAGGCAGACTGATGATCCAGCCCAGGCAATACACCGTCACGGCCATCAGCGCATTCGACACGTTCCCCGCCGCTGTGCCGCCCTGCTTGCGATCCAGTGCCGGATAATCCTTTGCTGCGACATGCTCGACCATGGTCGGCATCGCAAAGATCGCCGTGATCAGCAGCGCCGTCACGAAGATCGCCGGCAACAGCAGCAACACCAGCACGGTCGCGATCAGATAATGTGTCGCCACCGCCAGGAAGCCCTGTGCCAACCATTGCTCCAGCGAAGTCTGCTGCACCAGCCCGGTCAGCCCCGCCATCCAGCTGCCCCAGAAGACGAACGCCGCCCCCACCCACAACACGATCGCCAGTAACATCGGCCACAGCACCAATGCCAGCATTTTCGGATGGAAGAACGTCTTGAGCGCGGCAAGCAACGCAACGATCACACTATGCAATGTTCACTCCTTAGCGACAACCGCACCACGACTAGCGCGAATCTAACTTTTGAGCGCCTTGAGAAGGCAAGCAGCGGTAAAGGTCAGCAAGGCTGTGATAAAGATCAAACCGCCCCACTCGAAGCTCGCGATGTTCAGGAACAATCTCGCCGAAAATTCACCCATCACACCGGATGCGCCATCTGTGATTCCGCTCAGCATCCCCTTGCTGCCCTTGGGAGTCAGCGCGCTTTTGAGCGCGGGGAAGAACAACACGACCCAGACGCCAACCGGGGCAAAGAATAGCCGCCTGGCCTGCTTCAGAAACAGCATCACTGGCGCAGAAAGTGCGAAGACCACCACCAGAAACGCCTCGACCTTCGCGATGCGGTGATAGCTGACATCGCCATAGATCGGGATGTTCGTCAGCGGCAAGAACACACCCAACGCCAGCATCGCCGCCGAGACATACACCGCCATATTCAAATCGACTCCCAGTTTCTTGATCGCTCCCATCTGCTTCCTCACCTTAAGCGCATGCAGCGCTGTTCATTGGTATTTATGCTGGGCCACTTGCCGCTGCAGTCGGTGTCGCACGCAACCTCGCAGGCGCGGCCTAGCGACGCCACTTGTCCAGCAACTGGTTCGCATCCTGTTTCAGCTTCTGCTTCTGGGCATCCGTTGCGGCGTTCTTGCGCTGCTCCAGATCGCGGCGGGCGGCTTCCAGATCGGCGCGCAGCTTGTCCACCTGCGCCTGCTTCTCGGCCAAGGACGATCTCAAACGGGATTCGAGTTCGCCGCGGCGCGCGATGAGCTTCTGGCGCTGGGCGGCGATACGCTGGTCCACCTGCGCCTGGATGCGCTTGCGTGCCTCATCCATCTTTTCCTGCAGGTAGCGCTTCATGCCGCGCGCCAGCGCATCGCCCAGATTGGTGGACAGGTTCCAGTCCAGATCGCCCCAAGTGCCGCGCACACCGGCATCCATACGCACGGTCTTCAATCCGGCCAGGGACGCCTGCATCATCTCGCGCACCACCGGGGATTGCGCTGTCGTCTCGAACGCCACGTCGCGGAACTGGTTGCTCACCTGCATCTTCACCTGCTCGCCGCGCAACTCGGCGGTGAGAGACGCCGAGGCGACAGCCTGCGCGAATCCCAGTGTCACGTTCGGACTGTTGACCAGCGAACGGCCTGCCACGCCATAGCGCGCTGCCGACAATTCCATGCGTTCCACCGGCTCCTGCGTGGTGTGATCGATCACCAGCTCAGCCTTGATCCCGGAGACACCCTGCTGCGGGAAATCCCCCTTCAGCGTCGCCACCATCGGACGACCGACCAAGCCCTGATCGGTCGCCGCATCGCGTATCTCACCGGAAAGGCCCTGGCCCCCGGGCAGGCGTGACGTCACCAGCGCCCGGCGCAACCAGAAGGCCGGATAGCCCCTGGGATGGCCGAAGGCATAGTCGCGTCCCTTGTGGATGTTGCGCGGCACCGGCTTCGCCTGCTGCTGCGCCCCCTTGGCTGGCATGTACTGACGCGCCTGCTCCATGTAGCCGCGCGCTTGCTGCACCTTGTTCAGCACATCCATGCCAAACAGCGCGCGCGACAGGGTGTGTGCGTCCAGCGTCGGCAATTTCATGCGCGCCTGCAGACCCCGCACATCTTCGCGCACCACATCATCAAGGCCGGCGAACGAAGTCTGCAGCCCCTTCAGATCACCCGTCAGACCGGTACCCGCCTCGCCTATGGGTTTGCTCTTCGCTTCGAACTCGTCGCGGATGGCTTGCAGCTCCTTGACCGCCGCCTGCAACTGCGCCACATCCTTGACGTCTTTCACCTTTACATTGCCCAGTCGTGTCCGCAACGCACCGAAATCTTCACCGCGTGGCAGGGCCGCCATGCGCGTCTTCCACTGCTGCTCGGTCTCGTCCATCGAACGTTGCAATTCGGCCAGATAGGCATCGCTCTTCAGATCGCCGCCGATCTGCTGTAACTGCTCGGAAGGATTCGCTCCCGCCGCGATGGCAGCCAGATCGCCGACCACGTTGCCGGAGAACTCCTCCTTCATCGTCGCCAGCATCTTGTCGGAGGCGCTCGGCCCCGACTGCATCGGAGGCGGTGGCAAGACCTTGCCGGCCTGCTTGCGCGGTGTATCGATCTGCACATCCTCGATAGTCGCCTCATCTATCACCACTTTGCCGCGCAGCAAGGCGTCCCACAACATCCCGAAGCGCACCTCGCCGATCTGCACCCGGTTGCGCTGCGGTTGCAGCGGATCGGTCATCTGCACATCGCCGATCAGCATCGACGCCTTGAACACGCTGGTCTGCAGCCGCCCGATATTCACCTCCGCGCCGTTCGCCTGCGTCGCACCGTACTCCAGCCCGCGCCGCAGGTGAGCATCGAAGAACAGCGAGAAATACAACACGATCAATCCGACCACGACCAGCATCGGCACGACTGCCTCGACGCGGATCGGCCCCTGTTTCTTCACGGGCTTCTTGCCCTCTGCCGGCTTATCCATGGAGCTTCTCATAGGTCGAATACCACTTGAAGAAAGTCGTCCCGCCCCACAGCTTCCAGAACGGACTGCTCTTGAATCGCGCCACCACCTGCACGCGATAGACCACGATCAGACGCTTGCTCCCAAAATACACCAGCGGTGCCAGCAACAGGCTTATCACCCCGGCACCCATCACCACGCTGTTATTGAAACGCGTGAGCGGCACCAGCGGCAGGTTGTACAGCGTGGTGAACAACGGCTGCAACGATGCGGTCTCGAGGATGGCCGCACCGACCGCATGCGAGACCGGATCGAACAGCCAGGCCACCATCGCGAAGAACACCGCTGATGTGAGCGCCGCCCCGATCTGGATGCGGAACAGGAACATACACAGGAACACCAGCAGCCCCTGCAGCGACAGCATGGGCGCGAACCCGAGGATCATGCCGCAGGCCACGCCCGCCGCGATCTGGTTGGTGCCCGTGTCGGAATTGAGCAGGCGGAACAGCGCAAACAACTGCTTCATCATTAGAGTCATATTCGTTATCCCTTAACGTGATGGATCAATATCGCCCTTGCGTCTTGGTGATGTAGTTCGCCAATTCTTTGCTTTCCTGGTTCATGCGCGACAGGTTGGCGTGGGTCACACGGAACAGGGCGCGCATCACCATAAAGGCAAGACGCGGCTCGACATCCAGCAATGATTCGAAATCGGCGGGAGACAGTGCGTAGACGGTGGAATCGCCGACCGAGCGCAGCGTCGCCTTGCGTGGCGACTGCTCGACGAATGCGCGTGTACCGGCGCATTCACCTTCCTTCATCGTGTAAACGGCCTGCTCCACGCCTTGCTCATCCTTGCTGGTCACTGCCAGTTTGCCTGTGGCGAGGATGAACAGATTCTGGTCGGCCTCGCCTTCTTTCACCAGCAGCTCGCCATCCTTCAATCGGCGCACGCACAGCCTCTCAGCCAGCAGCTTGGCCTTGTCCTCGGTCAGCTCGGTACCCACGGTGGAATTACGAACGATCTTGAAATCTGCGACTGCACTCATTTACTGACTCCTCTGTCCATGTTCATCAAAGATGCTTCGTCATCAACTGACTGACACGATCTCCTGCGCCCAGGCCAATGCCTCAATCATCATGCCCGCCACCTCCGCAGCTTCCAAGCCGCATTGTGCGGCAGCCGCTTCCATCTCGCCATTGTCCGATTCGACCGCGACAGCCAGGGCCAGTGCATCATACAGCGGGCCCGCTTCCCCCCTGAGTGCGGACGCCGCCGTTTCCGGCAACGCCACTTGTCTCAACACATCCTCCAGCGGCAGGGCCAGCATCAGATTCATCAGCGAAAACAACCCGACCAGGAACAACTGATCGGCATTGGCGGGCACCCGCCCCTTGCCAGCCAGCATCTCCATCAAACGTCCGCGTGTCAGCGCCTGTTCGCGGATCACATTCTCCTGAAAGCCGGACTTTTTGGTATCGAACAACAGCAACGACAACCAGCGATAGAAACGCTCCCTGCCCAGCAGCAGCAAGGCCTGCTGGATATCGTCGATCTTCTGCAGCAGACCGATGCCGGGAGAATTGATATAGCGCAGCAACTTGAAGGTCAGTACCGGATCGGTACGCAGCCCCTCGGCGATGACATCGAACTCGGCACCGGCGCGGATCCTCTCCAGCGCCTGGAACACCGGCAGATAATTCACATCGCTCTTGGCCGGATGCCAATCCTCGCGACTGGAAACGAACGGCCCCATGAAGTGATCGAAGCGACGCTCGAAACAGTATTTGAAATCATCCAGCGTCTGCAAACGGCTGGCGATCAGTTTCTGCGCCGGATTGGCTGCACGCAGTTCCGCCAGCAGGTTCTTCAGCTGGATGCCATCCATCGCAGTGGTATCGATTTCCACATAAGCAGCCTGCTGCACGAATTCGGCATATTCAGGACAAGGCCGGCAGATCGACCAGCCCAGCTTGAACCCCATCCTTGCCACATGCGCCAGACTATCGCGCAACGCGGCCAGATCGACCTCGGCTAACGGACGCGGTGCGATCATGATCACCATATTTGGATTGGCGATGGCAGACAGCAACGGACTACGCAACGAATCCAGCGACAGACGGATGAACGCGCTGCGCCCGCCGAGCAAAGAAGAAACGCCCAGCGGCGCAAGGTTGCCCAGCATCGCTTCGTCATACACGCGCCGGATCAGCGCGCTCTTGTCCATCAAGCGGCTCTGCACTTTCTGCCCCAAGGCGAACTCATAGCCCGCGATGCGCTCGTCCCGGTCCAGGATCGCCTCACGGCGAATGAAGGAAGAACTCTTCTGCACGTCCACACTCGGCATCGCAGCCTGCTCCGGCTTCAGCGGCGCCACTTCATTCAATTGCTGGAATGAATCCTGATCTGAAAACCTGGGTGCAACACCCAACAAGCGGAGTATCGAGTCGAACATCTAATTCCCCTGTATGGCTTCGAAGATCATTACGTGTCGATCCGGTCAACAAAGAGTCAAAGCGGCGCTGCCTGTTGCCGCTTCGCTTCGTTCTGCCGCATCCGCTCCTCTTCCTGCATACGCTGGCGGATGCGTTCGGCATCGGCGGCGAATTTCGCATCGTGCGTGAAGGCATGCACGTTCTCGAAGCGCATCAGCGCCTCGCCCAGACGGCCCTCGCTCTCGTCGAACACGCCCAGGTTGTATTCCGCCGCATGGCGGCATTTCGCGTCCCCGCTGCCGTGCATCGCCTGCCAGTGGCTCGCCGCCGCCCGCCAATCGCCCTCTTCGGCCGCCTTGTTACCCTGCTTGCTCCGCTCGCTGTCGCACTCCTCCAGCACACGGCTTTCCAGTACATAGTGCGGGGCGATCTTCTTCACCAGCAGCGCGTTCGCCGCCGCCATCTCATCCATCACATAGGATGAAACGCTAAACTGCTGCGCATGCTGGCGCACCGCTTCCTCGCTGTCGTCTTCCCACTTCTTCTCCGAGGAATGCCGCACCTGGGAATTGCCCAGCACCATGCCACGGCTGTCCGTCACCATGAAGTTCAGTGACACCTCCACCGTGCGCGTCAAGGTGTAAGTCATCCGCTTGCCCTCTTCGGCTTTCTTGTTCTCCTGCGAAGACAATCTGTCATCCACCCGATAATCCACATGCCCGCTCACCTTCGCGTCCGCAGCAGCAGTGCTGACCTGGTAATAACCGTTGCGCACCAGCGCGTCCACCAGCCCCGCATACTGCGTCTCCTGCACGCTCACATCCGAAGGCGCCGCAAAGCTGCCCACCACGGCGTTCTTCAGCAGATTGCTCCACGCATCCCTGCCATTGGCAGCATCCAGATGCACCTGCCCGGAGACCGTGAAGCGCGCCACGCTCAAGGTCCGCGCCGCGCCCAGATCCATCTCCGGCGCATGCTTCACGTTCAGCTTCACCACGGAGGTACAGCCGCCCAGCCCCAAAAATAGAACGGCCAGCAAAGTGGCACCCAATGAATTGATCGTCATGTTCTTCATTTTCGTTTCAGATTGATTGCATCGCGCCGCAGCCGCTTGCGATGCGGACATCATTCCTCTTCCTCCATCTGCTCCTGCTGCAACCGCTCCTGCTCCAATTGCATCTCCAGCGTCTGGATAGGCAGCCCGGCTTTTCTCCACTCGGCGATCCCGCCTGTGACGACCGCCACCTGGGAGAAGCCTACCTTTTGTAGCTGCTCCCATGCCCGGGGCGCGCGCAGTCCGGTATGGTCGATCACCATGATGGGTTTGGCCTTGTATGACTCCAATTCAGCCAGACGAAACTCAAGGCGTCCGAACGGGATGTTCGTGCTGTTCGGGATATGGAACTCTTTGTAATCGTCGGCTTCACGCACATCCAACAACAACTCGCCGCGCGCCTGCCGCTCGGCTGCCGTCTTGCTATCCACAAACTGATCTTCCTTCGGGCCACACCCGACCAGGACCAATACGGCCAGTGCAACGATGTATTTGCTCATTCCTGTCATCTGGATCACTCCCTGAATAGTTCTTTATGCGGCGATATGGCGCCGGATTATCTCACTTCCGCTTCTCTTTCAGCACCGTGCGGACCATCTTGCCAAAAGCCCTGTCCTTGTTCCGTTTATCCACATAAGACATCTCGTTGAAATCCGACTCGGCCTTGAGTTTCAGATAACTCTGGTAATGCGCCGCGTTCAGCGCACCGTCGTCGATCGCCTTGCGAATCGCGCAGCCCGGCTCCTTGCTGTGGCTGCAATCGGCGAAACGGCATTGACTGGCGAGCACCTTGATATCCGCGAAGCTGTCGTCCAACCCTTCGCCCGCACTCAGGATACCCAGCTCTCGCATGCCCGGCATGTCTATCAGCAGTGCGCCGTTGTCGAGCATGACCAGATGTCGGCGTGTCGTGGTATGTCTGCCCTCACCCGTGCCGCTGACAGCTCCGGTCTCCAGCGCATCCTGGCCGAGCAGTTGATTGATGAGCGTCGTCTTGCCCACACCGGAAGAACCGAGCAGGCAATACGTCTTGCCCGGCTGCATCACCTCTCGCACATGCTCGACACCTTCGCCCGTCAGATTGCTCAATGTGATGATGCGGGCGGTGATGCCGGCCGCACGGATACCGGCGAGCATGCGCTCCAGTTCGTCCGCGCTGACCAAGTCCGTCTTGGTCAGCAGCAGCACCGGCTCGATCTGCCCCTCGTTCACCATCACCAGATAACGCTCCAGCCTGCGCACATTGAAATCGAAATGGCACGATTGCACGATGAACGCCACATCGAGGTTCGCCGCGATCATCTGGAAATCGATGTTCTTGCCGGGGGACTTGCGCCGCAGGAAAGACCGCCGGAGCACCAAATCATGGATGCTCGCATGCGACGCCGTATCGTGATACTCGACACATACCCAATCGCCCACGCAGGGCATATCCACCGAGGACGCGGCCGTGTGAAGGAACTTGCCCGTCAGTGCAGCGGGCACCTCGTCCTGTTCGTTGCGGACGACATAGCGCCCGCGATCCACCGCCGTCACCCGCGCAAGGCGCAGGGCAGAACCGCACAGTTTGCTTGCCTCTGCCAGAAGTTGATGATCAAAACCAAGTTTGGCTAATTCCATGTCATGCCTCACAAATGAACATCGCCCTTGCGGGCGATGTTCGAAAGCTATTTCAATGCAGCACCTTCAGTCCCGGATCACTTCGCTGCCGGTACCGGCTTGGGTTGCGGTTTCTTGCCCTTTGATTCTTTTTTCTTGTCCTTACTGCCCATGACGATCTCCTTTAGTTATTGACCAACTACCTTTTACTGCTAAAACTCCGCTACATCAACCTGGTATCTCAGGCTCGACCAGATTCGCGAGCTGCGCCAGTGATTCCTGCCAACCGAGATAGCACATCTCCAGCGGAATCGCCTCGGGCACACCTTCCTGCACGATAACGAGCTCGGTCCCGCACGACACCGGCAACAAGGTCACCGTCGTCGTCATTTCCCCGGGCAGATTCGGATCGTCGAACTTGTCCGAATAGCTGATCTTTTTCGACGGCACGAGCTTGAGATACTCTCCGCCGAACGATTCCCCTTTGCCCGTGGAAAAGTTCGTGAACGACATCCTGAACGTGCCGCCCTCCCGCGCATCCATATGCTCGACCTTGCAGGTGAAACCATAAGGCGGCAACCACTTTACGATCGCATCCGCATCCAGGAAGGCTCTGTAGATACACTCGGGTTTGGCGCGGAGTACGCGATGAAGACGGATAGTGCCTGCAGTCATGTCTATTCCCCTTTAGATTCGACACTCAATGATTCCGAAGCCTCACACAGGAACGAGTCGACTCCGGCGCAGCAAACTCCCCCTCAAGTCGTCAGCGGCTCATACGCTGTATCTGCGCCAGCTCAACCACGAACGACACCCACTTATTATCTAACCGGCAAACGATGCGCCAAGGCGCGCCAATCAACTTCCAGTACACGAGATGCCGGTATGCAACAACTCACACGACGCTACCGCGATTGGGCATGATTGCCAGCGCATCGCCCTGAACCATCAGCGCCAACATCAGCAATGCATCATGCTGATGCTCGGCGGTCATTCTAAAGAGCGCTTTAAGAAAGGCAAGACGAATCGTTCTCTGTCCAGGAACGATGGTCTGTCCCTGATGTTATGAATGTACCGCTGATGGAAGTTCAGGCCGAACCTATTGCCATGCGCAATAGGTTCGGCCTGAATGTAAGGCTTAATGAGGAAGAGCGATCACAAGGCAGAGCTACGCTGCCCGATCATTCTTTAGACCAGTGAGTCGCGGCCTGCTCATACGCGGCGGCGCGCGGATTGCCGAGTTCTCGGTAATCTTCGGCCGCCATTTGGTAGCCGTTCGTTCTCAAACGTAGATCAGCGGCACTAGGGTTGTTCACACTGCCGGTCAGCGCGGGGATGCGCAGGGTGATGCCGCTATCGATCAGGTCCGGGTTGCGGTGGGACAGCTCCGGCCTGTTCTCCGCATAGATGATCGGCCACCAATAAGGGTCGCCCAATCTTGCCTCGGCGATCCCCCACAAGGTATCGCCGGGCGACACGATGAACCCCGTCGTTGCAGCGACCGGCGGGATGGGTTCCGGCATTACGGAAGCAGCCGGAACGATCGCGGTCGGGATCGGTGACGCATCCAGAGGGGCTACCCAACTCGTAGCCCTGATGCCAAGCATGATCAGCAGCAATGCAAGCAGCAACAGCAATATCCAAAAGCCGGTTCTGGTACGCCAGGCTTTTTTGTCCGGCGTGAGTTCCCTGATCCGCAGCTGATTGAAAGGCGCGTTGACCGCCAAACGCAATGCACCGTAGGCGCGGAAGTGGACACGCGAGTGTGCAGGGATCGTCAACGGCGCGCCGGAGTTTGGATCGCGCCCCGCCTGTTCATCGACATGGGTCGTATGGAAACGGCCAAAGTGATACAGATGGATGTCGCCCCCCACCTCCAATTCCTCACTCATGGTCTTCGCCAATTGGTGGATATAGGTGTTGGCTTCGACCGTACTGACCTTGGCACGCGCGGCCACCAGCGCCGCAAAGTCGTGGAGCGCTATCTTGTTGTCGTCGCTCATGTCGGCGCACCTGCTTCGTCCGCTTCGATGTCGTAGACCTCTTCACGCAGCAAGGTGCCCGTGCGAAACACCGGTACGCGCCGTTTCGGAAAGATCGCAAAGTCGTTACTGACCGGCCGATAACCACGGTGTTCCTCGTACGTCGCCGTATCGAAAGTGCCAAGGTGCGGGATGGTTACCGCGTGTCCGACCCGCATCAGATCACGGATCTCGCGCAGTGTCGCCTTCAGCAAGCGCTGCGACGCAGCGTGCGATATGCGCAACTCCAATGCGACTTGTTCAACAAGTTCAGATTGATCCATAACTGCTCCATAGCGGGTCGGTTTATGTGAATGGCCAAATAGCTACAGCATTGCTGCCGAACCAATAGCTCTCTCTTGATCTCGCATTGCAATCAATGCCCGATGCATCGTTTCGGAATATCCGACACTCGGGTGTCCGCAATAATTACCCGCGTCTGCGCAATCGATGCTGAATTCGCACAGGTCATCCTTCATGCACTCCACCAAGCCGCATGCGTAATGACATTTTGACTGACAGTGAATGAGGTCTGTTTTTCTCATCATGCTCATCGAAAAATATACGTCTGCAAAAACAAGGAACAAGCCGTTTTCATCGATACACAAAGCGGCGTGTGTAGTTGCAGCAACCATATTCGAACTTGTCGCTTGCATCCGTGCGCTGTCGCACACTGCCCCCCCAGAGGCCCGGAACACCCCGCCCCCTCTGCTATCATCGCGCCCATGCTCAACATCCAGAATCTGACTTACCTGCAAGGCGGCACCCCGCTCCTCCAGAACGTGAATCTTCAGGCCTTCGCCGACCAGCGCATCGGTCTGGTCGGCAAGAACGGCTGCGGCAAATCCACACTGTTCCGCCTGATACGCGGCGAGATCAAGCCCGATGGCGGCGAAGTCTCGCTGCAATCCGGCAAGACCATCGCCTTCGTCGAACAGGAGATCGCCAACTCCGACATGGCCGCGCTGGAATTCGTGCTCGACGGCGACGTGGAGCTGCGCCTGCTGGAAAAGACGCTGTCAAAAGAGAACCACGACACCGCATGGTTCGACGCGCAGCACCGCTACGAAGCCATCGACGGCTACGGTGCCAAAGCGCGCGCCGCGCAACTGCTCAACGGTCTGGGTTTCGCCAACGACACGCTGGAACGAAAAGTCGAAAGCTTCTCCGGCGGCTGGCGCATGCGCCTCAATCTGGCACGCGCGCTGATGCACCGCGCCGACCTGTTGCTACTGGACGAGCCCACCAACCACCTCGACCTCGAAGCCATCCTCTGGCTCGAGCAATATCTGGCGCGCTACCCCGGCAGCATCCTGCTGGTGTCGCACGACCGCGAATTCCTCAACGCCTGCGTCAACCGCATCGCCCATGTGCACGACTGCACCATCGACTGCTACACCGGCGACTACGACGATTTCGAGCGCACCCGCGCCGAACGCATCGCGCAGCAAAACCAGGCCTTCGAGCGCCAGCAGGAAAAGATCGCGCACATGGAAGACTTCGTGCGCCGCTTCCGCGCCCAGGCCACCAAGGCCAAACAGGCGCAGAGCCGCATCAAGGCGCTGGACCGCATCCAGCGCATCGCCGCCGTGCACATCACCGACGGCCATTTCGAACTTGAGATCGAAGCACCCGAGCGCAGCCCCGACCTGCTGCTGCGCGCCGAGAAGATGGGCTTCGCCTACGGCGACAAGACCTTGTTCAGCAACATCGAACTGGTGCTGCGCGCCGGTGCGCGCATCGCCCTACTCGGCCCCAACGGCGCGGGCAAATCCACGCTGATCAAACTGCTGGTGGGCGAGTTGCAACCCACACAAGGCAAGCTCGAATTCACGCCCGACATCCGCATCGGCTACTTCGCCCAGCACCAGTTGGAGAATCTCGACAGCGCCGCCACGCCCTTGCAACACATGGAGCGCGTCGCGCCCAAAGAGACCACGCTCACACTGCGCAACTTCCTCGGCCGCTTCGGCCTGGCCAGCGACAGCGAAGACCGCCCGGTCGCCACCTTCTCCGGCGGCGAGAAGAGCCGCCTCGCGCTCGCACTGCTGGCCTGGCAGAAACCGCACCTGCTGCTGCTCGACGAACCCACCAACCACCTCGACCTCGACATGCGCGACGCGCTCACCATCGCGCTGGAGGAATACACCGGCGCCGTGGTACTGGTTTCGCACGACCGCAGCCTGATCCGCGCCGTGGCCGACGAACTGTGGCTGGTCGCCGACGGCGAAGCGAAGGTGTTCGACGGTGATCTGGAAGACTACAAGAGCTGGATCGAGACGCGCCGCCCGCGCGAGACGGTGGCGCAGACACCGCAAGAAAAACCCAAAGCACAGAACGCGCCCAGACAGAACCGCAAAGCGTTGCAGTCGAAACAGAACAAACTGGAGACCGAGCTGAACAAGGCGCAGACCGAACTGACCGCCGTCAACCAGCAACTCGCCGATCCGGAAACCTACGCCAACCCCGACCGCGCAAAAGTCGAGAAGCTGAATGCCGAGCACGCGCGGCTACAAGCAAAAGTGGCGGAGCTGGAAGAAGGCTGGCTGGAACTGGAGATGGCGAAGGAAGAAGCGAGCTGAAGAGAAAGACGCGGCCCGTTGCATCTCTCCAGAGATGCACTGAATGAATTGGGCTTTATCGTTCCCGCTCAGCAGCTTGTCGCGACACAGTTACGGCCGCGACGTTTAGCCATGTAAACGCCCGCGTCCGCCTGTTTGATCAGCGATTCAAGATTATCCATGTCGGGGAGGCGTGCCGCGACGCCGACGCTGATGCTTCCGTTCCATTCGCCCTCGCCGACCGGCACGCGCATGCCGGACACCCTTAAGCGTATCTGTTCCGCAAGTTGCATCGCATCTTCCAGATGCACGCCCGGACAGATCACCAGAAACTCATCGCCGCCCAGCCTGCATACGACATCCCCCGCGCGCACCGCCCCCCGGAGGCAATCCGACAGGCTGCGCAGCACTTCATCCCCCGCATCATGGCCATGCGCGTCGTTCACTTGCTTGAACCCGTCGGCATCGATCATCAAACACGACAGCGGCGTGTCTTGCTGCATGGATACTTCCCATTCCTGGGCGAATGTCAGCAATGCATGGCGGCGATTGGACAGACCGGTCAACTCATCTGTCAGCGCCATGCTCTCAAGGCGGCGGTTCTGTTCCAGCAAAGCGCGCGTGCGCACCTCGATCTGTGCCTCCAGCGCGGCCTCGTCCGCAACATCCCTGCCGCTGCCGCGCACCCTGACGGGCCAGTCGATCCCGCTTACTGCTTCCGGCGGCGCCAGATTGCGCAACTTGATCAGCATCTTGACGTAAGGCAACTCGATGCCGTGCTGCAGCGCCTGCGCGCACAGCATGGACATGCTTTCATCGTTCCAGCGCGGGAAGTTCACATAGTGTTGCTGCGCGCCCAGCGCCATGCCCTGCCGCAACATCGCCAGCCCGTGCGACGCATCACCCAGCGCGAAGGCGAATCTGGCCGCATGCAACGCCGCGATGAAGCCGATGTGATGCATACCGCGCCCGTACGCCTCGCCCTTGGCCAGATGCAGAGCGGCCTCCGCGTGCTGACCATCGTCGAACAACGCCACCGCCAATTCGATATGGCACAAGGCCTGCGACAAATGGCTGCCTGTGGCATCCGCAAACTGCACGGCAAGCCGGCCATGCTCGATGGCCTTCTTCAGATTGCCCTGGAACCAGGCCACGGAAGACGCCTGATACTGATAGAACGATCTATCCATGATGCGCGGACTATCGATCTGCACCATCTTCTTCAGACAGGCGATCGCGGCCTCCGGGTCGCCCAGCGACAACCCCGCATAGACACCCTGACCCAGCAGATACATATCCAGCAGATGCACGCCGCTCTCATCGGCGTTGCGCAAACCTTTTTCGACTGCGGCCATGCACGCCTTCTCATCCGCCGTGAACCAGGCATGCATCGCCTCCATTACATGCCAATTCTGCTGCGTCAGCGGGTCTCGTTCTTTCCCGTCGAGCACCGGACGCAACTCGTCGATCAGCAAGCCGGACTTCGCAAAGTCACCCATCCAAAGGTAATAGATCATCAGATAGCTGCCCAGCATGACGCGCAACTGCACACTCGGATGATGGTGCACGATCTGCCGCACCCGCTCCGCCCACACAGGCAGATCGGCGCGATGCGGCTGGCGCCAGGCCAGCGCATTCAACATGCCCGCCGCCACCCGCGCCTCGATCTCGGGCGAGGGGAATTCAGGGTGTTTCGCCAGCTTCTGCTCGATGACCGTGATCCACCGATCCAGCGGTGAGAAATCGCTCCATTGATAGAGGAAGGTATCGACGATACTGGCCCAGCTCAGGAAGACACCGCTGATGTCTTCGTCGGCTTGGAACAGCTCGAACGCCCGTTCAAAGAGATCCCGGCTTTCCACCGGATCGAACGGCAGGCGACAGATGCCAAGCCAGTACAGCCCCCAGGCCGAAGCGCCCAGTTGCGGCGGCGGCAATGCCTGCAGCCAATTTTCCAGCGTGCTGCAGCGCCCTTGCGCGATCAGCGCAGCGGCTTGCCCCAGTATCAAACTCAAAGCGCCATTCCAGTCTGTTGCGCCGATATACAGACGCACCGCCTCCTCGATCTGCCCCGCTTCCGCCAGCAAGCCGGCGGAATGCTGTTTGATACGCAAAACCGCCGAGGGCGGGAGCGTCGCCGCCGCGCGCGCCTGCAAAAACTCCTTGAACAACGGGTGATACTGGAACGCCGCGCCGTACCGTTGCGTGAAGTAGTGCATCAGATTCAGGCGCTCAAGGATCTCCGCCGCATCGGCCACGCCACTGAGTTGCACCGCCATCTCCGGCTCGACCCGCGACAGGAAAGCCGTCTTCAGCAGCACATCCTGCACATCAGGCTCGGTGCGGGCGAATATCTCATTGGCAAAATAATTGAATATCTCGTACTGCGACGAACGCTCATTCAGTTGCGACAGCGCCCCGGTGCGCATCTGCGACGTCAGCAACACCAGCCCCGCCGCCCAGCCCTCGGTCTTGTAATACAGATCATCCAGCAAGCGCAGCGACTCTTGCTGCGCGCCCAGCGAGAACAGCAGCTCGCGTGATTCCTCGCGCGAGAACCGAATGTCTTCCCACCCGAGGACCGAGATCAGATTGTTCGCCTGCAGCCGCACAAAAGCCGCGGGCGGCGGCTCACGGCTCAGCACGATGACATTGCTCCCTTCCGGGATCGTCTCCAGCGCATGCGCCATCATCTCGTGCCAACCGGAATCCTCCTGCGCATCCTGGAAGTTGTCGAACAACAAAGTCGCCGCCGGTGGCAGACGACAGAACAGCGACTCGAAATAGCGCCGGGTGAACACGGCCACACCCTGCATGAATTCCGGGGTGAAGACGGGCTGCGGTGCCTCCGAACGAGACGGGATCTTTTGTGCGGCGAGGCTCAGGTAATAGAAGAAACTGGCGAGATCGGCATCCCCCGCATCCACCTGATACCAAAGATGTGATTTGTTACGTGCGTCCAGCCAACTGGCCGCCAGAGAAGTCTTGCCCGCGCCCCCCGGCCCGGTGATCCAAATGACCGGCCGCGAACTCGCCTGATCCAGCAAACCGAACAAGCGCTCCCGCGACACCATATGGGACAGTCTCGGTCGGCTGATCTTGGCCAGTGCGATAGCTTGGGTCATTCAATGGATGCACAGCTTGGATGTTGGAGCGCAGGAAACTGTTTCGCCTTCGCGAACGAGCGCATCTCGGTTTCGACAATCATAGCTTCCAGTTCCCCTTAAACTCGTCGCGCTGCTGCGTTACCCATTCGAGCCACTTTGGTTTCCTGCCTTCAATAGAAACCGTGGTCTATCACCGACTATTTCCCGCCACCCATCTGATCAAAATCGTCCGGCACGGAAAACTCGCCAGCCATGAAGCCGAGACGGCTATTGGTTCCAGCCTCCGCCTTGCCCAGCGCAACCACCTTCACCATCGGCTTACCCGCCTTGGAAATAATGAACGACTCCCCCTGAGCGGCCTGTTCTACCAGCTTGGAAAGCTGTGTTTTTGCATCGCGAATACTAACGGTAAGCATGGCAGCACCTCAATTAAACTAACAGAAGTTGGTTTACATCAAGCAAAGAAAATCGCAAAGGTCGGGCTTAAACCGAAAACCGTGTCCCAATCGCTATTCCAGCGCCCCCTGCCAGAGCATGTCGTAACCCAATTCCTTGGTCTCGACACACAGCTTGGCCAAGGCCGCGAATTTATCCTTGAATGCCTTGTCTGCATGCGAGCGTTCATGCTCCTCGAACGACTTCCAGTAAGTGACGATCGCGATATGTTTCTCCGCCGAGCCCGGATCGCCCAGTGTGCCTTCTGCCGAAAGGAAACCGGAGAATGAATAGACCTGGCCGGCAATGAAGCCGCCCTTGTCGCCGCCGTAGGTGTCCTTCACCACATTGCACATCTCGCCCAGCGCCATCTCGACATCCTCGAATGCCACGCCGGGTTTGATCGTGGCCGTATTGAAAAGCATCTTCGCCCCGAAAGGGATAGTGACAGGTGAGAACATGATGACCTCCTGTTGAAGTGAAGCAGGTTAAAAAGAACCGCTCAAGCCAACTGCATGCGTTCCACTTTGTACCTATGCAGACAATCCATCAACCATTTTTCAATCAGTGTCACTGCAGCCCAGAAGAGGTTCTTGCACTACTTGTTCTGAAATCGTGGTCTGTCCCCGATTAGTTGTTTCTCCAAGAAGGTTAATCCCGACAAAATTAATCAACATTGACATACGAGTCGTTTTAAGTAATATTAGCAATTGCTGATATTTTAATATTAGAACTGGCATCTACAGCGAGTCTGACGAAGATATCTGCAACACCAAATCAGCAGCACCCAACAATCACAGGAGGTAATTATGAGATCCACCCTTTCGTTGTCAGCTTGGCTGATGGCAGGCTTGATGGCCATGCATGGTTCCAGTGCACTGGCGGGCGATGCCGGAAAAGCCGCTGCCCCCTTCAATCCGCCGTCCGAGGAATCTATGCCATCCGGCCCCATGGGCGACGCGATCCGTTATGGACATCAGTTGACGTCCCAGACACAGGTCTACGCCAAGAAGTACGTGGGCAACGAACTGAACTGCACCAGTTGCCACCTGAATGGCGGCCGCACCCCCAACGCAGCGCCCTGGGTCGGCATCTGGGGCGTATTCCCCGAATACCGCACCCGCAACGCCGAGGTCAACTCGCTGCAGGATCGCGTCAACGACTGCTTCCAGCGCTCGATGAACGGCAAGCCTTTGCCGGAGAACAGCAAGGAGATGAAGGGGATACTGGCCTATATGTGGTGGCTGTCGAAAGATGTGCCGACCGGGGTGGATGTGGAAGGGCGCGGCTTTAAGCGCATCAAGGCGGAACGGGCGCCGGACACCGCCAAGGGCAAGACTATCTATGCCGAGAAGTGCTCGGCCTGTCACGGAGCCAATGGGCAGGGTATGAAAGGGCCAGAAGGGGAGTACATGTTCCCGCCACTCTGGGGACCGAAGTCTTTCAACATCGGAGCCGGCATGGCGCGCCTGAACACTGCAGCCGCATTCGTCAAAGCCAACATGCCACTGGGACAAGGCGGTAGCCTCACCGACCAGGAGGCCTACGATGTCGCAGCGTTCTTCATCCAGCAGCCACGACCGGACTATGCCGCCAAGAAAAAGGATTGGCCAAATGGCGACAAACCCAAGGATGCGCGCTACTGATAATCTCTGAACGAAAGTCCTGAGAAACCGAACCAAACGGGGACAGCATCGCAATCGTCTTATTCCAGAGCGGCGGAATCGATTGCGATGCTGTCCCCGTTAGTTTCCGTTCTGAAATCGTGGTCTGTCTCCGATTGTTCGGAAATCAATTCGAACCTGACCCGCTTAATTCGCTTGGCTGTCCACTAACGCCGACACAGCGCATGCACCTCGCCCAAAGCCTTGTTCAGCGCGGCGGAATCGTCAGCCGTGTTCATCAGGAACAACAGCCTCACCTTGTCTGTCGCCGCACCGCGGTCGATGACATCTACAGGGTAGCCGTATCCATCCACCATCCATAGATCATCATTGGGCGCGTCCCAGTAGATACCGGAAGCACGCACCTTGTAGCTGACAGGGCCCCTCTCGGTCAGCAACTGCATCGAAACAGAGATGTTGTTGCCATCACCTTCCTTGCGCTCTTCAAAGTAATTGGCATAGGCCTCCAAGCCGCCCCCGTAAGAAGTCACCTTGCCCAGCTCACCCAAGGCAGAACGGCTGACCTTGCCCATATCCACCATCGAACTGATCTTGAAATGCTTGCGCGAAGAGAATGTATTACCGTGCTCGACGAACATATCCTCATCCACCAGCAAGCGGCAACCGTCGAACTTCACCGTGCGCGAGAGCTCCTCCGGCGTCCGCTTGTTGGGGTTCTTGTCCACCACCGGCTTCATCAACAGCTCAGCCACCGCCCGTTGCGCGGCGGCCAGCTCGGGCTTGGCAGACAACTGAAGGCTGGCGACAGGCACCACAGGCGGCGCAGAACGCGTAACGGCCACACCGCCTTCCATCGCACAAGCCGCTGCATCCAGCAGCACCAACGAACCATGCTTGAGTCTGCAATTACTCTCCTGCTCAGCAGCGACAGCCGATGTCGTGAAAGAGAACAACAAAGCAGCGGGGAGCATCCATTTCATGTGCATACAAAGACTCCGTGGAAAGTCATGTCAAATCGATAGTGTCACTGGGTCAAACAGCGCAAGACGCGTGAAGCGGCATATTGCCCACCCTCACCGGAATCGGCAATCACAAATCCATAGCGTGATTCAGCATCACGCAACCTTCAGGATTTCCTCATACACGGCTTGCCCGGACCGATCCAGAACGCAGTGCTCCATTGCAAGGGCCAATCAGCTTCCATATTCACGACCAGACACGCACCAGAAGGCAGCTTCCACACGCCCAACTCGTCAGGCGACATATCGAATGTCAGCGGTGCGCCCACACTTCGGGCGGCAATGTTCCCAGCCCCTGCCAACAGGAATTTCCCCCACAACATCCGGGTCGTAAAACCGGCAGGCTCTCCATGCACACGCTTCACATACTCCAGCAATTCCCCATGTGCCCAAGGCGGCACATCGACCTTTGCATACACCAAAGAATCCGACTCAAAGAAGAACACCGTATCGAGTGCTTCTACAGATTGCCAAGCAGTCAGCTCAGTTGCGCAGAATGAATCACCCAACTCGCTCTTGCCAGAACGGCAGAACAGGCCCACAGGAAAGGATTTGACGACCGCCGAGGAAGGCATGGCTTTCAGATCATTGAAATCCAGCATCAGTCTGGCATTGGACCCGTAGTGCATGCGATAGGCATAACCCGTGTCACTGTTCCATGCGACCAGCACCACCAGCGCCCCGAATATTCCCAGTGCCAGAATGAAGAACATCCGCAGGATCCGCATATCACCCGATCTTCAATTCAATGGCGCACCGTCAACTCACAGCGTGAACACATCACTCAACAAGGACGAAGCCACTTTGAAATCGCCCATGATCTTTTGCCAGTCGGCACCGGGGTGGGTGCCGATGTAATCGACGAAGGACGCATCGGGATCGTTCAGCAGGATGGCGATCGCGCAGCCTTCGACGTTATCCCAGGCCTTCATGATCACATCGTATTTCGGACCGGTCGCCAACGGATCGTCGGCCAGTACCGGCGCCGGGTCGAAGAACACCTGCGGAATGTCGTAGATCAGCGTCAGGGTGAAGTCGTGGGTCAGTGCGGCCTTGGCCTCATCGAAACTGCGGAATTCGGAATAATGCGCATAGGGATGGATGGAAAAATACATGCTCAGCGGCGGCACCCGTCCCTGCTTGTGGCTCGCCTCGAAAGCCTTGTCCACTTCCGCGCGATCACCCGCGATGTGGCGGATATGCAGGATGAGCGCCTCCGTGATGCGGGTGAAACCCTTGCTCTGGAAATGTCGCACGATGCGCTCGGCTCCCGCATTCGCAGCCTCTTGCATCGCCTGTGTAACTGTATCGTTCATCGAAATACATCCCTTTTCTGAAGGCATGCAGTGTACCCAAACCGCCCTGGCTACGCCAAAACAAAGCGACCACCTGGCGGCACTTCCCCTCAACATATATCGTCCATCAAGGAAAACCGCGTCATTCCGGCGCAGGCCGGAATCCAGTTAATTAGAAACTCCCCACGCAAGTGGGGCAACAGCATGATTTTGTCCGCTTCGCGGTGGTTTTCTGATTGCTGGATACCGGCCTTCGCCGGTATGACGGCCTGATGAACGATCTGCGCTAAATTGACGGCGCCCCGCCCCGCCACCATAATCCCGCGCACAAAATTTCCGACTGCCGACCGTGCCCAACGAATTACCGAGCCTGGCCAACGCCCTGCCCTACATAGACCACCCGCTGGGCCTGCTCCTCACCTTCGCGCTGGCGAATGCACTGATGATCTGGCGGCTGCATGTCATGGAAAGCAAGGGATTCGAAGGCACCGTGCTCGGCACCCTCATCATGCCCTACTGCTCCGGCTTCGCGAACCTGATGTTCGCGCTGATCATGAGCAAGTCCGCCAGCAACGGCGGCGCGGTCATCGAGAACAGTCTGGTCAACAACGTCACCAACCTCACCCTCATCCTCGGGCTAACCGCCCTGTTCGGCGCTGCCGCCGTAGCGTCCAAAGAAAAGAGCAAACAGAAACAGGCCGAATTCGCCCGCCTCAACCGCCTCAACCTGCTGGTCACCCTGATCGCCCTGTTCCTGTTCACCGGCACGCTCTGGGCACTGGGCAAAGACGGCGAACTGAACTTCTACGACGGGCTCATCCTGGTCGGCCTGTTCGTGTTCTGGCAGATCCTGCACGTGTTCGAAGTGCTCAAGGACAACATCCGCAAGAAACGCAGCACCCACTGGTCCATCATCATCGACCTCGCGCTCATCGGCCTCGCCGCCTACGGCATCTACTATTCCGTCGACCACCTCATCAACTGGGTCACCACCGCCGAAAGCCCACTCTTCAGCTTAGCCAAGATCGGCTGGTTCAGCGGCCTCCTCATGGTCCTGCCCAACGCCTTCATCGCGCTCTACTACGCACATAAAGGCCGCACGGATATCGTCGTCAGCTCGCAGATCGGCGACGGCCACATCTGCATCCCCATGTGCATCGGCCTGTTCGCCCTCTCCAACCCCATCCAGCTACCCGACACCTTCCTGATGGGCACCTACCTCATCCTCGGCGCCGGGCTGGTGCACTTCCTCTCCATCGGCATCCTCGGGCGCCTCCCGCGCATCGGTGGCGGCGCACTCGTCGCCAGCTACGGCTACTTCCTGTACGCCGGACTCATCCAGTAAGCGAGATCGTTGGCCTCAAAATGAACATCGGTGAAAGGTACCGGAGTTGATTTCTACTTCACGAATGCCGATCTTTTAAAAAAATTGGACTCCGATACCTTTCATTCTCTGCTTTGTGCGCTACAACACTGAACCCATCCGACGCGCGCGCATAATGTCGCGGCACGGTTTCGGGTTCGTGCATCGCTCATTTCCTTCCGCCCGTGTGCTTCGATCAGGAGTCATCCCTATGAAACGAATATTCTTTGCAGCAGCTGCCGCAGCCATTTTTGCCGTGCCGGCGCAGGCAGCCGATGTGGGTGTTTCCATCAGCGTCGGGCAACCCGGATTCTACGGTCAGATCGACATCGGCAGCTTCCCGCAGCCGCCTGTGCTGTATCGTCAACCGAAGGTCGTCGAGATGGGGCAGATTAATCGTCCGCCGATCTATATGCGCGTGCCGCCCGGCCACGCGCGAAACTGGAAGAAGCATTGCCGCGAATACAACGCTTGCGGCGAGCGTGTCTATTTCGTGCAGGACGGTTGGTACAGCCGTGAATATGTGCCGCGCTACCAGAAAGAGCACGGCGGCAAGCATGGAAAAAAGAAGGACGACCGCAAGGACAACGAGCGCGGTCAGGGGCGTGACCACTAAGCGGGTCTTGCCCGGACTTCGGTGCTAGATCCCAACAAAGGTACCGGAGTCGTTATCATTTTCAAACATGCCGACTTCGCACTAGAAAAATTCGACTCCGGTACCCTTCGTTGTGGCGCACTCGTCGCCAGCTACGGCTACTTCCTGTACGCCGGACTCATCCAGCAAGCGAGATCGTTGGCTTCAAAAAGATCATCGCGCTTGCGGGCGATGAGTGGAAGCGATTGCGGGGCTGACTCGCATGTCGCAACGCAAGAGCCGACCCGAACTTTCCTATTTATGGCACTCCGTTCGTTTGCGCACAGAACTCTGGCGTTGAAGAACCTATGTTGCACATCTGATGCACATTCTTAATTGAAATCGAATCAGGGGACTTTCATCAGATCGTCACCATACTCAAGGAGGTAATCATGGTTGAACTATTACTGATCGTGCTTCTCATTGTCCTGATACTCTAGGGTTGTATAGCGTCCCGAGAATATGGATTGAGCTGCACTATTGACGCGCATGCAATCACTATCAAAGATAGCGCGACGATCTGTGCAGCTTGAAATTCGCAATCTTGCAAAACTCTATGATCAGAAACGAGGCCTTAAGCCGACCAGCTTTGATGTAGACAAAGGCGAACTGATCGCCATTGTCGGACATAACGGCGCCGGTAAATCCACCCTGCTGAAAATGCTGGCGAACTGGATTCTTCCGGACGGCGGCCACGTCATGATCAACGGTGTTGATCTGAGGAACCGGGCAGCGGTTGTAAGGAGTGTGGGCTTCATTCCGGAAGTGCCCAACCTGTTCGACTTCTTCTCCGTTAGCTATAACCTCAAACTCTTCGCCCTCCTTTCTCGAATCCCTTTTCTGCGGGTAGAAGTGATTCTGCGCGAATTCAATCTGCAGCCCTTTCGAAAAAGCAAAGTACAGACACTCTCAAAAGGATTGAAGCAAAGGGTGAACATCGGTCGCGCGCTATTGGCGGACCCTGCGGTGCTCATTCTGGATGAGCCGACATCCGGCCTGGACTTCGAGATGACCCGGGAGATCTACCGCCTGTTGGACAAGATGCATGACGCAGGAAAAACCATCATCTTCACTTCCCATCGTCCTGAAGAGATCAGAAACCTCGCAACACGCATCCTGGTGCTGCACGAAGGCAGCCTGATCTTCGATGGATCACCGCAGGAATATTTTCAATCCGAGATCCATCAAGAGCTGTACTCATGATGATGAAAAATATTCTGCTACTGGTATTCAACGATCTGGCCATCGCATACAAAAACAAGACCTTCTTTCTGATCCTGTTCATTCCGCTTTTCATATTCGCATCCTTGAACCTGATAGATGGAACCAACGCGGAAGCAAGCAAGATCAGGATCGGTCTCATACAGAATTACGCCTATTCACCCGAGATCACCGGCAGCATCAAGGCAACAAAACTCATTGAAGTGACATGGGTGCAAAACGAAGACGAAGGCGTCGGTCTGCTGAAGGAACGAAAGATAGACGGCATGCTGACGGGAAATGAAAAAGTAAACGGCGGCCTTGCACTGCTGGTCTTGAGAAAGGACTCCCTGCATACCATAGCCGTGGTGCGGAGTTTCTCGGCCTTGCAGAAAGCGGCCGAACGAAGTGGGCCGGATTGGATCACCGAAATCAACTCACTGCACGAAGGTGGCTTTCAACGACAGACGTTGCCGACCTGGATCATGATGCTGGTTCTACTCATCGGTTTCATCATTCTTCCTGCGCAGGTCGCCGAGGAAAAAGAAAAGAAATTGCTTTTAGCGCTGCTCCAGACCCCGATACACGAGATCCAATGGCTGATCGCCAAATTGATTCTGGGCATGTCCCTGACCATCATCGCCCTGCTTTTTCTCCATATGCTGGGGCAATTCGGACCGGTCCCCCTCATCGACTATATCGCCTTCATCCTCGCAGGCAGTTTTTGTTTCAGCGCCTACGGGATATTTCTGGGTTTTCTGTGCCGCAATCAGGCCAGCGCCAGAACATTGGGCGTTATCTTTTATTTACCACACTTGCTACCGACAGCAATGTCCGATGTCTCGCAAAAACTATCCACCATCGCTCCCTTCCTGCCGTCCTACCAACTTTATGACCCGCTTCAAAAGATACTGCTTGAAGACGGCAAATGGACGAATATGTTTTTTGACTGGGGCTATCTGATTCTGTTGGGAACGCTGTTGTTTTATATTTCTTACCTATTGATGAAAAAACGCTGGCTGATGTAAACAGCAGTGAAAATAATGGGTAACAGACCTTGGTTCCCACCTACCTTATCCTTGAGGCCGGACTGATCCAGTAAGCAAGATCGCTAGCCTAGAAAAGAAAATCGCCCTTGCGGGCGATGAATAGATATTGCGAAGCTGCCCCCTTTGATTTTTGCCTTGCAGCATCAGGTGCAGGATTGAAGCGTCAGGTAAACCGTGGTCTGTCCCAGATTATTTGCACTTTGATTCCTTTTATCAGCACAAACACCGCCTTGCTCGCTACCATGTGGGCATGAACGAAGTGCATCTCTGGCAAGCTTGGTGCGATGGCTGCGCCCGCCCTAACCCCGGCCATATCGGCCTCGGAGCCCTCCTGCTGGGGCCGGATGGTAGCCGCCACGAACTCTCGCAACGCAGCCTGCACAGCGGCTGCAACAACGAAGCCGAAGCCCGCGCCCTGCTGGCCGCCCTGCAACTGGCACGTTCACTGCAAGCCAGCGCCTTGCTCATTCACTGCGATAGCGACGTCGTCGTGCGCCTCGCGCAAAATGCCAGTAGCACCGAAGCTGCCCGCCTCGCCCCCTTATTCGCCGAAATCCGCTCGCAGATAAAGTGTTTTGACCAATTCGAGTTACGCTGGATTCCGCAGCACCGCAATACAGAGGCAGACTATCTTTCCCGCAGCGCCTTTGGGCTGCCTGCGCGAACGCCCGAAAAACCCCGCAAGCGGAAATGAAAAAAGCGCCCGCAGACGCTTTTTTTTGATCAAGAAAATCAAAGAGGACAGCATCGAATTGTTTTTTTGGATAAGGCTGAGAAGGTAATCCGATGCTGACCCTATGTCACTCCATCTATCGCAAAACAATTGCGAAGCTGACCCCTTTAATTGTTGGTTAGAAAACAAACATCGCCCGAGAGGGCGATGTTTGGAAAACTATTGCGATGCCGCCCCCTTGAATTGATTCGTGCTGCCCCCTTTAATTGCGAACATGGCCCAATTATATATTTCAGTTAACCCTTCAAAATACCAAGCCGATCCGACTCAGCAACACCTGGTTCTAACAACCAATCAAATAACGCATCTAGCGTAACGAGTCCTTTTCTTCGAAGTAGCATCGCCTCGATAAACGTCGTGTGATTGATTAATGTAATTTTAGAAGACCCGCATGCTTTGCTTTCTGCGAAGGTGTCGAAACCTGGTTTGCCAATAGTAATGCAATGTACCCCTTCTATTTCCGCGGCCTTCACTAACACGCTGAAAGCCTCATCTTTGCTAATAATTGGAGGTTTTTTCGTAGTAGTTTTACATTCAATAACAGCTGCGCGATTCTTATACTCGATCATTATGTCGGGGACACCTTGGCGTTTTCCATCATCGACTATCGTGACCTTCAATTCAGGATCCATGCTTAAGAGGTCTTGAATTGGGCGTTCATAATCAGCGCCCATCAAATCATATGCATCTCTAACCTGCGGACCAATGCCGATTGTTTCGGCGATTTTTTTATGCAATCGCTTAGCTTTTTCAAATTGATTTGGTGATTCATGCTCAATCGCCTCAATTAATTTGTCCACACGTTCTCCTATTTTCAGGAGCTTCTCCAATACTGCTCGATCAGCGCTAAGAATGGCATCTCGATCTCCCAGCTTGGCTCGCAACAAAGTAAGTGCGCTTTGTCTACCAAAGCCTGGAACTCGAGCTGCATGAGCAGTACGAATCAAATCAACCACCTCTGTTGGCACACCTAAACGAACCCGGCGAGCTAAGACGCCAATCTGATTCATTACGCGCTGCGAACAACCCAAACTGCTGACTCCCGCAATTTTATGGAAGCCGTCGAGCACCCATGCGATTTCATTTGCGAATCTATGAACCTGACCTGATGGTATGCCTGCCCTAGCGCCAATCCTTCTCTCAACCTCCCCAGAGATAAAGAGGAATACCGCAAACGCAGATTGATTCGCCGCACGTTCACAATCATTCATATCCAAAAAGAGTGGTGAAGCGCATAGCGTGTCTCTTGTTTCCGCATATCCCACGGAAAAATTGAGTGGTGGCAGAAAACGCCCAGTATCGGGACTAAATTCATCACTGCAAACTGCAAAATGTATCAATGGAAGCTCATAATCCTCGAAGCATCTTTCCAAGCTTGCCCATTCTTTTCTCAGCAACTCTGCAAAATTAAATGCCGTCGATGGCAGGAGACCAGTCCTTGACACCGCCGCACCAAACTCAGTTGCAGCTATAGTTTCGCCATCCATTTTAAGCATCTTATGCTCGACCAACCATTCAATGGCATCATGCACCTTCTTAATGAGCTCATGCAGTCGTGTTGGATTTCTATCTCTGACCTGATACCAAAATAGGGTTTGCTCCAAAAATTCTCGGAGTGTTTCTTGACTATTGGCGCTTCCCGAAGAAATCAAAACTAGAACAATCCGGCGGACACTCATTACCGCAAGCCTTGAGTGCAATACTTCGTTCGCAGGAAGAACCAGTGAATTCGCGTAATCAAGCTCCTCCTTATCACGCGGTATCAAAACAGCAAACCCCTTGTCATGCATGCCAAGACGCCCAGCCCGACCAGACATATTTCGATAAGCACCAAGCGGGAGTTGCCTCGGCTGTATGTAGCGTCTATGCAACCGATCAAAGACAACTGTCTGAAATGGAAAGTTAACGCCAGCAGCTAGTGTCGGGGTTGCAAAACAGACATCAAAATCACTTGTTACCAAGCCCTGCTCAACAACGGAGCGCTCACTAGGTGTCAGGTCAGCTGTGTGAAAAATAACTTTTGTCTCTGCTGTTGAGCGAAGGCGATCAGTGAACTCTGAGGCTTCTGAGAAAAACGATAGAAGATTTGAAAAATTGAAACCACTTGGCGTTTTAGACCGGTTCAAAGAGAAACTCTGAGCTAGCTCCATGGCATCGCGCCGAGTTTCAGTAAACACAATAATCGGTCCACGTTTTTGCTGAAGTAGCAAGTCCACAGCTTCAAGTGTTGTTGCAGGTAGTTTTCCTTTATGCTGACTGATAGCTCCCTCATCCGCCCCAAACCGAACTGAGTACACCTGATTGTCCGCCCATATCTCTTGTATTAGATCAACGTCACGGACATTTGATTGCACGAGCTTACACTCCAGCCAACCATTCAAGTCATCGCCGTTTTCTACTGTTGCAGTAAGTGCGACAAATTGCTTTGGGGTTTTCCTCCGTAGCGCTGCACAAAGGATTTCAACATCTGGCCCACGTTTTTCTTCACCGATGAGTTGAAGTTCATCGGCAACCACGACTGTGTTTCCTACATCAATTGCATCGCTCATGACGAGCGAGAGTGCTTTCTCATAAGTTGCAATTAATATTTGAGGATCAGCATCGCCATCATCTCGATCCCCAGTGCTCAGACCGATTCTCGCGGTTAATTTATCGGCCTTGTTCCCATATTTTTCCGAAAATTCATCGAATTTTTGATCCGCAAGCGCCTTATGGGAAACTAGATAGAGCGCCATGCAGCCAACACGGGTACCAGCAATCGCTGCTATTTCCCCAATAAGAGTCTTGCCAGATGATGTCGGCGCACAGACAACCATGCTATGGCCATTAGAAACGCCCGCTGCCAGCGCATCTCTTTGCACTGAAGTCAGCTGCGTAATACCTTGAAGAGCGAGTAACTCGGCCAGCCACGTATCCATATCAACTCCAAAATTTCGGATGTCCCACCATCCAAGGTTTGAATATCTGAAAATAATCCGAAGTTACATCTTGCCGACCAAGCGAAATATACCGAAGCCGCCTTGTGAAGTTATGGTGTGCAAGCTATTGAATCAATATTGCCTGCTTAGGCAATTGGAGGATTTTTGTGGCTAGTTCATTCCCAGTTAATTGCTCATACTTTGCCGGAATTCTCTCTTTGAGCTTGAACAGTCGCTTATTGGCTGTGCGGACAAGTTGACCAAACGTGACTGCCTGAACAACGCTCGCATCCTTATCGTTGCCTACAGTACGTTTAGTTTGCATCTTTGGATCAAGCTTATGCCCCACGACAAACGCCCTAATAGATGGAGCGCCATCAACAAGCCCACAACTAAGAATATCCTCAATGTACCCAGTTGCCTGATCCATCTCCTTGCGTGTAACTGTGAATCCACCACGTTTCAATTCGATGATTAACACATCACGAATTCGTGTCAAATCAGATTCCTCTGTGTCGATTTCATCGGTAGCAACCACACTAAAAGTGGAATCCGAACGAATCATCAAATCAGGTCTTCGCAAATGGTTGGCAAATGCCTGACTTTCGGTTTCCTGACCAAATATCTTTTCAACTGCGTTTTTTAATGAAATATTCGAACTGTATTCTGGTGAATCAAATTCAGGCCCAAAAACCCAGCGTGCTTGAGTAATAAGAGGGTGAAGTGTATGTACCTCATCTGCGTTCGGATCTCCTGACAACTTCTCAATAGCTGCAATAACTTCTAGGCGGCGATCAATTTCATCTAATACACTACAAGCATCTCGCACAGACCATTCGCTTAGCAGCCTATCGAGGCCAGTCACATCCTCGTCGTCCAATTTGGTCAGCTTTTCCAGCAACGACGCGCCATTTCGCGTCTTCTCCAAATTAATGACCGCTTGCACAGCCAAAGCAAGTACATCTGACTGAATGCTGGGCGTTCGCTTAACTAACTCCTCGGTGAATTGCGCAACCTCTATCCTTGCAAGCGTAGACAACCCCTCAAAGTCATTTCGGTTACGCACAAGCGCGTCTTCAGAAACTTCTCTTACCAAGTTAGATGACAATTTTTCAATGACCACCTTTACGTACTCATCTATAGCTGCAAATAATTGGTGCGTATCTGCCGTGTTCTTAAATCTACTCCAATCCTGCTCAATATTTTCGTGTGAGAAATTTTCAGTTTTAACAATTATTGAATAACGCTTTGCGAATCTGGATCTTCCATCCAAAAGCATCGTATTTCCAACCACCCAAGATGGAACACCTACGAGGCGGTTAGAAACCCAAATAGCAATACCTTGATACTTGGTTGAGCTTGCTGTCTTAGTCGTATCGATAACGAAAGCTTCTGCAGTCGCAGCAACCCCAATCTTTAACTCTTGCCGTTCGATCAGTCCAGCCAGCTCAGCGAGCGTAATCGACTCGCCGTTTACCTTAACCTCAAACTGAGGATCGTGTAAAAACCGCGCTGATAAAATCTCACGCACGTTATCTGGATCGGGGAGATTTCGTTCCACCATGACAGATAGTTTTGTGCCACCGCCTACCCCCTCAAGTTTCGTTTCTTGCTGAATTCGAAATGGCACATCTTCTTCACTAGTTGTAATTACAAAGCGTGTGCCTTGCCCATCACGCCAAGTTTCGACCACGTACTCATCTGCAAAACACAACAAGCTATGTCGCCCGATACCATTACGTCCATATGCTCTTCGTTTTATTCCAAGATTCTGTCGATTCTTTGGAAATTCCACATATGGACCTTGATGTTTGATACGGTTATAGCCCATCTTCATCCATCGATCATGGAATAAACGTGACGTCATACCGTGCCCATCGTCGACTACGGCCAGCGTACCTTGCTTGATCGTTGGGATGATGATATTCACAACTGAAGCGCCCGCATCAAATGCATTAGCTACCAATTCAGTAAGCGCCGCAGCGGAATCATTCGCAAGATTTCCAATATCGCGAATGAGGTAATCTTCCTCAAATAGAGGGGCTGTCGAATTCTTTAAACGCTTATTCATCAAATCCCCTCTTTCAAAATGAGCAAAACCTCCAAGCACAATGGAAAGTCATTCGTTCCCAAGTTTCAGTTACCGACTAATCGGCTTATACCGAATCCGCTTAGGCTTAGCACCTTCCTCACCCAATCGCTTCCGCTTGTCCGCCTCATATTCCTGATAGTTACCGTCAAAGAACGTCCACTTGGAATCGCCTTCGCAGGCGAGGATGTGGGTGGCGATGCGGTCTAGGAACCAGCGGTCGTGGGAGATGACGGCGACGCAGCCGGCGAACTCCAGCAGTGCATCTTCGAGCGCGCGCAGGGTCTCGACGTCGAGGTCGTTGGAGGGTTCGTCGAGCAGGAGGACGTTGCCGCCCGCGATGAGCGTTTGCGCCAGATGCAGACGACCGCGTTCACCACCGGAGAGTTGGCCGACGAGTTTGGCCTGGTCGCCGCCTTTGAAGTTGAAGCGGCCGATGTAGGCGCGCGACGGGGTTTCGTATTTGCCCACGGTCAAAATATCGTTGCCGCCGGAGATGGCGTCGAACACGGTCTTGTTGGCATCCAGTGAATCGCGCGCCTGGTCCACGTGCGCGATGTGCACGGTCTGGCCGATCTTGACGGTGCCGCTATCCGGTGTCTCTTTACCGGTGATCATGCGGAACAGCGTGGATTTACCGGCACCGTTGGGGCCGATGATGCCGACGATGGCGCCGGGCGGGATCTTGAAGCTGAGGTTGTCGATCAGCAGGCGGTCGCCGTAGGCTTTGCTCACGCCGTCGAATTCGATGACTTCGTTACCTAGACGTTCGCCGACGGGGATAAAGATTTCCTGCGTTTCGTTACGGGCCTGATGCTCTTGCGAATTGAGTTCTTCGAAGCGGGCGATACGCGCCTTGGATTTGGCCTGACGCGCTTTGGGGTTCTGGCGCACCCATTCCAGTTCCTGCTTCATCGCTTTTGAATGCGCGTCGAGTTGCTTCTGTTCCTGTGCCAGTCGCTCGCCCTTTTGCTCCAGCCAGCTTGAGTAGTTGCCCTTCCAGGGGATGCCGTGGCCACGGTCGAGTTCGAGGATCCATTCGGCGGCGTTGTCGAGGAAGTAGCGGTCGTGGGTGACGGCGACCACGGTGCCGGGGAAACGCACGAGGAATTGTTCCAGCCATTCCACCGATTCGGCGTCGAGGTGGTTGGTGGGTTCATCCAGCAGCAGCATGTCGGGCTTTTCCAGCAGCAGCTTGCACAGCGCGACGCGGCGCTTCTCACCGCCGGAAAGGTTCTTGATCACGGCATCCCACTCGGGCAGGCGCAGCGCGTCGGCGGCGATCTCCATCTGGTGCGAGGCATCGCTGCCGCTGGCGGCGAGGATGTTCTCCAGCCGCGCTTGCTCGGCGGCCAGCGCGTCGAAGTCGGCATCCGGCTCGGCATAAGCGGCGTACACCGCGTCCAGTTTCGACTGCGCTTCCATCACTTCGCCGAGGGCGGATTCCACTTCCTGGCGCACGGTCTTGTCGGGATCGAGCACGGGTTCCTGCGGCAGGTAACCGATCTTGATGTCGGGCAGGTGTTGCACTTCGCCGTCGAATTCCTTGTCCTGCTTGGCCATGATGCGCAGCACGGTGGATTTACCCGAGCCGTTCAGACCGAGCAGGCCGATCTTTGCGCCGGGGAAGAAGCTGAGGGAGATGTCTTTGATGATCTGACGCTTGGGGGGGACTGTCTTGCTCACGCGGAGCATGGACATTACATATTGACCTTGTGCCATTTGCTTGTGCTTTCTTTGCTGGAAGTTGATTCAAAAAGGTGGCGTAGCTTACCGCAAAGCTCCCCGATGTTCACCGAGAAAAACCCTGCCGCGCGTGCGTTTTTAGATATGATTCCGGTCATTACCGTAACGCAACGTACGTTACGCCATTTCGCAACATCGATCAGGGAGTGTATCGATGCAGGAAAAGTCCGGCGCAGGGACGATGGCCGACATCATCGGCGGCACCAAGCCGACCGTGCAGAGCGAGTTCATCCAGTTCGACAAATTCACCGCTTTGGTGATCGACGACATGGGGGCGATGCGCCATGCGCTGACTTCACAACTGGAGTGGATGGGCATCAATTCTGTGAAGGGCGTATCCAATGCCGAAGAGGCGCTGCGCCAGCTTGAGATTCGCCAGTTCGACCTGATCCTGTGCGATTACAACCTGAACCGCGCCAGCTCCGGCCAGCACTTCCTCGAATTCCTGCGCAACGAAAACATGCTGAGCGCGAAGACCATCTTTGTGATGGTGACCGCCGAGGCGGAATACGCCTATGTGGCGAACGCGGCCGAGTTCGCACCGGACGATTACATCCTCAAGCCCTGCCCCGAGAAGAAACTGCGTGCGCGCCTTGAGCGCCTGTTCGACCGCCGCAACTTCCTGATGCCCGCGCTGACGGCGATGGACGCAAAAGACTATGCGCAGGTGGTGAGTGAATGCGACAAGCTGCTGGCCATGGAAAGCATCGACCGCTGGCAGATGGCGGCCTTGCGTTTGAAGGCCGAGGCACAGCATGAACTGAACGATGTGCAGAACATGCTCGCCACTTACCGGCAAGCACTCGATAAGCACGACAATGTGCCCTGGGTGAAGATCGGCTTTGCGCGGGCGCAGCGCATGTCCGGCGATCTGGAAGCGGCCGAGAAGTCCGCACGCGAGATCATCGAAAGCCATCCGAGTTATGTGGCGGCTTATGAGTTGCTGGCCGACATCCGCCTGGAGCTGCACGACGAGGAAGGCGCGCACGAGATGGCGGCACGTGCTGCCGAGATCCTACCCACTGCGAAGCGCTTCCGCACCACGGCGGAATCGGCCTTTCTGTTGGGCAAGCTGGATGAGGCAAAACAGTTCTCAGAATCCGCCATCAAGCTTTCCAACGGCTCCATCACGGAGAAGCCGGATGACTTTCTGGCGCTGGCGCAGATACAGACCGACCTGGGCGATCCGCTGGGCGCGATCCACACGCTGGAGAAGAGCGCGCGCAAATATGCCGAGAAGGACGAGTTCGGCATCTCCAAGAATGCGATCCTGGCGCAAGCGTATTTCGATAGCGGCGACGAAGCGGCGGCCAAGCGCTTGCTGGAACGATCACAACGCCTCATCACCGCCGACAACAACACCAGCGCCGCGATGAACCGGCTCGGCAAGGCAGCGCTGAAATTGGGCGACGAGATCCTCGGCTTGAAATTGATGACCCAGGCGGTACAGGCCAGCGGCAAGGAACGCCATCGCATCGCGCGCCATGTGAGCAAGTCGATGCACGATACCGGTCGGCACGACAAGGTGCATGACGTGATAGACGCGGGGCAAAAACGGATACTGGTGCTGGTGGACGAGGCGCACAAGCTGATGCGCAGCGCGCATTTTGAAGATGCGTTCAGCAAGGTGAACGAAGCACTGGCCATCCACGACGAGAACATCGAAGCCCTGCTCGCCGCCGCGCAATTGCATCTGCTGTGGCTGAAGAAGGACGGCATGAACGAAGAGATCGACGCACGCGCCAAGCAATATCTGGCAACGCTGGACAAGCTGGTGCCGCAGAACGAGAAGGTGATGGCGTTCTATCGGTTTTACGATCAGATATCGGGGGCATGATGAAGCAAGCACTATCCACACTGGTTATCCACGACATCAAGAATTCGCTGGCCCTACTGGAAGCCGATCTGGAACAGCTCAACCATCACCCGAACATGCCGGAAGAGGCGCGCAAGGCTTACCAGCGTTGCAGCGAACTCAAGGGGCGGCTGGTCTCATTCCTCACGCTCTACAAACATGAGCAGTTCGGACTCAAACCCAATCCGGTCGAACTCGATCTGAACGAGTTCCTGCAAGACACGCTGGATGTCAGCCCTTCCGCCAGCGGCAAACACGGCCACGCGTTCGCGCTGGAAGTGGACGAATCGCGCATCCGCATCGCGCCGGGTTTGAAACATGGCGGCACCGCGCAACTGGACGAGTACCTGACCGGTATGGCGATCGAATCGGCGCTGAACAACGCGGTGCGTTATGCCGCCGGGAATGTGCGGGTATGGTTCGAGCAGGATGCGGAGACGGTGACTTTCTTCGTGCAGGACGACGGCCCCGGACTGCATCACCCGTCAGGCAATGCGCCGTCGACCGGCGTGGGGCTGGCCTTGTGCAAAGCGGTGGTCGAAGCGCACGGCGGCGGCGATGTCTCCATCTCGGATGCGCCGGACGGCGGGGCTCTTTTCAGATTGGCGTTGCATACGGCCTAGGGAAGGTCTGATCAAGTCCGAAAGCCATGGTTCGATACATTTTCCGTTCGTCCCGAGTGCCGCGCTTGCGCGGTGTATCGAGGGAGCGAACGGAAAATACTCACCACGAACGGACTTGATCAAACCCTCCCTGGCTTCCTGCGCGGGAATGACGGCGTCAAGGCAGCAGCAAATATATCCCCAGCCCCACCATCACCAGCCCGCTCAACAGTTTGAGCACGCGCCCTTCCTTCTCCTGCAGCCGATGCTGGCTGAGCGTATAGACGCCGACGGCGAGGATGAGCAGATCGTCCAGCATGTAGGCCAGGTCGTACAACAGCAGATAGCCGTAGTAGCTCGCGCCGTCCAGTTCGCTCTGGGTGAGGATGCGCGTGAACAGCGCGGGGAAACCCGATGTGCACATCAGCTCGACGAACTGCACCAGCACGCCGAGCACGATGGTGGCGACGATGGCGGCGCTGAAGTTTTTGGCCTGCAGGATGTTGCGCATGCGCTGGTAGATGCCGGGCTTGGCGGCTTGCGGGATGGACAGCGAGATACCTCGACCGAAGGCGAAGAAGTCTTTGAGGTTGACCGCACCGGCGAACAACGCGAGCGCCGCGATGACGATCTCGGAAATGCGCGACAGGCCGACCAGCAGGAACAGATTGAGCCAGGCGGCGAGGAACAGGAAGTAGGCGATGCCCTGCACCGCGATGAAGGTGCCCGCCACGGCGAACATGCGCTTGCGGTCGTTGAGCGGCGCGAGCAGCGAGAGCATCAGCAACAGCACCCACATCGAGCAGGGATTGAAACCGTCCAGCAGACCCAGCGTGAGCGTGAACAGCGGCAGGCCGATCTGTTCCAGCGTCAGCTCATGGCCGAACAATGCAACACTGAACTCGCGGCTGTGATGTTTCGCCAGCGTGTCGCGGATGAGGCGGTCGGTGCCGCTCTCTGCGGAATAGCCGACGATGATCTGCTCGCCGATATAGAAGGTCGGCACACGCACCGGGCCGTGGCTGGCGGCGATCTGCTGCAGGCGCTGCATGGCGGCGGCTTCCTTGCCCACGTCGCGGATGACGATGCGCAAGCCCGGCTGTTCCTGCTGCAACTGCGCAAGGAATACCTGCGCCTTGGCGCAATGCGGACACCCTTCGTGCACGAAGGCTTCGATGTCCGCCGTCGGTGCCTCGTCCGGCACGGCACTCGCCGTTACCGACAGCAGCGAAAACAGCAATAACAGCAAGAACCTGCTCAATTTACCCGTCCTTTCCATCCCTAACGATTCGCGTCGAGTGTATCTGTTCGGGACTGCACAGATGCCATGATGCGTAGATGTCAGTCTATTCAAGCAGTCTTGCCCATCCCTGCCGAACACCCGTTTCATGGATATAAATAGCTCCTTGCAATCATATTGTTATAGGAGAAGAATACTCCTCCCGCCCACGCTGATCACCGCGTGCAAGCTTATTGTGACCAGTGCCTTGCAACAAGGAGAATCGTCATGAACATGCGAGAGCTACACACCATCGCCAAATCTCGCGGCGTCCGCCCCGATCATATGTACAAGATCGAATTGATTCGCAGCATCCAAACCGCCGAAGGCAATTTCGATTGTTTCGCCACTGCCAAAGAAGGCCGATGCGACCAGTCGGATTGCCGCTGGCGCGAGGATTGTTTCGAGACGGCAACCCGTAGCTAAGTAAAGGAGATCGACATGTCCAAGCATCCCCCCGGCTTCAAACTCGTCCGTCGCGACCAGCTCATGCAGGAAGCGGTACACGACACCTATCAGAGCAAAGGCAAACCTCCCGAACCGACCCGCTGCCCGGATTGCGGCGCCGTGTTCCATGGCGGACGCTGGCAATGGATGGACGCGCCCGCAGACGCACACGACACGCTGTGCCCCGCCTGCCAACGCATACGCGACCGCTTCCCGGCGGGTTTCCTTGCATTGAGCGGAGATTTTCTGGCTACGCACGAGACGGAGATCCGGCAGCAGATCAGCAACCACGAAGATCGTGAAAAGGCCGAACATCCTTTACAGCGCGTCATGGACATCGAGGATACGGCCGACGGCCTCATGGTGACCACCACCGATATGCATCTGGCGCGCGGCATCGGCGAGGCCTTGCAGCATGCCTATCAGGGCGATCTCGAATACCACTACAACCCGGACCAGAACCTGTTGCGGGTGAGCTGGTCGCGCTGAACGGACGGGGAAGGTCGGATTAAGTCCGTTCGTGGTGAGTATTTTTCGTTCGCTCCCTCGATACACCGCGCAAGCGCGGCACTCGGGACGAACGGAAAATGTATCGAAACATGGCTTGCGGACTTAATCCGCCCTTCCCTAGTCCTCTTTCTTGTGGTGCCCTGATTCCTGACACGCGTGATGGAACGCCAGCAAGGTCTGCTGGGCGTGACCCAGCACGCTGCCTTGCGGATATTCGCCGTCTTCGTCCGCCACGCCTGCCGGCAGGCCGGTGAGCAATTCGATGCCCTCGCTCACATGCTCCACCGTGTAGATATGGAACAGCCCCTGATCCACTGCGTCGATCACTTTGCGTGACAGCATCAGATGGCGGCGGTTGCGGTGCGGGATCAACACGCCCTGACTGCCGTCCAGACCCGCCGCTACGCACACGCTGAAGTAACCCTCGATCTTTTCGTTGAGCCCGCCCACCGGCAACACTTCGCCATGCTGGTTCACCGCGCCGGTGACCGCGATGCCTTGTTTGATCGGCAGACCGGACAGCGACGACAGCAGGGTGTACAGCTCGGCGCAGGATGCTGAGTCGCCTTCCACACCGCTGTATTCCTGCTCGAACACGATGGAGGCGTTGAAGTTGAGCGGCGCGTTGTGCGCGAACAGAGCGGACAGATAGTTCTGCAAAATGAACACACCCTTGTCGTGGATGGGGCCGGACAGTTCCACTTCGCGCTCGATGTTGACCAGCCCGTCCTCGCCGGCAAAGGTGCGCGCGGTGAGCCGCACCGGGAAACCGAAACGGTATTCGCCCAGATCGATCTGGGTGAGCGCGTTCATCTGCCCGACCTTGGCTCCATGCACATCGACCAGCAGGTCGCCCTCGGCGAAGGCTTCGTGCATGCGCTGCTCGGGATAGTCGTGGCGCCTGATGCGCGCGGCCAGCGCGGCATCGACATCGGTCACTTCCACCAGCCTTGCGCTGCGCGCCGAGCACAACGACGCACTCTCCATCACCAGCGCTTCGATGCGCGCGAAGTTCGCGCTCTGGCGCGACTGGTCGTCCACCGCGCGGTGCGCATCTTCAAGCAGACGTGCCACGGCGGCGGCAGTGAAATGCGGCAGGCCGCGCTGCTTGCAGGCGTCGGCGACGAATACCGCCGTGGCATGGCGCGTCTCGGCGCTGGCATAGAAGCTCCCGGCGAAATCCACCTTGACCTGGAAGCGGCGCGCGAACTCGGGGTCGTTCTCCTGCAGCTCGTAATATTGTTCACGCGAACCGATGAGCACGATCTTGATGTCCACGTCCACCGCTTCCGGTTCCAGCGAGACAGTGGCGATGGGCGTGAAGGCCGTGCCCGGCTCTTCGATCTGCAGGCGGCCGCTGCGCAACAGGCGGCGCAGTTTCTCCCACACCAAGCCGTCCGCCAGCAGGTCACGCAGATGTAGCATGAGGAAACCGCCGTGCGCCTTGTGCAGGCTGCCGGCGCGGATGCGCGAGAAGTCGGTCATCAGCACGTCGTTCTCGGACTGGTATTCGATACTGCCGAACAGCGAGCGATACATTGGATTGTCTTCGACGATCACCGGCGCGCCGGTGAGTCCGTCGTTGTCCACCACCAGATTGACGCGGTAGCGCGACAGCAGTTTGTTCAGCGCCTCCAGCCGGAGGTCGTCATCGCCGGGCAGTGGGTCGAACAATTCCACCTTGTCCAGAATATCTCGCGACACCTGATCCAGATAAGTGCCTAGCTTGACCGAGTCCTTGATCTGTTTCTTCAGCGCGGTGCGTATCTCTTGCAGTTCGTGATCGAGCAGCGGTTTTACCACCTGCCGCCGCAGCGCGGCCAGCGCTTCGTCCTTGGTGCGTCCCATGGCGAGCGTCTTGTCGAAATACACACTGATCTCGCCGCGCAGTTCCAGTTCGGCCTGGTCGATCTGGGCGCGTTGCTCCTTGGGCAGCGCCAGCATCTCTTCTTCGGTCAGCGTGCGACCTTTGGCATTGCGATAGGTGAACACCATGTGGCCGCTCTCGCGATGCAGGGTGAAGCGGCGCTGCTCGGCGGATGCGTCCAGCGCGGCGTATTCCTTCGCCTCGGCGGCTTTATATTCACTCTCGATGCGCTCGCTCTCGGTCTTGAAGTCCTGGCCGTTCAAGCGCAGCGGGATCTCCTTGATCAGCGTCTTCACCATCTGCACCATCATCTGGCGCAGTTGCCGCCCCTGCCCGGCAGGCAGGCGCAGGGCCAGCGGACGCTCCGGCACATCGAAGTTGTGCAGATAGCAAAGGTCGGGCGGCACCGGACGGTTGACGGCTGCCGCATGCATCGCACGCTTGAGCAAAGAGGTGCGGCCGCTGCCGACCTCGCCCAGCACGAACAGGTTGTAGTCCGGTTGCGCCATCTGCAAACCGAACTGCGCGGCCATCTCGGCGCGCTCCTGCCCGATCCAGCGCAGGGGGTGGTCGAGCAGTTCACTGGTGTCGGCGAAACCGAGCGCGTCGGGCTGGATGGAAAGGCGGAGTTCGGCGGGTGTCAGGCTGGGTGTCGGCATATCGTTTATTTTCTCAATCGAGCAGGGATTCTGCGGGATGGTATTGCATGCCGAAGGCTTCGGCGACTTTGCGATGGGTGACTTTGCCCGCGATGATGTTCAGACCGTTGAGCAAGGCCGGCGATTGTTTCAGCGCTTCGCGGTAGCCCTTGTCCGCCAGTTGCAGCACATATGGCAGAGTGGCGTTGGTCAGCGCCAGCGTGGAAGTGACCGGCACGCCGCCGGGCATATTGGCCACGGCGTAGTGCACCACGCCGTCTACCACATAGGTGGGATGCTCGTGCGTGGTCGGGCGCGTGGTCTCGACGCAACCGCCCTGATCGACTGCGACATCGACGATGACCGCGCCCTTGCGCATCAGCTTGAGGTCTTCCATACGCACCAGCTTGGGCGCGACCGCGCCGGGGATCAGCACGGCACCGATGAGCAGATCGGCATCGGCGATCTGCGCCAGAATTTGATGGCGGTCCGAGAACAGCAGTTGCACGTTGGCCGGCATGACCTCGCTCAGGTAACGCAGGCGCTCCAGCGAGACATCGAGCATGACCACGCTGGCGCCCATGCCGGCGGCGATCCGGGCCGCGTTGACGCCCACCACACCGGCACCGAGCACCACCACTTTAGCCGGTGCCACACCGGGCACGCCGCCCAGCAGGATGCCGCGACCGTCGTGCAGTTTCTCCAGATACTTGGCGCCTTCCTGCACCGCCATGCGCCCCGCCACTTCCGACATCGGCGTCAGCAAAGGCAGTTCGCGCGAGGGCAGCTCCACGGTCTCGTAGGCGATGCAGATCGCACCGGATACAAGGTGGGCCTGCGTCAAACGTTCGCTGGCCGCGAAATGGAAATAGGTGAAGATGATCTGGCCGGGACGGATGCGTTTCCATTCCGCCTCGATAGGCTCTTTCACTTTCACGATCAGATCGGCTGCCGCCCATACCGCATCGGCATCGCGCGCGATCTGCGCGCCCACCGCCATAAAGGAGAAGTCATCGAAACCGCTGCCGATGCCCGCGCCCGTTTCCACCAGCACGCTGTGACCGGCGGCGACCAGCGCCTCGACACCGGCCGGCACCATCGCCACGCGGTTCTCGTTGGTCTTGATCTCTTTAGGAATGCCGACTCTCATGTTCTTCCTCTGTTCCGTGTCTGCCTGACACGCATTCCGATACTACCGCGTCCGCCTGCCAAATGTCGCGCTCAGCGCCCGCAGCCTGCCCCCACGTGGTGATCGAGAAAATCGCGCAGCGCACCGACCCAGTCCTCGCGCATGAAGATGAATCCGTCATTGTGGCTTCCCGCCAGCTCGAGGAAGGTCTTGGGCTCGCGCGCTGCGGCGAACAGCGCCTGCCCGTGCGCATAGGGGATGATCTCGTCCTGCGGACTGTGGGCGACCAGCAGCGGGACCTGCGCCTGCTGCAGATAGGCGCGCGTATCGTAGCGGATGTGCGCCAGCCAGCGCACCGGCAGCCAGGGATAGAGCTGCTGTCCGAGAGCGGGTACGGAGGTGAAGCTGGAGGCGAGCACCAGCGCGGCCGGTCGATGCCGGGAGGCCAACTGCGCGGCGACAGCGCCGCCCAGCGATTCGCCGAGCAATGCGATGCGACAGGCCGGTTCATGCTTGATCTGCGTGACGTATGCCCATGCCGATTCAGCATCGAGATAGGTGCCCTGCTCGGAAGGCGAGCCACTGCTGTTGCCGTAGCCGCGGTAGTCGAAGATGAGGGTGTTGTAGCCGAGACGGTGGAACATCGCCACATAGTCGAGACGATGCGAGATGTTGCCCGCGTTGCCATGCGTGAACAGTATCGTGCCGCGCGGTTTTACGGTCGGCACATACCAGCCGTGCAGTTCGACACCATCGGCTGCCTTAAGATTTACCTCCTCGAAAGGCAAGCCGATCTGTGCGGGCGTGGTGGAAAGCGTTCGATCCATCTGCGGATAGAACACCAGTCGCGATTGGAAAAGGAACAGCAGCAACGCAAGGCCGACATAGACCGCGAGCAACATACCCAGCACATGCCACATCAGTCGCATCGCTCCTCCATGGATCGCTTCGTCAGGCGATACGCTCGCCCACCTGTGCCTTGGCATACCACGCGTTCAATTCCGTGGCCGTGCGGCCCTTGCCCCACGCGGCCACGTCTGCTTCCGCGATGGGCGCATACGGGCCGTGCTTCACTTCGAAGATGACCGCGCCGACATCGCGCGACAGCACGGCATGCCAGCCGCCGGCGGGGATCTCGACCACGCTGCAATCCTCGCCCAGCTCGGCGCGCTCGGTAACGCTGCCCGCATCGTCGAACACCAGCACGGTGAAACGACCGCGCAAGGCGGTCAGCACTTCCCAAGTATGCGGATGGCGGTGCGGCAGGATCAGGGTGTCCGGTTCCATGGCAATGGCCAGGCGCTGGACGGGATCGGCGAGGTCGGTATGCAGGTTGCTGTTCATGCGCAGGCGCGGCGCGTTTTGCGCCTGTTGGCCCAGATCGGCCAGATCGCTGGTGGTGAGTCGTTTCAAGGTTCGCTCCTGTTGGTGATGGCTCATTCTACCGAAACCCTTTGCGGCAGTCGGCTTTGCTTTGCGGCCGGGGCATCTGCCGATAAGGGCGTCTCTAAAAATTCAAAATTCTAAGTAAGACAAGGCGCGAGCAAAAAATTGCGACGCAGCATATGATTGATATGTAAGGAGTAATTTTTTGCGAGCAACGCAGTATTACGACGAAGTTTGGATTTTTAGAGATGCCCTATAGAATCCAGCCATGCCTCTATCCCTTCGCCCTTACCTGCTCTCCGCCCTCGCCGCTCTGGCATGCGGGACGGCCCAGGCACAGGAAGAGGCGGCACAGGCCGAGTTCGTCTACGAGTTCGACCCTTACTACACCAACGCGGGCTACAACATCCCGCTCACGGATAAACCCATCCCGACCATCGAATCCGGCAGCGAAGCGGTGATCTACCGCGAGCTGATCAAGGACTCTGTCGTGCCGCGCTATATGACGGTGGAAGCCAGTCTGTATCCGATGCCGATACTGGGCACCTGGCTGAAGACCCATCATCGCGGCTTTTACGACAGCGCGGCGGTAGGCAAGAATTTCAACATCATCGAGTCACTGACCGCCGGCTTCCAGGAGCCGTGGGCGGTGTCGCTGTTCTTCGGCAACGTGGCCAAACTGAAGCGTCCCGGCGAAACTCGTATCGGCAACAACTACGGCTACACCGGCTATCTGTTCAGCATGGGCGAGAAGCACATCAAGAACAACATGCTGGTCGAGGATCACTGGTTCGAACTGGAATGGAAGATCAAGGGCCAGCTCGATTACACCGACAAGAAACTTTCCTGGAGTTTCCGGGGCGGTGCCAAATTCCACAACAATGTCGAAGTGAACGATGTGTATTACGTCGCCCTGTCGCGCAGCAACACCGAACTGAATTCACCCGGGCTCGACTGGCTGGACAACACCACCGCCGAGTTCCGCGTGCACTTCCTGCAGCAGACAGGCAAGCTGGTGCGCACGGAACTGATTGCCGGCAAGAAGCTGCCATTACCCGACAAAGGATTCACGCCTACACTCAGCGCCGGTTTCATCTGGACCAGTCCGGAAGAATATGCCGGCAGTCTGCGCAACATCAACAACAACACGCTGACCTTCGTGATCCGCCCCTCCATCGAATTCTGAAAGTAACCATCCATGTGCGGCCTGTGCGGCGAACTACGCTTCGATAATCAAACCCCCGACCACGCGCGACTGCTGCGCATGACCGACGCGCTGACCCGGCGCGGGCCGGATGCCTCCGGCATGTATGCCGACGGGCCGCTCGCCTTCGGCCATAGACGCCTTTCCATCATCGACCTGTCCGACCGCTCGCGCCAACCGATGGTGGACGAGGCGCTGCATCTGGCACTGGTGTTCAACGGCACCATCTACAACTACCGCGAGCTGCGCGAAGAGTTGCAGGAGATGGGCTACGACTTCTTCTCCGACGGCGACAGCGAAGTCATCCTCAAGGCCTACCATGTCTGGGGCGAGCATTGCGTGGCGCACTTCTACGGCATGTTCGCCTTCGCCATCTGGGATATGCGCGACCACACGCTGTTCATGGCGCGCGACCGTTTCGGCATCAAGCCGCTCTATTACTCGCTGGACGGCGCCTCGCTGCGTTTCGCCTCCAGCACGCAAGCGCTGCTGGCGGCCGGCGGCATAGACACCAGCATCGATCCCATCGCACTGCATCATCACCTCACGCTGCACTCCTCCGTCCCCGCACCGCGCACCCTGCTCAACGGCATCCGCAAACTGCCGCAGGCGCACTGGATGCGCATCACGGCGGCGGGCGACGTCGAACTCAAGCGTTACTGGGAACTGGATGCGACACGCCCAGACGTGGGACTGAGCGAACAGGATTGGCTCAACGCCACGCGCCATGTGCTGAAGAAAGTGGTGGAACGCCACCGTCTGGCGGCGGACGTGCCGGTCGGCGTGTTGCTCTCCGGCGGGCTGGATTCCAGCCTGATCGTGGCGCTGCTGGCCGACCATGTGCCCGACCTGCGCACCTTCTCCATCGGCTTCGAGGACATCGGCGGTGATGCGGAAAAAGGCGACGAGTTCGAATATTCCGATCAGGTGGTGGCGCGTTACGACACACAACATCACAAGATGCTCATCCCCAACAGCGAAGTCTTGAAGCGCCTGCCGGAAGCGGTGCGCAGCATGTCCGAGCCGATGGTGAGCCAGGACAACATCGCCTTCTACCTGCTGGCGGAACAAGTGTCACAGGATGTGAAAGTGGTGCTCGCCGGACAGGGCGCGGACGAAGTGTTCGGTGGCTATTTCTGGTATCCGAAGATGGATGCCGCCGAAGGCAGCGCGCTGGACAAGTTCCGCAACCATTACTTCGACCGCGACCACGCCGAATATCTGGAGACGGTGAGCGATGCTTACCGCACGGAGGATGTCACCAGCGAACTAGTCGCCCAAGAATTGGCGAAGCCGCATGCCGATGAATTCCTCGACCAGGTGCTGCGCTTCGACGTGAGCACACTGGTGGTGGACGATCCGGTGAAGCGCATGGACAACATGAGCATGGCTTGGGGCTTGGAAGCGCGTGTGCCTTTCCTGGACCACGAACTGGTGGAGCTGGCGGCGAAGATGCCGCCCTCGCTGCGCCTGAAAGAAGGCGGCAAGTTCCCCCTCAAAGCCATCGCGCGCGGCCTCATCCCCGACAGCGTCATCGACCGCCCCAAAGGCTACTTCCCCGTCCCCGCTTTGAAATACGTGCGCGGAGAATTCCTCGAATTCATGCGCAAGATATTGCTATCGGACGCCTGCCAGAAACGCGGACTATTCAATCAAGCCTACTTGGAGAAACTGCTGGCGGAACCTGAATCGCACTTCACGCGATTGAACGGCAGCAAGCTGTGGCATCTGGCACTGCTGGAATACTGGTTGCAGCAGAACGTGGATAAGGCGCAGCAACACTAAGCTAACGGCACCTTGTCATATGCGATGTCGGACCTACTGACAATGCCAAAGACTTATCGTCCGTGTATGACAGTCATGCGTACAGTGCCAGACGACCGATACTGATATCGGCCTGCATCGCTCTGCCTATCGCAACCACGCCCAGCCTGCGCAGATGGGCTGTATCCAGCGGCGTGTCGATACGGTGCGGGTGAAACGACTGGAAAGGGATCTTCAATGTCTGCCAGCGACTGTCGGCGATGAATCCGGCCCGATAGGATTGCCACACGATGCGGGTGTCCGCCGTTCGCAGATGCAAGTTGTAGGACTCGCCGTTGCCGCATACATCGATCTCTATCCCGCAGTAGCCGCTGGCATCTAGGAATCCGTTCGGCAGCAGATCAAGCGTCGCCTGAACGAACCCACCGTTGTTCTCAAGCGAGACATCCCCCCGCATGCGCAGACAGTTTCTGTCTTGTGTCCGTGCCGGCTCCAGCGTGGCCGAGGAGACGCCGCCCATCACGGTGTCGGTGACGATGCGCCATACACGGTCGCCGGCAATATGCAGCGAGTCACTCGATCTGTCATCGATCAGCAGTGAGACGCGACCATTCGCATCCGGTTTGGCAGACATGGTGCTATTCCTTCTTGACGACTTTGCACAGCGGCATCTTCTCCGACATGCCGCCGGTCTGGATGGTGGTGAGCAAGGCGCAACTGTCGTAACCGTTCTCGCGCAGACGCTGTTCGATGGCGATCAGGTCCGGCATCGGTAACGCGGGCTGCCGGGACAGTATCCAGGCGTAGTCGCGGTCGGGATGGCCGACCACGGCGTAGCGATAGTCGGATGCAAGGTCGATCACCCAGTAGTCACCGCCCAACAGGTAGAGCCAGCCGAACAGTTTGACGAAGGTCACTTCGAGCTTGGCGCGGCTGGCCGCATCGACCACCCTCGCCCGCCCCTGCGCTACCGAGCGTTCGCCGTTCTCCGTGCGACAACTGTTGGTGACGGCGATGTCTTCACCGGCTTGCGCGTATTCAGCCATGGCATCACCTACGCATTGCCGCTGGAAATATTGCGGGATGCTGGCGATCTCGTACCACCGACCGAGATAGCGCTGCAGGTCGACCTCGGGGACGGTCTGCAAGGGTTGAGCACCGGCTGTCGATTGCCACAGCAACATCGCAGCGGTCAGGCAAGTTGTAATCAGTTTCGATCTCATATCACTCTCCTTATATTGTTACCGCCAACAAAAAAGCCGCACCGGAATATCGGGGCGGCTTTTTCGCGGCGCATGTGTAACTTACTGCACGACGCGGTCGATCTTCAGCTTCACATTCCTGGTGCCCGGTTTGACGGTGACGCTGAAGCCTTCGGCGTCGCCCGCTTGCGGCATGGCCGTGCCGGACTTGGAGATGCGGCCCACGATCACGACCTGGTCGAAGGCGGAGAGCGTCATCTGCGGGGCCATGGCCATGCTGTCGTCCAGCTCGAAGTCCAGCGGCAGGTCGGCCACGCGCATGCGCACGATCGCGAGCGGCATCTTGGGACCTTCGGCTGCGCGGGCCAGCACGAACAGGGTGTCGTCCGGGCTGTACTTGCCCTTCAGTGACGAATCGAGCGTGACGCGGCCGGTGATGCGTTCCTTGCCTGCGGCAGCGGGCGCCATCTGCTCTGGCGGTGCGATCTGTTCCAGCATCGGCGCCGTCTTGCCGCCGCTCTTCATGTGCGACAACAGTTGGCGTGCCTCGTTGATGCCGCCCTGGATGGCCATGGCGTCCTCGCTGCCCGGTGGCAACTGCTTGAGCAGTTTGTCCCAGTACTTGATGGCGGCGGCGAAATCACCGCGTTCCATGGCGGCGGAACCGGCCAGCGCCAGACCCTTCATGTGGTTGGGGTCGAGCTGGAGCGCCTTGTTGATGAATTCGGTCGGCTTGCCGCGCAGGGTCTGGCCTGCTGCCATGGCTTGCGCATCGGCGTAGTCGGCCCATACCCAGGCCTCATCAGGGATCAGTTTGACCAGCTTGGCATAGACCTTGGCGGAGTCGGCGAAACGGTCGATCTCCATGTAGCTGCGCGCCAGCAACACCATCGCTTCGCCGTCCTGATCGTTGGCTGCGACGCGTTTCTCCAGCGCGCTGATGCCGGTGTCGGTGCGCACTTCGCCGCCCGAGCTCATGCCGGCATGCGGGTTGGCAGGCGACAGCGCGCCGACGTCACCCACCACCAGATAGACGCCGACCGACATGATCGGCAGCAGCACGGCCAGCACGATGGCCAGTGTCTTGCTCGGGCTGCCTGCCGGTGTCGTGGCGGCAGGCACCACTTCTTCCAGCACGCGCGTTTCGAGTTCGCGCTTGCCTTGCTCGTACAGTTCGGGGGTGAGCAGACCGTTCTTCAAGTCGGTATCCATCTCGGCGATCTGGTCGCGCAGAATCTCGAGGTTGGCGGCGTCGCGCGCGACGTCGTTACGCTTGGGAGCGCCGCGCCAGAGCGGATAGACGATGAAGGCGATGGCGATGGCGACCAGCGCCGCGCAGAGGATCCAGAACAGGGTCATGATTTGTCTTCTTCGTTAAGGAGGGCGGCGGCGCGTTGATGCGCCTCGGGTGTCAGGTTTGCCTCGGGCACGGTCTCGCGGCGTTTGCGCAACTGCATCACAAGGCCGAGACCGGCCACGAACAGCAAGGCGAACGGGCCGAACCAGAGCAGCATGGTATAGCTCTTCATGGGCGGCTCGTACAGCACGAAATCACCGTAGCGGGCGACCAGATAGTCGAGTATCTCCTGGTCGCTCATGCCCTTTTGCATCAGCTCGCGCACTTCGCGGCGCAAGTCTTCCGCCAGGTCCGCGTGCGAGCTGGCCAGTGATTCGTTCTGGCACACCAGACAGCGCAGTTTTTCGGCCAGACCGATCATGCGCTTCTCCAGCACAGGGTCGGCTGCCATGTCTTGTGCTTCACCGGCCATAGCGAATGTCGGCAACATACACAACATCAGGATGAATAGTTTTTTCATTTCTTTTGCAGCTCCGCGACGAGTGGCAGGATCTTTTCGATCAGGCTCAACTGGGTTACCGGGCCGGTGTGTTTGTAACGGATGACACCTTGCTTGTCGATGACATAGGTCTCGGGCACGCCGTACACACCGTAGTCGATGCCGATGCGACCTTCACGGTCCATCACGCTCAGCACGTAGGGATCGCCGCCGCGCGCCAGCCACAACTTGCCGTCTTCCGGCTTGTCCTTGTAGTCAAGGCCGTAGATGGGGACGATATTCCTTTGCGCCAGTTCCATCAGCACCGGATGTTCTTCGCGGCAGGACACGCACCAGGAGGCCCACACGTTGAGCATCCACACCTGCCCTTTCATGTCGGCCGGGGAGAAGTTCTTCTTCTCGTTGTGCAGCTGCGGCAGGGTGAAGGCCGGTGCGGGCTTGTCGATCAGCGGCGACGGCACATCGCGCGGGTTGAGACCGAGGCCGACGAACAGGAAGCCGGCCAGCACGATGAAGATGACCAGCGGTAACAGGAATCGGCTCATGCTGTCTGCTCCTTGTTTTCAGTGGCGACGGTCTGTGCCTTGCGCCCTTTGATGCGGTAGCGGCGGTCGGTCACGGCGAGCATGCCGCCCAGCGCCATCAGCAGGCAACCGGCCCAGATCCAGTCTACGAAGGGCTTGAGGTAGATACGCACCGCCCACGCCTCGCTGTCGGGGATAGGCTCGCCCAGCGACACGTACAGGTCGCGCAGGAATCCGGTGTCGATAGCCGCTTCGGTCATCGGCATGCCGGAGGCGTTGTACTGGCGTTTCTCCGGATGCAGCACGGTGACCGGCTTGCCGTCGCGGCTGACGCTGACGATACCGCGTGCGGCGACATAGTTCGGGCCTTCTTCTTCGGTCACACCGTCGAAGCGGAACACATAGCCGCCGGTGGTGAGCGTGTCGCCCACGTCCATGCGCACGTCCCGCTCGCTCTCGTAACCTTTCACCATCGTGACGCCGAGGATGAACACGGCGATGCCGATGTGCGCCAGTTGCATGCCGTAGTAGCTGCGTGTGGGTGTCTTCAGGCGCTGCAGCAAGGGGCCTTCATTGCCCATGCGGCGGCGCAGGTCGGCCAGCGCGGTGGTGATGACCCAGGCTGCCAGCAGCACGCCCAGACCGATCAGCGGTGTCCACTCACCCATCACCAGCGGCAGCAGGATGGCGATCACCATGCTGGACGCCAGCGCCCAGCGCACGCGCAGCCAGATGTCGGGCAGACTGGCTTTTTTCCAGCGCGCCACCGGCCCCAGACCCATCATCATCACCAGCGGCACCATCAGCGGCACAAACACGGTGTTGAAGTAAGGCGGACCGACCGACAGCTTGCCGAAACCGAGCGCATCCATGAACAGCGGATACAGCGTGCCGAGGAACACTGAGGCGGAAGCCACGGTCAGCAGCACGTTGTTGGAGAGCAGCATGGACTCACGCGAGATGATGTCGAACTTGCCGCCCAGACCGACCTTGGGTGCGCGCCAAGCGAACAGCAGCAGCGAAGCGCCAATCACCACGACCAGGAAAGTCAGGATGAACACGCCGCGCTCGGGATCGGTGGCGAAGGCATGCACCGAGGTGAGCACGCCGGAACGCACGAGGAAGGTGCCCAGCAGCGACAGCGAGAAGGCGGCGATGGCGAGCAGTACGGTCCAGCTCTTGAACGCGCCGCGTTTTTCGGTGACGGCCAGCGAGTGGATCAGCGCGGTGCCGACCAGCCAAGGCATGAAGGAAGCGTTCTCGACCGGGTCCCAGAACCACCAGCCGCCCCAGCCCAATTCGTAATACGCCCACCAGCTACCGAGCGCGATACCGATGGTCATGAACACCCAGGCTACCGTGGTCCACGGACGCGACCAGCGCGCCCAGGTGGAATCCAGCTTGCCGCCCAGCAAGGCGGACAGCGCGAAGGCGAACGCCACCGAGAAGCCGACGTAACCCATGTACAGCATGGGCGGGTGGATCACCAGACCGGGGTCCTGCAGTAGCGGGTTCAGATCGCGTCCGTCCAGTGCTGCCGGCAGCAGACGGTCGAAGGGATCGGAGGTGAACAGCATGAACATCAGGAAGCCGACCGAGACCAGACCCATCACGCCCAGCACACGCGCCACCATCTCCAGCGGCAGGTGCTTGCTGAAAGCGGCGACGGCGACCGTCCACAGAGTGAGGATGAAGGCCCACAGCAGCAACGAACCTTCGTGTCCGCCCCACACCGCCGCCACACGATAGACGACCGGCAGTTGCGAATTGGAATGCTGCGCGACGTACAGCACCGAGAAGTCGTTGATGATGAAGGAGTACGTAAGACAGGCGATGGCGATGCCGACGAACACGAACTGCCCGGTCGCCAGCGCGCGCGCCGTGCCCATCAACACCTCGTTGCCGCGTGCCGCACCGAGGATGGGCAACACACCCTGCACGATGGCGATGAACAAGGCGACGACGAGTGCAAAACTACCGATCTCTGGAATCATGCTGGTGCTTTCTAAGATTATTTGGTGGTGGCGGGGGCTGCAATACCTGAGGCGGCTTTGGCGTCTTCGGCTTTCTGGATCGCATCCATCGCTTCGGGCGGCATGTAGTTCTCGTCATGCTTGGCGAGCACTTCCTCGGCCACGAATATGTTGTCGGCGTTGAGCTTGCCTTGCGCGACCACGCCTTTACCTTCCTTGAACAGGTCGGGCAGGATGCCCTTGTATTCCACTTCCATGGAATTTGCCGTGTCGGTGATCTTGAAGTGTACGGTCAGTCCGTCTTTCTGACGCTGCACACTGCCCTCTTCCACCATGCCGCCGATGCGGAAGTTGCGTTCCTGCGGTGCTTCCTTGTTGTAAACCTGGGTCGGCGTGAAATACAGGCTGACATTGTTCTTCAGCGCGAACAGCACCAGTCCTACCGCTGCCGCCACAAGGGCGACGCCTACCAATATCCAGGCCAGTCGTTTCTGTCTCGGTGTCATCACTCGTCCCCGCTTTCGTTCATCAATCGCAACTGGCGCAATGCCAACTGCCTTCTGTGCCTGACCATGGCGATCTCGATCAGAAGTACCAGCAGCGTCACGCCGTAGGAGCCCCAAACGTAGAACGCGTAACCGTTCATGTGGAAGAATTCAGACATGCTCATTGCTTAACCTCCTGCAATTCTTTAACCCACTGCGTATTCGCTTCACGCTCCAGGATGATGCTGCGCACGCGTGTCAACGCCACGGCGATGGCATACAGCCAGCAGGCGGCCAGCACCATGAACATGCCCTGCTGCATGGCGACATGCATGCTGGTGCCGGTCATCTTGATGGTCGCGCCCTGATGCAGCGTGTTCCACCATTGCACCGAGTAATAGATGATGGGCACGTTCACCGAGCCGACGATGGCGAGCAAGGCGCTGGCCTTGTCCGCGCGGCGCGGGTCTTCGATGGATGCCTGCAGCGCGATGAAGCCGAGATAGAGGAACAGCAGGATCAGTTCGGAAGTCAGGCGTGCATCCCACACCCACCATGCGCCCCACATCGGCTTGCCCCACAGCGCGCCGGTCCACAGCGAGATGAAGGCGAACAGTGCGCCGGTCGGTGCCAGCGCGGAAGCCATCATGGAAGAGAGTCGGGTCTTGAAGATCAGTCCGAGCGCGGCATAACCGGCCAGAATGAGATAGAGGAACATGGACAGGATGGAGGCCGGCACATGGATGAAGATGATGCGGTAGGCCTCGCTCTGTATCGCGTCGGTCGGCGCGACGAAGAAACCGATGTACAGGCCGGCTGCGAACAGCAGCCCTGCGGGCCACGCGAACCAGGGAGTCAGTTTTCCCGCCAGACCGTAAAAGGTGGAGGGGGCAGAATATTTAAACCAGTTGATCGCCAATCTTCATCACTCCATCGAAATTCGCAACGCCTGGGCTGCCACAAAGGGCGAGAACACCAGCGCAAACAACAAGAACGCACCCAACAACGACAAGTTGGATGCCGCGTCCATACCACCACTCACTGCTTCGACCGCGCCCGCGCCGAAGATCAGCACGGGGATAGTCAACGGCAACACCAGCAACGAAACCAGCACACCGCCGCCGCGCAAGCCCAGCGTCAGCGCCGCACCGACCGCGCCTATCATGCTCAGCACCGGCGTACCCAGCAACAAGGCCAGCATCAAAACACCGATCGCATCGGCAGGCATGTCGAACTGCAGACCCAGCACCGGGGCGATCAGCACCAGCGGCAGACCGGACAACATCCAGTGCGCGACGATCTTGCCCAGCACCATGATGGTCAGCGATTGCGGTGCCAGCATCATCTGCTCCAGCGTGCCGTCGATATGGTCCGCCGAGAACATGCGCGGCAGCGACAACATCGACGCCAACAGCGCGGCGACCCACAACACGCCACCGGCCATCTTGCGCAACATGTCCGGCTCCGGCCCGACACCGAGCGGGAACAGGCTGACCACCATCACGAAGAAGATCAGCGTGGTCAGCACGTCTGCACGGCGACGCATCGCCAGCAACAGATCGCGCCGTATCACCAAACCCAACAGACCGAACACGGAGAGACGACTCATGACAGCAATAACTCCCGCGTTTCGATACCCGCCACATGCAAAGGTTGATGCGTGGTGAATATCGTCATGCCGCCGTTCGACAGATGTTCTCCGATAAGTTCCTGCATGAGGTCTACTGCCCCCACATCGAGTGCGGTCAAAGGCTCGTCCAATATCCACAATGCGGCATCGACCACCAGCAGGCGACTCAGCGCGACACGGCGTCGCTGGCCCTGCGACAGCACGCGCACCGGCAGATGTTCCTTGCGGCGCAGCCCCATGCGGCGCAAGGCATCCAGCGCCGCTTTCTCGCCGAGCTGCACACCGGACAGGCCCGCCGTCAGCAGCAGGTTCTCCAGCGCGCTCAGCTCATCCTTGATCGCGTTCAGGTGACCGAGGTAGCAAGTCTGCGCATGGAAATCCTCGTCCCATTCCTCGACGTTGCGACCGCACCAGTGCACCGCACCGGCCACCGGCTGCACGAAACCGCACAGCGCACGCAGCAAAGTGGTCTTGCCCTTGCCGTTCTCACCCTGCACCTGCATCAGTTCGCCGCCGGAAAGCGTGAAGCTGAGGCCGCTGAACAGGCGATGGTCGCCACGTTCGCAGGCCAGATCGATCACTTCCAGTTTGGGGGACGCTTGCATGGAATCTGCAGGTTCGGCTCAATAAAAAAGAACGCGGGATTATATACGATAGCGCCAGCCCCATGCGCCGCCCCTTGACCGCCATTCGCAAAGGCTTTTCACCATGAAAAACGCCGCTCGGTGAGCGGCGTTTCGTTGATGCTTTAAATCAAGATCACTTGGGGCTGTCGTCGGCAAACGCCTTCAATGTTATATCCGCGCCTGACTTGGCATCGGCCAGATAGGCCGACAGCAACGCCTCACCAGTGACCTGACGCATCTGCTGCGTATAGCGCTCACGCTTGGCAGGGTCGATGCTCGCCACATCCTTGACCGCGTCGATACGCGCGATGACATAGCCGCTCTTCACATCTACCATGCCAACATATGCCGGCAGCTTGCTAGTGTCGGCCAGGAAGATCTGCTGCAACAGGGTCGGATCGAGATCGGAACGCTGCGCACGCGACAGTTGCAGCCCTGTCTTCCAGGCCATCTTTTTCTTCTCGCCAGCCTGCAAGCCGACCAGCGCCTGCTTGCCCTGCTCTTCAACTGCCTGCAGCGCAGCCCGGTGCTGCAGCAGCTTGCGGATACCGGAAGCGACTTCCCCGAACGGGCGCACAGAAGCGGGTTGGTAGGTCGTGACATGTGCAGCCAGCAGGGTGTTCGGTTTCACTTCGACCGCTGCCGTATTGCGCTTGTTCTTCACCGCATCTTCAGAGAAGACCGCTTCCAGCACCTTGGCTGTCCACAGCTCGTCAGGTTGCTGGTCACGACTCAACCATTGACCTGACACCACTTTGGCACCGACCAGTTCGGCCGCCGGCTTGAGGCTGTCGCTCTGCTCATAAACAGTGTCGTTGAATCGTTCCGCGAGTTCGGCGAACTGGTCTGCCGCCTGTTGCGCGCGCAGGCGCAACGCTATCAGTGCGCTCACTTCCTGCAGAGGCTGCGCCTTGGACGGTTTGACCGCGGTCACCTTGATGATGTGGTAACCGAAATCGGTCTGCACCAGATCACTGATCTGGCCGACCTGCATCGAGAACACAGCGTCGTCGAACGGCTTGACCATCATGCCGCGCGCGAACATACCCAGATCGCCACCGTTCACTGCCGAACCGGGGTCTTGCGAATGCTCTTTGGCCAATTCCGCGAACTTTGCGGGCGCAGACTTCACATCTGCCAGCAGTAGCTCGGCCTGTTGCTTGGCCGCCTGCTTTTCCGCTTCACTCGCTTGTGCTGCGACCGAGATCAGGATGTGGGCAGCCTGACGCTGCTCTTGTGTGCTGAATTCGCTCAGATGCTCGACGTAGTAAGCCTTGATCTCGGCAGCCGTCGGTTCGATCTTCTCTGCCAATGCATCGGCAGAGAAGATCACGTATTCGACTTGCGCGCGCTCAGGCAACTCGAACTGCTGGGGATTCTGCTCGTAGTACTTTTGCACATCGGCATCCGCCACGACCGCGCTCTTCAGGAAGGCATCCATAGCGAGTGTGCTGACAGAAACGACGCGCTGCTGTTCATTGAGGCGGATCAGCGTGTCCGCAGTCGTATCGGCGGCAAAACCGTTCTGCGCATAGGCATCGGTCAATTGACGGTTAAGGATGTCCTGACGCACGCGATATTCGAACAGCTCGGGCGTCATGCCCTGAGCACGCAAGGCGGCTTCGTACATCTGCTTGTCGAAACGGCCGTCTTTCTGGAATGCGCCGACACCGGCGATGATCTGGGCGATCTGCTCGTCGCTCACCGTCAGGCCTTCTGCTTTGGCGTTCTCCAGCAACAGATGCTGGGTGGCCAGGCCTTCCAGCACGGAGCGTTTGATCTCCGGACGGTCGAACAATGCGGGATCGAAATTCTCGCCGGCCAGCTCCTGCATACGACGACGCTGCTGCATGAGCGCATCCTCGAATTCCGCTTGACCGATCTGGGTGCCGTTCACCGTCGCCATCACGCCGGCATCGCCGGAGTTCTGATACGAATCCAGCCCCCAGAATGCGAAAGGCAAAATGATGAGCACTAGTACGACTTGTACTACACGCTTTCTTTCATGCACAAAATTGAACATAGAGACACCTGTGTCAAAAGATCGATGCGAAACGTGCACCACATAAGAAAAAAGGCGAACTTTCGTTCGCCTTTGTTTGGCGGAGTGGACGGGACTCGAACCCGCGACCCCCGGCGTGACAGGCCGGTATTCTAACCAACTGAACTACCACTCCATAAACCTTTGCTGCAATTTCCTTTGCTGGTGGGTGCTGACGGGTTCGAACCGCCGACCATCGCCTTGTAAGGGCGGTGCTCTACCAGCTGAGCTAAGCACCCTCGGAAAGCGGCGCATTATACAGAAACTTTGCTCTTTGCCAACGGGCTCGCACAAAAAAACTTCCACTCGTTCGGGCTGACAAAATAATACGCGGCGGCGATGTACTCGCCGCCGCGTATTTCGACACATCAATGCTTGACTGCGACCGGTGCTGCAGCGTCCACGATGGCGGGTGCCGCGGTATCAGCCGCTGTCTCCGGCAACGGTTCCGGCTTGCGTTCCAGTGCGATCTCCAACACTTGCTCGATCCACTTGACCGGATGGATGTCGAGTTTGTTCTTCACATTGTCCGGTATATCCACCAGGTCCTTCACGTTCTCTTCCGGGATCAGCACAACCTTGATGCCGCCGCGTTGCGCTGCCAGCAACTTCTCCTTCAGGCCGCCGATAGGCAACACCTCGCCGCGCAACGTGATCTCGCCGGTCATGGCCACATCGGCACGCACCGGGATGTCGGTCAGCGCGGACACCATGGCGGTGCAGATACCGATACCGGCACTGGGGCCGTCCTTGGGTGTCGCGCCTTCCGGCAGGTGGATATGCAGGTCCTTCTTCTCGTAGAAGTTGTCCGCGATGCCCAGCGTGCGCGCACGGCGACGCACCACGCTCAATGCCGCCTGAATGGACTCCTGCATCACCTCACCCAGCTTGCCGGTGGTGGTGGTCTTGCCCTTGCCCGGCAGCACCGCAGTCTCGATGGTCAGCAACTCGCCCCCCACCTCGGTCCATGCCAGACCAGTGACCTGACCGACCTGATTGTTCTTCTCGGCGATACCGTAGCTGTAACGGCGCACGCCCAGATACTTGTCCAGATTGCGTGCCGTGACGGTGACCTTCTTCGCCTCGCCCTTGATCAGCAGCGCCTTGACGATCTTGCGGCAGATCTTGGATAGCTCGCGTTCCAGTCCGCGCACACCCGCCTCGCGCGTGTAGTAACGCAGAATGTCGCGGATAGCGCTTTCGGAGACGCTAGCCTCTTCCGGTTTCAGACCGCTGTTCTTGATTGCCTTGGGCAACAAATAGCGTATGGCGATATTGACCTTCTCGTCTTCCGTATAGCTCGACACATGGATCACTTCCATACGGTCCAGCAGCGGGCCGGGAATGTTCATGCTGTTGGAAGTGGCGACGAACATCACGTCGGACAGGTCGTATTCGACCTCGACGTAGTGGTCGACGAAGGTATGGTTCTGCTCGGGATCGAGCACTTCCAGCAGCGCCGACGACGGATCGCCACGGAAGTCCATGCCCATCTTGTCCACTTCGTCCAGCAGGAACAGCGGGTTCTTCACCCCGACCTTGCTCATGTTCTGCAGGATCTTGCCCGGCATGGAACCGATGTAGGTGCGACGGTGACCGCGGATCTCGGATTCGTCGCGCACGCCGCCCAGCGACATGCGCACGAACTTGCGGTTGGTGGCACGCGCGATGGACTGACCCAGCGAGGTCTTGCCCACGCCCGGCGGACCGACCAGACACAGGATGGGTGCCTTCATCTTGTCCACGCGCTGCTGCACCGCCAGATACTCGACGATACGTTCTTTTACTTTTTCCAGACCGTAGTGGTCGGCTTCCAGGATGCCTTCGGCGTGCTTGAGATCGGTATCGATCTTGGTCTTCTTCTTCCATGGCAGACCGATCAGGATGTCGATGTAGTTGCGCACCACGGTCGCTTCGGCAGACATGGGCGACATGAGCTTGAGCTTCTTCAACTCGGCTTCGGCTTTGGCGCGCGCATCCTTGGGCATGTGTGCAGCCTTGATCTTTTTCTCGATCTCTTCGATGTCGGCACCGTCCTCGCCCTCGCCCAGCTCTTTCTGGATGGCTTTGACTTGCTCGTTCAGGTAGTACTCGCGCTGGCTCTTCTCCATCTGGCGCTTGACGCGACCACGGATGCGCTTCTCGACCTGCATGATGTCCAGCTCCGCTTCCAGCAGACCCAGCAGATGTTCCAGACGCTTGCGCACGTCGAAGATCTCCAGCACTTCCTGTTTCTGTTCCAGCTTGAGAGGCAGGTGTGCGGCGATGGTGTCGGCCAGACGACCGGCGTCGTCGATACCCGCCAGCGAAGTCAGTATCTCGGGCGGGATCTTCTTGTTCAGCTTCACGTATTGGTCGAACTGGCTGATCAGCGCGCGGCGCATCGCCTCGGCTTCACTGTCGGGATGTTCGTCCACCGGGATCGCTTCGATGGTGGCATCCAGATGCGACTTGTCATCGAACACGTCGATCACGCGCGCGCGCTGCGTACCTTCCACCAGCACTTTGACGGTGCCGTCAGGCAACTTGAGCATCTGCAGGATGTTGGCGATGCTGCCGATGCGGTAAATGTCTTCGGTGGCCGGCTCGTCTTTCGCCGCCGATTTCTGCGCGACCAGCACGATACTCTTGCCCGCCTCCATTGCGGCCTCCAGCGCCTTGATGGACTTGGCTCGCCCGACGAACAGGGGGATGACCATGTGCGGAAACACCACTACATCGCGCAAGGGCAGCAACGGAAACAGGTCTGATAGGGGTGTTTTTTCGAGTTCGCTCATGGCAGTCACTTCGCTATAAAGGTTGTGTTCGCCACATTGGGCCGGGGCCGGATAAATCAACCCCTCCCATTACATGGACTTCATGCGGCTTTCGGGGTATCCGCGTACATCACGATAGGCTGGATCTCGCCAGCACCGTTCTGGTCCAGCACAACTTTTTCTACATTCTCGGCGGTCGGCAGATCGAACATGGTGTCCAGCAGTGCCAGCTCCAGAATCGAGCGCAGGCCGCGTGCGCCCGTCTTGCGCGCCAGCGCCTTCTTGGCGATAGCGTTCAACACGCCTTCGCGGAACTCGAGCTCGACGCCTTCCATCGCGAACAACTTCTGATACTGCTTGGTCAACGCGTTCTTCGGTTCGGACAGGATCTGGATCAGCGCAGCTTCATCCAGACCTTCCAGGGTCGCCACCACCGGCAGTCGACCGACGAATTCGGGGATCAGACCGAATTTGATCAGATCTTCCGGCTCGACCAGACTGAAAGTCTTGCCCACATCCTTGTTGTCGTCGCGCTTGGACACATTGGCGGAGAAACCGATACCGGCCTTCTCGGAACGGTTGCGTATCACCTTCTCCAGACCGTCGAACGCACCGCCGCACACGAACAGGATGTTGGAAGTATCGACTTGCAGGAACTCGGTGTTCGGATGCTTGCGTCCGCCCTGTGGAGGAATGGATGCCTTGGTGCCTTCGATCAGTTTGAGCAATGCCTGTTGCACGCCCTCGCCCGACACATCGCGCGTGATGGACGGGTTGTCCGACTTGCGCGAGATCTTGTCGATCTCGTCGATGTACACGATGCCGCGCTGGGCCTTCTCCACGTCGTATTCGCAGGCCTGCAACAGTTTCTGGATGATGTTCTCGACGTCCTCGCCGACATAGCCGGCCTCGGTCAGCGTGGTGGCATCGGCCATCACGAACGGCACGTTCAACAGACGCGCCAGAGTCTGCGCCAGCAGCGTCTTACCGGAACCGGTCGGACCGATCAGCAGGATGTTGCTCTTCGACAGTTCGACACCGTCATCATTCTTGTGATTCAGGCGCTTGTAGTGGTTGTAGACCGCCACCGAAAGGATCTTCTTGGCCATAGGCTGGCCGATCACATATTCATCCAGACGCGCGCATATCTCGTGCGGGGTCGGCAGGTCTTTCTTCTCGGCACTCGCGGTGCCGACGGCGTTCTGCGTCTCCTCGCGGATGATGTCGTTGCACAACGCGATACATTCGTCGCAAACGAACACCGACGGTCCGGCGATGAGCTTCTTCACCTCGTGCTGGCTCTTGCCGCAGAAGGAGCAATACAGCAGCTTCTCACCCTTGTTCTTTTCAGATGTCATCTCTTCACCTCCATACCTGATATGCGGCAGTCTGCCGGCCCTATCAAGCTCGTTTATCCAGCACCTTGTCGATCAAACCATACGCCATCGCCTCTTGCGCCGGCAGGAAGTTGTCGCGTTCGCTGTCGCGTGCGATCTCTTCCACCGTGCGACCGGTGTGCTCGGCCATCAACTTGTACAGTTGCTCGCGCAGACTGAGGATGTACTTGGCATGGATCTCGATATCGCTCGCCTGCCCCTGGAAGCCACCCAGTGGCTGATGGATCATCACGGTAGAGTTGGGCAGCGCGTAACGCTTGCCCTTCTCACCCGCCTGCAGCAGGAAGGCGCCCATCGAAGCGGCCATGCCGATACACATGGTGGAGACCTGTGGCTTGATGAACTGCATGGTATCGTAGATCGCCATACCGGCTGAGATCGAACCGCCGGGCGAGTTGATGTACAGATGGATATCCTTTTCCGGATTCTCCGACTCCAGGAACAGCAGCTGCGCCACCACCAGGTTCGCCACGTGATCGTTGATCGGGCCGACCAGGAAGATGATCCGCTCCTTGAGCAGGCGCGAGTAGATGTCGTAGGCGCGCTCGCCGCGACCACTGGTCTCTACCACCATCGGGACCAAGCCCGAATCCTGCGGTTCCATCATGCCGCCGAGTGCGCCGTACGTCATCTTCAGTTCCCCATCAGTTCGTTCAGTTTTACTTCTTGCTCGGTCACCTTGGCACCCGCCATCACCCAAGCGACCACATTGTCTTCCAGTGCCAGATTTTCCAGCTCCTGCATGCGCGCAGGTTCAGCGCGATACCAGCTGCGCACTTCGTCCGGACGCTCGAAGCTCTGGGCATATTCCTCGATCAAAGCCTCGACCTGTGCCGGCGTGGCTTTTAGATTCTGCTGCTTCACGAGTTCAGCAAGAATCAGGCCAAGCTTCACACGCGACTCTGCACGCTCCAAAAACATCTCCGCCGGCAGCTTCATACCCTTGGGGATCTTCATGCCGCGGGCTTCCATATCGCGCATGGATTGCTCCATCAGACGCTGTGCTTCGCCTTGCAGCAGGGAGGTCGGCACTTCCAGTTGCGCCACCTTGAGCAGCACGGCCATCACACTTTCCTTGTTGCGCACTTTGACGCGGCGCTGTGCTTCACGACTGACATTGTCGCGAATCTCTTGTTTGAACTTCTCCACATCGCCGTCCGCCACGCCGACGGATCTGACGAAGTCGGCATCGACCTCGGGCAGTTGTGGCTCTTCCACTTTATGCACCGTGATGGTGAAAGTGACCTTTTTGCCCGCCACATCCTTGCCGTGGTAATCGGCCGGGAAAGTCATGTCGAAAGACTTGGTATCACCGGCCTTGCAGCCGACGATACCGTTCTCGAAGTCGGCCAGCATGCGGCCGGAACCCAGCAATACCTTGAAATCCTTGGCCGAACCGCCCTCGAACGGCTCGCCGTTCAAAGTGCCGGTGAAATCGATGAGCAGTTGGTCGTCGTTCTTTGCGGCACGATCCACGGCTTTGTAAGCAGCACGCTGCTTGCGCAGAGTCTTGATGGTGTCCTCAACATCGTCTTCGCTCAGTTTGAACGCGACGCGGGTGATACTTTCGCCCTTGATGTCGCCGATGACGACTTGCGGGTAGACCTCGAAAGTCGCGCTGAACTCGATCTCCGGCGCTTTCAGGTCGGTGGTCTTGATCTCGAACTCGGGATAACCGGCCACATCCAGCTTGTTGGCGATAGCCGCTTCAGCGAACGAGCGCTGCAGGGATTCGCCCAGCACTTCCTGCTGCACGGAATCGCCATATTGCTGCTCCAGCACCTTGATCGGCGCCTTGCCGGGACGGAAACCGGAGACTTTGGCGGTGCGGCCCAGACGCTTCAGGCGGCTCTCGACCTCGGTACGGATCTGTTGCTGGGGAATGGTTGCGGTCAGACGGCGCTGCAGGCCGGTCAGAGTTTCTACGTTAGACATACTGATTCCTTCGAATATAGGGAGACATGCGACGATTGAGTCGCTACGAATGATACATCAAAGCGGATAAATCGGCCTTAATCAGGCCTCATGCGGCGGAATGTGCGACAGCCCCCACACATCACGGTTGTATTCCATGATGGTGCGGTCGCTGGAGAACTTGCCGCTGGTCGCCGTATTGATGATGCTCATGCGGGTCCAGTCATCCTGATCGCGGTAAGCCTCGGCCACACGCTCCTGTGCATCCACATAGCTGCGGAAATCGGCCACGGTCAGCCAGGGGTCGTGCGGATTGAGGATGGCATCCACGATGGGCTGGAACAGTCCGGGCGCGAACAGGTTGAAGTGATTGCAGCACAGCAGGTTGACCACGCGCTGCAGATCGTCGTCCGCCGCCACGATGGCTGCCGGATCGTAATGTCCACGGGTCGCTTCGACCTCTTCGGCAGTCAGGCCGAACAGGAAGAAGTTGTCGTCACCCGCCTCTTCGCGGATCTCGATGTTCGCGCCATCCAGCGTGCCGATGGTCAGTGCACCGTTCATCATGAACTTCATGTTGCCGGTACCCGAGGCCTCTTTACCCGCTGTCGAAATCTGCTCGGACAACTCGGCTGCCGGGCAGATCACTTCCATCGCGGATACGCGATAGTCGGGCAGGAACGCCAGTTGCAGCAGCCCCTTGGTGTCCGGATCCTGATTGACCACTTCGGCCACGGCGCCGACCAGATGGATGATCTGCTTGGCCATCGCGTAGCCCGGTGCCGCCTTGCCGCCGATCAGCACACAGCGCGGTGTCCAGTCCTTGGTATCGCCGTTCTTGATGCGGTTATACAGATGGATGACATGCAGCACGTTGAGCAGTTGACGTTTGTATTCATGGATGCGTTTGACCTGCACATCGAACAGCGCCGAGGTGTCGAATTCGACCCCGCAGTCGTGCAACACCATCTCGGCCAGACGCTGCTTGTTGTTGTGCTTGATGCTGCGCCATTTGCCGCGGAACGTCTTGTCGTCGGCGAATTCCCGCAGACCCTGCAATTGCGACAGGTCGGTACGCCATGCATCACCGATGGTGTGGTCGATCAGTGCGCTCAGTTCGGGGTTGCTGGAGGCCATCCAGCGGCGCGGTGTCACGCCGTTGGTCTTGTTGTTGAACTTCTCCGGCCACATCTCGTAGAAATCGCGGAACAGGTTCTGCTGCAGCAGAGCGGAATGCAGCGCGGCCACGCCGTTCACGGAATGACAGGCCGCCACAGCCAGATAGGCCATGCGCACTTGCGGTACATCACCTTCCTCGATGATGGACATGCGGCGCTGACGCGGCACATCGCCCGGCCAGCGCAACGAGACCTGCTCCATGAAGCGGGCGTTGATCTCGTAAATGATCTCCAGCAGACGCGGCAGCAGGCGGCCGAACATGCCCACCGACCACTTCTCCAGCGCCTCCGGCAACAGGGTGTGGTTGGTGTAGGCCATGGTGCTCGAAGTGATCTCCCATGCATCGCTCCAGGACAAACCTTGCTCGTCCATCAGCAGACGCATCAACTCGGCCACTGCGCAGGTGGGGTGGGTGTCGTTCAACTGGAAAGCGTTCTTCTCGGCGAATTGCCTGAAGTCCTGACCATGTCTGCGCACCCAGCGGTTCAAAATATCCTGCAAGCTGGCCGATGCCAGGAAATATTGCTGGCGCAGACGCAGTTCCTTGCCGTTCTCGCTGGCGTCGTTGGGGTACAACACCATGGTGATGTGTTCTGCCGCGTTCTTGGCGGCCACCGCCTCGGTGTAGCTGCCCGCATTGAACTCTTCCAGATTGAACTCTTCGGTCGCCGTGGATTTCCACAGACGCAAGGTGTTCACCGTTCCGTTCTGGTAACCGGGGATGGGCATATCGAACGGCAAGGCCATCACGTCCTGCGTATCCACCCAGCGTACGTGCAACTTGCCGGACATATCGGTGAACATCTCGCTGCGGCCGCCGAACTTGACGCGTACCGCGTGCTCGGGACGCTCCACTTCCCAGGGATTGCCGTTGCGCAACCAGTGATCGGGATCTTCCACCTGTCTGCCATGCTCGATGCGCTGACGGAACATGCCGTACTCGTAGCGCAGACCGTAGCCGGTCACCGGCAATTGCAGGGTGGCGCAACTGTCGAGGAAGCAGGCGGCCAGGCGGCCCAGACCACCATTGCCCAGACCCGCATCGCTTTCCTGCTCCTGCACGTCCTCCAGCATCACGCCGAAATTGCGCATCGCATCGGCGGTCTCCTGTTCCATATCCATATTGAGCATGGCATTGCCCATGGCACGTCCCATCAGGAATTCCAGCGACAGGTAATAGGCTTGCTTGCAGTCCGTTTCGTCATGCGCGCGCTGCGTGTGGCGCCAACGTTCGATCAGGCGATCGCGCAGCGTGTGCGCCAGCGAAGAATAGACCGGATACCCCGAGATCGTGGCCTTGCCCCAACCCAGGGTGTGGCTGAAATAGCGCCGGAAATCTTCCATGACGCTGATCGCATCCGTGCCCAGAGGGGGCATACTCATGATGCTGTGGTGTTTTTCAATAAATGGCTTGGTGGGTACGTTCACGATGGGATTCCTGCTATTTGGATGGTGCGAGAGGCGGGGATTCTATCAAACTGCCCACCCCTTCCCCCCTCGCATCCATATTGGATTGATTCGATAGACCTTATTCCGAGCGGCGCATGGTGCCGCCAGCCGCGGGGGCCCCGCCGCCGACACTGATCACATGCTGCAGATCGACCGGCGGCTGCAACTTGAGCAGTCGATACAGGTTGCTCAGGTTCTTGCGGAACAGGGTGTCGAACGAGGAAACACTCTGCGCCGAGTTGTAGTCGCCGAACCACCAGAACCAGTCCGAACCTTCGCAGTCGGCCAACTGCTCGGTCGCCAACTTCAGCTCCGCCTCATTCAAACGGCCGCTATTGGCAACGATGTCGTAACTGCGCTTGGCTTCGCACAACAGATCCCAGCCGCGATTCTTGTCCGCTGAACCGATCCAAGTACTGAACGTGCCGTACACCCAGCTGCCTGCCACCATCTGCTTCAGCTTGCCGCTTCGGCTGCGACTCTTGCCTTCCCTGAGACCGTGCGACACATCGTTGAAGGTCGTGGTGCTGATGAACGGGTGTTCCTCCAGCCGCGCGTACAGTTCCGACAGGAAGTAGTAGCCGTTATAGGGGTAGTACTCCCAGGCATTCTCGCCATCCAGGATCACGGATACGACCGGATCATGATCTCCATGCGATTTTTTGTAGATCTCTTCCAACTGGCGCACGAAATCCGCCGCCGCGTCGTCACCTTTCCACTTCGCATATTCGAAACCGATGCGATCGGACAGATAGTCGTCGCGGAAGAAGCAGTACACCGGCTTGCCGGTATCCTCCAGCACATAGGGCTGGTACAGATATTCGGATTTATCCGGTAGCGGAGCGCTGTTCAACTCCCGTTGCAAGCTGTGCGCCAGCACCGCCTGCCCGGTCGCCGTCCAGTGACAACCATGCTCGCCCAGCAGTTTCACCGTGGCACGCGACAAGCTGCCCTCGGACGGCCACATACCCTTCGGCTTGCTGCCGAAATTGTGTTGATGACTTTCCACCGCCTTGTTCAGGTGGGCTTGCGCGCGGCGCAGACCGCCGGGGTAGTTGTTTGCGCCCTGCGGCAGCGGTGCATCCGGCTCGCTCTCGCGGGCGGTGGTGAAATCGAGCAGCAGTGGCAGGATGGGGTGGTTGTACGGCGTGGTGGATATTTCGACCTGTCCGCGCTCGGACAAGGCGCGATAACGCGGGATGATGCCGGCGATCAGTTCGCCGATCAGCTTGAACAGTTCCATGCGCTCGGCATAGGTGAACTGCGCGCCCTTGGTCATCAGACGCGCGACCACTTCATTCTCGCGACGCACACTCTCGCCCGACCACACCAAGTGATACCACACCAGCAGGTCGGCCAGATATTGGCCGGAAAGATAGGTCACGCACTCGCGTCCGCGCTCCTCCATCATCTTCTGCAGATCGAACAGGTGCTGGTAGGCACGATAGGGCTGCAACATCTTGGTATGGTTGCTCTTGAAACAGCTATCCAGGATGTGCAATCGATCTTCGTCGCCCAGAGCGTCAAGATCCTCGCGGCATAGCATCTTCAGCAAGCCGTCACGTATGTCGCCCGTCCGGAACTGTTGCTCGTAATCCTGCAACTGCTCGACCAGGATGGGCACGAAGTTCACCACGGCACGCGTCTTCGGATGCTGTTCCAGGTGATACGCCATGTCCGTGTAATCCTTCATGGCGTGCAGATAGGTCCACGGCAGGGTGAATTCTCCCGTGAGGTAATCGCGATAATCCGGCTGGTGCATATGCCAGCAGAACACCAGTTGCAGCTTCTTCTCGGTTGGTTGTTTCTTGCGATGCGGCATAAGTTACTTTGATGCTCTCCGATTATCTAACGTGATGGATGGACTGGCCCAGCATGTCCGGCGTGACCAGTGTGATGCCTCCCTTGGAGACATGGAAGCGCTTGGCGTCTTCCTCGCGATTGAAACCAATCTGCATGCCGTCGGGTATCTCGCAGCGATTGTCCAGCACCACGCGCTTCAGTTTGACGTCGGCACCGATGCGGCAACCGGACAGGATGACGGAGTCCGTCACTTCGCTGCGCTCGCCGACGCGCACATCGGAGAACAGCACACTGTGGAATACCCTCGCACCGCTGATGATGTCGCCGCCGGACACCATTGAATCGATGGCCTCGCCGCGCCGACCTTCCTCGTTGAACACGAACTTGGCAGGAGGCAGTTGCTCCTGATAGGTCCAGATCGGCCAGGTTTTGTCGTACAGGTCGAGGGCGGGCACCACATCGACCATCTCCATATTGGCTTCCCAGTAGGCGTCGATGGTTCCCACGTCGCGCCAGTATGCGCCGCCCGCATCGGTCATACCCACGCAACTCTTTTCGAAGCGGTGCGCGTACACGCGATAGCGCTCGATCAGATAGGGGATGATGTCGTGGCCGAAATCATGGGTGGATGACTTGGTGTCGGCATCGCGCACCAGTTGCTCGTAAAGGAACTTGGCATTGAACACATAGATACCCATGCTGGCCAGCGCACACCCCGGCTTGCCCGGGATCTCGGTCGGATTGGCCGGCTTCTCCGCAAATTTGACGACACGATCATCCTCGCTCACCGTCATCACGCCGAAGCTGGTCGCCTCTGCCACCGGCACTTCGATACAGCCCACAGTCATGTCCGCCGCCGATTGCACATGCGCGGCCAGCATCTCGCCGTAGTCCATCTTGTAGATGTGGTCACCGGCCAGGATGACGATGTATTCCGGACTGTAGCCGCGCAGGATGTCGATGTTCTGGAACACCGCATCCGCCGTACCGCGATACCACTCTTCCTGTATGCGCTGCTGCGCCGGCAGCAAAGCGACGAACTCGTTGAACTCGCCGCGCAGGAATCCCCAGCCCTTCTGGATGTGTTCGATCAGGCTGTGCGCCTTGTACTGGGTGACCACGCCGACACGGCGGATGCCCGAGTTGATGCAGTTGGACAAGGGAAAGTCGATGATGCGGAACTTGCCGCCGAACTGCACGGCCGGTTTGGCGTTCCAGTCGGTCATGTTATGCAGACGACTGCCCCGCCCGCCCGCCAGGATCAAGGCGACGGTGTTCTTGGTGAGCGCGCTGATGAAGCGTGGTGATTGTGCGTCCTGTGCCATATTGCTCTCCCTTTCTTATTGATGCTGCTTTTCCAATACTGATTCGTACAGATCCAAATATAGCTGGGCACTGTGACGCCAACTGACGTCCTTCTTCATGCCGTTCAGTTGTATGCGGCGGAACGTCGGCGCATCGTGATAACACTCGATCGCCCATTTGATGGTCTGCTGCAACGCTGCCACACCGGGCTCGTCGAACACAAAACCGGTGCCGCCTTCCAGACTGGCGTTGGTCACCGAATCTGCCAGTCCGCCGGTACGGCGCACCACCGGCGGCGTGCCGTAGCGCATACCGTACATCTGGTTGAGGCCGCACGGCTCGAAACGCGACGGCATCAGGAAGATGTCCGCTCCCGCCATGATCTGGTGCGACAAGGCTTCGTCGAACCGCGTCGTGACCGACACCCGGCCGGTATAGCGTTGCGCCAGTAACTGATAGCGTCGCTCGAACTCGGCATCGCCGCTGCCCAGCACCGCCAGTTGCGCGCCGCTGTCCAGCAGGGTCGGCAGGCATTCCAGCAACAGGTCCAGTCCCTTTTGATAGGTGAGGCGGCTGACCACGCCCAGCAACGGCGCCTGCGCATTCACTTCCAGCCCCAGGCGCTGTTGCAGAGCCTGCTTGACCTGCGCCTTGGCGGACGGATCCTGCACATCGTAATGGGCCGGCAGATGCGGGTCGGTGGCGGGGTTCCACTCGTTATCATCGATGCCGTTTAGGATGCCGCTGACTTGCGCGCTGCGCACCGTCAGCAGTCCCTGCATGCCATAGCCCATCTCCGTCGCCTGGATCTCGTGCGCATAGGTCGGGCTGACCGTGACGATGCGGTCCGCGTATTGCAGACCGGCCTTGAGGAAGGACAGCAGACCGTGGAACTCCACGCCGTGCATGTGATACAGCGATTGCGGCAGATGCAGATGCTTCGTCCATTCGCGGTCGAAGTTGCCCTGGAAGGCGATGTTATGGATCGCCATCACGGTCTTCGCGTGGGGCTCCGGCTCCAGATGCAGATAGGCGGGCACCAACCCTGTCTGCCAATCGTTGCAATGCACCAACTCCGCCTGCCAGTTCAGCGGCGACGAGGTGCTGCCCAACATGGCAGCCACGCGCGACAGCAGGCCGAAACGCATCGGATTGTCTGGCCAGTCGCCCCCCAGGTGGTACTGGTAAGGCCCGCCCACACGGCAATAGTAGTGCGGCGCATCCAGCACATACAGCGGCACACCGGTGCCCGGCATCTTCGCGCTCAGCAAACGCACCTCGATCTGATCCGCGAACGGTTTGAAGGTGGCGACCACCTTCTTGCCCTGCAGCGCATCCAGCACCTGCGTGTAGCCGGGCAGCAGCACCCGCACATCCTGCCCCAGCGCCTGCAAAGCAGCCGGCAGCGAAGCGCTGACATCGGCAAGACCGCCGGTTTTGATCAGCGGATGCACTTCGGAAGTGGCGAACAGGATGCGCATGGTAGTTATTGTCTGATTGATTTGTAGTGATTGACCAAGCCGTTGGTCGAAGCATCGTGAGACTTCACCGGCTGCGCATCGCGCAACTCGGGCAGGATATGCGAAGCCAGTTGTTTGCCCAGCTCCACGCCCCACTGGTCGTAGGAATTGACGTTCCACACCACGCCCTGCACGAATATCTTGTGTTCATACAAGGCGATCAGACGACCCAGCGTGCGCGGTGTGAGGCGCTCGAACAGGATGGAATTGGTGGGTTTGTTGCCGACGAACACTTTGTGCGGCAGCAGCACTTCGATATCCGCCGCGGCCATGCCGCTCGCTTCCAGCTCGGCACGCGCCTCGGCCTCGCTCTTGCCCTTCATCAGCGCTTCGGTCTGCGCGAAATAATTGGACAGCAGCGTGGCGTGATGCTCGCCCAACGGATAGTGACTGTTCGCCGGCGCGATGAAATCCGCCGGGATCATCTGCGTGCCCTGATGGATCAACTGGTAGTAGGCATGCTGCCCGTTGGTGCCGGTGCCACCCCACAGGATAGGGCCGGTGGCGTAGTCGACGGCAGCTCCCTGTCGATCCACGCGCTTGCCGTTGCTCTCCATATCGGCCTGCTGGAAATAGGCAGTGAAATATTCCAGCGACTGGTCGTAGGGCAGCATGGCGATGGAGGCCGCGTCATGGAAGTTGCGATACCACACACCGAGCATGGCCAAGATCACCGGCATGTTCTGCTCCAGCGGCGCGCTGCAGAAATGTTCGTCCATGTCGTTGCCGCCCTGCAGCAACTCCTCGAACTTGTCCATGCCGACGTACAGCGCGATGGACAGGCCGATGGCCGACCACAGCGAGTAACGACCGCCGACCCAGTCGGAGAACTCGAACATGTTGTTGGGGTCGATGCCGAACGCCTTGACCGCCGCCGCATTGGTGGACAGGGCGGCGAAATGTTTGGCGACATGCGTCTCGTCGACCGCACTAGCCAACAGCCAGTCGCGCGCCGAACGGGCATTCATCAACGTCTCTTGTGTGGTGAAGGTCTTGGAGGCGACTATGAACAGCGTCGACTCAGGATTCAGAGTGGCCAGTTTGGTGGCGATGTCCGCACCGTCGACATTGGAGACGAAGTGCGCGCGCAAGTTGGGCGAGGCATACGGCTGCAAAGCCTGGCATACCATCAACGGTCCCAGATACGAACCGCCGATGCCGATGTTCACCACATCGGTGATCGGCTTGCCGCTATAACCACGCCATACGCCGTTGCGCACGCTGTTGGCGAACAGGCGCATCTTCTCCATCACATATCGAACGCCGGGCAACACATCCAGACCGTCCACCCGCACCGGCGCATGATCGGCGACGGTGGCCGCACGCAACGCGGTATGCAGCACCGCGCGGCCTTCGGTGAAGTTGATCTTGTCACCGGCGAACATGCGCTCGCGCATGCCAGCCACATCGGCTTGGCGCGCCAACGCCATCAGGTGCGCCATCGTCTCGCCGGTGATCAGGTTCTTGGAGAAATCCAGCAGCAGATCATCGAAGCGCAGCGAGAATTCTTCGAAACGTCCTGCATCGGCGGCGAACGCCTGACGCAATGAGAAATCCTGCAACGATGCTCTATGCTTTTGCAGCGCCTGCCATGCCGGAGATTGCGTTAATTGAGACATATCCTGAACCCTGCCTGCTTTTGTTATTCCTGTTCGCCCCAGCCCTGCATCAACTCATCCGCTGCAATACGACGCCCGCCATCGGCGGCAAAATGATCGCTATGGACTGCGCCATGCCGTCGCATTCGACATCGTTCGAATACATGCCGAAGCCGTTGCCCATGTTGCTGCCGCCGTAAAAATGCGAATCACTGTTGAAGATCTCGCGGTAGCCGCCCTTTTTCGGCACGCCGATGCGATAGTTCTCGCGCGGCACCGGAGTGAAGTTCAGCGCCACGATCACTTCAGAGCCGTCGCGGGCGATGCGGCGATAGACCAGTACCGACTGGTCGGCATTGTTGCAGTCGATCCAGCTGAAACCGTCATGCGAAAAATCCAGTTCGTGCAGCGCCGGCACATCGCGGTACAGCATGTTCAGATCGCGCACCAGGGTCTTGATACCGCTGTGCTCGGCGCGGTCCAGCAGATACCAGTCCAGCTCGGCACCGACCTTCCACTCCTGCCCCTGCGCGATCTCGTTGCCCATGAAGTTGAGCTTCTTGCCCGAGATGGTCATCTGATAGGTGAACAGCAGACGCAGATTGGCGAACTTCTGCCAGCCGTCGCCCGGCATCTTGTCCAGCAGCGAGTGTTTGCCGTGCACCACCTCGTCATGCGAGAACGGCAGCAGGAAGTTCTCTGTGTAGGCATACAGCTGGCCGAAGGTCAGCATGTTCTGGTGATAGCGGCGGTGCACCGGGTCGTGCTTGATATAGGCCAGCGTGTCGTTCATCCAGCCCATGTTCCACTTCATGGAAAAACCGAGCCCCCCCAGATAGGTCGGGCGCGACACCATGGGCCACGAGGTGGATTCCTCGGCGATGGTCAGCGTGCCGGGGAAATGCTCGTGTGTCATCACGTTCAACTGGCGGAAGAAATCCACGGCTTCGATGTTTTCGCGTCCGCCGTATTTGTTCGGCAGCCACTGGCCCGCCTCGCGCGAGTAGTCCAGATACAGCATGGAAGCCACCGCATCCACGCGCAGACCGTCGATATGGAATTCCTTCAGCCAGAAATAGGCATTGGTCAGCAGGAAGTTGCGCACCTCGTTGCGACCGTAGTTGAAGATCAGCGTGCCCCAGTCCTGATGCTCGCCCAGACGCGGGTCCTCATGTTCGTACAAAGCCGTGCCGTCGAAATGGGCCAGCGCCCAGCTATCTTTCGGGAAATGCGCAGGCACCCAGTCCAGCAGCACGCCTATGCCCGCCAGGTGACAGCAATCGACGAAATAGCGGAAATCGTCCGGTGTGCCGAAGCGGCTGGTCACACCGAAATAGCCGGTGGTCTGATAACCCCAGGATTCATCCAGCGGATGTTCGCTGACCGGCATCAGCTCGATATGCGTAAAGCCCATCTCCTGCACGTAAGGCACCAGCGCGTCCGCCAGTTCGCGGAAGTTGTAGAAACGGCCATCCCAATGCCGCTTCCAGGAACCGGCATGCACTTCATACACATTGAGCGGCAGATGCTGCCAATCGCTCTCTGCGCGCTGCTTCATCCACGCTTCATCGAGCCAATCGTGATTCGCCAACGAGACGACGCGCGATGCCGTGCCCGGGCGCATCTCGAAACTGAAGCCATAGGGGTCGGTCTTGGTCAGCAAGGCGCCGCTGTGGCGGCTGCGTATCTCGAACTTGTACAACTCGCCGATACCGATGTCGGGGATGAATATCTCCCAGATACCGCTGCTGCCCAATGAACGCATCGGGTGCACACGACCATCCCAACCGTTGAAATCCCCCACCACACTGACGCGCTCAGCATTCGGCGCCCACACCGCGAAACGCACGCCCCACACGCTTTGCAGCTCCATGTGATGTGCGCCCAGTGTGCGATAGGCTTGTTGCAGCGTGCCTTCCGAGAACAGATGCAAATCAAGGTCGCTGATGCTGCTGCCGAAGGTAAAGGCATCATGCACTTCCAGCAGATGATTGAAATAGTTCAGACGCAGACGGCAAGGCACGGGCAAGGCTTGTTTGCCGTGCCACTCGAACAGTCCCGCAGCATCGACACGCTCAAGTTGCAGCCAATCCTTACCGTCGAACACCGAGACTTCGGTGGCATAGGGCTGGAACACTCGGAATACGTATTCGGATTTGGATCGGTGCAACCCCAGGTAAGAAAAGGGGTCATGGTGACGCGCTTCTAAAACGGCGCGCTTATTCTGGCTTTCGTTCGACATTTATCGCTCCTGTGACGCAATATAGCCTTTAAAGGCCGGCACGACAATGTGAAGGTATGAATACCTGGCGCAAAGCAGGGGGTATAACTGGTGCGAAAGGAGAGACTCGAACTCTCACGCCTTGCGGCGCTGGAACCTAAATCCAGTGCGTCTACCAATTCCGCCACTTTCGCATTCGAAGCCTGATGGCTTCGAGGGGCGCGGATTATAACCGAGCGATCTTCAATTCGCAGCGCAATCGACCACAGCCCGCCCGCGTGCTTTGCCCGCTATCAATTGTTCGCATGCATGCGGCAACTCTTTCAACGTAATGGTGTGTGCGGTCTTTTCCAGCCCGCCCGGTCGCAAGTCCGATGCCAACCTGCCCCACAACTGTTTGCGCAACGGCATCACGGTGGCAGCCGAATCCACGCCGAGCAGTTTCACCCCGCGCAGGATGAATGGGAACACCGTGGTGTTCAGCGCCGCGCCGCCGGCATTGCCAAAACTGGCGATAGCGCCTTCCATTTGCATGGTGCGCGTCAGCCAGGCCAGCGTGTCGCCGCCCACCGCATCCAGTGCCGCCGCCCACAAACCTTTTTCCAGCGGGCGCGTGCTTTGCATATCCACGCTGCTGCGCAGCAATACTTCCGTCGCGCCCAGACTCTTCAGGAAATCCTGCTCGCTTTCCTTGCCGGTCAGCGCCACCACGTGATAACCCAGTTGCGCCAGCATCTGCACCGCCAGACTGCCCACGCCGCCGGTCGCGCCGGTGACGATGACCTTGCCCTTGCTCGGCGTCACTTCGTTCTGCTCCAGTCGGTGGATGGCCAGCGCCGCCGTGAATCCCGCCGTGCCCAGCGCCATGGCCTCGAACAATGTCAGCCCGACCGGCAACGGCACCACCCAGTCGGCGGGCACGCGGGCATATTCGGCAAAGCCGCCGTCATGCGCCACGCCCATGTCATAGCCGGTGACCAACACGGCATCGCCCGCCTTGAAACGGGTGTCCGCCGAACTCTCCACCACGCCGGACAGGTCGACACCGCCCACGCACGGGAAGCGGCGGATCACCTTGCCTGCGCCGGTCGCCGCCAAGGCATCCTTGTAGTTCACACCGGAGTGATGGACGCGAATGACGAGTTCGCCCGCATCCAGATCATCCAGCGACAGATCGACCAGCCTGCCCTGAGACTTGCCGTCCTCTTCGAAGATGCGGAAAGCGCGGAACGTAGTCATCACAGATCCAGCAGCACCAGTCCCGGCATCTCCAGATATTCCTTGATCGCGACCAGGAACTGCACCGCCTCGCGGCCGTCGATGATGCGGTGATCGTAGGAGACTGCAAGGTAGTTCATGGGACGGATGACGACCTGGCCGTTCTCCGCCACGGGGCGATCTTTGGTGGCGTGGATGCCGAGGATGGCGCTCTGCGGCGGGTTGATGATGGGTGTGGACAACATGGAGCCGAACACCCCGCCGTTGGTGATGGAGAAAGTGCCGCCGGCCAGCTCTTCCATACCGATCTTGCCATCCTTGGCGCGTGCGGCGAAATCGGCGATGCGGCGCTCGATATCCGCGAAGGACAACTTGTCCGCGTCACGGATGATGGGCACGACCAGACCGCGCTCGCTGCCGATGGCGACGCCGATATCGAAATAGTTGTGGTACAGCACATCGGTGCCGTCCACCGACGCGTTGACGACCGGGAACTTCTTCAGCGCATGCACCGCCGCCTTGACGAAGAAGGAAGAGAATCCCAACTTCACACCGTGCTTCTTCTCGAATGCATCCTTGTAGCGGCTGCGCAGTTCCATCACGGGCTGCATGTTCACTTCATTGAAGGTGGTGAGGATGGCGGCGTTGGCTTGCGATTGCAGCAGACGCTCGGCGATGCGCTGACGGATGCGCGTCATCGGTACGCGTTGCTCGGTGCGCCCTTCGCCTGTCGCTGCAGCAGACACTGGTGCGGCCGCTGCGGGCTTGGCCTGCACCGCGCTCAATACATCTTCCTTGGTGACCAGACCATGCTTGCCACTGCCTTTCAGGCTGGCCGCATCGACATCATGTTCATGCGCCAGTTTGCGCGCCGAAGGCGATGCCGCAGCGGGCGCATCTGCCTTGGCGGCGGGTTCGGCAGCGGCAACCGGTGCGGCGACAGTGGCTGCCGAATCGATCTGTGCGATGACCTCGCCGCTGACGACTTGCGAACCGCTCTCCTTGAGGATACGACTCAGCACGCCGCTCTTGATCGCAGGCAGTTCCAGCACCACCTTGTCGGTCTCGATGTCGATGAGGTTCTCACCTTCGCTGACCTGCTCGCCGACCTTCTTGTTCCAGGTCAACAGCGTCGCTTCGGAGACGGATTCGGAAAGTTGCGGGACTTTGACTTCAATGATGCTCATGGCGATGTACTCCTGGTCGGTTCTTGACGTCCAGATCGGGGCGGAAGGCAGCCTCGACCACAGCTTTCTGTTGTTCGTTATGGATGGCGAGATAGCCCGCTGCCGGCGACGCCGAGGAAGGCCTTAAGGCATAGTCAAGGCGCATGCCCCTGCGCATCTGGCGCAGCAAGTAATGCTGGATGCGGTGCCATGCGCCCTGATTGCCCGGTTCTTCCTGACACCACACGACTTCAGTCGCGTTCGGATAAGCGGCGACCTGCGCGGCGAACTCGTCGTGCGGGAAAGGATATAGCTGTTCGATGCGGATGATCGCCATGTCGCTGATGTTGCGCTCGGCACGCCCTTTAACCAGGTCGTAATACACCTTGCCGCTACAGGCGATGATGCGACGCACCTTGCCTGCATCCAGCGCATCCACTTCCGGGATCACCGGCAGGAAGCCGCCGTGCGTCAGATCTTCCAGCGGCGAAGAGGCATCCTTGCTGCGCAGCAGGCTCTTGGGTGTGAACACGACCAGCGGTTTGCGTGTCGGGCGCACCATCTGGCGGCGCAACAGATGGAATATCTGCGCCGAATTGGACGGGATGCACACCTGGATGTTGTAGTCAGCGCACAGTTGCAGATAACGCTCGATGCGGGCGGACGAGTGTTCCGGCCCCTGCCCTTCGTAACCGTGCGGCAACAGCATGGTAAGGCCGTTCAATCTGCCCCACTTCGCTTCGCCGGAGGTGATGAACTGGTCGATGACGACTTGCGCGCCGTTGGCAAAATCTCCGAACTGCGCCTCCCATAGCGTCAGTGTCTCCGGTTCGGCTGTGGCATAACCGTATTCGTAACCGAGCACAGCAGCCTCGGACAAGATGGAATTGATGACCACGAAGTCGGACTGGTCCGGCGCGAGGTTCTGCAATGGTATGTGGTAACCCTTGTCCCATTGCGTACGGTTCTGGTCATGCCACACCGCGTGTCGGTGGAAGAAGGTGCCGCGTTCGCAATCTTCGCCAGACAGCCTCACTGCATACCCTTCGGTGAGCAAGGTGGCGTAAGCCAGATTCTCGGCCATGCCCCAGTCCAGCGCCAGCTCGCCCTTGCCCATCGCCACTCGGTCGGTCACGATCTTCTCCACGCGCGAGTGCAGCTTGAATCCTTCCGGCACTTCCGTCAGTCGCTCGGCCAGTTGTTGCAAACGTTCACGCGAGACACCGGTATCCAGCGGGATGTTCCACTGCACATCGCCCCGGTACTTGGCCCAGCTCACACCGTATTCGAAATGGTAGTCCAGTATGACCTTGGCGATCGGGTTGCGCCCTTCATCCAGCGCACTCCTGTAGTCGGCAACCATCGCCTCCGGCTCGCCCGCCCCGATCACGCCGGATTCCACCAGCTTTTGTCCATACAGCGCCCGCATGCCCGGATGCTTGTTGATATAGCTATACATGAAAGGCTGGGTGACCAGCGGCTCATCCTGTTCGTTGTGCCCCAGTTTGCGGAAGCACACCATGTCGATCACTACGTCCTTGCTGAACTGCTGACGGAAGTCGAAAGCAAGCTCGGTCACCATCAGCACTGCCTCGGGATCATTGCCATTGACATGGAACACCGGCGCTTCGACCATCTTCGCCACGTCGGTGCAATACTGTGATGAGCGCGCATCCTGCGCCATCGAGGTGGTGAAACCGATCTGGTTGTTGATGACCACGTGCACAGTACCGCCGGTCTTGTAGCCGCGCGTCTGCGACAGGTTGAACGTTTCCTGATTCACGCCCTGTCCCGCGAATGCGGCATCGCCGTGCAGCAATATCGGCAGCACCTCCTTGCCTTTAATGTCCTTGCGACGATGTTGGCGGGCGCGGACCGACCCCTCCACCACCGGGTTCACGATCTCAAGATGGGAGGGGTTGAAGGCGAGCGTGACATGCATCGGCCCGCCCGGCGTGGCGATGTCGGACGAGAATCCCTGGTGATACTTCACGTCGCCGGAACTCAGATGCTCGTGATGTATACCCTCGAACTCCGCGAACAGGTTCTTGGGTTGTTTACCCAAGGTGTTCACCAGCACATTCAAACGGCCGCGGTGCGCCATGCCGATGACGGATTCCTTCACCCCTTGCTCGCCTGCGCGCTGCAACAGGTGATGCAGCAGCGGTATCAGCGTCTCGCCGCCTTCCAGCGAAAAGCGCTTCTGCCCGACATATTTTGTGTGCAGGTAACGTTCCAGCCCTTCGGCGGCGGTGAGATGGGCGAGGATGGCGCGGCGCGTCTCGACCGGGTAATTTGGCAACCCCTGCTCGCCCTCCAGTCGCGACTGTATCCAGCGCTTCTGCGTCACATTGTTGATGTACATGTATTCCGCCCCGACGCTGCCGCAGTAGATACGGCGCAGCCGTTGCAGAATGTCGCGCAGTGTCATGCGCGCACCGCCCACCAGCGAACCGGTATTGAACAGGGTGTTCATGTCCGATTCGGAGAGGTTGTAGTAGGACGGATTCAGCTCGGCGACCTCGGGCTTCACATGCCGCGCGAGCGGATCGAGGTCGGCAGCGCGCACGCCGAGGAAGCGATGCGCGTTGATCAGTTGCAACACCGAAGCTTGCTTGCGCATCTCGTCGGTTTGCGCGACGGAAGGCAGGGAAGCCGCCGCGGTGTCGAGCGCCAAGCCTTGCCGAATCGGTGTATGGGCTACATCCGCTTGCGCACCCGTCGCCTGCAGCTTGGTGAAATACTCGCGCCATTCCGGTGGCACACTGCCGGGATCACGCAGGTAATCTTCATACAATCCCTCGATGAACACGTTGTTGCCGCCGAACAGCGGCGAACTGTCTTGCATCGCTTGCAGGTAACTGCTCTCGGGGGCGGTCATGGTTCTTCCGATCAGCGTTTGTCCACCGGCACAAAATCACGACGCACCGCACCACGGTACAACTGGCGCGGACGGCCGATCTTCTGCTCGACGTCTGCCACCATCTCGTTCCACTGCGACACCCAACCTATGGTGCGGGCCACGGCGAAGATTACGGTGAACATATTGGTCGGGATACCGATGGCGCGCAGCACGATGCCGGAATAGAAGTCCACGTTCGGGTACAGCTTGCGCTCGATGAAGTACGGATCGTTCAGCGCGGTCTTCTCCAGCTCCATCGCCAGCTCGAACAGTTTGTTGTTCTCCAGCTTGAGTTCCTTCAGCACTTCGTAACATGTTTCGCGCATCACCTTGGCGCGCGGATCCATGTTCTTGTAGACGCGATGACCGAAACCCATCAGACGGTATTTCTTGTCTTTCACCCCTTGCACATATTCCGCCACGCGCGACACATCGCCGATCTCTTCCAGCATCTTCAGCGCGGCCTCGTTGGCCCCGCCGTGCGCCGGGCCCCACAGGGCGGCGATACCCGAAGCGATACAGGCGAAGGGATTGGCACCGCTGGAGCCCGCCAGTCGCACGGTGGAAGTGGACGCGTTCTGCTCATGATCCGCATGCAGGATCAGGATACGTTCCAGCGCGCGCACCAGAATGGGATTGGGTACATAGTCTTCCGCCGGTGTGGAGAACATCATGTACAGGAAGTTCTCCACATAGGAGAACTTGTTCTTCGGATAGACGAAGGGTTCGCCCACGTTGTATTTGTACGCCATGGCCGCGATGGTCGGCACCTTGGCCAGCAGGCGGTGTGCGGAAACGGTGCGGTGTTGCGGATTGTTGATGTCGAGCGAGTCGTGATAGAACGCCGACAGCGCACCGACTACGCCCACCATCACCGCCATCGGGTGCGCGTCACGGCGGAAGCCGTTGAGGAAACGTGCCAGCTGGTCGTGCACCATGGTGTGGCGCGTGATGTTGCGGGTGAATTCCGCCTTCTGTTCCGCGCTCGGCAGTTCGCCGTTCAGCAGCAGATGGCAAACTTCAAGGAAGTCGGAGTTCTCCGCCAACTGTTCGATCGGATAGCCGCGGTAATACAGCAGGCCCACATCGCCATCGATGAAAGTGATCTCGGAGATACAGCTGGAAGTGGAAAAGAATGCCGGATCGTAGGTGAACAGACCGGCTTTCCCCAGATTGCGGATGTCGATCACATCCGGCCCCAAAGTACCTTTCAGGATAGGTAGTTCCAGTGTGCGCCCGTCATCCAGCGTCAATGTTGCGATACGATCGGTTTCCATATTCATCTCTTCCCCTCTCAAACCTGTTTTAACCATTCCAGCACTTCACGCTGTCGCGCCTGTTCCGGCTCTTTTTCACCGCGCACCAGATCCCACAGGTCGGTGTCCGGCAGGTCCAGCAATTCATCAAAGGCTCCGCGCTGCTGCTCGTCCAATTGTGCATACCGCTGCGCGACGAAACGTCCCAGCAGGATATCCATCTCGAGCATGCCACGCCGGCAACGCCAGCGCACCCGCTCCAGGAAAACCGGATCGACAGGCAGCATCAGAATCGCATCCTTATACCATCCTCTTTACCATCATGTCCTTGATCTTGCCGATGGCTTCCGTAGGGTTCAATTCCTTGGGACAGACATCGACGCAATTCATGATGGTATGGCAACGGAACAAGCGATACGGGTCTTCCAGATTGTCCAGCCGCGCCGCCGTATCCTGATCGCGCGTATCCGCAAGGAAACGATAGGCCTGCAACAGACCCGACGGCCCCACGAACTTGTCCGGGTTCCACCAGAACGAAGGGCAGGCCGTCGTACAGCACGCGCACAGGATGCATTCGTACAAGCCATCCAGTTCAGCCCTGTCCTTGGGTGATTGCAAACGTTCCGTCTCGGGCGGCGGATCGTTGTTTACCAGATACGGCTTGATCGAATGGTACTGCTTGAAGAACTGCGTCATGTCCACGATCAGGTCGCGGATCACCGGCAGCCCCGGCAAGGGACGTATCTCGATCGGCTGCTTGAGCGACGATAGCGGCGTGATGCAGGCCAGCCCGTTGCGCCCGTTGATATTCATCGCATCCGAACCGCACACCCCTTCGCGGCAAGACTTGCGAAAGCCCAGACTGTCATCCTGCTGGCGCAGCAACATCAATGCATCGAGCAACATGGCATCGCCTGCCTGCAGGTCGAGCTCGTAATCCTGCATATACGGCGCTTTATCCGCTTCCGGGTTATAGCGATAGATTTTGAATCTCATCATCGCCTCCTAGTAAACCCGCGCCTTGAGCGGGAAGGTTTCGACCGTCAGCGGTTTCAGACGCACCGGTTTGTAATCGAGGCGCCGGTCCTCGCTGAAATACAACGAGTGCTTGAGCCAGTTCTTGTCGTCGCGCTCAGGGAAATCTTCGCGCGCATGCGCACCGCGGCTTTCCTTGCGCGCCTCGGCTGCCGTCATGGTCGCCTGCGCCACTTCGATCAGATTGTCCAGTTCCAGAGCCTCGACGCGCGCCGTGTTGAATACGCGGCTCTTGTCCTTGATCTCGGTCGTTTTTACGCGCTCGGCGACTTCGCGGATCCTGGTCACGCCTTCCGCCAGCAGATCTGGGAAACGGAACACCCCGCAATGCGTCTGCATCACTTTACGCATCGCGTCACCGACTTCCGCGACGCTTTCACCATTCTTCTGATTCTCCAGTCGCGCCAGTCGCGCCAGCGGACGGTCAGCCGCATCCGCGGGCAAAGGCTTGGGATTCGGATTGGCTTTCAGATCTTCGATGATCTGGCGTGCCGCAGCGCGGCCGAACACGATCAGATCGAGCAGCGAATTGCAGCCGAGACGATTGGCACCATGCACCGACACGCACGCGCATTCGCCCACTGCATAGAATCCCTGCACCACCACATCCGGCCCGGTACCGTGCGGCGCGACCACTTGCCCGTGATAGTTGGTGGGGATGCCGCCCATCATGTAGTGCGCGGTAGGCACGACCGGGATGGGCGCTTTGGACGGATCGACATGCGCGAACTTGAGCGCGATATCGCGGATGCCCGGCAGACGGTGACGGATCACCTCGTCGCCCAGATGATCGAGCTTGAGCAGCACATGGTCACCCTGCGGGCCGCAGCCGCGCCCTTCCTTGATCTCGGTCGCCATGGCGCGCGACACCACGTCGCGGCTGGCCAGATCCTTCGCGGTCGGCGCGTAACGCGGCATGAAGCGCTCGCCGTCCTTGTTCACCAGATAGCCGCCCTCGCCTCGCACGCCTTCGGTGATCAGCACGCCCGCACCGTGCACGCCGGTCGGGTGGAACTGGAAGAACTCCATGTCTTCCAGCGGGATACCGGCACGTGCCGCGATGCCAAGGCCGTCGCCGGTATTGATGTAGGCATTGGTACTGGCCGAGAAGATGCGCCCCGCACCGCCGGTGGCGAACAGGGTCGCACGTGCTTCGAGAATCATCACTTCGGAAGTTTCGATCTCCATCGCCACCACGCCCAGCACGTCGCCATCCTGATCGCGGATCAGGTCTAGCGCCATCCACTCCACGAAGAAGTTGGTGTTGGCCTTGACGTTCTGCTGGTAGAGCGTGTGCAGCAAGGCATGGCCGGTGCGGTCGGCGGCGGCGCAAGCGCGCGGCACCGGGTTCTTGCCGTAGTCCTGCATGTGACCGCCGAACGGGCGCTGGTAGATCTTGCCGCTGTCGAGCCGGTCGAACGGCATGCCGAAGTGTTCCAGTTCGTACACCACTTCCGGCGCGGCGCGACACATGTATTCGATAGCGTCCTGGTCACCCAGGTAGTCGGAACCTTTCACGGTGTCGTACATGTGCCAGTGCCAGTTGTCCTCGTTGACGTTGCCCAGCGAAGCGGCGATGCCGCCCTGCGCAGCGACGGTGTGCGAACGCGTGGGAAACACCTTGGACAGCACGGCGACCTTGAGTCCTGCCTGCGAAAGCGTCAGCGCCGCGCGCATGCCCGCGCCGCCCGCGCCCACCACCACCACATCAAATGTTCTTTTCGATATTGCCATCAGAGTCCCCAGAGTATCTGCACTGCCCAGATCACATACAGGATCAAAGCCAGTATGACCGACACATGAATCAGCAAGCGGACACTGGCCGGCTTCACATAATCCATCACGATGTCACGCACGCCTATCCATGCATGATAGAAAAGACTGAGCAGGAACAGCAGCGAGAAGGATCGCATCATGTTGCCGGAGAACAGCTCGGTCCAGACGTCGTAACCGAGCGCCGGTTGCCACAGCGCCCAAGCGGCCACAGCCGACACATAGACCGCCATCACCACCGCGGTGACGCGCTGGGCCAGCCAGTCGCGCAGTCCGTAATGCGCGCCGGTCACGATACGGTTCACCATAGCTTCACTCCCATGACAACGGTCAATGCCAGACTCACCGCCAACACCCAGCGGCTGCTGGCGCGCGCACCGGACAGTCCGTGCAGCAGATGCAGGTCAATCGCCAGATAACGCAGCCCCGCGAAGAAATGATGCAGGAATGCCCACAACATTCCGATCAGCGCCAACTTCACCAGCGCATGATCGAGATACTCCGCAAGGTTGGTAAAAGTCTCAATGGAGCGCAAACTCTGGTCCAGCATGGCGAGCAACAGGGGCAAAGCCAGAAACAGGATCGCACCGGAGACTCGATGCAGGATGGAGACGTAGCCGGCCAACGGCAACTTGATCTTATGCAGCGCAAGATGTTTGGGGCGTGTCTTGTTCATATCCTTTTCCACTACCAAGATCGAGTGCCTCAATGTTACACCCGATGCAACGGGTTTAGATATCAATACGGCACCCAGTAATGAGTATTGAATTTTCTAATGCTCACATTAGGCCACTCACAATAGACGCCAAAATGATATGCAATCGACCTTGCTATAACTTTACATTCGAAGAAAATGCAAACCCATGACTGCTTTCAAAAAACTAAAAACAATCAGGGAATTCGAAAAGGGTCGTATGCCGCATCTGCGCTCTCACGAGGATTTCGATATCGTGATCGAGGTCGGCTATCACGAAGACATGGAAAAACCTTTGACGCTGAAATGTCTGCTATTGATGGAGATATCGTCCGCCACCACCGTCCAGCGCCGCGTGCATGCGCTGGTCGAAGCGGGCATCCTCACGCGATCCCGCAGCGCAAGCGACCGGCGCAGCGTCGAACTCGGCGTGTCCGGCCAGACGCGCAAACTGATCGATCGCTACGTCAAGATGCTGCACACTCACATATCCAAGCCGGCCTGATATGAACATCAACCTGGCCGACTTCAGCAGCAACGAAGAGATCAAGCAACACGTGGCGCAAACACTCAGCGCCTACGGCGAGGTGGAGAGTGTCCATATCTTCGAACCGGCCCCCAGCAATCCGCAGCATATCGTCCTGGCCACCATGATCGATATGGAACAAGCCCGCATCGCCTCCAGTTCACTCGACCTCCGATCCTTCGGACACAAGTCACTCATCATCCCCGTCTCAAAGTAGCAAGCCCGAACGCTTCCTTCCTCTGCACACGGAACACTGGCAGAATACCCGCCACACCCACCCCGCAGGAGGAAACCATGAAAGCGCCCGTCCGTGTCACCATCACTGGAGCCGCAGGCCAGATCGGTTACAACATGCTGTTCCGCATCGCGAACGGCGACATGCTGGGTCGGGAGCAACCGGTCATCCTGCAATTGCTGGACATCACGCCCGCGCAACAGGCGCTGCGCGGCGTTGCGATGGAGTTGGAAGACTGTGCTTTTCCCATGCTGCAGCAAGTCATCGCCACCGACGATCCGCGTGTCGCCTTCCGCGACACCGAGGTTGTACTGATGGTCGGAGCCCGCCCGCGCAGCAAGGGCATGGAACGCAAGGATTTGCTGGAGGCCAACGGTGCCATCTTCTCCGAACAGGGCCGCATCCTGAACGAGGTCGCCGCCCGTCATGTGAAGGTACTGGTGGTCGGCAATCCGGCCAACACCAACGCCCTGATCGCGATGAAGAACGCGCCCGATCTCGACCCGCGCAACTTCACCGCGATGATGCGCCTCGATCACAACCGCGCCATCACCCAGATCTCCCTGAAACTGTTCCAGCCGATACAGGACATCAAAAAGATGGTGGTGTGGGGCAACCATTCCGGCACGCAGTATCCAGACCTGTCGCACGCCGAGATACGCGGCCGCAAAGTGATCGACATACTCAAACAGAACAACTGGGAGGACTGGGTCGAAAACGATTTCATCCCCACCGTGCAAAAACGCGGCGCGGCCGTGATCGAAGCACGCGGACTTTCCAGCGCAGCCAGCGCAGCCAATGCGGCAATCAGCCATATGCATGATTGGCTGTTGCGTTCGCACCATAACGACTGGGTCACCATGAGCGTGCCGTCGGACGGCAGCTACGGCATCCCTGAAGGCGTGATGTACGGCTTCCCGGTGACCTGCCGCAACGGCCACTATGAGATCGTGCAAGGGCTAGCCATCAACGATCTGGGGCGCAAACACATGATGGACAGCCACAAAGAGCTGATGGAAGAACGTTCGCATGTGACGCATCTGCTGGGTTGATGCACTGACACGGCCGGAATATCCCTAAACTTTACGGGATTCGGGCCGATAGGTGCTCTACAACGCTAGACTTCAGGGGGAAGGCAGAGCATGCAAAACAAGAACTCATACGTCTCGCAAAAGGAAGCACCATTTCCGGTAGGCACGGTGCTCATCTCGAAGACGGACACCAAGGGCATCATCACTTATGTGAACGATGCCTTCGTGCATATCTCCGGATATTCCAGAGAAGAACTGATCGGAAAAAGCCACAACATCGTGCGCCATCCGGATATGCCGCCGCAGGCGTTCAAGTGGCTGTGGGATACGCTGAAGGGTGAGCACCCCTGGCGCGGACTGGTCAAGAACCGCTGCAAGAACGGCGACCACTACTGGGTGCAGGCCAACGTGGCCCCCATCATCGAGAACGGCAATATCACGGGTTACGTCTCGGTTCGCCGCCCCCCTTCCCGCGACGACGTGGTTGCCGCCGACTCTTTGTATACAGCGCTGCGCAACAGCGGACAGCAGATCGTTTCCCGCTACGAACCCTACAAATTCAAAAACTGGTCGCTCACTTCCAAGCTGCAGTTCCTGATCCAGATGTCGCTGGTGGTCGTGCTGGCCGGAGCACAACTGTTCGTCTCGGCCAACCTGCGCGAAGAATCCAGGATACTTGCAGAAGAAAAAGGCGCCCAGGTCGCGAACGAGATCATCGACGGTGCCAATCTGCTGATGGTCACCGGTCAGATCAGCGAAACGGAGAACCGCAAACTGCTGCTACACAAGATCAGTACCGGTGTGAACATCAAATCTGTGCAACTTGTTCGCACCCAGCCTGTGATCGATATGTATGGCCCAGGCCTGCCTGAAGAGAGCATCAAGGACGATGCCCAGCGACAAGTGATCGCGAACAGGAAAGCGAGCATCACATATGACAAGGATGCGCAGGGCAAGCCATTCCTGCGGGTCATCACTCCCTATGCAGCCAGCAGGGACTTTCATGGCACCGACTGTACCGGCTGCCACCAGACCGCAGAGGGCACCATACTCGGCGCATCGGATGTGACGATAGACCTCGCCCCCGACTACGCCCGCATCAACCATATGGAGTTCCAGACCGTCCTCGGCCAGGTTGCCCTGCATGTGTTCCTGTATTTCTTCATCGGCTTCTGTGTCAAACGCTACGTGCGCGCGCCGGCTGCCGCCGTGCGCAGCGAGTTCCGCAACATCATGGAAGGCAATCTGGATGGCCATCTGGACATCTCGACACGGGACGAGATGGGACAACTGCTGTGCGAGATCCAAACCATGCAGACCTACCTGCGCACCACGGTGGACGAGATCGTCACCCCGGTCAGGAAAATACAGGGACGCATATCGGATATGGATCAGCGTGTCAGTGCTGTAGCCGAAAATGCCCTGAACGAACGCGACAATATCCAGCAGATCACCCGCACCATGGAGCAGTTCAGCCAGTCGGTCGAGGAAGTCTCGCACATGGCGAACGATTCCCTGCAGGATGCCAAAGCCATGCAGCGCGTCGTGGAGGAGAACAACCGCAACATGGAGCTGAGCATAGAAGCGACCGGCGAGGTCGCCAGCACGGTGCAATCTTCCAGCAAGACCATCTCCGATCTGGGACAAGCCATCCAGCGTATCGGCGTCATCGCCGACACCATCAAGGAGATCGCCGACCAGACCAATCTGTTGGCTTTGAACGCAGCCATCGAAGCCGCGCGCGCAGGCGAACAGGGGCGCGGCTTCGCGGTGGTCGCGGATGAAGTGCGCAAGCTGGCAGAACGTACCGCCAACAGCACGACCGACATCTCGCGCAACATCGGCGAGATCACCGCCATCTCCGACACGGCGGTGACTTCGATGGAGCATTCCGTCAGCAAGGTGAACCAGAGCATAAATCTGATACGCAAGAACGGGGACGGCCTGAAGGAAATCATGAGCGCCTCGGTCAATGTCGCCTCGCGCGTCGACCATATCGCCAAGGCGTCCAGTGACCAGACTGCGGCAGGCAAACAGGTCGCCGAAAGCCTGGAGCGCATCACCGCACTGGTGGAACACAACGCCAGTTCCTCGGCAGAAGCGAAAACCTCCGCTGAAGAACTGGCCAAATCAGCGGTCGAACTGCGCAAGGCTGGTTATCCGCTGACCAAGTGCGGCATGACAGACAACACCGGGGATTAGCGCGCGAATTCCTGCTTGCACGACCCCTCGCTGCGCCCTATGCTGGGTGCATGCAATTCCTCCAAGGGGTCGTCATGCCGAACATACGTCCGCCTGCTGTCGCCGGTTCCTTTTATCCGGACGATGCCAATACTCTTGCCGCTGATGTGCGCACCTTGCTGGCTGCTCCTGTAGCCGTCAGCCTTGCTCCCAAGGCATTGATCGTCCCGCATGCCGGATACATGTATTCCGGCCCCGTTGCCGCCAGCGCCTATGCCAGCCTGCGCACTGTCGCTTCCCGCATCCGCCGCGTGATCCTGCTTGGGCCGACCCACCGCGTCCCGGTACTCGGCATGGCCCTGCCTGATGCGGACACCTTCTCCACCCCGCTGGGCCAAGTCAGGCTGGACACGGATGCCATGCAAGCCATCGCAGCGCTGCCTCAAGTCACCGTCAGTGCGCCGGTGCATGCCTTCGAGCATGCGCTGGAAGTGCAACTGCCCTTCCTGCAGATAGTGTTGGACGATTTCACCCTGCTGCCGCTGGCCGTCGGGGATGCCAGCGCGCAGGAAGTCGCGGAGGTGTTGCAGTTGGTCTGGGGCGGCGCGGAGACCCTGATCGTGATCAGTTCTGACCTTTCCCACTACTTGCCGTATGAAGTATCCAAACTGGTCGACCAGAAGACCGCTAACGACATCCTAAAGCTGCGGCCCGGCATCACGCATGACGAGGCATGCGGCGCGACGCCGATCAACGGCCTGCTGCTTGCCGCGCGCCAGCATCACCTCAGCCCGCATCTGCTCGACCTGCGCAATTCGGGAGATACCGCCGGACCGCGCGATGGCGTGGTCGGCTATGCGGCTTTTGCCTTTTGCGAGGAGAAGAATCATGTATGAATATCAGCAAGGACTGACTTTACTCCGGCTGGCACGCGCCGCCATCGCCCGCGAGCTCGATTTCGACTCGCACGACCTGTCGCCCAGCGACTGGCTGGCGCAAGACGGGGCGACCTTCGTGACTTTGAATTTGCACGGCCGTTTGCGCGGCTGCATCGGCAGCCTGGAAGCACATCGTCCGTTGATCGACGATGTGCGTCACAACGCCGTGGCGGCAGCTTTTCGTGACCCGCGCTTCCCTCCGCTGACAAAAGAGGAATTCGCCGCAGTGCAGATCGAGGTCTCCTTGCTCAGCCCCCCGGAAAGGATCAGCTTCAAGAGCGAGCAAGATGCCTTGGCACAACTCCATCCCGGTCAGGACGGCGTGATCCTTGAGTATGGCCGCAGCCGCGCCACCTATCTGCCGCAGGTGTGGGCACAATTGCCGGAGCCGGTCGACTTCATCGGCAATCTGAAAGAGAAAGCGGGACTGCCCGCCGACTTCTGGTCCGACGACATCCGCCTGTCCCGTTACAGCGTGCGCAAGTACAGCGAAGACTTATAAGGGCGCCTCGAAAAATTCAAAATTCTAAGCAAGACAAGGCGCGAGGAAAAAATTGCGACACAGCATATATCTAATATGTAAGGAGTGATTTTTTGTGAGCAACACAGTATTGCGACGAAGTTTGGATTTTTATAGGAGCCCTTGAGATGGACGAACCGATCACCCTCGACGAACGCTACCCTGCCCGCTACTGGCACCGGCTGGATGACGGCCGCATCCAGTGCGATCTGTGCCCGCGCGACTGCAAGCTGAAAGAGGGACAACGCGGCGCATGCTTCGTTAGGGGCCGCATCGACGATGCGATGGTGCTCACCACCTACGGCCGCAGCTCCGGATTCTGCGTGGATCCTGTCGAAAAGAAACCGCTCAACCATTTCTACCCCGGCAGTCGCATCCTGTCGTTCGGTACAGCGGGCTGCAACCTCGCCTGCAAGTTCTGTCAGAACTGGGACATCTCCAAGGCGCGCAGTTTCGACAAGCTCGCCGATCAGGCCACACCGGAAGCCATCGCCAGCACGGCGCTCGAACTGGACTGCCTCAGTGTCGCCTTCACCTACAACGACCCGGTTATCTTTGCCGAGTACGCGATGGATGTGGCGGACGCCTGCCATGCGGTCGGTGTGAAGACAGTCGCCGTAACGGCGGGCTACATCCATGCGCAGCCCAGAGTCGATTTCTACGCGAAGATGGACGCTACCAACGTCGACCTGAAAGCCTTTACCGACGAATTCTATTTCAAGCAGACCGGCGCACATCTAGTACCGGTACTGGAGACCTTGCAGTATCTGTGCAAGGAAACAGACGTGTGGGTGGAACTGACCACGCTACTGATCCCCGGCTACAACGACAGTGCGCACGAGATCGGCAAGATGTGTGAATGGATAGCAAAGGAACTCGGGCCGGACGTGCCGTTGCACTTCACCGCATTCCATCCCGACTACAAGATGACTGAAATTCCACCAACGCCGGCCTCAAAACTATCGGAAGCCCGACGCATCGGCCATGCAGCCGGCCTGCACCATGTGTATACGGGGAATGTGCATGACACTGCAGGAGGAACGACGCACTGCGCCAGCTGCAAACAGGCACTCATCGTGCGGGATTGGTATGAGATCCGCGACTATCGACTCACCGCACAAGGCAGTTGTCCGCATTGTGGCGAACTGCTCGCCGGACGTTTTGGAACGTATCAAAGCCAGCCTGGGACACGGCGTATCCCCGTCCGCATCAGGCGCTGAACATCGCACCCGCTCAGATCAAAGATGCCTGCGCACCGTCAGGCACGGCGTCACAGAATTTCTCGGCAATGGCCGCGAACTCATGCTTGATCCTTTTGAAGGCCGCTACGATATCCGGATCAAAATGCGTGCCGCTTCCTGATTCGATGATCTTCACCACCTCATCGTGATGGACCGCATGCTTGTAAACGCGTCGTGAAGACACTGCATCGTAGACATCCGCCAGCGCCATCAGTCTGGCCGGTATGGGGATGTCCTCGCCGCTCAGACCGAACGGATAGCCGCTGCCATCCCATTTCTCATGATGTCCGACCGCGATCTGGCGGGCGATGCGCAGGAAGTGACTCTGGATATTGACTTCGCTCTCGGCCGCCGCAATGGCATTGCCGCCCAGCAGCGCATGCTGCTTCATGATCTCGAACTCATCTTCGGTAAGTTTTCCCGGCTTCAGCAGAATATGATCCGGGATGCCGACTTTGCCCACATCATGCAGCGGTGCCAGCTTGAACAGCAGCTCGATGTTCTCCTCGGTCAAAAAATCCTTGAACCTGGGATGTCCCCGCAAGTGCTGTGCCAACAGACGGATATAGTGCTGGGTACGCCTTATGTGATTGCCTGTCTCGTTGTCACGCGTCTCGGCCAGCGATGACAGCGCGAGGATGGTCGCATCCTTGATCAGCCCGATCTCTTCCGTACGCTGCCGCAGTTGCGAGGTACGCTCGCGCACCATGCGCTCCAACCTGTCTTCGTGCTCGCGCAACTCCGCGTTCGCCAATTCCAATCTGTAGCGCGCCTCCTCGTTGAGGTTCTTCTGAGTTTCCAATTCCCGAAGCAAGGCATCGTTCTCGAAGCGTTGCTGCAGCACGCGTCTGTAGTTTCGCGTCAATACCCGTCCGGAGAACAAGACAACCATACTGAACAGCAGCAGCATGCCGGCGATCTTCCAGTGCAGGGCATCATTTTCGGCGGCCACGCGCGCCATCAACGGCAGCATGATGCCGCCCAGATAGGTGATGGAAGCAGGCGGGTGTACCGGGTTCAATGTCACCGACACAGCGACCAGCCCGACCATGATGCTGATCATGATGCCCTGATTGAAAAGGTCATGCGGAAAGAACACGACTGCCGCAGCCCCCCACAGCAAACCGGAGGCGAGTGCAAAGACAGTGAAATGCTGATGCCAGTCGCGGCACTGATCCAGCGCTGAAAGGCTATGCCTATCTCTTCTCCACTTGGACAGTTCGACCGAATGAAGCGCAAAAGAGGCGGACAACCACAAGATCATAAAATCATGGTGGCCCAGTTCCCAGTACAGCCATACAAACAAAAGCTGCACGCCCATCTGCCCGAGCACCATCGCCGGGTACATCTCCATGCGCGTGCGCAGTTGCTCCCGGCACATCGGCAGACCTTCACGACTCAACTTGAACCCCCAGTTGAGCCAACCGGGGGAAACTTGCTTGGGATGTTTGGTGGCGATATCCATGATCTCCCCCTTATCCGTATCGCGACACACCCGCATGGGTGTTCCTCAACGGCAAAAGGGATGGGGTCTATGCCATCTCGAACGACAAGTGCAGTTTGGCCAGATTCGACTGGTAGCGATCCGAAGCATCCTTGAAGAATCGGCTACCGCGCACGATGGTCATCGCAGCTTCACGCTTGCCGATCTCGACCAGCAGCAGTGCCTGAGACGCTGCTTCGTGAAATTCATAACAACTTTCATGCAGTTCATTTAGCAATGCCACATCCGAGCAGTGCTTGCCGCCCTCGCCATGCAGCCATTTGCCGACCAGACAACTGGCACAACAGTCATCCGGCAGCACAGGCTTGTCAGTCGAGTAGCCCTGAACATACGCTTCCACCTGGAATCGTTGATTGAGGTGCCACTGGATAGCGCGGATGCCATCGAAACGTTCTATTGGAGTGGTGATACGTTGAACCGGATTGACGATCTGTTTCCACATGATGCGCCTCCTGCAAAAGACCAGATTGGACGGTCATTCTGCGCGGTGGAAACGGCCGATACAATATGCCGAATGGCCTATATATCGGCCTATGCAACAGCCTATATAAATCTACTATCCAATTGATTCCATGCGAATCATGAAATCACCCGCACCAGCGCAAAGCCACCACCGGTGGTACGGAAATTGGTGGTCTGACCCTGGTATAGACGGGCAGCGATCATCTGGAGGCGACCGGCATACACATAGCAACGAACGTCATATTTCAATGACACAGACTCGTCACCCGAACAAACCTTGCGCTCGCCGGGCATCGCCAACTGCTGCGCGATGTAATCAGCTTGCATCACCTCTTCGAACACCCGCTTGGTCATCTTGTCGCCGCGATAGGTCCCCTTGCTGCCATAACCGCTCACCGGCTTGAAGAACCATTCCTTGCGGATCGACCACCAATGTTCCGCATCTGCGGCACGCACGATCTCGGTGTGCGGGATGCCTTGCTGCAAAGTCATGATCGCCTCTTCCGCCACGCCTGCTGCGCGCAACGCTGCGGTATCGGTCAGCCAGGCCAGCTTGCGCTTGTCCGCATATTTCGCGTGATGTGCAGGCCCCGGCGTCAACACCACCTGCTGCCGTTCCCACACCTCCCGCAAATGCGCATGCCGCGTCAGGTCAAAATCCGTGAGCCGGTTGTAGATCAGATCGATGCGACGGCCTTCCCGATACAGGCCATCCTCCCGCGCCTCCAGTTGCGCCGGGTCGGCGATGAAAGCGGCGATGCCCGCACGTTCGAACATTTTTTGTGCCAACAGGAATTCTGCATAGAGATATTGTGACTCGGGTTGCTCATCGACGATGGCGACCGTCTGCAGCGGTGTGTCGCCATGCACCAGACGCCATTCATTGCGGAACATGCCGATGAATGCCTGCTCCGGATCAGCCTCGCCTACCGCCTCGCCGTACAGCTTGGCTGTTTGCTGGCTATCGATCAGCAGGGCATTCAGGAAAGCGCCGCCCGCGTTGGTGTTGATCTCGATCAGATGGACACCCTGCGCATTGAGATGGAAGTCGTAGCCGTAGAACACGCCGAGCGGCGCATCTTTATCCGAGGGCCCAAGCGCCTGCTCCGCCGCAGCGATAACTTGCTGCATCTGCTGCAACTGCAGATCGCTGATGAAGACCGGCGCCGCAGCGAACAGATGCGGACAACGTTCCTTTACCAAGCCGTACCAATCCTCACCCTGCGCCTTCAGCTCACCCTGCAAGGCCTCAACGTCCATGCCCGCCCAGTCCAGGCACTCGCCATTCAGGTGCGCGATGAAATCCTGGTCGACATCAAAATGTTCCCTTGCCATATCTGCCGACACCGTATCAACCACCGAGCATCGCCTTTTTCAGATCATCCTGTGCAGGCTTGTTGCCCAGCCATATCTTCAACAACGCGCGCTTGAATGCCGCGCCTGCGATATTGCCGTACACCTTGCCGTTCAAACTGATCCGCGTGCCAGCGGCCGGTTGGTAATCGAGCGTGATGACGTCCCCCTGCTTGGCCTCGCCGATCTCGTTGAATATGTCGGCCATCAACATGAGTTGCGTCTTAATCGCCTTCAATTCAGCGCCATCGTGGTTCGCCTGTATGGCTTCGTTGAACGCGCCGTACAACTTCTTACTGCCCAGATCGCGCAGCATATGCATCGCGATGCGCTGAGGGTGTTCATCGGCAATCACCATATCTGCAGCCATCTGTTTTTGCGGCAAGTACAAGACGCCAACATAGACCTTGAAGAACCATTTGGTGCGTATGCCCGCCCCGTTCAGCACCAGTGTTTGAGAACCGACCTGCGCTGTATCACTCAGTTTTACGCCTGCGACCTCAAGCGCCATGGCAGGCATGCACAGCAAACAGACCGCCATGCCCAGCAACACTTTCTTCATTTTCTTACTCCTGAATCCATATAGTCCACTCACAGCGCCTCGAATACGCCAGCGGCCCCCATGCCGGTACCGATACACATCGTCACCATGCCGTACTTTTGTTTACGACGACGCATACCGTGCAGCAGCGTGGCCGTGCGGATCGCACCGGTCGCGCCGAGCGGATGGCCAAGGGCGATGGCACCGCCCAGCGGATTGACGATGTCCGGGTTCAGACCCACATCGCCGATCACCGCCAGCGACTGCGCGGCGAAAGCCTCATTCAACTCGATCCAGTCCATATCGTTGAGCGACAACCCGACCTGTTTCAGTGCACGCGGAATCGCCTCCTTGGGGCCGATGCCCATGATCTCCGGCGGCACACCCGCCACGGAAAAACCGAGGAACTTGCCGATAGGCGTGAGGTTGTAACGCTTCAATGCCGCCTCCGAACACAGCAACACCGCGCCCGCCCCGTCCGACATCTGCGAACTATTGCCCGCCGTCACCGAGCCCTTCAACGCGAACACCGTCTTCAACTTCGCCAGTGCTTCCAGCGAGGTATCCGCGCGCGGGCCTTCGTCCTGCGCAACCAAGCGTGTAATCACATTTACGTCACGGCTATGCATGTCCGGCACATGCTCGCTCAACGCATAAGGTGATATCTCATCCACGAACTCGCCGTTGTTGATCGCCGCGATGGCGCGCAAATGGCTCTGCAAAGCGAAGGCATCCTGCGCCTCGCGCGACACCTTCCAGCGCTCCGCCACCTTCTCCGCCGTCATCCCCATGCCGTAGGCGATGCCCACATTCTCATCCTCGAAGATGGCCGGATTGAACGCCACCTTGTTGCCCATCATTGGCACCATGCTCATGCTCTCCACACCAGCCGCCAGCATCACATCAGCCTCGCCCAGCCGGATACGGTCCGCCGCCATGGCAACAGCCTGCACACCGGAAGAGCAGAACCGATTCACCGTCATGCCCGGCACCGTGTTCGGTATCCCCGCCAGCAGCAGCGCGATGCGCGCCACGTTCATGCCCTGCTCCGCCTCCGGCATCGCACAGCCCACGATCACATCGCCGATGCTAGCCGGATCGAGCGACGGTGCCTGCGCCAGCGCACTCCTCAGCACATGCGCCAGCAGATCGTCGGGACGGGTGTTGCGGAACATGCCGCGCGGCGCCTTGCCCACCGGCGTACGGGTGGCAGCGACGATATAGGCTTCCTGAACTTGTTTGCTCATGGCTCGCTCCTGCGGATGAAGTTGGCATGCGGGGTGTCGTCTGCATCATACGTCAGCGACCCTCTGTGGTAAATCGGGGGACGGAAATGCGAACGCCCCCTCGTGTGAGGGGGCGTTCGTTTACAAGCACGGCGCACTAACGCACCGCTGATTCAGCTATCACTTGATCTCGGACAACAGTGCCGGAGATTTGACCAACTGACGCACGCCGTGCGCGTGGTCTTCTTCATACTTGTTACCCTTGCACCATTCGCCCACGGTCTTGATGTTCACCTTGGCACACTGCGGACGCACACTCCAGGTCACCTGATACTCGGAGCAAGCGCTCTCATTGTATTTCGGACCGGTCGTGGAACCCGTGAACTCCACCGGCTTGCCGGTATCGGTCGGCAGTGCGGAAGCAGACTGGATCTGGTTGAAATCCAGACCGCCTTCAGCCACCAGCGTGTAGACCTGAGTCTCTACGCGCAGCTCGGGGTTCGCACACTTCGCAGACACGCAGGAACCGAGACCCTTACCGCCGGGCACATCGCAAGTCGTGTGAACGTAATGCACCTCGATGGTGTCGCCGGGCTTCAGATCTCCGTGTGCGCTCTTGCACACGCCGTCGCCGGACCATGCCTTCTCAGCCTTGCTCAACTTCTTGCTGAGGTTGCACTGATAACCACTGCCGTAACCTTCGTGGCCTTCGCCGGTGTAGATCGAGAAGTCCTTGGACTTGTGCTCCGCACCTTCATGGAAGTGGATGTTGCACAGATGCATCTCGGATGCCGCCGGGGCCGCCTTGAACGTCACCTTGTTGTCACCGCTCTTGCTATCGATATCGCGCGGCGTCTGCGGACCAAAGCCGGTACACGCCGGTGCAGCGGCTGCATGACCATGCGCATCATGACCATGCTCGCTAGCGTGCTCACTTGCGAACGCACTGCCCGAAGCCAACCCCAATACCACAACCAAACCTACACAACTCTCCCTGAGTCTTGTCATTTGCATCTCACCCTAATGTTCGTTGGAAAAATACCGCGTCTTATTATGTGAACTACCTGACAGTGCGATGTCGGGGCGGGATTCTACAAGCAAAGAAAGGAGAAAGTGAATGCTTTAGAAATGGCTAATACAGTTACGCACGGCCTGAAGATTCTATGCACCGTAACAGTTGAAAATAGCAAAGCGTTCGAAGCAATACAGGTCAGGTTAGGCGCATTTTTGCGCCGTATCCCGACCTACCATACGTTTCAATTCCTCAACGGCTTCCCGCTCTTCAACATATGCTCGATGCGCGCCTGCGTCTTATTGGTCGCCAGCAGTTCCATGAAGTGTTTGCGCTCCAGGTCGAGCAACCAGGTCTCGTCCACCAGAGAACCCGCTTCCACATCACCACCGCATAGCGTATCGGCGACGCGGCAGCCAATGTCGTAGTCGTGTTCGGAGATGAAGCCGCCGGCGAGCATGTTGACCATGGCGGCTTTGAGGGTGGCGGTGCCGGTGCGGCCGGCGACCATGATCTGGCGCTGGTGCAGCGGCGGACGGTAGGCGGTGGCGTTAAGCGCCTTGGCTTCTTCCTTGGCGATGTGCAGCAGTTCGAATCTATTCATCACGATGCGGTCGGACGGTCTGAGGTAGCCCATCTCTCTCGCCAGCTCTGCGCTCTTGGCGACTTCGCCCATGGCGATGTTCTGGAAGTAGCGGCGCACGAAGGGGAAGATGTCGACGCGGTTGTCGCTGGAGTAGCGCTGCGCTTCCTGCGAGGCGCGTTGTGCCATCTCCTTGCAGCCGCCGCCGGCGGGTAGCAGACCCACGCCGACTTCGACCAGGCCGATATAGCTTTCCAGCGTGGCGACGATGCGCGAGCAATGGATGGAGAATTCGCAGCCGCCGCCAAGTGCGAGGCCGTCCACGGCGGCGATGGTGGGGATCTGCGCGTATTTCAATCGCATCGAAGTCTGCTGGAATTTGGCGACCACGGCTTCCACCTTGGGCACATTACCCGTCGCGGCGTTGAACAGATCTCCCATACCACCACCGCCCGCTGCAGTGTATTTGACACGGTTCACAGCGCCCTTGAGCTTGCCGAACAGGCCGGTGTCGGGCGTCTCCTGCACGCCCTGCATCAGTTGCAGCAGGTTCGCGCCCGCCGAGAACGGTGGCTCGTTCTGCCACAGGATGAGTGCGCTGAAATGTGCCTCGGCTTCGTCTACCGCGCGCAGGATGCCGTCCAGCACTTCGTTGCTGACGGTGTGCATCTTGGTCTTGAAGCTGAGAATGGCGATGCTGTCACCGGTGTGCCACAGGCGCACTTCGTCGGTCTCGAACACGGTCTCACCGTACTGGCGCACTTCGCCCAGCAGGTGATCCGGATAGGGCTGGCGCAGATAGACGGACAGTGCGGAGCGCGGCACCATCACGCGCGTGGCCGGGGCATAGGAGCCATGCGCCGTATGCACGCCGCTACGCGTGGGATCGGCGACCCACACCGGCAACGGTTTGTCCGCCATCGCCTTGCCGGCGGCGATATCTTCGGCGATCCAGCCGGTGACTTGCGTCCAGCCCGCCGCCTGCCATATCTCGAACGGACCGTTGTCCCAGCCAAAACCCCAGCGCACGGCGAGATCCAGATCGCGCGCGTTGTCAGCGATGGCTTCCAGATGCAGCGCGCAATAATGGAACACGTCGCGGAACACCGACCACAGGAACTGTGCCTGCGGATGCTGACTGTTGCGCAGGCCGGCCAGCTTCTTGGCCCAGTCGCGTTCGCGCAATATCTCCTTCACGCCATCATCGACCTTCGCATCAGAAATCCGGTATTCGCGCGTGTGCAGATCAAGCACGTGGATCTCCTTGCCGATCTTCTGATAGATGCCGCGCTTGCTCTTCTGCCCGAGCGAGCCTTGGTCGACCAGGTAGTTGAACCAGCCCGGCAGTTCGAAGTGCTTGTGCCACGGGTCTTCGGTGAGGTTCTCGCGCATGGTGTTGACCACGTGTGCGAACACGTCGAGGCCGACCACATCCAGCGTGCGGAAAGTGGCGCTCTTGGGGCGACCGAGATAGCGGCCGGTGAGCGCATCCACCATGTCAAAGCCGAGGTTGAATGCGGCCGCGTGGTGTTTGGTGGCGAGCATGGAGAACACGCCGATGCGGTTGGCGATGAAGTTGGGGGTGTCCTTGGCGCGCACCACGCCCTTGCCCAGCGTGGAGACGAGGAAGGTCTCCAACTGGTCGAGCAAGGCCACTTCCGTGCCCTTGCACGGGATCAGTTCCACCAGATGCATGTAGCGTGGCGGATTAAAGAAATGGATGCCGCAGAAACGGTGGCGCAGCGCCTCGGGGAAGGCTTCAGCCAGTGTGTTGATGGAAAGGCCCGAGGTGTTGGTGGCGAAGATGGCTCGCGCATTCACGAACGGCGCTACCTTGCGGTACAGGTCAGACTTCCAGTCGATGCGTTCGGCGATGGCCTCGATGATGAGGTCGCACTCGCGCAGCTTGTCCAGATGCTGCTCGTAATTCGCCGCTTCGATGTAGCTGATGCGCGATGGTGATGAGATGGGTGCGGGTTCGAGTTTCTTCAGCCCGGCCAGCGCCTTGTTCACGTTGCCGTTGGGATCACCCTCCTTCGCGGGCAGTTCGAACAACAGCGTCTCGACATTGGCATTGACCAGATGCGCGGCGATCTGCGCACCCATCACGCCGGCACCGAGCACGGCGACTTTGCGGATCTTCAGATGACTGCCCATCGCATCCCCCTCAATCATTAAGCAGTGAAAACGGTGAGGCACATGCCCAGCCGTCCACTGCGTACTATCAGAAACTGTGCGCGTACTGCACGCTCACGATGTTCACACTGCCCTTGTAGGTGCCCACCAGATCGCCCTTGCCCCCTGCCGCCTGCATGTCGGCGATGCCGGCATCCTTGACGAACAGGTGCGCATAACCGAAATCGAGCGTGCCCGCCTGCGAGACCTTGTACTGCCCGCCGACGGAGATCCAGGAGCGGTCGTTGTCGGGGATGCGCGCGGTGCGGTAGGCATCTGACACCGGTGTCTGGTCATACGCCACGCCGATGCGCGCCAGCCATTGCTCGTTGTAGCGGTAGCTGGCTCCGGCGGCGACGCGCCAGGTGTCCTTCCATTTTTCCTGCACGGTGAGCACGTTGCCGCCGCTGGTGCGATCGATCTTCAGTTGCTGAATCGAGCTCCAACCGGTGCGGGTGGCATCGGCCATGATGTCCCAGCCATTGCCGAGCTGGTGGAACGCGCTGATGGACAGCGAATCGGGCATGGTGATGGGTAGCACCACGTCGCCGTTGGCCAGCAACGGGCTGGCAGACAGTGCTGCGGGCACATCGGCAAAGGTGATGGTGCCGTTCAATGTGTACTTGATCTCCGAACGGTAGGCGATGCCCCAGCGTGTCTCGGGCGCAATCTGGAACAGCACGCCGAAGTTGTAACCCCAGGCGGAATCGCTGCCCTTGATGGTGCTCACGCCTTCCACGCCCGGCCCGCCGATGGCCGTGAGCAGTCCTGCGCCCCCCGCAGCAAAAGCTGCAGCGCTGTAGTTCACCGCACTGGTCAGCTCCCCTGTGATGCGCTGGTAGTTCAATCCGAAGCCGAGACTGACCATGTCGTTCATCTCGTAGGAAAGCGAAGGGTTGATGTTGATGGTCTGTATCTTGGAGTCGATGGCCTGGAAGCGACCAACCCAGTCCGGGTCATATTGCGTCTTGAGACCGAACGGCACATTGATGCCGAGGCCGAAACGCAGCGCGGGCTCGATCTCCGTCACGATGTAGGTGTTGGGCACCACCGCCAGCCCGCCCGCATCGCCGCCGTTGCCGCCCGCTGTCTGCAATGCGGCCCCGTTCGAACCGGTGTCGCTGAATTTCGCCGAGAAATCGATGAAGCTGGCCGCCACCGTCACTTGGTCGCCCTTGAGTTTGGCCATGCCGGCCGGGTTGAAGAAGATGGTGGTTGCGTCTTCCGCAGCGGCCGCGCCACCCGCAAATGAATTACCTAGACCGCTGCTCTGCTCGATCAGCGCAAAACCGGATGCACACGCCTGGCCTGCCATCAACATCAAGACACCAGACACCAGCGCTTCAACCTTCGTTTTTCTGAAAATCATCATTTTTCTCCCTGATTTATTAATATCCAATCCCTGCCTTCCAACAACCCCGACTAAACCGCCGGCAACGGCCGAGGCTTGCGATCCTCGCCCACCGCGACATAGGTCAGCTGCGCCTCCGTCACCTGATGACAGGTTGGATTCTCCGGATCGCGCTGCACGAACACTTCCACATCCACGGTGATCGACGTGTTGCCGGTTTTGACGATCCTCGTATAGAAACTCACGATGTCGCCGACGAAGATCGGCTGCTTGAACACAAAGGAATTCACCGCCACGGTCGCCACCCGCCCTTTGGCGCGGTGCACGGCGGGGATGCTGCCGGCGACGTCCACCTGCCCCATCAGCCAGCCACCGAAGATGTCGCCGGTGTAGTTGGCGTCGGACGGCATGGCCGCCACGCGCAGGGTCGGTTCACGGTCGGGCAATGAGGTGACGGGGGTGTTCATGTTCAGTGTCCTTCGTAGAGTGCATCGATCTCGCGCGCGAACTTCGCCACGATCTTGTCGCGCTTCATGCTCAGCTTGGGCGTGAGCAGGCCGTTGTCTATGGTCCACGGTTCGGTCAGTAACAACACACGGTTGACCTTGGCATAGCCGGGGAAGGCACGGATGTTGCGCGCGATACGGCGCAGCAATTTGCCTTCCACGTTGCTGTCGGTGAGTGATTCCGGCATGTCCGGCCTTACGCCGACCTTGGCCGCGATGTCCGGCCACACCACGGGGTTGAGCACCACCAGCGCGACCAGATAGGGCTTGCCTTCGCCCAGGATCATCGCTTGGTCGATCAGCGGATCGTGCAGGATGGCCGCTTCCATATCGGCCGGCGGAATCTTCTCACCGTTGGCCATCACGATGATCTCCTTCAGACGGCCGGTGATGTACACATGCCCGGTCTCGCTGATGCGCGCGATGTCGCCGGTGTTGAGCCAGCCGTCTTCGTCGATCATCGCCTTGGTGGCTTCCGGATTGTTCCAGTAGCCCATCATCACATTCGGGCCTTTCACCAGCAGCGCGTTCTGCGCGCCCAGCTTCACCTGCACGTCGCGGATCGGTTGTCCCACGCTGTCGGGGAAGTTGTTGTCCAGATGGTTGCCGGTGACGATGGGGCTGGTCTCGGTCAAACCGTAGCCCTGCACCACCGGCAGACCGAGGCCGACGAACATGCGGGAGATGTCGGCATCCAGCGCCGCACCGCCGGTGACCGCCGTGCGCAATCGACCGCCCAGGCGCGCCAGCAGCTTCTTCGCCACCAGCTTGTCCAGCAGCGGCCACAGCAGGAATGAGGCCTTCCACGGACCGCGTCCCTGTTCGTGCTCGAAGCGCGCCCAGCCCACCTCGACCGCCAGATGGAACAGTTTCTTGCGCAGCGGCGGCCCCTCTTCCAGCTTGGCGCTGATGGCGGAATAGATGCGCTCGTAGATGCGCGGCACTGAGATGAGGATGGTGGGATGTATGGTCTGCAGGTCTTCGGAAAGCAAGGGGATGGAACGCGCGTAGGCGACTGTCGCGCCGGTCATCACTTGCAGGTAATAGCCGCAGGTGCGCTCGAAGGTGTGCGACAGCGGCAAGAAGGACAGCAGCAGATCGTCGTTGTAGAGCGCGAAGGTACCCAGCGCGGAATGCGTGTTGCTCAACATGTTGCGGTGACTCAGCATCACGCCCTTGGGTTTGCCGGTGGTGCCGGAGGTGTAGATGATGCTGGCCAGCTCGCCAATCTCGCACGGCACGGGCGCTTGCAACTCGGCGGCAGACGGCAAGGCATGCGCTGCCGATATCAGACGCGAGTCATCGCTCTTTACCTCGTCCAGTGAGATGAAACGCTGCACACTGGGCATCAGCGATTTCACCGCGTTCAATTCCTGCCATTGCTCGGCAGTCTCGAACAGCAACACCTTGGCCTGCGCATCGTTCACGATGTAGGCGATATTCTCGGCGCGGTCCACGGTATACAGCGGCACGGTGACCAAGCCCAGCGACATCGCCGCTTGGTCGAACATCACCCATTGCGGACAGTTGCGCAGCATCAAGGCCACGCGGTCGCCTTTTTGCAGACCTTCCTTTGCCAGTGCCGCCTGCCAGCGCGCCACTTCTGCCAGCATCTGGCGCCAGCTCAGACTCACCCATCCGTTCAGGTTCGCATCGAAATATCGGTAGGCTTCTTTATCCGACGAGCGCCTTACCCGCTCAAGGAACAAACCGTGCAGTGTCCCCGCCTGATCCGGCGTGATCACGTCTACGTTGTCTGGTGTCGTCATGGCGCTCTCCCCTTATTGTTATTTCTGCAAGAACAGATCATCGAACAGCGGCTCTCCCGGACTGACTGCATAGTGCTCGAAGTCACTCACGCCTTCTTCGCGCAGTACCTCCTCGTCGATGAAGAAATTGCCGCTGCAGGTATCGCTGGAACGCATCAGGATGGCATGCGCGGCATCGGCCACGATGGCCGGTTTGCGCGAGGCGCGCAGTATCTCTGCGGGGAAGTTGTATTCGATGGCGGCCGTGGCGATGGTGGTGCGCGGCCACAGGCAATTGCAGGCGATGCACGCTGCCGCGAACTCGCGCGCCAGCCCCATGGTCACCATGCTCATGCCGTATTTGGAGATGGTGTAGGCCACATGCGGCGCGAAATTGTCCGGCCCCATGTTCAGCGGCGGCGACAGACTGAGGATGTGCGGATTCACCGCCTGCTTCAGATGCGGGATGCAGGCCTGCGAAGCAAGGAAGGTGGCGCGCATGTTCACGTCCCACATCAGGTCGAGGCGCTTGGCCGGTGTCTCCAGTGTAGGCGTGAGGCTGATGGCGCTGGCGTTGTTGACCAGCACATCGATGCCGCCGAAATGCGCTGCCGCCTGTTCGACTGCATCGTGGATGGCCTGCTCGTCGCGCACATCCAGCTGCAATGCCAGTGCCTGCCCGCCCGCCGCGACCACCTCTTCCGCCACACTATGGATGGTGCCCGGCAGCTTGGCATGCGGCTCGACCGTCTTGCCGGTGATGATCACCTTTGCGCCGTCGCGCGCGCAGCGCAAGGCGATCTCCCTGCCGATCCCGCGACTGGAACCGGTGATGAAGACCACCTTGTCGCGCAGGCTGCTCATCCGTTCGCCTGCAGTTGTCGCGCGTCGAAATCGTCGACCATGATCACCTTGCGTCGCAGCATGTAATCACGCTCCAGCTGTATCGCCTGTTCAGCCGTGATGATGCCGACATCACGCGCCTCGACGATACGCGCCATCTCGTCCAACGCTTTCAGTTTTCCGGCCTTGGCTTCTTTTTCCAGCATGGCCTGCAGCGGTTCGCACGCCAGCGTGCTGGCCAATGCCGCTTCCAGCGCACCGACTGCATCCTGTTCGTCGCGCTTGATGTACATGCCCGCGGTGAGCCGGTCACGCGCATCACCCGGCTTCAACATCAGCGCCGCCACCTGATGACCTCTGTCATCGGAAGGCGGTTGGCGGCATTGCCCCAGCGGGAAGATAACCAGACGCAGCAACAGCGCGAAGAAACGGTTGGGGAAGTTCTGTATCACGCCGTCGAACGCCGTCTGGATGCGATACAGGCCGTCTTCCATCGCCCAGTGCAACAGCGGCTCGTCGGCCTGCGGACGACCGTCGTCCTCGAACTTCTTCAATACCGCCGAGCACAGATAGAGATTGCTCAACACATCACCCAGACGCGCCGAGAGTTTTTCCTTGCGTTTCAATCCGCCGCCCAGCACCAGCATGGCGATGTCCGCTGCAAAGGCGAACGACGCCGCATAACGCGTCAGCAATTGGTAATAGCGATGCGTGGGCGCGCCGGTCGGCACATTGATCAGACGTCCGCCCGACAAGCCGTACAGCACCGAGCGCACCGCGTTGCTCAGGCTGAAACTGATGTGCGCGAAGAAAGCCTGGTCGAAATCCAGCGAGGCACGTTCCGCATTCTGGTTGTGCGCCGCCTGCATCTCTTTCAGCACATAGGGATGGGAACGGACCGCACCCTGGCCGAAGATCATCAGACTGCGCGTGAGGATGTTCGCGCCTTCCACCGTGATTCCGATCGGCGTCTGCTCGTACATGCGCGCCAGATAGTTGTCCGGCCCCATGCAGATGCCCTTGCCGCCGTGCACATCCATCGCATCGTTGATCACCATGCGGCCGCGCTCGGTGCAGTGATACTTGGCGATGGCCGACACCACCGAAGGTTTCTCATGCAGATCGACCGCCAGCGCCGTCATGCGCCGCGTCGCATCCATCACATAGGTGTGGCCGCCGATGCGCGCCAGCGCCTCCTCCACCCCTTCGAACTTGCCGACCGGCATGTGGAACTGTTTGCGCACGCGGCCGTAGGCACCGCTGCTGCGCGCCGCCAGCTTGGCACCGCCCACCGCACTGGCCGGCAGCGAGATGGAACGTCCCACCGACAGGCAATCCATCAGCATGCGCCAGCCCTGGCCGATGCGCGACATACCGCCAATGATGTACTCCATCGGGATGAACACATCCTTGCCCACTGTCGGGCCGTTGAGGAAAGCGGAGTTGAGCGGAAAGTGGCGGCGACCGATCTGCACGCCGGGCAAGTCGGTCGGGATCAAGGCCAAGGTGATGCCCAGCGATTTTTCCGCGCCCAGTATATGGTCGGGGTCGTACAGCTTGAATGCCAACCCCAGCAAAGTCGCTACCGGTGCCAGCGTGATGTAACGCTTCTCCCAGTTGAGGCGGATGCCCAAGACCTGCTGCCCGTTGAATTCGCCATGACACACGATGCCACTATCCGGGATCGCCCCCGCATCGGAACCCGCGAACGGGCCGGTCAGCGCGAAACACGGCACTTCCAGCCCCTGCGCCAAGCGCTTCAGGTATCTGTCCTTCTGCTCAGGCGTGCCGTATTTCAGCAGCAACTCGGCCGGCCCCAGCGAGTTCGGCACCATCACCGTCACCCCCGCCGTACCGCTGCGCGACGAGACCTTGGTCACCACCGCCGAATGCGCCTGCGCCGAGAATTCCAACCCGCCATATTCCTTCGGGATGATCATGCCGAAGAAACCCTTGTCCTTGATGAACTGCCATACCTCGGGCGACAGGTCCTGCCGGACGTGGGTGATGTCCCAATCGTCCAGCATGCCGCACAAAGCTTCCACCTCATTGTCGAGGAAGGCCTGCTCGCGTTCGGAGAGGCCGGTCTTGGGCATATCCAGCAGCTTGCTCCAGCGCGGACGGCCACTGAACAACTCGCCGTCCCACCACACCGTACCGGCGTCCAGCGCCTCCTGCTCGGTCTGCGAGACCTGCGGCAATATCTTGCGGAAGATCTTCAGGATGAAATTGCTGATCAGCAGGCGACGCAGATAAGGCACACCAAACACCAGCACAAAGATGGCCAGTGCGAGATAGATGTTCTTCAGGGCACCGTCGGAGATACGACTTTCGATGGCGATCACCGGCACCAGCACCAGCAAGGCGAACAACCAGCCCCAGATCGAGGATCGGAAGAATGCCAGTAAAAGGAAGACAGCAAGTGCTACCACCGTGATCGTTATCGCCATTTTCTAACCTCGTTTATTGTTATGCGGGATTGGGTTGAACTTTAACCCCATCGCGGCCCTCGCGACAATGGTTATATATATGTTGGCCGGGCAGAAACCATGTCAGCAACTCATTGACTAAGCGCTCAGGTTTCCCCACACTGCCCCCATGTCGACACTGACCCGAAAATTCATCGCTGTGCTTATGCTGTTGTGGCTCCCGCTTTCCAGCGGCAGCGCACTGGCGGCTTCGCTCGGCATGCAATTGCATCAGGGATCGTGTCACGACAGCACCATGAACATGGATATGTCGCACGGCGATATGGGCGAGCATCACATGATGCAGCAGGACGACATGCAGGCATCCGGCGAAGCGTCCTGTTCCTCATGCGGCGTCTGTCATCTGGCTTGCACCGCCTTTCTCGATGCACCGGCAGTCGCCATGCAATTGACTGCTTCCGCTTCACAGGCAGTCAGCTTCTTCCCCGAGACTTTCGTCTCCCATCATTCCGCACCGCTGGTTCCGCCTCCTCTCGTTGCCGCGTAACGCGGGACGAGTCCGTCTGTTGAATCCGTAACACCCCACTCGTCCCGCTTCGTGCGGCGTCCGTTCACGGTCGTCCGCCTGCATTCCAACTGCAACAGGAAGCGGAACATGAGATACGTATCAGTACTTTTCACTTTACTTGGCACGCTGTGGCTGACGCCCGCCGTAGCCGAGCAGCCGCTGGGCAGCGACCTCGACGGTCTGCTGGCCTATGCGCGCGAACACAATCCGGAACTGGCCGCCACGCGGCATGAAGCCACCGCCGCGATGCAGGGCAGCGAGTCGTCCGACACACTGCCCGATCCGCTGCTGCGCATCGAGCCTATGGATGTGACCAACGGCAATCCGGCCACCAAGTTCACCCTGATGCAGAAGCTGCCCTGGTACGGCACACGTGACCTGCGCCACGAGGTGGCCGATGCACGCAGCGAGGAAGCAGAAGGTCGCGTCGCCGCCACCTGGGCCGATCTGGCTACGCGCATCAAGCAGGCTTATGCGCGCTACGCCTACACCATCGGCAGCGAGCAATTGACACAGCAGACGCTGCAGCTGCTGAACGGGCTGGAACAGATCGCGCAGACGCGCTATGCCAACGGCCTCGGTCAGCAACAGGACGTGATCCGCATCCAGCTCGAACAGACACGGCTGCACACCGAACTGATCGCCATCCAGAACGCTCGCCACCACAGCCACGTGCGACTGAACGCGCTGCTGTCGCGCCCCGGCAATGCCACGCTGGCCGAACCCGCTGCACTGCGCCCCATGCCGACGCCCGCGCAACTGGATGAAGTCGCCCTGCTCGAACGGCTGGATGCTCGCAACCCGCAACTGCGCATGGCCGATGCCAGCCTGCGCGCCGCCGACCGCCAGCGCGAATTGCAATATGCCGACCGCTATCCGGACGTGACGCTGGGCATCGCGCCGACGCGCAGCAACGGCAGCTTCTCGAGCTGGGACTTGATGCTGGAACTAAACATCCCGCTGCAACAATCCGGCCGCCGCGCACGCGAAGGCGAAGCGGAGGCGCGACTGGCCGCCGCCGACAGCCGCAAGCGATCCTTGCTGGAGCAGCAGCGCGCCGCCCTGTCCGAAGCGCTGTCCGCACTGGAAACGGCGCGCCGCACCGAACAACTGATCGCCACCCGCCTGCTGCCGCAGGCACAACTCTCGCTGGATGCCACGCTGGCCGCGTATGAAACGGGCAAGTCCGGCTTCGACATGCTGATCCAGGCACAACAACAACTGCTGACCATCCGTCAGCAACGGCTGCGCGCGCAGACCGACATGCAGCTCGCGCTGGCCGATATCGAGAACCTGTTGGGAGAATCACTATGAACGACAACATCAAACTCGCACTGGGCGGGCTGCTACTCGCCCTCGTCGCATCCGGCAGTTACTGGTTCGGAAAGACAAGTACCGAGTCACGAGTGCCGAGTGCCGAGAACCAAGCGGAGCGCAAGCTGCTCTACTACCGCAACCCGATGGGCTTGCCCGATACCTCGCCGGCGCCCAAGAAAGACTCGATGGGCATGGACTACATCCCGGTGTATGCGGGCGAGGAAGCTGAAGACAAAGAGGGTTTCAGCATCAGCGCAGCCAAGGTGCAGAAGCTGGGCGTGCAGAGCGAAGCGGCAGCGATGCGCGAACTGGGTGCCAACCTGCGCCTGAACGCTCGCATCGAAACCGATGAGCAACGCCTGACCACCATCGCGCCCAAGTTCGAAGGCTGGGTGGAAAGACTGTTCGTCAACACCACCGGCCAATCCGTGCGCAAGGGCGAACCCTTGTTCGAGGTGTACAGCCCGGAACTGGTGTCCGCCCAACGCGAACTGGAACTGGCGAAACAAGGTCTGGCATCACTGAAGGAAGCTGATGCAGAAGCGCAGCAGAGCATGCAACGCCTGGTCGACGCCGGCGCCGCTCGCCTGAAGAACTGGGACATCGCCGGTGCGCAACTGAATGGCGGACGCATCACCTACTACGCCCCCACCAACGGCATCGTGCTGGAGAAAAAGGCCATCGAAGGCATGCGCTTCATGCCCGGCGAGACGCTGTACCGCATCGCCGACCTATCCACGCTGTGGGCCATCGCCGACGTGCCGGAGCAAGACATCGGCAAACTGCGCCGGGGCGACACGGCACAGGTCACCGTGGAGGCCTACCCCGGCCGCATGTTCGAAGGCAAAGTGGATTTCATCTACCCAACGCTGAACGAGATGGCGCGCACCGGGCAGGTTCGCATCGTGCTGCGTAATGCGGACAGCATGCTCAAGCCCGCCATGTATGCACAAGCGCAGATCATGGCCGGCAAGGCAGCCAAGGTGTTGACCGTGCCGACCTCGGCGGTGATCGACAGCGGCACACAGCAGACGGTGCTGGTGCGTCTGGATGAAGGGCGCTTCGCACCGCGCGTCGTCACGCTGGGTCAGCGCAGCGACGACTACGTGGAAGTCATCGAAGGCCTGACGGAAGGCGAACAAGTGGTCACCCGCGCCAACTTCCTGCTCGACTCAGAGAGCAACCTGCAAGCGGCATTCAGCGGAATGAGCGACGCAAGCCCTCCGCAAAAATCCAGGACGGTCGGCCATACCGCGACCGGAGTGCTGGAGGAAGACTATGGCGACGGCAATGTCAGCATCACCCACGAACCCATCCCTTCGCTCAAGTGGCCGGCCATGACCATGGACTTCGCGCTGGCGAATCCGTCATTGGTGGCGAATGTGAAACCGGGCAGCGCCATCGAATTCGAGATCGTCGAGCGCGGTGCAGGCGAATGGGTGATCACCCGCATGACAACCAAGGAGCAGAGCCATGCTGAACACAGTCATTGAGTGGTCGGCGAAGAACCGCTTCCTGGTTCTGCTCACCACCCTGTTCATCACACTGTCAGGCATCTACGCGCTAATGAAGACGCCGCTGGACGCACTGCCCGACCTGTCCGACGTGCAGGTGATCGTCTACACAGAATATGCCGGACAGGCCCCACAGGTGGTCGAGGATCAGGTGACGTATCCGCTCACCACGGCGATGCTGGCGGTGCCGAAGTCGAAGGTTGTGCGCGGCTTCTCGTTCTTCGGTGCGTCGTTCGTGTATGTCATCTTCGAGGATGGCACGGACATCTACTGGGCGCGTTCGCGCGTGCTGGAATATCTGAATCAGACGGCAGGGCGTCTTCCGCAGGGCGTGTCACCGCAACTGGGGCCGGATGCCAGCGGTGTGGGCTGGGTCTACCAGTACGCGGTGCTGAGTGAGAAACACGACCTCGCCGAGCTGCGCACCCTGCAGGACTGGTACCTGCGCTATCAACTGACCAAGGCGCACGGCGTGGCCGAGGTGGCGAGCATCGGCGGGCAGGTGCAGCAATACCAGGTCACCGTCGACCCGGTGAAGCTGCGCGCCTACGGCATCCCGCTGAACAAAGTCTCTCAAATCATCCGCGACTCGAACCGCGACGTCGGCGGGCGCGTGGTGGAGATGGCCGAGACCGAATACATGGTGCGCGGGCGCGGCTATCTGCGCGGCAAGGGCGACATCGAGATGCTGGTAGTGAAAGCCGATCGCGGCACGCCGGTGCTGCTGCGCGACATCGCGCGTGTCGAACTGGGGCCGGACGAGCGGCGTGGCCTGACCGAGTTGAACGGCGAAGGCGAAGTGGTGTCCGGCATCGCCATGGCGCGCTACGGCCAGAACGCGCTGGAGGTGATCGCCAACATCAAGCAGAAGATCGCCGAGGTGTCCACCGGCCTGCCGGAGGGCGTGAGCATCAAGGCCGTGTACGACCGTTCTGAACTGATCCAGCGCGCCATCGCCACGCTCAAGCACACGCTACTGGAAGAAGGACTGATCGTGGCGCTGGTGTGCATGGTGTTCCTGATGCATGCGCGCAGCGCACTGGTCGCCATCGTGATGCTGCCCATCGGCGTGCTGATGGCCTTCATCGCCATGCGCGCGCTGGGCCTCAATTCCAACATCATGAGTCTGGGCGGCATCGCCATCGCCATCGGTGCGATGGTGGATGCTGCGATTGTGATGATAGAGAATGCGCATAAGCATCTGGAGCGCATGAAGGAAGGCGAGTCGCGCGTGGAAGCAATGATCGCGGCATGCAAGGAAGTCGGCCCCGCGCTGTTCTTCTCTTTGCTCATCATCACCGTCTCCTTCCTGCCGGTGTTCACGCTGGAAGCACAGGAAGGCCGTTTGTTCGCACCGCTGGCGTTCACCAAGACCTTCGCGATGGCGGGCGCGGCGCTGCTGTCCGTCACGCTGGTGCCGGTGCTGATGCTGCTGTTCATCAAGGGCCGCATCCGGCCCGAGTCCGCGAACCCGCTCAACCGCTGGATGATCACCGCCTATCGACCACTTATCCACTGGGTGCTGAAAAAGAAGAAAGCGACGCTGGCCATAGCGGTCGGCGCGCTACTGGTGAGCCTCTATCCCGCGCTAAAACTGGGCAGCGAATTCATGCCGACGCTGAACGAAGGCACGCTGTTCTACATGCCCACCGCGCTGCCCGGCCTGTCGGTGACCAAGGCCGCCGAGTTGTTGCAGACGCAGAACAAGATCATCAAGAGCTTCCCCGAAGTGGCGTCGGTATATGGCAAGGCGGGACGTGCAGGCACGGCTACCGACCCGGCACCGATGGAGATGTTCGAGACGGTGATCAACCTCAAGCCGCAGGAGGAATGGCGCGACGGCATGGACACCGACAAACTCATCGCCGAGCTGGACAAGGCGCTTCAGTTCCCCGGCGTGGCGAACTCGTGGACCATGCCGATCAAGGCGCGCATCGACATGCTCTCCACCGGCATCCGCACGCCCATCGGCATCAAGGTGTTCGGCAAGGACCTGAACGAGATGGAACGTCTGGCCAAGCAGATCGAGTCGGTAGTGAAGCAGATCCCCGGCACCAGCTCGGCCTATGCCGAACGCATCACCGGCGGCTATTACCTCGACATCGAACCGGATCGTGCCGCACTCGCCCGCTACGGGTTGAGCATGGATGCGGTGCAGGAGGTGATCGCCACCGCACTCGGCGGCGCGAACGTCACCACCACGGTGGAAGGCTTGGAACGCTTCGGCGTCAACGTGCGCTATCCGCGCGAGCTGCGTGATTCACCCGAGAAGATCGCGCGCGAAGTGCTGGTGACTACTGCGGACGGCGCAATGATCCCGCTCGGACAACTCGCCAGTGTGCACATCAGCAAAGGTGCACCTTCCATCCGCACCGAGAACGCCCTGCTCTCCGCCTACATCTACGTGGACATCCGCGAGCGCGACATCGGCTCCTACGTGGCCGAAGCGCGCCGTGCCGTTAATGAGCAAGTGACCTTCCCGCCCGGTTACTACGCCACCTGGAGCGGCCAGTTCGAATACATGGAACGCGCCATCGCCAAGATGAAGATCGTCATCCCGATCACACTGCTGCTCATCTTCCTGCTGCTGTATCTCAACTTCCGCCGCGTCACCGAATCGCTGATCGTGATGCTGTCGGTGCCGTTCGCGCTGGTCGGCGGTGTGTGGCTGTTGTGGCTGCTTGATTACAACCTCTCCGTTGCGGTCGCGGTCGGCTTCATCGCACTGGCCGGCGTGGCGGCCGAGACCGGTGTGGTGATGCTGATCTATCTGGAGAAGGCATGGCAGGAGGTGCAGGCACGCTGCACCGAGGCCGGCCGCGAACCCTCAGCACAGGACTTGTACGCCGCCATCATGGAAGGCGCAGTGGAACGCGTGCGCCCCAAGATGATGACCGTGGTCGCCATCATGGCCGGCCTGCTGCCCATCCTGTGGAGCAGCGGCACCGGCTCGGAAGTGATGCGCCGCATCGCCGCGCCCATGGTCGGCGGCATGGTGTCGTCCGCCGTGCTCACCCTGCTGGTGATCCCGGTCATCTACGCCCTCGCCAAGCAGCACCGACTTTCCTCAACCCACTGAAAAGGAGAACACCATGAAAAAACTCACCCTCGCAATCGCCCTGCTCGCATCCCTCGGCCTCGCCCATGCCGCGTCGCATGAACACGAGATGCATCACGATATGGCCTCACATGAAGTGCACGCCGCCATGCACCAAGGCATGGGCGTGGTCAAAGCGGTCAAGTCAGGCAAGATGCAGATCACCCACGAGCCCATCCCTTCCCTGCAATGGCCCGCCATGACCATGTGGTTCGAACTGAAAGGCCATGCCGGTCACGACATCAAGGTCGGCGACCGGGTGCATTTCGAGATGATGCAGGGAGAAAAAAAGCAGTGGGTGATCGAAAAGATCGAGAAACAGTAGAGCCAATTGCCGTGAAGGACGGAAACGGCTCCGTGTCCGTCATGGTGCACTGATTCAAATCTCGAATGTCAGCGATGTTGTCTGAGGAGGAGTTTGCGATGCCAGAAGCACCGGGCTGAAGATGCGCACTGTGTTGCGACCTTCCTTCTTCGCCTGATACATCGCCATATCGGCACGCTTGATCAGCTCGTCGACCGACTCCGCGTTTCCACGAAATACTTTCACGCCTATGCTAGGTGAACTTTCGTGAACCTGATCCTTGAGCTGATAGGGGATCGCCAACGATTCACGGATCTTTTCTGCGACCAGCTTCAAATTCTGCTCGACCACTTCCTCGTTGGTGCCGACGTTCTCGATGAGAACCACGAACTCATCCCCGCCCAATCTGGCGACCGTATCCACCTCGCGAACTGTCGCCCTGATGCGCTGCGCCACTTCCATGAGCAATAGATCCCCATAGTCATGCCCCAGCGTATCGTTAAGCACTTTGAAGCGATCCAGATCGAGAAAGAACACCGCGCCAAGATTACCGCTGCGAGCAGAAGCGGCGATGGCCGCCTTGAGGCGCTCAGTGAACAAGCGCCTGTTGGGAAGATGCGTCAGCGGGTCATGGAACGCCTGATTCCGCATCTCCTCCTCAAACCGTTTCAGATCCGTAATGTCCGTAAAGATGCCGACATACTCCGTCGTATGCCCCTCGGCATCCTTGACGGCGGTGATGGTCAGCCTTTTCGGGAACACTTCACCATTCTTGCGTTTATCCCAGATGTCACCGGACCAGCTTCCGTAAGTGGACAAGTGTTGCCACATGCCGATGAAAAAGCTCTGGTCGTGCCGCCCTGAACTCATGAATCGCGGCGTCTTACCCAAGACCTCCTCTTCAGCGTAACCCGTGATATCCGTGAATGCGTGATTGACCTTGATTATTCTCGAGTCGGCATCCGTGATCATGATCGCCTCGTGCGTTTCAAAGGCCACCGCCGCCACGCGCAAACTTTCTTCAGCCCGTTTCCGCGCGGTGATGTCCGTACGCATGGAGATATATTCGGTCGGTTTGCCTTTTTCGTTCAGGTAGGGAACGATCGTGGTCGCCACCCAATAAAGCGCGCCGTCTTTTTTCCTGTTGCAGATCTCACCATGCCAGACTGAGCCAGTGGCGATCGTGCGGTACATCTCGCGGAAGAACGCCTTGGAATGCGAACCCGAATTCAGGACCCTGTGATCCTGACCGATCAGCTCTTCCCGTGAATATCCGCAGATGCTGCAGAACTGGTCATTGGCATAGAGTATCTTGCCCTTTACATCAGAGACCCCGACGATCGCATGTTGATCCAGCGCGTACTTCTGATGTCGCAGGGTTTCAAGCGCCCTTCTTGACTCTTCCTGGGTGTCTCTCAGCCTTTGTTCAATATTCCTGCGTTCGACGATCTCGTCTTGCAGTTTATTGTTGAGCGCCCCCAGTTCCTGCATACGCTTTTCCAACTGCGCAGAGAGGGTCTTGTAATACCCGGATTGTTCACTCTCGCTCCTGAAACTCAGTTTGGAGCGCCACTTTATGAATCCTTCGAGTAGGTTGCGAAGCATAGACATCCTTTCCTTCTGATGCCCTATCCATGCGGCAAGGAGCCGCAAAGCAACATGATCGCCTGCTGGCTTGCGAACGGATCACCGCCCCCTTTTCACCATGAAAACGTGTTCTTCATCATAATTTTGGATGCTAACACTGACAAGCAGAGAGGCGCATCGTCCTTTCGAACTACACCCACACCCCCACTCTAACTATGCCTTGGCCTATATAGAAGCCCGTTTCCTAGAAGTGGTTATTGAGTCGTACCTGTGCGGCCGGTCATGATTTCACCGTTCCATCCAGCGAACAGAACAGGTCTTCCCTGCGCGACAGCGGATTGATGTGGAACATGCGGAAGGCGCCGTAGCCTTTTGCGCTGGGGATGGTGCCGGCGTAGCGGTAGCGTGCCCAGTGTTCGCCTTCGAGTTCGAGCATGGCGACCAGCGGTTCGGTGCCGAATATCTCGCCGGGCGGGGTGACAGGTTCGATACGCGCAGTCTTGGTGACATCGGTGCTGGCGTAGGTGACGGTCTGTGCCAGATGGTCATAGAGTTTGTAGACGGGGCCGTAGTGCAGGCCGATGCGCAGCATGAGCGGTTCGTCCAACGCGAGGGAGGATTGATCGAGCGTGCTCATCGCGTCGTTCAATTCGGCGGCGATGTGCGCCACGGTGGAAGCCTTGCGCGCAACCAGATAGATGGCATCGCCCCAGGTGTCGACGAACTGGATGTCGTCCCGGTAGCGGTCGATGACGGCGGCCAGCACCGGATGCAATTCATTGAAGAACCACACCACCCCGCTGTCGCTCAGTTTGCTGAATCCGCGCACGTCGGAGAACAGGATGGCATGCGGTTCGCGCCGCAAGGTTGGATGGTGCTGGCCGAATGCTCTAACCACGGCTTGCGGCAGATGCACCGGGCTGTCGATGACCTCGGAGCGATGTCCCAACCCTTGCCATATGCTGATGTTGGAATAGGTGCTCGATTGTTGGTCAGACACCACGCCATCCCAGATGGCGACCTGCATCACCTTCGCCTGCAGGGATTCGGCGCGCATGACGGCCATACCCATGGCGATCTCGGCGCAGTATTTGAACAGCCCATCCTCGCCGAGGAAGTCGGACTCGGTGGCGAAGGAAACGAGATTGGCCTGTTCCAGACAGTGATGGAAACGCTCGACCCATTGCTCTCCAGCGGGACGCACCGAGATGTCGCAAAAAGCATCGACCGCAAACGGCAGCCACACGTTGAGTTCGCCGCCCTGCGCCAGCACGCTCTCGGCGAACAGGATGTCGGAACCGGCCGCGAGAGAGCCATAGGCGATCACGCAATGGCTGTCTTGCAACACATGATTGATGCGCTGCTGCAATGCTGCCTCCGCCGTTTCATCCAGCGGGCGATGGCCGTCGAAGATGTGTCCGCAATAATGCAGCACAGTCTCCGGCAACATGGGGTCGACGATCTGCGGGTCTATGCCCATGTAGCTGCACACCAGTCGCAACTGGCGATTCATGCGCGCACGGGTGAGCAGGTTGTTCTGATTGAAACGCGAGGCCTCGCGTATCGCCGCGCCGGCTTCGATGGGTTTATCCAGTAGCAGATAAGCTTCAGACATCGTCGCCAGCGGGAAGAAACGCGGGCCGGTGTCTTTCATCGCCAGTTCGATGGCGACTTCGGCCAGCGCCTTGGCACTGGAATCCGAACCGGAGAGCATGTACAGCGTGGCTGCATTGATGGCGGAATAGTGTCCGCCGAAATGGTTGTAGGCCTTGTGATAGGTGACGGCGGCCGTGTAGAAACGTTCGCGCCCCAGCCCCTCGAACGGCTTGGGCTGGGAGATGTCGACTTCGAGGAAGGCCAGGTCTTTCAGCATGCGCGGCTCCAGTGCGCGCACGTATTCGTTCTGGCTCAGGTGCAGCTTGTAGGCGTAGAAGGCATCCAGCGCGCGCTGCTTGGCATTGCAGCGCGACAGAGACAGCACCGCGCAATACTGGAAGAACTCGTCGTGCGGACTCAGACGCAAACCTGCCTGCGCCAGGTCGTGTTCCTTCAGATGGTCGCCGGTCTTCTGCGCGGCCAGCATGGCGACTCGGAGCTCTTCCAGCTTGGCTGTCATCGCATCTTTTCCACGGCCTCTTCCACGCGCTCCACCGCGATGACCTGCATACCCTCGATCTTGTGCTTGGGCGCATTGGCTTTGGGGATGATGGCGTGGGTGAAACCGAGCTTGGCGGCTTCCTTCAATCGTTCCTGCCCGCGCTGCACCGGACGCACTTCGCCTGCCAGACCGACTTCACCGAACACCACCATCTTCTCCGGCAGCGGCTTGTTCTTCAGCGAGGAGACGATGGCGAGCAGCACGGCGAGGTCGGCCCCCGGCTCGGTGATCTTCACGCCGCCTACGGCGTTGATGAACACATCCTGATCGAAACAGGCGATGCCCGCGTGGCGGTGCAACACGGCCAGCAGCATGGCGAGGCGGTTCTGTTCCAGACCCAGCGACAAGCGGCGCGGCGTGGGCGCATGCGAATCGTCGAGCAATGCCTGTATCTCCACCAGCAAAGGACGCGTGCCTTCCTGCGTCACCATCACGCAGGAACCGGCCACCTGCGCGCCGTGCTGCGACAGGAACAAGGCGGAAGGATTGCTCACTTCGCGCAGGCCCTTCTCGGTCATGGCGAACACGCCCAGCTCGTTCACCGCACCGAAGCGGTTCTTGAACGCGCGGATGAGGCGGAAACTGGAATGCGTGTCGCCCTCGAAATACAGCACGGTATCGACGATGTGTTCCAGCACGCGCGGCCCGGCCAGCGCGCCTTCCTTGGTGACATGGCCAACCAGGATGATGGTCACGCCCGCGCTCTTGGCGATGCGCGTGAGCTGTGCCGCGCATTCGCGCACCTGCGCCACCGAACCGGGTGCGCTGGTGAGTTGTTCGGAATACACGGTCTGGATGGAGTCGATCACCACCACGTCCGGTTTCTCATGGGCGACAGTGGCCTGGATCTTCTCCAGTTGTATCTCCGGCAGCAGATGCACTTCGCTTGCATCGAGCGACAGGCGCTTGGCACGCAAGGCGATCTGCTGCGCCGATTCCTCGCCGCTAACATAGAGGACTTTTTTGGTGGCGGAAAGATGCGCCAAAGCCTGCAGCAACAAGGTGGATTTTCCGATACCCGGATCGCCGCCGATCAGCACCACGCCGCCCTCGACCAGCCCGCCGCCCAGCACACGGTCGAACTCGGCGATGCCGGTCGGTGTGCGCGACACTTCGCTGGCTTCCACATCGGCCAGTTGCTGCAACTTGCCGGATGCCGCCAACGCGCTGTATCGGTTCTTGCCTGCTGCAGGGAGTGCTTCCGCCACCGACTCGACCAGCGTGTTCCACTCGCCGCAATGCGGGCACTGGCCCTGCCATTTCGGGGATTGCCCGCCGCACTCGGTGCAGGAATAGATCGTTTTTGCTTTTGCCATGTTCAGGGATTATTGATCTTTGACAGGAACAGACGGTCGATCGCATCTTTCTCGCGTTGACTCGTCTTGGTTTTCATCAGGCCTTCGACATCCAGCGTCGTAATCGTGACACCGTCGATCTCGACTTTTCTGAGATGAGGCTGCAACGATTCGTAAGTTTCGCCATTTGCGGAAAACAGGATGTCGACCACCAAATCATCGGCAACACGGATATTCTGAATCTCATCAGCGTTCGCTTCTTTTGAGAACCACCAGCCCTGCAATTCCTTGGCTGACTCAAGAAAATCGAGACTGCGGATCAGCCGCGCTCCGTTCTCTGTATCGAATGGAACCACCAGATCGACATCCTCGGTCGCGCGGTTGAAGCCGTGCAGCCGCACCGCATGCCCACCGACCAGAATGTAGTTGACGCCGTTTTCTTGCAGCGATTGGAGCAGCTTATGCAGGTCTGGTGTGTTCATCCACCCACTCCCTGATCTTGTTGGCGCGTTCGGCATCCATGGCTTCGAACATGGACCACGTGCCGCGAAACACTCCCTTGGGCCGAAAATCCGGGATCGCCAGCGACTGCATCAGCGCATCCAGACGCGCACCGCGGTGCATCGCCTCTTCCGGCGAGGAAGAAACAGGATTCCAGTCTTTTTTTCCGACAATACGCATTTCGAACCTCCGCCCTGATTGTACCGTGCGCAAGAATATCGCGTAGGGCATCGGGTAGAATAGCGCGCATGTTAAGACTTACCGAAATCCGCCTCCCGATCACCCATGCAGAGCCCGAGCTGCGGGCCGCCATCCTCAAACGACTCGGCATCAAAACGGATGATCTGACCGACATTTCCGTGTTCCGGCGCGGCTTTGACGCGCGCAAGAAGAACGCCATCGTGTTCGTCTATACCGTGGATGTGGCAGTGAGCAACGAAGCGGCGCTGCTGAAGAAGAACATCACGCATGTGACGCAAGCGCCGGACATGAGTTACCACGTGGTGGCGCAGGCGCCGCAAGGCCTGACCGAGCGCCCCGTGGTGATCGGCACCGGCCCCTGCGGCATCTTCGCCGGACTGTTGCTGGCGCAGATGGGTTTCAAACCCATCATCCTCGAACGCGGCAAAGAAGTGCGCGAACGCACCAAAGACACCTGGGGCTTGTGGCGCAAGGGCAAGCTAGACCCAGAATCGAACGTGCAGTTCGGCGAGGGCGGCGCGGGCACCTTCTCCGACGGCAAACTGTATAGCGGCATCAAGGACCCGAAGTTCTACGGACGCAAGGTGATGACCGAGTTCGTCAAGGCGGGCGCGCCGGAAGAGATTCTGTACGTGAGCAAACCGCACATCGGCACCTTCCGTCTGGTCGGCATGGTGGAGCAGATGCGCCACGAGATGGAGGCGCTCGGCGCGGAGATCCGCTTCCAGAGCCGCGTGGAAGACATCGAGATCGAGAACGGCGCAGTGCGCGGCGTGCTGCTGGCCAACGGCGAACGTATTGCCACCAAGCACGTGGTGCTGGCCGTCGGCCACAGCGCGCGCGACACCTTCGAGATGCTGCACAAGCGCGGCGTGTACATGGAGGCCAAGCCCTTCGCCATCGGCTTCCGTATCGAGCATCCGCAATCGCTGATCGACCGCGCGCGCCTCGGCGCGAACGCGGGCAATGAATTGCTCGGGGCGGCGGATTACAAGCTGGTGCACCACGCCAGCAACGGACGCGCGGTGTACAGCTTCTGCATGTGCCCGGGCGGTACGGTGGTGGCGGCGACTTCCGAGGAAGGCCGCGTGGTGACCAACGGCATGAGCCAGTATTCGCGCAACGAGCGCAACGCCAACAGCGGCATCGTGGTCAACATATCGCCGGACGATTATCCGGGTGACGTGCTGGCGGGCGTGGCGTTCCAGCGCCAGTGGGAATCACGCGCGTTCGAACTGGGCGGAAAAAATTACTCTGCTCCCGCGCAGCGCGTCGGCGACTTCCTTGCCGGACGACCCTCGACGCACTTGGGCGAAGTCGTGCCCTCCTACACGCCGGGCGTGACCCCGACCGATCTCTCCACCGCCCTGCCCGACTACGCCATCGCCGCCATCCGCGAAGCGCTGCCCGCGTTCGGCAAGCAGATCAAAGGCTTCGATATGGACGACGCACTGCTGACCGGCGTGGAGACACGCACCTCGTCGCCGGTGCGCATCAAGCGCGGCGAGGACTATCAGAGCATCAACATCAAGGGTTTGTATCCCGCCGGAGAAGGCGCAGGTTACGCGGGCGGGATATTGTCGGCGGCGGTGGACGGCATCGAAGTGGCGGAGGCCGTGGCGCTGGATATGGCATCGTCCCTTAAGCCAAGTAAATAGTCCTGCCTGCAACTGACGGAATCAGCCACGCCAACTCATTGCGCGTGCCATCACCCGCGCTGACCGATATAAATGTAGCGCCCCAAACAAACAAGCCCGGCATCGCCGGGCTTGTTTGCTGTTGCAGTAAGACTTTATCAGAACGCCATACGCAACTTCGCCGATACCGTCTGTGCGGTAAATCCGGTACGCGCTTCTGCATCGTAGCGCGCGGTGATCTCCATGCCGCTGTCGGTGCTGTGCACATAGCCCATACCGATGCGTGCCAGCGTTGCGGAAGGTTTGATGCCGTTGGTGGTGAAGGCTGCGCCGCCGCCTGCATACGTGGCGGTGATGCTGTTCTGCTTGGACATCGCGTCGTAACCCAGACCCAGATTGGCTGTCAGCGTGGAGGCATCGCTCAGGCTGTGAGCCAGCTTGCCATCCACCGACAGGATCAACTCTTCTGTGGTCTTGCTCGCCACCACCAGATTCAGGGCATTCGCACCTGTCTCGGTATAAGCACCTTCCGCGATGCGGGTGTAGTCGGCTCTGATCGAAGGAACGAAGCTGGTCTTGTCCTTCCATGCCATGGTCTTGCCGATGCCAGTACCAATATGAAGCGCTTGGCTGGAGTAATCCGCTGCGGCGGTGCGATTCACGAAGGCGATGTAGCGGCTGCCTTTGTTCTGGTTGTAGCCGTAGTCGGCTTGCCAGTTGTATTCCATGCTGTCGTTCAGGCTGCGGCTGCCGTAGACGACGAACTGGTAGCTGTCGACCTTGGCACTCTGCGCGCCCGAATTGCCGTGCACCAGGCTGTGGGTATAGCCGAACGCTGCGCCCATGCGTGAGACGTCGGAGCGTTCGCCATCCGCACCCAGTACGACACCGTAGGTCTCAGCGGTGTAACCGAATGCGCCATTACTGTTTTTCTGGTCGGCCCAAGAGCCAACAGGTTTAAACCAGCCTTTGCCGTTCTCGACGAAGCCGTCGCCGGATGAGAGGCCTCGATGTTCTTCCATGCGCGCCTGCACCACGCGGTTGACACCATTCAGGTTGGCGGTTGTAGCTTGGGCCATGCCGCCGGTCATCAGCGGCAGGGTCTGGCCGACGGCGTCGGAGACTTGCTGCTGGGTGGCGAGCTGGCCGAGCGCGGTGGTGACGGTGCTCATGTCCGCGGTGCCGGTAGCGCTGCCGCTGAGCAGGGTGTCGAACACGGTGGCGGCGCCCGTCGCGGCGGTGTTGCCGCTGGCGCCGGTGCTGCCCGCGGCGGTGATGCCGAGCTGGGTGGTCAGGTCGATGGCGTTGCCGTTGACCGCGGCGGTGAAGTTGAACAGCGCGCTGTTGTCGGTGACGGCGAAGGTGCTGGCGCTCAGGGTGCCGGCACTGATGATGCCGGCCAAGGTCTGACCCGCCGCGAGGGTGTTCACGCCGGCGACGTTGACATCGATCTTGGCCGCAGCCGGCAAGGTTGCGGTGCCGCTGACCACGAGTTTGCCGTAGTTGGCGTTGCTCGATGCGCCGGTCCGGAAGGTGGCATTCGCCGCCTGCGTGTAGTTGCCGGTGATGGTGCCGGTGCCGCCCGCCGCCACGCCCAGCGTGCCGTTGTTGGCGAAGCCGGTGGAAGTGCCGTTGAGCGTAAACAATTCGCCGCCCTGCATGGTGTAGGTGGCGCCGTTCAGCACGGTCACGGCCGTGTTGGGGGCAAGCACCTCGCCGACGAAGCTGGCGGTGTCGTTGCCGGCGATGTCGATGTTGGCGAGCGTGCTGCTGCCATCCACGAGAATCGCGTAGCTGCCGCCGGAGATCGTGCCGCTGTTGGTGATGCTGCCGCCGATGCTGCTGACGCTGTAGATGGTAATACCGTTGCCGTTGCCGCTGGCGGAGATCGTGCCGCTGTTGGTGATGCCGCCGGTGATGCTGCTGAAGAGGTGGATGTAAATGCCGGAGCCGCCGGAGATCGTGCCGCTGTTGGTGATGCTGCCGACGATGCTGCCGCTGCTGCCGAGGTTAATGGCCGCGCCGCTGCTGCTGCTTGCGGAGATCGTGCCGCTGTTGGTGATGCCGCCGACGCTGCCGCTGCTTACGATGCGAATGCCGGCCCCGCTGGCGGAGATCGTGCCGCTGTTGGTGATGCCGCCGTCGATGCTGCTGCTGCTGCCGACGATGTCGACGCCGAGGACGGCGCCGGAGATCGTGCCGCTGTTGGTGATGCTGCCGACGCTGCCGCCGCTGGAGATGGAAATGCCGGCACTGCTGCCGCCGGAGATCTCGCCGTTGTTGGTGATGCCGCCGCCGATGCTGCTGCTGCGGACGGTAATGCCGACCCCGCTGCTGGAGATTATGCCGCCGCCGTCGTTGACCAGACTGCCGATGCTGCTGCCGCTGCTGAGGTAGATCTTACCGGTGATCGTGCCGCTGTTGGTGATGCTGCCGCCGATGGTGGCGCTGCGGAGGTAAATGCCGGAGTTGCTGGCGTTGATGCCGCCGCTGTTGGTCAGGCTGCCGGTGATGCCGCCGTTAACGATAATGATGCCGTTGTCGCCGGTGATCGTGCCGCTGTTGGTGATGCTGCCGGCGCTGCTGGCGCTGCTGCCGCCGATGATCAAGATGCCGGTACCTGTGCCGGTGCCGGTGCCGCCGCCGGAGATCGCGCCGTTATTGGTGATGCTGCCGATGCTGCTGCCACTCGTCACGGATATGGCAGCAGAACCAGACGGAACCGAAATCGAGCCCGTGTTGGTCACGATCAGCGAGCTGCCACTGGTCAGGCTGCAGGCCAAGGTTTCGGCCGCCGAGATGCTGATTGCCCCGCCGACACAACTCGACGTCGGTAGCGCCAGCGCCGGTGTCGCCGCCAGCGCCGCCAGCACCATCACCACCGCCGAGGCGACGGCCTTGCGGGTGGAAGACGGCTTGCCGTTGGCCTTGGCTTTTTCATGGGTGACGACGAAGGCCTGACGGGCCTCGCTCCAGACGATGCGGTATGCACGGTTCATCTATAAAACTCCATTTATTAATAATCGGCTGGCAATTGAAGTCACCCGTAGCGGCAGGCCGGTCAAATCCTGATGCCCGGCGGGGTATTCCCAGTGGGCGCACTGTACGCATCATCCGGCAAGTTTGATATGGTCCAAATGGACCATGCGCCCACCCGCCATCGGTGGTTTAATGCCCGCCCATGTTGACCTCCAACCGCATTCTGCTGATCGACGACCATGCCATGTTCCGCTCCGGACTGGGCATGGTGATCAAGACCGGCCTGCCCAGTGCGGAGATTTCCGAGGCCGGCTCGCTGGATGAGGCGATCAACAGTGCTCCGGACAGCATCGATGTGGTGCTGCTGGACATCCAGCTGAAAGGGATCAACGGGCTGGAAGGCATCGCGCTGCTCAAGCGCCGGTGGCCGCTGACTCCCGTTCTGGTGCTGTCCTCGCAGGACGAGCCGGAAACCGTGAGTCTGGCGCGCGCGCGCGGCGCGGCGGCCTTCGTCTCCAAGTCCGAATCGGCGGAAAAGATCGTCGAGACCCTGCGGCTCTTTTTGCGCGGCGAGTTTCCGGCCTTTCCGCCGACGGCAGGCCACACGCCGCCACAGCGCTTGACGCCGCGCCAATGCGAGGTGCTCGATCTGTTGCACCAGGGACTGTCCAATAAACTCATCGCCCGCCGGCTCTCGCTTTCGGAGAACACGGTGCGCAGGCATGTGCAGGACATCCTGGCGTTTTTCGGGGTGGCAAACCGTTCCGAAGCCGTGTTCGAGGCTCGCCGTCAAGCCCTGGTCGGCTGAGATGGAAAATGATCCGTCACGCCTTGCCCGGGAACGCATGCCGGCAAAACGGCTGCCGCTTTTCCTGAAGAACGCGGGCAGCGCGCTTATCCCCGCTGCCGCGCTGCTGATCGTCGGCGCCATCCTCGCTTGGGTCGCCTACGACGGATACCGTCAGGCGCAGGAGTCGGAATACCGGCTGCTCGAGGCCCATGCCCGCAATGCCGACGTGCGTGTCACCGAGGCATTGGACAAGATCAGCCATTTGCTGGGCCGGATTGCCGGGGAGCGGCTGGACAACGGCTCGCCCCGGGGCGAGGCATTCGTCGCCGCGCTGGAGCGGCACAGGAAGGATATTCCGGGGCTGGGCACCCTGCTGGTGACCGATGCCGATGGGCGCATCCGCAACGCTACCGATGCGGCGATAGTCGGGCGCGATGTGTCCCGCGAGCCCTATTTCGCCGCCCACCTGGACCCCGTGCAAACGCCCAGGCTGTTCATGTCGCGTCCGGACAAACGTCTGCTTGGCACCGCCGCCGTTACCTTCACCCTGCCCATTACCGGAACCGATCACCGGTTCCTCGGCATCGCGGGCGTTACCATCGGGTTCGATTTTTTTCCGGACGTGCTGCAGACGATCAATCCGGACGACTCCGCCAGCATGTCCATCATTTTCAACCGCGACGGCGACCTCCTGTACCGCCGCAGCGACCCGGAGAAATTCTTCGGCTACAACATCGTCAAGGTCAGCACGGTATTCCGGGAACATGCGGATTCGGGCAGCCCGGTGACGCGCCACATCGAACCTTCCTTCCATGACGGCAAGATGCGGCTTTTCCTGGTCCGCGATGCGGGCGACACGGGACTCGGCCTGATCCTTTCGCGGCAGCGAGACGAGGTTCTCGCCGCGTGGCGGCGCAATGTCGCCATCTATGCGCTGATCTTCGCCTTCACCGCCCTGGCGTCCGTCTTTCTCACCCTCGCCGCCACGCGCCGCAAGCAGATGGAAAAGGAGCTCATCGAGGCCAAGCACTTGGCGGAAGAGGCCAATCTCGCCAAGTCCCGGTTCCTCGCCGCGGCCAGCCACGACCTGCGCCAGCCTATCCATGCCCAGGGATTGTTTCTGGGCGCGCTGGCCTGTACGGAACTCGACCCGCGCCAGCGCGAGATACTCGCCAGCGCCAACGCCGCTTCCAGATCTTCCGTGGAGATGCTCAATACCCTGCTCGACTTTTCGCGCATCGAGGCGGGCGTTATCAAACCTTACATGCAACCGTTCCGCTTGCAGCCCCTGTTCAACAAGATAGAACGGGAGTTCGAGTCCCAGGCGGATGCACGAGACCTCACATACCGCTCGCGCGAAACGAATCTCACGGTGCAATCGGACCCGATGCTGGTGGAGCTGATCTTGCGCAATCTGGTCTCCAACGCGATCCGCTACACCGACCGCGGCGGGCTGCTGGTCGCCTGCCGCAAGCGCGGCGATCAGGCCGTGCTGGAAGTCTGGGACACGGGTATCGGCATCGCCCCCGAACACCAGCAGGAGGTGTTTCGCGAATTCCACCAGCTGGGCAATCCGGAGCGGGACAACCGCAAGGGTCTCGGACTGGGACTTTCGATTGCGGCGGGCCTGGCGCATGCGCTGGGAAGCGGCTTGACACTGGCGTCCACACCGCAGCGCGGCAGCGTGTTCCGGCTGTCGTTGCCCGTTGCAAACGGGGTGCCGATCGAAGACTACAGCCAGTCGGAACGCAAGTCGCTACGCCTCAATGTGCGGATTCTGGTGATCGACGACGACGAATCCGTGCGCACGGGGATGCTCCACCTGTTGCGCGACTGGGGCTGCGAATGCGAGGCGGCGGATTCCATCGAAGAAGCGCTCGCTCTGGCGCGCGCCCATGCGCCGGATATGGTCGTCAGCGATTACCGCCTGCGGGAGCAGCGCACCGGACTGGAGGCCATCGCCGCCTTGCGCGAATTGCTCGGCAATGCGCTCCCTGCCCTGCTCATTACCGGCGACACCTTGCCGGAGCGGTTGCTCGAAGCCCAAGCAAGCGGCTTGCCGCTGTTGCACAAACCGGTATCGCCCAGCCAACTGTACCGGGGCATCGTGACGGCACTGGAAAATGCGGATTAGAACCGCACGCACCTTCGCCCGGTCGGCTGCGACATCGACGCCACAGTCCTGTCGACAACGCTATCTGCCATAATCCGCAGAATTTCGCAGGGGCGGAATTCCGGATAACATGAACTCACAGGAACAGCATTGAATCAATCGATCTCCCCCGCGCAAGCGCTGAAACAGGCGGAGCAGCACAAGGCCGCAGGCCGTCTCGCCGAAGCGGAAGCCATCCTGAAACAGATACTCGCTGCCGCGCCGAATTTCCATCCGGCGTATCACACGCTGGGTTTGATCGCCTACGAGGTGGGCAAGCTGCCTCTGGCGGTAGAGCTGATCGCCAAGGCGATCTCGATCGACGCGAATGTCGCGCTGTATCACCGCAACATCGGCGAGATGTGCCGCCGTCTGGGGCGACTGGATGAGGCGGTGGCAGCAGGAAAGCGTGCCACGGCGCTTGCCCCGGAAGACCTGGATGCACACTACAACCTGGGCCTCGCGCTCACCGACAAGTGTGATTGGGATGCCGCGATCACTTCCTATCGACGTGCCTTGAATCTGAACCCGGCACACGGTCTGTCATGGAACAACCTCGGCGCGGCACTGGAAAAGAAGGGGGATATGGCGGAAGCCGAAATCGCCTACGCCAAAGCGGTCGTGCTCAACCCGAACCACCACGAGGCGCAGAACAACCTGGGCGCGATCTACAGCGAACAGGGCAAGCTGGAAGAGGCCAGTCACTGCTTCGACGCGGCGATCAAAGCCAATCCGGATTTCTCCGAGGCGCATTTCAATCTTTCTTCGCTCAAGACCTATCGCGAGGACGATCCGCATTTGGTCTACTTGGAACGCAATCAGGATAAAACGCCTGCCATGCCAGAGAAGGCGCGCATCCGCTACTGGTTCGCACTGGGCAAAGCGCGCGAGGATGTGGGACGCTACGACGAGGCTTTCGCCGCCTACGCGGAAGGCAACCGTTTACAACATGCGCTACTGCCCTGCGACGAAGCCAGAGCGGACGAGATGTTGACGCGGGTGATAACGACGTTCTCGCGAGAGTTCTTCGATACACGCCCCACCATCTCACCTTCTCCCGATGAAAGCAAAGCACCGATCTTCATCGTGGGCATGCCGCGTTCCGGCACCACCTTGCTGGAGCAGATACTTTCCAGCCATCCCGCGGTGCATGGCGCGGGGGAGTTGATGGATCTGAATCAGGTCATCATGAATGCGGCAGGTCCGGATAGGCGCTTCCCGGATTTTGTGTCTGGCCTGTCTGCGGAAGATTTCGCACGGATGGGCGCAGAGTACAGAGAGCGTGTGTGGAAACTGGCACCCGATGCGCTGCGCATCACCGACAAGATGCCGGCCAACTTCTTTTACATCGGCATGATCCGCCTGATGCTGCCCAATGCGAAGATCATCCACGCGATGCGTGACCCGATGGATTCGTGTTTCTCGAACTATGCGCGTTTATTCAACGACACCATGGAGTTCGCCTACGACCTCGGCACGCTGGGTCGCTACTACGCGCGCTATATCACGCTGATGCAACACTGGCACGAGGTGCTGCCCTCGGGCAGCATCCTCGATCTGCGCTACGAGGACATGGTGGCGGATACCGAGGGGCAGGCGCGACGCATCCTCGAATACGTCGGCTTGCCGTGGGATGACAATTGCCTCGCCTTCCACGAAAACAAGCGTCATGTGAAGACCGCCAGCGTGGCGCAGGTGCGCAAGCCGATCTACAAGACGTCGGTTGCACGCTGGCAGCGATTCGAGAAGCATCTGCAACCACTGCTCGATATCGTGCAGTCTTACCGGATTATCTGAGATGAAGACAAACAAGACCTCTGCCGAGCTACTGGCCGAGCCCATCGTGGCCGCACAGCAACCACAGCAGCTTTCCGTCGACCAAGCGATGCTACTGGCAACGCAACATCAGACACAGGGCAATCTGCAGCAGGCCGAACATCTGTTGCGCCAGATCTTGCAGGCGCAGCCGGGCCATGCATTTGCACTGCACTTGCTTGGCATCATCGCGCATCAGTGTGGCAAGCCGGAACTGGCGCTCGAGTTGATAGCAAAAGCGATCACAAGCAACGGCAACGTGGCGTTGTTCCATGCCAATGCAGGCGAGATGTACCGGCAACTGGGGCGGCTCGACGAAGCGGTGGCGCACGGCCAGCGTGCGGTGGCACTGGCTGCATCCATGCCGTCGGCACACAGCAATCTGGGCATCGCCTACTTCGATCAAAAAGATTACGTGCGTGCCGAGGCTTGCCAGCGCCGCACGCTGGAACTGGACGCGAACTTCGCGCCAGCGCTGAACAATCTGGGCAGCATCTGCCGCGCCCACAAAGACAAATCGGGCGCAATCGACTGGTATCGCAAAGCCATTGCTGCCAATGCGAATCATCTGGAGTCACTGAGCAATCTCGGGGCGGTATTGCTGGAAGAGGAACGTGCCGAGGAAGCGGTCGCGCCGCTCGAACAGGCATTGCGCCTCAATCCGGATTACGCCGAAGCACTGTGCAACTTGGGCATGGTGCGCAACGTGCTGGAACAGCATGATGCCGCGTTGCCGTTGCTGCAGCGCGCGCTCCAGATCCGCCCGGACTATGCCGAGGCGTTCGTCGGGCTGGCGCGGCTGTTCCATGAAAAAGAGAATCTGGAAGAAGCGGAGCGCTGCGCCCGCCGCGCGGTTGAACTCGCGCCGGAAAAGGCCGAGATGTGCAGCCAACTGGCGGGCGTCTATACCGAGATGGCGCGCAGCGACGAGGCACGGCAGATGTACCGGCGCGCGCTGGAGATCGACCCGGAAAACAACGAGGCGCTGCTCGGACTCGGCCATCTGGAGATGGAAGGCGGCGACATGGAGAAAGCCGAAACGATGTTCCACCAAGCGCTGGCGCTCAAGGCGGACAACCTGCCCGCCCGTTTCCATCTGGCGCAGGTGAAGAAGGTGAAGGCCGGCGACGAGAATCTGGCGGCGCTGGAAGCGGCAGCGCTGGAATCCGAAAAACCGTTGCCCGCCAAGAAGGCAATGGCGCTGCACTTCGCGCTGGGCAAGTGTTACGACGACAGCAAGCAATACGACAAGGCCTTTCCGCATTTTCTGGCAGGCTGCCGCCTGAAGCGCGCGACCTACAGCTACGATGCCAATGAGGTGTCAAAACACTTCGATGCCATCATGCAGGTGTTCGACAAGGAAACACTGGCGCGCCTGCGCGGTGCGGGCGATTCTTCTGCCGTGCCGATCTTCGTGCTGGGCATGCCGCGATCCGGCACGACACTGACCGAGCAGATCATCGCCAGCCACCCCGAGGTGCATGGTGCGGGTGAACTGCCCGATCTGCTCGCCATCGCACAGCGCCAATCGAATGGCGCGGCTTTCCCCGACAACATCCGCAACATGGCCCCAGCGCAGCTCACCGCATGGGGTGCGGACTACGTCGCCGGTTTGCACGGACGCGCGCCAAAGGCCAAGCACATCACCGACAAGATGCCGGCGAACTTCTTTGCGGTCGGCCTCATCCATTTGATGTTGCCCAATGCAAAGATCATCCACGTCAACCGCAACCCAGTGGATACCTGCCTGTCCTGCTTCACCCGCTTGTTCAATCGCAAGCAGGAACAGACCTACGATCTGGCCGAGCTGGGCCACTACTACGTCGATTACATCCGCCTGATGGCGCATTGGCGCAAGGTGCTGCCCGCCGGTGCTTTCCTCGATGTGCAATACGAAGATATCGTGGCGGATCAGGAGGCGCAGGCGCGCCGCATGCTCGATTTTTGCGGATTGGAATGGAACGAGGCGTGCCTCGATTTCCACAAGCACAAACGCTCGATCCGCACCGCCAGCGTGACGCAGGTACGCCAGCCGATCTACAGCTCTTCGGTGGAACGCTGGCGGCCTTACGAGAAGCATCTTGGACCGCTGTTGGAAGCTTTGGGCGATCTGGTGCCGAACCGGACTTGAACTTGCGCCGCCTGCTCCTTCTTTGTTCACTACTGCTTGCGGGATGTGCCAACCTCTCGCCGCAAGATAGATGGCGACATGCGGATGAATTGACCGCGCAGGCTGGTTGGAAGAAATCGAGTATTGCGGCGGACACGTTCAACCTCACCGCATTCACCCCGACGGAATTCGAACCGAGCGACATGCTGACCATCTACATTGAAGGGGATGGATTGTCCTGGCTCTCCCGCTCGCGCCCATCGACAGATCCCACTCCGCGCAATCCCATCGGCTTGCGATTGGCGATGCGCCATCCTCAAGGGTTGGCGGTATATCTCGCCCGCCCCTGTCAGTATGTAGACGCCGATGCCGCCCGTAACTGCAAGCAGACGTATTGGACCAACGGTCGGTTTTCGGAAGCGGTCATTGCGTCGAGTGATCAGGCGATCGATGTCCTGAAGCATCGTTTCTCTGCTCGCAAGCTGATTTTGGTCGGCTATTCAGGTGGTGGAGCAGTTGCCGCTTTGGTGGCCGCGCGACGTAGCGACGTCGTGCAACTGGTGACCATAGCCGGGAATCTGGATCATCAGGCGTGGACAACCATGCACCATGTTCAACCGCTGGATGCTTCCTTGAATCCGTCTGAAGCGTGGCAATCCTTGACTACCATCCCGCAACGACATTTCGTCGGTGAAAAAGATGAAGTGGTCAGCCGCGCAGTTGCAGATTCCTACGCGTCGAAATTCCCGCAGACTCAATCGCCTGCAATCATCGAGATTCCGGGGTTCGACCATGCCTGTTGCTGGGTCGAACAGTGGGATGCCATCTGGTTCATCGGCCAGGATTGACCCTTGGATCGCTGTCGCGCTTTTTCAGACAGCGGAAATCTAGTGCAAAGTCTTGCTGGCTGTGACCGCGGGCACCTCTACGAACACCGCATCGGCATCCACCCGGTCGAACACATAGCGCTCGTTGCAGAACTCGCAGTGCACTTCGATCTCTTCGCGCTCGGCCAGTATCTCGTCCACTTCTTCCCGCCCGATCATGCGCAGCATGTTGGCGACGTTGTCGCGTGAACAGCTGCAGCGGAACACCACGGGCTGGGCTTCGAACATGCGGATGTCTTCTTCGTGGTACAGGCGGTGCACCAGTTCTGCCGCGGGCAGATCCAGCAACTCTTCCGGTTTGAGCGTATCGGCCAATTTGGTCGCGCGCCCCCACGCATCCTCGTCGTCTGTCTCGCCCTGCTCCGGCAGTTTCTGCAGCAGCATGCCACCCGCGCTAGTCCCGTCCGCCGCCAGCCACAGGCGCGTCTCCAGTTGCTCGGAGCGCGTCATGTAGCCTTGCAGGATGTCGGCGATGCTGTCGCCTTCCAGCGGCACGATGCCTTGATAAGCTTGGCCGCCGTCCTTGGGATCGAGCGTGATGACGAAGCGTCCGTCGCCCACCAGGTCTTGCAATCTGCCTTGCGTCAGATCGCCTTCCCATTTGGCGGTGGCGCGCAGTTCCAGATCGCCGCTGCATTCCACCACCAGCAGTTTCACCGCGCCCTTGCCGTGCACTTGTAACACCATCGAGCCATCCAGCTTGAGCGTGGCGGCTAGCAACACGGCGGCCGCGCACAGCTCGCCCATCATGTCGCGCAATACGGGGGGATAGTCGTGGCGGTCGATCACATGCTGCCAGACATCGTCGAGACGCACGATCTCGCCGCGCAACGGCAGGTGTTCGAACAGGAAACGGGACAGGGAATCGGTGGGCTTTTTCATGGCGCGCGATGATACCGCAGCGAGCGAATCAATGCGCGGGGCAGAGCAGCGCGGAACGCTCCTGTGTGGCCGGGTGGCTGGCCAGATAGTCCATCACCGAGCCGCCGTGATCCTTGCTGGCTTCGGCCTGTCGTTTGGCATGGGCAGCTTCCAGTTTCAGCAGGATGTCGGGCAGCAGACAGGTGGATTTCGCGTTCAACTGCAAGGTACGTGCCGCGTATTCATCTGCCTCGCGTTCCATGTCGCGCGAGTAACTGGCTTGCACCATCATGGCCGGCACCGTCGCCAGCAATGAGCTGACGTCGCCCATATACCAGGTCATCACCAGACCCACCGCCGAACTCTGCAACACCATGCGCAAGGCATGGCGCTGCTCGACGTGGCCGCGTTCATGCGCCAATACGGCGAGTATCTCGTCATCGTTCTGCGTGAGCGCCACCAGTTCGTCCAGCATGACGATGTTGCCGTCCGGCAGGGCGAAGGCGTTGGGGCCGATCTGCGGGGCGCTGCGGAATTCGATGCGGTAGTCGAGCTGCGCATCGGGCAAGGGCGACAACTTGGCATAGGCGTCGCGTAGTGCCTGCTGACGCGCGGGGGCGAGCTTGCTGGGTTCGAGCATCAGCTTGTCCAGCGTCTGCAAGGAAGATGCGCCCATCTTCTGCAACATGGCGGGCGGGATACTCTGCGCGACGACCTCGGCACCCCAGGGCAACAGGTAACGGTAGGCGGCGGCAAAGATGAGCACGATGAGCACTGCCGAGAGCAGGGCCCAGCGCATGCTGTGCTGCATGCCGTCCAGCCAGCTGCTGCGGTAACCGCCTTGCTTGAGCAACACATCCAGCGCGGCATGGTCAGTCACTTCGCAGTGACCGCCATCCGCAAACACGATCCGGCGCGGCGTGCTCCCCAAGCGCTCGCTGACTTTCACATCCTGCAACGGCCACTCGCGCGCCAGCACTTCGCCGCGCAGTTGCAACCATTCTCCGTCGATCGTCAGCGTCACCACTTGGGCGGCGGCAGTCCGGCCGTCGAAATATTGCGCAGCGACCATATCAGAGCGAGATATCCAGATCGAACATCTCGCCCATCTCTTCGCCGGTGGCAGTGTCGGCCTGCACCTGCCCCGCCACGAACTCGGCCAGATCGCCCTGCGCCAGTAGCCCCATGCAACTGAATCTGTAGCGCGCCATGCGTATCTGCGCGAAGGGGATGTACAGGCCCAGCGTCAACACGATGAAGAGAAGGTTGGTGATAGCGATCTTCAGATACTGGCCAACTTCCATGCGGCTGGTCAGGTCGTGTTCGCCCAGACCGGTCTTGCTCCAGATCAGGTTGGGCAGCCGCACAGCAAGGAAGCCGACGATGTACAGATAAAGCAGCGGCAGGACCACCATCAGGATAGGCATGTGCAAGGCGGCGGAGATACCGAAAAACACACCGGCCAGCAGCAGCAACCCAAAAGCCTTGAGATAGATGCCGTAGAAGTTTCCCGGTGTGGCATCGAAACGGAAGAAGGTGTCACCGAAACGGCTGTTGTTGTGCTGGTATTGCTTGATCTTGTAATGCGTGAACGGTGCCAGCAGGTACAGCGTCAGCAAAGTCAGGATGGGCAACAACAGGAACACGACATATGCCGCGCCGTCGCTGCCGGAAAAACCGAAACGCAGACCGCGATAGCTGCTGTTATAAAGTTTGAAGCGCAGCGAACGCACGATCAGCCAGGGCATCACCACCGCGAGCAGCAGGAAGATCAGGATGCCCAGCAGCGGATTCATCTGCCCGGCGACGGTGTAGGCCGCCAGCAGCACGAAAGCGATGATGCGCCCCTTGAGGATGGCGATGGGCGTGCCGTGATATTCGAAACTGGCGCCAGCCAACTGTGTGTTGCGGTAGAAATATTGCAGACGGCGCACCTTGGCCCATGCGCTGTAGATGCCCAGCGTGAGGATGGACAGCAGCAGATTGACGATCCATATCCTGAAATATTCCCAGCCCTTGCCGGTGAATTCGAATGCATGTTCCTGTTGTGTCTGCATAACGTCTCCAAATGAAATGATCGCCCCCTAGTCGCAAGCGCCCGCGCACTATAACTGCGTCACGCTCAAATAACGATATATACAAAGGTCTATATACCGGCCTATACCCGACATAAAAAAAGGCAGCCGAAGCTGCCTTTTTTCATTTGATCAACTAGATGCGATCAATCTTCCAAGTCGGGATAGTTGGGGATGCGCACGGTGTCCTCGTCGTACACGCCCTTCTTGGCCTGGGTGTGGCACGCATCACAGTAGCTCAGCGACTTCACATCCTTGTTGCCCTTGACCATCTTCTCGGGGATGTCGTGGTGCTTGCGCTTGATGTAACGCACCTCGGTGATACGCAGCGGTGCTTCGCCGTTCTCGGTCGCCTTGGCGATCTTGCGGGCGCGCTTGTACCAGGATTTGTCGGCCGCGTTCTCCAGCGCGAAGGCGCGGACCTCTTTCAGCGTGTCGGCGTCCAGCTCGGCGTTCTCGCCGAAATGGTCTTCCAGCGCCTTGGCGTCCAGCATCTTCTCCCACGACTGCGTGGGCAGCAGGCCGGGCTGGTAGGCGAAGTGACAGGAACCGCACTCCTCCTGCCAGACCGCGTTGCTCACGGCGTTCACTTCGTTCTGGCGCCAGATAGTGCCCAGCCAGGTCCACACGGATTCTTCGGCGTGCGCCGCGCCGGTCGCACCCAACAGGGCCGCCAGCAGGATCATTGATTTAATCTTCATATACATATTCGTTCTCCGGAATTATTGAGCCAGCATGAAGGTCAGGAAATCAGCCTTCTCCTGCACGGTACATTCGCGCCCCCAGGCATCCTTGCAGTTGCGCTTGAACCATTTCTCGATCTTCTTCACGTCGCTATACCGCTCCGCGTTGACCTTTATCGACATCGGTTCGATCACCTTGCCGGTCTTGTGGTGCTTGCCCGGCTTGCTGAAGTCGCTGCCGTGGCAAGTGGCACAGGACATCTTCTCGCCCTCCACCACTTCCTCGCGCGTCCAGTCCTTCTTGCCCTTGGTAGCATCGGGTGCCTTCGCGCCCTCGGTCTTGTAGCGCGCCAGCAGCGTATCGCTGGCCGGCGTGGCGACCGCCGGTACAGCAGCGCACAGCCCCAGCACCATCAACATCGCAGTTAGTCTTTTCATGGAGTTTTCCTTACCAAGCGATCTTGACGGCGGCGATCATGCCGTAGGCACCGGCCATGCCCATGCCGGCATGGCTCACCGGTGTGGTCGAACCGGCCGACTTGGCGGTGGCATACGCCATCAGCGCCGCACCGGTCAGGCCGAGGATGACGTGCAGGTTATCCGGATCGGTCAGGCCGTCTTCCAGGTGGAAGTCGTCCCAGTGGTAGTACAAGCCGGTTGCCACGGTCGCGATGGCCAGCGCCGTAGTGACCTTGGCCAGCTTGGCGTGTGTGCCGTCGGTTTCGCGGGGTGGCTGCGGTCCGGTGCAATTCTCTTCACATCCTTCGCCGGGAGCGGTCGCACCGGTGGCGAGTGCCGTGACGATGGTGGCCAGACCCAACGCCATGTGGGCGTTGCTGCCGGTGAACAGCGAAGGTTCGAATTCCGGCTGTGCGGCCGGTTTGACGATATTGGGGTTGGCCTCGGTCGTCACCACATTCTCGTTCGCGGCCAGCATCAGCGGCATCGCGCGTTGCGCATACGATTGCGCCGGTGTGGAAAGATCGAGCGGCGCTTCCTGCGCGGATGCCAGACCGGTCCAAGCCAGCAGTGCGACAGCCAGCATCATTCTGTAGCGTTGATTCACTTGCATTGTTTCCTCCTGTTGAAAAATAGAACTTTCTTTTGTTGAACGCTTTAACTCATCCTTCTGTCGTCACCTTGCGCTTCATGCCGGTCACCATCGCGCGCACCAGATTCTCCTTGTGCTGCAGGCTACCGCTCACCACGCCCAGCAGATGCAGCGGGATCAGCAGCAATGCCGCGTTCACGAACAGATCGTGCGCATCGCGGAACAGATAGGCCGTCTCGTCGCTAACGCGGTTGGCCAAGAACAGTAGCGGCCCTTCGTAGTCGATCACCGCCAACACGATCAGCCCGGACAGAAAGATCGCCAGCAACACGCCGAGCAGGGCGAACACCATCAGCGCCCCTGCCGGGTTGTGACCGTAGTAATGCGCCGGATGTCCGCCGCGCAGCGAACGCACATAGGCCAGCATCTCCCGAGGCGAGAATAAGAAAGACCTGAAGCGTGCGTATTCATTACCGACGAATCCCCACACCAGCCGGAACAGCAGCAGCGCGAGCAGCGCATAGCCGACCCACACGTGCCAGCTCATCTTGTGCATCTCGGCGGACACATACGCCGCCGCGAAACCGGCGACCAGCGTCCAATGGAACAGCCTGACCGGCACGTCCCAGACCTTCACCTGCGTTGTTTGCATTTCAGACATATCCGCCCTGCGTTTTTGAAAACGGGCGCGATTCTAACGGGGAATCCGTTTTTGCAAAGTTGACAATCTCGCGCATATCGTTTAACGCCGCCCCGGCAGGCACGGCGCACCCGACGCCTGCGACCGGGCAGCGCGAAATTGGTTCAATCCGGCGAAGAAAAGATGCTCAGGGAGCGGTGGGGCTGTCGTGCAACAGCGTCTGAAACGCAGATAGCGGTAGCGGTTTACTGAACAGATAACCCTGATAGTCAAGACAACCGTTGCGATGCAGGATGTCGCGTTGCGCCTCGGTCTCGACGCCCTCGGCGATCACGTTCAGTCCGAAGTTGCGCGCCATGTCGATGATGGTACGCACGATCACCTCGTCGCTGCTGTCAGACTCCAGTTCGCGCACGAAGCTCTGGTCGATCTTGAGTTGGTCCAGCGGCAGACGCTTGAGGTAGGACAGCGAGGAATAGCCGGTGCCGAAATCGTCCATGGAGAAACGCACACCCAACGCACGCAATGCCTCCATCTTGGCGATGGTGTCATCCACATCGGCCAGCACCAGACTCTCGGTCAGCTCCAGCTTGAGCATCTCCGGCTGGATGCCGAAGCGCCGCAGCGTCTGCGCCATCAGCGTGACGAAACCGGGCTGCCGGAACTGGCGGGCACTGACGTTGACCGACAGCGACAGATGGCGCATCGCGGGCTGCTGCGCCCACTGCTGCAACTGTGCGCACGCCATCTCCAGCACCCAGGCACCGATGGGCAGGATCAGTCCGCTGTCCTCGGCGATGGGGATGAACTCGGCCGGCGAGATGAAGCCCTGTTCAGCGTTGAACCAGCGCAGCAGCACCTCGGCACCGACGATGCGCCCGCCCTCGCCCACCTGCGACTGGTAATACAGTTCCAGTTCATCGCGCGCCAGCGCATGGCGCAGCCGCCCTTCCAGCAACGCGCGCGCCTCCACCGCCACCTGCATCGCGCGCTCGAAGAAGCGCACCATGTTGCGGCCGCTCTGCTTGGCCTGATACATGGCGGTGTCGGCCCGCTTCAGTAGCTCTTCAAGACTGGCATCGTGCCCGTGGTACAGGCACACGCCCAGGCTGACACTGGCGTGATGCTCCAGTCCCTTCAACTGATAGGGCAGACCCAACTCCGCCACGATCTTCTCGGCCATCATCTCCGCCTGGCTCGCCGCCTGCATCGGCGCATCACCCAGCTCGTGCAGGATCACCACGAATTCGTCGCCGCCCAGCCGCGCCACCGTGTCACTCTCGCGCACGCATTGCTGCAGGCGCTGCGCCACCTGGACCAGCAGCAGGTCGCCCATATCGTGGCCGCGCGTGTCGTTGAGCACCTTGAAGTTGTCCATATCCATGAACATCAGCGCGCCGTAGCCACCGCTGCGCTGGCTGCCGGCCAGCGCCTGCTGCAGGCGGTCGGTCAGCAGACGGCGGTTGGGCAGGCCGGTCAGCGTGTCGAAGAACGCCAGCCGGTGGATCTCCTCCTCCGCCCGCTTGCGTTCGCTGATGTCCATGAAGATGGCGACATAGTGTGTGACCTCGCCGCCCACACTGCGCACGGCTGACATGGTCACCCATTTCGGATACAGCGAACCGTCCTTACGCCTGTCCCACATCTCGCCCGACCAGGCATCCTTCTCCAGCAGCTCGCTCCACATCGCCCGATAGAATGCCTTGTCGTGTTTGCCCGACTGCAGGATGTTGGGGTTCTGACCGATAGCCTCGGCGGCGGAATACCCGGTCAGACGCTCGAACGAGCGGTTGACGCTGATGATGCGCGGCTGCGTGTCGGTGACGATGATGGCTTCCTGCGTCTCGAAAGCGATTGCCGAGATGCGCAACTGCTCCTCGGCATCCTTGCGCTCGCTGATGTCCTGCACCGTGCCCATCGAGGTCAGCGGCTGTCCTGCCGCATCGTAGTCGGTATGGCCGTGCTCGCTCACCCATTTGACGTGCCCATCCGGGAACAGCAGGCGGTGCTCGATGGCGTAATCGCTGCGCTCCAGCACCGAGCGCTCATAGCAGTCCGCCACCAGCGCGCGATCCTCAGGGTGGACCAGATTGAGAAAGGCCTCGTAGGAGGCACCGAACTGCGCCGGATCGATCTCGAAGATGCGGAAGATCTCGTCCGACCAGGTCAACTTGCCGCTGAGCAGGTCCAACTCCCAGTAGCCCAGCCGCCCCAGCCGCTGTGCCTCTTCCAGCATGCGCTGCTGGCGCATGCTCTCGGTGATATCGGTGCGGATGCAGATGAAATACTCGAACTGTCCCTGCGCGTCCGGCACCGGCACGATGGTGGTGCGCACCCAGAAACGGTCGCCGCGCTTGGTGCGGTTGCAAATATCGCCCTGCCACACCGCGCCCGCATACAGGCTGCGGTAGATGGCCTCGAAGAACGAAGTCGGCTGCACGTCGGAGAGCAGGATGCGGTGGTGCTGGCCAACCAGTTCCTCGCGCGCATAGCCGCTGATGGCGCACAGGTTGTCGTTGACATGCACGATGCGGTCGTTGGCATCGGTAATGGAGACCAGCGCGTGCAGGTCCAGCACCTCCTGCATCTTTTTCAGGATGGCCGGGATGTGCAGCGAAGCCCCCTGCGGGTCAGTGCCCTGCCGTTTTGCCATGTTGCACCATCTCCATGATATGACCCTCGAACGCCGCGCGCGGCAACGGCTTGCCGAACAGATAGCCTTGGAAGTTACCACACCCGTAACGGTGCAGCAGGGCGAACTGCTCTTCAGTCTCCACGCCTTCGGCGACCACGTCCAGCTCGAAGTTCATACCCAGATCGACGATGGTCATCACCATCACACGGTCCGCATTGTCGCTGGCGATGCTGCGCACGAAGCTCTGGTCGATCTTGAGCTGGTTCAGCGGCAAGTTCTTGAGATAGGAGAGCGAGGAATAGCCGGTGCCGAAATCGTCCATCGCGAAACTGACACCGAACTCGTGCAGCGCCTTCATCTTGGCGATGGAATCCATCACATCCTCCAGCACCAGACTCTCGGTCAGTTCCAGCTTGAGCGCGGTCGGTGCGATGCCGTGGCGCACCACCGCCGCCTGCACCTGTGCCACGAAATCGGCCTGCCGGAACTGGCGCGCGCTGACGTTCACCGACAGCGCGAGGTTGCACAATTGCGGATGGTTGCGCCAGGCTTTGATCTGCGCGCAGGCCGTGTCCAGCACCCAAGCGCCGATGGGCAGGATCAGCCCGGTCTCCTCCGCCAGCGGGATGAAGTGCAGCGGCGACACCAAGCCGCGCTGCGGATGATGCCAGCGCAGCAGCGCCTCCGCCGCCTGTGGACGGCGTGCCGCATCCACCTGTACCTGATAGAACAGTTCGAACTGCTCTTGCGACAAAGCCACATGCAGATCGGACTCCAGCGCGGCGCGCGTTTCCACCGCTGCCTGCATGGTCGGATCGAAGAATCGAATGCTGTTGCGCCCGGCATCCTTGGCGCGGTACATCGCCATGTCGGTCCATTTCAGCAACTGGTCCACGCCGTCCGTCTGCTCGCGAAAAATGGTGATGCCGATGCTGGACGAACAGTGATGGGTGATCGGTTCGCCGGCATCACGCGGCAACAGGTAGGGTTGCGCCAGCGCCAGCCTGATCTTCTCCGCCACCGCTTCCGCCTGCACCACCGCTTCCTGAGTTTCGGGCGACAGTGACTCCAGCATCACCACGAACTCGTCGCCGCCGAAGCGCGCCACGCTGTCCTCGTCGCGGATGCAGGTGCGCAACCGTTGCGCCACCTCGAACAGCATGCGGTCGCCGATATCGTGGCCGTGCAGGTCGTTCAGCGTCTTGAAATGGTCCAGATCGAGGAACATCAGCGCGGCATGCCGGCGCGTACGTTCGCAAGTCGCCAGCGCCTTGTGCAGGCGGTCGAGCAGCAGGCGGCGGTTGGGCAGGCCGGTCAGCACATCGTAGAACGCCAGTTCGTGCATCTGCTGTTCCAGCCGCTGGCGCTCGGTGATGTCGTGGATGATGGAGAACAGCAAGTTGCGCCCGTCCACCTCGATGGGCGAGGAATGCACTTCCACCGAGCGCATACTGCCGTCGGCCAAGCGGTGCGGGAACACGAAATAGTTGCGTTCCTCGCGCAGGGCCAGCTGGCGTTCGAGCAACAGCTCCTCGCGCGTCTGGGTATTGATATCGGCGATATTCATCTGCCGCATCTGCTCTATCCCGAAACCGTAGAACGCCGCCGCGGCCCGGTTCGCGTTCACGATGGCACCGCTCTCGGGATCGATCAGCAGCATCGGGGATGCATGGCCCTCGAACATCTGCCGGAAACGCGCCTCGCTCTGCTGCAGCGCCTGTTCGATCTGTTTCATCGGCGTGACATCGTAGAACCAGCCGAGGGTGGCGGGCTGCCCCTCGAACTCGAATGGCATATAGGAAGCCAGTACCCAGCGCGTCCCGCGCCGCGCGAAATTCAACTGGATCAAGCGGTCGCTGATATGCTCGCCGGCCTGCAGGCGTTGCAGCACACCGATGTAGTCCGCCGGATCGGCATAGAACTGCTGCGGATCGACGCCGGTCACCTCGCCGGGTGCCGCGCCCAGCAGCGTCTCGTAGGCCGGGTTGGCGAACGCCACGCGATGCCCGCCGTCCACCGCGATGCGGATGGCGATCGGACTGGACAGCATGATCTCGCGAAAGCGCGCCTCGCTCTTTTGCAAATCCTGCGTGCGCGTCGTCACCTTGTGTTCCAGCGTGGCATTGGCCTGCTGCAGCGCCTCGTCCAGCCGCTCGCGCTCTCGGAAGCTGGCGCGCAGACGGCGGTTGACACGCGCCAGATGGATGGCCGCCCACAGCACCAGCAACAGCACCAGCAAGCTGGACAGCAGCATCGGATACAGGTACTTGCTGAGGATATCGCGCAGGTCGAACTCGACCTTCTGGTCCGGCATCATGCGCAAACGCGTCATCACCGCCTCCACCGGCGCGTAGTTTCCCGGCGGCGAGAAACCAAAGTAGTTGCCGGCACGCGCGGCCTTGTCGGCGGGATCGATGCTGAACAATGCCTGTGCGACTTGTTTCTTCAGGCGCTCCGACACGCGCGGCATGGCGGAGAACGCCCATTCCGGATACAGGTCGGTCGACAGGGCTTGCGGGAAACTATCCACCGGCTGGCGGTTGATGACCTTCACCTGCTCCATCTTCAAATTTCCTTCACGCACCATGCGCTCCAGCATGCCGGTGCGCACGAAGCCCACATCCGCCTCGCCCGACAGGACATCGCGTACCGCATTGTCCTGCGGCATGCCGGTGAAACGCATGCGGCCGATCTCGCCGACATCTATACCGTGTTTGTACAGGGTCCAGCGTTGCATCATGTAGGCGCCGAACGATTTGTCCTGCACCGACGACACCACCTTGCCGCGCAAATCTTCCAGCGTAGCGATGTCGGCGCGGTCGGCGCGGGTGAAGATGACGCCGCCGAACTGGCTCACGGGATGACCTTCCGCCAGCGGCATCAGCGTGGAGATCGCCGACAGGCCATAGCGGGCTCGCAACGCGATGTAATGCTCGGGATTGGTCAGCACGAAATCGAAGCGCCCGTGTTCCATCGCCTGTTCCATGTCGGGGAAGAACAGCACCTCGACAGTGAAACGATGATCGGCGACACGCGCGTTCAGATGGTCGGCGGTCGCCTGCCACTGTTGCCGCGCCTGCTCCAGCGGCCGGAAGGACAGCACGCCGACACGCACTTCCTGAATCGCTTGTGCGCCGAAGGCCGGCAGCGACAGCAACAGCAACAGCCATGTCGCCAGCGCCAGGGATCGCCGCAATGCGCTCACGTCTTACCCGCTCCGGATGACAGCCGCACACAGTTGCGTCCGTCCGCCTTGGCCGCATACAGCGCGCGATCCACCTGCTGCAACATGGCATCCGGTGTCTGCGGTGTCAGCGGCCGGTGTGCACCGATACTGGTCGTGAATGAGAAGCGGTGCTGACCGGTATCGATCTGCAGCGCTTCGATGCGGGTGCGGATGCGCTCGGCGATAGCCAACAGATCGTCCTCGCTGCAGTCCGGCAGCAGGATGAGGAACTCCTCGCCGCCCCAGCGCGCGGCGTGATCATAGGCGCGCATCACCCCGCCCAATACTTTCGCGGTGGCACACAATGCAAGGTCGCCTGCGGCGTGGCCATAGGTGTCGTTCACCTCTTTGAAGTGATCGAGATCGAGCAGCAGCAGACCGAGCGTGCCATCCTGACGTGCCTGCCGCGAGATCTCCTGCTCGAAGCGCGCCATCATGCCGCGCCGGTTGAGCAGGCCGGTCAGCGAATCCGCCTCGCTCAGGTGCTGCAGGGCTTCGGTGCGTTCCTTCACCTTGGCTTCCAGCTCGTGGTTGGTGTTGCGCACTTTCTCCACCATCTGCCTGAATGAACGCGACAAGGACTCGACCTCGCATATACCGACAATGGGCGGCTCAAGCTTGTCATCGCCGTTCTGGATCGCCTGGCTGGCAGCATGCAGCTGCTTGATCGGCAACAACACCCAGCGATGCAGCAACCCGCCCATGATGCTCAACGCCAGCAAGACCACCAGCAGGAAAGCCAGCGGCACCCATGTGAATCCCTGCAAGACGATTCCGCTCTGTTCATCCATCAGCGTGAGGTCATACCATCCCAATTCCGGCAGCCAGGATATGCCCAACAGATGGCGCTCCCCCTTGTACTGCACCCATAGCGTCGCCACTTCACCGGCGGGCCTTTCGAGCAGTTCCTTCGCCACCCGATGCAATGCGTCGACATCATTTTTATCATTGAACAGCACATTGATGCGGATGCGTTCATCCGCTTTCTTCGCGATGCTCGCATAGTCGATCAGCGCGGGATCGGTGGATAGCTGGATGGCCAGATTCCTGTCCACGAAGAAGTTATCCACACCCTCCTGATGGATGCCTACACTCTCTTTGAGGAACTCGGTGAGATCGAGGCCTGTGCCCACCACCCCCAACACCTGCCCGTCCTGTTTCAGCAGCACATTGATCCAGACTTTCACCACATTCAGATGTGTGTCGGGATCGACGTTGACCTGATAGTCCGTATCCGATTGCAACGTGGCATAGAACCACTGGTCGTCCCGCTTCTTCGGCGACAGCGTATAGCGCAACTGGCGGCCGGCAAATCGATTGTCGGCATCGTTGTAGTAGTAAGCGCCGTTCTCGGCAAGCGCCACGAAGTAGCTGTGATCACTGAAGTGGATGCGGTATTCCTCGAGCACCTGCAAAGCACGATTCTTCAGCACCGGCTCGTCGGGATGCTGCGCCAGTGCGATCAACGCCGGCTCGCTCGCCATGCGCCGTGCCAGTGCGATCTCGCCGATCAGCGGCGACAGGGTGCGGTATTTGTCGAACAATACCTGGCGCTGCGCAAGCTCCTGCCCCCATTTTCGATTGATGCCCTCCACCATCGCCTCGAAGGTCAGCCAGAAGAAGACCGCCACAACCAGCATCACCGCAGCGCGCAACAACAGGAAGCGGGTAGTCAATCGCATCTCATCATCCCAGGAAGCGCACGGCCTCGGCCGCAGGCAACGGTGGGCTGAACAGATAGCCCTGATATTCCTCGCAGTGCAGCGACTGGATGAATTCCAGTTGTCCCGGTTGTTCCACACCTTCCGCGATCACTTTCATGCCCATGGCATGTGCCAGCGCGGCGGTGGCGCTGACGATGCTGCGGTCGTTCGCATCGCTGGCGATGTCGCGCACGAAGGACTGGTCGATCTTGAGCGACTGCATGGGCATCATCTTCAGGCGGCTGAGCGATGAATAGCCGGTGCCGAAATCGTCCAGCGCCAGACTGAAGCCGGCTTCATTCATCCGCTGCAGCACATCGCCGTGGTCGATGGCGGATTCCATCAGCATGCTCTCGGTCAGTTCCAGTTCGATGAAGCGCGGCTCCAGTCCGCCCTCGCGCACGATGCGCTGGATGCGCTCCACCAGATCGCTCTGCTGGAACTGCGCGACGGAAAGATTGACCGCCACCGGCACGATGGCGTGCCCCTGCGATTGCCACAGGCGCTGCTGCAGCACGGCCTGACGCAACACCCAGTCGCCGATCTCGTTGATCAGACCGGTCTGCTCGGCAACGGGGATGAACACCGCCGGCGAGATGAAACCGAACTCGGGATGCTGCCAGCGCAACAAGGCTTCCATGCCCACCACACTGTTGTCGGCACACGCCACCTTGGGCTGGTAATACAGCATGAGTTGCTGCTGCTCGATGGCGGTGCGCAGATCGTTCTCCAGCCGCAGGCGCTCCACCGCCTTGCGGTTCATCTGCTCCTCGTAGAAGGCGAAGCGGTTGCGCCCGCTCTCCTTGGCGCGGTACATGGCCAGGTCGGCGTTGCGCATCAACTGCACCTGCGTGTTGCCGTCGTCCGGGCACATGCTGATACCGATACTCGGCGTCACATGCAGAAAATGATTGTTGACCTCAAAACCACTGGCGCAGGCCGAGACCATCTTCTCCGCCACATAGCCGGCCTCGGCCTCGCTTTCGATATCGGTGACCAGCGCAATGAACTCGTCGCCACCCTGGCGCGCCAGCGTATCGGTACGACGCAAACAGATCTTCAACCGTTCCGCGACCTGCTTCAGCAACTCATCGCCGATGTCGTGACCCAGCGAGTCGTTGATGTGCTTGAAATGGTCGAGGTCGATGAACAGCATCGCCAGCTTGCTGCCGTGGCGCTCGACCTGGGCCACGCCCTGTTCGACGCGGTCAGCCAGCAGGTTGCGGTTGGGCAGCCCGGATAGCGCGTCATAGTTGGCCAGCCGGATGATGCGTTCTTCTTCTTTCTTGCGCTCGGTGATGTCGATGAACACGCCGATGTAATGGGTGATGTTTCCCTGCTCGTCGCGCACGGTGCTGATGGTCAGCAGTTCGGGGAATATCTCGCCGTCCTTGCGCTTGTTCCATATCTCGCCGCGCCAGTTGTTCTTGTCCAGCAGATCGCGCCACATCGCGCGGTAGAACTGGCTCGACTGGCGGCCCGAACCCATGAAGCGCGGATTGCGCCCCAGCACCTCGGCCTCGGAATAGCCGGTGATCTCGCAGAAGGCACGATTGACCATCGCGATCTGGTTCTCGGCATCGGTGACGACGATGGCCTCGCTGTTCTGCTCGAACACCTTGGCCGACAGGCGCAGGCCTGCCTCGGCCTCGCGGCGCTGTTTGATCTCGCGCGTCAGGTTGGCCACCATGTCGTGGATGGCTCGGCTCAAGTGGCCGACCTCGTTGTCGCTGCCCTGCGGCGGCACGTCGTATTGCAACTCACCCGCTGCGACCTTTTCCGCCGCCTGACTGATGCGGCGGATAGGCTGGGCGATGCGCCCCGCCATCAGCCAGGTCAGCCATGCAAAGAACACGCCGACCAGCGCTCCCACCGTCAGGATATGTTGCTGCAAGGCGCGCGCCGGTGCGAACGCCGTGGTGATGTCTTCGCGCACCAGCGCCGTCCAGCCGAAGCCTTTGTAGTCGCGGTAACCGGTCGACGTGGCATGACCGACCAGATAGGTGCGCCCGTTGCTGAACTGCTCGATGTGGTAACCCGCTTTGTCACCCGAGTTGATCTGCCGCATGGTGTTTGGTGCCATCGAGGCGAAGTCCGCCCACGCCGCTTCCGGGCCGGACAGCACCTGACCTTGGCTGGAGAGCAGGAAGATGTCCTGCCCCGGCGTAAGCTTGCTGTCCAGCGCCTCGGATGCCCAAGTCCAGTAGATATGCCCGCACAGCACGCCCAGCAGATTGTTCTTGTGGTCGAACACCGGTGAAGCCACATCCACCAGATAGAAGGTCTCGCCGCTGGGGTTGGGCAGCAGCTTGGCCAGCAGCAGCGCATCGTGCACGTCGCCGATGTAATCGCCCTTGCGCCCCTCGGTACACCACGGACGCTTGGACAGGTTCTTGCCTTCCAGATAACCGCCGGTGCCGGCCAGTCCCAACCCGTCCGGTCCGCAGAACCCGATCCAGGCATAGGCATCGAAGTTCTTCTGCAGACGCTCCATCAACTCGCGCTTGCGCAGCAAGGGCACCCTCGGATCGCGCATCTCGTCCAGCAGCGCGGCGTTGCGTATCTCGCGGCTGCGTTCATACATGCCGCGGTCCAGCACATCCAGCGCCGTCTGCGCGCGGCGCACGAAGGCCTCGCCCTCGCTCTGCTCGATCTGGCGCTTGCTCACGTCGGCTGCATAGAAGCTTAGTGCCGTGGACAGCAACAACACGATGGCACCGCTGGCAAGACTGATCTCTGCACGCAGACTGCGGCGCGGATCGATCGTGCTGAAAATTGAACTCATACCCCTCCCGATACTGCTTATATGTTTTTATCCATAGTAATGAGTTAACCCGAGATTGGCGAGGGGAATACCACCCTACCAACGACAGGGAAATGCGATCAGTCTATCGGCGCGTGAGTCTTGAAGCCGATAAGCGAAGCTTCGAATTCTTCCAGTGGCAACGGCCTGCCGAACAGATAGCCCTGGAAACTGTGGCAACCGCGCAGCTCCAGGAATTCCTGCTGCGCGACCGTCTCCACGCCCTCGGCGATCACGTTCAGGCCCAGTGCTTCGGTCATCGCGATGATGGTCTGCACGATGGCGGCGTCGTTGGGATCGCTGGCGATATCACGCACAAAACTCTGGTCGATCTTGATCTGATCCAGCGGCAGACGCTTGAGATATTGCAGCGAGGAGTAGCCTGTGCCGAAGTCGTCCATGGAGAAGCTGATGCCGAGCAGCTTCAGCTCGCGCATCTTGGCGATGGTGTCTTCCACGTCCAGCAACACGGTGCTCTCGGTGAGCTCCAGCTTGAGCAGCGAGGGCCGCACCCCGGTCTCCAGCAACACACGCCGCACCTGATCGACGAACTCCGACTTGCGGAACTGGCGCGCGCTGACGTTGACGGCCAGCGTGAGATGGCGCATATGCGGGTTCTGCTGCCAGGATTTGAGCTGTCGGCAGGCCGTGCGCAACGCCCACATGCCCATCTCCACGATCTGCCCAGTATCTTCTGCCAGCGGGATGAACTGTGCGGGTGACACCAGACCGCGCTGCGGATGCAACCAGCGCATGAGCACTTCAGCACCGAGCGGGCGGCGCATACCGTCCACTTGCACCTGATAGTAGAGCTGCAACTGTTGTTCGCGTATAGCGATGTCGAGTTCGCCTTCCAGCTCCAGACGACTATCGATGGCGGCCTGCATCGCCGGATCATAGAAACGGATGGTGTTGCGTCCCGCCTGCTTGGACTGGTACATGGCGATGTCCGCGAACTTGAGCAGGTTCTCGAAGGCTTCCTGATGCCCGCGATAGAGCACCACGCCTATGCTGGGCGAGCTGAGATGGCGATTGCCATCGAGCAGATAGGGTTCGTTCAGGAAATCGCGGATCTTCTCTGCCACCGCTTCGGCCTGGGGGGCCGCTTCTGCGGAGCTGATGCTCAACTCTTCCAGTACCACCACGAACTCATCACCGCCCAGCCGCGCGACCGTATCGCCCTCGCGCACAGCCGCACGCAGTCGGCGGGCCACTTCGCAGAGCATCAGGTCGCCCACATCGTGCCCCTTGCTGTCGTTGACCTTTTTGAAGTCGTCCAGATCAAGCAGCATCAAAGCACCATAACGCCCGCTACGGGCACTGACCGCCAGCGCCTGCAAAGCCCGGTCCATCAGCAGACGCCGGTTGGGCAACTGCGTCAGGGAATCGTAGAAGGCGAGCTGGTGGATGTCGCGCTCGGATTGTTTGCGCTCGGTGATATCGAGGATGACGCCGATGATGCCGACCGGCTCGCCGACGCTGTCGTTCAAACGTGCCTTGTGGAAGATCACGTCATGCAAGCTGCCATCGGCATGCTTCACATTGCTTTCATACACCTGCACGCCGTCATCCGAGGAGAGCAGGTCCAGATCATGATCGCGATAGACCTCCGACTGCGACTGCGGTGCGATCTCGAATACCGTCTTGCCGATGATGTCGGTTTTTTGCTTGCCGATGAACTCCGCGAAAGCGGTGTTGCAGCCGGTATAGCGCCCCTCGGTATCTTTATGGAACACCGGCACCGGCATGGTCTGCAACAGGGATTCGCTGAAAGAGACGCTCTCCTGCAAGGCCGCTTCGTTCTTCTTGCGTTCGCTGATATCGAGGAAGGTGACCACTGCACCGATCGCCTGCCCGTTGCTGTGCATGGGCTGCGACCAGTATTCCACCGCGACCGGCGTACCGTCCTTGCGCCAGAACACCTCCTCGTCGGAGTGGGTCGGTTCGTTGCGTATATAAGCCTGATAGGCATGGCATTCGCTCGCCGGATAGGGGCTGCCGTCCGGATAGGCGTAATGGATCATTTCATGCAGATTCTTGCCCAGCAATTCCTCTTCGCGCTCATAACCGAGGATGCGCAGCAGTGCCGCATTGACGAAGGTGCAGCGTCCCTCGGTATCCACGCCGTACATACCCTCCGCGATGGAATCCATGAACGTTTGCATCTGCTTCTGCGAATCATGCAACGCGCGCTCGGCGGCCTTGCGATCGCTGATGTCGCGGCAGGAGCCGTACACCCGGCCATTGGGCAACAGTACGGCGTTCAGTTCCATCGGCACCCGGTTGCCGTCGCGGGTGACCAGACGCACTTCCATCACGTGCCGCTTTTTTTCACTGACGATGCGCCGGCCGCCTTCGCGATAGCGCTCGCGCCAGTCTTCCGGCACCAGATCGAACACCGTCATCGCATACAGCGCGTCCCGTTCGTAACCGAGCAGACTCACCACGTTGTCGTTGACGTAGACGATGCGCCCGTCCTGCTCGGTGATGAACACGGCGTCCGGCGCGTTCTGCAGGGTCATGCGCAGCCGTTCCTCGCTCTCGCGCAACACGCCGATCAGCTCCTGTGTATCGCGTTCAGCCGTGTCCATCAGATAACGGTGCTCCAGCTCCAACTCGGCCAGCGCCTGTGCGTTGCGGCGCGCCATGCGCTGGTCGAACAGGCTGGCCAGCAGACCGCCGCCGAACCACACCAGCACGGTCAGCGACAGCAGGGTCGCCAGGATGTGCGGTTCGATGCGCAGGTCGCCCGCCCGGCAGACGGCTTCCGCCGCGATGTGCATGCCGGACATGGCGGTGTAATGCATGGCGGCGATGGCCGCCCCCATCACGACGGCACCCAGCAGCAGACGCGCGAGCGGCCCCAGCCGCCCCCACTGTTCGCGATACATGATGTAGAGCGCCGCCCAGGAGGCGACGATGGCGATCAGCACGGAGAGCGCGAAGACCGCCGGGTCGTAGGCGATGTCCGGCGACATCTTCATTGCCGCCATGCCGAGATAATGCATGCTGCTGATGCCGATGCCCATCAGCACACCGGCCGTCAGGATCAGGCTGCGCTTAACCTGCGCCTCGCGCAGCACACGGAAGGCCAGCAGCGCGGCGATCACCGCCGGCAGCAGCGACAACAGGGTCAGGAAAGGATCGTAGCCGACAGGGACGGGAAGATGCAGTGCCAGCATGCCGACGAAGTGCATGGACCAGATGGCCACACCCAGCGTGCTGCCGCCGGCCAGCATCCAGATGGTGGCGGTGTAACCGCGGTTCTCGCGCATGCGCCGCGCATGGGTGAGCGCGGTCAACGAGCCGATGATGGCGATGAGGATGGACAGGACGACCAGCGAAGTATCCCAGGTGAACGGCACGCTACTGACTCTCAGTTATTCTTTAGACCGCGCGATGATACGCGAAGACGGCGATGCTGACTTGCGTCGGCACGTATGGGCGGATGGCCGTGCCAGACGCCGCTCGCCGCCCCTTGCTGCTTGGGTCTATAATCGCGCCCTCGTTTTCACGCAATCCCGGAGCCTTACGCCATGTCCCACAACCTGTTCGATACCCGCCAGTCCTTCAAACTCGCTTCCGGCAACGAAGCCTCGCTGTATTCGCTGCCCGCACTGGAAAAAGCCGGCATCGGCAACATCTCGCGCCTGCCCGTCTCCATCCGCATCGTGCTGGAATCGGTGCTGCGCAATTGCGACGGCAAGAAGGTGACCGAACAGCATGTGCGCGAACTGGCGAACTGGAAGCCGACCGCCGACCGCACCGAAGAGATCCCTTTCGTGGTGGCGCGCATCGTGTTGCAAGACTTCACCGGCGTGCCGCTGCTGGCCGACCTCGCCGCCATGCGCGACGCCGCCGCCAAGGCGGGCAAAGACCCCAAGGTCATCGAGCCGCTGGTGCCAGTGAACCTGGTGGTGGACCACTCGGTGCAGATCGACAGCTACAACAACCCGAACGCGCTCAAGATCAACATGGAGATGGAGTTCGAGCGCAATACCGAGCGCTACCGCTTCATGAAGTGGGGCATGCAGGCGTTCGACACCTTCAAGGTCGTGCCGCCCGGCATCGGTATCGTGCACCAGGTAAACCTGGAATATCTGGCGCGCGGCGTGCTGCAGAAGGATGGCGTGACTTATCCGGACACACTGGTCGGCACCGACAGCCACACCACCATGATCAACGGCATCGGCGTGGTCGGCTGGGGCGTGGGCGGTATCGAGGCGGAAGCCGGCATGCTGGGCCAGCCCGTGTATTTCCTGACACCGGATGTCGTCGGCGTACACCTGAAAGGCAAGCTGCGCGAAGGCGTGACCGCCACCGATCTGGTACTGACTGTCACTGAACTGATGCGCAAGCACAAGGTGGTCGGCAAGTTCGTCGAGTTCTTCGGCGAAGGCACCTCTGCCCTCACCCTGCCCGACCGCGCCACGATTGCGAACATGGCTCCCGAATACGGCGCGACCATGGGCTTCTTCCCGGTCGACGATGTGACCGTGCAGTTCATGAAGAACACCGGCCGTACCGCCGACGAAGTGGATGCCTTCGAGTCCTACTTCAAGGCACAGGGCCTGTTCGGCATCCCCAAGGCGGGCAGCATCGACTACAGCAGCGTGGTGGAACTGGACCTCGACAGCATCGTGCCCTCGCTGGCCGGACCGAAGCGCCCGCAGGACCGTATCGCACTGCCCGCGATGAAAGACACCTTCAATACTCTGTTCAGCAAGCCCATCGCGGAGAACGGTTTCAACCAGCCGGCCGACAAACTGAACAAACGTTACGCTACGGGCAAGGATGGTTTGGAGATCGGCAATGCCGATGTGCTGATCGCCGCAATCACCAGCTGCACCAACACCTCCAACCCCGGCGTGCTGCTGGCCGCCGGTCTGCTGGCGAAGAAGGCAGTAGCGAAAGGCTTGAAAGTTGCGCCGCACATCAAGACCACGCTGGCACCCGGTTCGCGTGTGGTGACCGAATATCTGACCAATGCTGGTCTGCTGGAACCGTTGACCACGCTGGGCTTCGGCCTCGCCGCTTACGGCTGCACCACCTGCATCGGCAACGCCGGTCCGCTGCGCGAGGACATCGACAAGACCATCACCGACAACAACCTGATCTGCGCTGCCGTGCTCTCGGGCAACCGCAACTTCGAAGCGCGCATCCACCCGAACCTGAAGGCCAACTTCCTCGCCTCACCGCCGCTGGTGGTCGCCTACGCCATCGCGGGCAAGATGAACATCAATCTGGACACCGAACCGCTGGGCACCGGCAAAGACGGCCAGCCGGTTTACCTGAAAGACATCTGGCCCAACAGCGCCGAGATTCAGACCGTGATGAAATTCGCCGCCGACCCGGCGGTGTACCAGAAGCTGTACAGCGATCTGACCAAGGATCTGCCGCTGTGGAACGCCATCAAGGCACCCACCGGCGACCTGTACCAGTGGGACGATTCCACCTACATCGCACGTCCGCCGTTCTTCGATGCAGACGTACCGAAGATCGGCGACATCAAAGGCGCAAAAGCGCTGGCGCTGTTCGGCGATTCCGTCACCACCGACCACATCAGCCCCGCAGGCAGCTTCAAGCCCACCACCCCGGCGGGCAAATACCTGCAAGGCCATAAGGTAGAAGTGAAGGACTTCAACAGCTACGGCTCGCGTCGCGGAAACCACGAAGTGATGATGCGTGGCACCTTCGCCAACGTGCGCGTGAAGAACCTCATGCTGCCGCCCAATGCCGACGGCAGCCGCATCGAAGGCGGCTACACCCTGTACCAGGGTGAACAGATGGCCATCTACGACGCCGCGATGAAACACATCGCCGACCACACACCGACGGTGATCTTCGCCGGCGAAGAATACGGCACCGGCTCCAGCCGCGACTGGGCGGCCAAAGGCACACAGTTGCTGGGAGTGAAGGCCGTGATCGCCAAGAGCTACGAACGCATCCACCGCAGCAACCTGGTGGGCATGGGCGTGCTGCCCTTGCAATTCAAGGGCAGCGACTCGCTGGCTACACTGAACCTCACCGGCGACGAGACCTTTGATCTGATCGGCATCAACGACAACCTGAAACCGCAACAGGACGTGACACTGACCATCACCCGCAAGGACGGAAGCAAGCAGAACGTCGCCCTGCTGCTGCGCATCGACACGCCGATCGAGGTGGACTACTACAAGAACGGCGGCATCTTGCCGTTCGTGTTGAAGGAGTTGGTAGGTTAAGCGTAAGCGTTCAGTTCACGACGCGACAGAAGCCCGCACTCGCGGGCTTCTTTTTTTTCGATCGTAGTGATCAGTCGCCCGCGATGGCTTCGCTGATAGACGGGTGATAGAGCGAATAGCGATTGCGCCCGCCCAGCTTGGCTTGGTACATGGCTTGGTCGGCTTTTTCAGCAGGCCGCCGGCATCCACTTCCTCGGAGGGGTACAGGCTGATGCCGATACTGACGCCGATGGAGACTTGCTTGCCGTCTATCCACCACTCGGATTCCATGGTCTGCAAGATCTTGTTGGCGACATCCTCGGCGTCCGATTCGTTCTTGATCTCTTTCAGCAGCACAGCGAATTCGTCGCCGCCGATACGGGCGAAGGTATCGCTGCGGCGCATCAATGCGGATACGCGCCTCGCGAATTCGACCAGCAACTGGTCGCCGGCCTCGTGCCCGAGCTCGTCGTTCACACCTTTGAAGCCGTCCAGATCGAGGAACATCACGGCGATAGTTTGCTTGGAGCGGCGGGCATGGCTGATCTCATGCTCCAGCCGGTCGAGGAACAGGACGCGATTGACCAACTCAGTGAGCGGGTCGTAGAAAGCCAGACGCGTTATCTTGCTGTCGGTGATGTCTTTGCCGGTGGAAACGTAGTGCGTGACCTTGCCCTGTTCATTCAGCAAGGGGGCGATGGTCTTCTCTTCGTAATACAGCATGCCGTTCTTGCGGCGATTGATGAACAGGTCCTGGAATGTCTCACCGCGTTTGATGCGCTTCCACATATCCGCATAGAACTCGCTCGGATGCTGGCCCGATTTCAGCAGGCGCGGATTCTCACCGATGACTTCGCGCTGTTCGTATCCTGTCGCGAGACAGAAGGCCGGATTCACATAGTCCATACGACCTTTCCGATCGGTGATTAATACATGGTCGGTGGTCTGCTCGACGACTTTGGCCAGTTTGTGTGATTGCTGCATGGCAGCGGCGGAAAGTATCTTGAGCTTGCCCCAGCCGCGCATCACGAACGCCCAGATCGACAGCCCGAGAACGAGCAACACCAGGGCAACCTGCAATCTTTCATAGGCTGGCGCCAGTACCGTCGCGACATCCGACTGCGCGCTCACCAGCCAGAACGGGTCGGCGCTGCTGATTCGGGCGCTTGACCAGCCCCCCACAATGTCAGTCCCAACCAAGTCGGTCGGCACCACACGTCTTGTCGCGCCGTAATTCGGCTCCGACGACCACTTCACCAAGCTTTCACCCTGTCCCGTTGGCATCATGGACCATGCTTGCGGGTCCGCCTGCTTGAAAGTCCGGTCATGCTCAAGCATGCCACCCCAACGATCCTGCTCCGCACCGCCGCCCAACCATGCACCCTGCGCATTGAGCAACATCATGCGCAGGCCGGATGGGTCATCGTTATTGAACAGTTGTGCCAGCAACGGTGCCACGCCGTGGTTGATAACGATCACACCGAGGAGTTTGCCGCGCGGAGAGTAAACAGGAACCGAGAAGCGCAGCATGGGATTGAGCGGTCGCTCGATCATGCCATGCTCGATATTCAGATCGAGGTGGGAGAGGTGTAGCGAATTTCCCGGCAGGCTGGCTGCATCACGGAAGTAGTCTCGTCCCGACTTATCCTGCAATTCACTCTCAGCCACGCGCCAGACCTTCCCGCCGATCGAATTGACACGCACACGCTCCATGCCGGAAGCGTCGATAAAGCGAACCTGCTGGTAATGCGGATGGAAGCGGGCCAGGGACATGAAGCGTTCTGCCAGCATATCCAGCGCCTGCGGGGATTGATGTTGCAACAAGCTGTCATCAGCCAGCAACATCGCATCGGTCGAGGCCTCGCGAAGATCCGCCATCAACATGGCGGATGTTTTTTGCACTTGCGTTGCCATGTGTTGTTGCCACTTATCCAGCGTCGTCGCGCGATCAGCCATATGCAGACTGAGCACGACCAGAATCGCCGGAACAGCGATCACAAGGAAACGCCAAATAAACATTTGGTGAGTCATGATCTCTACGCTCCTGTGCGACACCTTTGCAGTGCGCACGAATTATTTTGTCCGGCCGGGGAGCCGGAGGGCGCGCATTATATGACCATATTTCCGATATGCCTATTAATGCCAGAGCATTGTGCTGGGTTTTTCCTTATTGCAAACAATGTATTGCCGCAAAATTACTGAACAGGTCCTTGGTTCGAGATGAGCGCGATTGGACTTATTCAGCGCTGAGTATCAATCATCATCGCCATGGCGCTGACCCGACTTGCGCAGGTCGCGCTCGGCCCAGCTGGTATGGCCGACCACGTTGTGGCAGGCCTTGCAGTTGGAGGGTGTCTTCACGTCGGGATGCACCCATTCCTTGGGGGAGATGCTGCGGTGCTCGCGCTTGAACCATGGCGTTTCGGTGATGCGCAGGCTGACCGAATGATGACGCGCCAGGGTGCCCGCGTTCTCCACCAGAAATTCAGTGATGGCTTTGCGCTCTTTGGCATCGAGTTCTGCATTCGAGCCGAAATGGCGCACTAGGCCGTCCATCATGGTCTTCCAGTTGTCGGCAGTCAGCAGCTGGGGCGGGAACGGCACGTGGCAGGCACCGCATTCCTTCTGCCACAAGGCATTGTGCGGCACACGCACAGTATGGTCGTCGGCATGGGCGCTCTGCGCTGCTGCCAGCAGGCAGAATATGATGGCGTATCTTTTCAATTATTTCTCCAGATGGGTGGCGATGCGACTTACAGAGCATCGTCGACGGGGAAAGTTCCGCGCCGACTGGGACAACGATTCAATCGTCTTGCAGATTCTGGCCGGGAAACAACACGTCGCTGAAGCCGAAGTCGCGCATGTCGCGGATGCGCATGGGATAGAGGATGCCGTCCAGATGGTCGCATTCGTGCTGCACCACGCGCGCATGGAAACCGCTCACCGTGCGGTCTATCAGTGCGCCGTATTCATCGCGCCCCTGATAGCGCAGCTTGGTATGACGCGGTACCAGTCCGCGCATGCCGGGCACGGAAAGGCAGCCTTCCCAGCCCTCTTCCATCTCGTCCGACAGCGCTGTCAGCACGGGGTTGATGAGCACGGTCTGCGGCACGACTTCCGCGTCGGGGTAGCGTTCGTTCTTGTCCACACCGAAGATCACCACACGCAAGGGCACGCCGATCTGCGGTGCGGCCAGACCGACCCCGCTCAGCGCACGCATGGTGTCGCGCATGTCTTGCAGCAAGGCTTGCAGCGCATCGCTGCCGAAGTCGCTGATCGGCTCGGCGCGCTGCAACAGGCGCGCATCGCCCATGCGCAATACGTCTTTAATCGCCATCGCACTCCACCACGCATTCCAGGATGCGACGCACGCGCTCCATCGCCGGCTGTGCGACCGCACCGATCTTGTCGAGCACGATGCCGCCTTGGCTGCTGCGACGACCGGCGGCATCGTTCACCACCACGGCGATGGTGGCGTAGTTCACGCCCAGCTCGCGCGCCAGTGCCGCTTCCGGCATGCCGGTCATGCCGGCCATATCCGCGCCGTCCTTTTCATAGCGATTGATCTCGGCCAGCGACTCCAGACGCGGCCCCTGCATTGCGGCATACACACCGCCGTTCAGCAGCGGCACGTTCGCCTGCTGTGCCGCGCTCAGGATACGCTGGCGCAAAGCCTCGCTGTATGGCCATGTGAAATCAACATGTGCGACGGTCTTTTCGTGCCCGTCGAAATAGGTGGCTTCACGTCCGTAGGTGTAATCGATGATCTGGTCCGGCACGACCAGAACACCCGGTGTGAGATCGGAACGTATGCCGCCCACCGACGAGATCGCCACCACATTGTTCGCGCCCTGATCATGCAGCGCCCACATATTGGCGCGGTAATTCACCAGATGCGGCGGGATGGTGTGACCGTAACCGTGGCGCGCGATGAACATCACTTCGTGACCGCGCAAGGTGCCGAAGGTCATCGGGCCGGAAGGTTCGCCATAGGGCGTGCGCATCACCTGCCGGTGGGTGATGACGAGATTGGACAACTGGGCAAAGCCGGTACCGCCGATGATCGCTATCACTTCATTCCTCCTTCACTGCGTAGATCGCGGGCAGATTGCGCCACGCGCCGTGGATATCCATACCGTAACCGAACACGAAGCGGTTCGGCAATGTCATGCCGACGAAATCGGCGGCGATGGGTTTGGCACGGCCATGCTCCTTGTCGGCGAACACCGCACTGTAGAACGCCGTCGCGCCCAGTTCCAGCACTCGCTGCTTGATGGCCAGCATGGTCTCACCTTCGTCCAGGATGTCGTCCAGCACCAGCACCACCTTACCGCGCACGTTCTCGCGCGGTGCGACCTTCCAGTTCAACTGTCCGCCCTGCTTCTCATTGCCATAGCGCGAGACATGCAGGTAATCGAAGTCGAGCGGAAAATCGAGCAGCGGCAGCAACTGCCCGCTGAACACCACCGCCCCGCCCATCACCGACAGCACCAGCGGATGTTGTCCGGCCAATGCAGTATTGATCTCTTGCGCCACGCGCTGCAAAGCGCGCTGCACCGCATCGGCATCGTGCAACATTTCCGCTGCGGACAATATCTCTCTTGCGCGCTGGTCGGTCATCATGCAGGGAATCCTTCGCCGTTATTTGCCAGCAAAGCCAGCAGTGCAGTCTCATCCCACACCAGCACATTCAATTCCTGTGCTTTCTCCAGCTTGCTGCCCGCTTCGGTCCCCGCCACCACGCAATCGGTCTTCTTGGACACGCTGCCCGCCACCTTGGCACCCAGCGCTTCCAGTTTGGCTTTCGCTTCGTCGCGGCTCATGGTGGGCAGTGTGCCGGTGAGTACGAATGTCTTGCCGGTGAGCGGCAGAACCAGATGTGCCGTGCCCTCATTCTCGTCCCAGTACACACCCAGCTCACGCAACTGCTGCACGACCTCGCGGTTGTGCGCTTCGGCGAAGAAATCCGCGATGCTCTGCGCCACCACCGGCCCCACGTCCGGCACTTGCAGCAGTTGCTCGACGCCAGCCTGCATGATGGCATCCAGCTTGCCGAAATAGCGCGCCAAGTCTTTCGCCGTGGTCTCGCCCACATGACGGATGCCCAACGCGAACAGGAAGCGGTTGAGTGTGGTGTGCTTGCTCTTTTCCAATGCGGCAACGATGTTCTGCGCGCTCTTCTCGGCCATGCGATCCAGATTCTCCAGCGTCGCCACATCCAGACGATAAAGGTCGGGCAGCGAACGGATGATGTGCTCGTCCACCAGTTGATCGACCAGTTTGTCGCCCAGCCCTTCGATGTCCATCATGCGTCGGCTGGCGAAATGCAGGATGGCCTGCTTGCGTTGCGCGGCACAGAACAGGCCACCGCTGCAGCGCGCGTCGGCCTCGCCTTCCTCACGCACCGCATGGCTGCCACACACCGGACAGGTGATCGGCATCACGAACGGTTTGGCATCGGCCGGACGACGCTCAAGCACGACACCGACCACCTCGGGGATCACATCACCCGCACGGCGCACGATCACGGTGTCGCCGATATGCACGTCCTTGCGGCGTATCTCGCCTTCGTTGTGCAGCGTTGCATTGCTGACCGTAGTGCCGCCGACGAACACCGGCTCCAGCTTGGCGACCGGTGTCAGTTTGCCGGTGCGGCCGACCTGTATCTCGATATCGCGCAACACGGTGAGTTGCTCCTCAGCCGGATATTTGTGCGCCACCGCCCAGCGCGGTTCGCGCGAGACGAAGCCGAGTTGCTTTTGCAGCGCAAGACTGTTGACCTTGTACACCACACCGTCGATATCGAACGGCAGTGCATCGCGCTTGGCGGCGATCTGTTGATGGAAATCGGCCAGCGCCTGCGCGCCTTGCACCACCGCGCGTTCGCCGCATACCGGCAAGCCGAATATTTGCAGCGCATCGAGGATGCCGCTGTGCGTTTCGGGCAGTGCCCAGCCCTGCACTTCGCCCAGTCCGTAGGCATAGAACGACAAAGGTCGTTGCGCGGATAACTTTGGATCCAGTTGGCGGAGAGTGCCCGCCGCGCCGTTGCGCGGATTGACCAGCGTGGGCAAGCCCTGTTCGCGCTGCTTTTCGTTGTAGCGATTGAAGTCCTTGCGCGACATGTACACCTCGCCGCGCACTTCCAATACCTCTGCGGAACGATCCTTCAGACGCAGGGGGATGCAGTGGATGGTGCGGATGTTCTGCGTGACGTCCTCGCCGGTCTCGCCGTCTCCGCGCGTGGCGGCCCGCACCAGCACACCGCGCTCGTAGCGCAGATTGATGGCGAGGCCGTCGAACTTTAGCTCGCAGGCATATTCGATCTCGTTACTCGTCTCCAGCGCGTTCTTCACGCGCGTGTCGAAGTTGAAGGCGCCGCTGGCTTCGGTGTCGGTCTCGGTGCGGATGGACAGCATGGGAACGGCATGACGCACCGGCGAAAAACCGTCCAGCACGCGACCAGCCACGCGCTGTGTGGGCGAGTCGGGCGTAAGCAGTTCGGGATGTTGTGTCTCAAGGGCTTGCAATTCGCGGAACAGCTTGTCGTATTCCGCGTCGGGGATGGTCGGCGCATCCTGCACGTAATAGGCATGGTTGTGCCGCTCTATCACTTCGCGCAACTGCGCGATACGCAGCTTCGCCTCCATCAGGAGAACAGCCGCAGGGTCTGGGCACTCCCTGGCACGAGGCCACCGGCCAGCATGCGCTGCTCGACCGCTTCGACGCTGTCGCGGATATGGGTGATTGCGCCCTGGCTCAGGATCACGCGCTGGTCGTCGACCAGCGTGAGACGCAATGCGGGTGCGATGTCCAGCGCCAGCAGGATCATGTCGTCGAAACACTTGGCCGGTTCTTGTACGCGCGGGATGTCCAGCAGCAGGGTGAGACTGGTCACCTGCATCTTCTCCAGCGTGTGATGCTGGAACGGCGTGCCGTCCGATACGGACAGAGTGTAAAGCGTTGCCCCGTCCGGCGCGAATTGATGGAAGGTACCGTCGGCCTGCAAGCTCATGCCGGACAGTTGCACGGCTTGCGCGACCTCGCTGGCGAACAGCGGACGTTCTCCGCGGCTGATCAGGTTGAGGCCGATCATCTGGTCGACGCTGGCACAGAAGCCATCCAGTTCGCGCGCGCGTTCCAGTGCGGTGTCGGCCAACGGCAGCACCATGTCGGCATCCTGCTTGCGCCCGATCTCGCCCAGCAGTTCGCGAAAATCTGCCAGACGGGTGTCACTGATGACGCCGTTGCGGTCCACCAGTTGCAGTGCGATCTTCAGTTCGCTGTAGTTGGCCGGACTTTCCGGGATGACACGCTCCCATGCGCCGGTGGCGGCATTGCAACCGCAGGTCTGGATGGTCTTGCCGTAATCGAAGCGGCGCGGCCAGAAAGCTTCCAGCACATCGGCGCTCACCGGAAACTTGGGTGTCATGCTGACGATGAAATCGAGTTTGTCGTCCAGCAGGTCGCAGGCCTCTGCGGCGGGCTTGTCCGCGATGAAATGATCTGCAGCCTCGTCGGCGGGCACCACACCGGATTCAGCCACCGGCTGCGACACGACTGCACGCGGCTCCTGGCGCGGCTCAGCAATACCGCGATCCAGACTGCGCCGGTAGCGCCACTGCTGCCAGTATCCATAGGCGTACACCGCGACCACAACCAGTATCGCGATGATCAACAGACTTTTCTGAAATTCACTCATGTCCCTGCCGATGCTCTCAGTGAAGAATGACCGGGCTGATTATAGCGACACCAGCGGCAGTTCGCCCTCGCTCATGCCGATCTTTCCGATGTTGTGCAAAGTACGCACGAAATCAGGGTCCTCATGCAGTTGTGCATGGGTGCGGGGGTGCGTATGGCCGTGCATCTGCGCCAGCCTAGCGCGACTGGGGGCCGGCAGCTCCCATTTCAGGCCAGCCAGCAGCTCATCGGCCAAGTCGGGGCGGTTACATACCAGCACCATGTCGCAGCCAGCCTGTAGCGCCGCCTCGGCGCGTTGCACGATACCTCCGGCCACGGTCGCGCCTTCCATACTCAGGTCGTCGCTGAAGATGCAGCCATCGAAACCCAGCTCGCCGCGCAGAATGTCCTTCAGCCAGCGCTTGGAGAAGCCGGCAGGCTTGTCGTCCACCTTGGGGTAGATGACGTGTGCAGGCATCACGGCAGTCAGGCCGAAATGCACCATCCGTTTGAACGGGATCATGTCGCACAACTCGATATCGGTGTAGCTGCGCTCATCCACTGGGATCGCCAGATGCGAGTCGGCAGCGACGAAACCATGCCCGGGGAAATGTTTGCCCACGGTCGGCATGCCGCCCTGCTTCAGGCCCTGCAGCAGACTATGCGCCAGCTCGGAGATAGCCTGCGGTTCGCTGTGGAAGGCACGGTCGCCGATCACCGTACTGGCACCGTAATCCACGTCCAGTACCGGCGTGAAACTGAAATCCACACCATAGGCACGCAACTCGGAAGCGAGCACGAAGCCCACTTCCTGCGCCAGATGGCGAGCTTGCTTGGGATGCGCATCCCATATCTTGCCCAGTTCGCGCATGGGCGGGATGCGGGTGAACCCTTCGCGGAAACGCTGTACGCGCCCGCCTTCGTGATCGACGGCGATCAGCAGCGGCGGTGTGCGCAAGGCATGGATGCTGGCGGTCAGTGCGGCCAGTTGCGCTGGGGATTCGTAGTTGCGCGCGAACAGGATGACGCCGCCGACCAGCGGATGGCGCAAGCGCGCCTCGTCCTCCGGCGTCAGCGTCTTGCCCGCCACGTCCAGCATCACCGGTCCGATACCCATCAACTTTCCCCTTCCAGAATAACGAAAGCGACGGCATGTTCATGCTCGTCGCTGATGCTCAAATGATGGCGAGAAACGCCACGTGTATTTAAATAAGTTGCCAACTCCGGCGCGAACTCGAAAGCCGGTTTGCCGAGCGCGTCATGGCCGACTGTGATGTTGTGCAGACTCACCGGATGGCGCAGCCCCTGTCCCGTTGCTTTGGCGAATGCTTCCTTGGCGGCGAAACGCTTCGCCAGAAAACGCGCCGGATGGGCCTGCACAGCGAACTCCGCCAGTTCCGGCGCGGTGAGCAGACGCTCGGCGAACGCGGCGCCATGCCGCGCGCAAGCGGCCTCAATACGGACCATGGATACAATGTCGGTGCCGATGCCGAGGATCATGCGCGCAACAGCGCCTTCATGTTCTTCACCGCCTGCTCCAGCCCGATGAACACGGCTTCGGCCACGATGGCATGGCCGATGTTGAGTTCGGCGATATGCGGGATGGCAACGATGTCTTGCACGTTGTGATAATGCAGACCGTGACCGGCGTTCACCTGCAGGCCGAGTCCGTGCGCGTACTGAACCGCGTCGTGGATGCGCTTCAGCTCCGCTGCACGCTCGGGCACGCTGTCCGCATCGGCATATTTTCCGGTGTGGATCTCGATCACCGGCGCACCGGCTTTCACGGCGGCATCAATCTGCTTCTCATCGGCATCGATGAACAACGAAACACGGATACCCGCTGCACTGCAACGTTGTGTGGCGCGTTGAACCTGATCGAAATACTTCACCACATCCAGCCCGCCTTCGGTGGTGAGTTCTTCACGCTTCTCGGGCACCAGACAGATGTCGTGCGGTTTCACGCGCACGGCGTTGTCGATCATCTCGTCGGTGACCGCGCATTCCAGGTTCATGCGCGTCTGCAGCATGCCGCGCAGGATGTCGACGTCGGCATCCTGGATGTGGCGGCGGTCTTCGCGCAGGTGGATGGTGATGGCGTCCGCACCGGCTTCTTCGCACACCAGCGCGGCACGCACCAGATTGGGATAACGCGCACCGCGCGCCTGGCGCAGGGTGGCGATGTGGTCGATATTCAGTCCTAACTTGATCATAGTTTCTGTAAATCTCTCATCAGTTCACGAGTGTGCAATGTTTTTCCGGCAAGGTGATGGTCCAGCAGCATGCGCATCAGTTGCTTGCTCTGGCGCGCCGTCACCGCGTCGCGGTAGTCGTCTGCCGCCATATCCAGCAGTGTCTTGCCCGTCACCGGCATGCCTTGCGTACTGTCCGCCGTCTCGGCCACCGCGCCGCGTTCCAGTATATAGCGGTAGCTGCGCTCCGGCACCACGGGGCGAGCACTGCCCGCTTCCGTTTCCAGCGACAGGGCGTAGCCCAATTCTTGCAGCATGTGCTTTTCGAAACTGCGCAGGGTGAAGGCATGATCCTGTTCCTGCGCCAGCCGTTGCAACGTCTGCTGGTAATAGTCGAACAGGATTTCGTGCGGATCGTCGCGCGCCATCAGGTTGAGCAGCAGTTCGTTCAGGTAGAAACCGCACAGCAAGGCCGTACCCTGCAACTGCGGCTGCCCGCCCTGCCATTCCGCGCTGTGCAGGGTACGCAGCTCATGTTTGCCGAACCAGCTCAGCGCGAGCGGCTGGAACCCCATCAACAGACCGCGTACCGCCGAGCGCGGACGCCGTGCACCGCGCGCCACCAGCGGTACGCGACCATGGCTGCGGCTGAACACTTCTACGATCAGGCTGGTCTCGCGGAACGGGTAGCTATGCAGTACGAAAGCGGGCTCGTCCTGGATGCGGTGTCTGGCAGACGCGTTAGTCATACCCCAACGTCTTCAGCATGTGCGCGCTGTCTGCCCAGCCGCTGCGCACTTTGATGAACACTTCAAGGAACACCTTGCCGTCGAACAGTTTCTCCATGTCGAGGCGGGCCTGCGTGGCGATCTCTTTGATCTTTTCACCTTTGCTGCCGATCAGCATGACCTTGTGCGCCTCCTTGTCCACCAGGATGGCGGCGCTGATGCGGCGCATCTTTCCGTCCATCTTGAACTGTTCGATCACCACGCTGACCGAGTACGGCAGCTCATCCCCGGTGAAGCGGAACACCTTCTCGCGCAGTATCTCGGCGGCGAGGAAGCGCTCGTTGCGGTCGGTGATGTCATCTTCACCGTACAGATGTTCGCCTTCCGGCAAGTGGGGCTGAACGGCTTGCAGCAAGGTATCCAGATGTTTCTCCAGGCGCGCACTGACCGGCACGATGGCATCGAACTGGCGCAAGGTTGCGACCTTTTCGATGAAGGGCAGCAATTCATTCTTGTCCTTCATCAGGTCGGCCTTGTTGATCACCAGGATGACCGGCCTGTCCTTGGGCAGCAGTTCCAGCACCTGCTGGTCGCGCTCGTCGAAGTGGCGTGCCTCGATGACGAACAAAACCACATGCACTTCACGCAGGCTGCTGGTCACCACACGGTTCATGTTGCGGTTCAACGCGTTGGTGTGCTGGGTCTGAAAACCGGGCGTATCGACGAACACGTATTGAGTAGTGCCTTCGGTGAGGATACCGGTGATGCGATGGCGTGTGGTCTGCGCTTTGCGCGAGGTGATGCTGACCTTCTGGCCGATCAGGTGATTGAGCAGGGTCGACTTGCCCACATTGGGGCGGCCGACGATGGCGATGAAGCCGCTGTGAAGATTATTGGATTCGGTCATAGTTCGTTCTTGATGAGTTGATAGGCGCGCTCAGCGGCGATCTGTTCGGCGGCGCGGCGGCTACTGCCCTCGCCGCGCGTACTGACTTTCAGTTTTTGGACTTCACAGGCAACCGTGAATATCTGCGCCTGCCCCTTGCCGTTCGTTTCGACGATGGTGTATTTCGGCAAAGGCAGCTTGCGCCCCTGCAATAGTTCCTGCAACTGCGTCTTGGCATCCTTGCCCACCGCACGCAGATCGATGTTGGCGATGAAGGGGATATAGAGTCCGAGCACCACTTGCTGTGCGGTAGCAAAATCCGCATCCAGCCACACTGCGCCGAACAATGCCTCAAGCGCGTCGGCCTGTATGGATGGGCGCTCGGCGCCTCCGCTCTTGATCTCGCCCTCGCTCAGCAGCAGGTGCTGCCCCAGATGGAGTTGCTGCGCCAGCATCGCCAATGTCTGCTGGTTGACCAGACTGGAACGCAGGCGGTGCAGATCGCCCTCGGGCAGGTCCGGGTAGGTTTCGAACAGGTGTTTGGCGATGGTGCAGTTGAGCACGCTGTCGCCGAGAAACTCCAGACGCTCATTGTGATCCGCATTGTGGCTGCGGTGCGTCAACGCCCGCTGCAACAACTGCGGCTGCGTGAAGCTATAGCCGATCTGGCGGCACAGTGCGGCGTGCTTCATTGAACAATCATGAACTGGAAGGTTTGAATTCGAGCAGCAGGGTGATGTTGCCGACCAGCTTGATGCGCACTTCGTATTCCGCGCCCAGAGACAAAGTGCCGTCCTCTTCGCGCACGATGGAGATATCCTCCGCTTTCATATCTCGGATATCGTTGATATTAGCGCGCTTGCTATAGGACATCTCGATTTCCGGGATACTGGCCGTGCGCATCGCCGGATCGGCCGCGATATCGCGGAATATCTGGCTGATCTGTGCGCTGTGCAGATAGGCGGGCACCAGCTTCAATCCCAGCAGGGCCACAAAGATCAGCGCGAACACGCCCATGATTAAGTTGGAGAAACTTAGACCGCGCTGCCGACTGCTCAATCCGTACATGTTTCGCTCCTTTTCACAAATGCTCATTTGACCGACAAGCCGATACGATCCAGCTCGCCAAAATTCATCCAGATGAGAAACGCTTTGCCCACGATCATCTCATCCGGAACAAAGCCCCAGTATCGACTATCACGGCTGTTGTCGCGATTATCGCCCATCATGAAGTAATGACCGGCCGGGACGATACAGCGCATTTCCCGCTCACTATAGCTGCACTGGTCCCGTTGGGGAAAGTCATCCACCTTGCCCAGGTATATCTGTTCCTGCTCGGGGTTGACCAGCATGGCATGCTCGCGCTCGCCGAGTTTTTCCATATATCTTTCGGTATGGATGAAGCGCAAGCCGCTTTCCACATAATTGTAATCGCCATCCGGGGTGCGCGCCTGCAGCGTACCGTTCACCCACAATTGCTTGTCCCGATAGACGATCTCGTCTCCCGGCAGGCCGATCACGCGCTTGATGTAATCGACTGATGGATCGTTCGGAAAATGGAAAACCATCACATCACCGCGCTGCGGTTGATTGATATCGACGATCTTCTTGTTCAGGATAGGCAGCCGCAGTCCATAGGTATAACGATTGACCACGATGAAGTCGCCCACATGCAGGGTCGGAATCATCGAACCGGAGGGGATCTTGAACGGTTCGATCACGAAGGATCGCAACATGAACACCGCCAGGATGACCGGGAAGAAACTGATGGAATACTCCACCCACCACGGCTCTTTCTCGCCTTCCTTGCGCTGCTTGCGCAGTGTGTGCTTGTCCAGCAACCAGATGGCGCCGGTCAGCAGCAACAGTGCGAACATGATGAGTGAAAAGGTCATATCTTCCCTGCCCCTTATTTATCGTCGACACGCAGGATCGCCAGGAAGGCTTCTTGCGGGATCTCTACGCTGCCCACCTGCTTCATACGCTTCTTGCCTGCCTTCTGTTTCTCCAGCAGTTTCTTCTTGCGCGAGATGTCACCGCCGTAACACTTGGCCAGCACGTTCTTGCGCAGCGCCTTCACGTTCTCGCGCGAGATGATGTTGGAGCCGATGGCGGCCTGGATCGCCACATCGTACATCTGGCGCGGGATCAGCTCGCGCATCTTGGCCGCCACCTCGCGGCCGCGGTACTGGCTGTTGGCGCGGTGCACGATGATGGACAACGCATCCACCTTTTCGCCGTTGATCAGCATGTCCACCTTCACCACATCCGCCGGACGATACTCCTTGAACTCGTAGTCCATCGAAGCATAGCCGCGCGACACCGATTTCAGCTTGTCGAAGAAATCGAGCACGATCTCGCCCATCGGCATCTCGTATTTCAGCAGCACCTGCTTGCCGTGATAGCTCATGTCGATCTGCATGCCGCGCTTCTGTGTGCACAGCGTGATGACTGCGCCCACGTATTCCTGCGGCATATACAGATTCACGTTCACGATGGGTTCGCGGATCTCTTCGACCTTGGACAGGTCCGGCAGCTTGGATGGATTGTCCACCATGATCACCGTACCGTCGCGCTGCACCACCTCGTAGATCACCGTGGGCGCGGTGGTGATCAGATCCATGTCGAACTCGCGTTCGAGACGTTCCTGCACTATCTCCATGTGCAACAGGCCGAGGAAGCCGCAACGGAATCCGAAGCCCAGCGCCTGCGAGACTTCCGGCTCGTACATCAGCGCGGAGTCGTTCAGCTTCAGCTTTTCCAGCGAGTCACGCAGCGCTTCGTACTGGTTGGATTCCACCGGGAACAATCCGGCGAACACCTGCGGCTGTATCTCCTTGAAACCGGGCAAAGCGGAAGCAGCGGGCTTGGCCAGATGGGTGATGGTGTCGCCGACCTTGGCATCTTTCAGCTCTTTGATGCCGGCGATGACGAAACCGACCTGCCCAGCAGACAGGGACGCGCGATCCTGCGACTTGGGGGTGAATACACCGAGGTGCTCGGTCAGATGCTGCGCGCCGGTGGCCATGAACAGGATCTTCTCCTTGGGCTTGAGCGTGCCGTTGATGATGCGCACCAGCATCACCACACCGACATAGTTGTCGAACCACGAGTCGACGATCAATGCCTGCAGGGGCGCGGCCGGGTCGCCCTTGGGCGGCGGCACTTTGACGATCAGGGATTCCAGCACATCTTCCACCCCCAAGCCTGTCTTGGCCGAGCAGTGCACCGCCTCCTGCGCATCGATGCCGATCACATCCTCGATCTCGGCGATGGCATTCTCGGGATTGGCGGAGGGCAGATCGATCTTGTTCAGCACCGGCACCACTTCCACGCCCAGATCCAGCGCGGTGTAACAGTTGGCCACGGTCTGCGCTTCGACGCCTTGCGAGGCATCCACCACCAGCAACGCCCCTTCGCAGGCGGAGAGCGAACGCGATACTTCATAGGAGAAGTCCACGTGTCCCGGGGTGTCGATCAGGTTGAGGTTGTACACCTGACCATCGCGCGCCTTATAGCTCAGGGCTGCGGTCTGCGCCTTGATGGTAATGCCGCGCTCGCGTTCGATATCCATCGAGTCCAGCACTTGTGCTTCCATCTCGCGCGAGGCCAGGCCGCCGCAGATCTGAATGATGCGGTCGGCCAGCGTTGATTTGCCGTGATCGATGTGGGCGATGATGGAGAAGTTGCGGATATGTTGCATGAGGTTTGAAATAAAAATCCCGTCAAATTCGGTAGTTGCGCAGGGCGCGCATTCTAGCCGATTTTGACGGGCATTGCCGGAAGGCAGGGTTATTTTTCGTCCAGCCGGACAGGAATGTAGACCGTGCCGTCGTTGCGGCGCACCAGCAATGCGATGCTGCGGCCCGGCGGTACTTGCTTGAGTATCTCGTTGAATTGCGCCACGGTGCGTATCTCGATATTGCCTATGGCAAGGATCACATCACCGCGCTGCATCTCGATACGAGCAGAAGCGCCTTTGGCATCGACCACCAGCAAGCCGCCGTCGACCTGCAATTCGGCCTTCTGCTCTTCAGTCAGTTCAGTCACGCTCAGCCCCAGTCGCAACACGCTCTGTGTCTGCGCATCAGCGGGATCGATCTGGGCCGCCACCTTCTCGCTCGGATCCTGGATCTCACCCACGACCAAGGCGACTTCCAGCGTATTACCTTTGCGCCAGATCAGCACCGGCACTTTACTGCCCGGCTTGGTCGCCGCCACGATGCGCGGCAGATCGGAAGAACCGTCCACCGACTTTCCATCGAACTTCAGAATCACATCGCTCGCACGCACCCCGGCTTTATCCGCCGGGCCGCCGCGCTCCACACCGGAGATCAGCGCGCCTGCGGCTTTTTTCAATCCAAAGGATTCGGCCAACTCACGCGTCACTTCCTGAATGGAGACGCCGATACGCCCGCGCGTGACCTTTCCTGTGGCACGCAATTGCTTGACCACATCCATCGCCACATCTATGGGAATAGAGAACGACAACCCCATATACCCGCCGGAACGGCTGTATATCTGGGAATTGATTCCGACCACTTCGCCCTTCATGTTGAACAACGGCCCGCCCGAATTGCCGGGGTTGATGGCAACGTCGGTTTGAATGAACGGCACGAAGTTCTCTTGCGGCAGGGAGCGGCCCTTGGCACTGACGATACCCGCCGTCACACTGCTGTCAAAACCGAACGGCGAACCGATCGCCAACACCCACTCACCGACCTTGAGCTGATCCGGCTTGCCCAGCTCCACCGTGGGCAAGCCGCTGGCCTCGATCTTGAGCAAAGCTACATCGGTGCGTTTGTCGGCCCCCACCACGCGCGCCTTGAATTCCCGCTTGTCGGTCAGGCGCACAGTGATCTTGTCGGCCCGATCCACCACATGCGCATTGGTCAGGATATAACCATCCGCACTGATGATGAAACCGGAGCCCAGTGATTGCGATTCCTGCTGGCGCGGAAGCTGAGGAGAGAAGCGCTTGAAGAATTCATAGAAGGGATCGTTCTCCGGAAGGTTGGGCAAGCCGGGCGGCATCTGCTGTGCAGAGATGGTCTGGGTAGTGCTTACGTTCACAACCGCGGCACCCTGCTTTTCAACCAGCTCGGTGAAATCCGGCAATTCCTTGGCTGACACGTTGCCCGCCAGCAATATGCCGAGCAGTAACGCAAGTGATCGTTTGAACATCCAAACCTCCTGACTGAACATATTCATGAACCGGCGGCTTTCACGACCGAGCGCACCACAGCTTGCATCCCAGATCGTTTCGTCAACTGCCGCACCACGAAGAATCCGGCTAGCAATCCAGCCACGGCACCCAGCAAGGCAGCGCCATCCCGCGCCTCGGAAAAGATGCCGGAAGCCAGCAAGGCAGCCGCCAACATGAACGTCAGCGGCAACACGTACATGAGTATTGAATTACGCAACAGCACACCGTCCGGCAGTCCGACGTTCACTTCATCGCCCACTTGCGCGTTGACAGCATTGCTCACCTTGAAGGTGCGCGGCTTGCTGCTGCAAAACAGCTGCGACAACTTGCCGCTTCCGCAACCATTACCGCTCGCGCAATGAGCGCATCCGTTGCCACCGACCGGCGCAATCTCCGCCTCCGCGCCATGCAGGCTCAGCACGATGGCGCGCATCTCATTCATTCGGCACACCCGCGTAGCGGACAGAATCGGCCACTTGGATGACCGCGCGCGGCGGAAGCTCGCCCACCACCGTCACCAGTTGGTCGCCTATCAGTCTGCTGTATATATGTACCGCCCCTTGGCTTTTGAGTCCGGCCCGATACCCGGCCGCATCGGTGGCCTGCTCGACGAACACGGACAACGCGGCAAGACCATCGGAATATACGATATGCACGACAGGGAACTTCTTGTCGCGCATGTTGCGGCTCATCTCCAGTATCTTCTTGAAACCGGTAGGAATGCCATCCACCTGCCAGCCACTGCTTACATTCGCCAGATTATTGTTCGGCAGCGGCGACAGATGTTTGCGCCGCGCCAGTCTTGCGGCATCTTTTGCGTCGGGTACAGCCCATTTGCTTTCGATGTCGCCGCCGATCTGAAGGTGCGAGAAGGCATATTGCTCGATCACCTTGCCGCGCTCATCCAACACCACCGCCTTCAACAGCAAGCCGGACTCACTGTGCGCCCACATCTTGCGCGTGTAGCGCAAAGTATCCTTGGGCTGCAGCAACAATGTGTGGGCGTGGTAATCCGCCACACGATCCTCTTCCTGCTGGATGATGTTGTAATTCTCTTTGAGGCTCTGGATCTGTTCCGGAAGGAGTGCGGGGAATGCCCGGCGCGGACGCTGCTGCTCGAAGTGCACTTTCTTGTCGCCCAATTGCAACCAGACTTGATCGTTGTTGCGTATCACTTCGCGCCGCAGTCCATCCAAGCCTTGCAAGCGCTCATGCTCGCCGTGTTCGTTGACCAAATGCGTAATGCGGGATGTCTCGACCCGGCCTCCGGCCTGATAGACAAATACGCCGCTGTAATTGGTCTCGTGCGCTGCAAACGCCATGGTGCGCAGCCAGTCGGCATCATCCAGCAAGGGGTCAGCCTGCGCCATTGCCGCCCACAGTGGCAACATTGCGATCAACATCCCGACTTTTGCGATCTGCATGCGCACTATTTTGCCGCCACCGAATGGATGTAGGTTGCTGCGCCTTGCACATCGGCGCTGGGAGAGAACTCCTGGTGTGCCATCAGGTAGTCGCTGGCATGGAATGCCACTGGGCGCACCATGTTCTGTTGTTGCACGCTGGCCATCTGCGGGGCCGGTTCTTGTCCGACCTGCATAGACAGCCAGGCGACCAGTGCCAGTGCCATGACTGAAGCAGCGGCTGACAATGCGTACTGCTTGATACGCTGTTGCTGACGGCGCCGAGGCGCCAGAATCGTTGGTTCGGCTTGCAATCTCTCGTGGAATGCCGCCATGAAGTCGCGGTTGACGTGATCTGGTTGGCGCAGCGCGTCGCCGATCAGGTGATATTCAGCCCAGTCCCGATCTGCCTCGGGATGGCGCTTCAACTTGTCAAGGAATACGTCCGCGTCGTCCTCGAACATCTCGCCATCCATCAGCACCGAAATTTCCTGCTTCATGTTCACCACCTCTTGTCTTCGCTAGTACCCAGCAACGGACGCAAGTTCGCTGCCACCACCTCTCGCGCACGGAAGATACGCGACCTTACCGTGCCGATCGGACAATTCATCACTGATGCGATCTCTTCATAACTCAGACCTTCGATCTCGCGCAGCGTCAAGGCGGTGCGCAGATCCTCAGGCAATTGTTGCAGGGAAGAGTTCACTACCTCGACCACTTGCTTGCTCATCAACTCGTTCTCTGGCGTGGACACCTCGTGCAGCAAAGAGGCATCCTCGAAAGCTTCTGCTTCCTCGGCATCCAGCGGAGTACTGGTCGGCGCCCTGCGCGCCTGTGACAGCAAGTGGTTCTTGGCTGTATTGATGCCGATCCGGTACAACCAAGTGTAAAACGCACTGTCCCCGCGGAATGCCGGCAATGCCCGGTAAGCTTTGATGAATGCTTCCTGCGTGACATCCTCGGCTTCACCCGGATTCCGGACAAATCGCGAAATCAAACGCCCCAAACGGCGCTGATACTTGGCCACCAGCAGCTCGAACGCGTGCTTGTCGCCGCCTTGCGCACGCTCCACCAGCTGTTGATCGACCTCCCTGTCACCCATTCCGTTTCCCGGTTTTGTATTGATTGCGCCACGATGCGCGGCGCAAGAGTATAACCGGACGGGTGCACATCGTCAGCCTTGCCCGTAACGCGCCAATGGACAGTCCTATCTGAAATAAGTTCATTTCCACGTTTTCATCACAAGTTTTGCTATAGTCGGGACAATGATTCCTCCGCATTTTTCCTATCGTGTTGCGCTTTGATACTCTGATCATCGGTAGCGGCTTGGCTGGCTTGACGCTGGCCTTGAAACTGGCCGACCGGCAAAAGGTCGCCATTGTCACCAAACGCTCGCTGCTGGATGGCGCCAGCGCCTGGGCCCAGGGCGGCATCGCCGCAGTACTAAGCCCTGATGACAGTCACGATGAGCACATCCGCGACACCATGACGGCAGGGGCGGGCTTATGCGACCCCGAGACTACGCGCTTCGTGGTCGAGCGTGGGGCTGCCGCAGTCGGCTGGCTGATCGATCAAGGCGTACCATTTTCAAAAGAAGACAACGCAAGTCAGGATTTCCACCTCGCCCGCGAAGGCGGGCACAGCAAGCGACGCATCATCCATGCTGCCGATGCCACAGGGAAAGCCGTCCAGCAGACGCTGGCCGACAAGGTGCGCGCCCATACCAATGTCACCGTACTGGAACATCACATCGCGATCGACCTGATCACCGGTCGCAAGATCGGCAAATCTCCGACCCGCTGTTTTGGGGCCTATGTGCTGGACACACTCAGCGACAGCGTTGTCACCATCTCTGCGGCGCGCACCGTCTTGGCGACCGGCGGAGCCGGAAAAGTCTATCTCTACACCACCAATCCGGATACTGCGACAGGTGACGGCATCGCCATGGGATGGCGCGCCGGCTGCCGGGTGGCGAACATGGAGTTCATGCAATTCCATCCGACGTGCCTGTACCACCCGCATGCCAAATCCTTCCTTATCAGCGAAGCGGTACGCGGTGAAGGCGGAATTCTCAGATTGCCTGACGGCACGCGCTTCATGCCTTGGCACGACGAGCGCGCAGAACTGGCACCGCGCGATGTGGTCGCACGCGCCATTGACTACGAGATGAAAAAAGGCGGATTGGACTGCGTCTATCTGGATATCACGCACCAATCAGAAGCTTTCCTGCGCGAACACTTCCCCACCATCCATGAGCGCTGCTTGACACTGGGTATAGATATCGCACGCCAACCCATTCCCGTGGTGCCGGCAATGCACTTCACCTGCGGTGGCCTGATGACCGATCTGGCAGCACGCACCGATATCGATGACCTGTATGCCATCGGCGAAACCGCACATACCGGCCTGCATGGCGCCAACCGCCTCGCCAGCAACTCATTGCTGGAATGTCTGGTATTCGCAGACGCCGCTGCGCAAGACATCCTGTCCGAAAGTCCGAAATATCCCGAGCCGCTACCCGATTGGGATGAGAGCCGTGTAACCGACGCGGATGAACTGGTGGTGGTGTCACACAACTGGGATGAGTTGCGTCGTTTCATGTGGGACTATGTCGGCATCGTACGCACAACGAAGCGATTGCAGCGCGCACAGCACCGCATCAAACTATTGCATGAAGAAATCAATGAATATTATCGCAACTTTCATGTGACATCCGACCTGCTGGAACTGCGCAATCTGGTCGAAGCTGCCGATCTCATCGTGCAAAGTGCACTGGCACGCCACGAGAGTCGCGGCTTACATTACAGCAAGGATTTCCCGCTGGCTGCACCCGAAGCACTGCCGACGATATTGACCCCTCAAGATTGAAGGCGTTCCGAGTTCCGTAGCAATACACACAAACGACGATGCTCATCAGCGGACATCGCGTCCGGAAACAGCAGCAGACTTCTTCTTCCGCGGCTGGCCGTATCCACATTGAGCAATACCAGCCAAGGCGTAACTAGCGTATCGGCACACACCACTCCTGCAATCTGCTCGCCATTGCGCAGTTCCAATGAAATGTGGCGGTCTTTGCCGTACACAAAAGAGATGCATGACCGCCTGGACTGCAACGCGACATTTTTCCAGTACAACCATGCTGTGCCGACCGACACTCCAAAATAGCCGATCCAGCGCCAGCCAGTTGCAACTGGCAGTGTGGATATCATCAGGATCGGCAAAGACGTGGAAACGACCAGAAGAACGAAAAGTGCTCGCGATGCATGCAGTGTGATCCGGACTTGTGTGTCCATCCTACGCGCAAGACTCAGAAGATAAGTGCGGAAAGCAAACCGAGCACGATCAAGGCAACGATGACCAGCAGCATGTAGCCGCCCCCCTTGCCCGGCTGTTCAGCTCTATGACGAGCAAGATGCTGCGCAGCCTTGGGGGCGGCCCGATTGATCTCGGCCACGCTGGGACGCTCCGTACGCAGGGTCTTGGATAGCTCTTCAACCTCCTCCTTGCTCGCCGTCATCGCGGCCAGCCGCATGGTCGCCTCATTTGAATCAAAGGACGACGACAGTCCCAGAGCTATCACAGGCTTGGCTTCGTCCTCATCTGTCGCCCGTGTGATCACGGCAGATCTCTTGGCCGGCTGTACCGCATCCGTTGCGCGCGGCAGTGCTTCACGACAAGCGCGCAGATCGTTCACCATCTCATTTGCATTCTGGTAACGCGCGTCCAGATCCTTGGCCAGCGCCTTGGCGACGATATAGTTCAACATCTCCGGCACAGCCGGATTGGCGTTACTGGGCGGCGCGGGGATAGCGTTCAGAGTCTGGTACATGATGGCATTGACGTTCTCGCCGATGAACGGCACTTGCCCGGTCAACATCTCGTACAGCATCACACCAAGGGAGAATATGTCTGAACGCTGATCGGTCAGCTTGCCCAGCACCTGCTCGGGAGACATATATTTGGGGGAACCCAGCACCATGCCGGTCTGGGTGCGCACCGCGGCAGAGGCCATGCGCGCGATACCGAAATCGGTGATCTTCACGTGCCCATCCCGCACGACCATCACGTTTGACGGCTTCACATCACGGTGCACGATCTCATGCTCATGCGCATAGGACAGCCCCTGCGCCACCTGAATGATGACGTCCAGCACCTGCGCTACAGGCAATGTTTTATTTTCGTTGAGCACATCGCGCAGCTCGCGACCATGCAGATATTCCATCGCGATATAAGCGATGTCGCCGGTGCGGCCCACATCGTAGATGGTCACGATATTCGGATGACTCAGCCGGCCGGCCGCCTTGGCCTCCTGATAGAAACGCGCCTCGTATTCTTCGCGCTCGTCCAGGGCAAGACTGAGATTGATGGTCTTGATCGCCACTTCGCGATCGATGAGCGGGTCGCGTGCCTTGTACACGACCCCCATAGCTCCTTGGCCTAGCTCATTGATGACTTCATAACGACCGAGTTGGCTGATCATGTCCCGTAACAGCTCCGAGTGATTACTTCGAGCTTGCACCCTTCACGCTGCGGAAGACCGGCCCCCACAGCGGATGCCCAGCTTCGGCGGCCGACAGATCGAAATTCGGATTGATCTCGAGCACTTTCCTGAAATGATCCCGGCACAGCTTCTGATCGCCGGAAACACAATAGATGAAAGCCAGATATTTGTTTGCCCATAATGTCTCGTTTCGAGTGGCATACTGGTTCTCCAATACACCTTGCAACGCGGTTTTGGCATTGACGTAGTTGCCAGACTCATACTCGCTGACACCTTTAGCCAAGTACCGCTTGGCGACGCTATCCCCAAACAGCCGGATGCCGCCGCTGCCGTCTTCGCAGGTCCCAACAACCGATCCGCAGCCGACAAGCACCAGCGAGCCCAAGCCCGCAATGATCCAACGTAACATCCTTCAACTCTCCTGTTCGATCAGGCTACTTGAAACTGTGCCTGATTTTTATGTTGGCGCCCGGCTTGACCCTTATAACCTCTTTGTACACCGGGAATGTCGAATTCCTGATTTCCAGCGTGTGCTTCCCTGCCACCACCTGCAACTCCATCAGCGGCGGGCTCACGCCTTGCTTCTTACCATCCAGATATATCTCTCCCCAAGGCAAGATCGCCAAGCTGACCACTGCCGGGCCTCCGGTTGTATCCTCAAGCGTGCGGATGCGCGCGCTCTCCTTTACCCCTTGTATCTTCTTCTCCGGTGTCGGCGTCACGACTTTGGACGCGAGAGGGGTTTGAGGAGCCGGCGTAGCCGACCCTGCCTGCGGCACGACTGCTATGGCTACCTCTACAGGTTCCAGTTCACTCCGATGAGCAAGTTTATATACAGCCAACACCGAAGTGCCCAGCACCAATACCGCCACCCCGATTATCGCTGCGCGTTGTTGCTTGGTCGCACGTTTGAATATGGCCACAGCATGACGCTCGTACCCGGACGCCTGACGCAGGAATTCATACCAGTAGCGCTTGGACAATGCCACGATTCGTTGCATGCCTTGCGTGTGCTCAATCTCTTCCTCGATCTCAACGCTACGTTGTGTCGTGGTGAAGTCGCCCGGATAACCGATGGCATATACCTCATGTTCGCGCACGTGTTTGTCGGTGCGCGAGCCCTGATAGTGGAACATGCCGGCATATTCCTGCGACAGGCGCGAAACAGCATCATAGTAAGAGCGCGACACCAGTATCTGCCCGGGATCGGCAAAACCCATCACGCGCTGGGCCACATTGATCCCGTCTCCGACAATGTTGGGCTGCCCGTTGATGTCTTTGACCAGACGCACGGGACCAAGGTTGATACCCATGCGCACCAGCAGGGGCGGGTCCATGCGCACACCTTCTCCCAGCAAGCTGCTGCGCACACTCAACGCGGCCTGCAGGGCATCTTCTATATCTCCCAGAAAACTGATCGCAGCGCCATCACCCGTATCAAGAATGATGCGATCCGCCACCGGCACATCGCGAATAGCGATGGACAGGAATGCGTTGAAACGCTCCTTCAGGGATATCTGGCCTGACACGGATTTCTTGGAATATTCGACGATATCCAGGAAAAAGACCGAGCAAACGATGGTTTTATTGCCTCTTTGTTCCATGTGTCCAATCTGTCATTTGCGTTTCATCCACGAGAACCGCAGAGACCGCCAAAAATAACCTGCCGGATTCTAACGACACTAGGGGTTTACCGCCAGTTCAATTTTTCCGCACCTTGGCCCTGGTCATCTTGCTCTGCCGCACATCCGGACGCTGCTGGCGCGGTGCGGGAACAGGCAGGTCGACCCACTCCATGATAGCCCGCACCTCGCCCTCGCCCAGCTCGGCCATCATGCCGCGCTTGATGCGCGGCGGCAGATTGACGATGCCGAAGCGGACGCGCATCAGCCGGCTGACCGGCAAACCCAAGGCCTCGAAAGTGCGGCGCACTTCCCGATTCCGCCCTTCCTTGATGACGATGCGATACCAATGATTGAAACCTTCGCCGCCTTCGTCGCTGAGCTTGTCGAACTTCACCACACCGTCTTCCAGCTCCAGACCCTGATTGGTCATCTGCTTCATTTGTTCCGGCGACATCTCGCCCTGCACACGCACCGCATATTCGCGCTCGACTTCAAAGCGCGGGTGCATCAGACGGTTCGCCAGCTCACCGGAAGTCGTGAAGATCAGCAGCCCGCTGGTGTTAAAGTCCAAACGTCCAATGGCGATCCATTTCTGTCCGCGCAACCTCGGCAGCTCATCGAATACATTGGCCCTGCCATCCGGGTCGTCCCGGCTGACGATCTCGCCTTCCTGCTTGTGATAGAGCAGCACGCGCGGCAATTGCGGCTCAGCCTCGAGCTTCAAGCGAACGTTGCGGCCATCCACCTGCACGCGATCACCCTCGGCGATACGCAGCCCCAAGGTCGCCACCGCACCATTCACCACGATGCGCCCTGCAGCGATCCAGGCCTCCATCTCGCGGCGCGAACCAAGGCCCGCCTGTGCCAGCACCTTCTGCAACCTTTCGCCTTGTTCACTCATGCTGCTATCTCTCGCCTTTCGAATACGGCTTGCGCCAGGGTGCCACTATCCACATGTTCCAATTCGCCGCCTACAGGCAAGCCTCGCGCGATACGCGACACTTTGATCCCCTGCGATTTCAGCAAGGTCGCCAGATAATGCGCCGTCGCTTCACCTTCCACCGTGAAATTGGTAGCGAGTATGACTTCGCATTCCAGCTCCTGCGCACGCTTGACCAAGCGCTCCAGCGGCAATTCGCGCGCGCCTACCCCGTCCAGCGGCGACAAGCGCCCCATCAGCACGAAATACATACCGCGATAACACTGCGCCTGCTCCATCATCAACAGGTCGGCGGGCATCTCCACCACACACAGCAGATCACCTTCACGCTGCACCGAACTGCACATGGCGCAGACATCCTGTTCGGAAAAATTATTGCATTTGCTGCAGTGCTTGACGCTCTCCACCGCATGGCTGAGGGAGTGCGCCAGATGCATGGCCCCGTCACGATCGCGTTGCAGCAGGTGATAGGCCATGCGTTGCGCAGACTTCGGCCCCACCCCTGGCAGACAGCGCAATGCGCCGATCAGATCTTCCAGACTGGAAGGTGTCTTCATTTAGAACGGCAGACTCATGCCCGGCGGCAGCTTGGCAGTGAACCCGCTCATGCGTTGTTCGGTGGTCTGGGCAGCCTTTTTGTTGGCGTCGTTGACTGCCGCAACGATAAGGTCTTCCAGCATCTCCTTGTCGTCCATCACGCTGTCATCCAATGTCACGCGGCGCAATTCATGCGCGCAGGTCATGGTCACCTTGACCATGCCGGAGCCGGATTGACCTTCCACCTCGACGGTAGCCAGTTCATCCTGCGCCTTCTTCATGTTCGCCTGCATCTGTTGCGCCTGCTTCATCAGCCCGGCCAATCCGCCCTTCATCATTTCCTGCTTCCTCCAGTTAAACGGGTCTGATCGACCCTTCTATCAATTGCGCGCCCAACATGGCCTGCGCATCACGTACGAATGCATCCTGCCGGATGGCGTCTTCCGCCTGTTGCTGACGGTTTTGTTTGTCCTGCTGCTCGACCACCGCAGGGGTGGTTACCTCGTTCGTGCCCCCCATCTCGACTTCCAGCCTGACGGGGCGGGCGAAATATTCTCCCAATGCAGCCTGCAACTTTTCCTGCGCGATCTTGTTGCTTTGCAGATGTTTGTGCTGCGGCGGCAGGTGCAGCAGCACACGGCCTTCGGTGAAACTGGCCAACATACTGTTCTTCGCCAACTGCAACGCCATCCCCGACAGATTGAGTTGCGACAGCAAAGTATTCCAATCCAGATCGGCCCCGACCGACATGGCTGGCGCAGCAGCGGCTCGGGCAGGTGCGGGTTCCGCAACTTTCTGAGGGGCACTAGCTGTCGGCGCACTGCGAGGAGCTGCTTGTTGGACGCTCGGACTCGGGCTGGTGCCCGCAGCCTGCGGTGCAAAGGCCAGCATGCGCAGCAAAGTCATGGTGAATCCGGCATATTCGTCGGGTGCCAGTTCGATCTCGTTGCGTCCGTGGATAGCAATCTGATAATTGAGCTGTATCTCTTCCGGCGTAAACTGTTGCGACAGTTCCATCAAACGCACGCGCTCCGGCTCATCATCGGGGATGGCCTGCGGAATGGTTTGCGCCAGCGCGATTCGATGCAGCAAGGTCGCCATATCCTGCAAGGCCGCCTCGAACGCGATCGTGCGCAGCGCCATATCGTCCGCGATGCGCAGCAAACCGGCACCGTCACCCGCACGCAGGGTCTGCATCAGATCAAACAGATAGCCCTGATCGATGGCGCCCAGCATGGTGCGCACCAACGCTTCGTCCACCTTGCCGGATGAATAGGCGATGGCCTGATCCATCAGGCTCAAGGCGTCGCGCATACTGCCCTGTGCCGCGCGGGCCACTAGATTCAACGCGCCGTTCTCGAACGGGATAGCTTCCTGACCCAGCACATATTGCAGATGCGACACGATCAGCGCAGGCGGCATCTGCTTGAGATTGAACTGCAGACAGCGCGACAGCACGGTGACCGGGATCTTCTGCGGATCGGTGGTGGCAAGGATGAACTTCACATGCGCAGGCGGTTCTTCCAGCGTCTTCAGCATCGCATTGAACGCCGACTTCGACAGCATGTGCACTTCGTCGATGATGTACACCTTGAAGCGGCCGCTGGTCGGCGCATACAGCGCGCTTTCCAGCAGCTCGCGCATGTTGTCGACTTGCGTGTTGGACGCGGCGTCCAGTTCGATCAGATCGACGAAGCGCCCGCTGTCGATCTCCTTGCAGGCACTGCATACGCCGCACGGCTCGGCGGTGACGCCGGATTCGCAATTCAGGGATTTGGCGAAGATGCGGGCGATGGTGGTCTTGCCCACGCCGCGCGTGCCGGTGAACAGATAGGCGTGATGCAGACGGTTCTGCATCAGCGCATTGCTGAGCGCCTGCACCACGTGCTCCTGCCCGGCCAATTGGGCAAAGCTCTTGGGACGCCATTTGCGTGCTAAGACCGAAGTCGCCGACATATCGCCTCTCGCCCAACCGTTGACCACATCGAGTGTGACACCCTCGAACATAAGGAGGCGAGCCTTACCCCCGGCACTTACAGACATCAGCTGTGGCTGCTTCCTTCCGGACCTGACCAGGTTCACTGCGCTGCAATGCGGGGAGACCCGCCAAACCATTGAAACCCCGCAATAACTACGAAGCCTCGAAAACTATATCTGTTTGACCGGGATCATCCCGATCTTTTGCTTCCATTCCGCCGGTCCGATCTCGTGCACCGCCCGGCCTTGCGTATCCACCGCGACGGTCACCGGCATATCCTGCACCTCGAACTCGTAGATGGCTTCCATGCCGAGATCGGCGAAAGCCACCACTTGCGAGTGCTTGATCGCCTGCGCCACCAGATAGGCTGCGCCGCCGACCGCCATCAGATAGACCGCTGCGTGTTTCTTGATCGCTTCCAGACCGACCTTGCCGCGCTCCGCTTTGCCGATCATGCCGATCAAACCGGTCTGCGCCAACATGGTCTCGGTGAACTTGTCCATGCGTGTCGCCGTCGTCGGTCCGGCGGGCCCGACCACTTCGTCGCGCACCGGATCGACCGGGCCGACATAGTAAATGAATCGACCTTTGAAATCCACCGGCAACGGCTCACCCTTGGCCAGCATGTCGACCATGCGCTTGTGCGCAGCGTCTCGGCCGGTCAGCAGTTTTCCGCTCAACAGCAAGGTCTCTCCCGGCTGCCATTGCGCGATGTCCTCGCGAGTGACCGCATTCAGGTTCACACGGCGCGCATCGGGTGCGGGCTGCCAGTGCACATCGGGATAATCGTCCAGTTTCGGCGGCGCAAAGCTTGCCGTCCCGTTGCCATCCAGTGCGAAGTGCACATGGCGTGTCGCTGCGCAATTCGGGATCAGTGCGACCGGCTTGGAGGCCGCATGCGTCGGATAATCCAGTATCTTCACATCCAGCACGGTGGTCAGTCCGCCCAACCCCTGCGCACCGATGCCCAGCGCATTCACCTTGTCATACAGTTCGATGCGCAATTCCTCGATACGGTTCTGCGCGCCCCGCACCTTCAGCTCGGTCATATCGATGGGCTGCATCAGCGCCTCCTTTGCAAGCAGCATGGCTTTTTCCGCCGTGCCGCCAATACCGATACCGAGTTGTCCCGGCGGGCACCAGCCCGCACCCATGCCCGGAAGCTGGCTGAGCACCCATTCCACGATGTCATCACTGGGATTGAGCATGGCGAAACGCGACTTGTTCTCGGAACCGCCGCCTTTGGCCGCGATATCCACCTCCACCCTGTCGCCCGGCACCAGCTCGTAATGCACCACAGCGGGCGTGTTATCGCCGGTGTTCTTGCGTCGCCCGGCTGGGTCGGCCACGATGGAAGCGCGCAGTACGTTGTCCGGCTCAAGATAGGCACGGCGCACACCTTCGTTCACCATCTCGGTGACGCCCATCGTCGCATCTTCCCAACGCACCGCCATGCCCACCTTGACGAAGGCGACCACGATACCCGTGTCCTGGCAGATCGGGCGTTTGCCCAAGGCGCACATGCGCGAGTTGGTCAATATCTGCGCCATGGCATCCTTGGCGGCAGGCGATTCCTCGCGCCGGTAGGCTTCGGCCAACGACTGCACGTAGTCCTGCGGGTGGTAATAAGAGATGAATTGCAACGCGTCGGCGATGCTTTCTATGAAATCCTGCTGGCGGATAGCGGTCATGACGAAACCTCGGTGGGGGATGGCCGATTATGGAAGTGTGAGCTGCCAGCGTCAAACGGTTAGAATGCGCGCCTCAACTCAACTCCCGACTCTCAGCATGGCGATTCAATGGTTCCCCGGTCACATGACCTCGGCGAAGAAAAAAGCGACCGAGACCATGGAGCGCATCGATGTCGTCATCGAAGTGCTGGATGCGCGCGTGCCGGAGGCCTGCAGCAATCCTATGCTGCGCGAAATGCGTGAACACCGGCAGCGCCCCTGTCTCAAGGTCTTGAACAAAGCCGACCTCGCAGACCCGGTTGCGACCAAGGCATGGCTGGACTATTTCAATAGCCAGAAGAACGTCAAAGCCGTCGCGCTCTCCTGCAAGAAGCCGGGAGAAGCTGCGAAGATACCCAAGCTCTGCCTGCTACTGGCACCGCATCGCGGCACCACCATCAAACCCCTGCGCATGATGGTGATGGGCATCCCCAACGTAGGCAAATCCACCTTCATCAATGCCCTGCTCAAGCGGCGCACGGCGGCGGTGGGCGATGAGCCCGCCATCACCAAGAGTCTGCAACATTTCGACCTCAGCCCCACCATGCAACTGACGGACACACCCGGCATGATGTGGCCGAAGATCGAGCATGAGAGCGACGGCATATTGTTGGCCGCCAGCAATCTGATCGGCCGTAATGCCTATGACGAGGGTGAAGTCGCGGCTTACCTTGGCGACCTGCTGGTAGAACACTACCCCGCCCTGCTTGAGCAGCGTTACAAATCCGCCATGCAGGGGCTGGATGGCGTGGCGCTCATCGAGACCATCGCCCGCAAGCGCGGCTATCTCATCAAGGGCCAAGAGTTCGATCTGGAGAAGGCCGCGATAACCTTGCTGCAAGACTATCGCAGCGGCACCTTGGGCGGCATCAGCCTGGAAACACCTGCGTCGCGCGCGCAGATGTTAGCTGCATCAGAAAATGCTTATAATCCGCCGCATGATGAAACCTGAACATTCCTTCGTGCCCGCTTCGCGCCTGTCGCTATTGCTGGCATGCCTGCTCTTCAGTGCCTGCAGCACGACCCACTTGAGCCGCTACACGCAGGAGAAGGACCCTTTCGAGTCCTACAACCGCATGGCATACAGCTTCAACGATACTTTGGACAGAACGATCCTGAAGCCGGTCGCGCAGGGTTACGTCAAGTACATGCCGCAGCTGGGCAAGATGGCGACGGAGAACTTCTTCTCCAATCTGGACGATGTGACCGTCACCTGCAACGACGTACTGCAACTCAAATTCAGGCAAGCGGCCAGCGATGGCAGCCGGGTGTTGTTCAACACCACCTTCGGCTTATTCGGGCTGATCAATGTGACGAGCAGATTGCCCAAGCATAATGAAGATTTTGGCCAAACATTGGGCTACTGGGGCGCACCCAGCGGCCCCTACCTAGTCATTCCGGTGCTGGGCCCGAGTTCAGTGCGTGATGGCGCCGGCCGTTACGCGGACAGTTTCGTCAGCATCGTCGGCACCACCGACCATGTGCCCACACGCAATTCCGCCTACCTAGTGGAGGGCATCGTCACACGGGCCGGCCTGCTGGATAACGAGAAGATCCTGGAGAACGCCACCATCGACCGTTACAGTTCGCTGCGCGATGCTTACCTGATGCGCAGGCGCAGTCTGGTCTATGACGGCGATCCGCCGCGACAACGCTACGAGGATTTTGACGACTAATAAAAAACGGCGGGTAAACCCGCCGTTTTTTATTGTCCCTCCAGCAAATTCAAAGACCCGCCTTCAACGCCTCGATACGTTCATCCAGCGGCGGATGCGTCATGAACAGTCGCGAGAACCCGCCGCCACTGGAGATCGCCATGGCAGACATATTCTCCGGCAAAGCTGCCGCCTGTTCGTGGTTGGCCTTCAGACGTTGCAGCGCAGCGATCATCTTCTGGCGACCCGCCAGACTGGCCCCGCCAGCATCGGCACGGAACTCGCGCTGGCGCGAGAACCACATCACGATGACGCTGGCCAAGATGCCCAACACGATCTGAGCCGCGATCTCGGCCACGAACATGCCGATGCCGGGACCGTCGCGACCATCGTTCTTCAACAGCACGCGATCCACGAAATAGCCGAACAGTTTGGCGAAGAACACCACAAAGGTATTCACCACGCCCTGGATCAGCGCCAGCGTGACCATATCGCCGTTGGCCACATGGCTCACTTCATGCGCCAACACGGCTTCCGCCTCGTCGCGGCTCATGCTGTGCAACAGGCCGGTGCTCACCGCGACCAGCGCGTTGTTTCGATTCCAGCCGGTGGCGAAGGCGTTTACGTCCGGCGCATCATAGATCGCCACTTCCGGCATGCCGATGCCGGCGGCCTGCGCCTGACGACGCACGGTATCGACCAGCCAACGCTCGGTCGGATCCTGCGGATTCTCGATGACATGCGCGTTGACCGAGCGCTTGGCCATCCACTTGGATATCAGCAGCGACACGATGGAGCCGGAGAAACCGATCACAGCGGACAGTACCAGCAAGTTGCTGAAGTTGATGCCGCCACTGGCATCCATCCACCGGTCCACGCCGAGGATACGCAGGGTGATGCTGATCACCGCCAGCACGGCAATGTTTGTCAACAGAAACAAGAAGATACGCTTCATTCGATACTCTCCGTCATTTATAGGATCAGATTCATGCGGACTTTTGTCCGCTCGGCAAGGCATATGGGGCTGCTGATACACAATTTCAAGCCATGCTTGTGACGATATTCCGCGCCAGAAGTTCGCTTGCCGGATCGATTCTATGGCGTTAACCTGCCCCGACCGTTCTCCCAAGGATCTGCGTCATGTCGAACCGATACACACGCACCGCCCTCTCGCTGCACTGGTTCATCGCATTGCTGATCTTCGCAGCCTTCCCGCTGGGGATCTATATGCACGACCTGCCGCTATCGCCCTTCAAGCTACAGCTGTATAGCTATCACAAGTGGATAGGCGTGACCGTATTCCTGCTGATGGTATTCCGGCTCTACTGGCGCATGACGCACCGACCTCCCGCACTCCCGGAAAGCATGCCACGCTGGGAGCGGATCGCGGCGGAAGGCGTGCATTATCTGCTGTATGCCTTGCTGCTCCTGATTCCGCTGAGCGGCTGGCTGATGAGTTCCGCCAAGGGTTTTCAGACTGTCTGGTTCGGTGTGCTGCCACTGCCCGATCTGGTCGGCAAGGACAAGATGCTGGGGGAATCGCTGCAACAGATCCATGAGTTGCTCAACTTCACGCTGTTCGGCGTACTCGGCGGTCATATCGGCGCCGCCCTCAAACATCATTTCATCGAACACGACGACATCCTCGCCCGCATGATCCCCTGGCTAAAGAGATCCTAGTAGCAACATTCTCAGCCCATCGACTCATCCATGAACTGGATCGCATTGCCGCTTTCCTTGGCCTGATACATGGCCGCATCCGCCCGAGCCAGTACTTGTTCGTGATTGGCCTGCTGGCCATGGAACAACACCATGCCGATGCTTACCGTGCACTCATGATCCACCGCCAGCGGCGGCTGATCAGCCGTCTGGTACAGCAGGTGATAAGGCTGCGACAAAGTGGCGCGGATCTTCTCGGCCACGATCTGCGCCTGCCTGATCGAACGCTCCCGATCCACGTCCAGTTCGTTCAGCAACACCACGAATTCATCACCGCCGAAACGGGCGACCGTATCCACTGCACGCAGACAACTTTCGATGCGGCGTGCCGCATCGATCAACAGCAGATCACCCACACTATGGCCGTACTTGTCATTGAGCGGCTTGAATTTGTCCAGATCCATGAACATCACCGCCGCATACCGTTCGCTGCGCATGCTGGCTGCCAACACCTGATTCAGTCGATCGCTCAGCAAGCGCCGGTTGGGCAACTCGGTCAAGGTGTCGAAGAATGCCAACTGGCGCAACTGTTCAGTCGCTTCATCTATGCGCAATTGCAAATGCGCCCTTTCCTGCTGCAGCTGTTCGGCCATGACATTGATACCATCCGTCAACTTGCCCAATTCATCGATCTCCACCTCGTGGCGTATCCGGGTATGCAGTTCCCCGCGACCGATCGCCTGGATCGCGCCACTCAGACGATAGACCGGGTCGATCAATTTGCGACTAGCCCGAAACACCCCGTACAACACGAGCAACAGGAAACCCAGGGTGGCAGCGATCACCATGGCCATCATTTCGATCTGCTCCTGACGCGTCTGCTTCCAACTCATGGCGACCGCCACGGTACCGATCTGCTGCACAGCGGGCTTATCCTCCAGATCGTCCAGTGCCAGTTGCGTAGACGATATCGGCTGACGGAACAGCAATATGTTCCCTGTCGGATCCTCCCGTCCCTCGGCAGCCGACATCAGCGGCACGTCCACTTCTCCAACAGCCGCAAGTTCACGCCCTTCGCGGTCGGTGATACGCACTGCCAACACATCAGGCTCATGCAGCACCTGCAAACTCAAAGTACGCAAGAACTCCCGGTTATATGAGAACACGCCATATTCGCTACTCGCGGCCAGCTGCCGCACCAACAGTTCCCCGCGCGCGCGCAAGTTCTGCGCCATGTTCTCTGTGCGATCATGCAGGAACACGGCTTCGAGAAGCACCGACATCACCAGCAATGGCAGCAACGTCAGCCATGCGACATATCGTCCTATCTTGTACCGTCTCTTCATCATTCCCGACCACCTTCCACGCGATCTATTTCGATACGCAAAGCCTCAACCGAGCGGATATTGAGGCGCATCGAGCGTGCGACCTCGGCGTTCAAGGCGATCTGGTATAGCTGTGTGAACTGGGGAGGCGGCAAGACGCCCCTTTGCAGAAATTCAGACACCATTCCGGCAGATTGCGCGGCTTGCTGTTCTGGCGTCGAATAAACCGCGCACAAGGCACCGGCGCTGACATAGGCTGCTGACAAACCAATCACGGGGATCCCGCGCCGATAACTGCCAAGCAGAATATTTCGAATGGTGGAAGAGTTGTAAATCTTGCTATCCGGCACTGCCAGCAAAATATCGCTCTGTGACAGCATCTCCTCAAGCTTTATAGAAAGACTATCGTCTGGCTGAACCGCTTGGCTGACCAATAATGCCCCCTGCTTCGCCAGCTCATGTTGCAACGGCTGGGAGATAAAATCTCCACCAGTCGTATACAACACCCCCACCCTTTTCAACGATGGCAGCGCTGCACGAACCAGCGCGACTTGTCGCGGGAGTGGCTGATCGAGAAACAGTGCGGACAGGGGATGCGCAAGCGTCTTTTCCGATTGCATCTGCTTGAAGCTTCTACTAGGCAACATGGTGGCCAGCATCGCGCCATGCCATTGGTCTGCAGCCCATTGCGAGGCTTTGCTTCCCGCCGTCACCAAAATGTCTGCTTTGGGAATATCTGTCTGTTGCGCCAACGTGCGCACTTCCAGGTGCACATCCGCAGGCAGGTTCTGCTCGAATGCCTGCCGAAAGTGCTGATAGGCCACATGCTGCTCGCTGAGCAGCAGCACGACCTTCCTGGGTTCGGTTGCCAAGACTTCGGATACAGAGATGATGAAGAGCAGCGCTGCCGCCAGACATCTCAAGCATGTCGGAAGAACCATGCTCAACAGACACCCCTCATCATCAGCTCCCTGCAAAGCCGCAATCTCCAGATGCACTAGGCATGTGATTACGAATACCTCAGTTGTTTATCATTCAGGAGGGACTACCCTCCCCTAGGTATGGAACATACGTGAGATACAGACTTCTGTCAGCTGTAAGAGCGGAATACGTCAGCGATAATTGCGCACGAGACCGACGAGGACGCCGAATATCTCCAGCGAGCCTTGCGGACGGATGATCGGATATGCGGGATTGTGCGGGCGCAGAATGAATTTTCCGCGCTCCTTGTCCAAAGTCTTCAGAGTGAATTCTCCATCGACGATGGCGACAACGATATCGCCGGTATTGGCCAGATTACGTTTTTCCACCACAGCCACATCACCGTCGTGTATGCCTGCATCCACCATCGAATCCCCCTTGACCGTGATCAAGGTAGTCCGGGAAGGATTTTTGATCAGCATCTCGTCCAGCACGTAGTATTCGCCCTGCGTCGCATGGACCGTGACCGGCATCCCGGCAGGCACGGCGCTTTCGGCCAGAGGGCGCGCAAAGAACTCGCGCGTCGGGATCCACATGCCGTCCGGCGTGCGTTCAAGAAAACCGGCTTCCCCTAATCGGTCAAGGATGGCTTTCACCCATGACTTCGAAGCGATGCGGAACACGTCGCACAGCGCGGCATAAGAAGGGATGCTCTTCCAGTCGGAGTAATAATCCTGCAGTCTTGCCAGATATTCGGCATCGCGTTGCGCGGATGGATGGGAGTCGGTCATGGCGTCACCTGTACAGAACGAATGCGCTGCATGGTAGAGAACGTACGTTCTGTTGTCAAATACAATGCGCCGCCGAGATGGTCGATGTGCAATGAAAAACGGGCTGCCAGCATGGCAGCCCGTTCCCTATCACAAGCTACAGGTCGATCAGCCCTTGGCAGCCATCAGCTTCTCATACTTGGCCTGCAACTGTTGCTGCGACTCAACATGATTCGGATCCTTGGGGATACAGTCGACCGGGCATACCTCGACGCACTGCGGAGTGTCATAGTGGCCGACACACTCGGTACACTTGTTCGGGTCGATGATATAGATGGTGTCGCCTTGCGAGATCGCGTCGTTCGGGCACTCCGGCTCGCACACGTCGCAATTGATGCATTCGTCGGTGATGATCAGTGACATTGTTTACTCTCCTTTAATTGATCTTTTTTGTTTCAATCTTTCCGCCACGGCGGGTGATACGAACTTGCTGACATCGCCGCCGAAGCGCGATATCTCGCGCACCATGCTGGCAGAGATGAAGTTGTACTGCTCCGCCGGGGTGAGGAATACCGTCTCCACCTCGGGATCCAGCGTGCGGTTCATGCCCGCCATCTGGAACTCATACTCGAAATCGGACACGGCGCGCAATCCGCGCAACACAACACGCGCGTCCAGCCTGCGCACGTAATTCATCAACAGATCATCGAAACCTTCGACCCTGACATTGGCAGAATCGGCGAACACCTCGCGCGCCATCGCCACCCGTTCTTCCAGTGAGAACAGGGTCGCACTGCGGCTCGCCGCCACGGCCACCACCACCTCACCGAACAAGCCGGCGGCGCGTCGCACCACATCTTCGTGGCCGCGCGTGATGGGATCGAATGTGCCCGGATATACGACTCTGATCATGGCTGGATGCGTTCCAATAGTTGGTAATGTACCGCTCCGGCGCGTTGTTGCTTCAGCACCTGCCAGTCGGGCCCTGCCTCGAACGCCCCGCCGCTTTCCACATAGACCACGCCGTCTTTAGTCAGTAGCTGCGCCAATCGCGGCATCAGTCGCGTCAGAAGATCGCTCTGGAACGGGGGATCGAGAAAGACGACGTCGAACGTCAAATTCGTCTGCATGGCGAATTTTAGCCCATCATTGCAGTGCAAGGCTACATTAGGCAAGTCCAGTTTCCTGAGCGAGTCCTGCAAGACCTTATAGACTGAACGGTCTTGCTCCACCATCACCACCTGCGCCGCCTCACGGGAAGCCGCTTCGAAACCCAGCGCGCCACTTCCGGCAAACAGGTCCAGACAGCGCTTGCCATACAGCGTCTGGCCCAGCCAATTGAACAGCGTCTCGCGCACGCGATCGGGCGTCGGACGCAGACCGGCGCTGTCAGGGAACGTGATAATGCGGCTGCGATGGCTGCCGCCGATGATCCTGACCTTGTTTATTTCGCTGCTCCCTGTCCACCGACGATCACAGTCGCCATGGTGTCCGGATCGATACGACGACGGAAAGCATCGTTGACCGTTCGCACATTCACCTGCTCGACTCGCATCTGGAAGTCGTCCAGATAAGTGAGCGGCAGATCGTAGAAACCGATCACACTCAAATACTCCAGGATCTTGCGATTACTGTCGATGCGCAGCGGGAAGCCGCCGATGATGTTCTGTTTGGCGGCGCGCAGTTCGGCTTCGCTCACACCTTTTTCCACGAAATCGCGCACGGTCGTGCGCACCACCTGCAAGGCCTCACCCACTTGCTCATTCTTGGTCTGCAAACCGATCTGAAACGCCCCCGGTTGCTGCATAGGCATGAAATAGCTGTAGACGCTGTAGGCCATGCCGCGCTTCTCGCGCACTTCGTTCATCAGGCGCGAGACGAAGCCGCCGCCGCCAAGGATGTAGTTGCCGACATACAAGGGGAAATAATCCGGATCGTTACGCGCAATCCCCGGTGCACCGATCAGAATATGACTTTGGCTGGCAGGATGCGGGATGTGCTGTTCGCTGGGACCATCAAGCCTAGCGACAGCAGGCACAGGCACCAGGCTGCCTCTTTGCGGCAATCGTGCGGTCAACTGTTGCGCGATGGCTTCCGCCTGTTGACGCGTGACATCGCCCATCAAGGCGACTACCGCGTCTTTTGCGCCATAGTGCGCACGGAAGAATTCGAGCAGGTCGGCACGCTGTACCTTTTCGATATCCGCCACTTCAGGCTGCCAGCCATAGGGGTGCGTGCCAAACACCGCCTTGCCGAACGCCTTCTCGGACAGGAACTCGGGCTTGGTCTCGGCTTCACGCAGGGACGCGATCAGACGCGTCTTTTCGCGTGCCAGCACCTCTTGCGGGAACAAAGGCTGTTGCAGCATGCGTGCCAGAATGTCCAGTGCCACCTCACGCTCAGCCGGGCTGCTTAGGGTACGCAAGGTCGCCGCAGACCGATCCGCATCGAAACTACTGCCGACGCGCGCGCCGACATCCGCCAGTTTGCGTGCGATGTCGTCTTCGCTCATGCCCTGTACACCCAGATCAAGCAGGCCGTGTGTCAGACCTGCCACGCCCTTCTTGTCTGCTTTATCGTAAGCACTGCCAGCGGGAAAACTGACCGCCACATCCAGCATGGGCAGGTTATGGTCTTCCACGAAATAGACGCGTGCGCCGCTAGCCGCTTGCCAGTGCTGTATCTGTGGCGTGGCGAGCGCCCCAGCGGCGAATCCGCACAACAGAACAAACGAAATCAGTTTAGTGCGCATGAGCATTGCCTCCTTGCTGCGGCTTGTCCGCTGCAAGCGGTTGCGGATCGAGTACCGCGACAGTCAATTGGTCGTCGCGCAGAATGTCGCGCGCCACCGCTTGCACCTGTTCCGCGGTCACGGCTTGCAGTTTCTTCAGCATCACCGGCAGGTCATGGTGTGACAGGCCGATACTCTCTATCTGTCCGATCTGCATCGCCTGATAGAACAAGGAATCAAGCTTGTACACTTCGGCCGCTGTGACTTGGGCGCGCACCCGGCGCAATTCTTCCTCGCTCACGCCGTCGCGCACGATCATTTGCAGTTGTTCGCGTATCGCCGCTTCCAGCGCCTCCACCGATGTACCTGCTGCGGGGGTCGCTTCCAGTGAGAACATGGTCGGGCCGCGCGAGGTGTTGGCATAGCCAGCTCCGATGCTGGTCGCCACTTGTCGTTCTCGCACCAAGGACTTGTTCAGACGTGCCGAATCGTTGCCGTCGAGCACCCCTGCCAGTACTGACAGCGCGTAGGGCTGCCAGTCTTTGTCCACATCACGCAGGGTGGGCGCATGCCAGGCCATGACCAGATGCGGCAACTCGGCCGGCGCCTTCACCACGATACGTTTGATGCCAAGCTGGGCCGGTTCTTCATAGGGTTTGCGGGGCGGCAGCTTGCCGACGTGGATACGTCCATAGTATTTCTTTGCCAGAGCCAACACCTGCTTCGCATCGACATCACCGGCGATCACCAGTGTTGCATTGTTGGGGGCATACCAGGTCTGGTACCAGAGGCGCGCATCGTCCGCCGTCATGTTCTTCAGGTCGTTCATCCAGCCGACGATGGGATTACGGTAGGGATGTTCCTGATAGGCGGTCGCCATCAAGCGCTCATCCAGCAAGGCACGCGCATCATCATCGGTGCGCCAGCGTCGTTCTTCCATCACCACGCGGATCTCTTTGGCGAACTCCTCATCGCTCAGATTCAGGTTGTGCATGCGATCGGCTTCCAGCTTCATCGCCAGTTCCAGTTGCGATTTGTGCAGTTGCTGGAAATAGGCGGTGTAATCGTAGCTGGTGAACGCATTCTCACGACCGCCGGCGGCAGCGATGCGGCGCGAGAACTCTCCGACAGGGACTGCCTTGGTGCCCTTGAACATCATGTGTTCCAGCACATGCGCCACGCCGGTCACGCCGGTCATCTCATCCATGCTGCCAGCGCGATACCATATCTGCTGCACGACCACCGGTGCGCGGCGATCTTCTTTCACGATGACCTTCAGTCCGTTGGACAGTTTCTGCTCGAACACCTCGGCTTGCGCGCCAATAGCTATGAGCAAACCCAAACAGAATGCATAAAATCTCATGTAATTCGTCCTGAAACGTTAAAATGCGGGCGCATTATGCGACATTCCTCCAAACCTTTCCCAGCCCATGTTCAGTTTTCTGAAAAAACAAAGCCCTGACAACAAGTCTAGCGATAACGGCTGGGCCAAGCGCTTGCGCGATGGCTTGGCGCGGACCGGTGGACAACTGACCGCGCTGCTGGTTCCCGGCGCACGCATCGACGACGAACTCTACGAAGAGCTGGAGACCCTGCTCATCACCGCCGATGTGGGCATGGAAGCCACGCAGACCCTGCTCGCCGATGTGCGCCGCCAAGTGAAGGAACAGCGCCTGACCGAGGCGAGCCAGCTGAAAGAGGCATTGGCGCATGCGCTGCTGAAGTTGCTGCAGCCGCTGGCCAAGCAGCTGGACGTCACGACGAACAAGCCCTTCGTCATCATGCTGTGCGGCGTCAACGGCGCCGGCAAGACCACCTCCATCGGCAAACTGGCCAAATATTTCCAGACTCAGGGCAAATCGGTGCTGCTCGCCGCAGGCGACACCTTTCGCGCCGCGGCACGCGAACAACTGATGGAATGGGGCAAGCGCAACGATGTGACCGTCATCGCACAACAGAGCGGCGACGCCGCCGCCGTGATCTACGACGCAGTACAGGCAGCACAAGCCCGCGGCATCGACGTGGTGCTGGCCGACACCGCTGGCCGCCTCGCAACGCAGGTGCACCTGATGGAAGAGATCAAGAAAGTGAAGCGCGTGATCGACAAGGCGCTACCCGGTGCGCCACACGAGGTGCTGCTAGTGCTGGATGCCAACACCGGCCAGAACGCCTTGTCGCAGGTAAAGGCTTTCGCTGACGCACTGGATGTCAGCGGCTTGGTGTTGACCAAACTGGATGGCACGGCCAAAGGCGGTGTCATCGCCGCCATCGCGCGCGCGCATCCCATCCCCGTGCGCTTCATCGGGATAGGTGAAGGACTGGACGATCTCAAACCGTTCATTGCGGAAGACTTCATCGCCGCCCTGCTGGACATCGAGCGATGATCCGTTTCGGCCAGGTTTACAAACGCTACCCGGGCGGACACGAGGCCTTGCAGGACGTGAGTTTCGACATCGCCAAAGGCGAAATGGTGTATCTCACCGGACATTCAGGCGCGGGCAAAAGCACCCTGTTGAAGTTGGTCGCCGCCATCGAACGCCCAACCAGCGGCAGCGTGCTGATCAACGGCCACAACATTCGCTCCATCAACCGAGAAGCAATTCCGGCGTTGCGCCGTAACATCGGCTTGATCTTCCAGGACCACAAACTGTTGTTCGACCGTAACGCCTTCGACAATGTGCTCCTGCCCTTGCAGATCAGCGGCTTCGACCATCGCGAGGCCGCCAAGCGAGTGCGTGCCGCACTGGACAAGGTCGGGCTGCTTACGCGCGAGAAAGCCAACCCGATCGCCTTATCAGGTGGAGAGCAACAGCGCTTGTGCATCGCACGCGCCATCGTCAGCCGGCCCGACATCCTGCTGGCAGATGAACCCACCGGCAATCTCGACGCGGAATATTCCAGCGAGATATTGAATATCTTCAAGTCTTTCCATCAGGTCGGCGTGACACTGCTGATCTCCACGCACGATCAAACTGTCCTGCAGCGCTTCCCGGCCAGAGCGCTACATCTCGATCATGGTGTGCTGCAACAAGGAACATCGTCATGAAACTCCTGCGCGAACACCTGCAGGTGCTGCATGCTACCCTGCGCCGCCTATGGCTGACGCCCGGCGCGTCGCTACTCAATATGACCATCATCGGCATCGCACTGAGCCTGCCGGTCGGCGCCTATGTGCTATTGAAGAGTGTGCAACAACTCGCTTCCTCGGTAGCCGAGACGCCGCAGATCAGCGTATTCCTTGATGCCGGAAAGCGCGCCCCCGAGTTGCGCGCCCTCAAGGAGAGGCTGGAAGGGAACGAACGCATCGCCAAGGTGGAGTTCGTCTCGCGCGATACGGCCTTGCAGCAATTGCAACACAGCACCGGCGTGTCAGACATGGTGGGCGACCTGCCGCATAACCCATTGCCCGATACCTTCATCATCCATCCCAAGGTGTCGGATGCTGACGCTATGGAAGCGCTATCTCAGGAACTGCAATCCTGGAAGCAGTTCGACCATGTGCAACTCGACTCGGCATGGATCAAAAAGCTGGATGCCCTGCTGGGCTTGGGCAGATTGGCCACGGCCATCCTCGCAACCAGCCTCAGTCTGGCGCTGATCGCCATCACCTTCAATACCATACGCCTGCAGATCCTGACTCGGCGCGACGAGATCGAAGTGACCAAATTGATCGGTGCCAGCGACAGCTTCATCCGCCGCCCCTTTCTATATTTCGGCTTACTGCAAGGGCTGACCGGAGGCGTTGTGGCTTGGCTGCTAGTCTCCGCCAGCCTGTGGTTATTGAACGGTAGTCTGGCGAACCTCACCCAACTGTATGCCAGCGATTTCCAACTGCATCCACTCACCCTGCCGGATAGCGTCGCCTTGTTCGCCTTTTCCGGCTATCTGGGCTGGCTTGGCGCCTGGTTCTCCGTCTCGCAACATCTGTGGCAGATCGAGCCCCGTTGAACTAAATTCCACTTTGGCACTCTCTTGGCAAGAGTGCTAGAATCATCGCAAAGGAGGAAAGACAATGAATGCAAGCATGAATCTACCGATACCATCCGCCGCAGGCGGGCTGGAAGGGTATGTGCAGGCCGTCAATCGCTTTCCGGTACTGACCCATGAGCAGGAACTGGAATTGGCGACGCGTTTTCGCCAGCAGAACGACCTTGAAGCTGCACGCCAACTGGTGCTGTCGCATCTGCGCGTTGTCGTCAGTGTGGCGCGCGGCTACACGGGCTATGGATTGCCTCAGGCCGACCTGATCCAGGAAGGCAATATCGGACTGATGAAGGCGGTAAAGCGTTACGACCCGGAGCGCGGCGTACGTCTGGTCTCTTTCGCCCTGCACTGGATCCGTGCCGAGATCCATGAGTTCGTGATCCGCAACTGGCGCATGGTAAAGATCGCCACCACCAAGTCACAACGCAAACTGTTCTTCAACCTGCGCAGCCTGAAAAAAGGGCTGGAGCCCTTGCGTCCACAGCAGGTAAGCGAGATTGCCCAGCAACTGAACGTCAGCGAACATGATGTGGTGGAGATGGAAGCTCGATTCGCCGGACATGAACTGTCCCTCGACCCCATGTCCAGCAACGATGAAGATGAGAGTTACGCGCCTGTGCATTATCTGGCGGATAACGAGGCACATGAGCCTTCCGTCATTCTGGAAACATCAGAGCGTGAACACTTGCAATCGGCAGGACTGGCGCATGCCTTGTCCGCCTTGGATGAACGCAGCCGCCGTATCGTGGAAGCACGCTGGCTGACCGAGGACAGCAGCGCCACGCTGCATGAGTTAGCCGACGAATTCGGCGTATCTGCAGAACGTATCCGCCAGATCGAACAAAAGGCTTTCAGCAAGATGGGCGGCATGCTGGCGCAAACTTGAACGAGCGCGTCTTCTGAAAAAAAAGCCCGGCGATGCCGGGCTTTTTCTTTATTTGACGACCTTAAGCTGCGGCCTGCCGGGGTTGGGGTTGGCCGGAGGAGAAGAAGGATCCTCCGGTGGCTCTGACGATGACGCAGGCGCTGATTCACCCGCCTGGAATACCAACCCCTGCCCCGTCTCCTTGGCAAAGATACCGATGACGGCTGCAACAGGGATCATCAATTGGTGGGCGACGCCGCCGAAACGGCCATTGCAACTGATATCCTCATTGCCGAGTTGGAGGTTCTTCACTGCATCACCCCCGACATTCAGGACGATCTGGCCATCCTTGACGTAGCCAACCGGCACTTGCGTGTATTCGTCCACCTGCACTGCCAGATAAGGGGTATATCCGGCATCCGCGCACCATTCATAGATGGCACGGATCAGATAAGGCTTGGTGGACGGCTCGTCTATCACGGCGATTACTTGCGCATGGCCTTTTCAGCGGGTGTCAGAGCTTCGATAAAACCCTGACGCGAGAACAGACGCTCGGCATATTTCATCATCGGCGTAGCATCCTTGTCGAGGTGGATGCCATAGTGCTCAAGACGCCACAACAACGGTGCGATCGCCACATCCAGCATGGAGAATTCGTCACCCAGCATGAACTTCTGCTTGGCGAAGATCGGTGCGATCTGGGTCAGATTGGCCTGCACCGCCGCACGCGCCTTCTCCTGCACTTTGGCGTTGCTGCTTTCCAAACCCTCGATATGACAGAACAATTCCTGCTCGAAGCGATGCAGGAACAGGCGCGCGCGCGCGCGCATCACCGGATCGGGCGGCATCAATTGCGGATGCGGGAACCGCTCGTCGATATATTCGTTGATGATATTGGCCTCGTACAGGATGAGGTCGCGTTCGACCAGCACCGGCACCTTGTTGTACGGATTCATCACAGCCAGATCTTCCGGCATGTTGAAGACGTCCACATCGATCACCTCGAAGTCCATGCCTTTTTCAAACAGCACGAAACGGCAACGATGGCTATAGGGATCGGTTGTACCCGAGTAAAGTGTCATCATAAAAAACCACCCAGAATCAATATGTAACGATAAAAACCAAATGGCGGAGCATTTGCCCCGCCATTTCGGCGCAGACTGCAACGGGGGCGGAAACTAACACAAACCGCCCCCCGAATTCAATCTCCTCAGTGAATATCCTTCCAAATCTCTTTCTTCAGGGCGTACATCAGGATCAGCAGGATGGACAGGAAGATCAATACGATCCAGCCGATCTGATGGCGGACCAAAATGGCCGGTTCGCTCATAAATACCAGATAGTTGGTCAGGTCGGCGATGGCGTTGTCGTACTCGGCGACGGACATGGAGCCTGGCGTTTTCAGCGCCAGATGCCCGTCTTCCATGGCTTGCTCACCCTGCATGTCCGCCAACACGAACGGCATGGCGACACTTGGGAATACCGTGTTGTTCCAGCCGCTAACCTTGCTCGGATCGGTATAGAAAGTACGCATGTAGGTATACAGCCAATCCGCGCTGCGGGAACGGGCGATCACGCTCAGGTCAGGCGGCGCGACGCCGTAGGCCATCTTGGCAGAGTTGGAGTCCATAGCGGCTTGCATGGTGGAACCCACCTTGACGTCTTCCGGCAGCTCCAACTCCGCCCTGATCTGGTCATCGGACATGCCGATGTCATTCAGGCGGTTGTAGCGCATGGCAGATGCCGAGTGGCAGGCCAGACAACGCGAAGTGAACAATTTGGCTCCACGTTGCAGGGATGCCTGATCCTGCAGATTCAGCGGTGCCTTATCCAGATGCACACCGCCTTCGCTGGCATTCGCAAGCACCGGCATGCAGGCCAGCATCGCCCATACGATTACTTTCTTGATTGCTTTCATTTCAGCGAACCCCTCTCAATTATTTGGACGTCACACGATCAGGCTCGGGCTTGCATGCGTCGATCTTCGTGTACCAGGGCATCAGGAAGAAGAACGCGAAGTACACCACCGCCAAAATGCGCGAAATCAGAGTGTAGGTTTCCGTTGCCGGCATCAGGCCAAGATAGCCCAAGCCGACGAAGCTCACCACGAAAGCCGCCAAGAAGGTCTTGTAGATCGGACCGCGATAACGGATCGACTTGACTGGGCCGCGATCCAGCCACGGCAAGGCAAAGAAGATCACGGTCGCCACGCCCATCGCCACCACGCCGGGGAACTGGGAGCCGAACATCGGCGGCACCGCACGCAGGATGGCGTAGTAAGGCGTGAAGTACCACACCGGCGCGATATGCTCGGGGGTCTTCATCGGGTTGGCCGGCACGAAGTTGTTGTACTCCAGGAAGTAGCCGCCCATATCCGGCGCAAAGAACACCACCGCGCTGAACACCATCAGGAAGACCACAGCAGCCACACCGTCCTTGACCACCATGTAGGGGAAGAACGGTACGCCGTCCAGCGGTACGCCATTGGCATCCTTGTGTTTCTTGATCTCGACGCCATCCGGATTGTTGGAGCCGACTTCATGCAACGCCACCAGGTGGGCCACGATGATCAGCACCAGCACCAGCGGGATCGCCACCACGTGCAATGCGAAGAAGCGGTTCAACGTGATGTCGGACACCACGAAGTCGCCACGGATCATGATCGCCAGATCCGGACCGATGAACGGCACGGAAGCGAACAGGTTCACGATCACCTGCGCACCCCAGAAGGACATCTGCCCCCATGGCAACAGATAGCCCATGAATGCCTCGCCCATCAATGCCAGATAGATGATCATGCCGATGATCCACAGCAGCTCGCGCGGCTTGCGATACGAGCCGTACATCAGACCGCGGAACATGTGCAGATAGATCACCACGAAGAACATCGACGCACCGGTGGAGTGGATATAACGCAACAACCAACCCCATTGCACATCACGCATGATGTATTCGACCGACGAGAACGCAAACAAAGCATCCGGCTTGTAGTTCATGGTCAGGAAAATGCCGCTGAGGATCTGGATGACCAGCACCAGCAACGCCAATCCACCGAAGAAATACCAGAAGTTGAAGTTCTTCGGCGCGTAGTACTCGGACAAGTGCGCTTTCCAGGTAGAGACCAGCGGGAAGCGTTCATCTATCCAGCCGATCAGATTTTTCAGAAGATTCATCATGCTGCAGCCCCCTTATCAGCGGGCTGACCGCCTTCGAGCTTACTTTTGTCGTCATCCCCGATCAACAGGCGCGTCTCACTCAAGTACATGTGTGGAGGAATGATCAGATTGGTCGGTGCCGGCACGCCTTTGAACACACGTGCAGCCAGATCGAACCGTGAACCGTGGCAAGGACAGAACCAGCCGCCGGCCCATTGCGCGCCCAAGTCGGCAGGCGCGACTTCCGGACGGAATGTCGGCGAGCAACCGAGGTGTGTACAAACGCCCAGCACCACCAGCACCTCCGGCTTGATGGAGCGTGTCGGATTGTTACAGTACTCAGGTTGCTGCGGAATGGAAGAGGAGGGATCAGCCAAGTCTGCGTCGTGCTTGGGCAACAAGTCCAGCATCTCTCGGGTGCGGCGCAGGATCCAGACCGGCTTACCTTGCCATTCGATGCTGATCATCGAACCCGGCTCGATACTGCTGATATCCACCTCAACCGGCGCCCCAGCTGCCTTGGCGCGTTCGCTTGGCTGCAAACTCAATACAAACGGTGCACCCGCACCGGCAGCAGCGACACCACCAACTGCTGCGGTAGCAGCGATCAAAATTCGTCGCTTGCCGTGATCTACGTTATCTGTCATGACCCTCATCCCTTCCGTAATACGTTGTCAAATATCCACTGGGGCAGCTTCCTGCTGCCCTGGCTTCTCGTCGGTACTGGAGGATGGCATTGCGTTGTCCGTCGTGTTTTTATCAGACAAGCACAGGATCGACTCCCCAACTCGATCCCCTGCCGGCGGCGAATACTACTTGGACAGCTATTTCGCCGCAATTGCTGCTTGGTGACCCTAGTTGTTCTTGGCGCCCTGCTTGACCCACTTGCGCAGCGTCAGGATGTATTGGCGATCCAAAGTGCCGCTGGCATTCAAGCCCATGGGCATCTTCAGCCCTTTATTGGTGCCGGTCAGCAATTTGGTGAAGGTGCTGGTCTGGCTATCACCGGGAACGACTACCTTGCCGAACTTGGTGCCTTTCATCAGGCCTTCATAGGAGGTCAGATCCAGGCCGCTCTTGGCATAACCCTTGGATGTGGGTGACGGATGATGGCAGCTCACGCAATAGTCCTGCAGGATAGGCATCACATCCTTGCTGAAACTGACTTCTCCGGATTGCAGAACATTGAGCGCGTTATGCGCCGGCATGAGTGCCTTGTCCTCGGCCAATGCGTTCAAGGAAAGTGCGGCCATCAGCGCGCCGCCTATCATTATTCTGATTCTCATACTGTCTCCCCGTAGCCCTCTGTGCGCCTCAAAATACGACGCAGCAGCAGTGCTTACCTCGCAGCGGAGTGGCGCTGCCCCAACAACCAGTACAACCGGAAGTTACTTCTTCATCCGTCAGCTGGATTCGCCAACATGAATAACCCGAAAAGGTTAGTGGCGAATACTACGCAACGCCTTTTCAGAATGCAACGCACACTCGGCGATATACCCACTATCTAAACAGGGATTTCTTCATCAAAGAACCTGTGCTCCAGTCCAAACCTTTCAGCCAAATGCGCGCCCAAGGCCTGCACACCGTAGCGCTCTGTCGCATGATGTCCTGCCGCCACATAAGCCACGCCGCTTTCGCGCGCCATATGCACATTGCTCTCGGATATCTCGCCGGTCAGAAAAACATCCACCCCCATTGCGATCGCTTGCTCGAAATATCCTTGGGCGGCACCGCTACACCATGCGATGCGGGAGAGCTTGCCAGATTTCCCGCCCACCACCAGCGGCTCGAATCGCAATACCTCAGCCACCACCTTGGCGAATTCGGCCAGCCCCATAGGCTGTGCCAAGACGCCATGGCATGCAACGTCCTGCTCCCCGAAACGCCCGCTCTCGACCAGCGCCAATCGCATGGCGAGTTGCACGTTATTCCCCCATTGCGAATGCGCATCCAACGGCAGGTGATAGGCCAGCAAACTGATATCTTGCGCCAACAAACTGGCGATGCGCCGTTTCTTGACACCGGTGATGACGGCATCCTCGCTGCGCCAGAAATACCCATGATGGACCAGGATGGCATCGGCGCCCCATGCGGCTGCGGCATCGAGCACAGCCTGCGATGCGGTGACCCCGGTCGCGATACGTCTAACCTGCGAGCGCCCCTCGACCTGCACGCCATTCGGGCAATAATCACGAAAACGGCTGATCGCCAGCTCGCTTCCGATATAATCGGCCAACTCTATTAATTGCATCGCAACTGTCCTTATCAACGGCCTGACTGGATCATAACATGCGTAAATTCTGGCTTTTGTTCGCGCAAGCTACCACCATCGGGCTGGCAGTTCTGTTCGTCATCCACACACTCAAACCCAGTCTGCTACCCACTGCTGCACGCGGCGGCGTCGTGACGCTGTATCAAAACGAGCCGGAAGATACCGCCCAAAACCTGGGTGGCCCCGGTTTCAGTCGCGCTGCACAAAAAGTGATGCCGTCCGTAGTAAACATCTTCACCACCAGCGAAGTGAAGCAATCGACGCACCCGTTCATGGACGACCCGCGATTCCGCTTCTTCTTCGGCGATGAGTTCGAAGACAATCAACCACAGCAGAATTCCAGCCTGGGTTCAGGCGTCATCGTCAGTCAGGACGGCTACATCCTCACCAACCACCACGTGGTCGAGTCAGCTGACCAGATCGAAGTGGCCTTCGCCGACGGCCGCAACGCCAAAGGCCATATCGTTGGTACCGACCCGGAGACCGACCTCGCAGTGATCAAGGTCGATGTCAGCCATCCTCTCCCTGCGATCACCTTTGCCAATGGTGATACCACCCACGTCGGCGATATCGTTCTGGCGGTAGGCAATCCATTCGGCGTGGGACAAACCGTGACCATGGGTATCGTCAGCGCGCTCAAGCGCAACCATCTGGGACTGAGCACCTTCGAGAACTTCATCCAAACAGATGCCGCCATCAACCCGGGCAACTCGGGCGGCGCGCTGGTCGATGCCAGCGGCAGTCTGCTGGGCATCAACAGCGCCATCTATTCCCCCAACGGCGGATCACTGGGCATAGGTTTTGCCATCCCGGTCAGCACCGCCAAGAAGGTCATGGAACAGATCATCCAGACCGGCTCAGTCACGCGCGGCTGGATCGGCGTCGCCGTTCAGGACATGACCCCCGAACTGGCCGAGTCGTTCAAGCTCAAGGCCGCTCATGGCGTACTCATCTCGGAAGTCATGCGTAACGGCCCCGCAGACAAGGCCGGCATCAAACCCGGCGACATTCTGCTCAGCATCGCCGACAGCGAACTCGTAGATTCGACCGTGATGCTGGAAACCATTTCCGCCCTCACGCCAGGCAACAATGTCGGCCTGAAATTGCTGCGCAACCAGGATGAAGTTGTAGTGCAAGTAAGGGTGGGCAAGCGTCCAAAACCCAAAGTCATGGAATAATCCCCGCATCCCGGTTGAGATGAATACTTAACGAACTTCCACTTTAGACATTTCGCCCCAAATTGCCTTCAAGGCCTCACCAAAGTCAGCTGCAAAATGCTTGCCGTCCATTAAGGGGGACTCTTCAACCCGACTTCTGAGTTTACTTCGGAGATCCCCCAACGCCGATAAATCTGCCGCAAAGCCAACTGCGTACTTTATATATTCATCTTCCGTAGAGGCTATCCATTCAGGCAATCCAGCATTGATCAGCAATCCAGCCCCTTGGCGCGACAAGAAAGAGTCGCCTGTCAGATTCAGAACAGGCACTCCCATCCACAGGCTTTCTACTGTTGTCGTACCGCCCGGATAAGGGAATGGGTCCAATGATATGTCTACACGATGATAGGCCTCGAAATATTTCGCACGCGATTCCGCTCCTTCCAAGATCAACCGTTCTGCAGCGATGCCGTTTGCAACAAAACGTTCAATTGTCTGCTGTCGCACCACAGCATCCGCCAGTTGCTTTGCCTTAAGGAAGAGTCGACTATCTGCCACTGAAGTCAATACCCGCGACCATAGAGCAATTACACTATCATTGACCTTGGACAGATTATTAAAACAACCGAAAGTGATAAAACCGTTCATCGACGCTGGCAACGGCGAGATTTCCACTTCTATATCCGGGCGGCTAAAGCATAGGCGCGTCCGAGGCAACCGCAAAATCTTCTCTGTGAAATATCGCTCCTGTGACGCCAGCAAGGTCGACGGATCTGCGATGAGATAGTCCATCTCAGCCATACCTGTGGTAGCAAAATAGCCCAGCCAGGCTACCTGCATCGGAGCCGGCTTCATGGCAAAAACCGGCAGGCGATTAAAGCGCGAATGACCAGACAAATCTAGCAAGACATGCACACCGTCATCGTGGATACGTTTTGCCGCTGCTTCGTCATTCATCCCATAAAGAGGGTGCCAAGCTGAGAAATACGACTTGAGGCGTGTAGTCAGTTCGTCAGCCCAGGGATCTGTGGGATAGGCATAGAGTTCGAATGCTTCACGATCAAGATAACGCAGCAGATTCTCCAAAAAATATCCGACCGGGTGGTTACGGAAGTCGCCCGAAACGAAACCTATACGCAAAGGACTTTGATCTGCACATACCCACTTGGTGTAGCGCTGCTTCGAAAACGCTGATACTAACGAGCCAAAACGGCAAGCCTCATCGAATGCAGCCTGCCGCGAAACATCGAGACGGTAGTTAAGCAGAAACAATAAATTACTGTGAGCTTTGAAGTAGTTCGCCCTGAGTGACAAAGCACGCCGATAAACAGACTCCGCCTCATCCAAACGTCCTACATCCTGCAACAGCACACCGTAATTATTCTGAACATCCGGCAAATCAGGCGCTAGGTGCAAAGCACGAAGATAACAAGACTCAGCCTTTACCAGTTCGCCCATCTCGTGCAACAATGCGCCAAGATTGCCATGTATTTCGGCGACATCCGGATTGATTTGCAGCGCCTGTTGATAGCTTTCTTCCGCTTCGCTCTGTCGTCCGAGACTCTTCAGGGTAGTGCCAAGATTGCCATACGCCTCAACATAATCTGGCTTGATTGCCAGCGTGCGGCGCAACATCACCTCAGCCTCGTCAAGATGACCTAGTTCGTGTAGCGCGATACCCAGATTGCAACAGGCTTGTGCGTAGTTCGGTCTAAATTCCAGCGCACGACGGTAACTTTGTACCGCTTCTTCATACCGCCCCATCGCACGCAACGTGTTGCCCAGGTTGTAATGCGCATCAGCCAAGTCAGGCGCCAACCTCAATGCGCGACGATGACAAGTTGCCGCTTCCTCCAACTTCCCCATATCCTGCAACAAGGTACCCATATTGCAATGCGCATCGGCATAGTCCGGCTTAAGTCTCAGCGCACGCCGGTAGCTGGCTTCCGCCTCCTGCAAGCGCCCCGCATCCTGCAGGGCGACGCCGAGATTGCTATGCACATCCGCTTCCTTCGGAGAAAACACAGCGGCTTTCTGCATCGGTGCGAGTGCTTCTTCATTGCGCCCCATCTGCTTTAAAGCCAGCCCAAGCACTTTCCAGCCGAATCCGTGTTTGGGGAACTGCTCGGTCATTGCCTGCGCCCGCGCGGCCGTCTCTGCTAACCGTCCCTGATTGAACAGCATGACCAATTCGTCGAGTTGCGCTTGTGTCGGTGCCTTCTGCCCTGAGCTTCTGGGGGGTACCGTCCCGTTGCTTGTAGAGATACGATCCACCAGTGCATCGACCTCCTCACCTTGCAAGCCTTGCTGCTGCCCCATCTGCAAGACCTCACGTGCAGCATCGAGCTGGCCGGCCTGCGCCAATGCATCGATGTAACTCAGCCAGAATCGCGCGCGTTCAGGATCCGCTTCGAGTGCGGCAAGAAAATTGGGGATAGCGGCTTGCGCCTGACCGGTCTGTAGCGTGATGACAGCCAGCTCGTGGTTGGCTTCGGGATGTTTGGGCTGGATACTTAGAATGGCCCGATAAAGTTCGGCCGCATCTGCCGCACGTCCGGTGCGATGCAGTTCAACAGCCTGCTGCAGGGTTTGCTCTACCAACGCTTGCGTAGAATCAGTTGTCATCCGTCACGCTGTCGTTCGAGGCGTGATCGCGCACGCCAATCCAACTCGCCACCACCACACCTGCCTCATAGAGCAGCCATAGTGGGATCGCCAGCATGAATTGCGAGACGACATCCGGCGGCGTGACGATCGCGGCCACCACGAATGCACCGACGATGACATAGGAACGTATCTCGCGCAGTTTTTCCACCGTCACCATACCCATGCGCACCAGTATCACGACTGCAATGGGCACCTCGAAGGTGATACCGAAAGCGAGGAACATGCCCATCACGAAGCTCAGATATTTGTCGATATCGGTCATCACCGCCACACCGGCCGGTGCAGCTGCTGTGACGAAACCGAACACCACCGGGAACACCGCGAAATAGGCGAAAGCCATACCGCAGAAGAACAGTAGCGTGCTGGCCATGATCAGCGGTAGCACCAGCTTCTTCTCGTGCGCATACAGACCCGGCGCAACGAATCGCCATATCTGATACAGGACATAGGGTAACGCGATTACGAAAGCCGCCATCATCGCCACCTTGAGCGGCACAAAGAACGGCGTGGTGACATCGGTGGCGATCATCTGGCCGCCCTGTGGCAACTTGGCCAGCATAGGCTGCGCCAGCAAGGCATACAACTCGGCCGCCCACGGGAACAGACAGATGAACACCAGCAGCCAGGCCAGGAAACTGTTCAGCAAGCGCGAGCGCAGCTCGATCAGGTGCGCGATCAGTGTCTCGCTCTTACTCATTTGGGCGCTTCGCCGGGTGCGGCAGGAGGTGTCGCCGACGCTTCGACTGTCGGTTTCTTGTATTGCGCTTGCAGGATGCTCTGTTCCAGAGACAGGCCGTTCGCCTGCATGGCTTGCTCGGCTTCGGCGATATGCTTCTCGATATCGTGCTGCAGCTTGGTCGCTTCTTCCATCGCCATGTCATGTGCGATGTCTTGCTTGACCTTGTTCACATAGCGCTGCGTCCGCCCCCACCATTCGCCGGCCTTGCGCGCCAGGCCGGGCAATCGTTCAGGGCCGATGACGATCAGCGCCACCAGCGCGACCACCACCAGTTCGGAGAACGCGATGTCGAACATCGCGTTACTTCTCCTTCGCCTCGCCTTCGATGGTGCGGGCGTCTTGCGGCTTGGCCTTGTCGTCGCCTTCCTTCATGCCTTCCTTGAAGCCTTTGACCGCACCGCCAAGATCGCTGCCGATATTGCGCAGTTTCTTGGTGCCGAAGATCAGCACCACGACCAGCAACACGATCAACCAATGCCAGATACTGAATGAACCCATGATGCGCTCCTGATAGATTAGCTACGTTTGACCATAGGCGGGATGTTGCCGCCGCCGATGACATGCACATGCAAATGAAACACTTCCTGACCGCCGCCTTTGCCACTGTTGATGACTGTGCGGAAGCCATTGTCCAAACCCAGCTCTTTCGCCAATTTCGGTGCCAGCAGTAGCATCTTACCCAACAATGCAGCATGCGATGCATCCGCCTCCAGCAGAGAAACCACATGCAGCTTCGGCACCAGCATGAAATGCACCGGCGCCACCGGATTGATGTCGTGGAACGCCAGCACGTCGTCGTCCTCGTACACCTTGCGGCAAGGTATCTCACCGCGCACGATCTTGCAGAATAGACAATTGTCGCTCATTTGCGACTCGCTTTCTCTGCAATGCCAGACACGCCTTCGCGACGCGCCAGTTCCTGCAATACCTGTTCAGCGCTCATGCCCTTGTGGGCCAGCAGCACCATGCTGTGGAACCACAGATCGGCCACCTCATAGAGCAGATGCTGCTTGTCGCCATCCTTGGCTGCCAGCAAAACTTCCCCCGCCTCTTCGATCACCTTCTTCAGGATGGCATCGTCACCCTTGCTGTACAGCTTGGCGACATAGGACGAGTCGGCCGCCGCGCCTTTGCGCGCTTCCAGCGTCTCGGTCAGTCGTTGCAGGATGTCGTTCATTTTTTGTATATCTCGTCCGGGTTTTTCAGCACAGCGTCGGTGGACAGCCATTCACCGTTCTCCAGCTTGCTGTAAAAGCAACTCTCGCGGCCAGTATGACAGGCGATTCCCCCCGTCTGCTCGATCTGCATCAAGATCACATCACCGTCGCAATCGAGACGGATCTCTTTCACCTTCTGCACATGACCGGATTCTTCACCCTTGTGCCACAGCTTCTTGCGTGAGCGCGACCAGTATATCGCCTCGCCCGTATCCACCGTGCGCTTGAGCGCCTCGCGATCCATCCACGCAACCATCAACACGCGGCCGGTCACCGCATCCTGCGCGATGGCGGGAACGAGACCATCATCCGACCAGTTCACTTTGTTCAGCCAGCCCTCGTTCATAGCCGCACCTCGATGCCCTGCGCAGCCATGTGCTGCTTGGCTTGTTGCACGGTGTATTCGCCAAAGTGGAAAATGCTGGCCGCCAGCACCGCATCAGCCCCGCCCTGCATCACGCCGTCGGCAAGGTGTTGCAGGTTGCCCACGCCGCCGCTGGCGATCACCGGGATCTCCAGCGCATCGGTCACCGCACGGGTCAGCGCCAGATCGAAGCCTTTCTTCTGGCCGTCCTGATCCATGCTGGTCAGCAGGATCTCGCCCGCGCCCAGTGTCTGCATCTTTTTCGCCCATTCCACCGCATCCAGCCCGGTGGCCTTGCGTCCACCGTGGGTGAACACTTCCCACTTGCCCGGCGCAACCTGCTTGGCGTCGATGGCGACCACGATGCACTGCGAACCATAGCGCCCCGCCGCATCCGCGACCAGTTGCGGATTGACTACCGCCGAGGTGTTTATACTGACCTTGTCTGCCCCCGCGTTGAGCAGGTTGCGCACATCCTGCACCTCGCGCACACCGCCGCCCACGGTCAGCGGGATGAACACCTGCTCGGCCACCTTCTCGATGATATGGAAGATGATGCTGCGGTCATCGGAGCTAGCGGTGATATCGAGAAAGGTGAGTTCGTCCGCACCCTGCTCGTCATATCGTTTGGCGATCTCCACCGGATCGCCGGCGTCACGCAGTTCAACAAAGCTGACACCCTTGACCACGCGACCGGCAGTCACGTCCATGCAGGGGATGATGCGTTTGGCGAGCATCAGATCTTGGGGGCCAGTTCGTCCGCCAAAGCCTGTGCGGCACGAAAATCCAGCGTGCCTTCGTAGATGGCGCGACCGGTGATGGCGGCGGTGATGCCTTCGCCGCGCACGGCACACAGCTTGCGCACGTCGTCGAGATTGGTGATGCCGCCGCTGGCGATGACCGGCACGTGCAAGGGTTGCGCCAGTTCCACGGTGGCTTCGATGTTCACGCCGCTCATCATGCCGTCGCGACCGATGTCGGTATAGATGATGGCTTCCACACCATAGTCTTCGAAACGCTTGGCCAGATCGGCCACATCGTGACCGGTCAGCTTGGACCAGCCGTCCACCGCGACCTTGCCGCCCTTGGCATCCAGACCGACCATGATGTGACCAGGGAAGGCGTCGCATGCTTCGTGCAGGAAGCCGGGGACTTTGACGGCCGCCGTACCGATGATGACGTAACTCAAGCCCAGATCGAGATAACGCTCAATGGTCTCCAGATCGCGGATGCCGCCGCCCAGCTGCACCGGAATGTCACTGCCCACGGCTTCGACGATGCTACGCACCGCCGCTTCGTTCTTGGGCTTACCGGCAAAGGCACCGTTCAGGTCAACCAGATGCAGACGGCGCGCGCCCTGCTCCAGCCAGTGTCTGGCCATCGCGGTCGGGTCATCGGAGAACACGGTCGCGCCCTCCATCTCGCCTTGGCGCAGGCGCACACATTGGCCGTCTTTCAGGTCGATTGCGGGAATGATCAGTGTTGAAATATCCATGGCTTTAATATCGTGGTTAAACGGGATTCCAGTTGACGAAATTTTCCAGCAGTTTCAATCCGGCAGCCGCACTCTTCTCGGGGTGGAACTGCACGGCGAACAAGTTACCACGCGACACGGCGCAGACAAAGGGCTGCGGATAATCGCTGCTGCCCTGCACGATGCCCTTGTCACGCGGTTGCACGTAGTAGCTGTGAACATAGTAGAAGCGCGCATCCTGCGCGATGCCCGCCCACAGCGGGTGATCGGCATGATGCACGCCGTTCCAGCCCATGTGCGGCACCTTGAGCTTGTTGCCCTGCGCGTCCCTGAGTTCATGCGCGAATCGCACCACTTCACCGGACAGCACGCCCAACCCCGGAATGTCACCCTCGGCACTGTGCTCGAACAGCATCTGCAGACCGATGCAGATGCCGAGGAACGGTTTGTTCTGCGCCGCATCCAGCACCGCTTGGCGCAGGCCGCGCGCATCCAGCTCGCGCATACAGTCGGGCATCGCGCCTTGGCCGGGGAATACCACCCGCTTGGCCGCGGCGATCACGTTCGCATCGTCGGTGACTTGCACAGACGCGGACGGGGCGACCTTGCGCACGGCCTGATACACCGAACGCAGGTTGCCCATGCCGTAATCAACGATGGCGATATCGACCATGATGCTTATAGCGTGCCCTTGGTGGATGGCATCACGCCGGCCATGCGCGGATCTTGCTCCAGCGCCACGCGTATCGCGCGGCCGAAGGCTTTGAAGATGGTCTCGGCCTGATGGTGCGCGTTCTCGCCCGCCAGATTGTCGATGTGCAACGTCACCAGTGCGTGGTTGACGAAGCCCTGGAAGAACTCACGGATCAGATCGACCTCGAACTCGCCGACGTTGGAACGAACGAACTCGGCATTGAAAACCAGTCCAGGACGGCCGGAGATGTCCAGCACCACACGCGACAAAGCTTCATCCAGCGGCACATAGGCATGACCGTAGCGACGCAGACCTTTCTTGTCGCCGATCGCCTGCGTGAATGCCTGCCCCAGCGTGATGCCGATGTCTTCCACCGTGTGATGCGCATCGATATGCAGATCGCCCTTGGCCTTGATGTCGAGATCGAGCAGACCGTGACGCGCGATCTGGTCCAGCATGTGCTCCAGGAACGGCAGGCCGGTGTCCAGCTTGACCTTGCCGGCTCCGTCGAGGTTCAGCTCGACCGCGATCTGCGTCTCGAGGGTGTTGCGGGTGACTTGTGCGCTACGCATGATTAGCCCTATGCGAGTTGGTTAATGGAATCCTGTAGTGCGGCGTAAAACTTCTTATTCTCTTCGGGCGAACCCACTGTGACGCGCAGACAATCGGCCAATGCCGGATGCCCGCCGTTCAGATTCTTGATCAATACCCCGCGCTGCTTCATCCCTTCGAACACCTGCGTGGCTTTTGCCACGCGGAACAGGATGAAGTTCGCCTCGCTGGGATACGCCTGTACGCCTGCCATCGCATGCAAGGTCGCCATCATCTTCGTGCGTTCCGACCTGATGCTCTCCGCTTGGGCCAGCAACACATCGTGGTGCGCCAGCAAGGTGCTCGCCACCAGCTGCGGCAGGACGCCCACATTATACGGCAAGCGCAGCTTATCCAATTGTTCCAGCCACGCTTTACCACCGGCGATGAAGCCTAGACGCAAACCGGCCATGCCGAGTTTGGAGTATGTGCGCATCACCAACAGGTTGTCATACTTACCCAACTGCGGGATGAAGCTGTCGCTGGCGAAGGCATAGTAAGCCTCATCCACTACCACCAGACCGGGGGTGGCCTCGATGATGCGACGCACGGCATCGGCATCGAACAGATTGCCCGTGGGATTGTTGGGATAGGCGAGGAACACCAGTGCGGGACGTTCACGTTCTATCGCCGCCAAGGTCGCGTCCAGATCAAGCGAGAAATCCTCGGCCAGCGGCACGCCCACATAGCGCATGCCGACGAAGGTGGCGATCATCTTGTACATGACGAACGAGGGCTCGACGCTCAGCAACACAGCGCCCGGTTGCGCCACAGCCATCGCCAGCAACTGGATGATCTCATCGGAGCCGTTACCCAGCAGCACATCCATGCCTTCCGGCAGATGCGTCACGTTGCGGATGTCTTGCTTGAGTCGCTGCGCACCGGCGTCGGGATAGCGGTTGATCGCGGCATCCGCCACGCTGCGCGCGATCTCGTCACGCAAGTCTTGCGGCAACGGATGGGGATTCTCCATCGCATCCAGCTTGATCATGTCGGCAGACGGCGGGACATGATAGGCGTGCAAGGCCTGTATCTCTTTACGGATCAGTTGTTGCGGGGTCACGGCAGGGCTGGCGGCAGACATGGTGATACGGCTCTGAATAACGGCCCGCATTCTACCTTACTCTGGTGATTTGACGCGAACGCCGCTTATAATCGGGACATCGCACTAGGGTCCCACAATGGCTACCAAGAAACTCCGCGTACTACTGGTGGAATCATCCGAGCAAGACTCGCACAAGATCCTCGCCAAGCTGGCCGATGCCGGCTATGCGCTGGAACATCAGCGCGTGCAGGACGAGCAGGACATGCAGCAAGCGCTGCTCGCCCGCCCCTTCGATGTCATCCTGTGCAGCGACGACCCGGGCAGTTTCGGCGGTCTGGATGCATACCGATTGCTGCACCAGCTCGACCTGGACATCCCCTTCCTGCTACTGGCCAGCAAACTAAAGGAAGAGACCATCATCCACACCATGCAGGAAGGTGTGGACGACTACATCCTCAAAGGCAGTCTCAATCGCCTTGTGCCCTCCATCGAACACAACCTGCGCGAAGCGCGAGTACGCCGCGAATATCGCGAGGCGCAAGCTGCCTTGCAGGAGAACCAGACCCGCATGCACGCTTTCATCACCGATCTGCCGGGCATGGCCTATCAGATCGTGCTGAAGGACAAAGGAGAGGTGCACTTCCCCTATGTCAGCGAGGGTTGCTATCCCCTGCTCGGCATCGAGCATCAGGAACTGATCGGCGATGCCAGCCTGTTCGCCGAGATGATCCACCCGGAAGATGCCGGTTCTTATCTCAGAAGCATGCTGTCCTCCGCAAAGAAACTCACTTTCTGGAACTGGGAAGGGCGCATGCGCACCCGCCCCAAAGGCGAGATCAAGTGGATCAATCTGCGCTGCAGTCCGCGCCGCATCGGAGCGGCCGTGCAGTGGGAAGGCATCATGCTGAACATCACACAGAGCAAACAGGCGGATGCGGCATTGCGGCAATCCAAACAACAACTGCGTGAATTCTCCACCCATATAGAAGAAGCGCGCGAACAGGAGCGGGTCGCCATCGCACGCGAGGTGCATGACGAACTGGGCAGCTTGCTGACCGCCACCAGACTGGACATCGCCTGGCTGATCTCGCGCCTGAAGGATCAGCCGGTGCTGGAAGAGAAAGCGCGCGGCATCGAGGATCTGGTACAGAAATGCACCCGCTCGGCCAGCAACATCGCGCGCAGCCTGCGCCCCAGTGCGCTGGACACCTTCGGCATCGTCGCGGCCATCGAGTCCGAGGCCAAGGAATTCGCACAGCGCACCGGCATCAAATGCGTCCCGGAAGTCATGGACGAATCGGTCAGCGTATCGCCGCATGTGGCGATCACACTGTTCCGCATCTTCCAGGAAGCGCTGAACAACATCACCAAACACGCCCATGCCAAGACCGTCACCATCGCCATCTGCAACCTCGACACCTGCGTCAGCATGACTGTGCGCGATGACGGGCGTGGCATCCACGACGCGGATCGCGCCAAACCGCGCTCCTTTGGCTTGCGTGGCATCTTTGAGCGTGTCGCCCAGTTCGGGGGAGAAGTGAAACTGGAAAGCGCCCCCGGCCAAGGCACCCGCCTCAACGTGCGCATCCCGCACCAGCCGGAACAAAATGCAGTACCCGATTCACAAGGCGCGTTATTCGAATAAGATGCAGGCCATGATCAATGTACTCATCGCCGACGACCACGAACTTATCCGCAGAGGCTTGAAACAGCTGCTGGACGACACGGACGACCTGCGCGTCACCGGCCAGGCCGACACCGGCATGGAAGCCGTGAACATGGTGCGCGACAACGAATACGACGTCGTGCTGCTGGATATCAGCATGCCGGACAAGCACGGCATCGATGTGCTCAAACAGATCCGCGACCTGCGCCCCAACCTGCCGGTGCTGATGCTGAGCATGCATCCGGAAGAACAATATGCCGTGCGCTCGATGAAGACGGGCGCCGCCGGCTATCTCAACAAGCAGAGCGCGCCCGCCCAACTAGTCACTGCCATCCGCAAGGTCGCCAGCGGCAAGAAATACATCAGCAGCGAGATGGCCGAACAACTAGCCGAAGGCCTGTCGCAGGGCTATTCGGAATTGGCGCACCAGACCCTGTCCAACCGCGAGTATCAAACGTTGTGTCTGATGGCACAGGGCAAGAAGCTGAGCGAGATGGCCGAGATCATGTCGCTCAGCCCCAAGACCATCAGCGTCTACCGCATGCGCCTGCTGGAAAAGATGAAGCTCAAGACCAATGCCGAAGCCATCCATTATGCGATCAGCAATCACCTGATCGAGTGATCTCGGCCAATAGCAGGCAATATCTGGCGCTATTCAGCGAATTGTCGTTCCCTAAACCACCGATAATGCCAACCATAGCGCAGTACTACATACGACATATAGATGAGCAAGCACAAGGAACCCGCAGAACTGGCCCGTGAGACCCTGAAATTACTGGGTGAACGCGGACTGACGCCCACGCCGGAACATTACGCAAGTGTGTTTCAGGAGCTAGGCGGAGAAAAAGTTGTTGCAGGCGACTCCGCGACCCCGAACTGGTCAGCGTTGATCCGCGACTTGTTGCGCCAGCTCGAAATGACCCACAAAGGCGTCACGCTCACGCGCAAGAAAGAGGGTCTGGAAGTCGTCCTCAATCGTTTCGCAAGCAAGCCGGACGTAATGTCTGAAAAGCTGAATGGCTTGATGCGCTCTTGGGGTAGCGGCTCTGCCGCCCCCGATCTGACTGCCACTGCAGCGCCTGAAGTTGTTCCGACCGAGCCTGCCCCCTCCCCGGCGCCGATTGCTGCACCTGCAAAGTCCGCAGGCAAGACAGACGGGCATGACTTGCTCAAACAATTGCGCGAACTGCTCGCGCAGTCGCTGGAAAACTCCCTGTCCTCCCACCCCGAGCTGAGCGATGAAATCAAACGCTTGGTCGTGGTGGTGCGCACCACCGACGATCCCACCAAGATCAATGAGCTGGCCAAACAACTGCGCCAGTTCTGGCTCAAGCTAGAGCTGCGCGGCGGTGACAAGGTCAAAATACAGGAAGGTCTGTTGCGCCTGCTGCGCCTGCTGGTCGAGAACGTCAGCGAACTGGTGGCCGACGATGAATGGATGCAGGGACAAGTCACCGCGCTGCAGACCATCATCTCGCAACCGATGGACAAGCACGCCATCGCCGATGCCGAACGCAACCTGCGCGATGCCATCATCAAACAGAGCAGCCTGAAGCAAAGCCTGACCGATGCCAAAACCACGCTCAAGAGCCTGATGACCACCTTCATCGACCGGCTGGGTAACCTCACCGAAAGCACAGGTGAATACCACCAGAAGATCGCAGGATATAGCCAACAGATCAGCAAGGCAGACAACCTGACCCTGCTGGGCCATATTTTGGAAGATGTGATGCACGACACCCGCGTCATCCAGGCCAGTGCCTTGCGGTCACATGAAGAGTTGCTGAACACCAAGAAGCAAGCCGACGAAGCAGAAGAACGCATCAAGGCGCTGGAACAGGAACTGATGCAGGTCAGCGAACTGGTGCGCGAAGACCAGCTCACCGGCGCGCTGAACCGGCGCGGTCTGGACGAGACCCTGGACCGGGAATTGAAGCGCGCCGACCGTAACCGCACCCAGCTCTGCGTCGCCCTGCTTGACATCGACAACTTCAAGAAATTGAACGACAGCCTGGGTCATCAGGCAGGTGACCGTGCCTTGACCCACCTCACCCAGGTCATCAAGGACACCCTGCGACCGACCGACGCGGTGGGCCGTTACGGCGGCGAGGAATTTGTCATCATCTTGCCGGATACGGACCTGGAGGCCGGAATTGAAGCCCTGCAACGCCTGCAACGCGACCTGACCAAGAAGTTTTTCCTGCACAATAATGAGCGCATTCTGGTCACTTTCAGCGCCGGCGTCGCCCTGCGCGGCACGGACGAAGACCAGGAAGACCTGCTGGGGCGCGCCGACAAGGCCATGTATCAGGCCAAACAGACCGGCAAGAACCGCGTAATCGCCGCCCTCGGGCCGAAAGTATGAAATTGATCCTAAAGTTTTCCGCCAACTCTCCGATAACTGGTTCAACGGCGGTTGCTAAGCTTCACGAAAAGGCAGCCAAAGTAAGCGGCAACATGGCCGCAAATGAACCAAGTTAAGGAGAACTAAAATGGCACAAGTCATCAACACCAACGTCTCGGCTCTTTTCGGCGGTGCTGCACTGAATAGATCCAACACGGCCTTGCAGGTTGCTATGGAGCGTCTGTCTTCCGGCAAACGCATCAACTCTGCCAAGGATGATGCCACCGGCATGGTGACAGCCAGCGGCTACGAAAAGACCATGCGCGGCGCGAACATCGCAGCCCGTAACGCCAGCGACGGTATTTCCGAAGCGCAGATCAACGACGGCTACCACGCTCAGGTGTATGAGAACTTGCAGCGCATCCGTGAGATCGCGGTGCAATTGGGCGGCACAGCTTCCGGCACCGAATTCACTGCACTGGCGGCTGAAAACACCCGCTTGCTGGGCTTGGCCACCGCCAGTACCGCCAAAGTTATCGGAGCGGATGGCACACTGGCCTCAGTCGTAGGTACCAAAGCTACCGTCACCGGCACTGGCTCCATCAGCGTGATTGATGCAGACATCACCGCCGTGACCACAGCCCGCGGCACCTACGGTGCAGATATGGCGAAATACCAGTCCGCGGTCAACAACCTGCAGACCCTGTCGGTGAATACCGCGGCCGCTTACAGCCGTGTGATGGATACCGACTATGCGGCAGAGACCACCGCCATGACCCGCAACATGATTCTGCAACAAGCAGGTACAGCGATGCTGGCGCAAGCCAACCAGCTTCCGAACAACGTTCTGAGCCTGTTGCGTTAAACGTAGCAATAAAACCCCGGCCGGGTGACCGGCTGGGGATTTGAACAAGGAGAGGCAAAATGCTCATCCAATCGACAAATAGTGGAGTACCAGCTCCGGCGATGCCTACCAGCAATGGTGGGCAGGCGGTCGTTGCATCGCAGTCTGCGGGGAAACCCGCTCAGGCTGAGGCAGCGCCCCCAACGCCGGCGCAACTGTCGAGCGAGGTCGGTCGTATCAACACCGTCCTGAAGCAGGCGAACAGAAACGTGGAGCTCAGCATCAGCGTGGACGACAGCACCAAGAAACAAGTCGTCAGTTTGAAGGACAAGGAAACTGGGGATACACTGTTGCAGTACCCGTCCGAAGCCGTGCTGGCAATCTCGCGCAGTATCGACGAGTTCCAGCAGGGGCAATTGCTGAATCGTCAGGCCTGACAAAGGAGTAAACGGAATGGCAACTACATCATCAATTTCAGGTGGCGGCATCGATGTCGATGCCATCGTCAGCGGATTGATGACAATCGAACGTCTTCCGCTTGACCAGCTCACCAAGAAGCAAACCAGCTACCAGTCGAAGATCACTGCGCTGGGTACGTTACAAAGCAAGGTAGATGCGCTTCAAACGGCAGCCAAGAATCTGGGCAGTTCCAGCACCAGCAGCTTGACGTCGTTCAAGACCACATCCTCCGACAGCAGCATCCTTTCCGCCACCGCCGGCACCACCGCCGTGGCGGGAACCTATTCCCTGACAGTGTCCAGTCTCGCGGCATCGCAGAAACTGGTCGCTGCCGGACAGACCAGCAGCACCGCCGCCATCGGCAGCGGCGCCGCCACCGTGGTCACGTTCGACTTCGGCACCATCAGCGGCGGCACACTGACCAACGGTGTCTATACCGGCGCCAGCTTCACTTCCGGCGGCACCACCGCCAACATAACCATAGATTCCAGCAACAATACCCTGCAGGGCATACGTGACGCGATCAACAGCGCCAACATGGGCGTGACGGCCAGCATCGTGAATGACGGCAGCGGCACACCGTACCGCTTGGCCCTGTCATCCAACGACACCGGTATTGCCAGCAGCATCAAGATCTCAACCGACGGCGCGGATGCCAGTATCACCGGCCTGCTGGCCCATGACCCGGCCGGCACACAGAATCTGGCCGAGACCGTCACTGCCAGCAATGCCCAGTTCAAAGTGAACGGTATCGACATCACCAAGACCTCCAATGTCGTGAGCGATGCCATCGACGGTGTGACACTGACCTTGAAGCAAGAGACCGCCACGCCGGTCACATTGACGGTGGAGCGCGACAATGCAGGCGTGACCACTGCCGCAACTGCTTTGGTCACCGCCTACAACGACCTGTATTCGGCGATGAAGAACACCACCGCATACAAATCCGGCTCTGCTTTGGCAGGTGACCGCACTCTGCAGTCACTGCAGCAACAGATGCGCGAGATCGCCGCGACTGCCGTCGGCAGTGGCACATTGACCAACCTGTTCGAAGTCGGCATCAACTTCAAGTCCGACGGCACCATGCAATTGGACAGCACCAAGCTGGCAACAGCGATGGATAACAATTTCAACGATGTGGCGACCCTGTTCAACAGCACGACAGGCTTCGCCACACGCTTCGAAAGCTGGGCCAAAGGGTTGATAGGCGGCGGCGGCACTTTCGAATCACAGACCACCAGCTGGAATAATTCCATCAAGCAGATCACCATCCAGATCGACGCGATGGAAGTGCGCATGACCAGCCTGGAAAGTATGTATAGACAGCAATACAGTTCGCTGAACAGCCTGCTAGCGAGTATGCAATCGACTAGCTCTTACCTGTCACAGCAATTAACCAGTAACGGGGGATAATCAATCATGAACGCTCGTACCGCACTTAATTCCTATGCCAAGGTCGGCATGGAATCCAGCGTTATCAGCTCCGACCCGCACAAGCTGATCTCCATGTTGTATCAGGGTGCCATGCTGGCTATCGCCAATGCCAAGAACGGCATCCTGCGCAAGGATATCGCCGCCAAGGGAGAAGCAATCTCCAAAGCCCTGTTGATCATCAGTGAAGGGCTGCAGGCCAGTCTGGACCAAAATGTCGGAGGTGAATTGGCAATGAACCTGGATGCACTCTACAGCTATATGTGCGTACGACTGGTGCATGCCAACCTGCACAATGACATGGAAGCACTGGATGAAGTCGCGCGCCTGTTGAGCGAGTTGAAGGGCGCATGGGACAGCATCCGCCAAGTGACTGCTAACGCCCAACAGCAAGTGCAAACAGAACCTGTACCGGCACAGATCAACAAGCAACCCGCTCTCGTCTACGGAAGAATGTAAGTCATGAACATGATCGTTGAAGATTACCAGCGCCTGTCGGACATCACAGGCAAGATGCGCGAAGCAGCCGCAGCGGGAGAGTGGGACGAACTGATCGCGCTGGAACGCCGCTGCACCAAGCAGGTTGCCGAACTCAAGCCGCGCGACGGCGTGCCCGCTGACGAGGCATCCCGTCTGCAGAAAGTCGCGCTGATCAAAAAGATGCTGGCAGACGACAAGGCGATCCGCGATAAGACCGAGACCTGGATGCACCAGCTGGACAGGATCATGAAAAGCGCGCGCAGCGAGCAACGTCTACAGCAGGCCTATCTGTCGCAAGGCTGATCACGCCTCGGCAATGAGTCATGCTGCCCGCAGACCTGCTCGCCGCCACCCTCTCCCGGATCGCGACCACCGATAAGCCGCTGATCACGGCCACGCCTGACAAGCAGGCGCAACAGAACAGCCTCAAACTGGAAGTCGGCCAGCACGTACAAGCGACCGTGCAGGCGAAAGTCGCCGCCGATGTGTTCCAGGTCAAGGTCGCCAACCAGACCATGCAGATGCAACTTCCGGCGTTCGTCCGGCCGGGCGATCAGATCACCCTGCAAGTCGTCTCGCTACAGCCCCGCCTCACCTTCTCCTTCGCCGCCTCGGTCAACCCGCTCTCCACTTCCGAACAACTCGGCTCGACCGCGCGCCTGCTCTCGTCCTTGTCGCAACAGCCCATACGACAGGATTACGTCCCACCAACGCGTCGCGAGCCTTTATGGATAGGCGAGCGCACCGCGCCGGACACCTCGCAACTCGCCGGTCGCTTGCACCAGAGTCTGAGCCACAGCGGCCTGTTCTATGAATCGCACCAAGCACAATGGATCGCCGGCACACGCACCACACCACAATTGATGCAGGAACCGCATAACCAGCTGCGCCCGCAAGCCGCTCTGTCTGGCATGCCGCAGCCTGCTGTGCAGCCCCCTGCATCCCAATCGGCCATGACAACGCCGGCATCCCTCCCCGCAGGCGCAGAATCGAGCACGCGCATGCCTACTATTCCCGAACATTTGCAGCCCCTCGTTCAGCAGCAGCTACAGGCTTTGGAGAACAAGCAGGTGGTGTGGATGGGGCAGGCTTGGCAAGGTCAGGATATTCGCTGGGAAGTGCGCGAAGAGAATGCTCGCTCCGGTAATGGCGGTGAGGACCCCAAACAGTGGGTGACCGAATTGCATCTCGACCTGCCCAGATTGGGCGGCGTGACCGCACGCCTGAGCATGAACGGCAATGCAGTCAGCCTGAAGTTCGAAGTCGCCGACGAGCAGACCGCACGCACGATGGGAGCCGCCACCGAGCAATTGGTCGCGTCGCTGACCGCCCACGGCGTACCCGTATTGCAGACCCTCATCGAACGCACGCCCGAGGTGCCGCGGTGAACCAGCCCAGCCGCCAATTGGCCGTCGCCCTCGCCTATCGTAGCGGCGATAGCGCCCCGAAAGTCGTGGCCAGCGGGCGCGGCCTGATCGCACAGGCCATCATCGAACGCGCCAAGGAACACGGGGTGTTCGTGCATGAATCGGAAGAACTGGTGGCGATGCTGATGCAGGTCGAGCTGGATCAGCACATCCCGCCGGTGCTGTATCTGGCGGTGGCCGAGCTGCTTGCCTGGCTATACCGACTGGAGCGGGGAGAAATCCATGCTATTCCACCCACCTTGAAAGCATCCTAACCGTTAGAATCGCGCGGGTATTCACTCAGGATGGGCCGCACCATGCGCAGCAAAGAGATTCCGCTCAAGATTGAAGTATTCGCCCAGGACGATGAGAACGATTTCATTCTGCGCGATCCGCGAGAAATCACTTCCGTCCTGCGCGACATCGTGCAACAACGCAATCGCGTGGCACTCTATTACAACGATGACAGCAGCATGGTACTGACCCTGTTGCTGGCGGCCGACGAGACCGGTATCTGGGTCGACGCATCGCCCAACCCAGTCGACAACCGCAAAATCGAGCGCAGCAACCGCATCGTCTTCGTCAGCACCCACAACATGGCCAAAGTGCAATGGGTGTCTACCGAGACCACGCAGGGCCTGTACCAAAACTCCGCGGCATTTTTCCTGCCCTTGCCGAGAAAACTGCTAAGACTGCAGCGTCGTGATTACTACCGATTGCTCAATGCCGAACTGGATGCCGTCAAATGCAAGATTCGGCCTTACGCCGCAAAGCGCCATATCCATCACGACGTGACGGTGATGGATATCAGCATCGGCGGGATCGCGCTGGTCTGTACTGAGGAGGGCGTTGAGTTGACCCCTGGATCAACATATCAGGACTGCGAGATTGAGCTGCCTGATGTCGGCACCATCCGCACAAGTATCGAGGTGAAGAATGTGTTCGAGGTCACCACACGCAACGGAGAAGTGAAACGACGTGCCGGCTGCATATTCGTCAAGCAGGATGGACAGACGACGATGCTGCTACAACGCTACGTGCTACAGATGCAGCAAAAGGCAAACAGTAGCACGCCCAAGCAATAAGGCATGTCGCTCAGCACGCAACCTTAAATCCCCCGGACCTTGAGCAAGGTATCCAAATAGATCGGCAAGCCAGTTCTCCTGTATTGCCCCTTGAGCGCATCGCAGATCACCAGTCCAACGAGATTCTCCCTTGCCCCGGGCAACAGGGTGGGAGTCTTGGTGAAGTCCATACCTATACGGCTCCGGATACCCAGCTCCTCCAGCACCACTGTGACCAGCCGCTCCAAGATAAATATCTTCATCGCGTAGTTGGTGCCCTTGCGATAAGTAGTCGTACGGAGCAGGTCCGTCTTGAGTTCGCAGTCCGGCCCCTCGCACACTTCGATGATCTTCTCGGCATAGGCGAACCACTTCTTCCAGAACGAATAGCGCGCGACGAAATAATTGCTGAATATGGTCGTCGTTTGGTCACAGACGAGCGACTCTGGGACTATATCCACCTGCAAAAACTTCAGCACCTTGCGCGTGACTTCGAGCAGCCCTGGATGATTGACCTCCCCCTGCGCGAAAGGATTGGTATGGATCGCCCCCTGATCGAAGAATGGAGAGAAACTGATGACCTCGTCATCACAGTCCCGCACGAACTCCAGCACCTGCTTCCCGCGCAGCCCGGTCTTCTCGAAGAATTTCGGGGAAAAGAAACCCAGATAGGTGTCATCGTCGAAGCGCTGGTCAAGCAGGACCTTGCGGATGGGCCAGTACTCGACCCAGTCCGGTCTTTCATTTTTCGTGTTGTCCAGCGGGATGTAGGCCGGATCGATCTTGGCTCTGGTGTCATCGTTGTAGTAGATCTGGAATATCTTGATCTCAACGGCGGGCGCACCGGCCTTCCTGCCAGCAGTTTCTTCGATGGCTCCGCCGTATGCATTTTGGCTCGCCACCATCGCGGCGGAATAAACCCCCGCCCTCAGGTCCTCCACCAACTTCCCCCATGTCTCCGGCTGAATCAGATCGATTCCGGAAAGTACTTGCCGGAGTATCTCGAGTATTTCGGCATCCTGTGGCCGCTCATGCAATACCCTACCCCACACACCCAGCGCCGCATCCACTTCCCCGGCGGACAACAGCATGGAGGCGCAATTCCGTGCGGTCGTTCCCGTATCGCCTTCGAGTGCCATGCCTTTCTCGAAACAAGGCACGGCGCGATCAAAATCACCTTCGTTGAAGTACTGAACTGCCAGATCGTTGTACACCTCCCAGCAGCTGCTGCCTTTTTCAGCAAGTTGTTCCAGCAATGCTCGGCCCTGCTCGACAGCCCCGGATTCGAGCAATTGTGCCGCCATTTCGTACTCATTGCTGTCCGCGGGTGCACAACCGGGGCGGCTGGCTTGCGCGCCCCCCACATCGGGACGTGTACTCGGCCCCGGCTTGCTGGCAATCACTCGATTCAGCTTCGCAACCTCCTCGTTCAAATGTTGCACCGCCTCCAGCGAGAACAGGTCGAACTTCCCAGCCAATGCAATGAAGTCCTGATAGTCAAACTGATAGAGCGACAGAAGCCGCCCTCTCGATTCCTCGTTAGCGATCAACCCGTACAGCAGGTCCATTCCCAAGAATTTTGCCCAGAGAAGGGAGTGCTCACCCAGAGCAACCATCGCAAGTACGAAATCCGGTACGCATCCTCCAGACCGGCGATACTTCTCCGCCTCCGGGAACACGGTGGCCAGATCCTCGAAAGAGTCTAGACTCTGATAATTCTTCAGGACTTGGTAGAACTCGGATCTGTCGCGGATGCGCACATCGGCACGGTTACCGCTGGAATTGGCATTGTTGTCGCGCACACGAAACCGGATCAGCTTCTCCGGGAGCACATGTATCTCGTATTTCAGGCATAGGCGCACCCACATGTCGAAATCGGCAAGTTGCGCCATACCATAACGATAGGCTCCACAATCCGAATAGCATTGTTTGCGGATCAACACGCTCGGATGGCAAAGTGCATTGCCCTGACTGAAGAAAAACCGCAGCCATTCATGCCTGGACCTGTTCGGTTTATCGAAGATGCCGGCGTAGTAATGGCTGCTGTCCGCCAACGGCTGACTATCTTCACCGATGGCAAGCGCATTACTGAACACCGCACCAATTAAAGGATTGGAATCGAGGAAGGACACCTGCCGCTCCAGCTTGTCCAGCTCCCAGACGTCATCCGAATGATGGATTGCGATGTACTTCCCGACAGCCAGTTCTGTGATGGACTTGTTCACTCCATGGATACCCCGTCTCGACACCTCGTTACGGAAGGCCCTGATGCGGGGATCGGAATAGCTCTGGATGATAGGCCACGAATCGTCGGCTGAAGCATCGTCCCAGATGAGCAATTCGAAGTCAGTGAACGTCTGGTTGAGGACGCTGTCGATCGACTCGCGCAGATATTTCCCGTGATTGAAGGATGTCAATATTACGGAGACTTTAGGCATACTCGTTTCCTTGAGAGATCCATTCGCCATGCAGGCTTCCCGGTCACAGCATCACTTGCCGACGATGTACAGGATGCTAGTTTGCTTGAGTCCCAGCGCAAGGAACACCGCCTCCCCGAAGTATCCCTCACCAAGTTCATCCACGCGAAACCCGTGGTTGCGTATCTTGTTCACATAATCATCGTGCGCATACAGCCTGACATGGTCATTCTGTCCGAACAGCCTCCAGCGCCCTGCCTCATCGGTCACGCTCGGATCCTCCAGTGTCTTCTCCAGGCCCAGACTGATCGGAGCAACAAGAATACCGCGCCCGCCAGACCTGGTGATCCTGTACAGCTCCCCGATCGCCCGCTCATCGCTTTCCACATGCTCCAGCACATGACTGCATATAAAGAGATCGTAACTCTGGTCCGCGAAGGGCATGTTCTGGATATCAACCCTGAAATCGACCTGCCCCATGGCGAAATCAGCCGTAGTGTAATCAACGAATCGCTGGCGCAGCATCGCGGAAAGCGCTGGCTCGGGAGCGAAATGCAACACCTTAGCGGAACGGCTCAACTCACCGCTCTCGAGTTGCACGTCTATCCACAGGGCGTAAACGCGCTCACGGTCGGAAGCTCCACAACGACTGCATGAATAACTTTCCAGCGAGATCATCTCGCCCTGCCCGAAACGTTCGAAACCGTGACGCTTGGCGTTTTCACGATAGAACTCCGGAAGCGGCTGGAAGGAGACTCCTTTAGTGCCACACACGGGACAATACGTCTCAGGTACCACTTCGCCCCTGCCGTGCATGCTGCCAAGGCTCTCCTCCATGTCATCGACATCCTCCCCGCTCAGGCCGTGCTGTCTGGCGAGCGCAAGAATCTCGCGTGCGACGCCGGTCTGGCCAGCCCTGTGTAACGCATCGACATAGCTTAGCCAGTATTGTCCGTGGGAAGGTTCAACATCGAGGGCCGCAGTGAGATACGGCAACCCGGCGGCGGGTTGATCCATCTGCACGTACAGCGTGCCCAGATTGTGGTTCGCCTTCGGATGATGCGGCTCTGTTTGCAAGATGGCACGATAGCCAATCTCCGCCTTTTGCAGCTCGCCAGCCTGATGGAGAGCGACCGCCTGCTGCAACCTCTGCTCAATTTTCAGCATCACAGCTTCCTAGTTAGCAATCACAATGATTTCATCACTCTAACGAATAGCAACCCACTTTCCGCCATGGACATCCGGGTACATTAGGTTTATACCTGCATGTTCATTATGTCATTATAGGCCGCCACGAACTTGTTGCGCACCTGAACGGCGGTCTGGAACGAGATGTTGGATTTCTGCATGGCGATCATCGTGTCGGACAGGCTAACCTTGTCATCACCCAGTATGAAAGCCTTCTGCATGGACTCGGACTCGCGCTGCATCTGGTTCACGCCGTCCAGCGATGACTTCAGCACATTGGCGAAATCGACGCCACCGGCGGCAGTCGTGGACTTCGGGCCGGATAAGGCGTTACCCTGGGCAGCCGCGACTGCCGCCTGCATCTGGGATAACAGATTATCTACATTGCTCACATTCATGCTCATGGGGCACCTCCTTTAATCTGGCGCGGCTTGCGCGCATTGACCGATGGCGTCACAGTAACAGGGCAGGAATCGTGGCCTAAAGCCGAATAACGCCGTAATTTCCCCGCTTTTCCAAAGACCGGACTTGCTCGACAGGCAGATAATCCGCATCGTAAAACGAGTGTAGGTGCAGGCAGACCGTCTGGTTCTAGCCGTAACTTACAAAGTGGAGCATGAACAAGGTGAACAGTATGGCTACTACGAACATCAACAATCCATCGATGGCACAACTGCTGCTGGGAATCCCCAGCCAGCAGAAACTGGGACTGATGGTCGCTGTCGCGGCAACGGTCGCGCTGCTGGCGGGACTATGGATGTGGGGACAGTCTGAGGACTATCGTGTGCTGTACGCCAACATGTCCGAGCGCGACGGTGGTGCCGTCATCGAGTCTTTGCAGCAGCAGAACATCCCTTACAAATTCGCCGAGGGCGGTGGCGCCCTGATGGTGCCGTCCGACCGAGTACATGAAGTGCGCCTGAAGATGGCCGCACAGGGGCTCCCCAAAGGCGGCACGACCGGCTTCGAACTGATGGAGAACCAGAAGTTCGGCACCAGCCAGTTCCTGGAGCAGGTCAATTTCCAGCGTGCGCTGGAAGGCGAGCTGGCTCGCTCGGTGCAATCCATGGCCTCCGTCGCCAATGCCCGCATCCATCTGGCTATTCCCAAACCCAGCGTGTTCGTCAAAGACAAACAGAAACCGACCGCCTCCGTGGTGCTGGCGCTCTATGCCGGCCGCACCCTGGACGAAGGACAAGTAAACGCCATCGTACATCTGGTCTCCAGCAGCATCCCCAACATGCCCGCGCAGAACGTGACCGTGGTCGACCAGAGCGGCACACTGCTCTCTGCCGCGCGTGATGGAAACCGCCAGATACTGGATGCTTCGCAGCTCAAATATGTGCGCCAGATCGAACAGGATTATGTGAAGCGCATCGAGGACATCCTGAGCCCGATCACCGGCGTGCAGAACGTGCGCGCGCAGGTCACCGCCAGTCTGGACTTCACCACGACCGAGCAGACCTCTGAACTGTTCAAACCCAACCAGCCGCCGAATGCGGCCACCGTACGCAGCATGCAAAGCACTGAAGCGCTGGACGGCGTGAGATCGGCTGGCGGCGTACCCGGCGCGCTTACCAACCAGCCGCCTGTTCCCGCGACCGCTCCGCTGGTGACCCCGGCCAACGCAACAACGGATGCGAATAGTCGCGCGGCGGACAAGACCCACAAAGCGCAGACCACCAACTATGAAGTGGATCGCACCATCCAGCATACCAAGTTGCCCACTGGGGGTATCAAGCGCCTGTCGCTGGCGGTGGTGCTGAATAACCGCAGCGTGGCTGGCAAGGATGGCAAGATCGTGTCCACGCCGTATACCGAACAGGAAAAAGCCCAGATCGCCTCACTCATCAAGGAAGCGGTCGGCTTTGAAGAACAGCGCGGCGACACACTCAATCTGCTCAATAGTGCCTTCAACGACACGACCGAAGAACTGCCCGAGATCCCCATCTGGAAACAGACCGAGATCATCGAACTGGCCAAGGACATCGTCAAATATCTGCTGATCATAGGTGGCGTGTTCTTCCTGCTGTTCGGCATCATCCGCCCGGCATTCAAGTCGGTGGCAACATACAACCCCGCCTCTGAATACAAGGCGGGCGGCGCAAATGAAGAAGGGGTTGCCATGGGTCATGGCCAGCCGGTCTCGGCGACCCACTCCTATGAGAACAACCTGCAGATCGCCAAGCAGCTGGCCAAGGACGACCCCAAGATCGTCGCGACGGTGGTCAAGGAATGGGTGAATAAAGAATGAGTGACGAAGGCGTAAACAAGAGCGCGATTCTGCTCATGACACTCGGTGCCGACGAGGCCGCCGAGGTGATGCGCTATCTGGAACCCAAGGAAGTGCAAAAGATCAGCTCCGCCATGGTCTCGCTCAAGAACCTTTCGCGCGAACAGATCGCCAATGTGTTCGACGAGTTCCATACCAGCGCATCTGAGAAAACCACCATCGGTATGGACTCCAGCGACTATATCCGCGACATGCTGAACAAGGCTCTGGGCGACGACAAGGCGGCCGGCCTGCTCGACCGCATCCTGCACAACAGCGACACCAGCGGCATTGAAAGCCTGAAGTGGATGGACCCGGATTCGGTCGCCGACCTGGTCGCCAACGAACACCCGCAGATCATCGCCACCATCATGGTGCACCTGGAGCCGGATCAGGCTTCGGCCGTATTGAACAAACTGACCGAGCGCACCCGCAACGACGTGTTGCTGCGCATCGCCACACTGGACAGCGTACAGCCGACCGCCCTGCATGAATTGAACGATGTGCTGACCAAGCTGCTGTCAGGTAATGCCATGCAGAAGAAGAGCATCCGCGGCGGCATCAAGACCGCCGCCGAGATTCTCAACTATATCGGCAGCACGCAGGAAGAGATCATCGAGTCGGTGCGCAGCCACGATGCAGAACTGGCACAGAAGATCATGGACGAGATGTTCGTGTTCGAGGACATCCTGGAAGTGGACGATCGCGGTATCCAGCTGGTGCTGCGCGAGGTTCAGTCCGAATCTCTGATCGTCGCCCTCAAAGGTGCCAGCGAAGAGCTGCGCGAAAAGATATTCAAGAACATGTCGCAGCGTGCCGCCGAGATGCTGCGCGAGGATCTGGAAGCCAAGGGGCCGGTCAAACTCAGCGAAGTGGAATCCGAGCAGAAGGAGATCCTCAAGGTCGTCCGCCGTCTGGCCGACGAAGGCCAGATCGTACTAGGCGGCAAGGGAGAGGACGCTTATGTCTGACATCGTCAGCAAAGACGAAGACACGCTCACGGCCTGGCAGCGCTGGGAGCTACCCGCCTTCGAATCCGGTCGCAGCACCGTGCGCGCCAACCTGCCGACCGCACTCGAATTGGAGCAGATGCAAGCACAAGCGCGCGACGAGGCATCGCAGGCGGGTTACGCCGAAGGCCAGCAGCGCGGCTACGCCGACGGCCTGCAGCAAGCGGCTCAAGAGAACCAGCATCTGGTCGAACTCGCCAACATACTCACCCAGAAGATCGACGATATGGTGGTGCAGGAACTCACGGGGCTGGCGCTGGATGTCGCGCGCCAAGTTATCCAGCAAGCACTCAAGGTGCAGCCGGAACTGTTGCAATCAGCGGTGCGCGAGGCGATCGGCACTCTGCCGGTATTCAATCAATCCGCGCATGTGATCCTGAATCCTGAAGATGCCACCATGCTGCGCGAGCGCATGGGTGACCAACTCGCGCATACCGGCTGGAAGATACTGGAAGACGTACGCATGGCGCGCGGCGATGCGCGACTGGAAACGGCCAACAGCCAGGTCGATGTCACACTCGCGGCACGCTGGGAGCGCGTGGTCGCTGCCATGGGAAAAGATTCGCCCTGGTTGATCAAAACGGAAGAAAGCTGAACCATGCACACCGCCCATCAACAACGCTGGCAAGATGCGCTGCACATCCATCGCGAGATGGCGCAGCAGAGCTTGCCTTTGCTGGTGAGCGGCCGCCTGACCAAAGTCACCGGACTGGTGATGGAAGCGGTCGGCCTGCGCATGGCGGTGGGCAGTACCTGCTGGATAGAACTGCCCAACAACCGCATCGAAGCGGAAGTGGTCGGCTTCGCCGGCGACAGGCTGTTCCTGATGCCGGAGAACGATGTACACGGTCTGGTGCCCGGGGCACGCGTGACACCGGTGGAACATGTTCGCGCGCCCTACAAGGTCGGCGAACAATCTCCGTTGCGTCGCCGCACCGCAGACCTGGCGCGCCATCTGCCGGTGGGTGACCACCTGCTCGGCCGCGTGCTGGATGGCGCGGGACGCCCGCTCGATCAATACGGTCCGCTGGGAGAAAGCGGTAGCGCCGCCTTGCAGAGCCGCCCCATCAATCCGCTGGAACGCGCAGCCATCGATGAAGCACTCGATGTGGGCGTGCGCGCCATCAACAGTCTGCTCACCGTGGGGCGCGGCCAACGCATGGGCTTGTTCGCCGGTTCCGGCGTGGGCAAGAGCGTGCTGCTCGGCATGATGGCGCGCTACACCAGTGCCGACGTGATCGTGGTCGGCCTGATCGGCGAACGCGGCCGCGAAGTGAAAGAATTCATCACCGACATCCTCGGCAAGGAAGGCTTGAAACGCTCCGTGGTGGTCGCCGCCCCGGCCGATGTCAGCCCGCTGTTGCGCATGCAGGGGGCGGCTTACGCCACCACCATCGCCGAGTATTTCCGCGACCAGGGCAAGAACGTACTACTGATCATGGATTCGCTCACGCGCTATGCCATGGCACAACGCGAGATCGCGCTGGCCATCGGCGAACCGCCCGCGACCAAAGGCTATCCGCCCTCGGTGTTCGCCAAGCTGCCGCAACTGGTGGAGCGTGCCGGCAACGGTGCCGAAGGCGGCGGCTCCATCACCGCGTTCTACACCGTGCTGACCGAGGGCGACGATCAGCAGGATCCGATCGCGGACAGCGCGCGCGCCATTCTGGACGGTCACATCGTGTTGTCGCGCCGTCTGGCCGAAGCCGGACATTACCCGGCCATCGACATCGAAGCCTCGATCAGCCGCGCCATGAACCATCTGGTGAGCGACGAACAATTTGCGCAGGTACAACATTTCAAACGGCTGTACGCACATTACCAGCGCAACCACGATCTGGTCAGCGTTGGGGCTTACGTGGCCGGTAGCGACCCGTTATTGGACGAGGCGATCGCGCGCTATCCTGAAATGGAAAGATTCCTCAAACAAGGCATGTACCAGGCAGAAGCGTATAGTTCATGTCAGGCGCAGTTCTCGACTTTGTTCGCTGCCAATAAATGAATATCGCCATGACCAAACCCTTCACATTGTCGCCGCTGGTAGATCTGGCACATCAGAAGAATGATGCGGCCACACGCAAACTGGGCAAGCTCAACCAGCAACAGCAGAATGCACAAGCCAAGATGGCCGCGCTGCAGCAATACCGACGCGACTACGCGGCACAGTTCGAGGCAGCGGCCAAACAGGGCATGACCCCGATGGACATGCAGAACTTCCAGCGCTTCATCGAGCGTCTGGATAAAGCTATCCAGCAGCAGCAGAGCGAGATCGCGAAAGCCACCTCTTCGGTGCAGAAAGGCCGTCACGAACTGATGGACACTACACGCAAGATGAGGTCTTTCGACACACTGGCCCAACGTCATGCCGACAACGAGAAGAAACTGGAAACCAAAGCCGATCAGCGCCAACAGGACGAACAGAGCGGACGCTTCTCCGCCATGCATCGCGCTGACAAGAAAAACACGAATCAATGAGGGAGAGACAACATGAGCAGCCTGCCCATCCTTAGCAGCCAGACACCGAGCAACGGCAAGATCGATGCCGGCAAACCCGGCAATAATGCGCCAAGCGCTGAAGACATCTCCAATGGTTCCGTCCCGTTCGGTGAATTACTGGCAAAACAGTTGAGTCCCCAAGGCCGCGACATCAAGAGCGAACTGCTGAAAAAGCTCGCACTTTCGGATGGCGACACATTACCTGCCGATCCGAATGCACTGCCCCTCCAGTCGGCAGCCGAGTTGCGCACCGACGGCATAGCGATCCCTGCCGATCTGCTGGCCAGCCTGATGCACAAGGACCAGCGTATGGCCCGGACTGGCACAAAAGATACGGCGGCAGCCACTGATACAACAACCTCGACCATCACGGCTTTGCGCGATGACACTGAACCGCGCGACCCGACTTCGCGCCGCGCCTCCCCCGGCGTGGAAGGCGAAGTCAAACCGGATGCGCAACTCGCCGGCTACAAGACAAGCAGGCAAGTCGAAGCACAAGAAGCACGCGGGGCGCGTGCGACAAGATCCGGCTCGGCGCCTGACGCGTCATTCGCTGCCGCCCTGCAAGCCGAGAAAAATGCCGGCACCCCCGCCTCATCTGGCAAGATCGACAGCGTCATTCAGGTATCGAGCACTGCGACTGCGGCGATAGGCATGCCGAATGCACTGACCACCACGGCTCCTGCATCACAGGCCGCTGCGACACAGGTCACTATCGCCACTCCGTTGCATCAACCGCAATGGGCGGACGATTTCAGCCAGAAGGTCACTTGGATCGCGACCCAGCGTTCTCAGAGCGCCGAACTGCACCTGAACCCGGCACAGCTGGGACCGCTGGAAGTCTCGCTCAAGCTCAACGGCGACCAAGCCACGCTGCAGTTCACTTCGGCCCACGCCGCGGTACGCGAGGCCATCGAGCAATCGATCCCCCGTCTGCGTGACATGCTAGCCGACAGCGGCATCTCCTTGGGCAACACTACGGTCAGCGATCAGGCGTCGCGCGAACAACAGCGACGCGCACAGGCAGGCAATACGAATAGCGATGGCAACGCTGACAACGCACTCGAATCTGACACCGCCCAGATGCAGACGACTACTCGATCAAGTCGTCACGACGGCATGGTGGACACCTTCGTCTGAACGTTGAAATACGCCCGAATTTCTGCCTTATTCCATTGATGGTGTAAGCTTGGCCTTCCGCATAATCATCATCAACAGGAAAGGAAGCAGAGATGTCCTCGAAACCCGCAAAGCCCGCACCAGCCGCTCCCGCAGAAGGCGCACCAGCGCCCGCCAAGAGCAATAAACTGCTGATCATCGTCATCAGCCTGCTGGTACTCGTCATGGCAGGTGGCGCAGGCTGGTATTTCACCCAAGGGAAAGCCCCTGCAGAGGAGCATGCAGCTGAAGAGCCCACACCTGAGTCTGCGCTCGAGCCGAAATTCATCCCGCTAGGCGAAAAATTCACCGTCAATCTGCAGCGTGAAGAAGGCGACCAATACCTGCAAGCCGGTATCACTCTGAAGGTCCTTGACCCGGCACTTGAACTCAAGATCAAGACCGCGATGCCCGAGATTCGCAGCAAACTGCTGTTCCTGCTGTCCAGCAAGAAACCCTCCGAACTGGTGTCTTCCGAAGGTAAAACAATCCTGGTCGAGCAAGTGATCGCCGAAGTGGACGGCATCTTGGGCTTCAAGAGCGAAGCACCGGCTGCACCGGCTGAAGCGCACGCCCCCGCTGCACCCGGCGAAGCGGCGCATGGCGAATCCGCCCCGGCAGCTGCCGCGCCGGCCGCTCCAGCCGCTCCGAAAGAACCCAAAACCACCGGCGTGGTGGATGTGTTGTTCAGCGATTTCATCATCCAGTAAAGTTGAATCGAGGCCATGAGCGAATTCTTATCCCAAGACGAAGTCGACTCGCTGTTGCGGGGCGTCACGGGCGAGACCGAGGAAGTCAAGGACGACTCGGAAGCCGGAGGTGTTCGCTCCTACAACATGGCCACGCAGGAGCGCATCGTGCGTGGGCGCATGCCCACCATGGAGATCATCAACGAGCGCTTCGCACGACTATTCCGCATCGCGCTGTACAACTTCATCCATCGCTCCTCCGAAGTCTCGGTCGGGCCGGTGAAGGTAATGAAGTTCTCCGAATTCATCCGCAACCTGCCGGTCCCGGCCAACCTCAATCTGGTGCAGGTCAAACCCCTGCGCGGCAATGCGCTGTTCATCTTCGACCCCAATCTGGTGTTCATGGTGGTGGACAGTCTGTTTGGCGGCGATGGCCGATTCCACACACGAGTGGAAGGGCGCGAGTTCACGCAGACCGAGCATCGCATCATCCAGAAACTGCTCGATGTGTTGTTCGAAGCCTATGTGAAGTCATGGGAACCGGTCTACAAGCTGGAATTCGAGTTCCTGCGTTCCGAGGTCAACCCGCAGTTCGCCAACATCGCCACACCGAACGAGGTGGTGGTGGTGACGACCTTCGAGGTCGAATTCACCGGCGTCGGCGGCTCGATCCATATATGCATGCCTTACGCGATGATCGAACCGATACGCGAGTTGCTCTACAGCACCATGCAGGGTGACCATGTGATCGCCGACAAGCGCTGGCTGCACATGCTGTCCAAACAGATCCAGTCGGCAGAGATCGAGCTCAACGCCATACTCGGCCATGCTTCAACCACGCTGGATCATGTGCTGCGCATGAAGGTCGATGATGTCATCCCGCTGGACGTCCCCGAGAATGTCAGCGTGATGGTGGATAACGTGCCGGTGATGGAATGCAAATACGGCATCTCCAACTCGCACTACGCATTAAAGGTCGAGCGTATGGTGAAAACAGATACGGGCGAATCTCAAACTGGAGGAAAAAATGGCTGAAGACACCACAGAAGAAGCAATCAGTGCTGACGATTGGGGCGCGGCGATGGCCGAGCAGGCCACTGCCGAAGTGACACCTGCTACACAACCCCATGTGTTCGAACAGTTCGCAGGAGACGTCGCGGGTACCGCGCACAATGATCTGGATATGATCCTGGACATCCCGGTGCAACTGACCGTGGAACTGGGACGCACCAAGATGCCGATCAAGAACCTGTTGCAACTGGCACAGGGCTCGGTGGTGGAACTGGCCGGCATGGCAGGCGAGCCGCTGGATGTTTTGATCAACGGCTTCCTCATCGCACAAGGCGAAGTGGTGGTGGTGAACGACAAATTGGGCATCCGCCTGACCGACATCATCACACCGTCGGAACGCCTGCGCCGCATCAACAAATAACCCGGGACTCAACCATGCTCACCCGTTTGTTTGCTGCCCTGTTCGCAGCGATCTGCTCCCCGCTCGCCCATGCAGCGGATGCCGCACGCAACGCTTACGTCCCTCCGCCGCCGCCCGCCGGCGTGTCATCCGGTAGTGTGGTGCAGGTGGTCGTCAGCCTGTTGCTGGTGCTGGCTGCCGTGATGGCCGTCGCATGGTTCCTGAAACGCATCAACCATCCGCATCAAAGCGGCCTCAATGCGCTTAAGGTAGTGAGCGGTATCGCGGTCGGTCAGCGCGAACGCATTGTGCTGGTCGAGGTGAACGACACTTGGCTGGTGGTTGGTGTCGCCCCCGGCCAGGTGAGCGCACTGCACACCATGCCCAAGGGCAGCATTCCCGCCGGGGCAGCGACGAACGGCACCGTGCCCGAAAGATCGTTCCAGAGTTGGCTCAAGCAGCACATGGAGAAACGCAATGGTTAGCCGCTTTTTCCCACACGGGGGCTCCCTTTTCCTGCTGTTCGCATTGGGCTTGGGCATGCCGGTCGCGCATGCGGCTGATGCCGGCATGCTGGCGATCACCAGCACACCCGCAGCCGGAGGCGGACAGACCTACACGTTGAGCTTGCAGACGCTGATCCTGATCACGTCGCTCACTTTCCTGCCGGCCATCCTGCTGATGATGACTGCCTTCACCCGCATCGTCATCGTGCTGGCCATGTTGCGCTCCGCCATCGGTACACCTTCGTCTCCGCCGACGCAGGTGTTGATCGGTCTGTCGCTGTTCCTCACTTTCTTCGTGATGTCACCGGTGCTGGAAAAGATCTACAACGAGGCTTACCTGCCCTACAGCCAGAACAAGATGAACCTGGAAACAGCCTATGAAAAAGGCAGCGCTCCGCTCAAGGAATTCATGCTGCGCCAGACGCGCGAAGCCGACTTGGCGCTGTTCGTGCGCATCTCCAACAGCGAAGAACTGGAGAGCCCGGAGAACATCCCGCTGAAGATACTGGTGCCTGCCTATGTCACCAGCGAACTGAAGACCGCGTTCCAAATCGGCTTCCTGATCTTCATCCCTTTTCTGATCATCGATATGGTGGTGGCGAGCGTGCTGATGTCAATGGGTATGATGATGTTGTCACCCGCCACCATCTCGCTTCCGTTCAAGATCATGTTGTTCGTACTGGCCGACGGCTGGAATCTGCTGATCGGTTCGCTGGTGCAAAGTTTCTATACCTGACAAAAATGAAGGAGGCGTCCAATGACCCCCGAAAGCGTAATGACCATAGGCCAACAGGCCATCGAACTGACCCTGATATTGTCGGCTCCCATGCTACTGACAGCACTTGCCATCGGTCTCGTCGTCAGTATCTTTCAGGCTGCAACGCAGATCAACGAGATGACCCTGTCGTTCATCCCCAAGGTGTTCGGCATCTTTGCCGCCCTGCTGCTCGCCGGACACTGGATGGTCAACCTGATGCTGGAATACATCACGCGACTGTATAGCAGCATCCCATACGTCATAGGTTGACCTTGTGATCAGTTTCACCAGCGCCCAACTCACCGCCTGGATTGCCATGCTGATCTACCCCATGGCGCGGGTGCTGGCGCTGATCGCCAGTGCCCCGGTGATCGGCAACCGTCAGGTGCCGATACGCATCAAGATCGGTCTGGCAGCGATCTTTACCGTCGTCATTGCTCCCACGCTGGACTTGCGGGATCTTCCCGACCCAGCATCGGCCGAGGGCATCCTGATCCTGCTGCAGCAGATGGTCGCCGGCCTGATGATGGGCTTCTCGATCCGCCTGATCTTCGCCGCCATCGAAATGGCCGGCGATATCGCCGGCATGCAGATGGGTCTGGGTTTTGCCAATTTCTTCGATCCGCAGAACTCCACCATCCGTCCGGTACTGGCCCAGTTCCTCGGCATCATCGTGGCACTGACCTTCATCTCCATGGATCTCCATCTGTACATGCTGGCCGCGTTGGGCGACAGCTTCCAATCCTTTCCAATCGCCAACACGATACCGTCTGCAGGTGCGTTCCGGACGGCGGCGGAATGGGGCGGCAGCATCTTCGCCTACGCGCTGCAATTTTCGCTGCCGCTCATCGCCGCCCTGCTGATCACCAACCTCGCGCTCGGTGTCCTCACGCGCAGTGCACCGCAGCTGAACATCTTCGCCGTTGGATTCCCCATCACTATTGGTGTCGGCTTCATCGTGCTGGCGCTGGTGCTGCCATTCCTTGCGCCGTTGCTGGAATTCATGTTCCATCAGGCACTCGATACCGTGGCCAGCATCATGCTGCAACTCGGCGGACGACCCGCACCCGCCCCGCTATGACCGCACAAAATAAAACGGCACACAGATCGCTCTGTGTGCCGCTCTGAAAAAGAGTCCGATTAACGCAGGTAGTCGAACAGCGACAGCTGCGAAACACGGGCAAACGATTGTTGCGATGCCTGCAATGCCATTTGCTGCTTGTTCAAATCTGTCACTGCCTGGATGTAGTCCGTGTCCTGTATCTTCGACAGCGTGTTCTTGTATTGCAATCCCAGTGTTTCACCGGTGGCCTGCAAGGCATCGATCTCGCGCAGGCGACCGCCTATGGTGGCACGTGTGGACAGCACATTGTTCAATGCTTGGTCCAGCGAAGCCATGACCTGTTGCAGCCCCTGATTGAACTGGGTGGCCGCGAAGGTATCGCCGGCTGCCGGTGGAGCATCTGCCAGCGCGATAAAGGCATCCAGCGTATCGAACACGTTTTGATTGGCGCTGGGTTGCACATCGAAGGTGTCACCCGCTGCGGGCGCGCCGCTGATCTCGAACTGGATACCGTCGAAGGTGATCGCCTGACCGCTGACATAGGTATTGCCGGTCGAAACTGGCGCAGCCGTAGTCAGGTTCTGCACATCGAAGGTCGTTGCACTGGTGAAGGTCACACGATAGTTGTTGCCATTGAACGGTGCGGTCAACGCCTGCCCTTGATCAACGATGCCGGTACCGGTGTTAGCCGCACCGGCGGAGGTCTGGAACAATCCATTGCCGTTACGGACACGCATGAAGATATCGGAACCGGCTTCGGTCGCGGCCATCTGGCGCGAGGCACTCACCTGAATCTGGCGTTGCACATCATCGCCCTGATAGATCGTGCCCGCTGCCGTCGCCACAAAAGGTTTGACCTTGCCTTGGCCGCCGGAGAACAGATAGTTGCCGACACCGTCGGTGCTGTTCGCCAGACCCAACAGTTCCTGCATACGTCCGCGCAAGGTGGTTGCGATGCCTTTCATACTGGTGGCATTGGTCATCACACCGCCCGCCTCAACGCCCAGGCTCTTCAGTTCCTGCAATGCCGACGTGACGCCGGAAAGCACGCCTTCCGCCAGCGAGAGCGTGTTGTTCGCCGCCGTGCGGTTGTTTGAGAGTTGGGTGTTGGAAGCATCCGATTGATTGAGTTCGATGGCGCGCGCCGCCGCCGCCGGATCATCTGCCGGTGACAGCATGCGCTGGCCGGTGGCGATCTGCAGATTTGTTCGGGCCAGATTGCTCTGCATCTGCTGCATGGCTGTCACGCCTTCGCTATACAGTGTGCTGGTACTGATACGCATGATGATTAACCTCCCAGTTGCAGCAACGAATCGAACATGGATTGCGAGATCGCCATGGCCTTCGCCGCCGCCTGATATGCCTGCTGGTATTTGAGCAGATTGGCAGCCTCTTCGTCCAGATTGACCCCGGAAACGGACTGCTGCGATTTGGTCACTTGGGCCAGCATGGTGGCCTGCGCCTTGCTGGTGACTTCCAGCTCGCGCGTCTGCGTGCCGACCTGCGACACCAACTGGCTATACGCACCCTGATAGCTGGTCGTGCCGTTGACCAGCGTGTTGGCTGTTTGCAGTTGCGCCAGCTTCAGCATGTTGCTGCCGTCGGTGGTGGCGTTGGTATTGGTCGTGACGGTGAACGTATCACCCGTCACAGGCGTGCCGGTGATCTGAGTGGTCCAACCGTTGTAGCTGATGTTGCCGCCCGAGGTGTATGCGACGCCGGTGGCCGGCAGGCCGGTGCCTGTACCTGTCACATCGAATGTCGTAGCGCTGGTGAAGGTGATCGTCACCGGCTGCTGCAGGTTGGCATCCAGCGGCAAAGTGCCCGCCAGCGACGGCTGTGCGATCGCACCATTGCCCAGATTGGCGACCGGCGCATTGCTGCGGATAGGGTTGGCGGCAGCGATCTTGGCCGGGTCGGTGACCAGCAGACCGAAATCGCGCGCACCCGCGACCGTGGGACGGATCACATAGGAATCCCCGGCCACGTCAGCTATCGCACCCGGTGTCAGTTGCAGCGTGATGCCGGTACCGGCCACAGTCTGCGCAGTCGCCAATGCGGCCGGTGTGAAAGACTGGATCGCGGCATTGGTGGTGCGGTTGAACAGGGTGTAAGCCGTACCATCGAACTGCAGCAGGTAATCGTCTGTGGTCAGCGCGCCAGGATCAGCGATGGTCGAAGCCACGGTGGAATTGCCCACATTGGTGGTCGCTGCCGCGACCTGCGGAGACGCGATATTGAAGAATGCACCGCCCAGAGCACCGACGAAATCCTGCCCCTGCTGATGTTGGGTATTGAAGGTATCGGCGATGCCAATGGCGATACGGCCCAATGCGTTACGGGCGGGGTCAAGAATGGTGTCGCGGAAGGTCAGATAGCCACCCAGATTGCCGCCTTGCAGCGCGTCTTGCGGGATACGGCTGACTGTACCCTTATTGCTGACATAAGCAAGTTCCAGCGTACTGGGGTCGGTCGCAGATGTCGTGACCTGCACCGAGGATACTTGGGTGCCGATCACCAAGGACTGGCCGTTGCCGATGAACACATCCATCGAACCGTCCACCTGCTTCACGCTGGTCACACCGATCTCCTGACTCAGCTGACTCACAATGTAGTCGCGCTGATCCAGCAGGTCGTTAGGCAACTGCCCTGTTCCGCCCTGCGCCTGCGCTTTGACGATGTTGTCGTTCAAGGCGGCGATCTGCTTGGCATAGCTGTTGATTAGGTTGGCGCTGTTGCTGATCTGTCCATTCAGGCTGTCGCGGATCTCGACCATGCGGTTGTTCAGCGTCTGCATGCGATTGTTCAGAGACTGCCCGCTGCCGATCATGGTCTGCCGCGCCGCCAGCGATTCGGGCGAGTTGGCGACCGTATTGGCCGAGGCGAAAAAGTCCTGCAACGCGGTATTCAAACCGCCGTTGGCGTCTCCCAGCAGGTTGCTCACCTGCACCGACAGGTCGTATTGGGTAGACAGGTTACTGGATCGTGTCTGTGTCGCATTTAGTTGCGCACCGAGAAAATCGCTGTATTGGCGTGTGATACCGAGCACATCGGCACCGGAACCAAAATAACCCTGCCCCAGATTCTGCGAAAGTTGGGTACCCTGAATGATTTCCTGACGCGAGTAGCCCGGGGTGTTCGCATTGGCGATGTTATGTGTCGTCACGCTCATGCCCGCTTGGGCCACTTTCAGCGCACTGACACCGATGTTATAGACTGAAGCCATATGATTCTCCTGACGATCCTTCGCCTAGTTTATCGGCAGGTCGCCAAAATACTTTAGGCCTTTGTGCTGATACTGCCGATCACCCCTGCCAGCTTGTCGGCATAGCGGGGATCGGTGGCATAGCCGGCTTGCTGAAGCGACTGGGCGAAGTCTACCGCATTCGACTGTCCCATTGCACCCGCATAGCGCGGATTCTCGCTCAGCAGGCGTGCATAGTCCTGAAAGGAATCCGCATAAGAATCATAGGCACGGAAGCGCGCCACCTGCTTGCCGGCGACCCCGTCGTGATATTCGGTGGTGGTCACTTCAGCCACCTTGCCCTTCCAATCGCCGCCAGCCTTGATGCCGAACAGGTTATGGCTGCTGCTACCATCGGCGTTCCTGATCTCACGCTTGCCCCAACCGCTCTCCAGCGCCGCCTGCCCCATGATGAAATCGGCCGGCACGCCCGTCTTGCGGCTGGCGCGTTCGGCATGCGGCTGCATGCGTTCGATAAAGCCTTGCTGTGTCATGGGTTGATAAGCTGAAGTCACGGCAGCCGGAGCAGGGGCGGCGACGGCAGGTTGCTGACCGCTCAACTGGCGCACCATCACATCGGCCAATCCCACACCGCGTTTGGACATCTCCTGCGCCAACTGCTGGTCGAGCATGCCGGTGAACAGCTTGGTCTGCTCGCTGTCCATCATGCCGTCCTGCGGTGTCGCGTCGCGCATGCTCTTCATCATCATGTTGAGGAACACCATCTCGAACTGCTGCGCGACCTGCTTCAGCGCCTGATCCGGCGCCTGTTTCGCCTGGTAGCGCAGGCGGTCCAGCGCCTGGCTGTCCGCCGCGAGCCCGTTCAAACTGTCCGGTGAGAGTGCCATCGCCGCTCCCTAGATGATCTCGAGTTCCGCGCGCAAGGCACCGGCCGCCTTCATCGCCTGCAGAATGGCCAGCATGTCTTGCGGTGTGGCACCGATGGAATTCAGCGCCTTGACCACATCTCCCAGTGCCACGCCGCGTTTCAGATGCAGCAGATTGCCCGCGGAGGCCTCGATCTTGATGTCCGCATTGCTGACTGCGGCGGTGTCCCCGCCCGCCAGCGCGTTGGGCTGGCTCACGCTGTTGTCGGTGCTGATGACCACGGTCAGATTACCGTGCGCCACCGCGCATTCACTCAGGGTGACCTGCTGGTTCATCACCACCGAACCGGTGCGGGCGTTGACGATCACCTTGGCGCTGCCTGCTGCCGCATCGACCGAAAGGTTCTCCAGACGCGACAAGAACTGCACGCGCTCGAAACCCGGTGGGGCCGAGACTTGCACCGTGCGGGCATCCAGCGCATTGGCGATCACAAAGTCTGGCGAAACATCGCGATTGATGGTGTCGGCCATGCGAGCTGCGGTGGTGAAATCCGCCGTATTCAGTTGCAGATAGATGTAATCACCCTGCCCCAGCGCAGTCGGCACCTCGCGCTCCACCGTGGCGCCGCTCGGAATGCGTCCCACGCTCAAGTGATTGATCACGGTCTTGCTGCCACCTGCCGCCGCACCGGCGCCACTCACTAGCAGACTGCCCTGCGCCATCGCATACACCTGACCGTTGGCACCTTTCAATGGCGTCATCAACAACGTGCCGCCGCGCAGGCTCTTGGCGTTACCGATGGACGAGACAGTGACATCGATGGTCTGGCCGGGACGCGAGAAAGCGGGCAGTGAAGCCGTCACCGTCACCGCCGCCACGTTCTTCAATTGCAGACTGGTGCCGGGCGGCAAGGTCACGCCCATCTGCGCCAGCATGGTGATCGTGCTCTGCACGGTAAAAGGTGTTTGCGTGGTCTGGTCGCCGCTACCGTCCAGACCGACCACGAGACCGTAGCCGAGCAACTGGTTCTCACGCACACCCTGCACGCTAGCCAGATCCTTGATGCGTTCTGCCAAAGCCGCACTGGAGAATGCAGCCAGCATTACCAGGAGGATCGATGCGATAAATCTTTTCATGACAATCTCCTAGAACGGCAGCACGGTAGTGAAGATGCGCGCGAACATGCTGGTCACCGCTGCGCCATCCAGATTGGTCGCGCCCTTGTATTCCAGATGCACGTCGGCCACCTTGGTCGACAACACAGTGTTGCTGCCGCTGATATCGTCCGGATTGACCACACCGTAGAAGCGCACGTACTCGTCGGAATAACGGATGCTGACCTGCTTCTCGCCCGCCACGCGCAGATTGCCGTTCGGCAACACTTCGGTCACGGTCGCAGTCAAAGTGCCGGTGAAGGTATTGGAACCCGATGCATCGTTCTTGATGCCGGTCTTGACACTGCTACTGCCGGACAAACCGCCGGTGATGGCTGGTGAGGTCACGGACAGACTGCCGGTATTCTCCTGCGTGACACCGGATTTTCCAGTGGCAGCCGTGGTCTCGGCGATACTGATGGTGACGACATCGCCGACACGACGGGCACGGCGATCCTCGAACAGCGGACGGTCGTTCACACCGGCCTGGAAGATGGAGCCGTTCGCAGGTGGCGGTGCGCTGCGCGCCGTAGAAGGGGCTGCCGTCAACGGCTCGCGGATATTGGTACTGGGCACACAGCCGACCAGCAGCCAGCTAGCTGCCAAGACGCTAATCAAACCGCTCAAATTACGCATGATGCACCTCGTTAAATTTGTCCAAGTCTCTGCAACATCTGGTCGGATGTCGTGATGGCTTTTGAGTTGATTTCATAGGCGCGCTGCGTCTGGATCATGTTCACCAGTTCTTCCACCACATTGACGTTGGAGGTCTCGACATAGCCCTGACTCAGAGTGCCGGTGCCGTTGGTACCCGGCACGTTGGTGCTGGGCGTACCGCTGGAAGCGGTCTCCAGATACAGGTTCTGCCCCATACTTTCCAGTCCGGCCGGATTGACGAAGGTCGCCAACTGGATACTGCCGATCTGCACCGGCGCGCCCGAGCCGGCCTGCGTGACGCTGACCACGCCATCCTGACCGATGGTGACCGAAGTCGCATTGGCGGGTATGGTCAAAGCCGGTTGCACCACAAAGCCATTAGCGGTGACCAGTTGCCCCTGACCGTCCGACTGGAGCGAACCGTCGCGCGAATAACCCGTCGTGCCGTCCGGCATCAATACCTGCAGGAAGCCCGCGCCCTGGATCGCCACATCCAGCTGGTTGCCGGTCTGTTGCAGATTGCCTTGGGTATGGATGCGTTCTGCCGCGATGGGACGAACGCCGGTACCGATCTGCAGCCCCGAAGGTATCTGCGTCTGCTGCGACGACTGCGCGCCGGGCTGGCGCATGTTCTGGTACAGCAAGTCTTCGAACACGGCACGGGAGCGCTTGAAACCGGACGTATTGATGTTGGCCAGGTTGTTGGAGATGACGTCCATCTGGGTCTGCTGTGCTTCCAGACCGGTCTTAGATATCCACAATGAGCGAATCATGATGCGTGTCCTTTCGGTGTACTGTGCCTGCTTGCCACATTACCCCGCTGCCGACAAATGTATGCGGCGAACACATGGAGAAAACCGCGCTTATTCCCGATTTAGCAGATTGCGCGGACTATGGCCCGGCATCGGGAGATTCAAGGAAAAGATCAGCCGTTGAGAGTAAGGACGGAACTGGCGCGCTTGGCGTTCTCGTCGGCACTTTGCAACAGCTTCATCTGCGTGTCGAAATGACGCGCCAGCGTGATCATGTTGACCATGGCTTCCACGGTGTTGACGTTGCTGCCTTCCAGGCTGCCGCCGACCACGGTGACGCTGGCATCCGCTTCGGCCGGGTTGCCGTCGCGCGTGCGGAACAAGCCGTCTTCGCCGCGCACCATCTGCTCTTCCGGCGGATTGGTGAGTTTGAGGCGGCCCACCGCGATCACACCGTTCTTCTGGTTGGTGGTCGGCACGGTAGAGATGGTACCGTCCTTGGCGATGGTGATCGAGGTGTCGGGCGGGATGGAGAGCGGTCCGGCATCACCCAACACCGTCAGTCCGCCACGGGTCTGCAACACGCCGTTGGGCGACATCTGCAAACTGCCGTTGCGCGTGTAAGCCTCGTTGCCGTTGGCATCCTGCACCGCGATCCAGCCCTTGCCGTCCAGCGCCACATCCAGCGCGCGACCGGTCTGCTGCATCACCCCCGGGGTGAAATCGGTGCCAGCTGTGGAATCGACCACGAAGGTGCGCGTCGGCAAACCTTCACCCTGCAAAGGTACACTGCGGAACGCGTCGATGCTGGCGCGAAACCCCGGCGTATTGACGTTGGCCAGATTGTTCGACACCGTCGCCTGCTGATGCAGGATGTGGGTCGCCCCGGTCATCGCGGTATAGATCAGTCTGTCCATGCCAACCTCCTCTTCACACCAAAATCCTAGTTCCTAAATCCTGCCTTAACGCAGGTTCACCAGCGTCTGCAGTAGTTGATCCTGCGTCTTGATGGTCTGCGCATTGGCCTGATACACACGCTGCGCGGTGATCATGTTCACCAGTTCGGCGGTCAAATCCACGTTGGAATCTTCCACTGCCGACGATTGCAACACCCCCAGACTGCTGGAACCCGGTGTACCCACCAGCGGACCGCCGGAGGATGCCGTTTCAGCCCAGGCATTGTTGCCCAGCGGTTGCAGGCCCTGCGGGCTGGTGAAGTTGGCGAGTACCACCTGCGCCAGGGCGCGCGACTGACCGTTGGTATAACGACCGAGGATGGTGCCGTCGGAGCTGGTGGAGAAGCCGCTCAGGCGACCGGAGGCGAAGCCATCCTGGGTCAGTGTGTTGACCCCAAAGTTGCCGCCGAACTGCGATGTGCCCGAGAAATCGAAGTTGATGGTCTGGGTGGCCGCACTGGCCGGATTCACGACGCTCAACGTAGCTGCTGCACTGGTGGCGGTGGCGGCAACAGATAGCGTGAACGTGTTCGCATCAACGATTGATGCGATCGTCGCCCCTGCCGGGATGCCCGGCCCGCTGACTGCCGCGCCCACCAGCAAGCCCGTAGTGCTGGGGCCGGTCACAGTCGTACTGGCGTTGGTGACACCTGCCCCCACCAAGGAGATGGGTGCAGGCACCGGATCAAAGCTCGCCGAAGCCACCGGCAAGGTGGGCGAAGTCAACGCACCACTGGTATTGAAGACCATCCCCGAAAGTGCCGCACCGTTAGCCGGTACCTGATTGCCATCCACAGTCAGGTAAGCATCCCAGTTGTTGGCTGCAGTCTTTGCGAAAAACATGGAAGCCACATGACTGGAACCCTGACTGTCGTAAACCGTCAGCGAAGTCGAACTGTTATAGGTCTGCGGATTGTTCGGATCGAACGGCGTGATGGTCGGCAACGCCATGCGTGAATCCAGATTGAGGCCGACGGCGATGTTGGCGGTCGAGTTCGGCGTCAAGTCGGCAGCGACGATCTGGATCGGTACTGGCTGGGCTGCGGTGATGATGCCGTTGTTCGCCAGAAACCCCGATACCTGATGGCCTTGGCTGTTCACGATGTAGCCGTTCTTGTCGAGTTGGAACTGGCCGTTGCGCGTATAGGAGATCGCACCGTTCTGGTCCACCATGCGGAAGAAGCCCTGCCCGCTGATGGCCGTATCCATGCTGTTGGAGGTGTTGGTGATGTTGCCCTGTGTGAACTGCTGCGCCACGTTGGCGATCTTCACACCGGTACCCACTTGCACCGCGCCCGATCCGGCCAGCGAAGTCGCGTAAAGATCGGCGAACTGGGCCTGTGATTGTTTGAAGCCGATGGTATTGGCGTTCGCCACGTTGTTGCCGATCGTATCCAGATGCTTGGCAGATGCGTTCAGGCCACTCAATCCTTGTTGAAAACTCATGACGTCCTCCTTTTACAAGATTTTTCTGATGGCATTCAGGCCGACTTCGCCCTGATTGCCGATATTGACTGTGACGCCGCTGCTCGACTGCGCCACGCTGTTGACCAGTCCATAGGAAAGCGTGGTGGCGTCGGTCTTCTTGCCGCTCAGTTCTGAAACGGCGGTGAAGGTATATTTCCCATCCGCTGCATTGCTACCGCTATCGGTCATGCCGTCCCAATTGAAATCGACGATGCCGGTTTCTTGTGCGCCCAGATGCAGGGTGCGCACCATCGCGCCGGCAGCATTGGTGATTTGTACCGTGACCTTGTCTGCCGGTTGCGTCAGCTCGACGCCGCCATAGGCGTTGCCTTTAGCCAAATCCATACCGTCGCCGTCGGTGAGCGCCACATGGCCGATCATGGAAACGGCTTGTAGCGACTGGCTGGCCAGCATGCTGCTGCTCAGCGCCTGTACGGTCGCATTCAATTTGTCGATGCCGGTCACCGTCGAAAGCTGCGCCATCTGCGAAGTGACCTGCGCGTTATCCATCGGATTGAGCGGATCCTGATTCTTCATCTGCGTGACCAGCAGCTTGAGAAAGCGATCTTGCGTCGCGCCGATGTCCGCCGAGGAAGTAGCGAGCGAGGAAGTGGCTGCGGTACCGGCCGTGCTGCTGTTTACTGAGTCAACCATGATCTATCTCCTTATTGGCCGATGGTGAGCGTCTTCATCAGCATCGACTTGGACGTGTTCAATACATCTACATTGTTCTGGTAAGACCGCGAAGCCGAGATCATGTTCACCATCTCGTCCACCGGGTTGACGTTGGGCATCTCCACATAGCCTTCGGCATTGGCCATCGGATGCTTGGGATCATATTGCATGCGCATCGGCGCATTGTCTTCCACCACGGCCGATACTTTGACCCCGGCACCGACCTGTCCCGCCTGCTGCGTGGTCTCAAACACCACCTGTTTCGCCCGGTAGGCCTTGCCGTCCGGGCCGGTGGTACTGTCAACGTTGGCCAGATTGCTGGCCACCACGTTGAGCCGTTGTGCCTGCGCCGACATGGCGGAACCGGCAATATTGAATACATTGAACAAAGACATGATCAGTCCTCCTAGTTCTGTAACGCAGCCAGCACGTCTTTGGCCTTGTTGCTGACGAAGCGTACGCTCGCCTCATAGCGCATCGCGTTATCCGCGAACTGCGCGCGCTCCACATCCATATCCACGGTGTTGCCGTCCGCGCTCGGCTGCACCGGCACGCGGTACTGCACCGGCGCGCCCATCACCGTCTCGCCCGCGTCGCCGCCGGACAGATGCTTTGCGGCGGTCGCCTCCAGTTGCAGCGTGGCGTTCGTGCCGCCCAGCGCCCCTTTCAGCGCGCTGGAGAAATCGATGTCCTTCGCCTTGTAGTTCGGCGTATCCGCATTGGCGATATTGGACGCGATCAGCTCCTGTCGCGCGGCGCGCAAGTTCAGCGCCACTTGATGAAACTGGAACATCTCGTCTATTCTGCCGCCCATGGTGAGCACCCTGCCTTTCATGACTACTTTTGTGATGGCTAGCATACTAGTACCGGGGTTTTCCATCCAATCGAACGATTAAGGGTAAAAACCCGTTCTATTTCCCCCCTTCGACCTCACCCCAAAAGATGACAATGCAGCCATGAACAAACAGCTGGCATCAATATTCCTGCTGATCGGTTGCCTGTGGGGCGGCACGGCGCTGGCCGCGCCACAACAGAGCCATGCCGCCATCCGTGCCGCCGCCCTCGCCTACGCGCAGGCGCAAAGCAAGGATCTGCCGGGCGACGTCCATATTGAAGTCACGGCTATCGACCGCCGCCTCAAGCTTGATCCCTGCGACAAGCTGCAAGCCTTTCTGCCCGCCGGAGCCAAACTGATCGGCAAGACCAGCATAGGGGTCCGTTGCGACGCCCAGCCCGGCTGGAGCGTGTTCCTGCAGACCGATATCAAAGTCACGGCCGATCTGCTGGTCGCCAGCCGCCCGTTGGCACAGGGCACAGTGTTGAGCGCTGCCGACCTCAGCCCGCAACGCGGCGAACTGGGCCGTCCCGGCCTCATCACCGCCCCGCAACAAGCCATCGGCAAAACCCTCAAGTTCGCCATCGGCGCCGGACAGCTGCTGCGACAGGATATGCTGCGCGCACCGTTGCTCATACGCCAGGGGCAGACCGTCACCCTGCGCGCGCGCGGCAATGGTTTTGTCGTCAGTCAGCAAGGTATCGCCCTGAACGATACCGGGGAGGGAGAGATGGTGCGTGTCCGCACCGCCACTTCGCAGGTCATCACGGCCAGAACGGTGGGCGAAGGCATGGCAGAGATGCAGCCATGAAGCGGCCAAAAAAAATATTTCTGAAAAACGCTAAAGTTTTTGCATTCAGCACCGATACAACAGACAATCGAACCAGAATAGTTGGAGTCCTATCATGAAGATCGACAACACAAAACCCGTCACCGGCAACGTGGGCGAATCCACCACCCGTAATCCCGCGGCCAAAACCGGCGGCAACAGCCGCCCCGCTTCGGCAGGTGACCAAGGTACCAGTGTGCATCTGGGTACCTCTACCGCCCAGTTGCGCAGCTTGGAAAGCAGCGTCGCCAGTGCGTCAGTGGTAGATGCGCAGAAAGTCGCGGAGATCAAACAAGCCATCAGCGAGGGCCGTTTTCAGGTCAACGCCGGGGCAGTCGCTGACGGCCTGCTCAAGACCGTGAACGACCTTATCAGCGCGAGCCAGCGTTGAACGCAGCCGAGATAAAGACTCGATTGACAGAAGAGCGCTCCGCGCTGCAGGCCTTTGTCGGCCTGCTCGAACGCGAGCAACGGATCCTGCTCTCCCCCGATACAGAACCCCTGCTCGACCTCTCGAACGAAAAGACCCGCGCTGCCGAAGCACTCACGGCACTCGTCAAAAAACGCGCGCAATACATCAGCGCCGGACCGGGCAAGGTCGAGGCATGGCTGCGCAGCAATGCCGCCGTCGCACTTGACGTATGGAAAGACATCCAAAAGATGGGCGCACAAGCACAACAGATGAACAAGACCAACGGCGAGCTGATACAAGTGCGTATGCGCTACAACCAGCAGGCCGTGCAAGCCCTGCTCGGCGCGTCGGAGCAGACCGCCGGACTGTACGACCCCAAAGGCAAGACCAATATGCCCGGTTCAGGGCGCACGCTGGGCAGCGGCTAACAGGCTAAAGCTCGGTATATTTCTTCGCGCTGCCTTTTGCTTTATGCGCGGGATATTTCTCCGCGTTCTTCGCAATCTTCTCCAGCACCACCTGCTTCACATCCAGCTTGTAATGTTCCGCCAGCAGCAAGGCATAGGCCAGCACATCGGCAAGTTCCTCGCGCACGCGCGACCCGTCCGCTTCGCCATGCGCCTTCCACAGATAACATTCCAGTAGTTCGCCCGCCTCGATGGAGAGTGCGGCCGCCAAGTCTTTTGGATTATGGAACTGCGCCCAGTCGCGCTCGTCGCGGAAGCGGATGAGTGCCTCGGTGATCTCGGCGATGTCGCCCGTGTGTTCGCTCATATTGCGATCCTGTCGAATAGAAAGATTCAGGTACCGATGATACCGCCCGCCTGCCTCAGGCGCGCCAGCGTATCCTGCCGGTAGAACTGCACCAGTTGCCCATACACTTCCGGATATTCTGCATGCAGCACATGCGGTGCTTCGAAGAAATACTCCGACAGCACCGCGAAACATTCCGCCGGACTCTCCGTCGCATACGGATCGATCTGCGTCACTTCGCCGTCGTCCACGCGGCGACACAGATCATCGTAAGCCGCCAGCCACACCTCCGCCCACGCAGCCGGATCCATGCCCGCATGCAGCGGCGGCCTGCCGTTCGCCTCGCCGTTGCGCATGTCCAGCTTGTGCGCGAACTCGTGGATCACCACGTTGAAACCCTCGCCACGACCCGACCCCTGCACATCCTGCCAGGAAAGCACCAGCGGCCCGCCCGCCATCGCCTCCCCGCTACGCGCATGGCGCACATGATGCACCACACCCGTCTCGTCCATCTGCTCGCCGTCGAATATGAACTCGCCAGGGTAGACCACCACCTCGACCCAGCCCGCGTACCAGTTTTCCTCCAGCTCCAACACCGGCAGCACGGCGAACGCCGCGATGGTCGTCGCCATCGCCGCATCCATCTCCAGCCCGCCCGCGCCCGAGAACGCCTTGTCCGCCAGCAGTCCCTGCACCAGTCCGCGCAAGCGCATACGCGCCGCTTCATCCAGCCCGTCGAACACCGGCAACGCCAGCGCCGCCCGCCACGCTGCCTCGTCCAGCGCATACGCACCGCGCCCGCTATCGAACATACTGGCCAGCAGGTCGAGCGGATTCAAACTTGTTGCGCTGTCACGCATCGCCGCTCACCGCTCATTTCGTTTTGATCTCGGGCGCTGAGACATGGCATACCGGCAAGCCCTGTCGCTTGCCTTTGACATGGATGGTGAACAGGTCGCCGAAAGCGAACTCCGGATGCCGTGCCACATCGACCGCATCCATCAAAGTCTGGCTGATCAGGATGGCACCGGGATTGCAATTCTTTTCGATGCGCGACGCGGTGTTGACCACATCGCCTATCGCCGTCCAGTCCAGTCTTTCCGCCGTCCCCACATTGCCGATGACCACCTCGCCCCAGTGTATGCCAATGCGCAGACTGAGCGCATCCTGTCCGGCGCGGGAACGAAGTCCGTTGATGTCGGCAGCATGCTTTTGCATATCGACGGCGGCGGCGATGGCATCCGCCGGATCCATGAAGATGGCCATCACGCTATCGCCCATGAACTTGTCGATATAGCCGCGATTCCGCCGCACCGAGCCGGACACGCGGCGCAGGATGGTGTTGAGTGTGTTGATGATGGATTCGCTGCTGGCGTTGCTTTCCACGAATGACGTGAAGCCCACGATGTCGCAGAACAGCACGGCGATCTCGCATTCCTCGTTGATCAGTTTCGACTTGCCCAACTGCACCGCTTCGCGCGCCTTCTCCTCCACCATCTGCGGCACATAATTGCGCGTGATGTTGTGTATGCGCGCCTCGCTCAGGATGGAGCCTTCGCCCAGATGGGTGGTGCCTTCGTCCAGCGACACGATCTGCCACAGCGAGTGGATGGTCGCATCCTCGTCGCGATAGCCGCTCACATTGAACAGGGCCGTCACACCCTCATCACCGTGCAGATAGACGCGCGTACGGTAGTTCTCGAACACACCACCGTCACCGGTCAGCGCCAAACCCCATATCACATCGTTATAAAAGTTGAAGGGGATGGACGTGCACAGATCGGCGATAGCCGCGGCCTCGGCAGGCAAGCGCAGACTGTCCAGCATGGCGCGCGACACGGCGATGACTTCGCCCGCACTGGAGAAACGGATGAGGCCGTAGCCCAGCTTGTTGCAGATGTGCTGCATGCTACCTTGGCTGGCGGCGTCATCCAGCAGCACGCCGCTGCGTGCTGAGGCCGGATCGGGGGATGCCTGCTCCAGCGCATAGATGCAGGCAGTCGAACCTTGCACCGGCTGGGCCTGTTGCCAGCGCAAGCCCAGCGCATCGACCAGCCCCTGTGTGCCGCACTGCGAGACATCCCACGCCACGGGCACGGCGATAGACAGGATGTAGCCGCCCTGTTGCGGGAAACCGATCTGCACGTGCTGGCCGTTGTCTTTGCAGTATTGCGCGATGTTCTGCGATCCGTGCTCTCCCACCTCGGCATTGAACAATGCTTCCAGGTCTGCGGCATTGCTGCCGGTCACCATGCCGAACTCATCCTCGGCCAAACGCCTGAAAGCCTCGAAGTGCATCGCACGCACGGCCATATCTACCGCGTCATGCAGCAGCAACATGACGGGGATAGCCAGACGCGCCAGACCCAGTCTAGCTAGCGAAGGCTCAAGCTGTGCCTTCAGACCCGGCCAGATGCCGTGCTCCAGAGAAGTCACCGAGATATTGCGGGTGGTGTGTGAGGATGTTTCAGTCATGCTAGATATTCATGCACAGCCGGTAGATCTCGGACTCTCTCAATTCGGCGATGAACTCGTCCTGCAGCAGACTATCGCATAGCGCATCGTCCAGACCGAATGCCTGCAGTCTCGCCCTTCTGACTTCGGGTGCCTCGACCTCCCGCGCCCCGATACCCGCCGACTTGAGCAATGCATTGGCAGCTATCAGGCTGGTCGATATGGCGTCGGCCCCTTCTGCATGCGACAGCTCGGCACCCATATAGGCATTGAACCGATCCGGCAAACGCCATTCCTTGACCGCCTCCGCGCCCACCTGGAAATGATCGAAGCCGAAGAATCTCTGCTCGGCCTGAGCACTGCTGCAGTTGTTCTCGAACATATACTCGAACACCCGCTGATACATGTCCGGATGTTGCGTGAACATCAGCACCTTGCCGATGTCATGCATCAGACCCGCGATGAAAGCCTCATCGCCATTTTTGTTGTCTCCCAGGCTCTGACAGATACGCTGGCTGGCGATCGCGGTCAGCAACGAGTGCTGCCAGATGTGCAAACGGAAAGCCTCATGCCGGGTCTCGGAGAACAAGGAGCGGCTGAATGCCAGCAAGGCGAGCGAACGCAGAACGCTGTAGCCCAGTAGGCTGATCGCCAGCGGAATGGTGCCCACCTTGTTGCCGCGACTGTACAGCGGCGAATTGACGACTCTGAGCACCAGCGATGCCACCCCCTGATCGGCACCGATCAGGTCGTCCAGCCGCTGGAAATATTCGCTGGATTCAATATCGAGATTGATGATGTCGGAGATGACCCCCGCCTGCACCGGCACACTCTTGAAGTCGATCTTGCCTCGAATCATATTCAGAAATGACACATCCAGGGTTGTTCGGACCGGGACATTCTACCGAGTTGCGCCAAGAAGGTTAGCGGATGTGTGGCGCCTGCGTGTCCACCGCGCCGCACCAAGTGAAAACGGCACCCCAAGCGGGGTGCCGTTCATGTGAGCTTGCCACGACATACTGCGCGATCACCAGCCCGATTCACGCTCCGGTGTTGCGCTGATCTTGTGGATGGAAAGGTCGGCACCGTTGAACTCTTCTTCCTTGTCGAGTCGGATGCCCACCAGTTTCTTGATGACACCATAGACCACGAAGCCTCCGGCAAACGCGATGCCGATGCCCATCAGCGTGCCGATCAGTTGCGACATGAAGCTGACGCCGCCGAGGCCACCCAGCGCTTTCATTCCGAAGATGCCGGCGGCGATGCCGCCCCATGCGCCGCACAGGCCGTGCAGCGGCCACACGCCGAGCACATCGTCGATCTTCCAGCGGTTCTGCGTGAGGGTGAACATGACGACGAACAGCGCGCCGGCTACGCCGCCGACTATGAGCGCGCCCATCGGGTGCATGAGGTCGGAGCCGGCGCACACGGCGACCAGTCCGGCCAGCGGGCCGTTATGCACGAAGCCGGGGTCGTTCTTGCCCAGCCATAGCGCGGTGAGCGTACCGCCGACCATGGCCATCAGCGAGTTGACCGCGACCAACCCGCTGATGCCGGTGATGGTCTGTGCGCTCATCACGTTGAAACCGAACCAGCCCACGGTGAGTATCCATGCGCCCAGTGCCAGAAAAGGGATACTGGACGGCGGGTGCGCGGAGATACGGCCTTCCTTGGTGTAACGACCATGGCGCGCGCCGAGCAGCAATACAGCAGCCAAGCCTATCCAGCCACCGACGGCATGCACCACCACGGAACCGGCGAAGTCATGGAAGCCGGCACCGAAGCTGGCCTTCAGCCAGTCCTGCACGCCGTATGCACCGTTCCAGGCGATGCCTTCGAAGAAAGGATAGACGAAACCGACCAGCAGGAAGGTGGCGGCAAGCTGCGGGTTGAAGCGCGCGCGCTCGGCGATGCCGCCGGAGACGATGGCGGGGATGGCGGCGGCGAAGGTCATCAGGAAGAAGAACTTGACCAGATCATAGCCGTTCCGCTGCGCCAGCTCTTCCGCGCCGACGAAGAAGTTCACGCCGTAGGCGATGCCGTAACCGATGAAGAAGTAAGCGATGGTGGAGACGGCGAGATCGCTCAATATCTTCACCAGCGCGTTCACCTGGTTCTTCTTGCGTACCGTGCCGAGTTCCAGAAAGGCGAATCCCGCGTGCATCGCGAGCACCATGATGGCACCGAGCAGGATGAAAAGTGCATCACTACTGACCTTGAGTTCTTCCATGACATTCTCCGAAAAAGTGCGAAACGCGATAACGCATGCAAGCACTGTGCCAGCTCATGCGGCAACTGATTCATAAGTGTTTTTTATTCAATACAACCCTAAACAAAGGATTGCACACACCAATACAGTGCGCACCGCACCAAATCGATGCCTTATTACGGTGCGCACCAGCCCTCGTTTAGCACCTTTTCCAGCCAGAACAGGCCAACGATGGTTTTGCTGTCGGTGATCTTTCCCGCCCGTATCCATTCCATGGCTTCTTCCAGCGACAACTCGAACACTTCCAGAAACTCACCCTCATCCAATTTGCTGCCCTGATGGGTCAGTCCGCGCGCGATGAAATATTCCATGCGCTCGTCGGAATAGCCGATGCAGGGTGCGGCCGTGGTGAGATGCGTCCACTCGCTGGCGACATAGCCGGTCTCTTCCAGCAGTTCGCGCTGCGCGGTGACGAGAATGTCTTCGCCCGCGTCGATCTTGCCCGCAGGCAATTCGATGAAATCGCAATGCCAGGGATAGCGGTGCTGCCGTTCCATCAACAGCTTGCCGTTGTCCAGTATCGCCAGCATGGCGACCGCGCCGGGATGAGTGAGGTATTCGCGCGTGCTGGTACTGCCGTCCGGCAGCTGCACATCGTCCTTCAACACAGTGAGGAAGCCGCCTTCATACATCACACGGCTGTCGAGTTTCTTTTCGGTCAGATCCATTCCACTTTCCTTCATTCAATTCAAAATCGCTTGGCTGAAATGAAAACTCCCGCCGTGGCGGGAGTTTTCGTCGATCCATTTTACAATCAGGGCAGCAACAACGATTGCTGCACCGAAGCCGCGCAGATCGCCATCAGCGTATTGGGCATGATGCCGAGCATCAGCACCGCCAGACCGTTGATGGAGACGAGCAGCGTGCTGTCTGGCTGCATGTAGAGCTTCTCGTGGCTTTCCGGTGCGTCGAAGTACATCAGCTTGACGATGCGCAGGTAGTAGAAGGCACCGATCAGCGAGAAGATCACCGCCGCGATGACCAGCGTCAGATGTCCCGCTTGCAGCGCCGCGTTCAACACCGAGAACTTGGCGTAGAAGCCGACGGTCGGCGGCACACCGGCCATGGAGAACATCAGCAGCAGCATCATGAATGCGAGCCACGGGCTGCGCTGGTTGAGGCCCTTGAAGTCGTTCAGGTTGTCGGCCTCGAAACCCTCGCGCGACAGCAGCATGATCATGCCGAAGCCGCCCAGCGTCATCAGCACATAGATCAGCGCATAGAACATGGCGGAACTGTAGCCGTCCAGCGAGCCGCTCAACACACCCAGCAACAGGAAGCCCATGTGCGCGATGGTCGAATAGGCGAACATGCGCTTGATGTTGGTCTGCGCGATGGCGGTGATGTTACCCACGCCCATCGACAACACAGCCAGCACGGCCAGCATGCCGGCCCAGTGGATCATCATCGGTTGCAATGCTTCGACCAAGACGCGCATCACGAAGGCGAAAGCGGCCAGCTTGGGCGCGGTGCCGATGAACATGGTCATCGCGGTCGGTGCGCCGTGATACACGTCGGGCACCCACATGTGGAACGGTACTGCGCCCAGCTTGAAGGCGAGGCCGGCGACCAGGAAGGCCAGACCGAACACCAGCAGCATGTCGTTGCCCTGACCTGCCTTGATGACGTTGGAAATGGTCTGGATATCCAGTGAACCGGTGCCGCCATAGATCATGGACATGCCGTACAGCAGGAAGCCGGAAGCCATCGCGCCGAGGATGAAGTATTTCATAGCGGATTCGGTCGCCACAGCGGAGTCGCGCTGCAAAGCGACCAGCGCATACATGCTCAGCGCCAGCACTTCCAGACCGATGTACAGCGTGACGAAGTTGCTGGCCGAGATCATCACCAGCATACCCAGCGTGGAGGTCAGCGTCAGCGACAGGAACTCACCGGTGAACAGTCCGCGCACGATCAGATAGCTGCGCGAATAGACCAGCATCATGGACACCGACAGATAGGTCAGCAGCTTGAGCACGTCGGACATCAGGTCGTCCACGAACATGTCGGTGAACAGGTAGGCGACGCCGGTGGTGTGCGTGGCGACCGTGATCAGCGAACAACCGAGCAGCGTCACCTGGGTCAGCAGGTAAGTGACGGTGCGCGTCTGGCTGGGCAACAGCAGGTCTGCGATCATGATGACGCAGATCATGCACAGCAGGAAGATCTCGGCGTAAGCAGGGAACAGGGTGGAGATGTAGCTCATAACTTCCTCTTATAATTTGGAGCGTGCCACGTGCACCAGCAGGTCGTTCACCGAAGCGTGCATGATCTCGGACAAGGGCAGCGGGTACAGACCCATCACCAGCACGGCGACGGCCAGGGCCGCCATGACTAGTATCTCGCGCGCGCCGATGTCGTGCAGATGGCGCACATGGTCGTTGGCGACCGCGCCGAATACCACGCGCTTGTACATCCACAGCGTGTAGGCGGCACCGAACACCAGTGTGGTGGCGGCCGCGAAGCCGTACCAGAAGTTGACCTTCACCGCGCCCAGGATGACCATGAACTCGCCCACGAAACCGGAAGTGCCGGGCAGACCGCTGTTGGCCATGGCGAACAGCATGAAGAAGGCGGCGAATACCGGCATGGTGTTGGCCACACCGCCGTAATCCACGATCTGGCGCGAGTGCACGCGGTCATACATCACACCGATACACAGGAACAATGCGCCGGACACGAAACCGTGCGAGATCATCTGCAGCAACGCGCCTTCCATACCGTAAGCGTTGAAGATGAACAGGCCGAGTGTGACAAAGCCCATGTGCGAGATGGACGAATAAGCCACCAGCTTCTTCATGTCGGACTGTGCCAAAGCGACCAGACCGATATACACCACCGCGATCAGCGACAGCGCGACCATCAGCCAGGCCAGCTCATGGCTGGCATCCGGCGCGATCGGCATGGAGAAACGAATGAAACCGTAAGCACCCACCTTCAGCATGATCGCAGCCAGCACCACGGAACCGCCGGTGGGCGCTTCGACGTGCGCATCCGGCAACCAGGTATGCAGGGGGAACATCGGCACCTTCACGGCGAAGGCCATGAAGAAGGCGATGAAGATCAGGATCTGCGCGGTCATGCCCAACGGCAGTTGATGGTAGTCAAGGATTTCGAAGCTGCCGGACTGGAAATACAGATACAGCAACGCCACCAGCATCAACAGCGAACCGAGCAGGGTGTAGAGGAAGAACTTGATCGCCGCATACACGCGATTGGGACCGCCCCACACACCGATGATGAGGAACATCGGGATCAGCATGGCTTCCCAGAACACGTAGAACAGCACAGCGTCCAGCGCGGCGAACACACCATTGATCAGACCCGACATGATGAGGAAGCAGGCCATATATTGCGCCACGCGTTTCTCGATCACCTTCCAGCCGGCGATCACCACGATCACGGTGAAGAAAGCGTTGAGCAGGATCAGCAGCATGGAGATGCCGTCCACACCGAGGTGGTAATGGATATTGAACTGGGTGATCCAGTTCTTCATCTCGACGAACTGCATGGCGCTGGTCATCCGGTCGAAACCGGTATACAGCGGGATGGTCACCAGCAAACCGAGCACGGCGCCGACCAGCGCGATGATGCGCGCCAGCGATGCGTTGCGGTCGTTGCCTGTGGCCAGCACCAGCACACCGAAGACGATGGGCAACCAGATCACGACGCTTAACAGTGGGTATCCGAAAATCATGCTTGTTCCTTCTGTTCTTCTCTAGTGTTGCCTTATTAGAACCAGGTGCGCACGGTCAGCAACAGCGACACACCGAGGATCATCCAAAACGCGTAGTGATAGACGTAGCCGGTCTGGAATCCGCGCAGCACGCCGGAGAACATCCCCACCATCTTCGCGGAACCGTTGACGAAGAAGCCGTCGATCAGCTTCACATCGCCGAATTTCCACAGCGCGCGGCTCGCACCGCGCGCACCGCCGGCGAAGAACCAGTCGTTGAAGCGGTCGAAGTAGTACTTCTGATCCAGCAAGGTATAGATGAAGCTGAACCGCTTCTGGATGGCGGCCGGGATGGCCGGGTTCTTCATGTAGAAGTACCAGGCGCTAGCGACACCGGCCACGGCCAGCCAGAGCGGCAAGGTGGTCAGAGCATGCAGTGTCATGACGAATGCGCCGTGGAACTCTTCGCGCAACTCATGCATCGCCGGGTGATGTTCGGCGATAAACACTGCATCGCCGAAGTAGCCGCCGAACAGCATCGGCTCGATGGAAATGTAGCCGATCAGCACGGACGGGATAGCCAGCAGGATCAGCGGCAAGGTCACCACCCAGGATGTCTCGTGCGGCTTCTGTCCCGGAGCCAGACCATGATGGTGCGCGTCGTGACCGTGGTCATCATGGCCATGCGCTTCCTTGCCGAAGCGCTCCTCGCCGTGGAACACGAGGAAGTACATACGGAAGGAATAGAAGGCAGTGACGAACACGCCCGCGACCACCGCGAAGTAGGCGAAGTCCGACCCCGGCAGATCGGACAGGCCGACCGCTTCGATGATGCTGTCCTTGGAATAGAAGCCGGAGAAGAACGGCGTGCCGATCAGCGCCAGCGAACCGATCAGCGAGGTGATCCAGGTTATCGGCATGTACTTCTTCAGGCCGCCCATGTTGCGGATGTCCTGATCGTGGTGCATGGCGATGATCACGCTACCGGCGGCAAGGAACAGCAAGGCTTTGAAGAAGGCGTGCGTCATCAGGTGGAACACCGCCACCGAGTACGCCGAGGCACCCAGTGCCACGGTCATGTAGCCAAGCTGCGACAGGGTGGAATAAGCCACCACGCGTTTGATGTCGTTCTGGATGATGCCAAGGAAGCCCATGAACAGCGCGGTGATCGCGCCGATCACCATCACGAAGGACAAGGCAGTGTCGGACAGTTCGAACAGCGGCGACATGCGTGCCACCATGAAGATACCGGCGGTCACCATGGTCGCGGCGTGGATCAGCGCGGAGATCGGCGTAGGGCCTTCCATCGAGTCGGGCAGCCACACGTGCAGGGGGAACTGCGCGGACTTGCCCATCGCGCCGATGAACAGCAGGATGCAGATGGCGGTGAGCAGGTTCCATGTCACGCCGGGGATAGGCGCAATGTCGTTGGCATAGTTCTGTGCATTAGCGAACACGGCGGCGTAGTCCAGCGTGCCGAACACCATCAGAACCAGCGCGATGCCGAGCAGGAAGCCGAAGTCACCAACGCGGTTGACCAGGAAGGCTTTCAGGTTGGCGTAGATCGCGGTCGGCTTGGTATACCAGAAACCGATCAGCAGATAGGACACCAGGCCCACGGCCTCCCAGCCGAAGAATAGTTGCATGAAGTTGTTGGCCATCACCAGCATCAGCATGGAGAAGGTGAACAGCGAGATGTAGCTAAAGAAGCGCTGGTAGCCGGGATCTTCCGCCATGTAGCCGATGGTGTAGATGTGCACCATCAGCGACACGAAGGTCACCACCAGCATCATCATCACGGTCAGCTTGTCGATCAGGAAACCAACCTGGAAGCTGGTATCGCCCGAGGTCAGCCAGGTGTAGACCGGGCCGTTGAAGGTGTTGCCCGCCATCACATCCTGGAAGATTGCGACCGATGCCGCAAAGGAGACACCGACCAGCGCGATGGTGATGCGATGCGACCAGTTGCGTCCCAGCACTTTGCCGAACAGGCCCGCCGCGATCGCACCGACCAGCGGCGCAAGGGGAACGATCAGATACAGTGTGTGCATGTCCATGTGCATCAACCTTTCAGGGTGCCGAGATCATCCACGTCGATGGTGCGCAGATTGCGGAACAGCACCACCAGGATGGCCAGACCGATAGCCGCTTCGGCAGCCGCCACAGTGAGGATGAAGAACACGAAGATTTGTCCGTGTATGTCGTTCAGATAATGCGAGAACGCCACGAAGTTGGTGTTCACCGCCAGCAGCATCAGCTCGATGGCCATCAGCAGCACGATCAGATTCTTGCGGTTGAGGAAGATGCCCACGATGCTGATGGCGAACAGCACCGCACCCAGCACCAGAAAATGTGAAAGACCCAGACTCGTCATGACTACTCCCTCGCTTAATCGGCCGTGTGGGCATCCGCTGCCCCGTTGACTTCGTTCTTTTTGGTGGCGGGCATGGAGATGATGCGCACGCGATCGTTACGTTTGACATTGACCTGCCAGCTCACATCCTGACGCTTGGAATCGCGGCGGCGACGGAAGGTCAGCGCGATGGCCGCGACCATGGCCACCAGCAGCAGCACCGCAGCCAGTTCGAACGGATACACGTAATCGGTATAGATTAGGCGTCCCAGTTCCTTGGTGTTGCTGTAGTCGGCAGCATGCTTGACGGCGGTCATACCGGCGGAGGCAGCCTTGTCGCCCAGCACCCACACCATCTGCACCACGATCAGCGTAGCGAGCAGCGCACCGGCGGGCAGCCATTGCAGGAAGTCCTTGCGCAGTTTCTCGATGTTGATGTCCAGCATCATCACCACGAACAGGAACAGCACCATCACCGCACCAACATAGACCAGCACCAGCGCGATGGCCAGGAATTCGGCTTCCAACAGCAGCCAGATGCCCGAGCTACTAACGAAAGCCAGCACCAGGAACAGCACGGAGTGCAGCGGGTTGCGTGCAGTGATCACGCGCAACGCCGAGAACACGACCGAAGCGGCGAAGAAATAAAACAGGATGGTTTCGAAGTTCATTTATTTCCTTCCCTTACCGATATTTCGCGTCGACTGCGCGATCTTGTGCGATCTGCGCTTCGTTCGCGTCACCCACGGCCAGCAGACGATCCTTGGTGTAGTACAGGTCGCCGCGATTCTCGCCGTGGTATTCAAAGATGCGCGTCTCGACGATGGCGTCGACCGGGCAGGACTCTTCGCAGAAACCGCAGAAGATGCACTTGGTCAGGTCGATGTCGTATTGCGTGGTGCGGCGCGAACCGTCTTCGCGCTCGGCCACTTCGATCTTGATCGCCAATGCCGGGCAGACCGCCTCGCACAGTTTGCAGGCGATGCAGCGCTCTTCGCCGTTCGGATAACGGCGTTGTGCATGCAGACCGCGGAAGCGCGACCCCTGCGGCGTCTTCTCTTCCGGATATTCGACGGTGATGTGACGGGCGAAGAAATACTTGCCGGTCACCGACAGGCCCTGGAACAGCTCCAGCAGCAGAAAACGCTTGAAGAAATTGATGAGGTTTTTCATGTTCTATCCCTTGCCTCTCACCATACCCACAACGACGTCTGCATCCAGGCGGCAACGACGACCACCCAAAACAGTGTCAGCGGGATAAACACTTTCCAGCCGAGACGCATCAACTGGTCGTAGCGATAACGCGGGAAGGTCGCCCGCAACCACAGGAAGATGAACAGGAAGATGGACATCTTGGCCAGCATCCAGATCAGTCCCGGCACCTGATCGGTGAATTCTCCCAGCGCGCCCCAGCCGTGGAAGGGGTTCAGATAGCCGCCGAGGAAGAACACCGTGGTCAGCGCCGCGATCAGAATCATGTTGGCATATTCGGCCAGGAAGAACAGCGCGAAGCCCATGCCGGAATACTCGGTGTGGAAACCGGCCACGATGGCGGATTCGTCTTCGGCCAGATCGAACGGCGCGCGGTTGGTCTCCGCCACGCCGGCGAGGAAGTAGACGATGAACATCGGGAACAGCGGCACCCAGTACCAGCCGAACAGACCATAGTTACTTTGCTGTCCTTGCACGATCTCGCCCATGTTCATGCTCTGTGCGGCGAGCAGCACGCACACCAGCGCGAAGCCCATCGCCAGTTCGTAGGAAACGATCTGCGCAGCGGAGCGCAAGGCACCGAGGAAGGCATATTTGGAATTGGAAGCCCAGCCCGCGATGATGATGCCGTACACGCCGAGCGAGGTCATCGCCAGCAGATAGAGCAGACCGGCGTTCACATTGGCCAATGTGCCCCCTTCGAAGAAAGGGATCACCGCCCAAGCCGCCAGCGCAGGCGCGAGCGCCATCACCGGTGCGGCCAGGAACAGGAACTTGTTCGCGCCGGACGGGATGATGAATTCCTTCGTCAGCAACTTGAGACCGTCGGCGACGGGTTGCAACAGACCCCAATAACCCACACGGTTCGGGCCGGGGCGCAGTTGCATGAAACCCAGCACCTTGCGTTCAGCTAGAGTGTAGTAGGCCACGCCCCCCATGATGGGCAGGATGATGACGAAGATCTTGATCGCGGTCCATACCGGTAGCCACGCTACGCCGAGCAGGCCTTCGCCCATCTGATGTACGGTTTGCAGCAATTCCATCATGCTCGCTCCACAGTGATCGTTCCAAACATCGCACCCAGCGTCGCAGTCATCGGGTGACCGGCAGCCACACGCACCACGCCCTCGGGCAAGCCATCATCGACCGCGACCTCGAGCAGCGCACTGCCCTGCCCTTGCGCGACACGCACCTGCGCACCGGCGGCCACGCCGAGCTTGTTCAACTCTTTGCTGTGCAGCCATACCTTCGGTTGCGCGGCATCGGTCGTTGCCTGCAAGGAAATTGCACGGCGCACAATGGCGTCGCTCGCATAGATCGGCACATCCGCCACGCGCTGCAAACCGTGCACGGCGCTAGGCTTGGCTTCGATCCCGCTGACAGCATTGTTCAGACTAGCCGCGACATCCACGCCTTGCAGCGCTTCGTCGCGCACTGCCTGAGAAGTCTCGTAATCAAAACCATCAACCTTGAGCAGATTGCCCAGCACGCGCAATACCTTCCAGGCCGGACGTGCTTCGCCCAACGGCTTCACCGCACCATTGAAACTCTGCACACGACCTTCGCTGCTGATGAAAGTGCCGGAAGTCTCGGTGAACGGCGCGATAGGCAACAGCACATCGGCATATTCCGTCGCACCGTGTTTGTAGGCAGACATCGCGATCACCAGATCGGCAGCCTGCATCGCGGCGATGGCTTGCTGCGCATCGGCACAATCCAGTTCCGCTTCGACGTTGAGCAATACATAGGCCTTGCGCGGCGTCGCCAACATGGCAGCGGCGTTCATGCCCTTGCCTGCCGGGGTAGCGTTCGCCAGATATCCGCCGACGCTGTTGGCCGACTCGCCGATGAAGCCGAACTTGCCCTGCGTGGCTGCTGCGATCTGTTGTGCCAATGCCTGCAGTTGCGCCGCCTGCGGATGTTGCTGGGCGAAATTGCCGAGCAATACGGCCACACGCTCGCCACCGGCCAGACTGCCGGCGATACCGTCGGTCTGCTTGGCGGCCACGCCTTGGGCGACCTTGCTCAAGGCCTCGACCAGCGCACCCGGCGCGACGATGGACTTGTTGACGACCTTCATCAGCAGATCGTCATCGGTGGAATGGATCACGTTGAGCTGTGCACCGCGTTTCACTGCCTGACGGATACGCGCTGCGAGCAGCGGATGGTCCTTGCGCAGGAAGCTGCCGACGATGAGGATGCGGTCGGCACGGCCGATGTCGGCGATGGACATGCCCAACCAGGGCGCGCCCTGCTGTTTGCCGTCGGCGGAGAAATCGCTCTGGCGCAGACGGAAGTCGATGTTGTCGCTGCCGATGCCGCGCAGCAGTTTCTGCAGCAGGTGCATCTCTTCCAGCGTCGAGTTGCCGGTCGCCAGCGCGCCGATCTGCTCGGCACCCGCACCACCCGCGATCTGGCGCAGACCGTTGGCGCAGAATTCCAGCGCGGCCTGCCAGTCCACTTCCTGCCACTGGCCGCCCTGCTTGATCATAGGCTTGGTCAGACGTTGATCGCTGTTCAATCCTTCATAGGCGAAACGGTCGCGGTCGGACAGCCAGCATTCGTTGATGTCGTCGTTCTCGATGGGCAGCACGCGCAACACGCGGTTGTCCTTGGTGTGCACGGCAAGGCCGGAACCCAGACTGTCATGCGCGCTCACCGAACGGCGGCGCGACAACTCCCAGCTGCGTGCCTTGTAACGGAACGGCTTGCTGGTCAATGCGCCCACCGGGCACAGGTCGATCATGTTGCCGGACAGCTCGGAATCCACCGTGCCGGAGACGAAAGACATGATCTCGGCATGTTCACCACGGAAAGCCTGGCCCAGCTCCATCTGCCCGGCGATCTCCTGGCCGAAACGCACGCAGCGTGTGCAGTTGATGCAGCGGCTCATCTCTTCCGCCGACACCAGCGGACCGATGTCCTTGCTCAACACCATGCGCTTCTCTTCGTGATAGCGCGAATGACCGTTGCCGTAGCCGACCGACATGTCCTGCAGCATGCACTCGCCGCCCTGGTCGCAGATCGGGCAATCCAGCGGGTGGTTGATGAGCAGGAACTCCATCACCCCCTTCTGGGCTTTGACCGCCTGTTCGGAATGCGTGAACACCTTCATGCCTTCGCTCACCGGCGTGGCGCAGGCGGGCAAGGGTTTCGGCGCCTTCTCCACCTGCACCAGACACATGCGGCAGTTGGCGGCGATGGAGAGTTTCTTGTGATAGCAGAAGTGCGGAATGGCGATGCCGGCCTGATGGGCGGCTTCGATCACGGTGGAACCGTTCTCCGTCTGGATCTTCTTACCGTCGATTTCGATATTGATCATTGCTCACCTATTCCATTCAGCTTCACACGAGACAACGCTTGTGCTCGATGTGATATTCGAATTCCTTGCGGTAGTGCTTGAGCATGCCCTGCACCGGCCAAGCTGCGGCATCTCCCAGCGCGCAGATGGTGCGGCCGGCGATGTTGTCGCAGAGTTCGAGCAACAGATCCAGGTCTTCCGGCTTGCCCTCGCCCTTTTCGATGCGATGCACGATACGGTACAGCCAGCCCGTGCCTTCACGGCAAGGCGTGCACTGACCGCAGGACTCTTCAAAATAGAAGTAGGACAGCCGCTCCAGCGCACGCACCATGCAGGTCGTGTCGTCCATCACGATCACCGCGCCTGAGCCCAGATAGGAACCGGCTTTTTGCAGCGAGTCGTAATCCATGTTGACGTCCATCATGATGTCGCCCGGCAGCACCGGCATGGAGGAACCGCCGGGGATGACCGCTTTGAGCTTGTGACCGTGACGCACGCCGCCGGCCATCGCCAGCAGATCGCGGAACGGCGTACCCATCGGCACTTCGAAGTTGCCCGGATTGTTCACATGACCGGACACCGAGAACAGTTTGATACCGCCGCTGTTCGGCACGCCCAGATCGGCGAACTTCTTGCCTCCGTTGGCGATGATGTATGGAATGCTGGCGAAGGTCTCGGTGTTGTTGATGGTGGTCGGCTTGCCGTACAGACCGAAGCTGGCCGGGAACGGCGGCTTGAAGCGCGGCTGGCCCTTCTTGCCTTCGATGGATTCCAGCAAGGCGGTCTCTTCACCGCACACGTAGGCGCCGTATCCCATGTGGTTATGCAGGTCGAACTCGAAATCGGTGCCGAGGATACCTTTACCCAGATAGCCCGCCTTGCGCGCATCCTCGCAAGCCTGCTCCATCGCCACGTAGGCTTCGAAGATCTCGCCGTGCACATAGTTATAGCCGGCTTTCACGCCCATCGCATACGCGGCGATGGCCATGCCTTCGATCAGCATGTGCGGGTTGTAGCGCAGGATGTCCCAGTCCTTGCAGGTGCCGGGCTCGCCTTCGTCCGAGTTGCAGACGATGTATTTGTCGCCCTCATAGTTCTTAGGCATGAAGCTCCACTTCAGGCCGGTGGGGAAACCCGCACCGCCGCGTCCGCGCAGATTGGACGCCTTGACCTCGGAGATGATCAGGTCGGGCGACATCTTCTCGGTCAGCACCTTGCGCAAGGCCTGATAGCCGCCTGCCTTCACATAGCTGTCGAGATTCGCCAGACCTTCCGCGGCAGTGGCGAGGATGATGGGTTTGCTCATGCCTTGCCTCCTTCCAGATCGGCCAGGATGCTGTCGATCTTTGCCGGCGTCAGCTTGCCGCACATCTTCTTGTTGTTCACGTTCAGCAATGGCGCATCGACACATGCGCCCATGCACTCGCCTTCGCGCAGACCAAACTTGCCGTCCGCAGTGACTTCGTTCATCTTGATACCGAGTTTCTGTTCCAGATAGCCCACCGTATCTCCCGCACCGCACAGCGTGCACGACAGGTTGGTGCACACGGTCAGCGTGTGCTTGCCCATCGGCTTCAGGTTGTACATGTGATAGAAGGTCGCCACTTCGTACACGGCCATCTGCGGCATACCCAGATAGACGGCGACATCAGCCATGTCTTCCGGGGCGATCCAGCCCTTCTCGTCCTGCACGAAACGCAAGGCAGCCATCACGGCGGACTGGCGCTGATCGGCGGGGTATTTATTCAGCTCTTTGTCGATGAGCGTCGTGATCTGTTGCGACAACATCAGCGGTCTACCTCCCCGAAAACAATATCCTGCGTACCGATGATGGCCACCACGTCGGCGATCATATGGCCGCGCACCATCTCATCCAGACTGGACAGGTGTGTGAAGCCAGGCGCACGGATCTTCATGCGGTAAGGCTTGTTGGCACCGTCCGATGCAAGATAGATACCGAACTCACCCTTGGGATGCTCGACTGCCGAATACACCTCACCAGCCGGCACATGCATGCCTTCCGTGAAGAACTTGAAGTGGTGGATCAGCTCTTCCATGTTCTGCTTCATCGCCTCGCGCTTGGGCGGTGCGTATTTCAGATCGTCCGCCATGACCGGGCCGGGATTCTTGCGCAGCCAATCGACACATTGGCGGATGATGCGCAAGGACTGGCGCATCTCTTCCACGCGCACCAGATAGCGGTCGTAACAGTCGCCCTCGACGCCCACCGGGATGTCGAAGTCCATCTTGTCGTACACCTCGTACGGCTGCTTTTTGCGCAGGTCCCAGGCGATGCCCGAACCGCGCAGCATGGGACCGGTGAAGCCCAGCGCCATGGCGCGTTCCGGCGTGACCACGCCGATGCCGACGGTACGCTGTTTCCAGATACGGTTGTCGGTGAGCAGCGTCTCGAATTCGTCGATATGCTTGGGGAAACGCACAGTGAAGTCTTCGATGAAGTCGAGCAGCGAACCCTGACGGTTCTCATTCATGCGCTTCACATCGGCCGCGTTGTGGATCTTGCTCTCTTTGTAGTGAGGCATCGCTTCCGGCAGATCTCGGTAAACGCCGCCCGGACGATAGTAGGCGGCATGCAGACGCGCACCGGCGACCGCCTCGTAGGCGTCCATCAGATCTTCGCGGTCGCGGAAGGTATAGAAGAACATGGTCATCGCGCCGAGGTCGATACCCACCGCGCCCAGCCACAGCAAGTGGTTCAGAACGCGAGTGATCTCGTCGTACATGACGCGGATGTATTGCGCGCGGATCGGCACTTCGATACCAGCCAGCTTCTCCACCGCCATCACATACGCGTGTTCGTTGCACATCGGGGACACGTAATCCAGACGGTCCATATAAGGCATGGCCTGCAGGAAGGTCTTGTGCTCGGCCAGCTTCTCGGTGCCGCGATGCAGCAGACCGATGTGCGGGTCGGCACGCTCGACCACTTCGCCGTCCAGCTCCAGCACCAGGCGCAATACGCCGTGGGCCGCCGGGTGTTGCGGCCCGAAGTTCATGGTGTAGTTCTTGATTTCAGCCATTGCCGTCTCTCTATCTGCTCTTAGTTTCGACCGTACCGCTCTTCGCGCATAGTGCGCGGCGTGATCTCGCGCGCCTCTATCGACACCGGCTCATACACCACACGGCGCTGATTGGCGTCATAGCGCATCTCCACGGTGCCGGAGAGCGGGAAGTCCTTGCGGAATGGATTGCCGACAAAACCATAGTCGGTGAGGATACGGCGCAGATCGGGATGGCCCTTGAAAATGATGCCGTACAGGTCGAACGCTTCGCGCTCGTACCAATTCGCCACCGGCCACACGCCGATCACGGAATCCAGCATCGGCATCGCATCGTCATCGGCGAACACGCGCACGCGCAATCTGATGTTGTGGGTGATGGAAAGCAGATGGTAGATGGCAGCAAAACGTGGGCCATCGTACGGCTGGTCGGCCAGATAACGACCGTCCTCGCACGTCTCGCTGCCCCAGGCGGAGTAATCGATGCCGCACAGGTCGATCAGCTCCTCGAAGCGCAGGTCGGCATCGTCACGCAGACGTGTGAACACGCCGATCATGTCGGCAGCCTTCACCACCAGCGCCAACTCGCCCAGACGCTCTTGCAGGCTCACCACTTTCGAACCGAAAGCTTCGGTCAGATTGGATTTAAGTATATTGAGGTCGGTAGACATGTTCAGCCTCGCGCGATGGTGTTGGTGCGCTTGATCTTGTTCTGCAACTGGATCACGCCGTAAAGCAACGCTTCAGCCGTCGGCGGACAGCCGGGAACATAGATATCGACGGGGACGATGCGGTCGCAACCGCGCACCACGGAATAGGAATAGTGATAGTAGCCGCCACCGTTGGCGCACGAACCCATGGAGATCACCCAGCGCGGCTCGGCCATCTGGTCGTACACCTTGCGCAGTGCGGGCGCCATCTTGTTGCATAGCGTGCCCGCCACGATCATCACGTCGGACTGGCGCGGACTGGGACGGAAAGCACCGGCCCCGAAACGGTCCAGGTCATAACGCGGCAAGGCGGCATGCATCATCTCGACCGCGCAACACGCCAGACCGAAGGTCATCGGCCACAGGGAGCCTGTGCGTGCGTAGTTGATGATGGTATCGGCGGTGGTGGTGATCACGCCTTTTTCAAGAATTCCTTCAATACCCATATGCTCCCCTCTTCATCGCGCGCGACAACGCCATCCGGCGGTCGCGCATCATGTATTAGTACTCTTGCTGGCGCGCCACAGTCCTGCTCACTCGCTTGAATCTGCGGCATGCGTGGAAGATCACATCCACGACCGTGCCCTTACTCCCATTCCAGCGCGCCCTTCATCCATTCATAAACGAAGCCAACTACAAGAATGGCCAGGAAGACCATCATGGAAACGAAACCGAAGGTGCCGATCTCTTTCAGGACGATCGCCCAGGGAAACAGGAACGCGATCTCGAGATCGAACAGGATGAAAAGGATGGCGACGAGATAGAAACGCACATCGAATTTCATGCGCGCGTCTTCGAATGCTTCGAAACCGCATTCGTATGGAGACAGTTTTTTTTCGTCAGGGCGGTTCGGGCCGGCAATGATGCCGAGAACCAGGGGTGCGATACCCATTACCAAAGCGATGCCGATAAACAACAGCACCGGAAAATAATTTTCCAACATGCTTGAGTCTCCTCCCTCTGTGAACCCGCAATATAGCGGAGTGCAAAGCAATGCTCTAGTTTTATATTTCGGCCTTTCGCTGAATCAGCCAGGCTCTTCTTTTATATTGTCTGGTGCGGGGCATGGGACTCGAACCCACACGTCCTTTCGGACACAGCCACCTCAAGGCTGCGCGTCTACCAATTCCGCCAACTCCGCATACTGCTTGTAAATTATCGCGGGATTTCCTTTGCCTTGGAATCAGGCGCGTCGGCCGCTGCCGGCACGTCCGCTTGCAGCGTATTCACATCCACACGATCCATCACGCCGGCCTGCTTCTCAGGCTGTGCATACATGGCGGTCAGCGTCAGGCTGGTGATGAAAAAGACGGTCGCAGCCACTGCCGTGCTGCGGCTCAGAAAGTTGGCAGAACCGCTGGAGCCGAACAAGCCACCCGCCGAGCCGGAGCCGAATGCGGCGCCCATATCGGCACCTTTGCCGTGCTGGATCAGCACCAGGCCGACCAACACCACCGCAGTTATCACATGTACAACCCAAACCAATGTTTCCACAATCGACTCCAGCTTCTAGATTTATTGTTGCGCAGCGCTACAGATCGCCACGAATTCTTGCGCCACCAATGACGCGCCACCGATCAGACCGCCATCGATATCCGGCATGCCCATCAATTCCGCGGCATTGCCCGGCTTCATGCTGCCGCCATACAGGATACGCAGCCCTTGTGCCACAGTGGCATCCATCTGCGCCACGCGCTGACGGATGAAAGCATGCACCGCTTGCGCCTGCTCCGGCGTCGCCGTCTTGCCGGTACCGATCGCCCAGACCGGCTCATAGGCGATGACGGCTTTCGCCAAGGCCTGCGCACCGACATGATTGAGCACCACTTCCAGCTGACGCCCCACCACCTGTTCGGTCACGCCACCCTCGCGCTCGTCCAGTGTCTCGCCAACACAGAAGATCGGTGTCAGACCGAACTTGATTGCCGTATCGAACTTGGCTGCCGCGATATCATTGCTCTCATGGAACAGGGCACGACGCTCGCTGTGACCGATGATGACGTAACGACATCCGAAATCCACCAGCATGCCGGGCGCCACCGCACCGGTGAACGCGCCTTTTTCATGCTGGCTCAGATTCTGCGCACCCCAAGCCACATTACTGCCTTGCAGCATGGACTGGGCCTGGGCCATATACGGGTAAGGCACACACACTCCATAATCTGCGGTGTGCAGCGCTTTTACGCCCGCCAGCACGCCCTCCAGCAAGGCCTTGTTGCTTGCCAGATCGCCGTGCATCTTCCAGTTCCCAACCACTAATTTGCGTCGCATCAGACTATTCTTCCGACGTTTTAAGGTCGGCGATAGTAACGGCGAAACGAACTTCGGTCAATCCGCGTAAATTGGCCCAACTACGCCCCTATTCTTCCTTTGCTTATGCCAGACCAGAATGGCTTGTGTAATAATCGTGTAACAATTCGCACATAGGATGCATCCCGCTGACAAAAGTCGAGCACAACGATCAATCCTTCGGAGAATCTTTAAATGAGCAAACTGAATCGAATCTTGAGCGGGCTCGGCCTGTCCCTGACCCTGCTGGGCGCCAGCGCGGCCCATGCCGGCAACCTCACCGGTGCCGGCGCGACCTTCCCCTATCCCATCTACGCCAAGTGGGCCGAAGCCTACAAGAACCAAACCGGCGTGGGCATGAACTATCAGTCCATCGGCTCCGGCGGCGGCATCAAGCAAATCAAGGCCAAGACCGTGGACTTCGGCGCCTCCGACGCGCCGCTGACGCCGGAAGACCTGGCCTTCAACGGCCTGACCCAGTTCCCGACCGTGATCGGCGGCGTGGTGCCGGTGGTCAACGTGGAAGGTGTGGCACCGGGAGACTTGAAGCTGACGGCCGACACCCTGTCCGCCATCTATCTGGGCAAGATCACCAAGTGGAACGACCCCCGCATCGCGGCTGACAACAAGGGCCTGGCTCTACCCGACCAAGCCATCACCGTGGTTCACCGTTCCGACGGTTCCGGCACCACCTTCATCTTCGTGACTTATCTGTCCCAGGTCAGCACCGAGTGGATGCGTAGCGTGGGTGCGGGTTCTGCCGTGAAATGGCCGGTCGGTACCGGTGGCAAGGGTAACGAAGGCGTCGCTTCCTACGTGCAACGCATCAAAGGCGCCATCGGCTATGTCGAGTATGCCTACGCACTGCAAAACAAGATGTCCTATGCACTGCTGAAGAACCGCGAAGGGAACTTCGTCAAGCCGGATGCCGCTAACTTCATGGCCGCAGCCGCCAACGCCAAGTGGGATGCCGACAAGGGCTTCTACGAGATCCTGACCAACGAGCCGGGCAAGGACAGCTGGCCTATCGTCGGCGCCACCTTCATCCTGGTCTACAAGACCCAGGAAAATGCAGCGACCGCCATGGAAGTGCTGAAGTTCTTCGACTGGGCTTACGCGAACGGCGACAAGATGGCGTCCGACCTGGACTACATCCCGATGCCGGACAACGTGGTCAAGATGATCAGCGACGCCTGGAAAAAGCAGATCAAAGACAGCAAAGGCAACGCGATCTGGAAGTAAGCGAGCAGGTTTGAGCGCGCCCTTGGGCGCGCTCAAGTTATAATCCGGGGGGCGACATGCCCCCCGATTACACTCAAGAATCGCAACCAATAACTATGAAATCGACACTCCTGCACCAAGCCCGACTCAAGCAACAGATATGGCTGGACATGCTGTTCCGCGGTCTGACGCGCGCCTCGGCTTTTGGAGTGCTCGCGCTACTGGTCGCCATCATCGTTTCGCTGGTCATCGGCAGCATGCCGGCCATCAATGCGTTCGGTTTCGGCTTCCTGACCAGCACCGAATGGAACCCCGTCACCGATGAGTACGGCGCATTAGTCCCCATCGTCGGCACCCTGGTAACCTCTGCGATTGCCCTGCTGATCGGCATCCCGGTCAGCTTCGGTATCGCCATATTCCTGACCGAGTTGTCGCCGCGCGTGTTGCGCCGCCCGCTCGGTATCGCCATCGAACTGCTGGCGGGTATTCCCAGCATCATCTATGGCATGTGGGGCCTGTTCGTGTTCGCACCATTGTTCGCCGACCACTTCGAGCCTTGGATCAACGAGCACATCGGCACCTTGCCGATGCTTGGGCCGTTCTTCTCCGGCCCGCCGATGGGCATCGGCGTGCTTACCGCCGGCATCATCCTGGCCATCATGATCATCCCCTTCATCGCATCGGTCATGCGCGACGTGTTCGAGGTCGTGCCGCCCATGCTGAAGGAATCCGCTTACGGCGTCGGTGCAACGACTTGGGAAGTGGTAATGAAGGTCGTGCTGCCCTATACACGCATCGGCGTGGTCGGCGGCATCATGCTCGGCCTGGGCCGCGCTCTGGGCGAGACCATGGCCGTCACCTTCGTCATCGGCAACGCGCATGAACTGAGCAAATCGCTACTGATGCCGGGCAACAGCATCTCCTCCGCACTGGCCAACGAGTTCACCGAAGCCGTCGGCGATCTGTACACCTCGGCACTGATCGAACTCGGCCTGATCCTTTTCTTCATCACTTTCGTCGTCCTGTCACTCGCGCGCCTGATGCTGCACAAGCTGGGCAAACGCGAAGGCCAGACCACCTGAACGCCATGCTGACACTCTACGCCCGCCGTCGCATCATCAACATCACCGGCCTGCTGGTCTCCATGCTGGCCATGGCTTTTGGCCTGTTCTGGCTGTGCTGGATATTGCTGACCCTGCTCACTCATGGCTTGCCGGCACTCGTGCCAGCCGTATTCACACAAATGACACCGCCGCCTGGTAGTACCGGTGGCTTGCTGAACGCCATCGCCGGCACACTGATGATGAGCCTGCTCGGCACGCTGATCGGCACCCCCATCGGCATCATGGCCGGCACTTATCTGGCCGAGTTCGGCCAGCGCGGCTGGCTGGCCCCGGTCACGCGCTTCATCAACGACATCCTGCTATCTGCGCCTTCCATCGTCATCGGCCTGTTCGTCTACGAGGCATACGTCATCCGCGTCGGGCACTTCTCCGGCTGGGCGGGTGCCATTGCATTGGCGATAATCGTCATCCCTGTCGTGATCCGCACTACCGAGAACATGCTGCGCCTGATTCCCAACACATTGCGCGAGGCCGCCGCCGCGCTGGGCGCACCGCAATGGAAGATCGTCAGCTTCGTCACCCTGCGCGCTGCGCGGGCCGGCATCATCACCGGGATCATGCTGGCCATCGCGCGCATCAGCGGCGAAACCGCCCCGCTGCTGTTCACCGCACTGAACAACCAGTTCTGGAGTTCCGACATGAACAGTCCGCTGGCCAACCTGCCGGTGGTGATCTTCCAGTTCGCCATGAGCCCCTATGAAGACTGGCAGCACCTCGCGTGGGCCGGCGCACTGCTGATCACCATGAGCGTACTCACGCTCAACATCCTGGCGCGCATCCTGTTCCGCCAAAGTGCAACCACACATTGATATCGGGAATCACTACTCATGAACGCTGAAACAGTCAACACACCAAAGGTCATCGTACGGGACCTCAACTTCTACTACGGCAACTACCGCGCACTCAAGGACATCAACCTGGATATCGCGGAAAAGATGGTGACCGCCTTCATCGGCCCGTCCGGCTGCGGCAAGTCGACGTTGTTGCGCACCTTCAACCGCATGTATCAGCTTTATCCCAAGCAGAAGGCTACCGGCCAGATCATGCTGGACGGCAGCAACGTGCTCGACCCCAAGCAGGATCTCAACATGTTGCGCGCCAAGATCGGCATGGTGTTCCAGAAACCGACACCGTTCCCGATGTCCATCTACGACAACATCGCTTTCGGCGTAAAACTGTACGAGAGCCTGAGTCGCAACGAGATGGATGAACGCGTCGAATGGGCCTTGAAGAAAGCCGCACTGTGGGGCGAGGTCAGCGACAAACTGAAACAGAGCGGCACCAGCCTGTCCGGCGGCCAGCAGCAACGCCTGTGCATCGCCCGCGCCATCGCGGTCAAACCGCAAGTGCTGCTGCTGGACGAGCCGACTTCCGCACTCGACCCGATCTCCACCGCGCATATCGAGAAGCTGATCGACGAACTGAAGAAGGATTTCACCATCGTCATCGTGACCCACAACATGCAACAGGCAGCCCGCATCTCGGATTTCACCGCCTATATGTATCTGGGCGACCTGATCGAGTTCGGTGACACCAGCACCGTGTTCACCAACCCCAAACGCAAAGAGACTGAAGATTACATCACTGGTCGCTTCGGCTAGACATTTCGAACGCACCAACAAGAATGCCGAGCGATGCTCGGCATTCTTCATTTCAGATCGACAAGTTCATGACTAAGCCGCCGCAGCTTTGACCGCCTCCGCGATCTTCTCCGCACACAGCCTCACCTTCGCCCCGTCCTCGCCCTCCACCATCACGCGCAACAATGGCTCGGTACCCGATGGACGCAGCAGCACGCGCCCCTTGCCGTCCAGCATGATCTCGGCCGTCTCCACTGCATGTTTCACCTTGGCATGGTTCGAGAGGTCCTCTTTCTTTGCCATCTTCACATTGATCAGCACTTGCGGATACATATGCAGGTCGCCAGCCGCTTCGGCCAGCGTCTGCTTCTTCATACGCAAGGCATGCAACACCTGCAAGGCGGAGACGATGCCGTCACCGGTACTGTGTTTGTCCAGACAGATGATGTGTCCGGAGTTCTCGCCGCCCAACTGCCAGCCCTGCTGTTGCAGCATCTCCATCACATAGCGGTCGCCCACCTTGGCGCGCATGAACGGGATACCCAGATGCTGCATGGCATGCTCGAAGGCGAGATTAGTCATCAGGGTGCCGATCACGCCGCCCTTCATCGTGCCTTCGGCATGATGATGCTTGGCGATGACATACAGCAGTTGGTCACCGTCATATAACTTGCCCGATGCATCGACCATCACCAGCCGGTCTCCGTCGCCGTCCAGCGCGATACCTATGTTCGCCTTGTGTTCGACCACGGCCTTCTGCAGGTTCTGCGGTTTGGTCGCCCCGTAACCGTCGTTGATGTTCAATCCGTTCGGCTCTACACCGATCGCGACGACTTCAGCACCCAGTTCGTGAAACACGTGGCGCGCGATGTGATAGGTCGCACCATGCGCACAATCCACCACGATCTTCATGCCGCGCAGATCCATCTCGTTGGGGAAGCTGCTCTTGCAGAATTCGATGTAGCGGCCCACCGCATCGTCGATGCGCTTGGCCTTGCCCAATGCATCCGACGCATTGGTCTGCATCGGTTCGTCCAGCGCCGCCTCGATGGCATGCTCGACATCGTCGGGCAGCTTCGTGCCGTTGCCGGAGAAGAACTTGATGCCGTTGTCCTCGAACGGATTGTGCGAAGCTGAGATGACCACGCCCGCCTGCAAACGCAGCGCGCGCGTCAGATAGGCCACGGCGGGGGTCGGTACAGGACCGGCCAGATACACGTCGATACCCGCCGCGATCAAACCGGCTTCCAGCGCGGATTCCAGCATATAACCGGAGATGCGCGTGTCCTTGCCGATCAGCACCGCCGGACGTTCACCGCGCGAGTGCTCCGCCTTGGCCAGCACCTTGCCAGCCGCATAACCCAGATGCATCACGAATTGCGGCGTGATGGGATGCTCCCCCACTTTGCCGCGCACGCCATCGGTTCCAAAATACTTTCTGCTCATATCAATCCCCGTTCATTGCATTCAATATCTTCAAGGCATCCACCGTCTCGCGCACATCGTGTACGCGCACGATGGCGGCACCGCGCTGCACAGCCAGCATCGCCGCCGCCACGCTGGCAGCCAAACGTTCCCCGACCTCGCGTCCGGTGATCGCCCCCAGCATGGATTTACGCGACAGGCCTGCCAGCACCGGCAGGCCAAGCTTTGCGAATGATTCCAATTCGCGCAGCAGAGCAAGATTATGCGCCAGCGACTTGCCGAAACCAAAACCTGGATCGATGACGATACGATCCCTGCCGACCCCCGCTGCTTGCACGGCAGCTATCCGTTGTTTCATAAAGTCTGCGACTTCAAGGACGACATCGTCGTAGCTCGGCCGCTGCTGCATCGACTGCGGCGTACCCTGCTTGTGCATCAGACAGACTGCCGCATTACTCGCCGCCACAGCCTGTATCGCCCCCTGCGCCTGCAAAGCATTCACGTCATTGACCATCGTCGCGCCCGCCTTGATCGCTGCACGCATTACGGCCGGCTTCCAGGTATCGATGGAGATAGGTACCGCAATGCCGCGCAGTCCCTCAATGACCGGCAGCACCCGATCCAGCTCCTCCTGTTCCCCCACCTCGGCAGCGCCGGGGCGCGTGGATTCACCGCCGATATCGAGCATATCGGCACCATCCTCGATCAGTTGCTGCGCATGATCGATGGCATTGGAGAAGGATACGTAGTGGCCGCCATCGGAAAAAGAATCCGGCGTGACATTGACGATGCCCATCACTTTCGGACAGGATAGATCGAGTTTGAATTCGCCGCAAAGAAGTTGCATCGGGATATTCGAAAGGAAAAGAGGCTAGTCGACTAGCCTCTCTCATCACTGTTTCAGGTCTCTTGCGCCGGTTCGCTGGTTGCCGGGGCAGTCGGCTTCTCATCCGCGGGCGGTTCAGCGGGCGGCGTCACCGTAGCGGGCTTGGGCGGACGCGGGGGATTGCCGGCCATGATGTCGTTGATCTGATCCGCGTCGATGGTCTCCCATTCCAGCAGGGCCTTGGCCATCGCTTCCATCTTGTCGCGATTCTCCTCGATCAGTTTGCGCGCCAGCGCATATTGCTCGTCGAGGATACGGCGTATCTCGGCATCGACCTTCTGCATGCTGGCTTCGGAGATGTTCTTGTGTGTGGTCACCGAACGGCCGAGGAACACCTCTCCCTCGTTCTCGCCGTACACCATGGTGCCCAGCGCATCGGACATGCCCCACTGAGTCACCATCTTGCGTGCCATGTCGGTGGCGCGCTCGAAATCGTTGGAAGCGCCGGTCGTCATCTGGTTCATGAAGATCTCTTCCGCGATGCGCCCGCCGAACAGCACAGCGATGGTGGACAGGATGCGTATCTTGTCCATGCTGTAGCGGTCTTCGGACGGCAGCTGCATGGTCAGACCCAGCGCACGCCCGCGCGGGATGATGGTGACCTTATGCACCGGATCGGTCTTGGGCATCAACTTGGCGACCAGTGCATGGCCGGACTCGTGATAGGCCGTGTTACGGCGCTCCTCTTCCGGCATCACCATTGACTTGCGTTCCGCACCCATAAATATCTTGTCCTTGGCGGCTTCGAAATCGTCCATCTCCACAAAGCGCTTGCCACGGCGTGCCGCGAACAGCGCCGCCTCGTTCACCAGATTGGCCAGGTCGGCACCGGACATGCCTGGTGTACCGCGCGCCAGGATGTCTGCCTTCACGTCTTCCGCGCACGGCACCTTGCGCATGTGCACCTTCAGTATCTGTTCGCGACCGCGGATGTCCGGCAACGGCACCACCACCTGACGGTCAAAACGACCGGGGCGCAACAAGGCCGCATCCAGCACATCGGGGCGGTTGGTCGCAGCGATCACGATCACGCCCGACGCCCCCTCGAAACCGTCCATCTCCACCAGTAGCGCGTTCAGCGTCTGCTCACGCTCATCGTTGCCACCGCCCAAGCCCGCACCGCGCTGACGACCGACCGCGTCGATCTCGTCGATGAAGATGATGCAGGGTGACTGTTTCTTGGCCTGCTCGAACATATCGCGCACGCGCGCCGCACCGACGCCGACGAACATCTCGACGAAGTCTGAACCGGAGATGGAGAAGAACGGCACCTTGGCTTCGCCCGCGATGGCCTTGGCCAACAGCGTCTTGCCGGTACCGGGGCTGCCCACCATCAGCACACCGCGCGGGATACGCCCGCCAAGGTTCTGGAATTTGCCCGGATCGCGCAGGAAATCGACCAGCTCGGAGACCTCTTCCTTGGCCTCGTCGCAACCGGCCACGTCGGCGAAGGTCACGCGCTCCTTGGAATCATCCAGCATGCGCGCCTTGCTCTTGCCGAACGAGAACGCACCGCCGCCCTTGCCGCCCTGCATCTGGCGCATGAAGAATATCCATACGCCGATCAGCAGCAGCATAGGGAACCAGGAGATGAACACCTGCGTAAAGAATCCCTGCTCTTCGTCCGGCTTGGCTTCCACTTTCACGCCGTACTTCAGCAGATCGGAAACCAGCCAGATGTCGCTGGGGGCAAAACTGGTGATGCGTTTGCCATCTGGCGTGACCGCCTTAAGCGTGCGACCTTCGATGGTGACTTTCTCGATCTGGCCCGAACGGACAGCTTCAAGGAACTGCGAATAATCCAGTTGCACATGTGCCGACTGCTGCTGGCGCGCGTTGAACTGATTGAAGACGGTCATCAGCACCATGGCGACGACCATCCATATCCCTATACTTTTGAACAGATTATTCACACTTGCTCCTCAAATATGAGCGAAAAACGAAAGCGCATTAGACTACGGAAGCACCGATTACTCAAGCTTTCCCAAACCCACCAAATACTGCTCGTTACTGCGGTCACGAGATGCCTTGGGCTTGCGTGCGACCACTTTTGCGAAGTGGGTACGCATCAATTTGATGTAATCCTCGAACCCCGTCCCCTGAAAGACCTTGACCGCGAACGAACCGCCCGGAGCCAGATGCTTGACGGCAAAATCCAGCGCAAGTTCCGCCAAGTACATGGCACGCGCCTGATCAGCCATCACCACACCGCTGATATTGGGGGCCATATCCGAGATTACAAGGCCGATCGGGCGGCCGCCCAGCATTTGCTCCAGTTGCGCCAGCACGCTGTCTTCGCGAAAGTCACCCTGTATGAACTCGACGCGCGGCAAAGGCTTTAACGGCAACAGGTCCAACGCGATGATGCGCCCGTGTTCACCCATCTTCTTCGCCACCACCTGGCACCAGCTACCCGGTGCCGCCCCCAGGTCCACCACCACCATGCCCGGCTTGATCAGATGATCGCGCTCGTCCAGTTCCAACAGCTTGTAGGCGGCGCGCGCGCGATAGCCGTCCTTCTGCGCCATCTGCACATACGGATCGTTCACATGCTCGCGCATCCATTGTTTACTGGATTTTGATGCTTTCATAGATTCTGGCCTGATAAGAGGGTCATAAGCGGATCAGCGCACAACGAACACCCGACAACTGGTTAATTACCATAGGAATCCGTAATTTCTGCGGACATGCCTCCGTTTTGCTAGAATGCGCGCCCTATTTGGAGCAACACATGTTAAATCTCTCTGTAACCCAGCGCCTAGCCCTCAAAGGCCGCGCCCATGCCCTTAAACCAGTCGTGATGATCGGCAATGCCGGTTTGACGCCAGCCGTGCTGGACGAGATCGAGCGCAGCCTGAAAAGCCACGACCTGCTGAAGATCAAGGTGATGAGTGACGACCGCGAAGTCCGCGAAGCGATGCTGCAAGAGATCTGCACCATCCTGAAGGCCGGGCCGGTGCAGCATATCGGCAAGACGCTGGTGGTCTATCGACCATTGGAGACGCCTATCGCCAAGCCCCCCAAGCGCCGCAAGGGCAAGCCGCTCACCAAGAAGCAGCTCGCCGCCCGCAGTTAAAGATACTGCACTTCGACGACTTCGTATTCACGCACCCCGCCCGGGGCCTGCACTTCAGCAATATCACCTTCCACCTTGCCGATCAGCGCGCGCGCGATCGGTGAGCTGATGGATATCTTGCGGTGTTTGATATCCGCTTCGTCCTCGCCCACGATCTGATAAGTCACCACGTCGCCATTGTTGGTGTCTTCCAGCACCACGGTGGTACCGAACACGCAACGGCCATCCGTAGCCAGTGTCTTCGGATCGATGATCTGCGCGCTGCCCAGCTTGAACTCCAGCTCGACGATGCGGCCTTCAACGAAGGATTGACGCTCCTTGGCGGCCTCGTATTCCGCATTCTCGGACAAGTCGCCTTGCGCACGCGCTTCGGAGATCGCATTGATCACCGAAGGACGTTCCACTGTCTTCAAGCGGTGCAACTCTTGACGCAATAGCTCGGCGCCGACGACAGTCAATGGGACTTTGCTCATAAAAACTCTTCCTTAGTTGAAACGACGATGCAAAGACTGCACGTCATAGACCTGCAACTCGGCCAGATGCTGCATGCCGATACAGGCGGCGCGGGCGCCGGAGATCGTTGTGTAATAAGTGACGCGACCCTGCAGCGCCGCATGACGGATGGAATAGGAATCGCGCATCACCGACGGACGGCTGTCCACCGTGTTGACGATCAGGCTGATCTCGCCGTTCTTGATCATGTCAAGGATGTGCGGACGCCCCTCGGCGACCTTGTTCACGATAGCGACTTCCACGCCTGCCGCAGTGATGGCAGCAGCCGTGCCGCGTGTCGCCACGACCGTGAAGCCCAGCCCGACCAGCGAGCGCGCCACTTCAACCGCGCCCGCCTTGTCTTCCTCGCGCACGCTGACGAACACCTTGCCGCTCTTGGGCAACTTCACGCTGGCAGCGAGCTGCGATTTGACGAAGGCTTCCGCGAAGGTATCGCCCACGCCCATTACTTCGCCGGTGGATTTCATCTCCGGCCCGAGGATCACATCCACGCCGGGGAACTTGATGAACGGGAACACGGCTTCCTTCACCGAGAAGTACGGCGGAATGACTTCTTTGGTAACGCCCTGCGCAGCCAGCGACTGGCCGGCCATGCAACGCGCCGCCACCTTGGCCAGCGGCACACCGGTCGCCTTGGATACATACGGCACGGTACGCGATGCGCGCGGATTCACTTCCAGCACATACACCGTCTCGCCCTGGATCGCGAACTGCACGTTCATCAGGCCGACCACATTCAATTCTTTCGCCATCGCCACGGTCTGGCGGCGCAGCTCGTCCTGCATCGCGACCGACAGCGAATACGGCGGCAGCGAACAGGCCGAGTCGCCGGAATGCACGCCCGCCTGCTCGATGTGTTCCATGATGCCGCCGATGATGACCTGCTTGCCGTCGGACACCGCATCCACGTCCACCTCGATCGCGTCGTTCAGGAAGCGGTCGAGCAGGATGGGCATGCGCTCCGGCCAGGTCTTGGCCAGCTCTTCGGCATCGCGCATGTAACGCTCGAGATCGTTCTGCGCATGGATGATCTCCATGCCGCGACCACCCAGCACGTTGGAGGGCCTCATCACCAGCGGATAGCCGATCTCGACTGCACCGGCGACTGCATCAGCCACGTTGCTCGCAGTGCGGTTCGGCGGTTGCTTCAGGCTCAGTTTGCGCAACATGGTCTGGAAGCGCGCGCGGTCTTCCGCGCAGTCGATCATGTCCACCGAGGTGCCGATGATGGGTACGCCGTTCTTCGCCAGTCCATGCGCCAGCTTCAGCGGTGTCTGTCCGCCATACTGGACGATCACGCCGACCGGCTTCTCCACCGCCACCACTTCCAGCACGTCTTCCAGCGTCAGCGGCTCGAAGTACAGGCGGTCGGATGTGTCGTAGTCGGTGGAGACGGTCTCCGGATTGCAGTTGACCATGATGGTCTCGTAGCCGTCCTCGCGCATCGCCAGCGCGGCATGCACGCAGCAATAGTCGAATTCGATGCCCTGACCGATACGGTTCGGTCCTCCGCCCAGCACCATGATCTTCTTGTTGTTGGTCGGCTGCGATTCGCACTCTTCCTCGTAGGTCGAATACATGTAGGCGGTGTTGGTAGAGAACTCGGCGGCGCAGGTGTCCACACGCTTGAACACCGGACGCACGCCCAGCGCATGACGGTAGGCGCGCACCGATTCGTCGTCGATACCCAGCAGGGATGCCATGCGCGCATCGGCGAAACCGCTGCGCTTCAATGTGCGCAGATGATCCGCACTGATGCTCTCCAGCGTGCGTCCGGCCAGCTCCCGCTCTTGACGGATGATGTCTTCGATCTGCACCAGGAACCACGGGTCGATCTTGCTGACATTGAATACTTCTTCCACGCTCATGCCGAGACGGAAGGCATCGCCCACCGCCCAGATGCGGTCCGGACCGGGGCTGCCAAGCTCGGCGCAGATCGCGTCGCGGTCGTCGTACTTGCTATCCAGTCCGTGCACGCCCACTTCCAAGCCGCGCAGGGCTTTCTGGAACGACTCTTGGAAGGTGCGGCCGATGGCCATCACCTCGCCCACCGATTTCATCTGCGTGGTCAGGCGGTCGTTGGCTTGCGGGAATTTCTCAAAGGCGAAACGCGGGATCTTGGTGACCACGTAGTCGATAGTTGGCTCGAACGAAGCTGGGGTCGCGCCGCCAGTGATATCGTTCTTCAACTCGTCCAGCGTGTAGCCGACAGCCAGCTTGGCCGCGACCTTGGCGATGGGGAAACCTGTGGCCTTGGAGGCCAGCGCCGAGGAACGCGACACGCGCGGGTTCATCTCGATCACCACCATGCGTCCATCTTGCGGATTGATGGAGAACTGCACGTTGGAACCACCCGTCTCCACACCGATCTCGCGCAGCACCGCCAGCGAGGCGTCGCGCAGGATCTGGTATTCCTTGTCGGTCAGCGTCTGCGCGGGGGCGACGGTGATGGAATCGCCGGTGTGTACGCCCATCGGGTCGAGGTTCTCGATGGAACAGATGATGATGCAGTTGTCGTTGCGGTCGCGCACGACTTCCATCTCGTATTCTTTCCAGCCCAGCAACGACTCTTCGATCAGCAACTCTTTGGTCGGCGAAGCTTCCAGACCGCGCTCGCAGATCTCCATGAACTCTTCGCGGTTGTAGGCGATGCCGCCGCCGGAACCGCCCATCGTGAACGACGGACGGATGATGGTCGGATAGCCCATCGCCTGCTGCACCTGCAGCGCCTCTTCCATGCTGTGCGCGATGGCGGAGCGGGCCGAAGCCAGCCCGATGCGTGTCATCGCCTGCTTGAACTTCTCGCGGTCTTCCGCCATGTCGATGGCTTCGCGCGACGCGCCTATCATCTCGACCTTGTACTTTTCCAGCACGCCGTGCTTGGCCAGATCGAGCGCGCAGTTCAGCGCGGTCTGTCCGCCCATGGTCGGCAGGATCGCGTCCGGCTTTTCCTTGGCGATGATCTTTTCCACCATCTGCCAGGTGATCGGCTCGATGTAGGTGGCGTCGGCCATGTTCGGATCGGTCATGATGGTGGCCGGGTTCGAGTTCACCAGAATGACGCGATAGCCTTCTTCGCGCAGCGCCTTGCAGGCCTGTGCACCGGAATAGTCGAACTCGCACGCCTGCCCGATGACGATGGGGCCTGCGCCGATGATCAGGATAGATTTGATGTCAGTACGCTTAGCCATTTACTTCCCACCCATCATCGCAACGAAGCGATCGAACAATACGTCTACGTCATGCGGCCCGGGACTCGCCTCGGGGTGACCCTGGAAACAGAATGCCGGCTTGTCGGCCAGCTCGAAACCCTGCAGCGTGCCGTCGAACAGCGAGATGTGCGTGACGCGCGCGTTCGCCGGCAGCGTCGTCGCATCCACCGCGAAACCGTGGTTCTGGCTGGTGATCATCACGCGTTTGGTCGCCGTGTCCTGCACCGGATGGTTCGCGCCGCGATGGCCGAACTTCATCTTCACGGTCTTCGCGCCGCAAGCCAGACCCATGATCTGGTGACCCAGACAGATGCCGTACATCGGCATACCGACTTCGAGGAATCTCTTCGCGGCGGCGATGGCGTAATCGCAAGGCTCCGGATCGCCGGGGCCGTTGGACAGGAACACACCGTCCGGCTTCATCGCCAGCACATCGGCGGCCGAAGTCTTCGCCGGTACCACGGTGATCTTGCAGCCTCGCTCCGCCAGCATGCGCAGAATGTTGCGTTTCACGCCGAAGTCATAGGCCACCACGTGGAATTTGGATTCGGTCGCATCGCTGTAGCCCTCGCCCAGCTTCCACTCGCGCTGCGTCCATTCGTAAGGCTTGTCGCAAGTCACCACTTGCGCCAGATCCATACCGGCCAGGCCGGCGAAACCCTTGGCCGCTTTCAGCGCTGCTTCCACATCTTCACCGGAAGCGATGCAGCCGTTCTGCGCGCCCTTGCTGCGCAGGATGCGCGTCAGCTTGCGCGTGTCGATACCGGCAATGGCCACTACATTGTTGGCTTTGAGATATTCCGGCAGCGATTGCGTCGCGCGGAAATTGCTCACTGTCATGGACAAGTCGCGGATGATGAGGCCGCTGGCGAACACCCGGCTCGACTCCACGTCTTCCGGATTGCAACCAACGTTGCCGATATGCGGATAGGTCAGGGTGACGATCTGGCTGCAATAGGAAGGATCGGTGAGGATCTCCTGATAGCCGGTCATCGAAGTGTTGAACACCACCTCGCCGACGCTGCTGCCATCTGCCCCGATAGAAATGCCGCGAAATACCGTTCCATCGGCTAGGACTAGGATGGCTGGTTTCGTCTGCGACACGTGTAACTCCTTGATTGGCTGGCGTTCAGCACGCCCGAGCTGGATTGCGGGCGCACCTATAAAGAAGCGGGACGAACCCTATGTTCATCCCGCTCATTTGCGGTGCGCATTATAGCCGAAGAGCGATGCCGTATCAAACTCAGCCTGCTTCCCCCATATAATCCGCCCCCTTTACCACCGCACACCGGAGCATCGCATCATGCTGGAAGTCATCATCCTCGCCATCGCCCTCAGTATGGACGCCTTCGCCGTCTCCATCGGACTCGGCTCCAAAGGCAATACCAAAGGACTGGGATTGAAAGCCGGCCTTTATTTCGGCACTTTTCAGGCACTCATGCCCTTCATCGGCTATCTGGGCGGTAAAGGGGTATTGGGCTGGGTGGAGGACTACGCGCACTGGATCGCCTTCGGCCTGCTGGCGTTGATCGGCGGCAAGATGATCTACGAAAGCCTGCACGAAGGCATAGAAGAAGACATCGCCGCCCTCACCCACCGCATGATGCTGTTACTCGCCATCGCCACCAGCATCGACGCCATGGCCGCCGGATTCAGCCTGACGCTGCTGGAGGTGAATGCCTACTTGGCCTGCGCCATCATCGGCGTGACCACCTTCGCCTTCAGTTGGATCGGTGTGCGCATCGGAGAGAAGAGTGGTACTTGGCTGGAGAGTAAGGCGGAGATGTTTGGCGGGGTGGTGCTGATCTTGATCGGGGTGAAGATGTTGGTGATGTAAATATCACGCCCCGTTCGTGCTGAGTAGGCCGAAGGCCGTATCGAAGGATGCATGGACCAAATCAAAACCAACACCGACGGGGGTTGCCCGACGGTGTTGATTTAAACCGAACAACGATTTCTCAATCGATTGGCGATGAGTCTGAAAGACCGTTTCTGGCCGATAGCAGAAGTTCGTTATTTCAACCCCAGCACATCCTGCATGTCATACATCCCCGCCTGATTAGCCTTGAGGAACCTCGCCGCACGCAGTGCACCGATCGCGAACGTCGCACGGCTGCTGGCCTTGTGGGTGATCTCGATACGCTCACCGATACCTGCGTACAACACAGTATGGTCGCCGACGATGTCGCCGCCGCGCACCGTGGCAAAGCCGATGGTGGAGGGATCGCGTTCGCCGGTGACGCCTTCGCGTCCGTACACGGCGCACTTCTCCAGATCGCGGCCCAGCGTGCGGGCGACGACTTCGCCCATGCCGAGTGCGGTGCCGGAGGGGGCATCGACTTTATGACGGTGGTGCGCTTCGATAATCTCGATGTCGTAGCCTTCGCTGAGCACGCGCGAGGCGGTCTCCAGCAGCTTGAACACGAGGTTCACGCCCACGCTCATGTTGGGCGCGAACACGATGCCGATATCCTGCGCGGCGGCGCCGAGCGCGGCTTTCTGCTGTGCGTTGAGGCCGGTGGTGCCGATCACCATGCCGACGCCGAGTTTGCGGCAGATCTCCAGATGCTGCATGGTGCCTTCGGGGCGGGTGAAGTCGATCAGCGCGTCCGCGCCTTGCAGTGCGGTCTCGATGTCATCGGTGATCTTGATGCCATCGGCAACGGTGTTGCCGATGAAGACGCTGCCCTTGTGTTCCAGTGCGGCGTGCAGCTGCAGGTCGTCGGCTTGCGCCACACAGTCCAGCAACACTTTACCCATGCGTCCGCCGCTGCCGGCGATGGCGACTTTAATCTTCATTCTTCATCTCCTGAATGGGAACGGCAGAAGGCAACAGCGGCGTGGCATCGTCGATACGTGCCAGCACGCCGTTCTCGAAATACAGCGTCAGGCGCTGGTCCGCTTCCACCTTGCCCTGTTTCTCCAGACGATACAGATAGTCCCAGCGACCGGCATGGTAGGTGTCGGCGATCAGCGGAGCGCCCAGCACGGCTTTCACCTGCGCTTCGCTCATGCCGAGCTTGATGCGCGCGCGCATGTCCTGCGTGATGAGGTTGCCCTGACGGATCTCGATCTTGTGCGGCGTGAAGGTCGGCAGGTAGTTGGAGAAGTTGCTGCACGAGGCGAGCAGCAATGAGATCGGGATCAGGACGATGCGCATGGATATGGTTCGGGTCGGGTACTTGAGAACAGGCGGCATGATACCGCAAGTCATGCCCTCACCCCAGCCCCGGAGGAAGCAGTCAGGCTGCCGCACCCAGCATCTCGGCGGCGTGTTTGCGCGTGGTGTCGGTGATGGTCGCGCCGCCCAGCATGCGCGCGATCTCCTCGATGCGACGCGCCTCGTCCAGCATCTGGATGCTGCTCAAGGTCTTGCCGCCGTGCGCTTCCTTGCTCACTTGCCACTGGTGGTCGGCCTGCGCCGCCACTTGCGGCAGATGGGTGACGCACAGCACCTGATGGCGCTGGCCCAGTTTCTTGAGCAGGCTACCGACGATCTCGGCCACACGTCCGCCGATGCCGCTGTCCACTTCGTCGAAGATCAGCGTGGGCACGCTGGCGGCACGGCTGGCGGCAACCTGGATGGCCAGACTGATGCGCGACAGTTCGCCGCCGGAAGCGACCTTGGCCAGACTGCGCAACGGCGAGCCGGGATTGGCAGACACTTGCAGCTCCACGCTCTCCAGCCCGTGCGCATTACCTTCCGCCAGCGGCAACAAGGCCACGGCGAACTGGCCGCCCTGCATCGCCAGCGTCTGCATGGCGGTGGTGATCTCGTCGGACAATGCTTTGGCCGCTTTGCCGCGCGCGGCACTTAATCTCTTTGCTGCGGCAAGATAACTTTGCTGCGCGGCTTCGTCCTGTTTGGCGAGCGCGTCCAGATCGGCGTTACCGCCCAACTCTTCCAGACGCGCCGTGAATTCTTGCAGTTTCTGCGGCAGTTGCTCGGGCTTCACGCGGTATTTGCGCGCGGCTTCCATCACATCGGCGATGCGCTGCTCCTGCTGGCGCATGCGTTCAGGGTCGGCATCCAGTTTCTCCTGATAATGGCGCAGCGCATACACCGCCTCCTGCAATTCGTTCTGTGCGCTCTCCAGCATGGTGAGTGTGTCCTGCAGCCCGGCATCGAACTCCAGCCCGGCGCGCAGGCGCGATGTCAGCGCATTGAGTTGCGCCAGACAAGCCGTGTCGGATTCGCTCAGCACATCGACGCCGAACTGCGCAGTCTCGATCAGACTCGCGGCATGCGACAGGCGCGCATGCTCGGCTTGCAATTCGCCCCATTCCGCCTCGCTGAAATTCAATGTTTGCAGTTCGTTTTGCTGGAAGCTCAACAGTTCGCGTTCGGCGGCGATGGACTCGGCGTTCTGTTCCAGTTGCAGACGGCGGCGATGCAGGGTCTGCCATGCTTTGAATGCGGCGGCGACAGCGTCGGCCTGCTCGGTCAAGCCGGCCTGACTGTCCAGCAGCTCGCGCTGTGCGTCGGCGCGCAACAACGACTGGTGCGCATGCTGACCGTGGATGTCGAGCAGCATCGCACCGGCTTCGCGCATCTGCTGCTGAGTGGCGCTGCCGCCATTGATGAAGCCGCGCGAGCGTCCGCCCGCATCCAGCGTGCGGCGCAACAGGCAGATGCCTTCGTCGCCTTCCAGTTCCTGCTCGCGCAGCCAAGCTTGCAGTTGCGGCAGACCGGCGATGTCGAACTCGGCGCTAATATCGGCCTTGTCGCAACCGGCGCGCACCATGGCGCTGTCGGCGCGTTCGCCCAGCGCCAGCGACAACGCGTCAATGAGGATGGATTTTCCCGCGCCGGTCTCGCCGGTGAGCGCGGTGAAGCCGGACGAGAAGTCGAGTTCGAGCGTGTCGACGATGACAAAGTCGCGGATGAGCAGGTGTTTCAGCATGTTCTTCTTAGAGTGTCTGCGTCCAGAGCAACTTTTCGCGCAGCGTGTGGTAATAACTGTGGCCTTCGGGGTGCAGCAGCAGCACCGGCTCGTGATAACGCGACACGATGACCTTGTCGTGCAGTTGCAGATCGACATGCGAGTGGCTGTCGTAACGCACATGGATTTCGCCGTTACGGTGCATCAACAGTTCCAGCACGGAAGTGCCCTTCACCACCAGCGGGCGGTTGCTCAACGAGTGCGGACACACCGGCACCAGCTCCAGCACATCCAGCGAGGGATGTAGGATGGGGCCGCCGGACGACAGCGCGTAGGCGGTGGAACCGGTGGGCGTGGAGATGATGAGACCGTCAGCGCGCTGGTTGTACAAATACTCACCGTCGATGCGCACTTCGAATTCGACCATGCTGCTGACGTTACTGCGGTGCACCACCACTTCATTGAACGCCAGCCCGTGGAACACCTCGCGCTTGTCGCGCACCACGGCGGCCTGCAACAGCAGCCGCTCCTCGGAAACGTATTTCCCCTTCAGCATGGCCGACAGGGTCTTCTTCATCGTCTCCAGAGACAGGTCGGTGAGGAAGCCGATGCGCCCCTGATTGACGCCGATCAGCGGGATGTGATGCGGTGCCAGCGTGCGGGCGATGTTGAGCAGGGTGCCGTCGCCGCCCAACACCACGGCCAGATCGATCTTGCCGCCCATCTCTTCCAGCGGCAGCGCCGGATAGGGCGAATCTTTGGCGTTCTCTGCCGTCAGACTGTCGATCACCACCTCATAGCCCTGTGCGGCGAGGAATTCCGCCAGCGAAAGGACAGGCACGACAATCTCCGGCGTCTTGTATTTGCCGATGATCGCGATGGTTTTGAAGGGGGTGCTCATGGGGCGCGATTAAACCACATCGGTGATGACATGAACATGCGCCCTCCCGCATGCCCCCTGCTAGAATGACCGCCATGCTCAACGATCGCGCGCAAATACTCCTGAAAACCCTGGTGGAACGCTATGTAAGTGACGGCCAACCGGTGGGTTCGCGTGCCTTGCAGCAATTCTCCGGGCTGGAAGTCAGCCCGGCCACCATCCGTAATGTGATGGCCGATCTGGAATCCATAGGACTGGTCGCCAGCCCGCACACTTCGGCCGGACGCATCCCCACCGAGCTCGGCTATCGCATGTTCATCGACAGATTGATGGTGGTGCAGCCTCTGTCCGAGTCGCGCGTGCTGCAACTGGAAAGCCAGTTGCAGCCGAACAATCCGTCGCGCCTGCTGACGCAGGCCTCGAATCTGCTGTCCGAGCTGACCCACTTCGCGGGCGTGGTCGCCACGCCCAAGCGCAGCGCGATCAAAGTGCGCCAGATCGAATTCCTGCGCCTGTCCGAAAAACGCGTGCTGCTCATCATCGTAATGCCGGACGGCGAGGTGGAGAACCGCGTGCTGGTGACGCCCAAGGATTACAGCCAGTCGCAGCTGACCGAGGCGGGCAACTTCCTCAGCCAGCATTACGCAGACTTGGCGTTCGGTGACATCCACCAGCGTATGCAAAGCGAGCTGCGCCAACTGCAGCACGACATGACCGCGCTGATGAGTGCGGCGATGGCGGCCAGCGACGAAGCCGTGGCGCGCAAGAGCGAAGATTACGTGATCAGCGGCGAACGCAAACTGCTGCACGTGAACGACCTTTCCGCCAACATGGAGCAGTTGCGCAAACTGTTCAACGTGTTCGAACAGAAGACCGAGCTGCTGCATCTGCTGGATGCAGGACGGCACGCGCAGGGCGTGCACATCTTCGTCGGCAACGAATCCGGATTGGCGGGGCTGGACGAATGCAGCGTGGTCAGCGCCCCCTACACGGCTGATGGCCAGATCGTCGGCACGCTGGCCGTGGTCGGTCCGAAGCGCATGAACTACGAACGCGTGGTGCCCATCGTGGACATCACCGCCAAGCTATTGAGCAACGCGCTCTCACAACATTGAGATCGACATGAGTTATCAGACAGAACCCCGCCACACCCACGGCACACCGGAAAAGACCGGCATCCTGCTGATCAACCTCGGCACCCCAGATGCGCCGACCGCACAGGCCGTGCGCCCTTACCTCAAGGAATTCCTCGGCGATCCGCGCGTGGTGGAGATCCCGCGCCTGATCTGGTGGCTAATCCTGAACGGCATCATCCTCAATGTGCGCCCGAAGAAGTCTGCTGCAAAGTACGCCTCCATCTGGCTCAAGGAAGGTTCGCCCTTGCGCGTGTACACCGAGAAGCAAGCCGTGTTGCTGCAAGGCTATCTGAGCCAGCGCACCCAGGCACCGTTCGCGGTCGAGTACGCCATGCGCTACGGCCAGCCGTCCATCCCGGCGGCACTGCGCAAACTCAAGGAACAGAACTGCCAGCGCATCCTGATCGTGCCCATGTATCCGCAATACGCGGCCAGCACCACGGCCACAGCGACCGATATCGTGTTCCGCGAATTGCAGCAGATGCGCAACACACCCGCCATCCGCACCATCAAGCATTTCCATGACGATGCGGGTTACATCAAGGCGCTCACCGCCAACATCAACGAATACTGGATGAAGAACGGGCGGCCCGAGAAGTTGCTGATGAGTTTCCACGGCCTGCCCAAGTACACGCTGGAGAAAGGTGATCCCTATCACTGCGAGTGCCTGAAAACCGGACGCCTGCTGGCCGAAGAACTCGGCCTCGGGAAAGAACAATACGCGGTCACTTTCCAGTCGCGCTTCGGCAAGGCCGAATGGCTACAGCCCTACACCAGCGCCACCCTCAAACAATGGGGATCGGAAAAACTCAAGCGTGTGGATGTAGTGTGCCCCGGTTTCGTAGCAGACTGCCTGGAAACGCTGGAAGAGATCGCAATGGAAGGCAAGGAAGAGTTCCAGCATGCGGGCGGCGGTGAATATCACTACATCCCCTGCCTTAACGCACGCGACGACTGGATGCATGCGCTGACCGATCTGGTGATGGACAATCTGCAAGGCTGGCTGATAACGCCGGATGCGGCAGAACTGGAACGCTCGCGAACGCTCGCCATAGAGAAGGGCGCACCCCGATAAGCCGTATCAGCCCGGGGTGATCCTCTCCGCTTCAAGCTGGATCATGTAGCGCTGGATCACATTGGTTACGCCGCGACTCAAGCCGGCAAACTGCATGCCGATGCGGTGAATCTGCTCGCCGCTCTTGGTCGATGTCGATTGCCAAATGCCGCACACGCGCAGACTCATGGGCACCCGCCCGATCTCGGGGAAGTCGATACTGCAGCCTTCCAGTATCGCCCCCTGCACAAAGATGTCGTTGGCGGGACCGCGATAGGTGACGCCGATACCGCCCGCACTCATATCGACCAGCGCCACCTCCAGTATCTCGTCCTCTCCTGTCGGTATCCGGCACATCAGCGCATTGCCGCCCTGCGGCGTGTACAGGCGAAAATATTCGCGGCGCTGGATGCGCTCGATCACGGACGGCACATGCAATGAGAAAGCCAAGCCGTCCCTGGCGGTGACCAGTTGCAGATGGGTGGAATGCCAGCGCACCTTGATCTCGGACTGCGTCTCGAACGACACCAGCTTGCTATCGGTGATCCTCTGATTGACCGCGTCGTCCGAGCTCACATCGATACACACGAAATGGCGGTCACCGCTGACATACAACACGGTGGTCACCAGTGCATCACCTTCGTGGGTCGACAGATTGATCAATACGCGGTGTTTGGCCAGTTCGTTCAGAACGTGCACGATCTCCACATGGTTGTGGATGGCGAACTGCGGGTTTATCTCGTGGTGCGTCATGAAGCGGATTCGGTGCGTGGATTTATATTTAGCGATCTGGCTCAGGGCAGCATTTTACACAGAGTCTCGACGACCTCTAGCGCCCCGTTGTTTTGGGGTGATGCCGGTCGCGAACCAGCCCATATCGCCTCCAGCGTGTCGCCCATCATGCCATCCCGCAATCGGCCGGCATCGACCTCGATCGCAACACCGTTCTGCTGCAGCCAATCCACCAGCCAGGGCGCTTCGGGCCAGTCTCCGCGCGGCACATACATGACCGGCACGCCGGCACAGGCCGCTTCGGTAAAAGTGCCGTAACCCGGCTTGGTCAATATCGCATCGCAGGAAGCCAGCACATCCCGAAAGTCCAAATTCAGCGATTCAATGGACGATACATCATCACGTTGCACGCCCCAGGATTCGGGAACCAGCCAGCGCACGCCGGCGATACCCGGCCAGTCCGCCATCGTCAAACGATATGCGATACCGCCCATCGCCACCAGCACCAGCTTGTCTTGTGCCGATGCGCCGCAGCGCTCGCGTACCGACTGGCGATGTGGTTCGCCGACCTGCGTAACGCAGGACAACTCCCGCGTGTTGCGCAGATCGCTCATCGGCATGGCCGGGCTGAGTCTCAGGAATACTTCGGCACTGTTGTAGGCAGCCAGCATCTGCGCATGGATGGCCGCTGCCTCGTCATCTTTCTGTGCATAGTGGCTGTAGATGTCGGCCCAGTTGAGGCAACACATCGCCATGGCAGGGATGCCCGCCTCCTTGGCCGCGGCCAATGAAAGATAGGGCACATTCGCCAGCAGCAGATCGGGCTGCAGCGCGCGCATCTCCTCGGCTGCCGTCTCCACCTTTTGCGCCCAATCAGCATGATAGTCGCGATAGGCCGCCAGACTGCGCGGCACATCCACGCGGACGGCATCGAACATGGCCATGCCGAAATCCAGCGCGATGTGATGGTGCTCGAACGGAACGTGGATGCGTTGCTTGAGGTATTCAGTGGAGGCGTGCGAACGGACGGTGATGCGCAGTTCCGGCCGCCGTTGCGCCAACAGGTTCAACACCGGCGCCGTCTGGGCGATGTGGCCGTAACCGTGGGCGGTGATATCGACCAGCAAGTGCCTCAATTGTCTTCGTGCTCGTAAAGCTTGAAGTTGTTGCGGCCGCTCTCCTTGGCCAGATACATCGCCCGGTCGGCGCACTTGATCAGCGACTGTTCGTCGTCCGCGTCGTCCGGATACATGGCCGCGCCGATGCTGAAGCTGACCGTGCGCGACACGTCGCCGAGCAGATGCGGCCGCGACATGGTATCCATGATCTTGTCCGCGATACGGGTCAGTTCGATGTTCGAGTCGATCTCCTCGATCAGAATGAGGAACTCGTCGCCGCCCTGACGGCAGATGGTGTCCGAAGCACGCACGCAATCCCGCAAGCGCTCCGCAACCGACTGCAGCAACTGGTCGCCCGCCAGATGACCGAGCGTGTCGTTGACCTCCTTGAACTTATCCAGATCGAGGAACATCAGGCCGACCTTGTATTTGTTGCGATCCGCCAGCAGCAAGGCGCGGCGCAAGCGGTCACCGAACAGTGCACGGTTGGGCAGCTTGGTCAGGGAATCGTAGTGCGCCAGAAACTCGATGCGTTGCTCGGCCTCCTTGCGCTTGGTGATGTCGGAGAAGGACGAGATGTAGTTGATGACCTCGCCCTTGGGGTTCTTCACTGCCGCGATGGACAGCCACTCCGGATAGATCTCGCCGTTCTTGCGCCTGTTCCATATCTCACCCGACCACTTGCCGACGATCGCGATCGTCCCCCACATCAGCGCATAGAACTCATGCGTCTGCTTGCCGGAGCTGAGTATCTTGGGATTCTTGCCGAGCACCTCGGCCTGCGAATATTGGGTGATGTGCTCGAAGGCTGGATTGACGGTCAGGATGTTGCGATCCGCGTCAGTGATGAGGATCGCCTCGCCGCTGTTCTCGAACATCTTGGCGAACAGTTGCAACCGGTCTGTCGCCTGTTCCAGATTCTGAACCAGCAGATTGAAGCTCTTCGCCATCTCGCCGATGTCGGGATTGGTCGCATCGACCTCGGCGCGGCGTGACAGATCCATATCGCGCTGGATCTCGGCCATCGCCTGCTGCAGCTTCTTCACCGGGCGGGTGATGTTGCGCACGATCACGTGGCGCACGAACAGGGTGATCAGCACCAGCAACAACAATTGCACCGCCAGGTGGCCGATCCACAACCTGTCCTTGATATCTTCCAAACGGCGCTCGGCGGCCGACAGGTCGATCACCACGCTGGCCGCGCCGTTCACACCGCCGAGTTTGGTCTGGTGACAACTCAGGCAATTGGTACCACGAAAATCCTCGCTGGCGATGAATGGCATCACCACCCGCATCAGCGGCCGCCCGTCCTCGCCCTGCATGCGGCGGAAAAGCAGTTTGCCGGTCGCCAGCACTTGGCGGTCCATCTCGTCACGCGGTTGCTCTTCCGGCAGGCCGGGGCCGTATTGTTCGACCACCGCCTGACCGCGGATCATGCGCACTTCGACGATACCCCGCGACTTGGCCATCTTCTCCACGAACAGGCGCCGGTTATCCGGGTTGGATATCTCCCCGGTCAGCATCATCATGTTCATGCCATTGATAAGGCCGTCCGCCGCCTCTTCGGCGCGCGACTCGGCCGAGCGCTCGATCTGCATCTCGAACTGACCGACCACCCATTCCATCAGAATGAAGAAGAGGATGAGCAAAGCCCCCTGGATCAGGATGTGCAGTTTTTCCTGCACACCGATCGCACGCCAAATCTTTCTCACAGCCTGCATGGAGCCCCCTCCTGGTGATTCGCCGTACTTATGGAACGCTTAAAGGTCCGTTCGTCCCAACATGCCGGACCAAGGATGCATTCAACGCCACCTTATAGTTTTAAGAAATGCTCGCGGTAGTGCTTCATCTCTTCGATGGATTCGTAGATGTCCGCCAGTGCTTCATGCTTGCCGTGCTTCTTGATGCCGCTGGCCACTTCCGGCTTCCAGCGTCGCGCCAGTTCCTTGAGCGTACTCACGTCCAGATTGCGGTAGTGGAAATAGTCTTCCAGCTTGGGCATCCAGCGTGCCATGAAACGTCGGTCCTGACAGATGGAATTGCCGCACATCGGAGAGGTGCGCGCCGGCACATACTCTTTCAGAAATTCCAGCATCTGCGCTTCCACTGTCGCCTCGTCCAACGTCGATGCCTTGACCCTGTCGATCAGGCCGGATTTGCCGTGCGTGGATTTGTTCCAGTTGTCCATGCCGTCCAGCACCAGATCGGACTGGTGCACCACCAGCGTCGGCGCTTCGGCGACTGTATTCAGATCGCCGTCGGTGACCACCATGGCGATCTCGATGATGCGGTCCGTGTCGGGGAAAAGACCGGTCATCTCCATGTCCAGCCAGACGAGGTTGTTCTGATTTTGTGCCATAATCCACCGCAGATTTGTTATTGAAATTGCGGCGATTGTCGCACAGCCCGGCCTTCCTATCCATGCTCCCCAGTCAATTCTCCGCCATCTTCGTTTCACTGTTGCTGACCAATGTCGTCGTAAAGACATGGCTGGCCTGGCGGCAACTCGACCATGTCGCTTCGCACCGCGCCGAAGTGCCGCCCGCCTTCCGCGAACAGATCGGCATCGCCGCCCATCACAAGGCCGCCGACTACACCCGCACGCTGGTGCGCTTCGGCCTGATCGGCGTGTTGTTCGATGCGGCCCTGCTGCTGGTCTTCACGGTAGGCGGCGGCATCCAGACCCTGCACGAGCTGATAGCGCCGCTGTTCGACAGCCAACTGTTGTCGGGTGCACTGCTCATCGTCGCGGTGCTGATGCTGCAATCGCTGCTGGAAACACCGCTCGACCTGTACCGCACCTTCAACATCGAAGCGCGCTTCGGCTTCAACAAGATGACGCTCAAGCTCTACCTCAGCGACATGCTCAAGCAGCTGCTGCTCGGCGCCGCACTCGGCCTGCCGCTGCTGTTCGCCGTGTTGTGGCTGATGGACGGCATGGGGGAATACTGGTGGCTTTATGTGTGGAGCGTGTGGGTGGTGTTCAACCTGTTCCTGCTATTCATCTACCCCAGCTACATCGCGCCGCTGTTCAACAAGTTCGAACCGCTGACAGACGAAGAGACCAAAACGCGCATCGAAGCGCTACTGCAACGATGCGGCTTCTCGGCCAGCGGCCTGTTCGTGATGGACGGCAGCAAGCGCAGCACGCACGGCAACGCCTATTTCACCGGCTTCGGCAAGACCAAACGCATCGTGTTCTTCGACACCCTGCTGCAGCGCCTCACACCGGGCGAGATGGATGCAGTGCTGGCGCACGAACTTGGCCACTTCAAACGCCGCCATGTGTTGCAGCGCATCGTCGCCACCTTCGCCGTAAGCCTCGCCTTCCTGTGGGGACTGGCACAGCTCATGCAGACCGAATGGTTCTACGCCGGGCTGGGCGTTGCCACGCAATCGACGGCCACCGCCCTGCTGCTGTTCTTCATGGCATTGCCGGTGTTCACCTTCATCCTGCACCCGCTCACCTCGTTCTGGTCGCGCAAGCATGAATATGAAGCCGATGCCTACGCCGCCGCGCAGACCGACGCCAAAGACCTCGTGAGCGCACTGGTCAAACTGTATCAGGACAACGCCAAGACCCTAACACCCGATCCGGTGTACGCTACGTTCTACGAATCGCATCCGCCCGCACCGATGCGCATCGCCCACCTGCAAAAACTGGGAGCCGCCAAATGAAAAAGACACTTTTCCTGCTCATGTTCCTCTCGCTGAATGCACAAGCGACACCTTTCGCCGACGGCGATGCCAAGCGCGGTGAGAATCTGTTCAAGAAGTACGAATGCAGCAGCTGCCACGAAGCGCGCGTCGGCGGCGACGGCAGTGCCATCTTCACGCGCGCAGACCGCACCGTACATTCGGCGGACAACCTCATCGTGCAGATGGAGCGTTGCTCGGGTGCCATCGGCAAACAGCTCACCGCACAGGAGAAACAAGACCTCGCGGCCTGGCTGAACCAGCGCTACTACCACTTCAAGTGAGGTTCGATATGACAAGCGACCTGCTGCGCCAACACTGCCAAGCCTGCAATACGGGCGATTCCGCGCTGAGCGCGAACGAGGTTGCTGAATTGCTCCAACGGCTGGACGGCTGGGCACTCAACGGGCTACGCATCAGCAAGACTTACGCGTTCAAGGACTATTACCAGACCATCGCCTTCGTCAACGCGATCGCCTGGATGACGCATCGCGAAGACCATCACCCCGACCTGCAGGTCGGCTACAACCGCTGCGTGGTGGAATATTCCACGCACTCGGTCGGCGGTCTGTCCACAAACGATTTCATCTGCGCCGCGAAAGTCGACGCGCTGTACCAATCTTGAGCGCAAGTTTGCACGGACGCATCATCGCCGCATACGGCAGACACTATCTGGCCGAGACGCCGGAAGGCGAAGTCGTCGAATGCGTGCCGCGCGGCAAGAAGAGCGATATCGCCTGCGGCGACATGATCGAATTCCAGCGCACCGGCACCGACCAGGGTGTGGTCGAACGCATCTCGCCGCGCCGCAGCCTGCTCTACCGCTCCGACGCCTACAAGCAGAAACTCATCGCCGCCAACGTCACGCAACTCATCATCGTCGTCGCCAGCGAACCTTCCTTCAACGATGAACTGCTGGCGCGTTGCCTGCTCGCCGGACACGAACAGCATCTGGAAATGCTCATCGTGCTGAACAAGAGCGACCTGCCGCAGGTCGCCGCCGCGCGCGCGCAACTCGCACCGTACGCAAAGATCGGCTATCGCATGCTGGAGCTCTCCGCAAAACAGAACGTAGAACCGCTGCTGCCCTACCTGCAAGGACACATCAGCGTGCTGGTCGGGCAATCCGGCATGGGCAAATCCACGCTCATCAACGCGCTCATCCCCGAAGCACAAGCCGCCACCCGCGAGATCTCCACCGTGCTCGATTCCGGCAAACACACCACCACCCATGCCCGGCTGTATCACCTCAACAAAGACAGCGACCTGATCGACTGCCCCGGCGTGCAACTGTTCGGCCTGCACCACCTCGACTTCGCCACACTGGAACGCAACTTCCCAGAATTCCTCCCCTACCTCGGCGAATGCCGCTTCGCCAATTGCAGCCACTCGCACGAACCGGACTGCGCGATACTCAAGGCGACGGACGCAGGCATCATCGACAGAAGAAGGCTGCAACTATTCCAACAGATTGCCGGACACTGAGCTGTTGCGCTAATTGATCACGGATGTTTGCTTGGGCTGTATTTCGGCCTTATGTGGAGCGCTACATAAGGCCGAAAAACAGAAGCCCCAACTCCCCCGACTCTCACAACCCACCGCGAGAGCGAATAAAAAAATTGATCGCCACAACTGCATAGGTTGCGATTCAGTCCGCCGCCTCTCCCGCCCCCCTGAGCTTGCGATACAAAGTACGCTCACTCACACCCAAACGTTGCGCCAGCGTCTTGCGGTCACCGGGGAACTGCGCGGCCGCCCAATTCAGATAGCGCTTCTCCAGACTGGCCAGCGGTGCGATCTCCGTCAGCGGCTGGCCCTGCGGCATGGCGTGGGATGCGCTTTGCAGGCTGTTCAGGTTGAGGTGTTGCGGCAGCAGGGTGTTGCCGTCCAGCATGATCAGCGCCCGCTCCAGGATGTTGCGCAGTTCGCGCACGTTGCCGGGGAAGTCGTGTTGCATCAGCAATGCCATCGCCTCCGCGCTGATGCCGACCTTTCGGCCGGGCGACAGTTGCGACAGCAGTGATTCCGCCAGCATGGGAAGGTCTTCGCGGCGCTCGCGCAGGGGCGGCAGTGCGATGGGGAAGACATTGATGCGGAAGTAAAGGTCTTGGCGGAAGGTGCCCTCGCGCACCATCTGCGCCAGATCGCGATGGGTCGCGGCGACCAGACGGAAGTCGGCGCGCAGCGGTTCCACACCGCCGATGCGGCGATAGGTGCCCGCTTCCATCAGGCGCAACAGTTTGACCTGCAGCGACAGCGGAATATCGCCCACCTCGTCGAGGAACAGCGTGCCGCCGCGCACTGCTTCCACCAGTCCGATCTTGCGGCCGACCGCGCCGGTGAACGCGCCTTTTTCGTAGCCGAATAGCTCGCTCTCGAACAGCGTCTCGGTGAGGCCGGAGCATTCCAGCGCAACGAATGGTGCGGCCGCGCGCGGACTCATATCGTGGATGGCATGGGCGACCAGCTCTTTGCCGGTGCCGGATTCGCCCAACAGCAGTACCGAACTTTCGTGCGCGGCCACGCGCTTGGCCAGTTCCAGCATGCGGTTGAACGGGCGCGAGAAGCCCACCATCTTCCGCTCGCTCCCCGCTTCGCCCACATGCCGCAAAAAATGCATGGTCTCCATGTAGTAGCGCGTGCCGCCGCGCGCGTCCTTGACCGGCACCATCTCTACTTCGACATGCTCGCGCCCCGCCGAGGTGTGATGCACATGCAGTACCCGGCTCAGTTCTCCGCTCGCCATCGTTTCGCGCAGCGGGCAATTCTCCCCGGCCTGATCGCAAGGCTTGTCGTAGTGATGGGAGAGTTGGTAGCAATAGCGCCCCTCGACCTGTTTGCCGGCGCTGAACTCGCGCCGGTAGGCCGCATTGGCCGCGACGATGCGGTACTGCGCATCGAGCAATATCTTCGGCTCGGGGAAGCTGTTCAGCAGTTGCAACGTTTCTGCAGAGATCTTCGATTTCATGTCGTTTGAGGCAGTCATGGCAGGCATGCTATGCCAGATACGTCACATCAGGCAAGCAAGAAAGCGCGGGCCGCGCCCGCCAAAATGCCGCATCCCCATGAAGTAAATGATGATTGTCCGGTGACCACACAGGTGGCACGGCGATTGCATTGTTGCTCACGCCGGCCTGCAGTATTCCCCTGTGCTGCAGGCACTCCCTGACCGGACGGTCTCGTCCGGCGGCCCTGACCTGTGGCGCAGTGCGCCACAGGATTTTTTTAGCCGAAACAACGGGCGGCAATGGACAAGAAATCGAGGAGCGAAAGATGGCACTGATGATCACCGAGGAATGTATCAACTGCGACGTGTGCGAACCGGAATGCCCGAATGGCGCACTCACGCAGGGTGAAGATATCTACGTCGTCGATCCGGCCTTGTGCACCGAATGCGTGGGAAGTTACGCCTCGCCGCAATGTGTGGAAGTCTGCCCCATCGATTGCATCGCGCCGGACCCGGCACATGTTGAGAGTCGCGAGCAATTGCAAACCAAGTTCAAACAACAGCTGGGCACAACAGCATGAACGCTCCCGTCGAACAGAAAGAGATGGGCGAGGTCACCACGCTCTATCACGACCTCAAGACCTGGGAGCTGAATCCCGGCGACCAGACCACCCATGCCAAGCGCATGCCCGGCTTCTTTCGCAGCCTGAAGAACTACACACAATGGGGTTTGTGGCTGCCCTTCTTCACCCTGCCCTATCTGCGCTGGAACGGCCAACAGGCCATCCTGTTCGACATCCAGAACCGCCAGTTCCGCTGCTACGACATCACGGTGCTGCCGCAGGACATCTGGATGCTGTCGTTGGTGTTGCTGATCGCGGCGATGACGCTGTTCGCGGTGACCTCGGTGGCTTCGCGCGTGTGGTGCGGCTATTTCTGTTTCCAGACCGCATGGACCGACTGGTTCACCTGGCTGGAAGAGAAGATCGAAGGTAATCCGGCGGCACGGCGCAAGCTGGACGACGCACCGTGGAGCTTGGACAAACTCAAAAAGAAGGCCATCAAACATGCGCTGTGGTTATTGATCGCACTGCTGACCGGCATCAGCTATTCCATCTGGTTCGTCGATGCCTACGCTTACTGGGACGACCTGCTGCATTTCAACCTGCCCACAGTCGGCTGGGTGGTGCTGGTGCTGTTCATCGCGGGCACTTACATCCTCGCCGGACTGATGCGCGAGCAGACTTGCTTCTGGCTTTGCCCTTATGCCCGCCTGCAGGGTGTGATGACCGATGCGCAGACCATCCTGCCTGCTTACGACGCCACACGCGGCGAACCGCGCGGCAAGCTGCGCCGTAACGGTGAAGTCGTCGCGCCGCAGGGCGATTGCATCGACTGCTTCCAGTGCGTGCAAGTGTGCCCGACCGGCGTGGATATCCGCGAAGGCCAGCAGTTCGGCTGCATCACCTGCGGCCTGTGCATCGACGCCTGCGATGCCGTGATGGACAAGATCGACAAACCGCGCGGCCTGATCCGCTACGCCTCGCTGGACGAGTTGTCCGGCAAGCCGGTCAAGCCGCTATACAAACATCCGCGCACGCTGGTCTATCTGGGCATCATCCTGCTCGCCATAGGCGGCATCGTGTACGGCCTGACCCATCTCGGCGCCATGACGCTGAAAGTGTTGCCGGAGCGGCAACCATTGTTCGTGCAGATGAGCGACGGATCGATCCAGAACAAATACGCCTTCAAGGTTCTCAACAAGACCGGCCAGGACTTGCACGTGAAAGTCAGCGCCGAGAGCGACATCCCCGGATTGGTGCTCATCGATGCCGAGCGCCAGCCGCTGACCCATCAGCGTCGCGGCACCACCTTCACCGTCTTCGTTAAAGCCCCCGCCTCTGGCATCACGCAGTCGGTGACTCCGATCAAATTCCGCGTGGAAGGCGTGGAAGACCCTGAAGTCTTCGCCGAGTATTCCAGCAAGTTCAACGCGCCCGCGCGTTGAGAAATCAAGCCAGCAGATTCAGAACAACGTTCACTAAGGAGGAAGGCAACATGCTGAAGGTCATCACAGGTTTTCTCGTCGGAATGGCAGTTGCCGCGCTACTCATCTACAAGCTCGCGGCGGGCATGATGTTCCGCGAAGTGCCCAGCCAGTTCGGCATGGAAGAGACGGTCGCCCGCATCCAGCAGAACGTGCTGCACGCCGGCAACGGCTGGTCGCTGTCCGGTCTGCGCAACGCGGCCAAACCGATCGAGATGAGCGGCGGCAACGTGCTGCCGGTGATGATGATCGAAGCGTGCAGCACGAACTACTCTGCGCCCATCCTCAAGGACGACTCGCTGCGCTTCCTCTCCAACCTGATGCCCTGCAAGATCTCGGTGTACAAGAAGAACGACGGCAAGACCTACATCGGCCTGATGAATGCCGAACTGATCGGCGGCCTGTTCGGCAGCAAGGTGGGCGACATCATGTCCAAAGTCGCGGCGGACCAGGCGAAGTTCATCCAGTTCGACGCCAGCCAGCCCGCCCCCGCGATGATCAAGAACGCGCCCGCTGCCAGTGGCGGTTCCGGCGCTGCTGCAGACGGTGGTTGCTGATATGCGCGCCCCACAGTTCATGATGTCGAGCCGATTCAGATCCGTGCTGCCGCTGCTGGCCGCAGTCGCCCTGCTGGCAACGTCAACCGCGCATGCGGCCAACGCCAAACTGGAACAGATCATCGCGCCAGTGCCACATTCCACCGCCGACCACAGCAAGTTCAAGGAACTGAACCGCGAATTCAAGAACGGCCCGGAGGTCACCAAAGCTTGCCTGACCTGCCACACCGAAGCCGCCAAGCAGGTGCAACACACCAAGCACTGGACCTGGGAAGCGACCGACCCCAAGACCGGCAAAGTGCGCGGCAAGAAGAACATCATCAACAACTATTGCACCTCGCCCGTCTCCAACGAGAACGACTGCATGGCCTGTCATGCTGGCTACGGCTGGAAGGACGACAAGTTCGACTTCAAGGCCGAGCAGAATGTCGACTGTCTGATCTGCCACGACCAGACCGGCACCTACCGCAAGCTGCCCGGCTTCGCCGGACATCCGGTGTACAAGCGTGTGGAGTTCCCGCACGGCTCGGGCAAGTTCGTCGAAGCGGTCGACCTGAAGAAGGTGGCGCAAAGCATCGGCATGCCCACGCGCAGCAACTGCGGCTCCTGCCACTTCTTCGGCGCGGGCGGCAACGGCGCGAAGCACGGTGACCTGGACAGTTCGCTCCAGCATCCGGGTAAATATCTGGACGTGCACATGGACGAGAAAGGTTTGAATTTCTCCTGCACGACCTGCCACGCCACCTCGCATCATGAAGTGTCCGGCAGCCGCTACGACACAGCGGCGGCGGTCAAAGGCCCGGCCCACATACGCGGCAAGAAAGATGAATCGCCCGCGTCGTGCCAGTCCTGCCACAGCAACAAGCCGCACCACGAGGCCATGCTCAACCAGCACACCGACAAGCTGGCCTGCCAGACCTGCCACATCCCGGAATACGCGCGCAACCAGATCGGCACCGAGGCGAGCTGGGACTGGTCGCAGGCCACCACCATGGGGCCGGACGGCAAGCCGATGGCACGCAAGGACAGCGCCGGACGCCGTGCCTTCGATTCCAAGAAGGGTGCATGGGAGTGGGACTCTTACGTCATCCCTGAATACCGCTGGTACAACGGCTATTCCGACTACAAGGTGATCGGCGACAAGATCGACCCGAGCAAGACCGTGCAGATCAACGAAGTGGGCGGCAGCGCCAACGATCCCGACTCGCGCATATGGCCGGTCAAAGTGCATCGCGGCAAGCAGCCCTACGACAAGGTGAACAACTATCTCACCGTGCAGCACACCGCAGGCGAGGACGACAGCGCGCTGTGGCACAACTATGACTGGCAGAAGGCGATCACCGCCGGCATGAAAGCAGCCAATCTGCCCTACAGCGGCGAGTTCGGTTTCGTCGACACCGCGATGACCTGGCCCATCACGCACATGGTCGCACCGAAAGGAGACGCACTCGGCTGCGCGCAGTGCCACAGCAAGAACGGACGCCTGCAAGGCATCGAAGGTATCTACATGCCCGCACGCGACAGCAACCGCTGGCTCGATCTGATCGGCTGGACGCTGGTCGTGCTGACACTGTTCGGCGTGCTGATGCACGGCGCACTACGCATCTATTCCAGCAGGAAGAAAGGATAAGCAAATGAACACCGCGAACCGCATCTATCTCTACAAACGCTATGAACGTTTCTGGCACTGGTCTCAGGCGCTGCTGGTCATCTCCATGCTGATCACCGGCTTCGAGGTGCACGGCAGTTACACGCTGTTCGGCTTTGGACAGGCGGTGAACCTGCACACCCTCAGCGCGTGGGCCTTGCTGACGCTGTGGGCCTTCACCATCTTCTGGCAGTTCACCACCGGCGAATGGCGGCAATACATCCCGACGCTGAAGAAGGTGGACGCCATGGTGCGCTATTACGCCTTCGGCATCTTCCGCAATGCGCCTAACCCGTTCCACAAAACTGCGGCGACGAAGCACAATCCGTTGCAACGTCTTGCTTACCTCGCGTTGCTGTCGATGCTGTCACCGATCATCTGGGGATCGGGCCTGCTCTACCTGTTCTATGCGAGCTGGGCGGGTCTGGGAGTCGACGGTTATCTGAGTCTGGAAGCAGTGGCGTTGGTGCACACGGCGGGCGCGTTCCTGATGCTGGTGTTCTTCATCGCCCACGTCTACCTCACCACCACCGGCCACACACCGACCGCGCACATCAAGACGATGATCACGGGCTGGGAAGAGGCGGACTAAGATAAGGAAGGTCTGATTAAGTCCGGAAGCCATGGTTCGATACATTTTCCGTTCGTCCCGAGTGCCGCGCTTGCGCGGTGTATCGAGGGAGCGAACGGAAAATACTCACCACGAACGGACTTAATCAGCATTCGTAGGATGGGTTGAGCGTAGCGATACCCATCAATCAGAAGTCGCAGCGATGCGCGCTATTTCCCCGAGCGCTTCGCCACATCGCGCAGCAAAGGCAGGTAGTCCATCCACTGCGTAAGCGGGCCGTGGTTGGCGAACACCACGATGCCGTGCTTGTCCAGCACATAGGTGGTGGGGAAGACGGGCGCGATGTAGCGGTCATGCACGGTCTTGCCGTCAGCCAGCGACAATTTGTCCGAGCTCGAATCCTGCGCGCCCGAGTCATAGAAAGACATGCGCAGTTTCTGCTGTTGCAACCAGCGCTGCGCAACCGGATAACTTTCGCGTACTTGCAGCATCACCAGACGGATATCGGAAGACTTGTCCAGTGCCCGCTGCAGCCGCTGCAACTCTGGCATCTCGTGCCGGCAGGGCGGACACCATGATCCCCAGAAATGCAGCACCACCACCTTGCCGCGCAGCGCACCAAGGCTTAATTTTTTGCCCGAGGCATCAGTAAAAGCCAAATCATAGAAACGCTGCCCCAGTTCGTTGCCCGGTGCTGCGCGGTCTGCCGCAGCACGCTGCAGATACGGCCCCCACGACTGCGACCAGGCCAGCGCGTCGAACACCACCTTGTCGTCCACCGCATACAGCAGGCAAGCGCGGCCGCTGTCGTTCTCGCAAAGTTGCAGCGCATCGTCGGCAACAGTATCCGCCGCACTCCCCTCGCCCATCCAGAACCACGTGCCGCCCGGCGCGATGGCAAAAGCACGATGCTTCTTCGCTGCCAGAAACGCGCGGTAGCCATCCTGCCCGGCGCGGTCCAGATGCGGAACCGCCTCAACATCCCGCACATCCGCCGCATGGCTCCACAATGGGAGCAGCAGCACGAGCGCCAGGCAGCTTGCGCAAAACGATTCAAAGCACGGGTTTCGGCGTTTCACGATTTCTCCTGCGGATCGCCCCTGATCCGCTTTCAGTCTCGACCGTCAACAGATTCAAGGAAGCTCAACCGAGCAGATACACCCCGGTCAGCAGCAACAACATCAATAGCCAGAACACCAGCGTACGCCACACCAGTCCGATGGCGCTTTGCATGTGTTCGGTATCGACTTCTTCACCGCTACCCAACTCGGGACGGTAGACGGGTTGGTCGTCCAGCACGATAGTCTGGCCGAGTTTGATGCCGAGTGCACCGGCACCGCTGGCCAGCAGGATGCCTTCGTCCGGTTCGGGCCATTCTGCGGCCTGGGTGCGCCAGCTGTAGATGGTGTCCTCGAAATTGCCAACGATGGCAAAGCTACCGGCGGTAAGGCGCAGGGGAAGCCAGTCAAACACACGACACATCTGTTGCGCGAAGGCGCCAAAGTCACTGCCTTCTTGCTGGTCTTTCCAGCGCACAGCGATGAATATCGCCAAGCGATAAAGCATGGCACCAACCGGGCCCATGCCCAGCATCATGAAGATGACGAACCAGACGATGACGCCGAACACATGGCGATGCGAAGCCAGCAGGGCCTGTTCGATGGTGAGCCGCGCGACTTCCTGCGGGTTGAGTTCGTTGCAGGACTTGCCTGTCCACTCACTCAGCAGCGCGCGCGCCTGCTGCAGGTCGTTATCTTGCAGGGCGAGATTGATGTCGGTGAAGTAATGGCTGAACTGGCGGAAGCCCATGGTGAGGTAAAGCACCAGTACGCTGAAAGCCCAGCCGAACACGGCATGTTTGGACAGCAGGATGCAATACACCGCCCAGATCAGCAGCAGCGGCAGCAGCACCGCGAGCAGCCATGCGATGCGGCCATGCGAGCGTTCGCCCGCATCGAAACGATCACGGAAATACTGTACATAGTCGCCCAACCATGTGAGTAGATATTTTCGAGACGACAGCGGATGGAGCTGTTCCAGCAACAGGGCGGCGATCAGTGACAGCAGGCTCATGGCTCAGATGGGGCATCCGTTTCGAATGTGGGCAAAGATACCACAGCCATGGCTAGAGTTGGGCTGCCTGCAAATATGATTCAGGCCTGATCCGAATGCTCGGATCAGGCCTGAATAGGCAAACAGCTACGGCACTTGTTTAAGCGATCATACCGGCCGCTACCGTGTTGTTGCTCGCCTCGTCGATGACGATGAAGCTGCCGGTCGCACGGTCGACGTCGTAGCTGTCGAACACCAGCGGTGACTGGATCTTGATCGCCACGCGCGCGATGTCGTTCATGTTCAGCTTTTCGACGGCATGCTGCGCCAGTGTGTTCACGTCGACGCGATAGTCGAGGCGCGAGAACAGGCACTTCGCCGTGCGCGTGGTGTGCTTGACCAGATACTTGCGGTTCTTGTCCAGCGGCGCTTCCGACAGCCAGCACAGCGTGGCTTCGAATTCCTTCTCCACCTTGGGCGGATGGGCGCTGGTCTTGACGAACATGTCGCCGCGCGAGATGTCGATCTCGTCGTTCAAGGTGATCGTCACCGATTGCGGCGCGAACGCGGTGGCGAGATTGCCGTCATAGGTGACGATCTCTTTCACCGTGGTGGTACGGCCCGAGGGCAGGATGGTGATCTCGTCGCCCACCGACACTTCGCCCGCTTCGATGCGTCCCGCGAAACCACGGAAGTCATGATGCTCGTTGGTCTGCGGGCGGCACACCCACTGCACCGGGAAGCGGAAGTCGCTGGTGTTCACATCGTGGTCGATCTCCACCTCTTCAAGAAATTCCAGCAACGCCGGTCCTTTATACCAATCCAGATTCTCGCCGCGGTCCACCACCATGTCGCCGTTCAGGGCAGACAGCGGGATGCAATGCACATCATGCAGATCCAGTTGCGCGGCAAACGCTTTGTACTCGGCCACGATCTCGTCGAAACGCGCTTGCGAGTACTCGACCATGTCCATCTTGTTCACGGCCAGCACCACGTGCGGCACGTTGAGCAGGCTGGCCAGATAGGAATGGCGCTTGGTCTGCGTCAGCACGCCCTTGCGTGCATCGATCAGGATGATGGCGAGGTTGGCACTGGATGCCGCAGTCACCATGTTGCGTGTGTACTGCTCGTGCCCGGGCGTGTCGCCGATGATGAACTTGCGCTTGGGCGTGGCGAAATAGCGGTAAGCCACGTCGATGGTGATGCCCTGCTCGCGCTCTGCCTGCAGACCGTCGGTCAGCAGCGACAGGTCGACCGCTGCCATGCCGCGCTTTTCGCTGGTCTTGGAGATGGCCGAGAACTGATCCTCGAAGATGGACTTCGAATCGTGCAGCAGGCGGCCGATCAATGTGCTTTTGCCGTCGTCGACGGATCCGGCGGTGATGAAGCGTAACAGCTGTGTGTTGGTGTCCATTTTAGAAATACCCTTCTTTTTTTCTCAGTTCCATGGAAGCATCGGAGGTCTGGTCGTCCATGCGTGTCGCGCCGCGTTCGGTGATGCGCGTGGTGGCGGTCTCGGCGATGATCTCGTCCACCGTGCGCGCAGTCGATTCCACCGGCGCGGTACAGGTCATATCGCCCACGGTGCGGAAGCGCACGGTGGCGACTTCCACTTTTTCGCCAGGCGCGGGCTGCACCAGATGCGACACCGGGATCACGTTACCGCCGCGACGGATCACTTCGCGTTCGTGTGCGAAGTAGATCGGCGGGATATAAAGATTCTCGCGTCCGATGTATTCCCAGATATCCATCTCGGTCCAGTTGCTGATCGGGAACACACGGATGTTCTCGCCTGCGTTCACGCGCGTGTTGTAGGTGTCCCACAGCTCGGGGCGCTGATTCTTCGGGTCCCATTGTCCGAACTCGTCGCGGAAGGAGAAGATGCGTTCCTTGGCGCGCGCTTTCTCTTCGTCGCGTCGCGCACCGCCCAGACAGGCATCGAAACCGAACTCCGCGATGGTCTCCAGCAACGTTACCGACTGGTACGGATTGCGCGGCTTGCTCTCATCCTTGATGACGATGCTGCCGCGCTTGATGGAGTCCTTCAGCGAACGCACGATGAGACGCTCGCCCAGGTCGTTCGCCAGCTTGTCGCGGCACTCGATCACTTCCGGGAAGTTGTGCTCGGTGTCGATGTGCACCAGCGGGAACGGGAATTTCGCCGGACGGAACGCCTTCTCCGCCAGGCGCAGCATCACGATGGAATCCTTGCCGCCCGAGAACAGCAACGCCGGGTTTTTGCACTCGGCCGCGACCTCGCGCATGATGTGGATGGATTCGCTCTCCAGCGCGTCCAGATGGGTGAAGGTGTGTTTCGTCATATTTTTCTCTACCAGTTTCATGATTTTTCTCTGTCTGTGATCAGGCTGTTTCTTTTTGCGTCACGCCGGGTCTGGCTGCGATCTCGATGATCCGCGCACGGCTCGCTTGCAACGATGTGCTGCTCACTGCCTGCACACCACTGCCATGCGCCACGCTCGAACCATGACTTACATGTAAGCCGCATTCCTTGTTCTCCGGGTTCTCCCACCACCAGCGTCCGGCGCGGATGTCTTCGCCGGGCGTGACGGAGCGTGTGCACGGTGCGCAACCGAGGCTGGGATAGAACTGGTCGTGCAGTTTGTTGTACGGCACATCGTTCTGGCGGATGTAGGCCCACACATCCTTGTTGCTCCACTCCAGCAGCGGGTTGAATTTCTGCAAGCCGTTGTCCGCATCGAAGCTCGATACTTCCAGCGTGCCGCGCGTCACCGCCTGGTCACGGCGCATGCCGGTGATCCACGCACCCTTGTCTTTCAGGGCACGGCGCAGCGGCTCCACCTTGCGTGCAAAGCAGCAGCCTTTGCGGTTCTCGACGCTGTCGTAGAAACCGTTGATGCCGTGCTGAGAGACATATGCTTCGACCAATTCGCTGTTCGGAAAGTAAACAGCAAGCGGCACGTCGTAACGTTGACGCACTTCCTGGATCAGGTCGTAGGTCTCTTTCGGCAGACGGCCGGTATCCAGACTGAACATCGCAATGCCAGGTGCGTGCTTCGCGATCAGGTCGGTCAGCACCATGTCTTCCGCGCCCAGACTGTTGGCGAACACGACCGGCGTGAACTCGGCGGCAGCCTGCTTCAGCACGGCCACGGTGGCGTCTATCTTTTCCTGTAATGCACTCATGATGCGACTCCTCTCACTACGCGATTGAACAATGGCGTGTCGATATCTACCGACGCCTGGTATTTCACTGAGAACGTTTCGAAACTCGACAGCGACCGCTGCATATTCTGGTCGGCGCGCATGGCGAAACTGTCGAATCCCACGCGCTTCAGAAAGAACAACTGGTCCTGCAACACATCGCCCATGGCCCGCAGTTCGCCGCGGTAGCCGTATTGCTTGCGCAGGCGATAGGCCAGCGTGTAGCCGCGGCCGTCGGTGTACTTGTGGATATCGATGGCGATCAACGGGAAGCGGTTCACGTCATCCGGAATGTCCTCTGCACGCTCCAGCCCGCCCAGCCACAGGCCCAGTTCCTTGCGTTCGTGTAGCGCTTCCCATTGGCAATTCAACACCGGCAGCGGCACCAGATAGTTACCTTGCGGCACCACGATACTGTCGGCCGCATCGCCTTCGTGCAGGCGCAATACCTGCCAGCTGTCGTTCACCACTTGTTTGTCTTTGATGATCTTCATTTAAAACCTCGGCGAAAAATACGGCAGCTCATAGGGCACAGCGGCATGCAATGCTTCGTAGTCCGGCAACAACAGCTTCGCTTCTTCCGCCACCTGCTCGGCATAGACGAATGTCTTGAACGGCTCATGACCGATGCGCTGCAGCGTGTCGATGAAACGCTCGCCGTCGAAACGCTCGCGCACATACACCTGCAACAACCGCGCGATCACTTCGGGGATCTGCGCGAACGAGAACGAGCGGCCGATGATCTTGCCGATAACAGCGGGCGAACCCTTGTTGCCGCCAATCGTCACCTGATACCACTCCTCGCCGGACTTATCCACACCGAGGATGCCGATGTGCGCCACATGGTGGTGGCCGCAGGCATTCACGCAACCCGAGATGTTTAGGTCGATGTCGCCGATGTCGTGCAGATAGTCGTAATCCTCGAAACGCTCGGCGATGGCTCGGGCCAGCGAAATGGAACGCGCGTTGGCCAGCGTGCAGAAATCCGCTCCGGGGCAGCAGACGATGTCGGTCAACAGGCCGATGTTGGGCGTCGCCAGACCGGCCGCCTTCGCTTCCTGCCAAAGCGCGTACAGGTCGGACTGTTTCACGTCGGCCAGCACCAGATTCTGCAAGTGCGAGACACGCAGTTCGCCGAAACTGTAGTGATCGGCCAGTGCGGCCACCACGTCGAGCTGGTCGGCGCTGATGTCGCCGGGGGCACGACCGGGATGCTTGAGCGACAGCCACACGGCGGCATAGCCATTCACCTTGTGCGCGGTGACGTTGCGCTGTACCCAGTTGGCGAATGCCTTGTCGTCACGCTGCGCCGCCTCGAAGGAGGCATCGAGCTGCGGCAACGTCTCATAAGCGGGTGCGGAGAATGCCGTGGCGACACGCGTCACTTCGGCTTCGGTCAGCGTCGAAGGGCCATCCTTGTGTAACTTCCATTCGGCTTCCACCTGACGGCGGAACTCGCCGATGCCCAGGGTCTGCACCAGTATCTTGATGCGCGCCTTGTACAGATTGTCGCGGCGGCCGAATTCGTTATACACACGCACGATGGCTTCCATGTATGTCAGCAGGTGCTGCCAGGGCAGAAAGGCGACCAACTCCTGACCAATGATGGGTGTGCGTCCCAGACCGCCGCCGACCAGAATGCGAAACCCCGCTTCGCCCTGCGCGTTGTTCACCAGTTGCACGCCGACATCGTTGATCTCGATCGCTGCACGATCCTCGGTCGCGCCGCTGACCGACACCTTGAACTTGCGCGGCAGAAAAGCGAACTCCGGATGGAAGGTGCTCCATTGGCGCAATATCTCTGCGAACGGGCGCGGATCGGCGATCTCGTCGCGTGCCACACCGGCCAGCTCGTCCGAAGTGATACTGCGGATGCAACTGCCCGAGGTCTGGTTGGCATGCATCTCGACCTCGGCCAGCTCGGCCAGGATCTTTGGCGTGTCTTCCAGCTTGAGCCAGTTGAACTGGATGTTCTGGCGCGTGCTCAGATGTCCGTAACCACGGTCATAGGTACGCGCGATGTGCGCCAGCGTGTGCACCTGCGCGCTGCTCGCCAGACCATAAGGGATGGCGATACGCATCATGTAACCGTGCACCTGCATGTAGATGCCGTTCTGCAAGCGCAGCACACGGAAATCGTCTTCCTTCAGTTCGCCGGACAGGCGACGACGCACCTGGTCGCTGTATTGCGCGACGCGCTCGGCGGTCAGCTGGTGATCGAATTTGTCGTAGTGGTACATCACTGAGCCTCGTCTGAATAGCGTTTGGATACCGGCAGTTTCAGCGCGGCTTCCAGCGGGAACTTCGCGCCGAAAGCGAGGATATGCGCAACGTCGTCGTCCTCGTCATGGCGCAAGGCCTGACCGATATAGGCATGCTCGCCCTCGTAGCCCACCACCACGCCGACGCGTCCGCCGCAGCCGTTGAACCAGCTCACTTGTTTGGGTTTGTTAGGTGCGTTCTTGCTCATCTCAATTCCTTACTCGTATCAATTCAGTGCCAGTCGTGTGCCGATGATCAGCAACATCGTTGCCAGGATCGGACGCAACACTTTCTCGGGGACTTTCGCGGACAAGTGGCTGCCGATGTAGATGCCCGGCAAAGACCCCAGCAACAAACTGCCCAGCAACACGAAGTCCACGGTGCCCATCGTCATGTGTCCCAGACCGGCGACGGCGGTCAGCGGCACGGCATGGGCGATGTCTGTGCCCACCACTTTCACTGTGGTCAGGCGCGGGTAGAGGAACAACAAGGCGACCGTGCCCAGCACGCCGGCACCGATGGAGGAGATGGTGACCAGCACGCCGACGATGGCGCCGGTGGCGATGGTTGCAGCAGGCAGATGGCGGTGATGCAACTCATACACCGTGCCGTCCTCGCGCTGGCCCAGTTTTCTGATCTGGTCCTTGAACAGCAGCGCTGCTGCCGTCAGCAGCAGGGCGACGCTCAGTACGCCGGTCACCAAGCCAGCGAGCGATTTCTCGTCCAAGCCCAGCAACTTGAAAGCAAGAATGGTGAGCAGTGCGGCGGGCAGACTGCCCAGGCTGAGTTGGCCAACGATCTTCCACTCCACCGTGCCGTTGCGGCCATGCACCCAGCCGCCCAGCGCTTTGGTGATGGAGGCATACAGCAGGTCGGTGCCAACGGCCGTGGCGGGCGAGACGCCGAAGAACAGCACCAGCAGCGGTGTCATCAGCGAGCCGCCGCCGACGCCGGTCACCCCGACGATCAGCCCGACCAGAAAACCCGAGATCGTATACAGCCAGTCCATTGCGCCACACCCTGTTGATTGAATATGGAGCGCATTCTAGGTGCGGCGCCTTATATCTCTAAATACTTTTATGTTAGTATCTTATAACCCAATCACATATAAGAGCCTGCCATGAACCTGCAGCAATTGCGTTATTTGAACGAGATCGTGCGCTGCGAGCTGAACATCTCGGACGCGGCCAGCGCGCTCTACACCTCGCAACCCGGCGTGAGCAAACAGATCAAACTGCTGGAAGAAGAACTCGGCATCGACATCTTTGTGCGCAACGGCAAGCGCGTCGTTGCCATCACCGATCCGGGCAAAGCGGTACTGGAGATCGCCCGGCGTGTACTGCACGAGACGGACAACCTGAAACAGGTGGGGCAGGAATTCAAACGGCAAGACAGCGGCGCGCTCACCATCGCCACCACCCACACGCAGGCGCGCTATGCGCTGCCGCAGGTGGTCAAGGCATTTACGCAGGCCTACCCGGAGGTAAAGCTCGGCCTGCATCAGGGCAGCCCGACGCAGATCGCCGAACAGGTATTGAGCGGCGAGGTCGACATCGGCATCGCCACGGAGAGTCTGGCCCTGTACGACGAGCTGGTGACCCTGCCCTGCTACGAATGGCATCACTGCGTGGTCGTACCACCCAAACACCCGCTGCTGGATGAGAAGCGCCTGACGCTGAAGAAGCTGGCGCAATATCCCATCATCACTTACGACTTCGCCTTCACCGGTCGCAACAAGATCAACCAGGCGTTCAGCGAAGCGGGACTGGAACCCAACATCGCACTCACCGCCATCGATGCCGACGTGATCAAGACCTATGTCGAATTGGGGCTGGGGGTCGGCATCGTGGCGCAGATGGCCTTCATCCCGGATCGCGACCGTCACCTGCGCATGATCGATGCCGGCCATCTGTTCCAGCCCAGCACCACGCGCGTGGCGATCCGCCAGAACCAGTATCTGCGCGGCTTCGGTTACCACTTCATCGAACTGTTCGCACCGCACCTGACGCGCGATGTGATCGCACAGGCACTGCACCAGAAGAGCTAGGCGCAGACCGATAGATGAGCAGCTTCCTGTGAACGCAGCTGCCGCGCCCCAGCACCTGTTTTCAACAGGTCAGACCGGTGGCTGCGATGCAAGGGCTACCGAACGACAAATAGACTCAGGCGATATAGAGCAGGATCGCGCAATAGTGCAGCGCACTACCGGCCAACACGAACAGATGCCAGATGCCGTGCCCGTGTTTGAAGCGCTGATCGTAGAGATAGAACAGGATGCCGACGGTGTAGGCGATGCCGCCCGCCAGCAGCCAGGAGAATCCCGCCCATGACAAAGCGGATACCAGCGGCTTGACGGCGACCAGCGCGACCCATCCCATGAGGATGTAGATCACCATCGACATCCAGCGCGCCTTGCCGGCCCGCCACGACTCCTGGAATATCCCCAGCAACGCCAGCCCCCACACCACGCCGAACAGTGACCATCCCCACGGCCCGCGCAGGCTGACCAGAGCGAACGGCGTGTAACTGCCGGCGATCAAAAGGTAGATGGAGTTGTGATCCAGCTTGCGCAGGATCAGCTTGAATTCGCCCCGCCGCGCGTTGTGATACAGCGTGGAAGAGCTATACAACAGCACCAGCGTCGCGCCATAGATGGAAAAGCTGACGACCTTCCACGCATCACCGCTGAGCACACCCAGCACGATGAGCACCACCCCGCCGATCAGTGCAAGGATCGCACCGACCAGATGGCTATAAGTATTGAACCGCTCGCCGAACTCCATCGCGCTTTGATTCCGGCGGCCTCATCACTGGCCGGGTGAACCGGCTTGATGACGCTCGATCACGCTGTCGATGAACTTGCGCAGGAAGCCCTCGGTCTGCGAGCTGTGGAAGCGGTCGATCTCGGCACCGTGACTGTAGGCGACCACAGTCGGGAAGCCGCGCACCTTGTGCTTGCCGGCGATGCGCATGTTCTCGTCGGCATCGACCACGCCGAGGTAGAACTTGCCGTCGTAAGCGAACACCATCTTGTGCAGCAACGGCGCCAGCACTTTGCACGGCGCGCACCATTCGGCGCTGATGTCCATCAGCACTGGCAGTTGGTGCGAACGCGCCACCACCAGCTCTTCGAAGCTGTCTTCTTCCACGTTGTATGAATAGTCGCTCACTACTTTCTCTCCTTACTCAGATCAATTCGCGCCGCGCTTGTAAAAATCGCGCGGGCGGAATCCCAGCACGATCAGCACGACGAAATACACCGTCGCGCCGCCTACTACCAGTGCAGTCAGATGCAAGATGCGCGCCCAGCCCTGCGCTTGCAGCCAGTGTGCTTCGCTGCCCATGCCGAACCACAGGCTCACGGCCAATGCAGTCACGGCCAGCAGCAGCTTGAGCATGAACTTGAGCCAGCCCGGCTCCGGCTGGTAAATGCCGCGCTTGCGCAGGAAATAGAACAGGATGGCAGAGTTGAGGCAGGCGGCCAGACCGATGGACAGGGCAAGGCCCGCATGCGCCAGATCGAGGCCGAACACGAACCATACGTTCATCGCCTGAGTGGCCAGCAAAGTGACGATGCCGATCTTGACCGGGGTTCTAATGTCCTGTTTGGCATAGAAACCGGGGGCCAATATCTTCACCAGGATCAAACCGAGCAAGCCGATGCTGTATCCGACCAAGGCGTCGCGCGACATCATCACATCGTGCGCGCTGAATTCGCCGTGCTGGAAGAAGGTCGCCAGCAACGGCGTGGCGATCATGCCCAGCGCCAGCGCGGCGGGCAGCGCCAGCAGCAAAGTCAGGCGCAAGCCCCAGTCCAGCAGCTTCGAGTATTCCGCCGCGTTGCCATCGGCATGACAACGCGACAGCGACGGCAGCAGGATGGTGCCCAAGGCCACGCCCAGCAGGCCGGTGGGGAATTCCATCAAACGATCGGCGTAATACAACCATGACACGCTGCCTGCCACCAGAAAGGAAGCGAAGATGGTGTTGAGGATGAGGCTGATCTGCGCGATGGAGACGCCAAACACCGCCGGCCCCATCTGCTTGATGACGCGCCACATGCCCGCATCCTTCAAGTTGAAGCGGATGTTCGGCAGCATGCCGATCTTCTTCAGGAACGGCAGCTGGAAGCCCAACTGCACGATACCCGCCACGAACACCGCCCAGGCCAGCGCCAGGATGGGCGGATCGAAATAGGGTGCTGCCCAGAGTGCACCGCCTATGAAGCACACGTTGAGCAGGATGGGCGCGAAGGCCGGCACCCAGAACTTGTTATAGGTATTGAGGATGCCCGCCGCCACCGCGACCAGCGAGATGAAGAAGATGTAAGGCGAGGTGATACGCAGCAATTGCACGGTCAGGTCGAATTTCTGCGGGTCGCTGGCAAAACCCGGCGCACTTATATATACGAGGATGGGCGCGGCGATGATGCCGAGCAGTGTTACCACGAACAGGATCAGCGCCAGCATGGTGGTCACATGGTCGACCAGCAGCTTGGTCTCCTCCTGTCCTCGCCGGCTCTTGTATTCGCCGAAAATGGGCACGAAGGCCTGCGAGAACGCACCTTCCGCAAACAGGCGGCGCAGCAGATTTGGAAGTTTGAATGCGACGAAGAAAGCATCCGTCGCCGCGCCCGCGCCGAACACCCGCGCGATCAGCACATCGCGCACGAAAGCAAGGATGCGCGAGACCAGCGTGAGGCTGCTGATCGCGGCGAGTGCCCTCAGCAGGTTCATGCCTTACCAGCCATTCTTCTTGGGATCTCTGCGTTCCATGCCGAGCGTCGGGAACAGACCGGTCGCGCCGGCATCGGCACGATTGCGCCCTGCCCGCACCTGCAGTTCGTTGCTGACGATGAACTGGCGCACCTGCTCAAAACCTTTGGGGTCGGCAGTTTCCAGCGAGAAGCGCACCACCACGGAAGAAATTCCCTGAATCGTGGCCGGATGGACATAAGAGGAATAGACGGTGCGGCCATCCTTGCCGGTCGTCGACAACATGTCGCTCAGACGCTCGTTCCAGTTGGACGGACGGAACGTGACGCCTTCCTTATTCACACCCTGAATCACGAATTCGGCCAGCTCGGGTACTCGTTTGATCTTTTCCAGCAATTTGGGTCGCTTCCGTGCGAATATGACGGCGCGCATTGTAGCACCGCCCCCGACACCCCACTTTCCACGGGCTTGCGGGCGGGCAAAACAATATCTTGCAAAAGACCGGGGCCGTACCTATAATGCGCGCCTTTTTACGCAAGCCGAATCCCTAGGAGTCATAACATGGCCAACACTGCACAAGCGAGAAAACGCGCACGCCAAGCTGAGAAACAGCACACACACAACACGACATTGCGCTCCGAGATGCGCACTGCCATCAAGAAAGTGATCAAAGCCGTCGCCGCTGGCGACAAGGCTGCGGCGCAGGCTGTTTACCAAGCTTCCACCAGCGTGGTCGACTCCATCGCCGACAAGAAGATCATCCACAAGAACAAGGCAGCCCGCCATAAGAGCCGCCTGTCCGCTGCCATCAAGGCAATGGCCTGATCTATCGCAGATAAGTTCTGCGACCAATCAAGGCCGACAGCGCTGTCGGCCTTTTTTGTTTATAGTTCCAGCATCAGAGAAGCAACAAGACCAGAAAGCTTGTCATGTCACATTTGATGAACACCTATGCAAGGCAATCCGTCGCTTTCACCCACGGTGAAGGCGTATGGCTCTTCGACAGCAACGGCAAGCGCTATCTGGATGCGCTGTCCGGCATCGCCGTCAACACGCTGGGCCACGCCCATCCCGAATTCACTGCAGCGCTGTCGGCACAGATCGGCAAGCTGATCCACGTATCCAACGTCTACCATATCCCCGAGCAGGAACGCATCGCCGACAAGCTGTGCGAACTGTCAGGCATGCAGGAAGTCTTCCTGTGCAACTCCGGCTGCGAGGCGAACGAGGCCGCCATCAAGCTGGCGCGCATGTTCGGCCACAGCAAGGGCATAGACATCCCTCACATCATCGTGATGGAGAAATCCTTCCACGGACGCACACTGGCAACGCTCTCCGCCACCGGCAACCGCAAGGTGCAGGCAGGATTCGAGCCGCTGGTGAAAGGTTTCGTGCGCGTGCCGTACGACGACCTCACCGCTGTCGAGCAGGTCTCGGCCAATAACCCCGACGTCGTCGCCATCCTGGTCGAACCGATCCAGGGCGAAGGCGGCATCCGCATCCCGGACGCGGCTTATCTGCAAGGGCTGCGCAAGATATGCGACGCCAATGGCTGGCTGTTGATGCTGGACGAAGTGCAGAGCGGTATCGGCCGCACCGGCAAGTGGTTCGCCCATCAGCACACCGGCATCACACCGGACGTGATGACGCTGGCCAAAGGTCTGGGCTCGGGCGTGCCGGTCGGCGCCTGCCTGACTGCGGGCAATGCGACCGGCACGTTCAAGCCGGGCAACCACGGCTCCACCTTCGGCGGCAATCCGCTGGCTTGCACCGCCGCACTGACCACGCTGACCATCATGGAAAAGCAGGACATGCCGGCCCATGCCGCCACGCTGGGCGCGTGGATCAAACAACAGCTGCAAACGCGGCTGGGCGGCTTGAAAGGTGTGGTCGCCGTGCGCGGATCGGGCCTGATGATCGGCATCGAACTGAACAAACCCTGCGGCGAGCTGGTCGGCAAGGCGCTCGATAGCGGCCTGCTCATCAACGTCACAGCCGACAGCGTGGTGCGCCTGCTGCCGTCGCTGGTCTACACACAGGCCGAAGCCCAACAACTGGTGGACATGCTGTGTCCGCTGATCGAATCGTTGCTGATGCAGGAGTAGTCATGAGCGAGCTCAAGCACTTCTTGCAATTCAAGGATCTCACCCGCGAAGAGTTCGAATACCTGTTCGAGCGCACGCGCATCATCAAAGAGCGCTTCAAGGGCTATCAGAAATATTGGCCGCTGGAAGACCGCACACTGGTGATGATCTTCGAGAAGGCCAGCACGCGCACACGCCTGTCGTTCGAAGCCGGCATGCACCAGCTCGGCGGCTCGGCCATCTACCTGAACACGCGCGACTCGCAACTGGGTCGCGGCGAACCGGTGGAAGACGCCGGCCAGGTCATCTCGCGCATGAGCGACATCGTGATGATCCGCACCTTCGAGCAGGACATCATCGAGCGCTTCGCGCGCAACTCGCGCGTGCCGGTGATCAACGGTCTGACCAACGAATACCACCCGTGCCAGATCCTGGCCGACATCTACACCTACATCGAGCATCGCGGCTCGATCAAGGGCAAGACTGTGGCGTGGATCGGCGACTCCAACAACATGTGCAACACTTGGTTACAGGCGGCGGAGATCCTCGATTTCAACGTGCACGTCTCCACACCGCCGGGCTATGAAGTCGAGCCCGAGCGCGCCGGTTTGTACGGCACCGAGCATTACGAAGAGTTCGCCGATCCGATGGAAGCCGCGCGCGGCGCCGACCTGGTCACCACCGACGTGTGGACATCGATGGGCTTCGAGGCCGAGAACGAAGAACGCATGCGTGACTTTGCCGACTGGCAAGTGGATGGCGACATGATGCGCATCGCCGCCAAGGATGCGGTGTTCATGCATTGCCTGCCCGCGCATCGCGGCGAGGAAGTCAGCGCGGAAGTCATCGACGGCCCGCAATCCGTCGTATGGGATGAAGCAGAGAATCGCCTGCATGTGCAGAAGGCACTGATGGAATACCTGTTGTTGGGGAAACTCGACAAATAAGGTGGCACCGTGAAAGACACCCTGAAGCCCGGCATTCGTTACGAACACCGCTTCGTCATTCCGCCGACGAAGACCGTTCCGGCGCTTTACCCCGAATCCCCCGAGTTCCAGGCCATGCCGGAAGTGTTTGCCACCGGTTTCATGGTCGGCTTCCTGGAATGGGCCTGCATCATGTGCCTCATGCCGCATCTGGACTGGCCGACCGAACAATCGCTGGGCACCCACATCAACGTCAGCCATGAGGCGGCGACACCGCCCGGACTGGAAGTCACCGCCACCGTCGAGCTGACAGCCGTGGAGGGCAGACGACTCACTTTCGCCGTTTCGGCGCATGACGGTGTGGACCTGATCGCACGCGGCACACACGAGCGCTTCGTGATCGACAGGACGCGCTTCGATGACAAGCTGCAAAGCAAACGCAAAGATACGCAAACGAATCAACAACATTGACAGGAACATCATGAGCGACATCAAAAAAGCAGTACTGGCTTATTCCGGCGGACTCGACACCTCGGTCATCCTCAAGTGGCTGCAGGACACCTACCAGTGCGAAGTGGTGACCTTCACCGCCGACCTCGGTCAGGGCGAAGAACTGGAGCCGGCACGCCAGAAAGCGTTGAAATTCGGCATCCCGGCAGAGAACATCTTCATCGACGACCTGCGCGAGGAATTCGTGCGCGATTTCGTGTTCCCGATGTTCCGCGCCAACACCGTGTACGAGGGCGAATACCTGCTGGGTACTTCCATCGCGCGCCCGCTGATCGCCAAGCGCCTGATCGAGATCGCCGACATGACCGGCGCGCAAGCCATCTCGCACGGCGCGACCGGCAAGGGCAACGACCAGGTGCGTTTCGAACTGGGTGCCTATGCGCTGAACCCGAACATCAAGATCATCGCGCCGTGGCGCGAGTGGGACCTGCTGTCCCGCGAGAAGCTGATGGCCTATGCAGAGAAACATGGCATCCCGGTCGACATGAAGCACAAGCAGGGCGGCTCGCCCTACTCCATGGATGCCAACCTGCTACACATCAGCTACGAAGGCCGCCATCTGGAAGACCCGGCCGCCGAAGCGGAAGAGAGCATGTGGCGCTGGACCGTGTCGCCGGAGAAAGCTCCCGATGCGGCGGAATACCTGGACATCGAATTCGAGCGCGGCGACATCGTGGCGCTGAACGGCAACAAGATGAGTCCGGCAACAATTCTGGCCAAGCTGAACGAACTGGGCGGCAAGCATGGCGTCGGCCGCCTCGACCTGGTCGAGAACCGCTACGTCGGCATGAAGTCGCGTGGCTGCTACGAAACCCCAGGCGGAACCATCATGCTGAAGGCGCACCGCGCGATCGAGTCGATCACGCTGGACCGCGAAGTCGCGCACCTCAAGGACGACCTGATGCCGCGCTACGCCAGCATGATCTACAACGGCTACTGGTGGAGCCCGGAGCGCCGCGCGATCCAGACGCTGATCGACCACACGCAGCAGACCGTCAACGGCTGGGTGCGCGTAAAGCTGTACAAGGGCAACGTCATCGTCGTGGGCCGCGATTCGAAGACCGATTCGCTGTTCGATTCCAGCATCGCCACCTTCGAAGACGACAAGGGCGCATACGACCAGAAGGACGCGGCCGGTTTCATCAAGCTGAACGCGCTGCGTATGCGCATCGCCGCCAATTTGCAGAAGAGGAAGTAACTCAACAGCGGGAGGTGATCATGCTGTACGAACTGACTGGAGATATATTATTGAGCGAGGCACGCGCTATCGTTCACGGCGTCGCACCCAACGACGATTTCCATCAGGGGCTGGCGCTGCAATTGCGTGAACGCATGCCGGCCTTGTACAAGGATTTTCGCCATTACTGCCAGACCCAGCACCCGAAGTCCGGCAGCAAGTGGAGCTGGATGAGCGCCGATGGCCGCTTCATCGTCAACCTGTTCACGCAGGACGGCGCCTATGCGCACGGCAGCAAACCCGGCCAAGCCTCTCTGTCGCACGTCAATCATGCGCTGCACGCCTTGCGCGGATTTGCGCAGAAGGAGAAGCTCGCCAGCATGGCGTTACCGCGTCTCGCCTGCGGCGTCGGCGGATTGGATTGGGATGATGTGAAGCCGCTGATTGAGCATCACCTCGGCGAACTCGGCATCCCAGTCTATCTCTACATCAACTACCAAAAAGGTCTCAAGGCCGATGAACCCAAGTAAAGGAAAAGCAATGTCGGACAAAATCGATAACATCTCGGTGATTACCAAAGCCAACGTCTATTTCGACGGCAAGTGCGTATCGCACACCGTGCAATATCCGAACGGCACAAAGAAATCTGTCGGCGTGATCCTGCCTGCCACGTTGACTTTCAACACCGGCGTACCCGAGATCATGCAGACCGTGGCGGGCAGCTGCCGCTACAAGATCAAGGGCGAAGACTGGAAGACCAGCCAGCCCGGCCAGTCCTTCAATGTACCGGGCAACTCCAGCTTCGACATCGAAGTGACGAACGAGCCGTATCACTACATCTGCCACTTTGATTGATCAGGTAAAGGAACTGCCATGCCATCATTCGATATCGTTTCCGAAGTAGAGAAGACCGAAGTCAAGAACGCGGTCGAGCAGACCAACAAGGAAGTCGGCACGCGCTTCGACTTCAAAGGTAGCGACGCGCACGTGGAACAAGCGGAACTGGTGCTGACGGTGCATGCCGATACCGAATTCCAGATGAATCAGGTACAGGACATCCTGAACGGCAAGCTGACCAAGCGCGGCGTGGACATCAAGTGCCTCGACATCAGCGACAAGATCGAGAAGGTCAGCGGCAATAAGGTCAAGCGCGCCTGCACCGTAAAGGTCGGCGTGGAGATCGAGCTGGCGAAGAAGATCGTCAAACTGATCAAGGATAGCAAGCAGAAGGTGCAGGCCAGCATCCAGGGCGACACTGTGCGCGTGACAGGCAAGAACCGCGACGATCTGCAGGCCGCCATCGCCTTCATCAAGAAATCCATCACCGACTTCCCGCTGCAATACCAGAACTTCCGCGACTGATCGTCATGACGAACAGCATCGACGCGTACATCGAGTTCTCGTTCAAGGGCGAGGATCACGAGTTGCATTCCACGCTCGACCTGGACCAGCAACTGGAACGGCATATGTCGCTCGAATCCATGCACCACGTGCTGGCAGTGGAACACGGCATCGACACCTACTCCTATCTGTTCGAAGTGATGCAGGTAGCGGACATCCGGTATGACAATCCGCAAGGCCGTGCCGTGGAATATCTCCACGACGGCGAGTTCGATTTCGAGGCCTACGCCGAAGAGAACACGACCGACGCCTTGCTCGCCCCTCTACAAGCCATCGCCTTTCGCGAGATGGGCGTGGAGGACCTGGAACAGCAACCGCACCTCAAGCAGGCGCTGCTGCGCGCCTATAGACTGGGGCTGGAACAAAACAGCCACAAGCGCTGAATCTGATGTGGCGCTTCGGCGTGGTGCACTAGATTGCTGCGGCAACTCAACGGAGGACAAGAATGCGTTCAGCATTGGTTCTATTCGCCAACGGCAGCGAAGAGCTGGAAGCCATCACCATCATCAACATCCTGCGCCGCGCAGGCGTGAACGTGACGCTGGCCGGGCTGGAAGCAGGCCCTTTGCGCGGCAGCCGCCAGACCGTGTTGCTGCCCGACACCACGCTGGACGCAGCGCTGACACAACACCACGACATGCTGGTGCTACCCGGCGGACAACCCGGCACCAACCATCTCAAAGCCGATGCGCGTGTGCTGAAGCTGGCAAAGGATATGTATCGCGACGGTCACTATGTCTGCGCCATCTGCGCCGCGCCTGCGGTGCTCGCCACTGCAGGGCTGCTTGACGGCAAGCAAGCCACCAGCTTTCCAGGCGCACTCGATCCCTTTCCGCAAGTACAGCGCCTGCCTCAAGCCATCGTCGAAGACGGGAAACTGATCACTTCGCGCGGCCCCGGCACCGCGATGGATTTCGCGCTGATACTGGTCGAACGCCTGTGCGGCCATGCCAAACGTGTGGAAGTCGAAGCCGGACTGGTGCGCTGATGCCCGATACCCGTGTTCAGGCGCGGCGGATGCGAAAACTGCCGCCGGTCATTCTTGCCTTGCTGCTGCAACTCGCGGCATTTCTGCTCGTAACATTTTCCGTTCGCCTGTTTGCGCTTGCTCTTTCGCCTTTTATCTTCGCGATGACTTGCGGCTTGCTTGCGGCGGCGTTCAGCCATCTGGCCAAGCAAGCGCGTTGGTGGCTGCCCATCCAGTTGCTGTTCGTGCCCGCACTTGCGATCACGCTCGATACGAGCATACCGCCCGTCGTTTTCCTGTTCGCCTTCCTGCTCATGCTGTTGCTGTACTGGAGCACCTTCCGCACGCAGGTGCCGCTCTACCTTTCCAGTAATAAAGTGTGGCAGGCACTGGAGTCACAACTACCTGTCGATCAGCCGTTCGATTTTGTCGATCTGGGCTCCGGTATCGGCGGTGTATTGACGCATCTTTCGCGCACCCATCCGCAAGGGACGTTCCACGGCGTGGAAACAGCGCCCCTGCCCTTTGCATGGAGCTGGTTGCGCATCAAGCTCGGCGGCTATCGCAACTGCCATGTGTACTGGCGCAGCCTGTGGGATTGCGACCTGGCGAAATATGACGTGGCATTCGCCTATCTGTCGCCTGTGCCGATGGCTGCGCTTTGGGAAAAGGTGCAGAACGAGATGCGGCCGGACAGTCTGTTCATCAGCAACACCTTTGCAGTCGCCGATCACCCACCGCACAAAATCCTTAAAACCGACGACCTGCATCACTCGGAACTCTACCTGTGGCGCAAATGAATCTCTTTATTTCAGCCGCTTACGAGGCACTTGGCAAAACGCTTCCCAAGCCGGAATTTTTTCGCTAGGATGCCTTCCGTCCAAGTTGCACTTCAAAGCGCTATAGCGCGCCCTGACATAAAACCCCTTCAATAACGACGAGAAAAAACATGAGCGAGCACATCCGTTACATTACCGACGACACCTTCACCGCTGAAGTTCTGCAATCTCCGTTGCCCGTATTGGTAGACTACTGGGCTGAATGGTGCGGCCCCTGCCGCATGATCGCCCCCATCCTGGACGAAGTCTCTCAGGAGTATGCAGGCCGCCTGAACGTTGCCAAACTGAATGTCGACGAGAATCAACAGACACCGCAGAAGTACGGTGTGCGCGGCATCCCCACACTGATGCTGTTCAAGAACGGCAACATCGAAGCAACCAAGGTTGGTGCGCTGTCCAAGTCGCAATTGACAGCGTTCATTGACAGTCACATCTAAACGCTTTAGTCTCCCGCCCGAACTTGCCTGTTTCGTCCTGAAACACTGATACCAAACCAAGAAAAGACAGACACGGCAACTCGGCGCGGGAACATCCGCAACCTGTAACCCACCTCCAGCAAGACTTCTAAAACTTTGCGTTCAATCGCAACATCCTGATCATGCATCTATCCGATATCAAGACCAAACACATCACCGAACTGGTGGAAATGGCAGTTGCCAACCAGATCGACAACGCCAACCGTATGCGCAAGCAGGATCTGATGTTCGCGCTGCTCAAGAGCCAGGCCAAGAAAGGCGAAAGCATCTTCGGTGAAGGCACGCTGGAAGTGCTGCCGGACGGCTTCGGCTTCCTGCGCTCGCCGGACACTTCCTACCTCGCCGGCCCTGACGACATCTACGTCAGCCCCAGTCAGGTCCGCCGCTTCAATCTGCATACCGGCGATTCCATCGAGGGCGAAATCCGCACGCCGAAGGAAGGCGAGCGTTATGTGGCACTGGTCAAGGTAGACAAGGTCAACGGTGAGCCGCCGGAGAACGCCAAGAACAAGATCCTGTTCGAGAACCTGACGCCCCTGTTCCCGACGAAACAGATGTGTCTGGAGCGCGACATCCGCGCCGAAGAGAATATGACAGGTCGCATCATCGACATCGTCGCCCCGATCGGCAAAGGTCAGCGCGGCCTGCTGGTGGCTTCGCCCAAGTCCGGCAAGACGGTGATGCTGCAACATATCGCACACTCAATCTCCACCAATAATCCGGATGCGACATTGATCGTGCTGCTCATCGACGAGCGCCCGGAAGAAGTGACCGAGATGAGCCGCACCGTGCGCGGCGAAGTGGTCGCCTCCACCTTCGACGAACCGGCCACCCGTCACGTGCAAGTCGCCGAGATGGTGCTGGAAAAAGCCAAGCGTCTGGTCGAGCACAAGAAGGACGTGGTTATCCTGCTCGACTCCATCACCCGTCTGGCGCGCGCTTACAACACCGTAATTCCCTCTTCCGGCAAGGTATTGACCGGCGGTGTGGATGCCAACGCGCTGCAGCGCCCCAAACGCTTCTTCGGTGCGGCACGCAACATCGAGGAAGGCGGCTCGCTGACCATCATCGCCACGGCCCTGGTCGACACCGGCAGCCGCATGGACGACGTGATCTACGAGGAATTCAAGGGCACCGGCAACATGGAGATCCATCTGGACCGCCGTATGGCCGAGAAGCGCATCTATCCGGCCATCAACGTCAACCGCTCCGGCACCCGCAAGGAAGAGTTGCTGATCAAGCCCGAGTTGCTGCAGCGCATCTGGCTGTTGCGCAAGCTGATCTACCCCATGGACGAGCTGGAAGCCATGGAATTCCTGCTGGACAAGGTCAAGGCGACCAAAAACAACGCGGAATTCTTTGATTCCATGAAGCGTTGATCAACTAAAGAAAAGGTTTTGACGCGAAAGGCGATTTGGGTATAATGCGCGCCTTTCGGAAAAACCGAAGTTATCAGTGAAGGCAAACCTTCTGGTTATGCCGTAACTAAAAACCGCAGTTATTCAGTGGAGGCTAACCCTCTGGTTATGCCGTAACTAAAAACCGCATCAAGCGAGGTAGTCATGTACGCAGTTATCAAGACCGGTGGCAAGCAGTACCGTGTTGTCCAAGGTGAAACACTCAAGATCGAAACCGTTGCTGGCGATGTCGGCGGCGAAATCGTGCTGGACAAAGTGCTGGCAGTCGGTGACGGCGAAGGCATCAAGATCGGCAAGCCGATGCTGGAGGGCGCCACAGTCAAGGCGACCATCATCTCCAACGGCCGTCACGACAAAGTGACCATCTTCAAGATGCGTCGCCGTAAGCACTACCAGAAGCATCAGGGACATCGTCAGAACTACACCGAGATCCGTATCGACGGCATCTCCGCTTAAATAAAGGAGCTATAACATGGCATCGAAAAAAGGCGGCGGCAGTACCAGTAACGGCCGCGACTCGCACTCGAAACGACTCGGCGTAAAACGCTACGGTGGCGAACTGATCAGCGCAGGCAGCATCATCATCCGTCAGCGCGGCACACAAGTACACGCAGGCGACAACGTCGGCATGGGCAAAGACCACACCCTGTTCGCAAAGACCACCGGCACGGTGCAATTCGCGGTCAAGGGCGCCCTGAAGCGCAAGATGGTCAGCATCGTTCCCGCATAATCCCGGCGAACAGCTAGAATGAGCCCTATCGCGAGATAGGGCTTTTTTATTTGCCCTCCGGCAACCCAGAACGAACAGCGCAGGACACACATGAAATTCATCGACGAATCGAAGATCGAAGTCATCGCGGGCAACGGCGGCAACGGCGCGGCCAGCTTTCGTCGCGAGAAATACATTGCCAAAGGCGGCCCCGACGGCGGCGACGGCGGGCGCGGCGGCAGTGTGATCGCCGTTGCGGATCGCAACATCAATACGCTGGTGGACTATCGTTTCGCGCGCATGCATCGCGCCAAAAACGGTGAATCGGGGCGCGGGGCAGACTGTTACGGCAAGGGCGCGGACGACATTATCCTGCGCATGCCGGTCGGCACCGTCATTACCGACATCAATACCGGCCAAATCATCGCGGATCTGGCGCTCGACGGCGAGCGCACCATACTCGCCCAAGGCGGCGCGGGCGGTCTCGGCAACCTGCATTTCAAATCCAGCACCAACCGCTCACCGCGCCAATGCACGCCCGGCGAAGAAGGCGAACGGCGCGAGCTGCAACTGGAACTCAAGGTGCTGGCCGACGTCGGGCTGTTGGGCATGCCCAATGCCGGCAAATCCACGTTCATACGTTCCGTGTCTGCTGCGCGCCCGAAAGTGGCGGACTACCCCTTCACCACCCTGCATCCCAATCTGGGTGTGGTGCGTGTCTCCGAAGAAAAAAGTTTCGTGATCGCCGACATCCCCGGCTTGATCGAGGGCGCAGCCGAAGGGGCCGGGCTGGGTCATCAGTTCCTGCGCCATCTGGCGCGCACGCGCTTGCTGTTGCATCTGGTGGACATCGCCCCGCTGCACGAGGGAACCGACCCGGTACAGGAGGCGCACGCCATCCTCAACGAGCTGCGCAAATATGACGAAGCGCTGTACGACAAACCGCGCTGGCTGGTGCTGAACAAGCTCGACCTGCTGGGGGACAAGGAAGCGACCGTGCGGGCGTTCCTCGACGAATTCGGCGAGGACACGCGCTGGTTCGCCATCTCCGCCATCAATGGCGAGGGTTGCAAGGAACTGACTTACGCCATCATGGAACATCTGAATGAGGTCGCGCGCGCCGAACAGGATGCGGTCACCGAGAGCGCTCAGGAAACCGAGATCGATATCCACGACCCGCTGGTATGAGAAACGTACTCACCCAAGCCAAACGTATCGTCGTAAAAGTCGGCAGCAGTCTGGTCACCAACAGCGGTGCCGGGCTGGATTTGGACGCGCTCAACAATTGGGCCAAACAGATCGCCGCCCTGCGCGCGGAAGGTTGTGAAGTCGTACTGGTCTCTTCCGGTGCCATCGCCGAGGGCATGCAGCGCCTGGGATGGAAGCAACGCCCCAGCGCTGTGCACGAATTACAGGCTGCCGCCGCAGTGGGACAGATGGGCTTGGTGCAAGCCTACGAAAGCTGTTTCCGCCAGCATGGTTTGCATGCGGCACAAGTCCTGCTCACCCATGCCGATCTGGCCGACCGTGAACGCTATCTGAATGCCCGCTCGACCCTGCGCAGCCTGCTCAATCTGCGCGTCATTCCCATCATCAACGAGAACGACACCGTGGTCACCGACGAGATCAAATTCGGCGACAACGACACGCTGGGCGCACTAGTGGCCAATCTTATCGAGGCCGATGCGCTGATCATCCTCACCGACCAGACGGGTCTGTACACCGCCGATCCGCGCAAGGATGCGAACGCTACGCTCATCAGTGAAGCACTGGCCGGCAAACCGGAACTGGAAGCCATGGCCGGCGGCGCAGGCAGCCATATCGGACGCGGCGGCATGATCACCAAGATATTGGCCGCAAAACGCGCGGCACGCAGCGGCGCGCATACCGTCATCGCATCGGGACATGAGACGGATGTGCTGCCGCGCCTGTTGCAAGGCGAATCCATAGGCACCTTGCTCACCGCCAGTGCGCTGGCGCTGGATGCACGCAAGCAGTGGCTGGCGGATCACCTGCAAGTCAGCGGCAAGGTCATGCTGGACGCCGGTGCGGTGCGCGCCCTGTGTCAGGACAAAAAGAGTCTGCTGCCTATCGGCGTCACCGGCATCGGAGGCAACTTCCCGCGCGGTGCGGTGGTCGCCATCCTCGACGGCGACGGCAACGACATCGCCCGCGGCCTGGTGAACTACAGCGCCGACGAAGCGCGCCTCATCGCCAAAAAAGCCAGCAGCGAGATCGAAAAGATATTGGGTTATGTGGACGAGCCGGAGTTAATTCACAGGGACAATCTCGTTCTGCTGTAGCACAGCAGAACGAGATTGCGGTGTAGGCTCTTGTACCCGCAGGGTGAACTTGCGCAGCAAGTTAAGTCGCAAAGCGACGGCGGAAGCCACAATTTAGTTCTACTTTGAAAAAGCAGAACTAAATTGCGGTGAAGACTCATATTCGCGCAGCGAATGTGAGGTCGGAACCACAATCTGGTCTTGCTGTAACGGCAGCCACCAACATCACGCGTGATGCGACAAGGCACACAACTCGCTGTTAGACTCGATCTGGATCGTGGCATGTTCGATGCCGAATTGCTCGTGCAATGCCTCCGTCACGCTGCACAGAAACGCATCCCCGCCATGACCCTGCGGCATGACCAGATGCGCAGTCAGCGCGACCTCCGAAGTGCTCATCGCCCATACATGCAGGTCGTGCACAGCCGTGACACCCGGCAATCCGGACAGATAACCCCGCACTTGCTCCAATTCGACCGATAAGGGCACACCGTCCAGCGACAGGTGCAGTGCTTGTCGCAATAAACCCCAAGTACCCAGCAAAATCACCAGCGCGATGACCAGGCTGATGAACGGATCGAGCCAGGACCAGCCCGTCCACAGGAACAGTACGCCCGCAGCCACCACGCCGACCGAGACCAGCGCATCTGCCGCCATGTGCAGGAACGCACCGCGCAGGTTCAGATCATGATAGTTGCCGGACATGAACAGCCATGCGGTCACGCCGTTGACCAACACCCCGATCGCAGCGATGACGATGACCGTCATCCCTTGTATTTCGACTGGGTGCGAGAACCGGTCGAATGCTTCCCATGCGATTGCGCCGACGGCGACCAGCAGGAGCAGCGCGTTGAACAGCGCCGCCATGATGGTGGCGCGACCGAAACCGAAGGTGTGGCTGCGACTCGGACGCAGCCGGGCCAGATAGTAGCCGCCCCAGGCCAACAGCAGGCCCAGCACATCGCTCAGGTTGTGGCCGGCATCGGACAGCAGCGCCAGAGAATCCGCCATCCAGCCGTAGAACGCCTCGACCAGCACGAACAACACATTGAGTGCGATGCCTATTGCAAAGGCGCGATCGTAATTCGCGGCATGGGCGTGCGAGTGGCTCATGTCTGCTTTCATTCGCGCCGTTCGGCGGTCTACTCCAGCCAGCCTTCTATCTTGCGGCGATCCGGCACACCGCCCGCATGCACCACCTTGCCGTCGATGACCACGCCCGGTGTGGACATGACGCCGTAGCCCATGATGGCCGCGATGTCTTCCACTTTTTCCAGCGCCACCTGCAGCCCTTTCGCCTTGGCGACCTCATCGATCAGCTTCAGTGTGGTCTTGCAATTTGCACAGCCTGTGCCGAGCACCTTGATGTTCTTCATGTCACGCTCCTCCTGTAGTGCCGACAACTAACAGCATGACTGACCGGATGCCGTCGGGCTGCAACATGCAGCTTGCTCCGGCTGCGCCGAGGCGGGCGTTGCATCGCCCAGTCGCTCGGCCAGTGCCAGATCGAAACTGGCGTCGAGCTTCTGTGCAGCCTCGTCGCGGATATGGCGTGCGATCTCGATCACGGTCTCGACATGTTGGCGCGGCACACCATATTGCTTGAGCCGGTCTATCTTGCACAGCCCCTGTTTGGGGTGATTGGATGCGATATCCGCCGCCAGCGACACGAGCGCGACGATGGATGGATGCAACTCCGCTTCATTCATAATAATCCTCCAGTTTGAAACTACTGCTCACAGCAAGCCGTCAAGATTATTAAACAGCATGCCGGTCACAACAAAAGCCGTCGCAAGGTAGGCCGCAAACAGCGCCAGCAGAGGCCACTTCACCACTTTGCGCAGTATCAGCATCTCCGGCAACGATAGCGCGACTACAGCCATCATGAACGCCAGCACTGTGCCCAGCGGCACGCCCTTCTGCAGCAACACCTCGGCGACAGGGATGATGCCGACCGCATCCGAATACAGCGGCACACCCACCAGCACCGCGACGATGACCGAAAGCAGACCGCCGTCGCCGGCGATATCCGCGATGAATTCCTTCGGCACATAACCGTGCATCAGCGCGCCGACCCCGACGCCGATCAGCACATATTTCCAGATGCGGCCGACGATCTCCTTGACCTGTGCCCAGGCATACTCATGACGCAGCTTGAGCGTCATCACTTCTGCCTCAAGTGCCGCATCACCCATCTTGATCTGCCAGACATATTCCTCCACCCAGCGCTCCGGCTTGAAACGCTCCAGCACGAAGCCGCCGATCAACGCCACGCTCAATCCACTGACCACATAAATCAGCGTCATCTTCCAGCCGATGACAGTGGCCAGCACGACGATCGCCACTTCATTCACCATCGGGCTGGCGATAAGGAAAGACAGCGTGACGCCCAAAGGAATGCCCGCCTCAACGAAGCCGATGAACAGCGGCACGGATGAACAGGAGCAGAACGGCGTGACCGCGCCCAGCCCGACTGCCATGAAACGCGAGCTGACATTGCCCCGCTTGCGGATGAATTCGCGCACCCGCTCCGGCTTGAGCAATGCACGCAGCAGCCCCATCACATAGATGACCAGCGTGAGCAGGACCATGATCTTGCTCACATCCATCACGAAGAAATGCGCAGCATCGCCGAGCTGGCTGCCACGCATGCCTGCCATATCGTAGATCAGCCAATCGGCCGTCAACTCGAACATATCAATTTTTTCCTGAAGCCTCGTACCAACCCTGGCTACGATTCACGATATACACCACGCTCAGCATCACCGGCACCTCGATCAGCACACCGACCACGGTGGCCAGCGCCGCACCGGACTGGAATCCGAACAGGCTGATGGCGGCCGCGACAGCCAACTCGAAGAAGTTGCTGGCACCGATCAGCGCCGAGGGTCCGGCCACACAATGCACTTCGCCGGAACGCTTGTTCAACCAGTAAGCCAACGCGGAGTTGAAGTACACCTGGATGGTGATCGGCACGGCCAGCATGGCGATGATCAGCGGTTGTTCGACGATGGCCTCGCCCTGGAACGCAAACAGCAACACCAGCGTCAGCAACAAGGCCGAGATGGATAACGGCCCCAGTGCCTCCAGCGTGCGCTGCAACGCGGCTTCACCGCGCGCCAGCAGCCAGCGACGCCAGATCTGCGCCAGCACTACCGGGATCACGATGTACAGCAGCACCGAGGTCAGCAAGGTGTCCCACGGCACGATGATGGAAGAGATACCCAACAACAGCGCCACCAGCGGCGCGAAAGCGAAGATCATGATGGTGTCGTTGAGTGCGACTTGCGACAGCGTGAACAGCGGCTCGCCGTTCACCAGCCGGCTCCACACGAACACCATCGCGGTGCAGGGTGCCGCAGCCAGCAGGATCAGCCCGGCGATGTAACTATCCAGCTGTTCCGCGGGCAGGTAAGGCGCGAACAGATGGCGGATGAACAGCCAGCCGAGCAAAGCCATCGAAAACGGTTTGACCGCCCAATTGACAAACAGCGTGACACCGATGCCGCGCCAGTGCTTGCGCACCTCGTGCAACGCCCCGAAATCGATGCGCAGCAGCATGGGGATGATCATCACCCAGATCAGCAGGCCGACCGGGATATTGACCTTGGCGATCTCCAGCCCGCCCAGCCACTGGAACGGCGCGGGCATGAACTGCCCCAGCAGCACACCGACCACGATGCACAGGAAAACCCATACCGTGAGGTAACGCTCGAAGATGCTCATACCATCAGTCCTTGCTGCGTCCGATCTCGTTCATCTTCTCTTTCAACGTCAGCTTGTCCAGCTTGTCGATAGGCAGGCTCAGGAACAACTGGATGCGGCGCGTCAGTTGCTCGGCTGCTTTTTTGAAGGCCGCGCGGCGTGCTTCGTCGCCTTCGACATGTGCCGGGTCGGGGATGCCCCAGTGTGCGGTCATCGGCGAACCGTACCAGACCGGACAGACTTCGCCCGCCGCGTTATCGCACACGGTGAACACGAAATCGAATTCAGGCGCACCGGGGGCGGAAAACTCGTCCCAGCTCTTGCTGCGCAAGCCTTCGGTGCTGAAGTCATTGGCCTGCATCCATTCCAGCGCGCCCGGATTGACCTTACCGGCAGGTTTGCTGCCCGCGCTGTAGGCCTTGAACCTGCCTTTGCCGAGTTTGTTGAACAACACTTCACCCAGGATGCTGCGGGCGGAATTGCCGGTGCACAACACCAGTACGTTGTAAGTCTTTTCGCTCATTTTCATTTCCTTTGTGTTTAACATGTTTTGTCGCCGATGCCGCAATCCGCGCCACCGCAACAATTCTCGGTCAGGTAATCCACCATTCCGTTCATCACCGTGAAGTTCGCCGCGTAATACACGAACCTTCCATCCTGCCTGCTTTCCACCAACCCGGCATGACTCAGTGTCTTGAAATGGAAAGATAAGGTCGCCGGTGACACCTTCAACTTCTGCGCGATCTGCCCGGCGGCCATCCCTTCCGGTCCGACGCTCACCAACAAGCGGAAGATCGCCAGCCGCGTGGTCTGCGCCAGCGCCGCCAAAGCCTCAACCACCTTTGCGGGTTTCATCATTATTCATTTCCATTGTTAAAGGAATATTAAAACGTTGAGGCGATTTAAACAGAGCCTGCCGGATAAATCAAGTCCGCGCCTGCTCAGTAGAAACGGAAGGAATAGAACAGATCGATCGCGTCCTCGGTACCGGTGCGGGTAACGAGCGTGATGCGGGGGGTAAGGGTATAGCTGAACTTGGTCAGCCCGCCTACATCGGACAAGCCCTGTTCATAACTGAGGTAGGCCCGTGACGACAGGCGCTTGCCGACGGTGAACACCTGACTCTGCAGCGCATCGCCCGTCTCGCTCTGCCGCAATGACAACTCATCCACGCCCAAGCTGCGTCCCAGCTGGCCGACCGACTGGCCACCCAACAAGTTGCCTGCCGCCGCGAGCAGTAAAGAGGAATCGATACTGCCGCTTTCCGGCACACGACCGAGCACGATCCAGGAAAGCTTCTCCGCATCCGGCACGGCAGGCGTGGAAACCAGCCTGAAGACGGGATGGCGTGCGGTACCTGTCACCTCCAGGCCGGCCTCGACACTAAGCCCTTTGCGTAGTGCGAGAATATTCAAACCCGGATCATCCGGCGGCCCCTGGAAGTTCACCATGCCCCGCTCGACTGTCAGCCGCTGTCCGTAGGCATTGAACACGCCATCCTGAGTGGCGATGATGCCGGTGGCCCGCATGGGTGAACCCGCCTCGCCTTGCAAGCGCAACTGGCCGCTGAGACGCGATTCCAATCCTGCGGTACGCACATAGAAATGCTCGCCCAGATCGAAACCCGCATCGATGTCGTAGGCAAGCGCGTCTTTTTCACGTTCGGACTGACCGCTGAGCTTCACATCATCCGACCAGCGCGGCTTGCCTGTTTCGATCTGCGCCAACAGCCCTGCATCGGCGCGAATATCGCCGCGCAAACTCAGGGTGCGGCTGGCGTAGCCGACATGTCCATCGCCGGAGACGATCAGCCAACGGTCAGCGCGTTGCGCCAGCGGCAGCGACTGCGCGCGAACCTGCAGATCGCTATCGCTCCCTTCCAGATCGATGCGTCCGCTTGCGCTCAGCTTACCGGCCGCACCCGGCAATCTGTATTCGTCCAGCAACTTGTCATCGGGCTTGGGCAGATACGGCGCGACGAATTCCAGCTTCTCGATCTGCACATCGTTCACTTCCAAACGGGCGCGCAAGCTGCCTTGCTCCAGATTCACGCCCTGATCCAGCAACGCCACGCGCAAACCATCGCCCCGCACGCTACCCTGCAGGCGCGGCACACCAAAGGTACCGCGTAGCTCCGCATCCAGCGTCAAGCTGCCGCCGCTTTGCAGGTTCTCGTGCAACACCGGACCGATCCATGTCAGGTCCTCGCCATGCAATGACACACGACCTGCCAGCGGTGCGTCATTCAGCACGGTCCAGCGCCCTTCCCGCAACGACAACGGCAGTTTGACCTGCGCCGCCACAACACCCAGACGCGTTCCGTTCGCGTCCAGCTGCAGCGACAACACATCCTGCACGACACCGATCGCCAGACTCAGTTCGTTCAATCCCAACTTCTGCCCGCTTTGCGCATCGACCATCAGGTCGCCGCTCTCACGCTTGATATTGGCGTGCCCTTGCCAGTGCGTATCCGAAGTGATGTCCCAGTCGCCGCCGAAGCGCAGCGTGTCGAAGGCCGATGATGACGGCGTGAGCTGGTGCAGATTCACTGCCCGCACGCCCAGCCCACTGAAAAGCCCCGCGCTATGCCAACTTTGCTGCGACCACTGCGTGTCCTGCAAGGTGACTTCACCGCCACCGAGCGCGAAGCGTGCTGCACCCAACTGCACCTTGCCCGGCGCGAGGGACAGCGTCGTCGGCGCTTGCAAACGCAGCGGCAAGACGCCATCCGCTTCCAGTGCATCCAGATTCCCCAGCCATTGCCATGCCGCATCCGTCTCAGCCAAGCCGCCGCTTGTTTCAAAATGCCAGCGTCCCAGCGGCTGCTCGTTGCTGGTCAGATTGGCGGTGCCCTGCAAGGTGTGTTGCGTACGACTCCCGTCCGCTTCCACACGCAACTCCGTCATGCCCATGCCACTTTTGGTACGCAATCCGGAGGCGGTCAGTTGCAATGCCAGCATCTTCTTATCGTATCGTCCACCCGCATCGATCTGCTCGATGCTGCCGACATCAGGCAACGCAAGGTTGATACCTCCCAGCGTGAAATTGATGGTTGGTTCCGCCAGACTGCCGAGCAGTTCGGCCTGACCGGATAATTGCCCCTGCATCGCCCCGCCCAGTTGCTCCAATTTTGGCGCATCCAGCATCAACCTGAAATAGTCTGCCGCCGTGCCGTAGGCCAGCTCGGCATTAAGGGTGTTGTCGCCGATGCGAAGTTCGATCTCGCCATTCGCCTTTTGCTTGCCGCTGAAGTGCAACTGACCGCTGCCGTCGATGCCATAGTGCGAAAAACGGCTCTGCTCCAATTCAAAATCAAGCGCCACCTCAGGTTCCGGCATCAAATTGCCCGAGGCATGCAGCACGGCATTCAGATCGGTCGGCGCACTGTCGAAGAAGTCACGCAGATCCAGCCTGCGCAAACGGCTGTCGAAACGGAACGAGTGAACGCGGTCCAGCCGCAATTCCCCTTCCCCGATCAGCTCGGTATCTCCCCTGGCGAAGCGCAAGGCATGCAAGGTGATCTTATCGCCGCGCCTATGCAAGCTGCCGTCGATGATGAATTCCCCGTCAGCAAGATCCACGCGCGCCTGCTGTTCACTACCGGTGCTGCCCAGCGCGATCTCGCCATGCAGATCCAATTGCGGCGCGCGGCTGTGTATGGCGCGCGGATCGAAACTGCTCACCTGCAGACGCATCGCACCTTGCCCGGACTGCGGACGCCAATCCAGTTCACCGCTCACACGACCGGTGTTGCCGATGCGCGCTTGCACATCGTAAAGTTGCCAGTAACGCTCCGACCAACGCAGGCGCGCTTGCAGGCTGCGCAGCGGCAAGCCTGCTTTATCCAGCGGGGCGTAATGCTGATTCTCGATAGACAATGAACCTTCGAGTTGTTCCTGCTTGGTGCCGCGCAATTCGAGCCGGCCACTGAGTCGCGCCGGCGGCGCTTCCGCATCCAGCCAGCTTGTTGCCAAACCCTTGAAATCGATCTGCGCATGCGCCAACGGCACGCCAGCCAGTGGCAATAGCTGCGCACTCCCTTGCAGTTCCATGCCCTCGCCGTTGCCGTTCAGCAGCACATCCAGATGCTGCAGATCACCCTTGATCTCGACTTGGTAACTGGCGTTCATCGGCACTTTGGTTTGCAGTGAAGCGGTCGCCTGCACCGCATAGGGCGTTTGCGGCGCGATGCTTGCGGTGCCGACCAGGTCGCCATAAGCAGTACGGGCACTCACCACCTGCAAACGATGGCCGCTCCGGTCCGCACTGAAACGCGCCTGCACAGTGTCAGCCTGAATATCCGGCGGGCCCTCTTCGCTGCTCGCCACGCGCACGGTGGCGACATCCAGTTGTTCCACTTTGATATCCAGCGGCAAGGCCAGGCTGGCCGGCAATGTCGCCGCCTGATCCGATGGCAAGCTGAGCACATCCACGTCTTGCACCTGCAGTTGCAGCACGTGCAATTCACCGCGCAACAAAGCGGCCGGTTGCCAATGCACTTCCACATCGCTCAAGGCGACGCGCCACCCCTCTCCGCGCAGCACCAGATGCCGCATACCGAAGTTCTTCAGCAGCGTGCCGTGCTCCCCGTCAATCTCCAGCATATCGCCGCTGTACTGTTGCACGGCGCTGCTGACCCAGATCAACCCCGATTGCGTGCCCAGCATCCAACTACCCGCAACAGAAAGCAGTGCCAGCGGCGTAAACACAGCCAACCACAACAACTGACGCAACGAGGGCGTGAGGCGTTTGATGACCATCAAAATGCCACCGCGATAGCAAAGTGTATGCGCGTGCCCGGCTCACCCTGACCGCGCGCCGCATCCAGCGCCAACGGCCCGACCGGACTGCGCCAGCGCGCACCGAAGCCGTGACCGCGATACCACTTCAAAGTCGGCGCGGTATCCGCCGCCGCACCGGCGTCGACGAACATCGCCGCACCCCAATTGCCGAACCAGTGGGTGTATTCGGTACTCAGCGTACTCATCGCCCGTCCGCCCACCACCGCGCCGCCTTCCTGGAAACCGATGCTCTGGTAAGCGAATCCGCGCACGGTCTGCGTACCGCCGACGCGGAACAGATACTCCTGCGGGATCCCCAAACGTGACACAGAAGCGGTGTAGCCCGCCTCGGCGCGCAGGGTCAGCACATCGTGCGCTGTGAGGGGAAACCATGACTGGTGACGCGCATAGCTGCGCACAAAATCCTGATCGGAGGCGAACGACTTGCTGGCACTACCGATCCTGATCTCGGTCAGTTCACCGTCCGTCGGTGCCAAGGGATCATCCACCATACGCCGATACCAGTGCCAATCGAGCACCAGCGCCTGGTCGGTCTCGCTGATACCGCCGGTCGGCAGGCGACGTTCCTGCTGCCAGTTGAGACTGATACCGGTCTCGATACCGAACAGGTTACGCGTGCGCGTGACGCCGAACTTGTCACGGCGCGTGACCAGTTCCTGAATGTCGGTGCGTTCGCCGCTGGCGCGCCACAGCAATCGGTATCCCAGCGGATTGGGGGGCGTGTCGAGCGCCAGTGCGATGTTCTGCCGGTTCTGCTCCACCACGGCGGCGCTGTTCAGTGTCCAAGCCTGATCAAGGAAGTTGTAGCTCTGATAATTCAGTTCGTTGCGCACACCGTGGTTGGTGCTGTAACCGATACCGATAGAGACCTTGCGCGACTTCGCTTCCACCACTTGCACCTGCACCGGCGCAGTGCGCACCGTCTGCGCGCCGTTATCGCCTGCCTGGGCGGTATCGAGATTCACGATGATGGAGCTGAATTGCGGCAGCTTCTGCAACTGCGTCTGGAATTCCAGCAGCAGGCTGCGCCGATAAGGCTGGCCGGGTTTGAAGGTGGTATGGCGCTCGATCAATAACGGTTCGTAGCGCTCCAATCCACGCACTTGCAGCGCACCGAACAGATAACGAGGCCCGGAATCGATCACTACATGCAGACTCGCCACCGCGCGCTCGACATCGACATCGGCAGCACTGCTCACCATGCGCGCGGCGGCATAATCCTCCTTGGCCACACTCGTTAGTAACTCTGTCTTGGCGCGATCCCATGCCTCCGAGCGGAAGGGTTGCCCGACCTGCAACGACCATGCATTACGGATCTGTTGCGCACGCGCTGCAGCGCTCTGCGGCAGATCACCCCGCAGCTCGATGTCCAGTGTCCCGACAGTGGTGAGCTTGCCGGGCAGCACCTGCAGATTCACGACACCGGCCTTGCTCACCGAATGCAAACGCACCTGGGCGGAAAAGTAGCCTTCCGTCGCCAACAGCTCCGGGATCTCGCGCTGGGCGCGACGCACGAACACACCGCGCTCGGATTCTGATGCCAGCAACGCTTCGGGTAGCTTGAAATGCAGCTTCAGCAACGGACGCAGTTCATCCGGCACATCAATCACAGCAGCCGGCATACCGCTGGCGGCAAAAAGCGGTGTCCCCCATGCGGCGATGAGCAGTGTCATCAACCAGCGTCGCCAAGCCGGCTGACGCCGACACAAAGGAGACTCACATTCCATCAAAACAGGGCGTGATTGAAAGCCAGATGCGTGGCGATACTGCCCGCATAACCCAGTGCGATCACCGGCGTCCACTTGAGATGAGCGAAGAAAGTATAGACGCCGCGCGCCTGTCCCATCAGCGCGACACCCGCCGCAGAACCGATGGACAGCAGCGAACCGCCCACACCGGCAGTCAGCGTGACCAGCAACCACTGGCCGATGGACATATCCGGTTGCATGGTGAGCACAGCGAACATGACCGGGATGTTATCCACCACCGCAGAGATCAGACCCACCGTGATGTTGGCATTAGTCGCACCCCATTCGCCGTACATCACTTCCGAGATCATGGCCAGATAGCCGATGAAGCCCAGACCGCCCACGCACATCACCACGCCGTAGAAGAAGAACAAGGTATCCCATTCGCTGCGCGCCACCTCGCGGTAGATGTCGAACGCGGCCGGGCTGCCGATCTCGCTGACCTCCTTCTGCGCACGGCCACTGGTGGTCCTGCGCAGGTAGAAGGCGTAGAACTTGAGCACGCCCATGCCGGTCAGCATACCGATCACAGGCGGCAGACTCAGCATGCTGTGGAAGCTCACCGCCAGCGCGATGGTACCCAGAAACAGGCCGGCGATGACCAGCGCGCCGCGCTTCATCTCGATCATCTTGCCGCCGCCATTCGGTTTGCCGCTGGCGAGGAACAGGTGCATCACGATAGCCGGGATCAGCCAATTCATCAGCGACGGCAGGAACAGGTTGAAGAAGGTCCAGAAACCGATCTGGCCGTTGCTGGCCATGATGTTCTTCTGCCATACCATCAGCGTGGTGATGTCGCCGAACGGCGAGAAAGCGCCGCCCGCATTGGCCGCGACCACCACGTTGATCAGCGCCAGCACGATGAATTTTGGATTGTCCTTGCCCACCGCCGTCACCACCGCGCCCATCAACAAGGCTGTCGTGAGGTTGTCCGCCACTGCCGAAATAAAGAATGCCAGTACACCGGTCACCCAGAACAACATGCGATAGCTGAAACCCTTGCGGATCAGCCAGGAGCGCAGCGCCTCGAACACGTTACGTTCATCCATGGCATTGATGTAGGTCATCGCCACGATCAGAAACAGCATCAGCTCGGCATATTCTTCCAGGTTATGGCGCAGGGCGGCCTCCACCACATGCGGGATATCGTGCCCCTGGTAATACCAGGCGATCAATCCCCAGATGATGCCGGCTGCCAGCATCACCGGCTTGGACTTGCGCAGATGTGTGAACTCTTCCGCCATCACCGCCAGATAGGCGACGAAGAACAGCAGCAAGGCAGTGATGCCCACCCAGTGTCCGGTCAGATCAAGGCGCACGCCTTCTCCGGAAGCGTATGCGAAGAGCGGGGTGAGTGTGAGTACGAACAAGGCAAGCAGGCGATTCATGGGATTCCTCCGGCGATATGCTGGCAACAAAATTTGGACGCGGAATTGTACCTTACGCGCGACTTCATATTGCACCGGGGACGCGTAGAATAGCGCCCGAATCCTGCTGAAAGCCCAGACATGCTTATCGAGCTATTGATACTCGCAATAGTGGTCGCCGTGGTGGTATTGGCGCTGCGGCCGCCGCGCAAATAAAAAGGGCCGCAACAGCGGCCCCTTCCTCGATTTTTTTGCGACTAACGCATCCTGCTTTGTTGTGTGCCGCGGGATGGTCGCTCCATCCAGCTCTTGATTCGGTTGGCATCCCCGACACGGGTGTTCTTGCCCCATGAATCCAGCAATACGATCACGGTCGGGCGCTCCGACAGCTTGGCCTGCATCACCAGGCAGCGCCCGGCTTCGCTGATATAGCCGGTCTTGGATAGGCCGACATCCCAATTACGATTGCGCACCAGCGGATTGGTATTGACGAAATGCAGGGACTGGCGCGCATTGATCTTCACAACATGCCGGCTCTGGGTCGATGCACGCTGAATGGCCTCGTAGTTCTGTGCTGCCAGCACCATCTTCACCAGATCCTGCGCAGTGGACACGTTCTCGCTGGTCAGGCCGGTCGGGTCCTGGAATTGGCTATCATCCATCCCCAACTCGCGCGCCTTGGCATTCATCATCGCCACCAGCACCTGCATACCGCCCGGATAGGTGCGCGCCAGCGCAGAAGCCGCGCGGTTCTCGGAAGCCATCAGCGCCAGCGTCAACAGATCGCCACGGGGCAGCGTCATGCCCTGTTTCAGGCGGGACTTGGTACCTTTCAGGCGATCCCGATCTTCGCGGGTGATGGTGATGGGCTCGTCCAGCGGCAAATGCGCATCCAGAATGACCATGGCAGTCATCAGCTTGGTGATGGATGCGATGGGCACCACTGTATTGACGTTCTTGCTATATACCGACTGGGCGGTCTGCTCGTCATAGATCATGGCGATGGCCGAGCCCAACTGGGGCAGCTTGCCATAGTTTGCGCGCTCCATACCCGCCGCCTGCGCGGTAAACGCGGATGTCGCAAACAAAGCTGAGATCAGTAAATAACGCATATACATCCTCTTGATACCTTACAAGACGGGGCGGAGGATAACCCAAATATCCCTGTCAACAAGCCGGTCTGTTGCAAAACCACCAAACAGGGACGTCCAGACCAGACTCGCATTCGCAGATTTTCAGACTTTTGGCTGCAATTGAATGAAGAAAGCCCGCAATTGACACGGCGGGCCACTCATCGGCCCAGGCTTGCCGCTGGTCGTGCACTATTCCTGACGGGCTTCCTGCTGTTGCAAGGCCCACATCTGGGCATACGCACCCTGCTGTGCCAGCAGTTCACGGTGCGTACCGCGCTCGACGATGACGCCTTTATCCATCACCAATATCTGTTCGGCATCCACCACGGTGGACAAGCGATGGGCGATGATCAGCGTGGTGCGCTCGCGCGCGATCAGGCGCATCTCATCCTGTATGGCCCGTTCGGACTTGGAATCCAGCGCCGAGGTCGCCTCGTCGAAGATCAGGATGGCCGGATCCTTCAACATGGCGCGTGCGATGGCGACGCGCTGCTTTTCACCGCCGGACAGTTTCAGGCCGCGCTCGCCCACCATGGTGTCGTAACCCAGCGGCAAAGATTCGATGAAATGATGGATATGCGCCGACTGGGCGGCGCGCAGCACTTCCTCGCGCGTCGCGTCGGGACGTCCGTAGGCGATGTTGTAATAGATGGTGTCGTTGAACAGCACGGTGTCCTGCGGCACGATGCCAATGGCGGCGCGCAGACTGGCCTGCGTCACGCTGCGAATGTCCTGCCCGTCTATCACCACCGCACCGCTGTCCACATCATAAAAACGGAACAGCAAGCGCGACAGCGTGGACTTGCCCGCCCCGCTCGCGCCCACCACGGCAACGGTATGGCCGGCCGGGACGTCGAAGCTGACACCGTGCAATATCTGCCGCGTCGGGTCATAGGAAAAGGTGACCTCCTCGAAACGCACGGCTGCGTGTTCCAACTTCAAAGGCGGCGCATCCGGCGCATCCTCTACTTCACGGTTCACATCCAACAGGCGGAACATCTTCTCCATATCGGCCAGCGCGTTCTTGATCTCGCGGTAGACAAAGCCGAGGAAATGCAGCGGCATATACAGTTGCAGCATGAACACGTTGACCAGCACCAGATCGCCGATGGTCATCTTGCCGGCCACCACCTCCTGCGCCGCCAATAGCATCAGCAAGGTGACGCCGATGGCGATGATGATGCTCTGTCCGGCGTTCAGCGTGGCCAGCGAAGTCTGGTTGCGCACCGCCGACACTTCCCAAGTCTTCATCTGCTCGTCGTAGCGCGCAACTTCGAATTTCTCGTTGCCGAAATACTTCACCGTCTCGTAGTTGATCAGGCTGTCGATGGCGCGTGTGTTGGCCTTGGAATCCATGTCGTTCATGGTGCGGCGGAACACCATGCGCCATTCGGTGACCACCAGTGTGAACACGATGTAGGTAGCCAGCGTGACGAAGGTGATGATGGCGAACCACGGATCGTATTTCACGAACAGGATGGCCGCCACCAGACCGATCTCCAGCAGCGTCGGCAGGATGTTGAACAGCAGAAAGGTGAGCAGGAAGCTGATACCGCGCGTGCCGCGCTCGATGTCGCGCGAGACGCCGCCGGTCTGGCGCTCCAGATGGAAGCGCAGGCTCAGGCTGTGCAGATGCTCGAACACCTGAGAGGCTACACGGCGGATGGCGCGCTGCGTCACTTTGGCGAACAGCGCATCACGCAACTCGCCGAACAAGGTGGACAGCAGACGCAGCAGTCCATATCCGACGATCAGCATCACCGGCACGGCCAGCATGGCCTGCGGTTTGCCCATCTCGTCCACGATCTCCTTCAATGCCAGCGGCACGACCACGTTGGCCAGCTTGGAGGCGACCAGCAGCACGACGACGAAGGCGACCCGCCACTTGAATTCCAGCAGGTAGGGCAGGAGGCTCTTGATCACCGTCCAGTCGGTGCGGGTAGGCATGCCGGACTGTGGGGAAGCGGAAGAACGGGCGTGGCGCATCGGGCGAACCATGAATGAGAACGGGCTGCATTATAGCCGCAGCCCCTCACCGCGTTGCTCAGTCCGGTGCGGCCGGTCGGCCGAAGTGGTAGCCCTGCGCGCTGTCCACGCCGATCTCGGCCAGTATCCGGGCGGTCTCCTCGTCCTCGACGAACTCGGCGATGGTCTTCAGGCCGAATTCGTGTGCCATGCTGTTGATGTGCTCCACCATGATGCGGTCGCGCGGGTCGTTGACGATCTGCTGCACGAAGCTGCCCTCGATCTTCACGTAATCGACCGGCAGATATTTCAGGTACATGAAAGAAGAGAAGCCGCTGCCAAAATCGTCCAGCGCGATCTTGATGCCGGTCCCTTTCAGCTCCTCGATCACCGCGCGCACCTGCGACAGATTGGGCAAGGCCTCGCGCTCGGTCAGTTCCAGCACGATCAGCTCGCACGGCATGCCCGCCTCGCGCGCGATCGCCGGGATGGCACGCACCCATTCGATATCGTTGAAACTGCGCGGGAACAGGTTGAAGAAGAGCTTCACATCCGGATGCTTGCGGCTGACCTTGGCATAGTGGGCCAGTCCCTTGCGGAACACGACGCTGTCCATCTCCTGCGCCATGCCCAGCTTCTCTGCCACCTCGACGAACTCGCCGGCCGGCACGATCACCTCGCCGTCGCGGATGCGCGCCAACACTTCGTACGCCTTGATGGAACCGTCACGCAGATTGACGATGGGCTGCAGATGGGCCTCCACCCGGCCTTCGCGCAACGCGGCTCGCAGGAACTCGCCCTGACGGAACACGTTCATCATGCTGCGGTCTTCTTCGCTCTCGGCCGTCATTACCTGGTTCTTGCCGCGCGATTTTGCCTTGTACAGCACCACGTCCATGGCCGAGTAGATTTCCCCCTCGGTCAGGCCGTCCTCCGGATAGCTGACCAGACTGAAACTGGCGGTGCAGCGCACCTTGCCGACCGGCAGATCGAACTCCTTGTCCTGCAGCGACTGCAGCAACTTGTTCGCCACCTGCATGCCCTTCGCCAGTTCGGTCTCGGGCAGCAGGATGGCGAACTCGTCGCCGCCCAGTCGCGCCAGCACGTCGCCTTTGCGCAGACAACCCGAGAGCAGCATGGACAACTCCTTCAGCACCAGATCGCCGACCGGATGCCCGAAGGTGTCGTTGATGTACTTGAAGTTATCCAGATCGACCATCATCAGCGAGAAGCTGCGCTGATGGCGCGCGGAACGGATGATCTCGTAATGCAGGAAGTCCTCGAACTTGCGCCGGTTGTATAGATCGGTCAGCGGGTCGTGGGTGGACAGTTCTTCCAGCCTGACGTTGTATTCGTGCACCGTCTTCAGCAGCCCGTTGAAATACTCGGCCAGACTCTGTAACTCCAGCACGGGGATGTCGTATTTCACGCGCCGCGTCAGGTCCATGTCGACCGATATCTCGCGCATCACGCCGACCAGCTTGGCGATGGGCAGCACGAACAGGTAACGCAGTTTGAAATACAGCACGAGGAACACGAAGCCTATGATGGCGAGGGTGTAAGCCAACATGGAATTAAGCACGCTGCTGAACGACACCTTGAGGTTCTTCACAGGATAGCCGATGTCGATTACGCCATGCACCGCGCCAACATGCGACTGCGTGTGGCAGCCCAAGCACTCTTCCGTCGCCTGCAAGGGATAGAGATAGCGGATCTCGTCCGCAGTCGGGAACAGCAAAGCTTCCTGTCCGTCGTCCAGCGCCTTGCGCAGCGGCGCATCGGCGGCCACCACTGTCGCCTCCTGCGGCATCGTGCCGAACTGGCTGGCCACCGCCTCGCCGCGGAATACGCGTATCTTCAGGTCGGGGAACTGGCGGTTCAAACGCTCGATGGCTTCGTTGATGTCCTGCTTGCTCCAACCCTTGCGCATGGCGGAATACAGACTCTGGAACACCAGTTGCGACGTCTGCCGCGCATCTTCCCGCGCCAGATCGTGCACCGCCCGGTCGCGGATCGCGCCGGACAGGCTGAAGATCAGCACGAACGCCAGAACCATCGCGAACACCGACAATATGCCCAGCAGTCGCCCCAACGACATGTGCCGGATCAATCCGAACAAATATCCCACGCTCCCTCCCCCTTTTTCCGGAATACCCTTATTTTTTTCCGGGCCGAATACTAACCCGAGTCGGAAAACGGATGTCGCGAATTTTCGCTAGGGGAGCGCTACCTCAGTGCCTTTGCCGCACAAGAACACCGACCAGCAGACGGATCGCACCGTAGCTCAGGCGCGACAGGAAGATGGATACGGGATGGCTGGGCGGCCTGAGCACGGCGCGCGCATGGAACTGCACCGCATGCATCACACTGTCGCGCAGGCACGTCGCAAATGCCGCATCGCGCACGGCAAGATTGGCCTCGCGCGCCAGCAGCATACTGAACGGATCGAGGTTGGCAGATCCCAGCGTGGCCCAGGTGCCGTCCACCACGCAAGCCTTGGCGTGCAGGTAACTGTCGCTGTACTCATGGATCTCGACACCGGCCTTCAGCATCTGACCGTACAAAGCCTGCGTCGCGTAATGCTGGAAACGGTATTCCACCCTGCCCTGCAACAGCAGCACCACGCGCACCCCGCGCGCCGCCGCCCGCTTCAATGCACGGCGCATGGCGCGTCCCGGCAGGAAGTAAGCATGTGCCAACACGATCTCGTGACGGGCATGATTGATGGCACGCAGGTAGGCCGCCTCGATCTCGTGCCGGTGGCGCACGTTGTCGCGCAGTAGCAGAGACGCGCCCCGCGCTTTTTCCGTCTCCCCGCGACTGCGAAGCTGCACGCGCAAGCGTCCGATGCGTTTGCGCAGACTTGCCCAGCGCACGCTGGACCACAGATGGCGCATCGCTTCCTGCACGTCATGCGTCAGCGCACCCAGTACCCGCACCGCATAATCCAGCCGCGGCGCATCGAAATCTTCCGCATACGGGATGTCGTTGATGATGTTGATGCCGCCGACGTATGCGATCTCACCGTCGATCACGGCCAGCTTGCGGTGCATGCGACGCAGACGGTAGCGGCGCATACGGAAGAAAGCGCGCTCGCGACGGAACCACTGCACCTCCACCCCGGCGTTGCGCATCTCTTCCACCCACGCCTCGGGCAGACCGGCCGAACCGAAACCATCCAGCAACAGCCGCACTGCGACCTGGCGCTGGGCGGCATGCTGCAGGGCCTGCGACACCAGCCTGCCCGTCTCGTCAGCCGCGAAGATATACGTCTCCAGATGCACCGAATGCTGCGCCGCGTCGATGTCGGCGCAAAGCGCAGGAAAGAACTCCGCACCGTTCTGCAACAGCGTGAGTCGATTCGGCCCTACCTGGAAGCTACTGCTCATCTTCTTATTAAATTGGCAGAAAGTGCCGCATGGTCGGACTTGTGCCGACCATCGTGAACATCGCACCCCACCACATCGAAACCGCGCGCATAGATACGATCCAGCTTGAATAGCGGGAAAGCCGCCGGGAAGCTGCGTGCAGGAAAGCCGCAACTGAGGTGGAACACATCCTGCACCCCCAGACTATCGGTCAAGCCTTGCGTGAGCTCATTGCGCCAATCGTTGAAATCCCCCGCGATGAGCAGCGCCGAATCTGCCGGCACTTCCGTCTGCGCATGTTCGATCAGCGACTGCATCTGCTGCCGCCGTCCGCGCGCGAACAGACCGAAATGTGTGCAGAAGCAATGCACGGACTGCCCCTTCACATCGATCTCGCAATGCAGCAGGCCGCGCTGCTCGTAGCGGTGCGCCGAGACATCGCGATTGCTCGTCTGCACGATAGGAAAACGACTCAGGATGGCGTTGCCATGATGTCCCCGCTCATACACCGCATTCATGCCGTAAGCCTGATGCGCCCAGAACTCATCCGCCAGAAATTCATGCTGCGGCCCAGCAGGATAAGTCCCGTGCCGCAGCGCATGGTGCGTATGCTCCCCCTGCACTTCCTGCAAAAACACAATGTCCGCATTCAACGCGCGCAACTGCTCGCGCAAATCATGCAGAACCACCCGCCGGTTGAACAGCGAGAAACCTTTGTGGATGTTGTAGGTGGCGACCTTGAGATGGGGCATGGCTGCATTCTACCCAATCGGGAAGACGGGTTGCGTGCAGGTTGTTCGACAATATGCCTGGTGGGATTTAGAGGCCGCTACTGGCCGATAGCGGAAGCCCGCCATCAGGCATTCCCGATCCCCTTTGTCGGCAGATCGATCTGCCTCGCAAAGTCCAGCATGCGTTTGATGGGTTGCACCGCGCGCGGGATGATGGCGGGATCGACGTGGATCTCGTTGTGACCTTTTTCCAGCACTTCGGCCAGATTCTGCAAACCGTTCATCGCCATCCACGGGCAGTGGCTGCAGCTGGTGCAGGTGGCACCGTGTCCGGCGGTGGGCGCTTCGAGGAATATCTTGTCGGGACACAGCGTGCGCATCTTGTGCAGGATGCCGTTGTCCGTGGCGACGATGAATTCTTTCGCAGTTGAATTCTGTGCGGCCTTGATGAGTTGCGTGGTGGAGCCAACCACGTCGGCTTGCTGCACCACGGCACGCGGCGATTCGGGATGCACCAGCACCAGCGCGCCGGGATGCTGCGCTTTCAGCTCCTGCAGTTCGCGGGCCTTGTATTCGTCGTGCACGATGCATGAGCCTTGCCAGAGCAGCATGTCGGCGCCGGTCTGTTCCTGCACATAGCCACCGAGGTGACGATCCGGTGCCCACAGGATCTTCTTGCCCTGCTCATGCAGATGCTTCACCACCGGCAATGCGATGGAGCTGGTCACCATCCAGTCGGCGCGCGCTTTAACGGCGGCGCTGGTGTTCGCATAGACCACCACGACGCGGTCGGGATGCGCGTCGCAGAACGCGGCGAATTCGTCGGCGGGACAGCCGAGATCGAGCGAGCATTCCGCTTCAAGGTCGGGCATCAGCACGCGTTTTTCGGGATTGAGTATCTTGGCCGTCTCACCCATGAAACGCGTGCTGATGCCCGACCTTGTCTTGGCCGGATGCTGGTGGCCGAAGTTGGCCATGTCGAGCGAGTCGGACACGATGCCGCCGGTCGCTTCTGCCAGGTCTTGCAGGTCGGGATGCACGTAGTAGTGCGCGACGAGCACGGCATCCTGCTCCTTCAGCATGCGTTTGATGCGCGCGATGAGTTCGGCTTTCTCGGCGGGTTCAGGTTCGCGCGGTTTTTTCGCCCAAGCGTGCACGGTGCTGCAACCGGTCTGCGCTTGGTCGGGGTGTTCGTAGGCGATGGAAATCTTCTGTTCAGCCATGCTGCACTTTCTCTGGTAATTGCAATATCGCCGCGCGGTTGCTGGGCGAGAACACTTTATCCGCCGCCTCTTGCCAGGGCAACCACTGCAAATTCAGGTGTTCGCGCGGCGAGAGTTGGACGGGAAGTTGCTGCGGAAGTTGCAGGCCGAACACGTGTTCGGTGTTGCGCGTGACGCCGGGCGGGTAGCGGTGACGCCAATGCGGGTAGATCTCGTAGTCGTTCTGGTGTTGCCAGTCGGTCAGTTGAAACTTGGCAGCATCGATGCCCGTCTCTTCGCGCACTTCGCGCCGTGCGGTTTCGCGCAGCGATTCTTCGCCGTCGCGACTGCCGGTGACCGATTGCCAATAGCCGGGATGGTCGGCGCGTTCCAATAGCAGGACTTCCAGCGCAGCGGTGTAGATGACGACGAGTACGGAGATGGGCTGCTTGCTTGCCGGCATCACGCGATAAAGACCCAGAACGGCTTGCCCGCCGCTCTCCAGCAGCTCACCGCGTCGGTGAAGATGTCCGTGACGATGGCGTGATCCGCGGCCGTCAGGCCCAGCGTCTCGTCAGCATTCAGCAGCAACAACACATAGCCTTTGTCATCCCCACCCAGCCAGGACAGGTCGCACACGGCATCTGACAAGGCATCGAAGTTGTGGCCGAACCAGTCCGGCGCTTGTATGGCATGCGCGATGGTAGCGAGGAATTCGCCCTTGCTGTGCACTTTGGACAGGTCGAGTTCGAAGCTGCGCAGCTCCGACAGCAGCGCATTGCCGCGCAACACCTCGACCGGACAACTCAGGCGGTAGACGCCGGCTTCGCCCAGATCCTGCAAACGTTCACACAAGTCGCTCATACTCACTCCTTGATGCGTTTGAAACTGCGGTAGTGGTCGGCGCTGTAATAGCACTCGGGTACGACGCCGCAAACGATACGGCGCGCACCGCGATGGCTGACACCCGGCGTCCTCACCGTGTATTCGCGGTAGTAGCCAGTCTGTTGCGACGGCAGGATGCGTTCGCGATTCTTGAAAGTGATGCCGTCACGCGCATAGGGGAACGGGCCGCCGCGCTGAATGAGTTGCAGCGTGTCGCGCGCCTCCGGCGGCAGTTGCGCGACGGAGACGACCGCGAGCGGATGCGCTTGCTGGTCGCGTGCCTGCGCGAACGGCAGGCACAGCAGCAGGGCGATCAGCAGCCCCCAGCCAGCCTGTGCCGCGCGGCGCATCGTTTATTCCTTGCTGACTTCCACAGTAGTCTGCACTTGCTGGCGCAGACGGATGTGCAATTCGCGCAATTGCTTCTCGTCCACGGCGGACGGTGCCTGCGTCAACAGGCACTGCGCGCGCTGCGTCTTGGGGAAGGCGATCACGTCGCGGATGGATTCGGCACCGGTCATCATGGTGACGATACGGTCCAGACCGAAGGCCAGACCACCGTGCGGCGGCGCGCCGTATTGCAGCGCGTCGAGCAGGAAGCCGAACTTGAGCTGGGCTTCTTCCGCGCCGATGTTGAGCGCGCGGAACACCTGGCTCTGCACGGCTTCCTTGTGGATACGCACCGAACCGCCGCCGATCTCCCAGCCGTTGAGCGCGAGGTCATAGGCTTTTGCCAGACACTTGCCTGGATCGGTTTCGAGGAATTGCAGATGCTCGTCCTTGGGCGCGGTGAACGGATGGTGACAGGCATTCCAGCGACCAGCTTCGTCGTCGTATTCGAACATGGGGAAGTCCACCACCCAGATCGGCTCCCACGCCTTGCCGTTGGTGAAACCCTTCTCGTGGCCGATCTTGCTGCGCAATGCGCCCAGCGCGTCGTTGACGATCTTGGTCTTGTCCGCGCCGAAGAAGATGATGTCACCGTTCTGTGCACCGGTGCGTTCGATGATGGTCTTCAGCGCCGCTTCGTTCAGATTCTTGACGATGGGGGACTGCAGGCCGGTCTCGTTCAACTGGGTGACGTCGTTGACCTTGATGTAGGCCAGACCCTTGGCACCGTAGATGCCAACGAACTTGGTGTATTCGTCGATTTCGCCGCGCGTGAATGCGCCGCCGTTCGGCACGCGCAACGCGCCCACACGGCCGCCAGAATTCGCCACACCGCTGAACACCTTGAACGCGACATCCTTCACCGCGTCGGTGACTTCGGTGATCTCCAGCGTGACGCGCATGTCCGGTTTGTCGGAACCGAAGCGCGCCATCGCCTCGGCGTAGCCGATGCGCGGGAACGGATTGGGCAGATTGACGCTGAGCACTTCCTTGAACACGACACGGATCATCTCTTCCATCATCGTCATGATCTGCTCTTCAGACATGAAGGATGTCTCGATATCGACCTGGGTGAATTCGGGCTGGCGGTCGGCGCGCAGGTCTTCGTCGCGGAAGCATTTGGTGAGCTGGTAGTAACGGTCGAAGCCGGCCACCATCAGCATCTGCTTGAACAGTTGCGGCGACTGCGGCAGCGCGAAGAAGTCACCGGCATGCACGCGCGACGGCACCAGATAGTCGCGTGCACCTTCCGGTGTGGACTTGGTCAGCATTGGCGTTTCGATGTCGATGAAGCCGTTGTCGTCGAGGAAGCGGCGGAACGCGCGTGCGGTCTTGTAGCGCAACATCATGTTCTTCTGCATCTGCGGACGGCGCAGGTCGATCACGCGATGGGTCAGGCGCACGTTCTCGGACAGGTTCTCGTCGTCGATCTGGAACGGCGGCGTGACCGAAGCGTTCAGCACTTCGATCTCCTGGCTCAGCACTTCGATCTCGCCGCTGTGCATGTTCTTGTTCTCCGTGCCTTCGGGACGACGGCGCACGCGGCCGGTGATCTTGAGCACGAATTCGTTGCGCACGGATTCGGCGATGGCGAACATGTCGGCACGGTCGGGATCGCACACCACCTGCGCGATGCCTTCGCGGTCGCGCAGGTCGATGAAGATCACCCCGCCGTGGTCGCGGCGGCGATGGGCCCAGCCGCACAGGGTGACGGTCTGACCGAGATGGTTAACGTTGAGTTGTCCGGAGTAATGAGTTCGCATGATAGGGATACAAATAGGAAAGGTGCTGAAAGTACTTAATTGGAAGCGGCAAGCTGGGCAGCGTTCTCGGGTGTGGTGACCACGCCCATGGAAACGATGGCTTTGAAAGCCGCATCCACGCTAATGTCGAGTTCGATAGTCTCGGACTTCTTTACATAGAAATAAAAACCGTTGACCGGGCTGGGCGTGGTCGGCACGAATACGCCCACGTACTCATCGCCATACAACTTGCGCGTCACCTCGCTCGGCATATTGGTCTGGAACGCCAGCGACCACGCCTGCGCATGCGGATAACGCACCAGCAATACTTTGCGGAAGGAATTACCGCTGCCGGAGAGCAGGGTGTCGCTGACTTGCTTGACGCTGTTGTAGATCGCGTTCACGAACGGGATACGGCGCAACAGCCCCTCCCACCAGTCGAGCAACTGCTGGCCGAACACGTTGCGCACCAGCAGCCCGGTGAGCAAGATGATGCCCACTGTCAGGATCACCCCCCAGCCGGGAATATGGATGCCGAGCAGATTGTCCGGATGCCAGGCTTCCGGCAGCAACAGCAGCGACTGGTCGAGGATGCCGATGATGAAGCTGAGCACCCACAGGGTGATCACCAGCGGCACCAGCACCAGCAGGCCGGTCAGCAAGTAATTTTTCACTTAGTGCGTACCTGCGGCCGGACAGGATGCGCAGCCCGAAGGCTCGCAGGCTGGCGCCGGCTTGTTCTTGAAATCGGTCACGTAATAGCCGTTACCCTTGAGCTGGAAGCCGGCAGCAGTCAGTTGCTTGGAAAAAGTCTCCTGACCGCATTCCGGGCAAGTTGTCAGCACCGGGTCGCTGACCTTCTGCATCACGTCCTTCTGCACTCCGCAGCTACTGCAACGATAGTCATAGATAGGCATGGTTTTCTCCTGCAAATCGAAAGGCGCGCATTATACATTAGCCGCCTGCTGCTCGCGCCATTCGCCGCAGGGCAGTCCATCCAGCGTCCAGTCGCCGATGCGGTAGCGGATCAGGCGCAAAGTGGGAAGTCCGACCGCAGCTGTCATGCGCCGCACCTGACGATTGCGGCCTTCACGTATGGTGATCGATATCCAGCTGGTCGGTATGGCTTTGCGGAAGCGTACCGGCGGGTCGCGCAGCCATAGTCCGGCCGGCTCCTCCATCGCCTGCGCCTCGGCGGGCAAAGTCGGTCCATCCTTCAGCTGCACGCCCCGCCGCAGCTTCTGCAGGGATGTTTCATCGGGCACGCCTTCCACCTGCACCCAATAGGTCTTGGCCAGCTTGTGCTTGGGGTCGGTGATACGGTGCTGCAACGGGCCATCATCGGTCAGCAACAGCAAGCCTTCGCTGTCGGTATCCAGTCTGCCGGCGGGATATACGTCGGGAACGGCGATATAATCCGCCAGCGTCGGATGCAGTCCATCCTTGCTGAACTGGCAGATCACGCCGTAGGGTTTGTTGAACAACAGGATACGACTCATCTCAATCTTTCCAATATTCCGGACACCAACATGACAACCGCAAAGATCATCTACACCCTGACCGATGAAGCGCCGCGACTGGCGACCTACTCATTACTTCCCATCATACAGGCCTTCACCAAGGCGGCCGGCGTCACCGTGGAGACACGCGACATCTCGCTGGCCGCGCGCATCCTCGCGAACTTTCCGGACAAGCTGACCGAAGCACAAAAGATCTCGGATCAGCTGACCGAGCTGGGCGAGCTGACATTGAAGCCGGAAGCCAACATCATCAAGCTGCCGAACATCAGCGCATCCATCCCGCAGTTGAAGGCGGCGATCAAGGAGCTGCAATCCAAAGGTTACATGGTCCCCGACTTTCCGGACGAGCCGAAGAACGATGCCGAGAAAGAGATCAAGGCGCGCTACGGCAAGGTGCTGGGCAGTGCGGTGAATCCGGTATTGCGCGAAGGCAACTCCGACCGTCGCGCCGCCGCCTCGGTCAAGCAATACGCCCGCAAACATCCGCACCGCATGGGCAAGTGGGAGAAGACCTCCAAGACCCGCGTGGCACACATGACCAGCGGCGATTTCTACGGCAGCGAGAAGTCGGTGACAGTGCCGGAGGCGACCACCACCCGCATCGAATTCGTGGGCAAAGACGGCAAAGTCAGCGTACTCAAGGACAAGCTCACTCTCAAAGCGGGAGAGATAATCGACGCCGCCGTGATGTCGCGCCGCGCGCTGCGCAAGTTCTACGCCGAGAACATCGCGGCCGCGAAGAATGAAGACGTGCTGCTGTCACTGCACCTGAAAGCCACCATGATGAAGGTGTCCGATCCCATCATGTTCGGCCATGCCGTTTCCGTGTTCTTCCAGAAGGTGTTCGACAAACACGGCGCGCAACTCAAGGAGATGGGCGTCAACGTCAACAACGGTTTCGGCGACATGGAAGCCAAGGTGCTGGCATTGCCGGAAGCCAAGCGTGCCAAACTCGTCGCCGATATCTCAGATTGCATCCGCAACGGCCCCGCGTTGGCAATGGTGAATTCCGACAAGGGCATCTCCAACCTGCATGTCCCCAGCGACATCATCATCGACGCCTCCATGCCGCCTATGATCCGCGACGGCGGCAAGATGTGGGGCGCGGACGGCAAAGCCTACGACACGCTGGCGATGATCCCCGACCGCTGCTACGCGAGCATCTATGTCGCCACTGTCGAAGATTGCAAAAAGAATGGCGCGCTCGATCCATCCACCATGGGCTCGGTGCCCAACGTCGGCCTGATGGCGCAGAAGGCGGAAGAGTACGGCTCTCACGACAAGACCTTCGAGATCGCTGGCGACGGCATGGTGCGCATCGTCGATGCATCCGGCAAAGTATTGCTGGAACAAAAGGTCGAACAGGGTGACGTCTTCCGCGCCTGCCAGACCAAGGATGCGCCGATACAGGATTGGGTGAAACTCGCCGTCACGCGCGCACGCTTGAGCAAGACACCCGCCATCTTCTGGCTGGACAAGGACCGTGGTCACGATGCGCAAATCATCGCCAAGGTGCAAAAGTACCTCAAGGATCATGACACCAGCGGACTGGATATCAGCATCATGGAACCGGCTGATGCCTGCCGCGCCACGCTGGCGCGCGCGCGCAAGGGGCTGGATACCATCTCCGTCACCGGCAACGTGTTGCGCGACTATCTCACCGACTTGTTTCCCATCCTGGAACTCAACACCAGCGCCAAGATGCTCTCAATCGTGCCGCTGATGAACGGCGGCGGCATGTTCGAGACCGGTGCCGGCGGCTCCGCCCCCAAACACGTGCAACAGTTCCAGCAGGAGAATTGCCTGCGCTGGGACTCGCTGGGCGAGTTCCTCGCACTGGGCGTGTCACTGGAACATCTGGCGCAGACCTTCAACAATCCCAAGGCGCAAGTACTGGCGGATACATTGGATCAGGCCACCGGCAAGGTGCTCGACAACAACAGATCCCCGGCGCGCAAAGTGGGTGAGATCGACAATCGCGGCAGCCACTTCTACCTCGCTTTGTACTGGGCGCAGGCGCTGGCCGCCCAAAGCAAGGACAAGGAGATTCAGGCGCGCTTCGCATCACTCGCCCAAGCATTGACCGACAACGAAGCCAAGATCGCCAAAGAACTGCTGGCCGTGCAAGGCAAGCCGGTCGATATGGGCGGCTACTATCTGGCCGATTTCGGCAAGATCTCGAGCGCGATGCGCCCAAGCGCAACCTTCAATGCGGCGTTAAAAGCGATCTGATCCGCGCATTCCGCGCAAATAAAAAGCCCGACGTTTTCACGTCGGGCTTTTTTACGGCAACAAAAAAACCGCTAATTAGGCGGCTTGGATGTTGGAGGCTTGCTTACCCTTCGGGCCTTGCACGACTTCGAAAGACACTTTCTGACCTTCTTTGAGAGACTTGAAGCCGCTCATGTTGATCGCGGAGAAGTGCGCGAACAGGTCTTCGCTGCCGTCATCGGGAGTAATGAAACCGAAACCCTTTGCGTCGTTGAACCATTTAACAGTACCGTTTGCCATGCTTTGCTTCCTTACAAAAAATGCGGGTGGATTCCCGCCAACTGTTTAAATCCAAGACCGCACGTGGCAAAACCAGTACTGCAGATACTTTGATTCAAACACCTGCGCGCTTTTTAACCCAGCTTTTACTACACAGTCAAGCGCTTATTTTATTTATTTGCGCAACAGGCTTGAAAAACCCCCGCTAATCGTCAAATATACAGACGAACGCAATGCGACAATGATTTCGATGGCAACCAAGCAAGAGAACGTCCAATTACTGGAACGCAGCAAGACCAAACCACCGAAGATGTACAAGGTGATCTTGCTGAACGATGACTACACCACCATGGAGTTCGTCATCGAGGTACTGCAAGCTTTTTTTTCGATGAGCATGGAACAGGCAACGCAAACCATGCTCAAAGTGCACAATGAAGGTTCCGCGGTATGCGGCCTGTATCCCAGGGACATCGCGGAAACCAAGGTGCAGCAAGTAGCCGGATATGCGATACAGCGTGGGCATCCCCTGAAATGCCGTATGGAGGAAAATTAAATGATCGCCCAAGAACTGGAAGTCAGCCTGCACCTCGCCTTTGTCGAGGCCCGTCAGAAGCGCCACGAATTCATCACCGTGGAGCATCTGCTGCTGGCGATGCTGGATAACCCATCCGCAGCGCATGTGTTGCGCGCTTGCGGCGCAGACTTGGAAGAGTTGCGCAGTGTGCTTTCGCAGCATATCGAATCGCACACCCCCATCGTGCCCGGCACCGGCGAGGTCGACACACAGCCGACCGTCGGTTTTCAGCGCGTGATCCAGCGTGCGATCCTGCACGTGCAATCCACTAACAAGAAAGAAGTGACCGGTGCCAATATCCTCGTCGCCTTGTTCGGCGAGAAGGAATCGCATGCCGTCTATTTCCTCAACCAGCGCGCCATCACCCGTCTCGACGTGGTGAACTACATCGCGCACGGCATCAACAAGACCGCCGAGGCACAGCCCTCCACGCATCGAACAGAAGGCGAATCCGAAAACGATACGCCTCAACAGGGTGACAGCGCGCTGGCGAACTACACGCAAGACCTCAACGCCTACGCGCTGGAGGGCAAGATCGATCCGCTGATCGGACGTGCACTGGAGCTGGAACGTGTGATCCAGACCCTGTGCCGCCGCCGCAAGAACAATCCGCTGCTGGTGGGAGAGGCCGGTGTCGGCAAGACCGCCATCGCCGAAGGCTTGGCGCGTCGTATCGTGGAAGGCGAAGTACCTGACATCCTGAAGGATGCACAGGTGTATGCATTGGATATGGGCTCGTTACTGGCCGGCACCAAGTATCGCGGCGATTTCGAGCAACGCCTGAAAGCGGTGCTGAAGGAACTTAAAGAAGCGCCCAACGCCGTGCTGTTCATCGACGAGATCCACACCCTGATCGGTGCGGGTGCAGCCTCGGGCGGCACCATGGATGCATCCAACCTGCTCAAACCGGCACTCTCCAGCGGCGCTCTGAAGTGCATAGGCGCGACCACCTATCAGGAATATCGCGGCATCTTCGACAAGGATTCCGCGCTGTCTCGTCGTTTCCAGAAAGTCGACGTCCCGGAGCCATCGGTGGAACAGACCATCGAGATCCTAAAGGGATTGAAGTCGCGCTTCGAAGATCACCACAGCATCAAGTACAGCGCTGCTGCCATCACCAGTGCCGCAGAGTTGTCTTCACGCTTCATCAATGACCGTCACCTGCCGGACAAGGCCATCGACGTGCTGGACGAAGCCGGTGCCGCACAGCGCATCCTGCCGAAATCCAAGCAGAAGAAGACCGTCGGCAAGCACGAGATCGAAGAGATCATCGCCAAGATCGCGCGCATCCCGACCCGCACCGTGTCGCACGACGACCGCAATGCGCTGAAGAATCTGGATCGCGACCTGAAGGCTACCGTGTTCGGCCAAGACAAAGCCATCGACGCACTGGCGCGCGCCATCAAGATGTCGCGCAGTGGTCTCGGCAACCCGCAGAAACCCATCGGCAGCTTCCTGTTCTCCGGCCCCACCGGCGTCGGCAAAACCGAAGTGGCGCGTCAGCTTGCCTACAGCATGGGCATGCCCATCCACCGCTTCGACATGTCCGAATACATGGAACGTCATGCCGTGTCACGTCTGATCGGCGCACCGCCGGGCTATGTGGGTTTCGAGCAGGGTGGTCTGCTCACCGAGGCCATCAGCAAGCAACCGCATAGCGTGTTGTTGCTGGACGAGATCGAGAAAGCGCACCCCGACATCTTCAACATCCTGCTGCAGGTGATGGACCATGGCACACTGACTGACAACAACGGCCGCAAGTCCGACTTCCGCAACGTGGTCATCATCATGACCACCAACGCGGGCGCGGAAGCCTTGAACAAGGTGCAGATCGGCTTTACCAAGAGTGCATCCGCCGGTGACGAGATGGGCGACATCAAACGCCTGTTCACGCCCGAGTTCCGCAACCGTCTGGATGCCATCGTCTCCTTCGCCGCGCTGGACAAGAGTGTCATCCTGCGCGTGGTGGACAAGTTCCTCATGCAACTGGACGAACAACTGCACGAGAAGAAAGTGGACGCGATCTTCACCGATGCGCTCAAGGACTATCTCGCCGACAACGGTTTCGACCCGCTGATGGGTGCTCGCCCGATGGCGCGTCTGATCCAGGACACCATCCGTTCCGCACTGGCCGACGAACTGCTGTTCGGAAAGCTGGCGAACGGCGGCAAGGTCACGGTCGACGTGAAGGATGGCAAGGTGGCGCTGGACTTCGAGGAAGAAGAAGCTGTCCCTGCATAAGTCGCAATACCGGGGGCGCTTCGCCCCCTCTCCCACCGGACCGCTGCACTTTGGCTCACTCGTGGCCGCAGTCGGCAGCTATCTCGACGCAAGACATCATCACGGCATCTGGCTGGTACGCATGGAAGACCTGGATACGCCGCGCTGTGTGCCGGGTGCCGCGGATGACATCCTGCGCACACTGGATGCCTTCGGGCTGCATTCCGACGAGCCGGTCATCTACCAGAGTCGGCGCACGGTGGCATATGACGAGGCGCTGCAGCGCTTGCAGGACATCGGTGCGGTCTACCCGTGCTGTTGCACGCGCAAGGAGATATCCGATTCGGCGTTGCATGGCATCGAGGGGCCGGTCTATCCGGGAACTTGTCGCGCCGGCATTCCGGCTGGGCGTGAAGGGCGGGCGTGGCGGGTACGAACGGATGACACGGCTTTGACATTCGAAGATGCGCTGCAGCGCAGCATCACGCAACACCTGGAAAGCGAGATCGGCGACTTCGTGGTGAAGCGCGCGGATGGCTTGTTTGCCTATCAGCTTGCCGTGGTGGTGGATGACGCGTTTCAGAAGATCACCAACATCGTGCGCGGTGCCGACTTGCTCAATTCCACACCCCGCCAGATCCATCTGCAAAACCTGCTCGGCCTGCCCACTCCGCACTACATGCATTTACCCATAGCGGTGAACGCGGCAGGCGAGAAACTGAGCAAGCAGACACTGGCTCAGGCGGTGGATACCGCCCGACCTGTCAGCGCGCTGTGGCAAGCGCTCGCCTTCCTGCAACAGCAACCGCCGCAGGCCTTACAAGATGAACATCTGGAAACAGTGTGGGAGTGGGCGCACCAAAACTGGCGCGCCGAGCGACTAGTCGGCTGTCGCGCCCTGCCGGCGATGGCGGATGAACTGGATCATCGCGGGAACGAATGAGATGAAGACAATGACCAGGATCATCAGGGTGAGATTGTTCTTGATGACCGGGATGTTCCCAAAGAAGTAACCGGCCAGCGTCAGACTGCCTATCCATGCCACGCCACCGATGATGCTGAACATCACATATTGACGATAGTTCATGGTACCGATGCCCGCCACGAAAGGTGCAAAGGTACGAAGGATGGGCAGGAAGCGCGCGAAGATCACGGTCTTGCCGCCATGCTTCTCATAGAAAGCATGGGTCTTTTCCAGATGTTCATGCTTGATGAAGCGCGAACCGGCACGCTCCAGCAACCTCAAACCCAACAGACGACCGATCCAATAGTTGGTGTTGTCGCCCATGAAGGCGGCAAGGATCAGCAGCGGCATCACCACTTCCAGTTGCAGCGAACCCATGCCGCACAAGGCGCCGATCACGAACAGCAAAGAATCACCCGGCAGGAAAGGCGCGATCACCAGCCCGGTCTCCGCAAAGATGATCAGAAACAGTATGGCGTAGACCCACACGCCGTAATCCTGCACCAAGGCGAGCAGATGCGTGTCGAGGTGCAGGACGATATCTAGAAATACAGCGAGAAATTCCATCGCTTACGGCAGCACTTCTTCGGATTCGGATTTTTCCGGCTTGATGAAATCTTCGCGCGAAACGCCGAACATCATCAGCAAGGGGCTGGCGACCAGCACCGAAGAATAGATACTGAAGATGATGCCGATGGTCAGCGCCATGGCGAAAAAGTGCAGCGTCTCGCCCCCCAGCAGCAACATGGCCAGCACCATCAACTGCGTGGAGCCATGGGTGATGATGGTGCGCGACATGGTGCGCGTAATGGCGTTATCGATGATCTCGGCGACTTCTGCCTTGCGCATCTTGCGGAAGTTCTCGCGGATACGATCGAACACCACCACCGACTCGTTCACCGAGTAACCCAGCACGGCCAGCACGGCAGCCAGCACCGACAGCGAGAATTCCCATTGGAAGAAAGCGAAACAACCGAGGATGATCACCACGTCATGCAGGTTGGCGATGATGGCGGCCAAGCCGAACTTCCACTCGAAACGAATCCACAGGTAACCGACGATACCCAGCGAGACCAGTAGCAGTGCCATCGCGCCGTTCTCGACCAGATCCTTGCCGACCTGCGGGCCGACGAACTCGACGCGGCGCAACTCGACTTCCGCGTTCGCACGCAAGGCGGCCAATACCTGCTCGGACAAGTTCGCCCCCATCTTGTTGGACTTGAGCGGCACCTGGATCAAAACATCGTGCGTGGTGCCAAAGTGCTGCACCAGCGCATCCGCCAGGCCGATGCCAGCCAACTCCTCGCGCACCTTGTTGGTGTCGCTGGGTTGTGCGTAGTGGACTTCGATCACCGTGCCGCCGGTGAAGTCCACGCCGAAGTTCAGCCCCTTGGTGGCGAGGAAGAACACTGCCAGCAGAAAAGTCACCAGCGAGATGGTCGTGGTGAGCTTGCCGTAGCTCATGAAGGGGATGTCTTTTTTGATGCGGAAGAATTCCATGTTTTTCCCCTTAACCGATGGCGACTTTGTTCAAACGCGCCTTGCGGCCGTAGATCAGATTGACGATCGCGCGCGACACCATGACACCGCTGAACATCGAAGTCAGGATACCCAGGCACAACACCACCGCGAAACCCTTGATCGGGCCGGAGCCGAACATGAACAGCGCCACACCCGCAATCAGGGTGGTGATGTTGGAGTCGATGATTGTGGCGAACGCGTTCTCGTAACCGGTGCTGATCGCCATCTGCGGCGGCACACCATTACGCAACTCTTCGCGGATGCGCTCGTTGATCAGCACGTTGGCGTCGATCGCCATACCCAGCGTCAAGGCGATACCGGCCATACCCGGCAGGGTCAGTGTCGCTTGCATCATGGACAGCAGCGCGATCAGCAGCAGCAGGTTGGCCCCCAGTGCCAGCACCGAGATGGTACCGAACATCAGGTAGTAAGCGATCATGAACACCGCCACCATGATGAAACCGATTTTGGTCGAATCGAATCCGCGCTCGATGTTGTCCGCGCCCAAGCTGGGGCCGACCGTGCGCTCTTCGATGATCTCCATCGGGGCGGCCAGTGCGCCGGCGCGCAACAGCAAGGCGATGTTCTGCGCTTCGGTGGTATCCATCTGGCCGCTGATTTGCACACGCCCGCCGCCGATCTCTTCGCGGATCACCGGGGCAGTAACCACTTCGCCGCGCCCCTTCTCGAACAGGATGATCGCCATGCGCTTGCCCACATTCTCGCGCGTCGCCTCCTTGAACTTGCGCGCGCCCACCGCATCCAGATTGATGTGCACGGCCGGTTCGTTGTTGCGGCTGTCGAAACCCGGCTGGGCGTCGTTGATGCGCTCGCCGGTGAGGATCACACTCTTCTTCACCACCAATGCCGTACCGTCGCGTTCCTTGAATATCTCGGTACCGAACGGTGCCGCACCACTCGCGCCGATCTGGCGATCATCGTCCACCAGACGCACTTCAAGTGTGGCGGTGCGCCCCAGGATGTCCTTGGCTCGCGCGGTATCCTGCACACCTGGCAACTGCACCACCACGCGATCCGCACCTTGTTGCTGGATGACCGGCTCAGCCACGCCCAGCTCGTTCACGCGATTGCGCAAGGTCACCAGATTCTGTTGCAGTGCAGAATCTTGCAAGCGCAGCTTCTCTTGCTGTTTCAGAGTCGCCTGCAGCAGATAGTCACGCCCGGCATCCTTGTTATCGAACTGCAGCCCGCCAAAGCGTTGCTTGAGTTCTGCCTCGCCCTTGCTGCGGGCATCCGCATCTCGGAACTTGACGACAACGACATCACCATCAAGGCTTACACCGGAGTAAGGAATACGTGCTTCACGCAGCGTGCTGCGGATGTCGCTAGAAGAGGATTCCAGCGCCTTGTCCAGTGCGGCCTTCATATCCACCTGCATCAGGAAGTGCACGCCTCCGCGCAAGTCCAGACCCAGATACATGGGCAAGGCGTTCATGTCGGTGAGCCAAGCGGGAGAACGGGATAGCAGATTCAGCGCCACCACGTAGTCTTCGCCCAGCCGCGCATGCAGTACATCCTTGGCCTTGAGTTGGCTGTCGGTATCCGAGAAACGCGCCTTGACGCTGCCAGCGTCCAGCGAGATGACTTCCGGTGCCAGTTGAGCGTCGCGCAACACCTGCTCCACGGTCGCCAGTAGTTGCGTATCCGCCTTCAGGTGGCTGCGCAAGGGCATGACCTGCACCGCCGGCGATTCGCCGTAAAAATTCGGCAAGGTATAGATGAATCCGGTCACCAGCACGACCAGGATCAACAGGTTCTTCCACAGCGGATAACGGTTCATTGCAATACCTTGCTTTGGGGGGATTACAGGGACTTGATCGAGCCTTTAGGCAGCACGGTCTGAACGGAGGGCTTCTGTACTTGCACTTCCACACCGGCAGCGATCTCCACCATCACATTTTCATCGCCGACCTTGGTGACCTTGCCCAGCAAACCGCCGATAGTCACGACCTCGTCGCCCTTTTGCAGCGCGGCCACAAGGGCGGCATGCTCTTTGGCGCGTTTCTGCTGCGGACGCAGGATAAGGAAGTAGAACACGGCCAGCAGGGCGACCAGCGGCAGGAATTCCATAAAACCGCCGCCTTGTGAGGCTGCTGCGCCTTCCGCGTAAGCATTGCCGATGAACAGTTCGCTGATCGAAGTCATTTATTACTCTCCAGTTGTTGGTTGGGTGACTAAAAAGAAGGCGCGCATTCTAGCACGGATGGTATGACGGTTCAGTTACCGGGCAAGGTCCCGCTACATGCCCGCGCCGCATGGAACTCGGCCATGAATTCGTCATAGCGCCCGGCCTCGATGGCTGCACGGATGCCCTGCATCAACTCCTGGTAGTAATGCAGGTTATGGATGGTATTCAGGCGCGCACCCAATATCTCGCCCAGACGGTGCAAGTGGTGCAGATAAGCGCGGCTGAAGTTCTGGCAGGTATAGCACGTGCACTGCGGATCGAGCGAGCGCGTATCCAGCCGGTGCGTGGCGTTCTTGATGCGCACATCGCCATTGCGCGTGAACAGATGGCCGTTGCGTGCATTGCGGGTGGGCATCACGCAGTCGAACATGTCGACGCCGTTTGCCACTGCTTCCACCAGATCCTCCGGTGTGCCGACGCCCATCAGATAACGCGGCTTGTCCTGCGGCAGTTGCGGCGCGGTGTGGCGCAGGATGCGCAGCATGTCTTCCTTGGGCTCGCCCACCGACAGGCCTCCGATGGCAAAACCGTCGAAGCCGATCTCCTTCAGCCCAGCCAACGATTCGTCGCGCAGATGTTCGTGCATACCCCCCTGCACGATGCCGAACAAGGCATTCGGATTGCCTTCGTGCGCTTTCTTGGAGCGCTTGGCCCAGTCCAGAGACAGACGCATCGACACGCCCGCCACCTGTTCGTCGGCGGGATAAGGCGTGCATTCGTCGAAAATCATCACGATGTCGGAATTCAATACTTTCTGGATGCGCATCGATTCTTCCGGCGACAAGAAGCATTTGTCGCCGTTTACCGGCGAACGGAACTCCACCCCACCGCCGGTGATCTTGCGCAGCTCGCCCAGACTGAACACCTGAAAACCACCGGAGTCGGTGAGGATGGGGCCGTCCCAGCCCATGAACTTGTGCAGACCGCCATGCGCCGCGATCACTTCCAGACCGGGACGCAGCCACAGGTGGAAGGTATTGCCGAGCACGATGTGCGCGTCGATGTCCTTCAGCTCCTGCGGCGACATCGCCTTGACGGTGCCGTAAGTGCCGACCGGCATGAAGGCAGGCGTCTCCACCTTGCCGTGTGCCAGTTCCAGTGTGCCGCGGCGCGCGGCGCCGGAAGTATTGTGCAGGGTGAATTTCATGACTCTCTCTCGATCAGCATCGCGTCCCCGTAACTGAAGAAGCGATATTCCTGTTGCACCGCATGCCGGTAGGCCTGCAGCAATCTTTCCATACCGCCGAACGCGCACACCAGCATCAGCAAGGTGGAGCGCGGCAGATGGAAATTGGTGAGCAGCACATCGATCACCTTGAAACGATAGCCGGGCGTGATGAAGATGCGCGTCTCACCCGAACCCGCCTGCAGCTCGCCGCTCATTGCGGCGCTCTCCAGCGCGCGCAGACTGGTGGTGCCAACCGATACCACGCGCCCGCCGCTCGCTTTTGTTAGGTTAATGGCATCCACTGTCGCTTGCGGCACGATGTAACGTTCGCTGTGCATGACATGGTCGGCCACCTTATCGGCGCGCACCGGCTGGAAGGTGCCAGCGCCCACATGCAAGGTGACATAGGCGATGTTGACGCCCTTGGCGCGCAAGCTATCCAGCATCCCCTCATCGAAATGCAACCCTGCCGTTGGCGCCGCAACGGCGCCCTGCTCGCGGGCGAACACGGTCTGGTAACGCTCATCGTCCTGTTCGCCGGCGGCATGGGTGATATAGGGCGGCAACGGCAACTTGCCGTAGCGTTCCAGTATCTCCTCTACCGGTGCATCACCCGCGAAACGCAGATGGAAGAACTCTTCCTCGCGCCCCAGCACCTCGGCTGTCACCGCATCGGCAAGGAGGAAGGTGCTGCCTGTCTTGGGTGTCTTGCTGGCGCGCACCTTGGCCAGCACTTCGTGCGCGCCCAGCACACGTTCCACCATCACCTCGACTTGGCCGCCGGTCGCTTTTTGCCCAAACAGGCGCGCCTTCAGCACACGTGTGTCGTTCAGCACCAGCAGGTCGCCTGCACGCAGGAACTGCGGCAGATCGGCGAACGAGCGGTCTTCCAGACCTGCCGCGCCGACACGCAACAGGCGGCTGCCGCCGCGTTGTGCGGGCGGATGTTGGGCGATCAAGTGCTCGGGAAGGTCGAAATCGAAGTCGTCGGTGCGCATGCCAAAAGCAGGGGAGAAAACCGGGCTGCGCATTGTAGTTGATGACGCGGGGCGTTTCATGGATAATTCGCGCCCTTCCGCGTGGGTTTGGCTGCGCGAGAGTAATGCCCTTGCCGGGGTGATGGAACTGGTAGACGTGCCGGACTCAAAATCCGGTGCCTGAAAGGGCGTGGGGGTTCGATTCCCCCCCCCGGCACCAAATTTAAAGGCAGGTGATCCTGCCTTTGTTTCTTTCTGAGGTCGCAACATGATCTGGAAACCCAATGCTACTGTCGCATCCGTCCTCGAGCAGGATGGCAAGTTCCTGCTGGTCGAAGAAGAGACCGCGCAGGGCATTCGTTTCAATCAGCCCGCCGGCCACTGGGAGCCCAACGAGACGCTGGCAGCCGGTGCTGCACGCGAAGTGCTGGAAGAGTCGGCCTACGAGTTCGAACCTGAATACCTGATCGGCGTGTATCGCTGGCACTCGACTGCTTCCGATGTCACCTATCTGCGCTTCGCCTTTGGCGGTCGCATCCTTGCCCATCACCCGGAACGAAAACTGGACGAAGGCATCCTGCGTGCGGTATGGATGACGCTGGACGAGATCCGCGCCACGCAGGATCGTCATCGCAGTCCACTGATATTGCGCTGCGTGGAAGACTATCTGGCCGGCAAGCGCTATCCGCTCGATCTCATCACACACTATGAGTAAAGGCTGCGTCGTCGTCGGCATGTCCGGCGGCGTGGATTCCTCTGTCACCGCACTCCTGCTCAAAGAACAGGGTTATGAGGTCATCGGCCTGTTCATGAAGAACTGGGAGGACGATGACGACAGCGAATATTGCTCCTCGCGCCAGGACCTGATCGACGCGGTCGCGGTGGCGGACACCATCGGCATCCCCATCGAAGCGGTGAACTTCGCCAAGGAATATAAAGACCGCGTGTTCAGCTATTTCCTGCGCGAATATGAAGCGGGACGCACACCGAATCCGGACATCCTGTGCAATTCCGAGATCAAGTTCAAAGCCTTCCTCGATCATGCGCTGCGCCTGGGTGCAGACAAGATCGCCACCGGGCATTACGCCGGCGTACGCGAACAGGATGGCTTGTTCCAGTTACTCAAGGCCGCCGATGCCAGCAAAGACCAGAGCTACTTCCTGCACCGCCTGAACCAGCAGCAATTGTCCAAAGCGATGTTCCCGTTGAACAATATCCCCAAGAGCAAAGTGCGCGAGATCGCGCACCAGCACGGACTGTCCAACGCCGCCAAGAAGGACAGCACCGGCATCTGCTTCATCGGCGAGCGCCCGTTCCGAGAATTCCTCAGCCGCTACCTGCCGACCAAACCCGGCGACATGGTCACCCCGGAAGGCAAGGTGATGGGGCAGCACATGGGCTTGTCGTTCTACACCTACGGTCAGCGCCAGGGCTTGGGTATAGGCGGCGGCAAGGAAAGCAGCGGCGAGCCGTGGTTCGTCGCCGGCAAGGACATGGCGAACAACCGTCTGATCGTGGTGCAGGGCCACGACCACCCGCTATTGCTCAATCCAAAGCTGGACGCACTGGACATGCACTGGATCAGCGGTGCGCCCTCCGATACGACGCGCGCCTATGCCGCCAAGACGCGCTATCGCCAAGAGGATGCCGCCTGCCGCATCGCGCTGTCCGGTGACAACGGCGTACACTTCACCTTTGACGAAGCACAGTGGGCTGTCACTCCGGGGCAATCGGTCGTCGTCTACGACGGCGATGTCTGTCTGGGTGGCGGCATCATCGACACCTCCACGGAAAACCCCGGCCATACGCGTTAAAATAGCTCGGTCATCATTGAAAGCAAAACCCATGTCACTCTCCGCACTCACCGCCCTTTCCCCGCTCGACGGCCGCTATGCCGGCAAGGTCGACGCACTGCGCAACCATTTCAGCGAATACGGCCTGATTCGTTTCCGCGTGCTGATCGAGATCGAATGGCTGAAGGCCTTGAGCGCTGAAGAGCACATCCACGAGCTGCCGCCATTCTCGGTCGCCACCATCGCCCGCCTGGATCAGCTTGCAGTAGGGTTCAGCGAGGCCGATGCGGAAGAGATCAAAGCCATCGAGCGCACCACCAACCATGACGTGAAGGCGATCGAATACTGGCTGCGCGAAAAACTGGGCGGCGATGCCGAGACCAAGGATGCACTGGAGTTCATCCACTTCGCCTGCACCTCGGAAGACATCAACAACCTGTCGCATGCGCTGATGCTGAGCCACGCGCGCAAGGAAGTAATGCTGCCCGCGCTGCAGTCCGTGATCAACAAATTGACCGCGCTCGCCCACCAGCACGCCGACCTGCCCATGCTGTGCCGCACCCACGGCCAGACCGCCACCCCCAGCACGCTGGGCAAGGAGATGGCGAACGTGGTTTACCGTTTGCGCCGCGCCTACCAGCGCATCGCCAGCGTTGAGATATTGGGCAAGATCAACGGCGCAGTGGGCAACTACAACGCGCACCTGTCGGCCTATCCCGATATCGACTGGGAGCATTTCGCCAAGCGTTTCGTCGAGGCGCGCGGCATCACGTTCAACCCCTACACCATCCAGATCGAGCCGCACGATTGCATGGCCGAACTATATGACGCGTTCGCGCGCGCCAACACCATCCTGATCGACCTCAACCGCGACATCTGGGGCTACATCTCGCTCGGCTTCTTCAAGCAGAAAGTGGTGGCAGGCGAGGTTGGCTCTTCCACCATGCCGCACAAGGTCAACCCTATCGATTTCGAGAACTCGGAAGGCAACCTCGGTATGGCAAATGCGCTGCTGAGGCACCTGTCCGAGAAACTGCCAATCTCACGCTGGCAGCGTGACCTGACCGATTCCACCGTACTACGCAACATGGGCGTGGCGATGGGTTACACCCTGCTCGCTTACGAATCCTGCCTGAAGGGATTGAACAAACTGGAAGCCAATCCGCAACGCCTGGCGGACGACCTGAACAACAGCTGGGAAGTGTTGGCCGAACCGATCCAGACCGTGATGCGCCGCTACAACATCGAGAACGCCTACGACAAGTTGAAAGAACTCACGCGCGGCAAGGGCGGCATCAACCGCGAGAGTCTGGCTGCGTTCATCCAGACTCTGGACATCCCGGAAAGCGAGAAACAACGCCTGCAGGAATTGAGCCCCGAGACTTACATCGGCAAGGCGGCCGAACTGGCGAAACGCATCTAAGCAGTTTCCACCTGCCGCACAAACGAAAAGCCCCGCAGATGCGGGGCTTTTCGTTTCAGACTGCCGGGCTTCAGGCCGCCGCTTGGATCGGGATGTTCTCGCGCTGACCGATGATGTTGTTGTGCTCGTCGAAATAGACCAGCGCAGGATGGTATTTCTGCAGTTCCAATTCCGAATAGCTGGCGAAGGTCGCGATGATCACGATATCGCCGACATTAGCCTTATGCGCTGCCGCGCCGTTCACAGAGATGGTGCGCGAGCCGCGCTCGGCGCGAATGGCATAGGTGGTGAAACGTTCGCCGTTGGTGACGTTCCAGATTTCGATCTGCTGATATTCACGGATACCGCTGGCATCCAGAAAATTCTCGTCGATGGCGCACGAACCCTCGTAATGCAGTTCGGCCTGCGTCACGCGCGCACGATGCAATTTGGCTTGAAGCATGGTTCGTTGCATGGTTACCTCCTATCAGCCCCTGTCTGTCGCAGGGTCGCGCATTATAAACGCCTGAGCCTCAAAGACAAACCTCAAGGTTGTCGATCAGGCGGGTGACTCCCAACCGAGCGGCGGCGAGCACGACCAGCTGGCGCTCGCTCACTTGCGGTTTCCCCAGCCCATGCTGGCTGCGGATGGACACATACTCCACCCCCCAGCCACGCTTGGCAAGCGCCGCCTCGGCCGCTTTCTCCAAGACATCGAAATCCCGCGCGCCATTCGCAAGCGACTCCGACACCTTGTTCAACGTTAGATGCAGTTGCGCGGCTTCGGTTCGCTCGGCTTGCGTCAGATACTGGTTGCGCGAACTTAATGCCAAGCCATCTTCGGCACGTACCGTTTCGCCGCCGACGATGGCGACCGGCAGATTGAACTGCGTCACCATCTGACGAATGATTGCCAGTTGCTGATAATCCTTCTTGCCGAACAGGGCGACCTGCGGTTGCACCAGATTGAGCAGTTTGAGCACCACGGTAGCCATGCCACGGAAATGTCCCGGCCGCTGCACGCCGCACAACTCGCTCGCGATGTGAGGCAACTCAATATAGAAGCTCTGCTGTTCCGGATACATCGCGTCCACAGTGGGCGCAAAGACCACATCTGCCAAACCCTGCAGCTTCTCGCAATCCGCCTCCAGCGTACGCGGATACTTGTCGAAATCCTCATTCGGTCCGAATTGCAAAGGATTGACGAAGATGCTCACCACGACACATGTGCCTTGCTGTCGCGCCTGTTTCACCAACGCGACATGGCCTGCATGCAGATTGCCCATGGTGGGAACAAAAGCGATAGCGCTTTCGTGCGCCAGTCTTGCGCGCAGCTCAGCTACGGAATGGATGACTTGCATCAGAAGCAATGTTCCTTGGCGGGGAATGTACCCGCCTTCACTTCGGCGACATAGCGCGCCACGGCATCGGCGATGGAAGCCGCACCCGACATGAAGTCCTTCACGAAGCGTGCTTTCTTGCCGGGATACACCCCCAGCATATCGTGCAGCACCAGCACCTGGCCGGAACAATCCGCGCCTGCACCAATGCCGATAGTGGGTATTGAAAGCTGTTTGGTGACTTCAGCGCCCAGCACTGCGGGGATCGCCTCCAGTACCAGCATGGCAGCGCCGGCCTTTTGCAGCGCAAGCGCGTCCTTCTTCAATTTTTTGGCGGCCGCATCTTCTCTGCCTTGCACCTTGTAACCGCCGAGCTGATGCACCGACTGCGGCGTCAGGCCGATATGTCCGCATACCGGGATACCGCGCGAGGTGAGGAAAGCCACCGTCTCGGCCATCTCGGCACCGCCTTCGAGCTTGACCATCTCGGCACCGGCCTGCATCAGTTGCACCGCATGCCCAAAAGTCTCGCGCGCGGAAAACTGCGAGGTGCCGAACGGCATGTCGGCGATTACGAAGGCGCGCTGCGCGCCGCTGACCACGCACGCTGTGTGATAAGCCATCTGCTCGATGGTGACCGGCAGCGTGCTTTCGCGCCCCTGTATCACCATGCCCAGCGAATCGCCGACCAGCAGCACATCCACGCCGTTGTTCTCCAGCAGCGTGGCAAAGCTGGCGTCGTAGCAGGTCAGCACGGCGATCTTCTCGCCGCGCGCATGCATCGCCTGCAATCTGCTCAAAGTCGTTCGCATCATTCCGCCACGTTGAAATATTCGCGCTGCCCGCGCATCCTGCCGATGCGCTCCAGCAGCAACTTGAAGTCGGCATCATTATCCGCGAAATTGAGTTTTTCGCTATTCACCACCAGCACAGGCGCTTCCTCGTAGTGGTGGAAGAATTCGCCATAGCTGTCTGCCAGTTTGGTCAGGTAGTCGTCCTGGATGGTGCGTTCATGACGATGGCCGCGCCGGCGCACGCGCGAGATCAGCGCCTCGGTCGAAGCCTGCAGATAGATCACCAGATCCGGTGTCGGCGCTTGCGGTGCGAGGCGCTGGTAGATGGTTTGGTACAACTGGTACTCGTCTTCGCTCAGATTGAGACGCGCGAACAGCTCGTCTTTTTCGAACAGGTAATCGGACACCGTGCGGCTCTGGAACATATCCATCTGGTTCAGATCACGCACTTCGTTGATGCGCTGAAACAGGAAGAACAGTTGTGTCTGCAGCGCGTAGCGTTCGGCATCTTCGTAGAAGCGTGCCAGAAAAGGATTCTCCTGCGGTTTTTCCAGCAGGGTCCGCGCGTCGCTGTGTTCCGCCAAGCGCTTGGCCAGACTGGTCTTGCCCACACCGATGGGACCTTCGACCACGATATAGCGAAATTTACTTAATGTCATGTTGCAAACGTTCCAATTGCTGTCCGGCGCATCCCGTCATCGCCTCTTCCGCCGCGCCCACACCGGGGATGATGCAATCCGGCGCGATCTCCAGCAATGGCTGCAGCACGAATGCGCGCAGATGCATCTGCGGATGCGGCACGGTCAGGCCGTGTTCGTGGTGCACCAGATCGTCATACATCAACACATCCAGGTCCAGCGTACGCGGTGCATTCTGGAACTCGCGCGTACGCCCGCATTCCAGTTCCAGCGCCAGCAATGCATCCAGCAAGGCGCGCGGCGCAAGTCCGGTCTCCACTTGCGCCACGGCATTGACGAAATCCGGCTGGTCCAGATAGCCCACGGGCGCGCTGCGGTACAAGGACGATTGCTTCAGCAGGCGCGTCTGCGGCAGCGTATCCAACGCCGCCAAAGCCTGCACGACCTGTGCCGCTGGATCCGCCAGGTTGCTGCCCAGCCCGACGTACGCGATATGCGGCCACGACGCGGTAGGGTGCAACCCTCCGGTGCCGGAGTGGCCGCATGGCACCTCCTCCCGCAAACGGCCGACTTCGTCGGTAACGTGTCGGAGGTGCCCCATCAATCTATCGGCAATTCCGCCTGACCGGCAGCCTTTGGTTTGCGGCTGCGGCGGCGTTTTTTCTTCGGATCGGCACTGTCCGACAGCAGCATCTCGGCGCGACGGTCTTCGTTCGTATGCTGGAACTCTTCCCACCACGTACCGAGCTCCTTGTCGGCTTCACCGCTCTCGCAGCGCAGCAACAGGAAATCGTACGCCGCGCGGAAGCGCGGCAATGCCAGCAAGCGGAATGGACGCTGGCCTCCGCGCTGTTCGAAGCGCGGCTGCAGCAACCATATCTCCTTCATCACCGTGTCATAGCGGCGCGGGATCGCGAGTTTGGCGCGCTGCCGCTCCAACACTTCATCCATCGCCTCATGCAAAGCACCGATAGGCTTCTCGCCTGCCGCCTGCTTGGCGTTCCAAACGGTCAGCACCTCATGCCACAGCAAAGCGGCGAACAGGAACGCAGGGGAGGTAGGCTTCTCATCGGCGATGCGCTGGTCGGTATTTTGCAACGCGGCCATCACGAACTTCTCGCCCATGGGCTGTTCGAGGATCACATCCAGCATCGGCAACATGCCGTGGTGCAGGTGCATGGCGCGCAGTTTCTTGATGCATGCCAGCGCGTGACCGGACAGCAGCAGCTTGAGCATCTCGTCGAACAGGCGCGCCTCCGGCACGTTGCTCAACAGATCCTTCATCTTGGCGATGGGCGCGGCGGTGGCCGGATCCAGCTTCATCCCGAGCTTGGCTGACAGACGCACCGCACGCAGCATGCGCACCGGATCTTCGCGGTAACGCACCTCCGGATCGCCGATCATGCGTAGCGTGTTGGCGCGGATGTCTGCATAGCCGTTGTGGTAGTCGAATATCTCTTGCGAACTCGGATCGTAGAACAAGCCGTTGGCGGTGAAATCGCGCCGTTCCGCATCCTGCTCCTGATCGCCGAATTCGTTGTCGCGCAGGATCCGCCCGTGCGCATCGGTCTGTGCATCTTCCGCTTCGATGGCGCGGCGGAAAGTGGAGACCTCGACCGTCTCCTCCCCGAAGATCACATGCACCAGCCGGAATCGGCGACCGATGATGCGCGCACGGCGAAACACTCGCTTCACCTCTTCGGGCGTGGCATCGGTGGCGACATCGAAGTCCTTGGGATGACGGTCCAGCAGCAGGTCGCGCACCGCGCCGCCCACCACATAGGCCTGAAATCCTGCCGCCTGCAAGCCGTCGGTCACGCGCCGCGCCGCGTAGCTGATGCCTTCGCGTTCGACCTTGTGTTGCTCGAACGGAATCACGTGCGCCTTGCTCGCTTTCGCGACCGGGCGGGATCTACCGAATACCTTCTTGAATAGTCTTTTTATCATGGAGTCGTCAGGATACGCTGCCGCCACTAGCGGCGCGACAATGGGCGCGGATTATAGCACCCGCGCCAGCAGCCTCTTAACGCAGGGAAATGACAGGCCAGCCACGGGCTTCTGCATGCGCACGCAAAGTCGCATCCGGGTCGACGGCGACAGGGCGTTTCACTTTGGACAGCAAAGGCAGATCGTTCAGCGAATCGCTGTAGAAACAGCTCTGCTCGAAGCTATCCCAATCCCAGTCGCGCTCGCCCAGCCACTGCTCCATGCGCGCGACCTTGCCATCGCGGAAGCTGGGCACGCCCGCCACAGCACCGGTGAATTCGCCATCCTTCTGCTCGGGGTCGGTGGCGATCAGATGTTCGATGCCGAACTCGCGCACGATGGGAGCGGTGACGAAACTGTTGGTGGCGGTGATCACCACGCACACATCGCCAGCGGCCAGGTGTTTCTTCACCAGCTCGCGTGCCTTGTCCCCCATCATCGGACGCACCTTGATGCGCATGAATTCTTCATGCCATTCATCCAGCACCTTGCGCGCATGGCGCGACAGCGGCTTCAGTTGAAAATCGAGGAACTCGTGGATATCCAGCGTGCCTGCTTTGTACTGTTCATAGAACGCCAGATTCTTCGCCTCGAACAGTTCGCGGTCGAGCACACCCTGCTCGACTAGGAACTGCGACCACTCGAAATCGCTGTCGCCGCTCAACAGGGTATTGTCCAGATCGAATAAAGCCAGATTCACATGCTCTCCTTGATGAAAAAGGCCTGCATCACTGCAGGCCTCGTGCGTCCAGTTTGCTGGCGCTTTAGAACGTGTAGCCGATACCGACCGAGATGACCGGATAGTATTTGAAGTCGCTCAGGTCGGAGTTCAACTGATTCTGCGCATCCGCAGCCAATTGCGCCGTGTCCGCGCCACCCCAAGCACCGGTCGTTGTCACGGAAGCCTTTGGAGAGCCTTGGAACAAGATGCCAATGTCGGTGCTAAAAGAGAAACCCTGCTTCTTGGGTTGCCCGCTCCAGCCGATCCCCAGATACGGAGAAGCCTTATTAAAATCAACAGTAGTGGCGACTGAATCTCCGCCCGCGCTCGTATATGTCACACCATCAAAATCGTAGGTACCTGCCGTAGTCGTCCCTCTCATCTCCAATTTATTGTTATTGAAGATCACACCGGCAGTCAGGTGTGTCACGCCACTCCATGGACGCCAATCCACCAAGGCCGTGACACTGGATAGCTTCAGATCACCGGTGTAGTTAATGCCACTGGAACTCTCATTCGCACTGATCTTGAAAGTATTGAAACCAAGACGAGCGGTATAGCGCTCAGTCAAAGGTGTAGCCAGTTCCAAACCACCACCCAGCGTGGAAACATGCGCATCCAGCTTCATCATGCCGTCTGCTGCATAAGCCTGCATCGGAAGTGCCGCCATAACCAGTGCTGCCAGTGTCGCTTTTTTCAACATCGTGAAGCCCCTTATTGTTTGAAAGTTAGTGATCGTAGCTTGCAAAGCCGCCGCCCCGCGCCAGCCCAGCAAGATTGTGCCAAATTCAGCTTGGGCCCGCCATCACTTCTTTCAGCAGTGGCACCGAAGCGACACGCTTCAGACGCAGGCAATGTTCATCCAGTGCATCCAGCACCCGCAACAGCGATGGCAAATCCCGCCGACCATGGCGCAACAGGTAGTGGGTAACCTCGTGCGGCAGCTCAAAGCCGCGCGCACCAGCATGCTGTCGCAAGGCTTCGGCCTTTTCCTCGTCGCTGAGCGCGTGCACCTGATACACCAAGCCCCAGCCGAGGCGGGTACGCAGATCGTCGCGCAATCCAAGATGGGCGGGCGCTTGCGTGCCGCTCACCAGCAACAGACCGCCTTGTTCTCGCATGCGGTTATAAAGCTCGAACAGGGCGATCTGCGCCGCGTCGTCCAGCACTTCGGCGTCATCGACTGCCACCAGACCTGCCGCATCAGGCACTGCGCCTGCTGCATAGTGCGCGCCCTGCCCTGCCGCTTGCGCCACCATCGCCTGCAACAAGTGACTCTTGCCACTCCCCTTCTCGCCCCACAGATACACGGCGCGCACCTCTGCCGCGCCGGCAGCCCCCTGCCGCAGGGCGGCCAGTAGTTCGACGTTGCGCCCGGCGACGAAGTTATCCAGCGTCGGCACCCATTCCGGCGCGATGCCCAGCAGCATCTGGCTCATGGTTTGAGATACATCGTGCTGGAAAGATATTGTTCACGCAGATGGCGCAACACGACCAGCAATACCGCCGCCAGCGGCAGTGCCAACAGCAGGCCGAAGAAACCGAACAATTGGCCGAAGGCGAGCAAGGCGAAGATCACCGCCAGCGGATGCAAGCCAATGCGCTCGCCCACCAGCCACGGCGTGACGACCATACCTTCCAGCAACTGACCCGCGCCGAACACCGCCCACACCACCAGCAGATCGCTACCGAAACCGAATTGCATCAAGGCCGCCAGCGTTGCCAGCAGCAGTCCCAGCACCATGCCCAAATAAGGTATGAACACCAGCATGCCGGCCACGATGCCGATGGGCAGCGCGAACTCCAGCCCCACCAACCACAGGACAACCACATAGAACGCGCTCATCAGCAGCATCACCGCGATCTGCCCACGCAGGAACTCGGCCAGCACCCGGTCCGCCTCCACGGCAAGCTGGCGGATCTGCGTGTGCCAATGGCGCGGTAACAAGCCATCCACGCGCGCCAGCAAATCGTCCCAGTCGCGCAGCAGGTAGAACATCACCACCGGGATCAACAGTAGATTGGCGAACAGAGCCAACAAGGCGCTGCCGCTATCGCCCAACCATGGCAACAACACGCCCGAGGCCAGTCCGCCTGCGCGTTGCCAGTGGTCGACCAGCAACTGCTTGAGCGCGGCATTGTCCCATTCCAACTCCACCCCGAACCATTGCTGCAAGGTCGGCAGCAGGTGCACTCGGGCGGCGTCCAGCCATTGCGGCAATCGCTGCGCCAGCAGGGACAATTCCTGTTGCAGCAAAGGCAGCATGATCAGCAGCAGCGCCAGTCCCAGCAGCAGCGCCCCCAGCATCACCAATAACACCGCCAGCGCGCGCGGCATCTTCCATACGCACAGACGAGCCACCAGCGGATCGAACACGTAGGCGAGGATGGCCGCCGCTACGAACGGGGCGAGGATAGGGGCCAGCAGATAGAGCAGCGCGAATGCGGCGGCTGTCAAGGCAAGCCACTGCATGGCAACAGAGCGGGAGACGGTCATTTCGGGTAAAATCCGCGACGAAAAACGTGCTGCACTTTACCTGCCAGAAAGCGAGAACTCAACTTGAGCCAGAATTCCCCCCTCTCCTACCGCGATGCCGGTGTCGATATCGATGCCGGCGACCAACTGGTCGAGAACATCAAACCCTATGCCAAGCGCACCATGCGCCCCGAAGTGCTGTCCGGTATCGGCGGCTTTGGCGGGCTGGTCGAGATCTCCAAGAAATTCAAGGAGCCGGTGCTGGTGTCCGGCACCGACGGCGTCGGCACCAAGCTCAAGCTGGCGTTCGAGCTGAACCGCCACGACACGGTCGGCATCGATCTGGTCGCGATGAGCGTCAACGACATCCTGGTGCAGGGCGCCGAGCCGCTGTTCTTCCTCGACTATTTCGCCTGCGGCAAGCTGGACGTGCCCGCCGCCACTGAAGTCATCAAAGGTATCGCCAAGGGCTGCGAAGATTCCGGCTGTGCGCTGATCGGCGGCGAGACCGCTGAGATGCCCGGCATGTATCCGGAAGGCGAGTACGATTTGGCCGGTTTCGCCGTCGGTGTGGTCGAAAAATCCAAGATCATCACCGGCGAGACCATCAAGTCCGGCGATGTAGTGCTCGGCCTGGCCTCCAACGGCGCGCACTCCAACGGCTATTCGCTGGTGCGCAAGATCATCGCGCGCAGTAAACCCGACCTGAACGCCAAATTCGACGGCGAACGTACGCTGGCCGATTGCATCATGGCCCCGACGCGCTTGTACGTGAAGCCGCTGCTGAGCCTGATGCAAAGCATCACCATCAAGGGCATGGCGCACATCACCGGCGGCGGCATCACCGAGAACGTGCCGCGCGTGCTACCCGCCAACGTGGTCGCGGACATCGACAGCAAGACCTGGCAGATGCCGAAACTGTTCGCATGGTTGCGCGAAGGCGGCAACGTCGAAGCGCAAGAGATGTTCCGCACCTTCAACTGCGGCATCGGCATGGTGGTGATCGTTGCTGCTGCCGACGCGGACACTGCGATCAAGCAACTGCAAGCGGCAGGTGAGACAGTTTCGCGCATCGGCAACATCCGCGCCCGCAACGCCGACGAGCATCAGACGCAAGTCAAATAAATGCCCGCACAGAAGAACATCGTCATCCTCATCTCCGGTCGCGGCAGCAACATGGAAGCGTTGCTGCGCGCCAAGTTGCCGTGCCGCATCACCGCCGTGATCAGCAACAAAGCCGATGCACAGGGACTGGAGATCGCCCGCGCGCATGGCATCGATACGGCGGTGGTGTCGCATCGCGACTATGCCGACCGCGAAGCATTCGATGCCGCGTTGGCACAAATAATCGACCGCCACCAGCCGGACTTCATCGTGCTGGCCGGCTTCATGCGCATCCTCACCGACGGTTTCGTGCATCGCTACACGGGCCGCATGATCAATATCCACCCCTCGCTGCTGCCCGCCTACACCGGCGTGGACACGCATGCGCGCGCCCTGCAGGACGGGGTGAAGATCCATGGCTGTACCGTGCACTTCGTCACGCCCGCACTGGATGGCGGCCCCATCATCATCCAGGCCGCCGTACCGGTTCTGCATGACGATACGCCGCAGACTTTATCGGCGCGTGTGTTGCACGAAGAGCACCGCATCTTCCCGCAGGCGGTGCGCTGGTTATGCCGCGATCAGGCGAGGCTCGATGCAGACGGCCGTGTTTCCGTCGACCGCATGGAGCAACTTGGCAGCACATTGATCTCGCCGGGACTTGATTGAGATGCGCATCCTGCTCGCCCTGATCTTCGCCAGCCTTTCCTTCAGCCTGCAAGCTGAATCTTTGCCGCTGCGGATCGAAGCGAGTTATGACATCCTCAAGCAGGGCATCAAACTGGCGGAAGTCAACGAAATATTCGAACGCAAAGATGATCGCTACCGCATCGTCAGCGTGACCAAACCGGTCGGCCTGCTGGCGCTGTTCCAGCCCGAGACCATCGTGGTGACCAGCGAAGGCGAGATCGGCGAGACAGGACTGCTGCCACTGCATTTCGTTCATCGCCGTACCCGCAACGCCGAGAAGAACAGCAGTGCGACTTTTGATTGGGAACACAGCGAATTGACGTTGAATAACCAGAGCGGTATCAAACTGCTCGAACTGCGACCCTACACGCAAGACCGGTTGAGCATGATGTATCGATTCGTCATTCAACCGCCGTATGGTCGCCTTGAATTCCGCTTCGACATGACCAACGGCCACAAAGTGGACGAGTACTACTATCAGTTGAATCCCACGCAGACCGTACAGGTTCCGTTCGGCAACCTGCGCAGCTATTATCTCTACACACCGCCGCAGAAGACCAAGTGGAAATCCGAGATATGGCTTGCCATCGATCACGGTTACGTCCCATGCAAAGTAGTAGTGACTGAAGACGACGGTGCACAACTGACGCAAGTCCTGCGCACACTGAACATGGTGCCGTGAACTTCGCAGCCTTGTCGCCCGCTCGGCAGCGTCTCGCTATCGCTCTGGCCGCCTCCCTCGCGATCCATGCCCTGCTGATGTGGCTGCCGCCCATCCAGTTGCCTGAGGCGGAACCCGACCTGCCGCCCTTGATCGCAAAACTGGTGCCGCTGCCGCAGGGGCGCACCGCTGCCAAGCGTCCAGCCTCGCCTCGCACAAAACCCGTTGCAGCACCGACCGATGCACTGGCCGCAGCAGCCAGCGCGGTAGCCCCTGCCTCCAGTGTTGTCGCCACATCCGAACCCGCGTTGCCCGCCAGTCAGGTCGCGGCAGCCAAACCGGAATTACCGGCTTCCGCTGTGGCCGCTGCTGCTACGCCCGTCGTAATCCCTGTCGTTGTAGAAGCAGCACCGCCGCCTCGCCCAAAGCTGCCCAAACATGCCTTCCTAAAATTCCAGGTGCGCATCGGCAAGGACGGTATGGCGGTAGGCGAAGCGCGACATGAATTGCAAATCACGGATGGCCGTTACGAAATCACCGCGACCACACGCACGGTCGGCTTGGCGCGACTGGTGAAATCCTACAAATTGATTCAGACCAGCAGTGGCGAAACCGACGGCACCGTGCTGCATCCGCAGCAGTACAGCGAAGACAAGGAAAACGATGGCGAAAAGCGTAAGGACAGCGTAAAGCTCGACTATGCAGCGCAGAAGATATCTTTCTCCTCCGGTCGCAAGATGCCGCTCAAGGAATCCACACAAGACATCCTGAGCATCCTCTACCAGTTCCTGCCCTTGCCCGAGCCGGGCGATGTATTGCCCATCGCCATCACCAACGGACGCGACTGGGAGAAATACAAATTCGAGATCGCCACCAATGAAGAATTGATCACACCGCTGGGCAAGCTGCACACGGTACACTTCCGCAAATTGCATCCGCCCGGCAAGGAAGGGCTGGAGATATGGTTCGCGCAGGAATACCGTCTATTGCCCGTCAAACTGCGCCACATAGATCGCGACGGCAGCATCGCCGGCGAGGCAATCATCACAGATATCCGCATCGCGGAGGAATAGGAAACAGCATGCTACTCACAGAATATCGTCTCGACCTCACCATACAGGCCGTGCGCACTGCACTGAAGATGGAACATCCGGCAGATGCCGTACTGCGCAACTTCTTCCAGACCGAGCGCATCGGCTCCAACGAACGCAAGCTGGTGGCGGAAACGCTGTTCGGCGTATTGCGCCATCGCATGTTGCTGGAATACGGCTGCACCATGGAAGAAAAAGGCATCGCCTCCGCCCGCCGCATGGCGCTTGGCTACTGGGTACGTTTCGGCGGTTACAACCTGCGCGAACTGAAGCCTTTGCTCAAAGTGAAAGAAGAAGAATGGCTGGTCAAAGTCAAAAGCATCGACACCACAACCTTGCCACTCTCCATCCAGGCCGAACTGCCGGAATGGATCGTGGAAAAATTGCGCGCGTATCGCAGTGACGACGAGATCCTTGCGATTGGACAGTCCATGCAACAGTCCGCCCCGCTCGACCTGCGCGTCAATTCGCAATTGGCCAACCGCAACGAAGTGCTGCAATCGCTGCAAGCAGAAGGCTACGAAGCCACGGCCACGCCGCTGTCGCCTTACGGCATCCGCCTCAAATACAAACCGGCGCTGAACAAACACGCGCTGTTCCTCTCCGGAAAATTCGAAGTGCAGGATGAAGGCAGCCAACTACTCGGTTTGATGCTGGCACCGAAGCGCAACGATATGGTGGTGGATTTCTGCGCCGGTGCGGGCGGCAAGACCTTGATGCTCGGTGCGCTGATGAATTCGCAGGGCCGTTTGTATGCGTGGGACGTATCGGAGAAACGCCTGACCAATCTCAAGCCGCGCTTAAAACGCTCCGGCCTTTCCAACGTGCAGCCGCAACTCATCGCGCACGAGAACGACCAGAAGATCAAACGCCTCGCCGGCAAGATCGACCGCGTGCTGGTGGATGCGCCGTGCAGCGGGCTGGGCACCCTGCGCCGCAACCCCGACCTGAAATTCCGTCAGTCGGTGCAGAGTGTGGAGGAGTTGAAAGCGAAGCAGCGCGCCATTCTGGATTCGGCCGCCCGCCTGCTGAAAAAGGGCGGCAGGCTGGTGTATGCGACCTGCAGCGTGTTGCAGGAAGAGAATCAGGACATCGTCAGCGCATTCCTGAGCGCGCATCCCGATTACTCACTGGTACCCGCCAGCGAAGTGCTGAAGCAACACCACATCGACCTGACTATGGGCGACTACCTGCAACTTACCCCGCAGCAGCACAACACGGACGGCTTCTTCGCCGCCGTGCTGGAACGCACCGGTCAGCCTGCAGACATCGCCACCGAGGACGCAGAAGAAGAGGTCGCGTAACGGCACAGGGGGCCGCGACTTCCATCACGGCGCCCTGAATATCCTCAGCCTTACATCAGGCCCATCGCCACCAGCGCGATGAAAGCAGCGAACAGCGCAAAGTGACTGATGCCTTCGATGGCGTTGGTCTCACCGTCGTGCAAGTTGTTCATCACCGTCAGGAAGGTCAGCAACAGCAGACCGCCCTGCACCGGCGTCAGCGCCATCACGATGCGCTCTCCGGTGAACAGGGCGATCGCCTCGATCACCGGCAACGTCAGCAGCACGGTCGCCAGCGACGCGCCCAGCGCGATATTGACCGTGGTCTGCATGCGGTTGTTCTGCGCCGCACGCAGGGCGGTAAGGATCTCCGGACTGGCTGAGATCAGTGCCACCAGCACCGCAGGGATCGCCTTGGGCAGACTGCTTCCGGCCAGCCCCGCATCCAGCAACACCGATAATACTTCGGACAGCAAACCGACCAGCACGATAGCCCCCAGCATGATGCCAACATGCAACGCATTAGGGCTGTGCACCGTGTCGTGCGCCTCTTCCTCGGTCACCGACGAATATTCGAAGAAGGTGCGATGTTCCACCGTCTGCAGGCGCAGGAAAGCCGCATACATGACCGACATGGTGAGCACCGAGAAGATGGAATAGACCTGCCATTGCTCGTCCGGCACAAAATCCGGGATGAACATACCGATGCCGATGGCGACCAGCAGCATGGCGACGAAGGAATTGGCCGATGAGATGTTGTACTTGGTCTGCCCGTGCTTCAGACCGCCGACAATGGCGGCCAGACCGAGGATGCCGTTGATATCGAACATCACCGCCGCGAACACCGTGTCGCGCGCCAAGGTGGGATTCGGCGCACCTTGCAGCAGCACAACCAAGATCACCACCTCTACCGACACAGCCGCCAGCGTGAGGATCAGCGTGCCGTAAGGTTCCCCAAAGCGCACCGCCAATACCTCGGCATGGTGCGCGATGCGGAAGGCGACGCCGATGATGGCGGCCAGGATCACGCCCAGCAGGCCCCACAGCATGAAGCCGCCGTGTTCGACCGCACCGTGCTCCAGCGCAAATCCAACACCGAGCACAACGAGCGCAGCGGCGATGGGATATTCTGATTTGATGTTTTTCATATGTGTACTTTCAGTTGAAATCGATTTCGCGGTATTCCACTCTCACCACCACCAGCTCTTCCACACCGTCCGGCAGGGGCAGCATCAGCACGTCGTCTTCGCGCGCCTTCAACAGCACGCGCGCCAGCGGTGACACCCAGCTGACATGGCCTTTGCTGGCGTTCGCCTCGTCTATGCCGACGATGCTGTAAGTGCGCTCCTGACCGTCTTCGTGGCACACCGTCACCGAGGCGCCGAAGAACACTTGCTCGCAGCCCTTGCGCTGCGCCGGATCGACGACCTCCGAGTTTTCCATGCGTTTGGCCAGGAAGCGCAGGCGACGGTCGATCTCGCGCAAGCGCCTCTTGCCGTAGATGTAATCGCCATTCTCGGAACGGTCGCCGTTGCCCGCCGCCCACGAGACGGTCTGCACGACGGATGGACGCTCCACGTCCAGCAGATGCATGTACTCATCCTTGAGGCGGCGGTAACCCGCCGGGGTCATGTAGTTCTTGGTTCCTGCGGGGAGTGCGGGCAACGACACCGAATCGTCGTCATCGTCGGTGTCGTTCTCGCGGGTGAAAGCTTTACTCACGGGTGTTGCTTGAAGTGTTTCTAAAACGTACCCCTTAGAACGGGATATCGTCGTCGAAGTTGTCGAAGTTACCCTTCGCCGCAGGTGCTGCAGCCGGACGTGCTGCCGGCGCACTGCGCGCCGGTGCGGAAGAGCCGCCTTCGTCCATCACTTCGAAGCTGCCACCGCCGCCGGCCTTACCGCCCAGCATCTTCATCTCGTTCACCACGATCTCGGTGGTGTAACGGTCCTTGCCTTCCTTGTCCTGCCACTTGCGGGTCTGGATGCGGCCTTCGACATAGATCTGCGAACCCTTCTTCAGATATTCGCCCGCGATCTCGGCCAGCCGGCGATAGAACACCAGGTTGTGCCACTCGGTGCGTTCCTGCTTCTCACCGCTCTTGTCTTTATAGTTCTCGGAAGTCGCCAGTGTGACGTTGGTCACTGCTTCGCCGCTAGTCATATAACGGGTCTCCGGGTCTTTACCCAGACGACCCACCAGAATTGCTTTATTCACTGACATCTCATGCTCCCTTCACTAATTGTTCTATCGCGTCTTCGTCGAATCCGCCCATTTCCACTTTAATGCAGGCGATCTGCTCGCTCGCCACCACCAGCACCTCGCGTACGCCGCGCAATTGTGCCAGAGACAGGCGCAATGTGCTCGCCGCCGCATCATCCATCTCAGGCAGGTGATACATCTTCGTCATCAAAGGCTCCGGCGCTCGCATGCCGGATGCCACCACCAGCCACACCAGCAGCATCGCCACCGCGAAGATCAGCACCGCATTGCCACCGTACAGCTGCATCAACAATCCACCCATGGCCGAACCGAAGAATGCCCCCAGGAACTGTACGCTGCTGAACACTCCCATCGCCGTGCCCTTGGACGCCAGCGGCGCGATCTTGCTGACGATGGAGGGCTGCGTCGCTTCCAGCACGTTGAAGGCGGTGAAGAACACCAGCAACGTGATCGCCATGCCCCATAGACTATCCTGCAGAAACAGGATGCCCAGTTGCGCCAGCGCCGCCAGACCGATGGCCACCATGAACACCTGTTTCAGTTTTGCTTTCTTCTCCGCGATGATGATGGGCGGCACCATCAGCACGAAAGCGATGAGCATCACCGGCAGATACACCTGCCACTGGTGCGCCGCATCCAGCCCGTTCGCGCGCAGGATGAACGGCACCTGCATGAACACCGACATCAGGATCGCGTGCAAAGTGAACACGCCGAAGTCCATGCGCAGCAGGTCGGCGTTGTGCAACACTTCCTTCAGCTTGCTGGTGTTCGCCTCGGTATCGGAATGGAAACGCGTGATGCGCGGCTGCGGGATATACCACAACACCAACGCGATGGACACGAAGGCCAGCACGCCGGTCAGCTCGAACATGCCCGACATGCCGATACTCTTGTACAGCAACGGCGACAACACCATCGACAGCGAGAACGTCACGCCGATGGTCATGCCTATCATCGCCATCGCCTTGGTGCGATGCTCTTCGCGCGTCAGGTCTGCCGTCAGCGCCATCACCGCTGCATTGATCGCCCCCGCACCCTGGATCACGCGTCCGGCGATGATCCAGTAGATATCGTCCGCCGAGGCCGCGATGAAACTGCCCGCCGCGAACAGCAACAAACCGATGATGATGATCGGCTTGCGCCCGTAACGGTCCGACAACCACCCCGCCGGGATCTGCAGGATCGCCTGCGTCAGACCATACGCCCCAAGCGCCACCCCGATCAGGAAATGACTCTCCCCGCCCGGAAGCTCCTCGGCATACAAAGCAAAGATAGGAAGAATGATGAACAGGCCCAGCATGCGCAGGCCATAGATGCTCGCGAGGCCGATACTGGCACGGCGCTCGAACGGGGTCATTGCGGAATCTGAAGCGGACATGAAGCTGAAAATTGGGGTTTTCGGAAGTGGCGTATCTTAACAGGTCTGTCTATACGCCTGATAGCCAACCCACTTCCCACTCTAAGTTGGCTCATTCCCCACTTTCAATCAGGATACTGCTGTTGGGTAAGCACTCGTTTTCGCGTATATTGGCGGGTCGTTTTTAATGGTCCGCTGCCTCATATGGAATACATCAAGATACGCGGTGCGCGCACCCACAATCTCAAGAACATCAGCCTCGATCTGCCCCGCAATCAACTGGTGGTGATCACCGGTCTTTCCGGTTCGGGTAAGTCCTCGCTCGCGTTCGATACGCTGTATGCCGAGGGGCAGCGGCGTTATGTGGAATCGCTTTCGGCGTATGCGCGCCAGTTCCTGCAGTTGATGGAGAAGCCGGACGTCGATCTGATCGAGGGGCTTTCGCCTGCCATCGCTATCGAGCAGAAGGCGACTTCGCACAATCCGCGTTCAACGGTGGGCACGGTGACCGAGATTCACGATTACCTGCGTCTGCTGTTTGCACGCGCGGGCGACCCGCATTGCCCGCAGCATGACATCGTGTTGCAGGCACAGTCGGTGGGGCAGATGGTGGACTCGGTGCTGGCGCTGCCGGAAGGCACGAAGGTGATGATCCTGTCGCCGGTGGTGGTGGAGCGCAAGGGCGAACAGCTGGATCTGTTCGACGAGTTGCGCGCGCAGGGTTTCGTGCGACTGCGTGTGAACGGCAAGGTGTGCGAGATGGACAACCTGCCGAAGCTGGCGAAAAACTCGAAGCACACCATCGAAATCGTGGTGGATAGATTGAAAGTGACCGCTGACATCAAACAGCGTCTGGCGGAGTCGTTCGAGACGGCGCTGCGCCATGCGGATGGTCGCGCATTGGCGGTGGAAATGGATTCCGGCAAGGAACACCTGTTCTCGGCCAAGTTCGCCTGTCCGATCTGTAACTATTCTCTGCAGGAGTTGGAGCCGCGTCTGTTCTCGTTCAACAGCCCGATGGGCGCTTGTCCAAAGTGCGACGGTCTGGGCGTGATCTCGTTCTTCGATCCGGCGCGCATCGTGGCCTTTCCCAATCTGTCGCTTTCAGGCGGCGCAATCAAGGGCTGGGATCGACGCAATCAGTTCTATTTCCAGATGCTGGATAGTCTGGCCAAGCATTACGACTTCGATCTGGAACAGTCTTTCGAGAGTCTGCCGGAGAAGATACAGACGGTGGTGCTGTACGGCAGCGGTAACGACGAGATCGCCTTCACCTATATGAACGAGCGCGGCAAGAAGATGCTGCGCGAGCATGCGTTCGAGGGGATCGTGAACAATCTGGAGCGCCGCTACAAGGAGACGGAGTCGCCTACGGTGCGCGAGGAGCTGTCGAAATATCTGAACAACTGCTCCTGCCCGGAGTGCAAGGGCACGCGCTTGCGCGAAGAAGCGCGCCATGTTCGCGTGGCTGAGAAGACCATCTTTGAATTGAGCGCGCTGCCGCTGAAGCAGGCACTGACTTTCTTCAGCACCGTGACGTTGGCTGGCAACAAGCAGGCCATCGCCGAGAAGATCGTGCAGGAGATCGCCAGCCGCCTCACCTTCCTGAACAACGTAGGTCTGGAATATCTTTCCCTGGAACGTTCTGCCGAAACGCTCTCCGGCGGCGAGGCACAGCGCATCCGCCTGGCATCGCAGATCGGCTCAGGCCTGACCGGCGTGATGTATGTGCTGGATGAGCCTTCCATCGGCCTGCACCAGCGCGACAATGACCGCTTGCTGGATACGCTGAAGCGTCTGCGCGATATGGGCAATAGCGTGATCGTGGTGGAGCATGACGAGGATGCGATTCGCACCGCTGACTATGTGGTGGATATGGGTCCGGGCGCGGGCGAGCATGGCGGCATGGTGGTGGCGCAGGGCACGGCAGCGGAAGTGATCGCCAACCCGAATTCGCTGACCGGCGATTATCTGGCTGGCCGCAAGACCATCAAACCGCCGAAAACTTATCGCAAGCCAGATCCCGAGCGCAGGTTAAAGATCATCGGCGCGTCGGGCAACAACCTGAAGGATGTGACACTGGATCTGCCGGTCGGATTGCTGACCTGCGTGGCGGGCGTCTCTGGTTCCGGCAAATCCACGCTCATCAACGACACCTTGTACAACGCCGTGGCACAACATCTGTACGGCAGCAATGCCGTGCCTGCGCCGCATCGCGAGATCCAGGGACTGGAGTTCTTCGACAAGGTGATCAGCGTGGACCAGTCGCCCATCGGGCGCACACCGCGCTCCAACCCAGCGACCTACACCGGACTGTTCACGCCGATACGCGACCTGTTCTCAGGCGTGCCGACCTCTCGCGAGCGCGGCTACGGCCCTGGACGTTTCTCGTTCAACGTTAAGGGCGGACGCTGCGAGTCGTGCCAAGGCGACGGCGTGATCAAGGTGGAGATGCACTTTTTGCCGGATGTATATGTGCCGTGCGACGTGTGCCACGGCCAGCGCTACAACCGCGAGACGCTGGAAGTGTTGTACAAGGGACAGAACATCCATCAGGTGCTGGAAATGACGGTGGAGCATGCGCATGTGTTCTTCAATGCTGTACCGGTGATCAAACGCAAACTGCAGACGCTGCTGGATGTGGGCTTGGGTTACATCACGCTCGGTCAGAGCGCGACCACGCTCTCCGGCGGCGAAGCACAACGCGTGAAGCTCTCGCTGGAACTGTCCAAGCGCGACACGGGACGCACGCTCTACATCCTCGACGAGCCGACCACCGGCCTGCATTTCCACGACATCGACATGCTGCTGAAGGTGATCCACACTTTGCGCGACCAGGGCAATACGCTGGTGATCATCGAACACAATCTGGATGTGATCAAGACGGCAGACTGGGTGATCGACATGGGGCCGGAAGGCGGCGAGGGCGGAGGGCGCATCGTGTCGCAGGGTTCGCCCAAGGACATCGCGGCGGACAACGACAGTGTGACCGGGCCGTATCTGAAAAAGTTGTTAGGCAAGTGAAGGATCGGCGACCGGCGATACCGGTCGTTTACCATAAATGAAAAAGGCCGGGATAAACCCGGCCTTTTTTATGGCGTGCAGCTAGGCTTATTCGCCTGCAACTTCCACTGCCTCAGCTGCTGTCGGACGATCCACCAGCTCGATCAGTGCCATAGGAGCGTTGTCACCCTTACGGAAACCGAACTTCAGGATGCGCGAGTAGCCACCGTTGCGTGTTGCGTAGCGAGGGCCGAGTTCATCGAACAGCTTGGTGACCATCTCACGGTCACGCAAGCGGGCGAACGCCAGACGCCTGTTAGCCAGGCTGGGGTTCTTACCCAGCGTCAGGATAGGTTCTGCCACACGGCGCAGTTCCTTGGCCTTCGGCAAGGTGGTCTTGATCGCTTCGTGACGCAGCAGCGAAACAGTCATATTGCGCAACATAGCCAGTCGGTGGCTGCTGGTGCGATTGAGTTTTCTAAGTCCTAAACGGTGACGCATGATTTTCCTCTCTTGCTTTCTGACCCGGTGTCTACCGGGCGAGCTTTATTTCTCGGCCACTGCCGTCCAGTTTTCCAGCTTGATACCCAGCGACAAATCGTGTTCGGCCAGCACTTGCTTGATCTCGTTCAGAGATTTGCGGCCCAGATTCGGGGTGCGCAACAGGTCGGCTTCGGTGTACTGGATCAGGTCGCCGATGTAATGGATGCTCTGTGCCTTCAAACAGTTCGAAGAACGCGGAGTCAGTTCCAGATCGTCAACCGGACGCAGCAACATCGGATCGACCTTCGGTGCAGCCGGTTTCTCGACCGGAGCCGGTGTGCCTTCCAGTGCTGCAAACACGGAGAACTGCTCAACCAAGATACGCGCTGCGTAACGGATGGCCTCTTCCGGATCGATGGCGCTATTGGTCTCGATGTCAAAGATCAGCTTGTCCAAGTCGGTACGCTGCTCGACGCGAGCGCTCTCGACTGCGTAGCTCACGCGTGAGATCGGGCTGAACGAAGCGTCCAGAGCGATGTGACCCACCGAACGTGTCGCGCCCGGTTGCTGACGCGAGATGGCGGAAACATAACCGCGACCTTTTTCAATCTTGATCTCCATGTCCAGCTTGCCGCCTGCAGTCAGATGGGCGATGACATGGTTTGGGTTGATCACTTCAGTGTCGGCATCGACTTCGATATCGGCTGCAGTGACCACACCGGCGCCGGATTTCTTCAATTGCAGCGTGGCTTCGGGCGCACCGTGCAGCTTCAGAACCAGACCCTTCAGGTTCAGCAGGATCTCAACCACGTCTTCCTGCACGCCGTCGATCGGGGAGTATTCGTGCAGCACGCCGGCGATCTTCACTTCTGTCACGGCATAGCCGGGCATGGAAGACAGCAGGATGCGACGCAGGGCATTACCCAGCGTATGGCCGTAGCCGCGCTCGAACGGCTCCATCACAACACGCGCCTGAGTGGCGGAGATGTTCTGGACGTCGATGATGCGTGGCTTCAACAGATTATTTGTAGGCATATGCGACTCCGCGTTAATTACTTGGAATACAACTCGACAATGAGGTGCTCATTGATGGTTGCAGGCAGCTCGGTACGCTGCGGAACAGCCTTGAAAGTGCCCTTGAATGCCTTGGCATCCACATCCAGCCATTCCGGGAAACCGCGTTGCGCAGCCGCATCAAGAGATGCCTTCAGACGCAGTTGCGCGCGAGACTTCTCATTGACTTCAACCACATCACCCGGCTTGACGATGTAAGAAGGGATATTTACGCGCTTGCCGTTGACCAGAATGCTGTTGTGACGCACGGTCTGACGTGCTTCAGCACGAGAACCGCCGAATCCCATACGATAGGCGACGTTGTCCAGACGGGATTCCAGCAGTTGCAGCAGCGCTTCACCAGTGATGGTTTTGGCGTTCGCAGCACGCTTGTAAATCAGACGGAACTGACCTTCCAGCACACCGTAGATACGACGCAGCTTTTGCTTTTCACGCAGTTGACCACCGTACTCGGACATGCGCTGGTTACGGCGCTGACCGTGCTGACCGGGAGGATATGCACGACGCTCGACCGCGCATTTGTCGGTAAAACACTTCTCTGCCTTCAGAAACAGCTTCTCGCCTTCGCGACGGCACTTACGGCACTTTGCATCAAGATTTCTAGCCAAGATCGATACTCCTTAAATACGACGCTTCTTCGGAGGACGGCAACCGTTGTGCGGTACCGGCGTGATATCCGAAATGCTGGTGATTTTGAAACCGGCGGCGTTCAACGCACGCACAGCGGATTCGCGACCCGGGCCTGGACCCTTGATGCGCACTTCCAGATTCTTCACGCCACACTCGACTGCAGACTTGCCAACGACTTCGGCAGCGATCTGTGCAGCGAACGGTGTGCTCTTGCGAGAACCTTTGAAGCCCTGCGCGCCACTTGTAGACCATGCCAGTGTGTTGCCCTGACGGTCCGTGATGGTCACGATGGTATTGTTGAAGGAAGCGTGAACGTGCGCGATACCCTCGGCAACGTTCTTCTTTACTTTCTTACGCACTTTCGTGCTGGTCTTTGCCATGTCTGCTGTCCTCTACTTAATTACTTTTTCGCGCCGGCGATAGATTTACGCGGACCTTTACGGGTGCGTGCATTAGTGCGGGTACGCTGACCACGGCTCGGCAAGCCACGGCGATGACGCAAACCACGGTAGCAGCCCATATCCATCAGGCGCTTGATGTTCATGGTGACTTCGCGACGCAGGTCACCTTCAACGGTGAACTTGGCGACTTCGTCACGCAGCTTTTCCATTTCGGAATCGCTGATGTCCTTGATCTTGGAAGAAGTCAACACGCCGGCTGCAGCACAGATCTGCTGCGCGCGTGTGCGCCCGATGCCATAAATGGCTGTCAACGCAATCACTGCGTGTTGATGGTTTGGAATGTTTACACCGGCAATACGAGCCATGCAGCTACCCTATCGTTCAAAAGTTGCGAATTCTAACATCCAGCGGCGATTGTACTCAATCAACCCTGGCGCTGTTTGTGGCGAGGATCGCTGCTGCAGATCACACGTACCACACGGTTGCGACGCACGATCTTGCAATTGCGGCACATTTTCTTTACGGATGCTTGGACTTTCATTTGTTTCTCCTTGCTTCTTCAATTCAAAGCCATGTACTTGGCAAATAGCTAAAGTATTCAGCGATGCTTCTACCGTTTAACCGGCTTTAAAATTAGCCTTCTTCAACAGGCTTTCATACTGGTGGGTCATCAAGTAAGACTGCACTTGCGCCATGAAATCCATAGTCACCACAACCAGAATCAAGAGCGACGTGCCACCGAAATAGAACGGCACATTCCACTTGACCACCAAAAATTCAGGCAACAGACAAACCAGCGTGATGTAGACAGCACCCACCATGGTCAGACGCAACATGATCTTTTCGATATAGCGCGCAGTCTGCTCACCCGGACGGATCCCCGGAAGGAACGCGCCGCTCTTCTTCAAATTATCTGCGGTCTCTTTCGGACTGAACACCAACGCGGTGTAAAAAAAGCAAAAGAAGATGATTGCAGCCGCATAAAACATCACATAGATCGGTTGTCCGGGAGCCAGCTTGTCGCTCACATCCTTCAACCAGGTCATGCTACTACCACTGCCGAACCAGCCCGCCAAAGTCGCCGGGAACAGGATGATGCTGGAAGCGAAGATCGGCGGAATCACACCGGCCATATTCAGCTTAAGCGGCAGATGCGAGCTCTGTCCACCCATGATCTTGTTACCCACCTGGCGTTTGGCGTAGTTCACCAACACCTTGCGCTGGCCACGCTCCACGAACACAACCAGTGCCGTGACTGCGATGGCACCGAAGAACAGTGCCAAAACCAGCGGCACGGAGAATGCTCCAGTACGCGCCATTTCCAGGGTGTTGCCGATCGCACTAGGCAGACCTGCCGCAATACCCGCAAAGATGATCAGCGAGATACCGTTGCCCAGACCGCGCTCTGTGATCTGCTCACCCAGCCACATCAGGAACATCGTGCCGGTAACCAGCGTTACCACGGTCGTCATCTGGAACATCATGCCCGGTTCGAGCACCAGATCCTTCTGCGACTGCAACATCACAGCGATACCGAATGACTGGAACAAAGCCAACACCAAGGTACCGTAACGCGTGTACTGGGTGATCTTGCGACGTCCGGCTTCGCCTTCCTTCTTCAACTGCTCCAAGTGCGGCACAGCGATCGATGCCAACTGCATGATGATCGATGCCGAGATATACGGCATGATGCCCAGCGCAAGAATAGTGAAGCGTTCGAGCGCGCCACCCGAGAACATGTTGAACATGCCAAGGATGCCGCCCTGTTGTTGCTTGAACAAATCGGCCAGAACGTTCGGATCGATACCCGGCACCGGGATGTGCGCACCGATGCGATACACCACCAGCGCCCCAAGCAAGAACCAGAGGCGCTTGCTCAGATCACCGTATTTATTCTTGGCTACAGCGCTCACAGACTATCCTTATTCTGCGATGCTGCCACCGGCAGCTTCGACAGCGGCGCGGGCGCCCTTGGTCAACAGCAAACCCTGCAACTTGACCGCACGAGTGAGCTCACCAGCCAGAATCACCTTGGCGCCCAGAGCTGTCGCTGCAACCACACCGGCCTGCTTCAAAGCCAACAGATCGATTGTGTCTACAGGCATCTTTTCCAGGTCGGACAAGCGAACTTGCGCTGTGTCGTTGCGAGTCAGTGAAACGAAACCGCGCTTGGGCAAGCGACGCTGCAACGGCATCTGACCGCCTTCAAAGCCCACTTTGTGGAAACCGCCCGAACGTGACTTTTGACCTTTGTGACCGCGACCGGCTGTCTTACCCAGTCCGGAACCGATACCACGACCGACACGACGCTTGTAATGCTTTGCACCATCGGCGGGTTTAATTTGATTGAGTTCCATTTATGCCTCGCACTTGACCAGGTAGAACACCTTGTTAATCATGCCGCGTACTGCCGGAGTGTCTTCCAGAACAACCGTATGGTTGATTCGGCGCAGACCCAAGCCGCGAATGGTGTCGCGATGCGACTGCTTAGTTCCGATCAGGCCTTTGACCTGCGTAACCTTCAATGTTTTTTCTTTAGTCATGATTACCCCGCAATCTCTTCGACGCTCTTGCCACGCTTGGCCGCGATCTCGGCCGGAGAATTCAGCGCTTGCAAACCGTTCAAGGTCGCACGAACGACGTTGTACGGATTGTTGGAGCCAAGACACTTGGCCAGAACGTTGCGAACACCGACTGCTTCGAACACTGCGCGCATCGCGCCACCCGCAATAATGCCGGTACCCTCGGAAGCCGGAAGCATAACGACCTTGGCAGCGCCATGACGTCCGATCACTGCGTGATGCAGAGTACCTTCCTTCAGATTGACCTTGACCAGCTTACGACGACATTCTTCCATCGCCTTTTGCACGGCCACTGGCACTTCCTTGGATTTGCCTTTGCCCATTCCGACGCGACCATCGCCGTCACCCACCACTGTGAGTGCCGCGAATCCCATGATACGACCACCCTTCACCACCTTGGTGACGCGGTTCACATGGATCATCTTCTCGATGAGGCCATCACCTTTGTCTTCGGGCTGCTGATTCTTACCTTGTGCTTTAGCCATGATTCACCTCGATCTTAGAACTGCAAGCCATTTTCGCGCGCCGCTTCTGCCAGCGCTTTGATGCGACCATGGTACTTGTTGCCGGAACGGTCAAACGCAACAGCTGTAACACCTGCGCTCTTGGCCTTTTCAGCGATGCGCTTGCCAACCACAGCCGCAGCTGCTGCATTGCCGCCGTTACCCACACTCTTACGGACTTCCGCTTCCAGCGTGGAAGCGCTAGCCAGAATCTTGCCGCCATCAGCAGAGATCACTTGCGCGTAGATGTGCAGATTGGTGCGATGAATTGCCAGACGCACAGCTTTTTGTTCAGCGATCCTTGCGCGGGTTTTACGTGACCTGCGTAGACGCGATTCGTTCTTATTCAACATATCAACCTCGATTATTTCTTCTTGGTTTCTTTGAGGAGCACCACTTCGTCTGCGTAGCGTACGCCCTTGCCTTTGTAAGGCTCGGGTTGACGATAAGCGCGGATCTCAGCGGCAACCTGACCAACCTGCTGCTTGTCTGCTCCGGTCAGCACGATTTCAGTCTGACTGGGCGTAGCGACCTTCACACCTTGCGGCATCTTGTGTGCGACCGGATGAGAGAAGCCGAGGGTCAGATTCAGTGTATCGCCCGCAGCTTGCGCACGATAACCAACACCAACCAGGGTCAGCTTGCGCTCGAAACCCTTGCTCACACCGTTCACCATGTTCGCCAACAACGCGCGCATCGTGCCGGACATCGCGTTCGACTGAGCGGACTCACCGACCGCCTTGCACAGCAACTTGTCGCCATCGCGAACAACAGAAACGTCACTCTTCAGAACTTGCGTGAGGGAACCCAACGGGCCCTTGACGGAGATCTTGTCTGCCGCCAGTGTGACTTCAACACCGGCCGGCACTACTACTGGATTCTTAGCAACTCTAGACATGTTCCCTCCTTATGCCACGATGCAGAGCACTTCGCCGCCGATACCGCTGGCACGCGCTTTGTGGTCCGTCATCAAGCCTTTGGAAGTGGACACGATCGCGATACCCATCCCGTTCATTACGCGCGGGATATCTTCGCTACCCTTGTACACACGCAGACCGGGGCGGCTCACGCGCTGGATCTTTTCGATCACAGGACGATCAGCGTAATACTTCAGACCGATTTCCAGCGTCGGCTTGCCGTCGTTTTCCATGACCTTGAAGCCTTCGACATATCCCTCATCCTGCAGAACCTTGGCGATAGCAGCCTTGATTTTGGATGATGGCATTGCCACGATTGTTTTTTCCGCCATTTGCGCGTTACGAATACGCGTCAACATATCGGCGATAGGATCACTCATGCTCATAAATTCACCCTTACCAGCTTGCCTTGACTACACCAGGGATCTCGCCGCGCATTGCGTATTCACGCAATTTGATGCGGCCCAGACCGAACTTGCTGAAGGTGCCACGTGGGCGACCAGTCAGCGCGCAACGATTACGCAAACGCACCGGGCTGGAATCACGAGGCAGCGCCTGCAGTTTTTGACGAGCAGCAAAACGCTCTTCATCGCTCAGCGACATATTTGTCGCGATTGCCAACAGCTCGGCACGCTTTCCAGCAAATTTCTTCACTGTGTCGCGGCGTTTCTGTTCGCGGTTAATCAAAGCTGTTTTAGCCATATCACCCTCAGTTCTTCAATGGGAATTTGAAAGCCATCAAAAGCGCACGCGCTTCTTCGTCAGTCTTCGCAGTCGTTGTGATCGTGATGTTCATGCCACGCAAAGCGTCGATCTTGTCGTACTCGATCTCCGGGAAAATGATCTGCTCTTTGATACCCATGTTGTAATTGCCACGGCCATCAAACGACTTGCCCGAAATACCGCGAAAGTCGCGAATGCGAGGGATCGCAACCGTCACCAGACGATCCATGAATTCAAACATGCGCTCGCGGCGCAGCGTGACTTTGCAACCGACCGGATAGTTTTCGCGGATCTTGAATCCGGCGATGGACTTCTTGGACTTGGTCACAACAGGCTTCTGGCCTGCAATCTTGGTCATGTCGCTAACCGCGTGATCCATCACCTTCTTGTCAGCAACCGCCTCACCCACACCCATGTTCAGGGTGATCTTTTCGATGCGCGGCACTTCCATGACCGACTTGTAGCCGAACTGCTTCATCAGCTGCGGCGCCACAGTCTCTTTATAGAACTGATTAAAACGAGCCATGCTCATACCCCTTATGCAATCACTTCGCCGCTGGACTTGAAGATGCGCACTTTGCGCCCGTCTTCCAGCTGCTTGATACCAACACGATCCGCCTTCTTGGTAGCCGCATTAAAGATGGCCACATTGGAAATGTGCATCGGCTTTTCGATTTCGACGATACCGCCCGAGGTTCCCTTCATGGGATTCGGCTTTTGGTGTTTCTTGACCTTGTTGATGCCAGAGACCACAACGTAATCTTCAGCCACCTTCATAACGCTACCGCGATTGCCCTTATCCTTGCCGGCGATCACGATCACATCATCATCTTTTTTAATCTTGCGCATGATTTATCCTTATCCTTCCCTTACAGCACTTCAGGCGCCAGGGAAACGATCTTCATGAACTTCTCGTTACGCAATTCACGCGTAACTGGTCCAAAAATACGTGTGCCGATCGGCTCCAGCTTGTTGTTCAGCAGCACCGCAGCATTGCCGTCGAACTTGATCAGCGAGCCATCCGTGCGACGGACACCCTTGGCTGTGCGAACCACCACAGCACTGTAGACCTCGCCCTTCTTGACGCGCGAACGCGGCGCAGCATCCCTGATGCTGACCTTGATCACATCGCCCACGCCGGCATAACGACGCTTGGAACCGCCCAACACCTTGATGCACATAACAGAGCGCGCGCCAGTGTTGTCGGCCACATTCAAAACAGACTGCATTTGTATCATTTTTTAATCTCCAACTTATTCCGCCTGCGGCGGCTAGTTTTGGAACCCGTTCGGGTTAGGCCGCCGCAAGCGACGGTGAAACGAAGCCGCGTATTCTATTCAGACTTGCACTATTGCGCAAGTACAATTTTCGATTACGCAGTCACGGACTTATCAATCAGCCTTGGTTACGCGCCATGTCTTGGTCTTGGACATTGGGCGCATCTCTTCGATAGTCACCATATCACCCTGATTACACTCATTGTTTTCATCATGGGCGTGGTATTTCTTTGAGACGCGGACGACCTTGCCCAGCACAGGGTGCTTCACCTTGCGCTCAACCAGAACCGTAACGGTCTTGTCCATTTTGTTGCTGACGACGGTGCCGGTCAGGGCGCGTTTCAGATTAGCTGCACTCATTGCTGCACACCTTTTTCTGTCAATACGGTTTTCACACGCGCGATGTCACGGCGCACTTTTTTCAACTGGCTGTTGTTGCTCAGCTGTTGTGTTGCAAGTTGCATGCGCAGGCCGAACTGCGCTTTGCTCAAAGACAGCAGTTCATCATGTAACTCGGCCACAGATTTACCCTTCAGTTCACTAGCATTCATGATCACGCTCCTACCTGTCTGACAACGAAAGTCGTCTCAAGCGGCAGCTTTGCAGATGCCAGCTTGAACGCCTCACGCGCCAAAGTTTCTTCCACGCCGTCCATCTCGTACAGCATCTTGCCCGGCTGAATCTCGGCTACGTAGTACTCCGGATTACCCTTGCCGTTACCCATACGAACTTCAGCAGGTTTTTTGGAGATCGGCTTGTCCGGGAAAATTCGGATCCAGATACGACCACCACGCTTGATGTGACGCGTCATGGCGCGACGAGCTGCTTCGATCTGGCGCGCAGTCAGACGACCGCGCCCCACGGCCTTGAGGCCGAACTCACCAAAACTCACCTTGTTGCCGCGCGTAGCGATGCCGGTGTTACGGCCTTTCTGCTCCTTGCGATACTTTCTTCTAGCTGGCTGTAGCATGTTTTGCTCCCGACTTTCTTACTTTCTTTTCTGGCTCGGCAACTACAGGGGCAGCGATCTCCTGCTGACCAGTCTGGTCACCCTTGTACACCCACACCTTGACGCCGATGATGCCGTAGGTGGTCTTCGCTTCGGCAAAGCCGTAGTCGATATCGGCGCGCAGTGTGTGCAATGGCACACGGCCTTCGCGATACCACTCCGTACGTGCGATCTCGATACCATTCAAACGGCCAGCACTCATGATCTTGATACCTTGAGCACCCAAACGCATGGCGTTTTGCATGGCGCGCTTCATGGCACGGCGGAACATGATGCGCTTTTCGAGTTGCTGCGTGATGGACTCGGCGATCAACTGCGCATCCACTTCCGGCTTGCGTACTTCCTCGATATTCAAGCCCACATCAGGCAAACCCATACGCAGGCGCAATTCGGCGCGCAATTTTTCGATGTCTTCGCCCTTCTTGCCGATCACCACACCCGGACGTGCCGTGTAGATAGTGATCTTGGCGTTCTTGGCAGGACGCTCGATGACAATCCTGGAGACGCCGGCACCAGCCAGCTTCTTCTTCAGGTAATCGCGCACTTCGATGTCTTTATGCAGCAGTTCAGCGAAGTTCTTGCTGTTGGAATACCACTTGGACGACCAGTTCTTAGTGACACTCAAGCGGAAACCAATCGGATGAATTTTCTGACCCATGCTTAGCTCCCGACGATGATCGTAATGTGGCAAGTCTGCTTCTCGATGCCTGTTCCGCGGCCTTTGGCGCGGGGAATCATGCGCTTGAGGGAAGCACCTTTGTCCACGTAGATAGTAGAAACCTTCAATTCGTCGATGTCTGCGCCGTCGTTATGCTCGGCATTGGCAATCGCTGAATCCAACGCCTTCTTGATGATGGCGCCGCCCTTCTTCGGGCTGAAAGTCAAAATATTCAAGGCTTGCGCGACAGGCAGACCGCGAATCTGATCAGCGACCAGACGCGCTTTCTGCGCCGACAAACGTACACCCCGGATGACTGCTGTTGTACTCATCATCTCTCCTTATTTCTTCGCTTTTTTGTCAGCGACGTGGCCCTTGAAGGTACGCGTCAGCGAAAATTCGCCCAGCTTGTGACCAACCATGTTCTCGGAGATGTAGACCGGAACATGAGCCTTGCCGTTGTGAACGGCGATCGTGAGACCGACGAACTCGGGCAGCACCGTAGAACGGCGAGACCAGGTTTTGACCGGGCGCTTGTCATTGGTTGCGCGTACCGCTTCGACCTTCTTAACCAGGTGCAGATCGACGAAAGGACCTTTTTTAATTGAACGTGCCATTCTGATTTACCCCTTAAGCCTTGAAGCGACGACGCACGATCATATTCGAAGTGCGTTTGTTGCTGCGTGTACGGTAACCCTTGGCCGGCGTGCCCCATGGGCTGACCGGATGACGACCTGCAGCAGTCTTGCCCTCACCACCACCATGCGGGTGATCGACCGGGTTCATCACCACACCGCGAACCGTCGGACGAATACCGCGCCAGCGGTTTGCACCGGCCTTGCCGATAGAACGCAGGCTGTGCTCGGAATTACCCACTTCGCCCAGCGTCGCCTTGCAGTCGATGTGGACCTTGCGGATCTCACCGGAGCGCAAACGCAACTGCGCATAGCTGCCTTCACGGGCCAGCAGCTGCACTCCCGCACCAGCGGAGCGCGCCAATTGCGCACCCTTGCCAGGCAACATCTCGATCGCGTGAATGGTGGAACCCACCGGGATATTGCGCAACGGCAGCGCATTACCCGCCTTGATCGGCGCTTCGGATCCGCTGATCAGTTCAGCACCGGCAGAGATACCCTTGGGAGCGATGATGTAACGACGCTCACCGTCCGCGTACAGCAACAGCGCCAAGTGCGCAGTGCGGTTCGGATCGTATTCCAGACGCTCGACCTTGGCCGGGATGCCGTCCTTGTTGCGCTTGAAGTCAACCAGTCGATAATGTTTCTTGTGCCCACCGCCCATGTGACGGGTGGTGATGTGACCGTTGTTGTTACGGCCTGCGGTACGCGTCTTCTTTTCCAGCAAGGATGCAACAGGCTTACCCTTATGCAATTCCTTGTTGACCACACGCACTACCGTACGTGTACCTGGCGATGTCGGTTTGAGTTTAATCAGTGCCATGTTTTACCCCTGCTCGCTTGCGGCAAAGTTGATCTCTTGACCGGCAGCCAGACATACATAGGCTTTCTTCCAGTCCTTGCGGCTGCCCATGAAGCGGCCAAAGCGCTTTTGCTTGCCCTTCACATTGCTGATCTGCACGCTATTCACGGTCACATTGAACAACTTCTCGACTGCAGCCTTGACTTCAGGCTTGGTGGCGTCGGAAGCTACACGGAAAATAACCTGCTCGTTCTTTTCTGCAACGAACGTGGCTTTTTCAGAGATCTGCGGCGCCAGCAGTATGTGCAACAGGCGCTCTTCGATGTTCTTGGTCGTCATGCCAGCATCTCCTCAATTTTGGCGATCGCATTGCGCGTAACCAGCACGTTCGGGAAACGAACCAGGCTGACAGGGTCGGCCTGATGCACTTCAACCACCAGCACGTTAGGCAGATTGCGAGAAGCCAGATACATATTTTCGTCGATGCTGTCAGTAATGATCATGACGCGGGCATCCTTCAGCCCCATATCATTGATCTTTGCTGCCAGCAGCTTGGTCTTGGGCGCATCGACGGACAATGCGTCCAACACACTCAGACGCCCCTCACTGACCAACTTCGAGAAGATTGAAGCCAGACCGGCGCGATACATCTTGCGGTTGATCTTGTGCGAATAGTTCTGCTCGGGCAGGTTCGGGAATATCTTGCCGCCTCCGCGCCACAGCGGGCTGGATGCACGACCGGCACGGGCACGGCCCGTACCCTTCTGGGCGAATGGCTTGTGCGTCGTCTTGTTGATCTCGCTACGGCCTTTTTGCTTGCTGTTTGCAGAGCGGGCATTCGCTTGATATGCCACCACCAACTGGTGCACCAGTGCTTCGTTGTACTCGCGACCAAACAGGTCGTCGGAAGCGCTCATGCTCTTGCCGGCTTTACCGTTTTCGTTGATAACCTTGAGTTCCATTATGCCCCCGCCTTCACTGCCGGACGTACGATCACATCGCCGCCTGGCGCGCCCGGAACGGCACCGCGCACCAGCAACAACTGGCGCTCAGCATCGATACGAACGATCTGGAGATTTTGAACAGTGCGCTGCACGTCGCCGAGGTGGCCCGTCATACGCTTACCCGGGAACACGCGGCCAGGATCCTGCGCCATACCGATAGAGCCCGGTACGTTGTGCGACTTGGAGTTACCGTGCGTTGCGCGGCCCGACTTGAAGTGATGGCGCTTGATGGTACCGGCATAACCCTTACCGATAGTCACACCTGTCACATCAACCTTCTGTCCGACCTGAAACAGATCGATACCCACGCTACCGCCGACCGTCAGGTTGGCCAGCTGCTCGGGTGAAGCCGTAAATTCTTTGAGAATGCTACCCGCCTCAACGCCCGCCTTGGCAAAATGCCCGGCAGCCGCCTTGGTTACGCGGCTAGCACGACGCGTACCGAACGCGACCTGCACAGCACTATAACCATCAGTGGGAGCGGTTTTGATCTGGGTGACACGATTGTTGGACACGTCCAGCACAGTCACCGGCAACGATGAACCATCGTCGGTGAAAATGCGGGTCATGCCAATCTTGCGACCGACAAGTCCTAAGCTCATTTCATTTCCTTTTATTAAGGGGCTGACTTCAATTGGTCAGCCGATTCAACTACCAATACTTCTACTGCAAATACTGCGATTACTGCAACTTGATCTCTACATCCACGCCAGCCGGCAGATCCAGCTTCATCAATGCATCCACAGTCTTGTCTGTAGGGTCGATGATGTCCATCAGGCGCAGATGGGTACGAATTTCGAATTGGTCGCGCGAAGTCTTATTCACGTGCGGAGAACGCAGCACATCGAAGCGCTCGATCTTGGTCGGCAACGGAACCGGGCCTTTTACTACAGCGCCTGTGCGCTTGGCTGTTTCCACGATCTGCAGGGCAGACTGGTCGATCAGACGATAGTCGAACGCCTTCAGGCGAATGCGAATTTTTTGACTTTGCATAATCTTCTCTTACATCTATGCGGCATGGCCGCTGGTTTAAAGAACGAAAATCGCGTGGATCGACCACGCGAGGGCGCGCATTGTATGCTTACTCAATTATCTTTGCAACCAAACAATGAAACGTGCGCTTGCGCACGTTTCATTGTTCAAATCATTGCTCGATTTACTCAAGAACCTTGGCAACCACACCGGCGCCGACGGTACGGCCACCTTCGCGAATCGCGAAGCGCAGACCTTCTTCCATCGCGATCGGGTTGATCAGGTTCACTGTAATCGACACGTTGTCGCCAGGCATCACCATCTCGGTGCCGGCCGGCAGCTCAACTGCTCCGGTCACGTCAGTCGTACGGAAGTAGAACTGCGGACGGTAGCCCTGGAAGAACGGGGTGTGACGACCACCTTCGTCTTTGCCCAGCACGTAGATCTCGGCAGTGAACTTGGTGTGCGGGGTGATGGAGCCGGGCTTGGCCAACACTTGGCCGCGCTCGACTTCTTCACGCTTGGTGCCGCGCAGCAGCACGCCGACGTTGTCACCTGCCTGACCTTGGTCCAGCAGCTTGCGGAACATTTCCACGCCGGTGCAGGTGGTCTTCAGGGTCGGCTTGATACCGACGATCTCGATCTCTTCGCCGACCTTGATGATGCCGCGCTCGATACGACCGGTCACAACAGTACCGCGACCGGAGATGGAGAACACGTCTTCCACGGGCATCAGGAAGGCGCCGTCGATGGCGCGCTCGGGTGTCGGGATGTAGGAGTCCAGTGCGGCGGCCAGCTTGAGAATGGCGCCTTCGCCCAGTTCGCCTGCATCGCCTTCGACAGCCAGCTTGGCGCTGCCGTGGATGATCGGTGTGTCGTCGCCCGGGAAGTCGTACTTGGAGAGCAGTTCGCGGATCTCCATTTCGACCAGTTCCAGCAGTTCTGCGTCGTCAACCATGTCGCATTTGTTCATGAACACGATGATGTACGGTACGCCAACTTGACGGGCCAGCAGGATGTGCTCGCGAGTCTGCGGCATGGGACCGTCAGCTGCGGAGACGACCAGGATCGCGCCGTCCATCTGGGCTGCGCCGGTGATCATGTTCTTGACGTAGTCGGCGTGGCCCGGGCAGTCAACGTGTGCGTAGTGACGGGTCGCTGTCTCGTATTCGACGTGGGCGGTGTTGATGGTGATGCCGCGTGCCTTTTCTTCCGGCGCTGCGTCGATCTGGTCGTAACCTTTGGCTTCGCCACCGAATTTCTTCGACAACACAGTGGTGATCGCCGCTGTCAGTGTGGTCTTGCCGTGGTCAACGTGGCCGATCGTGCCGACGTTTACGTGCGGTTTAGTACGTTCAAATTTGCTCTTTGCCATGATTTTATCTCCGACTAGTCTGTATTATTTTTTGCTGTTCATCACTGCTTCAGCGACGTTCTTTGGCGCTTCTGAGTAGTGCTTGAATTCCATTGTGTATGTCGCACGCCCCTGGGTTGCGGAACGCAACGCGGTGGAGTAACCGAACATCTCTGCCAGCGGCACTTCCGCCTTGACCGACTTGCCGCCGCCAGCCATATCGTCCATGCCCTGCACCATACCGCGACGCGAAGACAGATCGCCCATCACAGTACCCGTATAGTCTTCCGGCGTCTCCACCTCGACTGACATCATCGGCTCCAGCAGAACCGGATTGGCTTTGCGCATACCTTCCTTGAACGCCATGGATGCAGCCATCTTGAACGCGTTTTCGTTCGAGTCCACGTCATGGTAGGAGCCATCAAACAATGTGACCTTGACATCTTCCACCGGGAAGCCGGCCAGCACACCGCTAGGCAGTGATTCGCGCAGGCCTTTTTCAACCGCAGGGATGAATTCGCGCGGCACAGTACCGCCCTTGATGGCATCCACGAACTCAAAGCCCTTGCCCGCCTCGTTCGGCTCCATCTTGATCCACACGTGTCCGTATTGACCGCGACCGCCCGTCTGCTTGGCATACTTGCCTTCGACTTCGACCGATTTGCGGATCGCTTCGCGGTAGGCCACCTGCGGCGCACCGACGTTCGCTTCAACACCGAATTCGCGCTTCATACGATCGACCAGAATCTCCAGATGCAACTCACCCATACCAGAGATGATAGTCTGGCCGGATTCTTGATCCGTACGTACACGGAAAGAGGGATCCTCTGCCGCCAAACGGCCCAGCGCAATGCCCATCTTCTCCTGGTCTGCCTTGGTCTTTGGCTCAACGGCAACGTGGATGACCGGCTCGGGGAATACCATGCGCACCAAAATGATAGGATCCGAAGGAGTACACAAGGTCTCGCCGGTTGTTACTTCCTTCAATCCGATACAGGCAGCAATGTCGCCCGCCAGAATCTCTTCGATCTCTTCGCGATTGTTCGCGTGCATCTGCACGATACGACCGATACGCTCTTTCTTGCCCTTGACCGAGTTATAGATCGTGTCGCCTTTTTTCAGCACGCCGGAATAAACGCGAACGAAGGTCAGCTGCCCCACGAACGGGTCAGTCATCAGCTTGAATGCCAGCGCCGAGAAGCTCTCTTCATCATCCGCTCTGCGTGTCAGCGGCTCACCCTCTTCAGACTCGCCTTCCACATCGGGAATGTCCGAAGGTGACGGCATGAACTGAATGACCGCATCCAGCATACGCTGAACGCCTTTGTTCTTGAAAGCGCTACCGCACAGCATCGGCTGGATCTCGCAGGCGATAGTGCGGGCACGCAGACCTTGCACGATCTCTTCTTCTGTCAGGTCGCCATTTTCCAAATAGTTGTTCATCAACTCTTCGGAAGCCTCGGCAGCAGATTCAACCATCTTGCTGCGCCACTCGGCAGCCACATCCACCAAGTCCGCGGGGATGTCGCGATAGTCGAATTTCATGCCTTGAGAGGCCTCGTCCCAGTAGATCGCACGCATCTTGATCAGATCTACCACGCCTTCGAATTTCTCTTCGGCGCCAATGGGGATCACGATCGGAACAGGGCTCGCTCTCAGGCGCGTACCCATTTGCTCGACCACCTTGAAGAAGTTCGCGCCGGAACGGTCCATCTTGTTGACAAAGGCCAGACGCGGCACTTTGTACTTGTTGGCTTGACGCCAGACAGTCTCGGACTGAGGCTGTACACCACCCACCGCGCAATACACCATGCACGCACCGTCCAGCACACGCATGGAGCGCTCGACCTCAATAGTGAAGTCCACGTGCCCCGGCGTATCGATGATGTTGAAGCGATGCTCAGGGAACTGATTCTCCATTCCCTTCCAGAAACAGGTCGTCGCAGCGGAAGTGATGGTGATGCCACGCTCCTGCTCTTGCTCCATCCAGTCCATGGTGGCCGCACCATCGTGCACTTCACCTATCTTGTGGCTGACGCCGGTATAGAACAAGATGCGCTCGGTCGTCGTTGTCTTGCCCGCATCGATGTGCGCGCTAATGCCGATATTGCGATAACGATTAATGGGTGTTTTGCGTGCCACGATGATTACCTGACTATGTACTTTTGATTAGAAACGGAAATGCGAGAATGCCTTGTTGGCATCTGCCATACGGTGCACTTCTTCGCGCTTCTTGACTGCGCCGCCACGACCTTCGGAAGCATCGATCAGTTCACCAGCCAGACGCAGGTCCATGGACTTCTCGCCGCGCTTGCGGGCAAAATCCTTCAACCAGCGCATCGCCAGCGCCACACGACGGGAAGGACGCACCTCAACAGGAACCTGGTAGTTCGCACCACCCACACGACGGCTTTTGACTTCCACCTGCGGCTTGGCATTGTTCAGCGCCAGATTGAACACCTCAATCGGGTCTTTGCCACTCTTTTTACTGACTTGCTCCAGCGCACCGTACAGGATGCGTTCGGCAACCGACTTCTTGCCTGCGGTCATCAGCACGTTAACGAACTTGGACAGATCCTGATTGCCGAACTTTGGATCCGGCAGGATTTCGCGTTTGGGGACTTCTCTACGTCTTGGCATTTCGATACCTCAGATAACTTGTTGAATTAGGCCTTCTTCGGACGCTTGGCGCCGTACTTGGAACGGGACTGCTTACGATCCTTGACGCCTGCCGTATCCAGGCTGCCGCGCACCATGTGGTAACGCACACCCGGCAAGTCCTTGACACGACCGCCGCGCAGCAGAACCACGCTGTGCTCTTGCAGGTTGTGGCCTTCACCGCCGATGTAGGAAATGACTTCGAAGCCGTTGACCAGACGAACTTTTGCCACCTTACGCAAGGCGGAGTTCGGCTTTTTCGGAGTCGTTGTATATACGCGCGTGCAAACGCCGCGTTTTTGCGGGCTGCCGGCAAGCGCAGGCACCTTGCTCTTGACGATTTCCGTGGTCCGGGGCTTGCGCACTAACTGGTTGATGGTTGGCATTGTTTATCTTCGCTTCCTGAAAACTTTTGGTTATTAAATCGATACTTACCTAATTAACTGAGCCGCAAGACAGGGCGCGTGCCCCACACAACAGAATCGCGCGGACCAAAAAGACCGCGCATTCTATTGATGTAACACCCGCCTGTCAAGGAAACTACACCCCTTCCTGGGCTTCGGCTCCGCTTTCCAGCGCTTCCAGACCCGCACCCTCCGCGATGTCCAGACCGAGGCGCTGCTTGCGGCGCGTGTTGTGATAGGCCAGACCCGTACCTGCCGGGATCAGGCGTCCCACGATCACGTTCTCCTTCAGACCGCGCAACTCGTCCTTCTTGCCCATGATGGCCGCTTCGGTCAACACGCGCGTTGTTTCCTGGAAGGAGGCCGCGGAAATGAAGGAATCGGTAGACAGCGATGCTTTGGTGATACCCAGCAACATGTAGCTGAAGCTTGCTGTCTGCTTGCCCAGTTCTGCCACTCGCTCGTTCTCGTTCAGCAGTTCTGCGCGCTCGACTTGCTCGTTCAGGATGAAGTTGGTCTCGCCCGCATCGACGATCTGCACGCGACGCAGCATCTGACGCACGATCACCTCGATGTGCTTGTCGTTGATCTTCACGCCCTGCAGACGGTACACGTCCTGCACTTCGTCGGTGATGTAACGGGCCAGTGCCTCGATACCCAGCAAACGCAGGATGTCGTGCGGATCGGCAGGGCCGTCCACAATCATCTCGCCCTGGTTCACCACTTGACCGTCGTGCACCAGCACGTGCTTCTCTTTCGGGATCAGGAACTCGTGCGCCACGCCGTCCGTATCGGTGATGACCAGACGCTGCTTGCCCTTGGTCTCCTTGCCGAACGACGCAGTACCGGTGACCTCTGCCAACATACCGGCATCCTTCGGTGAACGCGCTTCGAACAGTTCGGCCACGCGCGGCAGACCGCCGGTGATGTCTCGCGTCTTGGAAGACTCTTGCGGGATACGCGCCAGCACATCGCCGACGCCCACATGCTGACCATCTTCCACCGTGATGATCGAACCGATCTGGAACGCGACCGAGATGGCTGTATCAGTACCGGCGATCTTGATCTCATTGCCCGCATCATCCAGCAGGCGCACCAACGGACGACCGCCTTTGGTCGAAGTTGAGCGCTTCGGATCGATAACGACCAATGTGGACAGACCGGTCACTTCGTCGATCTGCTTTGCAACGGTAGAACCTTCTTCCACGTTCTCGAAACGCACCTGACCGGCATATTCGGTAATCACCGGACGGGTGTGCGGATCCCAGCTTGCCAGCACCGAGCCAGCCTTCAAGGTCTCGCCCTCACGCGCAGACAGGTTGGCACCGTATGGCACCTTGTGACGTTCGCGCTCGCGGCCGTGCTCGTCGGTCACCATCACTTCACCGGAACGCGCCACCACTACTAGGCCGCCGCTAGCGGTAGTTACGGTACGCATGTTCGGACTGTACTTGATGATACCGCTGGACTTGCTCTCGACCTGGCTGGCCACCACGGTACGCGATGCCGCGCCACCAATGTGGAAGGTACGCATCGTCAGCTGGGTACCCGGCTCACCGATGGACTGCGCGGCGATCACACCGACCGCTTCACCCACGTTGATCAGGCCACCTCGACCCAAGTCGCGGCCATAGCACTTGGCACACAGACCATAACGGGTCTCACAGGTCAGCGGCGTGCGCACGCGCACTTCGTCGATACCCAGCGTCTCGATCTGCTCCACCATGTCTTCGTCCAACAGGGTGTTGGCTTCGAACAGGGTCGCACCCGTTTCCGGATTGACCACGTCTGCGGCGATCACACGACCAAGGATACGCTCGCGCAAGGCCTCGATCACTTCACCGCCTTCCACCAGCGCCTTCATGGAACGGCCGTTCTCGGTGCCGCAATCATCTTCGATCACCACCAGATCCTGGGTCACATCCACCAGACGGCGTGTCAGGTAACCGGAGTTCGCAGTCTTCAACGCGGTGTCGGCCAGACCCTTACGGGCACCGTGCGTCGAGATGAAGTACTGCAGCATGTTCAGACCTTCGCGGAAGTTCGCGGTGATCGGCGTCTCGATGATGGAACCGTCCGGCTTCGCCATCAGACCGCGCATACCGGACAACTGACGGATCTGAGCAGCGGAACCGCGCGCACCGGAGTCGGCCATCATGTAGATGGAGTTGAACGACTCCTGCGTCACCACATTGCCCTTCTTGTCGGTGACCGCTTCGCCCGTGGCACGATCCAGCACAGGCTCTACACCCAACTGGTCCATCATGGCCTTAGCGACCTGGTCGCCGGTGCGGCCCCAGATGTCCACCACCTTGTTGTAACGCTCGCCCTGTGTCACCAGACCGGAGGTGTACTGGGTGTGGATCTCGTGCACTTCCTTCTCGGCTGCGCCGATCAGTGCGTTCTTCTGTTGCGGCACCAGCATGTCATCCACACAGATGGAGATACCGGCGCGGGTCGCATAGGCGAAACCGGTATACATCAACTGGTCGGCCATGATCACGGTGTCGCGCAGACCGCAACGGCGGAAGCTGACGTTGATCAGACGCGAGATCTCTTTCTTCTTCAGCGCCTTGTTCACGAAGCTGAACGGCAGGTTGGCCGGCAGCAGTTCGGACAGGATGGCACGGCCAACAGTGGTCTCGTAGCGCGTGAACTTGTCTTCTTTCTCGCCCGCCTCGTTGCTCACTACTTCCTTGATGCGCACATGCACCTTGGCTTGCAGATCGACATGACCGGAACGATAGGCACGCAATACTTCGGACACATCCGCCAGTATCGCGCCTTCACCCAACGCGCCGACCTTCTCGCGCGTCATGTAGTACAGACCCAGCACGATATCCTGCGACGGCACGATGATCGGCTCGCCGTTGGCGGGAGACAGCACGTTGTTCGAAGCCAGCATCAGCGTGCGCGCTTCCATCTGCGCTTCCAGCGACAGCGGCACGTGCACAGCCATCTGGTCACCGTCGAAGTCGGCGTTGAACGCGGTACAGACCAGCGGATGCAGCTGGATGGCCTTGCCTTCGATCAGGATAGGTTCGAATGCCTGGATACCCAGACGGTGCAACGTCGGTGCGCGGTTCAGCATCACCGGATGTTCGCGGATGACTTCTTCTAGGATGTCCCACACGATAGGCTCTTCAGCCTCGACCATGCGCTTGCCGGCCTTGATGGTGGTCGCCAGACCCATCTTTTCCAGACGCTCGAAGATGAACGGCTTGAACAGTTCCAGCGCCATCTTCTTGGGCAGACCGCATTGATGCAGTTTGAGCTGCGGGCCCACCACGATCACGGAACGGCCGGAGTAGTCCACGCGCTTACCCAGCAAGTTCTGACGGAAACGACCGCCCTTGCCCTTGATCATGTCGGCCAACGACTTCAGCGGACGCTTGTTGGCACCCGTCATCGCTTTTCCGCGACGGCCGTTATCCAGCAGCGAATCCACCGACTCTTGCAACATGCGCTTCTCGTTGCGCACGATGATATCCGGCGCCTTCAGCTCCAGCAGGCGACGCAGACGGTTGTTACGGTTGATGACGCGACGATACAGATCGTTCAGGTCGGAAGTCGCGAAGCGACCGCCGTCCAGCGGCACCAGCGGGCGCAGTTCCGGCGGCAACACCGGCAGCACTTCCATCACCATCCACTCCGGCTTGATGCCGGATTGCAGGAACGCTTCCAGCACCTTCAGGCGCTTGGCATATTTCTTGATCTTGGTCTCGGAACCGGTGGCTTCCAGCTCGGCGCGGATCTTCTCCACTTCCGACGGCACATCCAGCGCACGCAACAGCGCGCGCACACCTTCCGCACCCATCACCGCTTGGAACTCGTCGCCGTATTCCTCGATCTTGGCGATGTAGTCGTCCTCGGTCAGCAACTGGCCGCGATTCAGCGGCGTCATGCCGGGCTCTGTCACCACGAAGGCTTCGAAATACAACACGCGCTCGATGTCGCGCAGCGTCATATCCAGCACCATACCCAGACGGGACGGCAACGACTTCAGGAACCAGATATGCGCGACCGGCGAAGCCAGCTCGATGTGGCCCATGCGCTCGCGACGCACCTTGGACAGCGTGACTTCCACACCGCACTTCTCGCAGATCACACCGCGATGCTTGAGGCGCTTGTACTTGCCGCACAAGCACTCATAGTCCTTCACCGGGCCGAAGATCTTGGCGCAGAACAGACCGTCGCGCTCGGGCTTGAAAGTACGGTAGTTGATGGTTTCCGGCTTCTTTACTTCGCCGTAAGACCAGGAGCGAATCTTCTCGGGAGAAGCCAGACCGATCTTGATCGCGTCGAACTCTTCCTTTTGCGTGACTTGCTTGAACAGATCCAAAATTGATTTCATGTGGTAGCTCCTTGTTTTCTATTCGCAGCGGTCTTAATGACGTTCCAAATCGATATCGATACCGAGGGAGCGGATCTCCTTGGTCAGCACGTTGAACGACTCGGGCATGCCCGCATCGATCTTGTGGTCGCCCTTGACGATGTTCTCGTAGACCTTGGTACGTCCGTTCACGTCATCGGACTTCACGGTCAACATCTCTTGCAGGATGTAGGCCGCGCCGTAAGCTTCCAGTGCCCAGACTTCCATCTCACCGAAGCGCTGGCCACCGAACTGCGCCTTGCCGCCCAGCGGTTGTTGTGTGACCAGCGAGTACGGACCGGTGGAGCGCGCGTGCATCTTGTCGTCGACCAGGTGATGCAGCTTCAGTACGTGCATGTAGCCCACGGTGACCTTGCGGTCGAACGCGTCGCCGGTGCGTCCGTCGTACAGCTGGATCTGGCCGGAGGTCGGCAGATCCGCCAAGGCCAACAACTCCTTGATCTCTTCTTCGCTGGCACCGTCGAACACTGGCGTCGCGAACGGCACACCTGCACGCAGGTTGCGGCACAGCTCGACCACTTCGTCGTCGGTCAATGCAGCGACTTCGTCGCCCTGTTCGCCCTTGTAGATCTTACCGATGAACTTGCGCAGATCGGCGACCTTGGCCTGCTGTTCCAACATGACCGCGATCTTCTTGCCCAGCCCCTTGGCGGCCCAGCCCAAATGCACTTCCAGCACCTGGCCGATGTTCATACGCGACGGCACGCCGAGCGGGTTCAGCACGATATCGACCGGTGAACCGTCGGCCATGTGCGGCATGTCCTCCACCGGCACGATGCGCGACACCACACCCTTGTTACCGTGACGACCGGCCATCTTGTCGCCTGGCTGCAGGCGACGCTTCACAGCCACATACACCTTGACCATCTTCTGCACGCCAGCTTGCAGTTCATCGCCTTGTGTCAGCTTCTTCTTCTTCAGCTCGAACGCCGCGTCGAATTCGACACGCTTCTGCGCCAGACCTTCTTTCATCTGCTCCATCTGCGATGCGACGGCTTCGTCGGCAACGCGGATGTCGAACCAGTGATGGTGCTCGACGCTGCTCAAGTATTCCTTGTTCAGCTTGGTACCCTTGGCCAGTTTCTTGGGGCCGCCATTGGCGACCTTGTTGTGCAGCAATTTCTCCAAACGCGCGAACACGTCGCCTTCAACGATACGCATCTGGTCGGCCAGATCCTTCTTGTAACGCTCCAGCTGGTCGTCGATGATCTGCTGCGCGCGCTTGTCGCGTTGCAGACCTTCGCGGGTGAACACTTGCACGTCGATCACGGTACCGGACATGCCGGCCTTCACGCGCAGCGAAGTGTCCTTCACGTCGGAAGCCTTTTCGCCGAAGATCGCGCGCAGCAGCTTCTCCTCCGGTGTCAGTTGCGTCTCGCCCTTCGGAGTGACCTTACCCACCAGCACGTCGCCCACGTTCACTTCCGCACCGATATGCACGATACCGGACTCGTCCAGACGACCCAGTTGTGCTTCGGACAGATTGGGGATGTCGCGCGTGATCTCTTCAGTACCCAGCTTGGTATCGCGCGCCATCACGGTCAGTTCTTCGATGTGCACGGAGGTGAAGCGGTCTTCAGCCACCACGCGCTCGGAGATCATGATCGAGTCTTCGTAGTTGTAGCCGTTCCACGGCATGAACGCGATCATCATGTTCTGACCCAGCGCCAGTTCACCCATGTCGGTCGAAGCACCATCGGCCACCACGTCGCCGCGGGCAATCACATCACCCACGCGCACCAGCGGACGCTGGTTGATGTTGGTGTTCTGGTTGGAACGGGTGTACTTGGTCAGGTTGTAGATGTCTACACCGACTTCGCCCGCCGTCGTCTCGTCGTCATTGACGCGCACCACGATACGGCCGGAGTCCACGTAGTCCACTCGACCGCCACGCCATGCCTGCACGGCCGTGCCGGAGTCGACCGCCACGGTGCGCTCGATGCCGGTACCGACCAACGCCTTCTCTGCACGCAACACAGGTACTGCCTGACGTTGCATGTTGGCTCCCATCAAGGCGCGGTTCGCGTCGTCGTGCTCCAGGAACGGGATCAGCGATGCCGCGACCGAAACCACCTGCGCAGGGGCGACGTCCATGTATTCGATGTTCGCCGGCTCGGCCAGCACGAATTCGTTGTGCTGACGGGCAGACACGATATCGTTGGTGAAGTGACCCTTCTTGTCCAGTTCCGCATTCGCCTGAGCGATGGTGAACTTGCCTTCTTCGATGGCGGACAGGTAGTCCACATCATCCAGCGCACGGCCCTTCGCCACCTTGCGATACGGCGTCTCGATGAAACCATATTCATTGGTGCGCGCGTACAGCGCCAGCGAGTTGATCAGGCCGATGTTCGGACCTTCCGGTGTCTCGATCGGACACACGCGACCATAGTGGGTCGGGTGCACGTCACGCACTTCGAAGCCTGCGCGCTCGCGCGTCAGACCACCAGGTCCCAGTGCGGAAATACGACGCTTGTGCGTCACTTCCGCCAACGGGTTGGTCTGGTCCATGAACTGCGACAGCTGGGAAGAACCGAAGAACTCCTTCACCGCAGCCGAGATCGGCTTGGCGTTGATCAGATCGTGCGGCATCAGGTTGTCTGCTTCAGCTTGGCCCAGACGCTCCTTCACCGCGCGTTCGACGCGTGCCAGACCGACGCGGAACTGGTTCTCTGCCAGCTCGCCCACGGCGCGCACGCGGCGGTTACCCAGATGGTCGATGTCGTCGATCTCGCCGCGCCCGTTGCGCAGTTCGACCAGGATCTTGACCACGTCCACGATATCTTCGTTGGACAGTGTAGCAGCGCCGGTCAACTCTTCGCGACCGACGCGACGGTTGAATTTCATACGACCGACCACGGACAGGTCGTAGCGCTCTTCATTGAAGAACAGGCCGTTGAACAGGCCTTCCACCGCATCTTCTGTGGGCGGCTCGCCGGGACGCATCATGCGATAGATCGCCACGCGCGCAGACCACTGGTCGGTGGTCTCGTCGGCACGAAGCGTCTGCGAGATGTAAGCACCCTGATCCAGCTCGTTGGTGTACAGCGTCTGGATCTTGGTAACACCCGCCTGGCTCAATGTCTCCAACAGCGTCTCGGTGATCTCGTCGTTGGCATTGGCGATGATCTCGCCGCTGTCCGTATCTACCACACTATGCGCCAACACGCGGCCGATCAGGAAATCAGTGCCCACGAACAGCTTGTCGATGCCCGCTTCCTCCATCTCGCGGATGTGACGCACGGTGATGCGCTTGTCCTGCGCAACGATCAGCTTGCCACCTTTGCCTTCGATGTCGAAACGGGCAATTTCGCCACGCAGACGCTCGGGCACCACTTCAAACTGGATACCCTTCTTGCCGAAATGGAACGTATCGAACTGGAAGAACGTCGACAGGATCTCTTCCGGTGTATAGCCGAGCGACTTGAGCAGGATGGTCACCGGCATCTTGCGGCGACGGTCGATACGGAAATAGGCAAAGTCCTTGGCGTCGAACTCGAAGTCCAACCAGGAGCCGCGGTAAGGGATCACGCGTGCGGAGAACAACAGCTTGCCGGAAGAATGGGTCTTGCCGCGGTCATGCTCGAAGAAAACGCCGGGAGAACGGTGCAGCTGCGACACGATGACGCGCTCGGTACCGTTGATCACGAAAGAACCGGTGTTGGTCATCAGCGGGATCTCGCCCATGTAGACTTCCTGCTCCTTCACTTCCTTAACGGTCGGCTTGGAAGCCTCCTTGTCGAGGATGGTCAGGCGCACGCGTGCGCGCAGCGGTGATGCATAGGTCAAACCACGCTGCTGGCACTCGCGCACATCGAACGGCGGCATGCCCAGCTGATAGCTAACGAAGTCCAGACGCGCGAACTTGTTGTGGCTTTCGATCGGAAAGATGGAGTTGAAAGCAGCTTGCAGACCTTCATTTTTGCGCTCTTCGGGAGCAGCCCAGGCTTGCAGGAAAGCGCTATACGACTCTAACTGAGTGGAAAGGAGGAAGGGCACCGGCAAAGCGCCTTTGCGTTTTGCAAAACTCTTACGTATGCGTTTTTTTTCGGTGAAAGAGTAGCTCATATAATCTCCACGACAGTTGGACAACTAGGTTTGCGAACTCGCGCCCGATGGCGCAAGCCTGATGCAATTTTCAAATATCTCCCGGATTTTTCCAGGAGACACTTGAAGACAGGGGGTAAAGGGCGGTGTATTGCCCACTAGCCGCTGGCTTCAAGCCGGTGTTTCTGTTTCGCTTTCAGAAGCGGCAAAAGGCTGACGGCAGTACCGTCAGCCTTTCACACAACGCAATGCTTACTTGACTTCAGCAGTTGCGCCAGCTTCGATCAGTTGCTTGGCGATCGCATCAGCGTCCGCCTTGCTTACGCCTTCCTTGACTGCCTTAGGAGCGCCGTCTACCAGATCCTTGGCTTCTTTCAGGCCCAGACCGGTGATAGTGCGCACCACCTTGATGACGTTGACCTTGGAATCACCTGCACCGGTCAGGGTGACAGTGAACTCGGTCTGCTCGACAGCAGCAGCGCCACCAGCAGCAGCGCCACCAGCAGCAGGAGCAGCCATTGCAGCAGCGGACACGCCGAACTTCTCTTCAACAGCCTTTACCAGTTCGTTCAGTTCCAGCACGGACATGCCGTCCAATGCTGCCAAAAATGCGTCTTTATCAAATGCCATGTTGTTCTTCCTAATTTGAGTGATTGATTGATTAAGCAGCAGCGCCGGCCTTCTTTTCGGACAAGGCATTCAAAACGATTGCCATGCTCGTGATCGGCGACTTCATGACGCCCAACAACTGCGCCAACAGCACTTCCTTGCTCGGTATGCTTGCCAGTGCAGCAACTGCAGCCGCATCCAGCACCTTACCGTTGTAAGCACCGGCCTTGATGACCAACTTGCTGTTCGTCCTGGCGAATTCGTGCACCACCTTCGCAGCAGCGACCGCATCGGAACTGATGCTGTACACCAACGGACCGACCAAAGTATCGGCCAGACCTTCGAAGGGAGTGCCCTGTACTGCACGACGCACCAGTGTGTTTTTCAACACATGGAAATACACCCCGTTGTTACGTGCATTCGCACGCAAGGTGGTGATTTCAGCGACTGGGATGCCGCGGTACTCTGCCACGACGATGGTCTGAGCCTGCGCCACTTGTGCGCTGACTTCTGCGACCACTGCCTGCTTTTCTTGCAGATTAAGAGCCAAAGTCTTTCTCCATCTTGTTTCGGGTAAACCCGGGTTAACGACCGCGTCCTCAAGTCAGGAGAATCAAACAACCACTCCTGCTCGCGGGCACACCATCTGCGTGGGCTGACGAGACTTCCGTCGATTAAGTCTAGTGCTGACTGCGCCTTCGGCACCTACGGTCTTTGATGCTGCTAGCCACGCCAGCAGTCCAAAGAGCAAATGACACCGGGGTTACCCCCGGCATCAGATTCAAATCAATTACGCAGCCAAGCTGGCCTGTTCGATGCGGATACCGACACCCATGGTGCTGGAGATCGCGACCTTCTTCAAGAAGACACCCTTGGAAGAAGCCGGTTTGGCCTTGTTCAGCGCATCGATCAGGGCCAGCATATTCTCCTTCAGCGCCTCGGGCGCAAAGGAAGCTCGGCCGATAGTGCACTGGATGATGCCGTTCTTGTCGGTACGGTATTGAACCTGACCAGCCTTGGCGTTCTTCACGGCGCCCGCAACGTCAGGCGTCACAGTGCCGACCTTGGGGTTAGGCATCAAACCGCGCGGGCCGAGGATCTGACCCAGCGCGCCAACGATACGCATCGCGTCCGGAGAGGCGATCACCACGTCGAAATCCATCTTGCCAGCCTTGATGCTCTCGGCCAGATCGTCGAAACCAACGATGTCGGCACCGGCAGCCTTGGCTTCTTCAGCCTTGGCACCTTGTGCGAACACGGCCACGCGCATGGTCTTGCCGGTGCCCTTGGGCAGCACGACAGAGCCACGAACCAGTTGGTCGGATTTCTTGGCATCGATGCCCAGATTCACTGCCACGTCGATGGACTCATCGAATTTGGCCTTGGCAGTCTGCTTGACCAGCGCCAGCGCTTCGTCCAATGGATACAGCTTGGTGCGATCCACTTGCGCGGCGAGTGCCTGATAACGTTTGGAAACTTTTGCCATGATTATTTCACCCCTTCCACAGTGATGCCCATGCTGCGCGCGCTACCGGCGATGGTGCGCACTGCGGCATCCAAGTCAGCCGCCGTCAGGTCAGGCTGTTTTGTCTTGGCGATGTCTTCTGCCTGCTTGCGGGTCAGGTTGCCTACCTTGTCGGTATGCGGCGTCTTGCTGCCTTTCTGGATACCGGCGGCCTTCTTGATCAGAATGGTCGCGGGCGGGGTCTTCATCACAAAGGTGAAGCTCTTGTCCGCAAACGCGGTGATCACCACCGGGATCGGCAGACCGGGCTCGACACCCTGGGTCTGGGCGTTGAACGCCTTACAGAATTCCATGATGTTCAGGCCGCGCTGACCGAGAGCGGGACCGATGGGAGGACTGGGATTGGCCTTACCGGCCGGTACTTGCAGCTTGATATAGCCGACGATCTTCTTTGCCACGTTGCTACTCCTTACTTAGTGGGTTAAACGCATACCGCAACTGCCCCGATACGCTCCCCGTTTGTCATGCCGGAAAATCCGGCGCTCAGCATCAGGCTTTTTCGACTTGCCCGAAATTCAGTTCCACAGGTGTCGACCGACCGAAGATGGTTACCGCGACACGCAGCTTGCTCTTGTCGTAATTGACGTCTTCCACCATGCCATTGAAATCCGCGAACGGACCTTCCTTGACACGTACCGACTCGCCAACCTCGAACAGCACCTTGGGACGGGGCTTTTCCACACCCGCCTGCATCTGCTCCATGATGGTGTCGACTTCTTTTTGCGAGATCGGGGACGGCTTCATGGCACTGCCACCGAGGAAGCCGGTCACCTTGGGCAGGCTCTTCACCAGATGCCAGGTGTCGTCGGTCATTTCCATCTCGACCAGCATGTAGCCCGGGAAGAACTTGCGCTCACTGATGCTCTTCTGGCCGGACTTCAGCTCGACCACTTCTTCCACCGGAACCAACACCTGACCGAACATATCCTGCATGCCCGTACGCTCGATACGCTCCAACAGCGCGCGCTGCACACTCTTCTCGAATTGCGAATAGGTGTGTACTACATACCAACGCTTGGCCATCAATCCCCCCGTCCCATCAATTTGTTGACGACCATCAGCAGACTTGCGTCCACCGCCCACAGGAACAGTGCCATGACGATAGCGAACAAGATCACCACACCGGTGGTCTGCATAGTCTCTTTGCGTGTCGGCCACACCACACGCTTGGCCTCGGCAACAGAGTCACCTGCAAAACCAAAGAAACGCTTGCCCTGCGACGAAGTCCAGAAGACCCCAGCCGCAGCCAATACGCCGAACAACACCGAGGCGACGCGCAGCACTGCCGCAGCATCACCCAATGCGTAAAAGCCGACCACCCCTGCTGCGATGAACAGGAAAGCGACCAGCAACTTGATTTTGTCAGCCATTTACGTCCGTTCTACTTTTTAACTGGCAGGCCAGGAGGGTCTCGAACCCCCAACCCTCGGTTTTGGAGACCGATACTCTACCAATTGAGCTACTGGCCTATTTAAACCCTACAAACGACAAGGGCGGAGCGACGAATCGCCCCGCCAGAATCGCAGCTATTACTCAAGAACCTTAGCGACCACACCGGCGCCGACGGTACGACCGCCTTCGCGGATCGCGAATCGCAGACCTTCTTCCATCGCGATCGGGTTGATCAGGTTCACTGTGATCGATACGTTGTCGCCAGGCATCACCATCTCGGTGCCGGCCGGCAGCTCAACTGCTCCGGTCACGTCAGTCGTACGGAAGTAGAACTGCGGACGGTAGCCCTGGAAGAACGGGGTGTGACGACCACCTTCGTCTTTGCCCAGCACGTAGATCTCGGCAGTGAACTTGGTGTGCGGGGTGATGGAGCCGGGCTTGGCCAACACTTGGCCGCGCTCGACTTCTTCACGCTTGGTGCCGCGCAGCAGCACGCCGACGTTGTCACCTGCCTGACCTTGGTCCAGCAGCTTGCGGAACATTTCCACGCCGGTGCAGGTGGTCTTCAGGGTCGGCTTGATACCGACGATCTCGATCTCTTCGCCGACCTTGATGATGCCGCGCTCGATACGACCGGTCACAACAGTACCGCGACCGGAGATGGAGAACACGTCTTCCACGGGCATCAGGAAGGCGCCGTCGATGGCGCGCTCGGGTGTCGGGATGTAGGAGTCCAGTGCGGCGGCCAGCTTGAGAATGGCGCCTTCGCCCAGTTCGCCTGCATCGCCTTCGACAGCCAGCTTGGCGCTGCCGTGGATGATCGGTGTGTCGTCGCCCGGGAAGTCGTACTTGGAGAGCAGTTCGCGGATCTCCATTTCGACCAGTTCCAGCAGTTCTGCGTCGTCAACCATGTCGCATTTGTTCATGAACACGATGATGTACGGTACGCCAACTTGACGGGCCAGCAGGATGTGCTCGCGAGTCTGCGGCATGGGACCGTCAGCTGCGGAGACGACCAGGATCGCGCCGTCCATCTGGGCTGCGCCGGTGATCATGTTCTTGACGTAGTCGGCGTGGCCCGGGCAGTCAACGTGTGCGTAGTGACGGGTCGCTGTCTCGTATTCGACGTGGGCGGTGTTGATGGTGATGCCGCGTGCCTTTTCTTCCGGCGCTGCGTCGATCTGGTCGTAACCTTTGGCTTCGCCACCGAATTTCTTCGACAACACAGTGGTGATCGCCGCTGTCAGTGTGGTCTTGCCGTGGTCAACGTGGCCGATCGTGCCGACGTTTACGTGCGGTTTGGTACGTTCAAATTTGCTCTTTGCCATGATAATCCCCCATCAACCCAATTAACGAAAAGAACCTAAAAACTAAAATCTGGTGCCCATGGCGAGAATCGGACTCGCGACCTCTCCCTTACCAAGGGAGTGCTCTACCACTGAGCCACATGGGCCTACAAAAACTCTGGAGCGGGAGAAGGGAATCGAACCCTCGTCATAAGCTTGGAAGGCTTCAGCTCTACCATTGAGCTACTCCCGCAAAACCCAACGCCAGCCCACTATTAAACTACAGCAAACTGCCTTTCAATTTGGTGGAGGGGGACGGATTCGAACCATCGTACTCATAAGAGGGCAGATTTACAGTCTGCTGCCTTTAACCACTCGGCCACCCCTCCAAAATGAGCGCGCGATTATCCATAGAACCTTGGGGCATGTCAAAGGGAAAATACGGAATCCGGCAAGAATCGAGCCAATATTTCGGCCCGCCAGACAATTCCTGCGGCTACCGGCTCATGCAGGAGCGGGATAGGTGTCCAAATGCGCCATCAATGTCCTGGCAGAATGGCGTTGCGACTTGTCTTTCGCCATCATGCCATCCAGCAGAGGCTGCCAATGCTGGTATTCCGGTTGCAGCCTGGGTGTTTCGGCCCGCAGGTGCTGCTGCGCGATGCTTTCCAGCGTGTCGCCCGTGTACGGCTTGCGGCCGGTCAGCATGTTATAGAACACCGCGCCCATACTATATATATCGGTACGGTCATCTTCGGCCACACCCAGCGCCTGCTCCGGACTCATATAGTATGGCGTTGCCACGATCGCATCCAGACGCCCATCCATGCGCACCTCGTGCATACGCCTCGCCACTCCGAAATCGCCCAGTACCGCCGCCCCGTCCTCGCGCAGCATGATGTTCTCGGGCTTGATGTCTCGATGGATGATGCCCCGCTCGTGGACTTCGACCAGGGCATGCACGATCTCGCGCAGCACGCGCCATGCTTCTTTCCCGGAGATCCCCTGCTTGCCAATACGCTGCTTGAGCGTCCCGCCCGGCAGGTATTCCATCACGATGAACAACGCATCGTCCGTCACGCCCTGGTCGAAGATCTGCAACACATGGGGATGACGCACCTGTTCCAGCAAACCGTATTCCTCGACGAAACGGTACAGCACCTCGCTATCCTCCGAGACACTGCCGTCGGCGAACTTGAGTGCCATTAGCACCTTGTCGCTCAATCGCTCGGCAAGGAACACGCTGGACATACCGCCGCGCCCCACCGATTTAAGACAGCGATAACCCGGCACCTTCGGAAGATCCTCGCTCTGCTCGCTTTCATTACCCAGCATGGCAGGATCGAACGCCCTGAACATGCCGGAGCGGGACCCGCGATCCAGCTTCAGCGTCGCGTCCATCCTGTCGCCCGCATCACCCTCGCGCACGACCACCACCTCAGCCACCTGCACCGGGTCTTTCAACCAGTCTGCGCCCAACGTGCCGCGCCGGCGCGTCAATATCCCGGAACCGACTTCGGCCAGCGTTTGCTCGCTGCACACCACGTTCCAGTCCAGATCCTTGGATTTGACGGATAACAGGGAGGCGATGGACACCGCATGCCCGCAAACGATGCGCTGCCCCTCGGTCTGGTTACTGAATTCGGCGAAGACCAGCTCACCGGTATGTATACCCACCCCGACGCCGAAGCGGTCGAAGCCCTGCTCGGGAAACGATTGGCGGATCAGGAAGCGGGTCTGGTAGGCGATCAGGGCGACTGCCAGCGCGCAGCGCAATGCACGGCGGGCATGGTTATCCGCCCCGGCCACATCAAAGAACGTCACCAGCATGCCGTGGTTGCTGATCGAGGTCAGCACACCTTGCTGCTGCTCGACCTGCGTGCACACCTTCCCGTAATAGCTGGCCATCAAACCGGCCAGATTCGTGGCAGACACCCGTTCTGTCAGATGGATGAAATCGCGGATGATGATGCTGACTACCGTCGCACGGGTCGGCACGTTGCAAGCCGGCTCACCGGTGTTCTCATTCCCCATTACAAGAGCCCTTTCTCCGCGAACGACAGGCAACTCGCACCTGCCACGATAAAATGATCCAGCACCCGCACATCGACCAATCCCAGCGCCTGCTTCAAAGCATCCGTCAGCAACTGGTCAGACTGACTAGGCTCCGCCACCCCTGACGGGTGGTTATGCGCGAAGATCAAAGCCGCCGCATTATGATGCAGTGCGCGCTTCACCACCTCGCGCGGATACACACTGGTTTGCGTCAACGTGCCCTGGAACAATTCCTCCATCGCGATCACGCGATGTTGCGCATCGAGGAACAGCGCCACGAACACCTCCTGCTGCCGCCCTTGCAGCAACAGCCGCAGATAGTCGCGTACCGCCTGCGGTGAATTCAGCGCATCGCCCGCATGTACTTCTTCCTTCAGCGCGCGCCGCGACATCTCCAACACCGCCTGTAACTGCACATACTTGGCGCGCCCCATGCCGTGTATCGCGCAGAACGATTTCTCATCGGCAGCGAACATCACCGTCAGCCCGCCGAAATGTACCAGCACTTCGCGCGCCAGATCGACCGCGCTCTTGCCGCGCACACCGACGCGCAGGAATATCGCCAGCAATTCCGCATCCGACAGCGCCGCCGCACCGCGCTGCAACAACCTCTCCCGGGGCCGCTCCCCTTCCGGCCAGTCCACGATACTCATCGCACACCTCCATCTGAACAGATACTGCCGCCTGTCACGCGGCGATACCCATTTAAAAAGTGGGTCTATTCTATGGGGCGGGCAAAATAAACACCATGCATTAAACGAACAATATCCAGCCCGAGCTATTCGGCCGAACGAACCAGATGGACCGGTGACCAATTCAGAGCCGAGTATTCTTTTGTTCGGAGAGATTTTTCAGGAAATCCGCGATATCCCATTCGCAGCCACCACAACCGGACAGTACGCCCGTCCAGCGAGAGATGGCATCCACATCCATGCCCTGCTCAAACAGGTTGCGGATATATGCCCGTCGCGTGCCGCTGCAATGACACATGACTTCATCTTCAGTGATGTCCGCCTTCATATCCATCAGTGCGTCATCCCAACTCGGTCAAGACGCCATCCGCAAACAACAGTGCGCACTTGACCCTCTTGTTCGCATATACCGCCCGCATCGCGATTTGGTATTCCGCCATCTGCGCGCGGTAACGTGCCGCACCCTCAGAATCACCCAGTTTGTAATCCAGCACCCACACTTCGTCGTCGAATTCGACCAGACGGTCGATGCGTTTCAGCTCGCCCTTGGCATTGATGTAGGGCATCTCGTTGCAGGCGGTGCGATATTGCTGCACATCGAAGAAGCGGGCGAGTTGCGGAGCAGCGAGCAGGCTTTGTGCTTGCTGCAAAAGCGATTCGATCTCTGCTGCTGGAATGCCAAGGCCTTGTTGCAACCCCGCCTGATCCAGCCGCCCTTCCGTCAAGTGTTGCAGCAAGGCATGCAGCCAGATGCCTCGCTGCTGCTGTGCAGTATTACGGGCGGCGCGTTTGCCGGTTGGAGTGAGGACGGGCAGCGATACTTCCATCTTTTCCCTCACTCTCCCCTGCCCCTCTCCCGCTTGCGGGAGAGGGGATGCCTCATACAATGGATTCTGTTGCTCGCCCGTCACCGCAGCGATGCGCCCGTACCACGTGAGCTGCTTCGCCTCTCGCGAGCCCTGACTTCCGCTGACGACGAGCGCCTGTTGCGCACGGGTCATGGCGACATAGAGCAGGTTCATCTCTTCGCGCGCCTGTTCGGCGGCATCCTGTTCGAACAAGTGCGCGCGCTTCTTGCCGCGCGAAGCCTGATCGGCATAGAGCGAGAAGTGCAGCGGCTGCGCCTCATGCGTCGACCAGTCCAACAGCACATCGCTGCCGTCGCGGTTCTGCCTCTCAGCGTTCGCATCCAGCAGCCAGACGATGGGGGCTTCCAGCCCTTTAGACTCGTGCACGGTGTAGATGCGCAGCGCATCGCCCACCGCACCGAGCTTGCCTTCGTCCGGCGCATCGTCCGCGCTATCGCGCAATTCGCGCAACTCCTGCAGGAAGCGCGGCAGGCTGGGATAGCGACCGGCATCCACGCTCAACGCGATCTCCATGAAGGCATGCAGATTGGCCGTCACCTTGGCACGCATCTCTGCCGGCAGCACGGTGCTGTAACGCGTGATCACATCACCCTCAAAATAGATACGGTCGAGCAGATCGTGCACCGGCAACTTGTCGGCAAGGGCGAGCCAGCGCTGCAGGAGTTCGGCGGCGCGTTGCAAAGCGGGTGACGATTCGGGCAATTGTTGCAGGCGTTGCCACCACGAAATGCGAGCGTTGGCTGCTGAGTGCTGCGCAGGATTCTCGGTACTCAGCACTCGCTCCTCGGCACTGCTTGATGCCAAGCGCATCAGGTCTGCATCGCTGCACGCAAAGATTGGCGTGCGCAGCACCTGCGCCAGCGCGAGATCGGCGAACGGCGTGATGAGGAACAGCAGCAGCGCCTGGATGTCTTCCGCTTCCAGCGTATCGAGCAGACCGCCGCGCCGCGAACTGATGAAGGGGATGTGGCGCGCGCGCAAGGCTTCTTCGTAGATGGCAAGGTGGGTGCGACTGCGCACCAGCACCATGATGTCGCCATAGCTCGCGCGGCGCGTTCCGCCTTCTGCATTCACCGCCCACTCGCTGACGATGGTTTGCAGTTGCGCGGCGAATTGCGCGGCTTCCATGTGGCGCGCACCTTCGCCCGCTTCGGCACGCGGCGTGGCGAGCGGATCACGCAACACGAGTCGTGCATCTTCGGCGACTGCTGCTTCCCCGTATTCGGCTTCCGCCAGCGGCAACACCAGCACATGACCCGGTAATTCAGTTTGATGCGTCTGATGCTCGACGAACTCGAAGCCTTCCGGCTGTTCACGGAACACCGCATTCACCGCATCGACCACGGCTTGCGAATTGCGGCGCGTGAGACTGTTGCCCAAAGTCGCTGCGCGGAAATGTTGTTGCAGGTATTCGCGCGCCACGCCGAACAGACGCGCATCGGCACGGCGGAAGCGATAGATGGACTGTTTGGGATCGCCCACCACGAACACGGTCGGCTGCGATTCCACCGCCACCGATGCATCGAACCAGGCTCGCATGATCTGCCATTGCAGCGGGTTGGTGTCCTGGAACTCGTCCAGCAACACATGACGATAGCGACTGTCGAGCTTGTACTGCATGGTCTCGGCGTGTTCGCTCTGCTGCAACAGGCGACACAACTGCCATTCCAGATCGGAGAAGTCCATCTGCTGTTTCTGCGCCTTGAGCGCCTGATAGCGATCAAGGAAGGCGACGCCGCAATGCAGCACGGCTTCATTCAGACGATAGGCTTGCTGCTCGGCGAGCGTGTCGCGCACTTCCTGCAGGCTGGCGAACAATGCATCGCGCGTGACCAGATAGGCTTCGGCATCCTGCTTCTTGGTCGGTTTGAAACTGCGCGGCTCGTCCGCCTGAGTGAACAACAAGGGCGCTACAACATCGAAGCGCGCCTCGGGTGCGCTGTCCGTCCACGCCTGTTCCAGTTCGCCGGCTTTCTTCGCCTGCGTATCGGTGCCGTTGCCCGCCAGTTGGCGCACGAAGGCGAAATACACTTCCTCGCTGTTGCCGCACATACCCCAGTCGGCGGCCGGATCGAAATCCATATCCACCGCCAGATCGTTGCACAGATTCTCCAGCGCAAAGGTCCGCGCATCTTGCTCGCCTTGCGTGTAAGCCCACCACTCTGCTCGCTTGGCGAGGAAATTGAACAGCAGCTTGCGCGTGTTGAACAGGCCATATGCCTCGAACAGCCATTGCATATGCCGCGCTTCATTGCCCTCCGGCTGCTTGCGCATCTGTTCCAGAAATTCCTCCCACGCCTCCTCCTGCTCGGCTCCGGCCCGTTCCAGCAGGCTCATGCCCTGCATCACGTCGGCGTTCAAAGGCGCGCGCTGCATGACCTGCATGAACCAGCCGTGGAAGGTGCTGAGGGTGATGGCGGGTTGCGCCAGCAAAGCTTCCTTGTACAGGCTGCGCGCACGTTGCAGTTGTTCGTCGCTCAGTTCGGCGATGCCGCGCTCGGCGAAGAACTGGCGCACGAAAGCTTCATCACCCATCGCCAGATCGCGTAGCCACAGTTGCAAACGCGACTGCATCTCCTGCGCGGCTTTACGAGTGAAGGTGATAGCGAGGATCTGCGAAGGCTGCGCGCCATTTAGCAACAAGCGCACGATGCGCGACACCAGCAGCCAGGTCTTACCGCTGCCGGCACAGGCCTCGACCACGACGCTGCGTGTGGGATCGAGGGCGATGTGATTGCTCATACCCACTCCCCCTTGCGACACACGCCGCGCACTTCGCAATATGCACACACCGCATCGATACCGTTCGCGGGCAGCCCCGCTCCGCCGCGTATCTCGCCCATCACCTGTTCCAGCCGTTCGGCATTCAGCTGCGCCAGCAGCGGCACATCTTCCTTGGGTGCGACCTGCCTAACCTTGCCGCTCTCGATACTGACGAAGGCCGCGTCCGCCGCTTCATGCGCGTAGGCGTAGCAGGCGAGCTGCACATCCTCGCCCGGCTCTTTCAATTTATTGCGCAGCAACTGGTCGCTCTGCGTCTTGTAATCCAGCACCAACTTCTCTTCACCGCGCACATCCAGCCGGTCGATACGGCCGCGCAGACGGATGCCTTCCAGCGGCCAGTCGAAGGCCTGTTCGGATCCCGCATAACGCCAGCCCTCAGCTTCGCGTTTGATCTGCCAATCCAGATAGGCAGGCAGAGATTGAACCCAGCGCGCCAGCCAGGCGCGCGCGGCGAAATCCTGCGCCAAGAGATCGGCAAAAACTTCCTCGCTGATGCGCCGCAGAGCGGCTTCCATCTCGGCCAGGTCGCCTTGCATCACCAGTGGATACTGCTCATGAAAGCGCTGCAGGATGCCGTGCACACGCTCGCCGTAGTCGCGCTTCTCGATAGCCTCCTGCACTTCGTCCAGTTCGTTCAGCTTCAGGATGTGGCGCGCATAGTATTGGTAGGGGCAGGCAACCAGCGCGTTGTAGCCGCTGATGGAGATACTGGTCGGCACGCTATCCGGCGGCACAGCAGGCGCGGGCTGCACCGACTGCGCCAGCTCGACTTGCTGCATTTCTTCCGCGACCAGATAGGCATGCAACTCGCGCTCGCTCAGATCATCACCGTGCACTTGCTGATGCGCATCACGCAGCATCTGCAGGAACGGACTGAGCAAACGCGCCTCACCGTTCTGTTCCTTCTGCCAAGTCACCAACACCTCATCATTCATAGCCAGTAGCGCACGCAGGTCGTCGTGCTGGCGCACGGCATGGAAAGCGCGTGTCGGCAGGCCGAGCGTAGAACGCACCGCGTCATTGAACCAGCGCCCGCCGTCTCCCGCGCTCGGCAGATTACCGGCATCGCAACCCAGCACCAGTACCGCATCGAAGCTGCGCCAGCGCGTGGCCGCCAAGTGGGTGAAGCGCACGGGGCTATCGATACTGCTGTCGCGGAAGGTTTCGGTATCCAATTGCTGCGCCAGCCAGCGCCGCCATTCGTCGAAACGGTAGCGGCCTGCATCCCCGTGTAATTCCTGCTTCCAGTTATCCAGCGCACGCATGAGTTGCAGACCGGCATCGTCCTGCTGCAAACCGGCATCGATGCCCAGCACGCTCAGACTTTGCTGCAAGGCCGCCAGCCATTCCGCCAACGTCTGCTTCCTGTTCTGCGCCAGCAGGATCGAAGCCTGACGCAAGCGCGCCAGCGGCTGATGCAGCGCTATCTCATGTTCGGTGAGCGCGACGTATCTCTCCAGCCCGGCGACCACACCCTGTTTGCGCAGCAGTTGTTCCAGTTGATACACCGCCGCCTTGCGCTCGCCCGCCGTCATGTCGGCAAATATGAAAGGCGACTTGAGCAGGTCGAGCAGGTCGTGATGATAGAAATCGCTTTGCAGCGCGGTCAGCCAGCGGTCGAGTACGGTGCTCACCGACAGCGTGGCGAAGGTCCAGCCTGTCTCGTCCGCCACCAGGATCTCGGCGCGTTCCAGCAGGGCGCGCGTGCGGCGTGCCGTGACACGGTCCTGCGCGACGATGGCAATGTCTCGTTTTTCATCGGCCAACCAGCGGCGCACCTGCATGGCGGCGGCGCGGGCTTCCTGTTCGAGCGAGGTGGCGGCGAAGAAACGCGGCGCTTGACTAGGCACCTCCATCTCGCGCACATCGAACACCTTCACCATCGCTTGCTGCGCATATTCTTCGAGGAAGCGTTGTTCCAGCGCATCCCATTCCGATGTGCGCAGCACGTACAGGGGACGGTCGGCTTGTTGCGCCAACGTGCCGAGTCGCATCTGGTAAGCGCGCGCGGCATCCAGTTCATCGCCACTCTGCATGGCGTGCCACAGCTCGAACACGAGGCGCGCTTCCAGTTGCAGCGTGACGTTCTGTCTTGCCTGATAGGCCTGCTGCACGGCGGCGGCGAAAGTCTCCGCGTCGTTCGGCAGCGCATGCAATGCATCCGTGAGTTCATCGAACAGTTTCAGCAGTTCCTGCGTCATGCTCCACAGGTCGGCGTGCTCGAACCATTGCAGTTTGCGCAGTTGCTGGTAGAGCATAGCGCTGCGCTGGCTGTCTCTGGCGACAGGTGCGGCCAGCGGCACGCTTTGCGCCCATTCATTCAACGTCACCATCTGCGGTAGCAGGATGGCCGCCACCTGCGCACGGCGCATCAAGGCTTGCGCCAGCGGCTGCGCGGCGTGCATGTTGGGGAGGATGACGGTGATGCCGCGCAGGTCCGGCGCGGGATGCGCGGCGAGGATGCGCTGGGCGACGCGGTCGAAAAATGCGCTTGCCTTACTCACCGCTGTAACAGATGGAGTTTGTCTTTTACCTTCAGCCAGTCATCGGCATCCGGCGCTGCATCTTTCTTTACTGTGATGGACTGCCATTGTTTGGCCAGTTCGGCGTTCAGTGCGATGAACTGTTGTTGATCTTCCGGCAGGTCGTCCGCCGCGTAGATCGCGTTGGCCGGACATTCCGGCACGCACAGCGAGCAGTCGATGCATTCTTCGGGATCGATGACGAGGAAGTTCTCGCCCTCACGGAAACAGTCGACCGGACACACTTCCACACAGTCGGTGTATTTGCAGCGGATGCAGTTTTCGGCGACGACGTAGGTCATGCCGCATTCTAACTCGCGCGCGGGGCGATGCCGTGGATCCAGTGCAGGTAAAGTTGTTCGGCCACTTTATTCAGTCGTGGCAGCTTGTCGTGCATCTGCGCCTGCATGGTCTCGGCGCTCTGCACACCGGGGCTGGCAAGATTTGCGGCGACCTCGTCAGCCCCGGCCCGGCACCAGTCTTCGATCATGTGCTCGGTCATCTCGACATGGCATTGCATGCCCAGATGCTTGCCGATGGCGAAGGCTTGGTTGGCGCAGTGTGGACTGGACAGGAGATGGACCGCATTGGCTGGCAGTGAAAAGGTCTCGCCGTGCCAGTGGAATGAATCGAACTGCTTGATGTCGCCGAACCACTCTCTGGCAACATCGTTGTCGGCCACGGTGACTGCTCCCCAGCCCAGTTCCTTCACCGGATTCTTCGTCACCGCGCCGCCCAGTGCCTTGGACATGAGTTGTCCGCCGAGGCAGTGGCCCAAAACGGGGATGTCTTTGGCGATGGCATCTCGTATCAAGTGCAGCGTATGGGGTATCCAGGGCAGGTCGTCGTTCACGCTCATCACGCCGCCCATGAACACCAATCCACTGAAGTCTTCTGCCTTTTCCGGAACGGGCTCACCTTGGTCGATATGGAACATCTGCCAGGGGATGGCGTGTTGGGTCAGGAAAAGCGCGATATGCCCCGGCCCTTCATTCGAGGAATGACGAAAGACAGCGACCGGCTTCAAGATCAGCCCTGCGTCTTGTCGCGCTCGATCAGCGCGTAAGCGGAGTGGTTATGGATGGACTCGAAGTTCTCGGACTCGACGATGTACGCCTCGATGCGGCCATCGGCATTCAATGCCGCCGCCACGTCGCGCACCATGTCTTCCACGAACTTGGGGTTGTCGTAAGCACGCTCGGTGACGAACTTCTCGTCCGGACGCTTGAGTAGACCGTACAGTTCGCTGGAAGCCTGTTCCTCGGCGATGCGCACCACGTCCTCAATCCACACCGCGCCCTTGGTACGTACGGTGAGTGTGACGTGCGAACGCTGGTTGTGCGCGCCGCGCTCGGATATCTCTTTGGAGCAGGGGCACAGACTGGTGACCGGCACCAGCACCTTCATGGTGAAGCGGTATTCGCCTTCTACAATCTCGCCGGTGAAGGTGACGTCGTAATCAAGCAGACTCTGCACGCCTGAAACGGGCGCGGTCTTGTTCACGAAATACGGGAAACTCATCTCGATATAGCCGGACTGGGCTTCCAGCTTCTCCACCATCTCGCGCAGGATGCTCTCAAACGATTCCACCGTGATCTCGCGACCGTGCTGGTTCAATATCTGCACGAAGCGTGACATGTGCGTGCCCTTGAAGTTGTGCGGCAGATGCACATACATATTGAACGTGGCGATGGTGTGTTGCACGCCTTCGCTCTTGTCGCTGACGACGATGGGATGGCGGATACTTTTGATACCGACCTTGTTGATGGCGAGCTGGCGGGTATCCGCGCTGCTCTGCACATCTGGAATGTGCGCGGGTGCGTTCATTGTCGTAACCTTTGCGTTGTGGCCGAGGGCCGATTATAGACAATCTCCGACTGTTTTTGTCGGGTTATCTCTTTATGCGGTGACATGTACTTTGCGGATGGCACTTTCGATGCCGGCCGCATCCAGCCCGCAGTCTGCCAGCAATAGTGCGTGCTCACCCTGCTCTACAAAGCGGTCGGGCAATCCCAGATGCAGCATGGATACCTTCACACCGTGTTGCGCGAGGCACTCAGCCACCGCGCTACCGGCCCCGCCTTGTACTGTGTTCTCTTCTACTGTAACCAGCAACACGTGCTCGCGCGCCAGCTTCAATACCAGTTCCGCATCCAGCGGCTTGACGAAGCGCATGTTGGCGACCGTGGCATTCAACTTCTCCGCCGCCTCCAGCGCCGGCGCCAGCATGGTGCCGAACGACAGGATGGCGACGCCTATACCGCTGCGGCGGATCTCGCCCTTGCCGACTTCCAGCACAGCCAGTTCCTTGCTGACCGGCACACCCGGCCCGGTACCGCGCGGATAACGCACGGCGGTCGGCGACGACATACGATAGGCGGTAGTCAGCATCTGACGGCATTCGTTCTCGTCCGCAGGTGCCATCACGGTCATATTGGGGATGCTGCGCAGATAGCTCAGGTCGAAGCTGCCCGCGTGCGTCGCGCCGTCCGCACCGACCAGACCGCCACGGTCTATGGCCAGCATCACCGGCAGGTTCTGGATGGCGACATCGTGGATCAACTGGTCGTAGGCGCGCTGCAGGAAGGTGGAATAGATGGCGACCACCGGCTTGCTGCCCTCGCAGGCCATACCCGCCGCGAAAGTGAGTGCATGCTGCTCGGCAATGCCGACATCGAAATATCTTTCCGGATACTTTTCCGAGAACTCGGTCATGCCCGAACCCTCGCACATCGCGGGCGTGATGCCGACCAGTTTGTCATCCGCCGCCGCCATGTCGCACAACCATTCGCCGAATATCTGCGTGTAACTGCGATGCGGCGCGGGCTTGGGGATGATGCCGCTGGTGCGGTCGAACTTGGACACCCCGTGGTAGAGCAGGCAGTCTTCTTCCGCCAGCGCATAACCCTTGCCCTTCTGCGTGACGATGTGCAGGAACTGCGGGCCTTCCAGCTTGCGGATGTTGCTCAGCGTATCCATCAGCACGTTGATGTCATGGCCGTCGATGGGACCGATGTAGTTGAAACCGAATTCTTCGAACATCGTGCCGGGGATGACCATACCCTTGATGTGTTCCTCGGTGCGCTTGGCGAACTCCAGCACCGGCGGCATGCCTTTGAGCATCTTCTCGCTACCGCGCCGCATCGCCGCGTAGAAACGGCCCGACATCAGCTTGGCCAGATAGTTGTTGAGCGCACCGACCGGTCGCGAGATCGACATGTCGTTGTCGTTGAGGATGACCAGCAGGTTGGCATCCATCGCACCCGCGTTGTTCAGCGCTTCGAACGCCATGCCGCCGGTCATCGCGCCGTCACCGATGATGGCGACCGCGCGCTCGTCCGACCCGCGCAACTTTGCTGAAGCTGCCATGCCCAGTGCTGCCGAGATCGAGGTACTGGAATGGCCGGTGCCGAATGTGTCGTAGGGACTTTCGTCGCGCTTGGGGAAACCGGCGATACCGCCATGCATGCGCAACCTGGCCATCGCTGCGCGACGACCGGTGAGGATCTTGTGCACGTAGGTCTGGTGACCAACGTCCCACACCAACTTGTCCTGAGGCGTGTTGAACACGGCATGCAGGGCGATGGTCAGCTCCACCGTACCCAGATTGGAAGAAAGATGACCGCCGGTCTTGCTCACCGACTCGATCAGGAACTCACGCAATTCATCCGCCAGTTGCGGCAATTGTTCGCGCGGCAGTTTGCGCAGGTCTTCGGGACTATTGATGGTGTCGAGCAGCGGTGTCATCAGAACTTTCTCAGCACGATGAAATCGGCCAGTTCGCGCAGCCTTAACGCAGCCTCGCCGAATTCGCCCAAGGTATCCAGCGCTTCACGATGCAGGCCTTGTGCCATCTCTTTGGCACCGGCCAGTCCGAGCAGGCTGACATAGGTCGGTTTGTCATTGTCGGCATCCTTGCCGGCGGTCTTGCCCAGCGTCGCGGTATCCGCTTCGCAATCGAGTACATCATCCACCACCTGGAAAGCCAGACCGATCAGTTTGCCGAAATGATCCAGCCGTTCCATTTGCGAGTCGCTCAGCTTATTACCGCAATAGGCACCGAGCAGGATGGCGGCGCGGATCAACGCGCCGGTCTTGTGGATGTGCATCTGCTCCAATTCGGGCAGCGACAGTTGCTTGCCCACGCTGGCCAGATCGATGGCCTGCCCGCCCGCCATGCCGCGCGAGCCGGATGCAACGGCCAGCAGCTTCACCATCTGCAACTGCTTGCCAGCATCCTCGTTCAGACGGTGTTCGGACAGCAACTGGAACGCCAGACTTTGCAGCGCATCGCCGACCAGCAAGGCAGTGGCTTCGTCGTATTCGACATGGCAGGTCGCCTTGCCGCGGCGCAGCACATCGTCGTCCATGCAGGGCATGTCATCATGGACCAGTGAATAGGCATGGATGAGCTCAACCGCGGCGGCAGCGACTGCCACGCGTTCGGCAGTCGCACCCGCCAGTTCGCCGGCGGCATACGCCAGCAGCGGGCGCACGCGCTTGCCGCCGTCCAGCACGCTATAGCGCATCGCGCCGTGCAGACGTTGCGGCATCACGTCGGCCTGCGGCAGCAGGCGCTTCAATACTTCTTCAAACTGGGATTGATGGGTGGACACCCATGCGGTGAAATCGGCAGCCATCAGTTCGCTTCACCGACGTCGAGATCCTTCAGCACACCTTCTTCCAGCACGCGCACCTGCTGCTGCGCCTCTTCGAGACGCGTACGGCAGAAGGTCATCAGCTCCGCGCCGCGTTTGTAGGCGGCAAGAGAGTCTTCGAGAGACAACTTGCCTGATTCCATATCTGCCACGAGTTGTTCCAGATCAGCCATGGCCGTCTCGAAACTCGGCTTCTTTTCAGACTTCGTCGCCATCATCATTCCTGTGTGCATTGTTTCGCGTAGGGGCGGCATTTTACCCAAGCCACTACAGTGCGGCCAATTTTTGTTGCCCGGTCCTGTTTTTTAAAGGACAATCCCCGACCCCGTAAACATCCGGGAATCGATAGGACATGCTATTTGAGCGTTGTCAGATTCCCCGTATTCACAGAGGAATGTGGGTATGTCCGAAATAGCAAAGCTGCAGCAGTTCAATCCCGTCTCCGCGCAACCCCCGTTGAGCTGGTATTTCGATCCGAAGGTCTTGGAGATCGAGCAACGTGTGTTGCTCGACGCCGGCCCGCAATATGTCGGCCACGAGCTGATGGTGCCCGATTTGGGCGCCTATCACGTGATCGAGTGGATGGACAAGGCCAAGATGCTGGTGCGCAACGAAAGCGGCGTGGAGCTGCTTTCCAACATCTGCCGCCACCGCCAAGCCACCATGCTGGAAGGTCGCGGTAGCGCGAAGAATATCGTATGCCCGCTGCATCGCTGGACATACAAGACGGACGGCGAGCTGATCGGCGCGCCGCATTTCCCCAACAATCCCTGCCTGCATCTGAACAAGACGCCGTTGCAGAACTGGAACGGCCTGCTGTTCGCGGGCAAGCGCGATGTAGCTAAAGACTTGGCCAGCATGCCTGCCTTCAAGGAGATCGATTTCTCCGGTTACATGCTGGACCGTGTTGAGATCGACGAATACGACTTCAACTGGAAGACCTTCATCGAGGTCTATCAGGAGGACTACCACGTTGTGCCGTTCCATCCCGGCCTCGGCCAGTTCGTCGACTGCGACGATCTGCAATGGACCTTCGGCGAGCACTTCAGCGTGCAGACCGTGGGCATCAACCACGCCCTGAAGAAGTCTGGCAGCCCGACTTATGCGAAATGGGCACAGCAGGTGCTGCGCTACAACAACGGCGAACTGCCCAGATTCGGCGCGATCTGGCTGACCTACTACCCCAACATCACCGTGGAGTGGTACCCGAATACGCTGGTAGTCAGCACGGTCGTGCCGCGCGGCACGGACGCCTGCACCAACATCGTCGAGTTCTATTATCCCGAAGATATAGTACTGTTCGAGCGCGACTACATCGAAGCGGAGAAGCAGGCCTATCGCGAAACGGCCGTGGAAGACGACTTCATCTGCCTGCGCATGCATCAGGGGCGCCGCGCCTTGTATAAACAAGGTATCGAAGAGCAAGGCCCCTATCAGTCCCCGACCGAAGACGGCATGCTGCACTACCATGAGTTCCTGCGTCGCAATCTCGAGCCGCACTTGAAATAGCAAAGTGGGCTCGCTATGGATGCTGGCAGCAGCATCACTCTTCGCCTGCATGGGCGCACTCGTCAAACTGGGGGCGCCCCACTTCTCCAGCGGTGAATTGGTGTTCTACCGCTCCTTCTTCGGCTTGCTCGTGGTGTACGCGATGCTGCACCGCTCGCGCATCAGACTCTCCACCTTTCATTGGCGCACCCATCTGTGGCGCGGCCTGTCCGGCACGGTCGCCATGCTGCTGTTCTTCCACTGCATCACCGTCCTGCCTCTGGCTACGGCCATCACATTGAACTACACCTCTTCGCTGTTCCTTTCACTGCTGACCGTGCTGGTATTGAAAGAGAAGTTCCATTTGCCGATGAGCATTGCGCTGGCGACAGGGTTCGCCGGTGTGGTGGTGCTGCTGCAACCCACGCTGCAGCATGAGCAGTTCGCCGATGGATTGCTGGGCGTCGCTTCCGGCTTGCTCGCGGGAATCGCGCTGATGAATGTGCGCCACCTTGGCATGTTGGGGGAACCGGGGATGCGCGTCGTGTTCTATTTCAACCTGATCGCCACGGTCGCCAGTGCGCTCTGGATACTCGGCGACGAACTGCATACTGTCGCGTTGCTCGACCTGCCACTGCTGATCGCCATTGGCGCTTCCGCCACCTTTGCACAGTTGTTCATGACCCGCGCCTACCGCACCGGCCAAACGCTGGTAGTGGGTAGTTTGGCCTACACCACCATCGTATTTTCCGCGCTGTTCGGCCTGTTTTTCTGGCACGAGCATCTGAGTATCGAAGCATGGCTAGGCATGGGGCTCATCATCGCCAGCGGTGTGTTAAGCTTGAAACTGTCCCCCAAGATTCAGGAAAAAACATGATCACCATCACAGACAGCAACAATCTGGTCAACATCGCCGTCATGGGCGAATTCACGCTGGCCGACTTCAAGCAGTTCGAGCAACACGCACTTTACAAACTGAAAAGCGGCAGCGGCCTCAACCTGATCTTCGATCTGCGCGGCATGCTGTCTTACACCACAGATGTGGCTTGGGAAGAGATCAAGTTCTTCAGCCGCGAACATAATCATGATTTCAACAGAATCGCGGTCGTCACCGACGACCAGTGGCTGACCTGGCAGGCTTGGCTGTCACGTTTGTTCGTGGATGCCGACATCCGCGCCTTCGGCGACTACAGCGCAGCTGAAAGCTGGACTGCTGCCTGATATTGGCGGTACAAACAAAAAAGCCCGCATCGCTGCGGGCTTTTTTGTTGGACCGGAGCCGAATCACTTCAGCTTGGTTTCCTTGTATGCGACATGCTTACGTGCCACCGGATCGAACTTCATGAATTCGAGCTTCTGTGGAGTAGTGCGCTTGTTCTTGTTGGTCGTGTAGAAATGCCCTGTACCAGCAGAGGATTCCAGCTTGATCTTCTCGCGTCCGCCTTTAGATGCCATGGTGCGTCTCCTTTATACCTTCTCGCCGCGGGCGCGCATCTCGAACAGGACGGCTTCGATGCCGTTCTTGTCGATCGTGCGCAGTGCGGCATTAGTCAGGCGCAAAGACACCCAACGATTTTCTGATTCAACCCACAAACGACGGCGTTGCAGATTCGGCAAGAAACGACGCTTTGTTTTGTTGTTGGCGTGGGAAACATTGTTGCCCGACATTGGGGCTTTTCCCGTTACTTGACATACGCGTGCCATGACTGACTCCAGACCAATTGCAAAAATGAGGCGCGGATTCTACCCAAACCGGACAGAACACACAACCGAAAGTTTCTAGCTGTTTTTTCTATATAGCGCGGACTGGGCGTGAGCCTGCAAACCCTCGCCAAATGCGAGGGTCGAGGCGATAGCGCCCAGTTTCTGCGCACCGGCCGCCGAAACCTGGATCAGGCTGCTGCGTTTCTGGAAGTCATAAACGCCCAGCGGCGAGGAAAAACGCGCCGTTCCAGAAGTCGGCAATACATGGTTCGGCCCTGCACAGTAGTCGCCCAGCGACTCCGAGGTATAGCGTCCCATGAAGATGGCGCCGGCATGCCTGAGCTTGGGCAGCCAGGCTTGCGGGTCGGCCACCGATAACTCCAGATGCTCGGGGGCGATGCGATTGGAGATCGCGCAGGCTTCGTCCATATCCGTGACATGGATCAATGCGCCGCGATTCTCCAGCGCGGTCTTGATGATGTCCCTGCGCGGCATCTGCGCCAGCAACTTGTCGGCGCTGGCAGCCACCGCTTCGATGAAAGCCGCGTCCGGCGACAGCAGGATGGCTTGCGCCAGTTCGTCGTGTTCGGCTTGCGAGAACAAATCCATCGCCACCCAGTCGGGATTGGTCTGCCCGTCACAGATCACCAGGATCTCGGAAGGTCCCGCGATCATGTCGATGCCGCAAGTGCCGAACACGCGGCGCTTGGCGGAAGCGACATAGGCGTTGCCCGGGCCGACGATCTTGTCCACCTTGGGGATGCTGGCAGTGCCGTATGCCAGTGCCGCTACCGCCTGTGCACCACCGATGGTGAACACGCGATCCACACCGCACAGATGCGCCGCAGCTAGCACCAACTGATTCTTGGTACCGTCCGGTGTGGGCACCACCATGATGAGTTCGGACACACCGGCCACCTTGGCGGGCAGTGCATTCATCAATACGGATGAAGGGTAGGCCGCCTTGCCGCCCGGCACATACAGACCGACGCGATCCAGCGCTGTGACTTGCTGGCCGAGCAGCGTGCCATCCTCGTCTTCATAGCTCCAGGAAGCCTGCACCTGTTTCTGGTGATAGGAGGTGACGCGCTGCGCAGCCTGCTCCAGTGCCGTTCTCTGCTCGGCGGACAAACCCTCGAATGCTGCCTTCAGTTCGGATTTCGGCAACTCCATCGCGGCTGCATCGGCCAGCGGCAGTCGGTCGAACTTGCGGGTGTATTCCAGCACAGCGTCGTCACCGCGCTTCTTCACATCGGCAAGAATGGCCGCAACAGTCGCTTCCAGCTTCTCATCGGCAGTTTCCTCGAAAGCGAGCAGCGTGCTCAGGCGTGCATCGAAATCGGCTTGTTGTGTCGAGAGTCGGGTGATGTTCATTTGATCGCTCCGGCAAAAGCGTCCAACATGGGCTGGATGGTCGCGCGCTTGAGTTTCAGCGAAGCCTGGTTCACCACCAGACGCGAAGAGATATGCACGATCTCTTCCACCGCCACGAGGTTGTTGGCTTTCAGCGTCGCACCACTGCTGACCAGATCGACAATGGCATCAGACAACCCGACCAGCGGCGCCAATTCCATGGAGCCGTACAGTTTGATCAGGTCGACATGCACGCCCTTGGATGCGAAATGCTCGCGCGCTGTCTTCACATATTTGGTCGCCACACGCAGACGCGCGCCCTGCTTCACTGCGGACTCGTAGTCGAAGCCATTCTGCACGGCAACCATCATGCGGCACTTGGCGATGTTCAGATCGAGCGGCTGGTACAAGCCCTCGCCGCCGTGTTCGTTGAGCACGTCCTTGCCCGCCACGCCAAGATCGGCCGCGCCGTATTGCACATAGGTCGGCACGTCGGAAGCGCGCACGATGATGAGTCGCACATCATCGCGGTTGGTCGGCAGTATGAGCTTGCGCGAAGACTCCGGATCTTCCAGCGGCTTGATGCCGGCGGCTTCGAGCAGCGGCAGCGTCTCTTCGAAGATGCGTCCTTTGGACAGGGCGATGGTGATCATTTTCTACTTTCTATCGTTGCAAACGGCGCAAGCGCCTGCATTCAAGGGATTATTTTATACGACGGATGTTGGCACCGAGCTGCGAGAGCTTGCTTTCGATGTGCTCGTAGCCGCGATCCAGATGGTAGATACGGTCGATCACGGTCTCGCCCTGCGCCACCAATCCGGCGATAACCAGACAGGCCGATGCGCGCAGGTCGGTGGCCATCACGGTCGCGCCTTCCAGATGATCTACGCCCTTGACCACCGAGGTGTTGCCTTCAACATCGATCTGCGCGCCCAGACGGCGCAGCTCCTGCACGTGCATGAAACGATTCTCAAAGATGGTCTCCACCACCATCGAGCTGCCTTCCGCGATGCAATTGAGCGCCATGAACTGCGCCTGCATGTCGGTCGGGAATGCCGGGTGCGGCGAGGTTCGCACATTGACCGCCTTGGGGCGACCGCTCATTTCGAGATGGATGCTGTCGCCGTCGACCTTGATCTTGGCACCCGCCTCGCTGAGTTTTTCCAGCACAGTCTCCAGGATGTCCGCGCGCGTCTCGCGTAGCGTGATGCTGCCGCCGGTCGCAGCCGCCGCAACGAGAAAAGTGCCGCTCTCGATGCGGTCGGGCATGATGCGGTGCGTCGCGCCATGCAACGCTTCCACGCCGGTGATGGTGACGGTGTCAGTGCCGTCGCCGCTGATCCTTGCGCCCATCGCGCGCAGACAGTCGGCCAGATCGACCACCTCCGGCTCGCGGGCTGCGTTCTCCAGTACGGTGACGCCATCGGCAAGCGCCGCAGCCATCATCAGGTTCTCGGTACCCGTCACACTGACGATATCAAAAAAGATGCGTGCACCTTTCAGTCGCTTGGCCTTGGCGTGGATATAACCATGCTCGATGGCAATCTCCGCACCCATGGCCTGCAATCCTTTGATATGCAGATCGACCGGACGGGAGCCGATGGCGCACCCCCCCGGCAGTGACACCTTGGCATCACCAAAGCGCGCCACCAGCGGCCCCAGCACCAGGATCGCTGCGCGCATGGTCTTCACCATGTCATAGGGCGCCTCCCAATTGTCGATCTTGCCGCCGTTGAAAGTGACCTCATTCGGCGCCACTTCCGCAGTAACACCCATCTGCAGCAGCAGCTTGCGCATTGTGCCAACGTCGTGCAGATCAGGCAGGTTGGTCAGACGCAAAGTATCGGCAGTCAGCAGGCTGGCGCACATGATGGGCAAAGCGGCGTTCTTGGCACCGGAGATACGGACTTCGCCGCGCAAAGTCGCGCCGCCCTGGATGGCTAGTTTTTGCATATCAGTTCAATCCGTTCAATTCAATGAGAGGCGTTGTTTGAGGCTGTGATGGAGAGCAGGCCGGAAACATCGTATAGATCAGCGAGACTGCGCAAGTTCATTGGAATATTGATGAACTCAATCTCACCCGCATACTGGCGCGACCAATGCATAAGCACCCCCAGCGCGGATGAATCAACCGTAGTCACCCCTGACAAATCGACGATCGATACATTGCCCCCAGCGGGGATTTCAGCGCGCGATGCTTCTCTTGCCGTTTCCAAAGTAAGCGGCCCGGACACCAACATGCGATCACCTTCGAACTGTATCAATTCCTATCCCTTGCTTCCGACTGCTGCAACACCGCCGACATCGCGGTTCTTTTCAGCCAGCTTCTTGATCAATCCGTCTATACCCACTTGCTTGATCTCATCGGCAAACGATCCGCGATAGCTGGTTACCAAACTGATCCCTTCCACCGTCACATCGAAGGCTTGCCATTTGCCGTCATTCTTCTTCATCTCGTAATCCACCGTCACCACACGGCCGTCCGGCACGCGTATCACCGAACGCACGGTCGACTCATCCTCGCCCAGCATCCTGGCCGATTTGACCTCGACCACTGGCTCGACGTAAGTGCTGAACACTTTGGTGTATGTGCGTACCAGCATGGTGCGAAATTCTTTGACCAGCGCTTCTTTTTGTTCGGGCGTCGCGGTCCGCCACGGGCGACCAACGGCCAGTTGCGTCATGCGCTTGAAATCGAAGTGCGGCAGGATCTTGGCATCCACCAACGCCAGCAAACGCGCCTGGTCCGACACGATAGCTTTGTCCTGCTTCACGATCTCCAGCACCTCGCGCACGGTCGAAATGATCAATCCATCGGGCGTAGCCTCATCCTGCGCGAAAGCGGACAAGCTTATAGTTGCCGCCAGCAACATCATCAACAGTGTTTTCATGTCTTTTCCTTTTGCTCCTGGACGATCACTTTTCGTCCGCTTGGGTGAACAGGAATTTCCCGATCAGATCTTCCAGCACCATGGCCGACTGCGTCTTCCTGAACACCCCGCCATCTTCCAGCACCTCTTCATCCCCGCCCGGGATCAGGCCAATATATTGTTCACCCAGCAAGCCGGCCGTCAGGATGTTGGCAAAAGTATCCTTGGGGAACTCGTAGCGCTTGTCGACGCTGATCGTCACCTTGGCTTCGTAACGGTCGGTATCCAGCGTGATGCTGCTCACCCGCCCCACCAGCACTCCGGCACTGCGCACCGAAGCGGTCGGCTTCAAACCGCCGACATTGGTGAAGTACGCCGACAGCTGGTAGGTCTCCGACACATTATAGGTGCTCAAGTTTCCGACCTTCAGTGCCAACACCACCAAAGCGGCGATACCTGCCACCACGAAAGCCCCAACCCACAGATCCAATGTCGTACGTTGCATCGTCAAACTCCCCTGAACATAAATGCGGTCAAGATGAAATCAAGCATCAAGATCGCCAAAGATGATTCCACCACCGTGCGCGTGGTCGCACCCGATACACCTTCCGCGGTCGGCGGCGCATCGAAACCCTCGAACAGGGCGATCACGGTGACCGCCACGCCGAACACAAAACTCTTGATCACGCCGTTGATGATGTCTTCGCGAAAATCCACCGATGCCTGCATCTGCGACCAGAACGAACCCTCGTCTACACCAATCATCACCACACCGACCACATAACCACCGAACACGCCCATCGCCGAAAATATTGCGGCCAGCAAAGGCATGGAGATGACGCCCGCCCAGAAGCGCGGTGCCACCACGCGTGCTATGGGGCTGACTGCCATCATTTCCATCGCGGCGATCTGCTCGGTCGCCTTCATCAGACCGATCTCGGCCGTCATCGCCGAACCGGCGCGACTGGCGAACAGCAGCGCCGCCAGCACAGGCCCCAGTTCACGCACCAGCGAGAGCGCGACCAGCGAACCCAGCGCGGATTCTGAACCGTAGCGTTTCAGCGTCTCGTACCCTTGCAAACCCAGCACCATGCCCACGAACAAACCGGCCACGCCGATAATGATCAGCGACATCACGCCGCTGGAGAACATCTCTTTCACGATGAGCTGGAAGCGGCGGAAACTCATGCCTGACTGCATCAGTGTCAGCGCCAGAAAGCGCGACGCGACGCCGAGTCGCCACACCGAATCAACAACACGATGCCCGACACCCCGAACACTCTTGATCAACGGCATCAGTCAGTCACTCCCATGTCCTGCGCATAAGTGGTTGCTGCCGGATAATGAAAAGGCAACGGCCCGTCCATCTCACCGTGCACGAACTGGTGCACGAACGGATCGTTCGAAGCACGTATCTCGTCCGGCGTACCTTCCGCACGGATCACGCCATCCGTAATGAAATATATGTAATCCACGATCTTCAACGATTCCTGCACATCATGCGTCACCACCACCGAAGTGGTGCCCAATGCGTCGTTCAGCTTGCGGATCAACTGCCCCACCACCGAAAGCGAGATAGGATCGAGTCCGGCGAAAGGCTCGTCATACAGGATCAACATCGGGTCCAGCGCGATCGTGCGCGCCAGCGCGACCCGCCGCGCCATACCGCCGGAAAGTTCCGCCGGCATCAATTGATGGGTGCCGCGCAAGCCGACTGCGTGCAACTTCATCATCACCAGATCATGGATGATCTCTTCCGGCAGATCGGTATGCTCACGCATCTGGAAGGCGACGTTATCGAACACCGACATATCGGTGAACAAAGCCCCGAACTGGAACAGCACGCCCATCTTGCGGCGCATCTCATAAAGGCCCTTGTCGTCCAGATCGTGGATGACCTTGCCGTCGATACGCACCTCGCCGCGGGTCGGACGCAATGCGCCGCCGATCAGCCTGAACAGTGTGGTCTTGCCGCAACCGCTGCCGCCCATCACGGCGATCACCTTGCCCTTACCGAAGGACATGTTTATGCCCTTCAGCACCGGCCGCTGATCGTACGAGAAGTTCACATCCCGTATTTCAACTAACGCTTGTTCGGACACAAAAGCACCTCGGCTGATAATCAGGCGCGCATTCTATCACCTCGCCTGTTCAGATTCGCCATGCTCGACCGTCCGGCATTCCTGCCGTAGCGTCGGCTTGAGCTCGGCCCGATTACTGGCTATCCTGCGCGCGTTGCCCAACCACCGCATACCAATACATTGACTACTGACGTCCGCCCCAGCCTGCTCATCGTCGATGACGATCCACTCATACGTGATTCGCTGCATCTGGCGCTCTCTGACGAATTCGACATCCTGCTGGCCGAGGACCGGCCGCAAGCCGTTCGACTGGTGCGCGAACTGGCCGAGCCGCCGCAACTGGCACTAGTCGATCTGGGACTACCACCCACCCCGCACCGACCGCAGGAAGGCTTCCGCCTGATCGCAGAACTGCTGGCCCATGCGCCCGAAATCAAGATCATCACCCTCTCCGGACAGAGCGATGAAGGCAATGCGCGGCATGCACGTGCATTGGGCGCCTTTGAATTCGTCGCAAAACCCAGCAAGCCAGAGGCCTTGCGCGCCGAATTGCGCGCTGCCCTCATCGCCCAGCACAGCGAGCGCAGGAGCGCCGCATATAACGAGCAACAACTTGGCATCATCGGCAACAGCCTGCCTATCCGCACCATGCGGGACCAGATCAGGCTCTACGCGAACACGCCCTACCCGGTTCTGATCCAGGGAGAATCCGGCAGCGGGAAAGAATTGGTAGCCGCCGCGCTGCAGCGCCTGAGCCGCGACCCCAATGCCCCCTTCATCGCCATCAACTGCGCCGCGATCGCCCCCAACTTGCTTGAATCCACCTTGTTCGGCCATGCCAAGGGAGCATTCACAGGCGCGACAGCCGCCCAAGTAGGATTCTTTGAAAAAGCGGCCGATGGCACCCTGTTCCTTGACGAGATCGGCGAGCTGCCCCAGGAGCTGCAGGCCAAACTGCTGCGCGTGCTGGAAAACGGTGAATACCAGCGCGTAGGCGAGACGGCGACGCGCAAAAGCAATGCGCGCATCGTCGCGGCGACCAACCTGATCCTTGCGCAAGCCGTGCGCAACAATGATTTCCGCAGCGACCTGTTCCATCGTCTCAGCGTATTCACCATCAACGTACCTTCGTTGCGCACGCTGGGCGAAGACAAGATGTTGCTACTCGATCATTTCCGGCGCATCTATGCCCAGCAGATGCAGAGCACCCCGTTCTCGCTGGACGAATCCGCAGAGACCAGCTGGCAGAGTTATAGTTTTCCCGGCAACACCCGCGAACTGCGAAACATCGTGATCCGCCTGGTCACCAAACACCCCGGCGCACGACTCTCGGCCAGACAGCTTGAGAGCGAGTTCGACCTGCACCCAGAATTGTCCGACGGACTGACCGCCTTACCCGAAGCCGGCGTGCATGCGCGCTTGCAACAAGGCGACTTCAATCTTGATGATCTGCTGATGGGCTATACTCAAACGTATATCGATGCCGCCATGGAACTGGCGCACGGCAATGTGAGCGAAGCGGCCAAACTACTCGGCATCGCGCGCACCACCCTGTACAGTCGCATGGAAGCATTGCAAAAACACAGATCGCAGCAACGCAATCAATAAGGGGAAAAGATGTATCTGGAGCACTTCGGGCTCAATGAGCCTCCGTTCAAGATCACACCGGTCACAGATTTCTTCTTCTCTGGAGCCAATCGGGGCGAGATCCTTGATGCCTTGGTCTACGCCATCACCGACGGCGAAGGCATCATCAAGATCAGCGGCGAAGTCGGTAGCGGCAAGACCATGCTGTGCCGCATGCTGCTGGACAAGCTGCCCACCAACATCAAGGCGATCTATCTCGCCAACCCTAGCATGTCGCGCGACGAGCTGCTGTACGCCATCGCCGACCGTTTGCAACTCGATCTGGAAGGCAAGCGCGTCAACGTCATCTTGCAGACACTGCAAAACCACCTGGAAGCGATGTACGAGCGCGGCGAACGCGTCGTGGTACTGGTAGACGAAGCCCATGCCATGCCGCTGGAGACACTGGAAGAGTTGCGTTTGCTCTACAACCTGCAGGTCGGCAAACACAAATTGCTGCAGATCGTATTGTTCGGCCAGCCCGAACTGGACGAGAAACTGGCGCAGACCAATATGCGCCAACTGAAGGATCGCATCGTCCACCACTTCACCATCCTGCCGCTGTCCCCCAAGATCGTGCATGCCTATCTGATGTTCCGCATGCGGGCCGCCGGCTACAAAGGGCCTGATATCTTTTCCGCCAACGCGGAAAAACAGATCGGCAAAGCCTCGCAGGGCCTGATGCGCAGAGTCAACATCCTGGCCGACAAAGCATTGCTGGCAGCTTTTGTAGAAAATACGCACAAGATCGAAGAACGCCACGTACAGGCCGCCCTGCGCGACAGCGAGATGACCCCGATGCGCAATTGGAGCAGCCGCCGCAATGCCGCAGTACTGGGCGGGCTAATGCTGCTCTCCGCCACACTTGCAGGATCTGTCTGGTTCCTGAATCAGGAACGCACATCCGAAACGCCCCAATCAGCCAAACAAGCCGAAGCAGCCCCCATGGTTAGCACTGCAACTGCCGCAACCGTCACACAAGTTGCTTCTGCAACCGCTGATGCAGCACCTCTTGGTGATGTGCCAGTTGCCGGCGCCAACAGCGGCGCACCCGCTGCCGCCCCCCACATCACGGCAGAGACCCGCCCTGCCATCAAACTCAAACAACTGCCCGACATTCCAACCAACAGTCTGCTGCAGCAAAGACTGGAAGCCACCGAGGCCATGTTGAATGCAGCTTCACAGGGCAGCACCAGTATCCAATTGTTCTATACCGAAAATGTACAGCCGGCGCGCATGGAAGGATTCCTGCGCCGAGCCCGTAAATTAGGCAAGCTGGAGGAGATATACATCCTCCCCATTGCGCTAAATGGCCAGGATGCATTCCGCGTGCTGTATGGCAGCTTCCCCAGTAGCAGCAAGGCTCGCGCAGCCATTCCGGAGCTTCCCGCACGCTACCAGGAAGCTTTTGCACCGACCCTGCACTTACTGGAAAGCTATCAGAACACGCCTTAAGCTGATGAAACAAAAAAATATATAGGCCATCAGGGCTGTTGCGAGCCCCAGTGTTTTAGGTTACCTTTCGCCCAAACGTCAGGGGGAAAAGGGAATGAGGTCCAGTCACGCATTACTTTGCGCTACCGGTGTATTGCTAGCCGCCTGCGGCACAAAGCCGCTCAAGCAGTCCGACATGCACATCCAGCAGACGCCAGAAACTCTGGCGCGCAGCAGTGGCACCATCCCCCAACCCAGCAAACAAGCAGTCGTACTCCCTCCCCCGAAAGCGGCCGCGAAGGTAGAGACCTACAGCGTCGTCGTTACCAATCTTCCAGCCCGCGAAATACTGTTCGCGCTGGCACGTGATGCAAAGATCAACATCGACATCCATAGCGGAATTGAGGGGATAGTCACACTCAACGCCATCAACCAGACCTTGCCGCAGATCCTCGACCGCATTTCCAAACAAGTCGACATGCGTTATGAGCTGAAGGATGGCCTACTAGTCGTGATGCCCGACTCGCCTTTCCTGAAAAGCTACAAGATCGATTATGTAAACATGGCCCGCGATGCCGAAGGCGGCATCTCCAATACATCGCAAGTTGGGGGCGGTGCGGCCGGCAGCGCAGCCCGCGGAGGTGCTAACAATTCGCAACTCTCGATTAAAAATTCGTCCAAGAATCACTTCTGGGATACCTTGATCAAAAACATCACCGACATCCTGCGCGAAACAGACAAGGAGATTGTCGTCTCTCGCCGCGCTGCATCTACTGATGAGCAAGCTGCACTTGACAGAGGCGACCTTGCAAAGAGTAGTAAGTTGGCAAATGAGAAGGCTATATCTAGCTCTGGTGCTGAGCGCACTGGAAGAACCAGCGAACAGCAATACAAAGACTATCAAACACTTCAAGCCGCCTCGGTCATCCCCAACCCCGAAGCCGGCATCATCACCGTGCGAGCCACCGGCAAGCAACATGAGAGGATTCAGGAATTTGTCACTCAGGTAATGCGTAGTGCACGCCGTCAGGTACTGATCGAAGCGACTATCGCCGAAGTACGGCTGAGCAGTAACTATCAGCAGGGTATCGATTGGTCACGCCTGCGCCTCGGCGCAAAAGGTTTTGGACTGAAACAAGTCGGAACCGCTGGGTTAGGGTCAGCCAACACTGGCAGCATGATGGTGCTCGACTATCTCAACCCGACCTCCAAGCTGGGCAATCTCAGCGCATCGGTTTCATTGCTTGATTCTTTCGGCGATGTAAAAGTGCTGTCTAGCCCAAAACTGAGCGTGATGAACAATCAGACGGCGATGTTGCGAGTAGTCGACAACACTGTTTATTTCAATGTCAGCGTGACTCCTGCCTCGACTAATGCCATCACTGGCGCAGTTACACCTGCCGTGTACACCACCACACCAGAAACTGTTCCAGTTGGATTTACAATGAGCGTCACGCCGCAGATTAGCGATAGCGATACAGTACTCATCAACTTACGCCCAACCATAACAAGAGTCATTTCATACATCACAGATCCGAATCCAGCATTCGCGGGTGGCACCCCTAATAGAATCCCCCAAGTTCAAACACGCGAGATGGAGTCTATTCTGAAGATCGAAAACAATCAGATCGCCATCCTCGGCGGGCTGATGCAGGATGAGATCAACAACCTGACAGATGGTATCCCCTTGCTCGATGATATTCCGTTGGCAGGCAATGCATTCCGCAATCGCAACGACACCAAGACCAAGACTGAGTTGGTGATCTTCCTGCGACCGGTGGTCATCAAAGACGGCAGTATCGATGGCGACTTCTCCGCCTACCGAGACGCCCTGCCAAACGGCGACTTCCTCAAGCCCGAGAGCGAAAAGGAAGCGCGATGAGCCTGCTACTCGACGCGATGAAAAAGTCTGGAGAACAAGGCAGGGGTACTGGCCTGACGCTGGAGGACCATCCCCATCAGTCGACTGCGAATGCGGTGCCCGAAAGTGCCCCGGTTGAAGCCTCGCGCGCCGCCGGACAAACACTGTTCGCCGCCAAGAAGAAAAAAGAGTCCCCTCGCCGCCGCTGGAAGCTGGGCTTGGTTCCCACCACACTGCTGATCTGCAGCACGATAGGTGCGGGTTATGGCTACTACGTCTGGACTGAGATCAACCCGCCCGTCAGACGCCCGGTTGCACGCGCCGTTCCCGCCGCGCCCGCGCCCATCACACCGCCGCCGCGTCTGGTCGCATCCATCGCACCGGAACCGGCCCCCGTGCAACCCGCAGAACCAGCCCCGACCGTTACGCCTCCAGTAACCGAAACGGTGAAAGTGACGCCTGCCCAACCCTTCACCCGACGCGCTGCCAACCCCACCCCTCGGCGCCTAGCCATCACACGCCAGCCCAAGGTGGATACCATCACGCCTGCATTACAGGACGCATGGCAATCATATCAACGCGGTGAGTATCTGGCGGCCGCGCAGGGTTACCACAGCGTGCTCGCCCAAGATGCCCGCAACCGCGATGCCTTGCTCGGTCTGGGCGCTGTAGCGCAGCAACAGGGACAAGACCAGACTGCACAACACTATTTCCGTCAGGTGCTGTTGCTCGATCCGCGTGATCCGGTCGCTTTGGGTGCGATGTCATCCTACGGCACGGACGAGGTCGACACCGAAGTGCGCCTGAAACAGATGCTGTCCGAACAGCCGCAAGCCGCAGCCCTGCATTACGCGCTGGGGAACACCTATGCGGATCAGTCGCGCTGGGCGGAGGCTCAGCAGTCCTATTTCAGCGCACGCGCACTGGAACCGGGTAATGCATTGTTCACGTTCAATCTGGCTGTCAGCCTGGATCATCTTGGTCAAAGCAAGTTGGCAGCCGACCATTACCGCCAGGCACTGGATTTGGATAACAGCAATAGCGCCGGCTTCGATCATGTACAGGCACAGCGTCGTCTGAATGAACTGACCTCTTCCCGCTAGGAACGACGATGGCCGTACCGCAACAACAGTTCCAGCAGCCGATCGGACAATTGCTCATCGCCAAAGGCGTCATCAGCGAAGACCAGTTGCGCATCGCCACACAAGAACAGAGCAAATCCCCCCAGCCTCTGGGACGCTTGCTGGTTCGTCTCGGCTTCCTGTCCGAGGCGACCATCCGCGACGTGCTGTCCGAGAATCTGGGACAGGAGAGTGTCGATCTTGCCAATGTGGTCGTCGATTCCGCTGCCGTGACGATGATTCCGAAAGAGGTCGCCCGGCGCTACCAGCTGGTACCTCTCTCGGTAGACGCCGCCAACAAGAATCTGACGCTCGCCATCTCCGACCCGGACAACATCATCGCGCTGGATCAGGTACGCGCGCTGCTGAAAGACGAGTACCGGCTGATCACACTGCTGGCCAGCGAATCCGACATCCTGCGAGCGATCGACCAGTATTACGGCTTCGAGCTTTCCATCGACGGCATCCTGCACGAGATCGAACCGGGCGAACTGGAGCATCAGGGCCTGCAGCAAGGCGTCAACGAATTCAGCCAGCCGGTAGTGCGTCTGATCGACGCGCTGCTGACCGAAGCCGTACAGCAGAACGCCTCCGACATCCACTTTGAGCCCGAGAACAGCTTTTTGCGCATCCGCTACCGTGTAGACGGTGTGTTGCGGCAGGTGCGCAGTCTGCACAAGAGTTTCTGGCCGGCCATGGTGGTGCGTCTAAAGGTGATGAGTGGCATGAACATCGCCGAGACGCGCGCGCCGCAGGACGGGCGCATCTCGCTACGTTTGTCCGGCCGCCCTATCGATTTCCGCGTCGCTTCGCACCCCACCCAGTATGGCGAGAATCTGGTGCTGCGCATTCTGGACCGCCAGAAAGGCATCGTGCCGATCACGCAACTCGGGCTGGACGACACCGCGCTTTCGACACTGCTTTCCATCATCTCCAAACCGGAAGGCATCGTACTGGTCACCGGCCCCACCGGCTCCGGCAAGACCACCACGCTCTATTCCATCCTCAATCATGTGAACACCGAATCGGTGAACATCATGACTCTGGAAGATCCGGTGGAATATCCGATCCCGCTGATCCGTCAAAGCTCGGTGAACGAGGCGGCAAAACTCGATTTCGTCAGCGGTATCCGCTCCTTGATGCGACAGGACCCGGACATCATCCTGGTCGGCGAGGTGCGTGACCATCCGACTGCCGAGATGGCGTTCCGCGCCGCGATGACCGGCCACCAGGTGTATTCGACACTGCACACCAACTCCGCCGTGGGTGCTATCCCGCGCCTGCTGGACATCGGCATCCTGCCCGACATCCTGGCCGGTAACATCATCGGCATCGTGGCACAGCGACTGATCCGTATCCTGTGCAAACACTGTAAATATCCGTACCAACCCGATCTGGCGGAGCGCAAACTGCTCGGTCTGCACCATAACGAGGAAGTCACGCTCTACCGCGCTGCCGGTTGCGATATTTGCCGCCACCAAGGCTACAGCGGACGTCAGGCCATTATGGAGATCCTCAAGATGGATTCCGAGATAGACGATCTGGTCGCGCGACGCGCCAGCATCCGCGACATCAAGCATGCCGCACTGGATGCCGGTTTCCGCCCGCTGGCGCAAGACGGCATAAGACGTATCTTGCAAGGTGTCACTTCCGTGTCTGAAGTCTCGCGCGTTGTCGACCTCACGGATCGGCGCTAGCCTCCCATGGCCCTCTATCTCTACAAAGCGATCGATAGCGACGGCAAGAGCGCCAAAGGACTGCAAGATGCCGCCAATATGATCGACCTTGAGATGCGCCTCAAGCGCGGCGGCCTGGATCTGATCAGCGCAAAAGAGGAGGACCATGCCGCCTCCTTCGGCTCAACCAAGATCAAACGCGTCGACCTCATCACTTTCTTTTTCAATCTTGAACAACTTTCACGTGCCGGCGTACCGCTGCTGGAATGCCTGGCCGATCTGCGCGATACCATGGAAGAACCCTCCTTCCGCGAGATCATCGCCAGTATGGTGGAATCCATCGAGAGTGGGAAGAAGCTATCGCAGGCGATGGCTGAACATCCCAACGCGTTCGACAAGATCACCGCCAACCTGACCAAGGCCGGCGAGGACAGCGGCAAACTGGTGGATGTGTTCAAACATCTCATGGAATCGCTGAAGTGGCAGGACGAAATGGCCTCGCAGACCAAGACCATGATGATCTACCCGGCCTTCGTGGGCACCATCGTGCTGGCCATCACCTTCTTCCTGATGATCTATCTGGTGCCGCAGTTGGTGGGATTCATCAAAGGCATGGGACAGGAGATCCCCATCCAGACGCGCATCCTGCTGGCCACATCCGATATCTTCGTGAACTATTGGTATGTCATATTGCTCACCCCGTTCGTATTGTTCGGCAGCTTCAAACTGGCACTGATGGTCAATCCCAAGCTGCAATACCACGTGGACAATCTCAAGCTGAACATATGGCCCACCGGCCCTATCCTGCGCAAGATCATTCTGGCCCGCTTCGCCAACACCTTCGCCATGATGTACAGTTCCGGCATCACCATCCTGGACTGCATCGCCAACTCGCGCGATCTGGTGGACAATCAGGTCATCGCGCAAAGCCTGCAGAATGTCATGAGCGAGATCGAGGCCGGCAAGAATCTGACACAAAGCTTCCAGAAGACAGGCATCTTCCCGCCTCTGGTTGTGCGCATGCTGAAGGTCGGCGAGGCCACCGGCCAGCTCGACCAGGCGCTGCTCAACGTCAGTTATTTTTATGATCGCGACGTGAAGGATGCTATCAAAAAGGTGCAGGTCATGATCGAGCCGGCCATGACACTGATCCTTGGCGCACTGCTTGGCTGGGTGATGCTATCCGTCCTCTCGCCCATCTATGACCTCATCGGCAAAGTACAGCTCTGACTATGGCACGCACCCTGTTATTCCTTAGCGCAGAAAAATTTCAGGCCTACCTCTGGAACGGCAATGGCTTGGGCTTCGCGCATGAATTCAGCAACGATGCGGACGGTCGCGAGCAGTTTTCCGCCTTCGTCGAACAGCATCGCAACCCGACCTATCTGCTGGTCGACATCATCGAGGAAGACTTTCACCTAGAGACCATCCCGCATCTGATCGGCCCCAACCGCAAAGCGCTTATCGGCCGCAAGTTCGAGCAGTACTACCGCAGCACGCCTTTCCGCCAGGCCACACTGCTCAAAAGACAGGATGAAGGTCGGCGCGATGACGAATATCTGTTCTCGGCCCTGACCAATCCGCAGCGCATCACCCCCTGGCTGGATGCCTTGCTGGAGAACCATGTCCCGCTCGCAGGCATCTACTCCATCCCCAACATCAGCGCGCCGCTGCTGAAGGACATCCAATCCGAGCACATCCTGCTGCTGACTTGGGAACGCAACGCCGGCTTGCGCCAGACCTATTTTCACAACAAGCGACTGCATTTTTCCCGCCTGATCCCGATCAACGAGAGTGGCACGCTGATCGATGCCGTCATCTCCGAGACGCCGCGCACCCAGCAATATCTGAAGAGTCTGTCTCTGCCGCCGCCCGGAGAAATGCTGGAAGTTTATATCCTGTGCCATGCGAACGAGATTGCACAGTTGAGTACACAACTCTCCAGCAACGGCGACCTGCATTACAACTATCTGGACATCGCAGAATTCGCACGCCGCCACAAGTGCAAGCAGACACTTGAAGATTCTGACAGTACCCCGCTGTTTCTCAACCTTCTCGCCACCAAACCACCAAGCGCACACTACGCCGGTTCGCAGCACACCCACTTCTTCATGTTGTGGCAACTGCGTTTCGTTTTGTTTGGTTTGGCTATCGTCATCCTGTTACTGGGCCTGCTGTGGAGCGGCATGGCTTTCTGGCAGGGCGAGCAGTTCGCCTCGGAGACGGCCCCGTTGATGCAGCAAACGGCGCGCCTCCAAACTCAGGCACGGGATATTCAGCGCAATTTCGCCAACACCTCCGTGCCCGCTGCCGATATGAAGACAGCGGTGTTGTTGGCACGCAGCCTGACCCAATATTCGCACCCGCCCCAAGAGATCATCTATGAGTTGAGCGCAGTGCTCGAATCCTTCCCGCGCGTCACCCTTAATAAACTCTCGTGGAAGGCCAGCGCGGAAGATGCCGCCCCCTCACCCTACCCCGCCCAAGTCATCACCTTCGACGGCACTCTGAGCGGATTCGGCAACGACCACCGTGGCGCACTGGCTTATCTCGAGCAGTTCGAACAAGCTCTGATCCAGCGCGGCTACACCGTCAGTGCCACTGCACTGCCGCTGGACATCACCTCTAAAGGCAGCATCAGCGGCCAAAGCGCCGGTGCATCGCTGGGACAGTTCACCCTTAAGATCATATGGAGGGCCCCGTCATGAGCTTCTCGACAGACGACCTCGGTGAGATCAAATGGAGTTTGCTGACCTGCCTGCTCAGTGTCGGTATCGCAGTGGGGCTGATCAATTACAGCGCCACCACCCAGAAAGAATCCCTGCGCCAACTGCAGCAGACGCAACGCCAACTTAGCGCAGCGCGCGACCAACTCCTCACCGCACAGAACGATCAGGAGAACATGGCTTCCTACCAGATGGAATATGACGCATTGGTCGCGCAAAAAGTCATAGGCAGCGAGCAACGTCTGGATTGGATCGAAGGTTTGGAAAAGCTGCGCAGACAGAACCTGCTACCCGACGTCAGATATACGATTGCCCCGCAAAGCGCTTACACCCCGAATCCACCGCTGAATGCTGGTAACTTTGCACTCAGCCTCAGCCCCATGTCCTTGGAGTTGGACCTGCTGCATGAAGGCCAACTCCTGGGTTTCTTTGAAGCGCTGAGTCGCCAGATGCCCGGTTGGTTCATGCTCGACAAGTGCGCCCTGTCCCGTGTCGACAGCACACAAAACAGCGGCGTGATGCTGAAAGCGAATTGCGCAGGAGGCTGGTTCACCATGAAGAACCGGAACACGCCATGAAAAAACGCCTCCCCATCATTTTGCTAGCGCTTACCACCGCCACTGCTGCGCAAGCAGCAGAGTTGGGCCGCTTGTTCTTCACCCAGACTGAACGCGCACAACTGGAGCGGCAGCGTGTACTCAGTACCGACAAAGCCGCTGGCGGCAATGATAGTCACTCACTCATCGTCAACGGCGTGATCCAGCGCGATGGCGGGAAACGCATCATCTGGATAAACGGCGAACAACAACCGGCAGGCTCAGCCGATTCCCGCACACCAGCCAGCGTGCCGGTCATCCTGCCCGGGAAGACCGAATCGGTGAAGGTAAAGGTCGGACAGCGGCTGATGCTGGATCAACCCGAGGCAAGCCCCGCAGAGTGAAGGAGCGCATGATGCCTTCCTCTCAATCATCAAAACATGGCAACAAGTTTCAGCATGGCGGTGCCCTGCTGGTCATGCTGGTTATTCTGGTGATGGGCATCACGACCGTATTCATCACCTCGTTGAGCGGCACGGCCATTCAGAACCGACGCAACCATTCCACAGCAGAGTCGCTGGTTCAGGCCAAGGAAGCCCTGATCGGCTATGCCGTGACCTACGGCGACACACACACCGGTGCTCACGGCTATCTCCCCTGCCCCGACTTGAGCGCTAGTAACGGAGAAGGAAGCAGCCCCGGTAGTTGCGGGAGCGTAGGTGAGCATCAGCTTGGCCGCCTGCCTTGGCGCACGCTCGACCTGCCTGCGCTCTTTGACGGCTCGAGCGAATGCCTTTGGTATGCCGTTGCAGGCAAATACAAGAACAATCCCGCTTCATCCGCCACGATGAACTGGGACAACACCGGCGAATTCACCATCTATGCAGACAACGGGAATATCGTTGAGTCGGGCGAAGTGGTTGCCGCGATCATCGCCCCCGGAGCGCCTTTGAGCGGAAATAGTGACAGGTCAGGAAGTGCAGCGCCGACTTGCGGCGGCAACTACACCGCGGCCGCATATCTGGAGAATGACACGGCGCATGGCATCAACAATGCGGATATCACCGCCGGCCAACTGATCATGCCGCACGAACATCGCGATGCCAGCGCCAACGTCACATCCAGCACCAACGATCAAATCACCTACATCACGCGCCAGGACATCTGGAACAGCATCCAGAAACGCATCGCCCGGCAAGCCAAAAAATGCCTGGACGACTATGCCGCTGATGCCGCGAATACCAATCACAAATACCCATGGGCCGCAAAGCTGGATGACGCGACAGCTTCACCTAACCGCACCGGTACGCAGAACGTCCGTTTCGGCCGCTTTCCGGACATCCCCAACATCAGTACTTCTGGTGGTAGTGGCACCTGCGATTCAGGCCCGCTCAGCAGCTTCACCGCTGACCAAATCACCACGCTGAATGACTACATCCAACAAGTGCAAGACGCACTGAGCACTTACATAAGCGATCCAACCCCCACCAATAAGAGCGCCTTGGAAAATAAGGGAGATAATCTGTGGGATCTCGCAAAAGATCCTCCTTACAGCCTACCCATTGGTGATTCGATTCGTTCCGCAGGCTGGTACGTGGATAACAATTGCGATAGCAGCGACGCATGCAACACCTCGACAATTCAAACCTATCTGAATGCTGCCTTTACCGAGATCACCGACTGTACTGGTAGCAGCGGCAGCACCGACGGCACCATGCCCAGTAGCTGGAGCAGCATCCCATCCTGCCAACAGCTCGTCAGTTCGGCATCATGGTCCGCTTGGCGGGACTGGGTATTTATACAGATCGCAGATGGGTACCAGCCCGGTGGTACCGGTAGTTGCACGTCAGGAACCACATGCTTGAGCGTCACTGGCTTGGCCCACACCAATGCCGGCTCAGGCAGCTACCATGCTGTTGTGGTCGCCGCCTCCAAGCTTGTATCAGGGCAGAACCGTAGCGCGATCGACACTGTCTCGAATTTTCTGGAAGGGGCTAACGCGACCGGAAAAACGGACATACCCACTACCACCAGTTTTGAAACCCATCGGATTTCCGACACAAGCTACGACTCTGTAAACGATACGGTGTTGTGCATTGATGGAAAAAACAATTGCCCATGATTCGAATGACCAATACTGCCAATGCATCGCATCTAAAAGGGTTCACGTTGGTCGAAATGGCCATGGTGCTCGCCATCGTGACGCTACTCATGGCCGGCTTGCTGCCAACCATTTCCGGACAGATCGAGCAACAACGCTCCACAGAAACAAAGAAACAGCTGTATGAGATTCAGCAGGCGTTGATCGGCTTCGCCCTCATCAAAGGGCGCCTACCATGTCCGGCGACTTCCAGCAGCAATGGACTGGAAAACCCATCCACCGGCGGTACTTGCACTAATTTTTACGATGGTTTCTTGCCGGGAGCGACGCTCGGACTAAATTCATTGAACGAACAGGGGCTGGTATTGGACGCCTGGGATAATCCCATCCGCTACGTCGTCACATCATGGGACAGCACTTCGCCGGCAGTCACTGACACGTACACCACTGCCGACGGGCTATCCACCGTTGGGCTTTCTTCACTGAGCCCCAACCTCTTGGTATGCAACACTGCTAGCGGCATCACAGGCAGTGCCTGCGCCTCCGGTGAAGCTCTGACAGCGGACCCCGGCGTGCCAGTTGTTATCTTCTCTACGGGGAAGAACGGTGCAAGCGGCGGAACCGGCACTGATGAAAGTGAGAATCTGGATGGCGACAGATTCTTCGTCAGCCATACGCAGGCCCCCACATCAGCCGCGAATGGAGAGTTTGATGATCTTGTGGTCTGGATCTCCAATCAGGTTCTGCTAAACCGGATGGTGAGTGCAGGGAAATTACCCTAAGACCTGCGCCAGTTCGTCCCCTGCGCAGTATCTTCCAGCACGATTCCCGCATCCAGCAATTCCTTGCGAATACGATCTGCCCCGGCGAAGTCCTTGGCCTTCTTGGCGGCGATGCGGGCTTCTATCTGCGCATGGATCGCGGCATCGTCCAATCCGCCAGCCATCGCGCTGCCTTGCAGGAATTCTTGTGCATCTCTTTGCAACAGACCAAGTACGCCCGCCAGCGCCTTGAGTTGGGCAGCCGCTTCTGCGGACTGGCTGCGGTTCGCTTCGTTGGCGAGGTCGAACAGCACGGCGACAGCTTCCGGCGTATTGAAGTCGTCGTCCATGGCGGCTTTGAAGCGCTGGGCGTGGGGTTCACTCCAGTCCACTGATCCCTCCTGAATATGGGAAGGCAATGACTTGAGTGCCGTATAAAGTCTGGTCAGCGCGCCCTTGGCATCGTCCAGATGATGGTCGGAATAGTTCAACGGGCTGCGGTAGTGGGCGCGCAGGATGAAGAAGCGCACCACTTCGGCGTCGTATTTTTTGAGCACTTCGCGAATGGTGAAGAAGTTTCCGAGCGACTTGGACATCTTCTCGTTGTCCACACGCACGAAGCCGTTGTGCATCCAGTAGTTCACATACTGGCAGCCATGCGCGCCTTCGGACTGCGCGATCTCGTTCTCGTGGTGCGGGAATTGCAGGTCGGCACCGCCACCGTGGATGTCGAAGTGGTTGCCGAGCAATTCGGAGCCCATCGCGGAACATTCCAAATGCCAGCCAGGCCGACCTTTGCCCCACTTGGACTCCCACTGCACCTCCTCTGCCTCGCCTGCTTTGGCATGCTTCCACAACACGAAGTCGAGCGGATCGTTCTTTTCCGAAGCGACTTCTACGCGCTCACCGGCGCGCAGGTCTTCCAGTGACTTTCCTGAAAGCTTGCCGTAGCCGTCGAACTTGCGCACCGCGTAATTCACGTCGCCATCCGCCGCCTTGTAAGCGAGACCGTTCTGTTCCAACTGTTCGATCATCTGCAACATCTGCGGGATGAACTGCGTCGCGCGCGGTTCGTGATCCGGACGTTGCACGCCCAACGCATCGGCATCCTCGTGCATCGCGTCGATGAAACGCTGCGTCAGGGTATGGATGGACTCCTTGTTCTCTGCCGCGCGCTTGATGATCTTGTCGTCGATGTCGGTGATGTTGCGCACATAGGTCACGTCGTAACCGGAAGTTTTAAGCCAGCGATAGACCATATCGAACACGACCATCACGCGCGCATGGCCCAAGTGGCAGTAGTCGTATACGGTCATACCGCAGACGTACATGCGCACTTTGTTCGCTTCTATAGACTTGAATTCCTGCTTGTCGCGGGCAAGCGTGTTGTGGATCTTAAGCATGCTATTTCTGCTCTTTCACCCAGGAGTCCTTCAGCGTCACGGTGCGATTGAACACCAGCTTCTTTCCGGGCTGATGGTCGCGGCGGTCGGTGACGAAATAACCCAAACGCTCGAACTGGTAGCGCGTTTCCGGCGCAGCATCCTTTGCGCAGGCTTCCACCCAACCCTGCACCACTTCCAGCGAATGCGGATTCATAAATTCGAGGAAGTCCTTCTCTTTATCGCCATCCGGCTCGGGCACGCTGAACAGGCGGTCGTACAACCTGATCTCGGCGGGTAGCGCGTGTTCGCGCGACAGGAAGTGGATGACGCCTTTGACCTTGCGACCTTCTGGATTCTTGCCCAGCGTGTCATGGTCGATACTGCACTTGAGTTCGATTACCTTGCCGGACATATCTTTCACCGTTTCATCGCAACGCATCACATAGCTGTGGCGCAGGCGGATCTCGCCGCCGAGCGTGAGGCGCTTCCAGCCGGCGGGCGGTACTTCGGCGAAGTCGTCGGCTTCGATCAGCAAATCTTTGCCGAACGGCACTTCACGCTTGCCCAGCTCCGGCACATTGGGATGGAAATCCGCTTCGCGCGTCAATGCGCCCTCGGCATTGGTGATGGTCACTTTCAATGGATTGATGATCGCCATCACGCGCGGCACACGTAGCTCCAGATCTTCGCGGATCGCGCCTTCCATGGTGGCCATGTCGACACTGTTCTCACTCTTGGAGACACCGATGCGCTTGGCGAACTCGCGTATGCCTTCCGGCGTGTAACCGCGACGGCGCATGCCGCTGATGGTAGGCATGCGCGGGTCGTCCCAACCGGTCACTTTTTTCTCGTTCACAAGTTGCAACAGCTTGCGCTTGCTGGTGATGGTGTAGTGCAGCTCCAGACGCGAAAACTCATATTGGCGCGGATGGCAAGGGATGGTGATGTTGTCCAGCACCCAGTCATACAGCGGTCGGTGGTCTTCGAATTCCAGCGTGCAGATGGAATGGGTGATGCCTTCCAGCGCATCCGAGATGCAATGCGTGTAGTCGTACATCGGATAGATGCACCACTTGTCGCCGGTGCGAATATGGTGTGCACGGCGGATACGATAGATTGCCGGGTCGCGCATGTTCATGTTGGGCGAAGCCATGTCGATCTTGGCACGCAGCACCATCGCGCCATCGGCGAACTCACCGGCCTTCATGCGCGCAAACAGGTCGAGGTTGTCGGCCACACTGCGTTCGCGGTTTGGGCTGTTCTTGCCCGGCTGGGTCAGTGTGCCGCGATATTCGCGCATCTGCTCCGGCGTCAGGTCATCCACATAAGCCAAGCCTTTGTTGATCAGCTCGACGGCAAAATCGTGCAGCGCATCGAAATAATCCGACGCCCAGCGCACCTCTCCGTTCCACGCGAAGCCGAGCCAGCGCACGTCATCTTGGATGGACAGCGCATATTCCTCGCTCTCTTTCTCCGGATTGGTGTCGTCGAAACGCAGGTTGCACAGGCCGTTATAGTCTTTCGCCAGACCGAAGTTCAGGCAGATCGACTTGGCATGCCCGACGTGCAGATAGCCGTTCGGCTCTGGCGGAAAGCGCGTGACGATGCTCGTGTGTTTGCCGCTTGCAAGGTCGGCATCGATGATCGTGCGAATGAAGTTTGAAACGGGTGTCGGGGCGGGTGTGTTGCTGCTCATATCTGTGCCAATGATGCGTCGCTATTAGGATGCGTGATTCTACCCGAAACCGGCAGACGCCCGCCCCACACTTCCTCGCGCAGGCAATCAGTGTATGAGAGTCGCTTCTTTGGTAGAATCGCGTGCGTTTGGCGCACTAAGCCGGCAACATAACCCTATCAAGAAAAAGACCAAAATGGATACATTGAAACGATTCGCAACAGGTGTCGCACTTTGCGCGCTACTGGCCTTCAGCCTCGGCAGCCATGCCGACGAGATACAGGACGCCAACAAGCTCTTCAAACAAGGGCAGTTGACTCAGGCACTGGACAAGGTGAACGGCTATCTGGCGAACAAGCCCAAGGATGCACAGGCGCGCTTCCTCAAGGGTCTCATCGTCAATGAGCAGGGAGACGCGGTGGGAGCCATCGCCATCTTCACCGAATTGACCAACGACTATCCCGAGCTGCCGGAGCCTTATAACAACCTCGCCGTGCTGTATGCCGGGCAAGGGCAATACGAAAAAGCCAAAGTCGCGCTGGAGATGGCGATCCGCACCCACCCGAGCTATGCCACCGCACACGAGAACCTCGGCGACATCTACGCCAAGATGGCCAGTCAGGCCTACGACCGCGCGCTGCAATTGGACAAGAACAATACCGGCACCAAGACCAAGCTCGCCCTGATCCGCGACCTGTTCGGCAAGGGTACGCAGAACGCCGCGCCAACGGCACCCGCTCTGGCCGTAGCGACACCGGTGAAGCCTGTGGTGGTCGCGACGCCCGCACCTGCTCAGCCGGTAGTGGCTGCACCAACTCAGCCGAAGACAGCGTCAGCTGCAAAACCCGTCGTCGTGGCAGCACCCGCGGTAGTGGCAGTCGCACCACCGGCCAAGACAGTGCCTGCCCCAGCTGCCAAGCCAGTTGCTGTTGCAGCAACTGATGCAAACGCAGAGATCATGCAGGCGACTCGTGCATGGGCTGCCGCCTGGTCTACCAAGAATGTGAAGCGCTATCTCGCTTTCTATGCAGCCGAGTTCAAGACACCCAATGGTGAAGCACGCAAAGCATGGGACAAGATGCGCCACGATCGCATCAGCAAGCCCAAGTCCATCAAGGTTGCGATCGACAATGCCAAAGTCGAGATCATCGACGACAACCATGCCAGCATCAGCTTCCGCCAAAATTACCAAGCCAGCCACTTCAAGAGCGTGAACAACAAGACGCTGAACTGGGTAAAATCATCCGCAGGCTGGCAGATCGTGGAAGAGCGTAGCGACAACTGATAGATGAAGACCCGGCTCTCACACCTTCTGTTGCTGCTGCCCTGCTTCGGGCTCTCCGCCCACGCGGAGCCGGACTCGCGCGACATGGAACAGCAACTGGCCAGAAGTTTGCAGGCCGTCAGTGACAATCGGCTCGATATCGCCTTGAACGAAGTCGATTCGCTGCTCAGACTCAATCCGAACTTCAAACTCGCCCAACTGGTAAAAGGCGATCTTTTGCTGGCCCGCTCGCGTTCCATCAATGAATTCGGTGATGCCCCGAACGCACCGCGCGACCTTGTGCAAGACCTGCGGGAAGAAGCGCAGGTGCGTTTGCAACGCGCGCAGCAACAACAGCCCGTTGCCGTGCCGCGTTATCTATGGCGCCTCAATCCCAAGCAGCAGCACGCCGTGGTTGTGGATACCAGCAAATCCACGCTCTATCTGTATGAGAACGTAGACGGCGAGCCGCGCTATGTTGCCGACTTCTACATCAGCATGGGGAAAAAGGGACCGGACAAAGTCGTCGAGGGAGACCAAAAGACACCGCTCGGCGTCTATTTCGTGAACAGCTATATCCCCAGCCAAAAGCTGGCCGACTTGTATGGCTCCGGCGCATACCCGATCAGCTATCCGAACGAATGGGATCAGCGCCAGGGGCGCAAAGGTCATGGCATCTGGCTGCATGGCACCCCATCGGACACCTATAGCCGCCCGCCACGCGCCAGCAACGGCTGTGTCGTGCTGTCGAATGCAGACCTGAGTCGTCTGGGACGCGATCTTCAGGTCGGCACCACGCCTGTGATCATCACCAACGGTATCGACTGGCTAAGCGCGTCGGACGACCTGGAGCGTACTGCCTTGATGCGATCCATCGAGCAATGGCGCGAGGATTGGGAAAGCCGAAATACCGAGCGCTATTTGTCCCACTACGCCGATGATTTCAATGCCGGCATAACCACGCTCACTGCCTTTGCAGCGCATAAACGCCTGGTCAATAGTGGCAAAACCTGGATCAAGGTGAAGGTCGAGAACCTGAGCCTCTTCCCCTATCCAACGCAGCAGGACTTGGTCGTGGTGGATTTCGAGCAGGATTACGACAGCAACAACCTGAGCAATCGCATGCACAAGCGCCAATACTGGCAAAAGCGCGATGGCCGCTGGCTGATCGTCTATGAAGGAGCCACATAAAAATGAAATTGATTCGCATCATCCTCGCCTCACTGCTGGTAGCACTCTGCATCCTGCCCGCACAAGCCGCATCTCTAACCAAAGGAAAATTGAAAATGGTCAAAATCGAAACCAACCACGGCACCTTCACCCTGCAACTGGACGCTGAAAAAGCGCCGATCACCACCCAGAACTTCCTCGACTATGTGAACAGCGGCTTCTACAGCAACGTCGTGTTCCATCGCGTCATCCCCAACTTCATGATCCAGGGCGGCGGCTTCGAGCCCGGCATGAAGCAAAAGAAGACCAACGACCCGATCAAGAACGAAGCCGCCAACGGCCTGAAGAACGACAAGTACACCATCGCCATGGCGCGCACCGGCGACCCGCACTCAGGCAGCTCCCAGTTCTTCATCAACACCAAGAACAACAGTTTCCTCGACTATCCCGGCCAAGACGGCTGGGGCTATTGCGTGTTCGGCAAAGTGGTCGAAGGCACGGACGTGATCGATGCCATCGCCAAGGTCAAGACCGGCAGCAGCGGTTTCCATCAGGACGTGCCCAAGGAAGATGTCATCATCATCAAGGCTGAAGTCCTCCAGTAGGATTCAGGATACGGGAGACAGGATACAGGGATGACCCACCCCGTCCTGTATCCTGATTCCTGTATCCCGTATCCCGAAATGCCCCATACCCTTTTCATCGCCGACCTACACCTGAGCGAATCCCATCCGCACACGGCAGCGCAGTTTCTGCGGTTCGCGCAGGACGTCGCGCCCAAGGCTGAAGCGCTCTACATACTGGGCGACCTGTTCGAATACTGGGCCGGTGACGACGACCTGGACACCCCTTTCCATCGCCAGATATGCGGCGCGCTCTCCAAGCTCGCCGCTGGCGGCACACGCATCTTCATCATGCATGGCAATCGTGACTTCCTGATGGATGAGGCACTCGCCGCCGCCTGCAATGCTCAACTGCTGAACGATCCGACACTCATCGACCTTTACGGGCAAGCTACCCTGCTGACCCACGGCGACATCCTTTGCACAGGAGATAGTGCTTACCAACAATTCCGAGCCACAGTGCGCGGTACGGATTGGCGATCACAATTCCTCTCGCAGCCCTTGCGCCAGCGCAAAGCGCAGATCGAACAACTGCGCGCACAGAGCGAACAATCAAAACGCGAGAAAGCCATGGCGATCATGGACGTGAGCAATGAAGCCGTACTCGCCCTGCTACGCCACCACGACTATCCGCGCCTCATCCACGGCCATACCCACCGACCGGCGAAGCATCTGCATCATGCGGACGGCCACACATGCGAACGCTGGGTGCTGGGCGATTGGGATACGCAAGCCAATGCCCTGCTAGTAGATAGCACCTCCGTTCAACAGCTGAAGCTCAGCTAACCATCCCACACTGACCAGCCAGAGTCGCAGCACGCTGTTGATTTTGAGTATCCGGAATTCATGGCGCAAAAAAACAGGGGAGACCGAAGTCTCCCCTGTTTCATTGGTGCTTGTGCCTGGTTTGGATCCCGGCGAACCGGAACCCTTACGTCAGCTCAAACTTACCAAGCTGTTTCAATCATAGCAGTCATACAGTTGGTACCGGATGTACCATTACCGCAGTGCGACTGGTAACCTACACCACCGGCATCGCCAGCAGAACCGCTATATGTGGAGTAGTTCACCACCAACGCAAAGTTCTGAGCCACGTCATACAGTGCTGTGAGCGTCAAAGCATTGTCTTTTTGGCCTTGGTTCTTGCCCGCACGGTAAGCCACACCGAGATTCAGCGCATGCGGAATAACGGTGAACTCAGCACCAACACTCGTGGCGGAGGTGTCGCCACCGTAGCTGGTTGCATCAGACTTTGAAGTCTGCAGATACAGACCGGTTTCCATGCCAGCAACTTCGCCGTGAGCTTGTGCGCTGATTGCGTTAGCCTTGGTAATAGCCAAGGCATTAACACCGCCACCGCCAGACATCATATTAAAGCTGATGACGGTTGCGAAGTCCGCAATGGTCGGGGTTACAGCGAGTTCAAGCGCTGTGGAAGGAAGCTCTTCCACGTCCGCAGCACCAGCTGCCCATTTGGAAATGTTGAGGTAACCCATGTCGGTATGCGCCACGAAAGCAAGACCTGTCGCTGCGGTAGATCCAACGCTGGTGAACTGAGCGGCGGAGATTTCCTTGCGGTGCTCAGCCCAACGGATCGCACGGTTGAGACCTTGGCTGGACTCGGTGTATCCATAGAAAGGACCAAGAGAGTCTGTCATGAATGGAATCACAGAGATCTTGGCAGCATCCATCTCATACACTACAGGCAAACGAAGACCAGCTGGTGTACCGGCAGCAAAACCACCAAAGGCGAACTCGACCATGGCACCTGCCTTCAGGTTGCCATTGTCAAACACACGACCAGCTGTGAACAATGCGAATTCGTCAAGTGGCTGATGCGTGCCATTAGCCGCGGTTTGTGCTTTTTGATAGCGCCACTTCAGCAACTGGCTCATATTCAGAGTGGCTGGCAAAGACAGGTGCTCGCCTTCAATCTTCTCTTGCGAACCCATCATGGTGAAACCGGCTGACTTGAATGCACGACCGAAGCCGTTCAGAACCGGGAAATGTTGTGCGTGGCAAGCCGTGCAAGCCATGCCGGTTTGACGTGCGAAAGACGGAACTGCGGCTGCTTCCGGAGCGAAGGCTGCTGCAGCCAGTACGCTTGCCAGAGAGAGGGCTACTTTTTTCATTGATGTTTCTCCTCGTTAATTTGGAAATTACCATTTTAATGGCTGAAAGGTTTCATACCCCTCAACCATGGGGACGCACAATAAAGAAAACGTGAAGAGAGTGTCAAAGCATTGTTGGTGTGTGTTGCAATATTGCAACAACCTTGTCCAACCCCTTACGTATCGGGCGAGAGCTCGAAGGTTACTTTTCCCGGCTGATTTTCCCGCAGCTGCATTTTGTAATTGTTTTGCTGCGCCCACCGTGATGCTTGATAGAGACCCACGCCCAAGCCATCCTCTGATGGCACCACTGTTCGCAACAGCTTTTGTGCATAACCTGAAGGTATCGCACTGCCGTCGTCGCTCACGCGCAACGACTGCGACCCGGCATCCAGACTGACTTGGACTTGCAGCGCAGGCTCGCGCAAACGTTTGTTCAGGGCATTTTCGATCAGGTTGTCCGCCACGCAGTCGAACATCGCCGCGGGTATCTTCGCTGCCGACCATTCGCCACCACCCACGAGTTTCCACTCGATCCCGCGATGTTCGTAACGCTGACACAACTCTTCCCACCATGTCATTAACTCGATCTCTCGGGATTCGGCCTCCGGCGCAGGGGCTTTGAGTTTGCCCAACAAGGTCTCGATACGTTGCGACAGCACCGGCAACTGCTGTTGCAAGATGGGCTGCGCCCTGGCCGGTTCGCTCTGGGCGATGGAGGCAAGCGCGAACAGCGATTGCAGCATGTTCTTGAGGTCATGCGTCAGACGCGCGCCCGTTTCATAGATGGCCTGTTGCCGGGTCATTTCGCGCAGCCGCTGCTCGCGCCGCTTGGCCTGATAGAAATAGCCCAGCACTTGTACCAGCAGCCGCATATGCAGCAGCACGGTCGGCGCGACTGCCTGCTTGGTGAACAACGTGATATTCAGGTCTTCATCGGCCAACTCGACCCGGTGCGGACTGGCGTTCCCCAAGGTGCCGTGTCCTTCTGCCGACACCCAGGACATCCCGAGCATCCAGGGCATCTCGATCATATGTTCGGTTGCGCTTTCCAGAAATTCGCGCGGGCCGATATCTCGCTGCGCATCTGCCGCCAATTGCTTCAGCCACACTTCCAATGGCGTGCCGATGGAAAGCACGTATCGGGAAAAGCTGGCTTGCAATCCGAATGGGCCGAAGTCAGCGTGCCAAAGTGCGCCCAGGATAAATAGCGCGACTGCGATCACGAACAGGGTACGCAACAAGGCATCCAGATATCCGACTTGGTTCAGCGTCATGAAAGCCAGCGTGCCCAATACCAGCACCGTGAGCAGGGTGAACAGCAGCAGCACATAGAAGAAGTCTATGGCCTGCACTACCTCCGGCTTTTCGCGCTCAACCGGAATGAGCGCCATCACAGACAACATCAAGGGCAGCGCCACGGTCATAAGATTGCGCGTCACCTCATCGAAAGCCTTGAGATCGAACAATTCCGGCGCGATATGCAGCAGCAACACCGCCAGTAGATAAGCCATGACCAACAGATGATAGATACGCTGCCAGCGCGCATAGAACGAAATCGCCCGCGCCCCGACCAGCGCGAACACCCCCGCCACCCAGAATGCCAATATCCACCAGTTCAGCCAGGTAAGCGCTGCCAGACTCACCCCGAGGATGAACAGTGAATTCCGCCAGCTCAAACGCGATTCGCTGCGCCACAGCGGCTGCCAGATGAGGAACACGCCCAGATGGGCTAGCAACAGCGGGCGCGCCCACATGTTGTCGATGCCCAACCACAAGGCCGCATGCAACATCACCAGCATTGCCAGCGACAGCCAGCGGCTTGAACGCGCCCAGTGCGCAGGATTGAATGTCGTCATCTCGTCACCATTGCGTCGATTCCTCGTCAGCCGATCATCAGAACTTGCTTCATCGCTCACCCAAATAATGAAATATATTTGCCACTGGATTGTTTTTTATATATAAAGCACACAAAATCGCATACGCCAAAGCAATGGCATGCTATTTGCTGTTTCTTAATATGCAGGCGGTAGCGATTGCTACCAGGGTTTCGGATACGCGCAGTCTAGCGCAACGTGAACCCAACTATCACCCACTGGAGGAAACACAATGAAGCAAAAACAATCCGGCTTTACTCTAATTGAAATCGCCATCGTGCTGGTGATTATCGGCCTGCTGCTCGGCGGCGTGCTGAAGGGTCAGGAGCTGATCAATAGTGCCAAGGTGAAGAACCTGGCGACAGACTTCAAGAACATCCCGTTGTACATCTACGGCTATCAGGATAAGTACCGCGCCTTGCCGGGCGATGACAAGAGCGTCACTACTCACGCCAGCGCATCGGCTGTATTGGCCTCCACCCCCGGCACCGTAGGGAACGGCATCATCGAAGGCACCTGGGATTCAACAACTGATACCGACGAATCATTCCTGTTCTGGCAGCATGTGCGCTATGCCGGTCTCGCACCCGGCGCGACCGACATCACTGCCGCCGAGTACCTGCCGACCAACTCCGTTGGCGGCGCACTGGGTATCACCAATAGCGGCACCAACGTACCGATCACCGGCATGCGCGGCTCTTACATCGTGTGCTCGGATTCCATCGCCGGCAAGTTTGCAAAGCAGCTGGATACTACGCTGGACGACAGCAATACAGCCACAGGCTCTGTACAAGTTACGACCGCAGCCACAAGTTCAGCCGGCGCTGCGATTGCAACGAGCGCAATCGTGGATGACACAACCTATCTGGTGTGCATGAGCCTGTAATCAACACCCCCACCGCAAAGCCCGCCTGAATGGCGGGCTTTTTTTCGCCCTGTTTTTGTCGGGATGTCGTCGCAAAATTGTCGCCGCGCCGTCGCCTCTCTCTCCTTGACCCTTGCGACTTGATGACTCACCCCACACGACGGTCAACCATATTGATGGCATGGTTACTGCTAATAACTAACCATACCGTCAATCACCAAAGGTCAAACGACTCATGCTACGCAAACAATCCGGCTTCACTTTGATCGAGATCGCCATCGTCATGGCGATCATCGGCCTGCTCATCACGCTGACGGTCAAAGGCAGGGAGCTGGTAGAAAATTCACGCGCCAAGAGCCTCGCCAACGACTTCCGCGATATTCAAGTGGCGCTGTTTGGCTATCAGGATCGCTTCCGTGCTTTGCCGGGTGATGACGCCGCAGCAACCGCAAACCTTGCGCCGAGTTCCGTTTCCATACACAACGGGAACGGCAATCTGCGCATCGAAGGCGATCTGAACACCTATCTGAGTGAATCTTTCTTCCTCTGGCAGCATGTTCGCCTGGCGGGATTTTTGCAGGGGGTGGCAAATGCAGAGGCGAGCGGCTATGTGCCGCTCAACACATCAGGGGGAAGTCTGGGCGTCACCGACATCAGCAACGCACCCATCACCGGCATGGGCGGTGGCTACATCATCTGCTCCGACAACATCTCGGGCCGCTTGGTCAAACAACTGGACATGATGCTGGACGATGGCTATACGGCCAAAGGTTCGATGCTGGTCTCATACGCGAACGGCGGCGGCGAGCCGATCCCTTCAGACAACATCATCGAGCGCGATTTCTATCTGGCTTGCCTGAGCGTCTGAATGCGCCAGTACGCATCACCCTTGCCGCAATCTTTTCTCCGCAGCTTCCAGCATCACCGGCTGTCCCAACAGCATCAACACATCGCCAGCGCGTAGCAACATATCGTCTGAAGGCTCGCCTCCCAGCAGGTTGTGGCGGCGCACACCGTTGACTTCGATGTTGAATTCCGAAAGTTTCAAGTCGCCCAAGCGCATGCCGACCGCCTTGTCCTGTTCGTGCAGCATGACACTCTGGAAGCGCGGCAGGATGCTGTCCGTCTCTTCACCGATCTCATCGCGATTGCCACGCAGATAACCGCTGAACATACTGTAACGCTTGGCTCGCGCCTCTTGAACACGACGCACCACGCGACTGAGCGGGATGCCGGCCATCAACAACGCCTGCGAAGCGAGCATGACACTACCCTCCAGCACTTCTGCCACGACTTCCGTGGCGCCGGCCTTCTTGAGGATTTCGACATTGCTGTCATCGGACGTGCGCACAATGACAGGCAGATCGGGACGGCCTTGCTGGATGTGACGCAATATCCTCAGCGCAGAATGTTTGTCGTCGTAAGTGATGACCAATGCCTTGGCGCGCATCAGGCCCGCCGCCTGTAACACCTCATGTTTGGCAGCGTCGCCGTACACGACTCGCTCGCCCGATGAACTGGCTTCGTGCACACGGCGTGAATCAAGGTCGAGCGCAATGAAGCTCACATTTTCGTTCTTCAGGAAGGTAGCCAACGCCTGTCCACTACGCCCGTAACCGCAAATGATCACATGCTGGTTGGTGTTCATGCTCTGGACCGCGATCTGGTGCATCTGCATGGCGCTGTTCATCCACTCCTCCGGCGAGATGCGACGCACAATGGCTTCGGCATGCTGGATAAGGAAGGGCGCGATAATCATGGAAACCAGCATGGCGGCCAACACGTTCTGCATCACGTCGTGCGGCAGAAGATTGGCACCGCCGGTGAGTGTCAGCAGCACGAAGCCGAATTCGCCCGCTTGCGCGAGGCCGAGACCGGTGCGCAGCGCCGGCCCCCAATCACCCGAGAAGGCACGCACCAGCAGCGCTACCACCAAGGCTTTGAACGGCACCAGAATCAGTAGTAACAGCAATATCCAGCCCCAGCCATCGATCACAGTATGCATATCCAGCATCATGCCGATGGTGACGAAGAACAGGCCCAGCAACATATCGCGGAACGGCTTGATGTCTTCTTCCACCTGATAGCGGTATTCGGTCTCGGAGATCAGCATGCCGGCCACAAACGCGCCCAGTGCCATGGACAGGCCGCTCAGTTCGGTGATCCATGCCAGACCCAGAGTGAACAGCAACACGTTGAGCATGAACAGCTCGGAGGATTTCTGGCGCGCGACCAGATGGAACCACGGCCGCAACAAGCGCTGTCCAAAAGTGAGTAGCACGGTCAACACCAGGACCGCCTTCAAAGCCGCATAGGCCAGCGTGGCCGAGAGATTGCCGTCCTGCGACGACAAGGCCGGTATCAGGATGATGAGCGGTACCACGGCCAGATCCTGGAACAGCAGGACTCCCATGATCTTCTGGCCGTGCGGCGTGTTGAGCTCGGCGCGCTCCACCAGCATCTTGCTGACGATGGCCGTCGATGACATGGCCATGATACCCCCCAGCGCCAGACCCGCCGCCCAGCCCAGATCGAAGAGCAGTGATGTGAGCATGACCAGTAGCATCGTGGCGACCACTTGCGCCATACCCAATCCGAACACCAGACGTTGCATCGCCCGCAAGCGGGCCAGGCTGAATTCAAGACCGATACTGAACATCAGGAACACCACGCCGAATTCGGCCAGATGTCTGGTCTCCGGCGCATCGGGGATCCAGCCCAGCGCATGCGGTCCGATCAGCGCGCCGACGATGAGATAGCCCAACATGGCAGGCAGATGCAGCGAGCGGAACACCACCACCACCACCACGGCGACGGCGAGCAAAATGAGTAGCAGTTGCAACGAATTGTTCATGCGCCCGATGATGCCCTAACTTTTGCAAGTTTCAAAATCGTTCGCAGCTATGGATGCCGGCAAAGACACGACTGGGTTGTTACCCTATAATTCACACCATGAGCAAACCAGCCCCCGCCGCCCCGCACGCGCTTGAACTTGCACGCCGCGTACTGACCATAGAAGCCGACGCAGTAAGAGCGCTGGTCGATCGTGTCGACTCGAACTTTCTCAACGCCATTAACCTGATACTCACCTGCAAGGGCAGGGTGATCGTAAGTGGTATGGGCAAGTCCGGGCATATCGCGCGCAAGATCGCGGCCACCTTCTCCAGCACCGGCACACCGGCCTATTTCGTCCATCCGGGCGAGGCCAGCCACGGCGATCTCGGCATGGTGACGCAGGATGATGTGTTCATCGGCATCTCCTACTCGGGCGAAAGCGAAGAGTTGCTGACCATCGTCCCGGTGTTGAAACGTCAGGGCGCGAAACTCATCAGCCTGACCGGCAACCCCCGGTCCAGTCTTGCGCTCGAGGCGGATGTACATCTGAATGGCGCAGTCGCGCAGGAAGCCTGCCCCATGGGCTTGGCGCCGACCGCCAGCACCACAGCCGCATTGGCCCTGGGCGATGCGCTCGCCGTCGCCTTGCTTGATGCCAAAGGTTTCGGCGAAGCGGATTTTGCCCGCTCACATCCGGGCGGCAGTCTGGGACGACGCCTGCTCACCCATGTGCGCGACATCATGCATAGCCATGCCAGCATCCCCATGGTGCGGGAAGACGCGACACTGGCCCAGGCGGTTCTGGAGATCTCACGCAAGGGCCTTGGCATGACCGGCATCGTGGACGAGCACCACAAGTTGTTGGGCATCTATACCGACGGCGACCTGCGCCGCACGCTGGAAAAGAAGCTGGACTTCAACACCACGCTGGTCAGCACGGTCATGTCGAAAACGCCGCGCACGGTGAGCCCCGATGCGCTCGCGGTAGAAGCCGTGCAGATGATGGAGCAGTACAACATCACCCAGTTGCTGGTGGTCGATGCGAACAAGAAAGTGCTTGGCGCCCTGAATATGCATGATCTGCTGAAAGCGAAAGTCATCTGATGTCTCTGACCGAACGCATCAAACCGCTGCGCCTGATCGCCTTCGATGTGGATGGCGTGCTGACCGACGGCGGGCTTTTCCTTTCCGACTCCGGTGAAGAGTTCAAACGCTTCAACTCTCTGGACGGACACGGCATGAAGATGCTCAAGGCAAGCGGCGTGGAACTCGCCATCATCACCGGCCGTACTTCGCGCTGCGTTGAACTGCGCGCCAAGAACCTGGGCATTACAAGACTCTATCAGGGCGTTGAGAACAAATATGCCGCCATGCAATCTCTGCTCGCCGATCTCGGCCTGCCAGCGGAGGCCGCCGCTTTCATGGGGGACGATGTGATCGATTTGCCGGTGATGCTCCGTGTCGGCGCGTCATTCAGCGTTCCCGATGCGCCGCAATGCGTGCGTGATCGTGCCGATTATGTAAGCCAGCGTTCGGGAGGCCACGGTGCCGTGCGCGAGGTTTGCGAGTTGATCATGTCGGCACAGGGCACGCTTGAGACGCAACTCGCACCCTATCTGGAACGATGAGCCGATTCTCTTTCGTCAATCGCTTGCGGGCTTGGCTGCCGCTACTGCCCGTTCTGGCACTGCTGCTAGGCAGTTACTGGCTGAATCTTCAGGTCAAACCTGCAGAGCCAGCCACCGGCGCCCAGCGGCACGATGTCGATTTCGTGGTGTACGGTTTGCGCTCGACTGCCTTGAACACAGAGGGGCAGCCCCGCTTCACCCTGCTCACCGAAAAGATGTGGCACTACCCGGATGACGACACCACACACATGCAAAGCCCAAACCTGACCAACTTCTTTAAGGATCAGGCGCCCACCAGGATCGACGCGCTGAGCGGCATGCTCAGCAGCAAGGGCGAAGAGATTCAGCTGCGCGATGATGTCCGCATATTTCGACCGGGCAAATTGCCGGCACAAGATCAGCAGTTCGATACTGAATATCTGCGCGTGCTACCGGACGATGGCTGGGCAGAGACGAATCTGCCGGTAGTGATGTTCGACCGGCATAACACCATCAATGCTGTCGGCATGGAGCTGGACAACGAAGCACGCACCGTGAGATTCCTGCAACAAGTGAGAGCAGTCCATGAAAAGCCAGACTAGTCCGCTGCTACTACTCATACCGCTCCTGCTCTGCGCCCATAGCGCGATGGCTGAACAGGCAGACCGCGACAAACCGGTCCATCTGGAAGCCAACCAAGTGCTGATAGACGACGCACGCCAATTCAAAAGCTTTGAAGGCCGCGTTCATTTGATCCAGGGCACTTTGAACATCCATGCCGACCGCATCGAAGTTCGCGAGGACAAAGAAGGCTATCAGCATCTCACCGCCACCGGACATCCGGCCAAATTCCGTCAGCGCTATGAAGGTAGCGAGGAGTATGCTGAAGGCTATGGCGAAAGGATCGAATACGACACGCGCGCTGAAACAGTGGACTTTTACGACCGGGCCCGCGTCAAGCGCGGACAAGATGAAGTTCAGGGCGCACACATCACCTACAGTACCAAGACAGAAGTGTTCAGAGCCCGCGGGGACGATGCAACGCAGAAAACAGGCAATGACCGGGTACGGGCCGTGTTGCAACCCAAGCGCGACAAGCCTGCGGAAACACCCAAGCCGACAAGCACGCTAACCATACAGCCCAGCGAGACCTTGTCGCCCCCTGCCACGCAAAGAGACTGAAATGAGCGAACTCCGTACCGAATCCCTGAAAAAGACCTACCGTTCCCGCACTGTGGTGCAGGACGCGTCGCTGCATGTAAGCAGCGGCGAGGTGGTCGGCCTGCTGGGGCCGAATGGCGCGGGCAAGACCACCACTTTCTATATGATCGTTGGCCTGATCGCCGCCGATGGTGGAGAGATCACCATAGACGGTGAAAAGGTCACCCACCTGCCCATCCATCGCCGCGCACGACTGGGGCTGGCATATCTGCCTCAGGAAGCCTCCATCTTCCGTCGCATGACCGTCAGCCAGAACATCGAGGCCGTGCTCGAACTGCATGACTATTCAACGGAAGAGCAAGCACAGCGTCTTGAAGCCTTGCTGAACGATCTGCACATCACCCACATCCGCAACAATCCGGCCATCAGCCTGTCCGGTGGAGAACGTCGTCGCGTCGAGATAGCCCGCGCGCTGGCCACCGACCCGCGCTTCATCCTGCTGGACGAGCCATTCGCCGGCGTCGACCCTATCGCCGTGCTGGACATCCAGAAGATCATCCGTTTCCTCAAGGAGCGCGACATCGGCGTACTTATCACCGACCACAACGTGCGCGAGACGCTGGGCATCTGCGACCGCGCCTACATCATCAATGCCGGATCGGTGATGGCGGAAGGCACGCCGGAGGAAATCATCTATAATGAGGGTGTGAGGAAGGTGTATCTGGGCGAAAACTTCAAGCTATAAGAAGCGCCGTCCGACACCAAACACCCAAGATGAAACCCGCTCTCCAACTCCGTCAATCCCAACAGCTCCTGCTCACACCGCAGTTGCAGCAAGCCATCAAGCTGCTGCAGTTGTCCACGCTGGAGATCAATCAGGAAGCCGCGCGCTTGCTGGACGAGAATCCGTTGCTGGAACGGATAGACGATAACGCCAACCAGACCTATAGCGGCAGCAGTGATGCCCAGGCGCCTGCACAGGAAAGTCCGGCGGAGTCCGCCGCATCAGAAAGCCCCGCGCAGGACAGCACGCCCGAATGGGGGGAAGCGAGCTTCAATCACGCCAGTAGTGCCAGTCCGGACGATGAGGACGACGGCTATCAGGAAGTCGCTTCCGAACGTCCCAATTTGCGCGAGCATCTGCTGTGGCAATTGAACATGTGCCTGCTGGACGAGCGCGACAAGAAGATCATCAGTCTGCTGATCGACGCTTTGGATGAGAACGCCTATCTGTCCCAGCCGCTGGAAGAGATCGTCGAGATATTCCCCGCCGAACTGGACATCACGCTGGACGATCTGGAGACCGCGCTGGTGCAGTTGCAGCATCTGGATGCGCCCGGCATCGGCGCGCGCGATCTGCGCGAATGCCTGACACTACAACTGCAAACGATCCCGGAGGATGTTCCCGGTCGCGATATGGCTTTGCGCATCGTCGGCGAACATCTGGACTTGCTGGCGGCGCGCGATTTTTCCAAGCTGAAACGCCTGTTGCGCTGTGACGACGACACCTTGCGCACCGCGCAGGATCTTATCGTGCATCTGCAACCGAAACCCGGTATGGCGTTCGAGCATCGCGCGGCCGACTATGTGGTGCCGGATGTACTGGTGGAGAAGGTCGGCGGCATCTGGAAAGCCCGTCTCAATCCGGAAGCCATGCCGCGCCTGCGCATCAATCAGGTGTATGCCAACATCCTGCAGCAGCGCGGCGATGCCAGCGCGCAGGGCATGGCGACCCAATTGCAGGAAGCGCGCTGGTTCATCAAGAACCTGCAGCAGCGTTTCGAGACCATCCTGCGTGTGGCACAGGCCATCGCACAGCGTCAGCGCCAGTTCTTCGAACACGGCGATATCGCCATGCGGCCGCTGGTGCTGCGCGAGATCGCCGAGCAGCTCGAACTGCACGAATCCACCATCTCGCGCGTGACCACGCAGAAGTTCATGCTCACACCGCGCGGCATCTACGAATTCAAGTATTTCTTCGGCAGCGGCCTGGCTACCGATGCGGGGGGAGCTTGTTCTTCCACCGCCATCCGGGCACTTATCAAACAGATGGTGAGCGAGGAAGATACTCGCCAGCCGCTGTCTGATAGCCGCATGTCAGAAATCCTGGCACAGCAGGGCATCATCGTCGCCCGCCGTACCGTGGCAAAATACCGGGAATCCATGAACATACTCCCGGTCAACCTTCGTAAATCACTCTAACCATAAAGGAGCAGGCTATGAACCTCAATCTCACAGGACGCCACATGGAGATCACTCCTGCGATCCGCGAACATGTGATCGGCAAACTGGACAAGGTCAAACGCCATTTCGACAATGTGATCGACGTGAACGTGATTCTCTCGGTCGAAAAACTGCAGCAGAAAGCCGAAGCCACACTCAACATCAGCGGCAAGACGCTGTTTGCTGAGTCCGAAGATGGCAATCTGTACGTCGCTATCGACGCCCTGATCGACTCACTGGATCGGCAGGTACTGAAACACAAGGAGAAGTTCGAAGCACGTCGTCACGACGATTCGGGCAAACATCAAGCAGCAGAATGAACCAGACGAGGCAGCCTTACACGCTGCCTCGTTTTAATTTGGTGAATCAGCATGAGTCTAATCAGCAAGATATTGTCACCCGACTGCGTGATGCTGGACAGCGAGTCCGCCAGCAAGAAGCGCGTATTCGAACACGTGGGCATCCTTTTCGAGAATACGTTGGGCATCGCGCGCAGCCAGGTGTTCGACAGCCTGTTCGCCCGCGAGAAACTGGGGTCCACCGGACTGGGGCAAGGCGTGGCGATCCCGCACGGTCGCATCAAGGGGCTACGCGATGCAGCCGCCGCTTTCGTCAAGATGCAGACCCCCATCCCGTTCGATGCACCGGATGGTCAACCGGTGAAATTCATCTTCGTGCTGCTGGTACCCGAGCGCGCTACCGACCTGCACTTGCAGATACTGGGCGAACTGGCCCAGATGTTCAGCGAACAATCTTTCCGTGATCGTTTGGACGCGACAGACGATCCAGCCGAGATGCATCAGTTGTTCAACGACTGGAACGCCTGATCCACCGTGGCCCAAGTCAATATCCGGCAGTTGTTCCGCGACAAACAGGAGCGCCTCGGGCTCACTTGGGTCGCCGGTGACGGCTCTGAACGTACGCTCGAAAGCGAGACCGTCAGCGCCTCCAACTGGGGGCTGATCGGGCACCTGAACCTCGTACATCCGAACTGGATACAGGTGTTGAGCAATACCGAACTGGATTATCTGCATGACCTCTCCCCTGCCGACTTGGCAACCTCACTCGCCACGCTGGATCGGCAGAAACCTTCGTGCCTGATCGTCGCCGGCGAGACCGAGATACCCAAAGGTCTGATCGAATTCGCCAACCGTACCGAGACACCGTTGTTCCATTCGCCGCTGGGTAGCGTGCATCTGATGTGGATGGTGCGCCACTACATGGTCAAAGCGCTGGCCGACTCCGCTTCACGCCACGGTGTGTTCCTTGATGTACTTGGCGTCGGCGTGATGATCACGGGAGATAGCGGTGTCGGCAAGAGCGAACTGGCACTTGAACTCATCACCCGCGGCAACGGCTTGGTCGCCGACGACATCGTCGACCTGTTCCGCATCTCGCCCGAAGCATTGGAAGGCCGTTGCCCAGATCTGTTACGCGACCTGCTTGAAGTGCGCGGGCTGGGCATCCTGAATATCCGCACCATGTTCGGCGAGACTGCAGTGCGCCGCAAAAAAAGCCTGAAGCTCATCGTGCATCTGTATCGTCCACCCCATGACGACCTCTCCAAACTCGATCGGCTCCCACAGTCCGGGCAGGACGACATCCTTGGCGTCACCATCAGCAAGGTGGAGATCCCGGTGTTGGCCGGGCGCAACCTTGCCGTGCTGGTGGAAGCCGCCGCGCGCAACTTCGTGTTGCAACAGCGCGGTATCGACACCATGCAGGAATTCATCTCGCGACAGGAACAGCAACTCTCCGGAGACTGAGCGATGCAGCTTATTCTGATCAGCGGCCTGTCCGGTTCGGGCAAGAGCGTCGCACTCAAAACCCTCGAAGATTCCGGCTTCTATTGCGTGGACAACCTGCCCGCCGAATTGCTGCCCGCCCTGATCTTGAATCTGCGCGACAGCGGCAACACCCGCATCGGCGTCAGCGTTGACGTGCGCAGTGGCGGCAGCGTCCAATCCTTGCCAAAACATCTGGATGCACTCAAGCAGCAAGGGCTGGATGTGCACCTGCTGTTCCTCGATGCGCAGACCGACACACTGGTAAAACGATTCTCCGAGACACGCCGCCTGCACCCTCTGAATGACGGCGTAAGGACGCTGCCGGAATGTGTGGCCTACGAACGCGAACTACTGGCACGCATCGCCAGCATCGGCCATCGTATCGATACCAGCGAACTGGGTGCCAATGCCCTGCGCGCCTGGGTCAAGCAGTTCATCCGGCTCGACCGCGCACGCCTCACATTGCTGTTCCAGTCATTCGGCTTCAAGCACGGCATCCCGCTGGATTCAGATCTGGTATTCGACGTGCGTTGCCTGCCCAATCCGCACTATGACCCCGTGCTGCGCCCGTTGACCGGACGCGATGCGCCGGTGATCGAATTCCTGCAGAACACGGCTATGGTCGACAAGATGTATGACGACATCCGCCGCTTTGTGGAGGACTGGTTGCCCAACTACATCGCCGACAACCGCAATTATCTGACCGTCGCCATCGGCTGCACCGGCGGACAACACCGCTCGGTCTATCTGTCCGAGCGCCTTGCCCACCACTTCCACTCACAGCAGCAGGTGTTGGTGCGCCACCGTGAACTCTCATGAACCGCCCGCCGCCTTCCTGCGTGATCTGAGACCGGGCGACTGGCTCACCCTGCTGGCAGGATGCCTTTGCATCATCCTGCTCAGCAATAAAGTCTGGAACGGCGGCCTCGCCGACACCGCCCTCATCCGTAGCGGCGGCAAGATATTCAGCGCAGTCCCGCTCTCGCGCGACCAGCATATCGAAGTGCCCGGCCCGCTCGGTACCAGCGTCATCACCATTGAGAAAGGCAAAGCACGCATCAGCAGCGACCCCAGTCCGCGCCAGTATTGCGTACGGCAGGGCTGGCTGGAACACTCGGGCGAGATCGCGATATGTCTGCCGAACGAAGTCAGCGTAGAACTGACGGGGGGGCAGAAGAAATATGACAGCCTCAACTACTGACAAGCAGGGTTCAGGAGAGCAGCGGAATTCCAGGATCCTGCTGAACACCACTCCCGAAGATCACCACCTCGCAATGATGGCTGCGGTCGCGCTCGGACTCACCGTGCTGGAGAACGCCATCCCTTCGCCCTTGCCCGGCGTCAAACCGGGACTGGCCAACATCATCACCCTTATCGTGCTGGCCCGTTTCGGCTGGCGCGCGGCGGCATGGGTATCGTTACTGCGCGTGGTCGCCGGCAGTCTGCTGTTCGGCAACTTCCTTGCCCCGGGATTCTTCCTCAGCTTGAGCGGTGCGCTGTGCAGTCTGGGTATGCTCGCGCTCTCCATCCACCTGCCCAAGCGCTGGTTCGGCCCCGTCACACACAGCGTGCTCGCCTCGTTCGCCCACATCACCGGACAGATGACAGTGGTCTACCTGTGGCTCATCCCGCACAGCGGCATCGCCTACATCATCCCCATTTTCGCTACCGCCGCACTGGTGTTCGGCACCGTGAACGGATTGGTCGCGGCACGATTCATGGATAATGACGACAAGCCAGTATTGGAAAGCAAGTCATGAAAACCATCACCCTCGCCCTTACCGGTGCCTCCGGCCTGCCCTACGGCATGCGCTTGCTCGAATGTCTGCTGCAAGGCGGGCAGCGTGTGCACCTCATCTACTCGCAAGCCGCGCAGATCGTCGCCAAACAGGAGCTGGACTTCACCCTGCCCAGCCGCCCGCAGGATGCCGAGCAGATGTTCAAGGAGCGCTTCGGCGCATTCAGCGGTGAGCTCAAAGTATTCGGCATCCAGGATTGGTTTGCCCCCATGGCATCCGGCTCCAACCCCGGCGACGGCATGGTGGTCTGCCCCTGCACCATGGGCACGCTGGGCAAGATCGCCGGCGGCATCAGCGACGACCTTATCTGCCGCGCAGCCGATGTGATGCTCAAAGAAAAACGCACACTCATCCTCGCCCCCAGAGAGATGCCCTTCTCCGCCATCCATCTGGAGAACATGCTCAAACTGGCACATGCCGGTGCCGTCATCATGCCGCCCAATCCCGGCTTCTATCATCATCCGCAGAGCGTGCAGGCGATGGTCGACTTCGTGGTGGCGCGGATACTGGATCACTTGGGGGTGGAACAGACGTTGATGGAGAAGTGGGGCGAGTAAGCGCCCTTTGTCCTCGAGTTATTTTTTCAACGCATCCCCAACCGTCGGATATAACAGTTTCACCTTCAACTCCCGCTTCAACCTGGCGTTGCTCATCCGCCGCGACTCCGCCATGAACGACCACATCGCAGGTGACACCTGTTGCTGCACGGCCTTGCGTGCCAGTCGCGGCGGACGCGGCAGGCCATGGGCATCGGCCACCCGGTCGAAGTAATCGCCCATCTTCATTTCGTCATCGTCCACCGCGTGGTACACACGATTGTTTTTGCCGCGACGTAAGGCGGCGACGATGATGCGCGCTAGGTCGTCGGCGTGGATGTGGTTGGTGTAGCTATCTTCTGCGGCAACGATTGCAGGCGCAACCGAGCGCAATCTTTCCAGTGGCAGACGCTCCTCCGCATAGATACCCGGCACGCGCAGTATGCTGGCGTTGACACCGTTGCGGCTTGCCCACGTGCGCACTTGCCGTTCAGCGCTCACGCGCAATGCTGCCCGCGCACTCTGTGGTGCAAGGCGGTGCGTCTCACTCACTGCTGCGCCCGCACAATCACCGTACACACCGCTGGTGCTGATGTAGATGAAGCGCGCCGGTGATTTTCCGTGCGACAGTGCCGCCAGTAGATGAGCCGTGCGCGAGTCATGGCTACCTCCCGGCAGTGGCGGCGCAAGGTGGATCACGATATCTGCCAAACCGCCGATGCGCGCCAGACTCTGCCTATCATCGAGATCGGCAACGAGCGGAATCGCACCGCCTGTGCGCCAGTCGGCGGTTCTTTTCGGATCGCGCAATAGCGCGTAGAGCCGGTAGTGGTCGCGCAACAAAGGCAACAGACGTCGCGCGATATCCCCGCTTCCTACAAGGAGCAGATTAGTCATTGGGTGATTATGCGTTAAAATCGCGCCCTTTATTAAAATCGGAATTCGCCCCATGAGCTTCAAGACCACGATTCAGCCCAGCCAGCACACCTTCCCCGTTGCGGAAGGCGAGACCATTCTGGAGGCTGCACTTGAGCATGGCTTGGTGCTGCCTTATAGCTGTCGCAACGGCGCATGCGGCGTATGCAAGGGAAAAGTTCTGGAAGGCAAGGTCGATTTTGGTGACCATCAGTCTTACGCGCTGACCGATGAAGAGAAGGCCGCCGGCATGGCGCTGTTCTGCTGTGCCAAACCTTTGTCCGACGTGGTGATAGAAAGCCATGAGGTGACGCGCGCGCAGGACATTCCGGTGAAGATGCTGCCGTGCCGCGTGGAGAAGATGGAGAAACTGGCCCATGATGTGATGGCGATCTTCCTCAAACTGCCTGCCAATGAGCGCTTGCAGTTCCTCGCCGGCCAATACATCGACATACTGCAAAAAGACGACAAGCCGCGCAGCTTCTCGCTGGCCAATGCGCCGCATGACGACGGCCTGCTGGAGTTGCACGTCCGCTACATTCCCGGCGGCACTTTCACCGAGCATGTATTCAACACCATGAAGGAGCGCGACATCCTGCGCATCAAGGGGCCGCTGGGCACCTTCTTCCTGCGCGAAGCTTCAGAGAAGCCCATCCTGTTCGTGGCCAGCGGCACGGGTTTCGCGCCGGTCAAAGCCATCGTCGAACATGCGATCAAGATCGGCATCAAGCGCGAGATGCATCTTTACTGGGGCGTGCGCAAAGCCGCCGACCTGTACATGCTGGACAAGATCCGTTCATGGGAAGCGCATGGCATCAAGTTCACGGCGGTGGTTTCCGATGAAGCCTGGGAAGGACGCGGCGGCTTCGTGCATCAGGCGGTACTGGAGGATTTCGCCGATCTGTCCGGCTACGATGTGTACGCCTGCGGCGCGCCGGTGGTGGTGGAAGCGGCCCACCGCGATTTCACTGCGCAGCGCGGCCTGCCGAACAGCGCGTTCTATTCCGACGCGTTCACTTTCGCGCCGAAGAGCCAGACTCCGCCAGCTGTGTAGCCAGCTGGTAGTACTTGAAGGCGTCATCCGGCTTTTGCTGTTTCTCCGCCAGATGCGCCAGGGCCGTGTAGGCGTCGCGGCTGGGTTGCAGACTGATGCTGGCATCCAGATAGCTCTGCGCCTTGCCCCATAGCTCCTGATGCAGGCACAGCTTGCCCAAGGTAAGCATCAGGCCAGCATCGTCATGGTGTTCATTCAACCACGCTTCCGCCTGCTCGATCTGCGCGACCACGCTGCCTTCGCGACAGTCCCCGTATAGCGCGACCAGCCCGCTGTCCCATTCCGCGTTCAGTGTCTCGGCCAGCAATTTGCGCGACATCGCACATTCGCCCAGACGCATGAAGATGCGTGCAGCCTCGGCGGCGATGCGCGGTTGATGCTTGAACTCGCCAGGCATGCTCTTCCACACCGCGCGCAGCAATTTTCCATCTTCCGCGCAGGCGCGCAGCTTCTCCAGCCAGGCTTGTTGCCGCATCTGCTCGGCCATGGGGCGATGCGTATCGTTGCGTTTCTCAAGTTGGTTGGCCACTTCCAGCACGGCATCCCAGTTGCGCGCCTGTTGTTGCGCTTTCAGTTCCAATGTCAGCGCACCGACGTGCTTGCGCTGCACATTGCCCGGCAATGCCTTCAGTGCACCCAGCGCTTTTTGCGGCTGGCGCTGTTCCAGATCGAATTGCGCCTGCGCCATCAGTCGCAGCGTATCGTCACCGGGCGACTTGCCTTGGGCCGATCGCAAGTGGGCATCCCGCTTGTCGAATTGCCGCAACTCGTTCGCGGCACGCGCCGCCAGAATAGCGTTGAGCGCGGTGTTCTCGCCGAGCGCTATCGCGCGCTCCGCCTCTTTCTCCGCCACGGAGAAACGCCCCTCGAAATACGCGGTCAATGCGGCCAGCATGGCTTCATGCCCCTTCTTCTGCGCACGTTCAGCACGGAAGCGGCGCACAAAGTCCGGCAAAGTCAGTGCGCCGAACAGCAGGCGCAACGACATATATACGCCTGCCAATAAGAGCAGTTGCGCCAGTATGAACATAGTGAGCGAAATCTCTATGCGCCAAGGTGCATAGACCAGCAACACATAGCCTGGATTGCGGGCGAACACGGCAAATCCGGCCGCAACGGCGAACAACGCCAGCAACCAGAAGAGGAATCTCATTTCGCGCTCAGCTCCTGCGCGGCGCGATAGTTGCGCACGGCATCCAGCGTGGGGCTGATATCCGGCACGTCGACTGTGATAGTAGCGGCAGACAGTTTCTGCACACCTTCCAGCACCTGTTGCGTACTGCGCGCCGTGTTATCGCAATAACGATTCAGCCATAGACGCACGGTCTTAAGCTCGCGACGGAAACCGGCTTGATCGTGCGTCATCATGGCCAGTTTGGCCGTCAGTAAACGCAGCTTCACGTTCTCGCGCATAAAAAAGGACTGTTCGGGTGACAGCAACGGCAATTCCTGCTGACGGGTATCTTCTATGCGTATGAGCTGGCGCAGCTCCTGCCACAACTCATGCCAGAAGCGTTGCCACGCATTCCCCTCTACCGGTTCGGCTATGACGGTTTTCGCCTTGGCAGGCGGGCGCACATCCTGCGCCAGTGGCAATTTATCCACCGCGATGATGATGTCTTCCAGTTGCTTGTTCAATTCCGGAACATCGACCTCCGGCAGCACACGCAGACGTTCGATGTCGCGCGAGATGCGCTTGCGCAACTCAGCCAAGCCCGGCCGGTCCAGTCGCTGCAAACGGCTTTCCGCGTTCTGCATGGCGATCAATGCAGCTTTGACATTGGTGGACACTTGCAATTGCTGATCGGCTACCAGCAGCGCCTGTTCAACATCAGCCAGCACGCCGACATCGCGGTTGCTGGAGATGTCCTGATACAGTGCGTCGAGCACCGCGCGTTGTGCTTGTGTCTCGGCGAAGCGGTTCTCCAACAGACTCAGTTTTCCGCCAAGGTCACGCGTCTGTTCCTGACTTTGCGCCAGCAAGGTCTGGTTCGCCTGATTGCTGCCCGATACTTCAGTCAAGCGCTGCGCGACCATCTCCTCCATCTGCTTGATGCGATTATGTGCATCCAGCCATTGCCAGATGAACACCACTACCAGCACCACCAGTGTGAGCTGGGTAAGTGACATGCGCGACACCACAGATACCACGCGACTTTCATGCACGGCGCGCGGCGTCTCACCCGCTTTACCGTGCGGTGTGGGTGACGGATTGGATGATGACTCTTCGCTCATGCTCGACTCACTTTCTGTGCTGTGCAGCCCATGCTACCAAACCCGCGCACATTCCGTCATCCCCGGCTGCTGCGGTGACCACTTGCCGCCAGCCCTGCGACTGTGCGATCTCGGCAATACGCGGATGCGCCACGAACAAGGTCGTTGTTTGCGCCAGCGTTGCAGCGTTCTCGCCCAGTCCCTGCCACAGGTGCACCAGTGCTTCACTGCTGGTCACGCTAATGACGTCGGGCTGCGCGGCCAACCAAGTATCCGTATCCAGCTTTGGCTTGCGGCGCTGATAGCAGGTCACATATTCGACCTGTGCGCCGCGCGATGCAAGGGTCTCACCCAGCAGTTCGCGACCGCCGTCTCCGCGCAGGATGGCGATACGCCAGCCTGCCACCTGCTGCAACTCGGGCAAGGCAAGCAAACCTTCGCTATCAAAACGCTCGCTCGGTACGATCACTTGTGCGACTTGCTGTTTGCGTAAAGCTTTGGCCGTGCCTTGACCAACGGCAGCGACACGCCCCCCGTTCGGGATGTGATGCAGGGCAGCCATGCCATAGTTCACGGCGTTAGGACTGATGAAGATAAGAAGTTGGAAGCTGGCAGCGCGTTGAACAAAAGTCTGCAACGCTGCCTGGTCTGGCGCTGGCGCGATCTCCAACAGGGGCAGCATGACCGGATTGGCACCGAGCGCCTGAAGACTTGCAGCCAATCCTTCGGCTTGGTCACGCGGGCGCGTGACGACGATGTTCAATCCGGCGAGTGGTCTGTCAGTCATTCAGGGCGGCAAGAATCTCGCCCGCACCCTGCTTGAGCAGGTCTTGCGCCACGAGATCACCCAGCGCTTCGGGTCGGGCGATGTCGCCGATGTGTTCGGCACGCAGCAGTCGCGAACCATCCGGTGTGGCGACGAAGCCGCGCATGCGCAGCTTGCCGTTCCGAACTTCGGCGAAGCCGCCCAGTGGCACGGAGCAGCTGCCTGCCAGAGCGCGACTCATGGCGCGTTCGGCAAACACGCAGGCGGCGGTATCGGCATGATGCAGGGGAGCGAGGACCGCTTTCAGGTCGGCACGGCCGGCGCGGGTCTCGATGCCGAGGGCACCCTGACCCACAGCGGGCAGACTGTCTTCGCTGGATATCTCGTTGCGGATACGCGCGCCCAGACCCAGACGCTTGAGACCGGCGGCGGCCAGGATGATGGCGGCGTATTGGCCCTCGTCAAGTTTGCGCAAGCGGGTCTGCACGTTGCCGCGCAGCGGCTCGATCTTCAGGTGCGGGAAGCGCGCACGCAACTGGCTTTCGCGGCGCAGGCTGGAGGTACCGACCACGCTGCCGGATGGCAAGGATTGCAGGCTGTCGAAATCGTTGGAAACGAATGCGTCGCGCGGGTCTTCACGTTCGCCGATACAGGCCAGCGTGAAACCTTCCGGCAGGTTCATCGGCACATCCTTCAGCGAATGCACCGCGATGTCCGCACTGCCGTTCTCAAGCGCCGTCTCCAATTCCTTCACAAACAAGCCCTTGCCGCCGATCTTGGACAGGGTCACGTCCAGAATCTGGTCGCCCTGCGTGGTCATGCCGAGAATCTCGACCGTGGTTTGCGGGTATAATGCGCGCAGTCTGTCCCGTATGTGTTCGGCCTGCCACATGGCCAACGCGCTTTCGCGCGAGGCGATCACCAGACGGGATGGAGGAATGAACGTAGCCTGAATCATTGGTTTTCCTTGCATTTATTTAGTTCATGAGCGCGGCGCATTCTATCAGGAGCGCCGCGCTTTTGCGCCGACGACATTAAAAGATGAAGACAAATCTGATCGCAGCATCCACCAGCATCTCCAGCAAAGACGCACCTTTGCGCGAAGATATCCGCTTACTCGGGCGCGTGCTCGGCGACACCTTGCGCGAGCAGGAAGGTGCAGAGACTTACGAACTGATCGAAAGCATCCGGCGCGCCGCGGTGACCTTCCGCAAGACGCAGGATGAGCGCGACGGCGAGAAGCTGGAGCAGATGCTGGATGCGCTTTCTCCGGAAGAGACTCTGCTGGTGGTGCGCGCCTTCAGTTATTTTTCGCAACTGTCCAACATCGCGGAAGACCTGCACCACAATCGCCGCCGTCGCGCCCACCAGAAAGCCGGCTCGCGCCCGCAGGAGGGCAGCCTGCAACTGGTGCTGAATCACGCACACGAGCAGAAGCTGGATGCGAACGCCGTGCGCGAATTCTTCGACAAAGCGGTGATATCTCCGGTGCTGACCGCACACCCGACCGAGGTGCAGCGCAAGAGCATCCTGAATTGCCAGCTCGTCATCTCGAAACTGCTGTCCGACCGGGATCGTCTGGACATGACACCGGAAGAACTGGACGAGAACGAAGAGACCCTGCATCGTTTCGTGCTCATCCTGTGGAGCACGCGCATGCTGCGCACCACCAAGCTGAAGGTCGAGGACGAGGTCAACAACGGCCTGTCGTTCTACGACTACACCTTCCTGCGCGAGATTCCCAAGCTGTACGGCATCATGGAGAAGCAACTGGAGAAAAGTTTCGGTCAGCGCTTCGATCTGCCGCCCTTTCTGCGTGTAGGCAGCTGGATCGGCGGCGACCGCGACGGCAATCCCTTCGTCACGCACGAAGTGATGCTGGATGCGGCACAGCGCCATTCCGCCACCGCGCTCGAATACTATTTGTCTGAAACCAACCTGCTCAGCGCGCGCCTGAGCCTTTCCAGTCGCTTGGTCGATATCAGTCCGGAACTGACTGCCTTCGCCGAACGATCGCCGGACCAGGCCGAAAGCCGCGAAGACGAACCGTATCGTCGCGCCATGCTCGCCATCTATGCGCGTCTGGTCGCCACCACCGAACACTTGGGACATCGCGTGCATCACCTGCACCCAGTCGCAAAAACAGTGAAGCCTTATGCCAAGGCGGAAGAATTCATCGCCGAACTCGACATCGTCATCCAGTCGCTGGAGCGTCATGGCGCGTTCTACCTGTCGCGCGGTCGCATGGGCGAACTGCGCCGTGCCGCAGAAGTGTTCGGCTTCCATCTGGCACCGCTGGATATGCGCCAGCACAGCGGCGTGCATGAACAAGTTGTGAGCGAATTACTTGCCAGGGCAGAAAACCCCGGTTACACCGAGCTGGACGAAGCGCAGCGTCGCGCCACGCTGTTGTCCGCCTTGCAGGCAGGCAAGCCACTGGCTGCCGAACTGGATGGCTACTCGCCTGTCGTGCGCGGCGAACTGCAGCTGATGCACGCTGCCGCCGACATCCATAGTCGCTTCGGCCACAATGCATTGCCCAACTACATCATCTCCAAGGCGGATGCGGTGAGCGACGTGCTGGAAGTCGCGCTGATGCTGCAGCAGAGCGGTCTGCTGAAAGACGGCAATCTGCAAGTCAACATCATCCCGCTGTTCGAAACCATCGACGACCTGCGCGGCGCCGGCACCATCATGGATGCGCTGTTCTCGCTGCCCTGGTATCGCGAACTACTCGAGAAGAGCCGCAACAACACCCAGGAAGTCATGCTGGGCTATTCCGACAGCAACAAGGACGGCGGCTACCTGACCGCCAATTGGGAGCTCTACAAAGCGGAGCTGGATTTGGTCGAGGTGTTCAACAAGCACGGCGTCGAACTGCGCCTGTTCCACGGACGCGGCGGCACCGTCGGTCGCGGCGGCGGCCCCAGCTACCAAGCTATCCTGGCACAGCCGCCGGGCAGCGTGAACGCGCAGATACGCATCACCGAACAGGGCGAAGTCATCTCCAGTAAATATTCCGATCCTGAGATCGGCCGTCGCAATCTTGAGATCCTAGTGGCGGCAACCATGGAAGCCACACTGATGGACTATCCGCACAATGCGGACGGCAACCCCGAGTTCATGCGCATCATGGAGGCCATGAGCCTGGATGCCATCGCCGCCTATCGCAAGCTGGTATACGAGACCCCGGGTTTCACCGAGTTCTTCTTCGCCGCAACACCTATCCGCGAGATCGCCGAACTCAATATCGGCAGCCGGCCATCATCACGCAAGGCAATGGATCGCATCGAAGACTTGCGCGCCATCCCCTGGGTATTCAGCTGGGGCCTGACACGCATGCTGTTGCCGGGCTGGTTCGGGTTCGGCAGCGCGGTCAAGAAGTTCGTAGAACGCGAAGGCCAGGCCGGCCTCGATCAACTGCGCGCGATGCACAAGGATTGGGCGTTCTTCCACGGCCTGCTATCCAACATGGACATGGTGCTTTCCAAGACCGACATGGGTATCGCCTCGCGTTATGCAGAACTGGTGCCGGACGAAGCCCTGCGTGAAAAGATATTCGGCATGATCGAGCGGGAATGGCAAGACACGGTGGATATGCTGTTCCAGATCACCGGCGCCGCTCATTTGCTGGAGGACAACCCGACCTTCGCGCGCAGCCTGACCACTCGCACGCCCTACATCGATCCGCTCAATCACCTGCAGGTGTCGCTGCTGCATCGTCACCGCAACGGCGACGACGATGAGAAAGTGAAGCGCGCCATCCACCTCACCATCAACGGCCTCGCCGCCGGACTGCGCAACAGCGGTTAAAACAACAAAGCCCGCGGATCGCGGGCTTTGTTTTTACTGCACGGCAACCACGCTAGAACTTCGCGCGCCAGACAACCACCAGTATCATCAGGATCAAGGCCATCAAACTCTGCTCGATCTGATTGCGCGCCTGCGCAATCAGGCGCCCATTGATGAGTTTCTTCTCATGCTGCATCTCTGCATCGGCGGCTTCGAGCACTCCCATGAGCGGACGGTCTATCCCGCGCACTTCGGAATCTGCCTTGCGAGGATCGTAGCCGGACTGAGCATACGATTCCTTTTCCTTCTTGTACTGCAGATAGTTCTCCTGATGCGCATCGATGAAAGATTGCAGCTTCACGTTGACCGCCCTCACATCGCTCTGCTTCATACCCGCTTCTGCCGCCTCGGCGACCTTGCGATACTGTTGCTCATAGGCACGCCAGTTCTTGTCCAGACTGGGGCGATCCGAGCTGCGCAACAACAGATTCTTCCATTCCTGCACTTCCATCTTGTATTCCGCTTGCAAAGCGTGCGCCACTGCAAACGGATCCACGGTGGAATTCAAACGTTTTTCCAACTCGTCGGTACTGGTCCAAATCAGGTAGAACCACACGAAAAAAGCAGCAGTCAGCCCAAGCTTGGCCAGCGTCCCCCATGAGAATACCGAACGTCGACGTGCTTCGAACTCTGTAGATACCATTTCAAATTCCTTTTGTTGGTTTTCGGTGCATATGTCATCAACGCGCAGATTGGACCCGCAAACCCATCAAAGTTCCATGGGTGATATCGCAATGTTGTTCCGCAACCTGTTCGGTTAGCCAGCACGCATACGCCGGGCATACACGAAACCCAACACTGCCATCATGAACAGTGACACCGTTCCGAGCAGCCCGACCATAAGATTGCGGCTACCCTGTGTCTGCGGCGCACGTGCCAGTTGCAGCTTGGCATATTCCGAGATCGCCGATTTGACCTGAACGATTCGGGACTGCAGGGTGCGATCCACACCCAGCACCCGCTTGTCTACTCTGTGTCCGCTGCCGGTCTCTGACGATTTCAAGCCGGAGTAGGCTTGCAGGTATTCGCTCAATAGGGATTTGTGTTCCGCGATAAGCCCGTCGATATCCGTCGTCTCCATGCCGATATCCAGCATGTTGGTCCTGGCTTCCAGCAGGGCATGCTGCACCGCGATGCTGGCTTCCTTGAAACCCTGCTGATGCTGCGCATGCTGCACACTGTCATGCACGCGCAGCAGCATGTCTTTCCATTCCTGCACCTGTCGCCCCAGACCGATGGCGGCATCATCCAAGTGTTCTTCGATCTCCAGCAACTGCACGCTGCGCTTGGCGGAAGAGACATCGACTTCAAGGAACAGTTGCGACAATTGATAACCACCCAGCACCGCCAGGCACACTGCCAGGATGAAGAACTTCGCCATCCCGCGCATCATTTGCCGACTGATGGCTGGAAAGCCGGAAAACGACCCGTCGCGCTCCCCGCGCGGAACGCCGCCCACTTGCGCGAGCCTTCCAGAATGGCTTGTTTGTCTTCGGAGCGAACCCCGAAGCGGTTGGGAAAATGTCCGTCAAGCCAGCGCACGATGGGTATGAACTCCTGACGCTCCCGCCCACTCACCAGCTCGTCCAGTTCAAAAATACCCACTCCCTCCCCGGCCGCTTGCAGATACACGTCGCTATCTGACAACGAGGTGAGGAATGGCATCTTGAGTGAAGCCAGGAAACGTTCAAGGGAAGCATAGATCGAACTGCCGCGATTGCGCACACGATTGGCGACGACCGCCATGCGCGCATTGCTGGTACGGGCGCCGCCTACCAGGAACAGGTCTTTGATGAAGTCGGCCGTGGCACGGATATCGATGGGTGATGGCGCGACAGGGATCACGATGAAGTTGGCCTTGCGCACCAGATCTTTCAGCAGCAGACCGCTGGCGCCGGCCGGCGCATCGACGATCAGCACTTCGGTATCCAGCGGCACCCAACCCTGACGACTGGACAGGTGCGCATTGCCCTTGGCAGGCGCGCCATTGGCCGCATGGATGGCAGGCAGCGTCGCCGGACGGGCCTGCAACCAATGCAGACTGGAACTCTGCGGATCGTAATCGATGATGGCAGTGCGAAAGTTCCGGCTGGCGTAATAAGCTGCCAGATTGGTAGTCAGCGTGGTCTTGCCCGAGCCGCCTTTTGAATTGATCACCAATATGGTCAGCAACTTACTCTCCTTGATCCTGTGCATCGCCCAGCGACTTGACGCTGCTCCATTGGCGGCGGCTGATCGGCAGCCGCTCGTCAAATCCTTGCAGCTTCACTTGCCAGCCACTCTCACCTTCTTCGCCGCCTTTCTCGAAACCGGCGATGGCGGCTTTCGCCACCAGACAGCTGCGATGTATGCGCACGAAGCGCGCAGCATATTCTTTTTCCAGAGCGGTAAGCGATTCTTCGATCAGGTATTCATGGGTCGCGGTGCGCACCGTGACGTATTTCATTTCCGCTCGCAGGTAGATCACATCTTCGATCGGGATGAGGATCACCCTGCCGCGCTCGTGCGCCGACAGATGGGTACGCGCTTCAGGGATCAGCTCGCGCAACACTTCAGTACGCAGGGGCACCGCATCGCGTGCGCGCGATATCGCCTCGAACAGACGACCGAGGCGGATAGGCTTGAGCAGATAGTCGATGGCACGCAGCTCGAATGCCTGGATGGCATAGGCATCGTAGGCCGTGGTGAAGATGATGACAGGCGGGTGCTCCAACTTGTTCAGGTGCAGCGCCAGCTCCTGTCCGTCCATCTGCGGCATGCGGATGTCCATCAGCACCACCTCGGCCGGGATCTCGTTGAGCTTGTCCAGTGCCTCCTGTCCGTTACCGGCCTCCCCCACCACTTGCAGTTCGATCTGCGCACCGCAATCGAGCAGCAGATCTTTCAAGCGGCTGCGCGCCAGCGGCTCATCGTCCACGATGAATACGGTAAGCGGCAGGATCACGGTATCGTTCATGGCAGTTCGCGCAACGGAATCACGATGTGCACATGATAACTGCCATCGTTGCGTTCCACACGGTACTCGGCTTCCACATCGAACAGCAGCGACAGCCGCTCACGGATGTTCGACAAAGCCAAATGATTACCATCGGACTGCACCGCCTTGTCCGTCAACGGATTGCTCACCGACAGATGCAGCTGCCCATTCTTTTCACTGATATCGATATCGATGATGCCGCCTTCGGCCAGGGGTTCTATACCGTGATACACCGCATTCTCCAGCAGCGGCTGCAATACCAGCGGCGGGATCAAAGCCTGCTGCGGCATCTCCTCAGTCTGCCAGCGCACCTGCAGCCGCTCTCCCATCCGCAGTTGTTCCAGCGCCAAATAACGCTGCGCCAGTGCCACCTCGTCCTTCAAGGCGACCAGATCATGCGCATCGCTCATCGCCATGCGAAACAGATCGGCCATGTCCTCCAATGCGGCTTCTGCACGCTTGGGCTCCGCCCGCACGATAGCCAGCACCGCATTGATGCTGTTGAACAGGAAATGGGGCCGGATGCGCGCCTGCAACGCCTGCAAGCGCGCATCCTGCAATGCCGGCGACATGGCCATGGCGCGCCAGCGAAAATAGGTCAGCAACACGAATGCGAGCAGCGCAGCCAGCAACATGCGACGGAGATCGAGAAAGACGGCAGACTCACGGGCATCGACGAACAATTCACCGCCGATCCGCGAGAAGAACAATGTGATGCATGCCGCCAACACCACGATAGCGATCACAGACCGCCAATATGCGAAGCGCGGCAACACTTCATTCAGCGCATACAAGGCCAGCAGCACACTGAGCAGCACCGGCTGCAACAACGCCGAATCAAGCAGCATGCGCTGCCACAGCTCGCCGACTGTAGCGACCTGAGCGACCGCACAGACCAGCGCGAATGCGTTCGCCAGCAGCACGATGCGCAGCACCGTGCCCAGATTGCGGAAGTCCGGTAACAGTCGGTGTGGAATGTTTTGATTTATACTGCGCGTCTTCGGCATGGATCCCCCGTGAGTGCCGCTCATTCTGGACAAGACATGGCAACGATGCAAGACAATCAGACCTGGTCAGGACGCTTCAACGAACCGGTAGCTGAACTGGTGAAGCGCTATACCGCCTCCGTGGATTTCGACCAGCGTCTGGCACTGGTCGACATACAAGGCTCGCTGGCGCACGCGCAGATGCTGGCCGAGAACAAGATCATCAGCGAGCAGGACCTGCAGGACATCCGCCGCGGTCTGGCGCAGATCGAGAACGAGGTCGTCGCCGGTGACTTCCTGTGGTCGCTAGACCTGGAAGACGTGCATCTCAACATCGAGAAGCGGCTCACCACACTGGTCGGCGATGCCGGCAAGCGCCTGCACACCGGTCGTTCGCGCAACGATCAGGTCGCCACCGACATCCGCCTCTATCTGCGCAGTGAGATCGACACCATCGTCGGCCTGCTGAAGAACCTGCAAGCCGCACTGCTCGATCTGGCACAGCATCACACGCATACCGTGATGCCCGGCTTCACCCATCTGCAGGTCGCGCAACCGGTCAGCTTCGCCCATCACCTGCTGGCCTACTTCGAGATGTGCCAACGTGATACGGAACGTTTCATCGATGCGCGTCGTCGCGTCAACCGACTGCCGTTGGGCGCGGCTGCACTGGCCGGCACCAGTTATCCCATCAAACGCGAGCGTGTGGCCGAATTGCTGGGCTTCGAGGCCGTGTGCCAGAACTCGCTGGACGCCGTTTCAGACCGTGACTTCGCCATCGAATTCACGGCCGCTGCCGCGCTGGTGATGACCCATCTGTCGCGCCTGTCGGAAGAACTGATCCTGTGGATGAGCCCGCGTTTCGGCTTCATCGACATCGCTGACCGTTTCTGCACCGGCTCCTCCATCATGCCGCAGAAGAAGAACCCCGACGTGCCGGAACTGGTGCGCGGCAAGACAGGACGCGTGAACGGCCATCTGGTTGCCTTGCTGACTTTGATGAAGGGCCAGCCCCTGGCCTACAACAAGGACAATCAGGAAGACAAAGAGCCGCTGTTCGACACCGTGGACACGCTCACCCAGACACTGCGCATCTACGCCGACATGATCGCCGGCATCACCGTCAAACCTGAGGCGATGCGCGCCGCTGCCTTGCAGGGCTATGCCACAGCCACCGACCTGGCGGATTATCTGGTGAAGAAGGGCTTGCCCTTCCGCGATGCACACGAAGCTGTCGCGTTAGCAGTGCGTTATGCCGAACGCAAGGGCTGCGATCTGGCCGACCTCAAACTGGATGAACTGCTGCAGTTCTCGGCACTGATAGGCGACGACATCTATGCAGTGCTGACGTTGGAAGGATCACTTGCCGCACGCAACCACACCGGCGGCACGGCGCCACAGCAAGTCGAAGCCGCCATCGCCCGCGCGCGTAAACTGCTCTCCTGATTTTGCCCGCGCGGAACGCGGGCAAAAAAAACGGGCCACCTTGCGATGGCCCAGAATAGGAGGAGAGTATGAAAGATCGAGTTGATAACAACTCAAAACTCACAACTCGGAGCGAATTGTAGGCAGCCACTGCTGCCTTGCCTATATGCCGTTTGGCCTATATATCGGCCTATATATCACCCCAAAAGAGCTATATACCTCCGGCATGCTGGCCGCCGCTGACGCGTTCTATTCCCGCCAAGTCCTTGTCTGACCGGACATCCGTGAAACCAGCCCTTAGCAACAGTGCGCGCACCTGCGCAGACTGGTCATAACCATGCTCCAACATCAACCATCCTCCTGAAGCAAGGTGAGCGCCTGCTTCGTTGATGATGCGACGAATATCACTCAGACCATCCAAACCGGACGCCAACGCACTGGTCGGCTCGAAACGCAGATCACCCTGCGCCAGATGCCGGTCGTTTGAGGCGATATAGGGCGGATTGGAGACGATGAGGTCGAAACGCCGCCCCGCCAATGCCGAGAACCAGTCGCCAGAAACGAAGCAGGCATTACGGATCTGCAAACGGCGGGCGTTCTCTTGCGCCACCGCCAATGCCGCCTCTGAAGCATCCACCGCCGTCACCTCGGCATCGGGTCGGGTGTGCGCGATAGCCAGCGCGATGGCGCCGCTGCCCGTGCCCAGATCGAGCACACGACAGCCTGCAGCCGAGATTCGCGCCAGTGCCAACTCCACCAGCAATTCGGTATCGGGTCGCGGAATCAAAGTGGCGGGTGTGACCTTGAAACTCAGGCCGAAGAACTCCCGCTCGCCCAGAATGTATGCCAGCGGCTCGCCCTGCAAACGGCGCTGCAATGATGATTGGTAGCGGGAAAGTTCTTGCTCGGTGAGTACTCGCTCAGGATGCGCCAGCAGATAGGCGCGATTCACGCCCAGCGAGGTTTGCAGCAAAGCTTGCACCTCGCTGCGCGCCTCATCCTGTTCCAGATCCAGCGCCTCGCGTATCGCAGCGACATCTTGCGCCAACCGCCCGCGGATGCTATGCATGGCGCTTAGCCTTCCTGCCCCAGAGCAGCTAATTGCTCGGCCTGATGCTCGGCCATCAGCGCACCGGCAAGCTCGCTGATATCGCCGTCCATGATCTGGTCCATCTTGTACAAGGTGAGGTTGATGCGATGGTCGGTGACGCGACCCTGCGGGAAGTTGTAGGTGCGGATGCGCTCGGAACGGTCACCGCTGCCCACCAGCGATTTGCGCTCGGCGGCGATCTTGCTGTGTGCCGCCTGCTCTTCCTTGTCCTTGATGCGCGCGGCCAGCACGCGCATGGCCTGTGCCTTGTTCTGGTGTTGCGAACGACCATCCTGACATTCGACCACGGTACCGGTCGGGAGGTGGGTGATGCGCACGGCGGAATCGGTCTTGTTGATATGCTGACCGCCCGCGCCCGAGGCGCGGAAGGTATCGATGCGCAGGTCTGCCGGATTCAGCTCCACTTCGCCCACCTCGTCGGCTTCGGGCAAGACAGCGACGGTGCAGGCTGAGGTATGGATGCGGCCTTGCGTCTCGGTGGCGGGCACACGCTGCACGCGGTGCGCGCCGGATTCGAATTTCAGGACGGAATAGGCACCCTGACCAATGATGCGCGCGATGACTTCCTTGTAGCCGCCCATCTCGCCGGGACTCTCGGAGATGATCTCGACCTGCCAGCGACGACGTTCGGCGAACCTCAGATACATACGGAACAGATCACCCGCGAACAATGCCGCCTCATCGCCGCCGGTACCGGCTCGCACTTCGAGGAACACATTGCGCTCGTCGTTGGGGTCTTTCGGCAGCAACTGTTTCTGCAGTTCGATCTCGAGCTGCGCCAGCTTCTCGCGCCCGGCCTTGATCTCTTCATCCGCGAATTCGCGCATGTCCGGATCGCCGGCCATCTCCTGTGCGGCAGCGATATCGGCCTCGGCCGACTGGTATGCCTGATACAGCCCGACCACCGGTTCTATCTCCACGCGCTCGCGATTGAGTTTGCGGAAAGCGTCCATATCACGCGTGGCTTCTTCGCTACTTAACAGGCGCGTGACTTCATCCAGACGCTCGGCGAGACGCGCGAGTTTGTCGGCGATACTGGGTTTCATTCCGGGGTGTGCAGGTGATAGATGCGGTGGACGGCGTCAAGCAGTGTCTGTCGTTCGCTATCCTGCGCCTGATTCAGGCTCTGCGTCGGTGCGTGCAGGAATTTGTTGGTGAGCGAGGCGCTCAGGGCTTCCAGCACCTTCTCGGGTGCATCACCCTTGGCCAGCTGCTTCAGCGCCTTGTCCATCTCGTGACGGCGCTGGCGTTCGGTATGGTCGCGCAAGGCGCGGATGGTTGGAACGACTTCGCGCGATTCCATCCAGTGGATGAATTCATTCACACCGGAATCGATGATGACCTCGGCTTCTTTCACCGCGCCCTGACGCGCATCCTGTCCATCGCGCACCACTTCCGCGAGGTCATCCACGGTGTACAGGAACACGTCATCCAGTTCGGCCACTTCCGGCTCCACATCGCGCGGCACGGCCAGATCGACGATGAACAGCGGGCGGTGCTTGCGCTGCTTGAGCGCGCGTTCGACCAGCCCCTTGCCCAATATAGGCAACTGACTGGCCGTGCAAGTGACGATGATGTCGTGGTGCGCCAGTTGTTCGGACAATTCGTTCAGGGTGACGGCATGGCCGTCTATGCGGCGCGCCAGCGTCTGGGCGCGCTCAAGGGTGCGGTTGGCGACCGTGATCTTCTTGGGCTTACGCGCGGCGAAGTGCACGGCGTTCAGCTCGATCATTTCGCCCGCGCCGATGAACAGCACACTCTGTTCCGAGATACTGGGATAGATGCGCTCCGCCAGTTTGACCGCGGCAGCAGCCATCGACACCAGATTGGCACCGATCTCGGTCTGGGTGCGTACATCCTTGGCGACCGAGAAAGTGCGCTGAAATAACTTGTGCAGCAGGAAACCCATCGTGCCCGCCTGCTCGGCCTGGCGCACCGCCTGCTTCATCTGGCCGAGGATCTGCGGCTCGCCCAACACCATGGAGTCCAGACCGCTGGCAACGCGGAAAGCGTGTTTCACTGCCTGCTCCTGCGGGAGACGATAGATGTAGGGTTCGACATCGTTGGCCGGCAGCTTGTGGTAATCCGCCAACCAGCCGACCGTTTGCGCAGGCGAACTGGTGCTGCAATAGATCTCGGTACGGTTGCAGGTGGACAGGATAGTCGCTTCTTTGGCAGCGCCGTTGCCAACCAGATCGTGCAAAGCGTCCTCCATCGTCTCGACGTTGAACGAGAGCTGCTCGCGCACTTCTAGCGGGGCGGTCTGGTGATTAAGTCCGAAGCTGAATAACTGCATGAAAAGTCCGCTGTCCGGAGGTTCGGGGGCGGAATTATAGAGGTTGGAGCGGCTTTCTACCAGCCGCCCCTACCTTTTATGGACTTACTGGGCCGGCGTCAGGTGCGCCAATGCCGCTTCCGCATCGGGACGCAATGAGCTATCCGGATATTGTTTGACGAAACCGGCGAATGCAGCCTTCGCATCATCCGTCTTGCCGGTATCGACCAGTTCCACAGCCTTGGTGAATGCCGTCAGCTCGTCTTCATCGATGACGCTCTGCTCCGTCTCGCCCTTCCAGTACACGTCATCCGCATCCGCCAGCGAGCCGCGCACGCCACCGGCCGCCGTAGTAGTGGTCAATTTCTTCTTCGGTGTCAGCAACTCGATCTTTTTGCGCATGCGTTCCCACAGCGACAGTTCCTGATCTGCGGCAGATGCCTGTATCGGTGCTGCCAGTACGATACCCAGCAACACGAACAACGAAATCAATCTTTTCATGTCTATTTCTCCTTGAGTAAGCTTGCGGGCATCGGACTCACAGCGCGTTCAATAGTTCCAGTGCCAGCGCACGGTATTGTACCTGCACGTTCTTATCCAGTTTCTTGGCCTTGATGAAGGTCTCCTTGGCACTCTTGGTGTTGCCCAGTCGCTTATAGGCACGGGCAAGATTGACCAGGATATGCGCATCCTTGGGATTCAACTTGGCTGCCGCTTCATAAGCTTTGACCGCATCCTGGTACTTGTCGTCGATCATGTGCAGATTGCCACGGTTGTTGTATGCAGAAGCATTCTTCGCATCCAGGCTCAGCACCTTGTCGAAGTACTTCATCGCTTCTTTGCGATCGCCGATCTTGGCCAGGATGATGCCGACCTGCAAGTGCGCATCCACATCGCCCGGCTTGTCCTTGATGATGTCCAGATAACGGCGGGTCTTGGTCTGCGAACTGATCTTCAACACCGACAAGATGTCGCCCGGGAACTTCTTCTCGATGGCGGCACGATTCAGACCGCTCGCTTTCCAGTCCGAATCCGGCAGGCTGGCGGGCTTGAAGGTATCCCAAGAGGTATGGATATCCAATATCGTCAGCCCGTTGTCCCTGTACTTGTAGTAAGTCTCGCTACCCTTCTCCCAAGCCCTGATGAAGGAATTACCGACCAGCGTCGTTTCCACCGGCACCCACAACGTGCCCTCGTGGATCACATACAGATTGTTCATGGTATAGCCGTCGTCGTCCGCCGGGATGCGCGTGTCGAACATCATCAGCATGTGTCCCGGCACCTCCAGTACGCGCGTGTTGATGCCCATACTCTCCAATCCGGCGCTGTAGACCGCGACCAGATCGTCACAATCGCCCGACTTGCGCTCCAGCGTCTCGCGCGGGAACTGGATGTAGTCGACGGTATGTTCCTTGCCCGAGGTGAGCTGGTAGGGATTACTCGGATCCTGGATATAGGTCAGGCCGAACACGCCCAGCGCATCGAACAGCGCCGCCGCCAGTTGCGCCTCATCCTTGGTCTCGCGGTACTCGCCCACGATACCGCGCGCCAGATTCAACACAGGCGGGTCTTTCGGCGTGACGAAGGCGGCAAAACGACCGCGCTCGTCCCAGGTCAGACGGTGCTTGTCGTATACGTTGACCGTGGCGTTATGGCTGTAAGTCACCTTCTTGCCATTCTCGAAGTAGCTGGCCTCGATCAGCGCCTGCACCGAACTGTCCTCGGTCATGGTGAGGATGCTGTTGTTGAACACCGCCTTCAGCGGCAACTCTTCGCTCGAACCGGGCATCAACTTGACGATCTTGTTCTCGGTCGAGAAATCCATGAAGTTCTTCAACAGGAAACTGACCCGGATCTTCTCCATCTTCTTGTCCGTGTTGTTGGTCAGGCGGATGCTGCCTATGCCGTCGCGCTCGTACAGCTTGTAGGAGTTGGAGAACACGTTCTCGAGCTTGATCACTTCGATATCCAGCGGCGGACGGCTGAACACCAACGTCGTCGCTTCCACCGGCAGCTTTTCAGATTCGGTCTGATCGGTGCTCAGCACGCTGACATAGAAGGTGTATTTGGTTTCCGGCTGCAGGGCATCCTTGGTGAACTCCGGCGTGGTGACCTCGCCCACCTTCAGCATGGCTTCCCCGTCCTTCTGATAGATGCGGTAGGCAGCGAAGTATTGCGGATCGACAGCCTCCCATTTCAGATTCGCCTGCCAAGGGGTCATCTCGGCCGTGACCGCGGCCAAAGCAGGCGGCGTGAATTTTTCTGTCGTCGCGCTGGTGGCGGCACTGCTTGCCCCTTCGTAACCGAAATCGGAGACGGCTACCACGCGATAGAAATAACGCACATCCGCATCCAGCCCCGCATCGGTATAAGTATTGGTCTCACTGGTGCCGACCTGCACATAGCCGGCGTTCTCGCTCTTGGAGCGATAGATGTGGAACGATTTGACGTAGAACGCCGCCGGCTTATCCCAACTCAGGTCCACCGCATGCACATGTCCATGCGCAGCGAAATTGGACGGTTGCTGCGGTTTGTATATCACCGACAGGGATTCGACACGCTTGCCTTCGCCATCCGCCACGAACAGCGTGCTACCGCCACTGCTGGCCAAGGCCACCGGATCACCCAGATTGGCCGTACCGGTCGCCTTGGTACCGAACACACGCAACAACTTGCCTTTGTGATCGAACGCCTTCACCTGATTGCCGTCCAACACCAGCACTTCGTCGGCGGTGACCGCCATATCCAGCGGCTTGGCGAACAGGCCGCCCTCTTTGGGCTTGGCGAACTCATGCGACAACTCACCGTTGGGCGTGAACACCAGCACGCTGCTGCGACTGCCATCCAGCACAAACAAACGATCCTGCAGGTCTATGCCGATAGCCAGAGGATTGCTGATATTGCCGCCCAGCTTATTCACATACACCCCGTCACTGCGGAACACCTGCACCGAGCGATTGCCGCGATCTGCCACGAACACCAGACCGCTGCTGGCGACCGCCACGGAAGCAGGATTGCTGAACTGTCCCGCACCGCTGCCGCCGCCGCCAAAGGTGGATAGCTCCTTACCTGCCTCATCCAGTTTCACGCAGCGCTTCTTCTTTTTATCCAGCACCCAGAGATCACCGCTCGCATCCACGGTGACCGCCGTCAGTTCCATATCGGCAGGCTTGATCTCAGCCACCACTTTGCCATCCTTCAGCTTGAGCAATGCACTGCCTTCCTTGCCCGCCTTGGTGATGGCATACACCGTCCCCTTGCCGTCCCCGGCCAACTGCACCACTTCGACCGGGATGCTGCCCTGCCACTTGACGGAAGAACGTCCGGCAGCCTTGGGCACCGGCTCCATGCGCGTACCCGCGATGGTCTGGAAATGATTGATCAGCGACTTGCCGGCATCGCCGATGTAGACCTGCTGGCCTTTTTCTACCGCCAGGCCGGAGAGTTTCTTGGTTTGGGATTTCCCTTCGCCCTTGGAGCCGAACGGGAAGGCCAGCTTGCCGTCGAAATCGAACTTGGAAACGACCTGATTTCGCTCATCCGCGACATACACTCCGTCTTCCGCCACTGCCATCGCGACCGGAGAACCGACGTCCTTGAAAGAGCTCAGATACAGACCGCTGGGATCGTAGACCTTGATCTGGCTCTCATCGCTGTCCAACACATAGATGCGACCGGCCTCGTCCAGCGCGATATCCACCGCTTTCTTCAGCTGCCAGGGCAATTCCCTGCCGCTCTCGCCGCCGCCTTTCGCATGCAGCGCCAGCGTATGGATGAACACGCCGTTCACACCGAACATCTGGATGCGCTTGTTGCCGGTATCCGCCACATAGACCACACCTTCGTGCACCGCGATACCACTCGGCCCGTTCAGCGCCTGATCATCACCGCCGAAGAAGCCGCCCGCTTTTGCGCCGAAGCGCCCCTTGTACTTGCCGCCGGGCAATGCATACATCACCACCTGATCGGTATCGCTGTCCACCACATACAAGGTGTCCTTGGTGACTGCCGCACCTTGCGGACGCTTCAGCAGTTCCGCATCTCCGGATTTGGCGGACAGTGTAAAGACGACCTTCCCGCCAGCATCCATCGCTTCGACCGCACCGTCCTGGCGCGCGACGAACAGCAGCCCCTCACCTGAAGCAAGCAGCTTGCCCAGCTTATCAGCGGGTATCTCGCGCTTGAAATCGGCCTTGATGAAGCCGTTGGCAAGCCCGTTGCCGTTCAAGCCCGCTTGAGCATTAAAGGAAATGAGTCCTATCAGGGATGCAATCAGCAAGTTACGCATGTATCCACCTATCCAAATTCTGTTGATGAGATTCGCGACACTGGCGGCCGCGTTATTTTTCCGCCCGGTTGAACACGCCGTCCCAGTCTTCTGCCGGGGGATTTGCTGCAAAATAGCTGCAGCGCTCGACGTATAGCTGACTCGGTCTATCTTCCGGCCTTTCTTTTAGTACGGCCGCAAATTCGGACTGCGCTGCAGTCCAATCACGCTGTCTATAGTGCGCCAGCCCTGCATGGAAGCGCGCCAATTGGCCGCTGCTCAATGCATCCGGGCCAACCTGAGGCTCATAAATTGTAACGGGTAATTGCTTGCCGACCACCCGAATCTTGTCCATTTCCCGATATGGGCAGACATCGGCCGCCAGTTGCCGCGTCTGTTCGCCCACCAGATAGGTGATGCCGTAGTATTTCGCTGTGCCTTCCAGACGCGAGGCCAGATTCACCGTATCGCCGATCACGGTGTACTCCATCTTCTTGCCCGCGAAGCCGACGTTGCCCGCCACCACCTCGCCGGAATGCAAGCCGCCGCGAATCGAGAACGGCACCACGCCTTCCGCTTCCCATTTGCTGCGCAACTGCCCCATGCGCGTCGCCATGGCCGCCACACATTCCACCGCCAGACGTGCATGGTCGGGCTGGGCCAGCGGCGCGCCCCAATAGGCCATCACCGCATCGCCGATGAACTTGTCGATGGTGCCATCGTGCTGCTCGATGATCTTGACCATCTCGCCCAAGTATTCGTTCAGGCGCGACACCACCACCTGCGGCGGATGCGACTCGCTGAAACTGGTGAAGCCCTTGATGTCGGTGAACAGCACCGTCACCTCCTTGGTATCACCGCCGATCTTGGCCGCGTCGGGGTCTTTCTCCAGTCGCGCCACCAGCTTGGGCGACAGATAGCTGGAGAACATGGAGCGCATCTCGCGCGCACTGCGCTCCAGCACCAGATAGCGGAAGCTGCCACCTGTTAAAAGCGCCAGGATCGCCGACAAGGTCGGATAGATGATATTGATCCAATGCCCGGCTGCGAACATGTCGTAGGCGAACCAGATATAGGCGGACAGCATCAGCACCGTGGCCGGGATGGCACCGTACAGGCGCAGGCGTGTGGTGAAGAAATAGGCCAGCGTGCCCAACAGCACGATGAACAACATGTCCATCAGCGCCTCCAGCCCGCCCTGGCGGATGAAACGGTCGCTGATGATGTTGTCGGCCACGGTGGCGTGGATCTCCACCCCCGGCGTATTGCCGTGGAACGGCGTGACGCGCATGTCGTACACGCCCAGCGCGGTGGCACCGATGAACAGCACCTTGCCTTTCAGCGCCTCGGCTGGCACCCGCCCGTGCACCACGTCGGTGAAGGAATAGCGCGGATAACCGCCCGGCGGGCCGGTGTAGTTGATCCACATCGCATATTGTTCATCCACCGGGATATGGCGCTCGCCCACCACCACATCGAAAGCCTCGGCCGAATATTCCTTTTCCCCCAGCGCGATCATCGCCGCCGTCATGCCCAGCGAAGGATGCAACTTGCCGTCCGCCTCGATCAACAGCGGCACACGCCGGTTCACGCCGTCCTCGTCCGGGAACAGATTGATCTGGCCCGAAGAGACCGCCGCCCGCTCGAACTCCGGCAGCGAACGCGTGACACCTTTCACTTGGCCGTCCGGCCCGTATTCGAACAGCATCGCCAGCGTGACGTTGCCCGACTTCCGCATCGCCGCCGAGAACGCCTGGTCGTTCACCATGTCCTCGCGCTCGGGGAAGAAGGCATCGAACATCACCGCCTTCGCCTGCGCCGCTTTCAGCCGCTCCAGCAGCCGCGCGTACTGGCTGCGCGTCCACGGATAACGCCCCAGCTCGGCGATGCTCTTGTCATCGATGGCGATGATGGCGATGGAAGGTTCCAGCGGGATGGCACCGCGCATCTCGCGGAAGCGCAGATCGTAGGTGCGCGCCTCGAACGCCTCCAGAAAGGGGTTCTGCGAGTAATACAAGGTCAGCACGAACAACACGGAGAGCGCCGACAACAACACGGAAAAACCGCGGCTGTTCAAACGCTTGGACAGGTTTTGCAGCAACTGCGGAACGATCATGCGCGAACCCTCTGGAAATGTCGGCGACGACGAAACGGGGCTTATTGTAACCGCCTTGCGCAGATGGGAAAGCCGTCATCTGCCCGTAACACTGTAGCGCTAACCTGCCGGCCCTAAATCAGAGATTCGAGGTGCGCCATGTTCGTCGTCCTGCCGCCTGCCCAGCAACACGCTTATACGCGCTCACCGCGTGCGCAATTCATGGCCGACCTGCTGCAGGCCGAACATCACAAGGAGCAAGTCATGACGCCGCTTGAGGAAATACTTGCCCAACGCAGTCTGAGCGCATTGTTCCAGCCCATCATCGACCTCAAGCGCGGCGAGTTCCTCGGCTATGAAGGCTTGATCCGCGGCCCCGCCAACAGCCCGTTGCATTCGCCGGCCAACCTGTTCGCGACCGCCGAACGCGAAGGCCTCGCCCTGGAAGTCGAGATGCTCGCGCGTCACACCGTGCTCGAAGGTTTCGCCCAACTGGACCTGCCCGGCCAGCTGTTCCTCAACGTCAGTCCGCAGACGCTGACACAGCCCAGTTTCCGCAACGGCCAGACGCTGGCCTTCCTGGAGCAACTGGATATCGACCCGTCGCGCGTGGTGATCGAGATCACCGAGAACCAGCCCACCTTCGACTTCGAAGCCATGCGCAGCGCGCTGCTGCACTACCGCGGCATGGGCTTCAAGATCGCCATCGACGATCTGGGTGAAGGTTTCTCCAGCCTGCGCCTGTGGTCCGAACTACGCCCCGAATACATCAAGATCGACATGCATTTCGTGCAGGGTGTGGACCGCGACCCGATCAAGCTGCAGTTCCTCAAATCCATCCAGAGCATCGCCGAGAGCTGCGGCACACACGTCATCGCAGAAGGCGTGGAGACAGAAGCCGAACTGAAAGTGGTGAAAGATCTTGGCATCGCACTCGGCCAGGGCTACTTCATCGCCCGTCCCAGCCCCACACCGCCGCTGTTCGCCTCCACCGAGACCGGGCGCATCCTCAACGCTTCGAGCATCTCTATCTTCCCGGATGCCTCGTGCCCCGCCTGCCCGCCCAACTCGCAGACCACCGCACAAAAGCTGCTGACCTACATCGAGCCGGTGCACCCGAACACGCGGATCGAACACCTATTCGACCGCTTCAATGCCGATCCTGCGCTACGCGCCATCCCGGTGGTCAACAACGGCACACCGGTCGGGCTGATCAGTCGCTACAGCTTCATCGACCGTTTCGCCAAACCCTACCAGCGCGAACTGCACGGTCGCAAATCCTGCATGGAACTGATCCAAAACCCGCCGCTGCTGGTGGAGAAGAGCATGCCGGTACAGGAACTCAGCCATTTTCTGGCCGAATCGGAAGACCGCCATTTTGCCGAGGGCTTCATCATCACCGAGCGCGGTCGCTATATCGGCGTCGCCTCTGGCCAGAGCCTGCTGCGCGAACTGACACAGATGCAACTGGAAGCCGCGCGCTATGCCAATCCGCTCACCCTGCTGCCCGGCAACGTGCCGATCAGCGAACACATCGGCCGCCTGCTGCAGGCAAACACCCCGTTCGTCGCCTGCTATTGCGACCTCGATCACTTCAAACCGTTCAACGACACCTACGGCTACCGCAAGGGCGACGAGATGATCCAGCTCACCGGCCGCGTGTTGAGTTGGACATGCGACCCCAAGCTCGATTTCCTCGGCCACATCGGCGGTGACGATTTCATCCTGCTGATGCAAAGCCGCGACTGGCAATCACGCTGCGAACAGGCACTGCGCTCGTTCGAGCAGGCCGCCTCGCTGATGTTCCGCGAAGAACATATCGCCGCCGGCGGCTACACCAGCGAAGGACGCGACGGCACGGTGAAGTTCCACCCGCTCAGCAGCCTATCCATCGGCGCGATCAGGATCGAGCCAGGCCAATTCTCATCGCACCACGAAGTCTCCGCCGCCATGACCGATGCCAAGAAGATGGCGAAGAAGATCCCGGGCAACAGCCTGTTCGTGGAACAGCGCGACCACGAACTATCACACGCAAAGGAAACGATATGAAGCGAAGCTCTCGCCACACACCCGTGCGTCATGCAGATGGCCACATCAGTATCTCCGGCTTGCTGATGTCCAAAGGCTTCAACGCCACGCTCACCTTCTTCTGCACCCTGTGCGTCTTCTCGCTGGACTGAGCGCGAATGCTGCAAAAACTCGTCGCCCTGTTCCGGGCGCTCCGCCTCGCATTGCACATCGGCTACGGTCTGCTCATGGCCGTGATCTACCCCGGACTTTCATCGGGTATGCGCCGCACCATCCTGCAAAACTGGTCTGCCGACCTGCTCAGCATCTTCAACGTCAAACTGGATGCCTCGAACTTCGACGGCATACAGCGCGGCCTCATCGTCAGCAACCACATCTCCTGGCTGGACGTTTTCGTATTGAACAGCGTGGTACCGATGCGCTTCGTCGCAAAATCCGAAGTGCGGCGCTGGCCGGCCATCGGCTGGCTGTGCGCACGCGCGAACACACTGTTCATCGAGCGCGGCAACGCACGCGCCGCCGCCCGCATCAACAAGCAACTCGGCGACTTGATGCAACAAGGCGAATGCCTCGCCGTCTTCCCGGAAGGCACAAGCACCGACGGCGCACAGGTCGCGCACTTCCACGCCTTTCTGCTGCAACCCGCCATCGACGCAAGCGTGCCGCTGCACCCCATCGCCATCCGTTATCAGGACGAAAGCGGCGCACGCAGCACGGCCGCCGCATACTTCGACGACATATCCTTCGGCACATCGATGTGGACGCTGCTCAACACGCCCAGACTGCATGTGCGATTGATCCCCACCCCGTCGCTGCAGGCAGCCGATTTCGAGCGTCGCGAACTGGCCCAGCGTGCGCACGGATCGATCAGTGCCGCACTGCGACAAGCCGAGTCACACAAGCTTCATATTGCGTTAACTCACCCGCAACATTCAGAAACTAATCTGCTCCCATCGACAACTTAGGAGCAAGACGATGTTGGATCTGATCCGTCAGCAGCAGAAACAGGAAGCCCCGCGCCGCCTCACCTTTAACTTGGCGCGCTCGGTAGCCGAGATCGCCGAAGCGCAGCGCATCCGCTTCAAGGTTTTCGGCGAAGAGATGGGTGCCAACCTGCCCAGCGCCGAGCTCGGCTTGGACATCGACCGTTTCGACGAATACTGCGACCACCTGCTGGTGCGCGACCACGGCAACGACAAAGTGGTCGGCACCTACCGCATCCTGCCGCCCGAGCAAGCAGTCAATGCCGGCGGTTATTACTCCGAGACCGAGTTCGACCTGTCGCGCCTGGAGAATCTGCGTGATCGCATGGTGGAAGTGGGCCGCTCCTGCGTGCACCCAGACTACCGCGACGGCGCCACCATCACCCAGTTGTGGAGCGGCCTGGCCGACTACATCGGCAAGCACAACCACGAATACCTGATCGGCTGCGCCAGCATCAGCATGGCCGACGGCGGTCATTACGCCGCCAGCGTGTACAACAAAGTGCACAAGCTGCACGCCGCACCGTCCGAATACACCGTGTTCCCGCACTGCCGCCTGCCGCTCGAATCGCTGCAACAGGATCTGGAAGTCACCATCCCGCCGCTGATCAAAGGCTACCTGCGCCTCGGTGCCTACATCGCCGGCGAACCGGCATGGGACCCGGAATTCAATTGCGCCGATCTGTTCATCCTGATGCCGGTGTCACGCATGAACGCGCGCTATGCCAAGCACTTCCTGAGAAAGGCGGCATAGATCCACTGCATGTTCTCTCCTCCCTTGCGCGCACGCAGTCTGGTGCGCGTTCTTTTTTGTGTATAGTTATCGGGCTTAATAATGACAACGCTTCAGGAGCAACAATTGCAAAGTCCCCACAAAGGAAAGACCGGTTTCGTACGCCTGTGGAACGCCTTCGGCTACTCCATCGCAGGCTTCCGCGCCGCCTACAAACATGAAGACGCCTTCCGCCAGGAAGTGTGGCTCGCCATCGTGCTCATCCCGCTCGCGCTGTGGCTGCCCGTGACGATGATCGCCAAGGCACTGATGATAGGCAGCGTGCTGCTGGTCATCATCATCGAATTGCTCAACTCCGCCATCGAGGCCACCGTGGATCGCATCTCGCTGGAGAACCACGACCTCGCCAAACGCGCAAAGGACATCGGCAGCTCGGCCGTGCTGGTGAGCCTGATCAACGTCTGCGTGGTGTGGGGATTGATACTGCTGGGCAAATAAATATAACAATCGGAGGAAATTCAAATGGCAAAGATCAGCAAACTAGAATACGAAGTAAAAGCCCGCTCGCTGAGCGAAGAAGATGCCGAGCGCCTGCTTTCCCGCATGAGCGGAAAATTGCCAAAACGTCTGCAAAAGGAAAAACTGACGCGCGAAGAAGCGCTCGCCATCCAGCTCGAAGTGGAAGACGAGCAACTGGAAGAATGGCGCAAGAACATGAAAGACTTGAACAACAACATCGACGAGACAGGTAAATTCAAGAGCATGGCAGACAAAAAACCCAAGAAATAAGCCTACTCCTGCCGTATCACAGCGGTCGTTTGCGCAAGCAACGGCCGCTTTTCTTTGCTGCCATCCCCGCAACCCCTGCTCCAAGCCCGTTCCTGTCGCATCGAGTGGAACCCCAACGGTCCGCACAGGAACTTGGTAAAATCGCGCGCCTTGCAGGAGGCCTCATTGGAAAACCCATACAACATCCTTGGCGTCTCGCCGACCGCATCGACCGACGACATCAAGAAGGCATACCGCGCACTTGCCATGCGCCATCACCCGGACCGCAACCCCGACGCCAGCGCCGAACGCAGATTCGACGCGATCAAGAAGGCGTACGAGCTGCTGTCCGACCCGCAGAAGCGGGCGGAATACAACTACAGCCAGAACAACCGCATCGTCATCGACCCCGAGAACGAGGCACAAAGTCTGTGGGGTTCCCTCTTCAGCCGATGCGGCATCGCAATGCCGCGCAGCGACCGTTAAACCTTTTATAGAAGATCACCATGAAAAACATCGACCAGGAATTCCTCTACCAGACACGCGAACTCGGCGTCCAGATCAGCGACACGCTGGGCGAACCGCCCGACCGCAGGCGCTACGAGCGCGTCATCGCCTCCCTGATCGGCGAATACGCCAATGGCACGGTGATCGACGATGTGAACATGTTGAGCTTCGCACTGGTCGACCATCTGGTGTTCGGCAACACGGCGGGACTGCTGGCCGAAGCGAAAAACTACGAAGAGGGCGATGCCGCCAAAGTGATGCAGATGGTGTCTTGCGCCAATTCCTCATCCAGCGATGCGCTGGCAGCCGTGTTCGCAGCCGACCCCGAACTGGCGCGCAAAGCGATCATCACCGCCTACCTGTTCAAACATCCCAAAGGCTGGAAGGACGAAGATCATTCGCTCGACGCACTGCAGGAAGAAGAAGACAAAGCCAATGCGGACGAAGACGAAGACGAGTCCTACCACGGCGAGAACATCGAACACCTGTTCGACACACGCGGAGACGGCAATGACTGACAGATCCCAACTGCCCGCCATCCGGCAGCAAGTCACCGAACTGGTGCTGGCCGGTTCGCCCGAACATGCTGAAGAAGCCATCAACGACACCGCCGAGAAGTTCGGCGACCTCGCCGTGATCGAAGTGCTGGGCGAACTGGAACCGCAGGTCGCTTCGCTGCACCTGTCTTCTTTCGACGGCGGCAAGCTGTCGCTGGCCACCCTGCTCATCCCGCCCAAAGCCTGGGCCGAGAGCCTGGCCTACTTCGCTGCCACCTGGGATGAAGACTGGATCGAGGACGAACCGGAAGTGCTGGCCGAATCGCTGTTCGCGCACATCCACGGCATGATGTTCGGCACCGACGACGAAGAACGCCGCGCCGAGTTGCTCAACGCCGCACTGGCCACCGATTGGGGCACCACCGCCTTCGCCGTGCTGTTCTCCACCGCCGCCGAAGAGATCATCGAGATCGCCAACGACATCCACAACCTCGGCGCTCACCGCAGCGGCAGCACCACCTCCGACCACGACGTGATCCCCATGGCGTTGGAGATCGCGCGCACCAACGAAGAAGGTTGGGACCGCATCCTGTTCGAGATCTTCCCCGACTGGAAACCCGGCGAGAACGAACTGCACGCCGCCTCGGAAGAAGAGAGCGACGACGACCTGGAAGATGAAGAAGCGCGCGAAAGCGAATTCGCCATGGGCCGCAGCACCAAGGAACTGCTGCTGCGCCTGCGCAAACAAGTGCCCAGCAAAGCCGCCACGCCAGCCAAGAAAGGCGCGCGCCCGAGCCTGGGCGAGGACATCTTCGCGTAATGAACATCACCAGCTACACTGCCCGCACCCCCCAGCTCGTGCAAGCGCTGGAAGCACTCGGCCAGCGTGCGGATAACCAGCAGACAGCCCACGCACTGCATGACGAACTGTGCGGCATCACCGTACTGGTCGCCAAGAAGTTCACCAACGACCGCACCGCGGAAGGTATCCACGAAGCCTTCCATCTCACCGTGGGCTGCATCTCGCTGGCCATCAGCCAGACGGACATCGCCGACACCGGCGATGCCAAGCTCACCTTCCTGCTGCAGCACGGTGCCGAGTATGTGTTCCAGATGGGCTTTCGCCACATCAAGGAACTGTCCGCCCTGCCCTACACCGCGTTCGTATCCGATTTCGACAACGATCCCTTCGTGCAGCAGCGCAACCTTAAAGCCATCTTCATGGAGATATGCAGCGCCGACCCGGCGACGACATGGTCGGGCGACGCCGTGTATCAGAACGAGATCGTGGACCGGCAGCGCAACCAGCACATCATCGACTGCGGCAAATGGCTGCGCAAACACAACGCCGCCGGCATGGTGCGCGACTCCGAGATGGATGCCAACGCCGCCATCACCGTGGCCGTGCTGTTCGCACTCTCCGGCGACGGCCGCATCGTCGCCCGCACCGCGCAACGCGAACTGGAACAATTGATCGCCCGCATCCGCGACAACAAACCCGATGTCGATGCCAGCTGGAACACCTTCCTGAAAAAGATCCCGCCCGAATTCCAGCCCCTGCTGCGCGAGCGCATGGAACAACTGCGCGACACCATTGTGAAAAAGCTGTACGGCAAAACCAAGGCCAAGACCTTGCTCACCACCCTGCAAGACCAATACATCGGCAGCGAGCAAGACATCGACTACGCGTGACACGGCGCACCGCTGTTCAACTCGCACAACACACCTACTGGAAGCAAGCGCCCTCATGTCCGCACAAGAACCCAAGCCCGCCCAACCCGCACTCTCCGAACAGGAGATGGAAGCGCTCGACGACTTCCTGATGTCCGACGCCACCAGCAGCGAAGTGATGATGCTGGATCAACTGGACGGCTTCTTCACCGCCCTCGCTTCCGGCCCCTCACTGCCCGAGCCGGACGAATGGATGCCGCGCGTGTGGGGCCCCAGCGCAAGCGACGCGCCCAAGTTCGCCAGCGACGCGCAACGGGAAACCATCACCGACCTGCTCACCCGCCACCTGAACGCCACCGTGTGGAGCATGAATCAGGAACTGGAAAGCTTCGAGCCCATCTTCGACATGAACGTCTACGAAGGCGACGAGCACGAATACCTGGACGGCGAGAACTGGGCACACGGCTACATGACCGGCATCGCCATGCAACGCGACAGCTGGAAGAAGTTGCTCGAAGCCCGGCACGCTGCCGAAGTATTGCGCCCCCTCTACCTGCTCGGCTCGCCGGACATCACCGAGGAAGAAGAAGCGCTGATCGAGACACCCGCGCAACGCGAAGCACTTTCAAAGACCATCCCCGCCAGCGTGGCCGCTATCTACAAGTATTGGGCACCGCAACGGCGCGCCGCAGAAGAACGCATCCACGGCAAGTCCGGCGATAGAGACATGAAGCATGTCAGCCGCAATGCACCGTGCCCCTGTGGCAGCGGCAGGAAGTACAAGAAGTGTTGCGGGGCGGATAAGGACTAGGTTCTGTCTTGCCAGATTGCGGGGGCTCTACTGCCGTGGAATACCGCCAGAACGACGATGCGTTTTTCTTCCGATCGGAAATAAACACTGTATGGAAAGCGGCGTGCGACGACGCGTCGAATGTCTTCGCGAACAACCGCAAACTGGAGAGGATGAGCAGAAGCCTGCGCTACACAACGCTCGATCTCTGTTATGAACTCAAGCGCAAGACCGATTCGCTTGGATTCATACCAAGCACTTGCCTCAATAAACTCTTCACTCGCGGCGCGGTGAAAAGTAACCGGCAGATTCATTGTTTGATCTTGGAAAGTGCCGCAGCCTTCACCTCACTCCAAGGCACGACATCTTCTGGATTGGCAAGATGATCCGCGAGGCGGCGGTCAAGCTCGGACTTCTGCGCCTCGGTCAACGACGGCGCCGCGCCACGGCTCACGATGCCATCCCATATCGCCTCGACCAGTTCGATCTGCTCATCGGTATTGAGTCCGCGCGCTTGCTGTAGAAGTTGCGTATTCATGGCCTGTACTCCGATCAAGATTATTTGCCGCGATTCTAGCGCGCCACGCACCTTGCGTCGAATGAGCGCAGGAGGGCGGGGTACTGGGACAGTTTAGTAAACAAGTCGAGACTGCCGCGGGTCACTGCAGCGGCGTACTGAAACCGATGCTGTAGATGATGTTTCCGGAGAATGTGGAGCTGTAATAGCGCCGTGCGGAAAGCGTGATGCCGATCACCCGTGTGTACCAGGCGATACCCACCTCCGGATAAAGCACAGCGCTGAATTCATGCTTCATGTACGTCTCGCCCGGCTCGTCGATCTGTCCGTTGCGGTCGTTGTCCAGCTTGTCCTGCGTGGCATCCGCCTCATGGCTGGCCATGCCGACCAGCACCCCAAGCCCCACGAACGGCGAAATATGTTCCCCGTATTGCAAGCGCGCCGAGCTGGTCACGCCCTTGTATTCGAACCGCTCATCCGCGAAATACGAAGCCCCCACCCGCACCCCGCTGAACCAGCTCGGACAAGCACTGTAAGCCGCATCCAGCCCCACGATCCGCAGATCCTTCTCCGCCCAGAAGGCGCCCTCGAATTGGGGTTTGCAGGGAGATGCGAAGCTCAGCGCGGGAAAGAGCGTCAGCACGAGCAATGCAGTAGCGGATCGGATAGCAGACATGGTCTGCGCATCATATGTTGAATCATTGGATTCCTGTTGCTGCGACTTTGCGCGGGCACAAAGTTGATTCGATGCCGACCCGTTTAGCTTAGAACCCTTTCTAGCCCATCCCATCCGGATTGAATAGGAGGGAAGTCCCGTGGGTCCAATAAACCTAACTCATCAAGTGTGTAATTCATTTTTCCAAAATTACAGCCTGAACAGGTGATGACCAAATTTTCTAAAGTATTCTCTCCTCCCGCAGAATGCGGAACTACATGATCATATTGAAGCCACAGGCATTGAAATCCCGCATGCTGTGTAGCAGTAGTTCCTTCCCAGGGGATTGCATTAGGGTAATTATTGCGCAAGAGCTTTCTCACCTCAGATCTAATTACTGGGATTCCACAGAAACGGCAATGGTAGCCATCACGTTTACGCAGCTCTCCTTTCATATAGGCATCAGGCATGCGATTTTTCGCTTTAGGTTGAGTGTGCTGTAAAGGTTTTTTAGTGACGTTCACATACGGGCTATTTTTCCCCCATATTGAATCCACCCAATTCCAGACCTCTTTATTATTCGCCAGGGTAAATAGTTCTTCCGCAATTATATTTTGACCTGAAAGGTGAGCGGAAACTGCTGCATCTAAATACCTAGCCACATCATATATCTCAGGAATTGGTTCTCGAAAATAACGTTTCTCAACCATGATGCCTCCTCGGATTAAACGGGTCAGCATCGAATGCTTCCCGAGCGCCCCCAGACCCTTACGCACCGCATCCTAGCCCGCCCTCCCCCGACCACCAAGCAGAAATTTGGCCTATATATCTTCTAGCCCCCCCTCCCCCGTCACAAACTCTTCACCCCCCCGTAATCAAATATTCATACCCGCGCGCCACGATGCGCGTCATGAATACACCGAACGAAACTCTTCATGTCGCGCCAGCGCTGAGTATCGCGCTGGTTACCGAAACCTACGTGCCGGAAGTGAACGGCGTGGCGATCACCATCGGTCGCATGGTGCACGGGCTGCTCAAGCGCGGGCATCGCATCCACATGATCCGCCCGCGTCAGGGCAAGCAGGATGCGCCAGCTGCCGAGGCTAACTATGCGGAGACGCTGGTGTCGGGCATGCCGATCCCCGGTTATCCGGAGCTGAAATCCGGCTTGCCTGCGAAGAACCTGTTGCTGAAGTTGTGGCGCGCGCAGCGGCCGGACGTGGTGCACATCGCGACCGAGGGGCCACTGGGTTGGTCGGCGTTGTCGGCGGCACGCAAGCTGTCGATACCGGTGAGCACTGACTTCCACACCAACTTCCACAATTACACGCAGCACTACGGCATCGGCCTGTTGAAGAAGCCCATAGCCGCTTATCTGCGCCACTTCCACAACAAGTCGGCCTGCACGCTGGTGCCCACCGCTTCGCTGCAACAGCAGTTGGAGCACGAGGGGTATCAGAACGTGCTGGTGGTGTCGCGCGGGGTGGATACGGAGTTGTTCCATCCGGCCAAGCGCGATGCGGAATTGCGCGCCTCATGGAACGCGGATGAGGACACACCGGTGGTGATGCTGGTGAGCCGTATCGCGCCGGAGAAGAACCTGCATGTGGTGATCCAGGCATTCGAGCAGATGCGCAAGATCAACCCGCTGCTGCGTCTGGTGATGGTGGGCGACGGCCCGGCGCGCGCCGAGCTGCAGAAGCAGCATCCGCATGTGATCTTCGCGGGCATGCAGACCGGCGAGGCACTGGCGCGTCATTACGCTTCCGGCGACATCTTCCTCTACCCCAGCCTGACCGAGACCTACGGCAACGTGACGGTCGAGGCGATGGCCAGCGGATTGGCGACGCTCGCTTACGACTACGCTGCCGCGCAGCAACATATCAAACATGATGTGAACGGATTGCTGGCGACCTTTGCCGACAGCGATGCCTTCATCGCCGAAGCGCGCACGCTGGCGAACGATCTGCCGCGCGTGCGCCGTCTGGGCCTGACTGCACGCGACACTGTTGAATCGCTGACCTGGGAACACATCATGGGTCAGATGGAAGCTGTACTGCTGGACACCGTACGTTCACAGGGAGTGAAACATGGCCAACCTGAGCTCTCCGCTGCAACAGATTAAACAGTTCGATGTCGCGTTGTGCGTTTCGTGCAACCGGCTAAGCCGCAGCTTCACCCTGCGCAATCTGTTCCGCCTCGCCAGCCGTTTGGGCGACGGCGTGTTCTGGTATGTGCTGATGATCTCTTTCCTGCTGCAGGATGGTTACGATGCAGTGCCCGCCGTGTTGCACATGTTGATCGCTGGCGGCACCGGCACGCTGCTGTACAAACTCATCAAGGGCAAGACCTTGCGCCCGCGCCCCTTCAACGTCTATCCCGCCATCCAGTGCGTGGGCAAGACGCTGGACCAGTTCAGTTTCCCTTCCGGCCACACCCTGCACGCCACCGTGTTCTGCATCGTGGCGCTGTCTTACTACCCCGGCCTGTTCTGGCTGCTGGTGCCGTTCTCCGCAATGGTCGCCCTGTCCCGTCCCATCCTTGGCTTGCACTATCCCAGCGATGTGCTGGCGGGTGCGGCGCTGGGGGCGGCCATCGCCTGGGTGTCGTTCGCAATCTGATCTTTTCAAGTCTGGCTGAACACGTCCTGCGGCAACGGCATGCGATGGCGCAATTCACCCGGGCGCAGCAGCTCGATGCGCTGGCGGATCGCGGGATCGTCGGCATGCGGATTGGCGTCCCACACCGGCTCCTCGCCGGTGAGGATGCGGTCGATGTGCGCAAGGCGCACGCCGGTCTGCTGCAGGTAGTAGTTGAAGCGGCGCGGCATGCCGCTGTCGAACATCTGCGCACCGCGATGGCACAACTGCGACAGGCGGCTGACGCGCAGCAACTGCTCTGCACCGGACAGCATGGCGATGCTGCGTGTGGCGATGGGCCGCGGACAGGCGAAATGCTGCGCGACGAATTCGGCCAGCTCGTAGCGGTGCGCGTCCATCAGCTCGCCCGGCGCGGCGAACAGTTGGTCGCGGATGTGCATGTCCATCGCCCATTCGCAGGCGGCGTGGGTGAGCACCGGCACGTTGCCCCACAGTTTCTCGTGCGCGGGGACGAAGTGGTTGTGCGCGATCACGTCCACCAGCAGGTGGCTGACGAAGCCGAGCGACAGCGCGTATTCCTCGTCGCTCTTTGCATCGTCCAGCAATTTACGCGCGCGTTGCCATTGGTGGGTGGTGGAGAACGGTTCGCCCCAGGAGCGGTCGCTCCACAGCGCGAGGTCGGGCAGGCAGGCCCCGGCCAGCACCAAACGGGGATAGGCGAGCACGGCCTTGCGGAAGCGCGCATCGGTGAGCGGCACGGCCCACAACAGCATCTGCGCGAAGTAGACATGGGTGTACAGCCCCCATGCATTGGCATCCGCGCTCCATAACAGCAGCGGGATCCACCAGCGCCAATGTCCCATCACGATCTTCATGGCGCGCAGTATGTGCAGGCCGTGTGAAGCGCAGATGACAAGTGCGTGAGATTTTGATGAAGACTGGGCGTATCATCCGCGCGTACATTTCCTTTCGGGCTAGAGGATTACATGGCGGGCGTATTGGCGGGTGATATCGGCGGCACGAAGACACGACTGGCACTGGTCGATATCCGCGGCACGCAAGCGAGTATCACCAGCGAACGCGAATTCGTCAGCGCCGACTACGCCACCTTCGATGAACTGCTGGCCGAATTCATGGCTGCTGCCGGTGCGATACAGTCCGCCGCTTTCGGCGTCGCCGGGCCGGTACACCTTGATACGGTACAGACCACCAACCTGCCCTGGCGCATCGAAGCCGATGCCTTGCGCAAACGTTTTGGTTTCGCCAGCTGCCACTTGCTGAACGATCTGGAAGCGACCGCTTATGGGCTACCCGCGCTGCAGGCGGACGACCTTTTCACCCTGCATGCGGGCAGCCCGCATGCACACGGCAACCGCGCCATCATCGCCGCCGGTACCGGGCTGGGCGAGGCCGGACTGTTCTGGGACGGCCATAGCCATAAACCTTATGCCACCGAAGGCGGCCACGCCAGCTTCGCACCGCGCGACGCACTGGAATTCGACTTCGCACAGAAGCTGCGCCAACGTTTCGGCCATGTGAGCTGGGAGCGCGTGGTATCCGGCATGGGCATCCCCGACCTGTACGATTTCCTGCTGGCCCGCAATGGCGCACACACGCCGGACTGGCTGGCGGATGCGATGCAGACGCAGGGCAAGGCGGCCGCCATTTCGAACGCTGCACTGGCGGAACGCGATGCCTTGTGTACCGAGACCATGCACCGCTTCGTCGGCCTGTACGGCGCGGAGGCGGGCAATCTGGCGCTGAAGACGATGTGTGCGGGCGGGCTGTATGTGGGCGGCGGTATCGCCCCCAAGATCATGCCGCTGCTGGAAAGTGGCGTGTTCCTCGATGCGTTCTTCGACAAGGGCCGCATGCGCCCGCTGCTCGAAGCGATGCCGGTGCGCGTCATCCTCAACGACCGCGCTGCTTTATACGGTCCGGCCCTTTTCGCCGCGCAACGACAGGCGTAGGATTGCCGCCCAACAGGAGGTGCTGAAACAGCCATCATGAAACACGCAATGCTCGCAACGATCTCGTCTTACTTCCGTCCCCGTCTGATCGATTCACTGCGCGACTACGACAAGACGCGCTTCAGAACAGATATCTCCGCCGGCATCACCGTTGGAATCGTCGCCCTGCCGCTGGCCATCGCCTTTGCCATCGCTTCCGGCGCGAAGCCCGAAGCGGGCATCTTCACCGCCATCATCGCCGGTTTCATCATCTCCGCCCTCGGCGGTTCCCGCGTGCAGATCGGCGGGCCGACCGGCGCGTTCATCGTGATCGTTTACAACATCATCCTGCAGTACGGTTATGCCAACCTGCTGATCTGCACCATGATGGCCGGCGTGATACTGGTGGCGATGGGACTGTTCAAGCTGGGCAACCTGATCAAATATTTCCCGCGCCCGCTCATCATCGGTTTCACCAACGGCATCGCGGTGCTGATCATCCTCAGTCAGGTAAAGGAATTCTTCGGCCTGCAGATCGAGGTGATGCCGGCCGAGTTCCTTGGCAAACTGCGCGCCATCTATGCGGCGATCGGCACCATAGACCCGCTCACTGTCGCACTGGCCATCGCCTCGGCCTTGCTGATCTGGTTCTATCCCAAGCGCTGGGCGCAGAAGATGCCCTCGCCTATCGTGGCTTTGATCATCGGCACCATGCTGGTCGCCTTGTTCAATCTACCGACCGAGACCATCGGCAGCCGCTTCGGCGGCATCCCGCAGGGCCTGCCCAGCTTCGAATTCCCGGAATTCACCTTTGCCACCCTGCGCCACCTGTTCGCGCCGGCGATGACCATCGCGCTGCTGGGCGCTATCGAGTCGCTGCTGTCGGCGGCGGTGGCGGACGGCATGATCGACGACAAGCATGATTCGAATCAGGAGTTGATCGCGCAGGGCATCGCCAACATCGTCACCCCGTTCTTCGGCGGCATCCCCGCAACCGGTGCCATCGCACGCACCGCGACCAATGTGCGCTCGGGTGCGACCAGCCCGGTGTCCGGCATCGTGCATGCACTGACGCTGCTGGTGATCGTGCTGGTCGCAGCGCCGCTGGCGCAATACATCCCGCTCGCGTCGCTATCGGCCATCCTGCTGGTGGTGGCGATCAACATGGGGGAATGGGAAGGTTTCCGCACGCTGCGCAAATACCCGCTGAGCGACAGTGCCGTGCTGGTGGTGACGTTCGTGCTGACGGTGATGTTCGGCCTGACTGTGGCGGTGGAAGTCGGCCTGTTCATCGCGGTGTTCTCCTTCATGCACCGCATCACCGACCTCACCCATGTCAGCGTGGCGGAAGAGTCGCCGCTGCCCGACGACGGCGACGCCACCATCATGCGCAAGGCGGTGCCCAAAGGCGTGGTGATCTATCGTGTGTTCGGCGCGCTGTTCTTCGGCGCGGCGGACAAGCTGGAGAATATACTCATCGAATTGCACAACGAACCCGAGGTGCTGATCCTCAAGATGCACGAGGTGATCAGCATGGATTCGAGCGCGCTGCACAAGCTGGAACACCTGCACAACAAGCTGCGCAAACGCGGCAAGCATCTCATCCTGTGCGGGCCGCACACCCAGCCCTACTTCCTGATGCATCAGTCCGGATTCTTCGATCAGGTGGGCAGAGAGAACGTGGTGGGCAGCGTGGAAGAAGCGCTGCAGCGTGCGCGTCAATTGATCCCGGTACAGAACGGCGCTTAGTTTCCGTTCCTGATGGTTACGATCTGGCTGGGTTTGGTTGCGGCATAGGCCGGCATCGCCATGCCGACCGTCGCGCCGATATAGGTAGGGTCGGCGATGACGAACCGCTGCCCGTGATGTTCGACACTCGCCATACTGTTTCCCGGCTGCGTGAGTGCGACAGCGGTCGTCATATGCCCGGGGTATAGCAAGCCGATCACTTTCAGGCCTGTCAGTTCGCGCACCAGCCAGGCGAACAGCACCGAGCGGTCCTCGCAGTCGTTGTAGGGAAAATACAATGACTCCTCGATGAAGAAGTATTTCTCGCGTCCGAACTGATCGTTATCCGTCTTGTAGGCAAAGGCGCGCTGCACGAAGGCCAGCAGGAAGTTGACCGCCTCCTGTTCTTTCATCTTTGCCGTGTATGTGCGCAACTCAGCCAACACACTGCGGCGCAACAACGAGCTGCCATCGGTATCGAAATAAAGCGCGAACTCCGACTGCGGAAAACCTTCCAGATATTCGACCAGGCTGCGGTCATACGGCACGCTCAACTTCACCGCCTGTCCTTTGTAATCGAAAGACAAGCTGCGCTCTGCACGCACTTCGCGGGTGAAACCGATCGCGGCAGAGCTGATATCCAGTGCTTTCAACTTGACCGGGTAGTTGGCCTCATAGGTATAGAAACGACCGATGCTGTCGCCGCGATCGTCCGCCAGTACGGCGTAGTAGGTCTGCTCGCCGACGCGGGTGAACTTGGTCGCATACACCGGCTGCTGTACCGCCACGAACAGATAGACATCGTTACCGGCATAACCCAGACGCACGTCATAGCCGGATTTGATCAGGAAGTACCAGAGCAGGAGTCTTTGTTCAGTCTTGCGACCGGGCTGCAGGGACTGTGCCACCGCGCGCCAGAGTGAGACCCTGCCCCAATCGTCCAGCTTGAGTCGTTGGCTGGCCTTGTCGATAGCCTGCAGCGTCTGCGCATAGCGGCTACCGCTCATCATCGTCCAGAAGGCGCTCATCGCTTGTGATGATGCTTGCTCGCCCGAACGGTAACGCTGCCATGCCGGATCGAAGCCGAAGTCGAGCGGATTGCCGTAGAAATCGACGCGCAAGGTGTCCGGCGACACCGGCGAGGGTTTGGATGGCACGGGCGGAGCGGGGCGCACGGGCGCGACCGGCTTCGGTGCGACGATTTGTCTGGGTGGAGTTACTCCCGGCGCAACGGGGATTTGCGCGGGCTTGGGCTCTTTGATGCGCACTTTGCCCTGAAAACTGTCGAACTCGCGCCACCTCGCCTTGAGGAAATCGGCGAAGTCGGCATCCTGCTGCTCGCGGTAGGACTGGAACTCTGCCTGCTGCTTGTGTATGCCCTGCTGTTGCTGCCGACGATAGCTTTCGAAATCGTCAGACGCCGCCACACATTGCGGAACGATGAGCATCCCGCACAACAGTAGCGGCGCATATCGATCGACAGATGTCATGCAAGACGATCCGAAGCTACGTTATATCGGCCGGAATCAGGGCGCGCTCTTCTGCGTCTCGGTCGAGAGTTCATCCTGTGCCTTCTTGGCACGGTATTGCTCCCAATCGTCCTGCTCTTTCTTTGTGACACAACCGGTCGTTACACACAGGAATCCGACCGACAGCATCAAAGCGATGAATCTACGCATATTGCCTCCCTGATTTATCTAACCATTCACTGGAGTCGGCTTGTCGCGACCTGCGACAGGCCGACCGTGATCTCGCGCAATCGCTGCGCTTTCGTCTTTACTGGGCCGGCTTTTGTTGGGCTATGTCTGCCGCCAACTCGTCCTGTCCCTTTTGGGCACGGAACTGCTGCCAGGCTGCGCGGTCGTTGTTCATGCTGGTCTTGAGCGCGGTCTCGGTGATCTTCTGAGCGCTGACCTCATCCAGCCCGACCAGTGCATACATGGAACCGTCCGGCCCGGTGATGGTGCGATACAAACGCGTGCCGACCAGTGTCTCTTCCGTGATCTGTTTGGTGACCGATGTATTCACCTGATCCACGGTCTGCTGATTGGCTGCGCCGGTCGTCTCCGCATACTGCTTGATCATATTGGTCACGCGGATACGCACCATCTGCGCCAGTTGCACGCGCGCATCGGCAATCGCCATCTGCTTCATGAATCCCACACCGGCCGCCGACTTCGCTGCCACGCCAACCGCCGAGACTGTCACGCCTTCAACCGGCATGTCGCACACCCAGTCCGGTGCTGCTTGCTGGGAGTTCGGGAACATGCACTCTGGTGCCGCCACAACCTTCTCTTCCTTTACCGGCGCGCTGCCGCAACCACTGACTGCCAACATCCCCAGAACCACTAACGAACCAACGATACGATTACGCATGATGCACCCTCCTCTGATTGATATACCCGAACACCCCATTGCACTTCAGCACGCGACCAGACTCAGTCGTGCACTGTCCCTATCCATTCTGCCCCGAAAGATTCGAGGCTTTCCATATCCTGCCTGGTCTTTTCGTTCAGCGCGCCTTCCGTGACTTTGTTTCCATCGAAAGACACCATCCTGTCGGCAGCCAGGGTGAATTCGCGCTTGTACTCGATGAACTCCCTGGCTGTTTCCGCGCGATAGTCTTCGTACGCCTTCTTCTCGCGCGCGATCGCATCGCGTGCCTCTTTCTTGTATGCGTCGAATTCGTCGTCCACTTGCCGGCGGTGGATCTCGTACTCATCGTTGGGGCTGGTCACGCTGATCTCGCCCTTGCGCATACCGATCTCCTTGCGCGCCTCCTCATCGACCACCACAAAGCGCGTGCCCCGCACGCCGATCACGGCGGTCGTTGTCTTGATCTTTACCTTGTGCGTGGATCGCTGCACCTTGTTCATCGCGTAATAGATCATACCGCTGACCTGCCTGAAGAGATTCACCGCACCACTGGAGCGATCCACCTCCAGCGAACTGTTGCGTTCGACGACCACGAATCCGGCGTCGCCGACTCTGACCACCGCCCTGCCGTTGGCCCCCGTGCTGAACACATAGCGGTTGCCGGTCAATCGCTTGACCTTGGCATCCGTCGCCTGCTTGTCCGGCTCGCCGACCTGAAGCGCACCTTCCGACCTGACCACTTCGATCGTCTCATCGGCCAAACAGACATCCACCGCAGTCAGTCCAAGCAGGCTGGAAAGCAAAGCCATGCTCATGATCGTTCGAACACCCATCATCACACTCCTTCGGCCCCGCCCCGGTTTCGGATCGATCCGGTCACGACAGGCATCATTGCTTCATATCCTGATTCAGGAACTTCGAGAACTTGTTCTGCCAGCGTTTGACCACGTTGATACCAAGCACATCCAGCACCATATCGGAGGAGATGGGATTCCAGCCTGTCGTGCCTTTGAAACGGTCCGAGAACACGACCTCGCCGTTCTCCACCAGCAAGCTGGCCATGGCACCATCGAACTGATAATCGCGACCGCGACTTTGCGGGTCGCGATCGACGCGCGAAGCCATCTGGCCGGATGCCACCACTGCCAGCATTAGTCCGTCCTGTCGCAGGTTCTCCGGCACTTCGCCTTGCGTCATCGCATTCAATTGCGCCGCCGTCAGCGGCTTGTTCCTGACTTCGACCTCCGCACCCAATGGGCGGATCACATTGTTGAACCCATCGCATGCCTTGAGCCAGTTTCCCGCTTGCTTGCCCGCTTTGAAATAGCACAACAGCGTCACCGGGCGCCCTTCGAAATACTGCCGCCACAACGTCTTTTCCATGTCATCCGCCGAGCAGGCAAGTGTCTCGGCCTTCTTGCGCGCGATCTCACGGCGGTCGATCAACTGCTCGGAATCCTGTGCCTGCTGAAAGTAGTTCCTGGCGCCGCACGGACTGCGTCTTTGCAGCTCCACTTCACCCAGCTTGAACAACAGATCGCCGGGACCGAACATATCGGGTATACCGGCGTTGTGGTTGGCGAGCAGCGTCTTGTACAGTATGGTCGCCTTGGTCAGTCGCTTCGCCCGCTCGTTCTCGCTGGTCTGCATGCCGGCCTCAGCGACCAACAGGTCAGCCTCGCGCAGATCGGACTGCGCCTGCTGCAGCTTGTCCTTGGCTCGCTGCAAAGATGATTTCAATCCGCCCAGCAATTTCTGGTAGTAATCCGCCGAACCGGGATCCTTGACGAACTCGAAAGCGATACGCGACAAGGCATCCTGCGCGGCCTCTGTGGCTGCCAACCGCCTATCGAGCGATAGCGTATCGTTCTGCGCCACTTCGGCATTCGCTTTCATCGCGGCGAACAGCATCTTCGACAGCCCTTCCTGTTTGCCCTTCTCCACATCGGCTTTGGATACGCGCGCGCGCAACCACATATCGCAGGATTTCGGATCTTCCCAGGTGTCTATGATCTCGACATTGCGCAACGATGCCTCGGTGGATGTCTGCGTCACCGAACTCAGATTGGAGTCGGTGAATTCACTGCCCCAACTCTTGCGACTCGTCTGTTCAAGAACGAACGCGTTCTTGACCGAGACCTGGATCATCTCGGACAGACTCTTCAAGGCGTTCTGCTTGGCGGTGGCGATACGTTCCGACAGAGGAACGCGCGCGCTATCCGATACCCCGGCGGCGAAGAAATGCTGGTCGGTCACCGTCTCGGGGCTGTCGATCCATGCAGGTCGCGGGCCACCGCCCGTGCACGCCCCCGCGAATGCGGACGCGGAAAAAGAAAAGACCGCCGCAGCGATCCATAGCACTGCGCCGAACTTCATCAGCGAGCCATTCGCTCCGGCAGCGCGTACAGTCATCACTCTCTCACCACCTCGTAGAACAGTCTGCGCTCACCCTCGCTCACCGCAAGATAGTCTGCTGCTTTGGTATGCAGATGATTCAACACGGGCGCGTCGAACGGTTCATCGAACAATATCCGCGCCAACTCGACGCCGCGTTCCGTGTCCGCGAACACCAGATGACTCTGCGATACGGCCGCCACATAGCGCCAGGTCTGCATGAACATGCAATCAGTGATCTTCGAACCGCCGCGCTGATAACGGGGATCCTTGTTTGAAACCTCGAATCGTTCGATTTCACGCTTGGCATCGCCGTCGACCACATGCAGGTAGGACGCATAGGAACGGGTCGGCCGCCCGAAATTGAATGCCGTGCGCATCAGGTAGGTGCCGACCGCGGCCATGCGGCCATCGGGGGATGCCCTGACACAGGTCGGCTCTTCAAAGGTCCAATCGTCCGATTGCAATTTTGCATAGGCGACCATTTCGCTGTCTTTTGCCAGCAGCGGGGGGGCTGCAAGCAATTCCGCCCCGTCCGGCAACATCGCTACCGGCTTGAGCGAGAACTTGACCAATCTGGGATTGGTGATGTCCATCACCTGTATACCGAACTTCTCGGCGGTCTGGTCGATCGCGCGCTGGATGGCATTGTTCACCGCGGCGGACTCTGTCATCCCGTCCGAGGGTGGCATACCCTTGGTACCCATCGGGGCGGAGGCGAATGATTTGATCCTTGCGTCCTCGCCGATGAAGCGGATGTCTGCGACAGCGGTCGCGGTGAAAGTTGAAGCCAATCCCGTGGTCTTGCCCACGCCCAGATAGACGCGGTAGATGCCCGAGATGTCGTATTTGCCTGCGTTCTCGACAAAGTCCTCTGCCGTGATCAACGCACCGGGATCGCCCAGCCGCGCCCAGGATCTTTTAAGTTGTTCTGACTTCTTCTGGTCTAGCACCACTACGCCGTTATCGGCGAGCAGTTGTTCAAAACGGGTCTGCGCCACGCGCAGGTATTGTTTGCCGGCAGCATTCTGGCCGTACACGACGACCGCGACCTGATCTTCTCTGGCTCCCGCATCGGACAGAACCAAAGCCATGGACAGGATGATGCCAAGAAGGATCTTCTTCATCAGATGATCTGCACTTTTATTGGATCGCCGAAAAAACAGGCCGCTGACGCGGCCTGTTCAGGCAATGCAGGATCAAAAACGAGCTGTGAGGCCTACGTTCAGACGTACACCGGACGTGCTCGAGCCGGAGATGCTGTTCGAATAGACCTGCGCTGTACCGTCCAGCGAAACTTCTTCAGTAACAAAGTGTGCAAAGCCGCCACCACCCTGTATGGAGAATCCCGTGTCAGAACTGTCGTAGGTAACACCAGAGACTGTAGTAGAAGAAGCCATTAACAAGATACCGGCATTACCCAGCACGAACGGCACGGTAGCCGACTTGGCCGGTGCCCCCAAGTAATACTTGGCGCCCATACCTATGGTCATGAAGTTGCTCACGGACTCTGCAGGACCGCCGCTGTCGGTGACCGAGAGGGTATCCATCAAAACGAACGAAATAACGGTCTTGGCATCGATATAACGGCCTTCGCTCAAAAATACCGTACCTGTTGTGGTCGTATCCCCGATGTCGATCATACCCATCAGCGTACGCTCACCCGCGTAGCCTCCTGCCGATTTGCCTCCTTCGAGGAGCTTTGCGAACATCGACTCTTCAGCCATTGCGGAACCCGCCACAAACATCGACAACACTGCAACAGCAGCCATACTCTTTTTCATTTTGATCCCCTTTTTTCCAGATTATTGAACTGCAATACATGGCTATAGCCCCCTAGCCGATGCAAACGCAACACTGCGCTTCGGGCAGTATATTGTCAAACTAAAAGCGACACATCACCCAAGTGGGGGATAGCGTTAATCAGTTACCGATAGGACTGCGGTTTTACTGAATTCCCAAACTGTTTTATCCATCCTTCCACCTCTCCGGCCGGCATGGGCTGCGCAATGCTGTAGCCCTGCACCGAACCGCAGCCCATCTCCTGCAGCTCCCTCTTCAGCGCGTAGTCTTCCACCCCTTCTGCCACGGTATGCCGGCCGAAGGTGTTCGCCAGGGCGATGACGCCCTGCACGATGGCATGGTCGCCTTTGTTCAGGCTCATGCCCTGCACAAAGGATTGGTCGATCTTCAGCGTGTCGGCGGACAGGCGGCTCAGGTAGACCAGCGAGGAGTAGCCGGTGCCGAAATCGTCCAGCGCGAAGGTGACCCCCATCTTGCGGCAGGCATCGATGACTTCGGACGACTGTGCGATATCTTCCAGCGCGGCGGTCTCCAGCACTTCGATCTGCAGTGCGCCGTCGCGCAGTTGCGGATACTGCGCCAGCTCGCTTTGCAGATTTGCGACGAAGTCGGCGACCTGCAAGTGCTGCGCGGAGATGTTGATGCTCACTTGCAGGTGCAATCCCGCGCGCTCCCAGGCGAACAGTTGCGCCAAGGCGTTCTTGATCACCCATACGCCCAGCTGCACATCCTGTTCCGAGTTCTCGATGATGGGCAGGAATTCGGCGGGCGACAGCAGTCCCCGTTCCGGATGGTTCCAGCGGATCAGCGCTTCGACGCCGAAGATGTCCCCGCTCGCCAGCGCCTGCTTGGGCTGGTAATACAGCTCGAACTCGCCGGCTTCCAAACCTTGCGCGATACGGCGGCGTCCCTCATGCAGCGAACGCACGCGCTTGTCGTGCATGGCGTCGTACAGATGGAAGCGGTTCTTGCCGCTCTGTTTGGCGATATACATGGCCTGATCGGCATGCCGCAGCAAGGTGTCGCTGTCCGCGTCGTCCTCCGGATAGAGGGTCACGCCGATGCTGGCAGACACCACGACTTGGGCGCCCTTGAGCACGACCGGCTGTGCAATGACGTTCAGCACACGTTCCAGCACCAGATAGCATTCGCTTTCGTCGCGCATCTCGTTGAACAGCATCACGAACTCGTCACCGCCCAGACGCGACAAGGTATCGCCTGCGCGCAAGACATCCTGCAGGCGGCGCGTGATGTCGATCAACAACTTGTCGCCCATCTCGTGACCATAGCGATCGTTCACGTCCTTGAAACCGTCCAGGTCGATGTAACAGACTGCCAGCAAAGTGTCGCTGCGCTGCGTGACAGCGATCGCCTGACACAGGCGATCCGCCAGCAAACGGCGATTGGGCACCCCGGTCAGCGCGTCGTAATTGGCGACATGGCTGAGCTCGGCTTCATGGTCCTTAAAATAAGTGATGTCCGAGAAGATGCCTACATAACGCTGCACCTGGCCGAGATGGTCGGCGATGACGGTGATTGAAAGCATCTCGGCGAACACTTCGCCGCTCTTGCGCCGGTTCCATATCTCGCCGCGCCAGGTGCCCTTCTCCTGCAGTGCCTGCCACATGGCTTGGTAGAACGCCTTGTCCTGCCGGCCGGAACTCATCGCGTTCGGATTCTTGCCCAACACCTCGGCACGCGTGTAGCCGGTGATGGTAGTGAACGCCGTGTTGACGTCGATGATGAGATTGTCCGCATCGGTGACGACGATTGCTTCCTGGCTGTTGTCGAACACGCTGGCGTTGATACGCAGCGATTCTTCCGCCCGGCGGCGGTCGGTGATGTCGTACTGGATGCCGTCCCACAGGATGTCGCCGTTCTCCAACCGGGTCGGCTGCGACGCAAAGTGCAACCAGCGCACCTCGCCGTCACCCCGTTTGATGCGTCCTTCCCATTCGAACGGATGCATCTGCTCACGGGCCGCATTGCGCAGCCAGACGAATTCCTCCAGCTCGTCCGGCAGGATGCGCGAGAAAGCGATCTGCGGGTCTCGCTTCACATCCGCCTCTTCCACATCCAGCAGTTCGCACCAGCGCTGGCTGACGTAATCGAACACCCCGCCGCCCTGCGCGAGCATGCGGTATTTGTACACGCCGACGGGGATCTTCTGGACAAGGTCGCTGTATTTCTCGATGCTGTCCTTGAGCGCTTGCTCCGCATGCTTGCGTTCATTGATATCGCGGCCTATGCCCAGCGCGCCGATGACCTCTCCCTCCTTGTTCCATTCCGGGACGAAGATGACATGGTGCCAGTGCAAGCCTCCGTTCGGATGTTCGATCGGGTACTCGACCTCCACCCGTTCGCCCTTGTCCATGACCTTTTCCACCAGATCTTGCAGCTCACGCACCTCGGGAGAATCAGGCGCGGCATCGACAGGAAATTCGCCGACCACCGGCAATATATGCGCGGCGATGGTGCGTGCCATCGCCGGGTTCATGTAGGTCACCCGGCAATCGCGGTCGTAACGGATGATGTTGTCCGGCAGGTTCTCCGCCAGCGAGCGGAACTCGCGTTCGCTCTCGGCCAGTATGTGTTTGATACGTTCGCGCTCGGTGATGTCGCGCCCGACACCCAGCACGCCGACCAGCCTGCCGGAACGGTCGCGCATCGGCGTCTTGATGGTCTCCAGCAGTTCCCTGTGACCATCGTCCGCGAAGGTGATCCATTCCTCGTTGATCGTGGGCTGCTCCGCCGCCATGGCCATGCGGTCATGCTCGCGGAAGGCATCCGCCAGCGCGCGATCGACGAAGTCGTGATCGGTTCTGCCGACGATGTCTTTTTCCTCGGCACCGAAGAATCGCTCGAAGCGATGATTGCAGGCCAGATAATGCCCCTCGGCATCCTTCAGCCAGATCAGATCGGGAATGGTGTCGAGCAAGGCATGCAGGAAGGACTCTTCGATGCCGGCACGCTGTTCGTGCAAACCGGTCGCCATCAGTTGCGTCAGGTCGTGTTCGCTCACCAGCCCGGTCATGTTGCCGTCGGCATCGACCACCACGAGATGGCGCACCTTGTGCAGCAGCATCTGCTCGGCCGCTTCACTGGTGGTGGCGCTGAGCGGCACGCTCAACACCGGCGAGATCATCACATCGCCCAACGTGGCATCCATCCAGTCCGTTCGCGAGGAAAAGAGTCGCACCACATCGCGCTCGGTCACGATGCCGAGCGGCTTGTCCGCTACGACCACGATGACGCAGCTTTTGTGCTGGGCATGCATCAGGTCGAGCGCCCGCTTGAGTGGCGTATCGGGCGGCATGGAGATGCCGGTGCGTTGTGCGATGGAGGCTACGCGGCGGCGGCCGGCCAATACCGTGAGATCGAGATGCATACGGAAATCGGTCTCGCTGACCACGCCGCAGGCCACCCCCGCCTCGTCGACCAGTACCAGATGGCGTATGCCTTCGCGCTGGCAGGTATGGTATCCCTCCAGCACGCGGGTATCGCCGGGCATGACCACGACCGGTGCCGACATGATGTTTTGCAACGGGGATGCTGCCGCGACACCTTCATGCATGGCGCGCAGGATATTGCGCTCGGTGATGATGCCCACCGGATGCCGGGTGTCGTCGGCGACGACGATGGATGAATAGCGCCGTTGCGCCATCAGTCCGGCGGCTTCGGCCAGACTCGATCGTGCAAGACAGGTCGTGACATCGCGCGTGGCGATATCGATCAACCGCAGATTGTTTTGATTCTCTCCCCGCATTGCCAGCCTTTATCCATATTAGCGGCCCCCGACCCTCAAAATACCACAATGTGATCAATACCATAGCCCGGCGATTACCGGACTATGAGTAGACCACGCGCACCTTGTCGTGACCGATCTCTTCGGACAGCGTTGCCAGCAATTCCTCGGGCAGAGTGACCTTCCACTCCTCGCCCAGACGCAGCGGTGCCGCGCCGATCAGGTTGCGATAGTTGATCTGCACGGTGCATTCGCCGCCGCGATATGGCTTGAGCATCTCGGCCAGCCGCTTGGTGCACACCTTGTCGTCCATGCTGCAATCGATATCCAGCCGCTTGGCGAACACCGCGCGCGCCGAGGCGAAATCGAACAGCGCATCGGCGCTGATGCGCATGCCGCCGGAGTAATCGTCCATGCTGGCGCGACCGCGCGCCACCACCAGCTGGTCGTCGCGCAGCCAGTTGCGGTTGGGCTCGAACAGGTCGTTGAACACCGTCATCTCGATCTGCGCGCTGCCGTCGTCCAGCGTCAGCACCGCCATGCGGCCGCGCCGCGTTTGCAGGATGCGGATACCGCTGACGATGCCGGACAGCACCAGTTCTTTTTCCTGCCGACGCGATTTGCCGTTGGTCGCAGGCAATATCTCCGGCGTGACCTTGTCCAGCCGCATGCTGACGAAATTGGACAACTCCCGCTCGAACTCCTGATACGGATGGCCAGACAGATAGAAGCCGAGCGCGGTCTTTTCCTGCTGCAACTGCTCGCGCAGTTTCCAGTGCGCCACATCCGCCAGCGGCAAAGTCATATCTTCCGCCGGATCGTCGCCGAACAGGCTGACCTGGTTAGCCGCGCGCGCGTGCTGCTCGGCACTACCCAGTGCCGAATCAAGCGAAGCCAGCAACTGGTAGCGGTGGTCGTTGATGCCGTCGAAGGCGCCGGCCTTGATCAGTGCCTCGATGGCGCGGCGGTTGACCACGCGTTTGTCCACGCGGCGGCAGAAATCGAACAGGTCGGTGAACGGCCCGCCTTCCTTGCGCGCCGCCACGATGTTCTCCACGGCCGCTTCGCCCGTGCCCTTCACCGCACCCAGACCGTAGGCCATGGTCTTCGCATCGGTGGGCGTGAAGCGATACAGCGAACTGTTGATATCCGGCGGCAGGATCTGCACGCCTTGCAGCGCGGTGTCCTGATAGAAGAAGCTCACCTTGTCGGTGTTGTCCATTTCAGAGGACAGCGTGGCCGCCATGAACGCGGCCGGGTAGTGGCACTTCAGGTAGGCGGTCTGGTAGGCGACCACGGAATAGGCGGCTGCGTGCGACTTGTTGAAGCCGTAACCCGCGAACTTCTCCATGGTGTCGAAGATCTCGTTGGCCTTCTTCTCGTCGATGTTGTTATTGGCCGCACCCGCCACAAAGATCGCGCGCTGCTCGGCCATCTCCTCGGCCTTCTTCTTGCCCATCGCGCGGCGCAGCATGTCGGCACCGCCCAGCGTGTAACCGGCCACCGCCTGCGCGGCCTGCATCACCTGCTCCTGATACACCATGATGCCGTAGGTGCTGCGCACCACCTTGTCCAGCAAGGGGTGCGGGATGATGACCTTTTCGCGGCCGTGCTTGCGGTTGATGTAGTCCGGGATGAAGTCCATCGGACCGGGACGATACAAAGCGTTCAGGGCGATCAGGTCGTCGATGCAGTCGGGCTGGGCTTTCACCAGCGTGTCCTTCATGCCGCGCGATTCGAACTGGAACACGGCGGTGGTGTTCGCATTCTTGAATATCTTGTCGTAGGTCGCTTTGTCGTCGAGCGGGATCAGGTCGATGTTGAACGATGCTGTTCCTTCGATGCCCGATGCCTTGATGTAGCGCACCGCCCAGTCGATGATGGTCAGCGTGCGCAGGCCGAGGAAGTCGAACTTCACCAGACCAACGGCTTCCACGTCGTCCTTGTCGAACTGGCTGACCGTGCTCTCGCTGCCCTCGGCACAATACAGCGGACAGAAATCGGTGAGCTTGCCCGGCGCGATCAACACACCACCGGCGTGCATGCCGACGTTGCGCGTCAGGTCTTCCAGACGCATGCCCAGTTCCATCAGTTCGTCCACGCCTTCTTCGCTGGCGATGATGGCGTTGAATTCTGGCTCCATCTCGCGCGCCTTGGCCAGCGACACCGGCTTCACGCCTTCCACCGGCACCAGTTTCGACAAGCGGTCGCACAGCATGTAGGGGAAATCGAGCACGCGGCCGACGTCGCGGATCACGCCTTTGGAGGCCATGGTACCGAAGGTGGCGATCTGCGACACGCAGGCCTCGCCGTAATGCTGGCGCACGTACTGGATCACCAGTTCGCGCCCGTCCTGGCAGAAGTCCACGTCGAAGTCGGGCATCGACACGCGCTCTGGATTGAGGAAGCGCTCGAACAGCAATTCATAACGCAGCGGGTCGAGGTCGGTGATGCCCAGCGAATAGGCCACCAGCGAACCGGCACCCGATCCGCGGCCCGGCCCCACCGGCACGCCGTTGGGGAAACGTTCATGGCGATACGATTTCGCCCAGCGGATGAAGTCGGCCACGATCAGGAAGTAGCCGGGGAATCCCATCTTGATGATGGTCCCAGTCTCGAATTCCAGACGCGCCAGATATTCCGGCATCTTTTCCGCGCGTAGCGTCTCGTCCGGATACAGATGCAGCATGCGCTGCTGCAGGCCGCGCAGCGATTCGTCGCGCAGGAACTGGTCCAGCGATTCGCCGTTGGGCGTGGGGAAATCGGGCAGGTAGTTGGTGCCGAGTTTGAGCGTGAGGTTGCAGCGCTTGGCGATCTCCACGCTGTTCTGCAAAGCCTGCGGCAGATCGGCGAACAGTTCGGCCATCTCTGCCTGAGTCTTGAAATGTTGCTGCGCGGTAAATTGCTTCACACGACGTTTGTCGTTCAGCACATAACCTTCGGCGATGCACACGCGTGCCTCGTGCGCCTTGTAATCGTCGATGGCAAGGAATTGCACGGGATGCGTGGCCACCACCGGCAAGTCCAGTGCGTTCGCCAACTTCACCGTGTCGCGTATGAATTCTTCCTCGCGCGCGAAACCGCAGCGTTGCACTTCCAGATAGAAACGGTCTGGGAACAGCCCGGCATAGTCGCGGGCGGCTTGCTTGGCGGCATTGGGATTGCCATTCTGCAGGGCCAACCCCACCTCGCCCATGTGAAAGCCGGACAACGCGATCAAACCCTCGGTGCCTTCGCTCAGCCACTCACGGCGGATCTCCGGACGCCCCCGGTACTGGTTGCCCAGATAGGCACGGGTCAGCAGGTCGCACAGGCGCAGATAACCGGCATTGGATTGGCACAGCAACAACAGGCGGTGCGGCTGGTCACGCGCGGCATCGTTAGTGACGAACACATCGCAACCGGCCACGGGTTTGATACCCGCACCGCGCGCTTTTTTGTAGAACTTCACCAACCCGAACACATTGGAAAGATCGGTCAGCGCCAGCGCGGCTTGTGCATCCGCCTGCGCCGCCGCCACCGCTTCGTCGATGCGCACGATGCCGTCAGCGATGGAATATTCGCTATGGAGACGAAGATGGACGAAAGCGGGTTGAGGCATGATCGGCGGCAGTCAATTCAGGCGCAGATTTTACCACCGCCCCCGCTCCGCCCCGGGAAGAAATCCTGCCGCCGTTGACGGCCCGTTGTTATTGGCGTGAGGACTTGTCTTGCTCGCGAAACACCCGGGTCAGGGAGGCAACAAGGATGGGAAGGTCCTGTTTGTGCAGATCGGGAAAGGCGTTATGCAGGGTCTGGTGCAGCATGCTGCGGGAAGGCGTGCCGCCACCTTCACCATGTGTAGCCAGCAATGGAGAGACGAGGCGATAAGCTTCATCGAATATTTCGCGGATGTGCGGATATTTGCGGCGTTCGACATCGCCGCTGCCAGACTGGGCGCTCATACTTCCTCCGTTACCACTGTTTTTATTCCAAGTTATCTGGCCGCCCTAACGGCAAGCCGATACATGGTCAATTGAAAATCCGGGTTCTTGCGACTGCAGAAAAAACCGCCCACCCGGGGCGATTTGTATTTGGCGGAGAGGGAGGGATTGTTCGGCTTTCGCGTTGCCTCCGCGAAACCCTCATCCCTCACTACGTTCGGGACCGCCTGAAGGCGTCCTGCGCGAGCAGTGCTCGCTTGTCGAACCCGGGAGGTCTCGTCCACACTTCGCACTGCTCCAAATAAAAATCGCCCACGCGGGGCGATTTGTATTTGGCGGAGAGGGAGGGATTCGAACCCTCGATACCTTGCGGTATGCCTGATTTCGAGTCAGGTACATTCGACCACTCTGCCACCTCTCCGAGACTCTGTTCGAACGCGCATCTAAAAGCCTTCTGCGGTCCGAAGGGCGCGCATTTTACCAGCAACCTCCATTTTCGGGCAGAATGTTGCTCACTCCATCCTGAATCGCATCGCAATCGATAATGCGCAGTCTCTATCCAATGCGGGTGGTCGTTCTGGTCGGCCTGTTCGCCTGGCTGGCAATCAAGGTGACCGAGACGCCGCCTCTGCCCGATTGGCGGTCTGGAGAACTGGTCGCATTGGTGCCTGATGCCTCCATGGTCACCGATTCCGCTTTCGAATCAGATCTGGTCACTCTTTTTGCCAAACATCTCAACGTCCGCGTGAGATTGGTCAAACAGTCATCGGACGAGGCCGTCGCCACCTTGCTGGCGGGTGATGCCCATCTGATCGCCGGTTTTCGCTCCCATTCCAATCCCTCTCTGCGCTTCAGCGAGGGCTACCATAAGCTAGACGAACGCGTGGTCTGCAATGGCAAGTCCCCGCGCACTCTGGAAGAGCTCACTTTGCGCGAAATAGTAGTCGCGCGCGAATCGGCACAGGAAGCCGCATTGCGCAAACTGCGCGAAGAATATGATGAATTGGACTGGGAATCGCGCAAGGAGAGTTCTCCTGTCGCGTTGCTGAAGGAACTGGCGGAGGAGCAGATCGACTGCACAGTGGCCAATGAAGAACAGATCACCACCATGCGCAACTACTATCCGGAGATCGGCAGCGGCCTAAGCCTGAACCTCGACTCTGACATGAGCTGGGCCATCAGCGCCGAAGGTGACGAGGCGCTGCTGGAAGAGGTGAATCTCTTCCTCGCCGAGAGCCGCAAGAACCGCGCGCTGCACCATGCGATCGATCGCCACTATGGCCACAACGACAGGCTGGGGCGCATCGATGTCACCGCATTCATCGAGGACACACGCAGTGTACTGCCGCGTTATCGCCAGTGGTTCCAGGATGCCGCTGACCTCTCCGGTATCGACTGGCGATTGATCGCCGCGCTGGCCTATCGCGAGTCGCGCTGGGACCCGAACGCCACCTCGTTCACCAACGTGCGTGGCTTGATGATGCTCACCGAGGTGACCGCAGACCGCATGGGCCTGAAGAACCGGCTGGATGCCCGCGAGAGCATCATGGCCGGCGCGCGCTACCTGCAACTATTGAAGGAGCAACTGCCGCTGCGCATCAGCGAGCAGAATCGCCTGTGGATGGCGCTTGCCGCCTATAACCAGGGCATGGGACATCTGGAGGACGCGCGCATCCTGACCATGCAACGCGGACTCAACCCGGACGTGTGGTCCGACGTGAAGCGCGTGATGCCCCTGCTGTCGCGCCCCGAGTATTACGAGAACACAAAATACGGTCAGGCACGCGGCGGCGAGGGAGTGATCCATGTCGAGACCGTGCGGCTGTATCACGACATGCTCAAGCGTCTGGATGCGGAAGGGAAGCTGCCGAAGACTTCGCACTTACTTTTCGGCTTTGGCTCCAAATAGCAAAACGTTCTAGTCGCGCTTGTTCTGCCTGTCTTCCAGCATCTGTTCGACGCGCGCGAGGCGGGCCGAGATCTCTTTCAGCAAACGTTCGGATTCTTTTTCTTCAGTTTCGATCTTCTCCACGTCGCTGCCGATGAAGAAGGCGGCCAGGTTGGCGGTGAGCAGGGAGATAAGCACCACGCCGAACAGCACCACCAGCGAGGCGAACAGGCGGCCCGCGCCGGTGTGCGGCACCACATCGCCGTAGCCGACGGTGGCCATGGTGACCCAGGCCCACCACATGCCGTCCCACACGTCGCCGATCGAGGGATCGACGCGCGACATGATGATGCCGGACAGCACCATGGTGGCGAAGGCGACCACGAGCGTGGTGCCCAGCTTGTGCTGCGACAACAGTTTGCGTGCCGATTTCGACATACGCACCAGCAGCGCCATCACCAGCAACAGTCGCACGCTGCGCAGCAGACCGATCAATGGGGCGAACTGCCAGAAATACGGGAAGCCGGCAGTGATGATGAGCAGGTTCAGCCAGTTGCCGAACAGGTAGCGGCGCTTGTCACGCACCTGCGCGGTAAGCACCACGGTCTCCAGCAGGAAGGCCAGCCAAACCAGCCAGTCGGCGATGCGGGCCAATGCATGGGAAAGCGTGCCGGTCTCTTCCAGATACCACTGCAGCACGATCCACAGCGCCACGCCGACCATCGGCCATTCCAGCCGGCGCGCCCAGTGCCGCGCGGCGGCGGTCTCGTGCTCCTCGACACCGGCGATCCCCAGCAGATGGACGACGCTCATGCGCGCACCCTATTTGGAAAGTTTCTCCATGCCGCCCATGTAGGGGCGCAGCACGTCGGGGATGGTCACGCTGCCGTCGGCGTTCTGATAGTTCTCCAGCACCGCGACCAGCGTGCGGCCCACCGCGAGGCCGGAGCCGTTCAATGTGTGCAGCAGTTCCGGTTTGCCCGCCGCGTTGCGGAAACGTGCCTGCATACGGCGCGCCTGGAACGCTTCGAAATTGGAGCAGGACGATATCTCGCGGTAGGTGTTCTGCGCGGGCAACCACACTTCGATGTCGTAGGTGGTAGCGGCGGAGAAACCCATGTCGCCGGTGCACAGCTTGACCACGCGATACGGCAGCCCGAGCTTCTGCAGAATGATCTCGGCATGGCCGAGCAACGCTTCCAGCGCGGCATAGGAATGATCCGGATGCACCATCTGCACCAGTTCCACCTTCTCGAACTGATGCTGGCGGATCATGCCGCGCGTGTCGCGCCCGTACGAACCGGCCTCGGAACGGAAGCACGGTGTGTGCGCCACGAACTTCATCGGCAGTTTTTCCAGCGGCACGATCTCATCGCGCACGATGTTGGTGACGGGCACTTCGGCGGTGGGGATGAGATAGAAATTCTTTTCCACCCCGTCATCGCCCACCACGCGCGGTACACGGAACAAGTCTTCCTCGAACTTCGGCAACTGCCCGGTGCCGCGCATCGATTCGGCATTCACCAGATAGGGCACATAGGTCTCTGTATAGCCGTGCTTATCGGTATGCGTGTCCAGCATGAACTGGGCAAGCGCACGATGCATACGCGCCAGTGGGCCTGTCAGCAAAGAGAAACGTGCGCCGGCGATCTTGGTGGCGGTCTCGAAATCCAGCCCACCCAGACCTTCGCCGATACTGACATGGTCCTGCACTTCGAAATCGAATCGCTTCGGCTCGCCGAACTTGTGCATCTCGACGTTATCCGTTTCGGACTTGCCGACCGGCACGCTGGCGTGCGGCACGTTGGGGATGACGGCGAGGAAGGCGTCCATGTCTGCCAGCACTTGCGGCAGCTTGGCTTCCAGTTGTTTCAGCTCATCGCCCAGCGCACCCACTTCGGCCATGATGGCTGTCGTATCTTCGCCCTTGGCTTTGGCCTGGCCGATCAATTTGGAGGTGGCATTGCGCTTGGCCTGCAACTCTTGCGTGCGCGTCTGGATGGTCTTGCGCTCGGCTTCCAGTTGCTCGAACTTGGCAGTGTCCAGTTCGAAACCGCGTGTCTTCAATCGCGCCGCCACACCGGCCAGGTCGTTACGTAGTGTTTGTATGTCCAGCATGCTGCTTATCCTTTTCTGTTTTTCTTCGCTGCTTCATCCAGCACCCGCAGATGCGCGAGCTTTTCCGATATCTTTGCTTCCAGGCCACGATCCACCGGTTCGTAGAAGCTCACTTGCGGCATGCCGTCCGGGAAGTAATCCTCACCCGCCGCATAGCCGCCCGCTTCGTCGTGCGCGTAGCGGTAGTCCTTGCCGTAATCCAGTTGCTTCATCAGTTTGGTCGGCGCGTTGCGCAGATGCAGCGGCACTTCGCGCGAGCTGTCCTGTTTGACGAAAGCGCGGGCGGCATTATACGCGACGTATCCGGCGTTCGATTTGGCGGCGACAGCCAGATACAGCACAGCCTGCGCCAGTGCCAGTTCGCCTTCCGGCGAGCCGAGGCGTTCATAGGTGGTGGCGGCATCGTTGCACAACTGGATGGCGCGCGGATCGGCGAGGCCGATGTCTTCCCAGGCCATGCGCACGATGCGCCGCGCGAGGTAGCGCGGGTCGGCACCGCCGTCCAGCATGCGCACCAGCCAGTACAGCGCGGCATCAGGATTGGAACCGCGCACCGATTTGTGCAGCGCAGAGATTTGGTCGTAGAAGGCTTCGCCGCCCTTGTCGAAGCGGCGCATCTTCTGCGCCAGCGTGGCATCGAGAAAGTCGGTATCGATGTTGTGCAAACCGGCTGCTTCGGCAGCGGTTTGCAACTGTTCGAGCACGTTGAGCAGGCGGCGCGCATCACCGTCGGCGTAACCGACGATGCGTTCACGTGCAGCCGCATCGAAGGTGATGCCTTGCAATGCCGTGTGCTGTGCGCGTTCGAACAACTCACCCATCTCGGCTTCGGACAAGGATTGCAGCACATACACCTGCGCGCGCGACAGCAGCGCGTTGTTCAATTCGAAAGAAGGGTTCTCGGTGGTCGCGCCGATGAAGGTGACCAGTCCCTGCTCGACGAAGGGCAGGAAGGCATCCTGCTGCGACTTGTTGAAACGGTGCACCTCGTCCACGAACAGAATGGTGTGACGGCCGTTCTGTTGCAAGGTCTGCTCGGCCTGCGCGATTGCTTCACGGATGTCCTTCACGCCGGACAGCACTGCCGACAGCGGCACGAACTCGGCATCAAAGGCCGACGCCATCAGGCGCGCCAGCGTGGTCTTGCCCACACCCGGCGGGCCCCACAGGATCATGGAATGCAGCTTGCCGGACTGGAATGCCAAGCGCAGCGGCTTGCCCTCGCCCAGCAGATGCGACTGCCCGATGACTTCGGCGATGTGCTTGGGGCGCAGGCGCTCGGCGAGCGGCGCAGCCGGAGCGTTGGGCGCGAACAGGTCGGACATTATTCGCCCAGAACGTCAGCGCCTTGGGGCGGCACGAAACGAAACAGCGACGGTGCCAGCTGCGGATTGCGTTGCAGATGCGCGAAACGCAAGATGGTGGTGTTGCCGAAGGCGTCGTTCAGTTCCATCGCGGCCAGTTCGGAGCGCGCATTGAAGCCCATGCGGATGGCGGAGAAGGTGGATTCCGTGTTGCGCGGTTTGGCCGTCAGCCAGGTCAAGCCATACTGCTCGCCCGCTTCTTCCAGAATGAAACCGCGCTCGATCTCGTTGTTGCCGGACAGCAAGGCCGCCGGGCTGCTGCCCAGCGCGGCATCCAGTTTGCGCACGGTGACCTGTTCCAGATCGGCGTCGTACAGCCAGAACTTCACACCGTCACCGACGATGAGCTGCTGGTAGGGTTGGCGATATTCCCAGCGGAACTTGCCGGGGCGCACGAACTGCATGGTGCCGGATGCGGTTTGCATCTTGTGGCCCTTGCTGTCGAGCACGGTCTGGGTGAATTCGGCCTGCGCGGAACGCGTGCCGGAGATGAAGGATTTGAGCTGGTCGACCGCACCGGCATGGGCTTCGAACGCTGTCAGACACAGCAAGAGCGAGAACACTCTTTTCAGCATATTCACTCCTGCCGTGCCGGTGCGAGCACTTCACGGTTGCCGTTGCTCTGCATCGGCGACACCAGCCCGGCCTGTTCCATCGCCTCGATCAGGCGCGCGGCGCGGTTGTAGCCGATACGCAGATGACGCTGCACCAGCGAGATGGAGGGGCGGCGGGTCTTGAGCACGATCTCCACCGCCTGGTCGTACAAGGCATCGGCTTCGGCGTTGCCGCCCCCGCCGTCGTATTCGCCTTCGGCCGGTTCGTCCATCGAGGTGAGGATGCCTTCGATGTAGTCCGGTTCACCCTGCGCCTTGAGGTGCTCAGTGACGCGATGCACTTCCTGGTCGGACACGAAGGCGCCGTGTACGCGCTGCGGATAACCGCTGCCCGGCGGCAGGTAGAGCATGTCACCCTGCCCCAGCAGCGCTTCCGCGCCCTGCTGGTCGAGGATGGTGCGTGAATCGATCTTGCTCGAAACCTGGAAGGCGACGCGCGTCGGCACGTTGGCTTTGATCAGACCGGTGATGACGTCCACCGACGGGCGCTGCGTGGCCAGCACCAGATGGATGCCGGCGGCGCGCGCCTTCTGCGCCAGTCGTGCAATCAGCTCTTCCACCTTCTTGCCGACCACCATCATCAGGTCGGCCAGCTCGTCGATGAAGATGACGATGTAGGGCAATTCTTCCAGCGGCTCCGGCGACTCGGGCGTGATGCTGAACGGGTTGCTCAGCGGCTTGCCTTCCTTGATCGCGTCGCGCACCTTCTGGTTGTAGCCGGCGATGTTGCGAACGCCGAGCGCGGACATCAGCTTGTAGCGCTTGTCCATCTCCTGCACGCCCCAGTTGAGCGCGGAGGCGGCCTGGCGCATGTCGGTAACCACCGGTGCCAGCAGGTGCGGGATGCCTTCGTACACGGAAAGCTCCAGCATCTTGGGATCGATCAGGATCAGCCGCACTTCCTGCGGCGTGGACTTGTACAACAGCGACAGGATCATGGCGTTGATCGCCACCGACTTGCCGGAGCCGGTGGTGCCCGCCACCAGCACGTGCGGCATCTTGCCAAGATCGGCGACCACGGGTTTGCCGGAGATGTCCTTACCCATCGCCATGGTGAGCGGCGAATGCATGTCGGCATACACCTGCGAGCCGAGGATCTCGGACAGGTGCACCATCTGCCGTTTCGGGTTGGGCAGCTCCAGCGCCATGTAGGCCTTGCCGGGGATGGTCTCCACCACACGGATGCTGACCACGGACAAGGCGCGCGCCAGGTCGCGCACCAGATTGACGATCTGGCTGCCCTTCACGCCCACGTCGGGTTCGATCTCGTAGCGCGTGATGACCGGGCCGGGATAGGCGCCGACCACTTTCACAGTGACGCCGAAGTCGTTGAGCTTGCGTTCGATCAGACGCGAGGTGAACTCCAGCGTCTCGGCGGAGACCACCTCCACCTGTTTGGTCGCCTGATCGAGGATGTGCAGCGGCGGCAGCGGCGAGTCGGACATGTCGGCGAACAGGGAGACCTGCTTCTCTTTCTCCACGCGCTGCGACTTCGGCACCTCGACCACCTGCATCTCGATGTGGATGGGCTGATGGTCTTCGACGCGCTTCTTCTCTTCTTCCACACTCACTTCACGACGTTGCGTGGCCTGCGCACCGATGCGTTTGTCCTGCCAAGTCTGCCAGGCGTTGCGCGCCCACAGGTAAGCGTCTTCTATCCACTCGCCGAGACGGTCGATGAAACGCAGCCAGGAGAGGCCGGTGTAAAGACTGAAGCTGACCGCCATCAGCGTGAGCAGGGACAGGGTCGCGCCGACGTAGCCCAGCACTTGCGCCAGCCAGCCGCCCAGTGCCGCACCCAGCATGCCGCCCGGCGCTTGTGGCAATTCGACTTGCCAGGTGTACAGGCGCAAGGCTTCCAGCGCACTGCTGGAAACCAGCAGGATGAAGAAGCCGGTCAAAGACAACCAAAGGGTGCGCGCGTCGAACAGACTGTCGGCGCGCATACGGCGATAGCTCGCCCATACGCGTTGCAACATGAGAGTGACCAGCCACCAGGCGGAGAAGCCGAACACATAGAGCAGGACATCGGACAGCCATGCGCCGAAAGCACCGCCCGGATTCTGCGTAACGGCATTGGTCGCCTCGTGCGACCAGGCGGTGTCGTTATGGTCGTAACCGGCGAGGATCAGGATCAGATAGGCAGCCAACGCCACCAGCAACAGCCAGCGCGATTCGCGTAGCAGATGCAGCATCCGCTCGGGTAGCGGCGGCCGTGCGTTATCTGCTGCGGCCATCAGGCGGCTCCGACAGACTTGGAATCTTCAACCTCGGCATCTCCATTTTCCGAGATGAAACCGAAGCGGCGCGCCGTTTCCACCGCTTCGACGCGGGAGTTGACGTGCAGTGTCTGGTAGATGGCGGCGACATGGATCTTGACCGTGCCTTCAGCCAGATCGAGCTCACGCGAGATGTCCTTGTTGCTCTTGCCGACACCGATCAGCTGCAACACCTGCAACTGGCGCGGGGTGAGCCCGTACTTGCTGGCACGCTGACTGCGTTTGTCGTTGAGCGCCAGCCCGGGCTCCAGCCCGGCCACAGCTTGCTGCAGCAACTGCGGCGGCACGTACACCCCGCCATCCAGCACCAGACGCAGCGCGGACAACATGGATTTGCTGGGCGACATCTTGGAGATAAAACCCATCGCGCCGAGGTTCATGACGCTTTCGATATCATCGCGCTGATCGGAACCGGACACCACGACTAGGGGCACCGAGGGAAAGCGCTGATGGAAAAGTTGCAGCGAAGAGACGCCGTTGCTGTCCGGCATGTGCAGATCCAGCAACGCCAGATCAAGGTCGGGGTTGGCCATGACCAGTTGCAGGGCGTCGGTGAAATTGCCGGTATCGAGTATCTCTACTTCGTCGGCCAGTTGCTGTAACACATAGCGCATGCCATCGCGGAACAGCGCGTGATCATCCACCAGCAGTACCTTGATCTTCATTCTCTTGTCCCCTTTTGCATCGACGCAATCATATCACTCCAGCCTTGGCCATTCAGCCGCTAATGCTTGCCGGTCAATACGAAATACACCATCGCGCGCAAGCGTATCGGTGCGATGGGTTTATGCAACAGCATGGCACCGCTGCCGTGTATCTCGTGTAGCGTTTCGCTGGCGGTATCGCCGGTCAGCACCACGGCCGGCAGATCTGCACCCCACAGCTCTCGCATGCGCTGGATGACATGGATGGCCGTCATGCCCTGCGGCAGGCGGTAATCGCATACCAGCACGTCCGGTCGTTGTTCGGCCGCCTCTAGTTCGCGCCTCACTTCATCCGCCGATTCCGAAGAGAAGACCTTGCAACCCCATTGCTGCATCAGCGCCACCGTGGATTCGCGGATATCCTGGTCGTCTTCGACCAGAGCGACCACCCTGCCACTCAAGTCATATTCGGAATGCGAGACGACAAAAGGCTGTGCCAGTTGCGTGACATCTCCCTTGGGGATGGTGAAGGAGAAGGAAGACCCGACTCCGGGCTCCGAGCTGACCTGTAGCCCGCTACTCAACAATTGATCGATGTGGCGCACGATAGTGAGGCCCAAGCCCAGACCCTTGCGCCGGTCACGATGCGGATTCCCCACCTGATAGTACTCTTCGAAGATATGCGGCACGGATTCCGGCTGGATACCGATACCGGTATCCACCACCTCGATCCCCACCCTGCCATCCGCACAGTTACAACGCAGCACCACACTGCCGGCATCTGTATAGCGAATGGCATTGGAGATCAGATTGCGCAGCATGCGTTCCAGCAGGAAGGGATCGCTGTAGACCACGGATGCACATTGCTGCGCCGAGCAATGCTCGCCGATGTTGGGCATCTCGAAGCGCAGCCCCTTGGCTTGGGCGATGGGGGCGAAATCACCGTAAAGTCTATCCAGCAAAGGCCCCAGATTGAAATGTTGCCAGCGCGGTTCGACGATGCCCGCGCCCAGTCTAGACACATCCAGCAGGTCGTCGAACATATCCACCAGCGCATCGACTGATTTGCCGATCTGACCTGACAACTTCAGCGATTCCTTGTCCTTTGCAGTTTCCTGCAAGGCTTCGGCGAACAATCGCAACGCTTGCAAAGGTTGGCGCAGATCGTGACTGGCCGTGGCGAGGAACTTCGATTTTGCTCGGCTGGCCGATTCCGCCCGTTCCAGCGCTTCGGCGATATCTTCTTCCCGCTGGCGCAGTTCGTGCAACAGCCCTTCTTTTTCGAAACGCTGCCGCAACGAAAGCTCGAAGGTGAACATCAAACGCATCGCTGCATTCAGCATGAAAACGATGAACACCACGAGCATCATCGCCAGGAACCAGTGCTGCTTGTCGTTCTCCATCGCCAAGCGGACAACGAGTGGAACCAGCAAAAAGACCAGATACAGGAACATGGAAGGACGGTGTACCGGGTTGATGGTCACACCACCCGCTGCAAAGCCCATCGCCACGCAGATGATCAGTATCTGGTAGGCCAGGTCGCCCGGCACATACATCAACAGCCAGGCCAGCCCCCAGACGGCCGCGCCGAGTGAAGTGTTGCGGCGGAAGCGCCGGTCCCACTGACGGCATTGATGGAGATCGTTGGCCGCCGCGCGGTGGCGCCACCACTGCCACAGTTCGAACAGTTGCACCGAAAAGGCCAGTGCCATCCAGCCCAGCAGCACCTGGTGCGATACCACGTCCCACATCACCCACATCATCAGCGGTACGATGCACATCGCCGGCAAGACCATGGTCGGATACACGGCAAGGCGCGCGCGCACCTGCTCGCGCCGTACCGGCAGGTTGTCTTCGTTGATGTCGAACTTCAGAAGGCCGGCGAGGCTGCTCATTTCATCGCCAGCAGCAAACGGATGTCCTGTGCCAGAAGTTCCGGCCGCTGCGCGAAGGGCGACAGCAACACCGGCTTACCGGAGGGTGAGATGAGGTAGGTACCGGCTGAGTGATCAAGCGTATAGCTGCCGCTCTTGGTGGCCTGCTTCTGGTAGATGATGTCGAAGGCCTTGGCAGCTTGGGCGGTCTCCTGCGCATCACCGTACAGACCGAGGAAGGAAGGGTAGAAGGCGGGCGCGTATTGCGCCAGCAATTCGGGTTTGTCGCGCTCGGGATCGAGTGTCACGAACAACACCTGCACCTTTTCCGAATCCTTGCCCAGCATGCGCATCACCTGCGCCATATCCGCCAGCGTGGTCGGACATACATCCGGGCAATGGATATAACCGAAGAACAGCGCGACCGCCTTGCCGCGAAAATCGGCCAGTGTCACGGTCTTGCCGGATGGGTCGTGCAGTCTGAAATCGGCCTGCGCATATTTGCCGGTGACTTCGTTTGCCTTGAACGGTGAAGGCAGCTTGGGTTCGCCGCACGCGGCAAGCATAAGCAGTGATGACAGCAACAAGATGTTACGCAGCAACATGACACGCTCCCGTCCAACCATGCACATAGAATGTGTACGAGACCTTGATCAGGCCGTACGCCCCGAACCCCGCCACAAGTATTCCTGCCGCCAGTCGCACACGCGCTGATTGTACCCAACCGCGGATGCTTTCCCAGAACATGCCGATCGCCAACAAATTTGGCAAGGTACCCAAGCCGAAGGCCAGCATGGTCAGCCCGCCCTGCTTCGCGTCGCCGCTGGCCAGTGCGGTAAGGAGCACACTGTATACCAGTCCGCAGGGCAGCCAGCCCCACAGCATGCCCAGCCCCAGCGCGCGCGGCACGGTATTCACCGGCAACAGTCTGGTGGTGTAGGGCTGCAAGCGCTTCCACAAGCCGCCACCCAGTTGCTCCAGATGGCGCACCGCGCCCCACACGCCAGCCAGATACAGCCCGAGCAGGACCAGCATCAGACTGGACAAGGCGAACAACAGATGTTGCACCGGCACCGCATCGCGCATCAGCAAGCCGGCCTGCCCCACCGCACCGACCAGCGCACCGGCGGCGGCGTAGCTCAGGATGCGCCCGCTGCTGTATGCCAGATGGAACGGCCAGCGCGCACGCTGTTGCGGCACCTGTGAAGTGAATACGCCGACGATGCTGCCGCACATGCCCAGACAATGCACGCCACCGAGCAGCCCGACCATGAACACTGCGAAGATGCTGAACTCACTCATTGCTCTGCCCGCGCTGCAATAGATCCATATCCAGATGCTGTGCCGCAAGGTTCGCATCCGCAACAGCCAGACGCGGCACGATACCGAGCAAAGGAGCGGCGATGCGCTCGCGCAGCGTGTCGATGTTCTCTTGCAGGGCTGGCATAGCCTCATCCAGTACGTTGGCCACCCAGCCGGCACATTCCAGTTGATGATCCTCGATCGCGGCCATGGTCAGCAATGCATGATTGATGCAGCCCAAGCGCATGCCCACCACCAGGATCACCGGCATATCCAGCTCGCGCGCCAGATCGGCGAAGGAGAGGTCTTCGTTCAGCGGCACCAGGAATCCGCCCGCGCCTTCCACGATGACCTCATCCGCCTGTCCGGCCAGTTCCTCATACGAGATCAGTATGCGCTGCAACTCGATGCGCACGCCGACATGCCGTGCCGCAAGATGCGGCGCGATGGCGCGCGGGAAGCAATAAGGATTCACCTGCCCGTAACCGAGTTGCAGCGTGCTAGCCGCGCGCAGCGCGAGCGCATCTTCGTTGTGGTCATGGGCATCACAACCTGCCGCGACCGGCTTGAACCCGCTCACCAACTTGCCCTGCGCTGCAAAGCCGCGCAACAACGCGCAACTGATCAGCGTCTTGCCGACGCCGGTGTCGGTGCCGGTGATGAAATAACTCATAGTTTGAAATCGGTCCGGATGATGGCGCGTCCGTCTGGCGCTGCCTTGGGCGCTGGCTTCCAGGCATGGCCGTAGACGATCTCGAAGGTGGCTGGCAGTTTGCCGTTGCGGCGCAAAGTCTCGTAGTTCGCCAGCACGCGCTGCCAGGCGGCTTTGCCCATCATGCCCGGCGCACGGCCGGCAGTCGCATTGTGCGCACCGATACTTTTCAGGTCCTGCATCACCGCGCGTGCATCCTCATAGGTCAACGTGAGCGTCTCCATCTCCATCACCGGGTCGGCGAAACCTGCCGCCACCAACATGTCGCCGACATCGTGCATATCCACAAACCGGTTAAGGTGATTGTAGCCGTCCACGTCGCGAAACGCGATGCGCAATTCCTTGAGCGTATCCACACCGAAGCAGGAGAACATCAGCAGACCATCGGTGCTCAGGATGCGGTTCAGTTCGACGAAGGTGGCGGGCAGATCGTTGCACCATTGCAGCGCGAGGTTGGACCACACCATATCGACGCTGCCCGACGCGAGCGGCAGCGCCTCGACATCCGCACACAGGAAGCGCTCGCGGCGTCCCTGAAACAACTTCCGCCACCAGCCCGATGTGCCGCGCGCATGCTGCAGCATGCCGAGCGCGATATCGAGCGCGGTGATGTCCGCCTTGGGATAGCGCTCGCCCAATTGACGCGTGCCCCAGCCGGTGCCGCTGCCCACATCCAGCAGGCGTGCCGGTTGCAGCTTGATGTAATCCAGCTTCTCCAGCATGCGGATGCACACTTCGCGTTGCATCACCGCCGCCGCATCGTAGTCCGACGCGGCACGACTGAACGCCTGCCGCACTTGCTTCTTGTCTATCTCGAATTCATTCATGCAGGAATTTCTTTATATGTTGGACCACTGTATCGGTATGCGACAGGAACGGCGCATGTGCCGCGCCGGCAACTTCTACCACCCGCGCGTTCGGCATCACCTGCGCCAGATAATACGAAGCTTCCGGCGGCGTCAGTTTGTCGCGCTGACCGGCGATGGCCAGGGTCGGCTGCTTGATGGCTGGCGCGCTCGCGCGTAGATCGGCATCACGCAATATCTCCAGCCCACCGCGCAACGCGGACAGATCCGGCTCGCCCCGGCTGAACAGTTGCTCGCGCAAAGCCATCAGCAACTCGCGCTCGTTCTCGCTGCCGCGAACCTGCAAAGCAAGGAAACGACGCAGGGTGGCCGCATGGTTCTTTTCCAGTTCGGCCGCGAACTGTTGCAGTGTTTCGCCAGCCATTCCGAACAACCAGTCTTCGCGTGCAGTGAAACAGGGCGTGCTCGCCATCAGTATCAGGCGCTCGACCTTGTGCGGCGAACGTGCCGCCCAGTGTTGCGCGATGATGCCGCCGAGCGACCAGCCGAGAACCGCGCCAGGCTGACCGAACTGCGCATCGAGTTGTTCGACGATGCCGTCCAGCGTGAGATCGCCTTGTGCCTCGCTTGCACCATGTCCGGGCAGATCAAGATTGTGTACTTCAAATCCATCCGCCAGTCGGATGGCGGCTTCGCCCCAGATGCCGCCGTGCATGCCCCAGCCATGCAGCATGACCAGCGGCCTGCCCTGCCCCGTCACTTCAACGTGCAAGCGCATGCAAAGCCTCGATCAATCGTTCCACATCTTCTTCCGTGTGCGCGGCCGACAAGGTGATGCGCAGTCGCGCCGTCCCCTGCGGCACGGTAGGCGGACGGATCGCCGCGACCCAGATGCCGCGCTCGCGCAATCCCTCGCTCAGGGCGAGCGCCTGCTTGTTGTCGCCAACGAGCAAAGGCTGGATGGCGGTATCGGATGGCATCAGTTGCCAAGGCATATCCCCTAGGCCTTCGCGCAACAGCGCGATCAGTCGCTGCAGATGCGCGCGCAACGCATCGCCTTGCGCGATCAGTTGCAGACTGGCCAGCAAGGCCACGGACAATGCCGGCGGCGTGGCAGTGGTGTACACATAACTGCGCGCCTGATTCACCAGCGTATCGATCACCACCTGCTCGGCGGCGACGAAGGCACCAGACACACCGGCCGCTTTGCCTAGTGTACCCATCAGGATGAAGCGGGCTGAATCCAGACCGAAATGAGCAAGCGATCCGCGGCCTTGCTGCCCCAACACGCCGAATCCATGCGCATCGTCCACCAGCAGCCACGCATCATGCTTCTCGCACAGCGCCAGCAACTCCCGCAACGGTGCGATATCGCCATCCATACTGAACACGGCGTCGGTGATCACCAGTTTCCTGCCGCTGCGCTGCTTCGCCAGCAGGCTATCGAGCTGCACCATATCGCCGTGGCGGTAGCGCTGCGCAGTTGCACGCGACAACAACATCGCATCGTTGAGCGAAGCATGATTCAGCTTGTCGGCGTACACCGTGTCGTCCTTGCCGACCAGCGCCTGCACCGCACCCAGATTGGCCATGTAGCCTGTCGAGAACAGCAGGGCAGCAGGCTTGCCGACAAAGGCGGCCAGTTCTTGTTCGAGCTGATGGTGCGGCGTGAAATGTCCATTCACCAGATGGGCCGCCCCTGCACCCACACCCCACGCTGCCGCGCCCTGTTGCAATGCAGCAATCAGTTGCGGATGGTTGGCGAGGCCGAGGTAGTCGTTGCTGCTGAACGCGAGATAGGGTTTTCCGTCGACGATGATGTGCGGCGACTGTGGCGTCTCCAGCGTGCGCCGATGGCGCAGCAGGCCCTGTGCGGCGCGCTCGTCTAGTTCACGTTGCAGCGCCGCAAAGGTCATCAGTGTTTCTCGGCGAAGGGGTACATGCCCAGCTTGTCCATCAGCGCACGGTCGCGCTCGACATCCGGGTTGCCGGTGGTCAGCAACTGCTCGCCGTAGAAGATGGAATTGGCGCCTGCCAGGAAGCACAAAGCCTGCACGGCATCGCTCATCTGCTGACGCCCCGCGGACAGGCGCACGCGAGCGGTGGGCATGGTGATGCGCGCGACGGCGATGGTGCGCACGAAGTCCAGCGGGTCGATATCTTCCTGCTGCGCCAGCGGCGTGCCTTCCACCTTGACCAGATTGTTGATCGGCACGCTCTCGGGGTAGGGCTCCATATTGGCCAATTGCGCGATCAGTCCGGCGCGCTGCGTCAGGCTCTCACCCATGCCGACGATGCCACCGCTGCAGACATGCATGCCGGCATTGCGCACGCGTTCCAGCGTGTCGATGCGATCCTGATAGTCGCGCGTACTGATGATGTCGCCGTAGAACTCGGGCGCGGTGTCAAGGTTGTGGTTGTAGTAGTCGAGTCCGGCCAGACGCAATTGCTCGGTCTGCTCGTCATTGAGCATGCCCAGCGTGGCGCAAGTCTCCATGCCCAGCGCTTTGACCTCTTTGACCATCTCCACCACGGCTGCCATGTCTTCCTTGCTCGGCTCGCGCCAGGCCGCGCCCATGCAGAAGCGGTCGGCACCGGCGTCCTGTGCAGCTTTCGCCGCTTTGATCACTTCCTGCACTTCCAGCATCTTGCGGTTCTCTACACCCGCGTCGTGGAACGCGGATTGCGGGCAGTAGCCGCAGTCCTCGGAACAACCGCCGGTCTTGATCGAGAGCAAGGTGGAAAGCTGTACCGCGTTCGGATCGAAATGCTCACGGTGCACCTGCTGCGCTTGGAACAGCAAGTCCGAGAACGGCAGCTTGAACAATTTTTCGATAGCTTCAACGCGCCAGCGTTGCGGCGTGGTCGGCGTTTTAGCTTTGGCGGGGCGAACGAGCGTGATGGGCTGGCTTTGCATTTTGGTGTTTGCTTTCAGGGGATTCGGCGCTAAATTGCGGCACGCATGTTCGTTGATGGAGATCCTGTTGTCAATTTTGACTGCAAATTTGCTGAACATCCGCTCATATATTGCTCGCCAGTTACCTGCACAGCCCTGTTTCCTGTGCGGCGCATCCAGTCACGACGGATTGTGCTGTGCCGCTTGCGTCGGTGATCTGCCTCATCATGCCGGCCCAAGTTGTAGCGTGTGCGCTGCGCCAATCCCCTCTGACGGGGTGTGCGGTCGCTGCTTGCAGCATCCTCCTGCCTACACGCGAACCGTCGCGGCCTTCCGCTACGAATTCCCTCTGGATAGTTTGATCAAGGCGCTCAAGTTCGACGAGCAATTGATAGTCGCCAATTTCCTCGCCGACGCACTGGCAGCACGTATCAGCTCCATCCCCGACCACCTGCTCGCCTTGCCGCTGCATCCGGCGCGTTTGCGCGAACGCGGATTCAACCAGTCACAACTGCTCGCCACGCGCATCGCCGCTGTGCTGCAGTTGCCTTTACTCACCGGCGCGGCCAGCCGCGTACGCGACACGCCACCGCAATCCACTCTGCCCTGGCGCGCGCGTAGCAGCAACATGCGCAAGGCCTTCGCTTTATCGCCAGACCTGGATGTGCGCGACAAACATGTCGCTATCGTGGATGACGTGATGACCACCGGTGCTTCGATCGATGCCTTGGCACACCTGCTGCTGGATGCCGGCGCAAAAGAGGTCAGCGCATGGGTGGTGGCACGCACCGTTCCGCATCGGGGGAAATCCTAGAGACCCGAGAGTTTCTGCTGCACGAAGGCAGTCAGCTCAGGAGACAGCGTGTGCGTCGATAAGGCCTGTTTGTATGCCAGCTTGGCATCTTCAAGACGCCCCACTGCCTGCAGCGAGATCGCGTAACCCACCCGCCATACGCTGTTGCGGGGCGCAATCTGTAGGGCGATCTGATAGTGGTTCACTGCCTCTTTGTGCCTGTCCTGTCTTTGCAGCAGTGCGGCATAAAAAGAGTGATAGTCGGCATTGTTATCCGCCGCGGTCAGGTGGGCTTGCAGCGTATCTACGGCCAGATCCAGTTGATCGCGTCCAAGTTGCATCCTCGCCAGCGCCATGGCATAGGGTAAATGCACAGGCTTGAGGCGCAGACCGGCTTGCAGGATGCGCTCGGCGGCAGCTTGCTGACCGTTCTCTTGCAACATCGCAGCCATCGCGAGTCTGGCCGCCTCATGCTGCTCATTCGCTCTCAGCGCGGCTTCATAGGCGGCCAACGCTTCCGGGACCTTGCCCTGCTGCTGCGCTTGCACGCCTTTGCGATAGTCCGCATCGGCACGTTGCATCGGGCTGACTTGTTTGATTGGGAGCGGAGCCTCCCGGCGTGTGATGACAGGTGGGCTGCTAGTCACTTCCTGTTTGCGTTCCGGTACGGGCTCGGCTGCTATGTCTGCCACCAATGGGCGATTCGATAGCGTTTCTGCGTCGGATTGGGGCTCGCGTTCGCGCAACGATTCAGGCAGCGGCAACACACTGAGCTCATAGCTGAGTCGCGTAGCCGGGGCAGGTTGATCCTCCACACCCGGTTCGGTCACTGCCACCGGGAGTGCTGGGGCGATGTTGCCGCGAGCCTCCGGCTCCAAACTTTCTTGTTTATGCGTCCACAGCCAACCGCCCACACTCACCAGTATCAGCAAGCCCGCGCCTAGCGCCAGTGGCTTGATCCAGTCCCGTCTTGGCAGTGCGGGTACGGCACGGATCTGCGTCTGATCAGGCGCGGTGTGCGCACCGCGTTGCTCGAGCTGGTTCAGAACCTGATTGATCAGACTCATGACCAGAGCACCAGAGCGATGACGCTCAAAGCCACTGCGATGACCAAACCGGACAGTGCCCAAGGGAGCCAATCCCGCTTCACTTCAGGCGTGTCCGCGGCCGCACTGGCGACATGCTTGCTGCCGACCTGTTGCCGTCCTTCTGCGAAGGCCAGCATCAATGCCTTGTGTGCAAGGATATTCACCAGTCTCGGCGTGCCGCCCGTCACACGATGCATCTTGCCCACCGCGCTACCGGCAAACAATGTCTCGCCCGCATAACCCGCCACCGCGACACGATGACGCAGGTAACGCTCCAACTCGTCGCGGCGCAGACCTTTCAGTTCGTATTGAAAACTGATGCGCTGCCGCAACTGGCGGATGGAATGGTGACGCAGTCGTTCATTAAGCTCAGGCTGCCCAAACAACACGACCTGCAGCAACTTGCGTTTCTCGGTCTCAAGGTTGGTCAGCAAGCGCAGAACTTCCAGGCTTTCCAGCGGCATCGCCTGCGCCTCATCCAGGCAGACCAGCACGCGCTTGCCTTCGCGCGCGAAGTTGAGCAGCGCGCGGGTCAGTTCCTTCAACAGCATGTGCTGGTCGACGTTCGGATCCAGTTCGATACGGAATTCATCCGCCAGCGCCAGCAGCAGACTGCGCGGCTCCAGATAGGGATTGGGCAGATAGGCGGTGACGAAGTGTGTGCTGGCTGATTGACTGCCGGCATCCTGCGTGCCGATCAGCGTGGTGGCTTGTCTGCCTTGGCTCAGGGAGGAAAGGAACTTGCGACACAGCAGGGTCTTGCCGTTACCCACTTCGCCGGTGATCTTGATGAATCCTTCACCGTTGCGGGCTGCCACCAAAAGGGTATTCAGCCCCTCCTGGTAATTCGTGCAGGCAAAAAAGAAGCTGGTATCCGGTGTCAGCGAAAAGGGAGGTTCGCGCAGTCCGAAATGCTGCAGGTACATCGCTTAACGGGACATGCTCTTGATGCGGTCGCGACTGCGCGTGATGTCGTCAGACCAATCTTTATCGCTGTTCACGACCGTCGGCTTGATCAGGATCACCAATTCGCGCTTCTGTGAAGTTTGACTGGTTTGCCCGAATATCGACTTAGGCAAACCCGGCAGGCCGGACTGGTCTTCATAGGTCGCCTGACGCATCAAGCCGCCGATGGCCACGATCTGACCATCCTTGGCACGCACGATGCTGTCGGTCTCGGAGATCGAGCTGGAGGCCAGCGGCAGGTTGAGCGTTCCGCCCACACCACCGACGTCGACCGTCTTGTTTACGGTAGTCACCAAGCTTACAGAAGGATGCACATGCAGAATGATGTCGCCGTTTCCATCGATGCGCGGCGTCACATCCAGCGCGATGCCGGAGAAAAAGGGCTGCAGGGTCACACTAGGCGTGCTGGTGGTGGCGGTACCGGTGGTGGTGGTGTTAGTTACATTGGTCACGAAGAACTCGTCAGTACCCACTTTCAACACCGCCTTCTGGTTATTCAGCGTGGCGATACGCGGACTGGACAGCACATGCACATCGCCCTGCGACTCAAGGAAGTTCAGCAAGGCCGCAAAGTTGCTGGTCTGGAACGCCATGCCGAACAGTCCTCCGGCGACATTGGTGGCGATATCGCTACCGGGGGTGGCTGCCACCTTGGGAGAGGTGAATGTCTTGGCCGTGAAATCGACTGCCGTCGCGCCGGTCGCCAGTGGCCCAGTCGTTTGCAACACGGTGCCGGCCGCCATATTGCCGATACTCACGCCATGGTTCGCCCCTGTGCCAAAGATCGCCCAGTTCACACCCGACTGGAAGGAGTTGCTTAACTGCACTTCCACGATCTTCGCTTCCAGGATCACTTGTCGCTCGATGGATATCTGCGAAGCCTTGAGATAGGCGGCGACATTCTTCATCTCTTCCGCCATCGCGCGCACCACGATCACGCCGGACATCGGGCTGATCACCACGCTACGACCTTTATCGTTGCCTACGATGGCAACCAGTGACTGGCTCAACTCATCCCAGAAATCGGCCTTGCTGGTCATGCTGACCTTGCTGCTGTCGAGTGCCACACCCCGGTTGCTTGTTGAATTGGTGGCCACACCGGTAGCACCGGTGGAGGAACTCGGGTTATCCGACACGGAACCGGAGCTCACGCGCAGGCTGGATTTACCTTCGCGTTGACCGGTCAGGTAATTCACATGGAAGATGCGCGTCTGCAGGCCCAGCGGCTGGATGTAGATGCGTGTACCGTCGATCTTGTATTCGTAGCCGTACATCTCGCGGATGGATTCCAGCGCATCAAATACGGTCACATCTTTCAGGTTGAGCGAGATATTGCCTTCGATATCGGGATGCAACAGCATGCTATAGCGCGTACCGGATACGATCGCCATGAACACCTGCTGGGCCGGCGTGTTATTCACGGCAAGGTCGAACTTGGCTTCAGAGGCTGCGGAATCGACAGGTGCAGTTGCGGCCGGCATCGGCGGCAACAATGCGTCATAGACTTCTGTCTGCGTGCTGGCTTTGACTGCCGCATCGAGTTCGCTGTCGATCTGGTTCTTGACGTTCTGGCTCGCGCCATTCGTCGCGCAACCGGCTATGCCGAACAGACACAGCACGATGAATAGTTTCCTCATTTTCCACTCCCATCCTTGATATCGTCATCCACACAGGTCACGGGCTTCTTTTTTGCCTGGGCAGTTTTCTTAATGGGCTTCTTTTTTGCGGGTGGTTTGCGCTCCACCTTGCGGATCGTCTGCAAACCGCTACGGCCGACACAGGCCAGCTCGGTCTTGGACAGATTCACCGTCGGATACATGTGCATTACTTGGCGCCCTTCCGGCCCCATCAGTACCACGCATGTCTCGTTCACAACTGTAAGCGTCGCGTTGCCGTACTTCTTGCCGACTTCCACTTCCACACCGTTGATGATGGCCGCCTCACGTGTCCCCGAAAGGATCACGGATTGCAATCCGCTGGGCGCGGCCGTTGCTGCTTTGGTGTCCACAGCCTGTCCATCAAGCCCCGGCACCAGATCGAATGCCGGACGCGTCGGATCATCCAGATCCGAAGCTGCCCATACGCTCATGCCCGGCAACATGCAGAGCAGCAAAGCCGTCGCGAGTCGCTTCATACCTGTAGCCATGTCTTGTCCAAACTCAGTGTATACAGTGTCAGGGTCAATTCCGCCTGTGGATATTTCACCACGTTCAAGTTCGCCATTCCCCAGAACATCTGGGTCGGCAATTTTTCCAGCATCTGCAGATATTGCGTCAGGTCGGCATAACTACCGCGCACCGTGATCTTGACCCCGTGTTTGTATATCTGTTTGCCGGTTGCCGTTAAAGGTTGCGGATCCTTGGCCACCTGCTCTATAAAGTTTGAAACCTGCAATGTCTCCAGGGAGACCAATTGCAGGCGTCCGTTCTTTACCAGCACCTGCTCCAGCAGGTGTGCCATGCGCTCGGGTGGCACCAATTTGTCCTGAGTCTCTTTAAGGAAGGTATCGCCTTGCGCGATCTGCTCGCGCAACTGGCGGATACGCTCGCGCTGCGGCGCATCCTTGTCGGCTTGCTTGGCCTGCAGCAAGGCAGCCAACTGCCCCTGTATCTCTTTCATCTTTTCCTGCTGCTGCACGACTTGCGAAGAAAGCCGCTTCTGCTGTTGCAGCAGGGGATTGAGGAAGAACGAATCGATCATGGCAACCAGCGCGAACGCAACCGCTGCAAAGATCAAAGCGCGTTCGCGCAATGACATCGCATCGATTTTGGCAACCAGTTGATCCCAGCGTTCCTTCATTATTTTCCAACCTCCTCGGCGGCAACAGATCTCAGGCTGAATTCCACATATCCGGCCACCGGCTGATTATTCACTGCCTCCGGCAGCTTCATTTGCAATGCCGCAAACGACTTGCCGCGCATCACCGGTTCGCGGTTCATACGCTGAATATACTCGGGAAGGAGCCTGGGATTCACTGCAGCGCCATGCAGACTCATCTGCGCCCCGTCTCCGTTGATGTTGAAAGCAGTCAGCCACAAGCCTTTAATAGTCTGGCGCGCGAATGCGCGCAGGTATTCCGAATAGCCTTGCGTATTGCCGATCGCACCGCTCCTTAGTGTCGCAAGCAGTGCTTCCTGCTGGCTAGCCTGTGCTTCGACCGTCTGCAGTTCATCGCTCAGCAGTTGCTGGGCGCGCTGCGGTGAGAACTCGTTGATGTAATTGACCAGGCGCTTTTGCTCCGACTCGTAGCGAGTGTTCATCTCCGCCGTCTGCTTCGCCAGCAATTTCACCTGGTACATGGCATAACCGTAGAACAGCATCGATCCGATCACGATGAGCAGCAACGCCTGCAGCATGGTCAGCGCAGAAAAATGTTTCTTCTGCTTGAGAAAGACCGGGTTGAACAGGTTGATTTGCTGGCTCATAGCGCCTTCTTCTCCAGGCGCAGTGCCGCGCCCAGCGCATGTAACGCGTAACTGGCGTATTCGCTATCGGCCAATTCGGGTACCCCGACTATATCCATCCCCTGTGCCAGATCGAGCGCTTCGACCGGCATACCCAGAGTGCCGCCCAGCAGTGCGACCAAGCCCAATTCCTCCGGAGCGGATACCAGCATCTTATTGATCGACAGGTGGTGGAACTGCCGGTCGAAGTAATCGAGCGAACGCTGCACTTCCAGTTCGACACGATCCTGATACTGCTGGCGCAATGTCTCGTCTACGTCCGACAGTTGTCCAACGGATATCTCGATGCGGCGCGCCAGGAACAACTCGCCGTCGCTGGTGATCGTGAGCAGGCCGCCCTCGTCGTCGAACGACAGCAGTGCCAATCCTCTGCCTTCGGTCTCGTAGAGCGCCGCGATGTTACGTTGCGCCGTCTCGGGGATATCGATCACGGACAGGTCTATCTTCGCCTTGTCGAACAGATTGATGCGTTTGCGTATCGTATCGTTCGAGGCAGCCACGGCATACAGCGATTGCGGGCGCTCGCTGCCATATTTGCCAATGGGGATCTGCAACACATCGATGGTCGCGTCGTCCACATGGTAGTTGAGCGAATCCTTGATCTTCCAGCGGATGGCCGTCTTCAATTCATCCACCGGCACGTTCGGCGCCTCGACCATCATCATCTGATATTCGTTGGCAGACAGCAGCGTGGTGAAGCGCACGTTGTCTAGCTGCATCTCCCTGCGCATCTTCTCCAGCGCGGCGGAATTCACTTCATTCACCGCCAGGAATGCACAGCGTGTGATCTGCGGTCGTGGACCGACATATTTCGCTTGCGCGACGTAGATACCCCTGTTTCCAAGAGTCACAGAAGTCCAGCCAGCCTCGCGGCTACCGCGCTGAAACATTGAGAATAATCGGGTGAATTCCATAATTTAGGCGAAGTTAATCCACTAACCCATTGCCGTCAAGGATAAATTTTCTTTTCGCGCGTCCAACTTCCGGCATTTAGCCTCTACTTTTGTCAAATTTTCGACGCTCCATAGACAAACGGCCACACCCAGGGCATGGCCGTTTGACGAATTTCCGACTTCCATCAATACGCTTCGCGCAGATAGATGAACTCTTTGCCGCCCTTGTAGATACCGAACGTCACTTGCCCTGACTGCAGCGACAGCCACGCCGGGGCATTAAAGCTCAGATCCACCACACCCGACGCAGTGGGGCGATTCAAAGTGAAATTCTTCAACTGACCACCCGTTACCGTCTTCACACCTGCGCCGGACACACTCACCCCGCCGCCCAGACCGCTGACGATGCCCGTCACCAAGTTACCGCCTGCCGTCGTCAGGTTGGTGTTGATCTGCGTGACGCCATCGGTCGAGCTCAGTTTCCACGTTCCATCGAAATACTGGATGCTCACCGGTACCGTGAGCGGCAGTTTCTCCGAACCGTAAGCGTTGCTGACCTTGATGCGGCCGCTCACTACCTTGGCACCCTGCTCGTGTGTGGCGGAGGTGACACCATCGCCGCCCGACTCGATCGCGCTGATGTAGACATCCGTCGGTGCGGTCGGTGCTGCTGTGAAGGTGAACACCGGCAACGCATTCGCCATGCCGTTGTTGAAAGCGGAGGCCGCAACGACCGTTGCACTCAGGCTGCCTCCGGCAACAACAGTACCACTGTTCACCGCATCGACCGCAGACAGTGTGACCTCACGCGCGAAGTTCTGCGCCGCGATTGCCGAGTAACGGTAGTTCTGCGTGGCCAAATCGGTCGCGTTCCTGGCCTCTACACTCACCGGCAGCACCTGACCGGAATACACCAGTCCGTTGTCAGGACAGACCAGTGTCAAACCGGTGCAGTCCATCGGCGCGGTCACCAGCGTATCGAAGTGGTCCGGGTAGAAACGGCCGACATGACCACTGACCGAGCTCACCGGATACGGCCCGACGAATCCGCCCGGGTTGTAGTTGCCGTCCGCCACACTTCCCGTGAACTGCAGGATGCCGACCTCACTCCATGCCAGCATCGTACTCGTCGTGACGCCGTCGGCCAGTAGTGAGACCCCGTCCGCTGTCGCCACACCGTTCACCGGTGCGCCCAACATACCCATCAAGGTGCCGGCGCTGACCTGACCTAATCCCGGTGCCAAGGCATGCGACAGCGAGATGCTCTCGCGTGTCGCTTCATTGCCGAAGTTGGGCGTGACCGCACCGCCGGCAGTGACGGCCGAGACCGTCGCCTTGAACGCCTCGCCCGCCTTGACGAACGCGGCCCCGGTAGCATCCGCCGCGGCAGGATTCGTTAGCGTACCGTCAGCATTCTCAAATACGAAACTGAACCCTGCCGGCTTTACGATGAACTTGCCGCTGCTGCCGACCTGGGTGGTCACCGCGCTGTTGCGCACGTACAACTCCACCGCGCCAACATCGTTGTAATTGAAGTTGAACGGCCCCACGCTGGCGGTCGCGGCCGGGAAGCTCATCGCCCAGGAAGTCGTCCAGGATGCCGGTGCGGCACCGTTGGAGGTGCAGAGCGGTAGTACTTTGGTCGTCGCGCCGTCATCGAACGTTGCCTGCACACCCGCATTGGCGGCCGGATCGTGGCACGACAGGCCGAACTGCATGTTCACCGTAGTGGGATTGGTACCGTGCAACTGGGTTGGCACCATAGCCCCGTTCACTGCGGTGATGTAGACATTGGCTCGCGGTGTCCCCGCAGTCTGGGGAGTCCACGCGATCTCGCTGCATTGCGCACCGACACCGACCGCCGTGCCGTCCATGGCGCAAGCCTTGTCGGTGAAGACATAGCCCGGCACGAACAATGTGTCGGTCTTGGTCGCCGTGTTGTTCGCCTGATTGATGTCGTTGGTCTGCCCACCCACTGTCGCCGTGTTGGTGATCGAACCCGAAGCCCCCGCATCGACCGTAGCTGTGATGGTCAGCGTCGTCGACGCAAGACTTGCCAGGCTGGCGGTCTGGGTGCAGGTCACGTCTTGGCCGGCTGCACTGCATGCCCAGCCCGCGCTGCCGCCTACAAAGGTCAAGCCGGCAGGCAAGGTATCAGTGATGGTGATCGGGCCCGGATCGTTGTTGGGACCGTTGTTAGTCACCGTCATGGTGTAGGTCACGTACTGCCCCGGCGAGAAAGTGCCCGCGCTGCTCATGGTCATGGACAGGTCGGTCGATCCCACACTGGAGCCCACGCACACATCGTCCACATGCCAGTAGTCCTGATCGAACAAGCCGGCGCCGGCAAGCATGCTGATGCGCAACTTGAAATTGGCATGCTTGGCGGCCGCAGGGATAGCGAAGCTGTTGGTCGCCGGCGTATTGACCGGGTCGAACACCTGCCCCTGCGTACCCGCGCCGGGGAAGGTGGTGCCGAGTTGCGTCCAGACACCGAGGTTGTTCAGGTATTCGACCTTCAACCCTTTCGCCACGGTATCCGGATATTCACTGCCGGTCCCGTTCGGCACTTGCGTCGCCACACCGGTGCCGCGCTTGATCCAGAACGTGATCAGATCGTTACCCGAATCCACCGACAGGTCGGTGGCACGCGTGGTCGCACTCACCGTATTCCAGCGCAAGTCCATGCCGTGGATGCCATTCTGGAACCAGGTCGAGCCGATACGCACGTTACCCGTGCCGGCCATGTCCCAGCGAGACAGATCGCCCTCGAAGGTGTCACAGAACGGCCCGGAGAACGAGACACTCGGCACCTCTTCCAGCACCACGTTATCCACGTGCCAGTAATCGTAGCCGCGCACGTTCGGCGCACCACCGGTCGTGGCATTGCTGCCGCTACCGCCCGGTTGTGCGAAGCGGAACTGGAAGTTGGCATGCAGGGCATCCTCCGGCAGGCCGATGACAGGCACGAAGATCTGACCGGGCGCATCATCCATCGGATATTGTGCGATCACCATCCAGGCACCAACGTTGTTCAGGTATTGCACCTGGAATTCTTCACCCGCAGTGGGAGTGAAGTTCGGGATGGTCTGTCCGCAACGGGCAAAGGTATGCCAAGTATTGTTACTCGGCCATTCGCTGAAGCAGTCGGAACCGCGCCGCAACCAAAAACTCAGGCGCGCACCGCCTTTGCCAGCCAGATTGATGACCGGGCTGGTCACGGTCACGTTCGTCCAGCGCGTATACATCGAGCGCGTGGTATTGGCGCGCGGATTGGTTGCCACATTAAAGGGCGGAATGTCCGAATCGATACCGGCACAGCCACGGTTCCCCACCACTCCGGCACAGCCGTTCCCCAACGGGGCAACCGTCCAGGCACCGTAGCCGGGCGCAGTGCCGACCGCGGTGGCGGCATTGGCTCCGCCGACTATTACCGTCCGCTCGAAGTCATCGCAGAACAACAAGCCCGGCGTACAGGTCGGCAACATCAATGTATAGGCCTGCCCGGTGAAATTGCCGTTGCCAGCCCCGACGCCGCCCAGCGGCATGGCCGTGCCGTCAACGATGGAATCATCGTCCACCAGTTTGAGTGACAGCGTTCCCACTGTGCCGGTGCCGGTGTTGGCGGTCACGGTGTAAGTCGCGCTGTTGCCGCTGATCCCGCTCAACGTCGCACCAACCACACCACCGGTAGAGACCAGCGTGAAATCGGCCAGATCGACACCCGTCACCGACGTGTTGAAGGTCACGGCCCAAGTGACTGCGGTGTTCGCTGCAGTCGGATTGGCGCTGGCCGTGTTGATCGACACTACACCCGGCGCAGGCGGACAGGCCGAGGAGGTGAATGTCAGGTCGGCACCGTTAGTAGTGCCATTGGTGTTAGTGCCCGCTGCGCGGAAATGATAGAGCGTGCCGCAGGCAAGGCCGGTGATCACAGCAGACACCGGCGTGCCGACGGCATTGGCCGCAAGCGGACTTTGCGCAGCCGTCACCGTCGTGCCATATGCACCCGTCAGCCCGTACTGGAAGTTCACGGTCGTGATCGCCTGATTGCTGCTGACCGTGCCGTTGAGCGTCGCACCCACCGTGGTGATCGCCGTGGCAGCGGTCGTCGTCACGGTAGGTGCACCCGGACCGCAGGGTGTGGAACCCGTCACAACGATCGTGGCAGAATGAGGGCAGGTGAAATTCGTACCGCCTACATTGTAGTAAGTGGCTGGGTCGAACGGCGTTGCAGTGCCGTTGAAGGTCACCGTATTTCCAACCGCCGAAGCATCGAAAGTTCCGACCCATTGCACGGCCGGCTTGGTCAAAGTGAGGCTGGAATTGGCACCCTGCACCCAGCTTGAGGTGGCATTGTTGTTGCCATCCAGATATTGCAGCGACACCGTGCCGTTGTTGGTCACCGTCCCGCCGGACTGCACTTCGATGTACGAGTTCGGCGCATCGATCGTCCCGTTGACGATCATGTTCGAGGTATTGCCATTGTCCAGACGGATCAGACGCGTCCCGTTGTTCATGCCGGTCCCGTCCAGTGCGCCGTCTATGGTCAGTGTGCCGGGATTGTTGTTGCCTATCCTGATCTCGCTGCGATCCGTCAGATTCAGATTGGAGCCTGCAGGGATGGTGACATTGCCGTCTATCTCGATGCGGTTGATGTCGATGATCGTGCCGGTACCGGACAGCGTGACCCCGTTGCCGGTCATGGTAAGGTTGCCGCCGTTGCCGGTGCCATCATAATTACCGTTGATCACCGCATTGCCGGACAGTGTCAGATCTCGGTCATTGCCGTCGGACAGCGTCGCGCCGGCATCGATTTGCAGATTGGTGGCCGAACGGTTGCCGTCCAGCGTGACTGTATGCGGACTGACGATCACTACGCTGTCTGCTGCCCCAGGGCGGGTCACGCCACCCGTGCAGCTCCATGTCGATGCAGTGTTCCAGTTGCCGTCCTGGACGCTGGTGCACGTCGCCGCGACCGCCTCTCCAACGAACATCGTCAATACCGGCAATGCCCACAACAAGCCCTGCAACTTCCTTGATCCAACCATCACTCTATTCTCCAAGTTCTTATTATTTGTTGCTACCCGCGCCACGGCGGGCGCAAAACGCGCGCGATTGTAATGCACCGACTCCCCTCAGAGTACCCGGCACCTCACATCGAACACTACTGCTGCAAAACCAACTGCAAGAAACAGGCCACCATCCAACCATGCTGCAATCAGTAGCGGTCACCGCCACGAACCCAACGCGGCGTACCGAAGGTGACGGCACATCGCCAACTGGCGACGAAGCCTCGTCGCTCAGCCCGGCGTGCCGCCCAGCTTGACGCTGATGACGCGCTGGATATACCCCATATCGCCCGGCGCACCGCCGGTCGTGGCTGTCGAGGTGACGTCATACACCCATATCGTGTCGGTGCCTTCGCTGAACGCCGTGGCGGTGCAATCCACATCCACCGCGAACGGCGCCAAGGTGCCGCCCAATACGCCCGGCCCGGTGTTGGCGACACAGCCTGCCCACGCTGCGCCGGCGCCCTCGATCGACACGTTATAAGCCGCCCATTCGATACCGGCGCGCGCTGCCTGATAAGCGCGCGTACCCATCACATCCATAGCAGAGCTCTGATGCTGGGTGGTGGAGAACGTCACCATCGCCACGCCCAGAAAGGACAACACCAACAACAGGAAGATGGCGGTGATGATGCTGAATCCCTTTTGCATAGTTCTCATGGCGCGTTGTTCACATGGATCTCGTTGTACAGGCTCACGCTCTCGTTCTCGCTGGTGAGCGTCAGGCTGATCGTCACCAATCCAAAGCGCTGGTTGGCGATGTCATAAGTCATGGTGCAAGCGCTGACACGGTCGGCCAAGACGGCATTCGGATCGGCACCGGTGTATGCATGGTCGAACCCGTAGCCCCAGTAACGCACCAACTGGCCCGTACCATTGCCGGCTGCATCGGTACTCACGCCCTCACAGACATAAGTCACGGCCTGCTCAGCACCGTTCACCACATCGAAACGTTGCGAATCCAGCTCGGCCTCGGGGCGCAGACCCACCGCATTGGTGATAGCGACATTGGTCTGTACGCCCGCTGCCCCGCTGTAGGCGCGCAATACACCATTCACTGTCTGGTCGTAGGGCCAAGTGGCGGTCGATTCCCGACTGCCCACGACGATAAAGTCACCCGCCGCAAAATCAATGCCCCCTCCGACGACGTCAAAACTACCGTCTGCCGCGCCAAAATTCAGCACATCTCCTGCGCCGAGATTATCGGGGACAGCGCGATACCGTCCGCCATCCTTGGTCGGAATATATTCGATCGCACAGGCCGGGCACGCGCCCGTCAGCCTTACGCTGTTCGGTACCGCCATGCGCACATCGCGCGCCACACGGCGTACCGCCGTGTCGGCAATATCGGTCAGGTCGGCGCGCCGCGCACTATCCACATAGCCCTGCACCGGCGCCTGGATGAAGATCGCCACGATACCGGCGATGATGCCGGTGATGACAATCACCACGATCATCTCGATCAGGGTGAAGCCCTGTTGAATGAGCTTCCGCATCAGTATTTCGTCCTGTAACCGTCGATCACGATGTCATTACCCTGCGGGTCAGTCACCGTGACCGCGATACGCACCGCACTACCGGCCGCGATACCGCCCAGCGCTTCGGCAGTGATCGCTACACTGGCTTGATAAGCGGCCAGTCCGGTCGCAGCGCCATTCAAATCGGTAATGCCGGCCGGCATCGTAAAGCCGTTATAGCAATCCACGATGTGATAGTCCGTTGCGCGGTTCGCGGCCGTGACCGCGCTGGCCGGCGGACACGCCGTGGTCACGCCATCGCTCCTGTCGATGAAATCCTGCAGTGCCACTTCTTCCAGCAGCGATTCCCCCGCCGCGATGGCTTGCTTGTGCACCAGCGGGTCGGCACTGTGCGCTGTCACTTGGTTCATCACCAGCAGGATGCCGGTGAGTGCCACACTGATGATGACGATGAAGATGATCAGCTCGATCAGGCTGATGCCATGCTGACGACAACGATCAGTGCACATAGCCCGTCTCCCGTTCCACGATGATGTTCTCCCCGCCTATGGTCAACGTAGTGTTGGCACCAAGCACCACGCCCCCGGCATTCACCGGCTGGCCAAGCGCATTGAAGTTCACGGTCGTGGCAATCACCGGGACGTTATTGGACACTTGGCAGGCAACATTACCCGCAACAAGCACCGAGCCGCAGCTCGGGTCCGTACCTGCCGCATTGCTGATAGCGACGGAGACCTGCCGGTGTTGCGCGATGGCGACCTTCTGCCCGTAGCGCAAGGCCGACTTGACCTGGTCCTGCGCACCGCGTTCCTGGAACACATCGTTATCAAAGAAGCGCGGCAAGGCCGCGACCGACAATATGCCGACGAGCACGATGACCGTGATCAATTCCGTCAGGGTGAAACCGCGCTGGTTTGTCAGTAACTTCATCGACCGTATTTTCGATCCGTGAGTGGGACGCCTGTGCATCCCACGATTATTTGATAAGACTTGTCGTGCAGACGCACGACTTAATCACGCTCACAAGACAAAGGAGGCCACGGCCTCCTTTGTTTGATTGCTTAATACTGCTTTCACCCCCGGCAAGTTGAGGGCAAGGGGTTAGCCAGATTATTCGGACCTAGCCCCTTTTTTTGGCTTCGCAATTAGTTGATAGCTGGCACACTGACGACGGCCGAAGCAGTAGCCAGCGTATTGTCAGTCACTGTGCAGGTCGGAACTGTACCAGTCACAGTGTAACCAGCTGGCGTACCGCCTTCGATCACACTGGCTGCCACGGTGGCACATGCTACGTTACTGGTTGCAATACCGTTGGCGCTACTGATGGAGCGGTGTGCGTAGTTGATGCTACCGCCAGAAGCCAGAGCTGCCGCAACACCCTTCGTAGCGGCAATCTTTGCATCAGAAGACAGATCCACAAACTTCGGCAAAGCAGTCGCTGCCAAGATACCCAGAATCACGATCACCACGATCAGTTCGATCAGTGTAAAACCTTGTTGTTTTTTCATAATTTCTCTCCTAGAGATTGATGGAGCCGCAGCCCCGTTTCTATACCAATCACTTGCTTCGCAAAAGGTCGCAACCTATCACTCTACAAGTGCAGACCAATATACTCTATAAAACACGGACTTATCAAGCAGAAATTAAGCTGATTCTACGAACGGCAGGTGGCGGGCGACGAACGGCAAACGACCCAGCTCGGCACGAACCAGCCTTATTTTCCCAGCCAAGCCAGCAACAACACCAGCGTATAGAGCCCGCCCAGCATCAGGAAGATACCGACCTGACGCGCATGCCGCTCAACATACACCTCCAGTCCGTCGTGCGGGACCTCCAGCGGTTTTAAAGTCTTGCGCAGGGAAAGCCATTGGTTCGCGCCGTCCTCGAAGCCGCGCATCATGCTGGGACGGAACAGGATGAACAGTGCCGCCACGATGGCCCCGAGCGCGCCCAGCAGGACACTGAGCACCATAGCATCGAGCAGGGCTTCCGCCAGCACCTGTGGATAGGCGAAGCGCTTGGCCAAACCGGCCACGGTCTCGGCACGATCCAGTTGCACGCCGAAGAAATACAGGATGTACAGCGCACCGACCAGGATCAGCGTACCGGTCACTTGACGGTGGCGATAGAACCAGGGGTCGAGCGTGATGCGGCGTTCGAGCGCACGATCCATGCGGCGCGTGGAGATCCAACGGTCCAGCAGGGTGCTGATGTTCTGCAGGCGTTCGCGCCGGAACAGCAGCAGGGCGCCGACCGCCATGCCGGCGACACTGCCGAGGATGAGAAAGATGACGGCAGATTGCACCAGCCAGGATTGGATGAGTGGGTTCATGGTTTTAGTCCAGCCAGCGATAAGGGTGGGTCGGTTCGAACAGGGTGGTAACCAGTTCTTTACCGGATTCGGGTTTGCCCAGCTTGGGCTCGTATCCCAGCTTTACATGGAAACGTATCCACTTGTTGCCGTCCGGCCCCGGCGTGAAATTGTCCGACTGGTTGAGCACGTAGATCAGTTCGCGCGACTTGAGATCGAACATCCAGTTGCCGGGCGCGACGGTGCGCGGCGTGGGATCGTAATACTCACCCTTGTAGTTGGGCGGCAGTTTCTGCAGCCAGGTGACAGGGTTGTCGGTGGCGAGGATGCTCAATTCCTTCTCGCTGGCCGCGCCGCGTGTCATTAGAGAACCATAGCGCAACACCAGCGCACTTTGCAGCGAGCCTTCCACTTGCTGCATGGCCGCCTTTTCCGCGCGTTCTTGATAAAGTGGGATGCGCACCAGGAACAGGCCGGCCAGCACCACGATGATGATGATGACGACGATGAATTCGATCAGGGTGAAACCCTTGCAGTACCGAGTGCCGAATGCCGAATTTGTCATTAGTGCAATGCCGCCTTGCCCAAGTCCCACATCGGCAAGAAGATACCGAGCGCCAGCACCAGCACCAGCGCCCCCAGCAGCACGATCATGATAGGTTCGATCTGTGCACTCAGGGTCTTGACCTCGTATTCGACATCGCGTTCGTACATGCCGGCGACCTCGAACATCAGGCCGTCCAGATCACCGGTCTCTTCACCTACCGCGATCATCTGCATCACGGTAGGATTGAACACGCCGGTGGCATGCGCAGTGCGCAGGATACTTTCGCCGCGCTCCACTCCGTCGCGCATCTGCTCGATCTTGCTGCGCATGTATTCGTTGTCCACCACCATACCCACGGTATTCAAGCCCTGCACGATGGGTATACCGCTCTTGAAAGAAAGCGCAAGACTGCGCGCAAAACGCGCCAGCGTGCCCTTGAGGATGATTTTACCCGCGATAGGCAACTTGAATTTATAGCGGTCCCATTTATAGCGCCCGTCCGGCGTATTGATCCATGCCCGGAAGCCCACGATCGCACCGATCAACACTGCCACGAGCAGTGGCCAGTAATTCACCATGAAGCTGGAGAAACCCATCAGTATCTTGGTCATGATGGGCAGTTCGGCGTGAAAACCTTCAAATACCTTGGCAAACGCGGGTATCACAAAGATGTTGACGATGACGATGGCGATCGCCATCGCGATCACCACGAACATCGGGTAGCGCACCGCGCCCTTGATGCGTTCGCGCATGTCCTTTTCGAATTCCAGATGGTCGTACAACCGCAGGAAGGTCTGGTCCAGCATGCCGGTCATCTCGCCGACTTGCACCATGCTGAGATAGAAAGGCGAGAATATCTTGGGATGGCGACGCATGGCGGTGGAAAGCTCACGGCCGCTATCCAGACTCTCGCGCAGATCCTGCAACATGGCGGTGAAAGTGGGGTTCTGCGAAGATTCCTGCAGGCCCGCCAGTGCGCGCATGATGGGCACGCCGGACTTGAGCAGGGTGTACATCTGGCGCGAGAACAACATCAGTTCCAGCGGGTCGACCGATCTTTCCTGATTGAGGCGCTGCCACAGCGAGAGTTCGTTTGTCTTGGTCGTCCGGCCGCCGTGCGTCAGTTTGATCTCGGTCGGCGTGATGCCAGTGTTCAGTAACTGGTCGGCGATGACACCGCTGTCCGCGCCTTCCAGCGTGCCTTGCACCAGTTCACCTCCGCGATTGCTTCTGCCCTTATAGGAGAAAACCGGCACGCTTAATCCTCGACCTGATTACTGATACGCATCACTTCAGCGATGCTGGTATGTCCCAGCTTCATCTCGCGCAATGCCGCATCGAGCAGGGTGCGGTCTTTCAGATAGTTGCGGGCAGCCTGCATGAAGTGCGTGTTGTCGTCGTGTGCGGCGGCATCCACCAGATCCTGCGTCATCTCCAGCATCTCATAGACGCCCATACGCCCGTGGTAACCGGTGCCGTTACAGTGTGAGCAGCCGCGACCATGCACCAGTTCGCCCCATGCACCGTTCTCCACACCCTCGACCTGCAGCCACTCGGCTTCCTGCGGTGTGGGCTGATGCGGTTCGCGGCAGCTCTCGCAGACACGACGCAACAGGCGCTGCGCCAGTACGCACTGCACCGAAGAGGCCACCATGTATTTCGGCACACCCATGTCGACCAGACGGAACAAGGTGCCGGCGGAGTCGCGCGTGTGCAAAGTGGAGAACACCAGGTGACCGGTCATGGCGGCTCGCATACCGATCTGCGCCGTTTCGGCATCGCGCATCTCGCCGACCAGGATCACGTCCGGGTCTTGACGCAAAGCGGCGCGCAGCACCTTGGAGAAGCTGAGCTCGATCTTTTCGTTCACCTGCACTTGGTTGATGCCGGGCAGGCGGTATTCCACCGGGTCTTCCACCGTGATGATCTTCTGGTCGATGGTGTTGATCTCGGACAGTCCCGCATACAGAGTCGTGGTTTTGCCGGAACCGGTGGGGCCGGTGACCAGCACCATGCCGTTGCTGCGCTGGATGATCTCGCGAAAGCGCTTGAGCATGTCGGCCGGCATACCCAGTTTGTCCAGAGTGAGGAAGCTATTGCTCTGGTTGAGCAGACGCATCACCACCGACTCGCCGTACTGTGTCGGCATGGTGGAGATACGCACATCGATCGCCTGCTCGCGCACGCGCACGTTGAATCGTCCGTCCTGCGGCATGCGCTTCTCGGAGATATCCAGACCCGACATCAGTTTCAGGCGCAAAGCGATCGCGCTGGAGATCTTGCTGTCGGCCTCGGTCTGCAGGTGCAATGCGCCGTCAATACGGAAACGGATCTGCAGGCGCGTCTCTTGCGGTTCGATGTGCACGTCGGAAGCGCCGACCTGTGAGGCATCCTCAAACATGGTCTGTAGCAATTTGACCACCGGCGCTTCTTCGGTTCCGACGGTGTCGCTCAGCGCGCCGAAGTCGATGTAGCCCTCACCCAGATCTTCCGATATCTCTTTCGCCAGGCCGCTGATCTCGTCGGTACGGCGATAGACACGGTCGATGGTCTCCAGCAACTGTCCTTCCGTCACCACCGCCACATCGATATCGCGCTTGAGGAGGCGCGCGATCTCGTCGAAGGCGAACAGATCGGTGGGGTCGGTCATGCCGACCAGGATGGCGCCGTTGCGCTCTTCCAGTGCCAAGGCACGGAAGCGACGCGCCTGATTCTCGGGCAGGCGGCGTACGATCTCCAGATTGGCGTTGTAGTACTTGAGGTTGATGTAGGGAACGTTGAGTTGCTTGGCCAGCGCTTCCGAGATCTGGTCTTCGCTGATGAAACCGTTGTCCACCAGCACGCGCCCTAGTTTGCGGCCGCTGCGTTTTTGCTGTTCCAGCACGAATTGCAACTGGTCGAGCGAGATGAGTTTTTGCTGTACCAGCAAGTCGCCTAGGCGAACTTTCTCCGGACGCGCCATAATTCCCCCTGAAGTTTTCTGCGATGCGTAGCCAAGTGCACCAGCGATGGGAGCGGAAGTTAGCCGTTTTCCCTATATCTGACAAGACCTTTCACAACTTTTCACATGTTCAACATCATTCTTTTTCAGCCCGAGATACCGCCCAACACCGGCAACGTCATCCGCCTCTGTGCCAACACGGGTGCGCATTTGCACTTGATCCGCCCGCTCGGCTTCGACCTGGATGACAAGCAGTTGCGCCGTGCCGGTCTGGATTACCACGAGTATGCCGCCATGCAGGTGCACGACGACCTGCAGCAATGTTTAAGCGCACTGGGCCATCCGCGCTTGTTCGCGCTGACGACCAAGGGCTCGCAGCCATTTTATGAGGTGGAATTCAGGGCTGGGGACGCTTTTCTGTTCGGCCCGGAGAGCCGCGGCTTGCCCGCAGATATTCTGGATGCGCTTCCACCCGGGCAACGCGTGCGCCTGCCGATGCGTCCGGACAATCGCAGCCTCAACTTGTCCAACGCGGTGGCGGTGACCGTGTTTGAAGCCTGGCGGCAGAACGAGTTTGCAGGAAGTCAGTTCAATAACGGATACATACCGGTAGAGGAGAATTCCTCTCCAGGCTGACGACTCAGCAGCATTTCAACGGCTTTATCGGCATCTAGGTTTTCATACAGCACGCGGTAGACCGCTTGGCAGATCGGCATGTCCGCCTGATATCGACGTGCGACAGTTTGCACTTCGCGAGCGGTGTAGACACCTTCCGCCACATGACCGAGCTCTTTGAGGATGTTGGGCAGGGATTGGTGACGGGCCAACAGCATGCCGACCTGGCGGTTGCGCGACAGGTCGCCGGTACAGGTCAGGATAAGGTCGCCCACGCCGGACAAGCCGCCCAGAGTCTCCGCCTTGCCACCCATCAGCAGCCCCAGGCGCGTCATCTCGGCCAGGCCGCGTGTCAGTAGCGCGGCACGTGCGTTCAAGCCCATCTGCATACCGTCGCAGATACCCGCGGCAATCGCCAGTACGTTCTTGATCGCACCGCCGATCTCGACGCCGACCACATCGGTGCTGGAATAGATGCGCAAGCGTGAATGGTGCAAGGCCTTTGCCGTCCGTTGCGCGAACTCACCGTCGCTCGAGGCCAGCGTCAAAGCAGTCGGCAGACCGCGCGCCACTTCTTGTGCGAAGCTGGGGCCGGTCAGCGCACCGCGCGGGAATGCGACAGGCAATATCTCGCTGACGATCTGATGCGGCAGCAGCGAGGTCTCTGTTTCGAAACCTTTGCATAGCCAGATCACCCCGACGGGCGCTTGCAGTGTTGAGATTTGCTGCAACGTGGCACGCAGGCCGGACACGGGCACTGCCACAATAACCAGCTCGGCGCCCTGCAACGTGCCCGACAGATCGGCGCTCAACGCCAGATTCTCGGGGAACGCGATATCGGGCAGATAGCGCCGGTTGCGCCGTGTCTCGCGCATCGCCGCCACCTGCTCCTCATCGCGGGCCCACAGCGTGACGGTATGCCGCGCGGCGAGGCTGATCGCCAGTGCCGTGCCCCATGCGCCCGCACCCAATACCGCTATATTCATGCTTCAATCACCCCAGACTTCCGCTGCCTTGATATAGCCGGCGGAACCGTCACGGTGGCGCACCTTGACCCAGTCGCCGCTGTTGCCCAGCCACTCCAGCCCCAGCTGGCGCGGGGCAACGAAAGCCACCGGCGCGCTGTTGCTCCAGCTGCTGCGCACGGTAGCCGCCTGTGCGGTCACCACCACGTGACGTTTACTGCTCAGATTGCGCTTCTCGATCCAGAACACCTTGCCGGTGGAGTCTCGCGCCTTGACCCAGGCTTCCAATACCACCAGTTGTTGCAGTGGCAGGAAGCGCGTGGCGACATAGAGCTTCTTCGCCTTGAGCGAATTGGCGTCGTACAGGATCGCCGGCTCGGCCACCGAGACGAACTCATAGGCTTGTGCCGACCAGCACAGAGCGGACAACAATAGCGTTGCCAGCAATCTCGCCATCAGTGTTTGACCGCTGCGCCCTCAGCCTGCGCTTGCGCCTGCTGTTTTTGCTGCTGATAGATCGCTTCGAAGTTGATCGGATTGAGCAGCACGGGTGCGAATCCGCCGCGCACGGCCACATCGGAAACGACTTCGCGCAGATAGGGATAGAGGATGTTCGGGCACATCACAGCCAGTATGCCTTCCATCTCGGACGCGGGCATGTTGCGCACCTGGAAGATACCTGCCTGCTTGGCCTCGATCAGGAACATCACTTGCTCCTTTTCAGTCACCTTTGCCGTCACGGTGACCGTCACTTCCACCTCGAACACGCCTTCTTCCAATTGACCGGCCTTGGTTTGCAGCTGCAGATCGATCTGCGGATTCTCGCGCTGCAAGAAAATTGCGGGCGCGTTGGGGATCTCCAGCGACAGGTCCTTCACATACAGTTTCTCGATGTTGAAGATAGGTGCGTCGTTATGGGGAGCTGTTGCGTTCTCTGTCATTTCTTTTCCTTGGTTGATCATTGTTGAAGCAGGGGTAGCAAGCCACCGGCGCGATCGAGCTCGGCCATATCATCGAATCCGCCAATATGGCGATCGTCGATGAATATCTGCGGCACGGTGCGTCGCTGGCTGCGTGTTTCCATGACGACGCGCTGTTCCGCATCCAGATCGATACGGATCTTCTCGATCTCGGTGACGCCGCGATTCTTCAGCAAACGCTCGGCATTGATGCAATAGGGGCAAACGGCGGTGCAATACATCACGACTTTGGCCATGGCGGTTCCTATTTTTTCTTTTCCAGAGGCAAATTGGCTTTCTGCCAGGCCAGCACACCGCCCGACAACAGATATACCTGGGCGAAACCCTGCTTGCCCAGCCACGAGGCGATGGGCGTTGCGCGTGCGCCGCTGCGGCACACCAGGATGATGGGGCGCTCGCGATACTTTTCCAGTTCGCCGACACGCTCTTTCAGCTTGCCGGCAGGAAATAGTTTGCTGTTGATGATATGGCCGCTATCGAACTCGCTTTGCTCGCGCACGTCGATCAATAGCGCATCGTTACGATTGATCAGGTTCATCGCTTGCAGGGTGTCTGCTTCCTTGACCCCAAGGATGCGGTTGCCGAAATAGCTCCAGAACAGCATATAGCCGCTGATTAGCGTGATCGACAGAGTAAACAGGTTATCTAGCAGGAACTGCTGCACGACGGTACTCCTCATGATTCCGGGCTGCGGATTCTAACAGAGGCTGGAACTGTGCGGGATGCCGCACGGCCAGTGCCTCGATCTCCGCCCTTGCCGTTTCATAGTTGACCGGGTAACTCCAGACTGCCTTCTCAAGCGTATCCAGAGCGGCCTGCGGCTGATCCGACAGGGCCAGCAAATAAGCTTGCTGATAGCTCACAATGCCGGTGGGAATATAGCGGATAGCGCGTGTGTTCAGCGCCAGCTTCTCCTCCAGATGGTCCTCGTCCGGCGCCATCATGTGCGCGATAAACAGCTCCGCATAGCCGTTGAACAGGGGGTATTTCAATGTCTCCAACAGCTCATCCCGCGCCCGTACTGCGTAGTGCGCATCCCTGGCTGCCAATCCGCGCATATTCGTCGCGGACTCAAGATGGCGATAAGCCTGCAACCCCTGAAACAACGACAGCGCGCCCAGCAACAGGATGGCCGCTACAGACAATCTTCCCACGCCGCGCAACTCGAGACGGTGAGCACCCGCATCGAGCGCCCCCAGCAAAATCGCTGCCACTCCGATGAATTGCAGATACCAAAGCGGGTATTCGAGCAGAGAATGGATGCCCAGCACCGCCAACACCGCGACTGCCCACCACTGTTCAAGTGTATAGCTCGCCTGTCGCAGCAGCGTGTGCCATATCCATATGCCTGCGGTGGAAAAGAGAACCAGCAATCCGGCCAGACCCGTCTCGGCCGCCAGTTGCATGACGATGTTATGCGCGTTGTTATACAAACCGACCATCTCAGGGTTGCGCAACTCGGCTGCCAGTTGCAGGTGCTGGTAGGCGAACTGGCCAAAGCCGGCGCCCAGCAAAGGGAACTGGGCAAAGATCATCATAGATTCCTGCCACAGATGCAGCCGGATGCCACCGCTGCGTGCCTCGCCGAACAAGCGTTCAGCCGCCGTCACACTGCCCGTACTCCCTTGCAGCCAAGGTAGTTGCAGCAGAAAGTGCATCAACGCATAGGCCGCGCACAAGGCTGCTGTATAGCGTAACAGTGAGCGCAAGGTCGGCTCCCTGCGCTGCCACCACCAAGCCAGCACCAGTGCGGCGATCAGATATAGCCATCCGCTACGCGACCCGGACAGCACCATCACGAACAACATGGGGGAGGCCAACAGCGTCGTTTGCCAGATCCGTAATCCAAAACGGCGCTGCAACAGACCCAGTGAGAGCAAACCCAACGCCACGTAGTCGGCGTAGTGGTTGGGCTGTGCGACATTGCCGTATACGGCGCTAGAGGTCTTGACGGTCACTACCGAATTCAGGAAAGTGTCCCAGCGATAATGCTGCAGCACACCCGCCAGGGTATTCAGTTCTGCGCCGACCAGCAGACAGACCGCCAACACCGTCGCCAATCGCTGCATGCCGATCTCTTCGCGCAGATGCTGCCCCAGCATCATCAGCAATGCCGCGAACAGCAGATACAGCGACAACATCAACACATGGTCGAAATGGATGATGATCCCAAGCATGAATTGCAGCAGCAAGATCAGCATCAGGCCGATCGGTAGCAATACGATGCCCGGGACTTGCGGAGCCTGCCAGTAACGCCGGGTCAGCAGCAGCGGTAAAGCACACACGCCCAGCAGTGCCGCCAGCCATTCCTGATAGAAAGTGGTGAGCGGGTAGGCGTGGTGATAGTACAGAAATGGAAAAACCCACATCAGGCCGACGAAGGCCAGACTGATGTGGGCGGATTTGGCGGGAAGGTTTACGAGTCGGTTCAGCAAGCGCCCTTGACGCCGAACTTGGCGAGGATGTTGTTCAACGGGCAGATCTGTGTGAAGCCGCTCTGGAACAGGTTCAGGCCGACGAAGGCGGTGAACAGCAGGAAGTACTCGCTGACGAACAGCGGGCTGGCCTGCGCACCCAGTGCCAACGACAGCATGACAAAGAAACCGGCGACGATACGGACGATACGTTCTGCATTCATGGGTTAAATCTCCTTTTTAAAGTTTACGGGAATTTCTTGTACAGGGTGGCGTAATACAACACCGGGATCACGATCAGGGTCAGCACCGTCGAGACCAGGATGCCGAAGATCAAGGCCAGCGCCAGACCGTTGAAGATCGGGTCGTCCAGGATGAACAACGCGCCCAGCATCGCGGCCAAACCGGTCAGGATGATGGGCTTGGCACGTGCCGCCGCCGCATTGATCACCGCGTGTTGCGGATCGACGCCATCGCGCAGTTGCAGGTTGACGAAGTCCACCAGCAGGATGGAGTTGCGCACGATGATGCCGGCCAGCGCGATCATGCCGATCATCGAAGTGGCAGTGAACTGCGCGCCGAACAGGGCATGCCCGGGCATCACACCGATGATGGTGAGCGGGATCGGTGCCATGATCACCAGCGGCACGACATAGCTCTTGAACTGCGCCACCACCAGCAGATAGATCAGGATCAGGCCCACGCCATAGGCAATGCCCATGTCGCGGAAGGTCTCGAAGGTCACCTGCCATTCGCCGTCCCACTTCAGCGCATATCCCGCGTACGGATCGGACGGCTGTTTGAAGAAGTAGTATTGCAAAGTTCCACCCTGCTCCAGCGCCATGTCACCTGTCTTGCCGTGGATATCGAACATGCCGTACAGCGGACTATCCAGATCGCCCGCCATGTCGCCGGTCACATAGACTACAGGCAGCAGATCCTTGTGATGGATCGGGTAGTCGCGCTGCGTCTTTACTACTTGCACCACTTCAGACAGCGGCACCAATGCGCCGTCGCGCGAACGCACTTTCAGTTTCAACACATCGTCGATACGGCTGCGCTTCTCCGCCGCCAGGCCGAGGCGCAACGGCGGCGCATATTTCGCATCTAGCGCATGCAACGCCGTCACATCCTGACCGGACAAGGCGATCTGCACTGCATCCACGATGTCGCTTTGCGCCACGCCCAGCAGGGCCGCCTTGCTCTGCATCACGCGCAGGATCATCTTGGGCGCATCTTCGCTCACCGTGTCGTCGATACCGACGATGTCCGCAGTGGCGACGAATTGCTCGCGCACCTTGTTCGCCACCTGGCGTGCACCCTCGTAATCCGGACCGTAGATCTCCGCCACGATAGGCGACATCACCGGCGGACCCGGCGGCACTTCGACCACTTTCACCTTGGCGTTCCAGCGCTTGGCGATCTCCTCGACCGGCACGCGCACGGCAGTGGCGATCTCGTGGCTGCTGCGATCACGCTGATGCTTATCTTGCAGATTGACCTGGATGTCGCCCTGCTCCGGTGCGCTGCGCAAATAGTACTGGCGCACCAGGCCGTTGAAGTTGATCGGCGAAGCGGTGCCCGCATAGGCCTGATAGTCGGTCACTTCCGGCACGGTCGCCAGATAGGCACCGATCTCGCGCATCACACCGGCGGTTTGCTCCACGGCCGTGCCGGACGGCATATCCACCACCACCTGGAACTCGGATTTGTTGTCGAAGGGCAGCATCTTCAGTACCACCAGTTTCACCACAGCCAGCGACACCGCGAACAGCAGTCCGCCCAATATGCCCAGCCACAGTTTGCGGCGCGCGGACTTGCCGTGCTCCTTGTTCAGGAACGGCCCCAGGCGCATACGGAAGAAGCGTGCGATGGCGGTATCCTCTTCGTTCTTGACCACCGCATGGTGCGGGCCGGCGAATTTGTGCGCCAGCCACGGCGTGACGATGAACGCGACGGCCAGCGAGATCAGCATGCCCATGCTGGCGTTGATCGGAATCGGGCTCATGTACGGCCCCATCAGACCGCTGACGAATGCCATCGGCAGCAAGGCGGCTATCACGGTGAAGGTGGCGAGGATGGTCGGGCTGCCGACCTCGTCCACCGCCTCCGGGATGATCTCCGACAGTGGCTGATGCTGCGACAGTTCGCGGCGGCGGTGGATGTTCTCCACCACCACGATGGCATCGTCCACCAGGATACCGATGGAGAAGATCAGCGCGAACAGCGACACGCGGTTCAATGTGAAGCCATATGCCCAGGATGCGAACAGCGTCACGGCCAGCGTCAGCAACACGGCCACGCCGACGATGAAAGCTTCGCGGCGTCCGAGTGCGAACCATACCAGCGCGACCACGGCGAAGGTGGCGAAGAACAGCTTCTGGATCAGTTTCATCGCCTTGTCGTTGGCTGTTTCACCGTAGTTGCGGGTGACGGTAACCTGCACGTCGTCGGGGATCACGCTGCCCTTCAGTTCATCCACGCGCTGCAGCAGTTTGTCGGCGACTTCCACCGCGTTCTCGCCCGGTTTCTTGGTGACGGCCAATGTCACAGCGCTGTATTCACCCTGTGCGGCGATCTGCTTGTCGGCCGCAGCCGCGCCGGTTCCCATCCACACATAGCTCTTGGGCTGATCGGCACTGTCGCGCACTTCCGCCACGTCGCGCAGGAACACCGGCTTGCCCGCCGTGACACCCACCACCAGCTGGCTCACTTCACGCGCATCGCTGAGGAAGGTACCGGTCTGCACCAACACTTCGCGATTGTTCTGCACCAGTGTGCCGGCACTGTGCGAGACATTGGATGCCTGCAAGGCGGCACGCACTTCCTGCACCGACAATTGATGCGCATTCAGCGCTTCCGGATCGAGCAGCACACGCACCACGCGCGGCGTTGCGCCCAGCGTGCTCACCTCGCGCGTACCCGGTACGCGCTTCAGTTCGGATTCGATGGCGTGCGCGACCTGCGACAGCTCGACTGCATTGCCAGTACCCTGATCGCGCCACAAGGTCAGTGCCAGCATCGGCACATCATCGATACCTTTGGCCTTGATGATGGGTTGTGCCACGCCCAGTGTGGCAGGCAACCAGTCGGCATGCGACCAGATGACGTCATACAGCTTCACCAGCGAGGGCACATGCTGTTCTCCCACCTTGAACTGCACGGTGAGCACCGCCATGCCGGGCTGCGATACGGAATAGACATGGTCGACACCCGCGATCTGCGACAACACCTGCTCGGCCGGCGTGGCCACTGTGTTCGCCACATCCTGCGCCGACGCGCCGGGATAGGAGATCAGCACATTGGCCATGGTCACGTTGATCTGCGGCTCTTCCTCGCGCGGCGTGACCGCGACAGCAAAGACGCCGAGCAGCAGGGCGACCAGCGCCAGCAGCGGCGTCATCTGCGAATGCAGGAAGACGCGCGCGATACGACCGGAGATGCCCATGCTCATCGCTTCATCTCCGAGGCGAGCATGCCGGCCTTGATTGCATCACGCGCCACGCGCTCGCCGATGTTCAAACCGGCCAGCACTTCGATCTCGTTCTGCGCGTTCGCTTCGCCCAGACGCACCTGACGCAGGCGCGGCGTGCCTTGTTCGTCCACCACGTACACGGCCACCACTTCGCTACGGCGCACCACGGCACTGGCCGGAATCAGCAGTTTGTTCTCCTTGCCCACCACGAAATGGGTGCGCACGAACATACCGGGATACAGATTGGACTGATTGGAAGGCAGGTCGATGCGCACTTGAGTACTGTGCGTGCGCAGGTCAGCGGAAGGTTGCACGGTGACCGATGCGGCTTTGACCCAACGTTGCAGCGCAGGCACTTCCACTGTCACCTCGGGGCGCGTGCCGATGTCTTTCAGGCGGTCCTGCGACACGTTGGCGATGACACGCAACTGCGAAGGATCGAAGCCTGTCATCAGCGGCTTGCCGACCGTGACCATCTCGCCCATCTCGACCATGCGTGCCGACACCACGCCCGCGTAAGGAGCGATGACCGAGGTGTAGCTTTGCGCCAAAGCCGATTGCTGCGCACCAGCTGCGCTGGCTTCGGCCTGCGCCTTGGCCATCTCATAGTCGGACTTGGCCTTGTCCAGGGCGGCCTGGCTGATGAATTTCTGTTTGAACAACTCTTGCGAACGTTCGTAGTTCAGACGGGCGTTCTGCAAAGCGGCCTGAGCCTGCGACAGTTGCGCGCGGCTGCCTGCCAGCGCCTGCTCGGCTTCGCGTTCATCGATCTTGAGCAGGATCTGCCCCTTGCTGACGCGGTCACCCACGTCGAAGAAGATCGCTTTCACGCGGCCGGATATCTGTGCCGACACAGTGGACTGGCGCGTCGCTTCGACCACGCCGTCGACGCTATAGGTCTGTTCCACCTCGCGATACTGCACCGGCGCCAATGCCAGCGGCTCCGCCGCCTGCACCGGAACACCCATTAACAAAGCCGAAAGACCGAACAACACACGGGAATCAAGCTTCATGTCACCACCTCGAAAATAGAATGTGCGCATATTAGCAAATTCTAATATGCTTGGCAAGTCCTACTTTATTAGTAGGTTAAGCGAGTTTCAGATAGAGCAGAACACGTCGCGCATCATACCCACCAACTTGACGGTGCGCGGGTCGCCGATGCGATAGAACACGCGATTGGCGTCCTTGCGTGTAGCGAGCACGCCTTTGTCGCGCAGGATAGCAAGGTGTTGGGAGATATTGCTTTGTGAGGTGCCGACGCTGTCGACGATCTCCTGCACGCTGAGTTCGCCGTCGCTCAATACGCACAGCACCTTCAGGCGCAAGGGGTGGGCGATGGCTTTCATCGCCAGCGATGCCTGCAGGATGTCTTCGTCTTTATCGATCAGTTTGTTCGTCATATTTATCTGCCATCATTTGAAGGCTAGCTCTATAAATCCAAACTTCGTCGCAATACTGCGTTACTCACAAAAATTACTCCTTACATATCACTCATATGCCGCGTCGTATTTTTTTGCTCGCGCCTTGCCTTGCTTAGAATTTTGAATCTATAGAGCTAGCCTTACGGAGGTTGGCGGCTTCGTCAGCCGAAATCGGCTAAAATCGCGATTCGCAACGATGTTATCGCATCGCAGTAAATTAGCAACCGCTCATATTCTGATATTTTGGTGAGAAAAAAGCCAGCATGACCGACCATTCTACTCAAGCAATCACGCCCGTCCTCCTGCTCATCCTGGATGGCTTCGGCTATCGCGAAGACAGCGACTTCAATGCTGTGGCACAAGCCCGCAAGCCCAACTGGGACCGGCTGTGGCGTGAGTACCCGCACACCCTGATCAACACTTCCGAGCTGCATGTCGGCCTGCCGCGCGGACAGATGGGCAACTCCGAGGTCGGCCATCTCAACATCGGTGCCGGACGCGTGGTCTATCAGGAGTTGACCAAGGTGGATCTGGCTATCGAGGACGGCAGCTTCTACACCAACCCCGTATTCACGGAAGCTGTAGCGGCCGCCAAGCGTAATGGCGGCGTCTTCCACATCATGGGACTGCTTTCGCCCGGCGGCGTGCACAGCCATGAGACACACATCCACGCCATGGTGAAGATGGCCGCCCAAGCCGGGCTGGAGAATATCTGTGTCCACGCCTTCCTGGACGGTCGCGACACACCACCGCGCAGTGCAGCCCTGTCATTGCAGGCGCTGGAAGCACAATGCAAACAACTCGGCGCCGGACGTATCGCCAGCATCGTCGGTCGCTACTTTGCGATGGACAGGGACAATCGCTGGGAGCGTGTGCAGATCGCTTACGATCTGCTGACCTCCGCAGCCGCCCCGTTCAGCGCCACCGATGCGCAGGCTGGCTTGGAAGCTGCCTACGCACGCGGCGAGAACGACGAATTCGTGCAGGCCACCGTGATCGGCGCGCCCTGTGCGATGCAGGACGGCGATGTGGCGGTGTTCATGAACTTCCGTGCCGACCGGGCCCGCGAGATCACCCGCGCACTGACAGACGAGGCATTCGACGGCTTCGTGCGCACCCGCTTCCCCAAGCTGGCCAACTACACCACCCTGAGCAGCTACGGCGCGGATTTCCATCTGCCCAGCGCCTATAGCGCGGACACCATTCACAATGGCATCGGCGAGTACCTTTCCAATCTCGGCTTGAAGCAACTGCGCATCGCCGAAACCGAGAAATATGCGCACGTCACCTACTTCATGAGCGGCGGACGCGAGCAGCCCTACCCTGGTGAAGACCGTGTGCTGGTGCCCTCCCCCAAAGTCGCCACCTACGATCTGCAGCCCGAGATGAGCGCCTTTGAGGTGACCGACAAACTGGAGGCGGCGATCCGCAGCAGGCAGTATCAGGCCATCCTGTGCAATTACGCCAACGGCGACATGGTCGGCCACAGCGGCGTGATGGAAGCCGCAGTCAAAGCAGTCGAAGCATTGGATGTATGCATAGGACGCGTGGTGAACGCGATGCTGGAATGCGGCGGCGAGGTGCTGATCACCGCCGACCACGGCAACGCCGAACAGATGATAGACCGCGGCACCAATCAGGCACACACCGCACACACGCTCAACCATGTGCCCTTCCTCTACATCGGCCGCAAGGCAGAACTGGCAGCGGCGGGCGATGGGGCGCTGCAGGATGTAGCACCGACCCTGCTGGCCATGATGGGCCTGTCACAACCGCCGGAAATGACCGGCCGCTCCCTGATCCGGTTCAAGTGATACGCAAACTGCATTCGTGCTTGCTGGCAGTACTACTGCTGCCGACAAGCGCGCTTGCATCGCAGCAGTCGGATCTGGAGAAACTGCGCCAGCGTCTGGCCACTATCCAGCGTGACTTCGAACAGGCCAGTGAGTCGCGCTCCGAAGTCGCCGACGCGCTGCGTGATTCCGAACGCGCGATCAGTGACAGCAATCGCAATCTGTCTCAGCTGACGCGCCAGCGCCGCCAAGCCGACCGCGAACTAGACCAATTGCAGCGGCGCACTGCCGAGTTGAGCGCCAACTATGACAAACAGCGCTCCCTGCTGGGGCGTTTGCTCTACCGGCAATATATCGGCGGCATCGATCATGATTACCTCAAGCTATTGCTCAACAGCAAAGAACCGAACCAGCTTGCACGCGAGCTGCGCTATTACGACTACATCGCACGCGAGCGGGCGGACACTCTGCAGAAATTGCGCAGCGGGCTTACCGCGCTGCACACGGCGACCCGCGAGATCCGGTCCAAGCAGCAAGAGATCGCCGCGCTGCAAGGTTCTGAAAAGAAAGCGCTGTCCCAGCTGGAGCATGAGCAAGACAAACGACGCCAGACTTTAGGGAAGATCGCCAAGCAACTGAAACAACAACGGCACGAGATCGAGCGTTTGCGACGCAACGAATCGCGCCTGACCAAACTGGTTGGGGAACTGGGGCAGCTCTCCAGCGCTGGTGACGGCTCCGCGTTCAAGGCACTCAAGGGAAAACTGGCCCTGCCTGTCAGCGGGAAAGTAAGCAACCGCTACGGTGAACGGCGCACTGAAAGCAATCTGCCATGGACCGGATGGTTCGTGCGCGCCACCGCTCGCCAACCGGTGTTGGCCGTCGCAGCCGGTCGCGTGGTGTATGCCGACTGGCTGCGCGGCTTCGGCAATCTGCTGATTATCGATCACGGACAGGGTTTCATGAGTCTGTACGGCAACAACGAGACGCTGTACAAACAGGTCGGCGACCCCATACAGACCGGCGACATCGTGTCCAGCGTGGGCAACAGCGGCGGCAACGCGGATTCCGGTTTATACTTTGAACTGCGCTATAAAGGCAGTCCATTCAACCCCGACACATGGATCAAGCATCCACGAGGAAAATCAAGATGAGTCGTCGCTTCAAGGAACTGGGTCTGATCAGTATCGGTTTGGTGGCCGGCATCGCCGTCAGTCTGCATTTCTCCGCCGTCGCCGAGAAGGAGATGCCGCTGCCGCTGCCCGTGGAGGAACTGCGCGCCTTCTCTGACGTGTTCGGACGCATCAAGAGCGACTACGTGGAACCGGTGAGCGACAAGAAGCTGATCACCGAAGCGATCAACGGCATGCTGTCCGGACTCGACCCGCACTCGGCTTATCTGGATGCGGAAGGCTTCAAGGAACTGCAAGTGGGTACGCAGGGCGAGTTCGGCGGCCTCGGTATCGAGGTCGGCATGGAAGACGGATTGGTCAAGGTCATCTCACCTATCGAAGACACCCCCGCATTCAAGGCCGGCATCCAGAGCGGCGACCTGATCATCAAATTGGATGACACACTGGTAAAAGGCCTCACCCTGAACGACGCCGTCAAGCGTATGCGCGGCAAACCCGGCAGCACCATCCGCCTGACCGTGGTGCGAAAGAGCGAAGCCAAGCCTTTCCAGGTCGACATCGTGCGCGCAGTGATCAAAGTGCAGAGCGTGAAATACAAGCTGCCCGAACCGGGCTACGGATTCGTACGCATCACGCAGTTCCAGGAACACACCGGCGAAAACCTCGCGGCTGCGCTTGCGGACCTGCACAAGCAGAATAAAGCGCCCCTGCAAGGCCTTGTCCTTGATCTGCGCAACGATCCGGGCGGCTTGCTGACTGCAGCAGTCGGCGTGTCCGCAGCCTTCCTTCCTAAGGATGCGCTGGTGGTCTACACCGAAGGCCGTACCGACGATGCGCGCATGCGCCTGTTGGCCAGCCCCGACTATTATCTGCGCGGCAGCAAGCAAGACTATCTGAAGGATCTGCCGGGAGAATTCACCAATGTGCCGATGGTGGTGCTGGTGAACGGCGGCTCCGCCTCCGCCTCGGAGATCGTTGCCGGTGCGCTGCAGGATCACAAACGTGCCGTCATCATGGGCACCCAGTCGTTCGGCAAAGGCTCGGTGCAAACTATCCTGCCACTCGGCAACAACACCGCCATCAAACTGACCACTGCGCGCTATTACACGCCCAGTGGCCGTTCCATTCAGGCCAAGGGTATCGAGCCGGATATCATCGTGGAAGATCCAGCCACAGCCGCCTTCGACAGCACTTTGCGTTTGCGCGAGGCCGATCTGGACAAGCACCTGAGCAACGGCCAACTGGAGCAACCCGGCAATGCGACCAAGCCGGCGCGCAAAACCGCGCCCAATAACAAGGATGAGAGTTCCGACAAGATCGAGGTGGCTGAATTCGGTGCCAAGAACGACTATCAGTTGAATCAGGCGCTGAATCTGTTGAAGGGGATGAGCATTCTGCGGGGGAAATGATCATGAATCCGTTTGAACTGCACAAGGAACGCATTCTGGTTTTTTCAGATGAGCCTGCCGATCAGGTCGAGCAGGCTCATCTGTTGCTGGATGGATTGAAGAACTTCGAGGTGGAGCGCGGGCCTGCCCCCAGATCCTTGCGTATACGCTACAGCATTGCGCACTATTCGCTGGAAGGCCTGCAAAAGGCGCTGCTGAAGGAAGGCTTCGTCTTCGATTTTTGTTTGCTGGATCGCATCAGGCATACGCTCATCCACTATTGCGAAGACGTGCAATATCACAACCTGAAGACACCGGAACCGCGCACCAAGAACAATTCCCAGGAAGTATTCGTCAAAGCCTACGAACAACATCCGCACGGCGATCACGTCGACATTCCGCCCGAATCCGGCGCAGCGAAGTGACGCCGGGATGGACGATAGCCAGCTGCTGCGCTACAGCCGCCACATCCTGCTGCCCGAGATCGGCATAGAAGGCCAGCAGTCGTTCCTCGATGCACATGTACTGATCCTCGGCGCCGGCGGACTGGGTTCGCCTGCCGCCATGTTCCTCGTTGCATCCGGCGTCGGCACGCTTACCTTGTGCGACGATGATCTGGTCGACCTCACCAACCTGCAACGCCAACTGGCACATCGCACCGCAAGTATCGGCATGGCCAAAGTCGAATCTGCCCGTCAGACGTTGAATGCGATCAATCCCGAAGTAAGCATAAAAGCCGTACAAGAACGGGCTGACGAGGCACGCCTGACCGCCTTGGTGGCAGAGGCGGACATCGTGCTCGATTGCAGCGACAATTTCCCCACGCGCTACGCTTTGAACCGCGTTTGTGCCGCAGCCAAGAAACCTCTGGTGTCAGGTGCCGCCACGCGCTTCGATGGCCAGGTGTCTGTATTTGATTTTCGCCGTCCGGACAGCCCCTGCTACAACTGCCTCTATCCCGAGGACAGCGAAGCGGAAGAGACCCGCTGTGCGGTGATGGGCGTGTTTGCACCGCTGGTCGGCATCGTGGGCAGCATGCAGGCTGCTGAAGCATTGAAGTTGCTGGCTGGGGTTGAAACTACGCTGCATGGCAGACTGCTTACGCTGGATGCGCTCACCATGCAGCCGCGCGTCATGAAACTGGCGCGCGACCCGCAATGTGCAGTCTGTTCCGGATCGACTTGAGGATTATTCGGGCAGGGCGATCTTATTGCCGGTGCTGAACTGGTAGTCCTTGAACACATGCTCGGCGCTCAGCAACTGGTAGCTCCCGTCCGCCAACTTGTTCGTGGTGTCTTTCAGGCGACTGGTGGTCTGCCCGCAGGTCCAGCACTTGAAGTTGCGCATATGGGTGCACAGACAAGTCTTGTCGAACACCGCGATCTTCTTCTCGCCGGGATGCGCGGCGACTTCGCGGTTATAAGCGTCGATATAATCGCAGCGACCGTTGGCATCCAGCAGATAGCCGTATGACTCGCATCCGGGACGGATGCCAGAACCGGTGGAGGGGCTGTTCTTCAACATGCGCATGGGATATCCGGTGGGCGATGTGCCGTTCACTTCGATATCGTCTTCGCTGGCCTTGAAATATTCCTGCTGCACGTCCGGCGGCAAACCACATTCTTTAGCCACTGTGAAGCGTGTCGCCACCTGCACGGCGCCTGCACCTTCCTGCAGGTAGGCCGACGCGTCGCTGCCGGTAAAGATACCGCCCGCTGGAATCACCGGAATCTCCAGGTTCTCCGCTCGCAAGAACGCATGTATCTCGTTGACGATGGTGCGCAGATCATATTGCGCCCAATCCATGCCGAAGCCCAGATGGCCGCCAGCCAGCGGCCCCTCCACGACGACAAAGTCCGGCAGGCGCTTGGTTTTGATGTTCTTGCGCAGGAACAGTTGCAGCGCACGCACCGAAGAGACGATGATGCCCAGCTTCGCCTCGCGGAAGCGCGGGTGATCTTCCATCAGTGTGAACGAGCCAAGATGCAAGCCCGCCGCCAAGGTGATGCCATCGATGCCGGCAGACAAGGCTTCATGCAAGCGCACCCGCAGCGTATCGCGGGGCGAGTTCATGGTCAGCTTTTCCATGATGTTGATGAATACCATGCCGCCGCCGCGCTTTCGTTCCATGGTCTTGCTCACGTGCAGACGGGTGGATTCGGCGATGTGTCCAAGGTCGAATTTGATTGCGGCCTTGTCCGAGTTCTCGATGTTGTACTTGTACTGCAGTAGCTTCTCTTTTACGAAACCGGTGTCGTATCTGCGATCAGAGACGGTGGGCAGCATCGCATCGGAGATATGGCCGACACCACCCAGGCGGGCTGCTTCCAGTGCCAGATCGGCCGTGGAGATATCGACCCCCATGCCGCCGATCATGATGGGTACCAGCTCGTGCTGGCCGAGCTTCAGGCGAAAATCATCTACTTTTATTGTCATGTCTTCCCCTGATTACGGGGTCTCCTCCATAGAGCCGCCTGTGCTCGCTCGATTGCGAGGCACAGGCTGCATTCCGGACTTATATTACCTTAGAGTAACGTGCGTGTTCCTGGCGTGTGCGCAGATACTTGTCGAACACCATACAGATGTTGCGTATCAGCATGCGCCCCTTGGGCGTGACGGTGATCCACTGCGGGGATAGCTCGAGCAATCCTTCACTCGCATATTCCTCCAGCTCCTTCATCTCGGCCGCAAAGTAGGTATCGAAGTCGATCAGATACGAGATATTGAACGATTCCTTGGATATCTCGAAGTGGCACATCAGCGCCTGGATGATAGCGCGCCGCACAAGATCGTCCGAGTTCAACTCCAAACCTCGCATGATGGGCAGCTCATTACGATCCAGCGCATCGTAATAGGGCTCCAGCTCACGGTAGTTTTGGCTGTAGGTCGGGCCGATCTTGCCGATGGCGCTCACACCGAGGGCGACGAGGTCGCAGTCCGAATGGGTCGAGTACCCTTGGAAGTTGCGATGCAGTCGGCCTTCGCGCTGCGCCACGGCGAGCTCGTCTTCCGGCTTGGCAAAATGGTCCATGCCGATATACACGTAGCCTGCACCGGTCAGCTTGTTCACCGCCATGCTCAGGATGTCCAACTTCACCTGTGCCGCAGGCAGATCCTCGTCATGGATGCGGCGCTGCGGCTTGAAGATGGTGGGCATGTGCGCGTAGTTGTAGATCGACAAACGGTCCGGATCGGCCGCGATCACACGATCCAGCGTGCGCCCGAAACCTTCCAGCGTCTGCTTCGGTAACCCGTAGATCAGGTCGATACTGACAGATTTGAAGCCGTTGGCGCGTGCCGCGTTGATGATGCGCAACGTCTCTTCCTCGCTCTGGATGCGATTGACCGCTTTTTGCACCTCATCGTCGAAATCCTGCACGCCGATGCTGATACGGTTGAAACCGGTCGCCCCAAGCAGGGCGATGGTCTCGTCGCTGACCTTGCGCGGGTCGATCTCGATGGAGTATTCGCCATCATCGACCAGCTTGAAGTACTTGCCGATCGCGGCCATCACTTCACGGATCTCGTCATCGCTCATGAACGTCGGCGTACCGCCGCCAAAATGCAGCTGTTCCACAACCTGGCCAGACCCCAGCAGCTCTGCTTGCATCGCCATTTCCTTGATCAGGTAGCGCACATATTCTGCTGATTTGCTGCGGTCCTTGGTGATAACCTTGTTGCAAGCACAATAGAAACACAGTGTGTTGCAGAACGGGATATGGATATATAGTGAAAGTGGGCGTCCTACACCGCCTATCTCGCGCTTTGCCAGCCAATGACTATAACTCTCGGCGTTGAATGCCTCGACGAACCGGTCCGCAGTGGGATATGAAGTGTAGCGCGGCCCGTTCTTGTCCAGCCTGCGTATCAGTTCCAAGTCCACAACCAGTTGATTTACTGCCTCGTTCATCCTCTCCTCCTCTAGCAAGGGCGTAACTATGCCAGTTTGCTGCCCGTTTGACTTGATATATGTCAAAATAGCCCCGTATCAACCCTTCGATGAACGTGGCTTTGAACGACATAAACCAAACCGAGATCACACGTCTGCGGGTCGCCTGCTCCAATTGCAATCTGCGCGAGTTGTGCCTTCCCGTCGACCTGACGCCGGACGAAATGGCGCGTCTGGAGGAATTGAGCAACCAGAAACGCAGCTATGAGACGGGCGATTACCTCTATCGCTCCGGAGACCGCTTCAAATCGTTGCACGCCATCCGTAGTGGCTCTTTCAAGACCCGCGTGTTACATGAGGATGGTCGCGAGCAAGTCACCGGCTTCCTGATGGCGGGCGAGATCATAGGTCTGGAAGCGATCAGTACCGATGTCCATACCTGCGAAGCGCTGGCCATGGAAGACAGCGAAGTTTGCGAACTCCCCTATGCCAGGCTTGCCGAGCTTAGCCGCGAGATCCCCAGCCTGCAGCGCCATCTTTACAAGATCATGAGCCGCGAGATCGTTCGCGACCAGGGCATCATGTTGCTCTTGGGCTCCATGCGCGCCGAAGAACGTTTGGCAGCTTTTCTGCTCAACATGTCGCAGCGCAACGCCATACACGGCATGTCCGCCACCCAGCTGCGGCTGCGCATGTCGCGACTGGAGATCGGCAGCTATCTTGGCCTCAAACTGGAGACCGTCAGCCGCGCATTCTCCCATTTCCAGGAAGAAGGCTTGATACAGGTCAAGGCGCGTGCAGTAGAGATCCTCGCCTTACCCAAGCTGCGCGCGATGGTCGGCAAATGACGGCTTCCACATTCACTTCCCAAGACCGACACCCCGCAACTTCACTTTAATCCAGAGGCATCCCATGAGCGAAAAGTATATTGCCACTCCCGACGAGATCGTGCGTGCCAAGTGGCCACACGAGATATTCCTGATCAATCTGGTGTTCAACCATATCCTGGTATTTGCGTCCACGTTCGGCGTGTTCAGCACCTTTCCCCTGATGGTACTGATCGTGCCCGTCACATCATTCGCGATCACCGGCTACATCCTCTTCAAGGCGCGCATGATCGCTGCCAGTGATGAAACCGTATTCGTCAAAGCCCACTGGGCACTCGCGCACAAACGCAACTCGCATTTCATGTGGCTGTTGATCGTGGCTTGTTGCGTGATGGCTGGCGGATTCTGGATCTCTGCTGCCATGGGCTGGTCCAAGATCGCGACGATCGCCTTGCTGGGCGGCGTTGGCTTGCTCCCCTTCATGGTTTCCCTGCTGATACTGATCGTGCTGGGCAACGATGCTGTGCATCAAGCCAAGAGCAGCAAGCTTCCCAAGGGGGCGGTCACTTCAAACTCCGCCACTACTGCCTGAACGAATTCAAATTAGAGCGCAATGACAACTGAGAAAAAGATCTACTGGGGCGTCGGAATCTTTTCCGTCGTAATCATATTCGGCTCCTTTCTGATCCCGGGTGACCGCCCGAACAGAGAGGATCTGCCCTGGCATATCGAACATCCCGCCCCTAACGCGGTGAAGGTGTTCGGACTTACTCTGGGCCAATCCAAACTCGGGGATGCCGAGACGCGCTTCAAGGAAGAGGGGGAACCCAGTCTGTTCAAATCACCGGCGGGTGCATTGTCCGCCGAGCTGTTCTTCGAGCAGATCAATCTGGCGGGCTTGCGTTCCCGCGTGGTGCTAACTGCGGACATTCCGGATGCCGAGCTGAAAGTGATGTACGAGCGCGGTTTGCGCATGGCAGGAACAGGTAGCGGCAAGAAGATCACCCTTACCCCCGATGACATTGCCATTCTGCGCAATGCGCCCATCAGCAGCCTGACCTACATGCCCGGAGTACGGGTCGATGAAACGCTGTTTCTCAAGCGTTTCGGCGAGCCCGCTCAGATCATCAAGGAAGAGAAGCACGGCACCACCCACTGGCTCTATCCGCAACACGGTTTGGATATCACCATGGGCGAAGGCGAGAAGCCGATCTTGCAGTACGTCTCACCCACGGAGTTCGACAAGTTGGTGAAGCCGCTACACGCTCAAACTGCAACAAGTACTAAGTAGCCTTTTCATCCGCATCCGGCTTCCTAGTCGGATGCGGCATCATGTCTTCGTCGTCATCCATCAGGATGCGTTGGCCGCCCCCTTCCATATCCTCGTATTGCCCTTTTTTCACGGCAATGATCAGAACGATCACGAAGAGGACGCCGAAGAACATCATGCCCGGTATCAAACTGTAGATCACTTCCATATCTGTCTCACTTCCTGAACATTGTGCGTATACGTGCTGCATTACCGATCACGATCAATGAACTGATGGGCATGGTGATCGCAGCCACCAGTGGACTGACCTTTGCCATCATGGCCAAAGGCACCATGATCAGGTTATAGACGAATGATAGACCGATATTCTGCTTGATTGTGAGCAAGGTACGCCGCGAGAGCTGAGTGGCCTGCAACACCTTGCTTAATTCATTGTGCATCAGCACGATATCCGCACTATCGATGGACACATCGGTTCCCGATCCCAGCGCGATACCCACATTGGATCGGATCAGGGCGGGCGCATCATTTACACCATCCCCCACCATCGCCACGATCTCGCCCCTTTGCTGCAGCCCCTGGATGACCCGATCCTTGTCTTGCGGCATCACCTCGGCGATCACTTCCATCCCGCCCAATTGCCTGGCGATGGCTTCTGCCACCGGGCGACGGTCGCCGCTCAGCAAAGTCATGCCTATACCGGCCTCACGCAAGGCATCCACCATCTGCTGCGCATCAGCGCGCAGCTGGTCGGCCAGTCCGAATATCGCCACATGTCGCCCGGCGCAGGCCATATAAACACAACTCATCGCCTGGGATTCCCAGCGATGCGCCTGCGACTGCAATGTCTCGTCCAGCTCCACACCACACTGTGTCAGCCAGCCCGCACTGCCAAGCCTGATCTCTTGCCCGCCGACCGTTGCAGCGACACCCAAGCCGGCGGTTGCGTGAAAACCATTCACTTCTATGGCACGGAAAGGGTATTGGTGATGTTCCGCAAAATTAACGATAGCGCGCGCAGTGCTATGTTCGCTGTACCGTTCTGCCGCCGCCGCCCTGGCTATCATCGCCCCGGCATCCACCCCCGCCACGATCTCGGATTGCGCCACACTCATCTTTCCTTCTGTCAGCGTCCCGGTCTTGTCGAAAACAAAGTGCGTCACTCTGGAGAGGGTTTCCAACACGAGCCCGTTCTTTACCAGAATGCCATGCTTGGCCCCAAGGCCGGATGCAACTGCAATCGACATAGGTGTAGCCATGCCAAGCGCGCACGGACAAGTGATGATAAGCACAGATGTTGCCGCCATCAGCGCCAATTCAAAGTCCTGCGTGTTCCAGATGAAAAAGGTCACACATGCGCACAGCAGCGTCACCAGCACGAACCAGGGCACTATCGTGTCGGCCAGTCGCTGTATAGGCGCTTTCGAAGATTGCGCCTCCTCAACCAGTCGGATGATCTTGGAGAGCGTCGTGTCTTGCAGCTGGGTACGCACTTCAACCAGCAAGGCCCCCGATGTATTGACGGTCCCTGCGGAGACAGTGTCGCCCACACACTTGTTTACCGGCGCCGACTCTCCGCTCAACATCGACTCGTCCACTGCGCTGCTGCCTTCCAGTACCACACCGTCGACCGGGACGGTGTAGCCCGGCTTTACCATCACCTGATCCCCGAGCATCACTACGCGGATGGGCGTCATCTTTTCCACGCCCTCCTTGATCACCATTGCCACTCTTGGTTGCAGCTCCATCAGGCGTTTGGTTGCTGACAACGCCTGGTGTCTGAACATACCCTCAAGGTAGCGTCCGATCAAAATGACGAAGGTCAGATTCGTGACGGTGTCGAAGTAGACTTCGCCATGCTGATTATTGGTCAACGTGACATAGAGTGAGTAGGCGAAAGTGACCGACAATCCCAGCACGATCGGCAGATCCATGGTCAGATGTCCCGCCCTGAGTCCGCCGGCCGCGCCTTTGAAAAAGGGATAGCCCGAATAGAGCAGCGTCGGCGTTGCCAATAGCAGACCCATCCAGTGGAAAAAGCCGCGGAACTCATCCTGATTGGCACCGCTGTAGAGCGCGATGGCGATCCACATCATATTCATGGCGGCAAATCCGGCGAAGAACAGCCTGAACAACATGGCGCGGTTGGTTTTCTTTATCGCACCTTCCGCGCTTTCAGGGTCGTAGGGCACCGCCGAGTAGCCGATACGCACCAGCGCTTTGATCAGGTCTGATAACTTGGTCTTGCTGTTATCCCACTTCACATGCAATCGCTTGGTTGCCAGGTTGACTTCAGCCGAGAGCACACCCGGCACTTTTCTTAGCCCTCTCTCGATCAACCATACACAGGCCGCACAGTGGATTCCTTCAACCAATAAGTGAATTGCGCGCGCGTCCCCCGAGCAAGAGGTGAATTCCTGCTGGACTTCATCGAAGTCGTAGATGTCGATGTCTTTGGGGGGCTCCGGTGGAGGTGCCAGCAGAACACCTTCCGGTGTGCGCTGATAATAGCCCTGCAAGCCGGCTTCATAGATGGCACCGCATACCGATTGGCAACCGAAACAGCAAAAATCCCTGGGTTTGCCTTCGAGCACAGCCTTGAATTCAGCATCTGCCGGAATCGGCAGGCCGCAATGGAAGCAGCCTGCCGAAACATTGTTACCGTGGCTCATCGATAGTGCGCAATCAACGAGCTGCCTCAACCACCATGAATCGCTCCGTATCTACCGCGATCTCGTCGTTGCCGCGCTTGAGATGGATATGCAATTCCCAGTAGCCCTTTAGCGGGAAGCTTACATAACCTTGGTAATTCCCTGCGGCGACTTCTTTGAACGTGGTAATGAAGTCTTTGCTGGCATCCGATGCGCGATAAGCCTCTACCTCCATCTCGCCGCTTACAGGCTTTCCGTCCTTGTCCACCACCGAGATCTCGTACATCGTAGGCTGCCCTTGGATCAACGATTTGGGTTTATTGATCGTCGCCTTCCATCCCAAAGCTTGTTGCCTGCCCAATTCACTGAGTAACTGTGTATTGCTCTTGCGGTCCTTGGTTTTGTATTCGCGGTCTATCAACGAAGACTGGTCATGTGTCGCGAACCAGATAAAGGCCGCATTGACCGCAAGCACCACCACGATGAGGCCCAGCATGCCGAGCAGCCAAGGGTTGCGCAGCCCCGATTTGTGATCTTGAGAAATCATCTGTCTGTTCCGTTATTTGTTAGGGCCGTAGAATTTGCTGGTGTATTCAGCAAATACATTGGGATCTTCCACGCTCTCAACTCTGAACCGTATCGGCACGACATCTTTCATGATGCTGGTAGCGGGCGCTTTGACAAAGATCGTAAAGGAGGCTTGCCGGCCGTGATGTGTCAGGGGGGCTTGCTCCGCACCGATGATGATCTGATCTTTCACGCCGCCCTCAGCTGTGACTTTGACACGGAAGTCCTTGTCAGTCTTGTTCAGCACCTTGAAGTCGAACTTGTTCTGGATCGAGCCATCGCTCATCTGTACATACAATGGCTGGCGCTCATGCAATATCTTCAACTCCATGGAACCCATATGCGTCAAGCCCCACACGATTCCTGCAAGCGCGATCAGTATGATACTAAGATATACCAGCGTACGCGGATGCTGATAGATCTTCTTGGAGGGCTGGCCCGATAGCTCATCCAGTGAGGCGTAACGGATCAAACCTCGCGGCTTGTTGATCTTGTCCATCACCACATCACAGGCATCGATGCAAAGCCCGCAGGTGATGCAGCCCAATTGCTGACCGTTGCGAATATCCACCCCTGTCGGACAGACCTGCACACATTGGAAACAGTCGATACAGTCCCCTTGTGGCGCTACTGCCTCGCCTCCCTTGCGGATCTTTCCGCGCGGCTCACCGCGCGTGTAGTCATAGGTCGGCAAGATAGTCTGATTGTCTGTCATCACCCCTTGGATGCGTGCATACGGGCATAACCAAAAGCAGGTCTGCTCCCTCAGAAAGCCTGCCAGGATGTAGGTTCCAATGAAGAACATGACGAGAACCACCCAACCCACCATCGGCAGTTGCAATTGGATAAGCCTATTCCAATAGTCGAAGGCATCCACGAACCAGATCGAGAAGCTGATTCCCGTCAGTAGCGCGATCAAGGACCAGAGCGTGTGTTTAAGTACTTTCTTGCGCAGCTTATCCAGACTCCAAGATGCGTTTTCCAGCTTGCGCCTGGCCGTCGGATTCCCCTCGATCTTGTCTTCGATCCAGGTGAACCAGTCGGTCCATGCTGTCTGAAAACAGAAGTAGCCGCACCACACGCGCGAAGCCACTGAAGTCACTGCGAAGAGCGTCATCGCGGCCACCAACAGCACCAGCGACAACATCCATATGTCTTGCGGCAGCACAGTCAAACTGAAGAAGTGGAACTGATTGTGGTCAATGTCAAACAAGATGGCTTGCTTTCCATTCCAGCGCAGGTAAGGAAGCAGGAAGAAAGGCAGCCACAAAGCCAGTTGCGCTCGATCCTTGAAAGTCCTGAAGAAGCCCGGCATACGTTTGGCGTGGATGGTTTGCCCACCCGTGTTGACTGTCCAGGTTTCAAACTCGTTATACAGCGTGGTGACTTCACCAGGCTCTTTCTTGCCGACTTCCTGATTCATACCGCCTCCTGAATGCGCATTATGTCGCCGAAACAACAACCGGGACATTTGTTTCGTGAGCGCGTGATTTTACTGCTTTAGCCTATGCAGTTCAGTGATTTTTCATACAAAAGAAAAAGGAGGAGAGCGAGCTCTCCTCCTTTTTGCAAGAAGCTACAACTTAGTGCTTCTTTTTCTCTTCTTCAGCTTTGACTGCGTTGCTATAGGCCTTATAGAACAGCCATAACGGAACAATGATGGAACCTACCAGTGCAATGATCACACCCCAAAAAACCATATCCTGATTCATAGCTGCTCTCCTTACGTTATGGCCTGCACAAGTTACCCTCATGCAGGTCTCACAAGATTACTGCGCTTGACCACCGCCGAACTTATAAACATATACAGCCAGCTTCTTGATCTCCGCGTCAGACAGCTTGCCGCCTTGGAACGCCGGCATCACTGCCACACGTGTCTCTGGCGTACCGGCATTGACGCCGTTCTTGATGGTGTACTTGATACCTTCGACGGAGCTGTCGAAACGCCATACGCTGTCAGTCAGGTTGGCAGAGCCCATTGCCTGCATGCCTTTACCGTCTTCACCGTGACAGGCAGTACAACCCTTCTCGGCAAACAGCGGGGTAGAGGACGGCTTGCCGGCAGCGACTGCATTTGCCAGCGTATCGATCTCGGCTTCGGACAGCATGTCAGCGTGTGCCATCATCATGCCCTGACGGCCAGCTACGATGGTCTCGTGGATTGCGTCGATAGTGCCGCCAAACAGCCAGTCATCGTCGTTCAGGACAGGTGCGAACAGACCGAACTTGTCGTGTGTACCTACGCCATTGGTGCCGTGACATGCTGCACAGTTGTCACCGAACAGCACCTTGCCGGAACGAGTCACATACTCTGTCAACTCGCTGTCAGCCAGGATGGCTGCAGGCGTCATGTCCTTCAGCTTGGCTTCATACTTGCCGCGCACTTCGTCCACCACGCTCTTGTCGGCTTCCATCTCGGTGATAGCAGTCCAGCCGCCCAAGCCCTTGAACCAAGTTCCGCCGTTCGACAGCGGAATGGAAGGGTAGTACAGGAAGTACACCACACACCAGATTGCGCTGGCTGTCAGGCCCAGCATCCACCACTTGGGCGGCTGATTGATATAGTCGCCCAGATCGTCATCCCAGACGTGCCCAGTCGTTGGCACGCTGCTTGCATCGTGTTTGTCGCTCATCTTTTTTCTCCCAATTTGATAGGATCCTCGTCGTCCAGAGCCATGCGACTCTGGGCTTCGAAATTTTGCTTATTGGACGGCCGGAACACCATGACATAGGTCACCACCATCCCGACCGCCGCAACCAGGGCAAAAAACACCCCCAGCCAATCATTGGTCGTCATGGTCTGCACATCCATACCAAGGTGCTCCAACAGTTTAATCACGGTAGTTCACACCTTCTTCGAACTTGACGTGGTTACCCATGCTCTGCAGGTAAGCGATCAACGCGTCCATGTCTGTCTTGCCTTCCAGCTCAGCCGGTGCAGCCGCAATATACTCGTCGGTATAGATAGTCTTCGGCACCGGGTTGAACGGCATGATGGTCAGAACCTTCATGGTCTCCACGGTCTCGGCGACGTCCACCTTCTTGTCACTCAGCCAGAAGTAGTTTGGCATCACAGACTCGGGCACCACATCGCGCGGGTACATCAGATGGCGGCGATGCCACTCATCCGAGTACTTGCCTGCAAGGCGAGCCAGATCAGGACCAGTACGCTTGGAACCCCACTGGTAGGTGTGGTCGTACATGGACTCTTCAGCGATGGAGTAGTGACCGTAGCGGTCCTTCTCGTCACGGAACGGACGAATCATCTGCGAGTGGCACAGGAAACAGCCTTCGCGGATGTAGACGTTGCGGCCAGCCAGTTCCAGCGCCTTGTACGGACGCACGCCATCACCGGGCTGCCAGTCGTTCAGCGTCTTATTCGCTGAAGTGGCCGGGTTCCAGATGATCTTGTCCATCGGGATGACGTTGCCGTTCAGATCCTTGTGCTGTGTGTTGTTACAGGTAGGATCGTTCTGGCACATCGCCGTGTTCGGCAGGTAGAACAGCGGCACGATTTCCACGATACCGCCGATAGCCACGGCGATTGCGGTCAACACGAACATCAGGAGCGTACTGCGCTCTGTCTTGTCCTGAAGTTGTGTCGAGTAGATTTTGTCGTGATCAGACATATTATTCACTCCCCTTATGCATTAGCCGGAACAGCGCTGGCACTGCGTGCAGAACTTGCAGTGCGCACAGTCATCACGATGTTGTACAGAGCGATCCAGGTACCGATGTTGAAGATCAGGCCGCCGATCGCACGCATCGCGTAGTACGGATGCATGGCGGAAACAGACTCAACGAAGGTATAGGTCAGCGTGCCGTACTCGTCGTAGTCGCGCCACATCAGGCCCTGCATGATGCCGGAGACCCACATCGCCACGACGTAGACCACGGTGCCGATAGTAGCCAGCCAGAAGTGAACGTTCACCAGACCTTCGGAATACATCTTCTCAACGCCCCACAGTTTCTTGATCATGTGGTACATCGCGCCGTAGGCAACCATCGCCATCCAGCCCAGAGCGCCGGAGTGCACGTGACCAACAGTCCAGTCGGTGTAGTGAGACAGAGCGTTAACAGTCTTGATGGACATCACAGGGCCTTCGAAAGTGGACATCGCGTAGAACGCCAAAGCCACAACGAGGAAGCGCAGGATGTAGTCGGTACGCAGACGGTCCCAAGCGCCGGACAAGGTCATCATACCGTTCATCGCACCACCCCAAGACGGGATGATCATCGCCAGAGAGACAGCGGCGCCCAGGGAGCCGGTCCAGTCAGGCAAAGCGGTGTACTGCAGGTGGTGCGCACCCAGCCAAACATAGCCGAATGTCAGCGCCCAGAAGTGCAGCACGGAGAGACGATAGGAGAACACCGGACGGCCAGCCTGCTTCGGAACGAAGTAGTACATGATCGCCAGGAAGCCACCAGTCAGGTAGAAACCAACCGCATTGTGACCCCACCACCATTGGATCATGGCATCTTGAACGCCAGAATAGATGGAGAAGGAGTTAGTCATGCTGACAGGGATCGCCATGCTGTTGACCACGTGCAGATACGTGATCATCACGATCATGCCCATGGTGAACCAGTTGGATACGTAGATGTGCGAGGTCTTGCGGATGCCGATGGTCATGATGTAGTTGAAACCGTACATCAGCCAGACAACTGCGATGGCGATATCGATCGGCCACTCCAGCTCGGCGTACTCCTTGCCGGAAGTCCATCCCAGCGGCAGAGTGATCACTGCGGAAACGATGATCAGGTTCCAGCCGATGAAAGTCGCCCATGCCAGGCCGTTGCTCCACAACTTGGTAGCACCGGTGCGCTGCACGATGTAGAAGCCTGTCGCCATCAGCGCACAGCCGCCGAACGCGAAGATCACGGCATTGGTGTGCAACGGACGCAGACGACCGAAGGAAATCTCGGCGATGTCAAAGTTCAGGAACGGCCAAGCCAGCTCCGATGCTACCCACACACCGATGAGCGTACCTACACATGCATAAATGGCGGCAGCGATGGTGAACCAGCGCACAACCTCCATATCGTACTTTACTGGTGTCGCTTGATTAGCTTCCACAGTAGTCTCCTCCCCAGAGCGAAATTAAAAATACCAATGCGCCAAGTACCCAAATGTTCCTGCGTACCGGACGCACACTTTGTTGCAAACCTACAGCGCGGCAAATTGTCGCAGTGCGAGCGCGACAAGTAAAGACTAAATTGGTTCCGACCCAAACATACCCCACTAAATCTGTCGGGTTGGATTGCATCGAAAGCGGGGCAGATACTATGGAATTTTGACAATAGGCGATTTGATATAAGTCAAAAAGCAACCTTGCTCATCGGGCGGATGTTCTCAGCTATGCTGAGATGTGAATCTTGACTGGAGCGGGTGAAGGGGATCGAACCCTCGTCGTAAGCTTGGGAAGCTTCTGCTCTACCATTGAGCTACACCCGCATGGTGTAGAATGCGGCGCGGATTCTAACACGGGCATCATTCAATCAAGTGATCACAGTCAGCATCAACGGCGCAGCTCGCCAATTAATCTCAAACTTCAGCATCGCCGCATTGATCGAAGAGATGGGGCTGACCGGCAAGCGCATCGCGCTTGAACGGAACGGCGAAATCGTCCCGCGTAGCCAGTTCGCCTCTCAAACACTCGAAGATGGCGATACGCTCGAAATAGTGGCCGCCGTAGGCGGCGGGTAAACACAATTCTGGAACATATATATATGAATGACACTTTAACCATTGCAGGCAAGCGCTATTCTTCCCGACTGCTGGTCGGCACTGGAAAATACAAGAATTTCACCGAGACTCGTGCAGCACTGGATGCCAGTGGCGCCGAGATTGTCACTGTCGCGATCCGGCGCACCAACTTGGGACAGAATGCCAACGAGCCCAACCTGCTCGATGCTGTGCCACCTTCCAAATTCACTTACCTGCCCAATACGGCCGGTTGCTACAGTGCCGATGACGCGGTGCGCACTTTGCGTCTGGCGCGCGAATTGTTGGATGGCCATTCGCTGGTCAAACTGGAAGTACTGGGCGACCCGCAGTCCCTCTACCCCAATGTGATTGAAACCATTGCCGCAGCCAAGATTTTGGTCGCCGAAGGATTCCAGGTCATGGTCTACACCTCGGACGATCCTATCGTTGCCAAACAACTGGAAGACATCGGCTGCGTAGCGATCATGCCGCTGGCGTCGTTGATCGGCTCAGGCATGGGCATCCTGAACCCGTGGAACCTGCAACTGATCATGGAGCGCGTACAAGTGCCGGTGATTGTGGATGCCGGCGTGGGCACTGCTTCCGATGCCGCCATCGCAATGGAACTGGGCTGCGACGGCGTGCTGATGAACACGGCCATTGCCACGGCCAAGGCACCCGTATTGATGGCTTCGGCCATGAAGAAAGGCGTGGAAGCCGGGCGTGAAGCCTATCTCGCCGGACGCATGCCTAAAAAACTCTATAGCGCCAGCCCCAGCTCGCCGACTGCAGGCATCATCGCTTCGGCCCGCAGCTGATGACTGCTCCCGAAGACCTGCGCCAGCGGCACATCAGAAGCTTCGTCCTGCGGCAGGGCCACCTTTCAACGGCCCAGCGTCGTGCGGTCGATACGCTGTTACCGCGCTACGGCATCCCTTATGTGGCGCGACCGCTCGATCTGGATCAGGTTTTTGGACGCAGCGCAGCGAAGATACTGGAGATCGGTTTCGGCATGGGCGACAGCACGGCGACCATCGCCGCCGCTCACCCGGAGATCGACTACCTGGCGCTGGAAGTACATACGCCGGGTGTGGGCAACCTGCTCAAGCTGATCGACTCGCAATCGATAGACAATATCCGCATCATCCAGCACGACGCGGTCGAAGTGTTGCGCGACATGATTCCAGATAACTCGCTGGACGGCGTGCACATCTTCTTCCCCGACCCGTGGCATAAAGCGCGCCACCATAAGCGTCGCCTGATCCAGTCACCGTTCATCGCGCAGTTGGCGCTTAAACTCAAACCCGGCGGATATATCCACGCGGCAACGGATTGGCAGGAGTATGCGGAGCAGATACTCGATGTCTTCAACACCGAGCAACGATTGGAAAATACCGCCGCCGACTATGCGCCACGCCCCGAGTACCGCCCGCTCACCAAATTCGAGCAGCGCGGAATTCGCCTCGGTCATGGCGTCTGGGATCTAGTTTTCCGCCGCAAGAAAGACCTGTAGCAGATCATTCAGGAAGCGCCGCCCCAGCTCGGTCGGCGCGATTCGCCCCGCCTCGCGCAGCAGCAATCCTTTTTGCTCAGCTTTTTCCAGCTCATGCCGGATCAATAACAAAGGCATGCTGGTGCGTTCCTGAAACAAGGACTCTTCGAACCCGCCGTTCAGCCGCAAGGCATTCATCATGAATTCAAAAGCAAGGTCGTCCTTGCCCAGCACTTGTTCGCTCTGCACCTGCGTTCCCTGCACCACGCCATCCATGTATGCCTTGGGTTGCTTATGCCGCGCTTGGCGTATCACCCTGTCGTGGAAACTCAGCTTGCTGTGCGCACCCGCACCGATGCCGAGGTAATCGCCGAATTGCCAGTAATTCAAGTTGTGGCGGGAGTGATTACCATGCAAGGCGAACGCTGAGGTCTCATAGTGCTGGTAGCCATGCTCAGCCAATAGTGTTTCGATTCCCAGCTGCATCTCGCTACTCGCATCATCGTCCGGCAGCTGGGGCGGGTTGTGTGCGAACAGCGTGTTCGGCTCCAGCGTCAGGTGATAGCAGGACAGATGTTGAGGGGCAAAAGACAGCGCAGATCGCACATCATGCAATGCCTCTTCGTGCGTTTGGCCGGGCAAGGCATACATCAGATCAAGATTGATGTTGTCGAAGTGGGTCTGGGCGATATCGATCGCGCGCCTCGCTTCGTCGCCGGAGTGGATACGGCCCAAAGCTTGCAAATGCATATCGTTGAAACTCTGGATGCCTAGAGACAATCTGTTCACCCCGGCTTCGCGGAAGGCCGCAAATTTGCCTGCCTCGACCGTGCCGGGATTCGCCTCCAGGGTGATCTCTGCCTCATGCGCCAGCGGCAAGCGCATGCGCACCTGCGTCAACAGATGCGTAAGCGCTTCGCCCGATAACAAACTGGGCGTGCCGCCGCCGATGAAGATGGAATAGACTTTGCGCCCCCAGATCAAGGGCAATGCCGAGTCCAGATCGTGCAACAAGGCGTCTACATATTCCCGGTCCGGGATCGCACCCGGTGCCTCATGCGAGTTGAAGTCGCAGTATGGGCATTTACGTACACACCAGGGAATATGGATGTAGAGCGAGAGGGGTGGCAGCGCCCGGAAATGCACCGGCTGCGATTTGATGCCGAATGGCTGTAGTGTCTGTGATCTCATGCGCACGGAAAGCGCTGCATCAACACTTGCAGCGCCTTGGCGCGATGGCTGACCTTTGCTTTTTCGTCATGCGAGAGCTCAGCGGCGGTCTTGCCGAATTCTGGCAGCCAGAACATCGGGTCGTAGCCGAAGCCGCCTTCGCCGCGCTCCTCGTGGAATATCTCACCTTGCCATTCGCCCTCGGCGATCAAAGGCTGCGGGTCATCGGCGTGGCGCACCAACACCAGCACACAATAATAATGGGCACGACGGTTCATCACGCCCTGCATATCCTGCATCAGCTTCTCATTGTTGCGCGTATCGGATCTCGGGTTGTCGCCGGCATAGCGCGCCGATATCACGCCGGGCGCTCCGCCCAGTGCCTCCACACAGATGCCGGAATCGTCGGCCAGCGCAGGCAGGCCGCTCTCGCGGCTGACATGCCGCGCTTTGGCCAGCGCATTCTCGACGAAAGTGCAGTGCGGCTCTTCCGCCTCGGAGATGCCGATTTGCGACTGTGTCAGTACCTCGATGCCCAGCGGCGACAACATGCGCTGGAATTCACGCAACTTGCCGGCATTGTTCGAAGCGATGACCAGCTTGTTCATTGCGCCAAAGCCGTGCGTTGCATCTCGCCCAGTTGCCCGATGCCCAGTTTGGCCAGTTCCAGCAAAGTATCCATCTCCTCACGCGAGAACGGATGGCCTTCAGCGGTGCCCTGCACTTCAACGAAGTGGCCGCTGCCCAGCATCACCACATTCATATCGGTATCGCAATCGGAGTCTTCAGGGTAATCGAGATCGAGCACGGGTATACCTTGGTAGATGCCGACCGAGATGGCCGCGACTGAATCCTTGAGCGGATTCTCTTTGACCAGCCCCTGCCTCAGCAAACTACTCACTGCGTCATGCAAAGCGACATAGGCACCGGTGATGCTTGCGGTGCGCGTACCACCATCGGCCTGGATCACATCGCAGTCCAGTGTGATGGTGCGCTCGCCGAGCTTGGCGAGGTCGACCACGGCACGCAGGCTGCGCCCGATCAAGCGCTGGATCTCTTGCGTACGTCCGGATTGCTTTCCTTTGGCTGCTTCGCGCCCCATGCGACTGCCTGTCGAGCGCGGCAACATGCCATATTCGGCCGTCACCCAGCCTTCGCCGCTACCCTTCTTGTGCGGCGGCACACGCTCTTCCACGCTGGCGGTGCAAATGACTTTGGTATCGCCGCACTCGATGAGCACCGAGCCTTCGGCATGTTTGGTGTAGTGGCGGGTGATGCAGATATTGCGGAGTTGATTCGGCTGTCTTTGGCTAGGGCGCATGGCATGAATCCGTGAGAGAAATCGAAGGCGGATTATACCGCCTCGCACGGCGATCTATGCGGGCGCCCCTTCTTCGAGTATCACGCACACCGGCGATTCGGTCGCATGGTCCTGCTCTGCCGCACCCAGTCTCGCCACCACGGCCGTGGTGTTGTCGGCACGCGCCCCTTCGCGATAGATGGCCACATCGATCAATTCGCCCAGTGTGGTTTGCAGATAACTGCTTGCGTGCAACTTGGTCACTTCGGTCTCCTCAAGCGGGCTCCAGAAGCCGTCACTGCATAACAACAACATATCGCCATCCTGCACTTCGACGCTGGGCGCGACCTCGGCGTAGAACATATCTTCCACCCCCCCCAGACAGTTGGTGATCTTGTTGCGGTCGGGATGTGTGCGCATCTCTTCAGGACTGATGATGCCCCAATCCGCCCATTGCTGAACTACCGAGTGGTCGTGCGTTACATTCTGCACCGCACCTTGGCGCAACAGGTAAAAGCGCGAATCGCCCGCATGCGCGAACCATACCTTGCCATCCTGTACCAGCGCTGCCACGCAGGTGGTGCCCGGATTCCCGCCCAGATTCTGCTCTCGGGCATAGTCGATGATCTCGTCATGGCCTGCGCGCATGGTCGCGCGCAAAAACACTTCCGGCTCTTTCACCCGTCCCGACTCCAACCGGCTGAATGCGCGCATGAAGGTGTAGACCGCGATCTGCGCAGCTATCTCACCATGCAGATGCCCGCCCATCCCGTCCGCCAGCACGAGCAGCAAGGCATCATTGGTATAGGCATAGCCCACACGATCCTGATTGTATTTGCGCCCGCCGATATGGTTGGCTTGGTGGATAGCGAACTTCATTCATTTTCCCGCTGTTTGCCTGCCCGCAACGATGTGCATACACGGCGACTGGGCGCAATCGTAATATAATGCGCGCGGTTCAGTCCGTCTTTTTTCCTCCCGCTTGGAGTATTGATGATTTTCAGCATGACCGGCTATGCCGTCGCCACCGCCGAACTTGATGTCGGCTCTCTCTCGCTTGAGTTGCGCTCGGTCAATCATCGCTATCTGGACCTGCAATTGCGGATGCCGGACGAATTACGCGCGCTCGAACCCATGTTGCGGGAGCAGATATCTGCCCAGATCAGCCGCGGCAAGGTCGAATGCCGCATCAATCTCATCTCGCGCGCCTCCGTTCAGCCGGGAAGCGGAATCAATCTTGAGATCGTCAAACAACTTTCCACCTGGAGCGCCCAAGTGCGCGAGGTGCTCCCTGCAGCGGGTGAATTGACGATTTCCGAAATACTTAAATGGAATGGTGTGACCGAGAGCCCATCCGTTTCCAGTGAGTCGCTGCATGCTGCTGTAGCAACCGCGCTGCGGCAAGCATTGCATGATTTTGCTGCCGCCCGGCAGCGCGAGGGGGAGAAACTCGCGTGTTTCCTGCTGGAACGGGTGGAAGGTATAGAACAGCTGCGGCTGGATGTCGCGCCACGCATCCCCGGCGCCATCGCCGCCTACGAAGCCAAACTGCGTGCACGCCTGCTTGAAGCGCTGGGCAGCTTAGACGACGAACGTGTTAGGCAAGAGATCACTCTGTATGCCAGCAAGATCGATGTGGATGAAGAGCTCTCGCGCCTGCACACCCACCTTGCCGAAGTCCGGCGCGTCATAGACAAGGGAGGCATCGTCGGCAAGCGTCTGGATTTCATGATGCAGGAGTTGCACAGAGAGGCCAATACATTAGGCTCGAAATCTGTGGATACAGAAGTCTCGCGTTGTGCGATGGATATCAAATTATTGATTGAGCAGATGCGCGAGCAAGTACAGAACATCGAATAGGAGAACAGCATGCCAGGAAGTCTAATCGTCATCAGCGCCCCTTCAGGCGCGGGGAAAACCAGTCTGGTGCACGCCCTGCTCAAACATGACCCGCAGATCGGGCTCTCCGTTTCCTATACGACGCGCGCGCCGCGTGACGGCGAGATAGACGGCAAACACTATCATTTCGTCAGTCGAGAGTTTTTTCTCGAAATGGCCAAACGGGGTGAGTTTCTCGAGAGCGCTGAAGTCTATGGAAATCTCTATGGCACTTCCCAAAAATGGATCGCTGAAGAGACAGCCAAAGGTCGCGATATCCTGCTAGAGATCGACTGGCAGGGTGCCGCGCAGGTTCGCAAGATATTCCCCGCTTGCGTATCCATCTTTATCCTGCCTCCCTCGCAGGAAGCTTTGGCACAACGGCTGAACGGGCGCGGCACGGATGATCCAACCGTGATTGCCAAGCGCCTCGCGGCTGTGCGTGACGACGTCGCCCATGTCGCTGAATTCGATTATGTTATCATCAACGAAGACCTGAACAGGGCACTGCACGAGCTTGAATCCGTCGTGCTGGCCGCCCGCCTGCGCGGATCGAGACAGATCTCCAGGCACCAGCAACTTATCAACCAATTACAGACACCGGAGAATTGATCATGGCACGTATCACCGTCGAAGATTGCATGGCTTATATACCTAACCGCTTTGAGTTGACACTGGCAGCCGCCTATCGCGCCCGCCAGCTGGCCAACGGTGCCAACCATCTGGTCGAGACCAGCAAGGACAAGCCGACCGTCGTCGCACTGCGCGAGATCAGCGAAGGCAAGGTCGGCATCGAGATCCTGAACCGCGGCATGGCCTGATCCCTTATCCCTGCAGGACCTCAGCGGAGCGAATAAATGTCCCAAGCCGATGCTGAAGCGCTCCTGCAGGAAGTTTCCGCTTATCTCAAGGCGGAAGACGTAACACAGATCCAATCAGCGCTGGATTTCAGCCACGCTGCTCATGCAGGCCAGACGCGCCAGTCCGGCGCACCTTACGTCACCCACCCCATCGCCGTAGCACGCATCCTTACGCCGCTGCATCTGGACGTGCATGCCATCAATGCCGCTTTGCTGCACGACGTCGTTGAAGACACCTCGGTCACCGTCGAGGAAGTCTCGGAACGGTTCGGGCCCGCCGTGGCGGGGTTGGTTGAAGGACTCAGCAAGATCGACAAGTTGAAGTTCGATACGCTGGAGGATGCCCAGGCGGAGAACTTCCGCAAGATGCTAATGGCGATGGCGCGAGATGTGCGCGTGATCCTGATCAAACTCGCTGACCGTTTGCACAATATGCGAACGCTGGATTCCGTTTCCGCCCATAAAAGTGCGCGCATCGCGCGCGAGACGATGGATATCTATGCCCCCATCGCGAACCGGCTCGGGCTGAACACCATTTATCAGGAGCTTGAGGATCTCAGCTTCAAGTATCTGCATCCCAACCGCTACGCCGTGCTATCCAAGGCACTAAAGGTCGCCCGTGGCAATCGACGCGAAGTGGTCAGCAAGATACTCGAGTCGATAGGGCAGCGCCTGGATGCCAACCATATCAAGGCTGAGGTCAAGGGACGCGAAAAGCACCTGTTCGGCATCTATCAAAAGATGCAAAGCAAGTCGCTGGCATTCGCCCAGGTCCTCGACATATACGGATTCCGCATTCTGGTCGACGACATCCCGTCCTGTTACTTTGCGCTGGGTGTTTTGCATAGCCTGTACAAACCTTTCCCGGGGAAGTTCAAGGACTACATCGCCATTCCCAAGGCTAATGGCTACCAGTCACTGCACACGACCCTGTTCGGCCCGTTCGGCACACCCATCGAAGTGCAGATACGCACCCATGAGATGGACAAACTGGCGGAGAGCGGCGTGGCTTCGCATTGGCTGTATAAAGCCAGCGACACCCAGATCAACGAGCTGCAACAGAAGACTCACCAGTGGTTGCAGAGCCTGCTGGAGAGCCTGGCGCAAAGCGGCGACTCGGTCGAGTTCCTGGAGCACCTCAAGATCGATCTGTTTCCGGACGAGGTTTACGTGTTCTCGCCCAAGGGAAAGATCTTCGCCCTGCCGCGCGGCGCGACGACAGTCGATTTCGCGTATTCCGTGCACACAGATATCGGCAATCGCTGCGTGGCTTGCAAGGTCAATTCCGAACTGGTGCCGCTGCGCACCGAACTGCGCAACGGTGATCGCGTGGAGATCATTACCGCAGCGCAGGCGCACCCGAATCCCGCATGGCTGGGTTATGTCGTCACCAGCAAGGCGCGCAGCGAGATTCGCCACGCCTTGAAGACCATGCACCTGAACGAGTCCGCGCGACTAGGGGAGCGCCTGCTGTCTCAAGCTTTCAGCGCTTTAGGGCTGAAATTGCAGGACATGGATGAAGCGCACTGGGAAAGATTGCTGCGCGATACCGGCGTCAAATCACAGCAGGACATCTTTGCAGACATCGGGCTCGGACGCCGCCTGAACATGGTGGTTGCCAAGCAACTCGCCAGCATAGGCGACACGATCTCCAGCGATGCCTTGGGCAATGCCGTGGTCACCATTCAAGGCACGGAAGGCATGGCGGTACAGTTTGCAAAGTGCTGCCGTCCGATTCCCGGCGACCCTATCATTGGCATCATCAAGAGCGGACAAGGCTTGATCGTGCATACGCATGATTGCCCGACCTTGCGCAAGGGCCGCGGTAGCGAGCAATGGCTGGACGTGATGTGGGACAAGAACATCAGCCGCTCTTTCGATGTCAGCATCAAACTGATCGTCGCCAATCGACGCGGCGTGTTGGCAAAAGTTGCGGCGGCGATCGCCGATGCGGACTCCAACATCGAGAACGTGAATTTCAGTAACGAAGGTGAATATACTGCGACCTATTTCACGCTGCAGGTCAACAATCGCCTGCATCTGGCCAACATCATGCGCAATCTGCGCAAGATCCCCGAAGTCGTGCGCATCGCCCGCCTGAAGAACATCGCTTAAACCTGTAACTAACTCGAGAAACGCTTGTATATCTCCAGCATCACGCTGGCTTTATCAAAAGTCTCCTGATATTCCTTGTCGCAACGCGAGTCTGCCACGATCCCGCCTCCGGCCCAGCAGCATATCTCCCCGTCCGAATACACCATGGTCCGGATAGCGATATTGGTATCCATCTGCCCGTCAAAACCTATATAGCCGATGCTGCCGCAATAGACCCCTCTGCGATCCGACTCCAACTGCTCGATGATCTCCATCGCCCGCTGCTTGGGTGCACCCGTGATCGACCCCCCTGGGAAGCAGTCGCGCAATACATGCAAGGCATCACGGCCGTTTTGCAGCCGACCCTCGATGGTGCTGACCAGATGGTGCACATTTGCATAACTTTCCAGCTCGAACAGTTTGGGTGTTTGTACCGACCCAGCCTCACAACTCTTGCTCAAGTCATTGCGCAATAAGTCGACGATCATCAGATTCTCAGCGCGATCTTTGGGATTCTGTAGCAGATCATGTGCCAGGCGCTCATCCTCAGCATTGTCGCGCGACCGCGCGCGAGTTCCTTTTATAGGTTTTGTTTCCACCCTGCCCAGCTGGACTTGCAGGAAGCGCTCAGGGGACGCGCAGAGTATCTGAGCGAGCGGCCAATCCATGAATGCCGAGTAAGGGGCAGGGCTAAGCCTGCGCAATTCCTGATATGCAGCAAATGCGTCACCCGAGGCTCTGGCTGTGAATCGCTGCGCCAAGTTGACTTGATAACAATCTCCCTCCAGCAAATATTCCTGCACCTTCTCATATGCCTGCCGGTATTCGTTTGGCGACAAGTTAGAGGTGACAGCTTCGTGTACTGAAAATTGCGCGTGTCTCTGGTCTGCAGACTGAGCGTCTTCTATTCTGAGTAGCACTTGCTCCAGCATTGCTTCAGTCTGGGGATACCTCAAACGCGACACCAGGCGTGCCGCCCTTTCCTGATGATCGACGAGAATCGCCCAGTCATAGATCGCAACCGCCATCTGAGCCAACGACTCTACGTCTTGCGCGCATTCCGGCGAGCGCTGATATCTCCGGGCAAGGTCGTAACTCCAATACCCCAACGCGCCCCCCGCAAACGGAATATCCGGATACTGCTCGACCACTGCTCCCAGTTCAGCGCGGATCAAGTCAAATGGGTCGTCACTGGACTCTTGCATGCCGGATGTTCTGCATATGACCGTTAGCTCGCCTTGCGTCACCAGCGTGGTGACCGGATTGGCAACGATGATGTCAAAGCGTCCGATATTGCCGCTATCCAGCCATGCAGCCCAAGTCCAATCCCGAACCGCTACAAAGTAGGGGCTTGCATCTTCCAGGTAGGGTATGGGTGCGCTATATAACATCAGAGATGATATCCATGGCCAGCATTCAGAAAGGAATGATTCAAATGGCGAGCATCACCTTTGCCACACGAGCAGTCATACGGCTGTATACCCAGACCGTTTTCCTGCACACTTCACGCGAAGCTCGCATGGCATGATTCTACAGGGCCGCACTGGATATGTCGGCGCGTGCAGAATCATCACGCCATCTGCTCGCGAGCGATCTGTTCTTGAATGGACCGATGCCCATATATAGCAAGAAGAAAGACGAACTCAAGATGAGTTCGGTCGAATTACTGCGCCGATCGCGAATGCGAGCGACATCTACGGCATCTGTTTGATGCTCCGTGATTCGGGCGTACCTGTCACTGGGCCGCAGGCTCAGAACACATGGCCAGCCTTGATATGCGTGGCAATGGCTTGCACACGAGAGATTGGCGAAGACTCACCTCACCGCCGGGCGCATTAGGCCGGCAAGCACCTGCTCGCACATTAAACGTGAATCAGCCCCTACCTATACAACGAGTCGGGGCTGCTTTCACAGCCTCCCGCAGCCTTAGTTAGGCTTGCCGATACCTGGCGTCGGAAAGGGCCAGGTCGCAGCCGGACGTACAGGCGGCGGCGCGGAAGGTGCCGGTGCTGTAACGACTGGAGCTGCTGCCGGCTTGCTTGCCACCGCAGGTTTTTTAGCCACAACTTTTTTCGCTGCGGGCTTCTTGGCGGCGACGGCTTTCTTCGCTACCGGCTTCTTAGCTGCAACTTTTTTCGCTGCGGGCTTCTTGGCGGCGACGGCTTTCTTCGCTACCGG